>ENA-OQNN01000001-OQNN01000001.1-human-gut-metagenome-genome-assembly--contig:-NODE-1-length-1008846-cov-8.848355_pt1 | contig 1008846 bp, 918 predicted proteins | sample MGYA00242624_ERZ504870 | MGnify/ENA primary metagenome ERZ504870 (study PRJEB26092, sample SAMD00036379) | human gut metagenome | host: Homo sapiens | study: EMG produced TPA metagenomics assembly... | reverse complement strand
ACATATGTTCTCACTCAAATCAGCAAAAAACAATACAAAACAAGCGGCAGTTTAAACAACCACCACTTGTCAATTTCAATTATTCCGTTTTAATGCTACCCCAACTATTGACATAGAGCCAAAAGTTTACAATAAAAGAAAATTTAACACAACGTAAAAACCGACGGTATGCAGCCGTCGGTTTTTAGGTAATTTTATGGAGTAATCAAGCACATAGAAAGGAAGTTGTTAGTTAATTAATATCGATATATGATTTATCGTGTTTATACTATACCATACCTTTTAGTCATTGTCAACACTTTTTTTCAACTTTTCCATTTTTTTTAATACTTTTTAATTATTTCAATCAAAAGTGTTAAACATCTTGACTAAACGCTCAAAAAATTGTAAAATAATTACGGTGAAAAAAGCAAACCCAAATTTCTTAAAAACCGGAGGTTCTGGAATGGCTAACGAATATACACCCGACCTCATTACCCTTATCGGTGATGACGGTAAAGAAATAGAATTTGAAATTCTTGATATCATTGAAAACGATGAGGGTAAGTTTTATGTACTCTACCCGTTCTTTGAAAATCCCGAGGATGCTGTAAATGATTCGGGAGAATATTATATTTTTGAAGTTACCGAAATTGACGGCGAAGAAGAGCTTGCCGAAATTGAGGATGATGACAAGCTCGACAGAATTGCCGCTGTTTTTGAAGAGCGTTACAATGAAGAATTTTATGATGAAGATGACTAACAGTTCATTTTTCTGCATATAAATAGTATTGCAGGACAAAAGATTAATAAGTTTGAATTCCTGCCCGATACGCGAATGATTTTAAAATAACCCTACAACATTTAAATCGGGAGCTTAGCTCCATTGAACGGTGTGCAGACCTCCCGTTTTCTCGGAAGAAGGGAGCCTGAAGTTCAAGGGCGGGCACCCACCTGTCACTCAAGTAGGCAGGTTATTGCAAAAATCATACGGTCGGGCGGGTTTTTTATTGTTATTAAAGCTATAAAAAATATAAATAATATATAAACAGGAGTAGTAATAATATGAATATTTCCGTTTTAGGTTGCGGACGCTGGGGCAGCTGCATTGCCTGGTATCTCGACAAAATCGGTCACAATGTTTTAAGCTGCGGACTTGCCGACGCACCCGAATTTATACAGCTTAAAGAAACACACAAAAACGACTATCTCACCTTTCCAAAGTCAATTGAGGTTTCTTCGAATCTTGAATATGCGATTGAAAGAGCCGAGGTTATTATAATTTCGATTTCATCGCAGTATCTTCGTTCGTATTTTGCAGATATTTCAAAGTATAATCTTGACGGCAAGACAATTGTTCTCTGCATGAAGGGTGTTGAGGCAACTACAGGCAAAAGGCTCAGTGAGGTTGTCGGTGAATTTGTTGACGAAAGCAAGACACCCGTTGCAGTTTGGGTAGGTCCGGGACATCCCCAGGATTATGTAAGAGGTATTCCGAACTGTATGGTTATTGACAGCAATAATCACGATATTAAGGAAAAGCTTGTAAATGAATTCACAAGCGACCTTATCAGATTTTACCTTGGAACGGATCTTATCGGCAGTGAAATCGGTGCTGCCGCAAAGAATGTTATCGGCATCGCCGCAGGTATGCTTGACGGACTTAACTACACCTCACTAAAAGGTGCGTTAATGGCAAGAGGCACACGAGAGATTGCAAGACTCATTAAGGCACTCGGAGGCAATGAGATGAGCGCTTACGGTCTTTGTCATCTCGGCGACTATGAGGCTACCTTGTTTTCAAAATGGAGTCACAACAGAATGTACGGTGAAAGCTTTGCAAAGGGAGACAGATTTACAAAGCTTGCCGAGGGTGTTATGACATCAAAAGCGTTATACAAGCTCGGTCAGGAATATGGTGTTGACCTTCCGATTGTTGAGTCTGTATACAAGGTTTTATTCGACGGAACAGATATCAAAGAGGCACTCGGAACTCTGTTTATGCGTTCTGTCAAGAAAGAATTTTAATCGGGCAGGTACATAATATGGGTAATACTAAAGCTAAGAACAATTCAAATAAACCTAAACAGACTGCAAAAACGGTTACTTCAGTCAAAAAGCAGAATACAGTCGAGTATGTTATTGTAAACATTCTTTGTCTGTTTGTATTCATAGCATTTGCATACATAGCAATTATGAGCTTTGTGCAGACAAGCGTGTTTGATTCGGCAAATTACGGCAGTGAAATAATTTTGTATCAGACGGATAACATTGCGCTGAACATCCTGTTCACTTCCCTATTTACCGTTTTTATATTCAAAATGAAAAAGCATTGTGACTTTTTTGCAAAGGTCAATCTGAAATATATGCATATAGGTCTTGCGGCATTCGTTATGATTGTGGGACTTGTCTGGATATTCTCGGTAACCTCTGTTCCTGCGGCTGACAGCTACAACATCTATGAAACAGCGTCGCAGGCGGCTAAAGGAAACTATTCGTCATTCAGCAATAACAGCGGTTTTTACAACAGCGATTTTTACAGCGGATATTCTTACTACAACTTCTATCCGTTCCAGCTTGGCTTTGTTTTCATCAGCGAAATTTTTTACAGAATTTTCGGTACGGACAGTACAATGCCGATTCAGGTATTCAATGTAATGTGTACAGCCGCCGCTTATATAGGTATTGTAAACATCACAAGACTTCTTTTCAAAAAGCGTTCGGTTGAATTTATTACAATTCTTCTGCTTGCCGGCTGTTTTCAGCCCGTACTTTTCTGCACATTCGTTTACGGCAACATCATCGGAATGTGCTTTGCAATCTGGGCATCATACTTCCTCATCAAGTATTTTCAGACAAACAAGTACCTGCTCCTCATTCCGTGTGCAGTACTTCTCGTTATTTCAACACTTGCAAAATACAACAACCTGATTTATCTTGTTGCGTTTGTTGTTATGCTGGTTATTCACACAATTAAGGCTAAGAAGTGGCAGAGCATTGCGTTTGCACTTGCAATTTGCATTGCTGTTGTCGGAACAAGCAACCTTGTTATCATGAGTTATGAAAACCGTTCGGGAGTGAAGCTTTCAAGCGGTGTTTCACAGGCTATGTACCTTGATATGGGCATTAACGATTCATATATGGCTCCCGGTTGGTACAACGGAATTGCCCTCAACGATTATAAAAATGCAGGTCTTGATGCAAAAGCCGCAAATGCACAGGCTTGGACCAATATAAAATCAAGAATGAATTACTTTGGTAAAAACACAAACTATATGATTGACTTCTTCTCGAAGAAAATTATCAGCCAATGGAATGAACCGACATACGAAAGCATATGGGTTAGCAAGGTCAAGTCTCATACAAACGAGCTTAATTGGATCGGCAACGGAATGTATGACGGCAGTATCGGACAGTTCTTTGAACTGTACTTCAACTTCTATATGCAGATTCTTTTCATTGCGTTTGCGGCAGGAATTTACTTCTTGTTCATTAACAGAAAGACAAATATTGAAACCGTACTTCTCCCTCTTGTTATTCTGGGAGCGTTCGGATATCACCTCTTATTTGAAGGCAAGTCGCAGTATGTGCTGACTTACATAATTCTTATGATTCCTACTGCGTCTTTTGCATTTGAGTGTATTCTTAACGGCAAATATACAAAAATCAAAGAATTTGTCGGAAAACTGAAAGAAATTCCCGACGGTAAAGAAAGCGAAAAAGCCTAATAAAATGATTGAAGCGGACAGTTAATCATGTCCGCTTTTTCTTTGCTCTTTTTTGACAAATGCAATACCCGTACTGCCCTCTCCTATATGACTGCCGACAACAGAACCCACGCTGACAATACTGCCCTCAACAAAAGGAATTCCTTTTGATATTATGAGCTTTGATAAATACAATGCCTGATTTTTTGCGTTTGTGTGCATTATATACAGCGGATAATTTTGATCTATGCCAAGCTTTTTCAGCGACATCAGCATATGATTCATACCGTGGCGCATTCCGATTGTTTTCGCCTCAAAGGCTACACTGCCCGAACCCGTAATGCTGATTACGGGTTTTATTCTTCCTGTTGAGCCGAGTAATGCGGCGGCATTTGTATGTCTGCCACCCCCATAGAGGTACTTCATATCGTCAATACAGGCATATACCATAATTTTACTTCTGAACCTCAGAAGATGTTCGGCAATTTCTTTTGCTGTAAACCCGTTGTCACGCAGGCGAAGTGCCTCGTTTACAAGAAGCTTCTGACCTGCCGAAGCAGATTTGCTGTCTATCACATAACACCCCTCATATTCGAGCAAATCTCTTGCAAGAACTGCACTCTGATATGAACCGCTCAATGCCGAAGAAACAGTTATCACCACAACCGATTCGCCGTTATCTCTCGCCTTTTTCAAAGCACATTCGTAGACATACGGCGAGGGTTGAGAGGTTTTCGGCAAAGTTTTCGACAGCTTTGCAAGCCTGTAAAAGCGTTCCTTTGAATGTAAAAAATCATCCTTATATTCTTTTCCGTCAATATACACAGCTAACGGAATTGTAGAAATTCCGAATTTTTCACTTTCTGAATGTTCAAAATCGGCGGCTGAATCGGTAATAATTCTGACCATTTGGGTATCACCTCAAAAATAATATCTTGAAATATTATTTTCAAATTTACCTTTATTATGCAAAAATCCCGACAGCAAAAACTGTCGGGAGGCTGATTTGCATATTCAATTTCCGAAATTATTAATTCCGATACCGTCAAAGCCCATTTCATCCAAAAGGGACTTGTACAAATTTACATCTTCATCCGTGTATGACATACGGTTTTTGATGCCCGATTTAAAATTGATATTTCTGTCTACAAAAAGCCTTTTTCCCCACATATGACACCATGAAATCGGTAAAAGGAACGGTGTTTTTTTTACATATGGATACTTATACTGCATTTCGGATTTTGGTGGAAATATTGAAGACACAAGATATGAGAATTTTGATTTGTTATTCTCGGTAATTGTCTTGTGAGAATTTATCATCGTGCCGACATCTACCCTGCCGAGTGTACCGCTGAGCAGAATATATTCTTCGATATCATCAAATTTAAGTTCAGCCTGTGGCTTTGCAAACCAGTTGAACGCAATCTCACGAACACGCTTTTCATACTTTGCAATACCGATTTTTTCAAGCATCACATTAAGATAGTCATAATCTAGCTCAGATTGATGATTTTTCAAGAAAACATAGCTGTCAAGCACCATTCTTGCTCCCATTCCGCCGATTCTGAAATGATTCGAGTTATGAACAAGCATATAGATATAAAAGTCCTCATGGCTCATTTCATATGAATAGCTGTAGCCGTCACGCTTTGTTGAACGGTCAAGCTGATTAACAAGCAACGGATAAGATTCCTCGTTTTCATGGACAAGAGTTGCATGCATTTCAATGTTCATCATCGGCTTTTTTTCAAAATGATACTGGTTATCATCTTCATTCAGAAAAGTGTATCCGAGTTCGGAAAATACTTTTTTGACCGAATCAGCCTGCTTTCTGTCAAAAAGGATATCTACATCCGACACGGAACGAAAGTCGGAGCGAGGATATTCCTTTTTCATAAAATAGCCCTTTAAGGGAATATTCTTGATTTTGTTTTTATCAAAAGCCTTTAGAATCTTTTCGGTTTCATATGAGAGATTTCCGTCAATCAGCATTTCAACCGACAAATTCTGCTTGAATTTTTCATATACTTCGGGCGAAACATACTTTTTGTCAAGCGACAAAACCGCATTGGCAACAAGCGATTCAACACTGCAATAGTTTGCAAGCATTTTTATCGACTGCCATTTTATTCCCTCATAAGGAATCGGAGGTGCTGTTCCGTTTACAGACGATGAAACAAGCTCAAGCAAATACTTAAATTCAATTTTTTCGTTATCGTTAAGATGTTTCCTCATTTTTTTCCTTTTTCGTTTTAAGCTTTGAGAATGCATTTTTACTTCTTGACACAGTTGATGCAATAACCTTTCTTAACGGTTTTGAATAGAACATAAATTCAAGGTATGCTCTGTACTTCATTGAGTCAACCGTGTAGGGCTTGCCCTTTCTGTAAAAGGCTGTTACCACTCCGATTACATCATCATCGGTAATACCTTTTTCAACGGCAAACTGATTGTCACCGCACATAGTATAACTGCCGTCACTTCCGAAATTGACGACACGGTGCAATACATACGAGCCGTCTTTTCGTCTGTATAAAGGCAAGTCAAAAAGATGAAGTCTGCCCTTCGGTTTTGATAAAACAACCGTATCGTCACCGTCTCGGAGCATTGGGAGCATACTTGTTCCCTTCGGATTGAAAGTAACCGATCCTCCAGCCTCAAGCTTTTCGGCTATAATCTGCATAACATCATCAAGACCTACTTCTTTATTCAAGGACATCAGCCTCTCTTAGCTTTTGAATAAATGTATCAATATCGGCACTCGCCTTTTCTTCGCTCACTTCATACTCATCAAGCATTGCTTTGAGCAAATCAGCCTTTTCGCAATCGTTTTGGAGCTTTTCAAAAAGGAATGCACCCGTTTCATTGAGGTTGATAATTCCGTTAAAATCAAGCGTTAGCTTGTTTACGGGAACTACAACATATGAATCTGCGACCTTTCGCAGAACAAAATCTTCTTTTATCTTCATAAAATCACCTGTTTTCCGCGTGAATTTTTTCATCCATATTTAAATTATATTATACCTTTCGACAAAAAGCAAGAAAAAGGATTTGAGCATAAAATTACCGCAGACCTTTTGAGTCTGCGGTAAAATTTATCTATATCTATAATATTACAGCTTACGGGATTAGTACATTCCGCCCATATCAGGTGCTGCGGGAGCTGCCGGAGCTGCAGGCTCTTTGATGTCTGTAACAAGTGATTCTGTTGTAAGAACCATTGCTGCAACAGAGCTTGCGTTCTGGAGAGCTGAACGAGTAACCTTTGTTGGGTCAACGATACCTGCCGAAACCATATCTGTGTATTCCTCTGTAAGAGCGTTGAAGCCATAGCCAACCTTGTTAGCCTTCTTAACATTATCGCAGATTACGCTGCCCTCAAGACCTGCGTTAGCAACAATCTGACGGAGCGGTTCTTCAAGTGCTTTAAGAACAATCTTAGCACCTGTCTTAGCGTCACCCTCTAGAGTGTCAACATAAGCAGCAACAGCCGGAATAGCGTTCATGCAAGCGATACCGCCGCCTGCTACGATACCCTCTTCAACAGCAGCCTTTGTAGCGGCAAGAGCATCCTCAATACGGAGCTTCTTTTCTTTCATTTCAACTTCTGTTGCAGCACCAACCTTGATAACTGCTACGCCGCCTGCGAGCTTTGCAAGACGCTCCTGAAGTTTTTCACGGTCAAAGTCAGATGTTGTTGTTTCAATCTGCTGTCTGATCTGAGCGACTCTGCCCTTGATAGCTTCCTTGTCACCTGAGCCGTCAACGATGATTGTGTTTTCCTTTTCAATCTTAACCTGACGGGCAGTACCGAGCTGATCAACTGTTGTATCCTTGAGTTCAAGACCGAGGTCGGATGTGATTACCGTACCGCCTGTGAGTGTTGCGATATCCTGAAGCATTTCTTTTCTTCTGTCACCAAAGCCCGGAGCCTTTACGGCAACACAAGTGAATGTACCTCTGAGTTTGTTAAGTACGAGAGTTGTAAGAGCCTCGCCCTCAACATCTTCAGCAATAATAAGGAGCTTCTTACCCATCTGAACAATCTGCTCAAGAAGTGGGAGAATTTCCTGTGTAGTAGAAATCTTCTTATCTGTGATAAGGATAAGCGGATTGTCAAGCTCTGCAACCATCTTATCTGTATCTGTTACCATATAAGGAGCGATGTAACCTCTGTCAAACATCATACCTTCAACAACCTCGCTGTATGTTTCGGCTGTCTTTGATTCCTCAACTGTGATAACACCGTCTGTTGTAACCTTTTCCATAGCCTCGGCAATAAGCTTACCGATGAATTCATCCTGTGATGAAACTGTTGCAACTCTTGCGATATCGTCTGTACCGGATACCTGCTTGCTGTTCTTCTTTACAGCCTCAACTGCAACATTTACAGCGTCTGCAATACCCTTTTTAAGTACCATTGGGTTAGCGCCTGCAGTTACATTCTTCATACCCTCTCTGATGAGAGCCTGAGCAAGAAGTGTGGCAGTTGTTGTACCGTCGCCTGCGATATCGTTAGTCTTGATAGAAACTTCCTTTACAAGCTGAGCGCCCATATTTTCAAAAGGATCTTCAAGTTCAATTTCCTTAGCAATTGTTACACCGTCATTTGTGATGAGCGGAGCACCGAACTTCTTATCAAGAACAACATTTCTGCCCTTAGGTCCGAGTGTGATTTTAACGGTATCAGCGAGCTGGTCGATACCTTTCATTAAAGCTTTTCTTGCATCTTCGCCGTATGCGATTTGTTTAGCCATTGTAAATTACCTCCGTATATTTAGTTAATTATTCAAGAGTTGCGAGTATATCCGACTGGTTTACAATTGTGTATTCTTCGCCGTCAATCTTTACCTGTGTGCCTGCATATTTACTTGCGATAACCTTATCGCCTACGCTGACATACATCTTTACTTCCTTGCCGTCAACAATACCGCCGGGGCCAACAGCAACAACTGATGCGAACTGTGGCTTTTCCTGGGCAGCAGATGAAAGAATGATACCGCTCTTTGTTTTCTCTTCAGCCTCTTCAACTTTTAAAACGACTCTGTCGAGTAATGGTTTGATTGTCATAAATACAGCCTCCTGTAAAAATTTTAAATTACTTTTAATTAATTAGCACTCTTGTTCCCTGAGTGCTAATTATATTTTATACCATTTTCAAGAAAAGTCAAGAGAAATTTGACTATTTTTGACCTTTATTTTGTGACAGTTTTCTGAAATTTTTTCCAATCTCAATTTTATCGAGTATTTTAAGATAATCAGTAACTATAACTGTTTTATATCAATAAAAAAGACGGACTGCAAAAAGTCCGTCTTAAACATTGTTATTAATTTTATCAGTTTGATGATTGAGAACTTGTCTGTTTCTTGCCCTTGCTGACAATAAGAACTACCGTTGAACCGTATTCGAGAGTATCACCCTCAACATGTTCTTTGTAGCGGATTACCCTTCCCTCAGCAACCTTGTCACTGTACTCATATTCTGCTGTTGCAAGAAGTCCCTGAGCGGCAATGTCGGATGCAACGGTATCAAGTTTTTCACCCTCAACCTTCGGCAGAGTCCTCATCTGTGATCCCTTGCTTACGCAAACACTCACTACTACGGAATCTTCCTGAGTAATTTTCGAACCTGCGGCAGGAGTCTGTGACATAATCTTGCCTTCTGCATAATCATCGCTGTACTCATCGTTAAAGGTTCTGTAGATTGTGATACTGCTGTTGCTGTCAACACTCTTAACAGCCTCTTCATATGTCATTCCGACATAGTTAGGAACAGTAGCACCTGTCCACTCTGTGCTTTGAGTTGAGCTTACACTCGCATCAGTATTATTCGAGAACATTCCGGCAAGCGGATTCTGCATAAGCCAGAACACACCGGCAATACCAAGGACAAGAACCGTGATAGCAGCCGCAATAATAATAATTGAAGCGTGTGACATACCGTTTGAAGTCTTGCGTGTACGCTCTGACTTTGTGAGGTTCATGCTTGCTGTTCTTGAAATTTCGTCCTGAATTGCCTTTGCTGTATGAGCAACGGAAAGCTGTGAACGAAGCTCGTCAAAATCTGTAATACGGTTTTCACGCTCAACCTGCAAACCGTTAGCAAGAGCCGAAACAACATGCGGAGGAAGTCTCTTTACAGTTGTTGTACTCATAAGAAGTCGGCTGTCCTTACGGCGTTCTACCGCACTCTTTGGCATATGACCTGTGAGGGCATAGAAAAGGGTTGCACAGAATCCGTAGATATCCGTAATATCGTCAAGAGGGAAATTATCATCATACTGTTCGGGAGCCGCAGCGCCTGAAAAAAGCTGAGATTTGAGAGGCGTGCCTCTTTTACGCTCATTTTCCGACGCAAAGCCTGAAATCTTAATTTTACCCGATGCTGTGATATACATATTCTTAGGTGCGATAGCATAGTGACCGACACCTCTCTTGTGAAGAGCCTCAAGTGCAGAAATTACAGGCATAAAAAGCGGACGGGCAATATCCCATTCAAGATGACCGTTACTGCGTTCAACATACTCCTCAAAAGGAATAAGATCCTCGTTTTCCTCAACAACATAAACCGTGTTATTTTCTTCAAAAATGTTGTGAACATTCATAAGAGCGGAAAGCTCACGGAGTTCTGAAAGAATCCTGTAATAGTTAAGAAAATCGTCCTTGAGTTTATTATATACAAGGCGGTTTTCATAATTTATTCTGACCTCGGTAGTTCCTTCTTCACGAGAAAAAAGTCCGATAGGAAGAAATTCGCAGATGATTACAATGTCACCTGTCTGCTTGTCGTGGCTTATATAGCGTGTGCTTTCGCCGTTGGTATCAATTCCCGCACCTACGATATAGCGGTTCTGAAGAATTGTTCCGTACGGTAAAAAAGGAGCTTGCTGTTTTTCAGTTGTATCAAATCCGCAGGACGGACAAATCTTGTTGTCACCTATTTCCTGCATGCATCCCATACACAATGACATATTATTACTCAACTCCAAATAAGTATCAATTTCAAATTTTGTCTGAAAAGAATTATACCATAAAAACATATTTCTTTTCAAGACTTAAAGGTGTTAATATAGTTACAATTTTGTTATTGCAAAGCCTTATAAAGCAAATTCTTTGCAAATATTGTTGTATAAAAAATGTGGTGGAGATAACGGGGCTCGAACCCGTGACCTTCTGACTGCCAGTCAGACACTCTCCCAGCTGAGCTATACCCCCATATAATGTTGACATTGCTTTTGACATATACAAGATACATTTGCAAACAATGTCAAGCTGTAATTTTAACAGTCTATCAAATTAATTATAAGTATTGCATTTCCGTCATATATGTCAATTGTTGTCATATCGGAAGTGAATACATTTGAAACACCCAGAGTAACGCTGCTCGAAACACAGTATTTTTCAAGAGGATACTTTGTTCCCGAATAGCTTACGCAGACACTCGGACATCCGAAAGGGAAAAGCGAAAATGTTTTGCCTTTAAAGTTTTTATATTCATAATGACCTACGTGGAGAAATTCTATTTTCTCTTTTTCAGAAAGGAGAACGCCCTTACTTCCGTGTTCGTGAATATAAGAGAGAACCGCCACATTTGCAAAGCTGTGGTCAAAGCGACCGCCCAATGCACCGAGAATTGCTATTTCGTCAAACTTTTTTTCAAGTGCAAGGTCAACAGAATGCATTGTGTCGGTATCATCCTTTTCGGGAATAAGTCGGACCGTTTCGCAGTTTGGAAACAGTACATCGGGCTCGGAATCAAAATCTCCTACAACAAGGTTCGGAGTAATGCCTGCCTGTTTTGCAAAATTGCAACCTCTGTCGGCACATATCACATAGTCATCAGGTTTTATAACCTCGGACAAAAAATCCGAATTTGTGTCAGGCGAGCCTGCAATAATCACACAACGCATAATTACTCCTTTATCTGCCATGATTTAATGTCCTTGACCTCGTTATACATCTGAACATAACTGCGATGACGGGTTTCTTCAATTTCACCGTCAGAGAGCGCCTCAAGGATCCTGCAGCCTTTTTCACAGGTATGCGAACATGAAGTAAACATACAGTCCCCTAAATATTTTTCAAATTCAGGAAAGCAATATTGCAGCCGGCTTTTGTCAATCATTTCGTAACGCTGAAGATCGACGGTTGAAAATCCGGGTGTGTCTGCAACAAAACAACCGTCAAGTTCAAACAGTTCAACAACTCTTGTTGTATGTCTTCCTCTGCCGAGTTTTTTACTTGTCTGCCCTGTTTCAAGAGAAAGCGATGGAAAAAGCTTATTGAGCAATGTGGACTTGCCGACACCGCTGTTACCGATAAAGGCTGAAACCTTGCCGGACAGATAGCTTTTGAGTTCTTCGGTTTGTGAAGAATCATCTTCCGAACAGAGAAAAACCTCAAAACCTGCGTGTCTGTAGATATCGGCAATCTTATCTCCGTTTTCCAGATCATTTTTTGTAACGACAATTACGGGTTCCATATTATTGTTTACCGCCGCCGCAGTCATTTTGTCAATAATCGTAAAATTCGGCAACGGTTCAACAGTTGAACACACGAGAAGAAGAATATCAAGATTTGCAAGAGCAGGTCTGCGGAGCTTGTTTTTGCGTGGAAGAATTTCTTCTATCGCACAAAAGCCGTCATTCGGAACAGATATATTTACCCTGTCCCCCGCTACGGGAGAGTTTCCGCTTTTGCGAAAGCTCCCCCTTGCCTTACATTCGTAATCCTCGCCATCGGCACGAACATAGTAAAATCCGCCGATTGATTTCATTAAAATTCCGCTTTTAGTATCCATACTTCACCGATTAAAGTTCAGGATCATCCGTAACCGGCTGAACGGTCGTGTCAGGCGCTACATACGGATCTGTGTAATACTGCGTCGGCGGTTCGGTTTCGGGAGGAGCGGTTGTCGCACGGACATAATCATGTGACGCCGTAGTGGTAACCGCTGCCGATGCAAAGTCAACCGAATACTCTCTGTAAGCCTGACCGTCAAGCTGAATTACTACAGTTGAAGTGCCTGAGCCCTTGAGTTCAAGAGTATAGGTCTTGTTATATTTCGGAACAAGTGTCTTTGAATTACGGGAATCAACCGCACCGTCAACAATTACAGTCATATCGACTGAATCTTCAACATCCGACGGAAGGTCAACGAAGATATTAACCGTGTTTTCGTCACCGAGTCCCGAGCTTACAGTCAGGGTTACAACAGAGCCTGCATCAACCTTGCCGTACTGGAGAGGTGACATACCGAGGACTGTATCCTTTGGTTCTTTGCTTTCATCATCCTGTACTGTTTCAACGGTAAGTCCGAGATCAACAAGAGTCTGCTTTGCTTCGGAAAGCATAAGTCCGTCAACCGACGGGAGTGTAACCTGTTTGGTTCTCTCACCGCTTGCAATATATACATATACCGTTGAACCGATTGTAGTTTTTACACCTGCTTTCGGGAAGCACTCAATTGTGTAGCCCTTTGGAGTTTTAGTGTTTTCTACATAGACAATTTCAGGAATAAGATTCTTTTCCTTGAGAGCCTGAGAAGCCTCTTTTTCGCTGTAATTGGTTACATAAGGAACAGAAACCTCTGTGTCCGTTCCGTTTACGGTTACCGTGATTGTTGAGCCTGACTTAACCTTCATTGAACCGCCCTTAGGCTCTTGATCAAGAATTACGCCCATTTCCTTTGACTCATCATATTCACTCTTAACCTCAAACTTAAAATCATTCGGGTTATTTTCTTTTATTGAAACAAAGGATTTGCCGACATAATCGGGAACTTCAACATCCTTAGCCTGTGAGGTTGAGCAGCCTCTGAACATTGCAAGCGCAAAGAAAATTGCACACACTGCAACAGCCGCAATTACAATACCTTTGACTGCATAGTATGACGGCTTATGTTCCTTTACAAAATCCTCATCGGCAAACTGTTCTTCTTTAACAACAACATCGTCCTGCGGCATATCAACTACTTTAGTTGCCTCGTTGTCAATTTTATTTCTTACTCTGCTGTCACGCAGAGAGTGAACAAACTTTGTGGGCTGATCATCAACAAAAGACTTGTTGCCGTAATCAAAAACGATTGACGGATTAAGTCTGAATCTTTCGATATCAGAAAGCATTTCTGCGGCAGAAGTGTATCTGTCGGACGGAAGCTTTTCCATTGCCTTCATAGTAATCTGCTCAAGACCTATCGGGATTCCCGGATTGATTTCACGGGGATGCTTCGGTGTTGACTGCAACTGCATAAGAGCAATTGTAACGGCGCTGTCACCGTCAAACGGAAGCTTTCCCGTAAGCATTTCATAGAGCATTACACCGACAGAATAAATGTCCGTTTTTCCGTCAGTTGCGTCACCTCTTGCCTGTTCAGGGGCAATGTAGTGAACAGAGCCGATTGCCTGTTCCGTCATTGTGCGTGTCGATTTATCGGAAAATCTTGCAATACCGAAATCGGTAACTTTGATTGTACCGTCCTGCAACAGCATAATATTTTGCGGCTTTATATCACGGTGTACAATTCCGCACTCGTGAGCGTGCTGTAAAGCCTTTAAAATCTGTGCGGTCAGGTGGATTGCGTCTTTCCACTCAATAATGCCCTGCTGATCAATATATTCTTTGAGGGTAATGCCGTCAATATATTCCATTACGATATACTGAATCATATCGCCAAAGCTTACATCATACACCTTTACAATATTCGGATGTGAAAGCATTGCGATAGCTTTTGATTCATTTTTGAAACGGCGGATAAACTCTTCATTGTTGAGATACTCGTCTTTAAGAATTTTTACGGCAACTTCACGGTCATCAACTGTGTCGGTACAACGGTAAACATTTGCCATACCGCCGACACCGATAAGCTCGTGGATTTCATATCTTCCGTCAAGTCTTTTGCCCAAATATTTATCCAAAACGGTCAACTCCTATCCTTAGTAAATTACGGTAGCTGTGATATTATCAGAACCTCCGCCGTCTTTCGCCTTGTCAACAAGCTTTGTGATAAGACCTTCGCCACGGTTTTCATGGCAGATTTTGACCATATCTCCTGTTGTAACGCAATTTGAAAGTCCGTCGGTACAGATGAGAAGAACATCACCGTAAATAAAGTTGGCTTCAATATAGTCAAGGCGAACGGACGGTTTTATGCCGAGCGCCCTTGTTATAAAGTTCTTGTTCGGATGATTTTGCGCCTGCTCATATGTAAGCTCGCCTCTTCGAACCATTTCCTGAACAACGGAATGATCCTCTGTAAGCTGCTTGATTTTACCGCCTCTGATAGCGTATGTGCGACTGTCACCGACATGGACAACATGAACGGTTGTATCTTTTACAAAGACGAATTCACATGTAGTTCCCATACCCGTGAGCTCGGGATCTTTCATGGACATTTCAAATACTTTCATATTGGCATTGACAACAATTTCTGCCATAAGCTCGCCAATCTGCTCCTTGGTCATATCATCTTTGTACAAATCGGTAATTTTGGTGCTGATATAATCAACTGCCGTTGCGCTGGCAATATTACCGCCGTTTGCACCGCCCATTCCGTCACACACAACTGCCCAGACACAGCTGGGAGAAATAACTCCGAAGCGACAGTCATCCTGATTCTGATTACGAACAAGTCCGATATCACTTTTGCTGAATACTTCCAAGTTATTTACCTCCTTCTTCAATATGCTTTCTTTTGAGCTGACCGCACGATGCGTTTATGTCACTTCCGAGTGTTCTGCGCACGGTTGCTCCGATATTTTTAGCAGCAAGAATATTTATGAATGCCTGCTGTCTTTTAATATTGCTTTTTAAGTAGCCTGTTCCCTCAACAGTATTGACGGGGATCAGATTAACATGGCTTTGTGTACCCTCAAGTCGTTTTGCAAGCTCTCTTGCGTTTTCATTGCTATCATTAACTCCGCTTATCATAGAGTATTCAAATGTAACCCTGCGACCTGTTGTTTTGAAATAATCTGAACAAGCCTTTAATAATTCTTCAATAGAATATTTTTTTGCAATGGGCATTGTTCGCTGCCTTATCTCATCGTTCGGCGCGTGTAATGAAACGGAAAGCGTTATTCCGAGATGAAGTTTTGCAAGCTCATAAATTTTCGGAACTATACCGCAGGTTGAGAGCGTAATATGTCGCATTCCAATGTTAAGACCGTTGTCTGACGAAACAAGTCGGAGAAATTTTACAACATTATCAAAATTATCAAGCGGTTCACCCATTCCCATAAGAACAATGTTAGAAATTCTTATGTTAAGGTCACGCTGTGCGGCCTCAATCTGTCCGAGCATTTCCGACGGTGCAAGACTCCGTGAAAAACCGCTTTTGCCTGTTGCACAAAATGTACAACCCATTTTACAGCCAACCTGTGTTGAGATACAGATTGAATATCCATGCTTGTAACTCATTACAACAGACTCAACACATTCGCCGTCATTAAACGAAAAAAGGTACTTGATTGTTTTATCATACCTTGAAACAAGTTTTTTTTCAATATTTGCAACAGAAATGTAACTACTTGATTTCAAAAAAGCCTTTAAATCGGCAGGAATGTTACGCATATTGTCAAAATCGGTCACATTTTTGTACAACCAATCATAAATCTGCTTTGCTCTGAATTTTGGAAAACCGTTTTCTGTGACAAATTCAGTCAGCTCATCAAGCGTCATTGACTTGATATCCGTTAAATTATTCAATTTGACGCCTTCTTTCCAAATAAGCTGATGTAAAATCCGTCTGTTCCGCAGGTGTGCGGCATAAGTGTTATTTCGTATGGTTCTTCATCAAATGCACTGGTAATTCCGTTTGGAAGTTTTAACGGTATTCCGTAAAAATCGGGATGTTCCTCAAGAAAACGCTTTGTGTTTTTATTGTTTTCATCAGGATTCAATGTACAGGTAGAATAGACAAGCTTACCGCCTACTGCAAGATTATCCGCACTTGCACAGAGAATCCTGTACTGCAAATCCGGCAAATCGTTTGCAATAAGGTCGTCCTTGTATCTGATTTCGGGCTTTCTTGACATGATTCCAAGACCGCTGCACGGAACATCGCAGAGGATTCTATCCGCCACAGGAAGTGCCGTGTCATTGGTTGACGCATCACGCAGAAGCGTTGAAATACAAGTGATGCCAAGCCTTTTAGCACCTGCCGAAATCAGTTTCAGCTTATGGTCGAACATATCGCAGGAAAAAATTCTGCCACGGTTGTTCATATACTGAGCCGCCGAAAACGACTTTCCGCCCGGTGCGGAACATACATCAAGCATAATATTGCGAGGCTTTGTGTCAAGAAAATTAACACAAAGCTGGCTTGACGCATCCTGAATATGAAAAAGTCCGAACTTGTACGCTCTGAGTCTTTCAACCGAGCCTGTATTTTCAAGATAGAGTGCGTTGTCGATAAACGGGATTTTTTCCGCAACAACGCCCTCATCGGATAATTTCTTAATTAATGTGTCGGCATCTGTTCTGAGGGTATTAACACGACAACAGATTTTGGCTCTGCCGTTAAGAGATGTCAAAAGCTGTTCCGCATTATTTTCTCCGTAAGAATTAACCCACAATTTCACAATATTTTCGGGAACAGAATATTTTACCGAAAGATATCGAGCCCTGTCCTTTTCATCGGGTAATGTATATTTATCCTCTGCCCTTGTGATATTGCGAAGAATTCCATTTATGAAACCCGATGATTTCTGAAGTTTGTGCTTTTTGGCAAGATTAACGCTTTCGTTGACTGCCGCACTGTCGGGAACTTTGTCCATAAACAAAAGCTGGAGTATTCCAAGGCGAAGAATATTTTTCGTTTTTGTTTCAATTTTCCTTAACGGAATTTTAGAATAAGACCTGATAATATAATCAAGCGTGATTCTTCTTTCCAGAACGCCGTAAACGAGTGCTGACACAAAAGAGCTGTCAACACCCGAAAGACGGTTTTCCTTTATGGCATTATTCAAAGCAATATTTGAATATGCTCCCTCATTTTCAATTTTAAGCAGCACATTCAGTGCAATATTGCGTGTGTTTGCCATTTTAATCTCCAAAATAAATTATCTTCTGCGATTGTTCGCAATTATAATTAATCTTAAAAGCTGCATAATTGCAGTAAGAGCCGCTGCAACATATGTCATTGCGGCTGCCTGAAGCACTCTCTTTGCTCCTGTGTATTCTTCACCGTAAAGAAGATCGCCGTTTCTGATTGTTTCAAGCGCTCTTTTTGACGCATTAAACTCTACGGGAAGTGTTGCGATTGTAAAGAGTACGGAAAGCGCAAACAGGATTATACCTATATAAAGAAATACAAAACCTACTCTTTGTGTAAAACAAAAACCGACTATAATAAAAATCCAACTGAGGCTTGAACCGAGTCTTGCAACAGGAAGAATAAACGAACGGATTCTGTTAGGCAGATAATTTTCTGCGTGCTGAACTGCATGACCTGCCTCATGACAGGCAACGCCTACAGCCGCAACGGAGGTGCTGTTAAAAACCGTGTCGGAAAGTCTGATTACATTTGTTCTCGGGTCAAAATGGTCTGTCATACTGCCTGCAACATGTTCAATTCTGACACCTGTTACACCGTGCTGACGAAGAACATATTCAGCCGCCTGAGCGCCTGTCATATTTCTTGAATTTCTTATCTGTGAATATTTTGAAAAAGTTGTTTTAACTTTGACCTGACAAATCAATGTTATTATGATACAAGGAACAATAAACACAAGATAGGTCATATCAAATCCGTAAAAGAAGCCCATAAATCAAACACCTTTCTGTCTGCATATTGCAGACGGGAATTTTTAACCGATTACATCGCCAACAAAAAGCCTGTGGCCGGCAAGGAATGCCTCGGCGGTCATTTTCTTTTTGCCCTCAGGCTGAATTTCACAAAGCTCAACCGACTTTTCACCGCAGGCAACAATCAGCGGTTTTGTGCTGATTACAGTTCCCGCTTTTCCGCTCTTTTCACAGAGCAAAGAAGAATGAACCTTTATCTTTTTACCGTTAATTTCGGTTGTGGCAATCGGCCACGGATTAAGTCCTCTGATTTTATTATGCACCTCAAAGGCTGGTTTTGTAAAATCAATCGGACAAAGTGATTTGTCAATTTTTGAAGTGTGAGTTGCAAGGCTTTCGTCCTGCTTAATCGGAGTGATTTCGCCCTTTTCAAGAGCAGAAAGTGTGTCAAGAATAAGCTCTCCGCCCATAAGAGAAAGACGGTCAAAAAGCTCTCCCGAGGTTTCATTCACACCGATTTCCGTTTTGACAACTTTCAGAATATCGCCCGTGTCAAGTCCGACATCCATTTGCATAGCCGTTACACCGGTTTCCTTATCACCGTTTAATACGCTCTGCTGAATAGGAGATGCGCCTCTGTATTTAGGCAAAAGCGAGCCGTGAAGATTGATGCAACCGTACTTTGCAGAGTCAAGAACCGACTTGGGAAGAATTTTTCCGTAAGCCGCAACAACAATGACATCGGGATTATATTTATTGATAATTTCAAGAGGTTTGCCGTCCTTAAAGGTTTCGGGCTGATACACGGGAATGTTCAGCTTTTCTGCGCACACCTTGACATCGGGAGGAGTCATTATCATCTTTCTTCCCCTAGGCTTGTCGGGTTGTGTAAACACGACACAAACCTCATGTTCCGAATTTGCAAGAGCCTTGAGTGCAGGTACGGCAAAATCCGGAGTACCCATATAAATTATTTTCATATCTTCACCTGTTTATCAGCTATTCATTTCTTCAATTTCGGCAGGAGTCAACATTCTTGTTGCAACCTGAGTAAAGAGAATTCCCTCAAGATGGTCGAGTTCGTGACAAAAAGCCTTTGCAAGCAAATCCTTGCCGTCAATAACAAATTCGTCACCGTGTCTGTCCTGAGCCTTAACCTTTACATAATCAGGTCTTACTGTGTAACCCCACTTGCCGGGAATTGAAAGACAACCCTCAAGAGTTTCCTGCTTGCCGCTGTAAGCGATGATTTTCGGGTTTACAAGCTCAATCGGACCTTCGCCGACATCAATAACCACAACTCTTCTTAAAATTCCGACCTGAGGAGCAGCAAGTCCCACTCCCTCAGCCTTGTGCAAAGTTTCAATCATATCGTCAATAAGATCTGCAAGGCGGTCATCAAACTTTACGACAGGTCTGCATTTTTTTGTGAGAACGCTGTCGCCCTCTTTTACAATTTGTCTTAAAGCCATAAATTATATCCTTTCGCTAACAGGTCAGAGCGTTCATATCCGCATATGTACTGACCTTTCCAAATTCCTTATTCTTTCCGAATTCTGTCATAACCGCTGAGAGCAGTCCTCTGAAATCACGGTTATTTTTACATTTTATTATAAGTTTATATCTGAATTTGTTGCTCACTTTCACAACATTTGCGGGTGACGGACCGAGTATTCTCAAAGGCATTGCAGGGTATTCGCTTCTTGCGTGACTGACAAAGCACTGCAAAAAGCTGTTAGCTGCTTTCATTGTAAGCTGCTGTTTTTCACCCGAAAAACCGATAAGACAGATATCCGCAAAAGGCGGATAAAGCATTGCTTTTCTGACCTGAATTTCGGTGCTGTAAAAGGCAAGATAATCCTGCCTTGCCGCCATAGAGATTATTAGGTTGTCGGGAGTGTAGGACTGAATAACAGCCATACCCTTTGACGCACCTCTGCCGCTTCTGCCGACTACCTGAGTTAAAAGGGAAAATGTTCTTTCGTAGCTTCTGTAATCATCGGCATACAGCATATAGTCAGTGTTGAGAACACCCACAAGCGTCACATTGGGAAAATTGAGTCCCTTTGCAACCATTTGTGTTCCCACAAGAATATCGTACTTACCGTCTGCAAATGCCGTTATCATCTTTTCATAGGATGATTTTGAAGATGTTGCGTCGGTATCCATACGCAATATTCTTGCATCGGGAAAAAGCTCTGAAATTTCACTTTCAGCCTTTTGAGTGCCGGTTCCGCCAAATCTTAAAGATTTGCTGTGGCAGGACGGACATTCTTCCGTGTAAGGCACGGAATATCCGCAGTAGTGACACATCATTCTGCGGTTGGCACTGTGATATGTGAGCGATATTGAACAGTTGGGACACACAACAGGTTCACCGCACATTCGGCAGGTTACAAAGGTGTTGTATCCCCGTCTGTTTAAAAGCAGAATTGACTGCTTGTTATTTTCAAGATTATAGCGCAGATTTTCAAGCAAGGTTTCGGAAAATCCCGTTACATTGCCGTTTTGCTGTTCAACATTCATGTCTGCGACAACAACCTTCGGCAAAACCGCATCGCCGTATCTCTCGGTGAGCGTGTTAAGCGAATATCTTCCGTTTTTTGCGTAGTAATATGATTCAACCGACGGAGTTGCCGAACTTAAAACAAGCAAGGCATTATCGTAGCTGCATCTGAATTTTGCGATTTCTCTTGCATGATATCTAGGGGAGCTTTCAGACTTATAGCTGTACTCCTGTTCCTCGTCCATTATGATAAGACCGACTTTTTCAAACGGAGCAAACACGGCACTTCGTGTTCCTATAACGATTTTTGCAAGACCTTTTTTTACACGCTTGTATTCATCAAGCCTTTCACCGAGTGAAAGTGCGCTGTGAAATACGGCAATCTGCTCGCCGAAACGCTTTGAAAAGGTTGAAACAAACTGCGGTGTAAGCGAAATTTCAGGCACCATAACGATGATTCCCTTGTTATCGTTTATTACACGCTCAATCAGTTTCATAAAAACGCTTGTTTTTCCCGAACCTGTAACACCGAACAAAAGGCTTGTATGCGGTTTTGAATCGGCATATTCGGCATAGAGGTTATCGCAGGCTGTCTGCTGTTGTTCTGACAACGCAACAGGGGCAAGACTTTCGTCCTTTGTCCTGTCCTCAATACGGAACACTTCTTCGTCATAGTAGTAGATAAGACCTTTTTTATAAAGTGCGTCCGTAACACCTGTTGTGACACCCGTGAAGTAACAAACCTCTTTAACGGAAGTTCCGCCTGTCATTTTGATAAGGTCGAGAACGGCTTTCTGCTTTTCGGTAAGCTTGATATTGTCGCTGTCGGCAAGTTCGGTCGGAGCAGCCATTTTCATAACCGCATCCGAAACCTTTCTGAAAGCCTCATCTGATTTGTAAAGATATCCCGACTTTACCATATCTTCAAGAATAACCGTGTTATCTAATCCGAAATCGTCAAGAATTTTATCGGACTTTACGGCTTTTCTTTTTGAATGAAGGTACGCAAAAATTCTTTGCTGTTCCTCGGAAAGCTCTTCTTCATCTACACCCTCACGAACACCGTAAAGCGTTGTGATTTTGTAATTTATACCCGCAGGGAGCATTGTTTTTACCGCATCATAATAGGTGCAGAAATAATGCTCTTTCATAAACTCGGCAAGCTTCAAAAGTTCTTTTGACAGGACAGGTTCGTCATCAAGAACGGAACAAATGCTTTTGAGCTTTTCAACCGGAATGTCATCACTCACGGGAGAAAGCTCAAAAATTATTCCCTGTTTCTTTTTGTTGCCTCTGCCGAACGGAATGAGAACCCTTTTGCCGACCTGAACCAAATCGGTAAAGGCAGACGGTACAAGGTAGTCAAATAATTTGTCAAAAACATATGTTGTGTTTTCAACGGCAACTTTGACTGTTAAATCAGAGTTCATCTTCGTCAGGCTCAAGAATGTTGATTTCATGACCTTCGATTTCCTTGATTGCGATAAGAACAGGCTTATCCTCTGTTACAATCTGTTCCTCTTCAAAAGTCTGAGTAATTTCTCTTGCTCTTTTTGCAACGCCTACAACAAGTGCGTACTTACTCTGCTTACCCTGTAATAATGAATCCACATCAACTTTATGCATAATAATTCTCCTCTTAAAATATTTTATGTTAATTTTCTTTGTATATTATTTAATGAGGTTTTCATCCTCTTTATGAAGAATATCGAGAACCTCATTTATTGCTGTTTCAAGGTCGCCGTTTACCACATTGTACTTATATCTGTCCTTGTAGCTGATTTCCTCGGCAGCCTGTGCAAGCCTTTTCCGAATAGTTTCTTCATCCTCTGTACCTCTTCTGCGAAGCCGTCTTTCAAGAGAATCCATTGAAGGCGGAAGAATGAATATACTGAGAATGTCGGGATATTTGTCAAGAATCTGAAGTCCACCCTTGACCTCAATCTCAAGCAAAACATCATAACCCTGATTGAGCATATCTTCAACCTGCTTTTTAGGAGTGCCGTAGAGATTACCGCAAAACTCTGCGTGTTCAAGATAGCCGTCTTTTTTCAGAACATCGTTGAACTGTTCTCTTGTCAAAAAGTTATAATGAACTCCGTCAATCTCTCCCTCTCTCGGTTCTCTTGTTGTGTTTGAAACCGAAAGACGGATATTTTTGTCACGGTCAAGAAGTTCCTTGATTATTGTACCCTTGCCTACACCCGATGAACCGGTAAACAAAATAAGATTTCCTTTTCTGTTAATGCTCATCCTTGTTTTCCTCACTTTCGTCCGTTCTGTTCTGAATTGCCTCACATGAAATTGCCGAGAGAATAACATGATTATTCTCGGCAACAATCACCGATTTGCATTTTCGTCCGCAGGTTGCGTCAATAAGCAGATTGTTCTGTTTTGCATCCTGAACAATTCGCTTTACGGGAGCAGAGTCCGGAGCAACTACTGCAACAATCTTGTCGGAGCTGACAAGATTACCAAAACCGATATTAATAAGCTTCATCTGTTCACCTTATTCGATATTCTGAACCTGTTCACGGATTTTTTCAATCTCACTCTTGATGTCAACAACCTTATGTGCAAGAATTGCATCCTGAACCTTTGAACCGATTGTATTTGACTCACGGTTCATTTCCTGAATGATAAAGTCAATTTTTCTGCCGACAGGCTCGTCATATTCAAGGAACTTTGAAAGCTGGTCAAAGTGGCTGCGAAGTCTTACGGTTTCCTCCGCAACGGCTACCTTATCCGCAAACACGGCAACCTCTGTGAGAACCCTCTGCTCATCAACCTTGACATCATTTTCAGCAAGCGTCTGCTTGATGCGTTCCATAAGTCTTTGTTCATACTCGGCAACAGTCTGCGGAGAACGCTCCTCAATTTCACCAACAACAGAAAGAATTGTGTTGGCTCTAGAAAGAATGTCCTCTTTCATCTTCTCGCCCTCAGTTTCACGCATTGCAACAAAAGCATCAACTGCAATCTTTGCGGCTGAAAGAACATCGGCAGTAATTTGATCCTCGTCCTCAGGCGCTTTGTGAACCGTGAAAACATCAGGAAAGCGTGAAAGTGAAACTGTTGAAACATCATTCGGGATATCGTACTTTTCGCTGATTTCCTTAAAAGCGTTGATATATCCCGAAACGAGCTGATGATTAACAGTTACATCACAGGGTTCTTCATCGGACGCACCGATTGAGACAAACATATCAATCTTGCCTCGTGAAACCCTTGAATTTACATAGTTTTTAAGTTTGTCGTCAAGAAATCCGTAACTTCTTGGGGTTCTGCAGGAAAATTCAAAATAGCGGTGATTTACGCTTTTGATTTCAACGGTAATCTCCCGACCGTTGATAACGGTTTCACATCTTCCGAAACCCGTCATAGATCTGATCATTTCAAAAACTCCCTTCGTAAAATTATATTTTCGGCATTTAAGCTTTATTTTTTATATTTACATCAAATTTATCGGCATTTGTTTTCTACAACATAGATTATAGCACCACAGGCGATATTTGACAATGGAGTTATTACAAAACTGTAATAACTTTTTTTATTTACATCACAAAGGTGTGTGTGATATACTTAATAAGATAATTATACTTTATTGACAAAGGAATGATATTAATGTCAGGACATAACAAATGGAGTACAATCAAGCAGAAAAAGGGTAAGAACGATGCCGCAAGAGCTAAAGTATTTACAAAAATCGGCAGAGAACTTATTGTTGCAATCAAGGAAGGCGGAAGTGCCGATCCTTCCGTTAACTCAAAACTCAAGGATTGTATTGCAAAAGCAAAGGCTGCAAATGTACCTAACGACAACATTGAAAGAATCATCAAGAAAGCGTCAAGCGATGCCGACGCTACAAACTACGAGGCTGTTACATATGAGGGCTACGGTCCAAACGGCGTTGCCGTAATTGTTGAGGCACTTACAGACAACAGAAACAGAACAGCAGGCGAAGTAAGACATTACTTTGATAAATTCGGCGGCAATATGGGTACACAGGGCTGTGTAAGCTTTATGTTCTCAAAGAAGGGCGTTCTCGTTATTGAGCGTGAGGACCTTGAAAAGGATGAGGATACCGTGATGAGCGATGCTCTTGAGTGCGGTGCATCAGACTTTGAGGCTGACGATGATGTATTTACAATTTACACAGAAACAGATGATTTCGGCGCTGTAAGAGATGAGCTTGAAAAGCTCGGCTACACATTCGTTTCTGCTGAAATTGAAATGGTTCCAAGCACATACACAAAGCTTGAGGACGAAGAAACTGCAACAAAAATGCAGAAGATGCTTGATATGTTCGAGGATAACGATGATATCCAGAATGTATGGCACAACTGGGAAATGGACTGATTTCATTTCATCGATAATAGCGTTGAACGGCACAACATAAAAAGTTGTGCCGTTTTTATTTTGGTTATAGACATAAAAAGGACTGCTGTGAATGAGCAGTCCTTGAATTTGTTGAAATGATTAAATTAAAGTTTATGACCGCATTCGGCACAGAAAACGCTGTCGGGAGTGACGGTTGCACCGCAGTTTGGGCATTCGTTTTCAAGCTTTGTACCACAGTAGTTACAGAATTTTGAACCGCCGACTACCTGTGACTTACATTTCGGACAGACAATCATACCATCAGCAACAACTGCACCTGCGTCATTTACGACAGCTGTACGACCACCCGAAACAATAAAATTCTCGATAACACGAAAAACCTCTTCAGGTAGTTTCTTTTGTTTATAAGCACCAAGACCTGCCGTAATTGCAAGTGGCCATGCGATAAAAAGTCCTATCGCACCTGCACCGATTTTATCCGACCACTGTCCCTCTCCTATGGTAACATTCAACTGATTGCCGAAAACGGCCATCTGGATTGTAATTGCAAGACGAGTACCTGAAATTGTTTTCCAACCATCCTTTTGTTGACTCGCCTGCATTACATATCCGTCAGCTGTTTTAGAGCTTTGAACCTCCATACCCTTTTCAGTACGGAAAAATCCTTCAACCCGACTTACAACCGCACCGACATCCATTCCGTTCAAAGAAAATACTCTTGATTCCGACATATTAAAACCTCCGTTTCACTAAATAAATAGTTGACATACCAACTACTCTAAATATGATATCACAATTTTAATAAGTACGGAATTAAGGTTTCCGAATTGGCAATTGCCACTTTGGAAATTTTTAGTTAGTTTTGTCTTGAAATTAAGACAAGGTCACGGTTGTCTGCTTCGCCGTCAAGGTTAAAATCGGCGGCTTTGAGATATGCACCGTCTAATTCTGCATTATCACAGAGGTATTTTTGCAAAAGCGTGACATCCTTTGAATTTACATTGCCCTCGCCCGTCACATCTCCGCAAACTGCAATAATATAAGTCTTTGAATCTATAACGGCAGTAAATCCCGTTTTCAGCTTTCCGCTCTTTGCAAGAGTACCATCCGCCTTATATACATTTTCGGCAGAAGTTTTGTTTTTGAAATTGGAAACGGTTTCTCCGCTGTAAATCCCGTAAACTATCCCGTCAGAAAACAGGTATTCGGAATTATTCGGTTGAATATCTGATTTAGAAGAATTGTGATTATCGTTACTGCCGTCATTGCCACTTGTTTTCTTTTCTTCAAAATCACCCGAGCCAAATACCTGAACCGTTCCGTTATCAAGCAAAACAGCACATTGCTTTTTGTAAGATACAACAGCCGTTGCTCTGTCGGGAATTGACACGCTTTTTGTTTTTTCGGATGTTTTCAGATTAAGTCGATAATTCACGGCAAAATATATTTTTCCGTCAGATACCGAAACATTCTCTGCTGTGGCATTTGAAACATAATCCCTTGAATTATCTGACAGCGAAACAATAAACCCGTCTTCGTTTATAACTCTGTTTATTCCTGCGTTATAAATATTTTTAAGTTCACCTGTATCGGCAACATAGGTTGATGACGATTGCGAGAGCTTGTAAATTGAACCGTCACAAAGTCTTGCGTATGACTTTCCGTTATTATTAAAAACCTCGTTTACATTGTCTGAAAAAGTTATTTTCGACTTTTTATCAGATGAAAAATTCCTACACGCAACATAAGATTTCAGGCTGTCGGTCTTGATATAGTAAATGCGATTATCGGTTACCGAAAAGGAATCGGTCATAAAATTTTCGTCAACAAAAGTGTTCTGTGAAACATTTCCGTTATCAAGATTAAGAGAATACACTGAATATTTGTTAGTGAAAGCATCGTCAAAAACAAGTGCATAAGTGTAGTTTCCGCTCTGTGACACACTCCTTATCCGACCGCCGACAGAAAAACTGTATGCAGAAAAATCGGGCACAAGCCTTGCTGAAAACACTGTATTTCCCGAAAATGCGCACACAAATCCACCCTTACCGTTGCTGTCACTTTTTACAGACGAACAAGCGGCAAGGTCAGTCAGATTGTATTCATCATACGCACGGCTTCTGCACACACCGAGGAGTGTGATAAGCATAACAGCCACAGCAAGGGAAATCAGTCGTTTCATAGCCTGTACCCGATTAAATTAATTTAAAACAAAAGGGCATCCTTTCGGATGCCCACAAAAGTTCTGATTATTCAGCAGCTTCTTCAGACTTAGCAGGTGCCTGCTCGTCTTCAGGAAGAAGTGCACGCATTGAAAGGCTTACACGCTTCTTGTCGAAGTCGATTGCAGTAATCTTAGCTTCAACAACATCGCCAACCTTGAGTACATCAGCGGGCTTTTCAATTCTCTTGTTTGCAATCTGAGAAATATGGATAAGACCGTCAATGCCGGGGATGATGTTTGCGAATGCACCGAATGTTGTAAGACCGACGATTGTAGCCTTAACAACTGTTCCCTCGGGATAGTTGTTCTTGAGGATTTCCCACGGATTGTCTTCAGCATTCTTGAAGCCGAGAGAAATCTTCTTTGTTTCCTCATTGATATCCTTTATGTAAACATCAACTGTATCGCCTACATTAACAACCTCGCTCGGATGCTTAATGTGTGTCCATGAAAGCTCTGAAATGTGAATCATGCCGAACACGCCGCCAAGGTCAACAAATGCGCCGTAGCTTGTAAGTGACTTAACAACGCCCTTGTAACGCTTGCCAACTTCGCAGGTTTTCCAGAATTCTTCACGCTGAGCAGCTCTCTGCTCCTTGAGTACGCTGCGGATTGAACCGATAGCTCTTCTGCGTCTGCCGTTCTGTGAAACTTCGATAAGTCTGAAATCAACATCCTGACCTACGAGGTCTTCAAGGCTCTCTTCACGAGTTGCTGTTGCCTGTGATGCAGGGATAAAGATTCTTGAGCCGTTGTAAAGAACGATTACGCCGCCCTTAACTGCCTCAGTAACCTTGCCGGAGAGAACCTCCTGTGACTCTGCCTTTTCTTTGAGCTCTTCCCAACCCTTCTGTGCATCTACTCTGCGCTTTGAAAGCATGATAGTGCCTTCCTGATCATTGGTCTTCATAATAAGAAGCTCAATAACATCGCCTACTTTAACTACATCTTCGGGTCTTGCGTTAGGATCGTTTGAAAGCTCTGAAGCAGGAATAAAGCCTGTCTGCTTTCTGCCGACATCTACCTGAACTTCGTTGGGAGCTATGCTCAGAACTGTGCCCATTACCCTCTCGTTTGTATTAAAGTTTTTGAGGGACTCCTCAAGCATCTCCTCAAAAGATGGTTCCAAATTTGTTTCACCGGATTTTACTTCACTCATTGTATCCAGTACCTCCTTTATTATCCTTGCAGGCGTTGAAGCACCCGCAGTTACGCCGATTGATTCGGCAACCGAAACCTTGTTTAAATCAAGCTCGGCAGCGGTTTCAATGAGAACCGTGTTCTCACACTGTCTTTTGCATATATCAAAAAGCTTTCCCGTATTGGAGCTGTGCCTGTCGCCGATTACAACCATAAAGTCGGATTCGGCGGCAATCTGAGAAGCTTCGGTTTGCCTAACTTGCGTAGCATTACATATTGTATCAAATATTTTTGCATTTGTACATAGCTTTTTTATCTTTTTTACACATTTTTTCCATTCTTGTGTGTCAAATGTTGTCTGTGCGACAATTTGCACCTGTTTATTATTCTCTTTTAGAATATTCGGCAATAAATCATCAAGCTCTGCCTCGTTATTAAATGTGTAACAATCACTTGCACAATGACCTATTATGCCGCAAACCTCGGGATGATTTTTATTTCCTGCAATCAAAACAACATCATTTTCAGGGTTTGTGTTTGATACAATCTTGTGAATTTTTTTAACAAAAGGACACGTTGCGTCCTCAAAGTTAATTCCTCTTTTTACAAGAGAATCAATAACGCTTTTTTCAACTCCGTGTGAACGGATTACAAGCGTTGTATCGTCAGTAAGCTCGTCAACTGCTTTAACGGGAGTGCATCCTCTTTCTTCAAGCTCGTGAACCATTTCCATATTGTGGATAATAGGTCCGAGGGTTGCAACCTTTATTCCTTTTTCAAGCAGTTCATTTACGATATTGATTGCACGGTTGACGCCAAAGCAGAATCCTGCCGAATCAGCCTTTTTTATACTCAATTAAATCCTGCTCCCTCATTCTTTTGATTTCGTCCATGATCATGGTTGTTGCACCTTTAAGCTCCCGTCTTCCGCTGTCCGGAGTAAGTCCGAGCTTTTCGGGTGTGAGAGGTTTGCCGAAGTGGATAACTCTCTTTGCAAATGTATGCTTTTTGTTGCCTACAATTGTGATGCAGGCAGGCACAACAGGGACCTGCATCTGCTGTGCAACAAGAGCGCATCCGCTGCGGGGACGCATAAGCTCGCCTGTTTTGGAACGACCGCCCTCAATAAAGATTGTCATAATCTCGCCGTCACGGATAAGGTCTTCGCCTGTCTTGATAGCCTTGCCGTCGCCTGCACCTCTTTCAACAGGGAATGCACCGAGCGCACGGATTAACGCGCCGAAGAATTTATTTTTAAAAAGTTCAATTTTTGCCATAAAGAACAGTCTGCGCTTTTTCTGCGACAAACCGAGAAGAACCGGATCTGAATTTGATATATGGTTACTTGCAATAATCATGCCTCCCACAAGCGGAAGCGGCTCTTCAATTATAGTTTTATATCTGTACAAAAGTTTGAAAACAGGCTTGCAGACAACTTTGCCGACTGCATAAAGTACCTTTGACTGACCCATCAGATATTCTCCTTTATAACGGAAATTATTTTTTCAACCGACTGCTCAAAATCAAGCTCTGTTGTGTCAACGGTAACGCAACCCTCGGCAGGCTTGAGCGGAGCTGTTTTGCGGTGAGTATCGTTGTAGTCACGAGTTATTACATCGTTTAAAATGTCATCGTATTTTACATCCATACCCTTTTCAACAAGCTCCTTATATCTTCTTTCGGCTCTTGCCTCGGGGGACGCTGTAAGAAAAATTTTAACCTGTGCATCAGGCAACACAACCGTGCCGATATCTCTGCCGTCCATAATTACATCATGCGTCTTTGCCATATTTCTCTGCAAATCAAGAAGATATGCTCTTACAATCGGTACGGCAGAAATTTTTGACGCCATCATTGATGCCTCCGGAGTTCTGATGAGTCCGGACACATCTTCGTTGTCAAGCAGAACAATCTGCTCGCCCTTTTCATTGAATGTTAGGTCAACTGTGATTTTTGAAAGCAAATTCTTTACCGCATTTTCATCTTCGGGAGCTACGGAATTTCTTGTTGCCGACAGACCGATTGTGCGATAAAGCGCTCCTGTATCAACATAAATACAGTCAAGTGCCTTTGCAACTCTTTTTGCAATTGAGGATTTACCTGCTCCTGCAGGACCGTCCAAAGCGATTGCTATTGACATAAATTACATCCTTTCAATCAAATATATTATGTATAATCAAATCAGATATATGCACTGTTTTCTCCGGCAAGCCGTCCTGTACTCCATGCAATCTGGAGATTAAAACCGCCTGTGTAGGCATCGCAGTCGATTACTTCACCTGCAAAATACAGGCCGCTTACAAGCTTGCTTTCCATGGTTTTCGGGTTGATTTCGGAAGTTTTTACACCGCCTGAGGTTATGATTGCCTCCTCAATCGGTCTGAAACCGCTGATTTCAACCGTAAAGCATTTGAGGATTTCACAAAGAGCGTGTCGCTCCTCTTTTGTAATTGAATTACACTTTTTGTCAAAGGGAACTCCCCAGCGTTTGAGAACGGGAACTATGATTTTTCTCGGCAAAAGCTTTGAAAATGCGTTTGAAACATCACGGTTTGAATTCTCTTTGAAATCGTTCTGAATACGCCTGTCGAGGTGTTCAAAATCAAGTGCCGGCTTGAGGTCAATTTCCGCAACATAACGGTCGGGCTGAATATCACGGATGTGCGAGCTTGCCGATAAAATCATCGGACCGCTCATTCCGAAATGTGTAAAAAGCATTTCGCCGAAGTCGCTGTAAACAGTCTTTTTACTGTTCTTATCAACTATTCTGAGCGCAACATTTTTGAGGGCAAGTCCCTGCATATCCTTGCATTGTTTATCACCGGAGGTAAACGGCACGAGCGACGGTTTGAGCGGAACGATTGTGTGTCCTGCCTGTTTTGCAAGTGTATAGCCGTCACCGGTTGAGCCCGTAAGCGGATAGCTTTTACCGCCGCAACAGATAATTACGCTGTCGGCATAGTAGGTGTTTCCTTCGCATTTAACGCCTATAACGGCACCGTCCTCAAGAATAAGAGCGTTTGCCGTATCACACACTATTTTACAACCCGATTCAACGGCATAATCATGCATTGTATCAACAACATCAACCGATTTGTCGGATGCGGGGAACACACGATTTCCCCTTTCGGTCTTTGTTTTAAGTCCTTTGGATTCAAAAAATTCGATTGTATCCTCGGGAGTAAATGCATTGATTGCAGAATAGAGAAATCTTCCGTTTACGGGAACATTATTGATAAAAGTCTGCACATCGCAGTTATTGGCAAGGTTACACCTTCCTTTGCCCGTTATCATAATTTTCCTGCCGACACGCTTGTTCTTTTCGATTATCGTAACTGATGCACCATAGAGCGCCGCAGTTGCACCAGCCATAAGACCTGCCGCACCTGCTCCGATTACCACAACTTTTTTACTTATCATCATCTTCTATATTACCCATTATTTCTCTGTCACGGTTGGTGTAAACTCCGTCACGGTTCCACACAAGTTCAAGTCTGCGGAATGTGTCGGAAACTTCATCTTTCTTTTTAAGCACGGTTGCAACAATAAGAGCATTGATAAGACTTAATGGTGCAACAAGTGAGTCTACAATTGACGCCATATCGCTTCTTGCAATAAGCACGGAATCGGCACTCTGAACAAGAGGAGAAACCATACTGTCCGTGATTGCGATTGCGTGAGCACCCCTTGAACGGGCAAAGTCCATTGCCTCAACCGACATTGAACTGTAACGGGGAAATGAAATACCGATCATAACATCTTTGTCGGTGATTCTGAAAATCTGTTCAAAGGTTTCGGTTTGACTGCCGCTTGTGATAACACGCACATTGTCAAAAATCATTTCAAAATAGTATGCAAGGAAGTTTGCGATTGCGGCTGTTGAACGCACACCGAATATGTAAATACGCTCTGCCTTGCAAATTTCATCAACTGCACGGGCAAAATCCTCATGAGATGTTTCTTCAATTGTTCTGCGGATTTTATCGATATCCTGATTAAGAACGCTGTCAAGCACATTGTCATTGCCGATACGGTTTGAGGTAACTTCAATTCGCTGAACAGATGTGAGCTTGTTGCGAATCATCTCCTGCATTGCTTTTTGAAGCTTAGGGTAGCCGTCATAGCCGAGCTCGGTTGCAAAACGAACAACCGTACTCTCGCTGACTCCAACAGTTTCACCAAGCTTTGATGCGGTCATAAATGCCGCCTTATCGTAATGCTCTTCAATAAAAAGAGCAATTCTTTTTTGTCCCTTTGAGAGGGAATTCATCATTAAATCTATTCTTGTGAGCAAATGAGTAATCATTTTTTAATATCTCCCGTTATAAATAGTAAAACAGACACACTGTCTTAACCAATTCATTTTAACACAAGAACTTGCAATTTACAATAAGATATAAATTAAATTATTGTAAATTTTACGAAATTATGAAATATGCGTCGGTTTATGTTGCAATAATAAATGTTGTATGGTAAAATTGTTTAACAGAAAGCAAATGACGGAGTTGATAAAAATGATAGCAGTTATTGATTACGGCGCAGGCAATATCCGAAGTGTTTACAAAGCGTTAAAGCATATCGGCTGTGAATGTGTGATTACAAGAGATAAAGACGAAATTATGAATGCAGACGGTGCTGTTTTGCCGGGTGTCGGTTCGTTTGGCGATACAATGGACACAATGAATTCATACGGCATTAAAGACACGGTTATTGAGTACATAAACAGTGAAAAACCGTTTTTAGGCATTTGTCTTGGGCTTCAGCTCCTCTTTCCCGAAAGTGAAGAAAGTCCGAATGTAAAAGGTCTTTCGGTTTTTGACGGTACAATCACAAAGATTCCGTCAGGCGAAGGCTTAAAGATTCCGCACATCGGTTGGAACAGCCTTAAAATCAATGAAAAGAGCAGACTTTTCAAAGGCATAGAACAGAATGCATACGTTTATTTTGTTCACTCATATTTTTTGAACGCAAGCGACAGGAGCATTGTTTCGGCTCAGACGGAATACGGTGTTACGATTGACGCAGCTGTTGAAAAAGGCAATGTTTTTGCAACTCAGTTTCACCCCGAAAAAAGCGGCAAAACGGGACTTAAAATTCTCAGAAATTTTGCTGACATTGTAAAAGGCAGGGAGGAATAAATATGTACGCAAAAAGAATAATTCCATGTCTTGATGTAAAAAACGGCAGAGTTGTAAAAGGTATGAGTTTTGTAAATCTTGTTGACGCAGGCGATCCCGTTGAATCTGCAATGCAGTATGACAAACAGGGTGCTGACGAGCTTGTATTTCTCGACATTACCGCATCAAGCGATTCAAGAAACATCACCATTGACATGGTTGAAAAGGTTGCAAATTCAATTTTCATTCCGTTCACGGTCGGCGGCGGTATAAGAAGCGTTGAAGATTTCAATGTTCTGCTCAGAGCCGGTGCAGACAAGGTGTCCGTAAATTCAGCCGCTGTTCATCGTCCCGAACTAATCAGCGAGGCGGCATATAAATTCGGCAGTCAGTGCGTTGTTGCCGCTATAGATGCCAAGAGAAACAGCGACAGCTGGGAAGTTTATGTGAACGGCGGAAGAACTCCTGTCGGTATGGATGCAATTGAATGGGCTGTAAAATGCGAAAAGCTCGGTGCGGGAGAAATTCTCCTTACAAGCATGGACGAGGACGGTCAGAAAAAAGGCTATGACATTGCACTTACAAGGGCAGTTTCCGAAAAGGTGAACATTCCCGTAATTGCAAGCGGCGGTGCGGGCGCACTTGAGCATTTTTATGATGCATTTACAGAAGGCAAGGCTGACGCAGTTCTTGCGGCATCACTTTTTCACTTTGGTGAAATTCCGATTCCCGAACTTAAAAAATATCTTAACGAAAAAGGAATTCCCGTAAGGCTTTAATTTACATACAAGGTTTATACAAAAGGCGGTTATGCAGAATATGCACAACCGCCTTAAAAGTTTTTAAGATTAAATTTTATCGTTTAAGCAAGGTTAGCTATGATTTTCTGAATCAATGTTGCATCTGTAATCTCAATAATGCCGTTACCGTTTACATCGGCAATCTTCATTGTTTCTGCGTCAAAATCTTCAAGCTTTACGATGTATTTCTGAACAAGTGTTGCATCAACAACAGTTACACTGCCGTCACGGTTAACATCGCCCTTGAGAGTTTCATCCGATGAAGACGAACCTACAACGAATGTCTTTGTTGACTCTGCCTTGTTGCCGTTTGCATCAACTGCAACCACACCGATTGAATATGTGCCGTCAGCCGACGGAGTCCATACACATGAATCTGTGTTTGAGTTCTGAACGGTTTCACCGTTAACTGTGAATGAATAAGTTACATCACCTGTAGCGTGATAGCTTTCTGCCAAAAGTGTGACAGGTGTGCCTGCACTCTGTCCCGAATTGAGGTTTGCACCGAAGTTAACCTCAAACGGAGCTTCGTTTACTTCTGTGTCAGGAAGAAGCGCACCGATTCTTGCAAGCGGAACTGTGATATTGTCAATATCTTCTTTCTCGTGTGAGGTTGAAGGATCGTAGCTGTACTCAAGATTTGCCTGATCAAGCATTGAGGGATCATGCGGAAGTGTGTCCATACCCGATGTGCCATATGTGAGAATCTGCATTGCACCGATACCCTGTGTTTCAATGTAGCTGCGGTCAATACCTAAAGTATTGAGCGGAACTGCAATTTCGTAAACATAGCCGTATGAGTTCTTGTAACCTTCATCGAAGAAGTCAACCCAGTTTGAGTTCATATCGAGGTTATCGCCCATTACTCTTGAACCCTTTGGAGCGTTGATACCGAAGATTGATGTACTCTTTGTTCCGTTAGCGTATTTGATTTTAAATCCGTTTTTATTGTCCTGAGCCTGAAAGCTTGTTACACCGATTGGAATTCTTGTGTCATAGTTGAACATATATGTTCCGTCTGTGTCCTGAGTATCCGCCTTGAAGATTGAAGCGCCGCCGTTTGAGTTGTTGGAGTCAAATGCAACAAGTGTGTCTATATGAGTTGTAAAGCCTGTGCCTCCGTCTTTTGCAGTGCCGTTTGTGCAACCCCATACGAACGGATTGGTATATACAGAACCGTCCTTGTTTGTACCTACTGCCTTGCCTGTTGCCTGCTTTGCAGGGTCAATTGACAGAGCAAGATACATAGGAATACTGTTTCTCCAAGGACGAGCTTCATTTGATGCGGCAAAGTTGTCCTCGGGAGAAGTTATGTATGTTGTGTTAGCCAGTTCAAGCAGGAAATAAAGATTATCGTCGTCCCATGCACTGTAGAGAGCATAAGCATCCCACGGCTGTTCATGCATTGAAGAAGGCATATAAACTCGGGGATCATCGTTTGCAACACCCTGAGCAATAATCATTGAGCTGTCCCAGTCGCTTAAATCACCGTCAACAGAGATTGTCTTATGCTTGCCGAGCTGCATTTCAGGGTTTGTGCCGTAATAGCCGCTCTCAGGCGCTGTTGTGTGGCCGTCTGATTTAGCGGAGAAAGTTGTCTTTGACGCTGTAAAAGTCTTTTTGAAGGTATATGTCTGCTCCGTTTCAACTCCGTCTGCACCTGTTGCATAAAGTGTAAGCGTAACTTTTGAATTGCCGATTTTGCCCTCACCGACTTTTACCGAATCACCGTTTGCAAACTCTTTCTTAGCTGAACCGTCAACTGAGTAATAGCCCTTGTCGGCATTCTTTAACGCAAGCTTTACATCAAGTGATTCTGTTGAAAAAGACGTATTGTTTGCTGTAAGTGTGTAACCGTAAGCGTGATCATCAGGCTTGCCGTAATCAATCCACTGCTTTTCGGCTGTGAGCATTTTACATTCGCCGGCTTTGAGTGAAAGACCTGCTGCCTCAGGATACTGCTCCTTGCCATTGCCTTTTTCAAGACCGTTGTTGAAGATGATTTTTTCCGATTTAAAAGAAGACGCAAAGCTTGCCTTATAAAGACCGCTGTCCTCTTTTGTCATAAGCTCTCCCGGCCATTCGGCATTTTCCTTTGTGCCGTATGCGTAAACATAAACATCCTTCCATCCGTACTTTGAGTTGTCAAAGTACGCCTCTGAACCTGACGATGTTGCTGCCGAAACACCACCTGCCGACACGACAAGTGCTGAAAGCACCATGAGTGCGGCAAGAACAATGCTCGTGATTTTTCTTGTTCTTTTCATTTTGATTCCTCCATTTCATAATTGTGGGTAATGCGATTGCTTTTATTATAGCATTTTGCACTTGTTTTTTCAATTCATTATCACATTTTTGTTTCTTTGTACAAGTTATTGTGCAGAGTTTTGTAGACTTAATTAAATAAAGCTTATTTTTGACTATATCGCAACATATTTTAACCATAAAAAAATCCGCTGACATAAACTGTCAGCGGATTTAATGTTTTGCAAAAACAATATTTAAATAATCAGTTTTCTTTTCTGTAGAAAGGTTCAACACCCTTTACTGCATTTTTTGCAAAATCCATTGAATACGGCATCATTGAAAGCTGGATTTCATCGTCAAGGAACGGATTTGCAACCTTACTGATTGCATCGAATGTGCTTTCCATATCACCGAAGAAATCAACCACAATGAAGTAGCTCTTTTGACCGTTCTGCTCAATCAAGCGAAGATATGCGGCATTTACTGTCGGCTCTGTGCTGAAATGATTAATAAGAGCAGCCATAAGATCAATCGGATATTCTTTAGGCTCGCCGAGACTGATTGGTGAACCCGGCTCGATTGTCTGATTTTTGAGTTTCATATAGTCCTTCTGCTGTTTGAAAGAATGAACCATCTGTTTCGGGAATGTTACGCTCTTTCCGAAAGGATTGATTACAAAGCCCTTTACATCAGCCTGGGGATCCATTACCATCTGGGCAATACTGTCAAAGTCTGTAACAACCTTCTGTGCATTTTGAGTGTCTTTCCACTTGAAAAGTTCGTCTGTGTCCGTAAACACACCGAAAAACTTTTCTTTGTTGCCGTTTTCAAGAAGTCTGAACTGAACCTGGGTTGACTGCTGCATAACAGTCTGACCGTTGGTTGTCTTAGCCTCCGTCTTTGGTGTTACCTTTGCAGGGAGAATGAATTTCGCCTTCATAACCTCATCAATCATCTTGTTGATGTTTTCGGTTGTGTTGTCATCCTGCATCTTTTCAATAGCGGCTACGAGGTTTGGATTCTTGATTTCCTCTGCCGGCACTTTGCTTCCTTCCATTTTTGCGCCTTTAAGTTCGCTCATGCTTTGTTACCTCCGTTATTCTGCTGTATGATTTTTGTCGGGAAATACTGCAAATCGTCGGATACTTCACCGTCAAAGAAAATAATATTCGGTGAATTCAAATCTCTTTTGATTATGCAGTCGTAAGTTCCGTCTTTTTCTTTTTGTTTCTGCACCGATGTGTGGTTTTGCATTACAGACATTGGTGCAAGCATAGCATAAAATTCATCTTTTACATATAAGTGAATTCAAGTCTTTCGTAAGTTTTGACGCCTTCGGCATTTTCCGCACGAAGCTCAAGCTTTGAAACATCGCTGTCACTGTGCTTGATTGTTACTTTGTCACCGTCTTTGTACGAAACAGCCTTTCCGCCGTCAAGGGAATATGTGGCATTATCTGTGTTTGAACAGGTGAGAGTTACCTCGTATGTATCATCGCTGTATGTAAACTCTGTTTTTGAGTCAACACCAACACTTGCAGGTCTTGCATATTCAGTGTATCCCTCATTATAAAGAACTACAACTGAATTTTCAGGGATATCCGTATCACAGGTAATCTTACCGTTTTTAACAGTATATTCGGTTTTGCGGTCAACACGGTCAACATATGTTCCGTCAGCAAGATTTGTTTCAAAATCAACCTTGAGAGCATCATTTGTATTGACAATTACAGCTCCCTTTGTACCTCTTTCAATCATAAGAGCAGTTGAGTCAAGGTTAGGATTAACGAGATTTTCGTCTTCACCTTTCATTGCTGTTCTGAAGAAATTCACTGCAGAAACACGGTTATCCTTGTACATATCGTCACCCTGTGTGCCGATTCGGTTCATGCCCCATGAATTGTCGATTGAGCTGTTATACGGACGGTCAAAGAAGAGCGGTGTTCCGTCTTTTCTTGCCGTTATTATTGCCCAGCCGAGGACAACCTGTTCGCTGTCGATATTGTTGTATGTGCAGTCGTTGATGTAGTTATCGTGGGATTCAACCCATGTTACGATATTCGGGTCTGCATTGCCAATCCAATAATCAGACACAACCGCCGTGTCGATATTGCCGCTTGCAATTCCCGAACGAATTTTACTGCCGTAGGTGCTTGATGTGGTTCTGCCGATTTCCTTTATATAGTCGGCAAGTCTGTCATTGTCGCCCTGAAGCACTTCGCCGTAGATAAAAAGATTTTCTGCGTTATCAACTTCTTTTGTTGCTTTTTCCCAGAAGTTATTTTTAAAGCCGTCATCTTCTTTTGGATCATCGGAAAGTCCGATATGCTTTGCCGTGTCATATCTGAAACCGTCGGCACCGCAGGCAATACAATCGTTAATGTAATTAAAGAAATACTTTTGAAACGAAGGTCTTTCCGTGTTGATGTCGGGAAGTCCTCCCATCTCATGCGTGGTGCAGGCAAGTCTGTCGCCGAAATCATTAAGGGGCGTTCTGCCCTCCTTGTGATAAAGGGTTTCAAGACTTCCGCCACCGGCCTCAATAAGATCTTCGCTTACCTCATCGGTTGCGGGAGTAGTGTGGTTTGCAATTACATCGACAATAACCTTTATACCATACTTATGAGCCTCATCGCACATTGCCTTAAATTCATCACGAGTACCGAGCTGATAATTACCGATTTTGAAATCAGTCGGCTGATAGTGATAGTACCACTTTCCGTTGCCGTAAAGGTCCATACCGCCGTCTTCGCCCTCAAGACACTCGTTAATCGGAGATGTCTGCACAGCCGAAAAACCTGCTGCGGCAATATCCCCCATTGACTCCTTTATTGTGTTGAAATCCCAACAAAATGCTTGAAGAATCGCACCGTCAGCCACCTTGTCGGCTGTTTTGTAGTCAATTGACGCCGGCTGAGTTTGTGAGCAGCCCGTACCCGATACTGCAACGGCAGTAATCATAAAAGCCGAAAGAATTCCTGCTGATATTTTTTTAAACATATTTCACCGTCTTTCTGTTTTTAACTTACTTGAGATACAGTATAACATAAATGATATGATTTTTAAATAGTTTTTGGCATTTTTGCCATATTTTTTTATTAAAACGCCAATAATGACACAAACTATGTTTTTGAACAAAAAATCGTTACAATGTTTACAATAGAAAAAAATTGAATATTGTCACAAAAGAAAAATTGTTGTATACTAAAAATATAAAAATGAAAGGAACAGCTGCATGAGTCACGCGATAATTATTCCTATTTATTGTGAAAACAGAAATACAATCAACCTCTGCAACGAATTACAGAATTTTGGAGCTGAGCATATTGTTGTTGTCAATGACGGTCTTAATCCCAAATCGGAATATTTTAACGAATTGACAAGCATTGGCTGTCATCTTGTTCACCTGAAAAATAACAACGGCAAAGGTGCAAGCCTTAAAGCAGGCATCAAATACGCTCACGATAACCTTTATAATATCACGGGCTACATTACCTGTGACGCTGACGGACAACATACTGCAAATGATGTTATGAAAATCAGCCGTATGCTTGACCTTAGAAACGGCAGTCTGATTCTTGGCAAAAGAGATTACAAAAAGTCTAAAATGCCGATTAATATACGGATCGGAAACAGACTGTCCTCGGCATATTTCAAGGTTATTACGGGCAAAAGCTGCAAGGACACTCAAACAGGACTGCGAGGTATTCCTGCATTTCTGTATGACACGGTGATGAAAACAAAGGGCAGTCGTTTTGATTTTGAAATGAATTTTCTCACAAAATGTGCCGACATGAGAGTCCCGTTTTACTTTGTGAACATTATAGCCGATTGCTCAAACTGCAGCAGCAATTTTCGACTTATTAAGGACACCTACCTTATCTACAGAACTCCGTTGAGATTTGCGACGGCATCAATCGGCTGTACGATAATCGACCTTGTTTTGTTCACGATATTTGCGTATATTCTGCCGTCACATATGTTCTTTAACATTATGCTGGCAACGCTTATGGCACGAGTTGTTTCGGGCGGAATTAATTTTCTCATCAACAGAAAGGTCATCTTCGGCAATACGGATAACGGAGCAAAACAGGCACTCAGATTTTTTATTCTGTTTTTCTGCATAATGTGTGCAAGCTCACTTATTGTATCGGCACTTTGGTTCCTGCCGATTCCCGTTACACTCACAAAGGCGATTGTCGATCTTTTGTTGTGGACGGTCAATTACAAAATGCAGAGAATATGGGTTTTCAAGGACAGCAACAGACTTAAAAGAACTCCGAAAAGTAAAAGAAAATAAAGCAAACGAAAACGGTGACACGAAAATGTCACCGTTATTTTTGTATAATTTTCAGTTACTGTCAATATTTACAAAACCTCTGCCCTTTATTGCGCCTGCAGTCGTTACGATAATAAAGGCATTGGGATCAACATTTTTGATTCCCGATGTGATTTTGTAAACCTCTTGAGGACGTACTGCGCACATAATAACTTTCTTATCATTACCGCTGTATGCACCCTCGCCGTTGAGGTATGTTACACCTCTCTTTAGGTTTTTCATAATATTGGCACTCACTTCTTCATAATTGTCCGAAATTACAAACATGAGCTTGCCGTTACCTCTTGAAGTACCGTAGCTTACAGCATCAATTACCTTTATGCTGATAAAAATTACAAGCAAAGCATAGAGTACATTTTCAATGCTGTGATAAACAAAGAATACCATTAAAAGCACAAGAATATCGGACACAAGTATTATCGTACCCGTTGAAATGAACGGAAAATGCTTGTGAAGATTCAGTGCGATGATGTCTGTACCGCCTGTTGAACCGCCTCGGTAAAAGATAAGACCGAGTCCGAGACCGTTAAGCACTCCGCCGAATCCTGCGGCAAGAATTGTATCGCCCGTGTATGCAGGCAAAATCGGTGTAAGAACATCAATCATAACCGAAACAAGTGCCGTTGCAACAAGGGTTCTTGTAAGAAAGCCCTTTCCGTTCTCGATAAATCCCCAGATGAAAAGCGGAATGTTCATCACAAAAATCATAATACCTATCGGCAACGAGAACATATAGTTGAGCATTGTGGCAACACCCGTAAGTCCGCCCGGGGCAACATTGTTAGGTGATGTAAACATTGCTACCGATATGCCGTAAAGAACTGCTCCGGCGAAAATTACAAGATAATCAAAAAATAGTGTTCCTGCCTTTGCAAGACAGGAATTCGGTTTTAAATTCGTTTGCATAAAATCACTCCCCGAAACGAGTATGTATAATTATTTCAAAAAGCTGATTTATTCTGTCAAATTCTTTATTAATCTGCAAGTATCCGAAAAGTGCTTCAAGTCCCGTTGCACTGTGATAATCGGCAACAGAACCGTTTTTTGGAGTACATTTCGGTGCGGCATTTCTGCCTCGCTTATAAACGGCAAGCTCCTTTTCGGTTAAAGTCGGCATAAGAATTTTTGCAAATTCAGCCTGACTTTTGCAGTTTACAAGCGAAACCTTTATTTTATTGAGTTCTCCGACACTGCGGTTAGCCTTGCGAACAAGGTATTCACGCACAAGCAGGTCATAGACGCCGTCACCCACAAAGGCAAGTGTAAGCGGAGAAATTTCATCGGCTAATGAATGAACAGATGTATTTTCCATATTAACTCCGTATCACGCAATATTAATCCATAAAGTCAAATTCAAGCTCATAAATTGAAACCGTGTCACCGTCCGAACAGCCTTTTTTTCGGAGTGCGTCAATTACACCGCCGTTTATGAGAACTTTTTGGAAATAGTTAAGGCTTTCGTAATCGTCAAAATTGATGCCCTTCATAACCTGCAACAGCCAGTCAGCCTCAACGGTATAGATTCCGTTCACATTCTTGATTATAACAGAATGGTCATCAAAATCATCAACGGTCACAATCGGAGCAGGCTCTGCCTCGTAGTGAGTGATTGGAGGAAGTTTTGAAAGCATTTCCTGAATTTTCTTGAGAAGCGGGTCAACATCATAACGGATTGCCGCCATAATCGGGAAGAAATCATAACCTTGATCTTCGACAAACTTCTTGAAGTCCGCAATTTGCTCATCGGTTGCCATATCGCACTTGTTGCCTGCAACAACCATTGGACGCTCTGCAAGCTCGGGATTAAATTTTGCAAGCTCATTATTGATTGTTATGAAATCCTCTTTCGGATCTCTGCCCTCACTGCCCGAAACATCGACAATGTGAACGAGCATACGGCAACGCTCAACATGGCGGAGGAACTGATGTCCAAGACCTGTACCCTGCCATGCACCCTCGATAAGGCCGGGAATATCAGCCATAACAAACGACGAGCCCTCGCCCATTGACACAACTCCGAGAACGGGAGTGATTGTTGTGAAGTGGTAGTTAGCAATCTCAGGCTTTGCCTGTGAAACTACGGAAACAAGGGTACTTTTTCCGACATTCGGGAAACCTACAAGACCTACATCGGCAAGAAGCTTGAGTTCAAGAACAACATCAAACTCTTCACCCGGAAGTCCCGGTTTTGCAAAACGGGGAACCTGACGGACAGGAGTTGCAAAATGTGGATTGCCCCAACCGCCTTTACCGCCTTTTGCAACGATATAAGGTTCATCACCCGAAACATCGGCAAGGATTCTTCCGCTGTTCTCCTCTTTTACAACAGTTCCGACAGGAACACGGATAACAAGGTCTTCGGCATTTTTACCACGGCATCTGCCGCCTCTGCCGTTTTCGCCCTTTTTTGCGGCATATTTTCTTTTATAACGGAAATCGGCAAGTGTTGAAAGGTTAGAATCGGCAACAAAAACAATGTTGCCGCCTCTGCCGCCGTCACCGCCGTCGGGACCGCCTGCCGCTACATATTTTTCACGGTGAAACGAAACGGCACCGTCACCGCCGTCTCCTGCTTTTATTTTAATTTTCGCTGTATCTACAAACATATTTTTCTCCGTAACAGTTTTGCTGTTTAATTATCAGTACAAATGTAAAGAATCTCAGACCTGTTTGTTATTAGTATAAACAGAAATGTAAAAAATAAGGGTGGATATAAAATCCACCCTCATAAATTTTGAGATTACTGCTCAACAGGATAAACGCTTGCACGCTTTCTGTCTTTGCCGACACGCTCAAATCTTACAACACCGTCAATCTTTGCGAACAGTGTATCGTCAGAGCCTTTGCCTACATTTTCACCAGGGTGAATATGTGTGCCTCTCTGCTTTACAAGGATGTTGCCTGCGAGAACCTTCTGACCGTCTGCACGCTTAACGCCAAGACGCTTTGATTCACTGTCACGGCCGTTCTTTGTAGAACCCATACCTTTTTTATGAGCGAATAACTGAATGTTTATTTTAAGCATTACCTTACACCTCCGAAAATTTAACTTTAATAAAATTTTTGTATTGCTCCGAAAGAGCAGTTAAGTGAAGCTTTAAGCCTGAGAGTATATCACAAGCCTTTAAAGCGTCATTCGGTGACATTCTTACTTTCATAAGACCGTCATCCTCGGTAACCTGTGCATTAATATGCAAAATCTCGGTGACAGTATTTGCAGTCATATATGCGGCAGAACTGATTGCCGCACATACAATATCGCTGCCCTCTTCGGCAAAGTCGGAGTGCCCCGATATTTCAAAACCGCAAATTATATCATCTGATTTTAAAAATGTTACCGTAGTCATTTTTAGGCTTCGATTGAAGTAATCTTAACCTGTGTGTAAGGCTGTCTGTGACCTTTTGCTCTCTTTTCGCCCTTCTTAGGCTTGTAAGTGCAAACTCTGATTTTTTTGCCTTTACCGTTCTTTACAACTTCACCTGTAACCTTAGCACCCTCAACGAGCGGTGTGCCAACCTTGATGCCGTCGTCTGTGCCGACTGCCACAACATCAAATGTTACTGTGTCGTTTGCTTCTGCGTCAAGCTTCTCGATGAAGATAACCTCATCGTTAGTTACCTTGTACTGCTTGCCGCCTGTCTGAATAACTGCGTACATTTTAGTACCATCCTTTACATTGGGCTCGCTATGTGCAGGTGGAACGAATCACTTAAAACCCACAATATGCGGCTTATATACTATATCACAAAGAAAACTTTCTGTCAACAATTTTCCCGATATTTTTTGAGTATATCAAATGTTATTCTGTATTTTGCAAGCCTTGAGAGTATTTTTCATCAGAGTTGAAATTGTCATAGGACCTACACCGCCCGGCACGGGTGTGATAAACGAGCATTTATCCTTAACATTTTCAAAATCAACATCACCGCAGAGCTTGCCGTTTTCATCCCTGTCCATACCGACATCAATCACAACCGCACCCTCTTTTACCATATCGGCCGTAACAAACTTCGGTCTGCCGACTGCGGCTACGAGTATATCTGCCTGTGAACAGATTTCAGCAAGATTCTTTGTTCTGCTGTGACAGATTGTTACCGTGCCGTTTTCGTGGAGCAAAAGCATTGCCATAGGCTTGCCTACGATATTACTTCTGCCGATTACAACGCAGTTTTTACCGCTTACTTCAATGTTGTAGGAATGGAGCATCTCCATTACGCCTGCAGGCGTGCATGGAAGAAAATCATACTCGCCGAGCATGATTTTGCCGACATTTACGGCATGGAAAGCGTCAACATCTTTAAGCGGGCTGATTGCCTCAATAACAGCCTTATCATCAAGGTGTTTCGGCAACGGAAGCTGAACAAGAATACCGTTGATATCCTTCTTATTGTTGAGAGTTTCAACAAGGTTTAAAAGCTCTTCCTGTGTTGTTTCTGCCGGGAGTGCATACTCCTCAGACTTAAAGCCTACAAATTCACAAGCCTTTTTCTTGTTGTTTACATATACTCTTGACGCCGGATCGTCGCCTACGATTACTACCGCAAGACCGGGGGTTATTTTGTGAGTTCCCTTTAACTCAAGCGTCTGCCTCTTTACCTCTTCCTTTACCTGTGCCGATACCTTTTTTCCGTCGATAATCTGCATAGAAAGAATCCTCCTTTTTTCTGTTTATAATTAAGAATACAATACCTGTTATAAAAATTACTGCCGAAAGAACCTGTGACACCCTTATGTCTGCTCCGAAAATTTGGAATGGAAGATAAAGGCTGTCTGTTCTCAGTCCTTCAACAACTGTTCTTTCAAATCCGTACCACACAAGGTACATAAAGAAAATCTGTCCCGAATATTTCTGCTTATATTTTCCGTAGAAATGGAGAAGTACAAATCCGAGCAGACACCACATTGATTCATAGAAGAAACACGGGTGAACTCCTATGTTGTCTGTTCCCTCGCTCATCATTCTCCAGGGCAAATCCGTAGGAGAGCCGTATGCCTCCTGATTCATAAAATTGCCCCATCTGCCTATTCCCTGTCCGATAAGAAAACCGACCATTGCAATGTCAAGAACAGGCATAATTTCCATTTTCTGTATTTTGGCAACAGTCAGACCGCCGAGCAACGCACCGATTATTCCACCGTAAATAGCAAGTCCGCCGTTGTTGATATAGAGAATTTCAATCGGGTTCTGTCCGTAATAATCCCATTTGAAGAAACAAAAATAGAGTCTTGCACCGATAATTCCCGTTATCATTCCTGCAAAAACACAGTTGACAAGCTTTGAACCGTCAACCTTGTAACGGGGAGCGCTTTTCCACGCATACAGTACGGCAAGCAGGAGTCCGCAGGCGATGATTATTCCGTACCAATAGACCTTGTAATCACCGATTGAAAATGCAATCGGGTTAATATCAAATTCCCAGCCAAATCCGGGAAACTGCACATGATACGGCATAATTACACCTCTTCAGGCTGTTTTACAACAGACAAAGTACAGTTGTCAACATCGAGCATCTCGGCAAGCCTTGCGTTGATATCCTCAAGCTTTGCATTTGCAACAGCATCAATGTAGGCAAAAATTTCGTTACCCTGCATTGCGTAGTCGATGATTGAATTTGAAATTGCACTTACTGAGTTGAGCGATGAAACCGAATCGCCGTAAACGGACTTTCTTGCAATTTCAAAGTCCTCTTTGTCAATACCGTTTTTCTTAATATCCGAGATATACTGCTTAATCATCTCAGCAGCCTGTTTCGGCGCTCTTGATTCACCGCCGAAGATTACCGAGCAATAACCCGGACCTTCAAAGAGTTCATAAGAAAAGCTTGAATTGATGAGGTTTGAATCCATAAGATTTCTGTAGAGCATGCTCGTGTTTGATGCAAGTGCCGAAAGAAGAATATCTGTGCATGCAAGCTGCTTTTCGTTAAGAGGCTTGTCTGCTTTCTCTTTGAAGCCGAGATTGAACAAAGGCATTGAAACAGGGAAAGTCTGCTCAACATAAGGCTCTTTGATTTCATAAGGCTCTGTTTCAAAATAGTTTTTGATTTCCTTTTTCTCACAAGGCTTGAGCATTTTGTCGGCAACTTTAAGCACACCGTCAACCGTTACATTACCCGCAACGCAGAGAATCATATTATTGAGGTTGTAGAACACATTGTAAACCTCATAAAGCTTTTCGGCTGTAATCTCCGCAATTGTTTCAACCGTACCTGCAATATCAATTTTTACAGGGTGATTGTGGTACATGCCCTCAAGCATGTTGAACATTACTCGCCAATCGGGAGAGTCATCGTACATTTTGATTTCCTGACCGATAATGCCCTGTTCCTTTGCAACTGTCTGAGCCGTAAAGTAGGGATCCTGAACAAAATCGAGAAGAATTTCAAGACTTTCGTCAAACTTGTCCGTACATGAGAAAAGATAGCAGGTTTTTTCAAAGCTTGTATATGCGTTTGCATTTGCACCTGTTTTTGCGTATCTTACAAACGCATCGCCTTCTTCACTTTCAAAAAGCTTGTGTTCAAGGTAATGGGCGATACCGTCGGGAACTGTAATTATATCGCCGCCGTTAACGGAAAACTTTGTGTTGATACTGCCGTAGCGTGTACCGAAAATTGCATATGAAGAAGTGTAACCCTCTTTTGGATAAACAAAAATTGTAAGTCCCGATGGATGTTCAACTTTATAATAGCTGTCGCCTGCAATTTCCGATTTAATTTCTGTAATATTCATTCTGTCCGCCTCCCTTACTTATTTTTGAGAACATAAACCGTATCGAGCAAAAGCTTGTTTGCGGCATTTACAATCTGCTCTTTTGTAACAGCATTAACCTCAGCAGAAACTTCTTCAACAGTTTCAAGGTCGCCGTTAAAGATTCTTCCTGTGTACCAGTTTTCAATACCGCTTACGCTGTCGCTGCTTGACTTGAATGAATTAACAACAGCAAGCTTTGTTGCCTCAATTTCAAAATCTGTAATTTCGCCGTTCTTCATATCCTCAATTTCTTTGAGAATAGCTTTTTCGGCTTTTTCAAGATTTTCGCCCTCAACGCCGCTGTTGATATACATTATACCCTTGATTGAATCATAGGAGGACGAGCAGTAATAGCAAAGGCTCTGCTTTTCACGAACATTGTTAAAGAGTTTTGAGCTTGCAGTACCGCCGAGAACAGCACACATAAGTCTTTCGGCAACCGCCTCTTCATCACCTGCGGAAATCTGTGTTCTGAATCCCATGACAAGTTTTGACTGTGAGAGCTCCATTTCCTCCGTAATATGTTTTTCTTTTGAAACATTCTTAACAACATCGGTAGATGAAGCTACAACATTTCTTTTGATATTTGCAAAGGCTTTCGCAAAAACCTCCTTTGCCTTATCGGCAGGGCTGTCGCCTATATAGAGAATCTCAAATTTTGCGGTTTCGAGAAGATTCTGCCATGCCTTGCAGAGTGATTCGGCAGTTGCGGCCTTTATTTTTTCGGCTGTACCATAACGCTTGATTCCGAAAACCTCATCCTTGCACATATGCTTTATAAGTTGTCCCATTGCATAGATTCGCTTTTCGTTAAATTCCGAATCAATCACATCAAGAAGCTGTCTGCGTTCCTGTTCAAGCTCGCTCTCAATAAAAGCGCCGTCCTTTACATTAGGCTCAAAAATTACGCTGCACAAAAGCTCCGAAAGTTCTTTGGCAATGCTGACATCATCAAGAGAATATCTGTCATCAAGACCTGATACGGAAATTTTTATTACCTGGCTTTCACCGTGTTTTGAAAGCGATGAAGTGAGGTCTGCACCGTAAAGTGAGCTGAGTTTTTTGCTGAGAACAGTAAAATCGGGATATTTTTTGCATGAACGAACAAGCAATCCGCCCACAAGCGCATTCTCCGACGCTGTTTCGACAGAAAGCGGAACAACAATATTCACGCTGATTTTCATAGTTTTAAAACGGCTGTCCTTAATGTTTGTAAAGTAAACACCGTTTGCAATTTCATTTCTGTTGATGAAATTCATTTAATCAACTCCGTTTTCAGATTATCAGTCATATTGTATCACATTTTGATTTATTATAAAAGAGATATAAGAAAAAATCACAAAAGTGCAATAGCAATTTGAAACAATTTTACTTTTTCGTACAAGGCTATCGACATATTTTTCAAATTTTACCTGTATAAGAATCTGTTAAGTTTGTTGCTTTTAATTGTATCATAAATAAAAACAAATGCAACTATACGAACTTATTGACAAACTTGTTTGCCGATTTTTGGAAGTATTGGCATTAAATTCCGGATTGCGGATTTATTCTTTGTCTTTGCTTATCGTATGATGACCGAGAAAGTGCCTGTTTTTCAAAAGCAGTCGCACTGAAAGAAATACGGCACAGCGGTTTCTATACCTGCTGTGCCGTATTCACTATATTTCCATGACAGAACGTAAAATATTACTTATCTTTAATTTTGGCAGAATGTTTTTTACTCTTACCGAATGCCGTTACTCCTTTCATAACGCCGCCGCTGATAATCAGCAATGCAATCCACAAAATAAGGTTGCTGTTGTCGCCTGTCTGAGGGGACTTTGAATCATCAGGCAATTTAGCCGTTACGGTGTCAGCCTTTTTGATTTCTTCGGTTGGCGCATCTTCATGAGCAGAGATTGTCTTTTCGCAGTAGTCGCAGATATGGTCTTTATCCTTATCTACATGCTCAGAGATTGTCTTTTTGCAATAATCGCAGATATGGTCTTTATCTGCGTCATTATGCAGACATACATATCCGCATTCTCGGCACACACCGTCTTTCCACTCATGTGCTTCACTTGCCACAATCACAGCACCACAGCAGTTCCATTTTTGTTCGTGATTAAAAGCGGTTCTTGTCGTCCACTCCTGTACACCGCCCTCGTGGTTTGTTCCGTCAAATTCTCCGTAAGCTTTACCGCAGACATCACATACCGCCTTTTCGGTACAGGTGGCATTGCCGCCTGAGCAATTTTCGGTTTCAAAAGCATCGCATCCGTCCACGGTACATTTTCGGGTATGCTTACCGTCATTGTCAGATACCCATTCACCAAAGGTATGGCCGTTATTGACTGTTACGGTCATTTCTGCGTTATTACCAGCTTTGTCGGTGACAACTATCTTCTGCTCGCCGTTTGTCGGTGGGAGAACAAAACCTCCGTCTGCATCAAGAGTAACCGCCGTACCGTTTACAGTAACGGTATCAACATACTTCTCATCAACAATAACGGTTTGTGCCTCACAATAGGTCTTGCCGTTCTCAATACCGCTGATTACAGGCTGAATATTATCAAGCGTTATACGGTCGGAGCGAAGGTATGTTATGTTAATATTTTCATCAACAAGCATTACATAAACAATATATTCTCCGTTGGGGTCTATGCTAAACGGTTCTTCATACGCACGGAATACAAGAGAGTTCAGTTCAGCCTCGGAAAGCTCCTTATCTGTTACCAAATAGGATACAAACACAACTCCGCTGTTATCTACGGCATTTATAGTTACCTCCTGTGTATCCTTAAAGAATATGCCAAAGGTAAGCTTGTTTAAGAATTCATTCCATTTATTTGTGCCTATGATAATTTCGCCCGTTGGCTTTTCGGTATCTTTCCACCGTGCCGTGATTGTAATGTTTTCGGCAGGCATGGTTTCGGGGATTTCCTTATCCCAACCCCTAAAGGTATAACCTTTTCTTGTCGGGTCGGCAGGTGCAGTAATTGCCGTGCCGTAGTCCTGTGTAATGGGTGCAATCTCACTTCCGCCGTTGGTATCAAAGACTATTGTATACTGATTGATTTCCCATTGTGCTTTAACCGTTATATTCTCCGCAGGCATGGTTTTGGGGATTTCCTTATCCCACCCCATAAAGGTATAACCTTTTCTTGTCGGGTTGTCGGGGGCGGTAATTTCCGTACCGTAGTCCTGTGTAATTGGTGCAATCTCACTTCCGCCGTTGGTATCAAAGGTTATCGTGTACTGATTGATTTCCCATTGTGCTTTAACCGTTATATTCTCCGCAGGCATGGTTTTGGGGATTTCCTTATCCCATCCCTTAAAGGTATAACCTTTTCTTGTAGGATTGTCAGGGGCGGTAATTTCCGTACCGTAATCCTGTGTAATGGGTGCAATCTCACTTCCGCCGTTGGTATCAAAGGTTATTGTGTACTGATTGATTTCCCATTGTGCTTTAACTGTTATATTATCCGCAGGCATGGTTTCGGGGATTTCCTTATCCCAACCCTTGAAGGTATAACCTTTTCTTGTCGGGTCGGCAGGGGCGGTAATTTCTGTACCGTAATCCTGTGTAATGGGTGCAATCTCACTTCCGCCGTTGGTATCAAAGGTTATTGTGTACTGATTGATTTCCCACTTCGCCCAATACTCTTTATTACCTGTTTCTGCACCGCCGATTGCCGTAACAGGAGAGCCGGTCAGATTTTCGTTGTCATACCAGCCCTTGAACGTGTGGCCTGTATAGGTCATATCGTCCGCCGCCGGGAGTGTTGCGCCCACGCCATAGGTGTATCCGGTGACATTGCCGCTGTTGATCGTGCCGCCGTTCGTATTCAAGGTTACGGCATAGGTCGGGGCTGTCCACTGCGCCGTCAGTTCCGTCACATCAGCCGGAACACTGGCACCGGGTTCGTAGGAATTGCCATTGCCGTCAAGCCACATAAAATAATTATCGGTATCTCCGTCCGGGCGGGTCAGACCATCGGATGCGGGAGCGGTAAATGTACTGCCGTTTTTCACAATGATCTGAATAGCATCGGAGCTATTACCCAGCGTTCCGCCGCCAAGGTCAAGGGTAACGACCTTCAGTCCGTCAGAGCCCAGTGTGTCAGGGTTCAGGATTTCAAGCACGGGACGGAAACAGACGTACGGGGAGGAGTATGCAGCAAGTTTGTCGTTGAAGGAGCGGGCCGAAAAGTACCCGCGAACCACACGGTACAACGCGCCGCCAGGAGAAACATCCTGCCCCCACGAAAACATTCTATTCCAGTTTTGGATATATCCGCTGTCCTTGTCCAGTATCCTGTCCCATTCGTTGCTTTGGGGCACGCCGCGTTTGGAATCGTCTAAACCCGTACAGTCACTTCCCACAGACGGTGTGCGCAGGGTATAGTCCACGCCGCCGCTGGCATAATTTTTGCCGAAAATCAGACCTGCGGTATTCAGGGCATCCCAGCTTACCGTATGCGTTACGGCATAGTCCGCAATGAATAGGCTGTGGGGATATTTATTCTTCTGAGCATACTCCTCGGTGGTTGCCATCTCCGATGTGAGCTTATAAGCGTTGACCGTGCCTGCATAGGTAAAAGGCACATAATGCAGGGTGCTGTCAGGCAAATTGCTGTTTACCGTTCCGGAAATATCCATTGCCGAAAGGTCAAAATAGTATTTGCCGCCAGGGGTGAGGGTAAACTGCTCGTCAGGCTGACTTTCCACCGTCAGCGTGACATCCGCAAAAGCACTTGCAAGGTCGGTCTTGCGGTCACCGTTATACTGCTCGCTGAAGACCTTCATGGTATAGTCGCCCGGTGCAATGTCAGACGGGATTTTGATTTCAACCGTTCCGCTTTCGGCAGTAGGCTGTGCTACTCTGCCGTAATACTGTGCGCCGTTGTTATCCGCCAGGATGACAGAGATATATTCATTTTTCCCTGTGGTCGCCCCTTTGTAATTCAGCGTAACGGTATCGTCGGGGGCGGCGCTGACAGTTTTTTCCGTTACGGCAAAACTGCGGCTACTATCTAAAAGCGTCAGTTTCCATTCGTTTCCGCTGTATTTGGAAACTTCGGTCAATCCTCCGTCAGGCTTTCCGCCCACAGCGGCAGATGCAAAAAGGACAGAGTTCATATTTAAGTTAAAAGCGGGACGAACAGTCCGATGATTATTGAAAATGAGCATAGAGTACCCAGAGTATTGGACAGAACCATCACTACGCACGACGGCGACATTATATTTATTGGAGCCGGGGGAGCGCAGCCACCAACCGCTTGTCACCCAATTCGGATGTGCAGGCTCCAAGGCACGCAGATCGTTGTTTACAACAATAGCCTCTTTTGCGGAAAGTGGCCAGAATACAGCGTTATCCACCTGCCCTCCCGCTACACAGTCGGTATTCTCTCCGTCGTAACTTCCGCTTGTAAGCGCCCGTTTCTTTACGGCAGCATTTTCTTCTGTCGTCAGCTTTTCCGCAAGCGCATCTATCGCGGTTTTCAAATTACTCGGTGCGTATTCGTTGTTTAATATGGTATCGGCAAATGGTATAACTCCCATAGCGCCTGCCGCAAGCAGGGTAATATCCCCCTGTGAGCTTGTAACACCGCTTCCGTCATAGCCGATAACTCGCCATGCAGCGGGATTATTTTCATGGTTTTGTCCGAAATACACAGTCGGTGCGATCTCTGTGTTTACAGTTTTATTCAGTGCGTCTGCGCCAAGCTTTATCGCAGCAGAGCCCCATGCCCCAACCTCCTCGGCAAACACGCTTATCGGCGTAAGGCAGAGCATCATGCATAAAGTCAGCAGGATACTAAGTATTCGTTTTTTCATTTTTCGCCACCTCTGTTATATAAATTTAATCAAGAGCAGTTATTGTAATAGTACCTCTGAAGCCACCGAGATAAGTATTGTATGCCGAATTTTCAAAACTCAACTGCAATGTAATGTCTTTATTTGACGCATCATACATTCTGTTGAAATTAAAGGAATGTTGATCATTGGTATACGGTATTTTTGCCCCGTCCCTTTTTATTCGTGTAAGCTCCCTGCACAGATCGTCATCATAACCGTCTGTCATCTGAATAGAGTAATTGCCGCTGTTGTTAAATTCGTTTGAACCAACTTCGAGAGAACCGCTTAAGCAGACATTGTAAATATGTCCTTTTTTGAGTGTAATATTATTCCTGTAGGATGAAATCAAGCCGCCCTTGTTTATTTTTTCGTAGACAGAAATATAGACACGACTGTTATTCAGTACTGTCCTCGGAGCGTTTGCCTCTCCGTAAAAATACCCCGAACAGCTGCCGTTCTGACCTGCATCACCCTTGTCGCCTTTATCTCCCTTATCGCCCTTTTCGCCTTTTTCACCGATGTCTCCTTTGTCTCCTTTTTCACCGTCAACTCCTGTGGCTTTCACTCCCGTATCGGTCGTTCCAATCCACCAGTTGCCGTTTTCACCGATGAACGGAGTGTTGCCGTCTTTGCCGTCAGCGCCGTTTTGTCCGTTTGTTCCGTCCTTACCATCAGCACCGTCTTTGCCGTCAACACCGTCTTTGCCGTTTATACCGTCCTTACCGTCTGCGCCGTCAAGACCTTTCAAAATTGAAAGATCGTAAAGGTTAAGCCATATTTCATCGCCGACATAACGCCACTGTAGGTTATTTTCATTTACACGGAACTCCGGTGTTTTTCCGTTTGCTCCGTCCTTACCGTTCTGTCCGTCATCTCCTTTATCTCCTTTGTCGCCTTTTTCGCCGTCAACACCTGCGGCTTTTACACCCATGTCGGTCACTCCGAGCCACCAGTTGCCGTTTTCACCGATGAACGGCGTATCACCGTTTTTGCCGTCAATACCATCGACACCGTTCTTTCCGTCGATTCCGTCTTTTCCGTCAAGACCTTTCAAATTTGAAAGATCGTAAAGATTTAGCCATATTTCATCGTTGACATAACGCCATTGAAGATTGTTTTCATTTACACGGAACTCCGGTGTTTTTCCGTTTGCTCCGTCTTTACCGTTCTGCCCTGTGGGTCCTTTTATATCGGAAATGGCAACAAGGTTTTGCCAATTTTCTCCTTCATAGCGCCACTGTATATATTCTGTTGTTCTTTGTACCTCTATGGTTTTGCCGTCAATGCCGTCTTTTCCGTCAAGACCGTTAATTCCGTTAGTACCATCTTTGCCGTCAGCACCGTCTTTGCCGTCAATGCCGTTTTTACCGTCAGCACCGTTTTTACCGTCAGTACCGTCTTTGCCGTTAAGACCGTTTTTACCGTCAAGACCGTCTTTTCCGTTAGTACCGTCTTTACCGTTAAGACCGTTCTTTCCGTCAATGCCATCTTTGCCGTCAGTACCGTCTTTGCCGTCAAGACCGTTCTTTCCGTCAGTACCGTTTTTTCCATCAGTACCTCTGAGCGTGTTAAGAGCTACAAGATCGTGCCATTCCTCTTCGGCGGTATCTCTCCATTGGATTGCTGTGCCGTTGTTTCGCACCTCCGGCAACAGGGTTTTGCTGTTTTCCGCCTTGCTGCATACGGCAGCAAATGCAATGCAAAGTACGATGCAAAGCACAAGACAGAGTGCGGTGGTAATACAGTATATTCGTTTTTTCATTTGTCATTGCCTCCTCTCAAATATTGTGAACGGTATTTATCAGTAAACAGGGCAACACCCTGTTTTAAGACCTCCATTTGGGTTTTTAAATAATATTCATCCTCAAACATAGCATAGTGTACACAGGCACGGACAAATATAAAAATGAGCGGTGTAATCACCGTGTACGGAATGCCGATTTTCGGTTCCAACCGCTTGGCATACTCGGTATAGCGCTCATTTACCCCCTCAAAAAATTTCTTGCCGTGCTCAATATATTTCGGATGGGTATAGACCTGATACATCAGCCGATATTTTTTGCCGTGCTTCTTTGCGGTCCAATAAGGAACCTCTTTCACAAATCGAACAACATCCTTCGGGTCGGTGGGAGCTTTTTCCATAAAATCATCCTCGACCTTTTCCATACAGTATGCAGTTGATTCAATAATCAGTTCATCAACACTGTTGAAATAGGAATACAGATTTCCCGTTGTACAGCCACACGCTGCCGCCAAAGCCTTGATACCCGTACCGTTCAGACCGTTTTCAGCATAGCATTCAAAGCATTTTTCCATTATTTTCCTCTTACGCTCGTTGTGCTGTTCCTCTGTTGTTCTCATAATGTTCGCTTCCTTTTGATAACTAATCGATTAATTAATTATAGTATAGCACAGAGCTACGGCAATTTCAACAATTAGCTAATAAAAAATCGCAAAATATTAAATTTTTATCGCATCTGTCGGAAACTTTACCGCTATAGCAGTACCCTTTTCCGAACTCTCTTCCACACGAATTTTACCATTGTGCAGTGCAACGATTTCCCACACCAAAGAAAGTCCCAATCCAACTCCGCCGTATTCTCTGCTTCGGGATTTATCCACACGAAAGAAAGGCTGAAAAATACTTTCTCTGTATTGTTCGGGGATGCCGTAACCGGTATCCGCAACCGTAATAACAAGCTGATTGTCTTTGTGCGTTACGGTAATATTCACTGTACCGTCAAAACGGTTGTAGCGTATAGCGTTTTCGGTCAGATTGTATAACAAACGATAAATCAGCGTATCACTGCCTGTCATAACAGCGTCGCCCGTGCTTTCAAGTGTAATGTTGTTTTTCTCTGCAAGGGGTGCAAGGTCAGTGAAAATCTCTTCTACCATAGGACCTATCTCTATGCGGTCGGCACACGATACTGTGCGAAGCTCACTCATTTCCAACAGGGTTTTTGTCATTTGCGTCATTCGTTCGGTCTGCTCACGCAACAATCTGAGAAACTCCGCCGTTTCAGGCGATACCTCGGGATGCTCTGCCGAAAAAAGTTCAAGCTGTGCCTGCATAAGCGAAAGCGGCGTACGCAACTCGTGTGCAGCGTTTCCCGTGAACTGTCGTTGAGCGGTAAATCCCTCATCAAGACGGTCAAGCATCCGATTGAACGACTTGACAAACTGTCTCAGTTCAGGCGGAACATCTTCGGTTATCTTCATATCCGTCAAATTGTTAGGTTGAACCTTTTCAATCCGAGCGGTAAAAGTACGCAGAGGCTTCAGTGCATGCCCGCTTAAAAAATACGCAAGCACACCGCCTAACAATGTTGCCGCCGCCGTAATATACCAATTGGTAGCGATAAAGGATTCCTGTGCTCCGTTAATTACAATAGTCAATTCACGATCAAGCTTTTCGTGTTCGGGATCGAAAAAGTCAGGTTCTCCTTTGTCCGTATCACCGTAACCTGTAACATAAGAGCCTATGGAATCCATATAATGGCTGCCGGAATAGCCGATAAGAACATTCATAAAAATGCAGGTGGCTCCGATAAGCAGTGCTGTCATCAGAGTTATGCGCCATTGCAAGGATAGCTTTTTCATATTTTTTCTTCCTCCATAACATATCCTTCACCAATGCGATTGCGAATCGGGTCATAGCCGAGTGCCGCACGCAGTTTCTTTCGTAATGCAGATATATGTACTCTTATTGAATTACTGAAATTGTCAACACTGTTATCCCAAACATGGTCGAGCAGTTCTTCCTGACTGACGGGGCGACCTTGATTAAGAAGTAAATATTCAAGTATTCCGATTTCTTTTCGGGTAAGTGACAGCTCCTGACCGTCAGCAACGGCAACACGGGCTTTGGTGTCAAAAGCAACCTTTCCACAGTTCAAAACAACATTGTTTTGTGTAAACCGCCGGCGAGTCAGACTGCGTATTCGTGCCTCAAGCTCCTCCAAATGAAAAGGCTTTGTCAGGTAATCGTTTGCTCCGGCATCCAGCCCCTCCACCTTGTCGGCAACCTCACAGCGTGCCGAAAGAATTAACACTCCGGTATCTCTGTCGGTTTGTCGCAGAGTTCGCAGTACCGTCATCCCGTCTGCACCGGGTAAATTCAGATCAAGTAAAACAAGATCGTACTTTTCCATTCCGAGCAACTCATTTGCTTTGTTTCCGTCATAGCAAAAATCAACGCTGTATGCCAATCTTTTAAGGCTGCGAACAATTGTCTCGCACAGCGCACGCTCGTCTTCAATTACTAAAATACGCATAGAAACTCTCCTTGTTATGTTTTCATATTTCTTTGATAATTTAATTATATCGCTCAGACATAAAGTTTTTGTTAAGTTTTCGTTCTTAACAGGGATTTTATATCCTCTGTGCTACAATGGGAGCACAAAAGAAAGGAGTGACCGAATTGACTCGAAAGAAAAAAACCGTATTTCAGATCGTACTGATTATCTGCGGAATTACGATGCTGTGTTACGGAGCTCTGCGAGGAGAAGCAGAAACCGTGTTAAGCAAGGCAATCCGGCTGTGTTTGGAGTGTGTGGGAATTGGATAACAAAGAACCGAAGAAAAAAAGAGGCGGTGTATCGCAGTTCCTCTCACGCTTTCGATGGCTGATTCAAGCAGGAGCAACTTTGCTGAGTAATATTCATCTGCCGAATTTTTTTAAGGGCGGAATTTATCAAGGCAAAGGAAAGGCTGTTTGTGTGCCCGGACTGAATTGCTATTCCTGCCCGGCGGCATCGGGAGCCTGCCCAATCGGCTCGTTTCAGGCTGTGGTGGGTTCGTCAAAATTCAGTTTTTCATATTATATCACAGGATTCCTCATATTGATAGGGGTTCTGCTCGGGCGGTTTATCTGCGGTTTTTTGTGTCCGTTCGGATGGCTTCAGGAACTGTTACATAAGATACCGACAAAAAAGCTTTCCACTAAAAAGCTGAAGCCACTGACATACATAAAATATGCAGTTTTGCTTTTTGCTGTAGGTTTGCTGCCAATGCTCATTACAAACGATGTGGGCATGGGAGAGCCTTTTTTCTGTAAGTATCTTTGTCCTCAAGGGGTACTCGAGGGGGCAATCCCTCTTTCCGCTGTCGATTCGGGAATCCGTGCCGCACTTGGTACGCTCTTTTCGTGGAAGCTGGGCATATTGATCGCAGTAATCGTACTGAGTGTGCTTTTCTACAGACCGTTCTGTAAGTGGCTGTGTCCTCTCGGTGCATTTTATGCATTGCTTAACAAGGTGTCACTTTTCGGAATGAAAGTAGACAAACACAAGTGCATTTCCTGTGGAAAATGTGCCAAAGCATGCAAGATGGATGTAGATGTAACCAAAACTCCCAACCATACCGAATGCATACGCTGCGGTAAGTGTATCCGTGCCTGTCCTGTCGAGGCGGTCAGCTTTTGCTACGGCTTTGGCAAAGGAAAAGAAAATGATTGTCCCGCTAAAAAAGCGGAAACAGCAAAACAAAAAATTGAAACAGAAATTAAAACAGAAATTAAAACAGGAATTGAAACAGAAAAGGAGTAAACACTATGAAAACGACTAAAATTTTAAGCTTACTGACTGCCCTGATGATGTTGTTAAGCTTTGCCGCCTGTGGCACAGCCAAAGGCAATACGACGAATACTACTGCAAATAAGAAAAGCGAAACGGCTATGCTGACAGCTGTGAATCCGAAAACAAAAGACGAGGCCGCCGATCTGCATCAAAAACTGATGGCACAGGAAAATGCTATTCTTTCCGAAAACAGCAAGCTTTGGGAAAAGGTATTTGCTTCAGCCGATAAAGGTATGGCGATGAATGAGGACGGCAAAAACTACGGCGATTTTCTTCTGAAAACAATTGACGGTATCAAGGATCAGTTCAGTGCTGATGAGTTGAAACTGCTTAATAAAGGCGCCGAAGAGATTAAGGAAATTGAAGGAAAGCTGACAGTTTTGGAACAAAAATTTCCCGGATGCGGAGAAAAACCGTCTGATGGAGATATGAGCGTTCCGGCTGAAAACGGTAAGCCCATCGAAAAGGATAATCTGATGAAATTCCCGACATTTGACGGCAAGGATCTTGACGGAAACGAAGTTAAAAGCAGTACGCTTTTTGCAAAAAATACCGTTACTGTAGTAAACTTCTGGTTTACCACCTGCAATCCCTGCGTGGAAGAACTTGCCGACCTGGAAGCTCTGAATAAACAGCTTGCAAAAAAAGGCGGAGCAGTAGTCGGAATCAATTCATTTACACTTGACGGTGACAAAACGGCTATCTCTGACGCAAAGAATATTCTGGCAAAAAAGGGTGTGACCTACAAAAACATTTGGTTTGATTCAAAAAGTAAAGCCGGAGAATTCACATCCGGATTGTACTCCTACCCCACAACTTATGTTGTCGATAAAAACGGTAATATTGTGGGAGAGCCGATTGTCGGTGCAATAACCTCCGAAAAGCAGTCTGAAAAGCTGCAAAAGTTGATTGATCAGGCAATTGCAAACAGCAAGAACTGATGTGTGCCTGTCCCGACAAAGTATCAATAATGCATATTTTCAGGTTCTGTAAATTTTACATATACATATAGATTCCAACAAATATGCCAATAATTAAGCCCATATAATTTTTCGTACAACAAAACCTCCTGCAACGGATTTTACTCTGTGCAGGAGGTTTATTCTTATTTCGATATTTTTTATTTCATCGTTATATCTGTATAAAAATTTTACATAGCTGTAAAGCTGTTTATCATCACAATAAATTTGTATTCTGTTCAAGCATTAAAAAAGAGGCTCTTTCGAGCCTCCTTACAGCAGTTCTTCTACCCTATTTTATTGTAGAGTTTGTTACTGTCAAAATGCAAATATCAAAACTGCCGATGCGAGAAAAAGTGCAAAGGTAATCGGCTGAATTTTTATGTATTTTTCAACTTTTGCAATTTGTTCTTCCGAAAAAGCATTTGATTGTACTGCTTTTTTGTAATCTCGATAAGACATTACAAACATAAAGATTGAAGCAATTATAAATGCAGTATAAAACACATATAAAAATAACTCTCCAAAAGCGAACCAAAATATTTTGTAATCAAAGAAAATGAAAAGCAAGCTGTCTGGAAAATCGGAGCTAAAATACTTCCTTGAATTATTCCGTCACATTTATCCTCCGGTTTGTCATCCTCTTCATTCGGCAGAAAATAATCATCTGCAAGGCTTGAATTAATATGAACCCTCTTACGATATAGTTTAATTAATGCCGCAATGAACAGCAAGAAAAACATTGCCACATTGCTATATCCATAGATTAAATATGCACCGCCCTTTAACACATATATTAAATCTCCGTTACTATATAGAGTCAAGGCGTACATATATGCATTAACTATAACTACCCAAGCATATATTCTTTTAACCTTTTTAAAAAGAATATATATTGTTGCAAAATGCATTACAAGTATTAAAATCATCAAAGATATAAACACAATCAAATCATACGGATTATGTGTTTTAAAAAAATTCATAAAAGGATAAAAATTCAAATACAACGCAGTTGTGGGAAACATAGTTAAATCCGAAGTAATTATGCAATAACCAATGTTCACAAACAGCAATAATATAAATAAGCTTTGTAAGCCTACGACAATTGAATAATAAATTTTCTTTGCTTTCATTTAAAACATCCTATCTGTTATTTTACTTTTCATATTTGACTATATCAAAAAGAATTCAAACGAAATCAATAATGTGTATGGTGATATCATGGCTGATGAGATTAATACACAAAGGAATTTTTTGGTCAATTCGGTTTTTCCGAATACTATTGACGAAAAAATCACAATGTCGGCAACAAAAGGCTTTGCTGTAATAACTGCTCATATTAAATTCTTATTGAATGTATTAGATTGATTTTTAGTGATTAAGTGTGTATAATGTATATCGGGAGGTATCTATGGGAAAACAAAATTATTTTTTCAGCGGAATTACGGACATACTGATTCTTGCCATTTTGTGTGAGCATGACAGTTATGTGTATGAAATTGTAAAATTCATAAAAGAAAAATCAAACGGATGCCTGTCCATATCTCAGAACACCGTTTACGCAGTCACCTACAAGCTTGTTAACGAAGGAAAAATCAGCGAATATTCAAAGCTTGTCGGCAAAAAACGCACACGAATTTATTATCATATCGAGGACGAAGGTCGGGCATATTATGAAAACCTTTTGGAAAGTTTTCATAATGCATACAGCGGTGTAGAGAGTATTTTAAATATTTTAAAAGAGGACAAGGGCAATGAACAATAAAGTTTGCAAGGAATATATTAGGGAAATAAAAACGGTTTTCCCTGTTAAAAGCAAGCAGGAACGGGAGTATATCAAGAATCTGAGCAATGATATTGCGGATTTTTGTGAGCAAGAGGGTATAACCTCTAAGGAAGAGTTGTACAACAATTACGGAAGTCCGATTGATGTTGTTTCGCAATATTTTTCAGCAACGGGGATTCCCTATGTTGTCAAGAAAATAAGAACAGGCAAATACATCAAAAGACTTATTGCGGTTGTACTTATTCTTGCACTCATATCAACTGTTACATACTGCATTGTTTTGCATGAAGACCATCAGATTACAAAAAGACAGGAAGCTGTTATAGCCGAAGATGTAATCGAATAGTATAAATTCCGTTCGGATATTTTTAAAATTTACAGACCGATTTCAAATTTGATTTTGAAGTCGGTCTTTTTGTTTTTTAATTAGCCGAATATTTTTTCAAAGTTTTTACCGTCTGATGTAATTCGATACAGATTTCTCTCGGAATCAATAAAATAAATCAATTCATCATCCAAATTATAAATAAAGCAAGCCTCTTTTTTGCATATACGCTCAAACTCAGAAGTTTTGCTGTTCACAACATAAATTCCGTTGTCCTTATTCGACTTCTCAACCGCCAAGACGGGCTGATTATCAATAATATTAACCGTAACTACTCCGTCGGTATTGAAAATTTTTTCGATTTTCTTTGTTTTAAGATTTATGCGATAAACCGCACTAAAATTTCCCGATGTAAAGTATATATATGTATCGGTGGCGATTAAATTATAAATTTCATCTTCGCAGTCAGGAAGATTTCCGATTGTAAACTCATCAACAACCTTCTGAGTATTCATATCATATCTGCATATAGACATAATATCGTTGTCTTGGTTAGGATAGCAAACCATATTCTTGTTGATATAAGAAGAATAGCTCATAAGAACCGAATGAAAATTCAATTTTTGAGCGTCAAAGACCTTTTTTAATGAATTGTTTTCATATCTATATATGCCGTTGTCGATTGAGTACAGATATATTGTGTCATCAACTATTGAAAAATTTTGATACAATTTGATTTTGTCGGGATTTTTGATAGTCATATAATCTGAAAAAGAATTCCGTTCGACATCATACTTTTTGATAATCAAGTCACCGCACAAAACTTCATAGTTATATAAAAACGGATTATCGTCTGAATCATCTGTATAACTTTCGGTTGAATAAAGTACATCATCAAGAATAATCCCATTGTATGTTGTAGAAACGGAAGTAGCATATGCGGGAAGTAATGAAATACCGCCCCAGTCTATTCGCTTTGTTACATCCGCACTAATCTCATACAAGCCGGATTTCAAGATATTTTCATTCATGTAATTGTAATACAATTTATCGCCTATTTGAACTAAATTTGAACCTGTATTCACCTTGTCATTCTGATAGCTGTAATTCACACTGGTAGATTTGAGAGTAATTTTATGAAATGATACTGAATGATAAAAGCAGAAATAAGCAATGACAAAAAACAATAACACACTTGCAATAATGATTGCAATTTTAATTCGTTTTGATTTTTTAGTCGCATCTTTTTTCATAACTATTGCCTCCTGTCCTTCTAATACAATGAACATAAGTGTTCTAATTGTATTATATCAATAGACATTGCGAAAAGCAATACTTATTAATATTTTCTTTATCTAAAAGTCATATATTCATATCTACCAATGCTTGAATAGCCATACGCAAACATAGCAAACAATATAAATACTGACCAAAATTTCAAAAATTTTATAGCCGTATCATATTTCGATGTTGTGTACATTTTGTTTAAGTCATCTAAATAAGCAACTATATTATTAATTAGAATAGATAATGATGCGCCGCCCCATGATGCTACTATTGAAATATGTACACCCGCTAAATTAAATGTCAAAAGCAGCAACACACCATTTATGACAAAGAATAGTGCAATCAGTTTTGTAAGCGTATCAGAACGAAGGCTCTCATAGAATCGCCAATCTTTCGATTTATAATAATTATTAGCATAAAGGCACAAACACAATATTCCGCTTAATATAAATATCACAGTATTTACCGTGTTATCAGAACTATCAATCAGTTTAAATAATGTGAGCAAGAATATAGCAACTGTCAGTACAACATCAAAAGCAAAATATATCAAATATGACTTTACAATACGTTTGTTGCCGTTTAACTTTTTCGGATTGACTTTACTGTAATCTATAGTTTCAAAGTCTATTTTATTGTTTTCCGTCATGTCAAACACCTCATCTCGCCCATTCTCTTTTTTTCAGTTGGTTGGATACAAATATAATGACTAATTTTATCAATATCGGTTTTGGGATTATCTGTCCAAAGAATGAACTCAACCATAATCAAAAGAGAATGGCTTAACAGATTTCATATCATTAATTACAAACAAGCCTATAGGCTTGTATTTGAGTATATTGAAACCTTTTATAATATCGTTAGGATTCACAGCCACTGCGACTATATGTCTCCTAATGATTTTGAAAAATTGTTTGAGAGGGTATCTTCTCTGCCAGTAGCTTAGTTGGCAGAACTTCTCATTTTATTTTGTGCTAAATCTTGACACAGGACCATATTATGTACGGTCAATAAATCATACCGATGATAATATCGTTAATAATGTTGCTTACAAAACTAATTTTAAGAATCGGAATAAACAACAGATACGGTACATTGCACAATGAAACAATGTGAAGTAATTTGCTTTTCTGTTTTTCGGGAACATTCAGATTTTTATACACAACGGTCTGATTAAACAGATATATAAATGCGTAGGCTGTGAGAATTTCAAAAAATGCAACGATTATTCCGCTGTAATGTCCTGAACCAGTTATCGTCAGATTTCCGAGAAAGCCAAGCAAAATACTGTCCGCAATTTTCTTGAAAATATTATCCAAATTAGATACGCATAAGCACATCACCGTCCATATGAGTGAAAACAGAAAAAATGAAATCAATATGCCAAGCTCGGAAAATACGCTTGCTTTTAATATAAATCGTTTTTTATCGGTAAATTTTCGCACTTTGATTGCATATATGGCAGAGTTTGTAATGAGCAGACGAATAAAGCTTACTGCCAACAATGCAATGAAAAAAAGCATCAAATACAGCATTTCCATACAATCACCTCAAATCGCTTATAACGCATTACTTTTCTTTTGTAACTTCATCCAGACCGATAAAGTACATACCTTTTCTTTTAGATTTTTCAAGATGAATCTTTTCGGAATCAACAATCAAATCCGTGTAGAGGTTATTGTCAGTTTCGACAAAACAGAATATTCTGAATTTGCCGAAAGTTACGGTTTTGTCGGCTTTATGTGCAGAATCGGAATATGCGAGAATATCTGTTTCACGATTTGGTACTGCCACAAAAAGAACCTGTTCGCCTGTCTTTTTATTTTTCAATGTACAAGTTCTGATAAAAGCGTAATCATATTCAGCATCATCAGAAAATTCTATATGTTCAAATAATATATATTCGGTACCCCTGTTAATTATAGAAATTTTATCTTTTCGTTTTGTATAAACTGCAGGAGAGATTATTTTTGAATTTTCGTCAAGCACTAGAACAAATTTGCTATTTGCTAAATCTAATAAAGTACCATAGACATAATGATTTCTAACAAACTTATTGTTTTGAGAATAAAAAGTCTCTTCACCAATGTTATTAAAATACAGGAATTTTTCTTTGTTTTCAAATATATGTTTAATCACAAAATAAATTGGAGTAAATACTACTAATAAAGCTAAAACAATTATGTTAAGAGAAGAATCTAATGTTACTGTTTTTTCAGATATCTTTCCGGAATTTCTATTAACCAAAGTTATGATAAGCATTATCAAATCAAAAATGCCTACAACTATCATAGTAAGAACAGCATATTTCTTTTTATTCATCTAATCACCTTACGCATTTTTAATTTCTATGTCATTTCAGCTTGTTGCCGTTAAGCTTTTTCAAATTAAACTTGCTGTAATCTATCACAATAAATATCTCATCTCACCCTATGTACATATCAAATTCAATTTCAGCCGATAATTGTGCCATTGCTTTAATAACATCCGATGAAAAATATATAATCGGTTTTTCGGGTAAATCTACAACAACACAAAATTTAGCATGCAGTTTATATTGGTTTATTACGCTGATAATATTTTTCAAATTTGGTTTGAGCATATCAATCATCTTGGGCATTGCATGCTCAACCTCAACTGTTTTTATGTAGTCAGTTGAATACAATAAACTTGATTCTTCATTAATTTTTTCTATATTTTTATTCGGACCTATATATCTCATCTCGCCCATTCTCTTTTTTTCAATTGGTTGGATACCAATATAATGACTAATTTTATCAATATCGGTTTTGGGATTATCTGTCCAAAGAATGAACTCAACCATTATTCCTTCCATAGTCTGAACCTCAATTCTATAAATGCTTACTTAAGTATAAATATAGCAATCTGCAAAAGCAATATAGGTTATTGTCTTGTCATTATTTTCGGAAAATATGACAAATATTTCGGCTTGTTTTTAGCAGTATTCACCCATGATTATGTAAAGTAAATATAGGTTGTTTTACAAATTATTGCATAATGTAAAGCCCTTGTATTTTTGCTGTAAATAGTTAGTTATTGTTATTGACCGTTACATTGCACAATGAAACAATGTGAAGTAATTTGCTTTTCTGTTTTTCGGGAACATTCAGATTTTTATATACAACGGTCTGATTAAATAGATATAAATGCGATATCTTACCATGTTTTTTCAAATAACAAATTATTCATTTTTCCATATCACTTGTTCATTAAGCTTGAAAGTAATTTTTCATACTTTGCATTGATTGTAATTTGCGTTGCGGTATTGAATACAAACGAAGTTACTCCGTCATCACAACCGTAATCGTCTATCTGTCTGACGGTGCAAATTCCGTTTTCCAACGACAACGGTAATCCTGTGATATTCTCATTACCGCTGTGCAGCAATTCTATACTTACTACGAAGTTTTTATTGATTGCGGATTTTATTGCAGAATCAAATACAGCGTTACCGTTAATTTCAACGCTGTCTTCAAAAGTATCAGTTTCAATAAATTTCTCCATTTTTTGATTATATTTTGAATCATACTCGATTCTGAAGAAATCTGATACCATTTTTACAATTACACCGTCACAAGTTCCGTCTGTATTGTACATTTGAATTGCAACATCACCTTCGTTAAGTGCAATAATCTTGCCGTAAATAAACTTGTCACATTCATCATCTGTATAAAAACTGCAATTTTTATTGCTTTGAAAAGCTTTTAATAATTCCGAATACATCGTATCACCTCATAAATTTTTCAGCTTTGTTTGATTTATCTTTATATTGTCTTTCATTTTATCCGTTTCAATTTTCAGTACATTGACATTGTCAGATAAAATTGCATTTTTAAGATTTTTAAAATATGATATGTCTGTTTCATATTCCCTGATTCTGTCATAATTGACCGGTGCGGAATTTTTTAAATCATTCATATCGTCATTTAGCATTTTCAGATACTTTTCAATTTCATTTTCTGCCGAGTTATATTCTTTCAAATACAAATAAATATAAATGAAGTCTAATCCCAAAAAATCATTAGTTTCTTCTATCTTTTCCTTACCTGAGCAGATTAATTTGTCATACATCAGATATTTGTCAAGATATTCGGAAACTGATTTTGCACTAAAAAATGACTCATATAATTCACTATATTTTGAAAACATTCTGCTGATACAATTTGTAACATCTGATTTATCGGTTGCATCGGCAATATATTCCTCACCTGACAAACGGCTTAATGAAAAATCATCTTCTCCGTCATAGATACACTCTCGCAAAGATATCATTATAAAGTTTACTGAAACAATTTATATTTTGCTTATAACCGTGTTCTGCCATAAATGAATCAAATTGTTGCACAAATAAATTTTTAAGGCAATCTCCCATAGTATACTTCCTATCTGATTTCGATATTTTAAATACAAAGTAATATTATCACCAATGAAATGCAATACAACAACATCAGCAGTATATGCATTACAATTAGTTTACATTTATAATTTTGGATTGATGTTACTTTTATATTTTGATTTTCCGATTTTATAAAATCAGAAATATTGTATGCCGTATGATACACTATACCTATACCTAAACACACATAAATAAAACAAATGAGGAATGCAGACTTGACACCAAAATATATTAGAAAACTACAGGTAATCGGCGGAATAATTGCATAAACAGTCGGCAAAATCAAAGGCTTTTTCAAGGTATGGTAATATTCCTTTTTATTTTTCTTTTCTGCATATGCAACAGCCTTCATAGGGTTGTCATATTTCCTATCCATAAATTTTGCATACTTCGAAATTTGAATAAAAAAGAGAATTCCGCAGAAAATGGAGCAAGCAATTCCGAACCATACGCACAAAAGAAGTTCGTTTGCTTTTTCTTCATATGTGAGATTATTTCCAGATTGACCGATTAAATCGGAATCAAGCAAAATAGGTATAATTGAGCCGATTAGCAAGCACCAAATTGCCGTTATACCGCTTGCAAGCCACTTTTTCATGTTATCCGATGAATACATTTTAAACAGCCAAAACAACATAATTAAAGTTACAGCTATTAAAACAATTGAAACTGAAATTTCAAAAGGGTTATGACTTACAACAAACCTTGACACAAACTGAATCGGCAAACACAGACTTGTCAAAAAGATGTTTTCGGTACAGCTCATCAAGTTTACAATAAAATTAATTATCGTAGACATTATAATGAATAACAACAAAAGCAAATGAATTTTTTCTACCGCCTTAATGTTTTTGTAATTGAATTTTTTCATAGTTAACACCATCATTTTAAAGAATCGTAAATGCAATTGAAATTTGCAATTTCTTTCTCATTATACGGTGAATCGGGGTTGTATTCATACATTGACAAAATCCACTCAATCAGCGTGATATCATTGCCGCTTTTAACAAGGCAATTGTCGAGCAAATATCTAATTACTGTTTCACGATTGTAGAAAAATGTACCTGAATATACTAGATAATTACACAAGAGAATTGTATGTTTGGGTGTATTCTCATTTGAAACCACATAAAAAAGATAACAGAACATATCTCGGTTATCAACCGATGAAAATTCTTTTTCAATGTTCTCAAGTGTATATTCAAAGTCGGATTTTTTAAGTTCGTCATATACAAACTGAAAATCTCCGTGTTTGATTTTATTTTTTAATTCTTTGAAATCCGGCATAATATCACCTCATTAAGAGTTCAATTTGTTATATTCATTGATCGCAATATAACTAAACAAATCATTCCCGTTTATAAGACACAAAACGCAATTTGCACAAATGATTAGACACATCACAATTGCTATAATATCAATGACAAAAGCTAAAGTGTGTTTTTTAGTTATGTACTTATTATGCAGTCGAGTTGCAACTAACAAAATTATTGATATTAACACAACATAATGAATAGCTTTTATCGTACCTAATATTTCATTTGCACCCATAAGTGTAATAATTGTCAGATAAATACTTTGTGATATTAACAAAACAAATGTAAGAACAGATACAAAAATCGACTCCGTTTTCGGCATTTTTGGACTACCCTCAGACAGTAATTGTTTACAAACAAATACATCTAAAATTACCACAACGCACAATACTGTTGCAATAATAATTTTCATTGCAACAGAAATAAAAAACGGATGCAAGAACAATATGAAATCAAAAGCAATACCGCTTATTAATAAAATGGTATTCAGAATATAATAGCAATTTAATTTGGTTTTCATAACTCTCTCCTTAAACACCAAATTTTGATAAGTCTATATTACAGCAAATATCATTAAAATATTTTATCAGCATACCATACTTCTAAAATTAAAAACAGATATTATAATTTTTACAATTCAATTATAACTATAAAAAATCCAATATGCAACAAATTATGCGGCTTTGTCGGCGAATTTGGAACATATAACAAAGAAGCGTGAATAATTTCAGCAGTAATGACCATTAAAAATCATCACGCTTTCAAAGCGTTCTTTTGCATCAGTGATTTTACTTTTTGCAATTATAAAGAAAACCAAATTTATAATCAAAATAAAGACAATTGAAATGATTATTGCAAGGCACAAATTTGCAAGACTAAAGTATGTAATCAAACCAAATAATACTCCCGCCAAAGAAAATAAAAAAGCCAAAAAGTAATATATTTTGTTTGATTGCAAAGTCAAATTTACTTTAAGGTTTTCGTCAAGCTGTTTTGTTTGAATTTTTATTAATGGAGCTAATATGCCCTCACGGGAAAGTAGTGATGTAGATGTAACTTTTAAATCAGTAATATTTTTAGGGTTATCACAGTAAAATTCATATCCATTATCGTATGAAGAAGAACTGCAATTAAAAGCAGTATGCTTTTTGAGTTTATCGTAAAATTCAGTTTCGGAAATCTTAATAATATATTCAAATGATTTTTTCATACTTCTCCCTCATTTCCAATCAAAGGCATTTTTTGACAACACAAGTTCTGAGTTATCTGTAACTTCTTTCAATACAGACAGAATTTTATTGTAGTCCTCTGCGTATATAAAAAGTTCGGAATGGCAGGTCGGTTGCAAAATGACCTTACTGTTCGGAAGATACAAATCTATACAAGCGAGATACCTGAAGTTATTTTCTACGATACAGTCTATAATCAAATCATCTTCGGAACATTTGAGTGCGTAGCTTTTATTCTTTTTTATATAACTTCTGAGATTGTTATAGCAATCATAGCTTTTCTTATCCGACCAACTTTCAAACAGACATTCTTTTTGCGAAAATTTATTACCGATTACGATATAATCATTTAAAGCGGAAACTATCTTTTTAATTGCGTCACTGAATAAATTTGCGACACGGTAAAAATCCGCCTTATCTGATAACGAGGCGTCATTATCAAAACCACCGTCCCGGTATTTTTTATATGTAATGTAATAAATTTCTTTCTGTTTGTAAATTTTTCTTTTAAATTTAATTTTATCTTCGCTGATTTTTATCATTTTACAATATCCTTCCGAACAATAGTGCTTACATAGGAAATATAAACTTACTTTACCTCTTTGCACTTTTATTATACTATTTTAAAGCAATATTTGTCAAGATTTGTATTAGTTATTTTAATACATTAATCCCGATTTTTTAAATAAAAATCGGGGAACAGAAATTATTTTATCTGTTCCCCGAATGTGTTTTATAAAATATTAAATTCAGTAAATTATTCTTTTACAATGTTTTCAAATGTGTGCCAACCGAGAACTGCACATTTTACACGGGCAGGCATATGAGAAATGTCAGACAATGCTCCGCCCTCCTCAAGCTCTTCAATTTCTTCGTCAGTTGCTTTACCTTGAATCATTTTAAGGAAAATATCTTTCAGATGTTCGGCTTCATCAACTGTTTTGCCGATAATCAAATCAAGCATAATATCGGCTGACGCCTGCGAAATTGCACAGCCGTCACCTGTAAACGAACCGTCTGTAATCACACCGTCTTTGATGTTAAGATTAAGCACAATGTCATCACCGCAGCTTGGATTCACACCCTCAAGGCTTGCTGTTGCCGTATCAAGCGGATGTTTGTGCATTGGATGAAGATTGTGATCGGTCAGGATTTCATTGTAAAAGTTTCTGTTATTTTCCATATCCCATTCTCCTTCTGACAGATGACACGCTGTTCAAAAACGCATCAATGTCATCTTTCGTATTGTAGAAATAAATGCTTGCCCTTGTTGTTGACGGAATGCCTAAAAATTCCATCAAAGGCTGTGCGCAATGGTGTCCTGCACGGACTGCAATACCGTCAGCATCGAGAATACTGCTGACATCATGCGGATGAACTCCGTCAATTGTAAAGCTGATAATTCCGCAATGCTCTTTCGGATTGTTGCTTCCCTGAATATTGATGTGAGGAATTTCCATAAGTCCGTCAAAGGCTCTTTTGGTAAGCTCTTCTTCAATACCGCCGATTGTATCAAAACCAATATTTTGAATATATTCAATTGCGGTTTTCAGCCCCCATGCGCCAGCCGCATTTACCGTTCCTGCCTCGAATTTATGCGGTAAATCGGAATAGATAACCTTGTCCCTTGTAACGGAATCAATCATCTCACCGCCTGTTAAAAACGGCGGCATTTTTTCAAGAAGGCTTTCTCTGCCGTATAATACACCGATTCCGAAGGGTGCCATAAGTTTGTGACCGGAAAATGCAAGAAAATCTACATCAAGCGACTGAACATCAACGGGAATGTGCGGAACGCTCTGTGATGCGTCAAGCACAACAACTGCACCGCATTCCTTTGCAAGCTCTGTGATACGCTTTATGGGAGTTTTGCAACCGAGTACATTTGATATGTGAGTTACTGCCACAAGCCTTGTACGCTCCGAAAAAGCCTGTTTCAGCTGTTCTTCGGTAATTGTGCCGTCAGGGTTGCATTCAATGTACTTTACCGCTGCGCCCGTTTTTTCTGCAACAACTCTCCATGGCAACTGGTTGCTGTGGTGTTCCATTACAGTGACAAGAATTTCGTCACCTTTTTTTAGAAAATTCATTCCGTAGCTGTAGGCAACAAGATTGAGGCTTTCGGTTGCATTGCGTGTAAATATTATTTCACGCTCCGACCTTGCATTAATGAACTTTCTGACTGTTTCACGGGATTGCTCATAACACTCGGTTGCTTTGAAACCCAAATCATAAAGTCCACGCAGAGGATTTGCATTGCATTTTTTGTAGAACTCCATTTCCGAATTTATAACTGATTCAGGTCTTTGAGCAGTTGCGGCACTGTCGAGATAGACTACAGGATTTTCTCGCAAAAGCGGAAAATCTTCCTTAAAGTTTTTCATTTGCATAGCCTGTAACCTCCTCCAGACAGGATTTTGCAAGCGTTTCAAGCTCTTCATCACCGATTTTTGAGCATAAAGCGTCAAGTTTTGCACGAGCCATAAGGTTACAAGCCTCTTCTTCGTCAAGGCCTCTGCTTGCAAGATAGAAAAGCACATCATCGGACGGTCTGCCGATTGACGCACCATGGTTGCCCTCAACATCTTCTTCCGCACAAAGAATGAGCGGTACGGTCTGATTGATTACATCTTCACCTAAAATTAGAACATCTTCGTTCTCATCACCTTTTGCACCTGATGAGCCGAGCGGAAAATCAATTGTACCACGGAATAATTTATGTGCTTTATCTCTCAAGACACCTCCGACATTCATTGAGCTGACGGTCTTTTTGACGATATGCTCGGCAACATAGTTCATATCAAGCAACTGCTCGTCCTTGCAATAGTAGCCGACATTGAGGTCAAGATTGCTCTGCCTACCCAAAAGCGTTGTCTTTGTGCCTGTATAGGTTTCATTTCCGCCGATAAAAAGCTGTAATATCTCTGCGGCAGCATTATCTTCACATTCCGCACCGACATCGTTTATAAAGCGGAAATTTTGCGAAAGGAGATTAAGCTGTACGAGTCTGATTTTTGCGCCTTTTTCAGCTTTAAATTTCGTTCTTACGGCACAAATACCGTTTGCATTCCACGCTGACTGCATTGTCATAAACACGGTAAGTTCTGTGTTTTCGGGAGCGTATAATTCTATGTCTGCAAAAGCGTTTTCACCGTTTTTGCAATTAAAAAACAGCTTTTCGCTTTTTGTTTTATCAGCCGATATTCTGATTTTTTCAGACTGTGATATTTTTGAGATTTCGTCAATCTCCTCGCCCATACCTGTCTGAATATTTGCAAATGAATCCCAAATTTCCGAATCAGAATTATTTGTATATTTTTCGATTATTTCTTTTTGAACAGGAATACTGTTCCAACCGTCAACGGGAATATTTCGGATTTTTGCCCGATTCACTCCCAATCGGTTCCAAGTGGGTGACGGAAGAAAGTTCACTGTTAAGTCTTTATTATCAACCATAATGTCCTCCTTATCCGATACTGCCCTTCATCTCAAGTTGAATGAGATTGTTCATTTCAACCGCATATTCAAGCGGAAGTTCCTTTGACACATTGTCTGCAAATCCGCTGACTATCATCGCCCTTGCATCCTCTTCACTAAGACCTCTTGACATAAGGTAGAATACAGCCTCATCGCTGATTCTGCCTATTTTGGCCTCATGACCGATATCTGCGTGCGGAGTTCTGATATCCATTGCAGGAATAGTATCTGAGCGTGACTTTGAATCAAGCATAAGTGACTGACACGAAACGGCAGATTTTGCATTTTCGGCAGATTTGTTTACAACAACGGAGCTTCTGAATGTGCTGATACCGCCGTCTTTTGAAATTGACCTTGTGTTCATAAACGAAGATGTTTCTTTGCCGATATGAACTACTTTTGCGCCTGTATCAAGGTTCTGTCCCTTGCCTGCAAATGTAATGCCCGTAAATTCCATTCTTGAACGGTCGCCTTTTAAAATTGTCATCGGATAAAGATACGACACATGAGAACCGAATGAACCCGATACCCATTCCATAGTACCGCCATCTTCAACAAGTGCTCTTTTTGTGTTAAGGTTGTACATATTTTTTGACCAGTTTTCAATTGTTGAATATCTGAGCCTTGCATTTTTCTTTACAAAAAGCTCAACGCATCCTGCGTGAAGATTTGCTATGTTATATTTCGGAGCAGAACAACCCTCTATAAAATGCAGGTCTGCACCCTCGTCAACAATAATGAGCGTGTGTTCAAACTGACCTGCACCGGGTGCGTTAAGTCTGAAATATGACTGCAACGGAATTTCTACAGATACTCCCGGCGGAACATACACAAATGAACCTCCTGACCATACTGCACCGTGAAGTGCGGCAAATTTGTGGTCATTCGGACGGACAAGTTTCATAAAATATTTTTTTACCATGTCGGCATATTCGCCCTTTAACGCACTCTCCATATCGGTATATACTACGCCCTGTGAGGCAACCTCTTCACGAACATTGTGGTACACAAGCTCGGAATCATACTGTGCTCCGACACCTGCAAGGGACTTTCTCTCTGCCTGAGGAATACCGAGCCTTTCAAATGTATTCTTGATATCTTCGGGGACTTCCGACCATTTTGCGCTCATCCTTGTGTTCGGACGGACATAGGTTGCAATATTGTCCATATTAAGTCCGTCAATGGGCGGTCCCCAGTTTGGAACTTTGAGTTCATTATAAATTTGAAGTGACTGCAAACGGAAATTCTGCATCCACACGGGATCGTTCTTTTCCTTTGAAATTTTTTCTACAATTGAGGCATCAAGACCTGATTTGATACGGTAGGCATCATTTTCTTTGTCTTTGATATCGTAGACACTTCTGTCAACATCATCGACATATGTTCTTTCTTTCATCTTAATACCTCCGTCAGAACTTTTCTGCATAAAGTTCAAGATACTTCTCAAAACCGTGTTCATTGATTTCATCAATCAACGATGCGTCGCCTGTTTTAACTATATGGCCGTTTACCATAATATGGGTATAATCAACTTTGAGAGATTCGAGAATACCTGTGCTGTGTGTGATGATGAGCAATGCACCGTCACGGTTTTTCTGATAGTGTTCAACTCCCTTTGAAACTGTGCGAACCGCATCAACATCAAGACCCGAGTCTGTTTCGTCAAGAATTGCAAGCTTTGGATTGAGTAAAAGCATCTGCAAAATTTCTGCTTTTTTCTTTTCACCGCCCGAAAAGCCTACATTTAGATCACGCTCGGAATATGACGGATCCATCTGCAAAAGCTCCATAGCCTGTCTGAGCTCTTTTTTAAAGTCCCAAAGGCGGATTCTTTTGCCACGGTTCTTTTCAAGAGCGTTACGAATGAACGATGAAAGTGAAAGCCCCGGAACCTCAAGAGGACTTTGGAACGAAAGAAAAATTCCGTCCTTTGACCTTTTATCAGGTGTTTCATCGTTAATGTTTTTTCCGTTAAAAAGTATTTCGCCTGAATTAAGCGTATATTTAGGACTGCCCATAAGTGCAAATCCGAGCGTTGACTTGCCTGCACCGTTAGGCCCCATAAGCACATGCGTTTCACCTTTGTTTATACTAAGATTTATATCGTGCAGAATTTCCTTTTCCTCTACACTTACAGTCAAACCGTTTACATCAAGTAATTTGTCTGCCATTTCATAATCCCACCTTGTTATATTATCAACCCACCAAAGGAGTGGATAATTAAAATATAACCTTTTCAACCCATTTTGTCAATGGGTTGGTATTGCATTTTTATCGTTTTTTGTATATAATCAAGGTATATAAGCAAAACAGGCTTACAAAATATGCAAGCCTTGCCAAAAGGGGATAATTTTATGCTGATTTCAAGTAAAGGTCGTTACACGCTGTATGTGCTTGTCGATCTGGCAAAAAACGGGCAGAACAGATATATTCCGCTCAAAGAAATTGCAGAAAGACAGAATATTTCCAAAAAATATATGGAAGGCATACTCAAAACCCTTGTTGACCGCAATCTGCTTGAGGGCGTAAAAGGAAAGGGCGGCGGCTATAAGCTGACCAAAGAACCAAAAGATTATTCACTCGGTGAAATTCTCAGGCTTACGGAGGGCGACCTTGCATCTGTTCCCTGCACTTCAAAAACTCACGAACATTGCAATCATATGGAATCGTGTCCCTCACATCCTATCTGGCAACAGCTTGACAATTTAATCAATAATTACCTTGACAGTGTAACTCTTGCAAATTTGCTTAATAATGAATAAAATAAATACGCACAACCTCTTTGCTTTTGTGAAGATAATGTGCTATAATAACAATAGACAGATATAATTTAAGTTATTTTTGCACAAATTAAGCTGTCACTACGAATCTATCAGCAAAAGCAGGTGATTTTATGGCTTTCGATACATTTGACGAGGGTATTAATCCCGGTGGAATGAGAAGCAAAAACGAAATTAAAACCTTGATATGTTATTTGTATAATTCTGTAAAAGAAAATATAGACAAAGGAATCGTCATACAGGCAATTCTAAAGCAGGGACTTGCCAATTATTTTGAAACAAGTTCCGCCTTTGACGACCTTGTTACAAACGGTAACCTTGTGCCTGCCGATGATGAACACAAAACATATGCGCTCACGGAAAACGGTGTTGAAATTGCAAAACAGCTTGACAGCATTCTTGCGTACTCTATCAAAGAAAAGGCATACGCTTGTGCGGTTAAGCTCCTTGCCGTAAAGAAAAATGAGATTGAAAACAAGGTTGATATTGTAAAAAATTCAAACGGATTTACTGTTAAATGTTCGGTATCCGGCGGTGATATGGATTTGATGAAGCTTGATGTTTATGCTCCAGAAATGGAACAGGCTCTTATTCTCAAAAAAAATTTTCTTGACAATCCGAAAAAAGCGTACAAAATTATGCTTGCGCTCCTGACCAAAGACAAAGAAACCGTCGGTGAGGCTCTTGAAGAGCTTTACGGCATTGTATAAAATTTCATACAAGCAATTAAGGGGCTGTCGATATGACCGCCCCTTCTGTGATTATTCAGAAAAAAAGATTAAGACCGAGCATAAGCGTTACTCCCGGTATCCCTCCTATTATTGATACCAAAAGCGATAAAAGGCTTATGGGCAAAGTTACGCCCGTAAAAGCTCCCGTCAGATTGACCGCAAACAATGTTGCCGCTCCCAAAGTCATTGAAAGCAGGGAACGTTTGAACGGATGCTTGTTTTTGCCGAGAAAGTGCAAGATTGCGAAAGTTATAAATGTTACAAAGATAATCAGACATATTCCCCACCAAGGCATTTTTAACAACTCCATATAAAAAGTAAAACCGCCAGAGGATTGCCCTGACGGTTAATTTTATGCTGATTATTAAGTTAATATGCTTACAGTACACCGAACTTTGAAAGCACATTAAGTGCAATTACAAAAATTACGAATATTGCAGCAAAAACTTTTGTCCAGCGTGAGAGGAACGCATCAATCGAACGAGCCTTATTCTTTGAGAAATAAGAATCGGCAACACCTGTTACAGCACCGATACCCTGCTGATTACCCTCCTGAAGGATAATTACAACGATAATGGCAACAGATACGATTGCGAGCAATACGCCTAAAATAATGCCCCAAATGCTCATTTTTATCTTCCTTTCATTTAATAAATACGAATAAAACAAATTCTGCTTTAATAACTGTTTTATAATACCACATAAACACAGCTTTTTCAAGAGATATTACAAGATTTTTATTAATTTTTTCAAAATCAAATCAGCGAAAGCTGTTCGTCTTTTGAATCATCGTTCACGGGCAACGCACCTCTTGCAGGAAGTGAACTTGTTCTGTAACGCTTTGGATTTGTAAAAGTACCGTCTTTATAGCGTTCTATGCTGAAAAGTCTGTGACCTTTTTTGGGCTTGAGAACGGCAACACCCTGTGTTGAACGGGTTGTTTTGAGAGCGAGTGCACCCGTGTGAACAAGAAGCATATTTCCCGATGACGCCTTGAAGAGTACCTCTTCATCCTCAGGCATATAGAGAAGTCCGACAAGCGGAGATTTGTCGGAATATGCGCCCGTGAGCTTTTTACGGTTAGTCTTTGTTGCGTAGGATTCAAGCGGAACTTTTGCCGCCTTGCCGTTTTCAAAAGCAAAGAGCAGCATACCCTTATAGTCCTTTGTAACAACCATTTTAACAGCATTTTCGCCTTCGTCAAAACCAAGCTTTGCGGCAACATAATCACCTAGGACGCTTGCCTTTGTCTGTGCAAAATCATCAGCCTTTGCCTTATACACCTGACACTTGTCTGTAAAGAACAAAAGGTCGCAGTTGTTTGTGAACTCAAGCTCCTGAATAATTTCGTCACCGTCTTTGAGCTTTTGTTCACCGCTCATTCTGAGCGACTGCGGAGTAATCTTCTTGAAATATCCCTCTTTTGTAAAGAAAAGATTAACAGGATAATCGGGAATTTCGACTGTCTCTTCCTCATACCTTGCAACATCGTCATAGATTATGATACTCTTTCTCGGCTGACCGTATTTCTCGGCAATTGATTTGAGTTCTTTAACAATGATTGTCTTGATTCTTGCCTTGCTCTTTAAAATTTCGTCAAGCTCGGCAATCTCTTTTTCAAGGTCTTCAAGGTCTTTTGTACGCTTTAAAATGTATTCACGGTTAAGATGACGAAGTTTTATTTCGGCAACATATTCAGCCTGTATTTCGTCAATTCCGAATCCAATCATAAGGTTTGGCACAACCTCGGATTCTTCATCGGTTTCACGGACAATCTTTACTGCCTTGTCAATATCGAGAAGAATTTTTTCAAGACCTCTTAAAAGATGAAGCTTGTCAGCTTTTTTGTTGCGGTCAAAATATGTTCTTCTTCTGACGCACTCAATTCTGAAAGCAATCCATTCTTCAAGCAATGCCTTTACACCGAGAACTCTCGGAACACCTGCAATAAGCACATTGAAGTTGCAGGCATAGGAATCTTCGAGTGTTGTAAAGCGGTAAAGCTTTGTCATAAGCTTGTCGGCATCAATGCCACGCTTGAGGTCAATTGTAATTTTAAGTCCGTCAATACCTGTTTCGTCACGAATATCGGAAATTTCCTTGACTTTACCCTGCTTTACAAGGTCGATTACCTTTTCAATGATAACCTCACAAGTTGTTGTAGCCGGGATTGAAAGGATATCTATACAGTTTGCAGACTTGTCATAGACATACTTTGCACGGAGTTTGATACTTCCTCTGCCGGTTTCATAGACTTGATTGATGACATTTTCATCATAGATAATCTGACAACCGCCTGTAAAATCAGGAGCCGGCAGAGTTGACTTTATATCATGGTCGGGATCACGGATAAGTGCCGCTGTTGTTTCGCAGATTTCACGCAGATTGAATGAACAGATATTTGACGCCATACCAACGGCAATACCTGTGTTTGCATTTACAAGTACAGACGGAAATGCAACCGGCAAAAGTGACGGTTCTTTCATTGTATTATCGTAGTTATCTACAAAATCTACGGTATCTTTGTCTATATCACGAAACAGCTCGTTGCAGATTGCGTCAAGCTTTGCCTCAGTATAACGGGATGCCGCCCACGCCATGTCACGGCTGTAGAATTTACCGAAATTACCTTTTGAATCTACATACGGATGCAAAAGTGCCTCATAGCCCCTTGAAAGACGAACCATTGTGTCATAAATTGCAGAGTCACCGTGAGGATTGAGCTTCATTGTTGCACCGACAATGTTTGCCGATTTTGTTCTTCCGCCGTTCAGAAGTCCCATTTTGTACATCATATACAGGAGCTTTCTGTGCGACGGCTTGAACCCGTCGATTTCGGGAATTGCACGGGAGAGAATTACGCTCATTGCATACGGCATATAGTTCTCTCTGATAGTGGAAACGATTGGCTGTTCCACTACTTCACCCGCACCGTTGATTACACCGTGAGTTTTTGACGGTGAAGTTCTGCGGGGAGTCTTTGAAGATTTTTTCGCCATTTATTTCCACCTCCAATCAGCTTACATCAAGCTGGTCAATATATTCGTTGCCGTGTTCTACTATATAATCTTTTCTTCCCTGAAGATTGTCACCGAGAAGAACATCAAAAATTTCCGCTGTCTGCTCTGCATCGGCAGGAAGAACCTTGATAAGTCTGCGTGACTCGGGGTTCATTGTGGTAAGGTTCATCATATCGGGTTCGTTCTCACCGAGACCTTTTGAACGCTGAATTGTGAATTTCTCCTTGCCGAGCTGTTCAATGAACTTATCCTTTTCAACTTCATCGTATGCAAAATATACATCGTTTTTGGATGTAATCTCATAAAGAGGCGATTCGGCAATAAACACCTTGCCTTCTTCAATGAGTGTAGGTGTAAGTCTGTAAAGCATGGTAAGTAAAAGTGTTCTGATCTGGAAGCCGTCAACATCGGCATCGGTGCAGAGAATAATTTTGCTCCAGCGAAGTGCGTTCATATCAAAGCTTGAAAGATTCTTGTTTGCTTTTGACTTAACCTCAACACCGCAACCGAGAACCTTGAGCAAATCGGTAATGATTTCGCTCTTAAAAATCTTATCGTAATCGGCTTTCAGGCAGTTAAGTATTTTACCTCTGATTGGCATAATTGCCTGAAAATCGGGGTTTCTTGCCTGTTTACAGGCACCGAGAGCAGAATCACCCTCTACTATGAACAGTTCACGCTGTTCCGTGTCTTTACTTCTGCAATCGACAAATTTCGCAACACGGTTTGTTATGTCGAGATTGCCCGAAAGTTTCTTCTTTATATTAAGTCGTGTTTTCTCAGCATTTTCACGGCTGCGCTTATTGATAAGCACCTGTTCGCAGATTTTTTCTGCCTCAAGCGGATTTTCAATAAAATAGACTTCAAGACTTTGACGGAGAAATGCAGTCATAGCGTCCTGAATACCCTTGTTTGTAACCGCCTTTTTGGTCTGGTTTTCATATGATGAAACACTTGAAAAAGACGAAATAACGCACACAAGGCTGTCCTCAACATCGTCATACTTGATTTTGCTTTCGGTTTTGTTATATTTATTATTTTGTTTTAAGTAGCTGTCAATCTGGTAAACAAAGGCATTCCGCACCGCCTTATCAGGAGCGCCGCCGTGTTCAAGCCAGCTTGAGTTATGGTAGTATTCGGTGAGATGCACTTTATTTGAAAATGCAACTGAGATATCCATTTTGCACTTATATTCGGGCTTATCGTCACGGTCACGGGTTTTAACCTCGGTTTCCCAGTGCTGAATTGAGCTGAGTCCGTTTTCACCGACTACCTCGGCAACATGGTCAACAATACCGTTTACATAGTTATAGCTTGTTGTATCAAAGCTTTTGCCGTTTTGATTGCGGAAAACAAATTCAATTCCTGCGTTGACAATAGCCTGTCTTTTCATTATGTCAAGAAAATATTCGGGCTGAATGTCGATATCCGTAAAGACTTCAAGGTCGGGTTTCCAATGAATTTTTGTACCCGTATCCTTTTTGCTGTACGGCTCTTTTTTGAGCTTGCCGACAATCTCGCCTTTTTCAAAACGGAGAGTGTATCGGTAGCCGTCACGGCGGATATCAACATCCATATACTCGGAGCTGTACTGGGTTGAACAAAGGCCGAGACCGTTCATACCGAGGGAAAATTCGTAGCTTTCACCCTCGTTGTTATTATACTTACCGCCGGCATAGAGTTCGCAGAAAACCAGTTCCCAGTTGTAGCGCTTTTCGTTTTCGTTGTAGTCAACGGGAATTCCTCTGCCGTGATCTTCAACCTCAATTGAGCCGTCTGAATAGCGTGTAACTGTGATTTTTTTACCGTAACCCTCTCTCGCCTCGTCTATTGAGTTTGAAAGAATCTCAAACACGGAGTGCTGACAGCCGTCAATACCGTCCGAGCCGAAAATTACGGCAGGACGCTTGCGGACACGGTCGGCACCCTTTAGCGTTGTGATACTGGTATTATCATAATCGGTGGTTTTCTTTCTTGGCATTTTACTCTTCCTTTATCATTTTTCACCACGCAGTTTTTTGATTTTGTCACGCAGATATGCGGCGTGTTCAAATTCAAGCAACTTTGCGGCAGCTTTCATTTCCTTTGTCAGTTTTTCTATCAACTGTTGTTTTTGTGCCTTTGAAAGCTTTTTTGTATTTTTAAATTCACTGTCATCGTGAGTAGAAATTTCAAGTATATCGCTGACCTTTTTGACAATAGTCTTTGGGACGATGCCGTGTTCAACATTATATTTATTCTGAATTTCACGGCGGCGCTGTGTTTCGGTTATTGCAACCTTCATTGACGGTGTTACGCTGTCGGCATACATAATAACCGTACCCTCGCTGTTTCGTGCGGCTCTGCCGGCAATCTGAATAAGCGAACGGGTTGAACGGAGAAATCCCTCTTTGTCGGCGTCAAGTACGGCAACAAGAGAAACCTCGGGAATATCAAGTCCTTCACGCAGAAGGTTGATTCCGACAAGAACATCAAATTCTCCGAGTCTTAAATCACGGACAATCTCCATTCTTTCAACGGTATCAATGTCATGGTGCATATAACGAACCCTGATACCCAGCTTTTCAAGATATGCGGTAAGGTCTTCCGCCATTTTCTTTGTAAGGGTTGTGACAAGTGTTCTTTGATTTTTGGCTGTACGGATATTGATTTCGGACACAAGGTCGTCAAGCTGACCTTCGGTTGGTCTTACCGAAATTTCAGGATCAAGAAGTCCTGTAGGTCTGATAATCTGCTCTGCAACAACAGCCGATTTTTCAAGCTCAAAATCGCCCGGCGTTGCGCTTACATAAACAGCCTGATTTATTTTTGAATAGAATTCGTCAAAGTTGAGCGGACGGTTATCAAGTGCAGACGGAAGTCTGAAACCGTAGTCAATAAGGCTCTTTTTTCTTGCATAGTCACCCGCAAACATTCCCCGTACCTGTGGAAGCGTTACATGGGACTCATCAACAAAGAGCAGAAAATCATCGGGAAAATAGCTTAAAAGCGTGTACGGTGATGAGCCCGGCGCTCTACCCGACATTATTCTTGAATAGTTCTCGATACCCGTACAAAATCCGATTTCCTGCAACATTTCCATATCGTACCTTGTACGCTGTTCAAGTCGTTGTGCCTCAAGGAGTTTTCCGTTTTCACGAAAATATGCAAGTCTTTCCTCAAGCTCCCTGTCAATTTCCGCAAGAGCCTTTTTCATCTTATCTCCCGACACAATGTAGTGTGACGCAGGATAGATTGCGGCATGTTTCAGAACAGCTTTGAGTTCGCCCGTAAGCGGATTGATTTCGGAAATTCTGTCAATTTCATCTCCGAAAAATTCGACACGGATTATAGAATCGTTTGATGCGGCAGGGAAAATTTCAACCACATCACCACGAACCCTGAATTTATTACGGGTAAAGCTTACATCATTGCGTTCATACTGCAGTTCAACAAGCTTTTTTACAAGCTCATCACGGGACTTTTCCATTCCGGGACGAAGTGAGATTACCATATTACGGTAGTCAATAGGATCGCCCAGGCTGTATATGCAAGAAACCGAGGCAACAATAATTACATCTCGTCTTTCGGAAAGTGCAAGCGTTGCGCTGTGGCGGAGTTTATCAATCTCGTCATTGATTGAACTGTCTTTTTCAATATAAGTATCCGTCTGTGCAACATATGCCTCAGGCTGATAGTAATCGTAGTATGACACAAAATATTCAACCGCATTTTCCGGAAAGAACTCTTTGAACTCACTGCAAAGCTGAGCCGCAAGAGTTTTGTTGTGTGCAAGCACAAGTGTCGGTCTTTGAACCCTCTGAATAACATTTGCCATTGTAAAAGTTTTACCCGAACCCGTTACACCGAGGAGCGTCTGTTCACGGTTGCCTGCATTTATACTGTTTACAAGCTTTTCGATTGTCTGCGGCTGGTCGCCTGTCGGCTGATATTTTGAATGAAGTTTAAATTCCATAATACACATCACATTCCAAATACGGATTTTTTATTATGTTTCCTGTTACAAGGCTCTTTATTACAAAAGTCCTGTAACAGAAAACATATCCGAACAAAATTTCGATTTTAATTATAGAACAGATGTTTTAAATTGTCAAATGTTTCTTTTAAAGAACATTATTACTTTTCATAATAGAAGATGTTCCCCGCAAGCCTGCTTTCACGGAGAGAAACATAATCATCATCGGTTATTATGAAATGGTCGATAAGCTCAACTCCGACAGTTGCAAGCGTACTCTTCAAAACTATTGTTGTGTCAAGGTCACTTCCCGAAGGCAGAGCCGTTCCGCTGGGATGATTATGTGCTATAAACGCAGTTTTGGCATTGTGACGAAGTGACAAATCAACAATTTTTCTGACTGGCATATCGGATGAATTGAGCGAACCTTTTGAAATTATATCAAAATAAATCATCTTACCCTTTGCATCACCGAGCATGAGAGCGACACATTCGTTTGTTCGACCGATAAATTTTGCTTTAAATATTTTACCGAGATTTTCGTAGTCGATGATATTATCATGCGACATCTTTGATTCGGTATAAAGCCTTGACATTTCGGGCAACATTTTGAGCAATGCGGCGGCATTTTCAGACAGACCGAATTCCTTCATAAGCTCGTCAATCGGAGCGTCACACACTCCGCCGACAGTGATATAACGGTCAAGCAGACGATGTGCAAGAGGATTTGTGTCCTTTCTCGGAATAGCATAGTAAAGGAACATTTCAAGAGCCTCGTGCGTTTCAAACACATCAAAGCCGTTTTCTATGAACTTTTTACGCATTCTTTCACGATGACCGCTGTGTTCGTTATCGGTTGTCCGTGCCATATTATCCCCACCGCAAAATAAGTTTTTTCAAACTTTGGGGGCGGATAAAACCGCCCCGACTGATTAATATTAATAATTAAAAGCTGTTATTCCTTTACGCCGTACTGCTCATAGTAAGCGTCAATAGCGGCTTTGAGCTTGTCGTCAATAATAACCCTGCCCTTGTATTCCTTGTTGTAAAGGTGTTCAACAACCTCTGCCATTGTTACGATTGCAGTTGTTTTAAGACCGTACTTTTCTTCAATCTCGGAAAGTGCGCTCTTTGTACCCTTGCCACGCTCCATACGGTCAACGGAAACAACAAGACCGATTGGGTTTACATCGCCCTGAGCCTTGATAATCGGGAGAGTTTCTTCAATTGAAGTGCCTGCTGTTGTAACATCTTCGATGATAACAACCCTGTCACCGTCATTGATAGGACTGCCGAGAAGAATACCCTTGTCGCCGTGATCCTTAACTTCTTTTCTGTTTGAGCAATAACGGATATCCTGACCGTATTTTTCACTGATTGCGATAGTTGCGGCAACAGAAAGCGGAATGCCCTTGTATGCAGGTCCGAAAAGAACATCAAAATCAAGACCAAACTTGCTGTTGACAGCCTCTGCATAATACTGACCGAGACGGCGGAGCTGGGCGCCTGTTCTGTAGAAACCTGTGTTTACGAAGAAAGGAGTTTTTCTTCCGCTCTTTGTAACAAAATCGCCAAATTTGAGGACCTGACAATCAACCATAAATTCAATGAATTCCTTTTTGTAAGCTTCCATCAATAAAACCTCCGATACAAAATAGCTTTCGGACAAACATCTGTAATATCCGACAGTTTTACATAATTCAACATTGTAAATTCTACCACAATATCTCGTTTTTGTAAATGACAGTTACACAGCTGTAATCAATCGTAATGTTATATTAAAACAGAAAAAGACTTCGCAACAGAGTACGAAGTCTTTTTTGATATAACTTTAATTACCACTGAGAACAAATCTCCCAGTTATCCAAAGATGTTGCAAAATCGCTTTCATTTTTTACGATTCCACCGGTATAGAAATATACATCTGTATAACCGACAAGATATTTTTGTATGGTAGTGCTCTCTTTGACAGTTATGGGAAAGGCATTCCAATTCACTCTTGCTCTCAACTTCTGTGCACAGTTAAAATCAACCTCACCTACTATATATTTTTGAACAAGCGTAGCATCTACTACACTAACAACTCCGTCACCGTTAACATCACCGAGAACAATATTCTGACAGGTCATTGTATTAAAAACTTCCAATAATTCATAGAAACATTCACTTATGTATTTCTGTTGTTTAATAGTATAATCTTTATCTAAAATTCCCTCGCCATACTCTTTAAGTTCAAAATTCGGATTATTAACACTAAGGGCATTAAAAAGCTTTTCTCTTTTTTCAACAAATGTATTCCAAATTTCGTCAGAGTACCAGTTATTATCGTTTTTCTCATTAACAGCATAATAGCAAGTATAGCCGGCACCACTTGGGCTTATCCACGGATTCTCATAAAAATCCTTTAATTCATCATATTTATTTTGTAATTCTATACTCTCCGTTTCTTCCGATAAAGATAAAATTTCTTCCGCCAACTTATAACTATGGTCATAATAGTAATATGCATACGGCTTTTTACCGGTAGATGAAATATCCATCTTTACTTTTAACGCATAATTATAAATATACGAATAACTTTGTGACACCGCTGAAACAGAAAAAACGGCGGTGCTTGCAATTAATAATACAGCAAGTAATAAAGCACTTATTTTTTTAATACTCATAACAATTCTCCTTTCAAAAAAGCAAAAAATAAACTCACTACCATACAATAAATCGGTTATAATTTTATTGTATCATTTAAGACAGCGATATCTAATTTCATTTTCATAATATCACTTTCAACAATATTTGTCAATAATTACAAGAATAAATTTTTGGACATTAAAAAATTTATTTAATCAAACAAAATTGTACACCAATTCTTTTGCCACAAGCGACAAAATTACGCTTGACTTTATAGAACAAGTGTTCTATAATTAAATAAAAACAAATGTTCGAGGTGATGCGTTGTGAATATTAATTGTGCCGTTGACAAAAGCAAATATAAAAAGGACAGGGTTATTCTTCACAGCGACTGCAACGGATTTTATGCGAGCGTTGAGTGTTTGCATCATCCCGAAATCAGGAACAAACCTGTTGCCGTGAGCGGTGATGCGGAAAATCGGCACGGAATTATTCTTGCTAAAAATGAGATTGCGAAGAAGTATAATATAAAAACAGGCGAGGCAATCTGGCAGGCAAAGCAGAAATGTCCCGACCTCATAACCGTTCCTCCCCACTTTGATTTGTACAAGCGATTTTCAAAAATGGCGAGGAGAATTTACAGCGAATACACCGACAAAATCGAGCCGTTCGGACTTGACGAGGCATGGCTTGATGTTACCGACAATAAGAATATGAGCGGCAAAGAGATTGCACTCGAAATTAATCGCCGTATAAAACAGGAACTCGGAATAACCGTAAGCATCGGAGTCAGCTTTAATAAAATTTTTGCCAAATTCGGAAGTGACTATAAAAAGCCTGACGCTATAACGGAAATCACACGGGAAAATTACAGAGATATTGTGTGGAACTGTCCTGCAAAAGACCTTTTGTATGTTGGCAGAGCAACGGGCAGAAAGCTTGAATCTATCGGCATTTATACGATTGGAGATATCGCAACCGCTGATGTTACACTGTTGCGGTCATATCTCGGAAAATGGGGCGACCTAATTTACGGCTTTGCAAACGGATATGACTCTTCCCCTGTTGCCCATATGAACGAAAACAGCGAGGTAAAGTCAATCGGTAACTCAACCACAACGCCGAAAGATATGGTAACCTTTAACGATGTAAAACAGGTTATATTCGTTTTGTGTGACAGCGTTTGCAGAAGAATGCGTGAACAGGGATTTATGGCAAAAACGGTTTGCATTACGATTCGTGACAACGAGCTGATGTCATTCAACCGACAGCACACAACGGAAATCCACACAAATCTTACAAAGGATATAACAAATACGGCTATTGAGCTTTTCAAAAAAAGCTATAAAATGGAAAAGCCGCTGAGAAGTATCGGGGTGAGCGTTACGGATTTTATTCACGATGATCAGCCGCACCAGATGAGCCTTTTGCGTGATGAAAAGCGACTTATTCAGAACGAACAGCTTGACAAAACACTTGACAGATTAAAAAAGCGATTCGGCAATTATGCTGTTCGCCCTGCCGTTTTGCTCGATGACAAGGAGCTTTCGGATTTTAACCCAAAGGAGGATCACACAATTCATCCTGTCGGATATTTATGATAACGATGCATCTTAGGCGAAAAATTAAAGATATTTCTCTGATTTTAAGGGAGGTAACAAGCTATGAAAAAGTATGTTAAAGTTACTGCCACATTTGATTGTGACGGAGATCTTATCCCCGAATATATTGTGTGGGATGACGGAAGGAGATACCGCATTGACAAGATTTCCGATGTGCGGTATGCGGCATCTCTCAAAGCAGGCGGTGCGGGAATACGCTACACCTGCCATATTCTCGGCAAAGAACGATATCTGTTTTTGGAAGAAAACAGGTGGTTTGTCGATGCCAAACAATAAGCGGAGGATTATATGCATAAGGTCAAAGCAAAAGGAATTTTATCTGCCGCAAACGGCATGAATATTTACAGAGGATGCCAACACGGATGCATTTATTGTGACGCACGCAGTAAATGCTATCAGATGAATCACCGATTTGAAGATATTGAGGTGAAAGAAAATGCCCCGGAATTGCTTGAAAACGCTTTAAAAAGGAAACGCAGAAAATGTATGATTGGTACGGGTGCGATGAGCGATCCGTACATTCCCCTTGAAAAAGAACTGAAACTGACACGAAGATGTCTTGAAATAATCAACCGCTACGGATTCGGTGTAACTGTACATACAAAGTCGGCATCTGTTATGAGAGATATTGACCTGTTTACGAAAATAAACGATAAAAGCAAGGCTGTGTTACAGATGACGCTTACAACGACAGACGAAAGCCTTTGCAGAATAATTGAACCGAATGTTTCCGCCACTAAAGAAAGATTTGAAACACTCAAGACATTTCACGAAAACGGTATTCCGAGTGTTGTGTGGCTTTCTCCGTTTTTACCGTTTATAAATGATACAAAAGAAAATATCGACGGACTTTTAAAGTATTGCATTGACGCAAAGGTTCATGGAATAATATGCTTTGGCATAGGTCTTACTCTGCGTGACGGTGACAGAGAATATTTTTACAGCCGGCTTTACAGACACTTTCCGAATATGAAGGAACGATACATTTATACATACGGAAATTCATATCAGCTTACGAGCAATAACAATAATGTTTTGATGAACAGGATTTCAGAAGTTTGCAGAAATCACGGAATTATGTTCGGAGTTGAAAATGTGTTTTCGTATTTGCATAAGTTTGAAAGCAAAACCGAACAGCTAAGTCTGTTTGACGGAATATAGAAAAATAAAAAAGATATACGGCAGAAAATTTTACCGTATATCTTTTTGTTTTAAGTATTCACTGTTTTACAAATGTGATTTCATAGTCGTTATATTTAAGCACAACAGCCGAAATTTTACCGTTCTTTTGTGTGAGTATGGCGGAAGTATTTGTTCCGTCATCAAATGACAAATTGACTTTGTCCGAAGCTGACACGGTATATTTTCCGCTGTGAGTTCCGTCATCAGGACTTCCCGGCGAAAGCCATAAAGTAAAGGTGCCGTCATCGGAAAATGACATAGAACCCTGATAAGCGCTGTAATTTGTGTTGTAAACCTCACTCATTTCAACCTCATCACCGCTCGCATTCTTTGCACCTTCGGGAACCCATGCAGATGAGGTAAGCTCGGCGGTTGCTGACGGTGAAAGCACATTAACGGCAACTATTGCCGCAATGATAAATATGCAGGCGGCAATAACCGATGAAATAATTGCTGTTGTTTTCTTTTTCTTATTCTTCTTTTTTACAGCCCTGTTAGCCTCAAATTTTGCATAGTCAGGCTTTTTAACAGATTTTTTACTCATTTAATCACCGATATTTTACTTAAAGGATACAATAATTCCGCCGTAGTTTACGGTAATTTCAGCAGGAACATCACCGTTCCATTCGGTTACGGCAGCAATAACATTTTTATCGTTGGAATATGTTATTACGACGGAGTCGCCCTCAACAATGTACGCACCCGAATTTGCCGAGGCACTTGTGATTCCGTCAATGAATGTTCCGTCCTCATTAAAAGTAAATCCGCCGCCTGAATAAGCAGAACCGAAAAGATCTCTCAAAGAATATTCTTCAGAAGAATTTTCATCTTTTGCATAGTACGGAATAAGAGTTGCACTGAATTTTGGCTTTTGCTCCTCTCCGCTGATTGTCGGAACAACAATTTCACTGTCATTTGAAGATGTTTCGGCTGTGTATCCCTGTTCTGTCGGCTCTTGTGAAGCTTCACCAGATTTGGTTGCAGGCTGTGTGGTTTCGGATACAGAGTCGGAAACATTCTGTGTTGAGTTTGTATTATCGGCGGTTGTTGAAGCAGCCACAGTCGGTACTGTTGTTGCCGAATTATTATTTTTACCCGAAAGATTCATAAACAGGATAACCGCACCTGCAATTACTGCAACAAGTACAACAACACAAATAATTATTATCAATGATTTTTTTGAACTTTTAACTGCGTGTTTACCGCTCATTTTGCGTTCTTCCTTTCTTCAGCCTCTTTTTTAAGCTTTAAAAGATAACTTCTTTTCATCATTTTTCCGTTATAGAAAATAAATTCATCACCGTCAGCCGATTCATCAATTTCAAGATCCGAATAATCTTCCGCAACAGGCTCTTCATCATCACGGAACTGACCTTTGCGTCTGTTCTCCATTTTCTTATCAATTGTTTTGCTCTTTGAATCCTTGTCAACAATCATTGAATACATATTCTTATAAACTGCCGAATTGATTATAAAAGATAGAATTGACGGAACAATGAACAATGCAAGAACAATTGTGAAAATGATAAGCAGTACCGGAGTAAAACTGCACATAAGCACTGTTGCACAAACGAGAAATAAAATAAGAATTCCGAAAACTGCAAACAGATTGTGTTTAAGCTCACCGAATGTCATAAGTGCGCTGTTTTTGTAAATATCCTTCATCTTGATATCAAAAGTAACCGTCATAGGCGGAACATAGAAGAACATAAACAGAAAGAATATTGCAATTAAAATACAAATAACAAGCGGAACATAAAACATTCCGTTCTTTGAACCGAGTCCGAGATAAAGAACAATTGAGTAGTAGCTGATAAAAACAGCGGCATACATCACAACGCCGTGTATGAGAAATCTGAGCAGATTTTCCTTTATTCCGCCGATGAAATTTGAGAAAACATCAACATTTTCCTCTCCCCTTACCATATGGGAAGTAACCTGAGTTACGCCGGCATAAAACGGAAAAAGCGGAATTATCGTAAGAAAATATATAAACATTGAATTAATACCCGTAAGGGTATTAATCAAAAAGAAAATTCCGAATATTACGGCAAACGGCAATGCAAAAAGCACATTCGTTAGCAAAAGTCGTGGTAAATTGTGAAACAATGACGAGAAAAATCCTGTCAATGCTACAGCGTTCTTTTCCGATGCCATAGCGCCCTCCAAAATTAAAAATTGAACGCTCCCGAAAACAAGCACCACAAAGCCGTGTCCAGCAAGGTTGAACAAAAGGTCATTATGAGCGCCGAAACAGATCGGGAACAAAAATCAATCACCTCATTTTTCAAAGAATTTGTTTGATGAGAATGACCGATTAAGCTGAAAAACATCTGTTTTGAAATTTCAAAAGCATATGCCGACAGCTTTACGAGTGCCAGACAGAACAAAAATGTTCCCGGCAACACAACAAGCAGATAAAAACCTGCTCCTTTAAGTGAATATGTAATAATAAGATATGCCGCAGTAAGTCCTGTTCCAAAGCCTTTAAATGCTGAAACAAACGGCAAAAACGGTATTCCCCACGGTGCAAGTCCCAAGAGGAATACAACCATAAGAAATATAAAATCAGATGCAAAGCAGGCACAAAATGTGCTGACGGCATTCTGACCGAGCCTTGCATCAAGATTTGTAGTAAACAGAAAATCAAGGGAATCAAGCATTTGCTTATCGGCTTTGGATGCATAAATTGAACCGAAAACAAGTCCGGTAAGAAAAGCCGAAACAAAGATAAGCACCACGGAATATCTCCTTATAAAAAATCTGACATCAGACGGTGAAATTCCCTTTGATCTGCGAAAAAGATAACGCTTTTTAAAAGAAAATACAATGCTTTTCATAAAATACATTCCTCTCATTGGTTGTCCGTTAAAATATATGAGGAATGTATTCATTTTATGTTAAGGCAAAATTATTTGCCAAGCTCCTCTGCCCTCTTTGTACAAGCGTCCATGCCGTCAAGAACAGCCTCATAGAAGCCGTGTTCTTTAAGCTTATCCATAGCGGCAATTGTTGTGCCTCCCTTTGAGCAAACCCTGTCAATGAGTGTTTCAACAGGCTCACCGCTGTCACGGAGCATTGCTGCCGAGCCCTCAAGAGTTGCACAGACAAGGTTCATGGCCTTGTCATAGTCGATTCCGCAATTCTTTGCGTAATCAGCCATAGCCTTTGCAAAAAGATAAATATAAGCAGGACTGCTGCCGTTTACCGCAATTATTTCATTCATATGGCTTTCGTCAATATATTCGCAAGCACCGCTGCCTGCAAACATATTGTAAACGATTGTTTTGTCATCATCGCTGATATTCGCAGACGGACAAAGGGCTGTTGCACCCTTTTTGAGCAAGAGAGGCGTATTAGGCATAACCCTTACAACAGGGCAGTCACACTCAAGACCTTTTCTTACATATGCAATAGATATGCCTGCGGCAATTGATACTACGGTTTTGGCTGTTGTAATGCTGTTTTTGAGGGACTCAAGAACTTCGGGATAATTCTGCGGCTTGACTGCAAGAACAACAATTGAGCTGTTCTTTGCAATTTCATCGGCAGATGTCATTACATTTGCACCCATATTTTTCATAGCGGCGCACTTTTCTTCGCTTACATCAAAAACATTGATAAAATCAGCCTTGCCGTCGTTTTGTGCCATAAGTCCTTTTATAATGGCTGTTGCCATATTGCCTGCGCCTATGAAACCTATTTTTTTCATTTTAAGACCTTCTTTGCAAAAATTAATATCAGATACCGAAACTCGGGTTTGAGTAACATGAGAAATGGAAGTTGTGATAATTGTGCTGACCGTCACGGTCATAATCGCCGTAGAGGAAGGTTTCCGCCTCGTCAACTCTTCTGTACAAAAGTCCCCAATAGCAAGAACCTGCCGCATGGTGATACTGCAAAAGTGCATTAATAAGGTTCTGCTTATTGACATTATTCAAATCTCTTGAACCGCCCGAAGCAGAAACATAATCCTTGTGGATATATCCTGTTGTGCCGTTTGAAAGCTTAACTTTATACCAGTTTGTGTTATAACGCTTGCCGTCAACAAATTTAAGTTTTGTTCCGTAGTTCATACGGGTAACAACGGAGTAGTTAGTTCCTGCACCTCTTCTGAGGTTTACATCTGAACCTGTAACCGTACCCGAAGCGCCTGCTTTGATAGTACCGCTTGAACCTGTGTTCAAGAGAACAGACTGAAGTTCGGAATCATTGTAGAACACACCGCTGCCTACATTGTATGCAAAGCACACAAGTGCGTCAAACTGTTGCTGATTGAACTTTATGCCGTTGTTTACAAGGTAGGAATTTGTTGTGGTGGTATATCCGCCCTTGTTCACGGTCTGGCAAAGATAAGCATATGCCTGATTTGAAGTTATGTTGTTGTAGAACTGTTCGCCTGAAATTACAACCTTACCGTAACCGAGTGTAGGATCGGTTGTAATGCTGTCTGCTGTGACTTTTGAGAGAAATCCCTCATAGTTTGCAATAAGCTTGATTACCTCATCACTCGCTCTGCGCTCGGCACAAGCTGTGGTGGTTTTATTGGTTGTTGAGGTTACAAACACCTCGCCCTCACCGCCGCCTGCCGTGGTGTAATACTTTGATTCGGTTTTAAATTTAGAATACGCCTTAACAGACCATTTGCCTGATTTTGAAAGCTTTTGTGTACCTGTCCAGATATAGGAGTTACCGTCTTTAACCTTATTTTTTGCGGTGACCTTATAAGAGGTTGAACCGTTTGTAACTACAAAATACACGCCTACCCTGCCTGTGTCGGTAATAGCCTTAAAGCTTACATTTGAATTAAGCGGAGCGGAGTTTGGTGACGCATAGCAGAAGCGCACACTTTCCCTCGGCATAACATGAATGAGACAGGTTGCCGCACCGTATGATGTTGAGGCTGTGATTGTTACATAGCCCTTGCCTACCGTGTCAACAACACCGTTCTTAACTGTTGCGATTTTCGTATTTGAACTTGACCATGTGACACCGCTTGTGCTTGATTTCAAAAGCATTGACTTCTGCCACGGAAGATTCACATTACTGTTGGATATATTTACAGATGAACCGGATTTTACGGTAATTTTGCAGGTTGCAGAATGCGAACCGCTTTTCGCAGTAATTGTTGCAGAGCCTGCTTTCTTGGCTGTTACAATACCACGAGAGTCAACGGTTGCAATGCCTGTATTTGAGCTTGACCAAGAAACCTTTCCCGACGCTGTTGCTGTGATTGCAAATCTGTTGCCTGTGAAAATTGATTTGCTTGATACGGAAAGTTTAACAGATGAACCTGTTGACGGTTTTGCGATTGTAGGCTGAGTCGTTGTAGGCTGTGTCTGACCGTTCATCTTAACATAGTCTTTCTTTACATAGCCTGTTTTTGAATTTGATGTAAGCTTAATATTATACCAATCATTGTTATAAAGCTTTGTGCTTACAAAAGTAACCTTTGTATTCAATCGCATACACTCAACAACAGAATAGCTTGTACCGGCACCGCTTCTGAGATTTACATAATCGTCTGTTATATAACCGCTTACGGTTGACGCTGACGCAGTCGGCTGAGTTGCAGGCTTGGTTGCCTTCGTTGTAGGTTGGGTTGAACTGTTCATTTTTACATAGTCTTTCTTTATGTAACCTGTTTTAGCAGTTGAAGTAACCTTAACCTTATACCAGGCGGAGTTGTAGAGTGAAGTGCTTACAAAAGTAAGCTTAGTATTCTTTCTCAGGCAATCAACAACAGAATAATTTGTGCCTGCTCCGCTTCTGAGATTTACATAATCATCGGAAACATAGCCTGTTACGCTTGATGCCGTTGCCGAAGAACTTACGGCAACATATTCCTTTGTAACATAGCCTGTCTTTGAATTTGATTTAAGCTTGATTTTGTACCACTTTGAGTTATAGAGCTTTCCGTCAACAAAAGTAAATTTTGTGTTCTTTGCCATACAGGTTATAACCGAATAATTCGTGCCTGCACCGCTTCTCAGATTTACATACGACGCATTTATATAGCCTGATGCGCCTGCTGATACGCTTGCGGAAACCTCCTCGGTTGATTGAGCCGCATTAGCCGAAAATGCAGTTATTGCAACAGCACCTACCGATACTGCCATAAGAACCACAAGGACTATGCAGACTATGCGGACAAACAATTTTTGCTTTTTCATTTAGGTCCACCTTCTCAAAACTTCTTTAAATTGTAATTACTTGTGAAAATTACCGAATATTTTACCTCTTAATCTGCGAACATACTGCATAACAAATACGGTAATTGCATAATCATAGAGCAAAAAGAAAATATTTCCGGCAATCAAAAATGCCCACGGAACATAAAAACCGAAAACGGTAAATTCATCTGTCGGAATTGACAACAGCCATGTTGCAACAAAGAACGAACCGATGGCGGCAACATTAAATACCGCAAACTTAAGTATGTATTGAACTGCCCTGTTTTTGATTTTAAATTCAAAAGCGCCCTTTAAAATGGGATAATAGCCGAAAAGTGCAATGAAATATATAACAGCCTCTTTATCGCCGGCAAGGAGCGTTGAAAGCACGGCAGTTACACAAAACACACCGATTGCCCATCCATAACCGTATTCAACAACTATGCAGGAAATGAGAATTCCTGCAAGACAGGGCAAAGCGTATGTTCCGATCGGAACGAGAGATGTCATCATCATAAAAACGAGTGAGAGCGCCGCAATAATTCCGCAAACCGCAATACGCATTGTCCCCTTTTTGATACCGTTTTTCTTCATATTAACATCCCATTCTGCAACAATCACACAAGCAGTTTGCACACATCATTCCTGCACAAATATCGCAGAAGGATGAACCTGTTGCGTTAGGATTTGTTTGAGTATAACCGCCGTAGTTGTATGCTCTCTGGCTCTGCATATTGTTAAGAGCGGCTCGGTATTCCGTGTTGTTGGGGTCCATATTGCACGCAGTTGTGAAATATGAAAAAGCCTGTTCAGACCAACCTCTGCGGTATGCAATCATGCCCTTGAGATAATGCCATTCGGCGGTTCTCATCGACTGTGCTGTGTTTTCAAGAATCTGATCGGCCTGATCAAGAAGTCCTCTCTGAATGTAAATTCTTACATTGTAGAACTGTGAGCTTGAAGAATTTGCGTTATATGACGAACTGCCAGTTGAGCCTGTGCCCTTACCCTTCTGACGCATCTGATTAATCATATCGTATGCCTCATTAATCTCCTTCATTTTCTGCTCCGCAACATCCGCAAGAGGGCTGTCGGTGTAGTTATCGGGATGATATTTTTTAGCAAGGTTTCTGTACGCTGCTTTTACTTCTTCATCGGTAGCTGTTTCAGACACACCGAGAACCTCATAAGGATTATTCATTATTGACCTCCGTATCAAGTTTGCTTGTTACTCTGTTTTGTGATGCAGGAAATCCCAAAAGCATCATATTATCTAAAATTCCCTTAAAATCGGTAAAGTTCAAAAGATTGTAGGCATCATATGCCCTTGCAAGTGACTGATTCAGCACCGCTTTTATAAAATCCGATGATTTTACCTCACCTGTTTTCTTGTTTACAAACGGATTAAATCCGTTTGATTTGATATCTTTTTCTATATCATCTGCGGCATCGACAAGATAAATCCACCTGCCGATATGATAGCCGAATTCATAGAGAACTCTTTTTTGAATTTCATCATGAGCCTCAGCCGACAATACAGTAGCGAGCATTAATGCCGTTGGATGAGCCGACATATCTACAGACGGCTTTTCCGAATGTTCTGCATCATACTGCATCTTCATCATATCAGAAACTGCTTCGTCCATATCGGGATACTTATCTGCCGCCTTTTTTCTCTGATGAGAAAAGAAAGGCTTTATGATTCTGCACAACAGCTTTTTAAAAAATCCGCTGTCCTGAATATCATCAATGATTTTATAATAAACCGATATCATTGAAAATGCGGCAGCCTTTCTGTATGCGTCACCGGAATCTGTTGCAAACTTGCATTTTTTAAGAGGATTACAGGTGCATCTGCCGTCTTTAAAGCCTTTGCATGAACGGTTAAGCGACATTAAAAGCATTGCATAAAATGTGCAGTCATAGCTTAGCGTAAATCTTGTAAACACGGAGTAATCCTTACCCATTTGCCTGCAAAGACCGCAATACACAGCCTTATAAGCCTCGGATTCACGAACAAGCAGTTCGCTCTTTTGAATCTGCAAATAACCAAACACGGATTTTCTCCTTTATACAATAATACATAGTATATTGTACAACAAAACAGAGTTAAAAGCAACAGAATAACGGTATATTCTTTGGATAATCAGCCAAAATGAGCTTATTAACGGGAAATGTTGCAAAAATTTTCTTCTCATATTATAATCATAGTGCAGATATTCTCTTCTGTTAAGAATTGAATATCAAAAATTATTTGCAAACTAAAAAGGAATTTGCATATTATGAATGTTTACGATTTTGACAAAACGATTTACTACGGGGACTCAACAGCCGACTTCTATTTATTCTGCCTTAAAAGGCATAAAAAAATACTCACTCTTGCCCCATCGCTTTTGGGAGCATTTTTAAAATTCTATGTATTCAAAAAAGGTACAAAAACTGATTTTAAAGAAAAAATGTACAGATTTCTTACCTATTGCGATACTGAAAAGGATGTAAATGATTTCTGGAAGGAATACATAGGAAATATAAAACCTTTTTACCTTGAACAAAAGAAAGATGATGATGTGATTATTTCGGCATCACCCGAATTTTTGCTGAAACCCGTTTGCAAAAGGCTCAAAATAAAAAACCTAATGGCATCAAAGGTAGATATGCACAGCGGAAAATATTCGGGTGTAAACTGTCACGGCAAGGAAAAGGTAAAACGATTTTATGAGGCTTTTCCTGACGGAAAAATTGACAATTTTTATTCGGACAGTTACAGTGATTCGCCACTTGCGGAAATTGCAGAAAAAGCTTTTATGGTTGACGGCGACAAGGTTGAAGGTTGGATATTCTTTAAATAATTTTTACGGAACAGATTTCTGTTCCGTATTTTTATTTTTTCGGGTTGCCAAAACATTGAGCCGTGTTTGTGTCCGACAAGTGTTTCAGCGGTTTTACCCGTTCAAACAGAAAAATTGCTATATGTCATACTTCCGTCCTCGCCAATGCGGCTTGTTCATCGTCATACTTTCATCAACGCTCTCCCTAAAAACAGTAGATTTCTTTTATCTGCTTTTTGTTTTACGGTTACTCTCTCCCCGTCATATTCACTAATACAAATTGATATAACGGTAACTTGCGAGTGACGGTGATTGCTATATATCAAACTTCCGTCCTCGCCAATGCGGCTTGTTCATCGTCAAAGTGTCATCAACGCTCTCCCTAAAAACAGTCCACTGGACTGTTTTCTTAACGGTCGCCTTCAAGTCCCGTCATCGCTTGCTTGTACAAATTAAAAGAGGATTGATACTAAAGCATCAATCCTCTTTTAATGGTGCGAGTGACGGGACTTGAACCCGTACGTCGTGAAACACACGCCCCTCAAACGTGCCTGTCTGCCTATTCCAGCACACTCGCATTTATTAGATTTTTGTCGGTTTCTCAACTCAACAATCAAGATTATATCATAAGGCATTTAACTTGTCAACACATATTTGAAAGTTTTTTCAATTTTCTTACATAATTTTTTCTCTATCTGCAAAAAACGCATAAAAACTGAAACTTTATGCTTTTACAAGAATGACATCGGGATAGGCTGTATCCCGAAATCATCTTATTTTTTGGCAATCAGCCGAGAATTTTTTCTGCAACTTTTGGCAATTCATTGAACAAACTGATTGTATATTCGGGATTTTCCGTTGTGCCGAATCCGTATGATGCAAACACGAACGGTATTTCTGCATCTTTTGCGGCAAGCTGATCACCGATTGTATCGCCGAGATACACAGCCTTATCAATGCCGTTACGCTCCATAACAAGCTTTATATTCTCTCCCTTTGTCAGATTTGTTCTGCCCGACATTTCAAAATCGGAGAAATATTTTTCAAGCTTATGAGCAAACAAAAATGCCTCTATATATCCGCATTGACAATTGCTGATTATGGCAAGAAAGTAATTCTTTGAAAGAATTTTCAGTGTGCTTTCAAGATTGTCATACAAATGACCGCCCGTTTTGCGAAGTGACGGAATCTGTTCCGCACAACACTCCTTTACAATTGCAACCGAATTTTCAAGCGGAAGCTCAGGCAACATTATTGACGCAATCTGTTCAACCGTCTTTCCCATATAGCTGTTCATTTCTTCAAGTGTGATTTGCTTTGTTGTTTCTTTATGTTTTTTAAGTATATCGTTCCACACAGGCAAAATCACATCACAAGTGTGCCACAATGTGCCGTCAAGGTCAAATAAAACTGCTTTTTTCATAAATTCATATCTCCAAATTAAATATGTTTAACGGACTCCCGTTGCCAAAACGATATTATCACAACGGATTTTGGTTGTCAAGGTATGGTGCTGTAGATATGTTGCTTTACTTGTGGGTGTCCGATAAATGCCCTTACTGACTACAAAAAAATTTATATGGTAAAAACAAGTCCCGTCATCGCTTGCTTGCATAAAAATAGAAAAGACTTGATACGCAAGGTATCAAGTCTTTTCTATGGTGCGAGTGACGGGACTTGAACCCGTACGTCGTGAAACACACGCCCCTCAAACGTGCCTGTCTGCCTATTCCAGCACACTCGCATTTATCTCTCACTTTTTTCGTGAGCAGTATTGATTATACGGTAAAACTGTAATTTTGTCAATACTTTTTTAAAAGTTTTTTAATATTTCTTTTCCCTTTCCCCTGCATTGAATTGCAACACAGGGGAAAGATTTTAGATTCTAAATAAATCAGTTTTCCTAACTTGTAACCTTTTTGACCTTCTTTTCAAACTTATCAAGACAGGTATTCCAGTTATCGTATGACGGATCGTTACGCTTATCTTTGAAGAGCTTTGTATCGTCAAGATACTTTCCGACATAATCCGTCAGTTTCACCGCACCGTTATAGTTAAGGTGATCTCCTTTATCCTTTGTATCCTTTTTCCAATCAATCGGGATATCATCACGAAGAAGATTGGTATCGATATAATCAACACCGAGATCCTTTGAAATTGCTTCCATAGTGTTATGTCGCTGGTAGTTCCAGTTTTTTGTGCTTGGGGTACTTATCAGCACAAGTCTTGCGCCGTGTGTTTTACAGAATTTAGCAATTCCGTTGAGATACTTTTTGTTGGTAGAAAGTATCGGTGCAGAAACATCGGAATATTTCATATATTCCTTGATAGCCTTATCTGTCGCAGGCTTAGACTTTTTAGTAAAGTAATAACCTTTGTTATTCTCGTTCGCAGTATATTCAACTGTAGCCGAAAAATCCTTGAGCTGAAGATTCTTCCAACGGTCATGATATCTGAACACAGGAAAAATCTGCTCTGCCTTATATGTGATTTCATCCTCAAGATAAGATTTTCTGAAAATCGCATTGGTTTCAAGGAACACAATCTTCGGACTTTGTTTTTCAAAAGTTTTTTTCAAAAATTCCATTGAGTACACAAGCTTTTGAGACGGAGAAGAAACATCATACGAGGTAATTCCGTAATCCCTCCAGATATTGAGCGGAATGAACGAATGATACACCTCACTGTCACCGATAAACACAGTGTCAATACTGTCTTTAGGTTCACTGAAAATACCGTTTGCTCTCGGATAATGTATGCCCGATGCCTTGTCATTTGACTTTGGCTGAAATACGAGTGAGGACACCTGAAGTAATCCGAGAAGTATTGCAACAAACAGGACACAGCTGACAATTCTCTTAATTATTTTCTTCATAATCAGACCTCCTTAGAAGTTCGCATAAATCGGATCAACGGCAACATAACCCTTGCCGTAAGCACCGAAGATTATGATGAACATAATAAGAGCGTAAACAGCCGCCCATCTTATAACAACATTTCTCTTTGCAATTGCACCACGCACACATATTCCCTTTTCATTGAGAACGCTGATTACAAAAATAAATGCAAGCGCAATAAGCACGATCATAACATCATGCATATCAATTTTAAGCTTTTTCATAAGCTCATAGTTAAGGCTTGAAAAGCTGAAATCGGTCACCATTTTTCCAAACATTGAAAGACCTGTTGTAAGTCTTTCTGCTCTGAAAAACATTTCGCCGATAACAACAAGTATGCATGTACGAACTATCTGAAACACTTTGTACGCAAAGCATTCGGAATTGATGTGAAGCTTTTTATTGAATGCGGTAACCGCAGGGGCAATGATGTTGCCCGACAGAATAAGCACAAAGTGATACATACCAAAGAATATGTAACCCCACGCAGAACCGTGCCACAGTCCGTTGCAGAACCATACACAGAACAACGCTATGCTTCCCGCAAGCAACGGACCAAAGTGGTTGCCGAGCTTTTTGCGTGCGGAAGATGTAAGATTTTTCATCGGCTTTGACATGGTGACGGGATAGAAGATATAATCCTTGAACCATGTGCCGAGTGTGATATGCCACCTTTTCCAAAATTCTGAAATTGATTTTGAGAAGAAAGGCCTTTGAAAGTTTTCGGGCATTGTAACGCCAAAAATCTGAGCAACACCCATTACGGCATCCATTGTACCGGAGAAATCGCAATAGAGCTGAATTGTATAGGCAATTGCTCCGAGAGCGATTATTCCGCCCTGATAGTCATCGTAATGACTGAAAATCTGCTTAATCATAGGATTAAGTCTGTCAGCGATTACGAGTTTTTTCATAAGACCGAAAAGAATACGGACTGCACCGAGTTTTAAGTTTTCAAACTCAATTTGCTTTACATTCCACAACTGATTGGCTGTCTGACCGTAACGGCAGATAGGACCTTCTACAATCTGCGGAAAGAAAGACATAAACAACGCAAGTCTTAATATGTTGTCGTCTGCTTTAATAAGTCCTCTGTAAACATCAAAGAGGTACGATACAGCCTGCAAAGTAAAGAATGAAATACCAATCGGCATTATATAACTCGGAATATCAAACTGAATCGGAATATTCAAAAGCAATAACAGCGAATTTACATTTGTTGTAAAAAACGGTGAGTATTTGATTACAAGCAGACCGCCTATCATAAGTACGGCGGCAAACAACAGAACTCTGCGACTGCGGTGGAGATAAACCTTTTTAAGAGCCTTTTTCTCCTCCTTAGGCACAGCCTTTAGTGCCGCACTTTTTTGCGTTTGAATACGGTCAAGCCACAAGCCGAAATAATGGACACCCATTATTATCAGGCATAAATAGGCAATCAACTGACCGCTTATCAGCCAAAAGAAAGCAAAGCTTGCAATAAGCAGAAAATACTTTCTTGCTTTTTGCGGAATGACGGCATACACAACAACTGAAACAGGCAGAAAAATGGCAAGAAACGCTACCGAAAAATATGAGGTCAGCGTGTCAAGACTGCCCGCCATCAGTAATGATGGAAGATCCATCTTATTCCTCCTCTTGGAGTCTTTCAATCATACTCCACATTGCCTTTACTGAATTAAAGTTTGCAGGAACAACTTCCACTGCAGGAACTGTCACATCAAAAGCGTCCTCAATCTCAGCAATAAGAGAAATGATTGAAAGAGAGTCAAGATAGTGACCGTCAATAAGGTTTTCGCAGCCTTCGTAATCTACATCTGGTTTAATGTCCTCTAAAATCTCAATAAGTTCATCCATTTTAATTCGTTTCCTTTCTGTAATTGGGTTTGTTTAAATTAAATGTTTCAAAGGAATCACGGACGCAAAGATATGTTCCGTCCTCCTTTTTTATATAAACCGAGGGAATGTCACGACTTAAAAACAAAGAAATTCCCTCTGTCATACAATAAGCGCCTGTATTTTCAAAACAAATTACATCACCGATTTCAATATCAGGCAAAGAAATCTGTTTTGCGATTATATCATTCATTGAACAAAGCGAACCGCAGATATTCCATGATTCGGTACACGGCTCGGTTTCTTTTCCACAAACCGAAAGGTACGGCTGTTTCATTGCCATATGCTGACCGTAGTACACAATATGGTTCATTCCGCCGTCAACAAGAAGGTAGTTCTCCCCTTTGTTGCACTTTTTATCAACGATATGCGTGTAGTATTTACCGCAGATTGCGGCAATGCTTCGTCCGAGTTCAAGCGTGATTTTCGGCTTTGAAGTCATCTCATTCAAAAGCTGTGCAAATCCGCCGATAAGCTCGTCCTCATTTATGGTATCTTCCTTGAAATAGGCTGCAGGGAATCCTGTGCCGTATTCAAGCTCTTCCGCGGAATAATCATATTTCTCTTTGAGAAGAATAAGAAGATTGTCAAGTTTGTCAATTTCTCTCTTGAGTTTTTTGAGAGAGGTTTTCTGTGTTCCTGAAAAGAACTGAATACCGAGTATGTCAAGATATTCAAATTCATTTCTTTTTGAAATAATTTCTTCGATTTCATCGGCATTAATTCCGAACTGACTTCCGTTTGTAAGTCTTAAAAGCAAAGAAATTTTCTTTTTATATTTTTCAGACAATTCTCTGAAAAGATTAAACTGTGTAAGTGACTCTACGGTGAATATTCTGTCGCATTTTCCGTTTGCAACCATATTTTCCATAACTTCGGGAGTTTTGTACACACCCGAAATCACCATCATTTTGTCGGGAATGTCAAGTAAATCGCAGATTTCAGCCTCACCCGGTGAGCAGATTTCAAAGCGGTCAACATCATTTTCAAGTTCTGCCGTAATAAATGTGTTCGCCTTGATTGCATAGCAGATTGCAACATCTTCGGGAAGCATTTTTCTGAGATATGCTACTCTGTCTTTGAGAGTTTTTACATCAAAAACATAGAATGCAGTTTTGTTCTGCTTTAAAATTTCGTTCATTTTCTTCTGCCCCCTGCAATTTCAGCAAGCTTTTTACGGTCAATTTTGCCGTTCTTTGTTAGCGGCATTTCATCAACCTTGCGGATAACGCCCGGAATCATAAACGCAGGCAAATCTCTTGACATTGATGCGGCAAGCTCGTCCTTTTCAATTGAGCCTACGAAAAAGCCCTTGAGCCTTGATTTTTTCTCATCAAAAATACAACAGCATTGCTCAACACCGTCAACGGCTGACATCTCACGCTCGATTTCCTCAAGCTCTATGCGATGTCCCATATATTTAATCTGAAAATCCTTTCTTCCGCTGAAAACAAGTTCACCGTTTTCGTTGTATCTTGCAAGGTCGCCTGTTCTGTAAATTAATTCGGGATAGTACGGATTAAGCGGATTCTGAACAAAAGCCTTTGCATTCTGTTCGGGATTTGAGTAGTAACCGAGTGCAAGAGCAGTACCTCTCACGCAGATTTCACCGACTTTGCCAACCTCTGAAATTCTGTTATTATTCTCATCAAGAAGAATAACATCTTCATTGGGGAACGGTTTGCCTATCGGAATACCGTCTGCATAGTCGCAGTCGTTGTCGAGAATATGGTATGTGCAGTTACAGGTGATTTCCGTCGGTCCGTAAAGGTTGACATACTTCGCATTTGGAAGATGTGAACGGAAATTTTTAAGCGCCTTGAGCGGCATAACCTCACCGCTGAAAAGAATCTTATTAACGGTTTCGGGAGTTCTGTAGTCAAGCGCATGGAATGTGCTGATAAGGCAGAGAGCCGAAACAGCCCATATCATAACAGTAATCCTGCGGTCACATATGAAATCAATGAGTTCGGCAGGAGCGGAGAACATTCTCCTCGGCACAACAACAAGAGTTGCGCCTGTTTTAACAGCCGAATAGATATCCTTGACGGACACATCAAAATCAAACGGTGCTTGATTTGCTATTACATCGTTATTATCAATGCCGAATATTTCGGTAAAATGGTCAATAAAGTCAATTACACTTCTGTGACACACAACAATTCCCTTTGGAGTGCCTGTTGAACCGGAAGTGAAGTTGATGTAGAGTGGATCTGTGTCAATTTTATGGCTGCGGATTTCGCCAAGCTTTGCATAATCAGGTTCCGATTTTGCCAAATCCTCAAAGGTCACAATTTTTCTTTCAGAGAAATATTCTTTAGCTGTTTCAAGCAAGCTTTCAGAAGTTACAATCACCTTTGGATTGAGTACGGAAACTGTGGTCTGAAGTCTGTTCTGCGGAAGCTCCGTGTTGAGAACAGAATAAAATCCGCCTGCGTAAACGGTTGCAAAAAATGCCGCTACCGCATCGGCACATTTTTCCATATATATGCCTACTGCATCTCCCGATGCGATAAGTTCAGAAAGGGCGGTTCCGACAGATGAGCTGAGTTTTACAAGCTCGGAATATGAATAGGAAACCTTTTCGTCAGTTACCGCACATTTTTCGGGAAAGTATTCGGCTGAGTTTTCAAGATAAGCCAGCACACTGCTGTTCATAGCTGCACCTCATTATATATCTGTATATTAATTATCAAATTATAAATTCGTTAACCAAATATTATATATTGCAAACGCATTACTATAATACCACAAAATTCGTCAAAAAGCATCACAAAAATGTCACAAGTAAGCGATTATTTGTATTTTCAGCAATTTGCACAAATAATCAGTCAACAATCGGCAGTTTCACTTCAAATACGGCACCGTCAAGGTAGTTATACGCTGTTATGCTGCCCTTGTGAAGATGTATAATCTCATTTGCAAGTGACAAACCGATGCCCGTTCCGCCGTCACTGCCTTTGTAGAATCTGTCGAAGATATGTTCAATATCATCACGGTTTATACCGTTACCGTCATCCTTGAATCGGATATAAACATATTTCTGATTGGTTTCGCAGGCAACAGTAATTTTCTTTTTTGAATATTTCAGACCGTTTATTATGATATTTCGGAATGCCCTTGCCATTTGATCTTCATCACATTTTACATAGATTTCTTCATCGGGAAATTCAGGCACAATGCTTATGCCGTTCATCTGCTGAACAGCATCAAGTGACCGAAAACAATCGTAAAGAACCTCTTTTATGTCAAGCTTTACAAGGTCAAGCTTAAAATGTCGTGAATCAATTTTTGAAATTGAAAGAATTTCCTCAACAAGACCTGTCATTCTCTCGGTTTCCTGCATAATTATGCCTGCGGCATTTTGCGGATCTACAACATCCATTTCAATGCCCTCGGCATAGCCTTGAATTGCCATAAGAGGGGTTTTGAGTTCGTGAGAAGAATTCTGAAAGAATCTGCGCTGAGTTTTCTGTGACTCCTCAATTTTAACACCGAGTCTGTAACCGATTATGCTCATCACAACAATTGCGCAAAGAAAAATTGCTGAAATAAGCCAGTTAAGCGAACGGGTATATTTTACGATATGGTCGATATTTATGTACATTAAATACACAGGCGAATCGTTTTCATCGGATTCTGCATCGTCCCAATAATCATAATTCTGCGGTTCTTCATAAACGGTAAATACATAATAGCCGTTATCTGTTTGAAGTGTATATATTTGTTCTTCGGATATATTATGATTCTTAACCCATTTGGTGAGTTCGTATGTACTTTTTAATGAAGTTGAATTTGAGCCGACAAGGCTGTTGCCCTCGGAGGTATTTTTGTCATAAAGAGCGTCTGTTACATTAATATAGTAAATATCCGAGGTGAAATACGAATCCTGATAACCGCTTTCAAACTTTTTTTGAAGAGTTGATTCTTCAGTTGATTCTTCATTGGAATCTTCTTCATAATAATCCGAAGAATCATCTTCGCTCTCATCGTTGCTGTTAGAAATATAATGCTGATAATCAATTTCGTATTCAAGAGCGTCTTCTGCCTCACTTACGAAGTGGGACGGCAAAACTATATTTAAAATTCCTGCAAATGCGAAAAAAAGTAAAATCATTGACGACCATACAATAATCAAAATACGGAATTTTATGTGTTTCACTTTTTATCCTCCGCAATGCTTATTCTGTAACCAAAGCCCCATATCGTGCCTATGCTGACATTACTACCTGCGAGGCTTAATTTTCTGCGTATTCTTCGCAAGGTTTCATCTGTTACACGGGTTTCAACTTCGGTATCGAATCCCCACACACCTTCAAGAATTTCTTCTTTTGAAAATGCCTTTTTCGGTTCTTTTAACATATATGTAAGCATTTTAAGTTCTGTTTTGCTCAAAGAAACAGGCTTGCCTTTGCAATAAAGGCAGTTTTCCTGCGCCGAAAATCTAAGATTTCCGATTTTAATATCCGAAAGCTCCTGACCTGTCACCTTTTTGGTGTTCATATCCATTCTTCTTAAAAGAGATTTTACTCTCATTAAAAGGGTTGTAAGTCTGAACGGCTTTGTCAGGTAATCATCGCCCCCGAGGGTTATTCCCCTTACATAGTCATATTCGGAATCTTTTGCGGTCAGCATAATTATAGGAACATCCGTTATCGTTCTGAGTTGACGGCATATTGTCAAGCCGTCTGTTCCGGGCATCATTATATCAAGAATTACAAGTTCACACGGGTTTTTAAGAAATTCCTCCATAAGCTCATCACCCGTTTCAAATGCGGTAACGCTGTAACCGTCACTCTCAAGAAACTTTGTAATAAGGTCACGAATGTTCTTTTCATCATCCGCAATATAGATTGATGCGCCCATAGTAAAAATACCCTTTCTGAACAGAACCGCAAGCTTTAAGCGTAATTTTCATCACAATCGTATATATTATACCAAATTTCAAAGTAAAAATCCACCGAGAAATGAATCTGAATTGTAATAAAAGTGTCACAAAATGTATTAAACAGAGTAATTGCAATGAAAATTTTTTTGAAGTTGACAAAATAAAAAAATTATAGTATAGTATAATTTCTGAAATATATAATGGTTTAATTGGAAACGCACATTTCTCCTTAAGGAAATGATAACGAACAACACTTATATGTTTACTAAGTTATCATTTTTATAAAGGAGATTTTTTATGCCAAAAACTAAATTTCAGGATGTTATTTTTACGATTATCATGGTGTTCTTTATGGTTTATGCCATGATTTGCTACAACACAGCTCTTAATATCGGCGAAATGAAAAACGAAGTTTTTCTTTCCGCCTTCAAAGAACTTTCTTTTATGGGGCCGATTGCATTTATTCTTGACTTTTTCATTATCGGTCACATTGCCAAAAAGCTTGCTTTTAAGATTGTAAACCCTGCAAAGGATAATCCTTTCTTCCTTGTACTCGCAATTTCTGCAATTTCGGTTATCTTTATGTGTCCTCTTATGAGCCTTGCTGCCACTCTTATTTTCAAAAATGCGGGTGTTGAGATTATTTCGGTATGGCTTGAAACTACCGCACTCAACTTCCCTATGGCACTTTGCTGGCAGTTGTTTTTTGCAGGCCCGATTGTCAGATTCATTTTCAGGCATATTTTCAGAAGGTCACTTACAGCAGACAACACACATTGATTACACAATTACAAATAAAAATGCTCTGTACCGTTTGATTTGGTACAGAGCATTTTTGTTTTTGCATGATTTTTAATCTTCAAAAAGCGAATTCATCAGATTTTTAATTTTTTCTTTTCTGGCTTTTGTTTCATCACTGTTCAGAAAATAGCTGTTTTCCTGAAAGTTGATTACATCGCCTTCTTTGATATTTTTCGGCAGGGCTTTAAGTTCAAGATTCACCATATCGCCATTTTCACACTCAAGAACAGCCTTGTCGCCTTCTATTCTGTCAACAATAAATTTTTTCAAGCTTATTCATCCCTTTTCATTGAAGTTTGTCCCGTTTTGATTGTCACACCTGAACCCTCGGTTGAAATAACAACTGTTCCGTTTTCATCGGTTCTGTATGTTTCAACTCCGAATTCATCAAGCAGCTTTAATGTGCTTTTGTGCGGATGTCCATAGCTGTTATCCTTGCCGAGTGAAATAACCGCATATTTTGGATTTACCTTTTCAAGCAAAGCTTTTGTTGTTGATGTTCTGCTTCCGTGATGACCTACTTTCAGAACTTCTGCACTCATATCTGCCGTAACGGTTTCAAGCTCTTTCTTTTCGGCATCTCCGAGGAACAGAAAGCTGTCATTTTTATAAGTTATTTTTAGAATTACAGAGCAATTGTTCAGATTATCCTCGTCAATTGTTACGGGAGCAAGAATATTTATGCTGAAATCGTTGTCATCAATAATATTCATACCCGCTTTGGCTGACTTGACTTTAAGTCCCTTGTCTGCAATTGCCGTGAGCAGATTCTCATAGGTCTTGGTTGTGGTTGTAACCTTAGGCATATAGATTTCGCCGATATTATTATGCTTTACAACATAAGCCATTGAACCGATATGGTCGGCATGAGGGTGAGTTGCAACGAGATAATCAATATTTGTGTATCCAAGATTATTGATATATTCGGTAATACTTTTGCCGTACATATTTTCGCCTGCATCAATCAGCATACACTTTTGATTCGGCAGTTCAATAAATATGCTGTCACCCTGTCCGACATCAAGGTAATGAACCGATAATGTTCCGATTTCTGAAACAGTTGTTTTGCTTTCCGAATCGGAACCGTTCACATTGATATTGATTGAACACGAACAGAATGCAAGACAGATTACCGCAAACAATGCAGTAAGCTTTAATATTAATTTTGAATTAATTTTAATTTTTAACACCTCACAATTCTGAGTCTTATTGTACAATAAACAAGTCAATATTTCAAGAACAGAAAAAGGAGAGCCTTTGCGACTCTCCCCTTTCGATTATCATTATGCGGTTTTGCCTGTATAAAGCTGATAGTATCTGCCCTTTTGTTCAAGAAGCCGTTCGTGTGAACCACGCTCGATGATTCTGCCCTTTTCAAGAACCATAATACAGTCTGAATTCTTGATTGTTGAAAGTCTGTGGGCAATAACAAAGGTTGTTCTGCCGCTCATAAGCCTGTCCATACTGTCCTGAACCATTTTTTCGGTACGGGTATCAATTGAACTTGTAGCCTCGTCAAGGATAAGTGCAGGAGGATCTGCAACAGCGGCTCTTGCAATCGCAAGCATCTGGCGCTGTCCCTGACTGAGATTGCCACCGTCACCTTTGAGCAGGGTGTTGTAGCCGTCAGGAAGTTTTCTGATAAAGCTGTCTGCGTTGGCAAGCTTTGCCGCTGCGATAACCTCTTCGTCTGTTGCGTCAAGTCTGCCATAACGGATATTTTCCATTACGGTATCCGTGAACAGGTGTGTATCCTGTAAAACTATACCGAGTGAACGGCGAAGGTCGCCTTTTTTGATTTTGTTGATATTGATTCCGTCATAACGGATTTTACCGTCCTGAATATCATAGAATCGGTTAATAAGGTTTGTGATTGTTGTTTTGCCTGCACCTGTTGAACCGACAAACGCAATCTTCTGACCGGGTTCTGCGTACAAATCAATATTGTGAAGAACGATTTTATCATCTGTATAACCGAAGTCAACATCGTCCATAACAAGCGCACCCTTGAGTTCACGATACTCTGTTTCGCCTGTTATGCTGTGAGTATGCTTCCAAGCCCACATACCTGTTTTTTCCTCAGTTTCAACAAGCCTGTCGCCCTCTTTGCGTACATTAACAAGTGTTACATATCCGTCATCAACCTCAGGCTCTTCGTCAAGAAGTTTAAAGATACGGTCTGCACCTGCAAGCGCCATAACAATTGAGTTAAACTGCTGGCTGACCTGATTGATAGGCTGGGTAAAGCTCTTGTTAAATGTGAGGAAGCTTACGAGTTTGCCGATTGTAAATCCGAGGAAGTTGTTGAGAGCAAAGATACAACCTACGATTGCACAAAGCACATAGCTGATGTTACCGATTTGTGCGTTAATCGGCATAAGGATATTTGCAAACTTGTTTGCGTTGTATGAACTGTTGAAAAGTCTATCATTAAGCTCATTGAATTCTTCAATGCTCTTTTTCTCATGGTTAAATACTTTTACAACCTTCTGACCGTTCATCATTTCCTCAATGTAACCGTTAGTTGCACCGAGGTCTGCCTGCTGTTTTGCAAAAAACCTTCCGCTTCGTGACGCAAGCTGTTTTGTTACAAAAAGCATTACACCAACCATTACAAGTGTAAGAATTGTAAGAGGAATACTGAGTGTAAACATACTGACAAGAACGGCTATGATTGTAATTCCGCTGTTGAAAAGCTGAGGAATACTCTGGCTGATCATCTGACGGAGGGTGTCAATATCGTTTGTGTAAACACTCATGATATCGCCGTGAGGGTGTGTGTCAAAGTATTTTATCGGAAGGCTTTCCATATGTTCAAATATCTGACAACGCAAATCACGCATTGTACCCTGTGTTACATAAACCATAATTTTGGCGTAAATAAACGCCGACGCCGCACCGATTGCATAGAAAATTGCAACTCTTAAAATTGCTCCGAGCATTGGTCCGAAGTCACGGCTGCCGCTCTGAATCATCGGAGTGATGTAATCGTCAATAAGATTCTGAATAAACAATGAACCCTGAACATTTGCAAGTACGCTGATGAGGATGCAGACGAAAACAATAATCATCTGAAATTTATATTTTTTGAAGATAATACCGAATAGTCTTTTAAGAACCTGACCTGAATTTTCAACCTTTTGTGCAGGTCCTCGGTTTCTTCTTCCCATTGGTCCCGGCATAATTACAGCTCTCCTTTCGCATCAAAATCACCATTGCCGCTTGTCTGGGCAACATAAATTTCATTGTAAATAGGACTGTTTTTGATAAGTTCTTCGTGAGTACCCACTGCGCTTATCTCACCGTCATCCATTACAATAATCTTGTCTGCGTGTGAAACGCTTGATACACGCTGTGAAATAATCAGCTTTGTAGTATCGGGGATATTCTCGCTGAATGCCTTGCGGATACTTGCGTCTGTTGCGGTATCAACTGCACTTGTCGAATCATCAAGAATAAGAATTTTCGGATTTTTCAGCAAAGCTCTTGCAATGCAAAGACGCTGTTTCTGACCGCCCGAAACATTAGTACCGCCCTGTTCGATTTTTGTGTTGTACTTATCGGGGAAGCTTTCGATAAACGCATCTGCACACGCCAGCTTGCAGGCATTGACGCATTCTTCCTCTGTAGCATTTTCGTTGCCCCATCTGAGGTTGTCAAGGATTGTACCGCTGAAAAGAACATTCGACTGGAGCACAACCGAAACCTTGTCACGCAGAGTTTCGATATCATAGTCACGAACATCTTTTCCACCGACCTTAACAGAACCTTCGGTTACATCATAAAGTCTTGCAATAAGGTTTACAAGGCTTGTTTTTGAAGAACCCGTACCGCCGATAATACCGATTGTTTCGCCTGATTTGATTTTTAGGTTGATATCGTTGAGAATCGGTTTTTCGGCTTTTGTGTTGTATGAGAATGAAACATTGTCAAACTCAATGCTTCCGTCCTTAACCTCGTAAACAGGGTTTTCGGGATTTGCAAGCGTTGATTTTTCATTAAGCACACCTGCAACACGCTTACCGCTTGCAAGGCTCATTGTGAGCATGACAAACACCATTGCCACCATAAGGAGATTCATAAGAATGTTCATACAATATGTGAGCATACTTGTAAGTTCACCTGTTGTAAGCTCACTGCTTACGATCATATTTGCGCCAAACCAGCTTACGAGAATGATTGATGCGTATGAAGTAACCATCATAATCGGTGATACTTTTACCATTGCATTTTCAGCCTTAACAAAGAGTCTGTAAACATTGTCGGCTGCCTTGCGGAACTTGCCGACCTCATGTTTTTCACGGACAAAAGCCTTTACAACTCTGATTGAAGTTACATTTTCCTGAACGCTTGCGTTGAGTTCATCGTACTTTTCAAAAACCTGACTGAAATACTTGTATGTTGCCTTCATAATAAAGGCAAGAACAACAGAAAGTAAAATTGTTGCAATGAGATAAATACAGGCAAGCCTTGCATTGATGATGAATGTCATTGTCATTGCACAGATGAGCGATACAGGCGCTCTGAAACACATTCTTAAAAGCATCTGATATGCATTTTGAAGGTTTGTTACATCCGTTGTCATACGGGTAACAAGTCCTGCGGTTGAGTAACGGTCAATGTTGGCAAACGAGAATGACTGGATATTTGCAAACATTGAGCGTCTGAGATTTCTTGCAAAGCCTGCCGAAGCTTTTGCACCGTAGATACCGCCCATCATACCTGCAAACAAGCCCGTAAGTGCAAGTGCACCCATATAACCGCCCGTTATGAGTATGTGCTGCATATCGCCCTTGTTGATACCGTCGTCAATCATTGATGACATAAGAAACGGAATAATTGTTTCAACAACTACTTCGAGTATCATAAAGAACGGTGTAAGAACAGACTCTTTGACGAAACCTTTGATATTTTTTGCCAAAGTTTTTATCATACTTATCTCCTTCCGTTTTAATTTGCATTTTCAAGTCCGCTGAGAATTTTATTTATAAGAAAAAGAAATTGTTTCTTTTCTTCTTTTGTCAGCAGACTGTCAAGCAAAGTTTCGTTTTTGGTTATCATATTTTCGATTTTGTAATGAAGTTCAATACCTGTTTCGGTCAAGACAAGTTTTTTGAGCCTTGCGTCACTTTCAACGCTCTCCCTCGTTATGTAATTTTTCTTTTCCATAAGTTTAAGAATACTTGTAACGGTTGAACGGGCAATTGAAAATGCGTTCTCAATATCTTTTTGATAAACATCTTCATCACGATGATCATAGAGATATGCAATAATCCAGCCGTGCATAAGAGTCAGCTTATCCACACCCTTATCCTTGGCGGAATAGATTAACTTTCTCTGCAAAACCTGATTAAGCACCTTGATTTCGTGACCGATTGAATCATTAAAGCGTTTGCCGCATTTACAGCTATTTACGCTTTTGTCATCACACATTATTTCACCTCCGAAATCATACTTATGGGATATTGTTCTATATAGAATAGTTCGATACAAAACAATTTGTATCAGTAATTATAGCACCTTCATTTTGAATGTCAAGAGAAATTACAAATAATTATTCAAAGTTTCACATTGCTGTCACAAATCAAAAGCGACAGCTAAAATTACAGCTGTCGCAGTTAAAATCATATTCACTTTGCACAAATTATGACAATTGTCACTTTTTTAGAATTTCTGTCGCATCACGGATATCGGGGGTTTTGTCACCGTTGATATCGCAAACAAAAAGAGCATACTGATTTTCGTCATAATCGTCAAAGGTCAGGTCTTTGATAATATACTTCTGAATAAGCTCAGCGTCCTTTTCATCTGTTTTTCCGTCAATGTTGAGGTCTTTCATATTTTTGGGAACGCAACCGCCGTCAAGTACAAAATCAATACCGCTGTCGTTCATGAGTTCATCGGCTCTGTTTTTGTCAACATCAACAATGTAAAGTCCCAATGTGTCAAAGCATTGATAAACATACTTTGCATTCTTTAAAATCTCGGCTTTCTTTTCTTTTGCCCTGTCATTTGTTATACCTGCACCTTGAAGATGTGAATCAAGCTTTGCAATCATCTCCATTGCGTAATCGTTATCCGTCATTGCACGGTCGAGATCAACACCGTTTGTCATATAGAACCAACCGAGCGAACCCATAACATATAAATTTGTCACATCAAGTCCGCAGTAAACGGCAATTTTCCCGTCCTTGTACTGACCTTTTTTCATCGACATTTTGGAATAGCCCTTGATTATACTGTAGCCGAGCTTCATTCCGTCCTCGCTGATATAGCCAAGATCAAACGCCGCTGCACTTGTGCATGAAAAGCACGCTCCGCCGATGAGCATTGCAAATACGAGCAATATTGAAATCACCTTTTTAGAAAATTTTCTTTTCATAAAAAACACCTCCATTGGTAGTATCACCGAACGGAAGTGTTTTATTTTGATTTATTTACTTTTATTTGACTTATTATTTTTTCTTTCTTTTCTTATCTGATTAAGCTCTGAACCTTTGGTTTTTACCTTTCTTTTAAATTTTGCAACGGTAAACGCTTTTATCCTGTCATGATAGACATAATTGATTTCCGCACAAACCATAAGACAAACCATAAGAAAGTAAAACCAAATCATAATAACGGCAATTCTTGTAAGACCTCCGTACACGGAGAATCCGTTGAAATCCGACACATAAACCGAAATACCAAACGAAAGCACATACCACGAAACCGTGCAGAGAAACGCACCGGGCAGCTGTGACTTAAAGCCGTATTCCTTATGCTCGCTGCGTGAGATGTTCGGAAAGTTCCTGTAAATCAGCGCAAACAATACCGTGAGAAACATAAAGATAAGTATATATCTGAGATGATAGATTATTCCGATTATGTCAGGCAATGATTTTAGATGCGGTGAAAGAAAATCGTTAATTGTTGAACCGAGGACAATAAGTACAAGTGACGCAAGCAAAATTACAAACAATGCAATTGTGTAGAACATCGCCCTTATTCTTAAGAAGAACCAGTTTCTGTTTTCGTAAGCATCGTAAATTCTGTTGAGTCCGTTTGTGATTGCATGGATTCCCTGTGCCGCCGACCAGAGAGTGACTACAAGCGTTACAAGAGAAATTCCCACAGCACTTTCATAGGCAGAGGTCAGAAAGTATGTTAAGTCATCGGCAATTTTTGACGAAAACACACTGCTGAGTCCGTGATAAACAAAATCAATCGGAATGTGCAGGTTCTGCAAAAGTGACACAAAGAACATCGAGAGCGGCACGGACGACAATATGATGAAGAATGCCGACTGTCCGGCAATTGCAAAAATATTATCGTGAACGCATTTGCTTGTTATCGGTTCAAATCTGCCTGTTATTCTTTTGTAAAGTTTTATCGCCTTGTCAACGAATTTTATCCTCAATGTGTCACCTCCCCTATTTCTATATGATAATTATTTTATACCGTTTTTCTTCATCTGCACATTATAAGAAATTCTTGTGAGAAGTTTTTCGGGTGCAAAATGTCTGAAAAACGACACCGCTTTCATTTCAAAGCCGGGTGTGATAATCATTTTGCCCTTCATGGTCATGTCAACGGCATACCTTGCGACAAACTTCGGGTCAAGTCCTCTTATGCAGAATTTTACATCCGCAACATTATTGAAGTTGGTTTTTACGGGACCCGGGCAAAGTACCGAAACCTTGACATTTTTATTATCCCTACGCATTTCTTCATGAATCGCCTGAGTAAGACGGACAACATAATTCTTTGACGCATAGTAGCTTGCAAATGTCGGTCCTGCAAGAAATCCTGCGGCAGAACCTACATTGAGAATATATCCGCTGTTTCTCTCCGCCATATCTTTAAGAAAAAGCTTTGTGAGAATGTGAACCGTTGAAACATTTGTGTGAATGAGTTCAAGCTCTCTTTCAAGCGGAACATCCAAAAATTTTCCGTATGCTCCAAAGCCTGCGTTGTTGACAAGAAAATCAATCTGTTCATTTTCATTCTTAATATGCTCATACAAATCCAGGCTGTCACTTTCTCGTGAAAAATCAAGTGTAATTACCCTGACATTCACATTTGAAAGTTCCTCTTTCAGCTTGTTAAGCTTATCGGTTGAGCGTGATACAAGAATAAGGTCATAACCGAGTTCTGCAAGATATCGGGCGATTTCTTTACCTATGCCCGAACTTGCACCTGTAATCAAAGCCTTCATTAGTTTTCATCATCCTTCGGTTTTTGTGCTGTGGCACAAAGCCATGTTGTACCTTCCTTGGTGTATGTGTTTATGTTTTCAAAGCCTGCCGATTCAAGTACGGCTCTGATTTCCTGCGGAGTTACCGACTTGATATTCAGCATATTTTCAACCTTTTCCCACTTGAACGGATCATCGTCTGTTCTGAGCATTTCAAAAAGCAGCATAACCGTTCCGCCCTGTTTGAGAACACGAAAAACTTCTTTTACATCATTTTCCTTATCAGGCCAGAAGTAGTAAGTTTCAACTGCCGTGATATTATCAAATGTATTGTCATCAAAAGGCATATCGGATACAGATGCCTGAAGAATTTTCGCTTTGTTGCAGAGTATATTTTTTGAATTGAGTTTTTCGGAGGATTTTACCGAAAGCTCGGAATAATCAATTCCGTAAACCTTGCCGTTGGCAACAATTGAGCAAAGTCGGTCAACGGTTTTTCCGCCGCCGCAGCCTATGTCAAGTACAGTTGCGGTGCGTTCGATATTCATATATTCAAGTCCCCATGAGGTAAGGCTTGAATGTCCTTTATTCATAGCCTTAATCATCATTTTGCCCCAAAAGCCGTTTGGCTTTTTAGCATTTTCAACCAACTTATGGTATTTCATAAAAATCACTCCAATCTGAAATTTTCATCTGTTTACTGTCTGTTATTTACTTTTCCTTCCTATCGAATTAAGTTTTTGAAGCAGAAGTGCAAGAAAAAACGCACCGCCCACTATTACAATGAACCATACAAATGACATATATACGGGCTGATTCATAACACGCAAAAACGGATACGGTCCGTCAACCACACCTAATATATTAAGTATAATAAGCACAATCGCATATATTAATGTAGGGATTGTAGCCGTGAAAGCTGATTTTGTGTTAAGGTGAGGTTCTTTTTCAAAAAGCACAAACGATAAAATTGTAAGAATCGGACACAAAGTATGTAAAAAGGTGAAGTCTTTGTTAAAAAGCATATAGAGCCAACCGTTTATGCCCTCTCCACGCATCGGGGAAAGTACAGCAAGAACTACGACAAATGTTACCGAAAGCACAGCCGCCGCCATATATTTGAACATTTGAACCGAGTGCGGAATTTCTTTTCCGCTTTTGAGATATCGCACCTGAAAGCCTGCCATAACCGCACAGGCAACAAGTGCAAACAGGTTGCTGTCCTCAGTGTAATATACAAGCGGATAGCAGCCTATTTTGAAAAACACGATAATTATTGCGACAATCTCACAAGCGATAATCGCAAGATTAAATGCCAAAGCTGTTTTTGTTCGTTTTATTTTAAGTGTATTTTGCATTTTTAATCCTTTTCTATTGTTAGTTTCTTTCAATCAATGCCACGCTCTCTACATGGGAGGTTCCGGAGAACATATCGCAGGGGGTGATTTCTTTTGGGGTGTAGCCGTTTTCTGTGAAGAATTTTAAATCTCTTGCGAGGGTTGCGGGGTCACATGATACATAGACTACACGGCTCGGCGACATTCTTGAAATTGTCTTTACAAGCTCTTCGCCGCAGCCTTTTCTCGGTGGATCAAGGATTACGCAGTCGGGTTTTAAACCCTCTTTTTCAAGCTGAAATGCGGCATCTGAGGCATCTCCGCAGATGAATCGTGCATTTTCAATGCCGTTTGCTTTTGCATTTTCGTTTGCGTCTTTCACGGCATCTTCAACAATCTCCGCACCGATAAGCTGTTTACAGGAATCCGCCATTGTAAGACCTATTGTACCCGTTCCGCAGTATAAATCAAGCAGAATTTCGTCAGATTTAAGATTTGCATATTCTTTGGCTTTGCCGTAAAGCTTTTCAGCCTGTTTTCTGTTAATCTGCCAGAACGAAAACGGTGAAATCTTAAACTGCAATCCGCAAAGTGTGTCGGTAATATGGTCACTTCCGTAGATTGTTCTGTTTTTTCTGCCGAGAACAACATTGGTTTTTTCTCTGTTAGAATTAATAATCACACTTTTTAACTGCGGAAGTTCGGATTTTAGCATTTTCACGAGTAAATCTTCCTGTTTAAGACCGTTTGCGTTAACAACATAGCACACCATAAGCTCGCCCGAAACCTCGCCGATTCTGATATAAATGTGGCGAAGTCTGCCCTTGCCTGTTGTTTCATCATAAATTTCCGTGTTAGTTTTTGCGATAAAATCTTTTGTGATTTCAATTACCCTTGCAAAAATTTCGGGCTGTAAAATACAGTCGGTGCAATTGATTATGCGGTGGCTGTGGAATGAATAAAAGCCCGTCACAACATTTCCGTCACGGTCAAGACCGACAGGATACTGTGCCTTGTTGCGGTATCTTGTGACATTATCCGACGAAATTATCGACTTGAAAATAACATTATCAAGACCGCCGATGCGTGTTACGGCATCCTCAACTCTCTGCTGTTTTATTTTGCATTCTTCTTCATAAGAAATATGTCGCCATGTGCAACCGCCGCACTTCATAAAGTTTTCGCAGTCGGGAGTAATTCTCGCCTTTGACGGAACGAGAATTTCTTCGATTTTGCCGAAAGCGTAGGTTTTCTTAACCTTTAATATACGCACATTGAGTTCGTCACCGATTGCAGAACCCTGTACAAAAACGGCAATGCCGTCATCTGTTCTTCCGACTCCGCTGCCCTCGGCAGTTGCCGAAGTTATTGTAAGGTTTACAATATCGTTCTTTTTTAAAGTCATTTTATCACTCTGCCATTTTATGTGTATTTTTAGTTATAATCCTATTCCCCTTTATTTTAGCATTTACTCTACAATTTGGCAACAATTAAAACACAGTATCCGTACAATACACAAAAATTGCACAAATATCAAATTAGGTATTTATTTTTTTGTCCATTCGTCTTATAATATGAGTATTGCAGTTCTGTCACGGCATTGCTCTTTGAATGCAAATCAACTTGTGTTCCGACTTAAATACAGGCAAAGCGGAATGATTTTTCTGACAGACAAATATACTTATCAGGAATGGAGTGGACTATTGTGAATTACGACAGTCTTATGGATAACATAAAAAGAATACATTTTATCGGTATAGGCGGCAGCGGAATGTGTCCGCTGGCTGAGATTCTTCACCACGAGGGTTACGAACTTTCGGGTTCGGATATGAACGAGGGTGAAACTCTTGACAGAATTAAGGGTTACGGCATTCCCGTATTTATGGGACACGCCGCAGAAAATATCAAGGGTGCAGAGCTTGTTGTTTACTCAGCGGCTATTAAGGAAACTAACCCCGAAAGACAGGCGGCAAAGGAACTCGGTATTCCGTGTATTGAAAGAAGCGTGATGCTCGGTATTGTTACAAGAAGATACAGAAGAAGTATTGCGGTTTCGGGTACACACGGCAAAACAACTACAACAGCTATGCTTTCACAGGTGCTTATCGGCAGCGGTTTTGATCCGTCAGCTATTATCGGCGGAAAACTTCCGTTCATCGGCGGTAACAGCTATGTCGGTCACAGCGATATAATCGTTTGTGAGGCTTGTGAGTATGTTGACACATTCTTACAGCTCAATCCGTTTATTTCGATTATTCTTAATATTGACGCAGATCATCTTGACTACTTCAAGAATCTTGACAACATTAAGAAGTCATTCAACAAATTTGCTCATCAGACCACAGGCTTGCTTGTTATCAACGGTGACGACGAGAACACTCTTGATGCCGTAAAGGATGTTGAGATTGAGAAAATTACCTACGGTTTTGGCGAAAACTGCGATTACAGAGCTGAAAACATCAGCGCAGACAAGGGTGTTCACGAGCAGTTTGACCTCTACTATAAGGGTGAGAAGCTCACACAGATTAAGCTTATCGTTCCGGGAAAGCACAACATTTATAATGCACTTGCCGCTGCGGCTACTGCACATTACCTTGGCGCTACTCCGAAGGAAATTTCCGAGAATCTTCACAAGTTCGGCGGTGTTCACAGAAGATTTGAAATTCTCGGCACACCTGACGGAATTACCGTTGCCGATGACTTTGCTCATCATCCCACAGAACTTACAGCAACACTCAATGCCGCAATGCAAATGGGCTTTAACAAGGTTTGGGCAATATTCCAGCCGCATACATTTTCAAGAACAGCTATGCTCCTTGACGATTTTGCGGAGGCTCTTAAAATTCCGGATCAGGCAATTATTTCGGCTATTCTCCCTGTTCGTGAAACAAACACATATAACATCTATTCTACTGACCTCGGTGCAAAGGTTCCGGGTTCTGTATGTCTTGACACATTTGAAGAAATTACCGACTATGTTTGCAAGAATGCAAAAGAGGGTGACCTCATTCTCACAATGGGCGGCGGTAATGTGTATATGTGTGCCAATATGATTTACAAACAGCTTAAATATATGGAAGAAAATAAATAAGATTTTTAAACAAACAGAAGAACCGTGCTTTTATGGCACGGTTCTTTTTTCTTTTATTGAATATTAAGCAAAAATGAACAAAGCTCCGTGCGGTTACGGAGCTTTGTTCGTTAAGAGAGAGTTTTTGTCTACAGCTTTGGCTGTATGAATATTTATATAAAAAGCTAAAAAGCTTGTTGGCTGTTATTGACCGAACATATAGTTCCAGATTGAGTCGCTGTCACTTTTATCTGAACTTTTGCCCTGTGATTGTGACGACTTATTCTGTTTGTTTGAATTGCCTGTTGAAGAACTGCCGCTCGGTGAATATTCTGCAAGAGTGAGCTTGAGATTTGCAGTCTTACCGCTTCTTGTAACGGTAAAAGTCACTGTGTCTCCCACCTTTGAATCCTTGAGGGCCGTTTGAATGTCTGATTTTGAAGAAACACTTGTACCATTTACTGCGGTAATCATATCGCCTCTCATAAATCCTGCTTTTTCTGCATTAGAACCGCTTGTTACCGAAAGAACATAACAGCCTGTGTTGCTGAGTCCGTAGTAGAATGCGGAATCGTCGGATGTGATATCTGTAAGCTCCATACCGAGGTCAACCTTGCCCTTTACATAACCGTATGTTTTGAGATCGTCAATTATATCAAGAACATTGTTAATCGGAATAGCAAATGCAATACCTTCAACCTCTGTTGCACTGTCCTTTGCGTTTACAATACCGATAAGCTCACCGTTTGAGTTAAAGAGTCCGCCGCCTGAGTTACCGGGGCTGATCTGAGCGTTGTGCTGGAGAAGCGTCATACTCTTACCCTCAACCGTTACCTGACGGGCAAGTGCGCTGATAATACCGTCTGTTACTGTACCGCCGAGCTGTCCGAGCGGATTACCGATTGCAACAACATAGTCGCCTACTGCAAGATCTGAGCTGTTGCCCATTGTTGCGGCTGAAAGACCTGTTGCATCTACTTTAAGAAGTGCGATATCGTTGTCCTCATCACTGCCGATTATCTTAGCCTTGTATGAAGTTGCACCGTCACGGAGTGTTACCGTGATATTCTCCGCACCTTCGATTACATGGTAGTTTGTGATGATGTAACCGTCCTCGGAAATGATAACACCTGAACCAGCACCCTGCTGAACATACTGCTGAGCAAATCCGCCTGTTACAACGCTTTCGGTAGCAATTTCAACTACGCTGTCGGCCGTTTTCTTAACAATTTCGGAAGTTGTTCCGCTGAGAGCGGCATTGCTTGTGGTTGATGTGCTGTTTGCGGATGCCTGCTTGATGTTTACACTTGAAGATGAGTTGTTGTTAAGTGATGATGCAAGCATACTGCCACCGAATCCTGCACCGCCGCCGAGAATGATTGCAGCTGCAAGCATTGCGGCTACAAAACCCTTTGATGCGGGTTTCTTCGGCTTTTTAGGCTTTTTAACTTTTACTTTCTTAGCCTTTGGTGCAGAATACTGTTGATTTGCATACGGTGAACCCGACTGTGAGCCGTATGGATTCTGTGACGGATTGCCGTATGAATAGTTGTTAGTCTGCTGTGAAGAATATGGGTTTGAAGAATACTGTGAACCGTATGAATCCGATGAGTAGTTCTGTGAAGATGTACCCGATGCTGTGTTTGAAGAATAAGCGCTTTCATAACGGTTAGGGTTGTGTGACGCATTTTCGTTGTTACCGTTTATATACGAATGGCGGTACTCACCCGAATTTACACTTGATGTTGAATTTGTGTTCCATTCATAAGAGCTTTCTGTATTTTCTGCAGTTGATGCAGACTGTGAATCTGATGATGAATGAATATCCTGATAGTTGTTGTCAGCAGTATTATTATCTGACGAATAACCGTCATAACCGTTTTTATTGTTTTCAAAGTTATCGTTCATAACTGTACCTCCGATTAAAAGTTATATTTTCAAAAGACTTCATCGAATGTCGGTGTTGTTTTTTGATGTTGTAGATATAATAAAGCCCCAAAGTGAAAAGTATATGAAATACGGCTGAATTAATGTTGAAAGCAAGAAAATAGTATGTGAAAATTCGGTGTGCGTTGTGAGGAGTACAACACAATCATCTGTATTCACGAAAAAAGGGCAGAACTAAACGCTCTGCCCTATATAATGTTTAAGATAATAACAATTTTAAATCTCAGTTATCCTAAATTTGATAATAACGAAATAATTCATCAAGAATACTTTTCATATTTTTAAATTGAGTATTTGTGATTTTTATGATTACGCAAAGGAATAAAGTCAGAATAGCTACAATTATAGTTGGAAATCCCAAAATTCCTGCAACCGAAATAAAATGAATACCGATCAAGAAGAAATACAAAAAGATTGCTAAACCAACAGCCATTATTGGATTTGGAAACATTCTGATTGTTAAATCAGAATATCCACAATCTTCCTCTATCTTACCTGAAAAAATCGGACTCAGGCTATAAATTCCACCAAAATTTACAGACTGTACAAACTTCATTTTAAAGCCCTTATCAGTAAAGTTTACATCATAGGAAAATTCATTTCCTTTGATACTAGAACCACACTTAGAACGACTTCTGATTATATCATTTATCTGTGATTCTGATAAAGAAAGTTTATAATGAAGTTTATCAAAGAATTTTATAATCATAGAAATAACTCCATATACAAAAGGCACTCAGTTTGCCGAAACGGTGTTGACCTGTTCTTTTGTTTCGGGCTTCTTTTCAACCTTTTCGTTAAGCTTTTTCTTTACCGAAACTTCGTCAAACTTCTTCTTGAAGGATACTCTGCCGTTGAACTTCTTTCTGCAATATTTGCATGAAAATTCGGCGGTAAAGCTTTTGTTGTGAAGTCGCCACTTTGAAAGCTGAACAAGCGGTTTTCCGCAATCTTCACAATCGAAAAACATAACGCTTTTGTCAACATCGGGACTGTTGATATCTGTAACAAAATGATTTTTGAACAGCAGTCTGTCATAGAATTCGTCACAAACAGCATCCTTAATGTACGGCTTTAACGGATACTTACCGTAAAAAGCCTTCATACATTCCAATGTTAGGTACACATCGGCAAGCGCCCTGTGCTGATCATCTTCCGAAAAATCAACACCTGCCATTTCGGCACAGGCACCGAGTCCCAGCTGACAGGATGAATCGTGCAAATCAAGACAATCTTCACAATAGCTTTGCAGATTGCAATAGCGTGAGAGAAACGGAAGTCTGGTTCTGCCCGTGTAGTAGCTGTAGTTTTCGATAAGAGCATGAAGGTCGGAGTCGCTCCATGTCATAAGCACACCGTCACCCAGAAAATCCGAGAACAGGCTGATTGCTCTGATAAAGCTGACGCCCTCGTCCTTCAACTCTTCATTTGTTATTTTAGTAAGCTGTTTTACCTTACTGCATAGCTTTTTGCCGATTTTCGGAGCAACAAGCATTGTAAAGGTGTCGCATACATTCAGTTCATCATCAAGCTTAACCGCACCGATTTCAATTATTTCATTGACAAATTTGTGCAGAACCTTGCTATATGAACCGTTCCATTCAAGGTCAAGAATTACATAACTCATTATTTTAATTATTTCTTACGGAATGCCTGTTTCATACGCTGTTCTTTTGAAAGAATACGCTTACGCATACGGATATTTTCGGGAGTAACCTCAACAAGCTCATCATCAGCAATGAATTCAAGGCACTGTTCAAGCGACATAATTGTCGGAGGTGTAAGCTTGAGGGCATCATCAGAACCCGATGCACGGGTGTTTGTGATGTGCTTTTTCTTGCAGACATTAACTGTGATATCCTCAGACTTAGGACTTGCACCTACAATCATACCCTCATAAACAGGAACACCGGGTCCGATAAAGAGTCTGCCTCTTTCCTGAGCGGCATAAAGACCGTAGGTTACAGTTTCGCCTGTTTCAAAAGCGATGAGTGAACCCTGATGACGGGTTACGATTTCACCCTTGTATGGCTCATAACCGTCGAATACATGGTTCATAATTCCGTTACCGTTTGTATCTGTAAGGAATTCGGGGCGATAACCCATAAGACCTCTTGACGGGATTCTGAATTCAATGTGAGTAACACCGCCTTCACGAGTACCCATATTGATAAGCTCACCTTTTCTTGAACCGAGCTTTTCCATTACAGGACCGACATATGTGTCGGGAACTTCGATGATAAGAAACTCCATAGGCTCATGAAGCTTGCCGTCAATCATCTTTGTAATAACCTGCGGACGGGAAACCTGAAATTCATAATTCTGACGGCGCATTGTTTCGATAAGGATTGAAAGGTGGAGTTCACCTCTGCCCGATACCTTGAATGTATCGGCGCTGTCTGTTTCTTCAACACGAAGTGCAACATTTGTTTCAATTTCCTTGAAAAGTCTGTCACGAAGGTTACGGGAGGTTACATACTTACCCTCTCTGCCTGCAAACGGTGAGTTGTTTACGATAAAGTTCATTGAAACTGTAGGCTCGTCAATCTTTACGAATGGGAGCGGCTCAACGCAATCGTTTGAACAGATTGTTTCACCGATATTGATATCCTGAACACCGCTTACGCAAACGATGTCACCAAGTGTTGCAGTGTCACATTCAACTCTTTTAAGTCCTTCAAACTGATAGAGCTTTGCAATTCTTACATTCTGAGTTGTACCGTCTGTGTGACAGAGAACAGCAGCCTGTCCGTTCTTTGCAGTACCTCTTTCAACACGGCCTACACCGATTCTGCCGACAAACTTATCGGAGTCAATGTTTGAAATAAGGAGCTGGAGTCCTCCGTTCATATCACCCTGAGGAGCAGGGATTTCTTTTACAATTGCATCAAAGAGAGGTTTCATATCCGTACCGGGTTCATGATAATCCTCTGATGCATAGCCGTCACGGGCAGACGCATAAATTACAGGGAATTCAAGCTGATCTTCATCGGCACCGAGTTCGATAAAGAGGTCGAGAACCTCGTCAACAACCTCCTCGGGTCTTGCACCGGGACGGTCGATTTTGTTAAGAACAACAAGCGGCTTTTTGCCGAGGCCGAGTGCCTTTTTAAGAACAAATCTTGTCTGCGGCATACAACCCTCAAATGCGTCAACAAGCAATACAACACCGTCAACCATCTGGAGAATACGCTCAACCTCACCGCCGAAATCGGCATGACCTGGGGTGTCAACAATGTTAATTTTGATGCCGTTGTACATTACGGCTGTCGGCTTTGAAAGGATTGTGATACCTCTTTCACGCTCAAGGTCATTAGAGTCCATTACTCTTTCTTCTACATTTTCATTTGCTCTGAAAACACCGCTCTGCTTCAAAAGCTGGTCAACCAGAGTAGTTTTGCCGTGGTCAACATGGGCGATAATTGCAATATTTCTTAAATTCTCTCTTACATCCATAAAAATACCTCGTTTTGCTAAAATCACTTAAATCTTATTGCATACATCAAGCATTATAACACTATGAAAGCTAAAATTCAATTTATATTTTTCATCACCTTTTATGCTAATATCCGACACTTTTTGAACATTTTTCCGATAGAAAACCGCAAAAAATATTTTTTAGTGAAAAAATAACGATTTTTACTCATTTTGCGTGAATTTTTCTTTACAATATCTCAAGATTGTTATATAATTAACATAGTGTTTTGCATTTTTTTCGCAGGACCTGAATTATGATAGGCATTAATTTTTAGGAGGTAATATTATGGGCTACACGATTGCGCAGAAAATCATCAAGAATCATCTTGTCTGCGGAGAAATGACCGTTGGCAGTGATATCGGTCTTAAAATCGACCAGACTCTTACTCAGGATGCAACAGGCACTATGGCTTATATCGAATATGAGGCTATGGGCATTCCGAGAGTAAAAACAGAAAAAAGCGTTGCTTACATTGACCACAACACACTTCAGACAGGTTTTGAGAACGCCGATGACCACAGATTCATTCAGTCTGTTTGTAAAAAACACGGTATCTATTTTTCAAGACCGGGCAACGGCATTTGTCACCAGGTTCACCTTGAAAGATTCGGTAAACCGGGCAAAACTTTAATCGGTTCTGACAGCCATACCCCGACAGGCGGCGGTATCGGTATGCTCGCAATCGGTGCAGGCGGTCTTGATGTTGCTGTTGCCATGGGCGGCGGCGCATACTATATTACTATGCCGAAAATGGTAAGAGTTAATCTTACAGGCAAACTCAGTCCATGGGTTTCTGCAAAAGATATTATTCTCGCAGTTCTTCGTGTTATGAGCGTTAAGGGCGGCGTCGGCAAGATTGTTGAGTACGGCGGAGAAGGTGTTGCAACACTTACGGTTCCCGAAAGAGCAACAATCACAAATATGGGTGCAGAGCTTGGTGCTACAACTTCTGTATTCCCGTCTGATGAAACAACAAGAAAGTTCCTCAAGGCTCAGGGTCGTGAGGAAGATTATACAGAACTTAAGGCTGATAATGACGCAGTTTATGATGAGGTTATCGAAATTAACCTTTCAGAGCTTGAGCCTCTTGCAGCCTGTCCTCACTCACCTGACAATGTTAAGCCAATCAAAGAGCTTGAGGGCAAGAAGATTGATCAGGTTTGTATCGGTTCATGTACAAACTCAAGCTACCTTGACCTTATGAGAGTTGCTCACATTCTCAAGGGCAAAAAGGTTGCAGACAATGTATCGCTCGCAATTGCTCCGGGTTCAAAGCAGGTATTCAATATGCTCGCTCTCAACGGTGCTCTCGGTGACATGATTGCGGCAGGTGCAAGAATCCTTGAAAGTGCCTGCGGTCCGTGTATCGGTATGGGACAGTCACCTAACAGCGGCGGTATCTCTCTTAGAACATTCAACCGTAACTTTGAAGGCAGAAGCGGAACGGCAGACGGTCAGATTTATCTTGTATCTCCGGAAACTGCGGCTGTTTCTGCAATCAACGGCGTATTTACAGACCCGAGATGTCTTGGTGCGGCTGCTGAGATTGAAATGCCCGAAAAATTCCTCATCAATGATAATATGGTTATTGATCCTGCTCCTGTTGAAGAAATGGACAGCGTAGAAATCCTCCGTGGTCCTAACATCAAGAGCTATCCCGAAACTCATCCGCTCACAGATTCTATCGAGGCGTCATGTTCACTCAAGGTCGGCGACAACATTACAACCGACCATATTATGCCTGCAGGCGCAAAGATTCTTCCGCTCCGTTCAAATATTCCGAAAATTTCAGAGCATTGCTTTACAGTATGCGACAAGGAATTCCCAACCCGTGCAAAGACACTCGGCAAGAGCATTATTGTCGGCGGTGAAAACTACGGTCAGGGTTCATCCCGTGAGCATGCGGCTCTCGCTCCCCTTTTCCTCGGTGTTAAGGCTGTACTCGTAAAGAGCTTTGCAAGAATTCACAAGAGCAACCTTATCAATGCAGGAATTCTTCCGCTTACATTTGTAAACGCAGAAGATTATGATAAAATCAAGCTTGGCGATATGCTTGAACTCCCGAATGTTAAGGACGAAATTGCAAACGGCAAGCAGGTTACTGTTATAAACAAGACAACAGGCGACACAATTGTTGCTGACTGTGAGCTTTCAGACAGAACAAGAAACATTATCATTGCAGGCGGTCTGCTTGACTACACAAAGGAGAACAGCTGATATGGAAAAAATTAAAATGATCACTCCTCTCGTAGAGATGGACGGCGACGAGATGACAAGAGTCATCTGGAAACAGATTAAAGACATTCTTATCACACCTTATGTTGACCTCAAAACAGAATATTATGACCTCGGTCTTGAGCACAGAAACGAGACAGACGATCAGGTTACAGTTGACAGCGCCAACGCAACAAAGAAATACGGTGTTGCCGTTAAGTGTGCCACAATCACACCTAATGCCGCAAGAATGACAGAGTACAACCTCAAGAGTATGTGGAAATCACCTAACGGTACGATTCGTGCTATCCTTGACGGTACGGTATTCAGAAGCCCGATTCTTGTCAAGGGTATTGTTCCCTACATTCCTACATGGAAAAAGCCAATCTGCATTGCCCGTCACGCATACGGTGATGTTTATAAGAACACAGAGATGAAGGTTGAGGCAGGAAGCAAGGCAGAGCTTTGCGTTACAAAGCCTGACGGTACCGAGGAAAGAAGCACAATCTTTGACTTCAAGACTGACGGTATTATTCAGGGTATGCACAACATTGACAAGAGTATCTCATCATTTGCCCGTTCATGCTTTAACTATGCACTTGATCAGAAGCTTGATGTTTGGTTTGCTACAAAGGATACAATCAGCAAGATTTATGACCACAGATTCAAGGACATCTTCAACGAAATCTTTGAGAATGAGTACAAAGAGAAGTTTGAGAACGCAGGTATTACATATTTCTACACCCTTATTGATGACGCTGTTGCAAGAGTTATCAGAAGTGAAGGCGGTTATATGTGGGCTTGCAAGAACTATGACGGCGATGTTATGAGTGATATGATTGCAACTGCATTCGGTTCGCTCGCAATGATGACAAGCGTGCTTGTTTCTCCCGACGGCATCTATGAATACGAGGCTGCTCACGGCACAGTTCAGCGCCACTACTACAAGTATCTCAAGGGCGAAGAAACTTCCACAAACTCTGTTGCAACATTGTTTGCATGGACAGGCGCTCTCCGCAAAAGAGGCGAGCTTGACGGTCTTGACGATCTTATGAAGTTTGCAGACAAGCTTGAGGCCGCAACAATCAAGACAATTGAAGACGGCGTTATGACAGGCGATCTCTACGCTATCTCGACACTTGAGAACAAAAAGAAAGTAAACACAGAAGAATTTCTCAAGGCTATTGACGAGCGCCTTGCAGCATCTCTCTGATTTTAAAGTTAAAGGAGCATAGTGAGTAATGTCTAAGAATGACAGTATTTCAATGTCGGTTATCAGGCGTTTGCCAAGATATTACCGCTTTTTATCAGAACTGAATGACCAGAACATCGACAAAATTTCTTCCACCAAGCTTGCACAAATTATGAATGTGACCGCCTCACAGGTAAGACAGGATCTTAACTGCTTCGGCGGATTCGGTCAGCAGGGTTACGGTTACAGCGTAAGTCAGCTGAAAGAGGAAATCAAGAACATTCTGGGACTTAACAACGATTACAAGGCCATTCTTATCGGTGCCGGTAATCTTGGTAAGGCCGTTGCAATGCATATGAATTTTGAAAAACTCGGTTTTGAGCTTATCGCTTGTTTTGACAGCAACGAACAAAAAGTCGGTTCAAAGCTCAACGGAATTACAGTTAAAAACGAAAGTGAACTTGACGATTTTTGTAATAAAAATCATATTGACACAGCGTTTTTGTGCATTCCCCGTGTTTGTGTTGAAAATGTTCTCGATAAGCTATATTCACACGGAATCAAGAATTACTGGAATTTCAGCCACTATGATATAAATGCTCGTTATAATGATACTATGGTAGAGAATGTTCATCTCAGCGACAGTCTTATGACTCTCTGCTACAGAATGAACAACAACTGATAAACCAATAGCTCCCCGACAGCTTATAAAACTGTCGGGGAGTTTTCCGTTACAGAGCAATAAAATAACCTTTTTTACCGATTAAAAGGGCTGACCATTTAAGGTCAGCCCTCTTTTGCAATTTGTGTTTGTGATTTCAGATTAACCGAATGTAACCTGCTCAGCGATTGGAGCGTTGGGGTTAGTGTCAGGGTTATCTGTGTAGAATGTAAGGTATGTACTGCCCATAACAGCAGAGTCATCAATTACAATCCACATTTCGTTATCTACAAAGCCCTTGTAGTCAATTGTTTGGTTAGTAGCGTTATCGGATACAATTACATTGTATGTACCTGCTCCCTTATATGTGAAGCTGTAATCAAACCAACCGTTTTCACCTTCAGTCATAGGATCACCCGGCCACTCTGACATAAAGTTGCCTGAGTCTTTGCCCTTGAGGTCTGAACCCCATATCCAGAGGTATGGCGTCCATGTAAGTGAACCGTTGTGCTTTACGTGAAGTTTGATATCAAGGCTTGATGCGATGTAGTAGTAGTTAACCTCTGCCTCACCGTAAGGAATTAAACCAGACTGATTTTCCGGCATTCTGTTCGGATCAACAGCGTAGCCAACAACCTTGAATGCAGTTGACTCATATGTGCTGCCTGCTCTGCCTGCGAATACGATTGAATCAGTAAGCTTCTGCTGTTTTCCGTCAGCGTCTGTGTAGTAGTAGTTTACTGTTACTTTACCGGAAGATACAGGAATTCTGGCAACATACTTCATTATCATTGTTGAATCTTCAATGTTGAAAGTACCGTCATAGTTTAGGTCAAGAACTGATTCATCAACTGTAGGAGTTTCAAGCTTTGCAATATACTTCTGAAGAAGTGTAGCGTCAATTACATTAATTTCACCTTCACCGTTAAAGTCAGCGTTCTTGAGTGATTCAGGAATGTAGTCTGTGTAGTAGTATGTAACCTCCTGCATATCGGAAGTATATTTGCCTTCTGCATTTCCGCCAATACGACTTACGATGTATGTATCGGGAATAACTGCACTCGGAACTGTTACATAACCTGAGCCTACAGAACCCTGAAGGATTACAGAATCTTCAAGCTTTTCGCCTGTTGCTTCGTAAACATAGTTAACCTTAACCTTACCGTTTGAAGATTTGATGCCTGCCGACTCATAGCCTGCCTTGTCAACAGCTACGATAGCCGAACGAGCAGGAACTGTGAATGTTGAGCCTGTCACCTCGCCGAGTGAGTCAAGACCTGCTGTTTCACCGTTAGCGATAACAACCCAATCTGTTACGGATGTATCCGAAAGGGTTACATCTGCAGCTGTGGTTGCATTGTTATAAATAACAGCCATCTTGTTCCATTCACCCTCAACATCGTTCTGAATTGTGAATGAAATCTGATTTGTTGAAGCAGAAACCTTTTTTGTGAATGTATATTTGTCAGCATATGAATTATCCATAGCTGTGAGAGGCGAGAATGCTGACTTAATCTGCATCATACCCTTGTAGTAAGAAACTACATCGGCATAGTCAACAACATTCTGCCATTTAATCATATTAAGGTCGGCTGCCGACTTGTAGCTGTTTGTGTCACCGTCTTTTGAACGAGCCATTTCTTCACCGGCAAGTGTGAATGAAATACCCTGTGATGTGTAGATAATTGCACTTGCAAGCCTGTTCATCTTAACAGCCTCGGAATTTCTCTCTCCGTAGTCTGCCAGACCTGTAGACGCAATAATCTGATCGTAAAGTGTTGCGTTATCGTGACACGAATCATAGGTTACGCACTGTGAAGGAGCCTGAGCCTTCCACTTGTATGTACCTGAGCTGTTGGCACGAACACCGTAGCTTACACCCTTTGCGGATGACTTTGAGCCCTGTATAAAACCAACATCGCTGATTTCCATTGCACTTCCCTTTATACCGTCACGGATGCCGTCATTGAAGATAGCGATTCTGTCGCTGAGTCTTGACGCATTAGCCTGTGTTGCAGGATAGAATTTTGTGCCTGAGCAAGTGTTAGTCGGGTGGTAGGAGTCACCGCCGGCCCAGCCTTCACCCCACATTGTGATTCGTGGGTCAATTTGGTCAAGGGCTTCTCTTGCCATATTCATTGTTTCAACATCCATAAGACCCATAAGGTCAAAACGGAAGCCGTCAACATGATATTCGTTTGCCCAATACTTGAGTGAATCAATAACATACTGTCTGTACATTGCACGCTCTGTTGCACCTTCGTTGCCGCAACCCGAACCGTTTGAGAATGCGCCTGTTGTTTTCATTCTGTAGTAGTAGTTAGGAACTGTGTACTGGAAGCATGAATCAGTTGAATAAGTATGGTTGTAAACAACATCCATTACAACGGAAATGCCGGCGTCATGGAGAGCCTTGATCATTTCCTTACATTCTTTGATTCTTACTTTACCGTCATACGGATTTGAAGAATATGAACCCTCCGGAACATTGTAGTTCTGTGGATCATAACCCCAGTTAAACTGAGAATCATCGCCTGCCTCATTTACTGACTGGAAGTCATAGAACGGGTTAAGCTGTACTGTTGTTACACCGAGTTCCTTGAGGTAATCAATACAGGTTGAAACCTTGCCCTCGCCGTTAAGAGTTGTACCTGATTCCGTGAAAGCAAGGTACTTGCCTCTGTTAGCGTCGCTTACGCCCGAGGCCTTGTCATAAGAAAAGTCTTTTATATGGAGTTCCCATACTGATGACTTTGTTGATTTGTCAAGAAGAACATGGTTATCGTTTGACCAGCCCTCAGGATCTGTCTCGTCAAGGTCAACAATCATAGAGCGCTTGCCGTTTACGCCTGTTGCCGTTGAGTATACATCCTGTGTTTCATAAGTCTTTGTTGCGTCTGAACCGATGTGTGTTGTGTCTGTTGTTGTGACTGAGTATGTGTAATAATAATCCTTCCAGTTGCCGACGAGTGTAATCGTCCAAACACCGTTCCACTCACCTTCAACGAGCATTTTTTCAAGTGTGTAGCTGGCAACTTTAGTTGCACCCTGCTCGTCATCCGAACCTGTTGTAAAGATATTGAGCTTAACACCGGTTGCTGTCGGTGACCAAACCTTGAATGTTGTAGCATCTTTTGTGTAAGTAACACCAAGATCATTTCCGGAGTAAGCATACTGAGCGTCAATATCTTCAGCAGCCTTTGTGTAAGAATTGTCTCTTGCGTAGTCGCTTGAAACTGCCGAACTGTCATCGGCTGTTGCGGCAAAGCTTGACACAACTGCTGTTGAGGCAAGCATGCACGCTGCAAGAACTGCAGAAACAATTTTCTTCGTAGTTCTCATAGATAATATTCCTCCTTTTAATTTTTATAATCTATTCCGTCAGCATACGGAAATAACTACCTTTAATTAATCCTCTTCAATGTCAAGCTCCGCCATAATGCGTTTTTTACGCTTGTTTGAAGAATAAATAACCGACGCCGCACACAGAGCAATTATAAGACCGGTGCCGACATACACAAACGGAAGCATCTGCTTGAGCGGATCGGGGTTTGACGAGTAGCTGAACACTACATTGATTTCGCCCGATTTAAATGTTCCGTTTGCCTTTTCGGGAACACTCACAAGATCTTTTTCCTCATATGTATTTTGAGAAAGTGAATAAGCCTGTCCTTCAACACCTGTGATTGTCTTTGTATCAAGAATTTTACCCGAATCGTCCATATAAATGGCATTGACTCTGCAAACAGTCTTATCCTCATCATCAGTTACACGGGTATATTTGTATGTAACGGTCTTACTTGCGGAATCAAGCTTGCCTGCACCGTTTGTCGGGAGGTCGTCAAGAACAAGCTTGTAATTTTTAATTGACGGAAGGTCGGGAGTATAATACTGCTCGCCCTTTCTGTTTTTTACAAGAAAAGAATCTTCAATTTCCGTATTATTTGTTTCGTCAACAAACTTTACGGTAACCGTTGATATCTCACCGTCATATTCTTCAACATAAACCTTTGCATGACCTACCTGATCCGTAAACACACCTTTGATTTCACCGTCGGTTTTCTTAACATCATAATTAAGAGTTGACGCAAGATTTGTCACATCATAGCTTGTGCCGAGCTCGCCTGTGAGCGTCTGTGATTTGATGAGTTTTTCGGTTTTGTTATCATAATAATCAATAACAACAGCGCCCTCATCATCCATAATTCCGGCAGAATCATAGCTCTTTGTGTCAACCATAATAACGGCTGAATGAGCCTCAACCTTTACGCTGTTTGTAACATTTTTTATGTTGCGAAGTCCTGCTGTCTTGTTATCTGCAAGAACAACCCAGTCGCCTTTTGCGGTTACATTCTGTGCAGAATCGGAGCCGTTGAAGATTACGCACATCTGATTCCATTTGCCGCTCTCGGTGTTATTTATTGTGTAGCCTGTAACACCCTTTGGAACATCGGAAAGATATGTAAGGCTGTTGGCTGTCGCAGCAGTAGAATCCGAGAATGCCGCAAAAGCGTCACGGATTTTATAAAGACCTCTGTAATATTCAATTACATCTGAATAGAGATCAACATTTTCCCAGTCAAGCATATTTTCTTTTCTGCTTGACGCGTAGCTGTTTTCATCACCGTCTTTACTGCGACAAAACTCCTCACCGCCGAGTGAGAACGGAATACCCTGTGAAGTAATAACAATTGCCGCAGAAAGCTTGTTCATTGCAACAAGGTCTTCATATCTCCTGCGATATTTACCGTCGGCACCGTAAACAGAGCCGACAAGCTTATCGTAAAGACAAAGATTATCATGACATGAAGCATATGTTACGCATTGTGACGGAACATTTGCCCAGCCTGTTGTTGTGTCACTCTGACCTGCTATGCCTGTTTTGAGGTTGGCTCTGCGTGAACCGTCCTGAACAAAAGCACCGTCCGTACCGCCTGTACTGCCCTTGATTGCATCACGGATTGTATCATCAAACGCACCGATGCGGTCGCTCAACTGCTTGAGATTTTTCTGACTTGCCAATACTGTGCCTTCGTCACAATTGGTTGCCATATCCCACGCTTCACCGTACATAAGAATCCAACTGCCGCTGCCGTCTGCATAAAGATTGTCAAGTGCGGTACGAATTGAATTCATGGTTGTTACATCATGAAGCCCCATAAGATCAAAGCGGAAACCGTCAATGTGGTATTCGCTTGCCCAATATGTAATGGAATCAATCATATACTTTCTAAACATAAGATGTTCGCTTGCTGTATCGTTTGAACAGCCCGAACCGTTTGAGAAAGTTCCGTCATTGTTCATTCTGTAGTAATAATTCGGAACTGTTCTCTGAAACCAAGAATCAGAGGTGTAGGTGTGGTTATAGACAACATCCATAATAACACCGATTCCGGCATTATGAAGTGCCTGAATCATCTGCTTACATTCCTTGATTCTCACTTCACCCTTTTTAGGATTTGATGAATAAGAGCCCTCGGGGCAGTTGTAGTTGACGGGATCGTAGCCCCAGTTGTACTGATCCATAATGTTCTTGCTCTCGTCAACAGAACCGAAATCATAGAACGGCATAATCTGCACATACTTAACGCCTAGCTTTTTCAGATAGTCAACGCAGGTTGATGACGCACCCTGAACACCGTTGACCGTTGTACCTTCTTCGGTAAAAGCAAGGTACTTGCCACGGTTAGCCTCACTCACGCCGCTTGATTCGGATGATGAAAAGTCTGCTACAGAGATTTCCCAGACCGACGCATCAGTCTGATTCTGTACAAGCACATGCTTATCATTTTCCCAACCATCGGGATTGGTTGTGCTTAAATCGACAACCATTGAGCGTTGACCGTTCACACCGCACGCCTTTGCATAGACATCGGCTGTTTCCTTGGTAGTTTTTCCGTGTGTTACCGAGTAGGTATAATATTTGTTAAGCAGGTCACCATTAATTGTAACGGACCACACGCCCGTTGTTTTGTCAAGCGACATGGCTCTTGACATTATAGAACCTGCATCTCCCTCATTATCACTGCCGTGTTCAAAAATATTCACACGAACAGACGCCGCATTAGGCGACCATACCTTGAAGGTAGTTGCCTTTTTTGAGTAAGAAGCCCCCAAATCATTACCTGAATATGCCGACTTATCCAGATTTGCAGCATATGCCTGATAATCTGTTACAGTTTTCTTTTCCGCTGCCGAAACATCAGCCGCACACATTCCTGTAATCATCATAGCTGTCATTACTCCTGCCAATAATCTTTTTAGAAACAATCAAAAATGCCTCCTGACTTATTCGGATATGAGCAAAACAAAGGTTACAATCAGCACTGTTTTACAATAGTCCATACGAATTCCAATGTTAGCATTTCATTAGTTAATTTTATCATATAAGGCAATATATTTTAATTCCGATTAAGAATATAGCAATTGATAAAGGCTTTATTGTTGTAGAATTTTCTTTGACAAATATGTGTAATATGCTGAATTTCTAAAAGTTTATTTTTAAATTTATATTAAGCAAAGAAAAATCTGTCAAAAAAATACAATTTGGCAATTAAATTTACATAATAATAAAATTTTGTTCTTAAAAGACAAACACCCCAACCTCGGTCGGGGTGAAATCTGTTATATTCCGTAGGTTGAAGTGTTGACAATTGCACTCTCAATCCGAAGAAGTCTGTTATATTTTGCAACTCTGTCGGTTCTGCACGGAGCACCTGTTTTTATCTGTCCCGAATTAACCGCAACGGCAATATCCGCAATGGTTGTGTCCTCCGTTTCACCGCTCCTGTGTGAAATAATCGTGCGATAACCCGCCTTGTGAGCCGTGTCAATTGCATCAAGAGTTTCCGTCAGCGTTCCTATCTGATTAATTTTAATCAAAATTGCGTTGCCTGCTCCGAGCTCTATGCCTTTTTTAAGTCTTTTTGTGTTTGTAACAAACAAATCATCGCCGACAAGCTGAACTTTGTTGCCGATTTTTGAAGTAATATTCTGCCAACCGTCCCAATCGTGTTCGGAAAGCGGATCTTCAAGCGAGATAATCGGATAATCAGAACAGAGCTTGTCAAAATAATTAATAAGTTCGTCGCTTGAAAGCGAATCGCCTCTCTTTGGAAGAATATATTTTCCGTCGGAATACCATTCGGAAGATGCGGCATCGAGCGCAATTTTAATTTCATCGGTAGTATAACCTGTTTTTTCAATCGCCTTAATTATATACTCAATTGCATCCTCATCACTTTTCAGGCTCGGTGCATAACCGCCCTCATCACCTACACCTGTTGACATATTATTCTCTTTTAGAATTTTACCGAGTGTATGGTAGATTTCACAGCACTGCATCATTCCCTCGGAAAAACACCTTGCGCCGACAGGCATAATCATAAATTCCTGAATGTCGATATTGTTTGACGCATGAGCGCCGCCGTTGAGAATATTCATCATTGGAACAGGCATTCTGACCGCATATGTTCCGCCGATATAACGGAATAACGGCAATCTGAGATTCTTTGCCGCTGCCTTTGCACAGGCAAGCGATACGGCAAGAATAGCATTTGCACCGAGCAATTCCTTATTTTCCGTGCCGTCAAGTTCAATCATTTTGCCGTCAATTGCACACTGGTCAAAAGGTGAGTCGCAACAAAGATTAGGTGAAATTATGCTGTTGATATTTTCAACGGCTCTCTGCACACCTTTGCCGAGATAGCGTTTTTCACCGTCACGAAGTTCAACCGCCTCAAATTCTCCCGTTGACGCACCCGAAGGGACAGACGCTTTTGCAAAGGTTCCGTCAGAAAGTCCGACCTCCGCCTCAACCGTAGGATTTCCTCTTGAATCAATTATTTCTCTGCCGATTATCGTATCTATTTTTATTTCCATTTATATGCCCTCTCGTATTAAAATTTTATAACATAAACCGTTTTCAGATATTTTAAATCTGAGCAACGCTGTGTTTTGTCTGCATTGTTATTTTTCCGTGCACGGTTTATTTTATGCAGGAGTAACGCATTTTTGTCACAGGCATATATTGTTACTATGAAAAGCAAGGAGGACAGATATGGAAATGGTTCAGTACACCGTTCGTCCCGGCAATACGCTTTTTGGCATTGCGCAGTTCTTTCAGACAACGGTGAATGACATATTAAAATACAACAACATTCAAACTCCTGACGCTATTTTTGTAGGTCAGGTTCTTACGGTTCCCGCCGGTAGTGCGGAAACGCAGTATCATGTTGCCCGTCCGGGTGATTCGCTGTGGGTAATTGCACAAATGCACGGAACAACCGTTGAGAATCTCTCACGGCTTAACGGACTTTCAAATCCGAATGTAATTTATCCGGGGCAGATTATAAAGGTAAGATAACAAAGGAGGACAGCTTTCCAAAACAGAAAGCTGTCCTCTTAAAATTTCATTTGATTATTTCCTGTGTTTTCTAAGATAATCGTCAATCTGATTTCTGTCAAAAATTCCGAGGTCATCACAACCTGCAAGATACTCGTTATGATGGCGAACCTCGTGATGAAGTATTTCAACGAGCTTTTTTCGGTATTCCTCATTATCAAGTGAGCCGTAAACCCTGTTGATTGAACCGTAGTAAAACACAATTGCATTGCCGAGAGAATTGCGTATGTACTCACCCAAAATGAACAAATCATTGTTAAGTGCTTTTGGATGAACCTTTAACTGCGGAAGAAGTGAAATCCCACCGTTTAAATCTCTGTATAATTCATAAGGCATGGAATCTGCAATTTCGTCAAGCATTGCGCCGCATTCATCAAAAGTAATCATAAAGTCTGATTAATAGTCAAGATAGTCCTTGAGCTTTCTGCTTCTTGAGGGATGACGGAGCTTACGGAGAGCCTTTGCCTCAATCTGACGGATACGCTCACGGGTTACATTAAACTCCTTGCCGACTTCCTCAAGAGTTCTGCTTCTGCCGTCCTCAAGACCGAAACGGAGTTTGAGAACCTTAGCTTCACGGGGAGTGAGGGTTGAAAGAACATCCGAAAGCTGTTCACGGAGCATTGTGTGTGATGCGGCATCGGCAGGTGCGGGAGCATCGTTATCGGGGATAAAGTCACCGAGATGGCTGTCTTCCTCCTCGCCTATAGGAGTTTCAAGTGAAACAGGCTCCTGAGCAACACGCATAATTTCACGAACCTTGTCAACAGGCATATCAATTTCTGCGGCAATTTCATCGGCAGACGGCTCATGACCGTTCTGGTGAAGGAGCTGACTCTGAACCTTTTTTACCTTGTTGATAGTTTCAACCATATGAACAGGGATACGGATTGTACGAGCCTGATCGGCAATTGCACGGGTAATAGCCTGTCTGATCCACCATGTTGCATATGTTGAAAATTTAAAGCCCTTTGTATAGTCAAACTTTTCTACAGCCTTGATAAGACCGAGATTGCCTTCCTGAATAAGGTCAAGAAACTGCATGCCTCTGCCGAGATAACGCTTTGCAATTGAAACAACAAGACGAAGGTTTGCCTCGGAAAGACGCTGTTTTGCGGCAACATCACCGTCAGCGATTCTGATTGCGAGGTTGATTTCTTCTTCGGAAGAAAGTAGCGGAACCCGTCCGATTTCTTTAAGATATACCTTTACGGGATCGTCAACCGAAACGCTGCCTGTTTCTGCAATCTGAGCGTGTGAGTCACCGTCTTTGCCTTCATCAAAGCCAAGGTCGATATCGTCAATTTTAATATCGCCCGAATCCTCTACGATTTCAATGCCAAGCTGTGCAAGTGAATCATAAAGCTTTTCAAGCTGTTCGGGGTCAAAGTCAATTTCACCGATTGCATCAAGAATGTCCTGGTTTGTAAGCTGACCTTTCTGCTTACCGAGTTCCATAAGTTCTCTTACGACTGTTTTCTTATCGGGTGTAGCTGCCATACTCATTTTCCTTTCCTGCGTTTACTGTTTCTTTTTCCTTATTTTATCAAGATATGCCATAAGCTCCTCATTTGAAACATCGGCTAAATCGCCGGAATTGAGCTTTGAGCTTTCCTCGTTGATAACATTTATGTATTCATTCATTGCCTCAGCGGTTGACGCCCCCGGAATTGCCTGTGACATCAGCTGATAAAGCTTTGAATTTTCATCCTGTGTAAAATCTGCCGCCGTATTCGTAAGAGGATCTTCTCCCCTCTCAATGCGAGCGCTGAAATATTCAAAAAACCTCCGCATCAGAGTATTCTGAAATTGTTCGGGCTTTACCCTTGCAGAAATCTCCTCATATGCATCGGGATTGTTTAAAAGATAAACCAAAAGAGCTTCTTCGGCACTTGAACTGCGTGGCTTTTGGAAATGCTCGGGATTGATTTTGTCATTTCTTCGGCTGAGTTCAAGCTGAATTTGACGAGCCTGTTTCTTTTCTTCAGCCCTTTCACCTCTGCGTGACACCCTTGACACCTGCTGTTTGAATGCATTTTTGTCAACTCCGAGTTCGGATGCAACCTTTGAAGAATAGACATCCCGTTCAATCGGACTGCTGATTGTTGCAATCAGCTTTGCCGCCTCCTCAAGAAAAGCAACCTTGCCCTCCGTCAGCTGAATATTGTGTGCATTTTTTAGCTTTTGCAGTCGGTATTCAACATCGTTTCCGCATTTGTCAAGCAACGCTTTGAATGCGGCAGGACCGTCATTACCCTTTGATTTGATAAATTCATCGGGATCCTTACCGCTTGGAATTGTAAGAACCTTAACATTAAGTCCCGAATTTCTGAGTATAGGAATTGCCCTTGCGGTAGCCTTTTGACCTGCCTCATCGGCATCGTAACAGATAATCACCTCATCGGCATACCGTTTCATCAAAACAGCCTGTTCACCTGTAAGAGCCGTTCCCAGGGTTGCAACGGCATTTGTAAAACCTGCCTGATTCACAGCGATGACATCCATATAGCCCTCGCAAAGAATCAGAGTTCTCTTGCCCGAATTTTTTGCGTTGTTGAGTGAAAACAGGTTTGCACTCTTTTTAAATACGGGAGTATCGGAGGTGTTGAGATATTTAGGCTTTGCATCGGACATAATTCTTCCGCCGAATGCAATAACATTTCCTCTCAGGTCAATAATCGGAAACATAACACGGTCTGTGAATCTGTCATAGATTCCGTTGCCGTTTCTGTGCCGAACCGCAAGATTTGCGGCAACAAGTTCGCTGTCATTAAAGCCTTTTGATTTGAGATGATTGCATAGTGACGACCAGTTATCATCGGCATAACCAAGTCCGAAATGACGGATTGTTCTGTCGGATAAGGCTCTTGAATGAAAATAATCAAGACCTTTTCTGCCTTGCGGAGAACACAAAGCGGCATAATAAAACCTTGCCGCCTCACGGTTAGCTTCAAACACTCTGTTCCTAAGACGGCTCATGCTGTCATCATAGCTGTTTTCGGGCATTTCAAGTCCTGCCCGCTGTGCAAGATACTTCACGGCATCGACATAGTCAAGATTTTCAATTTTCATAATAAAAGAGATGACATCTCCGCCTACTCCGCAACCAAAACAATAGAACGAACCGTTTTCGGTATATACATTAAAAGAGGGAGTTTTTTCGCCGTGGAACGGACAAAGACCGACCATATTTCTTCCCCGTCTTTTGAGATTGACATAACCCGAAACAACATCCGTGATATCGTTTCGCATTTTTAAATCCTGCAAGAAACTTTCAGGGAAAGCCATAAAACTCCTCCTCTCGCTTACCTATTAGCTTTTTACGAAATTTTTTTGAATATTCCTTTAAATATTTGAAATTATTTTGAAAAATATTTCATTTTTTAGCTTTTGAGGTCGAAAGCATAAAAAGTTTTGTTATAAAGAAAACTTTATAACTCAACGGCATAATATTTTTCCTCATCAAAAACCGCCTGAACCTCACCCGCAGTTGCATCTGCAAGCTTTTTGTTAAGCTGTAGCAGTAAATCGGGTTTAATATGAAATTTAATCAGCACATCGCCTTCATAGACAGTATCGTCAACAGCACCGCCGTTATCAGTTACAAGCGCCGAAACCTTGCCGTACCGGTTGTATGTACAACGAGCAGAACAGACAAGACAGTTCTGCATCATAACGATTTTTGCGGCATCAAGGGCAATTTTTGCACCGTGAGAATATGCTCTCACAAGTCCGCCAGTGCCAAGCAAAACACCGCCGAAGTAACGGGTAACGACAACACATACATCATAAATTTCATTTTTTACAATTACATCAAGGCAAGGCATACCGGCTGTACCCGAGGGTTCACCGTCATCGCTGTAACGCTTTATGTTGCCCTCACGCAGAGAATAGGCATAGACATTGTGAGTTGCGTTCCAATGTTCACTGCGTTTTTCGTTGATAAAATCAACAGCCTCCTGCTCACAGGTTACAGGCTTGCAATAGCCGATAAAGCGTGAACGCTTTTCAACAAATTCGTCTTTTGCGTTACTTAAAACGGTTTTGTAATCCTTTGCCATAATAATACCTCAATTAAACAGACACTCTGCACACAATTATGCAAAGTTTCCGTAAAGTAAACAAGGCGGCACAATGTGCCGCCTAAACAATTACATAATAAATTATTTATCCATACCGAAACGCTTCTTGAATCTGTCAACGCGTCCGCCGGTATCAACTAATTTCTGCTTTCCTGTAAAGAATGGGTGGCATTTTGAACAAATTTCAACACGGATGTCCTTCTTTGTTGAACCTGTTTCAATAACATTACCGCAAGCACAAGTAATTGTTGTTTTCTCATACTTAGGATGGATATTCTCTTTCATTGTTTTCACCTACCTGACATTACACAATTAACGGATTAATTATACAACATAATATTGCAAAATGCAAGCGTTTTTTAAAAATATTTATTTTATTTTGGGATTGCCTGTTTTTGAAGGTAGCTTTTGTACTCTTCAAGGCACATTCCGTAGGAACGCATACGCTTTGCGTTTTCAATCCCCACATATCTGTACAGCGAGTCTGACGGATTCATTCGTGTTACTGAGGTTTTGCTTTCGGTATATCTCTGAACAAATCCGTATTCAACGCAGTTTCGCTCAAGAAATGCCTTTGAACCCGAATTTGAAAAATCAAATTCAACAAGCAACCCCGTCTGTGACTCCGACTGTCCTCCGTGAGGCGTGGTTTTTAAGACCTCCGCCTCTGCTCTGACAGTTGTATATTTTGATGATTGCAACATCTTTTGAAGTTCGGACTGAAACCTTTCTTCCTGTTCATCATAGCTCACATATGCAGTTTTGATTTTAAGCTCGGTGCCGTTTTCTTTTGACGCTTTCAAAAGATTCTCAAGCGGATTCAGTGCGTCCCTGTTCACTCTGAATCCGTTCACGGCTTCAAGATCGGGCACATAATCCTTATCAAGCGGATTTGCGCTGTCAACAACCGTCAGCAACATTTCGCTTTCTGCCTGAATCTGTTCGGGAGTTTCGGGATTACTTTTCTGATTACTTTTAAGTATTGAAAAGATTCCGAACGCAATAGCTGCGACAAGAATCACACCGATACAAGCTAACGCAATGTACCTTCGGCGAGGATTTGATACGGGAAGAATTCTTCCCGTTCTCTCCTCAATAAGCGCCTGTTTTCGTCTGCGTTTTGATTCTCTGTAGCTGTTTTTATCAAACGGAGTGAATCCTCCGGACATCAGCATCCCTCCGAAAAAATTTCAGAATTATTTTTCTTTTGTATCTACTTCGTTCTTAACAAGAGCAACAAATTCGTCAACAGACATATTCGGGATTTCTCCTCTTTTTCTTGAACGAACCGTAACTGTTGATGAATTCATCTCGTTGTCGCCGATTACAAGGATATACGGAATTCTTTCAAGTCTTGCAGCCTTAATCTTTGGACCGATGTTTTCATCTCTGCTGTCAACAGTAACTCTCATGCCGAGTGAAGTAAGTCTGTCTGCAATACCCTGTGCATACTCAACATTACCCTCTTTTATCGGAAGAAGTCTGATTTGCTCGGGAGCAAGCCAAAGCGGCATTACACCGGCAAATCTCTCAATCATATATGCAAGAGTTCTTTCAAAGCAACCGAGTGAAGTTCTGTGAATAATATACGGAAGCTTCTTCTGACCGTCCTTGTCGATGTAGTACATACCGAATCTTTCGGCAAGGAGCATATCAATCTGGATTGTAACAATTGTGTCTTCCTTACCGAATACATTCTTGTACTGAATATCAAGCTTCGGACCGTAGAATGCGGCCTCGTCAATACCGATCTCATAGTCAACATCAAGGTCATCGAGAATAGTTTTCATAACAGCCTGTGACTCTTCCCACTGTTCCTTTGTACCCTCATACTTATTATTCTTGTTTTCAGGATCCCACTGTGAGAATCTGAAAGTACAGTTTTCAAGAAGTCCTACCGTGTCAAGGAAATATTTAGCAAGCTCAAGACAACCCTTGAATTCCTGTTCAAGCTGATCGGGACGGAGAATGTAGTGTCCTTCTGAAATTGTGAACTGACGAACACGGATAAGGCCGTGCATCTCACCGCTTGCCTCGTTACGGAAAAGTGTTGATGTTTCCGTAAGACGCATCGGAAGGTCACGATATGAACGCTGTTTGTTAAGATAAACCTGATACTGGAACGGGCAAGTCATAGGACGAAGTGCGAAGCATTCCTTTTCTTCATCATGCGGATCGCCGAGTACAAACATACCGTCAAGATAATGATCCCAGTGACCTGAAATCTTATAAAGATCTCTCTTTGCAAGAAGAGGAGTTTTTGTAAGAAGACAACCCTTTGACTGCTCAACATCTTCAACCCATCTCTGTAAAAGCTGAACAACTCTTGCACCCTTTGGAAGAAGAATAGGAAGTCCCTGACCGACATAGTCAACAGTTGTAAAGTATTCAAGTTCACGACCGAGCTTGTTGTGGTCACGAAGCTTTGCTTCTTCAAGCTTTTTGAGGTGTTCTTCAAGCATTGATGCCTTGGGGAAAGCTACACCGTAAACACGGCAAAGCTGTGCGTTGTTTGCGTCACCTCTCCAGTAAGCGCCTGTGCAGGCAGTGAGTTCAATAGCCTTGATCGGTGCAACACTCATGAGGTGAGGACCTGCGCAGAGGTCGATAAACTCACCCTGTTTGTAGAATGTGATATGCTCGCCCTTGTCGGAATGTTCCTTAACAAGTTCAACCTTGTAAGGCTCGTTCATCTCTTCAAGTTTCTTTTCAGCCTCCTCCGGAGAAAGCTCAACTCTTTCAAGCTCAAGACCTGATTTTACGATTTTCTTCATCTCAGCCTTGATTTTTTCAAGGTCTTCGGGTGAGAAAGGCTTTTCAACATCAAAATCATAGTAAAAACCGTTGTCAACGGCAGGACCGATTGCACACTTTGCATTCGGATAAAGTCTTTTTACTGCCTGAGCAAGAACATGAGAGGCTGTGTGCCAGAAAGTTTTCTGGCCGTCAACATTATCGAATGTGAGAAGTTCAACCTTGCAATCTTTTTCAAGCGGTGTTCTGAGGTCACAAAGGTCGCCGTCAACCTTTGCACAGCAAACAGACTTGTACAAGCCTGCACCGATTGATTTTGCAATTTCGGCAGGAGTTGTACCGTTTTCAAATTCCTTGACTGCTCCGCCTTTTAATTCAACATTAATCATAACCATTCTCCTTTTTAATATGTGATGAAAACAAAAAATCCCAATATTCCAAAAACGGAATATTGGGACGAATAAATCGTGGTTCCACCCAAGTTCGGCTTAAAGCCCTCTTGACGGTTTTAACGCAACCAAACGCCGTGCCATTTCCTGCACAGTTTCAAAGGTGGTAACTTGCAATGCTTTTTGCGAAATATCACAGCAAATAATTTCGCTCTCTGGAAAAAGCAGGACTGCAAATCATGTCCTCATCAAAAATCAATTTTCTTTTCATTTGTATGGTATCACTTTAAAACCTGAATGTCAACACCTAATTCGATGTTTTTAATTATTTTTTATCTTCGAGTTCCTTGAGAAGTTTGTCGATTTCGCTCATTCTGTCGTCTGAAACCTCTGTGCCTTCAACAGGGGCTTTAACAGGAGCTTCTGCCTTTACAGGCTCGGTTTTTTCCTCTGAAACATCAAGACGCTTTGCGGACACGGGTTCTTCGGGAATTTCAGGCTCTGCAGGAGCTTCTGCAACAGGCTTTGCAGTTTCCTCTTTTAAAGGCTCGGTGGCAATTTCTTCTGCAAGCTGAGTCTGATTTTCATTGTCGTAGCCGAGAACAAGACCGTCATTTATATTTTCGTTTTTGATTGTTGCATCGTCATATTTTTCCTCATCGTAGCCCATCACAAAATCGGAAAGTCCCTGTGCAACTGTCTCGTAGCTGTCATTGCTTGCAGGAACATCATCTTCTTTTCTATCGGAAGCAACAAGCTCATCGTAACCGCCTGAGCTGATATAGCTGTTTTCGTATGTATCATCATCTTCTGGAAGGCTTTCGATAATCTCAACCTCCGCCTTTGTAAGGCAGCCTGCGAACATTTCAACAGAAAACGAAACAATATAAATGCCGAGAACAATAAACATAACTCCGTTCACAAGAGCACTGATGCCTGTGTTTTCAACGGATGATGTCAAAACAGCACCGACACCGTATGAAAGTGAAACAGCGGCGGCGGGCATACCGTAAATAAAGCAGGCCTTAACAGGGTTTCTGCCCTTTACCCTTGAAACAACCATTGAACTTGAGAAAAGGTAAAGTGTGATGAAAATGTAGCAGAAGAGCGGTGTCATATCGCTTGCTGAGATTGAAACCTTTGTTGCGGCGAGAAATTCCGTAACGAGTTCACTGCATCCCCAGAGTGCAGGGAAAACAAAAAACATCGATGCATTTGATACGATTGATTTGCCTGAAAAATGCACCTTGCCGATCATAATCATAGCAATAGCCGCAGGAATTGAGAACAGAGCCGCAATGATGCTCAAAAGATAATTATCCGTGTTATCCGGAGTTGCGTTAATCAAAGCCAAAAATGACGAACCGACAATCGCAATACCCGAAATTACTGCAAACGCACCCGAAACAAAATTCTTTTTAACAGGATATACGGGAGCCGTCTTTCTGTCAAAAAGGTTAATTAAAACACAAACCGCAAAAAGCCCGAGTATGATTTCGATTATGAAATAGTTAATGCCCGACTTGTTCATGCCGAACAACAATCCGTTGCCGTCAACTGCGAACATACTCATAATTTTAAGACCTATAGCAGCTATTACAGCCGGAATAAATGGTATAACTGAATATTTGGTTTTCATAAAAATCTCCGTTTCTGTACCGTAACAAGACAATTTTAAAAAACGACTTTGTTACACGATTATTGATATGCCGCCGAAAAATCAAACAGCAAAAACAAATACAAAATGAATTGTAAGTAATTATTATTTCGAATCAATCATATATTATTTTAAGCCAACATAACCGTTATGTCAAGAAAAAATAAGTCACAAAATACAATAGTATTATTTATTTTTTTGTGCGAAATAAAGGAGCATGGTAATGAAGGAAAAATTAATTGCAGTTGTCCTTCTGTTGATTCTCACGGCAATCCTCCCCATTGCAGTTTCAAAATGTTCTGAACGGTCTTTTGCAAAACCGACAGTTTCAACATCCGACACCCCCGAAAAGCCAAAAGATTCGGGTGAAATTCTCTGTGCATTGACGGCAGGATTGTATAAGGACAGCTACTCTGCCGAAACACTAAAGGCGATTGCAATTCTTATGAACACAAATTACAAAGCTAATCCCGATTCTTTCAAGGCAAACGATTTTCTGTATGAAGAAAACACATCGGGAAGTATAAAGGATGTTTACGGTGAAATAAAAAAAGCCGCTGAGAGTGCAAAAAACAAAACGCTCCGCAAAAACAGCGAAGCGTTGTTTGTTCCCTATTCCGAAACTTCAAACGGTACTACATACAAAAACGAAAATTACAAGTATATTCACAGCGTTGCATCTCCGTGGGATTGTTACCAAACAGATTTTGACGCAAATGCCGAATGTGTCGGAGTGAGTCTTTCGGGAATTGATTACCTTTGCAAAAACGGCTACAGTGCCGAAGAAGCATTGCTGTGGTATCTTCCCGATTTTGAAATTGCTGACGATTAATTTACATAATAAGACGCAATATGTCTGAGTTTATCCCTTGCCTTCATAATGTGACGGGAAACCGTTGACGAGTTGACTCCCAGCTCTTTTGCAATCTCCTTTTCCTTTTTGCCGTTGAGATAGTAATCTACAATACAGATTCTCTGTCTTTCGGTAAGCTCGTTCAGAACAGCCATTGAAAGAATTTTCTTCATCTTATCACGGGAGTTTTCATTTGTACTGCCGTGCCAAAATCCTGAATCCGAAATTAATCTGTGTTTGTTGTTGTCTGTAATATGTATCAATTCTCTTTTCATTTTATCATACTCCGTAATATCTATCCATAAGATGATTTGAAATGTGAATGCATTCATTATAATAAATTTTGTATTTTGCAATTTTCAAATCAAGTTCTTTTTTGTTGATTTCCGATTTGCCTCTTTTTTCTGCTTTGAGTCTGTCGATAACATTCTGAATGCTGTCGGCAGTATTTTTATATTCCATTGACCATTCAAAATAATTAACCATACCGATATCCTTTCCTTGATTTTATTCATTTAGAAGGTAGGCGGGGCTTTCAACCTTCTAATTCCATTATACAGAACATATCGAACAAATTCAAGAACATTTGTTCGATATTATAAGTGACATACATTCACTGTCCCTTTGTACGGACTATGCTCTGTTTTTTTAAAATTTCTTTGTTTATGACATATAATTCGGATAATCAACAAAAAGATTTTGCGTTTTTACCAAAATTTTGGCGTGTAAATCAATTACAAAAGCATAATAAAAAGTGTATAATAAGAGTAATCGTGCAGCATTGAATGGCATAAGTCCGGATTTTCAATGCTGCACATTTTTTGTGTCAAAAACATCGGAGGTTATATAATGGAAAAAACGCAAAAAATGAATAAAATGGGAACTGAAAAAATAAGCAGGCTTTTGCTTACTATGGGTGTTCCGATGATAATTTCAATGGTTGTACAGGCTGTGTACAATATCGTTGACAGCTACTTTGTAAGCTGTATGAAAGATCCGAATATACCCGCACTCGGTGATTATGCGGTAAATGCACTCACGCTGGCATTTCCTGTTCAGATGCTTATGGTTGCGGTCGGAGTCGGTACGGGAGTCGGCATCAACTCGATTTTGTCAAGAAGTCTTGGTGAGGGGAATAAAGAAAAGTGCAGTAAAATTTCGGGCAACTCAATTTTTCTTGCACTTTGCACCTGTGTTGTATTTGTGCTTTTCGGAATTTTCGGAGTTGACGCATACATAGCCTCACAAACAAGCGATCCGATTATCACATCAATGGCTGTTTCGTATCTGAAAATCTGCACATACAGTTCACTTGGCGTTAGTATGTACATGATTTTTGAAAAGTTGTTACAGGCAACGGGATATACAATGCAGACAACAGTTGCGCAGATTGTCGGTGCGGTTGTGAACATGATACTCGATCCGATTATGATTTTCGGTTGGTGCGGTTGCCCGAAGCTCGGTATTGACGGTGCTGCTATTGCAACGGTTATAGGTCAGTTCATTTCATTCTTTATTGACGCATATTTCTATTTCAGATGCAATTCAAAGCATTTCAACACATCATTAAAGTATATGAAACCCGAAGGCAGGATTATCAGGCAGATTTATCAGGTTGGTATCCCCGCTATTATTATGCAGGCGCTTATGTCGATTTTGACATACAGCATTAATGTTATTTTTGTAAGAGTTTCAACGGATGCGGTTACGGCTTACGGTATCTACTACAAAATTCAGCAGTTTGTATTTTTTGCCGCATTCGGCATGAACAATGCGATGATTCCGATTATAGCGTTCAACTACGGCAAACAGGATAAAAAGCGAGTGAACGACAGCATTAAATACGGACTTATTTACACGGTATCAATTCTTTGTGCAGGAATTATAATTCTTCAAATTTTTGCAAAACAGATACTCGGAATATTCTCGCTTACAGAATCGACAACCGAACTTGCAATGCTTGCAATTAGAATAATCACACCCGGATTTATATTTGTCGGTGCTAACATTGCGTATCAGGGAATTTTTCAGGCACTCGGCAACGGTGTGCATTCGCTGATACTTTCGCTTGTACGACTTATTGTTGTTCCTCTGCCCCTTGCATACATTTTTTCATGCTTTGATTTTGCATCTTCAATAATCTGGATTGCATTCCCGATCGGCGAAGCTGTAGCCTTTATCGTTGCACTTATTTTTATGGCAAATATCCGCAGGAAAAAGATTAATCCAATTAAAAATGGTGTTTAACAATAAAAACAATATTTCTTATTGATTTACTTTTTGTTTATTTTGTATAGAGCCAATTATTAAAATCATCGTTTTTGTCGGGTAATTTAAGATTCTAAAAAAATACTGCACAAACATCTTCTTGATTTTTTGTACAGTTTGTCTTTTTGACTGTATGAATATTAGAATTGCACCCTCTCACCTTGAATTTACCCCTAAAAATCGGTATAATATAAGACAATGAACAAAGGTAAAGTTCAAGACTTTAGTCTTACCTGTTCATTAAATATTCGGCAAAAATGTTTGCTTCTTTATTGAAACATTCATTTTCATAAAACACACAATCGCGAAAAGGATCGTCATTTGACGGTCTTTTTTGCGTTTGGAAAAAATTCATAATTACATAATTTCTGCATAAAAATCGGAGCCGTGAAAAATCACGACTCCTTTTTTGCTTTATCTTATTTTTTCGGTATAATCAAGTGCTATCCAGCCGGCACCGCTTTTGAGTTTGCCCCACTTGGCTGCACCTGCACCCGACTTTTCATCGACTATCGTGTACGCTCCGCCCTTTGGAACAGCACCGTTCACATCGTAATTTGTACCCGGACCTTTACGGATATTCACGCCGTTTGACGAGGTTATTCTCACGATATAACGCCTGAAAGCTTTATCCGAACCCGCTTTTGAACTGTCTGAGCCTGCAGAGTCAGTTTTGTATTTCACATCAAAATAATTGCACATACCCTTGCAGATTGCCTCTCCGATTGCAACTGTATTCTTGCGTATCCAATCCGAGCCTGTCACGGTGTCGTGAAACTCACACTCAACATACACGGTTAATGCCTTCGGGACATTGATTTCGTAGAGGTCGGTTTTGTAGCTGACTGAATCGTCCTTGCCGGGTGAAATTGCTCCGAGGGCAGACTTTACCGCCTCGGCAGCCTTTCTGCCGTTTGAATTCAGGCAAAGCACTCTTGTACCGCCCGTATATTTGCCGTTAAACGCATTAGTGTGGATTGGCATATGAATGTCTGCTCCAAACTTATCCGACTCGGGACAGCGTGTCTGCATAAGCGTACCCGACTTTGCGACCATAACATTGAACCCACAACGCTTGAGTGCTTTGGCTGCTGCGGCGGCAATTTTGTCGCACTGAGCCATTTCATTCGTACCGCCCGTTGCATAGGTGTTGCCGTTTTGATTTGACGGACTGAGATATATTTTTTTACTCATTGTCTTTATCTTCTCCCTCTTTTAAATTCATTACTGCCGATGCACCTGCCGCAACAGCCGCAACAGCAAGACCGATGAGAGCGTTCTTTACAACATCACCGTCATTAAAATCAAGACCGCCCAAAGCGAGCGTTACATTGGTGATAACATAACCGAGAGCAGTCTGAATAAATGTTCTGAACGCTCTTTTTAAACACGGCTTTTTTAAGCATATTTTTATTTTACTCATTATATTATATTTTCCTTTCCTTGTTTTGTTCGTTTTCCAAATCCGCTATTCTGTGTTCCGCTGTTTTGATTTTGTTGTCATTAACTGCCTCGTGCTGCTCAATAAGATATACACGCTCAACAAGATTATTATGCTTGTCAACCTTTTTTTCGAGCTGTTCAATGCGATAATTTGATAATCTTGACGCTGTAAAAATGCCTGCAAGTGAACCGGCAAGAGTTCCTGCAAATGAAATCAACGCTATAAGAATTTGGTCTGTCAAAAAATCACCTCCCACTTACAGGCTCAAAAAAAGGAGAAATTGCACTAAACAATGCAATTTCTCCGAAATTTCTTTATATTTATTTTTAAAAACGATTGTTTTTTTCTTTATAAGAATTATAACAGCGGTTTAAGATACTGTCCCGTAAATGATTTTTCAACCTTTGCAACCTGTTCGGGAGTGCCTTTGGCAACGATTGTCCCGCCGCCGTCACCGCCCTCGGGACCGAGGTCGATAAGATAATCGGCTGTCTTGATAAGGTCAAGGTTGTGTTCAATTACAACAACCGTGTTTCCCCCGTCAACAAGAAGCTGAAGAACATCAACAAGTCTGTGTACATCGGCAATGTGCAAACCCGTTGTCGGCTCGTCAAGAATATAAATTGTCTTGCCCGTACTGCGTTTTGAAAGCTCTGTTGCAAGCTTTACACGCTGAGCCTCACCGCCCGAAAGCGTTGTTGCAGGCTGACCGAGCTTTATATAACCAAGACCCACTTCATACAGGGTTTTCAGCTTTCTGTAAATCTTCGGGATATTTGAGAAGAACTCCATTCCCTCCTCAACGGACATTTCAAGAACATCATTGATTGACTTGCCCTTGTACTTTACTTCGAGGGTTTCACGGTTATATCTCTTGCCCTTGCAGACCTCACACGGAACATAAACATCTGACAAAAAGTGCATTTCAATCTTGATAATACCGTCACCCTGACAAGCCTCACATCTGCCGCCCTTTACATTGAATGAAAATCTGCTTGGTGTAAAACCACGCATTTTCGCATCTGTTGTAGCGGCATAAAGCATTCTGATATCCGTAAACACACCTGTGTATGTTGCAGGATTTGAACGGGGAGTTCTGCCGATAGGGCTTTGGTCAATGGCAATTACCTTGTCAAGATTTTCCATACCCCTGATTTCCTTATGCTTACCGGGGATAGTCTTTGCACGATTGAGAGCACGGGCAAGGGCTTTGTAGAGAATTTCGTTTACAAGTGAGCTTTTGCCCGAACCCGAAACACCTGTTACGCAGACAAATTCACCGAGCGGAATTTTAACATTGATATTTTTAAGGTTATTTTCAGCCGCTCCTCTGACTTCAAGGAAAAGTCCGTTGCCTTTTCTGCGCTTTTCGGGAACGGGAACTTTGCGTTCGCCCGAAAGATACTTGCCTGTAATTGAATTCGGACATTGCTTAATCTTTTCAACATCACCCACACAGACAATTTCACCGCCGTGAATACCTGCCCCGGGTCCTACATCCACAATGCAATCTGCGGCATACATAGTGTCCTCATCGTGTTCTACAACGATAACAGTATTTCCGAGGTCACGAAGTCGCTTTAAGGTTGCAAGAAGTTTTTCATTGTCACGCTGATGAAGTCCGATACTCGGCTCGTCAAGAATATACAGCACACCCATAAGCGAACTGCCGATTTGCGTTGCAAGGCGGATTCGCTGACTTTCACCGCCGCTGAGTGTTCCCGAGCTTCTTGAAAGAGTAAGGTAGCCAAGTCCTACGCTCTTGAGGAAGTTAAGTCTTTCATTAATTTCTTTTATAATTTCAGCACCGATAATCTGCTCTTTTTCTGTAAGCTTGAGTTGACCTACAAAGTCGAGTGCGTCAATAACCGACATTTTGCAGAAATCGGCAATGTTAAGTCCGCCGACTGTTACTGCAAGGCTTTCGGCTGAAAGTCTGTCACCGTGACAAAGATCGCACGGAATTTCTGCCATATACGAACGGATTTCATCCTTAATCCAGTTACTGCTTGTGTCATGATAACGGCGTTCAAGGTTGTTGATTATACCCTCAAATTTATGCTGATAAGTACCTCCGCCGTAAACAGATTTTTTATTGATTGTTAGCTCCTCATCACCTGTGCCGTAGAGGATTTTGTCGATAGTTTCCTTCGGGAGATTTTCAAGCGGTTCATCAAGCGAAAAATTGTACTTTTTCGCTAAAGCCTCCATATACATTGCGGCAATTGTACTGCCTTCCATTGCCCAACCGCTACCCTTGATACCGCCGTCACGGATACTCTTCGACATATCGGGAATAATTTTGTTCTCATCAATTTTGAGGAACACGCCGAGTCCCGTACACTTTGGGCACGCACCGAACGGATTGTTGAATGAAAACATTCTCGGCGAAAGGTCGTCAATGCTCACACCGTGTTCGGGGCAGGCATATTTTTGTGAAAAAGTCACATCCTCATCGCCGTTGAAGTTCACCATAACAAGACCGCCGCCAAGCTTTGAAGCGGTTTCAATGCTGTCTGAAAGCCTTGATGCTATTTCAGGCTTGATTACAAGACGGTCAACAATGATTTCGATATTATGCTTTTTATTTTTCTCAATCGGAATATTTTCCGACAAATCATAGATGATCCCGTCAACTCTTGCACGGACATAACCCGATTTTCCGGCACTGTCAAGAACCTTTGCGTGTTCGCCCTTTCTGCCCCTTACAACGGGAGCCATAACCTGAATTTTCGTACCCGTTTCATAGGTCATAATCTTATCGACAATCTGGTCAACTGTCTGCTGACGGATTTCCCTTCCGCAAACCGTACAATGCGGAACACCTATTCTTGCGTACAAAAGGCGGAGATAATCGTAAATTTCCGTAACCGTACCGACCGTTGAACGGGGATTCTTTGAAGTAGTTTTCTGATCGATTGATATTGCAGGCGAAAGTCCCTCTATGCTTTCAACATTAGGCTTATCCATCTGACCGAGAAACATTCTTGCATAGGAAGAAAGGCTTTCAACATATCTTCTCTGTCCCTCGGCATAGATGGTGTCAAACGCAAGCGAGCTTTTGCCCGAACCCGAAAGTCCTGTAATTACGACAAGCTTGTTACGGGGAATTTCAACATTTACATTTTTGAGGTTATGCTCTTTTGCACCTCTCACAATAATTTTATCCTGTGCCATTTCATCTACCCTTTACTGTGTCAAACACCTGACACAACTTCATACATTCGTTTAAATTTTGATTCATATACACGCATAGCCTCTCATTGCGAGAGGCTATGTTTATTTGATATTAACCTTCAGTGGACTCGTCAACCTTTGTTTCGGCTGAGGGTTCTTTGTCGGCAGTTTCCTGCTCAACTTCTTCGGGTTCTTTATATGTGCCGTTCATTACGGCAGTAAAGTCCTCACTGCCCATCTTCTCATGCTTGATAAGATATTTTGCAATATCGTGGAGCTTATCCATATTATCGCTGAGAATCTTAGTAGCGTCACCATATGCCTTGTTGACCATATCAAGAACAAGCTGATCGATTTTAGCTGCGGTAGCCTCGGAATAATCCTGAGTTCTGCTGCCCATATCTCTGCCGAGGAATACGGAATTGTTGTCTGTGCCGTAGCATACACAACCAAGTTCCTTAGTCATACCGTACTTTGTAACCATTGCACGGGCTGTTTTTGTAGCTTTTTCGATATCGTTTGACGCACCTGTTGAGATGTCATCCATAATAAGTTCTTCGGCAACTCGACCGCCAAGACTTACAACGATATCCTCATACATACCTCTGCGTGAGTTATATGACTTATCCTCACTCGGGAGCGGCATTGTGTAACCGCCTGCCATACCTGTAGGGATAATTGAAATCTCGTGAACAGGGTCCTGAGTTTCGAGCTTATCAAAGAGAATTGCGTGACCCGCCTCATGATAGGCTGTGAGCTTTTTCTCTTTCTCACTCATTACTTTGCTCTTTTTCTCTGCACCGACAACAACCTTGACTGTTGCCTCCTTGATTTCGTCCATAGTAATGGCTTTTTTATCTTTTCTTGCGGCAAGAAGTGCGGCCTCATTAAGAAGATTTTCAAGGTCTGCACCTGTAAATCCGGCTGTTGTTTTAGCAATAGTCTTGAGATTTACATCGGGTGCAAGAGGTTTCTTTCTTGCATGAACCCTGAGGATAGCCTCACGGCCGTTTACATCGGGATAGCTTACAACAACCTGACGGTCAAATCTGCCCGGACGCATAAGAGCCGGATCGAGAACATCGGGTCTGTTAGTTGCGGCAATAAGGATTACACCTTCATTTGCACCGAAACCGTCCATTTCAACAAGCAACTGGTTAAGAGTCTGCTCACGCTCATCGTTGCCGCCGCCAAGACCTGCGCCTCTCTGGCGACCTACGGCGTCAATCTCATCGATAAAGATGATACAAGGTGAGTTTTTCTTTGCCTGATCAAAGAGATCACGAACACGGGACGCACCGACACCGACAAACATCTCAACAAAGTCTGAACCTGAAATTGAGAAGAACGGCACACCTGCCTCACCTGCAACAGCTCTTGCAAGCAATGTTTTACCTGTACCTGGAGGGCCTACAAGGAGAACGCCCTTTGGTATTCTTGCGCCGAGTTTGTTATACTTTTCGGGAGCCTTGAGGAACTCAACAACCTCTGCAAGCTCTTCCTTTTCTTCATCGGCACCTGCAACATCATCAAATGTTGTCTTGCGCTTTTCATCATTTGTATTCTTAATCTTGGCTTTGCCAAAGCTCATTTCCTTGCCGCCAAGACCTCCGCCGCCCATTTTCTTCATAATGAGCACCCAGGCAACGATGAGAATAATCATAATGATTAGTGTCGGAATCATTTCCATAAGTATGGAATTATCCGTTGCACGGGTAAGATTATGCGGAATTTCATCAGTTGACGCCGGATTGTAGTACGGCTTGATGTCATCAAGGAAACGCTGAATATCGGCAAGCTGTCCTTTTACAACAATCTTTGATTTTTTGCTGTTTGACTGGGTTTTCTGCTGTTCGGTTGCGGGCTGAGTAGCAGTTGTTGCAGATTGAGAGTCGGAATCGGTTGATTTGATGGGACTCATACCCTCTTTAAGGGTAATTTCAATCTGACCTGAACCGTAGTCAATGTTAAAGCTGTCAACCATATCCTGAACAAAATACTGCTCAAGCTCCGAGGTTTTCGGTGAAGTTGACTTATTTGTGCTCAGCACAGCCGCTGTTATAATGATTATCAGAATGGGAATTCCGAGATAAAGCAGCAGATTGCGCACTTTCTTTTTATTGTCCAATGCTGTCACTCCTCTGTATAGTATTATTTTTCCGAGGTGGAAATATGTAATGCCACGAAAATTTGCGGCTTATTTTCGCATTAAAATCACGAATAAACTGACGGCTTTAATACGCCTACATAAGGAAGATTTCTGTACTTTTCGTCATAGTCAAGACCGTAGCCGACGATAAATTCATCCGGAATTACCGCACCTGCGTAGTCAATATGGATATCGGCAACCCGTCTGTCCGGCTTGTTGAAAAGTGTACAGAGCTTTACTGATTTTGCCTTCTTGGCTTTGAGATATTTTGTGATAAAGTCAAGAGTATTGCCTGAGTCGATAATATCCTCAACAATGAGAATATCCTTGCCCTCAACAGACTGGGAAATATCCTTCTGAATATTAACTCTGCCTGAGCTTACAGTACCGCTGCCGTAGCTTGAAGCAACGATAAAGTCGATTGAAAAATCAAGATTAACCTTTCTCATAAGGTCAACCATAAAGGCAACGCTGCCCTTGAGCAGACCGACCATTATAAAATCTTTGTCATTATAATCTTTTTCAATCTGTTTTGCAATAGTGTTCACAATATTTTCAATATCTTTTTCCGAATACAGAATTTTTTCAATATCCTTATGCATAATTAACCCTCTTTGTCTATATTTATGAGTAATTTTTCGGTTTTTTCGGTGTCATCTGCCTTTCCCTGCAATGAAACACCAAGCATTTCACACCACAAAACGGTGTTGGATACCGCAAGCAGTAACAGCCTGTCCCTCATTTCGGACGGGATTTTCTGTTCGTTAAAAACCTTGCGGAGCGGTTTTGTGACCATGCGGTCCGGATATGTAAACCTGTCGCCTGCTCTGCGTGTGCGAAAAACAGGATTTTCGCCAAGCCGCTTTTTGGAAACGAGGTTATTTTGATTTGTTATTTTTTCGGTAATTACATTTACCGTGTATATTTTTCCGTCATAAGAAAAAGTCATATTATTCTTTAACGGAATTTCATTAAAATCAGGGGAGTTTTTAGGACATACAAAGCGGAGTATTCCCTGTTTTGAAACGGCTGTGCATTGTTTTGACAGTTCAACGCTTCCTCCGTTTCTGATTATTTCACACAATAGTAAAATTGTTTTTCTTTCGGGAGAAATGTTGCAATTATTCTTTAACAGAATAAACAACATTTCCTTCAGAACGGCAGAATCAAGGCTCAACAGCTTTTTGCAGTCGTAGCCAAAATCACCTTTGCAGTCATGCACGGCTTTTTCGGCACATTTCTTAATGAAAGCAGCCGACTCTCCGGCATTTTCACTCAAGCCTAAAGCCGTCCGTTCAAAAGAAGGATTCAGCTTTTTAAGACACGGAATAATGTTATGCCTAATGTAATTTCGTGTGTAATCATCGGCAAGATTCGTACTGTCGGTAACATATTCAAGATTGTTTTCCTCGCAATAGCTTTCAATGTCACCTCTCGAAAGTTCAATCAGCGGTCTGATTATGTTCCCCCGTTTTGGAGGAATTGCCGACAAGCCTGCCAAAGACGCACCCCTTGCAATATTGAATATCAGCGTTTCGGCATTGTCGGATGCCGTGTGAGCGGTTGCAATCTTTGCACAAAGTTTTTGCGAAAGCTCTTCAAAGAAAGCGTAGCGGACATTTCTTCCGCAAAGCTCTTCGCTGATTTTCTGCTGTTTGGCAAGTGTGGGAACATCAACGCTTTTTATGAAAAGTTCCGTGTTAAATTTCTCACAAAGAATTTTACAGAAATTTTCATCACGCTTTGCCTCATCACCACGGATATTGTGGTTGATATGAGCGGCATAAATCGAAAGATTGTATTTTTCTTTCAGAGAAACAAAAACGCTTAACAAAGCCGTGGAATCAGCTCCGCCCGAAAGTGCAACGATTACGCTGTCACCTTTTTCAAGCAAGCCGTATTTTTCAACGGTTGCTGTAACACGGTTAAGCATCTCGGTTGTCCGTTCCCGTAAAGCGCATGAACTCGCCCTGCCAATGCAGTTTTACAATATTAGTTTCACCGTGACGGTTCTTTGCTACGATACACTCACCCGAATTCATATCGGCTGTCGGTGCGGCAGAATCCTCTCCGCCCTCTTTGTCATAGTAGCCCTCACGATAAAGGAACAGTACGATATCGGCATCCTGCTCGATAGAACCCGAATCTCTCAGGTCGGCAATCTGCGGTCTGTGGTCATCACGCTTTTCTGCGGCACGGGAAAGCTGTGACAGGGTGATTACGGGAACATTCATTTCCTTTGCAAGAATTTTCAGATTTCGTGTAATTTCCGAAATTTCATTTACACGGTTGTCAATCTTTCTGCCACTCGACATAAGCTGAAGATAGTCGATTACAACGAGGTCAAGGTTGTGAAGTCGGCGAAGTCTTGACTTCATCTCAGGAATTGTAATACCCGGAGTATCGTCAAGATAGAGGTCGGTTTTGCTGAGAATATCGCTTGCGGGGATAAGTCTTGACCACTCCTCCTCGGTAAGCTGACCTGTTCTCAGTTTTGTACCGCCTATAAGCGCCTCACTTGAAAGCAGACGGCTTGCAAGCTGTTCCTTTGACATTTCAAGCGAGAAAAACGCAACAGTCTTTTTAGACTTACACGCAACATTTCGTGCAATATTGAGTGCGAAACTCGTTTTACCCATACCCGGTCGGGCGGCAAGAATGATAAGGTCGGAACGGTTAAGTCCCGTAATCATTCGGTCAAGGTCGCCTATGCCCGTTGGGATAGGTTTCATACTGTTGTCGGTTTCGCTGTTGAGTGCGTCAAGTCGGTCAAAAGTCTGTAAAATTACCGAGTTGATACGCTCAAGACCGTGCTTTTCATTGCCCTGTCTGATGTCAAAAATCTTCTGTTCTGCCGAATCAATCAGAACCGAGGGATCATCGTTGCCTGCAGTTGCGTCATCAATAATTTCTCGGGACGCCGTAATAAGTCTGCGAACATTGTACTTTTCCGCAATAATCTTCGCATACTCCTCGGCATTTGAAATTGACGGACAATTGTTGACAAGATCCATAAGATAGGTTTTTCCCGTTGTCTCGTCAAAAGCCTTATTCTGTTTTAATTTTTCAAGCAGAGTGACAAAGTCGATGCTAAGGCCGAGTCCGATCATCTCCTGCATCTGTGCAAAAATCAGTTTGTGCAAAGAAACATAGAAATAATCGGGGCTTTTGAGAGTATCAACAACCTTGTCAAAGGTGTCGCTTTCAAGAATGATTGCACCTAAAACCGCTTGTTCCGCTTCGGGGCTGTACGGCAGATGAAGTCCGTCATAACTGCCCGCAAAATTTAAATCAGCCATTTTTACTCCTGTTTATTATGCCTCGGATACCTGAACATCAATCTTTGCAGAAACGCCTGTAAAGAGCTTTACCTCTGCGTGATATGTACCGAATTCCTTAATGTCGCAGTCAAGAACAACCTTGCGCTTGTCAACATCAATATTGTACTGCTTTTTGATTTCCTCGGCAACCTGCTTTGAAGTTACGCTGCCGAAAAGTCTGCCGCCCTGTCCTGCTTTTGCAGTCATCTTGAAGGTTTTGCCCTCAAGAATCTTTTTGTCATGTTCTGCCTGAGCCTTTTGGGTTGCAATTTTATAATTTTTGGAATTCTCGGCATTCTTATATTCATTCATAGCCTGAGCGTTTGCCTCTTTTGCAAGCTTTCTCGGAAGGAGAAAGTTTCTTGCATAGCCGTCAGATGCTTCAACAAGCTCGCCTTTTTTGCCGAGTGATTTTACATCCTGCATTAAAATTACTTTCATAACCAATCAACCTTTCTTACGAGTTTTCCTCATCATCAAGTGTGTTGTCAATTTCAGACAGCAACTGTTGATAAGCAAGCTCTTTTGTAGTGTTTTTAAGCTGTGTCGCCGCCATGGTCTGATGACCGCCACCGCCAAGCTTTTCCATTATAATCTGAACATTAACATTACCGTAGCTTCTTGCTGAAATGTTAATTTGACTGTTGTCTTCAAAAAGAACGAAGGATGCGTCAACGCCTTTGAGATTGAGCATTTCATCAGCCGCCTGAGCCGACGCAAGCCTTATATCACCGTCACCGCTCGGCGCAATCGAAATTGCACAGTCACGGTAAACATGAGCCTTGCACACAATGTCAACCTTTTCACGGTAGGTTTCGATGTTATCTGAGAACATACCCTTTACGGTGAGTGTGTTTGCGCCCCTTTTTCTCAGATAAGCCGCCGCCTCAAATGTGCGCACGCCTGTTTTAACGGCAAAATTCTTTGTGTCAAGTGTAATGCCTGCAAGCATTGCGTCAGCCTGAACATATGTGAGCGGAGAATCATCAAGACAGCTGATTATTTCACTGCACATTTCACAGGTTGAAGACGCCGAGGGTTCGTGGCAGAACACAAGAGCGTTGTTTATGTAATCAACCGCCTTTCTGTGGTGGTCGATAATGATAACCTTTTTACATTTTTCGTAGAGCTCCGTACTTTCAAGAGAACGCTTTAGGTGCGTATCAACTATGATAAGAAGCGACTTCTGGGTAAGTCCCGAAAGAGCGGCTTCCGGAGAAATGAATATATCGGTGTCGAGTTTTTCATCAGTATATTCAATGAGCTGTTTTGCCATTGAGGTTTCTCGGTTAATGACAACCTTTGAATAACGCTTGAAAGTTTTCTCCATTATGCATTGAAGTCCGATTGCCGCACCTACGCAGTCAAGGTCGGAAAACTTGTGTCCCATAATAAAGACCTTGTCGCAGTCGGCAACAACACGGCTGATTGCGTTTGCAATAACTCTCATACGCACCTTGCTTGCCTTTTCCGCTGCGGCAACCTTTCCGCCGAAGAACTCGTATGTATTGTCTTTTTTAATGACAGCAACCTGATCGCCGCCTCTGCCCAGTGCCATTTCAAGGGCTTTCCTTGCGTTGAGCTCGCTCTCTTTGATGTTATTATAACCTCGGCAAAGACCTACGGAGATTGACGCACTGTGGTTGTTTATCGTGATTCCTCGGATAGTTTTAAGAATCGGAAACTTATCGGCTGCCATTTTTTCAACATCGGCATCTCTGAAAATTATCATATAACGGTTGTTGCCGATTTTTTTGTAAAGAGCCGAATACTGCTCAGCCCACTTTTGCAGGCAAACTTCAATATCGAGCATTGCCTCGGAAAACGACTCGTCCGAGTTATCGGAAAAGTCCTCTGCATTGTCAAAAACGGCAATCGCAACGCACGGCTTGGAAGCAAGATATTCCCTTGTAATCTGCTTGTAATAGGTGTTTTCGATAAATTCACAGACAGCGCCCTCGCCTGTAGGACGGCAATAAACCGTGTATTCTCTGCCGTCAATGGCAACATCACAGCCCTCACCCTTTTTCAGACAGTCAATTTCTTTTCCCGAAAGGTAGGCTTTGATATTATCGCCCTCTGCACCCTTTCCGCCGCACATAGCCTTGCGGAATCGTGAATTGCACCATACAATGTCACCCTGTCTGCCTATAACGGCAACAGGGCAACTGAATTTTTCAAGGTACTCTTCGTTAATACCCTTTATACTTCCGACTATATTTTTTACCGTACTTTTTACATAGCTTGTAAATCGCAATGAAGTTATAAGCACAACGGCTAAGGAAAGAACAGACACACCGAGTTCGATATAGAACACAACAGGCGAATAGTCATAGCTGACAACAGCCATGGCAAACATTATCACCGAAAAAATTATGAACCACGGTGTAAGCGTCCAATTTCTTTTTCTCATGTCAAACCTCTGTTAATAACAAAATAGCAAAAAATAAATCAGCGAATAAAACTTAAACCTCCTGAAGAATAGGAAGAATCATCGGAGCTCTCCTTGTACGCTGACCGATAAGTTTTGAAACATCATCCTTGATTCTGTTCTTAATAATGCCCCATTCGTGAACATTATTCTCTGCACAATCCTCAAGAATTGCAAGAGCGGTCTGCTTGACCTCTTCAAGAAGTCTTTCGCTCTCACGAACATATACAAATCCTCTTGAAACAATATCGGGACCGCTGATAACATGACCGTCATAAACATCAAGAGAAGCAACAATAATGATAAGTCCGTCCTGTCCGAGGTGCTTTCTGTCACGAAGAACGATACTTCCGACATCACCAACGCCAAGACCGTCAACGAACACCTTGCCTGCCTGAACAGGCGGAAGCTCTTTCATATAATCCTCGTTGATTTCAAGAACACTTCCGACATCACCGATATAAATGTTCTTGCGTTCCATACCGAGAAACATTGCAAGGTCGGCATGTTTTCTGAGGTGTTTCTGTTCGCCGTGAACAGGGATAAAATACTTTGGCTTTACAAGCTTCTGCATGATTTTGAGTTCCTCCTGACAGGCATGACCTGAAACATGAACTTCATACATTGACTCATAAATTACCTTACAACCCTTTTTAAGAAGTTCGTCAACAACATTGCCGACTGTTTTCTCATTACCGGGAATCGGATTGGCTGAAATTATGATGAAATCACCCTCACCGACCATTACCTTGCGGTGGTCTGAATATGCCATTCTTGAAAGTGCGCTCATCGGCTCGCCCTGACTGCCTGTTGTAACAAGAACAACCTGCTGCGGCATATACTTGTCGAGCATATCAATATCAATAAGAATATTTTCCGGAAGATGAAGATATCCGAGCTTTTGTGCAACATCCATATAGTTGACCATACTTCTGCCCGAAAAAGCAACCTTTCTTCCGTACTTTTCTGCACAGTCAATAATCTGCTGAACACGGTTTACATTTGACGCAAAGGTTGCAATTATAATTCTGTAATTTTCCGCACTCTTGAAAAGATTGTCAAGGCTGTCGGATACAGTTCTTTCCGTAGGGGTGTATCCGGGTCTTTCAGCATTTGTACTCTCAGAAAGAAGTGCAAGAACACCTTCGTCACCCACTCTTGCAAAACTTGAAAGGTCAATCATATCACCCGTGATAGGTGTGCAGTCAATCTTGAAGTCGCCCGTGTGAACGATAGTACCGCCCGGGGTGTGAATTGCAAAAGCAACAGCATCGGGAATCGAATGGTTTACATGAATGAAGTCAATCTTCATACAACCGAGCTTTATTGACTGACCTGCATTTATTACATTAAGCTGAGATTGATTGTAAAGACTATGCTCCTTGAGCTTGTTGCCTACAAGACCGAGCGTAAGCGGTGTACCGTAAATCGGAACATTCACCTTTGAAAGAAGAAAAGGCAAACCGCCGATGTGATCCTCATGTCCGTGTGTAAGGATAATACCCTTAACTCTGTCGGCATTCTGTTCAATATATGTGAAATCCGGAATTACAAGGTCAACGCCGAGCATATCCCCGTCAGGAAATGCCATGCCGCAGTCGATGATGATTATATCGTTTTCACATTCAACAAGGGTGATGTTCTTGCCTATTTCGTTAAGACCGCCGAGAAATGCAATCTTAATTGACGGCTTCTGAGCATTCTTTTTTGGATAGCCCTTTGACTTTGACGGATATTTCTTTTTGCCGTAATTTGACTTTCCGTTCGATTTCGGCTGAAATCCGTCATCATTTTTCTTATAGTAAGCGTTGTAGGAATTTTTACCCGAACCGCCCTTTTTTGAAGCATTATTTTTAGAGTATTGCTTCACATTCTTTTTGCCTTTTGAGTACCTTGACTGTTTAAGCATAAAGTTTTCGTTCCTCTTTTCTGTACTCACAAATCTACCTCCGTTTTCTGAAATATGTACTGAATAAAAGAAAAATAAATATATCAAAGACCTCTGAGCGCCCGTGAGGTCTTAATTTATTTATAAAATAAATTCTCCGTTCTGATAACGGTGAACATCTGTATTTATAATAATATCCGCAAAATATACGAATTTTATTCCCGTAATTATGGCAACACATAGCTACCCTATCATAGTTTTTCATTTTATTTTACCGCATATCCTACTGTAATGTCAAGAAATTTTCATAACAAACACAAAATCCAAGGCTTGCAATCCGCATAACAAAGGCAATTTTATGCATAAAAATTTGAAATTTCCGTAAAATAAAACCCGTAAGCGATTTTTTAATTGCAATATTATGTATAAATTTCAAAATTTGTTCAAACACCTACCAAAGTTATCAGAATTATATCAAATAATGGGTTGCAATTGTCGTTTCAGCGTATTATAATCTATAGTGCGGATTTTAATATTTTGAATAATTAGTACACTCTGAATTAAAGGAGAATTATTTTTGAAACAAGTTGAAATTTTTACAGACGGTGCTTGCAGCGGAAATCCCGGTCCCGGCGGTTGGGGTGCTGTTTTAAGATATAACGGTCACGAAAAAGAAATTTCAGGCGGTGAGGCAAACACAACCAACAACCGTATGGAGCTTTCGGCTGTTATCAATGCACTTGCTCTGCTCAAAGAACCGTGCAAGGTAACGCTTTACAGCGACTCGCAGTATGTTTGCAACGCACTAAAACTCGGTTGGGCTAAAAAGTGGAAAGCAAACAACTGGATGCGTAATAAAAAAGAAAAGGCTTTGAACCCCGAACTTTGGGACAGGCTTCTTACCCTGTATGATACTCACGAGGTTGAAATTGTGTGGGTAAAAGGACACGCAGGTCATCCCGAAAACGAGCGTTGCGACCGACTTGCCGTTGCAGCCGCAAAACAATTTGCATAACAATAAACTTATATAAAGGTGGATATAAAATGAGATATGTTTATGCCGACAACTCGGCTACTACAGCACTTTCACCGAAGGTGCTTGAAAAAATGATGCCATACCTCACCGAGGTTTACGGAAACCCGTCAAGCATTTATACAATCGGTGCAAAGGCAAGGGCTGCCGTGGAAACTGCAAGAGAAAACATTGCAAAGAATCTCGGTGCGGCTAACCCGAATGAAATTTACTTTACCTCAGGCGGAAGTGAATCCGACAACTGGGCACTCAAGGGTGTTTGTCACGCTCTAAAGGCAAAGGGCAAAAAGCACATCATTACTTCAAAGTTTGAGCATCACGCTATTCTTCACACATGTGAGGCTCTTGAAAAGGAAGGCTTTGAGGTTACTTATCTTGATGTTTACGAAAACGGTATCGTTCATCCCGAGGATGTTGAAAATGCAATTCGTGAGGATACGGCCATAGTTTCGATTATGTATGCAAACAACGAAATCGGTACAATTCAGCCGATTTCAGAAATCGGTGCAATTTGCAGAAAGCACGGTGTTCTTTTCCATACAGACGCAGTTCAGGCGGCAGGTTATGTGAAGATTGATGTTCAGAAAGAAAACATTGACCTTCTTTCAATGACAGCACACAAGCTCCACGGACCAAAGGGCTGCGGTCTTCTCTACATCAGAAAAGGCGTAAGAATTGAAAACCTCATCTACGGCGGTGCTCAGGAGAGAAACAAGCGTGCCGGTACCGAAAATGTTGCTGGCATCGTAGGTCTTGATGCCGCACTTCAGCTTGCAGTTGACGGTATGGACGAGAGAAACGCAAAGCTTGAAAAGATGCGTGACAGACTTATCGACGGTCTTTTAAAGATTGAGCGTTCAAGAATAAACGGTGACAGAGTTCACAGACTCCCCGGCAATGTCAATATGTGCTTTGAGGGCATTGAGGGTGAAAGCCTTCTTTTAAGACTTGACCTCAAGGGTGTTTCGGCATCATCGGGTTCTGCTTGTACATCGGGCAGTCTTGATCCAAGTCATGTACTTCTTGCAATCGGTCTTCCCCACGAAATTGCTCACGGCAGTATGCGTCTTTCATTCTCTGACGACAATACAGAGGAAGATATTGATTATATTCTTGAAATCGTTCCCGAAATTGTTTCGTACCTCAGAAGTATGTCACCTCTTTGGGAAAAGATTAAAAAGCAGGAAGCTCAGGGTTGATTGACAATCCGTTAAAATTCGTATAGAATTGAATAGATATTCGGCAACAATATATTCAGGAGGATTAAAATGGCTTATTCGGAAAAAGTAATGGATCATTTCGCTAATCCGAGAAATGTAGGCGAAATTGAAAACGCAGACGGCATCGGCGAGGTCGGTAACTCAAAATGCGGCGATATTATGAAAATGTACATTAAGGTTGATAACGATATCATCACTGATGTAAAATTTAAAACATTCGGCTGCGGTGCAGCTATTGCAACAAGCAGTATGGCAACAGAGCTTATCAAGGGCAAGTCAATCAATGACGCTCTCAAGCTCACAAACAAGGCGGTTATGGAGGCTCTTGACGGACTTCCGCCTGTCAAGGTTCACTGCTCTGTTCTTGCAGAACAGGCAATCAAGGCAGCTGTTTCGGACTACTACAAAAGAAGAGGCGTTGATCCCGAGCCAATCGTGGGCAATGTTCCCGAATGTGACAGCTGTGGCTGTGAAGGCTGATTAACTTAAAATCATACATCTGCCCGACTCTGCAAAAAGTCGGGCATTTTTTATTTAAAACTGCAAATAATACCGTTAGGAGGATAATTATGACAGAGTTAAAAATCGAAAACGGCAAAATAAAAAATATCAAAAAAAGTCAGGTGCTTGCGCTCAAAGAGCAGGTAAGCTGTCAGAAAGGTCAGGTTGTAAGCAAAACTCTTGTACAGAACAACGCCGTAAGCGTTACTCTTTTCGCATTTGACAAGGACGAAGAAATCAGCACGCACGAATCAGAAGGCGACGCATTTGTGACTTGTCTTGACGGGGTGGGCAAAATTACAATTGACGGTGTTGAACACATTCTCAAAGAGGGTGAATCAATCGTTATGCCTGCAAAGCATCCGCACGCTGTATACGGCAGAGAGCAATTCAAAATGTTGCTTGTCGTGGTATTTTAAATTTTTACAACCGATAATTTTAAGAACATTCCGAACAACACAGACAGCATTATTGACGCAGCCGACATTCGGAATATGTCACTTGGCAATTTTCAATACAAATACGCACCGAGAGAACGGTTTCAGCTGTTTCTCTTTCAACACATCGGCAGTCAGTACAAGTATTATTGTACGCTGCAAAGAAAAAACGATTGAAATCCAAAAGGAAATCAATCGTTTCTTTATTTGTATGATTATTATTTTTGCAATATATCAGCCGATTGCGGCATTGAAGATTTTTTCGCTGTTTTTCATCAATCTGTCAACCGCCTGCTGACCGCATTTTTTTGCAATACATTCGATTGCATCGGAATAAAGCTCAGGTGTATTATGATTGAATGAATGTGCGTCCGTACCGATAATGTCGATAAGCCCTGCACTTACAAGCTTTAACATTCTGCGGCGTTTCATCATCGGAGCTTTCTTTGTATAATTTGAAATATTTGTCTGAATAACTACACCGAGCCGTTTTAAATCTTCAATCACATCAGGATTGTCAACAAGAAAGCTGTAACGCTCAACATGAGGAATTACGGGAATAAGTCCCTGTTCGCTCATAAGCCTGTCGAGCATTTCATACGAATTGTCCGAAAATGTTGCATTATACGGAAACTCAGTGAGAATATAGTTTGAATTTCCGTAGTTTATACCTTTGATATTTTCATTGTTGAAAAGATACTTTGTAACATAAACCTCTGTTCCGAGAACGATATTCATACCGTTCGGAATGTGCGGCTTGAATTTTTCAAACTTTTCCGCCCTCTCGGCAATAAAATCTTCAAGGCTGATTTCATTTGTATAAAAATGAGGTGTAAGACAAACATTCGTTACTCCCTGATTTTTAAGACAGGAGAGCAACTCCAGACTGTCCTCAACCGTTTTTGCACCGTCATCTATACCCGGAAGAATATGAGAGTGCATATCGAAAAGCTGCATACCGTTCACCAATTAAAGTGCCTCACAAACACGGTCGCCCATTTCGTCACAGCCAACCTTTGTGAAACCCTCTTCATAGATATCGGGCGTACGGTAGGTTTCAAGAACCTTTGCAACAGCTGCCTCAATTGCGTCTGCCGCCTCGCTCTGATCAAGTGAATAACGGAGCATCATTGCAACAGAAAGAATTGTAGCAAGCGGATTTGCGATATTCTGACCCGCAATGTCAGGAGCAGAACCGTGGATAGGCTCATAAAGACCGAGCTTACTGCCCGAAAGGCTTGCAGATGCGAGCATACCGATTGAGCCGGCAATCATTGATGCCTCGTCAGAAAGAATATCACCGAAGATATTTGATGTGAGAATAACATCAAACTGACGGGGATTTCTTACAAGCTGCATAGCGCAGTTGTCAACATACATATGGTTAAGCTCAACCTCGGGATAATCCTCGGCAACTCTCTTAACTGTTTCTCTCCAAAGTCTTGAAGACTCAAGAACATTTGCCTTATCAACGCTTGTGAGCTTTTTATTTCTCTTCATAGCAAGGTCAAAAGCAACTCTTGCAATTCTCTCAACCTCACCGACTGTGTACATTTCTGTATCCCAAGCCGCAGGCTGACCGTTAACTTCTTTTCTGCCTCTTTCGCCAAAGTAGATACCGCCTGTAAGCTCACGAACAATCATAACATCGAGGTTGCCGCCGATGATTTCATCCTTGATAGGTGATGCACTCTTGAGCGGTCCGAAAATAACCGAAGGACGAAGATTTGCGAAAAGTCCGAGTGCGCCTCTGATACCGAGAAGTCCTGCCTCGGGACGGTTGTTACCCGGCTGTGAATCCCACTTAGGACCGCCTACCGCACCGAGAAGCACGCTGTCCGACGCCTTACACTTTGCAACTGTTTCATCGGGGAGCGGAACGCCTGTTGCGTCAATAGCACAACCGCCGAGAAGTGCCTCGTCATATGTAACGCCAAAACCAAATTTTTCAGCGGCACAATCAAGAACCTTTACAGCCTGATTTACGATTTCAGGACCGATACCGTCGCCCTTTAAAAGAGTAATTTTATAATCTGCCATTTTTATATCTCCTTAATCAATTGTTTATCAATGGATATTATCCCACAATATACGGCAAAAGATTGTAAACTGTGCTACAATTCTGCCAAAGTTTCAAAAAATCAGTCATTCTCTGACGGAAGCGGAATCGTCTGGAATACTTCGCAGACTTTATCCCTCTGCCAAAGTACAGGAGTAACTCTGAGTGAATAACCGAAACCGTTGTCCATTGTCCATTCAAACGGTTTTGCCTGCGGAAGTCCGTAGACTGCAAGCAAGGTCATAATAACACCGCCGTGAGTGACAATTACACTTTCGGTTGTGCCTGTTTTCATAAGTCCCTCAACAATGCTTTCAAACATTTTGCATACTCTGCGTGTAAAATCGGCATTGCTCTCCCCCCTCGGAGGTTTTACGGAAGAATCGCCTGCGAGCCACTTTTTAAAATCGGGATCGTTTTTCAGCTCATCGGCAGTTTTGCCCTCCCATTCACCGAAATTACATTCGGAAAGGTTGTCGATAACAAGCGGATTTTGTTCGGGATAAAGAATTTTTGCGGTTTCGGTACAACGCTTTAACGGACTTGTGAACACAACCTGCGTACCCGGATATTTGTACTCATAATCGAGTTTTCTCAAATCCATTCTGCCCCTGTCGGAAAGCGGAGCGTCTGTTGTTCCGATATATTTTCCCGCAAGTGTATCATCAATCGAACCGTGTCTTATAAAATGAATTATGTATGATTTCATAACTTCTCCCATAAACCGACTTTCAGCAAATCGGCACTTAATTATTTACAAAAAGTAAATTTTGTATTATACTGTCTGTATAGAAAGTATATTGCTGTAAATGCTTTCAATGCACTATTTATTAGAGCAAATTCTGCTTTGCTTATTCTGACAATCAAGTTAATTATACTATCTTTAAAAATGAGGTGTCAAGTCTTGAACAAAGATTTTCCGAGAATTATAACATTTCTTCGTAAAGAAAGAGGTTTGAGTCAAAAACAGGTTGCAGGCGATATGGGAATTTCGCAGGCACTTTTGTCACATTATGAAAAGGGAATCCGTGAATGCGGTCTTGATTTTCTCGTAAAAACAGCCGAATACTACGGTGTTTCAACCGATTATCTTCTCGGCAGAACCGTACAGAGAAATTTCACAGCCGATCCTTTTGAGGCTGCCGAAAAAGAGGTTGTCATCAATACCGAAAAAGGCAGTATGATCAACAAAATAAACCGCAGCCTTTTGATGAACACCACCTCGGTAATCTACGATTTGCTTGCAAAAATCGGCAACAAGCACCTTACAAACGCAGTCAGCAACTACCTTATGAGCGCCGAATATGTAATTTTCCGCACAATTTATAATTCCGAAAAAAATAACTCGCAAACTATGTTTTCGCTTGATAAGAACCGCTACAGAAATCTCACGGACGCATCAATGATTCTTGACCTTGAAATCATCAACGAACTTATTGAAAATGATAAGCTTACCCTCACCCTCTCTCCCGATGTCATTTCGGTATGTTTTGAAAAAGACGCACCGTCACTATTCAACCTAATTCAATATTCCGAAAGAAACATTAAAAATGTCTATGCAGGAAAAAGGTGATTTTTAACTCTTTTTCAGAATAATAAGTTCACTTTCGTGCTACATATATGCTTATAATGTAGCATAGAAGTAAAGTAACACAACAAACAACGGTCGGTTGGCTTGGAGTTTTTCTCAAGCTGAACCGACCGTTTTGTTGTCTGTTTATTTTCTTTTTTAGCATTATCCGTATGTAATGCGGAATTATGCGTTAAGACCGAACGAGATTGATATTGCGTTATTTATTTCGTTCATAGAATTTTCATCAACAGTACCCATTTTTTCTTTGAGCCGCTTTTTGTCGATTGTTCGTACCTGTTCAAGCAGAACAACGCTGTCTTTGGCGAGTCCTGAGCTGTCGGCGTGCAATGGAATGTGGGTAGGCAAATTCGCCTTTGACTGCTGACTTGTAATTGCGGCGGCGATTACAGTCGGACTGAATCGGTTTCCGACATTATTCTGAACAATAAGCACAGGTCTGATTCCGCCCTGCTCCGAACCTACAACGGGACTCAGGTCGGCATAATAGATATCTCCTCTTCGTATATTCAAGGCTTTCACGCTCCAAATAATTGTTTACTTGTATTTTTGCCTTTCCAAAAGCTTTTATACAGCTATTACATAATATTTTTGAGCGTAAAATTTGTGAATCGGTTCAGCCGTTTGCATCTTTCACATCGGAAAGCACCATTTCGTAATCTTCGCCGTCAACGCTGATTTTGCTTATACAGCCCTTTGAATTTGTGCTGACAACAGCTTTGCCGAACGCTGAATCAAGTCTGTATGTACACACATCTTCGCACTTCCCCTCAAAGACCGCCCTTCCGTCTGCAATTCCGTATAAAATTTCTTTTGTAATATTCGGGAAACTGTTTTCGGGAATGTACGCTTCATCGGCGGAGCAAATCATATTCTCCCTTGAAATTTCAAGATCAGAACCCTTATATGTAACCGACAAACCGCTGACCGTGTTCGGAGAATCAAGCGAAATGTTGATGAGTTTTTTACCGCTTGCCGACAGCTTTCCCGTGATGTTCATTTTTTTGTATTCACAGCTGAAATCGGCAATAAACGAGGATTTCGGAGAAAGATTTTCCTGCGGTTCATCACACCCCGTAATGACAAAAACAGGCATAACAAAAAGGACACATAATGCAATCAAGATTTTTCGTGCCATAAGACACCTCCCGATACATTATATGTCCCGTGAAATTTTTAATACATTGTACAAATAAGTGATTAATGCATTTTATCTTAATATCCGTGATCAATATGCTGCCATTTTCCGCCTTTTGTTCTGACTAAAATCCAGTTCCAGTTATTATATGTGGAATTCGGATTTAATGATCCGTCGCCGCCTGATGAATCAACATCAAATGAAGATAACAGCACAATAACTTCATCTGCATTGTTCCTGTCGGCAAATTCCTGAAAATCGGTGCAGTAATCATCTCCTGCATAATAAATTTCCGTGAGGGTACAGCCGTTCCAATTGGCGTCGAACTCTTTTTCAATAGTATCAACAGCAGAGTTAATATCATCTGCGGAATAGATTTCAGAATCCACATCGTGAGTCTTTACTTTGCTTATATCTCCTCCGCTATCTCCTCCGCAGGCACTCAAACCGATAACAAGAAATACACACATAACTAAACATAAAATTTTCTTCACAATTACTCCTTTCAAAATCGTCATCATTTTGACAACTTTTTATCACAAAAAGATTCCCGTTTCTTACTTGTATTTTAAATCAAAATCCGCAACGCTTTTTATTCTTATAAAGAACAATTCAACTTACGATTGATTAACTGTTTTGTATATATTATTTCCTGTTTTTTTCTCAAAATAATTTTTTAATCTTATGTTTGAATTCCATTTTTCTTGTGGGTAATAACCATATCTTTGTTTTACATCTCTCATACGATCTTCAATATTCAACACACCGCCACTGCCTGCCAATGCATCGCATAACTGAATTAATTTGTCATAATCATCCATATTCACTTTAGCAAGAGCAGTTTCTATCAATTCAAGTTCTTCATCAGAAACATCGAATTTACCAATGTATTCCTTTACGGTTGAATTATTAAACGAATGTGTCAGGCAAATTTTTGCGACCTCATCATATCCCAATGACATCATATATGTATATCCGTCATAAACATGACCTAAATGCCTAACACCAAACTTTCTGCCAATATCATGGAGTAACCCTAATATGTATGCCTTTTCCGAATCCAAATTTTCACATAATTCCGCAATCTTTTCAGCACATTTTGCTGTAATGCGACTGTGATTTACCCAAGGACCCGAATTACATTGTTCAGCTTCTTCTAATATTTTTTCAGCTTCCGCTCTTGTTGGCATCATTTTTATTCGCCTCCATAAACAGCGTTATATGCAAAACATTACCTGACACTACTGCATAAAAGTAATTTTGTGACATTTATATAATCTGACTTAATATAAATTTTGAGTTGTTACTTGCGGGCGGATAATATCTGCCCCTACAAAATCGTCATCATTTTCACAACTTTTTTCGCAAAAAGATTCCCGTTTCTTACTTGTGTTTTAAATCAAAAACCGCAACGCTTATATGCAAGGGGGATACAATTTATCAGGTCTGTGGGGAGCATTGAGATTTTGCCGTATTTTTCGGCGGCAATGTCGCCTGCAAGACCGTGGAGATATACTGCCGCTGCGGCTGATGAAAACGCACTTGCGCCCTGTGCAAGAATTGATGCGGTCATTCCTGCAAGCACATCACCGCTGCCGCCTGTTGCCATTCCCGAATTGCCTGTCGGGTTCACAAGCACCTTGCCGTTTGGCGAGGCAATTACCGTGCCCGCTCCTTTGAGAACGGTTACAACGCCATACTTTTGAGCAAAATCGAGGGCAACTCTCTCCCTTTCCGCATTTACAAGCGGAGTTGCAAGACCTGTAAGTCTTGACATTTCGCCCGGGTGAGGAGTAATTATAATCGGTGCTTTTTTCTTTAAAAGAATTTCAGGCTGTTTTGCAACACAATTGAGTGCGTCTGCGTCAAGCACAAGCGGTGTTGTGGAATTTTCTATTAAAGAAAATACAATTTTTAATGTATCGTCACACACACCGAGTCCGCAACCGACAAGAGTTGCAGAGGATTTGCACGATTCGCTGACTAAAAACGGAACATTTACCTTTGCAATTCTGCCGTCTGCATTTTCGCTGAGAGGATAGTAAACGCTCTCAAGAATCGTTTGAGCAACAATCGGGTAAATACTTCTCGGCAAGGCACATTTTGCAAGACCTATGCCCGTTCTTAACGCACCCTTTGCCGACATAACCGCCGCCCCTGCCATTCCGTAGCTTCCGCAAACGCAGAGCAATGAACCCAGAGTTCCTTTGTTTGCATCATCGGGGCGTTCAAAAATTGCACTTTTTACAACATTTACATCTGTTACTGTCATACAATCAACTCATTTTTCTTTTATAGAATAACTGAACCACAATATTCTTGTTGAGGTGCGGTTTCATACCGTTGAGAATATCCTCGTTCGGAGTAAAAACGAGAAGACATCTGCCGTATGCAGGACTGTTGAAAACAGCAAAATAGTTTTCGTCCTTGGAGTCAATATCTCTTGCGGCGATAAAAGTTTTGAGAAATCTCATCTTCTTGATTTCGGTATCGTCTTTTTCAAGTCTTTCAATCTCGTTAATCTGAACCTTGCACATGGTTTTTCTTTTGCGCAATGCAACAACCTTTGCAATTTCAAGCTCATTGCCCGAAACCGAATATTCAAAATCGACCTTCTGAATACTGAACACATACCAAACAACATAAATTCCGCCTACAAACACGAAAAAAGCCACATAGATAAGATATGCAATTGTTGCAAAAGCAAGTAAAAACAATGTTGTCGGCACTAAAATAAGCAAAAGCACCGAAACAATTTTTATAATCAGATTTTTAGGTTTATTAACCCGTCTTACAACCTGTTCGTTAAAATTATTCAATGTATTTTCTCCTTTGTGATTGATATTTCATATAATATCACAGGCTGTTGTTTTTTTCAACAAAAGATACAAAAACTCTTGCAAAAAAAATGTTTTGGTGTTATCATAGAAAAAGATAACATGATGACGAAGAAAGTAGCGTTTGCGTGATACCGTCAAAGAGAATGTGTGCCGAGGCTGAAAGCATACAACGGTGTTGCAGGTGTGAAGTTCCCTTCCGAGTGGTGAGGTTGAAATTTTCAGTAGATCTCAACGGCTGACTCCGTTACAGGTTGTGAAAGTGTCTGCTTTCGGGAGTGTTTGCTTTGATGCAAAAATCAGGGTGGTACCACGGATTATTTCGTCCCTGCGTAATTGATTTTACGCAGGGCTTTATTATTTTTACGGAGGTAATTTATGAACGAGAAATTATTAAGTTTAAAAGACGAAATCAAGTCAAGACTCGGCGAAACACAAGATTTGACCGACCTTGATAAAATCAGAGTTTCTTATCTTGGAAAAAAGGGCAGCATCACGGCTCTTTTAAAGGGTATGAAAGACCTTCCAAACGAGGAAAGAAAAACTTTCGGTGCTGAGGTAAACAAGCTCAAGGCACAGGCCGCACAGCTTATTGAAGAAAGACTTGCGGAACTTAAAGAAAAGGAAATTCAGCGTGAAATCGCCTTGATGCCGCAGTTTGACATTACATCGCCTGTTGCGCTTGCAAGGGGTTCTTATCACCCAATCACCCTTGTTCAGAGAGAATGCGAAAAGATTTTTTCATCAATGGGATTTAACATTGAGGACTACTCCGAAATCGTAACCGACTACGAATGCTTTGAGGCTCTTAACATTCCTAAGCACCACCCCGCAAGAGATATGCAGGACACTTACTACCTTGACAACGGTCAGCTTTTAAAGTCACACACATCAGCCGCACAGAACGCAATTCTTAAAAAGTACGGCAAAGGACTTATTGAAAACGGCACACCTATAAAAGCCATCTTCCCCGGCAGATGCTTCAGAAACGAGGCTACGGACGCTTGTCACGAAAACACATTTTTCCAGATGGAAGGTGTTATGGTTGACAAGGACATTTCAATTTCAAACCTTATCTACTTTATGAAAACAATGCTTTCCGAGGTATTCAAAAAGGATATCAAGGTTAGACTTCGCCCCGGCTTTTTCCCATTCGTTGAACCGGGTTTTGAACTCGATATCAGCTGTCTTATCTGCGGCGGCGAGGGTTGTCCGTCATGTAAGCACAGCGGTTGGCTTGAGCTATGCCCCTGCGGTATGATTCATCCCAATGTTCTGCGTGAGGGCGGAATTGATCCCGAAAAATACACAGGCTTTGCGTTTGGTCTCGGTCTTACAAGACTTGCAATGATGAAGTACGGAATCAAGGATATCCGTGACCTTAACAGCGGCAGTCTTAAAGCACTTTCACAGTTTACTGATGACGAATAAGAGAGGAGATACAAAATGTTTTTATCTATGAACTGGATTCAGGACTTTGTTGATTTGAGCGGTCTTGATAAAATTGAACTTATCCGCAAATTTTCTCTTTCCACAGCCGAGGTTGAAAACGATATTCTCCGCAAGGGCAGTGAAATCAGCGGTATTGTTGTAGGTGAAATTAAGTCGGTTGAAAATCATCCCGATTCAAAGAAACTTCATCTCCTCAAAATTGATGCAGGCGAAGATGAACTTATTGATGTTGTCTGCGGTGCTCCGAATGTAAGAGTCGGTCTTAAAACCGCTTTTGCAAAGGTTGGCGCTAAAATCGGCGAAATCACGATTACACCAAGAGCTCTTGCCGGCTTTACATCAAACGGTATGTGCTGCAGTGAGGCTGAAATCGGTATCAGCGATGACAACTCGGGCATTATGGAAATTACAGATGATGTTAAAAACGGCACAGACCTTAAAGACATTTACGAAATTGACGATATCGTTTTTGAGGTTGATAACAAGTCGCTTACAAACCGTCCCGACCTTTGGGGACACTACGGAATCGCAAGAGAATTTGCCGCACTTGCAGGCAGAGAGCTTAAACCTCTTGACCTTGACGATTTAAAGGCATATGACGGTCTTAAAAAGATTGATATGAAGATTGAGGACACTCTCTGTCAGAGATACAGCTGCTTACAGATTGAGAATATCAACCGCAATGTAAGCCCCGTAAATATGAGAATCCGTCTTTTCTACTGCGGTATGAGAGCAATAAACTATCTTGCCGACCTTACAAACTATCTTATGCTTGAAATGGGACAGCCGATGCACGCTTTCGATTCAAGAAAGGTTGAAAAAATCAGAATCAAGCGTTTTGACAAGCCTTTCACTTTCAAAACACTTGACGGTGTTGAAAGAAACATTGACGAAAACACACTTATGATTTGCAACGGCGACGCTCCTGTAGCAATTGCCGGCATCATGGGCGGTCTTGATTCGGAAATTGTTGACGATACAACTACTCTCACACTTGAATCCGCAACATTCAACGCAGTTTCCGTAAGAAAGTCAACAGTAAGACTTGCTCACAGAACAGACGCATCAATGAGATATGAAAAATGTCTTGATCCTGAAATGACGGTTACTGCAATTGCAAGATTTGTATATCTTCTCAAAAAGTATGACAGCGACATCAAGGTTGTTTCTTCGCTCACAGACGAGTACGCATTCAGGTATGACACAGTTGTTCTTGACTTTGACAAAAACTTTGTTGACCGCTACACAGGCATTGAAATCAGCAACGACAGAATTGTTGCAACACTCGAAAGCCTCGGCTTTAAGGTTAAACTTGAGAATGATAACTTCAGCGTAACGGTTCCAAGCTGGAGAGCAACAAAGGATGTTACAATCAAGGCTGATATCATTGAGGAAATCACCCGTATTTACGGATATGACAACTTTGAAATTCACACAACACGCTCTCCCCTCTATCCCGTAAGAGCAAGCGTTATTAAAACTACGGAAAACAAAATCAAGGATATGCTCGTTAAGAGATACAATCTCCACGAACTTCACTCATATGTATGGGCATACAACGATGAACTCAAGGCAATTGACATTCCTGTTGAGGATAATGTTAAGCTTGCAAACGCAACTAACCCGAATATTGAAACATTAAGAAATTCAATTGTTCCCACACAGCTTTGTCAGATTAAATCAAACCTTTCATTCTCAAACGATTTCGGTATTTTTGAAATTGGCAGAGTTGTAAACGGTCTTGATGAAAACGGTCTTTGCATTGAAAATAAAAAGCTTGCAATCACACTTTACAGCAAGACAAGAAATGTTAAGGACATCTATTTTGAACTCCGTGACATTCTCGCAGTTGTAACAGATGAAATCAAGCACAAGGCTCTCACATTTGAAAAAGCTGAACCGACTCACAGCTACGAACACCCCGTAAACCTCTATTCGGTATGCCTTGACGGCAGAAATATCGGTACAATCGGCATTGTTCATCCGACAGTAAACAAGAAGATTGACAAAAAAGCCGCAATTGTATTTGCAGAAATTGATGTGAACGCTTATGCAAACACAGATGCCGCTCCGATTGTTTATGACGAACCGTCAAAGTTCCCGCCGATGGACTACGACATCAGCGTTGAAGTTCCTCAGGGAATGTTCTTCTCACACCTTGCAGAGTGTTGGAAAAACGAAGGCGGAGAGATTCTCAAAAGCACAAAGATTGTTGACACATATGACACAGATACAGTTCACAGCGTAACAATCCGCTTTGAGTTCTCATCAAACGAAAGAACACTTTCATCAGCCGAGGTTCAGAAGATTATGGACAAGATAATTTCAAATCTTTCTGAAAACGGAGTAAAGCTCAGAGGCTAAAAATTATGGGGGCGGTTTTTCCGTCCCCTTTTTGTGACATAATCTGACAAGCATAAGATAAAATTAAAAAATATTACTGCTGTTTTATCACACGAAGCAATGTTTTTGACATTGAAATAACATAAATTAGGCATATTTATTAAAAAGTGCTTGAAATTTACTTTGAAATATGGTATAGTAGCAGAATAGGAGGTGTTTCAGTATGTTGGATAAAACAATGATTTTTTCTCTTGGTGAGGAAAAAGATGACCAGATAAAAGCAGGGCTTACAATCGTTTATGATGCCCTCCGCCAAAAAGGATATAACCCTATTAATCAGATTGTGGGATATATTTTAAGCGAGGATCCGACCTATATTACAACATATAATAACGCTCGCAACATCATCAGCAAGATCGACCGTGACGACCTACTTGAAGCACTGGTAAAATCGTATCTTAATGTTTAAGAAAGGATGATGCCTTGTGGCAGATACCAAAAAGACCGAAAAGAAATTTTCGACTTACAAGGGCAGACCGCTCGTTCGTTGCAATGACGAAATTTACTACGGCAGTATGGAAGAACCGTATGTTATAAGAATGCAAATCAAAAGCAAAAAGGATGTCAACGGAACTGAGATTGCCGATAAGGTAACAGTTCAGCTAATGGCTACAGACCCTTATCTTTCACCGAGAAAACAGCTTGTTAAGTCAAGTGAGAAAAAGGGATTGTTCCTTGCTATGGATATTGCAGACATCTGGCTTGAAAGAGCCCTTGCAAACAAAATGTAATTTAACATTGAATTTACGGAGTAATCGGTTTTGGTTACTCCGTTTTTTCTTATACGGCGAGCCGCCGTTCCCTTCTCGTGAAGACAGTTCGCAAGTATCACAACATATTTTGCCCGAGCGTAAATTGGACGTCCGCTTTGATGAGAAACTTTTGTTTCATCATATATGGTTGATATGATGAAAATAGTGCATTCGTTTGTAGCGGCGAACAACATCTTTGTTGCATTTATAAAACCAGTCTTATCACAAACTTTTTACCGTTACATGAAAAGTGTATAGTGGATGTTCCCATACAAATGATTACAAAACTTTGAAATTTTATTATACAGAAAAAGCACTCTGCATTTCTGCAAAGTGCCTTAATTTAAAATATTAAGTTCAGAATAAATCGCCACGCTTTTTTATTCTTTTAAAATCCTTTTTAAACATGGTATGATACTTAATCGTCAGCATTCAAGTCCTCCATAAGCTCGCTTAAAGAATTAAAAGGACCGTGAAGATTTTTGCCCTCTCTGACATCCTGCATAGCCTGCAAGGTTTCTGCATTTGGCTTATCGAGTTTGATTTCAAACGGTATGCCGTTCTCCCTGACAATCTGTTTGAGATAGATATTGATTGCTGTTGACATATTCAAACCAAGTTCGTTAAGCAATGCGTCAGCTGTTTTTTTAAGATTTTCATCAACTCTGACATTCAGATTTGTTGTTGCCATAAAATCAACCCCTTTATATCTGTATATGTATAATACCACATACAAGTTACAATGTCAAGCAATTATAATTACGCTGTCATTATTTTGCACAATTTTACATACAATAAAACAAAGGTCGGGAAACAGAGCATTTCATTTTACACACTCTCTTCCCGACCTTAATTTTCAATTTTACATTTTAAATTTTCAATTTACTTTGTATCCTGCATCCTCTACTGCTTTTTTAAGAACGGAATCTTCAACATTTTTTGACATTGTAAGAACGGCTGAGCCTTTCTCGTGGCTTACTTCTGCCGATTCAACACCGTCAATTGCCTCAAGAGTTTTCTTTACTGTTGCCTCGCAATGCGGACACATCATACCTTCGATTTTCATTGTTTTTTCCATGGTTTTATTCTCCTTTTTATTTTTATGTTTTATTTTTCTGTCATGCTTTGAGCTGTGAACCTTAACAAAATTAAGTCTTAATGCGTTTGTTACAACGCAAAAGCTTGAAAGGCTCATTGCCGCCGCACCGAACATCGGATTTAACTGCCAGCCGAAAAGATTGATAAATACACCCATGGCAAGCGGAATACCGATTACATTGTAAATAAATGCCCAGAAAAGGTTTTCGTGAATGTTACGGAGTGTTGCTCTGCCGAGTCTGATTGTTGCAGGAACATCTGCAAGACGGCTCTTTACGAGTATAACATCTGCCGCATCAATTGCAACATCCGTTCCCGCTCCGATTGCAATACCTAAGTCTGCGCTTGTGAGGGCAGGCGCATCGTTAATGCCGTCACCGACCATTGCAACCTTGCCGTATTTTTTCAGCTCTTTTACATTCTTTTCCTTGCCGTCAGGAAGAACTCCTGCAACAACTTCATCAATGTCTGCGTTTTTTGCAACGGCTTTTGCGGTTTTTTCGTTATCGCCCGTAAGCATTACAACACGCACACCCATATTTTTGAGTTCATTAACAGCCTGTTTTCCGTCCTCTTTTATTATGTCTGCAACAGCAATAATACCGAGAAGTTTATTTCCTTTACAGAAATACAGCGGAGTTTTGCCCTCTTCCGCAAGCTGTTCAGCCTTTGCCTTTTCGTCTGATGAAATTTCAGCAAACTGTGAAATATATCTGTAGTTGCCGCCGTAAACGCTTTCAGAGCCTATTTTTGCGGTAAGTCCGTTACCCGTTACGGCATTGAACTCAGTCACTGCATCGCCGATAATATGCCTGTCATTTGCATAAACTACAATTGCCTTTGCAAGCGGATGTTCGCTTGATTTTTCAAGAGCAACGGCTGTTTTCAAAAGCTCGGTTTCCGAAATATTTTCGACTGTAACAATATCGGTAACGGCGGGTTCACCCTTGGTAACCGTGCCTGTTTTGTCAAGAACAACCGTGTCAATTCTGCCTGCCGTTTCAAGTGAAACTGCGGTTTTAAAGAGGATTCCGTTCTTTGCACCGACACCGTTGCCGACCATAATCGCAACAGGGGTTGCAAGTCCCAATGCACACGGACAACTGATGACAAGAACGGAAATGGCTCTTGCAAGCGAAAATCCTACACTTTGACCGAGCAACAGCCACACGATTGCAGTAATCACGGCAATTGTGATTACCGCAGGAACAAACACACCCGATACCTTGTCGGCAATTTTTGCGATAGGCGCTTTGGTGGCAGACGCATCGCTGACCATTTTAATAATCTGCGACAGCGTTGTGTCCTCACCTATTCTCGTAGCTTCACAGCGGATATATCCCGACTGATTGATTGTTGCGGCTGAAACCGTATCGCCTACAAGCTTGTCAACAGGAACGCTTTCACCCGTCAGCGCTGATTCATTGACGGCACTTTCACCGTCAATAACAACTCCGTCAACAGGAATACTCTCACCCGGACGAACTGCGAATATATCGCCTTTTTTCACCTGATCTATCGGAACAGTTTTTTCGGTATCGTCAACTACAATCGTAGCAGTCTTTGGTGCAAGTTTCATCAAGCCTTTGAGAGCGTCGGTAGTTTTGCCCTTTGAGTGAGCCTCAAGCATTTTACCGACTGTGATGAGTGCCAAAATCATTGCGGCTGATTCAAAATAGAACTCGTGCATATACGACATAACCGCCGCCGAGTCACCTCTCACCTGTGCATCGGTCATCATAAACAACGCAATTGTGCTGTAAACAAAGGCTGTGCCAGAACCAAGTGCAACAAGCGTGTCCATATTGGGAGCAAGGCGGATAATCCCCTTGAATCCGCTGACAAAAAATTTCTGATTAATCACCATCACTATGCCTGACAAAATCAGCTGAACAAGTCCCATTGCAATATGGTTGTTGTCAAAAAATGACGGCAAAGGCCATCCCCACATCATATGTCCCATTGAAAAATACATCAATACTGCAAGGACAATGAGCGATGCGATAAGTCTTTTTCTGATTTTGGGTGTTTCGGTATCTTTGAGAGAATCCTCTGCATCGGGCGATTTTTTCTCTTTGCCTTTCAAAGACGCACCATAGCCGGCATTCTGCACGGCTTTTATAATTGCAGACGAATCGGCAGAACCGTCAACATTCATTGAATTTGTAAGCAGACTGACGGAACAGGAATTTACTCCGTCAATCTTTGATACCGCCTTTTCAACACGGGCAACACAGGCGGCACAGCTCATGCCCGTTACATTGTATTGAGTCATAGTTTCTCCTACTTCATAAGCTTTTGCAAAACACCGACAAGCTCGTCAATTGTTTCATCGTTACCTGCCCTTATGTCATCTGCAACACAGGTGCGGATATGATTAGCAAGCAACTCCTTGTTAAAAGCGTTGAGTGCCGCATTGGCGGCGGCAACCTGTACCAGAATATCGGGACAGTAGGCGTCTTTTTCAAGCATACCCTTTATCCCCCGTATCTGACCTTCAATACGATTAAGTCGGTTTACAAGCGACTTGTATTCTTTTTCGGTGCGGTGCTTGTGTTTTGCACAATGTTCACACTTATTATTCTCCATAATATCAACCTCATAATTTCAAAATAGGATATATTATTCAAAGCCATTGTAAGATACCCCCTATAGGTATCTTACAATTATGATTGTATACCCCATTGGGGTATTTGTCAATAGGTAAATTACAGAAAAAAGCAGAATGCATTACGCACCCTGCTTTTATAGGATAATATTAAAATAATTCCGAATGAGTTCCGAGTCTGTAGAGCATTAAAACAAGCACATCATCTTTAATCTCATAAACAAGCAACCAATCAGGCTCAATATGACACTCGCGAGTCCCTTTATAATTTCCCATAAGGTCATGGTCTTTATATTTGGCATTTAGAGTTTCACCGTTTGCCAATGTATTGATTACGCTAAAAAGTTTATCGAGATTTTTATGTTGTTTTTTCGCAAGTTTTAAATCTTTCTTGAATTGAGAGGTAAACTGAACATCGTATTTCATACTTCCAAAGCCTCTCTAAGTGCATCCATGCTTGAATATCTCGGAGTGTTTGGGTCAGACATAATTTTTCTGCCTTCTTCTATAGCGGCAGCTGTGATATCATTTGGTATATCAAGTTTCAACTCAAAAGGAATGCCGTGTTCGCGAATGGCAGTTCTTAAAAAAATGTTTACTGCAGTTGTCATGTTAAGACCGAGTTCGCTGAAAATTTCTTCTGCCTTATCTTTTACTTCTTTATCTGTTCTGATATTAAGATTGGTTGTTGCCATAAAAACATCTCCTTTCAAGCATAGTATATGCTTATTTTCGGTTATTGTCAACATGCTGTCATTAGAAAATGTGCTTCAATAACATAAAAAAACACCGTACAAAAAGTACGGTGTTAAAAGCTGTTATTAAATTAGTCAGCTGTGTAAGGAAGCAAAGCAAGGTGACGAGCACGCTTGATAGCAACTGTAAGCTCACGCTGATGTCTTGCGCAAGTACCTGTTACACGGCGAGGAAGAATCTTTCCTCTTTCTGACATATAACGACGAAGACGAGCAATATCCTTGTAATCGATATTCTCAACCTTGTCAACACAGAAGCCGCAAACCTTCTTGCGAGCTTTTCTGCCACGGTTCATTGGTCTGTCTGCCATGATGAAGTTCTCCTTTCAATGAGAATTATTTAAATTAAGTTGAAGTTAAAATGGTAAATCATCGTCCAACGGCATATCCTGAAAATCAGAGTTTGAACCGCTCTGATAAGACGCAGGTGCCTGCGGAGCAGGTTCCTGATGATAAGCCTGGTTTCCGCCGTAAGACGGAGCACCGTATGACTGATTGCCGCCATAGGACTGATTGTAGCCGCCTGCATTGTTGTCACGGCGTTCGCCTGTGAACGAAACATTGTCTGCTACAACCTCAACAACATAACGGTTTGAACCGTCCTTAGCCTGGAACTGACGGCTCTGGAGCTGTCCTTCAACAGCAATGAGAGAACCCTTTCCAAAGTAACGGCACACAAATTCCGCTGTACTTCTCCAACATACAATGTTAAAGAAGTCGGCTTTACGCTCCTCGCCCTGCTTTACATAGTTGCGATCAACTGCAATGCTGAAGCTTGTAACGCTTACGCCTGTGTTTGTTGTTTTTAATTCAGGGTCAGCTGTAATTCTGCCCATTAAGATTACTCTGTTTAACATACTTTTCCTTTCGTGTTCGGGTTAACCCCTACAAATTGATTATTCGACTTCCTTCTTGATTATCATTGAACGCATTACGCCTTCTGTGATCTTGTAGATACGGTCGAGCTCTGCAGGGAACTCAGCTTCACTTTCAAAATCGAAAAGAACATAATAGCCTTCGCTCTCTTTGTTGATAAGGTAAGCAAGCTTTCTCTTGCCCCATTCGTCAACATTCTTCAAAGTGGCATGCTTCTCAATGAGAGCCTTGAACTTTTCAACGATGGCCTGGATACCTTCTTCGCCCTTCTTCATTGAAATGATCATTACTGTTTCGTAATTAGCTGTTACTGCCATTAATATTGCACCTCCTTCTGGACATTATGGCGGTTTTCACCGCAAGGATTGTTATGTACACAACATAACAGATTTATTATAACATAAAATCACGGTTTGTCAACATTTTTTTACTGTTTTATTAATTTTCACTTCGAGCCGATATAATAAATTTCTTCACTTTTTCAAAATCTTTACCGTTGCCGTTTGAATTTTCAACACCCGAGCTGACATCAACTCCGTCAGGCTTAACGGCTTTTACGGCTTTTGCCACGGTTTCGGGATTCAGACCGCCTGCAAGCATAAACAATTTATCATCACGAGGCAGATTTTCAAGCATTGTCCAGTCAAAGGTTTTTCCGCTGCCGGGTTCGTGTGCATCAAAAACATAGCCTACAATGTTCGGGTTCATTCTGTATTCGTCAAACTTTTCAAGGTCGCTCACATTAAACGCACGGATTACCTTTAGATATGGATTTGAAAGCACATCTTCTCCAACCTCACCGTGAATTTGAATGTAATCAAAACCGCAGTCATATGCAGTTTTCACCTGTTCAAGAGTCGGAGAAACAGTTACCGCAACCGACAAAACATTTTTATCAAGCGTTTCAATCAGGCTCTTGGCGGTTTTGGGAGAAATATTCCGCTTACTCTTTGGAAAGAACATTACAAAGCCCACAAAATCGGGTTTGCAGGCATTTACTATCTTAATGTCTTCGGCGGATGTAATTCCGCAAATTTTAACTTTCATAAACTCACCTACAAAATAATTGTACCATATCGAATTAACGGTTGCAATAAAAAAAGACAAAGGACAGTCTGTGTGGCTGTCCTTTGTCAATATCGGGAAGTAATCCAATTACTTATTAGCTGTTAAATACGCCTGTTGAAAGGTAACGCTCACCTGTGTCGGGGAACAATGCAACGATTGTCTTACCTGCGTTTTCTTCACGCTTGGCAAGCTCAATTGCAGCTGCAAGAGCGGCGCCTGATGAGATACCTACGAGGATACCCTCTGTCTTTGCAATATCATTTGCATTTGAGAAAGCGGCTTCGTTAGCAATCGGAAGAATTTCGTCATATACCTTTGTATCGAGAGTATCCGGAACAAAGCCTGCGCCGATACCCTGAATCTTATGAGGACCGCCGTGACCTTCCGAAAGTACGGGAGAAGTCTGCGGCTCAACTGCAACAACCTTTACATCAGCCTTCTTTGACTTGAGAAAGTTACCCACGCCGCTGAGTGTACCGCCTGTGCCGACACCTGCAACGAAGAAATCAACATTGCCGTCCGTATCCTCCCAGATTTCCGGACCCGTTGTATCAAAATGAGCCTTAGGGTTAGCAGGATTCTCAAACTGACCGAGGATAATGCCACCGTCAATTTCCTTTTCAAGCTCTTTAGCCTTTGCAATTGCACCGCTCATACCCTTTGTACCGTCAGTAAGAACGATTTCAGCACCGTATGCCTTGAGAAGGTTTCTTCTCTCAACGCTCATTGTTTCGGGCATTGTGAGGATTGTCTTGTAGCCCTTTGCAGTAGCTACAGATGCAAGACCGATACCTGTGTTACCTGATGTCGGTTCAATGATTGTTGAACCCTTTTTGAGTTTACCGCTCTTTTCAGCGTCCTCAACCATAGCTCTTGCCACTCTGTCCTTAACACTGCCGGCAGGGTTAAAGAGTTCAAGCTTTGCAACAACCTTTGCCTTGAGGTCATATTTCTTTTCTATATTAACGAGTTCGATAAGAGGTGTTCTGCCGATAAGTTCTGTTACACTTGTATATACTTTGCTCACAAAAATCAAGTCCTTTCAAAATTCAACAAATTAAAATCAGTCATCAAGTGAATCAAATGCTTCCTGAAGGTCATAGATAATATCGTCGATATTCTCTGTGCCGATTGAAAGTCTGATAGTGTTTGGCTTAATGCCCTGTTCTGCAAGCTCTGCCTCGCTGAGCTGTGAATGAGTTGTTGATGCAGGGTGAATTGCAAGAGATTTAACATCTGCAACATTTGCAAGAAGTGAGAATACTTCGAGGTGGTCGATGAATTTCTTTGCAGTTTCAGCGTCACCCTTGATTTCAAACGTGAAGATTGAGCCTGCGCCCTTCGGGAAGTATTTCTTGTAAAGTGCGTTGTACTTGCTGTCAGGAAGTGAAGGATGATTAACATTTTCTACCTTCGGGTTCTTAGAGAGGAAGTCAACAACCTTGAGTGCATTTTCAACATGGCGTTCAACACGAAGTGAAAGTGTTTCAAGGCCCTGGAGGAACATAAATGCGTGGAACGGTGAAAGTGTAGCGCCTGTATCTCTGAGGAGAATGGCACGAACATAAGTTACAAGAGCAGCGCCCGGAGCAGCCTCTGTAAATACTGCACCGTGATATGATGCGTTAGGCTCTGAGAACTGTGGGAACTTGCCTGATGCAGCCCAGTCAAACTTGCCGCTTTCAACGATTACACCGCCGAGAGCCGTACCGTGACCGCCGATAAACTTTGTTGCCGAATGAACAACGATATCTGCGCCGTACTCAAACGGTCTGAGAAGATAAGGTGTAGCGAATGTGCTGTCGATTACAAGCGGAATCTTGTGTGAATGAGCAATGTTTGCTACTTCTTCAATATCAATAATATTTGAATTGGGGTTACCGAGTGACTCAATGAAAACAGCCTTTGTGTTTTCGTCAATTGCATTTTCAAATGCGTTTTCTTCATCAGGATCAACGAACTTTGTTGTTACACCGTACTCTGAGAATGTATGCTCAAGCCAGTTGTATGTGCCGCCGTAGATTGTCTTTGCGGCTACGATGTTGTCGCCTGCTTTTGCAAGAGCCTGAAGTGCATATGAAACTGCCGCTGCACCTGATGCAACTGCAAGGGCTGCTGTGCCGCCCTCAAGAGCTGCAATTCTCTTTTCAAAAACATCCTCTGTCGGGTTTGTAAGTCTGCCGTAGATGTTACCTGCATCTTTGAGTGCAAAGCGGTCTGCAGCGTGCTGACTGTTGTGGAATACATAAGAAGTAGTTGCGTAAATCGGAACTGCTCTTGCGTCTGTTACAGGGTCTGCTGTTTCCTGACCGATGTGAAGCTGTTTTGTTTCAAATTTAAGATTTCTTTCGCTTAATTTACTCATTTTAATGTCCTCATTTCATTTTAATTTTAATTTCAGAAGTTATGTTGCGGATTTGATGTGTCCCGTATCACATTCGTGCATTACTGCAACATCGTTTGAATCTGAGATTTTTCATTTGGATCACCTTTCCCATATTTCCTATTTGATTGGTGGGTTTTAATTGGATTGTCTATATCATACCACAGATTTTTTATTTGTCAATAGGTTTTTTGAAATTTTTTCTTATTTTTCCTATTGGTTTAGTAGGTTTGCTGGGTTTTGATTATTGAAAAGGTCGAAAAAGCCGATATTCAAGCCGTTTTTTTATTTCAACCGTTAAGCAGTCAATTTGAAATTTTTTCTGATTTTTTAAAACTAATATTCAAAAGCATCATTTGCAAACGGCAAAACACCGCATTACCTACTAAATTGCTGTGTAAACAACAAAAGCACCCGTAAAGGATGCTTTCGGATTATATTAAATTACATAGTTATCTGCCGAATTTGCAATAATGTCGGCAAGAGTAATGTTGTCAACAACATCGTCAATAGCCTTCTGGAGTTTCTCCCACACAAAAAGCGTTGAACATTGTTCACGACGATCACAGGTATTTTCATTACCCTCAAGGCAAGCCACGGGTGCAAGACTGCCCTCGGTAAGTCTTAAAATCATACCGACAGTATAATATTCGGGTTCATGAGCAAGACGATATCCTCCGTTTGAACCTCTTGTGCTGAGCACATAACCTGCCTTTGTAAGTACGGTAATAATCTGTTCAAGGTATTTAAGCGATATTCCCTGACGGGCGGCAACCTCCTTTAGGGCTACATTTTCCCCTTGTTTACACTGAGCAAGGTCAACCATAAGTCGGAGCGCATACCTGCCCTTTGTTGAAATTTTCAAATTAACCACCCTATTCATATATTAATAATATGATTAAAGCATATCATAAACGGCTCTATATGTCAATGAGCCTGTTGCACAACAATAACCTATTTAACTTGTAAGAAAACACAAAAGCGGGAGCGAAAAACGCCCCCGCAGAGTTTATATATGAAGTTACGACGATACACCGCAAATCATTGTTACAATTCTTACTGCAAACAAAGCAAATGCAACCCACATAATCGGATGAATTTCTTTGATTTTGCCTGTAACAATCTTGAGAATAACCCAAGTAAGGATACCGAACATGATACCTGTTGCTATTGAATATGCAAACGGCATAAAGATGATTGCTACGAAACCGCCGACTGTATCGGCAATGTCTGATTCAAAATCCATCTTTGTAACATTCTTAATCATAAGAAGACCTACAAATACGAGTGCAGGAGCTGTTGCAAATGAAGGAATAGCAAGGAAAATCGGATAAAGCGGAATAGCAAGGATAAAGAGAATTGCAGAAGTAAGAGCTGTAAGACCTGTTCTGCCGCCCTCTGCAACACCTGTTGTTGACTCAACATAAGATGTTACTGTTGATGTACCGAGACAAGCACCAAGGCATGTACCGAGTGCGTCAGACATAAGAGCACGACCTACACGGGGAAGTTCGCCCTTTTCATTGAGGAGATTACCCTCCTGAGCAACACCGATAAGTGTACCTACTGTATCGAAGAGGTCAACAAAGAGGAATGCAAATACGATAACGGCAAAGTTAAGCGCATGCTGTGCCACATAACCGAAATCAAACTTGAAGAAAGTTTCTGTTGCCATATTCTGGATAGGTCCGAATACAGAGTAGTTTGCAAAATCAGGAATGAGCGATGCACCCTGATACCAACCGCAAAGCTGAGCAATGATGCCGAGAACCCATGTTGCAAGGATACCGATAAGGATTGAGCCTTTAACTCTGTAGTGCCAGAGTGTAGCAACAATGAGGATACCGACAAGTGCAAGAACCACCGGAGCAGAACCAACATCACCGAGCTTAACGAGAGTTGATGACTGAACAGCCTTGCCGTCATAGTAAGCGTCTGTTGTGATAACGCCTGCGCCCTTAAGACCTACAATTGTGATAAAAAGACCGATACCTGCCGAAATACCGTACTTGAGGTTCTGAGGAACCTTGTTTACAAGTGTTTCACGGAATTTGAAGATTGAGAGGATAATGAAAATAATACCCTCAACAAGGATAGCTGTCAAAGCTACCTGCCATGGATTTGTGATACCCTGATCTGCAAGCTGCGGAACAACTGTGTATGCAAAATATGCATTCAGTCCCATACCGGAAGCAAGAACTACAGGATAGTTGGCATAAAATGCCATGATGAGTGTTGCGAAAGCAGCCGATACAGCTGTTGCTGCAAAGATTGCATTCGGATCCATTCCTGCAGCAGAAAGAATACTCGGGTTTACAGCGAGTATGTAAGCCATTGCAAGGAATGTTGTAATGCCGGCAATAATCTCGGTTTTGACATTAGTGCCGTTTTCTTTCAGTTTGAAAATCTTTTCCAAAAGAAAGCCCCCCTAAAATATTTTGTCGAAACACGACATAGTTAAATTGTAGTTTATTCTTGCCAAAATTTCAAGTGGTATATTATACAAATTCATTGCAATAATCAAGTTTTTGATTGCTTTGTGAAGTTTTTTGAGGAAAATCAGGTACAGGCAATTATTGAACATTTCACGAATAAAATTATATAACGATAAATTTTAGTTTAAGGGGTGCTGTTATGATTGAGTTACTCGGATTTTTAGGACAATATATATGTTTTTTTATTCTTCATGTTTGCGGAGGCGGTTCGTTTCCGAAACCTTTAACAGAAAAGCAAGAGCGTGAATGTCTTGAAAAAAGTGCAAACGGCGATATTGCGGCAAGAAATATGCTCGTTGAACACAATCTGAGGCTTGTCGCACACATAATAAAGAAATATTACGGAACACAAAGCGAACAGGATGACCTTGTATCAATCGGAACAATCGGTCTGATAAAGGCAATCAACACATTTGACATGAACAAAAACATAAAATTAAGTTCTTATGCAAGCAGATGCATTGAAAACGAAATTCTTATGCATTTCAGAAATGCAAAGAAAAGTGCACAGGATATTTCTTTAAACGAAACAATTGATACCGACAAAGACGGCAACCCTCTCACCCTTCTTGATATTATGTCGGTTGACGATAATATCATCGACAATCTTGATTTGAAGCTTAATTCAAAAAAGCTCGGTCAGTTCATAAAAGAGGAACTTAACGAGCGTGAGCAAAAGATTATTGTACTGAGGTATGGTCTTGACGGCAAGGAAGCCATGACTCAAAAAAGTGTTGCCAAAATGTTAGGCATATCCCGTTCCTATGTCAGCCGAATTGAAACCAAAGCGTTAAAACAATTGCGAAAACGATTTGAAACAAGTTCTAATTTGTGAAACTTGGTAGAAATATTTACATCTTTGTCTGATGACAGACTTATTATATATTGTATTTAGTAAAGCGTTGTGATACACTTATCTTAGAATATTAAGAGTAAGGGAAGAATCATTATGAAAAAGTTATATTTATCAGCTATCATATGCACTCTCGCATTTTCTCTTTGTGCATGTGTGGGCACAACCGAAAATACAAATGACACAACCGGTGTTGAAACAACAGCAACTACCGCAACTCCTACAACAATACAACCTACAACTGAAGAGCTGACAACAGAAGAACCCACAACTGAAGAACCAACTACCGAACCAAAGGCTGATATTGACTGGAGAAATATCTACCTTAATTATGTAAACGAACATAATCTTGCACAAGGAGATATGACATCTACAGGAGGACTTACGAATTACAGCCTGTTTTATATAAACGACGATGATATTCCCGAACTTTTCGGATATGGTACTCCGTTGCCTTACGGAAACATTCTTTGCTATATTGATGATGACGGTGAGCTGCACGAAGAACACCTTGGGGCTGACGGCGGACCGTTGCTTGTAGAAAAAACCGGTAAATTCCGCTATACTTGGGGCAGAATGGGTGCATACTATGATGCACATTACACATTTGACGGCAACTCGTTGACAAAGGTTTCTGAGGGTTCATATATGAACGAAGCAGGTCCTTTAAAATTCAAGGACGGCGAAGATTACAGTGGAGCAACCTTTAAATGGAACGAAAAATCCGTTTCTGCCGAAAAGTATAAAAGTGAACTGAATGACTTTGTTAAAATAAATGAAGCAAAAATTCCAAACGCACTTGACTATGATAAAATTGTCGAACTATTAAGTTAATTAAAATTATTCACATCAATTATAAAAGCGTAGCAGAACTTTTAAACTGCTACGCTTTTATTGCAAAATAGTATTTAGTATGCTATTTTAGCATACTTTTCCCAATGGGCTTTCGATTCCCATCTAATTGAGTTATCCTTTAATATGCAAAAAGAAAAGGTACTCACTTTTGAGTACCTTTTGATGGAGCGGATGATTACTTTGCAATACAAAAAATACCAATCTCGTCTTTGACTAAAGCGTTTTAGCTTGACTTGCATCAGCGCTACGCCCTAAAAATAGTTCACTGAACTGTTTTCTATACGGGCTTTCGATTCCCATCTAATTGAGTTATCCTTTAATATGCAAAAAGAAAAGGTACTCACTTTTGAGTACCTTTTGATGGAGCGGATGATGGGAATCGAACCCACACGATCAGCTTGGAAGGCTGAAGTTCTACCACTAAACTACATCCGCTTATTTACAACATTGTCATTATATCACGCAATTATATATATGTCAAGAATTTTTTTATTATATCGGTAAGGGCACTCATTGGGTGTCCGCCTTAATGACAGAACTTGTTTAAACACATATTTTTTAATATGATGAAAACCGTTTATTCAAATTTGCACGCAATGCGTGCAATCGTGTGCAACGCACACGAGCGGGAGAACACGGTTCTCCCCTACATTATTTCGGTAACTATGGTTCATTTATACGGTTTATTTCTATCATAGTATTTGTATCTTTACTTGGCGGGCGTCCGATGAACGCCCCTACTGACACGCATATACTTTTATATATAATATGGTCGTGCAACACGGATTTTCATTTTGCAATCCATATACCCGACCATAATTTTCAACTTTCCATTTTCAATTTTCAATTGAACTGCGTTTACCAATACACAATTATTCTAATACATAATTATATTAGAATCAAAACTTTTTCTTCAATTTGGCAAGCTTTTTTTCGGCATCTTTATATCCGCCTTTGACGGCTTTTTCATAGGCTTTTACTGCCTCTTCCCTATTGCCTGTTTTTGCATAATATTCACCCAATGCGAACGACGCTGACGCTATGCCGTTATCGGCGGCAATTTTATAGTACTCCATTGCAAGTTTCGGATTGCGGGTAACACCTCTGCCGTCCATAAGAATATCTGCAATTTTGGACGCTCCATTCGCACTGCCAAGGTCTGCGGCTTTTTTGTACCACATAGCCGCCTGTTCGGGATTTTTGACACCGTTAACGGAAAATTCAGCCATCCACAATACGGCAGGAAGATAATCGAAATCGGTTGCAAGGGTATTCATTATATTTTTAGCACGGGCAACGGTTTCAACGGTCGGATTTTTCAAAAGCCGTCTTGCCTTCATGTATTCAAGCTCGCACATTTCTTTTCTGTTCTGAACGCTTGTACCGTGCAGAATCGTGTTTACATCGCTCTTAAATTCGCCGTCATTTGGTTTTTCAGTGGGCTGATGTTTTTTCATTTTATCAAACAAGCTCATAACTCTCCTCCTTACGTTTTCTGCTTATCATATATTTTACTTCAATATTACGAATACACAATTTTTATCATATCAAAACATTCAGAAAAACATATGATAGCATCAAGGCTGGCGGATGATATCCGCCCCTACAAGTTTGTCATTCTACATTAAGATTATAAATGAAAACTGCGAATTTATAAATCTGTTTGGGCATTATATTCAAAAAGCATATTGATTTTATCCTTAAATTCGATTATAATTTACTTGTAAACATAAAAACCACTTGTTTTTTAAGGAGATAACGATGAATATATTTGACAACATTGCCGCTAATCTTTCATTAAAGTATGAAAATTCGGAATTTTATAAAAACAAACTCATCAAAAGATACAAGCCACTCATCACACCGGGTATAAAGTCACAGGACGAGCTTATCATTTCTCTTGAAAAGCACTTTGACCTTGAACTAACCGACAAGGCTGTTATGAGCAAGACTTTTCTTGAACTCTGCGTTATGGGCAACATTGATTGTGATGAGCCTGATATGATTGATTTTGAAATTTACAGGGTTGTGAGGAATTCAAAGAGCGAAGCACTTTATGCCTGCGAAAAATACGACCTCGATGATGACGATATTTTCATCATCTTTGAGGAGCATAACAACTTCTTTATCAGTAACTCGCAGATTGTCGAGATGCTGCTTATCATCAAAGAGGGTGTTTCTGCCGAGGACTATGAGAATGAAACTCCCGAATTTCTCAACTACATCCGTGTCTGCCGCTACTTCTGCCAGACAAACTTTTTTAAGCTCAACAAGGCTGTTACATATGACGAGTTCGATATGATTGACATTCCCGAAGACGAAAATGATTCTGACGATGCCGATTATTTTGACGAGTCTGATGATGAAGCTGACGATTTCACAGATGCAATTGAGTTTTAAGAATTAACAGAATAAACAGTTTGGGCTGTCACAGAATTCCGCATTCTGCGACAGCCCTTCTTTTATGCTCGCATTTAATTTATCAAATTTACTTTTTACGATTAAACTTTTTCACCTTTTCGGAAAGCTCGACAAGCTCTTCTTTTGAAAGTTCGGGAAGATGTTCAAGGTCATCAAGAAACTTTGCACTGCTTTCGTCAGCACGAAGTTTTGTGCTTTCGACATAGTAGCTTGTGATTACGCCCGGAACTACTGCAATGATGAGAATTGAACATATCGAAAGAAAGATTGAAAGCACTCTGCCGACAAGCGTTGTTGCAAGCACATCGCCAAGTCCTATTGTTGTGGCAACGCTGAAACAGTACCATATGCTGTCAAAAAGCCGAGTTATGTTCGGCTCAAAAATCCATATTGCAACACTCACCGCAAAAAACACAATAACATAACTGCACAAAAGCTTGATTGCACCCGTCCGTTTGAGGACAATTTTCAACAGTCTTGTCTTTTTCAAAGCACCACCCCATTTGTATAAATTATAACAATTAAAATTACCTCCGTCAAGGCGGTGGATATACAGCTTTAAGAATAGAATCATTTGAAAGTGAAATTGTCCTATCGGACAGTTGCGGATGACATACCGAATAAAAATAAAACCGACCTGTCATAACAACAAGTCGGCTTTACTTCTGAAATATAAAATGAAATGAAAAATTAGAATTAACGATTAATCGGAATATTTTCTGATTTTGAGATATATTCCCCTGTCATCGGCAATTTTCTGACAAGCCTTGATGTCCTCCTCGGGGATTGTATCTACGATTGAAAACTGCGTATGTTCAAAATATTTCTTTGCATCCTCTGCAAATTTGAGCATTGACTCATACGCATGGTCAAAAACAGGACGGCAAACTTCGTCATACTTTTCCGATGAACAGGTATTGAGGCTGATTGAAACAGAATCAATATACTTTGAAATCAACTCAGCTGTGGGCTTGTTGTTGATTCTGTCAGAAAGACCGTTTGTGTTGAGTCTGAGTTTGATGCCGGGGTGCTTTTCCTTTACATATTTTGCGGTTTCAAGCATATTGTCAAGAGCTGAAGTCGGTTCGCCGTAGCCACAGAATACAAGCTCCTTGTAACCTGTGAAATCAAAATCATCAACAGCCTTTTTAATATCCTCCATACTCGGATCATGCTTGTGCCAGAGTGTATCTGCACTGCCGACCGAATCGGTATTGTTGCGGATACAGAATGTGCATCTGCAAGGGCATTTGTTCGTCAGATTAGCATAGATAGATGTTTTGTACACATAAAGAATATCTGCCATTATGTTTTCTTCTCCTTATTGAAACTCACATTAAAGCGAGAGTTTTTTCTTGAAATTGATTTTATCAAGACCGATGCCTACAACAATGTAGATTAATGCTCCTACACCGGGCTGCAACCAGCAAGTGGGAAGTTCCGCAATTGCGGCACCAAAGTCATACATAAGACCGTTTGCAATAAAGTAACCGCCGATTGTAACGATTGTTGTTGGAATGAGCATAAGAAGTGATGACGGACTGATGATTTTTTCATCTTTGCCACGCTTTTTCATTGCCATTCTGCAAAGCACAAACGGAACTGCGTTGACAGCCTTGATAATAGCTGTTGGGATTGCCCAATGCGGATAACCCGAAATAAGGTCGGCAAGAGCGCCGCCGATTGATGATGCGATAATTCCGAAAGGTCCGGGGAGGATACTTGCGGCGAGATAAATCATAGAGTCGCCTGCATGAGAGTATCCAAGCGGTGACGGAATCTTGATAAAAGCAGTTGTAACGGTAACAAGAGCCGCACACATTGCCGTAATTGCAATCAGCTTTACATTATAATTTGAATCGGTTTTTGAAACAGTTTTAGCAGTCATAGTAATTTCCTCACAAAAGCATTTTTAAATGTTTTTCAAATTCAATACCCTCATTGCGATGAATACCGAGTTTAACGGTTTCGCAAAGCGAGGTCTGTATGAATTTTACCGCCAGATTTACGGTATCTTTCAGGCTGTCACCACGGAGTAATCCCGAAAAGACAACCGAGGCAAACAAGTCGCCCGTACCCGAATAGCTTCCGCCCGTCTTTTCACAACTGACACAAAACACCTCATCATCGGTTGCAATGAGATTGTTAATCCTTGTAACCTCATCGGAAATTTTATGCTCAATGCCTGTAACAATCACGGTTTTCACCTTGTAGAGTTGTAAAAGCTTTTTGGCAAGCTCTGCAACCGTATCGAGAAAATCGGGAGAATCGGCATTTTTAATCAGTTCTGAATAGTCGGTATCGCACAGAATACAACATTCGGTAAGGTTCGGGGTGATTACATCGGCGGCTGAAACGAGTTTTTTCATCTTTTTGCCGAGAGTTTCGGTAAAAAGGCTGTAGGTTCTTCCGCCGTCACCGAGAACCGGATCCACAAGTACAAGCGTGTTGTCGGTTTCAAAGCTGTCTATAAATGAAAGAATTTTGTCCACCTGCTTTTCGCTTGAGAGGAAACCCGTGTAGATTCCGTCAGGCTGAAAGCCGAGTTTTTTCCATTCACTTGTGTAATAATCAAGCTTATCGGTGCAATCGTTGCAGTAAAAGCTTTCAAATCCCGTCTGACTTGTCAAAACGGCTGTCGGCATAGGACACGGCTGAATGCCCATTACAGACAAAACAGGGATTGCCGCCGTCAGCGAACACTTGCCAAGTCCCGATAGATCATTGATTAATACAGCTTTTTTTGTCATCATACCACGCCTTAAAATTTCTGAACAGTTCAACATTTATCTTGTGATGTTGTCATTATACAACACCACTGTCATTATTTGTATGTACAATTTTCAGAATTTTTATAGGTACAGTTTGCAAGGTGTAAAAAATGACATCCCACTTTTGAGATGCCATTTCATATTTATTAACTGATTTTCTGTTAAAACTCATATTGTGACCACATGGAGATTATTTTTACGATTTTTTCTTCCTCATAAACCATATAGACAAGTCTGTGCTGAGAATTTATTCTGCGTGAATAGCATTGTTTCAGATTTCCGATGAGCCGTTCATAAGGCGGTGGATTTTGAAAAGGATTTTCGCTGATAAGTTCAAGCAAATTCTGCACATTACGCTTTAATGCAGGATACTGCTTGATTTTTTCCTTATCCTTTTGGGCTGATTTTGTAATCATCAACTTATAATTACCACTCAAATTCTTCACACTCCTCAAGCGGAGTTTCAATTCCGTCCTTTAATTTTTCACTCATGCCGGGAATTGAATTAAGATACATTGTTTCAACAAGATTATTATACTCTTCTTCACTTATAAGCACAGCATTTCCGCTTTTGGTGCTGATGTTTATAGGTTCATTATACTTTACAGTCTGATCAATCAATTCAAAAATTTGTTTTCTGAAATTAGTTACATTAGTATTAATCACAATCGCACCTCCTATATCATTATATGTACATTATAGCGTACATATAATAGAAAGTCAATATTATTACAACAAAATTCCGCAATCGGTCGGGTTGGTTTTCTTAATCATATGTCCCGCCTCGTGCATTGTCGTGGCAGTTTTGGTTTGTCGGGGTGCAGTTTTGGCTTTATTAACAAAGCAGACATAAAATGATTGTACAGTTTACCGATATAATTAAAGGTCGGAATATTGTATAATCGTTTACATATTCTATTTATCGTGGGGAGATATGTATGTGGAAAGAACTTCATACACAGCATGAAATTGACAATTTCATGAAAGAAATTATCGGATTTCACGACAGTTGCATAAAAGAAATAAAATATTCAAGCGGTGCTTATGTCGAAAAGAATCTGTCAATGTCGCCGGTAAACACAAAGCGTACATTAACAGTTCTTATTCAGCGACAATTTGAGGATATTTCCGCACTTGAACTTGAATTTTCCGAACTTGAATATATAAGCATGTATCCCGTGAAGCAAGATTACACCTGTGAAATATTGGACGCATCATTTTTCATAAAAGACGGTCTTATTTATTGGTGCGATAACGGTGATGTAAAGGAAGATGACATACACAATTATAAAGGCACGGTCATCTGCTCAAAGAAAGTTCGTTGGAGAAATGCAAGCGAGCTTATCGGTAAAAGAGATTTTTATAAAAGTGCAAACGAATAACAGACGGCAATTTAAAAGCAACGAAGTTTTTGCTCCGTTGCTTTTTTGTTAACCTATAAAATCATTAAAAGATTTTTGTGCTATATCCGATACTATTCTCTGCATTTCAGAACGGGAATTTGCGTTTCTCGCCCTGTCAATGCAGCTTTCACGGTACTTTTTCGGCATACTTGAAAAGACAAACATTGCGTCGGGATTTTCACCGAGTGCCATTGTAAAACCAAGCGGCAAATCCCATTTTTCTCCGAGTATTTCTGCAGTTCTGTTCACCGTAATCACCCCTGTTTTAGTTTTTGCATAGGGATTTAAGATACAACAGAGAATAATCGGAAATCAGAAACCGAAAATAAAATTACTTCTGCTCTGCAACAACAGCAAAGAATACAAGGTCGGAATCGCTGTCATTAATAAGGCTGTGTGTATGACCTTTCGGGCAATAGTGGCACACGCCTGCCTCAACCCTTTCATACTCGCCGTCCATAAGCACCTTGCCTGTTCCCTCAATGATGTAGAACATTTCGCAGTTGCCCTCGTGAGTGTGAAGTCCGATTGACGCACCGCTTTCAAGGCGACCGTACATAATCATATTTCTGTCATCCGTGAATTTCTTTACGGCATACGCCTTTTCGCCGCCTTTAAAATTCGGCAAAATCTGTTCTTCCATATTCTTGAAATCAATAATCATATCTCGTGTCCTCCTGTTTTGATCAAATTAAAAATTTTAAAGTTCTTTATAATAAGGACAGATGTCCTCATAGTGACCGTCTTTCATCAAAAAGCCTTTCGGAATAACTCCGAGTTTTACAAAGCCAAGGCTTTCATAAAGTTTTCTTGCAGGTTTGTTGGTTCTCACAACAGCATTGAACTGCAAAATTTTGAAGCCGTATTTTTTAGCACGCTCAAGGCAATCCGACACAAGCTTTCTGCCGACACCTTTTCCCCTTGACGATGAGGAAACCGCATAGCTTGCATTACAAATATGACCGCATCTGCCGACATTATTCGGATGAAGAATATACATTCCGAGAATCTCGCCGTTTTCATCGGTTGCAATGGGACAACAAGTTTGCTCTGCAAAAAACTTTTTTCCGCTTTCAAAATCAAGTTCTTCAGTCTGCGGAAAGGCAACTCCGTCCCTTACAACTTCATTCCATACGGAAATCATACCATTAATATCATTTCCCCCGTATTCTCTCACGGTAATACTCATTTTCAGTCACCTCGGGTTAATTTTAGCACTATAAGTTAAAATTTTCAATCCAAACGGCTGAAATATTTACTATTTTTACCTTTTTAAAATTGCAAATTAATCTTGAAATTTGTCGAAAGATACTGTATAATCTATTTGTAGAATTGAATAAGAATGATCTTATCAAGAGTGACTGAGGGGACAGGCCCTGTGAAGTCCGGCAACCTGCGTATGCAAGGTGCCAAATCCTGCGGTATTTACCGAAAGATGAGTAAACACGGCACCTTTCGGAAGAACGGTGCTTATTTTTTTGGAAGGAGTTTTCTAAATGGCTAAACATTTATTTACATCCGAGTCTGTAACGGAAGGTCATCCCGACAAAGTGTGTGACCAGATTTCCGATGCAGTTCTTGACGAAATCCTCTCTCAGGATAAAAACGCCCATGTTGCCTGCGAGGTTACGGCTACAACAGGCATGATTCATGTTATGGGTGAAATTTCAACCAATTGCTATGTTGACATCGCAGATGTTGCAAGAAAGGTTGTAAACAACATTGGTTACAACGATCCGAAGTGCGGTTTTGACGGCAACACCTGTGCGGTTCTCACATCAATTGACGCACAGTCACCCGACATTGCAATGGGCGTAAACGAAAGCCTTGAGCTTAAAGACGGCGAAAGTGATACAGACAATCAGATTGGCGCAGGAGATCAGGGCATGATGTTCGGTTATGCGTGTGATGAAACACCCGAACTTATGCCGATGCCTATTTCTCTTGCCCACAAGCTTGCAAAACAGCTTACAAAGGTAAGAAAAGACGGCACTCTTTCATATCTCCGTCCTGACGGCAAAACTCAGGTTACTGTTGAATATGACGATGACAAGATTGTCGGCATTGACACGGTTGTAATTTCAACACAGCATGATGATGATGTTACACTTGAGCAGATTAGAAAAGACCTTATCGAGTATGTTATCAAACCGATTATCCCTGCTGAGCTTATGAATGAGAACACAAAGATTTTCGTAAACCCGACAGGCAGATTTGTAATCGGCGGTCCTGTCGGCGACTCAGGTCTTACAGGCAGAAAGATTATTGTTGATACCTACGGCGGATTTTCTCGTCACGGCGGCGGTGCATTCAGCGGTAAAGATCCGACAAAGGTTGACCGCAGTGCCGCTTACTACTCAAGATATATTGCAAAGAACATTGTTGCCGCTAAACTTGCCAAGAAGTGTGAAATTCAGCTTGCATATGCAATCGGTGTTGCAAAGCCTGTTTCAATTATGGTTGACACATTCGGCACATCAAAATATTCAAACGAAGAACTGGCAAACGCTGTTGAAAAGGTATTTGACTGCCGTCCGCAGTCTATCATCAGACAGCTCAAGCTCACGGAAACAAAGTATCTCCCACTTGCCGCTTACGGTCATATGGGCAGAGAAGAACTCGGTGTTGAATGGGAAAAGACAAATAAGGTTGACGAGCTTTTAAAGGCTGTCGGCTAATAGAATTAAATTGTTCGATAATTTCGGGAGTAAGGTTTGTGTACAAACGCAAATTCTTGTTCCCGATTTTTTTATTTTAAAAAATATTGTTGATAAATTGTACAAACAATTACAATGCTACGCTCGGGCTTGATATGTTTTGTAGGCATTACAAACTATCTGCACGAATTGGGAACGGCGGCTCGCCCCTACAGAATTGTACAAACAATTACAATGCTACGCTCGGGCATGATATGCTTTGTGGACATTACAAACTATCTACACGAATTGGGTACGGCGGCTCGCCGTGCGGGCGTCCGATGAACGCCCCTACCGGATTGTGGTATTCATAATTAACACAAAAATCCCGATTAACTTTTTACGGTTAATCGGGATTGTGATTTTTTATGTAGATGTTATTTTAATTCATAATCAGAATTAAACTTCTGCAATAACCTCAACTTCAACAAGGACATCCTTTGGAAGCTGTTTTACTGCAACACAGCTTCTTGCCGGCTTTGATATGAAATACTTGCCGTAAACCTCGTTGAAAGCACCGAAATCTTCCATATTTTTTAAGAAACAAACTGTCTTAACAGCTTTTTCAAGAGAACTGCCTGATGCCTCAAGAACATTTTTAAGGTTTGTGCAAACCTGTTCTGTCTGAGCCTCAATTGTTGCAGCCTCAACATTGCCTGTTGCAGGGTTAATTGCAATCTGACCCGATGTAAAAACAAGACCGTTTACCTTTACAGCCTGTGAATACGGACCGATAGCATCGGGAGCATTTTTAGTATAAACCTTTTCCATTATAATGACCTCCTGTCAATATATTAAAAATTACTGATTAAACAAGCTTAAAGCCTGCGTCAACAAGTGCATCACGAATTTCTTTAATCTGAGCAAAATCTCTTGTTTCAAGAACAACACGGAGATAACAACCGTTTACATCCGTACCCTCTCCGCCTCTTTCGTGGTGGATAGAAATTACATTTGCGCCCTTTTCGGCAATGATATTTGAAACGGCAACGAGCTGACCCGGCTTATCCTGAAGTTCAACACAGAAAGTCTGCTGTCTGCCTGTCATGAGAAGTCCACGCTTGATAACTCTTGAAAGGATTGTAACATCAATGTTACCGCCCGATACAACGCAAACAACCTTCTTGCCCTTAACAGGGAGCTTGTTGAACATTACAGCAGCCAAAGGAGCTGCGCCTGCACCCTCGGCAATCATCTTCTGTGACTCAATAAGCTTGAGAATTGCAGATGAAATTTCGTCATCGCTTACCGTTACGATATCGTCAACATACTTCTTAACATATTCAAATGTATGCTCACCCGGTTCTTTAACCTGAATACCGTCGGCAATTGTAGAAACGCTGTCAAGATGAACAGGCTCGCCGTTCTTGATTGACTCAACCATTGAAGGAGCGCCCTCTGCCTGAACACCGTAAACCTTAATGTTAGGATTAAGGCTCTTGATTGCACAGGCAACACCCGAAATAAGTCCGCCGCCGCCGATTGCACATACAACAGCGTCAACATCGGGCATTTCGTTCATAATTTCGATACCGATTGTACCCTGACCTGCAATTACATTTTCATCGTCAAACGGGTGGATAAATGTATAGTTCTTTTCATCACGAAGTCTTAAAGCCTCGTTATAAGCGTCATCATAAACACCCGGAACCATACAAACCTCGGCTCCGTAGTTCTTAGTAGCCTCAACCTTTGAAATAGGTGCACCGTCAGGCAGACAGATAAGCGACTTGATACCGTACTTTGTAGCAGCAAGTGCAACACCCTGAGCGTGGTTGCCTGCAGAACAGGCAATAACACCTCTTGCCTTTTCTTCTTCGGTAAGCTGAGAAATCTTATAACCTGAACCTCTTACCTTGAATGAACCTGTAATCTGAAGATTTTCGGGTTTGAGATAAACATCACAATCATCACAAATACCCCTTGCCTGAACAATATTAGTCTGTCTGATAACATCCTTCAAAACATATGATGCGTGATAGATTTTGTCTAATGTAAGCATACCAATTACTTCCTTTTCTATATGTATCCATTGCCTATTTTAATACAACAAGGCTTTAAAATCAAGTTTTTTTAGAATAAACAAAGGGAATTTTTGCAGGATTTTTTAAAGTCTTATTCATAATTCGCAAACAGAATATAAAATAATAATAACGAACAAATAAAAACACCTGCTTACAAGCGTAAACAGGCGTTTCTATGAAATTATGAAATTGGTATTAACTAATTGAATACTTACAGCCTAAGTTAAGCAAGTGATGCGCCAAGCTTTTTGCAAGCCTCAAGGGCGTCGTCATCTGGAGCTTCGTTACAGATAACGCTTTCGCAAACAAGGTTTGCACCATCACCCTTACAGGTGTCCTCCCAGTTTCTCATCCATTCGCCGTCACCCCAGCCGTATGAACCGAAGAGGGCAATGCTTTTGCCGTTTAATGCACTTTCACATTCATTGAAAACAGGCTCAAACTCGCTGTCCTCAAGAACCTCCGCACCCATTGCAGGACAACCGAATGCAATGCCGTCAAAATCGGCAACCGATGAAGAATCAAAATCGTTTACATTTGCAAGAGTAACTTCTGCACCAGCGGACTTTGCACCCTCGGCAACGGCTTCCGCCATCTGCTCTGTGTTACCTGTACCGCTCCAGAATACTACTGCTACTTTACTCATATTATATACTCACCTTTCAGTTTTTGTACTTGATTACACTTTAAGTCAGTTACACGCAACCGTCAGTTTCTGAATAGGTGTGCCCTGTAACCACTTAGAGTAATAGATGTCAGAACATTTTTTGAATTTGGCGAACTCTTTGGCTGCTTTTTCTTCATTACCGTAAACCTTCCAGCAACCTGAATATTTACAGCAATTTCCTTTATGAAGAATAAAGCCACGGACATCTTCGGGAGGATAACCGAGGAACAGTCCGATTTCGTGCGGGAACTCTGTTGAGTCTTTAAGTCGGTGGCGAAGCTCCCTTATACAGCGTGCGGCATCGTGTGAATGATACCCCTGCGACTCAAGCAACTTGCACGCATATTCATCGGACAAATCAACAGCAAGCTTGGACGGGCGAAAAATATAGATTAAAGCCTTTCCGTTGCTGAACTTCAGTGGCAGAACTTTTATTCCCTTTTTGCAGAACATTTTATTCAGCTTTCTCACATCACATTCGCACTCAAGCCGTGATGAGTACGGACAGTTAAAAAGGTTAGCCGTTTTTATTCCTGCAAGCGTTGGGGAACAATGCTTGATAATTAAATCTTCTGACATCTTTTCCTCTAAATAATTGAATGAATGATTTGAATAGAATTGAATAAATACACCACAGTGATTATCCGATAATTGTTTTATGGTTAGCTTTTGCTAACTTAATTCCATAAGCAAGACTTGTTTGTTGTCTTTATCTTACAGTTAATAATATACCATCGGTCAATATTATTATCGGCTCTCAAAGGGTTTTCTATGCTCCAAACGGACAGGTAATTTTTGCAAAATTTTAGGGACAGCAAACGCTGTCCCTGAAAGGAGAAGAGATATTATGAATAATTACCCGGCAAAGTAATCATCAAATATTCTGCGGATATTTCCGCAGTCCGTCGAAAATAATAATAGGCGTATCTTTTCGACAATGTTATTATAGCACCTCGCAAAGTCTTTTTACTGCTCTTTACGGACATATAAGGCTCTGTTCAGACGAGCGATTTTCTGTATTCGTTCGGCGACTTATTCATCACCCTTCTGAAAGCACCCGCAAACTTACTGCCGTTGTTGTAGCCGACAATTCCTGCAATTTCAAGCACGCTTTTGTCGGTGTTTTTCAAAAGCGAGGCGGCCTTTTGCATTTTACAGTTCGTTATGTAGCCGTTAATCGTGTCGCCGTAGACACCCTTAAAGCAAATTTTAAGAGAAGTTGAAGAGATGCCGAGCATATCGGCAAGCTCCGTAATTGTTATATGCTCATCAAGGTGAGCAAGCAGATATTTTTTTGCCTCTTTTGCGGCGGTAACCTGTGAGCGTGAAAAATACCGTCTTTCCTCACTCTCTCCCTTGTAATCAAGACCGCTCAAAAACAAAAGAAGTTCAAGCACCTTAACCTTGTGATAACCCTTTCGGATATTTTCGGGAACGGAATAGAGTTCCGAAAAAATATGCTCAATGCTGATATTTTCACGCATAATTGAGTACGGCTTTTCGGAACAGAATTTCATTTCAAGCTCTTCGGGGCTGACAAAAACATCGTCAAGAATACACGAAAAACACCTTGGCACACGGTTCATATCAATTGCAACCGATACACCGTGGTAGTGGCTCAGCGGACAATACCTGTGTCGGATGTTCTCCGTATTCTTCTGTATCGACAAATCACCCGACGCAAGGTAAAGATATTCGCCGTTTTTGTATTCAAACTCGATTCTGCCCTCCTGACAATGCGTGATGATGAGCATTTCTCTTCCCTTTGCAAGATTAATGTCACAACTTTGCATATGAACATCGTAATACACAAGCTCAATGCCTGAAAATACAGGGTACACGGTGACCTCGCAATCGCCCGTGATGTCCTGTGAACGGTATATGCTGAACGATTCGCCGTGTTCAACAGTCTGTATCATACCGTATGGATTGTCAATTTTCTGCAATACTGCCATAAGCTCCTAAAAACCTTATTCCACCTTCATAACGGTGTATGCGCCTATATCGTTTACTGTCTTTTTGAGGACTTTATCCTCAATTTCTCTTTTCATTCTGACCGTAACTCTGCCGGAAGAAACATCGGCTTCCGCCCACACACCGTCAATTGAATTGAGTGCGTTTTCTACTCTTGCGGAACAGTTTTTACAGACCATTCCGTCAACAACAAGAGTTTTTTCATAAGGATAATGTGACTTATCCTTATCGGCAACCTTGTTTTTCTTTACACTCTCATCACTTGCACCGCAACATCCGCTTGCAAGTTTCTTCTTGTAACTTTTGATTACGAGAACTACAAACACAATGAATGCCACGGCAAGCAATCCGTAAAAAACATACTCCATATGTATCTCTCCTTTTATTTTTTACGATTCAGAACAGTTCTGAATACACTTTGCACCGTAAAATCTCTTCAACACCGAATTCATAATTTCAATAACAAACAAGAAGGGGTACAGCTTTTTGCTGTACCCCCTACAAAACATTTACTTATGATTATGGCAGTCACCGTGACACGCACAGTGCGCACAGTTTGCACCGCAGGAGGATTTGCCCTCTTTTTTGTCTTTTACCATACGGGCAACCACAAAAGCAATCACGGCAATAACAATTAATGCAACAATGATTGTGCCGATATTAGCCGCTAACCATTCAAACATTTTTATTCCTCCCATTGTTAATCAATAAATTTATTACTTCTTAGCCGACTTAACTTTAAGAGTTGTAGCCTCTTTGTAAGGTCTTACGAGCATATAAATCATAAATGCAAATACTGCAACGGCAAAGATAAGACCGATTACATTAAGGCCGCCTGCAAAGATTGAACCGAACTGGAATACCATAAATGCAATTGCATAAGCAAATACGCACTGATAACCGACTGCGAACCAGAACCACTTGATGTTGTTCATCTCTCTCTTGATAGCACCCATAGCGGCAAAGCAAGGAGCGCAGAGAAGGTTGAAGAGAAGGAATGAGAAGCCGCTGAGTCCTGTGAATGCGGTGCCGATTTCCGTCCATCCGCCCGGATAAAGGATACCCATTGTACCAACGATGTTTTCCTTAGCAACAAGACCTGTGATAGATGCAACGGTTGCCTGCCAGTTACCCCAGCCGAGCGGTGCAAAAATCCATGCAAGACCGTTACCGATTGCGGCAAGAATTGAGTTTCCGATTTCGTCCTCACCGAGCATACGGAATGTACCGTCAACAAATCCGAAGTATGTTGTGAACCAAACAAGGATTGTTGAAAGGAGAATGATTGTACCTGCCTTCTTGATGAATGACCAGCCACGCTCCCACATTGAACGGAGAAGGTTGGATACTGTCGGAAGATGATAAGCCGGAAGCTCCATTACAAACGGAGCGGGATCGCCTGAGAACATCTTTGTCTTTTTAAGCATAATACCTGAAACTACGATTGCAGCCATACCGATGAAGTAAGCCGATGTTGCAATCCATGGTGAACCACCGAAGATAGCTCCTGCAATCATAGCGATAAACGGCTGTTTAGCACCGCAGGGAATGAATGTTGTTGTCATAATAGTCATACGGCGGTCACGCTCATTCTCAATTGTACGGGACGCCATGATACCCGGAACACCGCAGCCTGTGCCGACAAGCATTGGGATAAACGACTTACCCGAAAGACCGAACTTACGGAAGATACGGTCGAGTACGAATGCGATACGAGCCATATAACCACAGCTTTCGAGGAAAGCAAGGAGAATGAAGAGCACGAGCATCTGCGGAACAAAGCCGAGAACCGCACCTACGCCGGCTACGATACCTTCAAGGATAAGGCCCTGAAGCCAGTCTGCACAATTGATTTGGTTAAGGCCGTTCTCAATAAGTTTTGGAATACCGGGAACCCAGATTCCGTATGTTGCGGCATCGGGAGCGCCGTAACCCTCTTTATAATCTGTGTTGAGGTAGTTTGAAACAGCCTTTTCAAGATCAGATTTCTTAGTATCGGGAGTTTCTGTAATTTCAAGAGTTTCTTCATCCTGAACAGAATATGTAACACTTGCGTCTGAAGGTGTGAGATTTACGAGTTCTGCAAGAGCAGCCTTAGCGGCATCTTCGGAATAATTTTTAGATTCAAGATCAATCGCTTCTGCAATGTCGTCATTACCGTACTGAGCATTGAACGCCTCGATAATTGCATCTGAATCACCGTAGGTTTCTTCAGCCTCGGCAGCCTGTGATGAGCCGATACCGAAAAGGTGCCAGCCGTCACCGAAAAGACCGTCATTTGCCCAGTCCGTTGCGGCAGTACCTACTGTCTGCATCGAGATATAGTAAACAAGGAACATGATAACCGCAAAAATCGGAAGACCGAGCCAACGGTTGGTTACAACCTTATCAATCTTGTCCGATGTTGTAAGCTTACCCTTGTTTTTCTTCTTATAACAGCTCTTGATGATTGAGGCAATGTAGATGTATCTCTCATTAGTGATGATACTCTCTGCGTCATCATCAAGCTCTTTTTCAGCCGCCTGAATATCTTTTTCAATGTGGTCAATAACATTCTGCGGAATGTCAAGCTTTGCAAGAACCTTGTCGTCACGCTCAAAAATTTTGATAGCGTACCAACGCTGCTGTTCTTCAGGCATATTGTGAACAGCCGCCTCTTCAATGTGAGCGATTGCGTGTTCAACTACGCCGTTAAAGCTGTGCATAGGGATTGTTTTTGTTGAGTCTGCGGCTTTGATTGCAGCCTCTGCGGCTTCCATAATGCCTGTGCCTTTAAGAGCTGAAATTTCAACAACCTTACAACCAAGCTGTCTTGAAAGCTCATCAATGTTGATTGAATCGCCGTTCTTCTTAACGAGGTCAATCATATTGATTGCCACAACAACAGGGATGCCGAGCTCTGTAAGCTGTGTTGTGAGGTAAAGGTTTCTTTCAAGGTTAGTACCGTCAATGATATTGAGAATCGCATCAGGGCGTTCGCCGACAAGATAGTTACGGGCAACAACCTCTTCAAGAGTATAAGGTGAAAGTGAATAGATACCGGGCAAGTCCATGATTGTAACATCCTTGTGCTTTTTGAGCTTACCCTCTTTTTTCTCAACAGTTACGCCGGGCCAGTTACCGACAAACTGGTTGGAACCCGTGAGTGCGTTAAACAAAGTTGTCTTACCGCAGTTAGGGTTACCTGCAAGAGCAATTTTAATTTCCATATATCAGTTATCCTCTCTTAGATTAGCAAAAGCTAACCGTAATGTTATAAAAATACGGGATTTCTCCCGTAGGATTTATAAGTATAAATTACTCAACTTCAATCATTTCAGCATCGGCTTTTCTGAGTGAAAGTTCATAATTTCTTACAGTAATTTCAATCGGATCTCCGAGCGGAGCAACTTTTCTGATGTAAATTTCAACACCCTTTGTGATGCCCATATCCATAATTCTGCGTTTAACAGCACCTTCACCGTGAAGCTTAACAACCTTTACGGTTTCACCTACTTTTGCCTGTTTTAAAGTTTTCATAACAGTTTCCTCCGTCTTAATTTCAGCATAAAGCCGTATAAAAACACCTCTCGGAACAACTCCGCCGTGTGTTCATTTACAGATTATAATTAAATCATAATTTTACGAGCCATCTCTTCGCTGATTGCAACTCGTGTTTCTTTAACATTAACAATAACATTTCCGCCAAGAGCAGAAATAACGGTAACCTCTCCGCCGGCAACAAAACCGAGATTTTCAAGGTGCTTTTTAACCTCGGGAGAACCTCCGACTTTCTTTATAATATTGGTTTCACCTGTGTTAGCAAACATCAAAGGCATCATAAAATCAATCTCCTTTAAGTTAGCAGATACTAACAATATTCGTTAATCAAAGGTTAGCTCTCGCTAACCGATTATATGGTACTATAAAACTCGAAATATGTCAATAGGCTTGCAAAAATTTTTTTACAAATTTTAAATTTTGGCATTTTGAATATTTGACATCTGTGTTTCGGATATTTGTTTTGTTGATTTCGGTAAAATAATTTTTCACCATTATTGAAAACATCACTTATTTTATTGATTTTTTGTTCATATCATGATATGATTAGACAATGTAAAGGAGTGCAGACTATGCAATTAAAAGAATCCGGTGAAATGTACCTTGAAACAATATATGTTCTTTCAAAAAAGAGCAACTACATAAGATCAATTGATGTGTGTGAGGAAATGGGATATTCAAAACCCAGCGTAAGCCGTGCCGTTGGACTTCTTAAAGAGGGCGGCTACCTTAAAGTCGGCAATGACGGTTCACTTATTCTCACGGACTTGGGCAAAGAGATTGCCGAAAGAACATACGAAAGACATACCGTGCTTTCAAAGCTCTTTGTTGCACTCGGAGTTAATCCCGAAACTGCCGCTGCAGACGCCTGCAAAATGGAACACATTATCAGCGACGAAACCTTTGCCGCATTGAAAAATCACCTTGAAAATCATATGCAGTAAAAGGCTGAATAATTACCGAATATTACACACAAAAGGCTGACGATTTCTCGTCAGCCTTTGTTTTTTTACTCAACTGCTTTCAATAAGGCGATACACTTTTTCGATTGATTCAACAATTCGACACGCTTAAATAAAACGCAAAAATAACAATAGTACAAATTATTGCAGCTGCTTTTTTCATAAGCACACCTCGTTATTATAAAATATCATCAAATGAACTTTGTTAGCCAATTATCCAAGAATTTCACCTGTTCAGCTGTATGAAACCAATGTTCACCGCCATTCATAACAGTAAGGTCAGCATTTATCTTCTTTGCAAATTTATTGATTGTTTCAAACGATGTAAGGTTATCATTTTCACCGTACAAAATTGAGGTGAGAACATTCCAAGAAATTTGGTGTTCACGAACATAGCAAAGATATTTCCAAGATAAAGTTTCACCAAATTCAGTAGAGATTGTTTTCTTATCACGAAGTTCATTCTCTGTTACATTCGCCCATTTCATCATATTAGTAATGAGGTTTTCCATATCTACAACAGGCGAAATAAACATAGCTTTGTCAATCTGTTTATCTGAAAAGGCATTCATAGAATAAAATGCACCTATGCTATTCGCAATCAGAACTATATAATCATAATTTTTGCAATAATTATCGAACAGATTTGTAAATTCCTGTTTTGCATCCCACGGTGTTTCTGATTTATAGTCAAAGCCTATAACATCATATTCAGGTAGCAAAGGTTTGTAATGCTCCGATTCTGTAGCATTACCACCCTTTCCGTGTACATATACAGCCAGTTTACGCATTTAAAATTCTCCTTTTGCGGAACAATATCAACAGTTGCGGAATAATGCAAAGGCGATTTACGGAACAATAGAACTGTCTTTTTGCTTTATTCGCATTAAAATTTCATTGTGAGAGAAATTCTGTTCTTTTCGGGATCAACTGAAAGAACCTTTACATTTACAACATCACCGACTTTGAGAACTTCGCTCGGGTGCTTGATGTACTTATCGCAAATCTGCGAAATATGAACAAGTCCGTCCTGATGAACACCGATATCGACAAATGCGCCGAAGTCGATTACATTTCTGACCGTTCCTTTAAGCTCCATTCCCTCTTTCAAATCCTTGATGTCGAGAATATCACTTCTGAGCATTGGTGCAGGCAGTTCATCACGGGGATCTCTGCCCGGTTTGGAAAGTTCCTTTACAATATCGTCAAGGGTTGGAAGTCCGATTCCGAGAACATCGGCAAGTGACTTTGTTCCCTTTGCTTTTACTCTCTGCTGAATATCGGAGAAGTTGCCTGATTTTATTTCTTTATTGGAATATTCAAGAAGCCCTAAAAGTTCTTTTGCACTCTTGTAGCTTTCGGGGTGAACGCCTGTGTTATCAAGCGGATTTCTGCTTTCGGGAACACGCAAAAATCCTGCACACTGCTCAAACGCTTTAGGTCCGAGTTTCGGAACTTTCTTGAGTTCTGCTCTTGATGAGAACGCACCGTTTTCTTCACGGTAAGCAACAATATTCTTGCACACGGTTGCGTTAAGTCCAGACACTCTCGACAAAAGTGCAGGCGATGCCGTATTAAGGTCTGCACCAACCGAGTTTACGCAGTCCTCTACAACACCGTCAAGTGTTTCACCGAGTTTTTTCTGCGGCATGTCGTGCTGATACTGACCGACACCGATTGCCTTAGGCTCAATCTTAACAAGCTCTGCAAGAGGATCCTGAAGTCGTCTTGCAATTGACACGGCACTTCTGAGTGTGAGGTCAAGGTCGGGAAGTTCTGTTGCGGCAAGCTTTGATGCCGAATAAACCGACGCACCTGCCTCGCTGACTACCATATAATAAACGGGGTGGTCAGCCTCTTTGATTGTTTCGGCTGTGAACATCTCGGTTTCCTTGCTTGCAGTACCGTTGCCGATTGAAATAATATCAACATGATGCTTTTTAATGAGGCGGAGCAAGGTCTGCTTTGACTCCTGAATTTTTTTGTCTGAATGTGTAGGATAAATTACGGTTGTATCAAGCACCTTGCCTGTGCTGTCAACAACGGCAGTCTTGCAGCCTGTGCGATATCCCGGATCAAGTGCAAGCACGGTTTTGCCCTTTACAGGCGGCTGCATAAGCAGCTGCTTGAGGTTTACGGCAAAAACCTTCATAGCATTTTCAGCGGCGGTATCTGTAAGGTCGTTTCTGACCTCACGCTCAATTGAGGGATAAATAAGTCGCTGATAAGCGTCTGTGCAAGCCTCACGGATAATGTCTGAACAAAGCTGATTTTTGTCTGTAATCATTGCTCTGAAAATTGAATTAAGCGGTTTTTCGCTGTCGGTTTCAACGCTGACTTTGAGAAATCCCTCTTTTTCACCACGATTCACGGCAAGTACTCTGTGACCTGCAATTTTTTTAACAGGCTCTTTGTAGTCATAATAATTTTTGTAAACACTGTCCTTTTCTTCATCTGTTGCAACAGACACAAGCACACCGTTTGCGTTTGTAAGATTTCTTATTCTCTTACGGATTTCCGCATTATCCGACACAAGTTCTGCAATGATGTCCATTGCGCCCTGAATTGCATCTTCAACGGAGGTAACTCCCTTTTCTTCATCAATATAATCAACTGCCGACTTTGACGGATCAAAACCTTTTTCCTGCTTTAAAATATCGTTAGCAAGCGGTTCAAGTCCCTTTTCCTTTGCAATTGACGCCCTTGTCTTTCTCTTTGGACGGTACGGGCGGTAAATATCCTCAAGTTCGCTTAGCGTGGCAGCCTTGTCAAGTGCAAGGTTGATTTCATCCGTGAGCTTTTCCTGTGCGTCAATGAGTGAACGGATTTCATCTCTGCGCTTGTCAAGTCCTCTTAAATATTCAAGCTTTTCGGCAAATTCACGAATCAACTGGTCATCCATTGAACCGTGCATTTCCTTTCTGTATCGTGCAATAAAAGGAATAGTGTTGCCGTCATCAAGCAATGTGATGATGTTCTTTGCATACTCCTCTTTAATATTAAACTGCTGTGAAAGAATCTGTGAATAATCCATTATATCCTCCGTTTTTGTTTTGTAAGGCTTATTATAACATACTTTTAAATAATTTGCACTAAAAAGAAAAGGAGCAGTCAAAACGACTGCTCTCATGAATTATTTATGTTTATGTATTTTAAGCACTTTTCTTTTTGCGAATATAGGCAAAATAGAGCGGAAGTCCCACAAAGACCATACCGCCGATTATGTTGCCGATTGTAACGAACAGCAGAGATTCACAGCCCGAAAGATTTGCAAGATTCTGACATTGCTGTGCCGTAATGCCGTAAAGCTCCTGAGCTTTTGCAACATATTCGGGATTCATTGCCGCCATAACACCTGTCGGAATATAGAACATATTTGCAACGCAGTGTTCAAATCCGCAGACTACAAATGCGCAAATCGGGAAAAATACACCGAAAATCTTACCTATTGCATCTGTTGCGCCTGTTGCCATAACGATTGCAAGGCACACGAGAATATTACAAAGTATGCCGCTGATAATAGCCGTTGCAGGATTTATTGTTGTTTTGGCAAGTGCAACCTTGATTGTAAAAGCACCGAGTCCGCCGTTTGAATAATTGAGCTGTCCCGAAAAAAATATCAGCAAATCAATAATCATTGCACCGACAAAATTTGAAATATAAACCGTAACAAGATTCTTTATCATTGAAACAGGCTTGATTTTCTTTTCAAGCGTCGGAATAATCATAAGGCAGTTGCCTGTAAAGAGTTCACTTCCCGTAAACACAACGAGCATAAGTCCTACAGGGAAGATTACGCCTGCAACCACTCTTGCAAGCCCCACATCGGCAACTCCGTGCATTGCAACATCGCTTGCCGCACCGCCGAATGCGATAAATGCGCCTGCCATAAGTCCGAGCAAAATCATTTTCGGCAGAGAAAGCATTGATTTTGTTACACCTGATTTTGACACCAGCGACGCAATTTCAGCCGGTGAATTAAATCTGCTGTCCATTAAAAAACCTTCTTCAATTAGTTTATCAATTGTTGCAAAATTTACTGCCATTCGGCAATAAACCGCAAAATCACAGGATACATATTATCACAAAAGCAAAGTGTTTGTCAATTAATATGCGATTATCTGTAACATTGCACACAAAAGGCTTTACAAATTGTCAAATACAGTTTATAATCATAGTGCAGATATTACACAACCTAAAGATGTGTAATATTCGTAATCAAAGTGAGAATAATCACATACAAAACGGGAGCTGTTACCGGCTGAGAGGAAATTCGATTTCGACCGTAAACCTGATTTGGATAATGCCAACGGAGGGACATATTAAGCTTGAAGTGTACGCACTTGGAGTATGTCTTTTTGGCATGCTCCTTTTTTGTTGTGTTTTTTCTCCGAGAGAATTTTATTTTAAGGAGTAGTTTTAATGAAAACGAACAATAAGAAAAATGCACTTGTTATGTGCGAATGTGCAATTATGATTGCACTTGCGGCAGTTTTAAGCTTTGTAAAAATCCTTGAACTTCCCTACGGCGGCAGTGTTACCGCATTCAGCATTGTTCCGATTGTAATTATCTCATATCGTCACGGTGTAAAATGGGGATTGCTTTCGGGATTTGTATTCAGCATTATTCAGCTTATTCAAACTGCATCAACCCTCTCATACGCAACTTCATTTTGGGCAGCTGTAACAATCATTTTCTTGGACTATATATTCGCATTCACGGTTATCGGTCTTGCTGGCTTTCTCAGAAACAAGGTCAGCAATCCGTCTGCCGCTGCCGTAACAGGCACGGTAGGAGTTTGTGCTTTGAGATATATCTGTCATGTAATTTCGGGCTGTACCGTATGGGCCGGTGTTTCAATCCCCTCAACCGACGGACTTCTCTATTCACTCAGCTACAACGCTACATATATGATTCCCGAAACAATAATCAATGCGGCGGCTGTATTCTGGCTTTTCGGCTGTCTTAACTTCAGAAGTGAAAAAATCAGCGTTGCAAAGAAAATTGAAAAAAACCTTACAGAAACTGTTACGGCATCAATTTCAATTCTTTCACTTATGGTTGCCGTAATTGTTGACGCTGTTGCAGTTTTTGCGTCACTTCAGAATCCCGACAGCGGTGTGCTTGATTTTTCACTCATTTCAAACACAAACTTTACTCTTGTAGGCATCGTTTCGGCAATCGGAATTGTGCTTTGCGTAGTTTTTGCAATCATTGCAAAGGTTACTTCAAATTCTGCCAAAAAGGTTAATTAACATTTAATCGGATATTCACGGTAAAACCTCTGTATCAGGGCTGACGGCATTGCTGTCGGCTCTGTTTTTTTATTATGTAAACACAAGTATGAAACGGGCATATTATGAGAATGAACAGCAATGTTCATAAGTTTGAACAAAAAGGAGAATTAAATTGGATATTAAAGAAATTATTTCTCAGCAGTACGGAATACCGAGTCTGCCAAAGAGAACGAGCGAGGCTATGGCATATGTTCCCTTTCAGCAGTTCGACTCCCCAACCTACAGCCCGTTGCAGGGACTTGAGTCGGGTACAATGTTCCCCGTTCTCAACAAACCATTCTACGGAAAGAAATGCGGTGAGGGACTTGACTGAAAGAGAAATTCTTTTAAAGAAAATTTCAACCTACGAATTTGCCGCACTTGACCTTCAGATTTATCTTGACACTCATCCGCACGATACAGCAATGATACAAAAAATGAACGGTTTCAAAGAAAAATTGAAACCGCTTGTTGAAGAATATGAAGAAAAATTCGGTCCTTTGAAAAAGAGTATGACAAGCACCAATATGTGGAGCTGGATAAAGGGACCGTGGCCGTGGGAAAACGAGGAGGATTGCTGATGTTTGTCTATGAAAAAAAGTTACAGTACCCCGTCAATATCAAAAAGCCGAACGCAAAGCTTGCCAAGATTATCATAACGCAATACGGCGGTGCGTAGGGCAAAATGTGATACTTTTTATTTTCGTATAACATCCCGATAAAAATCAATAAACGCATTAAGCGCAGGCGATTTCCACTTGTTTTTGTGGATAAGCAACTGCGTCCACACCGAAACATCACAATCGTTGACGGGAAGATGTTTTATCTCTCCCGGATTGTAGTAATCCTCCGTGATGAAATCAGGCAAGAACGAGATCATTTTGCTGTTTTTGATTAGAGAACAAATTTGTAGAGGGTTTCCTATTTCCAAAACAGGGTGAATTTCAAGCGATTGTGCAGCAAGTTCATTGTTGAGCAATTTTCTGTAGCTCATATTACTTTCGGTCAGTACAAAATCCTCGGTACATAATTCTTTTAGCGAAATATTTTCTTTATTCAAAAGTGGATTGTCAACTGATGCAAAGAAGTGAACCTTTTCCTCATGCTCTGCACAAATTATAAATTCCGAATCATAAATGTGGCTGTCAAGCGTAAAAATCAAATCAACCTCATTTTTGCGTAACATATCAAACATCTGCTCTGTACCGCTTTCGACAACGACAAGGTGAATATTAGGAAAATGCTTTCTGAACTCAAGAAAATCATCTTTAAAGAATCGGTTGCAGACAGAACTTGACATTGCAAGGCGAATGTTGCCCTCAATTGTTTCGGGGGTACGCAAATCTTCAAGCATCTTTTCGTGAGATTCAAGAATTTCTCTTGCGTGTTGCAGAACCGTTATGCCGTCTGAAGTCAGGCTGATTCTGTGGTAAAAGCGGTCAAAAAGCACCGTGTTAAGCTCGCTTTCCAACTGTTTTATCTGTGATGAAACGGTTGACTGGGTATAGCCGAGCTTTTCCGCTGCAGCAGAAAATCCCGAATATTCGCACACAGCTACAAAGGTTTTAAGCACATTGGTATCCATAACTAAATCCTCTTTTATACAAACGATATCTTCGTTATTATAGCACAGCTTTATCAATTTTACAAATGGTATTTTATTTGCTATACTACTCTTTGTATTGCAAAATAAACAAATGAGCAGTATTTATGACGAAAAAATATTGTGTAGATAAAATAAATTCGGCAGGAGGACTTGTGTTGTGAATCGTGAAAAATTAGGAAGCCGACTCGGCTTTATAATGCTTTCGGCAGGCTGTGCAATCGGTTGCGGAAATGTGTGGAAGTTTCCGTGGATGTGCGGACAATACGGTGGCGGAAGTTTTATGCTTGTGTACATCATCTGTCTTATTGTTTTGGGAATTCCGTGTTTGATAATGGAATTTTCGGTGGGCAGAGCGGCACAGACAAGTCCGATTAAAATGTACCGCAAACTTGAAAAGCCAAAGCAAAAATGGGGCGGTTTCGGTTGGGCATGCCTTGTGGGCAACCTTGCAATTATGGCTTTTTACACAGTTGTTTGCGGTTGGATAATTTACTACTTCATAAATTTTCTGACGGGTAACAACCGTGACCTCGGATTTACCACAATGATTGCAAATCCGTCAGTCAATGTTATTTTTATGATGATAACGGTTGTTATCGCCTTTGTTATACTCTCGTTCAACATTCAGGGCGGACTTGAGAGGATAACAAAATATATGATGATTGCTTTGCTTGCACTTATGATTGTGCTTGCAATCCACAGTCTGTTTTTGAGCGGTTCGGGTGAGGGTATGACATTTTACCTCAAACCCGACTTTTCAAAAATCAACGGTGATGTTGTTGTGGGTGCGATGAATCAGGCATTTTTCTCGCTGTCAACAGGTATGGGCGGTATGGCTATTTTCGGAAGTTATATCGGCAAAGACCATTCACTTATGGGCGAGGCAATCAATGTTATCTCTCTTGACACACTCGTAGCTCTGCTTGCAGGCATAATCATCTTCCCTGCCTGCTTTACTTACAACCTTGAAGTTAATTCAGGTCCGAACCTTTTGTTTGACACAATGGCAACCGTGTTCAACAATATGCCCGGCGGAAGAATATGGGGTTCGCTCTTCTTCCTGTTTATGGTGTTTGCGGCAATGTCAACCGTTTTGGGTGTTTGCGAAAATATTCTTGCAATGATTCGTGATTTGACAGGCTGGTCAAGAATAAAAGGCAGTCTTATTTGCGGAATTGTAGTGTTTGTGCTTGCACTCACAACGGCTCTCGGATTCAGCGTTCTTCATTTTCAGCCGTTTGCAGAGGGTACAACATGGCTTGATTTTTGGGACTTCATTGTTTCCACAAATGTTCTTCCTCTCGGTTCTCTTGTGCTTGCTCTGTTCTGTTGCAACAAGTTCGGCTGGGGTTGGGATAACTTCATTAAAGAAGCCAACATGGGCATCGGTATGAAAGTGCGTTCGTGGATGAAACCGATTTTCAAATATGTAGTTCCTACAGCTATCGCATTTATCTATGTTTACGGACTCGTCACCTTTAAATGGCAATAAATAAAATTTGATACACAAAATAAAATCCGTATGGAGCAATCTTCATACGGATTTTTTCGGTTTAAATATTCATTTCCTTGTATTCTCTGTAGGTTTTGAATCCTACGGAATCGTAAAATTTTATTGCACCCTCGTTGAATTTCCACACATCAAGTTCCAGCCTGTCAAAGCCTCTGTTCTTAGCCTCTTGTTTGTAGAAGCTTATCAGCTTGGTTGCAACACCCATTCTGCGGAAGTTTTCATCAAGCGGGCGGATAATATCCGCCCCTACGAGATTGTTCTTTTATAGAATTTTGTCTGTGTCAATTGATTTGCAAGGTAAATCAATATGAATACGGTCGGGAATGTGGAGTTTGTTCTACGCAAAACTTTCTTCCCGACCAAAATTTTCAATTTTCCATTTTTAATTTTCAATTAAAATTTTCTAATTTTTCTGACATTGCGGTTCATCAGATGTCTGCCGAGATTTTTATATAAAAAAGCCTTTACTGGTGACATTTGCTGATGATGTTCTTTGAGCAAATCGTCGGGAGAATCATAAGCACCGAAATCTTGATTAATACCCTCGCTTTGAATATAGGTGTTATTTCGGTCAAAATCTATGACAGGATTTTTGAAATCTTTAACGGCAACACCGTAACCGCAAAATGCACCTGAGCAACTGCTGTTAATTTTCTGCAAATTGTTCAGATACTTTTTATCGAGAATAAACGCTTCGAGTTCGTACCACTTATCTTCAAAATACACTTCAATCCAACTGTGAAACACATTTTGCGGAGCATTTTTATAGACAATTCCCGTCATTGCACCCTTTTGAAGTTTTTTGTCAATCGTAAATCCGTGTACCCGACAAGGAATGTTGCAGGCTCTGAGCAAAGCCATAAGCAAAGTACCCTTTGTGTTGCATTGCCCAAAACCGTCTTTCAAAACTTTTGAGGCAGGAATGTTATCGTCAATGTTGTAGCCGAACAGTATTTCATCTCGCACAAAATTATAAATTGATTTCAGCCTGTCAAATTCCTGCAGTTCAAGCCATTTTCTGTTTTCAATTAACTGCTGTATGTTAGGATTTGAATAATCCAACATTTTCGTTTCTTTAAGATATTTGTTCATAATTAGTTTAAAGTAAGGTTATGTTTTTCTGTTAAAGTATCTTTTAAAAGTTCGGTTATTTTGAAACTATGTATATTTATTCGCATCGTGTTTACACACGATACGATTGACGAACACGGTTCGTCGCTACATTTGGATACACAATTTTAATCACATCAAAAAATATGTGATTAAACAAAAACATTTATCAAGGCGGGCGTCCAATGAACGCCCCTACGAAATTGTTCTTTTATAGAATTTTGTTCATATAAATGATTTGCAAAGCAAATCAATATGAATACGGTCGGGAATGTGAAGTTTGTTCTACGCAAAACTTTCTTCCCGACCAAAATTTTCCATTTTAAATTTTCAATTTTCCATTAAAGCGTCAGCTTAAATCATCCAATACCAATACTTGTCCTGATTGTTTTCCGAAAGGTCGGGGCTGAACTGGAGTTCGGGGTTTTTAATGCTTACTTTCATACCCTCGGTAATTGAGTTCACGATAAAGGCGTTACCGCCGATTGTTGCGCCCTTGCCAATTACGGTTTCACCGCCGAGGATAGTTGTACCCGAATAGATTGTAACATTATCACGGATAGTAGGATGTCTTTTAACACCTTTAAGCTGCTGACCTTTTCTTGTTGACAACGCACCGAGGGTTACACCCTGATAGATTTTTACATTCTCGCCTATCTCGGTAGTTTCACCGATTACAATGCCTGTGCCGTGGTCGATGAAGAAATACTTGCCGATTGTCGCACCCGGGTGAATATCAATTCCCGTAAGCCCGTGTGCGTACTCCGAAAGCACTCTCGGAATCATCGGGATTTTAAGTTTCCACAATTCATGTGCCACTCTGTAAACCGTGATTGCAAAAAATCCTGGGTAGCAGAGAATGATTTCATCCGTACTGTATGCGGCAGGATCGCCGTTAAAGGCTGCAACAACATCTGTTGCAAGATAATCACGGATTGACGGAATCTTTGAAAGGAACTCATAAACCAGCTTTTCTGACTTTTCCATAACCTCGTCATATGAAAGGTCGTTGCACTTTTCGCAACCCTTTAAAGCCTTTGCAATCTGCTTTTTAAGGTTGTACTGAATAAATTCTATTCTGTCGCCGACAATATAGCCGATGTATTCTTCTCTTACTCTGTTCTTGTCAAAATATCCCGGGAAAAGAAGCTTGCGGATTTCTTCAAGCACCTGAATAAGCACAGATTTGTTGATAATGTTATCCTCCGAAAGTCTGCAGGTTTGTTCATGCTTTGAATAGCTTTCGAGAATTTCATTGACTGTTTTATTTATATTATCATTCATATGAATACTCCTTTTTCAAAATCCTGTTTAATTCACTTACGGGAAGTCCGACAACATTAAAATAGTCGCCGTCAATCTTCTTTACAAGCAGAGAACCTTTGCCCTGTATTCCGTATGCACCTGCCTTGTCAAAAGGCTCGCCAGTTGCAATGTATTCTTCTATTTCCGAATCGGAAAGTTCAAAAAATTCAACAAGCGTTACATTGGAAAATGATTTTGCAACACCGTTTTTGACGGTACAACAACCCGTGATAACCTTGTGCTGTCTGCCAGAAAGCAGTTTTAACATATTCTCGGCATCTTCCCTGTTCTTAGGTTTGCCGAGCATTTTACCGTCAACAAAAACTCCCGTGTCACAACCAACTACAATATCTTTTTCATAGCCGTTTTTTGAAATATGCAATGCCTTTTTGACGGCAAGATATTCGGGACGCTTTTCAAGCGGAACATTGTCCTCAACAGTTTCGTCAATGTCTGCGGGAACAATTTTAAAATCGGTTGTTATAAAACTTAAAAGCTCTTTTCTTCGTGGTGAAGCAGATGCAAGTACAATCATAATCTATCTCCGTAAAATTACTTTTGACTATTGTAACATAAAACCGAAATAAATAAAAGGTGATTATACAAAAAACACAAAATGTACAGCAATAATCAGCTATTCGGATTGACCGCACTCCGTACTTTGTATTGACAATAATTTTGCAAAGTGTTATATTTAAGGACAGCGGTAATCCGCATTAATAAGCACAATTCAACGAAAGGAAATGAAATATATGGCTAACATTAAGCTTCCTGTTCCCGTAACGCTTCTTACAGGTTATCTCGGTGCAGGCAAAACTACTCTTATCAACCATGTCCTCGGCAATCAGGAGGGCTACAAGTGTGCCGTTATCGTAAACGATATCGGTGAAGTAAACATTGACGCAGAGCTTATTCAAAAGGCAGGCGTTGTTACTCAGAAAGATACAAACCTTGTTCCGCTTACAAACGGCTGTATCTGCTGTACTTTGAGCGTTGACCTTATCAACCAGATTACAGACCTTGTAAAGTCAGGCAAGTTTGACTACATTCTCATTGAGGCAAGCGGTATTTGCGAACCACTTCCGATTGCACAGTCAATCTCGGTTCTTGAGGGCGATAAGGAAAACAATATTCCCGAGCTTGTCCGTCTTGACAACATTGTTACAGTTGTTGACGCACTCCGTATGGCAACGGAATTCGGCTGTGGCGACGATCTTCTCAAGGAAGATGTTGACGAAGAGGATGTTGAAAGTCTTCTTATTCAGCAGATTGAGTTCTGTTCAACAATCATCCTCAACAAGGTTGACAAGGTAACAGAGGAACAGCTCAAGAGAGTTAAGGCTATGATTAAGACACTTCAGCCAAAGGCACGAATTATTGAATCACAGTTTGGCAAGGTTGAAGTTAAGGATATTCTCGATACAAAGTGCTTTAATTTTGAAGAAACAGCCGCATCCGCAGGTTGGGCTCAGATTTATGATAAGGATGAAGATGACGAGGATACAGACCGTCACGGTCATCATCACCACCATCACCACCACGATGAAGACCATGACGAACATGAGCATCACGACCATGACCATGACCATGATGAGGACGGTCTTGACCACTCTCATTGCGACCACGAACACGGTCATTGCTGTCACCACGACCACGATCATGAGGACGGCGAAGAAGAGTACGGCATCGGTTCATTTGTTTACCACCGCATTCGTCCTTTCAATCAGGACAAGCTCCAACAGTTTGTTGAGAACTGGCCAAAGAGCGTAGTCCGTGCAAAGGGTGTTCTCTGGTTTGATGACAAGAGAGAAGATGTTTATGTATTCGAGCAGGCAGGCGTTCAGATTACTGCTACGGAACAGGGCAAGTGGCTTGCCGCATTTCCAAAGAAACAGCAGAAGCTCTATCTTGCAGAGTATCCCGATATGGCTGAAAAGTGGGACGAAAAATACGGCGACAGAGAAATCAAGCTTGTATTCATCGGTCAGCATATGGACAGGCACGCAATTATTGATGCGCTTGACGAGTGTCTTTCAGACTGATAAAATCTTATAAAAATTAAGGGCAGCGAAATTCCGCTGCCCTTGTTTTTTGGGTTGGATATACAAAAACGGCAGTCCGATTTGGACTGCCGAAATTTTTGCACCGTTAAGTTTTATTACTTTGATGATTCTGAATCAGAAGATTCAGGCTTGAAGTTAGCGTCAAATGTGAAAACGAGCTTTGTACCGTCTTTTTCCATTGTAATAACACCGTCTTTAAGTGTGTATGGAATGCTCTCGCTCCCTGCTGTAAAGTTCTTGTCATCGTATGTGAGCTCCTGCTCCTGACCGGCTGCAGAAAGCTTAGCCTTGCCGTCTTCTTTAAGAAGAATGTAGCCTTTGTCCATACCGACAGCGGCAAGAGTACTGCTGTCAAAGCTCATACCGCTTGCTTCTGCACTTGTAAGCTTGTAATAGCCGAGTGTTGAATTACCGCAGGCTGTAAGTGAAAGCACCATAAGAAGTGCCATAACAGCCGCAACGCTGATTGTGAAAATTCTTTTCATTTGTTTTTCCTCCGTTTTCCCTATCGGGATTTCTCATTTTTTCAGGCTTTGTGCCTTCGTCAGTGAACGACATGATTATTATAGCACAATGGCATAAACTTTTCAAGGTTATTTGTAAAAATATGTAAAAAAGCACCCTTTCGAGTGCTTTCATCACCTAATATTCAGTTATCAGTTGAACCTTGACAAAAATGCCTGGGTTCTCGGATTTTGCGGATTGTTGATTACCTGTTCGGGAGTGCCTTCTTCGGCAATTACACCGTCAGCCATAAAAATGATCTTGTCGGCAACATCTCTTGCAAACTCAATTTCGTGAGTTACAACAATCATTGTGCTGTCGGAGGTTTTAAGACTGCGGATAACATTAAGCACCTCACCCGTGAGTTCGGGATCAAGTGCGGAGGTAGGCTCGTCGAAGCAGAGCACATCGGGATTGAGTGCAAGCGCTCTTGCAATTGCAACACGCTGTTGCTGACCGCCGCTAAGGTTACAAGGATATGACTCGCTCTTTTCGGAAAGACCTACCCTTTCAAGCAAAGACTTTGCATTGCTCTTGATAATTTCATGAGCCTCTTTATAGCTTTTTGCGCCCATATATTCGCCTGTCTGCTTTATCTGCTCTTTTGCGGCAAGCTTTGGAGCAAGCATAATATTCTCGATAACCGTATACTGCGGAAACAGGTTAAATGACTGGAACACAAGTCCGAAATGAAGCCGTCTTTTTCTGATTTCGCTGTCGCTCTTTGCAGAGCTGTCATTGCTGTCAAAAAGCACCTTGTCATTGACGGAAATCTTGCCGTTGCCCGGAGTTTCAAGAAAATTAAGACACCTTAACAGCGTTGTCTTGCCCGAACCCGATGAACCGATAATCGCAAGCACCTCGCCCTTTTTAAGAGAAAAGCTGATATCTTTCAAGACCTCTGTTTTGCCGTAGCTTTTACGGATGTTTTCAACATTTAACAAAGACATAACCTTTCCCCCTTAACCCTTGTAGTAATCGAGCTTTTTCTCGATGAATGAGAAAAGCAAGGTAAGAATTCCGCAGAATGCGAGGAAGAATACTGCCGAATAGAAAAGCGGCCAGATAAGTCCCTGCATTGAGAAGTCCTTTGCTCTCATAAGAATTTCCGGAATAGCGATAACGCTTGAAAGCGAAGTATCTTTTACAAGAGTAATAATTTCGTTGCCCATGGGTGCAGTAATTTTCTTTACAACCTGCAAAAGCACAACCTTAAAGAAAATCTGACCCTTTGTCATGCCGAGCACCTGACCTGCCTCGTACTGTCCCTTTGGAACAGACTCGATACCGCCACGGAAGATTTCAGAAAAATATGCGGCATAATTGATTATAAATGCGATAAGTGCGGCGTTCATTCGTGCAAATGTCACACTGCCGTTTGACACAAGCGGCGGAACATAGAACACTACGAAAAGCTGGAGCATCAGCGGAGTACCTCTGATTATCCACACAAATGTTTTTGTCAGCCATTTTAACGGCTTGAATTTTGACATTGAACCCATTGAGATAATAAGTCCGAGCGGAATTGCCGCAAGCAGGGTTACAATGAAAATTATACAGTTTTCGCCGAATCCCTCAAGCAACTGACCGCTTACATTAAAAAATTGATCCATTTTATATACCACTCTATCCAAGTATTTTCAGTTTTGAATATATCAAAAGGCTTACAAATTTGAACCTGTAAATTTATAATCAATAAAAAGCACAACGGGCGAACATAGTCCGCCCTGTATGTACAAGCTTATTTTAATTAAATTATTTCTTTTTTACAAGAAGAAGATCCTGAAGGCTGTACTTCTCTGCAATCTTATCAAGTGTGCCGTCATCGGCAACTGCCTGAATAGCATCGTTAAGCTTTTTGAGTGTTTCGGGGCTGTCCTTACGAAGTGCAATACCGTACTGCTCAGGTGAAAAGTCCTTGCCGTCAACAACCTTGAGGTCAGCGTAGTCAGAGCCGCTCTTGAGTGTACCGATTGACATTACATAGTCGATAACCGCAACATCTGCTGTGCCTGACTTAACCTCGAGAAGAGCCTTAGCCTGTGCGTCAACAGAAACATACTTTGCACTTGAGAAGAACTCGTCTGTCTGAGCAACAGTTTCACCTGCTGACTTCTTCTCTGCAACTACTGTCTTATCCTTGAGGTCATCTGCTGACTTGATTTTGTCTGCAACATCAGATTTTGCAACCATAACCTGCTTGTTTTCCATATAAGGAGTTGAAATATCCATTGTTGTCTTTCTGTCGTCATCAATTGTAAGTCCGTTCCAGATGCAGTCGATTGTCTTTGAGTTAAGCTCAACCTCTTTTGAATCCCAGTCAATTTTCTGGAACTTTGGAGTAACGCCCATTTTCTCGCAAACTGCCTCTGCAAACTCAGTTTCAAAACCTGTAAGCTTGCCGTCTGCATCAAGGTAGTTCATCGGCTCAAAATATGTAACACCAATAACAAGCTCTCCCTTGTTTGAGATATAATCCCAGTCCGTTGCAGAAGAACCGCAACCTACAAAAATTGACGCTGACATTGCACCTGCAAGAAGTAATGAAAGTAACTTTTTCTTTTTCATAATTATTCCTCCGTAATCTGATATACTCTCTACCTATGTTCTGCAAATCACCTTGCAAAACAATCTCTGTATATTATACATTAGTGCGTTAGCAAAGTAAAGTGTTTTCGAGAAATTTGCCGAAGAATTTTCTTCCAATCGCAGGCATATTATTGCATAAAAGAATTATTCTTTCAAGAGGTGATTAATTTGTCGGGAAATCACAATAAAAATTACTTTGCGGCGGCATACATAAGGGTGTCAACCGAAAATCAAACAGAGCTTTCACCGTCAAGTCAGCTAAAAATAATCAGAAAATTTGCAGATGAAAAAGGCTATCTGATTGACGATGATTTCATTTTTCGTGACAACGGAATTTCGGGAAGATATGCCGACAAGCGACCTGAATTCAACCGAATGATAAGCCTTGCAAAGCAAAAACCTCCCCTGTTTACAGCCGTACTTGTCTGGAAATTTTCACGATTCGCCCGCAATCAGGAGGAAAGCATTTTCTATAAATCGCTGTTGAGGAAAAACGGTATTGAAGTCATCAGTGTGTCCGAACCCGTTGATGACGGCCCTTTCGGCAAGCTGATTGAACGCATTATCGAATGGTCGGACGAATACTATTCGATTCGGCTTTCGGGTGAGGTAAGGCGAGGAATGACCGAAAAAGCCGAGCGTGGCGGTATCGTCAGCATTGCGCCCTTTGGCTATAAAGTGACAGACGGAAAGCTTGTAATTGATTCTGAAAAATCACGAATTGTCAATAAAATCTTTGCCGATTTTTTGAATAACAAGGATATAAATATGATTTGTGACAACTTGAATTTGTCAAAAATCAGAACCGCCAAGGGCAACCGCTGGGATTGCCGTGCCGTTGAATATATTCTGCAAAATCCCGTTTATATCGGCAAAATCAGGTGGAATCCAATCTGCAAAACAGGCAGAGATTTCTATAACGATAACCTGATAATTTCAGACGGCATTCACGAACCTATTATTGATGAGAATACTTTTGAGCAGGCAAGGCAAATATTATTCTTGCAAGGAATAATAAATAGAGAACATTCCCATAAACAAACCGAAATTAGACACCTTATTCAAAATCTTGTCAAGTGTTCAAACTGCAATTCAACCCTCGTTCCGATTAAAAATAATTTTCTCCAATGCTCCGCCTACATTCACGGCAACTGCCATTCGTCACACAGCGTAAGAATTGAAAAGATTGAAAAAGTTGTAATTAAAGCAATCAATATTCTCATAAAGAACAATTTAATTAATGATGCTTTCACGATTAAAGAAAATTATCCCTTAAAAACGCAAAACGACTTACTATCCATAATTACAAAAAAAATAATATTTGACCGCAAAGCCTCCCACCTCAACATATTTCTCAATCAAAATAAGTAACATTCTGCCATACGGCGGTCCGGATGGTGAGTTGGGTGCGTCATTACGATATCTGAGTCAACGATTTGCAATGCCCTTGCCAGAACTCAAAGGCACTCTCACCGACATAGGCACAGAAGAACTTAATCATCTTGAAATGATCGGTGCAATAGTATATCAGCTGACGAAAGACCTCACCGAGGATGAAATCAAGGAACAGGGATTCGGTGACTATTTTGTTGACCACACAACCGGAATTTTCCCACAGGCGGCAGCAGGTTTTCCCTATACAGCTGCATCAATGCAGGTTAAAGGCGATCCGATAACCGACCTGCACGAAAGTATGGCGGCTGAGCAAAAAGCCCGAACAACCTACGATAACATTCTCAGATTCTGCGATGACTACGATGTAAAAGATCCGATTCGCTTTCTGCGTGCCCGTGAGGTTGTCCACTACCAACGCTTCGGCGAAAATCTCCGCCTCTTAACCGATAAACTCAACGAAAAGAACTTCTACGCCTTCAACCCCTCATTCGATAAAAAATGCTTCAAAAATGAACTGAAAAAGAAGAAGTAAGCAATAATTCACAAAAAGACTCCCCATAGACTTCGCAATGAAATCTATGGGGATTTTTGTATTTAAAACTTAAAAGTATCTTTCAAACCCAACCACTTTTTATCTTTATCGGAAAGATTAAGCGGTGTGCCATCAACTGTGTAGCCATCTGAATCGGCATTGCCTTTGTACTCGCCTTCAAGTTTTGGCCATTCTATGCCGATTTCGGGATCGTTCCAAGCAAGTCCGCCTTCATCACCAGGGTGATAAAAATCAGTAACCTTATAGCAAAACTCCGCTATATCACTCAAAACAAGGAAGCCGTGCGCAAAGCCCTCTGAAATGTAGAACTGCTTTTTATTTTCTTCGGTAAGTTCAACACCGTACCACTTGCCGTATGTCTTGCTGTCTTTTCTGAGGTCAACGACAACATCAAACACACTTCCCTTGATTACACGCACAAGCTTACCCTGCGGATACTGCTTTTGAAAATGCAGTCCTCTCAAAACACCTTTGGTACTCATGCTCTGATTGTCCTGTACAAACACCATATCAAGACCTGCCTCATGCATATCATTCTGATTGTATGTTTCCATAAAATATCCACGATTGTCGCCGTGAACTGTCGGTTCAATAACATAAAGTCCTTCAATAGGCGCTTTCGTAACCTTTATCTGTCCCATATTATTATCTCCATAACTAAAATTATATTTCATCCAAATATCTTTTCAAAGCATCCTGCCAATCGGGCAGAGGTGTAAAGCCGTTTTCAACAAGTTTTGTCTTATCAAGTCTTGAATTAAACGGTCTTTTTGCCTTTGAAATGCCATATTCCTCGGTTGTTACGGGATTTACATTTGTTGAATATCCTGCCTGTCTGAAAATTTCGCAGGCAAAATCGTACCAACTGATATATCCGCCCTCATTTGTTGCATGGTAGTAACCGTATTTATCGGTTTCAATCATATCAACGAGAAGTCTTGCAAGGTCATAGGTATATGTCGGTGTGCCGATTTGGTCATTAACAACTCTGATTGTATCAAACTTTTTGCCTACTTTGAGCATAGTTTTGATAAAGTTGTTTCCGTTTGTGCCAAACACCCAGGCTATCCTGACAATAAAATATTTATCGAGAATCTCACTTACCGCAAGTTCACCATCAAGCTTTGACTGTCCGTAAATATTGAGCGGAGCATATTCTTTGCAATCAGGTTTCCAAGGCTCTGTTCCCTGTCCGTCAAATACATAATCGGTTGAAGTATATACCATTTTCGCATCAATTTCTTTGCAGGCATGGGCAATATTCCTCGTACCCTCAACATTGACAGCAAATACCTTGTCCCTGTTTTCCTCATCTTCTGCCGCATCAACAGCAGTCCATGCGACACAATGAACCACAACAACAGGCTTTATCTCTTTGATTTTTTTCAACAGATTCGGCATCGGTAATATCAAGCTGAACATATGGCATTCCGTCAACGGCAGTATTGTCCTGCACGCCCGAATAACTGTCGGCAATATCAATTCCGATTCCGTCATATCCACGCTTTGCAAGTTCATTCATTACATCGTGTCCAAGCTGACCTGCTACGCCTGTTACAAGCACCTTCATAAAATTATCCTCTTAATTATCTGTTACCATACATTTTTTCGTAGTAGTTCTGATATTCACCGCTGATGATTGTTTCCCACCATTCACGGTTATCGAGATACCACTGAATTGTCTTTTTAATGCCGTCCTCAAACTTTGTTTCAGGCAACCAACCGAGTTCATTATGAATCTTAGTCGGATCGATTGCATAACGCATATCGTGACCTTTTCTGTCTGTTACATAAGTTATAAGGCTTTCAGGTTTGTTAAGCTCCTTGCAGATAATCTTAACGATATCTATATTTCTTTTTTCATTATGACCGCCTACATTGTAAACCTCACCCACTCTGCCGTTGTGGATAATAAGGTCAATCGCTTTGCAATGGTCATCAACATAAAGCCAGTCACGAACATTCAAACCCTCACCGTAAACAGGAAGCGGCTTGTCCGCAAGAGCGTTTGCAATCATAAGTGGAATGAGTTTTTCAGGGAAATGATAAGGACCGTAGTTGTTTGAGCAACGGCTTATTGTTACGGGCAAACCGTATGTTCTGTAATAAGCAAGCACAAGAAGGTCTGCACCGGCTTTTGATGATGAATACGGACTGCTTGTGTGAATCGGAGTTTCCTCTGTAAAAAAAAGGTCAGGTCTGTCAAGCGGAAGATCTCCGTAAACCTCATCGGTGGAAACCTGATGATAACGCTTGATTTCGTACTTTCTGCAAGCATCCATAAGCACGGCAGTACCCTTGATATTTGTATCAAGAAAAACTTCCGGATTTTCAATTGAACGGTCAACATGGCTCTCTGCGGCAAAGTTGACAACCATATCGGGATGTTCTTCCTCAAAAAGTTTGTAAACAGCCTCTCTGTCGGTAATGTTTTCTTTCACAAAACGGAAATTCGGATTATCCATAACAGGAGCAAGCGTTGAGAGATTGCCGGCATATGTAAGGCAATCAAGACATACGATTCTGTAATCGGGATATTTTTTGAGCATATGAAAAACGAAGTTTGAGCCGATAAAGCCCGCTCCGCCTGTAACTATTATTGTCATCTTAGCCTCCATTAAATAAAATTTTATCCTCAGCCACCGTTTTTAAATGTTGACCGTAAGGAGACTTGCCATACAAATCCGCTAAATGTAACAATTTTTTTTTGCTGATCCATTTTTCATGATAAGCAATTTCCTCCGGAGCAGAAATAACAACACCCTGTCGTTTTTGAATTGTTTGAATAAACAAAGCTGCATCCATAAGGCTTTCGGTTGTTCCTGTATCAAGCCAAGCAAATCCTCTGCCTAAAATCTGAACTTTTAAATCGTTTTCGTTCAGATACATTCTGTTAAGATCTGTAATTTCAAGTTCACCTCTGGATGACGGTTTAACCTTTTTAGCCATTTCAACAACACGATTATCATAAAAATACAGACCCGTTATACAATAATTTGATTTTGGCTTTTTTGGTTTTTCTTCAACAGAAATTACATTTTTTTCCTTATCAAATTCAACAATTCCAAATCTCTCTGGATCACTCACATAATATCCAAAGATAGTTGCTTTTCCATTTTCCGCATCTCTGACGGCATCGTTAAGATACTTTCTGAACCAACCACCGTAAAATATGTTGTCACCAAGTATCATCGCACAAGTATCGTTACCGATAAAATCCTCTCCAATTAAAAAAGCTTGTGCTAATCCTTCCGGCTTTTTCTGAACAGCATATGACAAATTTATTCCAAAATTACTGCCATCACCAAGCAAATCTTTAAATCTTGGTGTATCAGACGGAGTTGATATTATTAAAATATCTCTTATACCGGCAAGCATAAGTGTAGATAACGGATAATAAATCATCGGCTTGTCATATATCGGCAACAGTTGTTTAGATGTTACCTTTGTCAGAGGATAAAGTCGAGTCCCCGACCCACCGGCTAAAATTATACCTTTCATAGAATCACCTACAATAGTTACTAAAACACTCAGCTTCTACGTTATCCATCAATATTACAAATTGATAGATTATTGTTCGATTTATCTATAATCGCCTTAATTTTACTTGCATCTCCATATATAATCTGTGAATCATATGGTCTGTCTGGAAAAGCATTATACTCTAAAGAAATATCAAGATTATTATCAGAAATAAATTGCTCAACACGTTCTCCAAGGGGGACGGGTTTACCCGAACACATATTAATTATTCCGTTGACCTCCCCCTGAACCGATGTCGCCAAAATCTGCGTACACAAATCGTCAAGTGAAATAAAATCATACTTTATTTTACCTGAATTAAGAGGAAATGTCTTTTCCCCTGCTTTGACTTTACGCATTATTTTGCCAAATATTGAGTTACTCCTCATATCATCTCCGATAATATAGAAGCCTCTCAACCAGTGAAAATTTACTTCTTTGTTACTGACATAATACATCAAAGATTGCCTTAGAGCATTCTTTGAAATACCATATAATGACAGAGGATTACATGGAGTATTTTCGTCTATTGCACCCACATGATAACCAACCTCATGCATTGTCCCCAAAACAGAAACATTTTTTATGTTATTGTCAATCATATCGGTAACGAACTTATAGTGCGCATACAAATCCTCTAAATGTGACGGTGCATTATGGATAAAACCGTTTTTCCAAGCAAGATGGATAAGCACATCAGGTGAGCCAAATTTCTGATACAAATTTTCATCATTAAAAATGTCAGCATTTATGTATTCAGCTCTTTTATCGATATATTCATTTGCCAAATCCACAGCCACAACACTATGACCAAAATCCAGACACTTTTTCACAAGATGTGCTCCGATATAACCGTTAGCACCTGTTACTGCAATTTTCATAATCTGCTCCTTAAAATTAATCCTCGGACTTTATTTTCTGTACAATCTGAAACCTTTTTAATAAAAAAATCAATTTTTAAGTATTTGAAAATAAGTTTTCTTAAAAATTCTATGAAACAACAACATAAAAACAATACAAGTACCGTTCCAAATCCGAAAAATATAAATAACGGACTGTTCACGCACCATTTGCTTGTGTTAAATACACTCCATACAAACGATGAAATAAACGGTGATTCATGTATAAGATATACGGCAAATGTAAGCGGAGAAATAAACAAAACAACTTTCTTTACTACACTATTTTTTATATTAAGATTTAGAAATGCCATAAACAGGAATAATGCGCCAAAGTAAACAAGAATATTATTATAATCTCTCACCATTCCATTATCCCATACCTCGCCCAATCTTCCAAATATTGAATGAAATGCCAGATTTAAAGCCACTGTAGAAAAATATGCGAAAAAATACTTTGCTGGCTTGTAACTTGGTCTGTAGTAATATTTTACATATGCAGCCGAAAGATAAAGAATGATAAACCACACAATATTATATCCCCCGGAAGTATCGAATGGATTAATTAGTTTGACCGCATTATTGAATACACAATACATACCGACAAGAGCAAACAAAACCATTTTAAATTTTTGTCTGTTCATATTATTGATTGCAGAATTCAGAAGTGGTGAAAAAAGAATTAATAAAAGATAATTTGTAACAAACCAATAAGAATAGTGAATAAACGGAGTTACAGATGTTAAAAGACTGCCAAATGAAAAACTGATTTTATGTAAAGTAAGCATCACAATAAAGGTAGCCACAGAATAAAACCAAACCTGAGAATATGTAGCCGTAAATCGCGAAAGCTTAAAACTCTTATTAGGCATAAAATAACCACTGATTAATACATAGCAATTAACCGCAACAACTGACATACATATAGCAATCCACGATTCAAAGTTAATAACTATATTTTCAGATTTTGAATACTGCCCTTTAATAAAAAAGTGTAAGTTGAAAACCATTAGCATAGCTATTATTCTTAACAGTTCAATCCCACAGTGACGTTCTGCAACTTTACTTTTCATAACAACCTCTTAATCGCATATAATTTTAATAAAATCAGAATTTTCTATTAAATCCGACTTTAAATTACTGTTATACCATCTATCTGGAGAAACAACAACCTTGTTTTCATTTTTCGACAAAAACTGTGCCCACCAACTGAATGTACTGTTTGAAATAACAAAGTGCTTACATGAGTACATCATTCTCAGTTTTTCCCATACCGGATCATTACCGGTTTCAAATGTAACCGGATATTTAAAATTAACATTCTGTTTAAGCCAATCCACATCATTTGAAAAGATAAAGAAGTGCGGGTTGTCCACCTTTTTTGCAATAATATCCATACCCTTTAAAAAATATTCGGTTCTGCATACATTGTGAAACGAACTTTTAACAAAATCTCCACGCCTTACTGTAACACACACGGAATTTGTATTCTCAATTTTATCATAAAGTTCAAGATTATGTTCAAGTTTAGGATATATCGGAGTAAACTCCAGTTTAATTTTGTCTTTTATATTCTCAAAATATTTCGTAGATTCGTAATATCCACTCAAAAAAATATTTTTAGGCAACCTTGATAAATCAAAATCTATGTAACCGTTTTCAAAAAACAACAAACCCGAATGTTTATGTTTGTTGTAAAAATTTCTTTCAAAAGCAGCCTTACTTTCGATATTCCCACCAAAAGGGAAGTTCTTTTCATATGACCTGAAAGCTAAATATTGACACAGACTCATATTTTCTCTATATTTGCTCTGATCTATAGATTTAAAATCAGAAACATTAAAATCACATAGTGACTTTTTGTACCCTACACCGGGGTCTCTTTTATCCGATTCAATTACATGATGCCAATCAATTAATATCTCAGTATTAAGTTTTTCCTGCAATGCTCTTGCCATTGCATACTGAAACATTTGATTGCCAAGTCTACCCTTAATAGTTAAATATATCATAGTCTAATTACCATCCAATTCTTGAGATAATATTGAACATCAATCGATTATTAAAACAATAAATCTAAGATATTTAATATTTGTTCGCAATTTAGTTTTTATATGATATTAAAGCATACAACACTGAAGATGTAATATTTTCCTTCATAAATTTATTCTCCAATTCTAAAAAATTATCCTATCAATCAATTCTCTGACTGCGCCGTGGCCGCCTATATTTTTACAAACATAATCGACTGTATTTTTCACTTCATCAATTGCGTCTGAAGGGCAGGCAGAGAAACCGCAATACTGCATACATTCAATATCATTCACATCGTCACCGATATAGGCAACCTGTGATTTATCAAGATTATATTTTTCTATCAAGGTTTTGAGAACTTCAATTTTGTTGCTTACACCCTGATGTACTTCCTTTATTTTTAAATCTCTTGCTCTGCCCTCAACAATTTTTGAGGTTTTACCCGTTATAATTGCTGTAATGATTCCGTATTCTTCGCATTTTACAAGGCGATACCCGTCACGAACATCAAATGCTTTAAACAACTCACCATCATTACCGTAATAAATTTTACCGTCGGTAAGCGTTCCGTCAACATCCATAACAAGCATTTCTATATTTTCAATCATAATACAATTCCCATTCCGGTAATATCATTAATTCTTATAGTACCGACAAGCTTACCGTCATCCACAACCGGAAGAGCCGATATATTTCTATCATTCATAAGTTTTAATGCTTCGACCGCAAGCAAATTTGAAGAAACCGTAATCGGTGTTCTAATCATAAGTTCGTCAATAACAATATTGTATACATCAATTTCTTTTGAAAGTGCTCTTCTTAAATCGCCGTCTGTAAATACGCCCATAAGCCTATCATTTTCAACAACGCATACAATACCCAACGCTTTTTTACTCATAACGACAATTGCATCTTTAAGCTGAGTATTTGTACTCACAACAGAGTTATCTTCCCCTGTTTTCATAAGATCGGCAACTTTAGTAACAAGCTTTTTGCCGAGTGAACCTGCAGGATGAAACAATGCAAAATTTTGCTCATTAAAGCCGTAAATTTTTGACGCACACACAGCCAATGCGTCACCAAACGCAAGTGCGACAGTTGTGCTCGATGTAGGAGCAAGATTTAATGCACAAGCCTCTTTAATAGGTGGGAACACAAACGAATAATCACTGTGTGTAATAAGAGTACTGTCAGGATTTCCGGATATACCGACAAGTGTTGCTCCGATAAGTTTTAAACTCGGAATAAGTTTTGTAACCTCTTCGCTCTCCCCTGAAAAAGAAATTGCAATTACAACATCGTCCTTATCAAGCATACCCAAGTCGCCATGCTGAGCTTCTGCGGGGTGAAGAAAAAACGACGGTGTACCGAGACTTGCCATTGTAGCGGCGATTTTTGTTCCGATATGTCCCGGCTTACCCATTCCCGTGATGACGACCTTGCCTTTACAATCACAAATCAGCTTTACTATTTTTTCAAATCTCTCATCAAGGGCATTTTTAACAGCTTCCATTGCAGCTATTTCAACATCAAAAAGCTTTTTGCCCTCTTCGGTTATATTAATTTCAGGCATTTTAGTGCACCGCCTCATATACTTTTACAAGTTTTGTCAACAATTCTTCCATATCATCAAGTTTTACCATATTGGGACCGTCTGACCAAGCTTCATCGGGATTCTGATGAGTTTCCATAAATAATCCGTCAACACCAACTGCAATTGCAGCCTTGGCAAGGTATTCAACATATTCACGATTGCCGCCCGTTGCATCACCCTTACCGCCGGGCTTTTGAACAGAATGTGTTGCATCAAAAATAACGGGATATCCAAACTTCTTCATTTCAACAAGGCCTGTCATATCAACAACAAGTGTATTATAACCAAAGCTTGTACCTCTCTCACATAACATAACATTACTGTTACCGCTTTCAACTACCTTCTGTAGACAGTTTTTCATATCCCACGGTGCAAGAAATTGAGCTTTTTTGATATTAATACACTTACCTGTTTTTGCGGCAGCAACCAATAAATCAGTCTGTCTGCAAAGGAATGCAGGAATCTGAACAATATCAACCACTTTACCAACGGGTTCCGCCTGCCACGATTCGTGGATATCGGTTGCAACAGGGATGTTATATGTATTCTTAACTTTCTGAAGTATTCTCAACCCTTCATCAATTCCAAGTCCTCTTTTGCTGTGAATTGATGTTCTGTTAGCCTTATCAAATGAACCTTTAAAAGTGTAATCTATCCCCAATTTATCCGTTATGGCTTTCATTTTTTCGGCAATATCCATAGCCATTTCTTCAGATTCAATTGCACACGGACCGGCAATTAATTTAAACATATAAGTTCTCCTTTAAGCCATATCATGCTCTTTCATATATCTCTCAACCTGAACTCTGTCCTTTGGTGTATCAACTGAGAGCGTCTTGCAATGAGCATTGATGTAATAACAATCTTTTCTGTTTTCTATAAATCTAAAGGAATCATTTTCTTCAATTTTTTCAATCGGACCTCTTGGAGTGTTATGATAATACTCCAAAGCACCGTTAGTAAATGCACCGACGCCTACAAACTTCTGGTATGCATAATTCATTTCACCCTTTGGAAATGGAATCGGAGCTCTTGAAATAAACAGACATACACCGTCTTTGTTGGTAACAATCTTAAGATTTGTCGAATCAACAACTTCAACGGGATTTGAGAAATCTGTCATTAGATTTGAAACATAAAAACCATCTTCAGGAATACATTCGGGAATACACTTAACAATATCGTCGGCAAGAACCAACGGCTCATCACCGTTTACCATTACATACAAATCTGCCTGAATTTTCTTAGAAACTTCGTAAAGTCTTTCTGTTGCTGTTTCGCAATTGCTTGATGTCATAATAACCTTTGCGCCAAAGCCTTCTGCAACATTTTTAATTTCTTCGCTGTCAGTTGCAACATATACTTCATCAAAGCACGATACTTCTTTGCTGTGTTTCCATACCCAGTAAACCATCGGCTTGCCGCAAATATCAGCAAGCGGCTTGTTATTAAATCTTGTCGAACCCCCACGAGCGGGAATCATACCTATTATTTTCATTTTCATTTACTCCTTTTTGGTTTTGTAAATATTTTTCTCAATGGTTGTATAAAAAAATTCTTTTCATAATCATTCATAATAAAAAGCCAATTAAGAACAACATATAAGACAGTATAAAATATTATGCCTACTAATAAAGCAAAAATATTATAGAAATTAATAAAATGAGAGACAACTAAAGTTATACAACACATTATAGTCGGTAAAACATAAATTTTTCCCACACTTTTCCAAAATCGCATCATGTCTAAACCGGTTTTCTTCCAATAATACCAATTCATAACAAATCCCTGACCGATAATCAAAGCTATACCGGTCATTAAAGCCGCACCTATGATACCCATAATATGCATTAAAAACCAAGTTCCGATTACATTTCCTATAGCTATACCAAGGTATACTATAGATCGAAACCGATGCTTATTTTGTGCAATAATAACGCTCAAGCATACGCTCTGTACAAGCGGAATCATATTTGGTATCATCATTAACACCGCTACCCAATACGCATCTTCATAGCCTGAGCCAACATAAAAACTAATAAACGGTTGTCCAAAAGAAATAAATCCGGTTACTAACAGTGTAATTATGTAACATTGAATTCGACCCATTCTTATTGCCAAATCCGTCAATTCATCGTTTGTAGCACCTGAAAAAACCATTTTTTGAGTTTTAGGTGCCAATAAATTAGAAACTGCTGTGGTCAAACTAAATACTATTCCGTTGAATACACCGCCAACATTATAAACTGCTACCCCTACAGTAGCCAAGGCGGGTATAGCTCCTATCATTACAACATCAGTTGAATTATACAACTGACCGACAACATTCGCAACAAATATCCAAAACGAAAATGATAATATTTCCTTTAAAACACCTGCAGATGGCTTAGAATATATGGCTTTTAGACCTAAGTTTTTGGTCATGTATATGTAGTAAAAAATTCTAATTATTACATTTAGAATTAAGCTTGAAACTGCCATGCCGATTGATGCAAATCCAAAGAAAAGCACAACTAAATTAAGTATCGGCATAATGCATGTTGTACCAATATTCATAAACTGAAGGAAAATAAATTTCTCATGCGCAGTTACAACGGATATCTGCGGTGTCATTAAAAAGTTAAGTGCAGTATTTAAAGATAAAATAAAAACAAGTACTCTCATTGTAATTAATTCTGATGATGTCAATGAAGCACTATACCATAGTCCCAAAATTAAACTGAGAATTACACCCACCACAAACGTTACAGTTGCTATAACCTGAAAGATTCGGGAAAATAAGCCTAACATTTTTTCTTCGGCTTCTTTTCCATCCTCTTCACGAGCCTTAATCAGATAACGTGTAATAGCGGAACCTAAACCAAGAGAAATCAGAGAAAGATAACTTGTTATATTACTTGACAACTTATACAATCCGTATTCACTTTGTCCCAACAATTGCAACATTATAGGCGTATAAAAAACAGGAATCAAGTTTCCTAACAATAAATTTATATAGTTTAATATTACACCTGTTTTTAACTGACTTTTATTTTTATCCATTCACAACCTCATTAAGCTTAAAAAATCATATCAAAATCTACTCTCGGGAAAACTTCAAGTTTTCCGCCACGGGTAGCATTATACACTTCTATACCGTGTTCATCACAATATTTTTTCATTGAAATAAAAGCTCTCGTGCTCGCATCTAAATTCGGTATATATAGATTTTCTTTATCTTTGTTATACTCATCAGTAAAATAATCTTTAACACTTTTATCGTTGATAATTTCACCTTTATCGTTTTTATAAACAGCAAAATTATGATCGACACCTAAAAGATATATTTTTTTAAATCCCATATAAACAGCAATTTGCGCAGCTGAAAATGCTACTGTAGAAGACTTCCCAATATATAAATCGATACTATCAGAAAAAATCGGTACTCCCTGAATTGAAGAATGTACATTAAAGTATAATGCGTCCTTTATATCAATATTATAATAGTATTTATTGATGATAGATATAAATTTAGCCTTAATATTTAATTTATTAACATTATCTTGACAATCACATAACATCTTTTCATCCTGTGACACATAAAAATCGGGTCTCCAATTTGTTTTATCAAACATTAAAAATATTCTGTTAAAACCAAAGGACAAAACATTATTCTTATGTAATACTTCCAGATCATCGGTGGATAAGCTTGGACCATTGCCTATTATAAAACACATTTCACCCAAATGAGTATCTTTTAACTTTCTTAATCTCTTTGCATATTTACTTTTTTCAAAATGATCAAGAACATACGATTGAGTTCTCGCTTCTATTGATTTTATGGGATGCAATTTATTTGCCACCTTTCATTTTCACCAAATTATCAACTAACATCACCAATCTGTATTTACCACTTTTATAAGCAAATTTATAAGCCGGATTGATATAGCAATCTAAATTGTTTAAGGACTGCACAAATTCCTTGCTTTTCATAATAGAGTTATTATATCTGATCTTATCTTTTTTAGCAGCCTTATTCTTTTCAGAAAAAGTATTTTTTAAAACATTTTCTATCGAATAAAAATAGGATGCGTACATATACTGAATATCAGTGTTTGATAAATTAAACTCGTCACAAAATTCAAATATTCGTTCATATATGCTATCATATATGGATTTTAAGTCAGGATAATATTTATTGTCCAATGACTCAATTCCGGTTCTTGTATAATTATAAATAGGTTTGTTAAGTATCGCAATATTACCATTAGAATTAGTCAAATAGTCAATATTAAAAAGTATGTCTTCACCAAGACTCAAATTCTCATCGAAGCGAATTTTACTTGTTTGAATTATCTTTAATTTATAAAGCTTGTTCCATGGCATTTGAATTACCCATTTCTCATACATCCTTACAAAATCCAGCCTTGAAACACAAGAATAGTTATGATCTTCGGTAAATAATACCTTTTTTTCTATGTTTGATTTATAATCGGATACAACATTAAATCCGCCCAGTAGCAAGTCACATCCATCAAATTTTGTACACATATTAACCATATCGAGCAAATAATTTTTACATGGATAATCATCACTGTCAACAAAGCATATATATTTACCCTTTGCAGCATCAATACCACAGTTCCTTGCCGAAGACACGCCACCGTTTTCTTTATGTATAACCTTTATTCGATTATCTTTTTTGGCATATTCATCACAAACTTTTCCGCTGTTGTCAGGCGAACCGTCATCAACAAGGATAAGCTCAAAATTTTCATATGTTTGATTTAAAATGCTGTCAATACAATAATGCAAAACATTTTCGACTTTGTAGACAGGCACTATGACGCTAACTACACACATAAACTAACCTTTTATTTTATTACAAATTTATTTATACTTACTTCTTTTCAAATTTTTCTTCAGGGAGGGATAAAATATATTCTCTCTTTCTACTTCTCAAATCGCCATTATCGAGATTAACACATATATCCCTCTTTTTATTTCTAAATTCATCAACAGTACATATTACATGTGCAGGATTACCGGCTATTACAACATTTCCTTCTGGAAAACTTTTTGTTACAACACTACCGGCTCCTACTAAAGTTAAGTCTCCCAATTCTATTCCAGGAAGAATAATTGACTTGGCACCAATAAAGCAGGAATTACCAATTTTTATTTTGCCAAAATAATCCGTTGCATCAATATCACATTTTATCACAGAATTATCATGTGTTAATAATGCAGTATCATATGCAATAGTAACATCATCACCTATTTCAACCAAAAACGGTTCTCCGGGAATATCGCAGTAAAATTTAAAATTCTTACCACATTTACCACCTTGTTCTCTAAATTGCTGTATTTTGATATCTAAAAAAGCATCTTCATTGCCTGTATATCCGTACCATATTTTTTTTATTTTTCTGAGAATTCTGTTCATCATACATCATCCAATATTTGATTTATTTCCAATATTTAAAACGTTTTGCAAATTACATACCAATCCGAAACAGTTACTTATACTTATTAAACGAATTTTTTTCTTTATAGGCAGTGATTTAAAATATTTTTTAGAAGGTTTATATTTTTTTGCATAGGATTTAATTTGTGGAATATATAGTTTTATCTTGTCTTTACCTAGGATGTTTTTAGTTCTTAAAGCTTGAAATAGACATGTATAAATAAAATCCTCTCTGCATATATCACCAATTTCAGGATATTTTTCATCAATAAAATCACACATTTCACATTTAGCTTCAAGAACAAATAAGGGATTATATTTATCACTATGCATTATACTATTATTTCGTTGCAGATAATTATACACTACAGTTTCTGAACATACTACACCGTTGGCTCTTGAAACAGCTTTCCATGACCAATACTCGTCTTCATTGATTTTTCCAACAGGAAAAAGTACATCATTAATCACACTTTTTTTATAGAGTTTGTTCCAAACAGGCTGGATAATATGCTTTTTATGTATAAAATCAAGAATTGCCTCCTTTGTACCTTTTATAACAACGGTTTTGTCAATAGGAAAAAGAGGTTCCTTTTTTCCGCCATTTTCCCACACCATCATAATTCCGCCGCAAGATATCTCGCAATCATATTGAAAAATATTATTAAGAAGCAATTCAAACATACTTGTTTCTATCCAATCATCGCTGTCAATAAAGCTGATATACTCACCTGTTGCAACAGCCATTCCTGCATTTCTGGCATCGGAAAGTCCACCGTTTTTTTTATGAACAACCTTGATTCGGCTGTCTTTTTTGGCATAATCATCACACATCTGAGGACAACGGTCAGGGGAACCGTCATCAACAAGGATTATTTCAAGATTTTTATATGTCTGATTTACAATGCTATCAACACATCTTGCAAGGTATTTTTCAACATTATAAATCGGAACTATTACACTTATCAGCGGGTTCATAATAAACTTCACCTATTCATACAATTTTTTCTGAAAATGCTTTGAATAAAATCTATACATTGGATCAAATAAAAAAGGCAAATAAGTAATTACATTTCCAAGAAATCTTGTTTTCTTGCTCAAAAGAGAGATTTTATTCTTCTTATTGACAATAATATGCCTAACTGTCTTCTTTTCATTAAAAAAGTTTTTTCTTATATCTTTATCAGCACACGCAATAGTTGAATAAACATTTATACATGTGCTCAAATAAGCAGCTTCACCTTTTTCTTTTAAGTTAACATCAATGCTGTCAAGAATTATTTTTTTTACTTTTATTGGATCAAATATTAAATTTTTATTCAACTTTTGTCTTGATGCGGAAGTCATACGAACAATATAGTGATACGGGCAAAAATCTTCAAAAACCGATTTTTTGGATTTTAAAAATAAATAATAATTCCACAGTAAGTCTTCGTTAATTTTTATATTCAAGTCTACTTTATCAAAAAAATCGCTAAAAAGCGAAGATTTATAAAGTTTATTACATAGCCCTGGCTCTACTATTGAACCGTCAAGTAAATCTTTTATACCCATGTCTTTATCCTGTATTCTAATTTTATCGGTATTATGGAAATAATTTATTCTACCGTCAGAAAAGACCATCTGATAACCGCAATGTGATATATAAGCATTATATTTTTGGGCATTATCAAACAATCTCTCATACATATCAGGTTCTATTACATCATCACCGTCAGTAAACCCTATCCAATTGCCCTTAGCCGCCAAAACACCTTTCATTCTCGCAACCGACACACCGCTGTTTTTGATATGTAAAATCTTGATTACATCTCTATACAAATCGGCATAATCATCAATAATTTTAGCAGATGAATCAGTTGAACCGTCATCAACAACTATAACTTCAATGTTTTTATAAGTCTGAGATAAAATACTATCTAAGGTTCTTACAATATAATTCTCTAAATTATATACCGGAACAATTACACTTATTAAATCACTCATCATAAAGCACTCAACATTTCTTCAACAGCTTTTACTGTTTTTTCGGTACTGAAAGCTTTACCACGCTCTTTTGCTTTTGCGGCATAAGCTTCAAGCAAATCAGGCGTTGTCAGCATTTTTTTGATGCCCTTATAAAGTGCATCTTCATCATTTTCTGTTACGATACCGTACTCGTTGTTTTCGCCTAGTAATTCGGTCATACCCGAACAAATGGTAGCCACAACAGGCGTACCGACTATTAGTGACTCCGTCACAGATGTACTGAATCCTTCACTGTGGGATGAACATACATACAAATCACAATTTTTTACATACTTGTACGGATTTGTTCTATAACCAACCATTTGGAATGTATTTTCAACGCCAAGGTTTTGTGCAGCTCTTTTTAAGCTACCTTCTTCTTCACCGATGCCGAATAAATAAACTTTATTTTTCACTCCGTCATAAAGGAGTTTTTTATGTATGTTCAGTAGTCTGTCGAACCCTTTTAACGCAGTGAGTTTTCCGACAGAACATATATTTACACAATTATCGTCAAATTTAATATCATCGACAGGTTCAACGGACTTCTCAAGTATTTTGTCTGTTTCAATTGTGTTATAAAGCACCTGAATAGGTTTTTGAAATTCAAATGTCTTTGAAAAATAATCCATAACCCATTTTGAAACACAAACAGTATTATCAAATTTGTTATAGCACTTCTTTGCCTCTTCAAAATTTCTAAAACCTACTGCACCGATTGCGGGATTGTCCATTTTGCAGTGAATCCAGCTGACAAGCTTAGTATTTGGGTTAGTGCAACCGCTTACAATTCGTGCGGTAGGACCTTCAAGGTAAGAAACGATTATGTCATAGTTGTCTCTGATAAAATGTTTATACAGTTTTTCAGGAGAAAAAAGTTTCATCACATATGTATTGCCACGAGGCATTCTCTTGAAACCGCCGATATATTTTACATCAGAGTTAATATACTGTCGGTTAACGCCTACATCAAACAAAGTTTGAACTGTTACATCAAATTTTGTTTTATTCATATTATTGGCGAGATTAACCAAAACTTTTTCAGCCCCACCGTGTGCAAGATTAGGTATAAGAAATAAAACTTTTGTCATAATAATCTACTTCACTTCCATTAAACTATCCATTTTCATACGAAAAAATAACGACAATAATAATCCCGGTGGTGTAGCCAAAACTGTAAGCATTTTTCTGGGTGACTCTTTGATATAATGTTTATTTTTTGCTATTATACTGTCGGCAACATAATGTACACAATCTACCAATAATCTTTTATTAGAATCAGGATATTGCATACATATCTTTCTCCAGAAGGCAAAGCTCTTTGGGCATTTCATGTACTGCTTATACATAATGTGTGAATTACCGTCTTCCTGGTATTCTACATCGCACACTACTTCATTTAAAACAGCAAGTTTATACTTCTGATCTATCAACTTATATTTATATGCAAGTGCAAGATATTTTTCATTATCAAATACCGGATACTCAGGGACTGAATTAATAATATCAGTACGATAAATAAGCTTCTTATCCCCTGAGCCACCTGACGCATAATAACCCGACAATGTGGTTTCTGTCATATCTTTCGGAAAGCCTTTTCCTATAACCTTTCCCGTATTCATATTGGCGTCGAGTGCAATAATACCTGCATAACCCCTGCTTTTAACCTGATTCCATTTGTTTATAATTTTTTCAACAGCGTTCTCAGATAAAGCGTCATCAGAATCTATACAAGTATTGAGTTCGGTATGTATATTTCTATACGCAACATTGTGTGCGGTATGCATACCGCCGTTTTCTTTATATATGTACTGAATTTCGAAGCCGTTATCTTTTAACATCCAGTCTTTTACTAATCCAGCCGTATTATCAGTTGAACCGTCATCAACTATAAGCCACACGAAATCCTTGCACTTTTGGGAACACAAAGATTTATATGTACGACCTATTGTATGCGCCCTATTATAAGCAGGTGTAAATACTGTTAAAGTCTGCATAACTATTATTCCTCAACCGAATTTAAATAAAATTCTTCAAGCTTTACAACATTCTGTTTAACATCAAAACCTGATTTTTTTATATCATCTATCGTGTTTTTTCTAATCGTACCTTGTTTTTCTAAGACAACATCCGCCCACTCATCAATCGGCAAGTTTAAATCTAACGACTCAGCAAGGTCTGTAACTCTGCATTCTGACGGAACACTATCAGAAATGATACACGGCAATCCTGCAGCCTGCGCTTCAAGTGCTGCAATACCTAAGCCTTCGTACAAAGAGGGAAACAAAAAGACATCCATTGCCTGTAGTATTCTATTCACATCTCCTCTGTTTCCTAAAAAAAACACGGAATCCGATAAACCAAGATCATCAACTTTTTCTCTTATATTACTCTGTCCGTTACCTGTTCCTACAAGAAGCAGTTTGGAATTTCTGTTTTTATCATGTAGACTCTTAAAAACATCAATCAAAAACGGATGATTCTTTTGAGGATTAAATCTTCCGACATGTCCGATTACAAAATCAGATTTACTGATTTTCAGTTCGTCACGCACTTGATTTCTTATTTGACAGTCATACCGATATTTTTCAGCGTCAATTGCATTATTTAAGACAATATACGCATTTCCGCCAAACATCCAATCTCCTGCCTCTTTACCGCAAGAAAAAAGATGCGTAGCATACTTAGGAATTAAATGTTTTGAAAGAAGCTTAATGGGATACTTTAAATTTTTGTCTTGGCTTTTATTATGCGAATGTGCAATTCTCACCTTAACGCCATGTTTTTGTGCAATTTTCAAAGGATATGCACTCATGCAATCCAAATGTGAATGTACAATATCGTACTTATGATTATCAAAAAAGTCATCAAGCGCATTAAAATAAGCCTTAGAAAAGGGATTCAGCATAGGCATATGATAAATATGTCCGCCTAAAGATAATATCTCATCATCATAATCAGCCTTTTCCTGACGATGTACAAGAAAATCAAATTGAATTTTAGTACGGTCTATGTTTCTGTAATAATTCATAATCATAGTTTCAAGACCGCCGCGCCCCATGTATGTTACAATATGTAATATTCTTAAAACATTCAAATTATTAACCCCTAAATCAAATAATTAAAATCCACCAAAGTAATCGCTATGGTAGTATGTCGGTCCTGTTAAATAATAATAGAGCAATAAAACTGCAACATATCCCAAATAGACATATTTCCTATTATTTTCATTAAAACATATCCTTAACAAAACAGGAATCAAAATTAAATCGTACAATTCACTGTAAATCGGAAGCCTACCGATAAAGATACCGCTGGTAACCATACCTACAAGATAAATTGATGCCGTACATACTGACAAGTTTACGCACAAAGAAAGCACAGGCATTTTTTCGTAATATATGCTTAACTTTTCCCGATAAACAAAAGCTACAATCGGTGGAACAGCATAGAATAAAACTCTCAACGGATTAATGCCGTCGTCTTCTTCAAAATATGTACTTATATCATTTTCATAAGATGTGCCTTGGGCAAATTCATCAACCTTGCCAAAAAACGGCTCGGCAAAAACAGTAATCAATACCATTGCAAAAATAAAAAGCCAAACTGACTTGCTCCAAGGTTTTAACCTGGCAATAAAGTAAATCGGTATTAAGAAAATTGCCGTGGAATGGATAAATATCAAAATTGCTACCATAGTCAAGAATTTAAAAAACTTGCCGGTAATAATAAAATCACAGCACAAAAATGACACGGCAACACAAATAAACTGCTTCATTCCGTTGAGCATATAACCCGAATAACACAGAAATGCCAAAAACAAAAACGAAGCCAAAAAGAAATCTGCATTCATGCAATATTTTCTCAATGTTATCATTACACACACACCGGAGAAAATCGCAATTGAACTCAGCCAAAGTGTGTAATTATCTGAGATAAAACACTTAAAGAAAATGCTGTATGCATTGAAGAGAACTCCCTTGCCTTCGGAAGACCATGGATCCCAATTCAATTTTGAAAACTCTTCCGAAAAGTTTGTTGAATAGTTATTAAAAGCTGCAACATATGCGGTTGTATCGGCAACATAGTGCCTCATTGATGCCCAAAATATGAAATAACCGAAAACTAAAAAAGCATACGCCCACGGAACTCTTCTTTGTATTCCCTGTTGTAAATTATAATCGGTAAGCGCTATCTCTTCTTTATGAGTGATATCATACAAAATATATATCAAAAAAGTCCAAAGTATCATGGACCAGTAAATTATCATTAGATCACACCTAAAAAATCTATATTAATTACAAGCCTAAAGCCTTTATTGTATCGTTTACAACGATTTTTTTATCAAATTCGTCCACCATTTTTTGTCGGGCGTATTTACCCATAACTTCTCGTTTTGAAATATCTGTTTCAAGAAAAGCTTTCATTTTTTCATAAAGGCTGTCAACGCTTTTAGGTTCACAAAGCCAGCCTGTATATTCATTTTTCACCGACTCTCTGCAGCCCGGAATATCTGTGGTGATGACAGGTCTGCCTGTTGCCGAAGCTTCGAGATTTACATTACTCATACCCTCGTGATAGCTCGGCATTACAACACAATCGGCGGTCGCATAGTAAGGTCTTGGTTCTTCCTGAAATCCATGGAATTTTACAACGCCCTTACTTTCAAGTAACTCAACTCTTTCCTTGTATTCATCTTCAAAAAAGCCTACAAGGTCAAGTACAAATTTATAGCCGTCATCGTGAAGCTTCTCAGCCGCAGAAAACAATTCATCCATGCCCTTTTCCTTCATGATTCTGCCAAGATACAAAAAATGCGGCGGATCACTTTTCGGGTAAGGCTTGTACTCATAAATTTCAAGATTGATTCCTGCGCCGTTCAAAATAGTTTCTTTCTCGACAGAAATAATCTTTCTGTCAACAAATTCATCTGCATTAACCTGATTTTCAAAAAATACCGTTTTTACCTTTTTAAATGCTGTTTTATAAAGAACTGTCGCAAACTGAGCAAGTCCGGGCTTTTGAAACGCCGTTCCTAATCCCTGAACATTCGCATAAAACGGAATATTTAACTTTTCACACATCAATCCACCGTAAACATTTGGTTTGATAGAGTATGTAATTACCAAATCAGGGTTTTCTTCCTGTAATATTTTTTTATAAAATTTCATAAGTGAAAAATCGTGAATCGGATTAACCCCTCTGCGCTCCATCTTAGTTTCAATACAACGCAATCCCATATTGATGAAATCCTCATGATGTCCTACAAAAGGCATACTAAGAACAACATCATAATTTTTCATAAGTTCTTCAATCAATTCTTTTCTGAAACGATACAGCATATAAGAATGATTGGTAAGAATCATAACTTTTTTACGATTATTCTTCATCTGCAATTGCTCCTGTTCCGCCCTCAACTACACCATCATGCTTAAACACACTTACAACTGTCATAAAAAGACATTTTACATCAAAGACAAAACTGACATTATCACGATAAATCTTATCCATCTGAACTTTTTCAGGGATAGGAAGCTCATCTCTGCCGTTAATCTGCGCCCAACCCGTCAAGCCGGGTTTTAAATCATTTATACCGTACTCATCTCTTTCAGAAATCAAATCATCCTGATTCCAAAGTGCAGGTCTTGGACCGATAACCGACATATCGCCCTTAAAAATATTAAAAATCTGAGGCAATTCGTCAAGACTTGTCTTTCTTAAAAACGCACCCACCTTAGTTATATACTGTTCAGGATTTTTAAGAAGATGTGTAGGACAATCCTTGGGAGTATCAATTCTCATTGTGCGGAATTTCAGAATATTGAAATATTTTTTGTTTTTTCCTATTCTTTTCTGCCTAAAAAAAACAGGACCTTCGCTCGTGCATTTTATTATGGCACATATCGGAAGGTAAAGTACTGACAGACACACTATCGCTGCAAGTGAACAGATAATATCAAGCATTCTTTTCACAACTCTGTTATAAAACGACATTTTTCTGTCTTTCATAGCATTTCTCTCTCCACCCCAATATTTTTATATTAACTGGTTTATTTTAAATTCAGTACTTTTTTTAGTATTTTTAGATTTGATTTTCTAATCAAAAAATACACAACGGTTAAACAAGTTACAGAAATTAAAACTTTTAAAACACAACTAAACTCATACCCTAAAAATTTATCCAAAACATAATACAAAATATATGTATGTAAGAAATATATTGTCGAACTAATACCTCTAAGAATTTGTGAAATTTCAGGTTTAATATTCAAATTAATTTCTAATGAAATAAAGAAATAGCAAATTGTAATAGGTATGTTTAAAATTACATAAAAATCAATATTTAAAATATCGTTGATTTTAAAGCAATACACTGCCAAACTAAATACTGATAACAAAGCCAACGCTACAGTAGCCAAAGAAAGAGGTATTCTTAAATTTAAAAAGTAAATAATACATCCAATTCCCATAAAAGGCACAGCTTTCATAATAAAATTATTACTCCACGAAAATAAAACATAGAAAAACTTATTAACATAGGAATATGGTGTACTTATAAGCAAATTCTTGAATGAGTCATAGCACAATAAAAAAGAAAAACCAATGACAATCAAAAATAATACAATTTTAATTTTAGCTTTATCCTTAAAGAATTTATGCACCAAATATATAATGAATGCCGCTTCCAACATACTCAAGATATACCATGTAATCCCATTACCACACAAAAAAATCGATCTAAAAATCAACAATACATATTTAATAACGGAGCTGTCCGGATACTTTATTATGTAAGCATTTATCGTCATCGGCAAATTAACCAATTGCCAAAAAAAGTACAAAAACAATAATTTTTTCTCATAAGAAATAATAAAGCTTTTTTCATCTTTGACATTTGATAATTTTTTATAGAAAAAAAATCCTGATACCATAAAGAAGAATGGAACTGCAATCCCGGAAAAGCATAACACGATTACATTGGAAAATTCCTCATTTTTAGCAATGTTTGAATGAATAAAAACAACTAATATAGCAGCAAAAACTTTAAATAAATCGATACCACTATACACTTCAATGTCACTTGTATTGGAATAAGAAGAAAGTTTTGTTTGTCCTTTATTAATCATTACTATCTCCCTTACCCAGCCTCAAAAATTAATTTACGCAATACACCTATAGAATTATACCACAGAAAGCATCAATAAGCAATAAAAGAGGAGAATATGGAAAAAACAATTGAAAAAAAGTGCTTTTTAACAAAATATAGGAATAATTACGCAAGATTTTTGCCATAGATATGATTTATTTTCACTAAAGTGATAATCAAATATAGTCTATTTTGGTTATTTTATGCAAAATTTGTCACAAAATATAATAAAGCGCCGCAAAGCAGAGCGAGAAATCTATGGCTTATTTTAGGTGAAAAGGCACTATATAATCCGCTATATTTACTGTGCAACAGTCCTCTGCATGGCAACCTGAAAGCTTACATATACACAGTGCTAAACCACCCAGCAACTGTCTTTCAAGAGACAATTATCAGGCAAGTATCTGAAATTGTTCACAGACTTGTTGAAATGTGGGATTAATTATGATAAACTGACAATATAAGTCAGAGTACGATATAATTTGAGGTAGACACATAAAAATTTCAGAATGCACACTTTCGAAGGAAACACAAGACCTTTTATACAGATATTTTGCGGCTGCGGCAAATCTTTACGGAGTTATCGAAATCGGCAAACTTCTTAAAATTTACAACAGCCATAACGAGCCTGTGAGCGAGGAAGATTTTCTGTCATTTGTTGAAAATATGAATTTTAAGGGAAAGTATTTTTGTGTGTTTAATCAGGATGATATTTACGATGACGGCTCAGAAACCCCTGCTCTTGAACAGGAAATTCTTGCAGGATATCTTTACTTTTTTGAATTTGATGATGATAGTCTTGATAAATACGAAATGCTGAAATATCGTCAAATCGGAAAGAAATTTTGCGTTCTTGACAAAGAGCAATTTCTCAGATATGAAGATGACTGTTATTTTAAAAAGACTCCCGATTTTCTTGAAATGCGTTCGTTTTTAAGAAATGAAACAGGACTTTCAAAAGAGGACGCAGACGATTATGCGAACGATATTATGATTTGCTTTGCAACTCAACCCGACAATTCCGAAGAATCTGTATACAAAGTAATCCTGGGAAGCGGAATCTACAACCGTGATGATATCGCATTCAGTCACCGAAAGCTTGAATATTTGTGTCAAAAAGTCATGTACACAAGTGCCAGACTCCATGTTCTGCTCGGACACACTCCCGAAGAAATTTTCGGTTAACAGGTAAAATTGCATATTATAGCGACAATTCAAAATCATTTTGAGGGGAACATAAAGATGAATAGTGAAAATACAGCAACACACAAAATAACATATTCAAATATAGATATTGCCAAATTTATAGCGGCATATTACGGCAAATCGGGAGGAATTTTGTTATGATAAGGATAATGTTTGTGTGCCATGGGAATATTTGTCGGTCGCCTATGGCGGAATTTATATTTAGGGACATGGTTAAGAAGGGCGAGATTGCTGACAGGTTTGTGATTAAATCATCTGCTACGAGTACGGAGGAGATATGGAACGGGATTGGGAATCCTGTTTATCCGCCGGCTAAGCGTGAGCTTGCAAAACACGGAATCGGTTGTGACGGCAAGAGGGCTGTTCAGCTCAAAAAATCCGACTATGACAAGTACGATTATTTCATCTGCATGGACTCTAATAATATCAGAAACACTATGCGAATTTTCGGCGATGACAAAGACGGAAAGGTTTGCAAGATGATGAGCTTTGCAGGTATGAATCGTGATGTATCGGATCCGTGGTACAGCGGTGATTTTGAGCAGGCATACAACGATATTTACAGCGGATGCAAAGGACTTTTTGAAAAATTTAAAGGCAAAGCTTAATTTTGTTGTTAATATGCACAAAGATTTTTGATCGTATATGTGCAAAATCTAAAACACATTTAATTGACACAATAAATAAACAATGCTAAAATTGTGACAGGTTGTCATATGACTGCCTGTCACATTTATTTTGGAGGATTTTTTATGATAAAAAACACCTTTTATAATCTTCCCGAAGAAAAGCGTCAGAGAATCACGGACGCAATATTCAATGAGTTTGCCGGTTCGTCGGGAGAGAGAGTCAGCATAAACAATATTATAAAGAACGCAAACATTTCGAGAGGCAGTTTTTATCAGTACTTTGACGATAAGGTTGACCTTGTGGAGGTTATGACACGCTCATTTATCAACTTTTCGCTTGAAAAAGCCACAGAGGTTATCTCTCGCACTCACGGCGACATATTTGTAACTTATGATTTGCTTTTTGAAATTCTATGCGAATGTTCAAAGGATGCAAAACAAAGTATCATTATGAAGAATCTCATCAGAAATATAAAGGCAAATGACAGTCTTGTTTCGGAATATTTTATCAACCGTTTCAAGGGCGTTGCAGAGCTTGTCAGCGTTACAAACAATTTTGACAGAAGTAACCTTAAATATACTTCAGATGAAGATGTGAAGTGTCTTTCACAGATTCTCACTCAGGTACTGAAGAATGCCGTGTTCAATGTTTTTGTAATAGGAAAACCTTTTGACGAGGTTCACAGGGAGTATCACAGAAAACTTGAAATTATCAAAACAGGTGCAATTGCAGATTAAATTTAATATTCATGCAACCGGTTGCGGCCGATTTCAACAGAAAATGTAAACCTAAGTTGGTAGAAATCGCATTTAATATGAAATATACTCATAGATAAAAAACACAAACAAAGGAGTAATCAATGTTATCTAAAATCAGCGTAAAAAAACCGATGACGGTATTGGTTGCGGTTGTACTTGTTCTGGTTCTCGGTATAGTGTCATTTTTCAAGATGACGCCCGACCTTTTACCGAATATGGACTTTCCCTATGCCGTTATCATGACCACCTACGCAGGTCAGACGCCCGAGACGGTTGAAACAACGGTTTCAAAGCCTCTTGAACAGTCGATGTCGGCAATTGACGGTGTTAAGGAAATCACCTCTACCTCATCGGACAACTATTCACTTTTGATGATTGAATTTGAGGACGGCACAAATATGGACAGCGCAACTGTTGATATGCGTTCAAGCCTTGACACAATCAAGGGCAATTGGCCTGACGGAGTCGGAACACCGTACCTCATCAAAATCAACCCGAATATTCTCCCCGTTGCAATGACGGCGGTTGACTTTGAAGGCAAGTCGCAGACAGAGCTTTCGGATTATGTCACAAACGAACTTTTGAATGAGCTTGAAGGCATTGACGGTGTTGCCTCTGTTTCTGACAAGGGCATTGTTACGGAACAGGAAAATGTCGTACTTTCACAGGATAAGCTTGACAAGCTTAATAAGAAGATTTCCGCTGCACTCGATAATCAATTTGGTGATGCGGAGGACAAAATTGCCAAGGCTAAAAAGGAATTGCAGGATAATATCGGCAAAGCCAAGGACGGTCAGGGTACTGTTTCATCTTCAATTGAGCAAATCAACTCACAGCAAGAGGCTGTTTCAAAACAGCTTGCCGATGCACAGAACAAGGCTGAAAGCGGTAAAACACAGCTTTTGTCGGCAAAGATGCAGTTGCTTGACCGAAAGGCAAGCCTCACTTCAACAAAGACATTGCTCGAAACCGCTTATCAGGGTTTGCTTGAACTGAAAACGACCTATGATGAGCTGACTTCCGAGCAGTCACAGCTTACGCAAAAGCTTGAACAGCTTTCAAAATTCAACGAACAGTATCAGGAAATTGTTTGGAAAATGAATGATGCACTACCCGACAGCGAGGAATACAAGGCACTTCAACAGCAGATTGACGAGCTTAACAAGGTGCTTGAGCCTTACGGAATCAAAGCTCCCGATATCGCAAAAACAATGCAGACAGTTCAGAATTCCATTAACAAAAGTGCAGAGGCAATTCAAAATGTTGAAATTTCACTTGAAAAGCTCGGAACTTCGGGAGATGCAATCAATTCTGCATTAAGTGAAATGTCGGAGAAAATCTCACAAATCAACTCGGGTATTGCACAGCTTGATAACGCGATTTCGGGACTTGACGATAAATCGGTTTCGGTTGATTCCGCTCTTGCCCTCATTTCACAACAGCAGTCAAGTGCAGACTTCAAAATGTCCTCTGCCATGTCAACTCTCACTTCAAAACAGAGTGAACTCAACAGCGCACTTACACAGCTTTCAAGTGCAGAAAAACAGATTGAAACATCCGAAAAAGAACTTGCAGATAAAAAGAAAGAGGAAAAAAGCAAGGCTGATGTGAGCAACACGGTCACACTTGATACCATTTCTTCAATTCTAACGGCACAAAACTTTTCAATGCCGGCAGGCTATGTTACCGATGACGATAACAATAAATTCATGGTTCGTGTCGGCGATAAAGTAAATAATGAAAAAGAGATGAAGTCGCTTGTGCTTTTTGACACAGGAATTGACGGAATAGGAGTTATTCATCTTGAAGATGTTGCGGATGTTTTTGTTGCCGATGATTCCGACGAAACCTTTGCAAAAATCAACGGCAATCCGGGTATTATTTTGAGCTTTTCAAAATCAAGCAACACAGCGTCTTCTACCGTTTGCGAAAACATCAATGCAAAGCTTGAATCCCTTTCAAAAGAGGTTGACGGACTTCACTTTACAAGCCTTTATAATGAAGGCGACTACATTAATCTTGTAATCAGCAATGTATTACAGAACCTTCTTATGGGTGCAGTTCTTGCAATTATCATACTTTTCCTATTTCTCAGAGATATCAAACCGACGCTCATTGTTGCCTGCTCAATTCCGATAAGCGTTGTGTTTGCAATTGTCCTCATGTATTTCAGCGGTGTAACACTCAATATGATTTCGCTGTCAGGACTTGCGATAGGAGTCGGTATGCTTGTTGACAACTCGGTTGTTGTTATCGAAAATATCTACCGACTGAGAAGTATGGGCGTTTCGCCGATTAAGGCGGCACTTAACGGTGCAAGACAGGTTGCCGGCGCAATTACGGCGTCAACTCTCACCACAGTATGCGTGTTCCTGCCGATTGTATTTGTTGAAGGCATCACCCGTCAGCTGTTTGTTGACCTTGCACTCACGGTTACATATTCACTTCTTGCAAGCCTTATTGTTGCGCTGACGCTTGTTCCGGCCATGGGACAGAGAATGCTCCGCAAGATGAAACCTAATTCCGCTCCGAAGGACGGAAAAATCAAGAAGGCATATGAACGCTCACTTCGTTTCGTATTAAAGCACAAGGTTCCTGCAATTCTCGTTGCAGTTGCACTTCTCTTTACAAGTGCAGGTCTTTGTCTGATGAGAGGTTTCAGCTTTATGCCCGATATGAGCAGTACACAGATTCAGGTATCATTGAAGCTTGACGATAACGCAACCTTTGAAGAAACAGTTAAAGAGGGCGAAAAGCTCAACGATTTGCTTTCAAAATATGACCAGTTTGAAACCGTAGGCGTTATGGCGGGCAACTCGTCAAGCCTTATGGGACTTACAGGCGGTTCATCGTCAAATGATGCCGGCTCACTTATGGCATATGCCGTTCTCAAGGATGATTTTACAAAACAGAGCGATGAGATTTCAAAGAAGATTGAAAAGGATCTTGAAAGTCTTGACGGTGAGGCTGCCGTAAGCGGCGGCACTTCAAGTTCAATGTCAAGCCTTATGGGTGACGGTTCCGTTCAGATTACACTCTACGGTGACGACCTTGACACACTCAAAAGCACTGCTGAGGATATCGGCAAGACACTTGAAAAGGTTAAAGGCGTTGCATCGGTTGACAACGGCATCGGTGCTGTTTCTCCCGAAATCAAGGTTACTGTTGACAAGTCAAAAGCCGCTGAAAAGGGACTTACCGTTGCACAGGTTTATCAGCAGGTTGCCGCTGCAATTTCAACAGAAAAAAACGCTGCCACTCTTACGAATGATGACGGCAATGATATGAATGTTGTGGTTGTAAAGGACGACAGCGAAACCGTTACTCCGAAAAATCTCCGTGACCTCGACATTACCTACAAGGATTCAAGCGGTAACGAAAAGACAGTTAAACTCTCCTCTGTTTCGGATATTTCAAAGTCGGAAACTATGGATAAAATCAGCCGTGAAAATCAAAAGCGTTATCTTACAATCAGCGCCGAAGTCAAGGACGGCTACACGCTTACATCTGTTTCAAACAATGTAAAATCCGCAATGAACGATTACAAGCTCCCGAAAAGCTGTTCAATCGACTATGCAGGTACAGACAAAATGACAATGGAGGCAGTTTCACAGCTTATGCTTATGCTTCTGCTCGGCATTATTCTCATCTACCTCATTATGGTTGCACAGTTCCAAAGCCTTAAATCACCGTTCATTATTATGTTTACAATTCCGCTTGCATTCACGGGAGGTTTCCTTGCACTTTTAATCACAGGATTTGACATCAGCGTTGTATCGCTTGTCGGTTTTGTAATGCTCTGCGGTATCATTGTAAACAACGGTATCGTTCTTGTTGACTACATCAACAAACTTCGTATTGACGGCAAGGAAAGAATTGAGTCAATTGTTGAGGCAGGCAAAACCCGTATGCGTCCTATCCTCATAACCGCACTCACAACCGTTCTCGGTCTTGTTGTTATGGCTCTCGGCATAGGCACAGGTGCAGAAATGATGCAGCCTATTGCAATTGTCTGCATCGGCGGTCTGCTCTACGCAACATTTATGACGCTCTATATCGTTCCCGTTATTTACGATTTGTTCAATAAAAAGGAACTCAAAAAAGTAAGTGACGAAGACCTTGAATTTATTGACGAATAAATCATATTAATAAAATACACCCCCGACTAAACCGTTTGGCACAGTCGGGGGTGTTGTTTTTTAAATATCAGGTCAGTCCTTTATAATATCGGCACATTGACCGTTTGTAAGACGGATTAAATCTTCTGGTTTTAAATCAATTTGATATCCGATTTTTCCTGCGCTGACAATGATTTTCGGAATTGACTCTGCTGTAATGTGGAAGGTTGTCTTGAACTGCTTTTTCATTCCGAGAGGTGAACAGCCTCCACGCACATAACCCGTGACCTTTGTAATGTCCTTTACGGGAATCATTTCAACCGACTTTTCACCTACGCTCTTGGCACATTTTTTAAGGTCAAGCTCATGGTCAACAGGAACTACGAAAACATAATAATCTCTGCCCATGCCCTTTGTTACAAGAGTTTTGAACACATAATCGGGATTTTGATTCATAAGCGTTGCAACCGTTACTCCGTCAACGGCATCCTTGCCGTGGGGATATTCATGATGAGTATATTCAACCTTTTCTTTGTCTAAAATTCTCATTACATTTGTCTTGATTTCTTTCATAAATACACAATCCTCCATGCATATTGCCATCTTGTTATTACCCTCACATAATACAACTTTTCGCATCGGATTTCAACCTTGATTTATTTGCAATTTTATTAAAATAATGTTAGAATAAATTCAGAAGTTATTCGAGGTGGAAGATTTCGTCCACGTCCACACGCCGATGGCTTGACAAAGGGAAACCTTGAGAGATGCAGGAGAATGGGACGCCTGCCGAATAGCCGTAGCTTTGAAAGCCGCTCCGAATTTTTTCGGGACGGCTTTCTTCTGTTTTACAGACTAAAATATCGCTGTTTTGTCCACAACACGCAAGATAATAAGTAAGTCAGTAAGCAAGATAGTAAGTAAGATAATAAGCAAGTTAATTTTTTAAACACCGTATTATGCGGTGTTTTTTTCTTTTATCGCAAATTAATGCTGTAAAATCACTTGCAAATGCGGTCACAGGGAAGAAAATAATAAAAAACTGGGCAAACTTTAATGTATGTTGATTGCTTTTTTAAAATAAATGTGCTACAATTTAGGAATAGAATAAACAAAATAGTGTATTCTTCAAAAATATTTTTATGCATTTTTTAGCAAAGGAGGATAACAATGGCAAAAGATATGCTGGACGCCATTTACAATGCCGAAGAGGATTGCAGACAGCGTGAGGCAAATGCACGAGCAGAATCAGCAGAAAGGGTTGAACAGACAAAGGCTGATGCCAAACAGGTTGTGCTTTCGGCAAAGGAAAAGGCACAGAAGGATGCCGATATGCTTTTTGAAAAGACAGCGAAAGAGGGCAAAAAAGAGCTTGAGAATGCCTCTGAAAAGGCAAATCTTGAGTGCGACATTCTCTCTCGGACTGCAGACAAAAACCGCAAGCGTGTTATTGACGGGGCTATACAAAGGCTCTCTCTTTAAAACGGTTGCAATGAAAGAAGCGTGGTGATAGAAATTGGCAAAACTTAAAATGAAGTCGGTTCGGATTATTGCCCTAAGACAGGACAGAAAGCGACTTCTTGAACATTTGCAGGATTCGGGTTTGGTTCAGATTGAAAAGACCGAAACCTGCAGAAAAGGTTTCGGCAAGATTGATATGACCTCACAAATTCAGATTTTCGAGCGGAATGTTACTCTCAGTGAAAACGCTCTGAAAATTCTAGACAGCAACTCTCCCGAAAAGAAAAGTATGCTTTCCGCATTTTGCGGACGGCGGGAGATTGATCCCGATGAAATCGGAGTTATCGCATCAAATGCAGGCGAAGTTATTGATGTGTGCAACAGAATTTGTGAGCTTAACAAACAGATTGCCGATAATGCGGCGGAACGGATTCGCATAAAAACCGCTCTTGCACAGCTTGAGCCGTGGAAGAATCTTGACATTCCGCTTAATGCAAAGGACACAAAAACAACGGCTGTTTTCATAGGCTCAATTCAAAAGGAGTACAACGAGGTATCGCTTTCAAAGGCACTTGCCGAGGCTTCTCCGAAGCTTGAATTTGATTTTGAAATTCAATTTGCAAACGAGGGGCTTACCTGCATTGTACTTTTTGCACCGATTGCCCAAAAGGAGCTTGCGGAAAATGCTCTGCGTGATATCGGTTTTGCAAAACCTGTTACAAACTCAAATCTTCCCCCTTTGGCGGAATCAAAAAAGCTTGTTGAAAGAAGTCACAAGCTTGAAGATGATACGGAAAATGCAAAAAAAGAAATCATTTCCTTTGCAGACAGACGAAAAGATATTAAAGATACACAGGATTATTTCAGAATCAGAGCCGATAAATACAGCGTAATCGGTGAACTTCAGCATTCACGGAATGTTTTTGTCATTTCGGGTTACATTCCCGAGGAGGACTGTGAAAAGCTTGAAAGGCTTTGCGAAAGAGTTTCTGTATGCTATGTTGAATTCGGCGATGTTGACGAGGAAAAAGCTCCTGTAAAGCTAAAGAACAGTCGCTTTGCAGCACCGGCAGAGAGCATTGTAAATATGTACTCTCCCCCGTCGCATGACGATATTGATCCAACGCCGTTGCTTGCATTCTTCTTCTACTTCTTCTTTGGAATGATGTTTTCGGACGCAGGCTACGGACTGTTAATGGTAATAGGAACAGGACTTGCAATAAAGCTGTTCAAGCCTGACAAGGAAATGCGAAACACCTTGAAGCTGTTCCAATATTGCGGTGTTTCAACATTTTTCTGGGGACTTGTTTTTGCAAGCTTCTTCGGAGATGCCCCCGCAACCCTTTACAACTACTTTACGGGTGCAGACATTACGATGAAGCAAATCTTCCCGTGGCCGACAATTGATCCGCAAAAGGACGCACTTATGCTGATGATTATTTCAATAGCATTCGGTCTTGTACACATTCTTGTCGGTATGGGCTGCAAATTCTATGTTTGCCTCAGGCAGAAGGATTACGGCGGAGCGTTCTTTGACACGGGACTTTGGATGCTTATGCTTATCGGATTTGCCGTTTTGGCGGCAGGTATGGCGTTTGGTCAGACACTCGTCTATGTCGGAGCAGGCATTGCGATTTTCTGCGCAATCGGTCTTGTTCTCACACAGGGCAGAAACAAAAAGGGATTCGGCAAAGTCATCGGCGGACTTGCCTCTCTCTATGACATCACAGGTTACATCAGTGACCTTCTGAGCTACTCTAGACTTCTTGCTCTCGGACTTACAACGGGAGTTATGGCTCAGGTGTTCAATATGCTTTCGACCATGTTCGGCAAGAGCTGGTTTGGAATTATCTTACTCATTATTGTGTTCATCATCGGACACGCAATCAACATCGGACTCAACGCACTCGGTTCATATGTTCACACAATGCGACTTCAGTATGTTGAAATGTTCGGAAAATTCTATGAGGGCGGCGGCAAACAGTTTAAGCCGTTCAAGCTCAACAGTAAATATATTAAAATTCAGGAGGACAAATCAAAATGAATGGAATATTTTTCGCACTTTTAGGCGCATCAATAGCAACAGCACTTGCAGGCGTAGGTTCTGCTCGAGGTGTAGGCTCTGCCGCACAGGCAGCTATGGGAGTTCTTTCCGAGGACTCATCAAAATTCGGTAAAATGCTCGTTCTCACACTTCTCCCGGGTACTCAGGGACTTTACGGATTTATCGTAGGATTCCTTATTCTCGTAAGCGGCGGCGTTCTCGGTGGCACAGCTCCGACAATCGGACAGGGACTTGCGTACTTTGCAGCATCGCTTGCTATCGGTATCGGCGGTATGATTTCAGGTTTTGCACAGGGCAAGGCAGCCGTTTCGGGTATTGCACTCAGCGCAAAGGACGATTCAAACTTCTCAAAGGCTATGGTTTCCGTAACTCTCGTTGAGATTTACGCTCTCCTTTCATTCATCGTTTCACTTCTCGTTGTTATCACAGTTCCAAACCTTAACATCTGATAACCGACTAACGAAAATTACGAAAGAAAGGTGGAATCACTTTGAGCAGCGGTGATAAAATTTTAAATCGCATAAGTCTTGACTGTGACGAAAGAATCAGCAAAATAGGTGCTGAAACCGATGAAAAATGCGCACAGATTATGGCACAGGCAAAGCTTGATGCCGACAAGATTTCTGCCGAAATTGCCGACAGGGCACAGTCAAAGGTCAAGCAGATGCAGGCGGCTTCAAAGAGCCGTTGCGACCTTGAAACACGCAACGCTTTCCTAAAGAGAAGGCGTGAGGAAATTGACAAGACATACAGTGAAATTCTTAATAAAATGAAAAATCTTCCCGATGAAGATTACTTTGAACTGATTTACACATTTGCAAAAAAGTTAAACGGAATGAGCGGTGTTGTGCTTTTAAATGAAAAGGATATGAACCGACTTCCGAAGGATTTTCTTGCAAGGCTTGAAAAATGCGGTGTAAAAGCAGAGCTTTCGAAAACGCCGTGTGACATTGAAAGCGGATTTATTCTTAAATGCGGTGACATTGAAGAAAACATGGACTTCTCGGCAATCTTGTCCGAAAAGCGTGACGCTATCGAGGATTTTATAAATCAGGAACTTTTTAAGGCATAGGGAGGAATATGATGGCATTATCTTATGAATTTTCCATCGGCTCCGTCCGTGCTAAAGAAAAAAATCTGTTTACAAACAGCGACATTGAGCATATGCTCGGTTGTGAAAATGTGAACGAGCTTTGCAGATACCTTTCGGACAAGGGTTACGGCGAGGGCGATGACATTGAAGATATTTTGAAATCACACAGCGAAAATGTGTGGGAATATCTTAAAAGAACCGCACCCGATTTTGCAATATTCACACCATTCTTCTATCTTAACGACCTTCACAACCTTAAAGCTGTTTTAAAGGGAACGCTTTCAAACAGACCGTATTCACAGCTTTTGGTAAAGCCGTGTACTTTCTCTGAAGAAACGCTTAAACAGGCGGTTGAGAACAGAAAGTTTTCACTTTTAGGCGAAGAACTTTCCGCATCTTGTGACAAGGCATATGAAATTCTTGCACACACAGGTGACGCAAGACTCAGCGATGCGGTTCTTGACAGAGCTTTTATGGAGCTTATTCTGAAAACATCCGAAAAATCCGACAGCGAATTTATGTCCGAATATTTTAAAGCTACAGTATTTTATAATAATGTAAAGACAGCCATAAGAGGTGCAAAAGCCGATTGTGACAGGGATTTTCTTGAAATTGCAATCTGTGATGTGCAGAATTTTCTCCGTTCAAGGGTTATTGAGGCAAGCGTAAAGGGACTTGAACCAACGCTTGATGTGCTGTCAAAAATCTCGGCATACGGCTGTAACAAGGCTGTTGAAGAGTACAAGGTTTCTCCGTCGGCATTTGAAAAATTTGTTGACAACAGGCTTATGAGCCTTGCAAAAGAAAAATGCAAAAGAAGCGGTGACGGTGCAGATCCGATTACGGGCTATCTGATTGCAAGTGAAACAGAGAAAAAAGTTATTCACATTATTGCAAGCGGAATCCGCACCAAGACAAATTATGAAACCGTAAAAGAAAGGTTGCGTGAAGTTTATGGCTAAAAATATTGCCGTTATCGGCGACAGCGAAAGCATAAAGGGCTTTGCGGCAATCGGCATGGACATTTATCCGTGTGATGACAACGAAAACGCACCGCATCTTTTCAGAAAGATTGCTGACGGTGACAACTATGCGGTAATTTTTATTACCGAGGAAATGTTCGGACTTGTTGAAAAAGAGCGAAAAAGATATGAAGAAAGGCTCATTCCTGCCGTTATTCCTATCCCCGGTGTAAAAGGCAATACGGGAATCGGCATAAAAAGACTGTCGTCATTCGTTGAAAAGGCAGTCGGTTCGGACATTATCTTCAATGATTGAGGTGTAAGAATTTGAAATCTGGAATTATAACTAAGGTAGCAGGCCCTCTGGTAATTGCCGAGGGTATGCGTGATGCCGATATGTTCGATGTTGTGCGTGTAAGCAGTCAGCGACTTATCGGTGAAATAATTGAGATGCACGGTGACAGGGCATCAATTCAGGTATATGAAGAAACCTCGGGACTCGGACCCGGTGAGATTGTTGAATCCACAGGCGCTCCGCTTTCCGTTGAACTCGGTCCAGGACTTATCGGTTCAATTTATGACGGTATTCAGCGACCGCTTAACGAGATTATGAAGGTTGCCGGCACAAACCTCAAAAGAGGCGTTGATGTTCCGTCACTTGATCACAAAAAGAAGTGGCACTTTACTCCCCTTGTTAAAAAGGGCGACACAGTTGCGGCAGGCGACACACTCGGTACTGTTCAGGAAACACACGCTGTTCTTCACAGGATTCTTGTTCCGAACAAAACAGGCGGTGTTGTTGAGAGCATCAGCGAGGGCGATTTTACAATTGACGAAACAGTTGCCGTTCTCAAAACAGACAAGGGCAATGTTGAGATTAATATGTGTACAAAATGGCCTGTTCGTGTGGGCAGACCGTACAAAAGAAAGCTCTCCCCCGACATTCTTCTTACCACAGGTCAAAGACCTATCGACACACTCTTTCCGCTTGCAAAGGGCGGTGTAGCCGCAGTTCCGGGACCGTTCGGTTCGGGCAAAACTGTTGTTCAGCATCAGCTTGCAAAGTGGGCGGCTGCCGATATTATCGTATATATCGGTTGCGGTGAGCGTGGCAACGAGATGACCGATGTTCTTAACGAGTTTCCCGAACTTAAAGACCCACGCACAGGCAACTCTCTTATGGAGAGAACCGTGCTTATTGCAAACACATCCGATATGCCTGTTGCCGCCCGTGAGGCATCTATCTACACAGGCATTACTATTGCCGAGTATTTCCGTGATATGGGGTACACGGTTGCACTTATGGCTGACTCAACATCCCGCTGGGCAGAGGCTCTCCGTGAAATGTCAGGCCGTCTTGAAGAAATGCCGGGTGAAGAAGGTTATCCCGCATACCTCGGCAGCCGACTTGCACAGTTCTATGAAAGAGCAGGCCGTGTTATCGTAAACGGCAGTGAGGACACGGAAGGCGCACTCTCGGTTATTGGTGCTGTATCACCTCCGGGCGGTGATATTTCAGAGCCTGTATCACAGGCAACACTCAGAATCGTTAAGGTATTCTGGGGACTTGACGCAAACCTTGCTTACAAGCGACACTTCCCTGCAATTAACTGGCTGACAAGTTATTCGCTTTATACAGACCGACTTGCAGATTGGTTCTCAAAGAATGCCGCTCCCGACTTTATGGAGCTTCGTGGCAAACTTATGACATTATTACAGGAAGAAAGCGAGCTTCAGGAAATCGTAAACCTTGTCGGTATGGACGCACTTTCCGCACCCGACAGACTTAAGCTTGAAACCTCCCGTTCAATCCGTGAGGACTATCTGCACCAAAACGCATTTGACCCGACAGACACATACACATCTCTCGGCAAACAGGTGCTTATGATGCGAGCAATTCTTGCTTACTATGACAAAGCAAAAGAGGCTCTTGCAAACGGTGCAGATATTGAAATGCTTGTCAATCTTCCTGTTCGTGAACGCATAGGAAGATATAAATATGTACCCGAGGATAAGGTTCGGGACGAGTTCGAGTCAATCAAGGCTCTGCTTGATTCGGAAATTAAGGATGTACTTGAAAGGAGTGAGGACTGATGCCAAAGGAATACCGCACAATACGAGAGGTTGCAGGTCCTCTTATGATGGTTAGTGATGTTGAGGGCGTAACATATGACGAACTCGGCGAAATTGAACTTCCGAACGGTGAAACACGCCGTTGCAAGGTTCTTGAGGTTGACGGCTCAAACGCACTTGTTCAGCTTTTTGAATCAGCCGCAGGCATTAACCTTGCAAATTCAAAGGTAAGATTTTTAGGTCGTTCAATGGAACTTCCCGTATCTCCCGATATGCTTTCACGAGTATTTGACGGTCTTGGAAATCCGATTGACGGCGGTCCTGCTCTTATTCCCGAAAAAAGACTTGACATCAACGGAACACCTATGAACCCTGCCGCAAGAAACTATCCGCAGGAATTTATTCAGACAGGTATTTCAGCAATTGACGGACTTAACACACTTGTTAGAGGGCAGAAGCTGCCTATCTTCTCAGCATCGGGTCTGCCCCATGCCCAGCTTGCCGCTCAGATTGCAAGACAGGCGGCTGTAAGAGGCAAGGACGAGCAATTTGCCGTTGTATTTGCCGCAATGGGTATTACATTTGAAGAATCCGACTACTTTGTTCAGTCGTTTAAAGAAACAGGCGCTATTGACAGAACCGTAATGTTTGTAAACCTTGCAAACGATCCTGCCATTGAGCGTATTGCAACTCCTAAAATGGCGCTCACGGCGGCTGAATATCTTGCATTTGACAGAGGAATGCACGTTCTCGTTATTATGACCGACATCACAAACTATGCCGATGCGCTCCGTGAGGTTTCTGCCGCAAGAAAAGAAGTTCCGGGCAGACGAGGCTATCCGGGTTATATGTACACAGACCTTGCAACATTGTATGAAAGAGCCGGCAGACTTAAAGGCAAAGAGGGTTCAATCACTCTTATTCCGATTCTTACAATGCCCGAAGATGACAAGACTCACCCGATTCCTGACCTTACAGGCTACATTACAGAAGGTCAGATTATCCTATCCCGTGAGCTTTACAGAAAGGGAATTACTCCGCCGATTGATGTTCTTCCGTCACTTTCAAGACTTAAAGACAAGGGTATCGGTCCCGACAGAACCCGTAAAGACCACGCCGCAACCATGAACCAGCTTTTTGCCGCTTATGCAAGAGGTAAAGACGCAAGAGAACTTATGATCATTCTCGGTGAGGCGGCTCTTACCGATATGGATAAAAAGTACGCTGAATTTGCCGAGGCATTTGAGCGTGAGTATGTTTCACAGGGTTATGACGCAAACCGTTCAATTGAAGAAACACTTGACATCGGCTGGAAGCTTTTGCATATTCTTCCCAGAAGTGAACTTAAACGAATTAAGGACGATATGCTTGACGAGTTTTACGGTAAAGAATAATCGCATTGAAGGTGTTTGCTAATGGCAGTTATGAATGTTAATCCCACCCGTATGCAGTTGACAAAGCTGAGAAAACAGCTTGCAACAGCTACCCGTGGTCATAAAATGTTAAAAGACAAGCGTGACGAACTGATGCGCCGATTTCTTGACCTTGTAAGAGAAAACAAGGAGCTTCGTGAGAAGATTGAAAGAGAGCTTGCAGAGTGCAACAACCACTTTGTGAACGCAAGTGCGGTTATGTCAAAAGAGGCTCTGGACGCCTCATTGATGTCACCGAAGCAGAGAATTGACCTTGAGCTTTCTTCAAAAAATGTTATGAGCGTTGATATTCCGCAGTTTTCATCAAGCACACGAACAAGCAACGAGAGCGATATTTTTCCCTACGGTTTTGCGTTTACTTCGTTTGAACTTGATGATGCGGTTATGTCGCTCAACGAGCTTTTGCCCGACCTGATAAGGCTTGCTGAAATTGAAAAAAGCTGTGAGCTTATGTCGGCAGAAATTGAAAAGACACGCCGCCGTGTTAATTCGCTTGAGCATGTTATGATTCCGAGATATCAGGAAACAATCAAGTATATCTCGATGAAACTTGAAGAAAATGACCGCAGCAGTCGTACAAGGCTGATGAAGGTTAAGGATATGCTTCTTGACAAGGCACATCATTATTCGGAACACTATAATTAACTACACAACAATCAAAGGGGCTGTTAAAAAACAGCCCCTTGTTTGTCAAAAAAATCTGTAAAATAAAAAAATCAGTACATCAACTGTACTGATTTAATGGAGCGGATGACGGGGATTGTTTGATGCAAAGGTTTCTGCCTCGCCAACTGCTTGCTGTGCGTAACCTTAACTCTCATCAACGCTCTTAATTTTAAGGTTTACCGTCTGAAATACAGTCGCAATGCGTTGCACATAAATGTGCTTCCTTTTGCTCCTTATTTCAGACAGCGCTTTGCTCCCTCTTTCCGCCACCGGCGGCGGTCGCAAGGCTACGCCTTCGAGCCCCTTGGTTATCAAAAAAATTCTGTAAAATAAAAAAATCAGTACATCAACCGTACTGATTTAATGGAGCGGATGACGGGGCTCGAACCCGCTACCTCCACCTTGGCAAGGTGGCGCTCTACCAGATGAGCTACATCCGCATATAATGGTGGGAACAACAGGGCTCGAACCTGTGACCCTCTGCTTGTAAGGCAGATGCTCTCCCAGCTGAGCTATGCTCCCACATTTTTATAATTGGAAAGCACTCCTGTTAAGAAGTGCTTTCCGTTTTGGAGGCGACACCCGGATTTGAACCGGGGCGTCAGAGTTTTGCAGACTCGTGCCTTACCACTTGGCTATGTCGCCGAATACTGAGCAATGTCACTCAACAGGCATTATTCTATCATAATAAAATACATTTGTCAATACTGAATTTGCATTTTAATAACAAAATTTAACGGAAAATTTCTACACTGATATTTTATGCATCAAACAGAAAAATGACACCTCTGTTTTTGATTCCTCATAAAGCCCCGAACCCTCAAAGATGCAATACTCTGAAGGTTCGGGATTTTGGGGGTTATCATACTTTTCTTAAAAAGAGAAGAAAACAAGATAAGTATCTTACACGCTCGGCTTTTCAAATGCCGAAAGAATAAGCTTTACACCGTAGATTGACAAAAGGACACCAATCATAAATCCGATTGTCTGTGCGGCAAATATAAGGTGGAAAAATCCGTAGATACCGCCGATTATGACGAGTATTCCGCAGAAAAGCGGAATAAGCCATGCACCTGAGGAAGATGCTTTTTTGACCTTGAGTGACATTGCAACGGACGAGATACCGTCCACTACAAGCCAGCCTGAGAAAATGCAGAGAATGATAACATCAAACATAAGTCTTATGCTCGGCATAAACATAGCAAGAATTGAAATTACTGCCGCTGCAATGCCGACAACAAGACCTAGTGTTCCCATTATCGCTTCACTCTGTTCAGCCTTTGCCTTTTTGCGTTTTGCAAAGTAGTCAATCACGGAGCATATTCCCCATACTCCGAGAAGGATTGTCACTATCCAACCGGCATTAAGGAAGGTAAGTCCCGGATAGAACATACAATAAATTGCGCCGATTATCGACAATATGCCGAAAATACAATTAAATACTTTCATAGTCACCTCATACTTTAATTAGGGTTCAATAATATTGAAATACAGCGGGAATTCGGCAACGCTTGATGTAAGGGTTTTGATGATGTCACTGTTGCCCTCAACCTTTTCAATGCCGGCGTCCATAAGTTTTTGATTGTTCTGTGCAATGCCGAGAATACCTGCGCTCTTGGTTTTGATTGTTGCGTCAGCCTTATCGCTCCACTTTTCCTGTGAATAGATAAGCACACCGTGATTTATGCGAAGAAGATATTTTGCGTTTTTATCGGTCACTTCAAGATTGATTACAAGGTTCTGATCTTCAAGCTTCTTTTCGTCAAGACAGATTCCGAGATAATCCAACATTGTTTCGGTACTCATACCGAGAGCTGTTGCACCTGAACCTTCGGAATTCGGATAATTTTTTGTACCGTTACGAAGCTCATAAGCACCTGTAAGATAAGCGTTTCTCCATGCACCGCTTTCAGCCTGATAGCCGAGCTGTTCGAGTGCGTCTGCGCAAAGATAGCGGGCGTCTTTATTTTCGGGATCTGCATATACAAGTGTGTTTGTAATCTGTGCAACCCACTGATACTCTCCCTTGTCAAAGTCTTTTTTAGCCATTTCAAGAACCTTGTCTGTATCGCCGAGATACTCTACAAGCTTCTTTGAATATTCTGTCGGTTCAAGCTCATCAAGATGAATTGGGTTTTCGTCATACCAACCCATATACTTCTGATAAACTGCCTTTACATTGTGCTTGAGAGTTCCGTAATACTGACGAGTGTACCAAATCTTGTTGAGTTCATCGGGAAGTTCAATCATGTTGGCAATTTCGGTTGAAGTATAGCCCTGATTGATGTACATAAGTGTCTGTGAGAATATGTACTTATAGACAGAGGCTGTGTTTGCCATGTAGTCATTGATTACATCGTTGCCCCAATGAGGCCAGTTGTGAGCCTGGAAAACTACTTCGGCTTTATCTCCGAAAAGCTCCTTTGCCTCCATAATGTACTGCGCCCACGCATTGCCGTCACGAACCTCTGCGCCTCTGAGTGTGTAGAGGTTGTGCATTGTGCCGGAACAGTTTTCTGCCATCCACAACGCCTTGTATTTTGGAATATAGGTATTCATCTCGGCAGGCGATTCTGTGTCGGGAGTAAGCTGGAACACCATTTCAACACCGTCAACCTTGATAGTTTCGGTAGCTTTCTTTACCTCATAAGACGGTGAAATGTATGTTGTTGTGCCGCTTGAAGGGGTAAGACCGATACCTACCGACAAGCTGCCCTTACCGCCCTTATCAAGCAATGATCCGTACTGAAAGTTGGTTCTGCGTTTCATTGCGTTTCCTGCAAAAACATTTTCTTCCATAACAGCCTTTTCGTAGCCTTCGGGAACTATAATGAGCGTTTTGCCAGACTTGATTTGTTCATCAAGAGGAAGTGATGAATCGGCAACATCCTTTTCGTCAATAAGTCCGCCGATACCGCCGTAGTGGTCAATGTGGGCGTGGCTTACAACGACAGCGGCAATATGCGCCTTGCCGAACTTAGATTCAAGAAGTTCAAGCGCCGCCTTTGCAGTTTCGGAGCTTGTTGTACAGTCAAAAACAATCCAGCCGTTGTCACTCTTTACAAAGGTTACATTGGCAACATCGTAGCCTCTGACCTGATAAACACCGTCAACAACTTCAAAAAGTCCATAAAGCGAGTTAAGCTCCGTGTTTCTCCAAAGGCTTGGGTTTGCACTGTCGGGAGTGGACGAGTTTCTGATAAAGTCATATGCTGTCTGGCTCCATGCAACAGTTCCGTTCTCGGTTTTGATTTCGAGTTTGTCGGGTGCTGTTATAAAGCCCTTTTTTGCAAATTCCTTTTCCTGTTCATCGGAAAAGTCAAGGGTCTTATACACCTGTGCGTTTTCGTCAGCCGTATATTTTGACGCATCCTTTACATCGCTGTTGAATTTTGCGGATGTACTGCTGTCGCTCTGCTGACATCCGCAAAGTGCAGACGAAGCAATCAATGTTGCCGCCAAAGCAAGGCAAAGCCCCGTTTTCTTTTTGTTAATCATAGAATATTTCCTCCGTGTTTTTAGCCGTTCATGATTTTTTTGTTTAAGCTGAATTATAATAAATAATTGTCATTTAGTCCATACATTTGGCACAAAGTGAAAAATTTTGGCACGAAATGCAAATTAAAGTCACTATTTGCGATATTATGTGATACAATAAGAGTGATAATTATGCAGGAGGTACGGTATGAGGATTGCAATAGTTGATGATTGCGAAAATGAGCGAAATGAACTTTGCAAAAGACTTTCTCAAAGCTCATTTTCAAGGTCATATGATATTGAAATTGGCGAATATAACAGCGGAACGGATTTTCTGAATGAGGCAATGCAGAACAGATTTGACCTTGTTTTTATGGATATATATATGGAAAAGGAAAACGGAATTGATGCGGCACAAAAGCTGAGGAAGTTTGACAAAGATTGTCTGCTTGTTTTCACAACCACATCAACCGACCACGCACTTGAAGGCTTTAGGGTTCGGGCATTGCACTATCTTGTGAAGCCGTACAGCGATGAAGAGCTTGATATGTTGCTTGATGAGATTTCGCAGAAAATTTCCGTGGAAGAAAAATACATTGAAATACCCTCTGCAAGTGACTCGTTGCGTATAAAGCTTTGCGACATTTTGTATGCCGAGCATTTTAAGCACTGCATACATATTCATTGTACGGACAAATCCGAAAAGTCTGTGCGCAGTACATTTGCCGAATTTGTAATGCTGTTTGATGACGGGGATAATTTCTTTGTGTGCAACCGAGGAATCATAGTAAATCTTGAACACATCAGGGATATGAACGGCAATGAATTTGTTCTTGACAACGGTGAAAGAATCTCCATAAGTCGAAGTCTTGTAAAAAGCGCAAAAAGCACCTTTGGCGAATATATTTTCGGCAGGAGGGATTTGCATTGACAAATGTTTTCTGTCCGATGATTGAACTCGGTGCAATCATCCCCGGTGTTGTACTTGCATATTTCCCGATAAAAAAGCATCTCAAGGTATCAAGGCTCAGGCTGTTTCCTGTGATGATTTTATCACTTGTGTGCCTTTGTACATTGTGCGGTTTTGTCTGTTACAGATACAATCTGAAATCGTTTGTGCTTGCCATACCGATAGTGCTTGCTCTTTCGGCAGCATACTGTTGTTCACTCAAAACATCCATGTGGAAATCGGTGAGTGTGTTACTTGCGGTATGCGGAGTGTTTGCCTGCATTGCGAGCATTACACGGGCGGTTGATTCGATAACATTTCCGCAGAACACAACGCCGTGGTTTGAAATTAAATCGGCTGTGCTGTTCAATATTCTATGCTGGATGTTTGTAATTCTTGCATGGTACCCTGCAACACACGGTGTGAGTGAACTGCTTGATGATGAAAACATTGCCCAGACATGGTATGTATTCTGGATTTTACCGATAATATTCATCTTGCTCAACTTTTTTATAATCCCATGGAATCCTAACATTCTCCATACAGGAAGAATTATGCAGGGTTACATTGTTATCAGCGTATCACTTCTTGTGCTGTTGCTCATTTTCTACGCTTTGCTGTATTTTATTGCAAAAAGTCTGAACCGCAATAACAAACTTGCTCAGAAAAATCAATTTTTGAATATGCAGAGGGCACAGTATGACGCATTAAAAGTCGCTATTGAAGAAACCCGTCAGGCACGGCATGATATGCGACATCACTTTGCCGTACTTAATGCTCTTGCCGAGCAAAAGAACTGGGAAGAACTTGAAAAATACCTTTCGTCAGCGTCGCAGAATATTCCCGACACAGAGCTTGTACTCTGTAAAAACCACGCTGTTAATGCGATTATCGGACATTATTATTCAAAATACAAGAGCAATGGTATTCCGTTTAAACTAAAAATTGACATCCCCGAAAAGTTGACAGTTTCGGAATCCGATATCTGTCTTGTAATCGCAAATTTGCTTGAAAATGCATTTGAGGCGAGCATGAAGCTTGACAGAGATAAACGGCAGATTAAAATGTATGCCCGTCCGCATTCCGAAAAGATATTGCTTATTTCCGTAGAGAATGCTTTCAACGGAGAGATTACCGAAAAGGACGGATTTTTCGGTTCGTCAAAGCGAAACGGTAACGGTATCGGTACGCAGTCGGTACGCAGAATTGCCGAAAAAGACGGCGGTTATTGCAGATTTTCTCACGAAAACGGAATTTTCACGGCGGATGTTATGCTGCACGGCAAAAACTGAATCGGACATTATAAAAGGGAAGAAACTTTTTTCGGTTTCTTCCCTGTTTTTCTATTCCGTAATTTTATTTTCTTTTAGCGAATATTTTGTCACCGTGTTCCAATCTCGGCGGATTGAAATATCAGCGGTAAGGTTTGTGTTGTCATAAACAATCGACCATTGAGTATTGCTTGTTATATCGTTCGGATTCGGTGCTTGTGATGCCGAAACAAGAGCCTCCCATGCTGTTTCTTTTGTGTAACTATTATTCTTTTCAAGAATATTAATTATCTTATCATACCGCTCTCTGCCGTGACCGTAAACACCGTTTTTCTGATAAGGCTTTACAAAATTTTTGTACATCACAAAAAAGTTTGTAACGGCAGGCGATTTTGTAACAACAAGCTTTCGGTCATCGCTGTTGCAATCGTACTCAATAACACGGCCGTCACCGTTTGAATCGGTAACATAAAAGTGATAATCTCTTCCGCTTGAGGCGAACATATCATATTTTTCAAAAAGTGTAACCGCCTCTTCGGTTGACGCAGCTCTGTCAAGTATAAGACGGATTGCAAGCGTTGTGGCGATAACAGGCTTTCCGCTTTGCTGACGAACCGGCTTGCTGTCAAGTGTGAGAACTGCGATTGACACGCCCTTTTCATTGATTCCGTCAAGGCTGATAAACGGTGAGAGCAAGGTTGCAAGCCTTGTTTCATCACTCAACTCGGGGTTGTTTGCACCTACATTATCAAGTGCCGCAAACGCAACCGACCTGTAGCCGTCCTTTGGCGAACAATACACAAGCATTGACGAGGTGTTGTTCTTGAAATCATAGTTTCGCCCCATCATTACGCTGTCGGGATTTTTCATTGTAAAGGCACTGCACCCGAAATTCGGCATTTTAAGATTGACGGGATAATCGGGCAGAACCTCCTGCAAAATTGCACCGAGAGCCGACTCATCATCAAAAATCCCTCTGTCAATGATTTTATCAATGCTGTAATCGTAGCATATATCCATTTTATAAAGGTTAAAATCGCTGTAATCGGTCAGCTTTTTAACAGAATCAAGTGTATGCTTTCTTGCGTCAATCATAATGTATTCTCCTTAAACGGGGTGTTCCCAACGCAATAATAGCATAATATTTTTATTTTTTCAACAATTTTAAGTCAATTCGCAATAATTTTTTCATAAGAAAAATCGGAAAGACAGAATTTTTGATTTCTGTCCTTCCGACCTGTATTTTACATATTGAATTTTAAATTATTTAAGAAGATTATTGTCTGTAAAATAATCGATTCTCATAGAATGACGGACATCCTCAAGTGTTTTTGCGGCAGTTTCCTTTGCAACCTTACTGCCCTCTTTGAGAATATCGAGAACATCGGGAAGATGATTTTCCCATTCTTTTCTGCGTTCACGAATAGGACGAAGCTCCTCTTGCATAACATTGTTAAGGAATTTCTTAACCTTGACATCACCGAGTCCGCCACGCTGATAATGAGCCTTGAGTTCGTCAAGACAGCTGTAATCATTCCAAAATTCAGCAAAATGCTCATCACGGCAGAATGCGTCAAGGTAGATAAACACGGGATTGCCCTCAACCTTGCCGGGATCCTCAACACGAAGATGATTCGGGTCGGTAAACATTGACATAACCTTTTTCTTGATATCCTCGGGTTCTTCTGCAAGATAAATGCAGTTGCCGAGGGATTTGCTCATCTTTGCCTTGCCGTCAATACCCGGCAGTCGCAGACAAGCCTTGTTGCTCGGAAGAATAATCTGCGGTTCCGTAAGAGTATCGCCGTAAACGGAATTGAACTTGTGAACAATCTCCTTGCACTGTTCAAGCATCGGAAGCTGATCCTCGCCGACAGGAACGGCAGTTGCACGGAATGCCGTGATATCAGCCGCCTGACTGATTGGATAACAGAAAAATCCCACAGGAATGCTTGCCTCAAAATTACGCATCTGAATTTCCGCCTTAACGGTGGGGTTACGCTGAACACGGGACACGGTTACGAGGTTCATATAATAGAAAGTAAGCTCTGTAAGCTCGGGAATCATTGACTGAACAAAAATTGTTGACTTGTTCGGATCTATTCCGCAGGCAAGGTAGTCGAGCGCAACCTGCAAAATATTCTGTCTTACCTTTTCGGGATGCTCGGCATTGTCAGTAAGAGCCTGAGCGTCTGCAATCATAATGTATATATCATCATATTCGCCCGAATTCTGGAGCTTTACTCTCTCCTTGAGCGAACCTGCATAGTGACCGACATGAAGTCTGCCCGTAGGACGGTCACCTGTTAAAATTACTTTTTTCATAGGTTTCTCCTTTGTTTACCTTGATTCAAAGGCAAAATTCTTTTCTATGATTATATCACCATAAACAACAGCCGTCAACATTTGTAAAAAAGCTAAATGGGAAAATATTCCATAATAATTCCCATATATTTTATGCCACAAAATTCGACATAATGTTGCATAAGACACACGTAAAATTCATTTGACCGTTGAAATTTTTTAAAATAAAAATATAATATTTTAAAAAAACGAGGGTAAAGAGTATGGAGTACAATTATCATAAAAATGCAGGACAGCTTGCATTCATAAAATTTGTAAAAGGTCTTGTGCATCTTCTTATTCGCCCTAAGGTTGAATGGAAGGACAAGAGTCTTAAAAAGAGCCTCAAGAGCAAGCCTGTTGTGTTTGTATGCAACCATACTCACCACTTTGACGGAGTTGTGATAAGCTCTGTACTCAGCAGATACAAGCCGTATATGCTTGTTAAAAAAAGCTGGTACGACAAGAGCGGAACAGGCTCGTTTATCCGAATTTGCCGCAGTATTCCCGTTGACTTTGACACCATGGACACAAACTGGTATGCACAAAGTGAGGGTGCAGTTGAAAACGGATATTCAATGCTTATCTTCCCCGAGGGCGGAATTGCAAGAGAGGGCAAAATGCTCCCGTTCAAGCCCGGTGCGGCATTGCTTGCGGCAAAAAAAGGTCTTGACATAATCCCGATTGCATCTTTGGGTGAGTATAAAATTCTTTTTGGAAAGAGGCAGAAAATTTTAATCGGCAATCCGATAAAATCCGAATGTCCCGAAAATGTTCGCTACTCAAAATATGCAAAAGAAATTAGTGTCGAAGCCGAAAAGCAGGTCAAAAAGCTTTATCTTGAGCTTGAAGAAAAATACGGCAAAGGCAAGGTTTATTACAAAGAAGATTTTTCTTCGGAAAATTTATAATAAAATCAAAAAAATCAAAATTTTAAGTGAGGTAATTAAAATGAACAATGCTATTGCAGATCAGATTAAGGAAATGCTCGTAGAAAACCTTAGAATTCCCGAAAACATTCTTACATACGATTCAGAACTTTTCGGTGACGAAATCGGTCTTGACTCAATCGACTCAATCGAAATCGTTGCAGGCATCGACACACTTTTCGGTATTGATATGACAGGTGCAGACCGTGAGCACTTCCAATCAATCAGAGCACTTACAGAATATGTAGAAAGCAAGCAGGGTTAATATGGCTGACAAAAAGAGATGTGTTGTCACGGGACTCGGACTTATCTGCGGCGTCGGTGACAATGTAAAGGATTGCTGGGATGCCGTAACACTCGGTCACTCCGGCATTGATGAGGTTAAGTCGGTTGACACCTCAAACTGTTATGCACACAAGGGTGCAGAGGTTGACAAGGCATCGTCAGAGCTTTCTCCCGAAAACTATGACCGTTCTTCCCTTCTCTGTATTCATGCCGCAAACGAGGCTTTTGAAGATGCAAACATTGACGCATCCGAAAAGAACATCGGTGTTATTCTTGGCAGTTGTGTAGGCGGTGCGGCAAGCATTGACAAATATTACACAGACGAAATCAAGGGTGACGGCGGTAAAAAAGAAGATATTTTCAAAATGGGTGCTTCGGCAATTGCCAACAATGTTTCCGCTCATTTCGGACTTGAGGGCATTACCGCAAACATCGTCAACGCTTGTGCGGCAGGCACAATGAGCATCGGCTACGCCTGTGACCTTATCCGTGAGGGCAAGGGTGATGTGTTCATCGCAGGCGGTTCGGACAGCTTTTCTTCACTTGCATTCAGCGGTTTCCACGCTCTCCATGCGCTTGACGAAAATGCCTGTTCCCCGTTCAACCACAGCACAGGTATCACGCTTGGCGAGGGTTCGGGTATTCTTGTAATCGAAAGCTACGAACACGCTGTTGAACGAGGCGCAAAGATTTACTGTGAAATTCTCGGTTCGGGTGTAAGCAGTGACGCTTACCACATTACCGCTCCCCGTCCCGACGGTGAAGGTCAGATGAGTGCAATCAGAAGGGCTGTTGAAAGCTCTGCTCTTAGTTTTGACGATATCGACTACATAAACGCACACGGAACGGGTACTGCCAAAAATGACGAAGCTGAATTTCTTTCACTTCACACACTTTTTGACGGCAACGACCACCTTTCTGTCAGCTCAACAAAATCTATGACAGGTCATTGCCTCGGTGCGGCCGGCTCAATTGAGGCTGTATTTTCCGTAAAAGCAATAAAAGAAAACCTCGTTCCGCCTACAATCGGCTACTCCGATGAAGATTTGAAGGTGCTTTCCGAAAAGGCGGGCAACATTGACTTTATTCCGAACAAAAGCCACACAAAAGATGTTCACTATGCAATGTCAAACTCATTTGCATTCGGCGGCAACAACGCAAGCATCATTTTCTCGGATAACAAGCATGATATTCCCGACAACAGTAAAAATGAAAAAATTTACATTACGGGCATTTCAAAGCTTACAGGCACAAAGACTGACGAACACAGCCTTAACTGCAATCTTACCTCCGAGGATTATGACAAACATGGAATCAAGGTTGCATTTTACAGAAAGCTTGACCGTTTCAGCCAGCTCCAGCTTTTGAGCGGTATGGACGCACTTGCAGACGCTGACATTAAAATTGACAAAGACAACGAATATAAAACAGGTATTGTAATCGGCACGGCTGACGGCCCTATGACCGAAATTGTTGATTTCCAGAAAAAGGCAATCACAAGAGGTACCGAAAAGGGCAGTGCTTTTTCATTCCCGAATACGGTTTACAATGCCGCAGGCGGTTATCTGAGCATTTTCTCAGGTATCAAGGGCTACAACGCAACTGTTGCAAACGGCAATCAGGCAGGACTGCAGAGTATTTGCTATGCCGCTGATATTCTTGCAGACGGCAACGAAAGCGTTATGCTTGCCGCAGGTACCGATGAAAATACAAAGACAAACCTTGAACTCTATACAAAGGCCGAATTGCTTGATAAACCGCTCGGTGAGGGCTCTGTAACTCTCGTTCTTGAAACAGAGGAAAGTGCAAACGGCAGAAATGCACGCAAGTATGCAGAAATTAAGGGTTATGCACAGGCTCACCGCCCTGTATCTTATGACAACTCAGAGGTTGACAGCAAGGCTGTTGTTGAGGTTATCGAAAAGGCTTGTGTGAATGCCGGCATTGAGGCAGACAATATCGACTTTGTATGCTGTGACGACAGGAAGATTATCAAGACGCTTATGCCCTGCTATGATGTATCGCAGGAAATCGGCAATGCAAGAGCCGCAGCAAGCGCAATGACAGCGGCATATGCGGCTGAGCTTCTTTCTGACAGCGAGAAAAATTACGAATACGGACTTGCTCTTTCAATGGGTGCGGGCGGAACATACTCTGCCGTAATCCTGAAGAAAGCGTAAAAATCGGAGGTAAATATGAGCAAAACCGCTCTTGTAACAGGTTCATCAAGGGGCATTGGCAAGGCTTGCGCTTTAAAGCTTGCAGAGCTTGGATATGACATTGCCGTGAACTGCAATTCAAATTTAGAAATGGCTCAAAAGGCTGTTGACGAAATTACATCACTCGGCAGAAAGGCCGTTGCCTACAAGGCGAACACGGCAGATATTGACGAAGTAAAGGATATGTTCCGCAGTATTCAGCAGGACTTCGGCGGAATTGATGTGCTTGTCAACAACGCAGGTGTGGTTGACGACGCTTACCTTTTGATGATTAAAGACGAGTCGCTTGAAAGAAGTCTTGACATTAATATCAAAGGATATTTCAATTGTGCAAGACAGGCATCGCTTAAAATGCTCCGCAAAAAGAGCGGAATCATCATCAACATTTCTTCCGTAAGCTCTGTTCTTGCAGTTGAAGGTCAGTCGGTTTACAGTGCAACAAAGGGTGCGGTAAACGCTATGACACACACGCTTGCAAAGGAACTTGCAAAGTACGGAATCAGAGTAAACGCAGTTGCGCCGGGTTTTATCGAAACCGAAATGATGAACGGCATTCCCGAAGAGTTGCAGAAAAAGTATCTTGAGGCTATTCCCGAAAAGAGATTCGGCACAGTTCAGGATGTCGCAAATGTAGTCGGACAGCTTTGCAGTGACGATTTTTCATATATGACAGGTCAGGTGCTTGTGCTTGACGGAGGACTCAGCTTATGATGAATCTGCTTGAAATCAATCAGAGAATAAAACAAAGACCACCCTTTCAGATGATTGAGAGGGTGACCGAGCTTGAGCCGAATGTTTCGGCAACAGGTATAAAAAATGTGTCGGTGAACGAGCCGTATTTTGCAGGTCATTTTCCCGACACACCGATTATGCCGGGAGTATTGCTCATTGAATCTGCGGCACAGCTTTGCAGTCTTGTATTTGCTCCCGAAAGCGTTGAGGAGGACAAGTTATATGTTCTTCTAAAAGTCAAGGATTTCAAAATGCTCCGCCCCGTTATTCCGGGTGATACGCTTATTATCAGCGTAAATGTTACAATGTCAACAAAGTCGGCATTTGAATTTGCGTGTGTCATTAAGGTTGACGGTGAAGTGAGGGCAAAAGGAAATCTTTTGTTTACCACAATGGATAAAAATGCGGTTTACAAGCCGTCACAGGAGTGATTATGAAAGTTCTCGTATTAAACGGTAGTCCAAAGGGCGAAAAAAGCAATACTCTCAACATTACAAAAGCATTTCTTGACGGCTTTTCAGCCGATACGGAAGTTGAATATATCACGGTTAAAAAGGAAACAATCAAGCCGTGTATGGGTTGCTTTTCGTGTTGGAGCAGAACACCCGGCGAATGTGTTATAAAGGACGATATGCAGAAAATCTACGAAAAGATTAATTCTGCCGATATTATCATTGAGAGCTTTCCGCTCTACTTTTTCGGTATTCCGTCACAGATGAAAGCATTAACCGACAGATGTCTGCCGTATATGCTCCCCTATTCGGGAAATGTTGCCGAGGACAAAGAAGCCTCTTTCCATGAACTGCGTGATGAAGCAATGCACGAAAAGAGGCTTTTGGTTATTACAACTTGCGGCTATGTGAGTGCTGAACCGATGTATCCCGCACTTATAAAACAGCTTGATTTGATTTGCGGTAACGGCAATTACACGATGATAAAATGTCCCGAGGGCGAGCTTTTTATTGCAGAAAAAGCTGAAAGGCAGAGAAAGGCATACCTTGATTCAATCACGGAGGCAGGCAGGGAATTCTGCAAAAACCGCTGTCTTTGCGATGAAACAATGAAAAAAATTTCAAAGCCTATTCTCTCCCCCAAAGGATTCGAGGCAATTACTAAGGCTCATTGGAAAATGAGTTAATCAGCTTTTCGGGCGAACATATTCGGACAATGCTCCGAGAACGAACTCGTTGACAGCGTCTGCAAGCTTTTCGGAGCTTTCTGCACAGCCGTCATTGAACCAACGGACATAAACCGAGATGAATCCCGAAACGACAAACTCAACAAGGTATTTGAGTTTTGTTTCATTTTTAAAATTAAGCACAGGTCTTATTGAAACCTCGATAAATCTTTTTAAAAGCTCAACAGAGCGTCCCGAGCCGAACACCTCGGGAGAATTTTTCAGAATTTTATTAATCTGTTCTTTATTTTCAACAATGGAAAGACCGATAAAATTCAGCTGATTCACAAGATTGTTGCCGTCACGGTCGGATTTTTTCGCATGGCTGATAACATCGTTGATCATATCGTAATTGATATCATCGACAACATCCTGAACCGTGTGATAATGGCGGTAAAAGGTTTTGCGGTTAATCATCGCCTTTTCTGCAAGCTCAGTCACCGTGATTTTGGAAACATTTTTTTCGGCAAGCAAATCAATCAGCGAATTTTTTATATTGGTTCTTGTTTTTACAATGCGAAGGTCAGTCACATTAGCGTCCATACTATCACCCCATAAAACAGTTTGATTATAGCACCAAAATTTTTTTGAGTCAACGGAGGTCCTTATGACAGGTCTGATAATTGAAGGCGGAGCAAGGCGAGGAATTTTTACCGCCGGTATAACCGACTGTCTGCTTGAAAACAAAATACACTTTGACTATGTTGCAGGAGTTTCGGCGGGAGCTGAGGTCGCCCTTGATTTTACCGCAAAACAGGAAGGTCGTTCCCGCAGGGTTATTATGCCCCACAGAACAGGCGATTTTTCGGTTCTCGGTTTTCTTTCAATGGATCTTGACAATATGATTTACAGATTTCCTTATCAGGACTATCCGTTCGATTTTGATACATTTTTTGCGTCAGATACAAACTGCGAATTTGTGGCAACCGACTGCGTAACGGGCAAGGCAAAATATTTTTCCGAGAACAAAAGCGAACAGCGATTGCTTGACTCCGTAAGAGCGTCCTGCACAGTTCCTATTCTCTATCAGATAAGCGAATTTGAGGGCGGAAAGTATGTTGACGGCAGTATTGCCGACGCTGTTCCCTTTGACCGTGCGTTTGAACAGGGCTGTTCCCGTGTGCTTGTGCTTTTGACAAAGCCCGAAAATGAGCCTTGCACGGACTATCGCAAGTTTGAATTTTTAATCAACAAAAAATACAAGGACTATCCGAACCTCATCAACGCTCTTATGACGAGATTTGACCGCTATAATGAGCAATGCAAAAGAATGAAACAGCTTGAGGAGGACGGCATACTTATGGTACTCCGCCCGTCACACAAGTATGTAAAATCATTTGAGATGAACACGGATGTGCTTGACGAGGCGTATAACGCCGGCAAGAATCTTGCAAAAGAAAAACTTGCCGAAATTGAAGATTTCCTCAATGTTCTCGAAAAGAAATAACACGACAATAAGTTTTCTAATATATTATCTTCCCGAAAGTCAAGGCACAGTTTTGTGCCTTGCTTTCTTTTTATATGCAATTTCAACAAGTAAAAAGTGTTCAATATGTGACTTATTCCAATTAAATAACAATAGTATTGTATAATGTCAAAAAATATGGTATATTAGCATATATTTTAAAACACGGAGATTTATATGAAAAAGCAACTAATGATTTTTGACTTTGTGTGTCTTGGAATCGGAGCAATTTTTTTGACTTTTGTCGCCATACTTCAAAATTGCGGTATAAACATTACCAATGGAAGTGTAATCGGAATTGTCATAACAGTGCTTTTGTTTACTCTGATATTACTTAGCACAGCTAATGTACTCGGCTTTGACTGTACCGTTTCAAACATAACTTTTTTAAGACCAATATTACTGTTCATTGCACTGTACATATTCTATTGTTTGCCGTTTATGGGCTTTTTCGGAAAGTCGGGAAATGTGTGGAATAACATAATGATTGCATCCTTTGGCATTATGGCATCAAGATTTTTCTTTTATATTTCAAAATCAGCAATGGCTGAAAAAATGGTAAAATCACCCTTTGTTTACACTAAAGGTGCTAAAAAATTTTCAAAAGCAGAGTCGTTCTTTAAATTCTTTTCGGTTTTTATCGTTGCAATGACCGTAGCAATGATAATACTTAACATGACCACAAATGATATAGATATGACAAGCGTATTTTCCCGTTCATTCAAATAACAAACACGGAGCAGAAATTAAAATCTGCTCCGTTAATTTTTTATTTCAAAAAACAATTCAATTGACATCCAAATCATTATGCAGTATGATTATATTAACAGATAAACTTGGCTTTAGGTCAAGAGCTTTTAGAATGTTTTGGAGTGATTTTATGTACACAATCGGCCAGGTATCTCAGATGTGCGGTATTCCTGTTTCAACCCTGCGTTACTACGACAAAGAGGGGCTTTTTCCGCATATGGAGAGGGTTTCTGGTATCCGCAGATTTTCCGACAGAGAGCTTGAAACACTCCGCATAATTGACTGCCTCAAAAAATCGGGACTTGAAATCAGGGAAATAAGAAAATTTATGCAATGGTGCGCCGAGGGCAGTTCGTCCTATCCGCAAAGGCGAGAACTTTTTGAAAATCAGAAAAAAACCGTAGAAAAGGAAATTGAGCGTCTTCAAAAGACGCTAGATATGCTCCGCTTTAAGTGCTGGTACTACGATACTGCCATTGCTGACGGCAACGAGGACAGAATCAACGAAATGCTCCCGAACAATCTTCCCGATGATATTCAAAAGCTGTATGACCATGCCCACAGCGATGACTAAGATTAATTTTGATAATTTGTAAATTCACAGAATTACGCTCTCCAAACGGAGGGCGTTTTTTTTGTGCTATTTTATTTTGTTCCGAAATATTTTATGTAGCTTTCAATGTTGCAGTTGATTTCTTCAAAAATTTTCTGCACCCCGTCAATTCTTAAATTTTCATGATAAACCTTTGCTCTGCCCTCTCTGTCAATTTCAATCAGCAAAACATTCTCACCGTCAACCTCAGCATAAACATTGCACGATAACTCCGGATATTTCACCTAACCACCTCGGTAATTTATATGAAGTCAAGAGGTTGTCTGTTGCAAAACATTGAACAGAAAAAATTTTTATGATAAAATTTCAATATACTGTAACAAAACAGCAATTTGCGGATTTAATATACGGGAGGTGACAAAGTGCCATTTGAAGAATTTTACAGACAAAACTTTAAAACAGTTTACGGATTTCTGATTAATCTCTGTAAAAACAGCGACCTTGCAGAGGAATTGACTGCCGAAACTTTTCTTAAAGCATTTGAACATTACAAAAGCTACAACAAAAAGTACAAGCCCTCAACATGGCTTTGTGCCATTGCCAAAAACGAATATTTAAAATACCTGCGTAAGCAAAAGAAAATTGATGGTTTTGACAATGCAGAAATTGCCGACATCAGCAATTTAGAAGAAAAGCTTTCGGATAAAGACACGGCATTGCGAATACATAAATATCTGCATATTCTTGATGAACCGTATCGTGAGGTCTTTATTTTAAAAGTTTTTGCAGAGCTGTCATATAAGGAAATTGCCGAAATTTTCGGCAAAAAAGAAACATGGGTACGAGTCACCTATTACCGTGCAAAAGTCAGATTATTGGAAAGGCTTGGTGATGATAATGAATAAGAACTGCAACATAGTGCGTGATTTAATTCCTTTGTATTCCGATAATACCGCAAGTGATGAAAGCAGGAAATTTATTGAGGAGCATTGCCGTACTTGCGATAAATGCAATCGTATTTTATCACTTTCAAAAACCGAAATTGACAAAACGGCACACCTTAACGATGAAATTAACAGCGTATGGAAAAGTATTGAAAAGCAGAACAAAAAGAAAAGAATAATTAAAGTTGCAATTGCGGCTATTTTGGTTACTGTTCTTATCCCCTTAATTATTATCGGGGCAAATTATATGTACGGTGCTGACAACACAGATACAGCGAAAAGCCCATATTTCAGCGATGAAATGCTAAATGAATTTGACAAGGGATATTCACAATCGGACCAAAAACAGCTTGAACCGCTTTTGAATGATATAAAAAATGTTATTGATTTCAACGGTGAATATGAAACCGCCAAAGGAAAATTCGGAGAACTTGCGTATTATTCATATGACCGTGTTGAGGGCGATTACACGGTCAAAGCTAAGGTTGAATTGAACTCCGCAAAGCTTTACACAGACACGGGATATATGTGGATTGAATACACAAAGGATTTATACACAGAGGACGGAACTTTTTGGATGACAACCGAACCCGTAAAATCACGAATTACCGTAATCAATAAAGACGGTGAATGGACAGCGGTCAATATTCAGTCGGAACAGTAAGACTTGTTTTAAATACACCGATGTGTTATACTCGGGTTAGAAACTGAAAGAGGCAGAGTTATGGTAAGAGAAATTGTACATGATCCTATGTTTTTACAGAGAAAGTCGGAGGACGCAACACAGGCAGATTTGCAGACGGCACAGGATTTGCTCGACACACTCAGGGAAAATTTTGACCGTTGTGTGGGCATGGCGGCTAACATGATAGGCGTTGCAAAGAGGATAATCGCAATTAATGACAACGGAAAATATTTTGTTATGTTCAATCCCGAAATTATTAGCAAGTTCGGTGAATTTGAAACCGAGGAAGGCTGTCTTTCGCTTGACGGCGAACGCAAAACAGTTCGTTACAAAACGATAAAAGTAAAATATTTCAACGAAAATTTTAAGCAGATAAAACGCAGTTTTTCGGACTTTACCGCACAGATTATTCAACATGAAATTGACCATTGCAACGGGATTCTGATTTAAAGTTAATACAAATCCTTCTCTCCCCGACAGTCACACGGTACAATGTGTGGCTGTCGGGTTTTATTTTGCACAAAAGTTTTACTGCAATTTATTCATTGCAACTAATTTCACCGTCAATCTGAACCTTTTTTGGATTATTGTTTTGTAAAAATCGCACGAATTTGCATGGCAGATTATTTTGCAATTGCACTTTGAATTATATTGTGCTATAATATTAATACAATAGAAGCACAGAAAAATTGTAATTAATCAAAAGGCGGTGAGATTATGAAAAGCAATAAAACTCTCAAGTACACAGGAATTATACAAGGTGTACTCATTGCAACTCTGTTACTGCTTGCCGTTTGGATTCAAGTGACATTTTTGTATAACACATACTATTGTGAAGATTATACTTTTGATTTTCTTAGAAATATGGGCATTGGTTATTGGGATTTACGGAATAATTCTTCAGCGTTTTTCCTCATAAATTCCATTGCGGAAACCATAGCTTATTTTTTAGGTTTGATGCGTCTTTATGTTCTTAAAATAATTTTTCAGATTATTGCCGCTGCAGCGTTAACCTTGCCTGTTATTTTAGGCTATCTGTCAATATTCCGCAAAAACATAGTTGCAAACGGATTGATTATTGCAGGATCGGCATTGACTTTGTTATCCGCATGTCGGAGTCTTTTCTCTACCCTATTTGAACTTGCCCGTGGATTTGGCGAATTTACTTTGGTTCAAGTAGTTTTAATAATTGTGATACTGATAAAAATAGAATTGATTGCCGTTTCATTACTGCGGATAAAACAGATTAAAAAATCAAATCAGTTACAGTAAATAACGAAGCGGTGATTTTATGAAAACAAATAAAATCCTTAAAGTTACGGGAATTATGCAGAGTGTTCTCATCGGCATATTGCTCTTGTTTGCGATTTGCATTGAAGTAATGAGCCGTATGAATTTTTATACATACGACTATTCACTCAATTTTGATTATTCTTCTTTTTGGGCAATCCACGGCGACTACCCGTTCCTATTCATTTTCAACACTCTTTTTACAACCTTTGCATCTTTCTCAAGCTTGTTAGAAAATTATGTTTTATATGTTATTTTTGAAATTATGGATATTGCATCGTTGGTATTGCCCGTATATCTCGTTTACAAATCCATACGCAGTAAAAGCACGATGGCAAACGGATTGATTATTATATCATCTGCTGTTACTTTTATGATTATGGTTGCTTACGGAGTTTATACCCTTCTTGAAATAATTCGCGGTGCTGAAACATTCAATATTTACAGCATAATTTTCATCTTCATAATGTTGATAAAAGTTACTCTGTGCATTGTTTCACCGCTCAGAATAAGGGCAATTAACAACGCTGACGAATAGCTTTACATATAAACAAGACAGTTTACGGCTGTCTTGTTTTGTTATTTATTAAAATTTCTTCATTGTATAACCCTTTCCCTACAAAATCTACAGGGACAGTTGCTGTGAACATTGACATATATTGCTGATTTGGTATTCAAAATTTAATATTGCTAATTTGGAATTATAATGGTATAATTCGTGTAGATATTGCGGAGGTGTTGTCGTGAAAAAATTTGTATCGTTTTTGCTTGCTCTTATGATGATTTTCGGGAGCAGTACCCTTGCTTTTGCAACTGACAAAACAGACACACAAGACAACTCCACCTCAGATGAATCGGACGGCGGTTCAATGCCTACGGATTTTGCGATAATTCTTCTGCTTATCGCCGGCGGTACGGCAGTCGCAAGCTTTAAACGCCACAGAAATGACCGTGACGATTACGATGAACCCAATGATGACACGGAAGAAGAAATTTGATTTTACATTATTAAAAACAACAAAGCCGACAGAATACAATCGCTGTATCTGTCGGCTTTTTATGTAGCGGCGAACACGGTTCGCAGCTACTAATCAATACCCCGTTTTCATCACATCAAAACATATGAAAATAAACAAAATGTATCATCAAGGCGGGCGTCCAATGAACGCCCCTACAGGCTATCCATAAACTAATTCACATTATTGTTTAATTCGTTTGAAGAATTTATTATTTCTCTGATTTCATTTTCGGCTTGTCTGACTTCTTCTAAAAATGCTCTTGATGAAACACGCAACGCACCGTTGCCCAGAATTATCATCTGTTCGAGTGCGTCGGATGTTACGACACGCACCTTATTGGTTTTGGCAAGCTTGTGAGATGTTTTCTCAATGAACATATCGGCGGTTTCTGCCTCTTTGGTATATACAATGCTGATATTATTCACGGTTTCAACCTCTCTGTGTTCGCCCTTTACCTTGTACGCATCAAACACGAGAATAAGGTTGCACTTGCTGTAGCCCTGATAGTTGCAGAGAATGTTTATCAGAGCATGCCTTGCACCGTCAAGACTTCTTTCGGAAAGCTCTTTGAGGTGTTCCCACGCAAAAATAACATTGTAGCCGTCAACGAGCAGATACTCCGTGCCGTCATACACGGGGGATTTTTTATACTTTTCAGCCGCCTTGTCAATTGACGAAACCGCCTTGACATGACGCTTTTCGGGAGCGTGTTTTCTGCGTGTCACAGGACCGTAGGTCTGTTCAAAAATCTGCATAAGCTCCTTGTCGAGAGCAAAAATATCGTCCTGAGTTTTGCACTTTGCAAAAGCGTTTTCGCTGTTTGTGCCGATTTCATCGTCTTTCGGAGCATCGAGAATACTCGGCAGATGCATATGCTCGCCGACCTCATTCCACGGCACATTGTAGCCTGCTCCGTGAGAACAGAACACAGAACCGCATGGATTGTCAACATCGGCATCACAATCGTAGCCGATTTGTGCAATAACTTCATCGCTGTTGTGGCACGGCTCATAGCCTTTAAGACTGCACGAAAGTCTGCCTCTGCCGTGAGTGTACTGCATAACTTCTTTTGTATAGTTGCCCATTTCGGACACGGGTGCAGTACCCGTGAGAACGGAATTTTCCCCCTTGGCTTCGGGAGAATTGAAAGTACCGCTCATCCGCTGAATATCTGACATTGCCCGTCCCACATTTTCGTTAGGCACTTCAAGCGTAAAATCATAAACAGGCTCAAGCAGAATGCTCTTTGCCGAGCGCAGTCCCTGTCTTACGGCACGGTAGGTTGCCTGTCTGAAATCACCGCCCTCGGTATGTTTTGCGTGAGATTTTCCCGAAACAAGCGTGATTTCAATATCTGTAATCGGCGAGCCTGTCAGCACACCGAGATGTGTTTTTTCACAGAGGTGAGTAAGAATCAATCTTTGCCAGTTGCGGTCGAGCAAGTCCTCTTTGCAACGGGAATTAATTGTAATTCCGCTGCCACGCTTTGCGGGTTTCAAAAGGAGGTGAACCTCTGCATAGTGTCTTAACGGCTCAAAATGGCCGACACCCTCAACCGTATTTTCGATAGTTTCTTTATAGATTATACTGCCTGTGCTGAACGATACATTCATACCGAAACGCTCTTTTATTATGCACCTCAGCACCTCAAGCTGAATTTCACCCATAAGTCGGATGTGGATTTCACCGAGTCTGCTGTTCCACACAACATTTAGCTGAGGATCTTCGTTTTCAAGCGTTTTCAGCTTTGTGAGAGCCGTGTGGGCGTCTGTCCCGTCCTCTAATTCAACCTTGTAAGTAAGGACAGGTTCGAGTACGGGAACTCCGGAATTTTTCTCAACACCCAAGCCGTCACCCGATGAAGTGAATGTTATTCCCGTTACCGCACAAACGGTTCCTGCGACAGCCTCCTCTACGGCTGTGAATTTCTCGCCTGAATAAATTCTTATTCTGTTTACCTTTTCGGCATTGGTATTTTTTTCGCTTTGGAGAATTTCACGCACTTTAAGACTTCCGCCGGTAATTTTCATAAATGTAAGGCGGTTGCCCTGATTGTCCTCTGCAATTTTATAGACCTTTGCACCGAACTCAGCACCGTAAGAGGGCATAACCGTGTATTCGTCAAGCAGATTCAAAAATGCCTTTACACCGTCAAGTTTGAGTGCCGAACCGAACATACACGGAAAGATTTTGCGTTCCTTAATCGCAACTGTTATGTCGGTCTTTTCAACGGAATCTGTTTCATAATATTTTTCAAGAATTTTTTCATCACATACGGCAACACTTTCACGAAAGCCGTCGGAGTTCGGATAGGTGAAATCAACGCAGTTCTCGTCAAGCCCTGTACGCAGCTGTGCCATAACGGAAAGCTTGTCTGCACCGTCAAGATCCATTTTGTTGACGAAGATAAAACACGGCACATTGTACTTTTTGAGCAGTTTCCAAAGTGTGCAGGTGTGACTCTGAACACCGTCAGTTCCGCTGATTACAAGAATTGCGTAGTCAAGCACCTGAAGTGTACGCTCTGCTTCTGCCGAAAAATCAACATGACCGGGGGTGTCAAGCAGAGTAAATTCCGTGTCGTTGTACTTCATAACCGCCTGTTTTGAAAAAATTGTAATTCCACGGTCACGCTCAAGCGAAAAAGTGTCGAGAAACGAATCCCTGTGGTCAACCCGACCAAGCTTTGTTATGTTGCCGGAAGAGTACATCAGAGCCTCTGAAAGCGTAGTCTTTCCCGAATCGACATGAGCCAGAATACCGACTGCAATTTTTTTCATCTTATCACCATACCCGAAAATTTATATATTTCTTTTAGAGAATTGTTTCCATTCCGATTTTTTGAACCTTAAAACCGATACGCTCGTAAAATTTCATTGCACCGTCATTGCCTGCCCACACATTTAGCGTAACATTATAGCAACCGCTTTTTCGGGCAAAATCAATAACATGGTTATACAGCTTTGTGCCGATATGCATTCCTCTTGTATCCTCGTCAACACACAAATCATCAATATACAGGGTTTTTATATTTGTGACCGACTTGCTTTCAAGATTCTGCTTGAAAATACAAAAAGCATATCCTTTTACTTTTCCGTCATGTTCTGCAACAAAAATCGGCTTTTGCTCATCAACAATTATTCGCTCAAGCTCCTCGTCTGTGTATTTCTTCTCACCAACTGTAAAAAGGTCGGGGCGGATATCGCTGTGAATCTTGTGAACCTCAAAAAGGAGCTTGTCAAGTTGCGGTATATCTTTAAATTTTGCCCGTCTTATTGTTACTTCACACATAATTTCATCTTCCAATCATATAAAAAATACCTTGTGCAATTTCGTTTTGCCGAAACTTTCAACATTTATTTTACCACATTAAAAAATTAATGTAAACAAAGCAAAAAGGCTTGCGACCAAAATTGACCGCAAACCTTTTAGGTAGGAATATAAGAACAATAAAGAATAAATCGAATTAAATTATAATAGGCTCTTGTAGAGTTCTGCAATTTCTTCAACGCTGGTATCTCTCGGGTTACCGGGACGGCAAGCGTCATCATATGCAGACTGTGAAAGGAACGGAATATCCTCAGGCTTTACAATCTCTTTGAGGTCAGCAGGAATACCGACATCCTTTGAGAGCTGTTTTACCGCATCAATTGCAGCCTTGCGATACTCTTCAACGCTCATATTTTCTGTACCCTCAACACCCATTGCAGCGGCAATGTATTTATACTTATCGCCTGTTGCAGGTGCATTGTATTCCATAACTGTCGGGAGAATAATTGCGTTTGCAACACCGTGAGGTGTATCATAAAGTGCACCGAGCGGATGAGCCATTGAGTGAACAATGCCAAGACCAACATTCGAGAAACCCATACCTGCAACATACTGACCGAGAGCCATACCCTCTCTGCCCTCGGGAGTATTCTCAACAGCACCACGAAGTGACTTTGAGATAATTTCAATAGCTTTGAGGTGGAACATATCGGAAAGCTCCCATGCGCCCTTTGTGATGTAACCCTCAATAGCGTGAGTGAGTGCGTCCATACCTGTTGCGGCAGTAAGCCCCTTTGGCATTGTTGACATCATATCAGGGTCAACAACTGCGACTACCGGAATATCGTGAACATCAACGCAAACCATCTTTCTGTTCTTTTCAACATCTGTAATTACATAGTTGATTGTTACCTCTGCGGCAGTACCTGCTGTTGTGGGAACTGCGATAATCGGCACAGCCTTGTTCTTTGTGGGAGCAACTCCCTCAAGTGAACGAACATCGGCAAATTCGGGGTTGTTGATGATAATGCCGACAGCCTTTGCTGTATCCATTGAAGAACCGCCGCCGATTGCAACGATACAATCAGCACCGCTTTCCTTAAACACCTCAACACCGTGCTGAACATTTTCAATTGTCGGGTTCGGCTTGATATCCGAGTAAAGTGTATATTCAATGCCTGCATTTTCAAGCACATCAGTAACTTTTTTGGTAACTCCGAATTTTACAAGGTCAGGGTCTGAAGCAACAAGAACCTTTTTAAAACCTCTGCCGTTTATTTCATCAGGAATGGAGTTAATAGCTCCTGCTCCGTGATATGATGTTTCATTAAGTACAAATCTGTTCATTATAACCATCCTTTGCAAAAATATCAGAATAAATCTGCTGGTTATATTGTACACCTGTATAGCTAAAATTTCAAGAATCGTTTTGACATTTTTGTGTCTTTTGCTGTCATTTGCATTAAAAACTTGTACTTTGCAAAAAAAATGTTATAATAGAATTAAGTAAAATTTAACACAATCAAGGAGTTGACATATATGTATGAAGAAATTTATGCTCAGGCAAAACAGGCTTGTAATGAGCTTTGCGATGTTGCCAAGCTTAAAGAGGGCAGTATTGTTGTAATCGGCTGTTCTTCAAGCGAGGTTGCAGGCGGAACTATCGGACACAATTCAAGTCTTGAAACCGCTCAGGCTGTTTTCAAGGGTATATACGAAGTGCTTTGCGAAAGAAAAATTTACCTTGCCGCACAATGCTGTGAACACCTCAATCGTGCAATCATCGTTGAGCGAGAGGCTGTTCCGAACGCTGAAATCGTGAATGTTGTTCCACAGCCAAAGGCAGGCGGTTCTTTTGCCACAACAGCATACAAAACATTCAAAGATCCCGTTGCACTTGAAGAAATCAAGGCTGACGCCGGTCTTGACATCGGCGGAACACTTATCGGTATGCACCTTAAAAGAGTTGCCGTACCCGTAAGACTCGGCATTGACCATATCGGACAGGCAATTCTGCTTGCCGCAAGAACCCGTCCTAAATTCATCGGCGGTTGCCGTGCCGTTTATGACGACAGCTTTTAATTTTATTACAATTGACGGGCGGCAGTTTTCGGACTGTCGCCTGTTTTTTATTACTGCTTATTAAAATTTCAACATATTACCTTGTTTTCCGCAAATTTGCGACATACAATATCAAAGAAAAGTTTGCATTTTTCACTAACTGTGGTATAATCTAATGAGATAATTTTTTTTGGAGGTACTATGAGCGGTATAATTGTTTCTGTTATTGTCCCCTTTCTTGAGAGCAATAACAAATTAATAGATACTCTGTCATCAATATCCGAGCAAAAGAATATTAATCAAGAGAACATTGAAGTGCTTATTGTTGACGCAACAGACAAAACTTCAGGCAAAATTGCAAGCGGCAGTATGCCAATGTGCAAGGTGATTTATGCAAAGTCGGTTAAAAGCTTTGCCGATGCCTGCAACCTTGCTGCGTCAAAAGCAACAGGCAAATATATCACGGTGTGCAATTGCGGCGACACTTTCAGCGATAACTATTTTGAAAGCTGCATTAAGGTGTTCAACAAAAAAGGAAAAATTCCTTTTGTTGCCGGTCACAGATTTTGCGTGAACCCTGTTTTCAGAGAGAAAAAGGAATTCAGACTTAACAAAGGTCAGCTTGAATCAAGCGTTGTAAACCTTTTTGATAATCCCAACCTCATCAATCTTGAGCTTACGGGTACTTTTTACAGAACTGAAATTTTCAAATCATACAAAATGAACAACAAGCTCAAGTACGAAAGCGCAGACGATTTTGCACTCAGAATTCAGCTTGATTATCCGGAGTATGTATATCTTGATGAGATTGAATTTGACTACTTTATGCCTGTAAGCGATGACTTTATGTACTATGTTCCCACAAACTACAAGGACTGGTACACAGATTCGCTTAACAACTTCTTAAAGCCTCTCATCAATGACAGCAAGGACAGGGACGGAAATATTCCGCTGTTTATTCAGTTCTATATTGTTTTCAATATTACAACAAAGTTCCTTGCGAATATGAACAACCGCAACAAGCGTAATATGAACGATGAAGAGCTTGCGGTTTTCTTTGAAACAGCAAGAGAATGTTTTAAGTTTGCAAATGACGGTTTTGTTCTTAACAAAGACAAGTATGTTTCTCTCGGCTACAGCGAGGAAGCCGCCGAGATGTTCTATATGATAAAGCACAATTGTGTTTTCAAGGATATGCCTTTTGAATATTCCGAGGGCAAAAGAGAGGTTTACCTCAACTGCAACAATGTCTATATTTCTAAGCTTACAGACCAGAGAGTCGGTATGCACGTTATGGACTACCGTGACGGCAAGCTTGTTATTGACGGCTCGTTCAGACGGGTTTTTGACCTTGAAGATTTTGAGCTTTATGTTCAGTTTGGCGACAAAAGACAGGTTCTTACAAACACAGACCGTTACTCTCTGACAAAATATTTCGGCATCAGTGCGTACAAGAAATTCACCTTCCACCTTGAGCTTGAGCTTGATCCCGAAAATCCTCAGCAGACAGTTGCATTCTTTGCAAGATACAAGGATTCAATTATTCCGCTCAAGCTTTCATTCCTGCACCATTGGTCTAAGTTTACAATCAAGCCAAAGAACTCCTACTGGAGATTCAACAAGTATGTTGCCTATATTGACAACTCAAGCACAATTGTAATCTGCCATGCATCTGCTATGGATACATTCAAGAGAGAACTCAAGTTCCTCCCCTATGTTTTCATGGAGAGTAAACGCAGCTTCATTACAAGAATTCAGTATTGGCTTACAAGACCTTTTTTCAAGAACAAGAAAATCTGGCTCATGTACGATAAGCTGTACAAGGGCGGTGACAGCTGTGAATATCTTTACAGGTATTGTGCAGACAAAAAGGACGGCATTTCAAGATACTATATCATTGACAAAAACACTTCCGATTACAAGCGACTAAAGGCTGACGGACTCAAGCCTGTCAAGAACCGTTCATTCAAGCACAAAATGCTGTTCCTCAATACCGATATTGCGCTCATTACAAACTCAAATGTATTTCCGTTCAACGGCTACAGTATGGATCGTTCAAGATTCATCAGAGGTTTGTGCAACTTTCCTTCAATGTGCTTACAGCACGGACTTTCGGTTCAGAAGTGTGCAATGGCTCAGCAGAGAATTGTTGACAACACACAGATGTACTTCCTTGCGTCAAAGTATGAGTACAAAAACCTGAGCAACCATGTTTACAACTATCAGGATTTTGACATTCTCAAGATGACAGGCATCGGCAGATATGACGGACTTATCAATAACGATAAAAAGCAGATTCTGCTTTCACCCACCTGGCGTATGTACAATGCAATGCCTGTTACAACAAGCGAGGGTGAACAGAGAGCTTACAATCCCGAATTCAAGCACACAACCTACTATAAAATCTACAACGACCTTATCAATAATAAAAAGTTGATTGATACGGCAAAGCGTACAGGCTACAAGATTAAGTATGTTCTTCATCCGATTTTAAGCTCACAGGTTAACGACTTTATCCCCGATCCGTATGTTGAGGTTGTTTCATCGGTTGGCGATTTCAACTACGAAACAGCTTTTCAGGAGTCAAGCCTTATGGTAACAGACTATTCGGGCGTTCAGTTTGACTTTGCTTATATGAAAAAACCGCTTGTATATTTTCATCCGTCACAGCTTCCTGCACACTATGATGACGGCGGATTCTTCTATGATACAATGGGATTCGGAGAAATTTGTACCGAAAGCGACCAGCTTGTTGACCTGCTCTGCGAGTATATGGAAAACGGCTGTAAAATGAAGCCAAAGTATGTTGAAAGAGTTGAAGATTTCTATCAGTTTGACGATCACAACAACTGTGAAAGAATTTACAACGAAATCATCAAGTATCAGCAACAGGTTAACAAAGACAAATTAAAATAATATTTAAACGGTCAGTTTTTTTGCTGACCGTTTTTGTTTTGCCAATGTTCCTCAAATTCAATATACTTTTATTGTTTTTTGTACATATGTACAAATTTTGTATATATTGTTTAAAAATCACTTGTTTTTCTTTTGAAATACTACACCGCATAAATTGTTATAGCAGGCAAATTATGGTATAATTGGTATTTGCAGCAATGTTGCAAATTTTACGAAAATTGTTAAGAAAACGAAGTTCCTGTCAGAAATTGACAGACACAAATCCCGTACTTTTTGGGATTTCCGTTTACGGAGGGTTTAAAAATGAGCAAAATCAAACGACAGTCCGGTATTGAGTTACTGAGAATTATTGCGATGATACAGATAATTTTTTTGCATGCGTATCAGTACGGATTACTTCATGACGCATCAAAGGCCGCAGGCGATATTGACGGTACATTGGTGACATTTGTATGGTCATTATGCAGAACCCCTGTTGATGTGTTTATTATGATAAGCGGCTACTTCATGATAACCTCGCAGTTTGATATAAAAAAGACCATACGGCGTGGCGGAAAAATCTACGGTGCAATGATTTTTTACTCGATTATACTTTCGATAATTTTCTTCATAAGCGATCCGTCGCTCATAAATATAAATTCAGTTATAAAGGCGTTCACTCCGCTAATGTCACGAACTTGGTATTTTCTAAGCAATTATTTGATTATTCTTCTGCTCAGCCCATTTCTCAACAAAATGCTTGCGTCACTTTCTAAAAAACATTACCTCTACTTTATGGGAATTGTTTTTGTGGCAGTAAGCCTATGGTCAACGCTTGCGGAAATTCACGGAATAAACAATGTTATCAGCGTCAACAAAATACTTGATCCTTATATGGGCAAGAGTCTTGGCGGATTCCTTTTGATGTACATAATCGGCGGTTATTTGAGGTTGTTTGTAAAGCAGAAACCGCTTGAGAAAAGAAAACCGAATTTCCGCTATCTCGGCATTTTCATCGGCCTTTGCGTATTAGATTTTGTATTGGCATCTGTTTTTCCACAATACAAGCCGGCATTCGGTATGTTCAACAACCCGATTGTCCTCGCCGAATCGGCGATGTTGGTTCTCTTTTTCAGAGATTTCAATTTCAGCTCAAAATTTGTCAATACAGTAGCCGGCACAACGCTCGGTATATATGCAATCCACGAAAATCCGTATGTTCGTGATTGTCTGTGGCATGTTGCAAACTTCAGCAATAAGCACCTCTATGACACCCTGATTTACATTCCGATTGTAATTATAACAGTCCTCCTCATATTCGCAGGCTGTTGCGTAATTGAGCTTTTGAGACTTAAACTCTTCGAATTTGTCGGCAATAAAATAAACGCCCGCAAATCCATAACATCCGGCAACCGCTGTACAAAATAATATATCTTATAAAAAAACAACACCGACAGATTCAAGCCAAAAGCTAACCTGTCGGTGTTTTTATTATTCAAAATATTTTCCGCTGCCCTTCATTTCTGTTTTAATGAAGTGCGACATAATTTTGCCGAGATATTTTTTCATCATTTTGTTATAGCTTTCGGGGTTGACTTCACCGCCGTATGCCATAACATCAAATGTTATTTTCGCCTCAACAATCTTTGCATTCAACCTTAAAAATCCGCAACGCTGATAGAATTTATAACGACTCATTCGCTGTTTTTGATTGGGGGCATTTTTTTCTTCAAGCTGTTCAATTGCAAGAAAAATTCTTTTGCCCTTATACAAATTTTTAAATTCATCAAGCACGGCAACTCCGATTCCGTGTCCCCTCTCCTTTTCGGAAATTGCATAGTAGTACACATAGACAACTTCGCCGTCCGTGATTGCATAGATAAGTCCAATCCACTTTTCTTCATCATAAATTGCGTAGAAATCTGCACCGTCATTCTTTGATTTTTTCATCAAAAGCCAAAACGGTACTCTCTCAACGGACGGAAATGCGGAAAGGTATAATTCTTTTACAGATTTATAATCATCAAGTTGTTTTGTGACTTTTTTAAAGCAAATCATAAAAATCCCTTTCGTTACTATAATCACAAGGAATATTGTACCACATAAAGGATTAATTTGCCACAACAGTTTTCGTCTTTGAAAGTTTTCTTATTTTAACATAATAAACCGCAATCATAAGGAGCATACTTCCTGTCCATGCGGCAGGACCGGCAACACAGATTGATGCGTAACCTATTACAGAACTGAAAATGACAGGCGCCATAATTCGCATAACAACTTCGATAAGCGAACCGATCATAGGCACAATGCCGTTTTTAAGTCCCTGAATTGTTCCACGGTATATAAACAGCATTGCAAGCGACCACTCAAACGGGCAGTTCCAGAAGATAAACTGAACGGAATAATCAATAGTCTGCTGTGAGCTTCCGCTTGTGAAGATTCCTGTTATCGGCTGAGCAAAAATCATTGAAACCGCACCTATTACAATTGAATATGCAATGCAAATTAACAGGCAGAAATTGACGCCTTTTTTGATTCTGTCATATCTTCCTGCGCCCTCGTTCTGACCTGCAAATGTTGCGATAACCGTACTCATTGAGTTCATCGGATTCTGGATGAGGAGCTGAACACGGTTGCCGATTGTGTAGGCGGCAACGGCATATGAACCGAACTGATTTACGAAATACTGCAAAACCATCATTCCGATTGAAATTACTGAATTTTGAAGTCCCATCGGGAAACCGACTTTTAGCTCGTCCCGTACAGTTGAAGTCAAATTTTTAAAGCTGTTTCTGTTCGGCAAAAGCATTTTCACCTTGAAAAAAATGTACACGCAACAGAGAACTGCCGACACAAGCTGAGAGATTACCGTTGCAATTGCCGCACCCGAAACATCCCACCTGAACACTATGATAAATAACAGGTCAAGTCCCACATTCATTACGGATGAAAAGAGCAACAGATAAAGCGGAGTTTTGCTGTCACCAACCGAACGCAGAAGTGATGCCGTAAGGTTGTAGAGCATTGTTGCGGGGATTCCGAGGTAAATTATTGTAAGATATCTGCTTGCGTACTCGAATGTATCCGAGGTTGTTCCGAGCATTGTAAGCAGCGGATTAACAAGAAGTACAAACGAAACAGTAAGCACAACAGCCGACACAACGCCGATTATTATGTGGGCGGCAACGCTCTTTTTCACCCGTTCCATATCGTTTGCACCGAAATGCTGTGAAGTGATTACCGAACAGCCGGCGGAAAGTCCTATGAAAAATCCGAGTGCAAAAAAGTTGAGCGAACTCGTTGAACCGACAGCCGCAAGCTTGATTTCACCGAGCGTCTGACCGACAATCAGCGTATCGACAACATTGTAAAGCTCCTGTAAAAGGTTGCCGATTATTACAGGAATAGCAAAAAGCAAAATCTGACTGAATATTTTTCCCTGCGTCAGATTTCGTACAGACCTTGAATTAGCCATAGATATGCACACTTCTCTGTTAAAAAATTATTGCAGAAAACAAATTGTAACTACAATATCCTTAATTTCGTATGAATTATAGCACAACAGAGTAAAAAAGTAAATCATACAATTCTAAAAAATACAAAGACTTTTTGCGACAAAAACTTTGCAAAATGCACATAGATTTCAGCTCAGAAAATAACGATTGCAATTATTTTATTTGCAATGCAAAAATATTGTTTCAAGCTATTTTCAATACTTTTTCGGTGCGGAATTTGTTAGTCAAATGACAGTATTTCACCGAAGTCGATGTCCTCATAGTCGAGCGAGCTGTAAATGTCTGTATCGTCAGACTTTTTATGAATTTCGTAATCATCACAGTCTTTGTCAAGGCTGTAGAGCATAGCTTCTCGTGTTAATGCGGCGTAGTCACTGTCGCTGAGAGAAAGCAAAGCACCCACAAATTCTTCTTTTGTAAAGCCATGGAAAATCAAATCCTCATTATCAAAAATAAAGTTTATAGCCTGTTCAATAACCTCATCGTTACCAAACCTGAACACAACCGGAAGCCAAGCCATTTGCTCATCCTCATCATAAGGAATACCCCTGATATAATCAGAAAAAGTTTTTTCATCAAAGTGCTCTGCAATAATATCTGCCTGCTCTACTCGTTTGAAAGATGGAAAATCTTCAGCGAATTCATCAGCAGAATATTCCATATAATCAGAACACGGGTTAAGCTGACTTGTATATGCGTTGAAAACTACACAAAGGGTAAAATCATTTACCACATTGCCGGTTTCTTTCCAAGTTACTGTTACACAAGGCTCAATAAAATCTTGAATAAAGTATAAGCTGTCATAGGTATTAATACCTTTGTATTCAAACGAAACAATTTTATCATTTGCATTTTCATTGTAAGAGAAAAGGTTTGTTTCCAGCTCTTTATAAAGTTCTGCTTCAAATTTTGATAACAACGCAGGAATTTCATATTTTGACACACATAAAATTTTAGACCTATCTGGCCATAACATATCTGGCATAAAAATCACCTTAAAAAAATTATTCAACGCACCGCTTTGCCGGCATAGCAGCTTTGTTGTGCTATAAGAATACAATAAAACTTTTAATTGCACAATGTATTTTCAGCAACAATTTTTTCAATGGTAAAAGTTTAGCTAAATGGTAAAATTGACTATACTATGGAAGAGCTGCGTTTGTGTAATGGGCAGAGAGCTTTGTGCAATACACAGAAAATTTGGCGATTTAATTGTATAAAATTACTCCCGGCACTGCTGATTAATGCGGTGTCGGGAGCTGCTTTTTATATATGAAGATGTTTGAGTACCGGAAAAAATTTCTTTATCTTGCACCAAAGAAGTATAAAACCCGAGCAGGCAAGAATGTCAACTATTGTCATAATCCACCAACAATAGCTTATACTTTGCAGTACAGGAGTATTGCTCCAAATTTGGTTTGAATAGCTGTTTACCGCATAATTGAGTGCCATAATAATTATGGTGTTCTTACCTAAAAAAGATAAAAATTTAAAATTATTCACATATTTGTAGCAGATAAAGAGTATTGCAGAGGAAACTGTAACCCCCAAAAAATGTAAGAAAAGTGTTGTTTAAGGTGTTGTTGCAGAGGTCAACTCTTGGGTTTGTTACTATGCATAATGCACCGAGAGCTATCATAGAAAATATAAAAGATATACTATGGGTGATATTTTTCAGCAGATTTGATTCTTTGATTTTAAGTCCTATGAACATAAATGCCATACCGATTAGAGCAACATTGATGTGCCAAGGTAATTGAATATGTATAAATAAGTACAAGATATAGTCAAGCGTTACAGACAATATACAGATAACTGTCTGTACGGCTGTGCTGTTTATTTACTTTTGTCCTTGTTATGTTGTGATTGATTTTCTTGTGTGTGGGATATAATTTTTGCGTTTTGATTTATCTGCTTTCTTGATAGAGGAGATTTTGTTTTACATACATCATTCCACGACAATGATTTGCAATCCCACATTTTATTTGGAATTACTTCCTGTGCAAATGGGACTATAAATTCATACAAGTAATTGTAAACAGTATTAAAATCAGGTTTTCCTTCAATACCCTTTAATTTGTTGTATGCGTGTTCAATTTCAGCTTCTTTATTATGGAAAGCATCAAATGATTTTATTTTCCTTCCTGCTCTTTTGCAAATATCAGAAATGTCCTTAGAATACACTTCCACACATTTAGATAACAGGAAAACATCTAATACATCTTTGGCTCTGTTTTTATATATAGCTTCTCCCGACAAGACACAAATCTTATCAGCCAAAATTTCATTTGGAAGTACTCCTCTGATTTTAGTTTGTTCATAATAATAGGTTTTGCTGTCAATCAACGGCTTAATGTCTATATCCATAGTAATAAATTTTCTGCCTGTGTTTTTATCAATAACACTTATACCGGCAGATTGTTTTTCTCCGTATTGCCGTGACGCAACAGCTTTATAGCATCTTTGTAAATCGCCAAAACTGTTATTTAAAGAATCAACTAAATAGTCCATAGACGGGGGTTGACCAATCCAATTCGCATCAATATCTTTCGTGGTTCGTTGAACTGAGCTAAGACCACTCTCGTTTAAAATCAGTTTAGTTATCAGACCGCCCTTGAACACAATAGGAATATCAGAGGTGGTTATTTGTCCGAGAATTTCGTACATCAGTTTTTCCTGTTCAGTCATATTACTCCTCACAATAATATTCTATCGCCATCTGCTTCACTTGATTAAAAACATCTCTGTTTTCAGGTTTAATTTTAAGATTATCAAATGATTCATTGTTGGCGAAATAATAATTGCTCAATGCTTCAAGAAAAGCAAGCTCATCTATGTTGTCATAATCAGAAAGCATATCGTTTATAGTCTGATTAACAGTTGTACATAAAACACCGTCAAAATTGAGATACTCAATATCGTCAAATGAATTGACAATATGATATTCAATGTTATCAAATTGTCCCTCGTTCTGAGCATACACCTGTATCTTAGATTCATTGACATAACCATTGAATAATTCAAGGTACTCAAGTGCCGAAACTCCGCACAGGATTAAATCCGTACCTTGAACCACATCTTGTAACCAATCGACATTAGAAAGATATCGTGTACTTGTAATTGACATCATAAATATCACCACACTTCATTTTCTTTACATATTATTATATGTCAAAATCGGCAAATTTGCAAGTTTTAAGAACAACAAAAAAAGAGCCGTTCAGAGCCATCTGAACGGCTGCTTTTTAAATTTTTTTATTTTTTTCTGCAGTATTCATCAGAGGTATTTTAAATCTATTTCAAAATATTTTTAAATAGTTCTTGACTTTTCGGTAAATCAGGCTATAATAAAGCTACAAGCTATTTAAAATATTTTTTAAATAGCTGTAACAGGACTTTGTGAGGAGGTATCTGCTTGTCACTGAACGGTACACTTAAAGCACTTTCAGATTCGATAAGAAGAAATATTCTGACAATGCTGAAAGGCAGAAAAATGATTGCAGGCGACATTGCCGAAGAACTTGGAATTTCACCTGCATCACTTTCATATCACCTCAATCTGTTGAAAAAAAACGACCTGGTGATTGAATCAAAAGAAAAAAATTATGTTTATTATGAGCTTAACACAACCCTGTTTGACGAACTCATAATGTGGCTTAAACAATTTTAGGAGTTGATTTTATGAAAAAGCTGAATAAAATTATGCTTGCACTTTCGCTGTTGCCCACTTTGCTTACTTCCGTATTTTTATTCTTTATGAATGACACTGTTCCCATGCACTACAACGCAAGCGGTGCTGTTGACCGTTACGGTTCAAAATATGAAAACTTCATTTTCCCTGCAATCATTCTGTTTATGTATGCATTTTACATAGTGTATACCAAGATATATACTAAATACAGCACAAACAGCGTTGAAAAGATAAATAACAATGTAAAAATCACTGCGATACTTGTGACATCAATCATTGCGGCTTTCAATATTCTTCAATTGATGTTTCTCATTCTGGCAGTTTTAAAGCCCGACAGCACAACTTTTACAGATAATGTGCCGTTCATTATAAATACGGTTATGGCTTTGATGTTGATTATTGCAGGCAACTTTCTTCCGAAAACAAAACGAAATTCGTTTATCGGAGTAAAAACATCATGGACTCAAAGCAGTGACTTGGCGTGGTATGAATCAAACCGAGCCGGCGGAATTGCCTTTGTAGTTACCGGAGTTTTAACAATCATTGAAAGCTCATTCATAAAGGGAATCAATTCAACATTTATTATGGTTGCAATTCTTCTGATAAGCATTGCCGTTGCCTACATCTATGCGTATGTTAAAGTGAAAAAATCCGCTTAATCAAGCACACAACCGCTGTCGGGATTAAACCTGACAGCGGTTGTTTTTTGAAATATTTACTTATAAATATTCACTAAAATTACTGCTCTGCTTTTTCAGGGAGCGACAAAGCTTTGTCTTTATCATTTTTCTTTGTCAGCGGAGTCATACTTTTTGCACAAATCATCATAGTTGACGCATTATGCAAAAATGCCGAAACCGACGGCTGAATAACGCCCATAAAGCCTGAAAGCAAAAGTGCCGAATTGAAAGCAATTATGAAACGATAGTTTTTGTTGATTCGTTTCATAAGGTCTTTGCTCAACTTGCGAACACGCACAAGCGCACGCAAATCAGAGCCTTTTATGGTAATATCCGCAGTTTCACGGGCAATGTCGGACGCATCGTTCATTGCAACCGAAACATTTGCGGCGGCAAGTGCCGGAGTATCGTTGATACCGTCACCGACCATAATTACCTTCTGACCGTTCTGCTTCATTTCTTCAACATATCTGTGCTTGTCCTCGGGGAGAACCTGACACTTATAGTCGGTAATTCCGAGCATTGCGGCAGTCGCCTTTGCGGCTCTGTAGCTGTCGCCCGTGAGCATAACAACATTCTTTATACCCTGTTTTTTGAGCATATCAATTGCCTGTTTTGCTTCTTTTCGAGGCGGATCGCTGATGCACAATGCACCCGAAAGTTCACCGCCGATTGCAAGGTAAAGCACGGAACATGAGCCGGATTTTTCGTCAATAATATTCTGCTGTTCCTTTGTAACGGTAACATTTTCGTCCTCAACAACAAAATGCTTACTGCCGATTATTGCACGCTGACCGTGAAGTGTTGTTGCAATACCGTGGGCAACAACATACTCAACCTCTGTATGCTCCTCGGAGTGAGAAATTCCTCGTTTTTCAGCACCGATTACAACAGCATTTGCTACGCTGTGCGGAAAATGCTCCTCAAGACAGGCTGAGATTCTGAGAACCTCGTCCTCGGTATAATCGCCGAATGCAACAACCTTTTCAAGAACAGGTTCTGCGTTTGTGAGCGTACCTGTCTTATCAAACACGATTGTGTCAGCGTTTGCAAAAGCCTCAAGATACTTTCCGCCCTTGATTGTAATATCGTTGTCAGCCGCCTCTTTGACAGCCGAAATTACGGCAATAGGGGTTGACAGCTTGATTGCACAGGAGTAGTCAACCATAAGAAGTGAAACTGCCCTTGTGATGTTTTTTGTGAAGATAAGAGTTGCGAAAAATCCGATAAAGCTGAACGGAACAATTCTGTCGGCAAGAGCTTCGGCACGGCTCTGAACACCTGCCTTGAGTTCCTCGGAATTGCCGATAAGCTCAATAATCTTGCTGATTTTAGTATTTGACGCAAGCTGACGGACTGTTACAACAATACTGCCCTCTTCGATTACCGTACCTGCATAAACGGAAATTCCCTCACGCTTTAATACAGGCAACGGTTCGCCTGTCATTGACGACTCGTTTACGGTTGCCTCACCGTCTGCAACAACACCGTCAACAGGAATAACCTTGCCTGTCTGAACACGGATTTTGTCGCCGACACGCAGATCCTCAATCGGAATGAGAACATCACCGTCATCGGTAACAAGCCATACCCTGTCGGTCTTGATTGCAAGGCTGTCTGTGAGAACCGCCTTTGTCCTTGCGTGAGTATATTCTTCAAGCAAGCCCGATATTCTGAGCATAAACATAACCGTTGCGGCTGTTTTGAACTTGCGTTGACACAAGCATGCCACAACAGATGCACCGTCAAGCACATCTACGGTAAGTTTACCGTTCCAAAGAGTTTTGAGAGCCTTTTTAATATATTTTGCACTTCTGTAAAGAGTGATTGCCGTTCTTATCGGAGCGGGAAGGAACATCTTTGAAAGATAGTGCTTTGCAACAAGAGTGAAAAGATTGTCATGAAAATCGCTGTCAATCTTCTGAATTCCAAATTCTGCACTTGGTTCATTCTTTTTAAGAGTTTTTACATTAATAGCTCTTACAAGGTCTATAATTTTACTTCTGCTGCCCTTTGTGTAATTGACAAGAATACCGCCGTTTGCAGAACTTACCTGTGCCGAATTCACATAAGGAGATGCGGTCACAAGATTATAGATTGCCCCCTCATACTCCTTATCAAATGCATATGCGCCGCAGCGAAAACGAATTCTCTGCGGCTTGTCATAGACAATTTTAAATTTCATTATTCTGTCACTTCTTCAGCGGCAGCATCTTCGTGAATACCTGCCTCTGTTTTAGCATCATAGCAGATATCCGAAGCTTCATCCTTCATATTCTGGAAAGCTGCCTTTGCATCTTTCTGAAGCTTCATACCCTTTGCAAGACCTGTAACTGCAAGACTGCGAGTTTTATCTGCTTTAAGTATCTTTTTGCCTACGATTACTGCTGCTGCGCCTGCAACTGCACACCATAATTTTTCATTCTTGAATACTTTCAACATATAAAGTCCTCCTTTAACACTCATATGCACAAATGTACATATATTTAAGTTGTTTTACACAACAACTTTACCATTAATTATATATTATATGACAAATTTGTCAAGAATTTGCAAAGTGAAAATTTTCCGATTTTACAAAAAATTTACCCGAGAGCAACATCAAGAACCATCATCAGCGTAAATCCTATTGCAACACCGATTGTTCCGATATTGGAATGTTTGCCGTTTTGTGATTCAGGAATAAGCTCTTCGGTTACAACATATATCATTGCTCCTGCGGCAAATGAGAGAAGATACGGCAACAACGGAACTGCTATTCCTGCAAAAATCACCGTAAGCACAGCACCGATGGGCTCTACAACTCCCGACATAATTCCGAGAAAGCATGACTTTTTGCGTGACGCTCCGCCTGCATGGAGCGGAAGTGAAATTATTGCCCCCTCGGGAAAATTTTGTATTGCAATACCTACCGCAAGAGCCAATGCACCTGCAACGGTTATTCCGGTATTATCGGAAATTGCTCCGACAAATGTTACACCTACCGCCATTCCCTCCGGGATATTGTGCAAGGTAACGGCAAGAACGAGCATAGTGTTCTTTGAAAGGCTTGAACGAACGCCCTCGGGATTGTCGCTGTCAAGGTGCATATGCGGTATAACGCTGTCGAGCAAAAGCAAAAATCCAATTCCGAGCAAAAATCCGACTGTCGCTGGAATCCACGCAACTATGTTCTGACTTTCTGCCATTTCAATTGAGGGAATCAACAACGACCATATTGATGCCGCAATCATTACTCCCGATGCAAATCCGAGCAGAAATTTTTGCAGCTTTTGATTGAGCTCACCTTTTGAAAAAAGTACAACGGCTGAGCCGAGCGATGTTCCGAGAAACGGTATTAAAATTATAATCAGTCCGTTTAAAAGCATATTGACCTCCTTGTAGTTAGTCTTTGCTAACTACATTGTAGCACAACAAATTTTAAAATACAATAGCGGAACAGAAAATCTCTGCTCCGCTGCATAATATGATGTGATATGTTAATCTGTAATAATTTTTATTGAACTGCCCGACTTTGTGCCGACAACTTCGATTTTGTTGCCTATGCTGTTTTTCAGTTCGCTTATGTGGGAAATGATACCCACAAGGCGGTTGCCGTTGCCTGTAAGGTCATTCAGCGTTTCAATTGCAGATGCAAGTCTGCCGTTGTCAAGTGAACCGAATCCCTCGTCAATAAAGATTGAATCAAGTCTGATTCCGCCGTTTCTCTGCTGAATAATGTCGGAAAGTCCGAGTGCAAGCGCAAGTGACGCCTGAAAAGATTCTCCGCCCGAAAGGGATGAAATATCCCTTTCCTTGTTGTTAAAATTATCACGAACGCTGATTTCAAGTCCTGCGCTGATTCGCTTGTCACGACTTTCGCCACGGACAATTTCATAGCGACCGCCAGTCATTTTTGAAAAACGCAGATTAGCATAGTACAAAACCTGTTCAAAATACGAACCCATAATGTAGCGTTCAAAGGTGATTTTGCTGTTATCGGAAACAATCTCACCGTTGGCGGTTTTCTTGAGGTTTTCGTAAACATCGGCTATTCTGAGCTTTTCCTCAAAGTCATTTTTAAGCTTTTCAACGCTGTTGTAAATGTTTTGATTATTGTGCAGACTTCTGTCGCCTGCGGTATAAAGATTGTCCCATTTTTCCTTTTCAGAAGTATAGCTATCAATCAGTTCATTGATTTTAAAGACATCTTCCCTTTGCTTTCCTTCAACTGATTTTTCACAGGCTTCAACCGTTGCCCGAGATTTTTTCAGAGAATCGGTAAAGGTTTCTGCCTCTCGTTTTAATTCTTTTATGGAATCTTCGGTCAACAAATTAAAATCGGGACATTCCAAGATATTATTCTCTGAAAGAACAATATCAAGCTCCGATTTTTTGTTTTCAAGTTCAGATTCAAAACTTTTCAGCTGTTTTACAGTTTCGTTTTCAACAGAAATCTTGCTTTCAAAATCTGACTTTGCCTTTGAAAGCTCGCTTTGTGCAAGGTCGATTTCCGACTTAATCTGCTCTGCCTTGTCGGCACAAGCCTTTGCCGCATTCAAAAGTTCTTCAACCGATGAGTATTTTATCTCAGCTTTAAGGCTCTTGGTTTCTTCTTTTGCGGAATTATATTTGCTTTTTGCGTCAGCATTTTTGCGGATTAATTCTGTATGAACAAGGTCAAGCTTTTTAAGCTTTTCATCAAACCTTGAGATTTCAGCCTTGCAGACCTCACGCTGTTCTCTGACCTTTTCAAGGTCAGAAGCTTCGTTTTCAAGTGCTTTTAATTGCTTCTTTTGTTCCGACAAAAGCTGTGAAATCATTTCGGCTGAAAGTGTTTCGGCATCAACCTCAAGTGCATTCGCAAATTCCGTGACATTTGTTTTTGCGGATTCTGATTCCGTTGCAAGCCTTGTGACCTCATTTGACTTTTTATGAACGGCACTTTCAGCAACTTCACACCTTGCCTTCAAAGCATCGAGCGTATCCTTGTCGGGGGCATTTTCGCTGTGTTTTGCCGGATTTGGATGATGCAATGAACCGCAGACGGGACACGGTTTTTCATCTTCGAGTGTGTCGGCAAGCACGCCTGCCATATTCATTATATAGATATTGTGCTTGGTGTTGTACTCGTTGTTGAGTGCTGTTGCCGACTTTGCAAGGTCGGCACATTCTGCTTTTGCATTAGTCAACCTTGCATTGATTTTTTCGAGATTTTCATATTCGGCAGAAAGCCTTTCAGCCTTGCCTGATTTGTCTTTCAAGGCGGTTATTTTGCTCTTGGCGTCAAAAATTTTCTGCTCTGTGTCGCTGTTTTCTGAGATGAATTTATCCGCTTTTGTCTTTAGATTTTCCGTATCCGAATAAGATTTTCTGTTGCCTGAAATTTCTTTTTCGGAATTTTGCAAAACTGATTCATATACACTCAAATTTGCCGTAAGGTTAAAATATTTTCTGTAAGTATCTTCCTTTGCACGGAGTTTTCCAGATTCCTCGTTTAGCGTTGCGATTTTTCCCTCAAGCGACTTTTTCTCGGCAAAAACATTCTGTTTTAATTTCAAATTTTCTTCGGCGGATTTTCTGTTTATTTCCGCATTTTTACAGTTTTTGAGTGCCGAATCATATCTTTTCCGTGACTCAGCAAAGCTGTCATATTTTGGCTTTACGGAGTGCAGTATTTTTTCGTCATTCTCAGCTTTTTTGAGCATTTCATCGTAATGCGGTTTGCTCTGCAAAAGCTGTTCGAGGCGGAGCTTTTCGGCATCAAGAGTATCGAATTTATTATTAATTTCAACTGCAAGAGCCTTTTTCTTTTCTTCCTCAAGAATTGTCTTTTCAAGCTCTTTTCGCTTTTTTTCAATTTCTGCATTGTCCTTTTTCTGCATCTCGGAAAGTACCGATAGGTGCAAAAGAAATTGCTCAATATCAATTACCGTAAGGTCTGTTCTGCCGGTATAGAGGCTGATTTTTTCGCTGATTTCGGCAAAGCTATCATCATCGGGGATTTCAACGGCAACGGTTTTTGACTTGATAAGTTCGCAGACTTTTTTCTTTTCTTCAAGCTTTTCGGCTGACTCTGTTTTCAGCCTGTCCTGAAATTCTTTGTAGATGTCCGTGTGAAAAATTTTGCGAAAAATCTCGCTTCGCTTTTCACTTCCCGACTTAATGAACTTTTTAAACTCGCCCTGTGCAAGCATTGCAATCTGGCGGTACTCATCACATTTCAAGCCGATAATTTCGCTGATTTTATTATTGACCTCGCCCGTTTTTGTGAACGGAGTTGTAATGTCATCACCCGTAAGCTCTGCTGACGCACCCTCTATTTTACTGCCTGTTCCACGCTTTTTTGCGACCTCATTCGAGGTGGTTCTGATGATGTGATAACTCTTTCCCCTGTGTTCAAAGTCAAGCTCAACATAGGTGCGTGTGAGCGGTTTAGCAAAGTTACTGCGGAGCATTTCGCCGTTTCGTGAAGAACCGCTTGTTTCGCCGAAAAGTGCAAAGCAGATTGCGTCGAAAATTGTTGTCTTGCCTGCGCCCGTTGTGCCTGTTATGAGGAAAAGCCCTTTGCCGTCAAATGCCGAAAAATCGACCGTTTCAACATCGGCATACGGACCGAAAGCGCTCATTTTCAGTTTAATCGGTTTCATCGTTTACACCTCCGATTTCTTTGAAAATTCTCTCAATAATTTTTACGGATTCGGGTTCAATCTCTTTTCCGTTCTGCATTTTATAAAAATTCGAAAATAGTTCAATATTGCTCTTGCCCTCTGTTTTACCGTACATTTCGGGAGTCATTTCAATGCTCTTTTTTCTGTTGACATATTCAAGTCCCATAATGTTGGGATAGATATTTTCAAGCGTTGAAAATGCATTGGTAACGGGATTTTCGTCCGTAAGCTCGGCAAAAACATAGTCATCGGTTTTATCATCATATGTGTCGGATATCGGATTTTCTGCAAGTTCACGCAGAGTTCCTTTTATGATTCTCATATCATGCAACGGCTGTACGGGAATTTCTTCAAGATTTAATTTTCCGTTTGAAAGCTCGCCGAAAATCACAGATTTTTTGTTGCGACATTCAGTTTTTGAATACTTTATCGGCGAACCGCAATAAGCAATATTTTTGTTTTTGCCCATAATCTGCTTGCCGTGAATATGACCGAGTGCAACATAATCGAACGGTTCAAAAACATACGGCTCAACATTATCAAGCGTACCGAGGCTTGACTCCGAACCCGAGGTTTCACTGCCCGTTACAAACTGGTGAGCAATCAAAATATTGGTTTCATCGGCATTGATTTCGGAATGTTCAAGCACAACCCTGACAGCAGTTGTATAGTCGGTAATTTTAGCCGATTCTTCGGGATATACCTTACGCACAAATGACGGACGGATAAACGGCAACGAGAAAATATTAACCTTTTCTCCGTCACATTCAACAGTATTTTTTCTTGCAACACCTTCAAACACACCGTCGGTAAAAATTCCGTTGAGTTCAATCAGCTTGTTGAAATAACCGATTCTTTCGGGCGAATCGTGATTGCCGCTGATTACAAAGGTTTTCAACCCTGTTTTGCCGTGAAGCCCTGCAATTTCAGTCATAAAGCTGTCGAACAATTCAACTGCCTCGGCAGACGGCAAAGACTTGTCATAAATATCTCCTGCAATCAGCAAAGCGTCGGGATTTTTTTCATTTATAATCTCAACAATCCGCTCAAGCATATAGCGTTGATCATCAAGCATTCTGTAGCCGTTCACATATTTTCCAATATGCAAATCCGAAATATGCAAAAACTTCATTTTAAAAATCCTTTCAGTTAAACAAAACTTTCCAAACTAATTAAACAACAGGCTATGCGTCAAAAATGTCACACAAAAAATTCAAGAATGAACACAACTGCACAGCATACGCATGAAACCTTGAAAAGACCTGCGTTGAACCATGCCGCTACAAGTCCTGCCGCAAAGGCTGCTATGCCTGCAATCGGACTGTGGGTTGCGTTGATTATTGCCGGAAATGTCATTACCGAAAGCGTTACATACGGCACATAGTAGAGAAACGAACGCACAAATGTGTTTGTAAACTGCTTTTTAACAAGTGTGAGCGGAAGAACACGGATTGCGAATGTTACAGCCGCCATAATGAGTATGTATATATAGGGATTATGCGACATTTTCGTTCTCCTCCTCTTCTTTGACAGGGAACAGCAATGCCGCCGCTGCCGAAATTACGATTGTAAGAATAATCGTGCGTGTACCCTCGTCAATCTGATTGATGACGGGAATATATGCAAATGCAAAACTTGCCGCAAAGCTGACAAGTACAATTCCGAGAAGTGTTTTGTTCTTTCTTGACGGCGGAACGATGATTGCAAGGAACATTCCGAAAAGTGCAACGCTTAGTGCGCTGACAATACGAAGCGGTAACAGATTGCCTGCAATTGTGCCGAGCATACTGCCGAATGCCCAACACGGGCAACCTATGAGAATTGCACCGTAGGTATAGAAAGGATTCAGCTTGCCCGACCGTGAAATTGAAATTCCGAAAAATTCGTCTGTAACAAAAAATCCTAGTAACAGCCTGTGGATAATCGAGGTGTCCTTTGAAATACGCTGACTTAACGCACAGCTCATAAGAAGATATCTTGCGTTGGCAACAAGGGTTGCAAGCGCAATTACAAAATATGACGAATCAGCCGCAATTACGGTAAAGCCCGAATATTCACCTGCCGATGCGTTGCACAAAAGGCTTGCAAGAAAGCTTTGAAACGCATTAAGTCCCGCAGTTTTTGCGGCAATGCCGAGTGAAAACGAAACGGCAAGGTAACCGAGTCCAATCGGAATGCCGTCACGCATTCCCTCAAGAATAACCTTTCGGTTAGATTTTATTAAATTTTTCCCACCCATTTTTAACTCCATACTTTAAATTCATTTTTTACAAAATATTGCAGATATATTTTGCAAGCATACCTTTTATTATAATATTTAACTCGGCAAAAGTAAATAATATATTACACAAATTTACAACCGCTTTTCAAAAAGGTAAAGTGCAACAAAACTTGCCTCTTTTCTTTGTGAGTAATGCCAAATTAAAAAAAGAAATTCAGGCAGTTAATTGATTCCATGTTTTTCAGGTTTTATAATATGGATTATCACTTGACGAAATTAATAAAGAAATTGAAAAAAGTAAATAAAGACCACAAAACCGTGCAAAACTGATTTTTATTTTGTACGGTGTTGTTTTTTCAAAAGAATGCGAGGTAAACGCAATTAATTAAAATATTTTCACAATTTAGCAATATTTTTTCAAATTCTATAGATTTCTTCTTCAAAATGTTGTATAATTTTTACGATTAAGTACCTGTATAAAACTGTACATTATGTTGAAACAGGTGTTTTGAAAGTGAGTGAGAATTATGCCAATCGTTTGCGTTGATGCCGTTAAGGAAAATCTGCCGAATGTTATAGAATTTGTGACAAAAATGCTTGGTGAAAATGCAGACGGTAAGCTTGTTTTTGAGCTTGAACTGATTTGTGAGGAAGTGTTTGTAAATATCTGCAACTATGCTTACGATCAAAATATCGGCAAGGCTGAAATTGAAGTTAGCAAATTTTCAGACTGCATTGTTGTAAAATTCATTGACAGCGGAAAAAAATTCAATCCGCTTGAAATTGCAGAGCCGAACATTCACGCTCCGCTTGAGGAACGAAGCATCGGCGGTCTGGGAATTTTCATGACAAAGAAACTTTCCGACACTCTTTCCTATGAAAGATCTAACGGCAAAAACATTTTTACAATTACAAAAAATTTCTAATTTAAAGAATCAATTATTCATCACTCAAAATTCAAAACCGAATAATACAATGTTTCCAAAATCAGGTTACAATAATCAGATTGTCAGTATTTTGTCACGGTATTGACACTATAATGGAAATGTTGAACGATTGAAATTAAAAATAAAATTTATTGGAGGAACTAACTATGGAAATCAATAAGGCTATAAGCAATCAGAATGTTATTATCACACTCAAGGGCCGTCTTGACACAATGACAGCACCGCAGCTTGATGACGAGGCAAAGAGCATCGATTTTGACGAGGTTGAAACCGTAACTCTCAACCTTAAAGACCTTGAATACATTTCAAGCTCGGGACTGAGGGTTATTCTTGCACTTTATAAAAACCTAAAAAGTAAGGGCGGAAATCTTAAAATTGTCAATGTAAGCAACACAATTATGGAGCTGTTCTCAATGACAGGAATGGCTGACTACCTTGACATTGAGCAGGGATAAGGAGTTAAAATGAGCAGTACCGTACTTGGCAGAAATGCCGTTACCGTCAACAAAAAATATACGGAATATTTTCTTCCGACAGTTCTGACGGCTATGGCAACAAACATTGCGATGATTGTTGACTCAATTATTGCAGGTAATCTCTTGGGGCAAAACTCACTTGCGGCAATCAACCTTATGTCCCCTATTTCGCAGTTTTATTTTTCGATTACTATACTTTTCGGACTCGGTGCGTCCTCGATAATTTCATTTGCAAAGGGCAGGCGTGACGAAAAGCAGGCTAACCGTGTTTTTACTTCTACATTTATTGTACTTATCGCACTCAGCGTAATTTTTATTGCAATTCAGCTGCCGCTTGCCGACTCGATAAGCTCGTTGCTTACAAAGGACGCAGAGCTTAAATCGCTGTTGTATCAATACTATGTTCCGTTCATAATCGGCACACCGATTTACCTTTTGCTCATGTGTTCAATTCACTTTGTAAGAGCAGACGCAAGACCTGCGTTTGCGTCAAACATTGTAATTGTGGCAAATGCCGTAAATCTCGGACTTGACTTTCTGTTTATGGGTGCTTTCAAAATGGGCATTGCAGGCTCGTCAATTGCGACCGTAACAGGCTATGCGGTAGGGTTTGTGATGATGTCAACACACTTCATCATGAAGAAAAGCACATTGCACTTTGACTTTTCAATTCTCAGAAATCCCGTTCAATTCTTTAAATTTCTCGGAAAAATGGTTACAATCGGACTTTCGGGAGCATTAGGTACAATGCTTATAACAGTTAAAATGCTGTTTTTAAACACAATTATTCAGAGCATAGGCGGAAGTGCGGGTATGGTTTCATATTCGGTATGCTCGTCAAGCCAAATTTTTATGTCAATGTTCATCACGGGTGCAAGTCAGACAATGATTCCGATTATCGGGGTTTGTCTTGGTGAAAAGGACTATGACGGTGTGCGCTATGCATTCCGCAGAGCCGCAAGGGTGCTTGCTGTTTCAAGCGTTGTAATTATGCTTTTCATCTGTATCGAGCCTGAACCGATAATTAAATTTTTCGGAATTACTTCACCCACAGACATTGCAAACACAGTTCCGGCAATGAGAATCAACGCATTGTCATTCCCCGGACTTTCATTCTCGTTTTTGTTGCTTTACTACTATATGGCAACGCAGAAAAGAGCTATTTCTACTGCAATTTCAATCATCAACGGAATCGTCATACTCATTCCGTCAGCTTTAATTCTCGGCAAATTTTTCGGCATCACTGGCGTATGGTATTCACTCGTGGTTGCACAGGTGGGAACACTTGTAGTTGTGTATTTTATTGACCTTGCCGAAAAGAGAAAATCGGGCGGAAAGTATAAAAACTTTTACCTTCTTGAAGAAACCGAGGACAACGAGCTTCTTGCCCTTTCGTTCAAAGGAACAAAAGAAAATGCCGCAGGCGTTTCGCTCTACCTCTCCTCTTTCCTTTCAAAAAACGGAATTGAAGAAAGCCGTGCAAACAGGATTGCAGTTGCCGTTGAAGAAATGGCTGCAAGCTGTGCCGAAAGAATGGAAGGCAAAAAGAAATTTGCAGACATCGACATCAGAATTTTTGCCGATAAAAACGAAACAATAATTTCCGTTCGTGACAACGGTGATGAATTTGACCCTCTCAATGACGATAAGGAATTTGAGATGAGTCCTCTCACAGTTGTGAAGGCGATTTCGGATAAGGTTGAATATTCAAGGGTGCTTGGTTTCAACCGTACAATAATTAAACTTTAACAAACGGAGTCGAATATTATGAGTAATTTAATCAACTTGCTTGATACATACAAAGGTGAAAAGCGAGAGCTTTATCCGCTTACACCGAGCCAGATGGGTGTTTATCTTTCGTGTATGCACAACCCAAAAGGCACAATGTACAACATTCCCTGCACCTATGTTTTTGACAGTGGAAGTCTTGATACCAACAGACTGATAAATGCCGTAAGAAAAGCTGTTGACAATCACCCCATTATGAAAATTTTTATTGACAGTTCAACAGGAAGTCCGATGATGAAGCCTCGTGACAGCGTTGAATTTGACATTCCTGTCGTACAGGTTGACAATCTTGAACAGGCGGGCAAAGATTTTGTTAAGCCGTTTGACCTTGAAAAAGATGTTCTGTTCAGATTTGCGGTTTTTGAATGCGGTGACAAATCCATGTTTGCAATGGACCTTCACCACATAATATCTGACGGCACATCTGTTTCGGTTATCTGCAATGACATTGCGCTTGCATATGACGGAAAAGAGCTTGAACCCGAAAAAATCTCTCAGCTTAACCTCTCTGTTTTTGAGGAAAAGCTTGAAGAAACCGAGGAATATCAAAAATCAAAGAACTACTATGACAGCATTTTTTCGGCTGTTGAGTCAAAGTCGGAAATAACGGAAGATTTTGCAGAGGATTCAGAGGTTGAGGATAAACCGAACGGTTCTTTTGAATTATCCACGAACGGCAAATTCTCCGTTGAGGATGTTCGCAATTTTGCCTTAGCAAACCAAATTACGCCGTACACTGTTTTCCTCGGTGCATATGAATACGCAGTTGCAAAGTTTACAAATCAGAGTGAAACAACGGTTTGCACAGTTACCCACGGAAGATTTAACAAGCAACTTAAAAACACAGTCGGCATGATGGTTCGCACACTTCCGATTCATGCAAACATTGATGAAGAAGATACCGTTTCCGACTATCTTAAAAAGGTTCGTAAAAGCATAAAGGAAACAGTTGCAAATGATTGGTTTCCGTTTATGAAACTTGCATCTGACTATGACCTCTCTGCCGACATTATGCTTGCCTATCAGGCTAACATATTCGACACCTTTAAAATAGGCGGTCAGGCTCTAAAATTAAAACTTGTTCCGTTAAAAAGTGCCATTTCAAAATTGAATGTTATGGTATTTGAATCAGAAACAGACTTTGAATTGCGTTTTGAATACAGAAACGATTTATTCAAAGAGGAAACTGTTCGTTCGTTTGCCGAAAGCTTTTTAAAGATTGTTGAGCAGTTTCTTAAAAAATCCAAGCTCTGCGAAGTTGAGCTTGTAAACGAAAATCAGCTTGCAGAGCTTGACAACTTCAACAAAACGGAATTTCCGTTTGACGACAGCAAAACCGTTGTTGATTTGTTTGAGGAGCAATGCAAAAAAACTCCCGACAAAACAGCGGTTGTATATAAAGAAAAGAAGTTCACCTACGCTGAAATTGATGAGATTACAAACCGAATTGCAGGTTATGTTCACTCAAAGGGTATCGGTAAAGAAGAGGTTGTTTCAATTCTGATTCCGAGATGCGAATATATGCCGATTGCGTCAATCGGTGTGCTGAAATCGGGTGCGGCATATCAACCGCTTGATCCGTCATATCCGCCCGAAAGACTTCAGTTTATGATTAAGGACGCAAACGCAACGCTTCTTATTGCGGACGAAAATCTGCTTGAGCTTTTGCCCGATTACAGCGGTGATATTCTTCTTACAAAGGATATTCCGATTCTTCCGAAATCAGACGCAGTGCTTGCAAAACCCTCACCCGATGATTTGTTTATACTTATCTATACATCGGGTTCAACAGGCACTCCAAAGGGTGCTATGCTTGAACACAAAAATGTTCGTTCATTCTGCGATTTTCATATCAGAAACTCTGACATTGACGAACACAGCGTTGTTTCGGCATATGCAAGCTACGGTTTTGACGCCTGCCTCAGTGAAATGTATCCTGCGCTTATCGGCGGTGCCGAGCTTCACATTATTGAGGAGGACATCAGACTTGACCTTGTAAGGCTGAACAGATATTTTGAAGATAACGGAATCACCCACGCATTTATGACAACACAGGTTGCAAGACAGTTTGCAACCGAAATTGACAACCACTCGCTCAAATATCTTCTTACGGGCGGTGAACGGCTTGTTCCCCTTGAACCGCCAAAGAATTTTGAACTCATAAACGGTTACGGTCCGACAGAATGTACGGTTTACATCACAACACAGCCCGTTGACAAGCTCTACCACAGAATTCCTGTCGGCAAGGCTCTTGACAATATCAAGCTTTATGTAACAGACAAATACGGCAGACGGCTTCCGACAGGGGCTTTGGGGGAGCTATGCGCATCAGGTCAGCAGGTTTCAAGAGGTTATCTTAACCGTCCCGAACAGACTGCAAAAGCATACGAAAAGAACCCGTATTGCAATGAAAAGGGTTACGAAAGGCTTTATCACACAGGCGACATTGTTCGCCTTACAGATGAGGGCAAGGTTGATTTTATCGGACGAAATGACGGTCAGGTCAAAATCAGAGGATTCCGCATTGAGCTTTCCGAGGTTGACAAGATTATTCGCAAATATGACGGCATTACAAACACAGCTGTAATCGCAAGAAAGCTTGATGGCGGCGGACAATGCATTAACGCATACATTGTTGCCGACAGAAAAATTGACATTCAAAAGCTCAACGAATTTATTCTTGAACACAAGCCGCCGTATATGGTACCCGCCGCTACGATGCAGATTGACAAAATTCCGCTCAATGTAAACGGCAAGGTTGACAAGCGCAAGCTGCCCGAAATCAAGGCAGAATCTTCAAAAAAGAAAAATTCCGCTCCGAGGGAACTAACATTCCTTGAAAAGAAAATTTCCGCAATTATCGAAAAGATTATCGGACACAGCGATTTTGATATTTCCGAAAATCTCATCAACGCAGGTATGACCTCGCTTTCGGTTATCAAGCTTGCAGTTGAACTCAACAAGGCATTCGGCTTTGAGGCACAGGTTAAAAAGATGATGAAGGGCTGTTCGGTTCTTTCGATTGAGGACGAACTCCAGGAGTTTATGTTCAGCGGTACGACAAATCCGCAAACTGTCAAAAAAGAAGAAAAGAAAGAACATAAGGCTCTCTATCCCCTTTCAAAAACTCAGCTCGGCGTGTATATTGACTGTATGAAAAATCCGTACAGCACACTTTACAATATTCCGTCAATTCTCACATTTTCAAAATCAGTCGATGCACAAAAGCTTGCCGACTGCGTTGTAAAGGTAATCAAGGCTCACCCATATATTATGACTCACCTTTCACTTGAAAACGATGATATTGAGCAGGCATATGTTGACTCTGCAAAACCGAATGTTCCCGTTGAAAAGCTTACGGAAGAACAGCTTGAAAACTACAAAAAGGATTTTGTAAAACCGCACAATCTTATGAAAGCACCGCTGTTCAGAATCTCGGTTGCAGAAACCGAAAAGGCGGTATATCTGCTTTCGGATTTCCACCACCTTATTTTTGACGGTGCGTCCGTTGCACTTTTCTTTGAACAGCTTAAAACGCTGTACGAGGGAGGTAATATTGAGCCTGAAAGCTACACCTACTTTGATTATGCAGAGAATGAAATTAAGGCTGAAAACAGCGATGAATTTAAAAATGCCGAAAAATTCTTCGACAATATGATGAAAAATTTTGACTCTGCAAGCGAAATCACGGCTGACCTCAGAGGTCACGCGGAGGACGGTGCTCTTGCATCTCAGGCAGTCCCCGTTGATATGGCAAGGGTTGAAAACTTCTGTTCACAGCACGGAATCACTCCAGCCCACCTTTTCCTTGCCGGCACATTCTACGCTGTTTCAAGATTTGTGAACAGCAGAAATGTTTACATCAGCACAATCAGCAACGGCAGAAGCGATATGCGGCTTACAAACTGCTTTGGTATGTTTGTAAAAACTCTTGCACTCGGCATTGAGATTGAGGACATCACCTCACTTGAATTTGTTGAAAAAAGCAAAGCTGTTTTCACGGATTCAATTGAAAACGAAATTTATCCCTATGCACAGCTTTGTGCAAAATACGGCTATGCGCCGAACATTATGTACGAATATCAGCTTGGTGTTGTTGATAACCTTGAAATTGACGGCAAAGCTGTTGTCCGTGATTACCTTGAAATGAATACTGCAAAGTTCAAAACAGCCGTTCACATTGAGGATTACAAGGGCAAGCCGAGCGTTGTGGTTCAGTACAATGACGCACTTTACAGCGGTGAACTTATGAGAACGCTTGCAAAATCCGTTCTCTGCGCTGTTGAACATATTATAGAAAATCCAAACGGCAAAATCAGAAAGGTTTCACTACTTGACAATGCCGCAATTGCACAGCTTGAAAGCTTTAAGTCAACCGAAATTGCTCCCGTTAAGACAAAGCTTCTTCACAAAATGTTTGAAGAACAGGCTGCAAAAACTCCCGACAGAATTGCACTTTCGGCTTGTGACGGCAAACTGACCTACAAAGAGCTTGACCGTCTTGCAAATATCACGGCAAACTCACTCATTGAAAAAGGTCTTGAAAAGGGCGGAAAGGTTCTTATTCTGCTCAAAAGAACCTCAAAATTCTTCATATCACTTTTCGGCATTCTCAAGGCAGGCGGTGCGTTTATTCCGTCATGTCCCGACTATCCGAAGGAGCGAATTGACAGTATTATTGAGGACAGCGACGCAGACTTTGTAATTACGGAGGGCGAACTGTTCTGCGAATATAAACGCACGGTTGATGTTTCAAAACTTCTTTCGGGCAATAATGAAGAAAATCCGAATGTTGATGTACAGCCTGACGACCTTGCGTACCTCATCTACACCTCGGGTTCAACAGGCAAGCCAAAGGGCGTTATGCTGCGCCACATCGGCATTGCAAACTACCTTGCATACAGCGACTCAAACATTCAGGTTAAAGAGGTTGTTGACAACTGTCATGCATACGGCTCTGTAACAACAATCAGCTTTGATATGTCGCTAAAGGAAACCATGCTGTCGCTCTGCAACGGTCTTACCCTCGTTTTTGCAAGTGATGAACAGACGGTAAATCCGATTTCACTTGCAGAATTCTTTAAAGAAAACAATGTTGATGCGTTCAACTCTACACCGTCAAGACTTTTGCAATATATGGAGCTTGACGAATTTGCAGAAGCAATGGCGAACTGCAAGGTTATACTATCGGGCGGAGAAAAATATCCCAACAAGCTATTAAGGGTACTGCGTGAAAAGACGAACGCAATAATAATCAACACCTACGGTCCGACTGAAATCACGGTTTCTTCAAATGCAAAAAATCTTACGAATGCAGACGAAATTTCAATCGGCAGGCCGTTACGCAACTACACGGAATATATCGTTGACTCAGACAACAATCTCCTTCCAATCGGAGTTGTGGGTGAGCTTCTCATTCAGGGATGCGGAGTTGCACTCGGCTACAACAAACTTCCAGAACAAACTGCAAAGGCATTCATCGAATTCAACGGTGAACGCACCTACCGCTCGGGCGACTATGCAAAATGGACAACGGACGGCGATGTTATTATTCTCGGCAGAACAGACAATCAGGTTAAGCTGAGAGGATTAAGAATTGAACTCGGTGAAATTGAAAAGTGCCTGACCGCAATTGACGGCATTAAGAGCGGAATTGCTCTCATCAGAAAGGTCGGCAAGGCTGACGCAATCTGCGTTTACTATACAGCCGACAGACAGATTGATCCCGATGAAATCAAGTCTGAGCTTGCAAAATCTCTAACGGATTATATGGTTCCGAGTGCGTATGTTCAGCTTGACGAAATGCCGCTCACACCAAACGGCAAGGTCAACACAAAGGTTCTTCCCGAACCTAAAAGCAACAAATCCGAAAGCGGTCGGTTGCCGAAGAATGAACTTGAAAAAACATTCTGCGACATCTTTGCAGAAATTCTTGAACTTGACAATGTTTTTGCGGACGATAACTTCTTTGACCTCGGCGGAACATCGCTTACAGCAACAAGAATTGTAATCTCCGCATCAAAGAAAAACATTGAGGTTGCATACAGCGATATATTTGCAAATCCTACTCCGCAAACCCTTGCAAAATTTGTGAGCAAGGACGATTCAGCCGAAGATGACCTTGAAAATCTTTCGGACTACGATTATACAAATATCAATAAAGTTCTTGAAAAGAATAATATTGATACATTCAAAAACGGTGAGCTTCAAAAACTTGGCAATGTTCTTCTGACAGGCTCTGCCGGCTTCCTCGGAGTACACATTCTCTACGAACTTCTTCACAAGTATAACGGCAAGGTTTACTGCATGATTCGTGACAAGAACAATAATCCTGCCGAAAACAGAATGAACTCAATCTACTATTACTACTTTGAAGAAAGTCTGAAAGAAAGATATCCCGACAGAGTTACCGTTATCAGCGGTGATGTTACAAACCGTGAATCATTCGATAAATTTATTGACAAGGACATTAACACGGTCATCAACTGTGCCGCAAATGTTAAGCACTTTTCAAAGGGTACAGACATTGAAGATGTAAACCTTTACGGTACTCTCAATGTGCTTGACTTCTGCAAAAAGACTAATGCAAGGCTTGTTCATGTGTCAACAATGAGCGTAGGCGGTATGTTTGTGGGAGAACAAGGTTCTGTTGACAAGCTCAAAGAAAATCAACTTTACTTTGGTCAGCATGAGGGTTCAAAATACACCCTGTCAAAGTTCCTTGCAGAAAGGGCGATTCTTGAAGAGGTTTCAAAGGGCTTTAACGCAAAGATTATGCGTGTAGGCACACTTGCCGCAAGAAACAGCGATGGTGAATATCAGATTAATTTCACCACCAACACATTTATGGGCAGACTCAAATCTACGCTTCTTATCGGCAAATATCCGTACGAGGCAATGGAAATGCCGGTTGAGCTTTCTCCGATTGATTTTGTGGCAAAGGCAATTCTTCTGCTTGCACAAGCTCCGAAGGATTGCACCGTGTTCCACCCGTTCAACAACCATACTCTCATTATGGGTGACCTCTACACCGAGATGAACAAAATCGGACTTCATTCACAGGGTGCAGAGTATGAGGAATATATGATTGCACTTGACAGAGCCGAGCAGGATCCCGAAAAAGCAAAGATTCTTTCGAGTATGATTGCATATCAGAACATGGCTCACGGTCAAAAGACATTTACAGTCGGCAAGAGCAACACATACACAATGCAGGTTCTTTACAGAATGGGATTTGTGTGGCCCGTTACCTCGCTTGACTATATGAAACGATTCATCAACGCATTAAGAGGTCTTGGCTTCTTCGATTAATAATACAAAATCAAGTCATAATAAAAGGCAAAACAGCGGACATTCCGAATCAATGGATTGTCCGCTGTTTTTATATTTTATAATAACGGCAAGCATAAAAAGCACCGCCCCTGCTCTGCAAAAAAACAGAACAAGGACGGTAAAGTTAAATGCTTGTCAAATTATGCACTTACTGTCAAATTGATAAACAAAATTTCAATAATAATCTCTGTCTACATTTTAAATATTCAAAGTCGAAAATAAATATACCTTGGAGTAAAAGAGCTGTTTTTGGGAGTGAAAGGAATACTGCATACAATATCAAAAAAATGATATAATAAATTTCAGCAACGGCAATGCCATATATTGACAATAAGGTGCAGAAACATTATAATTTATTGTGTAAAAACATTAAAATGAACAGGAGTAAAAGTGCGATTCTCGGGAGTGAAATTACTTTGCAAATAAAAAGCAATCAAACGATTGCCTTTTATTTTTCAGGCATCAGAGCCAACCGAAAAACCATCTGAAGATAGTATCAAACACTTCTTGCTCCCCCCTTTATTCTATTGTATGGGATTACAATAGCAAACAAAAAAGGCAATATAAATACAGTTTGGAGCAAGATACTCTGTTTTGAGAGTAAGAGGGTGAAAATATGTTTGCGGCTTTGTGTGATGACGATAAATACATAATCGAAGAGCTAAAAAAGCTGCTTTTGACATACGCAAAGAAAAATCGTATAATTATTGATATTGACGAATTTGAAAGCGGTGAAAAGCTTTTGAATTCCGAGAATAATTACGATATAATAGTGCTTGATTTTCAGCTTGGCAGTACGGACGGACTGACTGTTGCAAAGGAACTCAGAAAACGCAATGTGCTTTCCTGCATAATTTTTCTGACATCTTATCCCAACTTTATGATTGATGCGTTTGAAGTGAACACATTCAGATTTCTTCTGAAACCGATTGACAAATCAAAATTTTTCAAGGCAATTGACGACTATGTAAAAATTGTAGATGCTAATTATCCGATAACTCTTATTCAAAATAAGGAATTGAAAAAAATTAACTCAAATGAAATCTGCTTTATTGAGGCAGACGGAAAATACTCAAACATTCATTTAAATACCAAGGTTATGCACTGTTCAAAAACTCTTTCGGGAGTTACAAATCTTCTCCCAAAGTATTGTTTTGTAAGAACCCATCGTTCTTTTGTGGTAAATCTTCACTACATAAAATCATACTCATCAGATACGGTATATCTGAGCAACGGAGAGGTGGCTTATCTCAGTAAGAATTATCAAAAATCCTTTCGGACATCATATATGAATTTCCTTGAAAAAAATTATGTGAGGTTATAATTTATGCTATTTTACAGCTATGCGGAGTTTGTAATAGGGCTTGTGGCAATTTTCTATTTTACTTCAAAAATTTTTTCCATTACCAAGTACAAACTGTATTTTGCCCTGTCATTGATTTTTATAATTTCAACGGCATCGTTTGCCTGCTTTATAAAAAGCGACCAACGGTATGTAATTCTGCCGGTTTTGCATTTTGTTGCATTGACATTTCTTCCGATTTTACTCGGATACAATAAAAAAATGATGTTGCTGTTCTCTTCGCTCTTCTTTTCGGGATTAACATTTTTTATATCCGAAATCTATCAATTGTTGTGTTCAATCTATTCAACCGAATTTGCGAGCAGCACCAGTGTGTTTTTTAATCTGATTTCAAATCTGATTGTTTTCGGAATATTTGTACTCCTGTCAAGTCCGCTGAAAATCAAGACAAAGCTTGTGGTTGAGTCAATTACCAAACCGACAATAATTATGATATTGATTTTTCTGTATCTCGGCGGAAGTATGGCGACTTTCGGCACATACTACATAATTCCGTCATCTGATCACAGAACGATTGCGCTCAAAATTCTGACCTTGATTGTGTCGGTTGTATTCTCGTTTTCGATTCCTATTCTTTTGTACAATCAGATAAAAAAGAGTCAGTACATGCACGAAAATGACATTTACGAACGCCAGCTGAACGCACAGATTAACTACTACAAAAGCATTACAACTTCGGGTTATGAACTGCGAAAAATAAGACACGATTACAACGATCTTTCTATCGGATTAAAATCGCTTATCAACAGTCGGAAATATGATGAGGTTATCCCTCTCCTGCAAAAATATGACAGCGAGATTATAAGCTCATTTCAGATTTTGTACAACACGGGCAATGATCTGACTGATGCGATTTTAAGCGATAAGCAGAAAAATGCAGATGAAAATATTAAAATCACTTTTGAGGGTTCGCTTGCAAATGTGCCTGCCGACAACCTTGAAATCTGCGTTTTGTTTAACAATATGATTGACATTGCGTTTGAAAATGTAAAGGAATTTTGCGGTAACGGAAAACAAATTATCGCCTTAAAAGCAGAAACAAGGGCTGGATTTCTCTTTTGCTGCATAAGCTTTCCGATTGAAAATGAAATAAAAAAGGCACAGAACAATGTTCTGCACCACAGCTTTGCGTATAAAACTTTGAAAAATCTTGCCGAAAAAAACGGCGGTAAAATTGAAACAAGCCTGTCGGATGACAGACTTGCAATAACCACGGGTTGGGTAATTAACAGTATCGGTTAATTCTTTTTAGGAATAAATATCTTGGACATATCAGTCTTTTCAATTTTGAAAAGGCTGATTTTTTTATCTATGCCTGCGGCATAACCTGTAAGGTTTCCGTTTGTTCCAATAACACGGTGACACGGCACAATTATCGAAACGGGGTTGTGTCCCACAGCACCACCGACCGCCTGTGCGGACATCTTGGCAATGCCACGCTGTTTTGCCAAAATTTTTGCAATTTCGCCGTAGGTCATAACTGAGCCGTAGGGAATTGTCAGGAGAATATCCCACACAGCCTTGCGAAATTCTGAGCCGTTAAGCGAAAGTTTGGGCGTAAAATCGGGTTCGTTGCCCGAAAAATATATGTCCAGCCACTTTTTTGTCTGTTCAAAAACAGGCAGGGTTTTATCCTCAGTTTCACCTTTTACGGTTGACGCAAAGTACTTTTGTCCATCAAACCACAAACCGCAAAGGCTCTCACCGTCAGATGCCATAGTTATATTGCCAATCGGAGAATTGTAATAATCGTTAAAAAACATAATCTCACCCCACCTAATTGTACCGTTAAAGGCAGTTTTTGGCAAGAAAAAATCGACACGAAAATCGTGCCGACTTTGGTTACAGATTCATTTCTGAAAGTTCTTTTGCGGTTGCATCAACAAGTTTTTCACACTTTTTTGTGTTTTCGCTGATCATTCCGCCAACGCTGAAAAGCCCGCCTGTGATTGAATCCAATGCCGCATTTTTGGCTACATTGTCCATACCCGCCTGAGTGGACTTTTGAATTGAGAATTTCTGCGTTTCCTTGCCGAAACCGCTCTTCATAATCCACACCTGATTCTGACTGTCGAGAGCGGGAAATGTTATTACGGTAGCCATTCCATGCTTTGTAAGTGACGGAGTTCCTGCCGTAAACTCTTTGTCTTTGATTGCATCAAAAAAGCTCTCAATCGTATAAGAATTTTGTGTCTTAATGTTTTTGGTTTTAACTCCGAATGCCATAGTAACTTCCTTTCAGATTAGTTAGCGCCCCAGACATTTCCGTTTTTGTCCGTGAATTTGCCTGTAAGAACCATAATAAAATCAACAAGCCAACCGATACCGAAAACACCGCAAGTTAAAAGCCAGATGATACCTGTTCCGATTTTGCCTGTCATAAATCTGTGAACACCGAGTTCACCGAGAAAAAATGTGATTAGTACCGCCGCTGTTTTGCTCATTTGTAAGCACTCCTTAAAATTTATTTGTTGAGTACACTATACAGAATAAAAATTGTAAATGCAACAATTTGGCAGCAAGGTCAGTTTTTCGGCAAGAAAGTCATAAAATCACAAAGGACATTGCCAAATGACAATGCCCTCTGCGAATGAGTTAAAATGAATAAACCTGTTATCTGCTTTGAATTGCAATTTTTCTGTAGGTATCGAACTTAACCCACTTTGCAAAGAAATCCGCATCGTTGATGCTTTTAAGATTTGAATACTCGGAAAGAAACTGCTGAATTTTTTCGTTGCTGTCGGCAAGAACCTCGAAGCCTCTGCCGTTTACAACAGGAACACCGCCGTAGCTGTACTCCGATGTCAAAACGATATCGGTAATCTTGCGGTCACGAACCTTTACGGCAACGCTGTCACGAAGAACTATAATATCAAAACTGTCGGGATACTTATAGCTTTCGCCCTCAACAGGGATTGTATCACCCTTTGTATAGGTTTCCTTAACAGGCTGATATTTGAGAACATTAAGGCTTGAAGTGTCGTAGAAAAACTCTTCAAAGATATCACCTCTTGCCTCAAGTGAGCCGAGTACAAATGACGCCTTTTTTGCATCATCGTCTTTTTCTTCAACCGAATCAACAACACCGCAGGCTGATGTCATATTTGACACACGGTCAATCAAAATAAGCTCACCGAGTGTTTTATGCTTTGAGAAAAGGTCGACCGCAATCGGCTCTGCAAGCAGAATTGTGCAGACTGCGATTCCGTTCTTTGTGAGTGAATCGGCAGGAATATGCTCGCCTGTGTTCACATCAACAGCGTACTTGATTTCGGAAACGATACCAGAAATAGTCTTTGTGCCGAGCTTTACAAGATAATCCTTGCCGGCTGTAAGCTGTTCGTCATCCATCCAGAGAATTGACGCTGTAAGCTCCTGATAGGACGCAAGATTTGTGTCCTTTGTAATTACACAGCCACGTGATACATCAACTTCCTTGTCAAGTGTGATTGTAACGGGTTGTCCCTTGAAAGCAGTTTTAACATTCTTATCTGTCATAAGAATCTGCTTTACATGAGCCTTTTCATTGCTCGGGAGTGTTACGATTTCATCGCCTATGCTGATACTGCCCGACTCAATCTGTCCCTGAAAGCCTCTGAATGTGTGGTCGGGACGGCAAACTCGCTGAACAGGAAGATAGAATCCTTCTTCCTCCTCCGAGGAATCAACATCAACAGTTTCGAGATACTGAAGCAGAGGAACACCGTTGTACCACGAAATGTTTTCGGACTTTACGGTAACATTGTCGCCCTCTGTTGCGGAAAGCGGAATGATGTAGATATCGTCAAGTAAAAGCTCGTTTTTAAGTTCTTCAATCTGCTTTACGATTTCATCAAAGCGTGACTTGCTGTACTTTACCAAATCCATCTTATTAACGGCAAAGACAAAATGTCTTATACCCATAAGCTTACAGATTCTTGCGTGCCGTCTTGTCTGAACAAGAACGCCCTGTGATGCGTCAATGAGGATAACTGCGAGGTCTGCAAAAGATGCGCCTACAGCCATGTTTCTTGTATATTCCTCGTGACCTGGTGTGTCGGCAACGATAAAACTGCGGTTGTCAGTTGTGAAGTAGCGATAAGCAACATCAATTGTAATGCCCTGCTCACGCTCAGCCATAAGACCGTCAAGCAAAAGCGAATAGTCAATGTCACCGTTGCGACTGCCGACCTTACTGTCAAGCTCAAGAGCCTTTTCCTGATCGGCATAAATAAGCTTTGCGTCATAAAGTATGTGACCTATGAGTGTTGATTTACCGTCATCAACACTGCCGCAGGTAATAAATTTAAGTAAACCTTTCATCAGAAGTAACCCTCCCTTTTTCTGCGTTCCATACTGCCCTGTGCCTCGTTGTCGATTACTCTGGAGGTACGCTCCGAAGAAACGGAGCTGAGGGTTTCGTCAATAATTTCATCAAGAGTTGTTGCAGTTGACTCTATGCCGCCTGTAAGAGGATAACAGCCGAGTGTTCTGAAACGAACCGATTTCAATTCGGGTACTTCTCCCTCTTTGAGCGGAAAACGATCGTCATCAACCATAATAATGTTGCCGTCACGGTAAACAACAGGTCTTTTTGCCGCAAAGTAAAGCGGAACGATGTCAATTTTTTCTCTCTGAATGTACTGCCATATGTCCTTTTCTGTCCAGTTGGAAATTGGGAACACACGAATGCTTTCGCCCTTATTGATTTTTGTGTTGTAAAGCTTCCACATCTCGGGGCGCTGGTTTTTAGGATCCCATGCCTGTGCTTTATTTCTGAAAGAGAAAATTCTTTCCTTGGCTCTTGACTTTTCCTCATCTCGTCTGCCGCCGCCGAATGCCGCAGTAAAGCCGTATTTGTTGAGAGCCTGTTTGAGAGCCTGTGTTTTCATAATATCTGTGTAAGCCGCACCGTGATCAAACGGGTTGATGCCTTTTTTAACACCTTCTTCATTGGTGTAAACGAGCATTTCAATTCCGAGCTTTTTTGCTGTGTCATCACGGAATTTTATCATATCCTTGAACTTCCATGTTGTGTCAATGTGGAGGAACGGGAACGGCGGTTTTTCGGGATAAAACGCCTTCATTGCAAGGTGGAGCATAACCGAGCTGTCCTTGCCTATTGAGTAGAGCATAACAGGCTTTTCGCACTCTGCCGCAACTTCTCTGATTATGTATATAGCTTCTGCTTCAAGCTCATCTAAATGTGAAAGCTGACTCATACCTTATCTCCTTTTCACGGAAATACTTACAAAGTGTTTCCTTAGTATTTGTTTGATTCTTTTTGATTTATATCAATCTTAATTACCTCGCCATGCGGTTTTTCAATTAACCACGAGAGGATATCTCCGTTCTTTTCGGTGTGAACCTTACTGCCCATACCGCCGATATCTGAACCGAGGAAAAAGCTGATTGCATATGCGGGACATTCTTTTATGCAGGAGGTGCAGCCCCAGCAATCCTTGGGATATTTTATGTACGCTTTGCCGTTTTCGTCAGTCTTGATAAGACTTCCGGGGCAGACATTGCGACACTTTTTGCAGCCTATGCACTTGGACTTGTCAATTACTATGCTCATACTTTTCACCTCCCGCTACAAGGTCACGAATAATAATTTTTATCTCGCCGTTTTCAAGACGGGAATTAACATACTTGTTAAAGTTCCTGTCGTCCTTTTCGGGATAGTCAAGGTTTTCGGCAAAGCTGTGCCAGCGTGTTTCCTTTCTCGCTCTGAGGTGAGCAATTACGCTTTTGCAGACCGTAAGCCTTTCTTTAAGCTCGCAGATATACATAAGCTCCTGAAAATCTTCTGCATAGAGGTCATCTGTGAGCGTTTCAAGCTGTCTGATTTTGCAGTCGGCAATGTCAAGCTGTTTTTCGTTGAAACGGTAGTTTGTTTTTATACCGCCCGCGTAGCTGTCCATAACCGTCTGCATTGCCTCTTCAAGCTGTTCCGTGGTGTAGAGTGAATGGCGGTCTGTGAGATATTTCTCGGTTTCCCTGAGGTAATAATTTGTATCTTCATCACTGATTTTCTCAAAGTTTTCTTTGCTGTCAATATACTTAACTGCCGAAAGCCCTGCAATTTCGCCCTCTGCAAGAGCACCCGTAACATACTTCTGCGGACAACCGCCTGCAACATCACCGCCTGCAAAAAGTCCTTCAATTGTGGTTGCACGGTCTGTGTCAACCCAGTAACCGCTTGCCGTGTGACCGCCTACGATGTACGGCTCTGTTCCCTCAATTTCAACATTCTGCCGTGAAGGATTTCTTCCGCTTTCAATCCACTTGATTGTCTGCGAAGGTGCCATATTGAGATAGGCTTTTAAAAGTGATTCGTCCTGCTCGGCTGTGATTTCCTCTGTTCTGAGGTAGCAGGGACCTCTGCCCTCCTGATTTTCATTTACCGTACCGTAAACTCTTTCGGAAGTTGTAAGTCCGTACTTTGTTTCATAAACCTCGCCGAGTGAATTAATCTGCTTTGCGCCTACACCCTGTGCAAGAGTTCCCGTGGGAGCGATTGTGTCCTTGCATCTGAGTGCGATAAAACGCATTTCAAAGGTTGTCATCTCTGCACCGGCTCTGATTCCCATTGCGTAGCCTGCACCTGTGTTAAAGGGCGGATACCACATCTTGTGACGGGAAAATCCGGGGTTGTTCGGCTTGTAAAGTCCTGCCGCACCGCCTGTGGCAATTATGACAGCCTTTGCTTCGATTGTGTAGAAAATTCCACTTTCAATGCCGAATCCGAATGCACCGTTGATTTTGTTGTCCTTTACCGAGTAATCAAAAATATTGACATGGTTGAGAACCGTTACATTCTTTGCCTTTTCAACTGCGTCCGCAAGAATCGGCTTTATGTTTTCACCGTTGATTTTTAGGTTTCGGTTGCCTCGTGTAACATACTTTCCGTCCTCGTCCTTTAGAATTACAAGACCGAGTTTTTCAAGCCTGTCGGTTACTTCGTTGAGCTTTTCGGACATGGTAAGGAGCAAATCCTCTCTGACAATCCCGTCGGCGTCCTTTTTAGCGTAGTCAACATAGTCCTGCGGTTTTCTGCCCTCAACAATGTATGCATTAAGAGCATTTACACCTGCGGCAAGACAACCGCTTCTTTTGATGTGTGCTTTTTCACAGATAAGAACCTTTTTGTCCGAATTTTCGGAAATGGTCAGAGCCGCATAACAGCCTGCCGTTCCGCCGCCTATAATGAGGACATCGGTGCTTATTTTTTCTGTTTTCATAGGATTTCACTCCCTTGCCGTTATTGTTTTTCGTCAAGATATTTTTCTGCCGAAATCACACAGTTTGCACCGTCCGAAACGGCTGTAACGACCTGACGAAGTGCTTTTGTTCTGATGTCACCGCCTGCAAAAATACCGTCTGCGGAGGTTTTTCCGCTTTCATCGGCAATAATGTAACCGTCCTTGTCGGTTTTGACAAGATTTGCAAGAGGTTTTGTATCGGGAACACTTCCGACTGCAACGAAAACACCGTTGCAATCAAGCTGTTTTTCTTCTCCGTTTTGTAAAAGTGTGACCGAAGTCACCTTTGTATCTCCGTTAATTTCAGATACCGTTGCATTTGTAAGAGCTTCAATATTTTCCGTGGCAAACACCCTGTTCTGCAAGGCTCTGCCTGCTCTGAAGAAATCACTTCTGTGAACAAGATAAACCTTTTTGCAGAATCTTGAAAGCAGAAGTGCGTCACCCAAAGCAGTGTCACCGCCGCCTGCTACCACGGTAATTTTATCTTTATAGAAAGCCGCATCACACACCGCACAATATGAAACTCCGTTACCCGAAAATTCCTTTTCGCCTTTTACGCCAAGCTTTCTGCGCTGTGTTCCTGCCGCATAGATTACGGTTTTTGTTTCAAGACTTTCACCGCCGTCAATGTTTACGGAGAAGTTACCGTTAACTCTTTCAACCTTGGTAACCTCTCCCTCAACAAATTCAGCACCGAGTTTTTCGGCGTGATTTCTGAACCTTTCTCCGAGGTCAAAGCCTGTTTCACCGTAAAGTCCGGGGTAATTATCTACTCTCTCGCTCTCGGCAATCTGTCCCGTACCCATAAATTCTTTTTCAACCACAACCGCTTTAAGGTTTTCACGCTGTGCATAAATTGCGGCTGAAAGTCCTGCGGGGCCGCTGCCGATAATCACGATGTCGTACATAATCTCCCTCCCTTACTCTATAACAAGTTCTTCCTTTTCAGCTGTATCTCCCGTAATTTTGAATGAATTGAGAACGGGGTTTTCTCTGTCCATAAGCGAAAGAATCATATAGCTTGCCTTGCTGTCAAAGGCAAGTCTTTTGTCCTCTTCAGACGGTCTTGACGGCGATTCGGGATGTGAATGCCAGTTGCCGAGAGGAACAAATCCGTTCTTTCTCATATCCTTGATTGCCTCAAGCTGTTCCTTTGGATCAAGCGAAAAATGTTCGTTTGAGTGGTCGATATTTGTAAGGAGATAAACCTTTTTAATCTCCCTGTCACCGCCCTCAACCGTTCCTGCAATAAGACCGCAAGCCTCATCGGGAAGCTCCTTTACAGCGTGAGCAAGTATTTTTTCAAAGTCGCTTTTTGTAAGTTTTATCATAAATGAACACCGTCACATTCTGCCTGTTCGTAGTCGATAAGCTCTGTGATTGTCGGGTGGTCACCGCAGACTGCGCAATTGTGTGTGTCACTCGGAAGTTTTACCTTGCGAAATTCCATTTTGAGTGCGTCATATGTAAGAAGATAGCCCGTGAGCAACTCGCCCTGACCGATGATGTACTTGATTGCTTCCATTGCCTGTAGACTGCCGATTACACCGCCCATTGCACCGATAACACCTGCCTGCTTACAGGTTGGAACTGCGTCCTTTGGCGGAGGGTTCTTGAATACACAACGGTAACAAGGACCTTCACCCGGCACATAGGTCATAAGCTGACCTTTAAATCTGATAATTCCGGCGTGTGAGAAAGGCTTTTTAGCCATTACACAGGCATCGTTGATAAGGAACTTTGCCGGAAAGTTATCCGTACCGTCAATGATGAAGTCATACTCCTTTACAATGTCAAGAATGTTTTCGCTTGTAACAAATGTGTGGTATGTCTTTACGGTAACATCGGGGTTGATAGCCTCCATTGTTTCCTTTGCCGACTCAACCTTCGGCTTGCCGATATCCTGAGTTGAGTGGATAATCTGTCTTTGAAGATTTGAGAGATCAACCTCGTCTGCATCTGCAATTCCTATTGTACCTACACCTGCGGCGGCAAGATACATTGCGGCAGGAGCGCCCAAGCCGCCTGCACCGATAATGAGAACCTTTGCATTGAGAAGCTTTTTCTGTCCCTTTGCGCCGACCTCTTTAAGAATAATGTGTCTTGAATATCTTTCAAGCTGTTCGTTTGAAAATGCCATTACTGACCGCCTCCCATAAAGTAAAGGAACTCTACAACATCGCCGTCCTTTAAGGTTGTTTCTTCAAATGTACCGCTCTTAACAAATTCGTCATTGATTGTAACGGTTACATACTCGGGTGTTTCAACATTCTCGTCAATAATGAGCTGTGCTACCGTAAGATTGTCTGCAACTTCCTTTTTGTTTCCTGCAACTGTGATTGTCATAACGATTACTCCTTAATAAGTTTTTCTGTCACTTCGATTATTTCTGATTTTTTGACCGCACCTCTGAGTCTTTCTTTCTCTTCACCGTTTTTGAAGAAAACGAGTGTGGGTGCCGCCTGTACTTCATATTCCAACGCAAGCTCGGAATCAAAATTAACATTTATCTTTGCAATTTTCAGCTTGCCCTCATACTCTTTTTCAAGTTCAAAGAGTACAGGTGAAAGTCTTTTGCAAGGGATACAGCTGTCGGAATAAAAATCCGCAAGCACGAGTGTATCGGCTGAAAGAACTTCGCTCTGAAAATTGTCTTTGCTTACTCTCTGCGGCATTTAATCACCAACCTTTTCAACAATCAGGTCATATGTGCCGTCCTCGTTGTCGATGAGCTTGAGAATTTTGTGTCCCTCTTCCTTGATACTTCTCGGAACATTCTGAACAGGCTCGCCGTCATTCATTTTGATTGAAAGGATCTGACCTTCGTCAAGTTCTTCAAGGGCAACCTTTGCCTTTACAAAAGTTGTCGGGCATACCACATCGGTAATATCTACTGTATCGTCAATTACAAAATCAGCCATTGTAAACCTCCAAAATTCTCTGTTCAAATTTTTCTCTGCCTACTCTGTCGATTGTAAACTTAAAGCGTTCGCTCGGCTTTGCGTTTTCTGCAAAGAAGTTAAGAGCGGCATCACAGATTTCCATAAGTTTTTCTTTATTTTCGATAAACGGAATAATTGTTTCACCCTTGTTGATTGAGTTGCCGAAAAGTCCGCCGAATGAAACAATGTAGCCGTGAATTGTGTCCCACGCATCTGTCGGGCAAGCCTTGAAGCATCTGCCGCAGTAGTTACACTTTGAATTATCAACGGAAATTTTTCCGTCCTCAAGAGTGATTGCACCCTGACGGCAGGCCTTTACGCAGACTCCGCAACCGATACAAGCGTCCTCTTTCCATGAAACCTTGATTCCGCCCTTGATACCGACATCGTTTTCCTCAGCTTTAAGGCAGTTGTTCTGACAGCCTGTTATGCCGAACTTGAACTTGTGCGGAAGTTCCTTTGCAAAATATCTGTCGTCAAGCTCCTTTGCAAGAGCGTATGTATCAATACAACCGCTTGGACAGATTGCCTCACCCTGACAGGCTGTAATTGTTCTTACTCTCGGACCGCAAACGCCCGGCTCAACATCGCCCTCGGCAAGTGCGTCCTTAACTGCCTCAACATCATCAAGCTTTACAAAAGGAATTTCAACACTTTGTCTTGATGTGAGGTGAACATAACCGTCACCGTAGTTTTCCGAAACCTCGGCAATTTTCGCAAGCTGTTTAGCTGTGAGGTTGCCGCCTACAACTCTGAGCCTGAGTGAAAAATTATTTTTCTGTTTTTGACGCATAAAGCCGCCCTTTTTAAGCGTAGCATAATCAACTGCCATTTCTCTTACTCCTCCGATTCATTCACATTTATACTGTCTACAGCCTGTTTGAAGTCAGACTTTAAATCCTCAATATTCTCAATGCCGACGCTGATTCTTATTGTATCATCAAACACGCCTGCGTTTCTTTTTTGTTCTTCTGTTCCGTGAGCGTAAATTGTGCTTGACGGATGAATTACAAGTGTTCTTGTGTCGCCTATATTTGTTGCATTTGTTGCATACTTCAAATTGTTGATAAGCTTAAACGCTCTTTCTTTACTTCCTGCCCTGATTGTGAGGATTGCACCGCCTTTTCCCTTCAACAGCTTTTGACAAAGGCTGTAATATGGAGAAGCTTCAAGAGCCGGATAGTTGACTTCGATTCCGTCCTGTGTTTCAAAGAACTTTGCAAGCTCAAGAGCGTTGTAACAAAGACGCTCCATACGAAGTCCGAGTGTTTCAAGTCCTACAGAGTTCATAAAAGCATTAAACGGTGCAAGACAACAGCCTATGTTTCGCCAGATACCGTTTCTCAGCTTTGCGACATATGCAAGCCGACCGAATTTTTTGTACTCTGCAAGACCTTTGTATCTTTCCGTATCCCATTCAAAATTGCCGCTGTCAACGATTATTCCGCTGATTGAATTTCCGCCGCCGTTAATGTACTTTGACGAGGAATGAACAACGATGTCCGCACCGTGTTCAAACGGCTGAATAAGATACGGAGTTGCCGTTGTGCTGTCGATAATGAGCGGAACACCGTGTGAATGAACAAGCTCTGATACAGCGTCAAGATCGGCAATTTCAAGTCCGGGATTGCCGATAAGCTCGGCAAAGACTGCTTTTGTTTTTTCGTTTATGAGCGGTTCAATCTCATCGGCTGTGACCTTGTTGACATATCGTGTAACAATTCCGAAAGGCTCAAGATCTCCAAACAAATCAATTGTTCCGCCAAAAAGACCTGCACTTGCGATTACTTCGTCACCTGATTCAAGAATGTTCAGAAGTGCCATCGTAACGGCTGCCATACCTGACGAACACGCAACCGCACCGACACCGTTTTCAATGGAAGCAATTCTGTTCTCAAAAGATGTTACCGTGGGATTGCCTATTCGAGAGTAGGCGTAGCCGGGAGCTCTGTTATTGAACACCTTTTCAAGCTGTTCGGCAGAGCTGTGCGAAAATGCACTGACCTGATAAATGGGAGTTAAGGTTGAGCCAAAAACCTTTTCACCGTTAAACCCCTTGTGAAGTAATGCGGTGTTAAACTCCATAATATCACCAACCCCTTAATTTCATACAACCAACCCTTTTGTGTAAGACCGTCATAAGAATTTGTCTGACGGCTTCGATTGATATAGGTAGATTATACTCCATTAATCATAGTATTTCAATAGGTTTAATAAGATTTTACCTCTTGCACAATTTTTCTTTAAAATTTGCCGTAATTCCATTATTTCCTACAATGCATATTTGTTTAGTAGGTATTGATTTTTAAATTAAAAACTGTTACCATTATTATATACTCTTTCAGCAAACAAAACGCACGGAAAGGAGATGCTAAAATTGAAGATTTCAACAAAGGTGGAATTCGGAATCATCGCTGTTATTGACATTGCGTCACACTCACTAAACGGCAATGCGGTAACAACTCCCGAAATTGCCAAACGGCAAAATATATCTAAAAAGTATCTTGAACAGATTCTCTCATCACTCAGCTCGGCAGGACTTGTGCGAGGTCAGAAGGGTTCAAACGGCGGTTATGTTATTGCAAAAAACCTTAAAGAGATTACATTCAAGGATATCATAAACGCACTTGACGCAAATGTTCTGAGCAATGTTTATTTTAACACTCGGGGCGATGATGATGTTATGATAAGACTTATCGACAACAGTCTTTGGTCGAAGATGTCGTCATATCTTCAGGAATATGCCGAAAGCATTACACTTGCACAGCTTTGCGATGAGTATATCAAAAACAATGAAATTGAACACAACATTCCGATGTACTACATCTGATAGATTACAAACAAAAAGCCACCGATTTTTATGTCGGTGGCTTTTCTTGTTTTTATCGGATTTTATTTAAAGCTTTCAATAACCTGACAGGTTTTTTCAATGTCATCTTCCGTGTGTGCAAATGAAACAAACATCGCCTCAAACTGTGACGGTGCGGCATAGATTCCGTTTTCAAGCAGATGATTGTAATACTCGGCATATCTCTTTGTGTCGGCTGTGGTTGCCGTGTCATAGTCAACAACCTTTTTGTCGGTAAAAAACGCCGTCATAATCGAACCCACACGGTTCACATTAAGTCCTGCGTTCTTCATTGCATTTTCAATCTTTGCAGACTTGCGTTCAAGCTCGGGATATATCGAATCTTTATTTTTTTCAAGAATTTTAAGCGTTGCAATGCCTGCACTTACCGCTACCGGATTTCCCGAAAGTGTGCCTGCCTGATAAACAGAACCGAGAGGAGCAACACACTCCATAATCTCTTTTCGACCTCCGTAAACCGCAAGCGGCATTCCGCCGCCGACAATTTTTCCGAGGGTTGTAAGGTCGGGTTTTACTCCGTAAAGCTTTTGAGCACCGCCGAGTGAAAGTCTGAAGCCTGTGATTACTTCATCAAAAATAAGAAGTGAACCGTGCTTTTCAGTGATTTCACGCAAGAATTTTAAAAATCCCTTTTTGGGCGGAACAACACCCATATTTGCGGCACAAGGCTCAACGATTACACAGGCAATTTCATCACCGCAGTTATCAAAAAGCTGTTGAACGGATTCTTCATCGTTATATTTTGCAAGGAGAGTTGTGTCTGTGTAGCCTTTCGGCACACCTGCGCTGTTCGGAATTGAGTTTGTCAGAAGTCCCGAACCGCCCTTTACAAGCAAGCCGTCGGAATGGCCGTGGTAACAGCCCTCGAATTTTACGATTTTATCCCTTTTTGTAAAGCCTCTTGCGGCACGGATTGCACTCATAACCGCCTCTGTGCCTGAATTTACAAGTCGGAGCATTTCAATTGACGGCATATTTTTGCGGATAAGCTCGGCAAGTTCAATTTCTCCGCTGTGGCACGCACCGAATGTAAGTCCGTTCTGACAGGCAGAAGTCACAGCCTTGATAACATCGGGCTGTTTGTGACCGAGGATATTCGGTCCCCATGAGCAGATATAGTCAATGAACTCGTTTCCGTCAACATCATAAATTTTTGAACCCTCTGCACGGTCGATAAAAAGCGGAGTTCTTCCGACCGAACGACACGCACGGACAGGACTGTTCACACCGCCGGGCATAAAGTCAAGCGCCTGTGCGTATAGCTTTTCGCTTTGAGTTGTATTCATAAAAGCACTTCCCTATTTGTAAAATTCGTCAATCCATTTTGCAACATCAAGTGCGTGGTATGTGATTATGATATCCGCACCCGCCCTCTTGATTGCAATCATATTTTCGCACACAATTTTCTTTTCGTCAATCCAGCCTTTTTCGGCAGCCGCCTTGACCATTGCATATTCACCGCTTACATTATAGGCAACAAGCGGAAGGTCAAAGCGTTCGCTTGCGGCTTTTACGATATCGAGATATGCAAGTGCAGGCTTAACCATAACCATATCCGCACCCTCGTCAATATCGTCTGCAATTTCACGCAGAGCCTCTTTGCCGTTTGCGTAATCCATCTGATAGCTTTTTCTGTCGCCAAATTCGGGGGCAGATTCTGCGGCGTCACGGAACGGTGAATAGTAGCCTGAGGCAAATTTTGCACTGTATGACATAATCGGAGTGTTGATAAGTCCGTTTTCGTCAAGTGCGTTTCTGATTGCAGACACTCTGCCGTCCATCATATCCGAAGGAGCGATGATATCCGCACCTGCTTTTGCAAGGCTGACAGCCATTTTAGAGAGGAGCGGAAGTGTTTCGTCATTGAGAATTTCGTGACCGCAAACAACACCGCAATGACCGTGACTTGTGTATTCACAAAGGCAGACATCGGCAATAATAAGGAGTGACGGATAATTTTTCTTTATGTATCTGATTGCGTTCTGAGTTACACCGTTATCGTCATAGGCTGATGTTGCAAGCTCGTCTTTATGCTTTGGAATTCCGAAAATAAGAAGTCCTGCAATACCGCTGTTTTCAATTTCTTTAAGAATCTCGTCTGCTCTGTCAAGCGAATATTGGTAAACATTCGGCATTGAATCAACAGGCTTTTTAATATTTTCACCCTCTGCAATGAAAATCGGGTAAATCAAATCGCCCTTGTCAATTCTTGTTTCACGAACAAGACTGCGAATCTGCTCGCCTGCTCTTAATCTTCTGAATCTTCTCATATATTTAGCCCTCTTTCAAAGTTACTTCCTTGATTATAGTTTTCAAAATTCCGTCTGTGTCCTTCGTTTTTGCAATCTTGAACGAATTTACGCCGTGACTTTCAAGTGCCTCGGCGGTAATTTCACCTATGCAGACAACGGAAGTTCTGTCGGAAATAATTGCTCCGCCGTCAAAAAATGTGTTCACACCCGACGCACTCGCAAAAGTGATAAAATCGGTGTCAACAACGGAATTATCCTGTTTTTTCTCAAGCTGAATGTCATAGGTTTTGACATCGTCAAAATCAATGTTGTTATCAGCCAAAATCCGAGTGAGTTCGGGCGAACCGTTTTCGGCACGCAGAATCAATACTTTTTCGCCGCTTTTCACCGTTTTTGCAAGCAAAATTCCAAGTTCACGGGTTGTGTAGACATTCGGAATACAGTCGGCAAAAATCCCGTACTTTTCAAGTACAGCCGCAGTTCCCAAACCGATCACCGCAAACTTAATATTTGCAAAACTGCGGATATCCTTTTTCAGCTTACGCAGTCGGCTCATAAAAATTTCTGCACCGTTCATACTTGTAAGCACCACATAATCGTAGCCGTCAATGCCGTTTATTGCATTGTCAAAAACTTCGTTGTCATGATATTCAATCACCTTTAAAAGGTCATGCCTTTTGACCTCCGCACCCGAAAGCGTGAGCATTTTTCCGAGCTTGTCGGAGAGCTTTTTCGTACCTGTAACGGTAACCGAAACATTTTTGAGCGGTCTTGTAATTGTGGGGGCAAAGTCAAATTTTGCGGTTTCGCCAACCACTATAACGGCAGGCGGTACAACCTCTGCTGATTTAACATTTTCGCAAATTGTCGAGAGAGTTCCCCTCACGGTCTGATTTTTTGCACAAGCGCCGTTTGACACAACTGCAACGGGAGTATTCTCCGATTTACCGTTACGAATGAGATTTTCCACAATGTCGGGGAGGTTTCTCAATCCCATAAGAAAGACAAGCGTTCCGTCGGTTTCGGCACATTTCTTTATATTTTCGGGCAGGGTGTCCTGTGCCGTATGTCCCGTGATTATATGAACACTTCGGCTCAGATTTCTGTGTGTAACAGGGATTCCCGCAAGTTCGGGAACGGCAATCGAGGAAGAAATTCCGGGTACAATATCAAACGGAATATCGGCATTTTTGAGGGTTTCAATCTCCTCTCCGCCTCTGCCGAACACGAACGGATCGCCGCCTTTAAGACGGACAACCGTTTTGCCCTCTCTCGCCTTTTCAACAAGGATTTCGTTAATATTTTCCTGTTTTTCGCTGTGTCTGCCCGAACGCTTTCCAACGCAGATTTTTTCAGCAGTTTCGGGTGCAAAACCGATCAATGACACATCTATAAGGCTGTCGTAAACAAGCACATCGCAATGTCTGATATACTCCGCACCACGCATTGTTATCAGGTCAAAATCGCCGCATCCCGCACCGACAATATACACTCTCCCGTTACTCAATTTCGCTCACCAGCCTTTTTGCAAGTTTGATTCTGTTTGAAATTTCATCTGTTCCGCTGACTGTTTTTTTGCAGTCGGCAGACAGAGAAAGCGTTATCCTGTCGTTTTCAACCTTTGAAATTGCACCGACAGGAGTTGAACAATCGGCATTGAGGCTGTGCAAAACCTGTCTTTCGGTTTCAAACGAAAGCATTGTATTTTTGTCGCTGATTTCAGCGAGCATTTTGGAAACCTCGCTGTTTTTTCTGCTTTCAATCGCAACTATTCCCTGACACGGTGCAGGGAGAAATTCATCGGCATCAAACGGAGTTACCGTGTAATCCTCACCGTTGCAAAGGTCAAGTCTTTCAAGTCCTGCCTTTGCAAGCACAAGAGCATCGTACTCACCGTTCAACAGCTTTTTAAGTCGGGTGTCAACATTGCCCCTTATATCCTTGAATTTTGCATTAGGATAGATTTTCTCCGCAAAAAGCTTTCGCCTTAAACTGCCTGTTCCGATGACAAAGCCGTCCTTAATTTCAAAATTGTTGCGTGTAACAAAAACATCGCCATAACTGCCCCTTGGCAACACGGCGGAAATTTCAAGTCCGTCTGCAATTTTTGTCGGCAAGTCCTTTGCGCTGTGAACGGCAACATCTGTTTCTCCGCTCAAAAGTGACATTTCAAGCTCCTTGATGAACACACCTTTTCCGCCTAAAGCTGCAAGCGGTTTGTCAAGGGTTTTGTCGCCTGTTGTCGAAATGTAAACCGTTTCAATTTTAACATTCGGAAAACGGTTTTTCAGCGTTTTTATTAACATTTCGGTTTGTGCAAGGGCAAGCCTGCTTTTTCGTGTTCCGATTTTTATCGTCATTGTTCGTATTCCTCAATCAAATTTTCAACAGTTTTTTCATCGGGTTCAAGTCCCGAAAGGCAAAGCGAAAGAAGCTGTTCAAAAATTTTCCTTCTGTCATCTTCCCTTTCAACTTTCTCCTTAATTATCGGGCGATATTTCCACAAAACCTCGGTTGTATTTTCGTTCATACTTTCAAGGATTCCCACAAAAAGCTCTTTAAGATATTTTGCGTAAATCGGACTTTTGCCCGATGTTGTAATTCCCGCCGTTATGCCGTTTTTGCTTGCAATTGCAGGAAAAATAAATCCGCATTTTTCCTTATCGTCAACTGTGTTGACAAGAATATTTTTCTCATTGCAAAGCTGAAAAATTCTGCCGTTGAGCGTTTCATCATCGGTTGCGCTGATAACGCAAAACGCACCGTCAAGGTCGCTGTCACAAAATCTGCGGTCAATGATTTTCACATTCAAAGCCTTGATTTCATCGCAGATTTTCGGGGCAACAACGGTTATGTCCGGCGAGAACGGCGTCAGCTTTTCAATCTTTCTGAGTGCAACCGTACCGCCGCCGACTACAAGTATTTTTTTGTTTTCAATGTCAATATAAAACGGGAAGTATGCCATTAGTTATTCTCTCCGCACTTTCTGTAGATTTCAAGAATTCTTGCAAATTCTTCTGCCGAAACATCGGATTTCAGCTTATAAATGAATTTTTCCGAAAAATCTGACGGCATTGCGTTTTTCACAGACTGCATACACGGCAGAAATTCGTGAAAGGCAAGGTCTTTTTTGAGAACTTCAATTTCCTCAAAAATTATTTCTTTTGCACTTTCAACACTGTCGAGTTTGAGAGCATTGTTCTCGTTTGCAAGCTGTTTTATGCAGTCAATGTTAATGAGCCTTACACCGCTTATTTTGGGGATATTTTCGTCAATGTCGGGCGGTACGGCAAGGTCAATAAACAGCCTTGATTTTTCGGTTTTTATATTGTTTTTTAAATCATAATATGTAACCGTGTAATGCGGTCCGCTTGTGGCACTGATTACGCAGTCTGCAAAATCAAACGCTTTGTATCTTTCGTCATAATCAATCACATTCGCACCCGTATTTTCAAAAACAGTTTCTGCTTTATGTTTTCGTGAAGTCACGGTAACGCTTATACCTTTGTGGGACAAAAGATTTTTCACAACGGTTGAGCCGACCTTGCCTGTTGCACCGATTACAAGGACATTCAGTTCACCGTCTTTGAATTTTGCCGCCTCGTTTGACGCAAGAGTTGCAACTGAAACCGATGTTTTTGAAATGGCGGTTTCGGTCTTGATTTTTTTTGCACAGGCAACAGCCGCCTGAACACACATATTAAGCTCATATGCAACCGTGCCGTTGTCCTTTGCAAAGGCGTAGGCTCGCTTTAGCTGACCGAGTATTTCATCTTCACCGATAACCATTGATTCAATTCCGCCTGCCACCCTGAAAAGATGGAGCAAAGCCCTGTCACCGTAGAAAAGACAGATGTACTTTTTTAGTTCGTCAAAATCAATTCCCGAAAAATCCGAAAGAACGGTTTCAACCGTTTTCACAGATGATTCGTCACCGCAAAAATAAACCTCGGTTCTGTTGCAGGTGCAGAGAATCAAACACTCGCTGATATTTTCAGAATAATAAAGTTCGTCAAGAAATGTCTTCTTTTGCTCATCGGGAAAGGCAAGCTTCTTTCTCACAACCACATTTGAAGTTTTGTGACTTACGCTCAGGCAGTACATAAAAATTTCGCTCCGTTACAAATAAAATCCGACAGTAAAATACACTTTTAAAGTTATTTTATTACTGCCGACAGCTATTGTCAATTAAAGTTAGTCAGCTATTTTACCACTAAACCTATCTGTTTGGTATGTTTTTGATTATACTACATTCACCGTTCCATGTCAATAAATTTCGGGTTTTGCTTGACAAAAACAGTGATTACAAGATAAACTATACAAAGATACCTCCCGTCAGCAAACAGCGGGAGTTTTATTCCGATGTAAATACTTATTGTACCGATAGGAATACTAAATGATTTGAATATGTATTAAGGAGCGTTTTTATGCTTAATCAGTTTTCAAGAACACAGCTTTTGATTGGCAAAGAAGCTATGGACAGGCTTTCAAAAACAAGAGTTGCAATTTTCGGAATCGGCGGTGTAGGCGGATACACGGCGGAGGCTCTTGCAAGGAGCGGAGTCGGCGAGCTTGACCTTATTGACGATGACAAGGTGTGCCTTACAAACATCAATCGCCAGATTTTTGCAACAAGAAAAACAGTGGGCAAATACAAGGTTGATGTTGCAGAGGAAAGGCTCAAGGACATCAATCCCGACATAGTCATCAACAAACACCAAACCTTCTACACTCCCGAAACCTCGGAAAAATTCGACTTTTCAAAATACGACTATGTAGTTGACGCAATTGACACGGTAACAGGCAAAATTGAGCTTGTTATGCAAGCCGACAAAGCCAAGACACCTATCATCTGTTCAATGGGAGCAGGTAACAAGCTTGATCCTACAGCGTTTGAGGTTGCCGACATTTACAAAACCTCGGTCTGTCCTCTTGCAAGGGTTATGAGACACGAACTCAAAAAGAGAGGTATCAAAAAGCTGAAGGTTGTTTATTCAAAGGAAAAGCCTATCACACCCGTTGACGATATGGCAATAAGCTGTAAAACAAATTGCATATGCCCTCCCGGAACTGAAAGACAATGCACCCAACGCAGACAGGTTCCCGGCAGTACCGCATTTGTTCCGTCGGTTGCAGGTCTTATCATAGCCGGCGAAGTTATCAAGGATTTGATTAAGTAAATATAATTTTTAACAACGCAAAGCACCGAGAGAAATTACCCTCGGTGCTTTGCTTGTTTTTATAGGATTTTTTACAGTTGATATCGTGATTAAACAGATTAGATAATAACCGATTCTTCCTGAAGTGATTTGTTACGGAGAATCTGAACCTCATCGCCTTTGGTAATGAAAAGCCGATAAAGAAATACATTGACCTTTTCTCCGACGGTAATCGGAGTTTCGTCAAGTCCTCTGTACGCATAAACCGTGCCTCCGTCACATTTTACGGCAATTTCGATATTGTCGCCTCTGAACGAAGTCTTTATAACCTCACCGACGGATACAGACGCTTTTTGTGCGGTTGTTTCGCTGAGCTTTGTCACCTTTACAAATTCGGGACGGATAACTGCACGGTCAACATTATCGACAACATCAAAGGTCTTGAACTTTGTATAATCGTCAAGCGTAGTAGTCTGACCGAAAAATGATGCGGAAAATGCGGTTTCGGGATGCTGATAAATGTCAATCGGCGAGCCTATCTGCTCAATTCTGCCCTTGTTTGTAATTATAATTTCATCGGCAACCTCAATAGCCTCGCTCTGATCGTGGGTTACAAATATACTTGTAACGCCGAGTCTTTCAATCATATCTTTAAGCCATGAGCGAAGCTCCTGCCTAACCTTTGCGTCAATTGCGGCAAAGGGTTCGTCAAGCAGAAGAAGATTCGGGTTTGGCGCAAGCGCTCTTGCAAAGGCAACACGCTGTTTCTGACCGCCCGAAAGCTGGCTTGGATAACGCTTTTCAAGTCCTTCAAGACCGATAAGCTTTACAAGCTCGTTTACTCTTTCCTTGATAAATTTCTTGCTCTTTTTCTGAATTTTCAGACCGAAAGCAATGTTATCAAAAACTGTCATATATCTGAAAAGAGCGTAGTTTTGGAACACAAAGCCTATGCCTCTTTTGCTTGCGGGAATATCGTTGACAACCTTTCCGTCAATTACAATTTCGCCGCTGTCGGGATTTTCAAGTCCTGCAATCATACGAAGAATTGTTGTTTTGCCGCTGCCCGAAGGACCGAGAAGTCCGATAAGCTTGCCCTTTTCAATACCAAAGTTTACATTGTCGGATGCCTTGTAGTCACCGAAAGTTTTATTTATATTTTTAAGCTCAACATACATTACGCATCCTTCTTTCCTTTGTATTCAACCACACTTCTGATAATCAAAATCGCAATCGCCATGAGCACAAGTATTGATGAAACCGCAAATGCAGGAACATACTTGAACTCGTTGAACAAAATTTCAACATGGAGAGGAAGTGTGTTTGTTTTTCCTCTTAAATGTCCCGAAATTACCGAAACTGCACCAAATTCACCCATTGCTCTTGCGGCACAGAGTACAACTCCGTAAAGGAATGCCCATTTTATGTGCGGAAATGTTATTTTTCTGAAAATAGTCGTGCCTTTTGCACCCATAAGTGCGGCGGCTTCTTCCTCATCCGTACCCTCGGATTCAAGCACGGGAATAAGCTCCCTTGAGATGAACGGGAATGTTACAAACACGGTTGCAAGGATAATTCCCGGAACGGCAAAGATAACCTTGATTCCAAGTTCGCTTAAAAGCGGATATATCGGGCTTTGTCTGCCGAATGTAAGTACAAATATAAGACCTGCGATTATGGGCGAAACCGTTACGGGGAGGTCGATGAGTGTTGTAAGAAGTTTTTTGCCCTTGAATCTGAACTTTGTAATTGACCAGGCGGCAAAAATTCCGAATACCGTATTGAACAGTACCGCAAACACGGTTGCCTCAACAGTAAGCACAATTGCCTTTACCGTGTAATCATCGCTGACAGCCTGCCAGAACACCTCTGCACCGCTTTTGAAAGCCTCGCAGATTACCGTAACAAGAGGAAGAACGAGCATTACGAATACAAATAAAAGTGCAATGCCTATGAGTATGTACTTTACAACCTTTGAACGCTTTGTTTCTTCGTACATTTTATCTTCCTCCTTTCAGAATTTTTGCATTTCTGTGCTGAACAATATTTACAAGGAACAGAATCAAAAACGATGCGGCAAGCATTACAAGTGCGATTGCCGTTGCACTTTTGTAGTCATATTCCTGCAGCTCCGACATAATGATAAGCGGAGTGATTTCTGTTTCAAACGGCTTGTTGCCTGCAATAAAAACAACCGAACCGTACTCACCAAGACATCTTCCGAAGGCAAGACCAAAGCCTGTGAGAACCGAGGGAAGAATTTCGGGAAGAATAATTTTCCTGAAAATTCTGAATCTGCCGGCACCCATAACTCCTGCCGCCTCTTCATAAACAGGATCAAGCTTTTCAAGAACAGGCTGAACTGCTCTTGTTACAAAAGGTATTCCCACAAATACAAGTGCAACCGTAATACCAACTCTTGTGTAGGCAATGCTTATGCCGAACTTTGCAAAAAATCCACCGATAAGACCTGTGTCGGCAGTCAGAGAAGTAAGTGCAATGCCGGCAACCGCTGTCGGAAGTGCAAACGGAAGTTCAATCATACCGTCAAGAATTCTTTTGCCGGGGAATTTGTAACGAACAAGCACCCACGCAAGAATTACACCCATAACGGCATTGATGAGAGATGCAATAAATGCGGTTATAAAACTAACCTTGTAGCTTGCAAGCACTCTTTCACGGGTGATTGCCTCCCAAAATTCAGAGGGACTCATCTGTGCCGTATAAATAACGAGAGCGGCAAGAGGAATCAGCACAACAAGGCTTAATAATGTAATTGTTACACCCAAAGAAAGACCGAAGCCCGGGATTACTCTTTTTGCTTTTTTTAACTTTTTTGCCTGAACCATCATCACACCTGTTTCCCCTGTAAAATATCATCCAACATCAGACAGAATTGCCTATAAACTGCCTGATGTCATTTTTTAATCGGTTTTATTTTTTCTCGTAAATCTTATCGAAGATACCGCCGTCTGCAAAGTGCTTTTTCTGAGCCTCGTCCCAACCACCGAAATCGTTGATTGTTACAAGATTAATGTTGAGGTCAAACACATCGGAGTATTCCTTCAAAATTTCCTTATTATAAGGGCGGTAATAGTTATCGCCTGCAATACGCTGAGCCTCATCGCTGTAAAGATAACTTAAATACTCTGTTGCAACCTTTCGAGTGCCTCTTTGGTCAACCACTTCATCAACAACAGCAACAGACGGCTGTGCAAGAATGCTGACGCTCGGAGTTACGATTTCGTACTCATCGGGATTGTCCTTGATTGAAAGATACGCCTCATTCTCCCAAGCAAGAAGAACATCGCCCTGTCCGTTTTCTACAAATGAAGTTGTTGCACCTCTTGCGCCTGAGTCAAGCACAAGCACATTTTGATAAAGCTTTTTAATGAAATCTTCAATTTTTGCCTCATCACCGTTATATTTCTTGTCTGCATATGCCCAAGCGGCAAGGTAGTTCCATCTTGCACCGCCCGAAGTTTTTGGGTTTGGAGTGATAACGCCAACACCGTCTTTTGCAACATCTTCCCAATCCTTGATGTTTTTCGGATTACCTTTGCGAACAAGGAATACAATTGTTGAAGTGTATGGTGAAGAGTCATTGTCAAACTCATTTACCCAACCATCCTCAATCAGACCTGCGTCACGAATTGCGTTTACATCGTATTCGAGTGCGAGTGTTACAACATCCGCCTCAAGACCGTTTGCAACCTCAAGAGCCTGTTTGCCCGAACCGCCGTGTGACTGGGTAACTTCAATATCCTGTCCTGTTTCTTCTTTCCAATGCTTTGCAAAGATTTTGTTATATGATTCGTAAAGCTCTCGTGTAGGGTCATACGAAACATTTGTTAATGTTACTTTTGAATCGTTTGTAGTATCTTTATTACCGCATCCTGTAACGGCAACCGCTGACGCACCCAATACTGAAACTGCCAATACTGCCGATAATACTTTTGTTCTTAAATTTTTCATTTTGATTACCTCACTTCAAATTAATTTGATTTTAGATTCTGACAGGCAATTACATACAACAGTACGACTTGCCTCCAAATGAGGTACACATTCGTATTTTCTTCAGATTGTAAATGTTTTTCATAAGCGTCACCTTTTGGATTTTTTAGGTCATTTTATTTAACCTACAATTCCTATCAATTTACTATGCGTTTCTTTGAGAACTATTTTATACTGTACAGGGTGAAAAGTCAAGGTAAAATTTTTACACATCCAACACTTTAGCAAATTGCAACAATACGCAAGCAATATTTTTTGCAAAAATAGTAATAAAATCGAAAAAACAGGCATAAAATAACGGATAGGTATTTTCAAATGAAATATGCCTATCCTAAAAAAGAAATATTTTTTTGCGTAAATCTATTGACAAATCTATATAAAAAAGGTATAGTAGTATTAAATCAATAATGATTATTATTTTATTCAAAAAGTAAATACACAAAGGCGTATTGAGTATTTTAAATTTCAAAAATTAATTTAACGGAGGAAATATTATGGCTAAAACAACAAAGTATTCGGGAACACAGACAGAAAAGAATCTTGAGGCTGCTTTTGCAGGCGAGTCACAGGCTCGTAACAAATACACATATTTTGCGTCTGTTGCCAAAAAGCAGGGCTTTGAGCAGATTGCAGACCTTTTCTTAAAAACGGCGGACAACGAGAAAGAACACGCAAAAATGTGGTTCAAGGAGCTTAACGGAATCGGCGACACAGCCGAAAATCTTCTTGCCGCTGCCGAGGGCGAAAACTACGAGTGGACAGATATGTACGAAGATTTCGCTAAAACTGCCGAGGAAGAAGGCTTTACAGAGCTTGCACACAAGTTCCGCCTTGTTGCCGCAATTGAAAAGCACCACGAAGAAAGATACCGTGCATTACTCCGCAATGTTGAAACTGCAGAAGTTTTCAAAAGGAGCGAAATCAAGGTTTGGGAATGCCGTAACTGCGGTCACATTGTTGTAGGCAAAGAAGCTCCCGAGGTTTGCCCCGTCTGCAACCACCCACAGAGTTATTTTGAAATCCACGCAGAAAACTACTAATTCTGATTTAATCAAATATATAAAGGAAACTCCACCGCATTTCACGGTGGAGTTTTGTGTTTAGTATCAAATTAAATTCAAAAAACTTACTCTTCTTCTGGATATTTCATGCCCCAGCTTTTGCGGATGTCGGTCATGATTTTCATAACATCCTTTGTGTAGTCAAGGTGCATAATATCCGTGTCGCCCTCTATCGCCTTTTCCATATCTTCAACCTCATAAAGCAAAGCGTCCTTTGTCTGACCTGCCGAGATTGTTTCACAATGGCCGTCAGCCGTGTATGTAATCTTTGCCTCCATGCCTCTGGGATATTCAAAGATTTCAACATAACCCTTGTCAAACGAGATTGTGCCACGCTTTGGCTGTTTTGCGTGAAGGGAAAGAATGACAGTTGCCATTTCCTCCTCTTTATTCTTTAAAAGAATACTCGCCTGCTCATCAACACCTGTTTCGGCATATTTAACCTGCGACAACACATCGTTCGGGCATGAGCTCATAAACATACGAACAAACGAAAGCGCATACACACCGATGTCAAGCATTGCACCGCCTGCAAGATTGCGGTTGAAAAATCGGTTGTTCATATTGTACTCTTTGTAACTGCCGAAATTCATCTGAATAAGCCTAAGCTCGCCAAGGTCACCTGAATTTACCTTTTCAAGAAGTGCCTTGTAAATCGGCATATGAAAAATCGTCATTGCCTCTGCAAGCACAACATGGTTTTTCTCTGCAAGAGAGATTGCCTCGTCAAGTTCATCTGAATTAAGCGTTATCGACTTTTCGCACAAAACATGCTTTCCTGCCGCAAGAGCCTTGCGAAGATATTTTATATGCGTGTTGTGCGGTGTGGAAATGTAAATTATGTCAACATTTTCGTCTTTAAACAGCTCGTCAATATCGTTGTAAACCTTTTCAATGCCGTACTTTTCGGCAAACGCAACCGCCTTTTCATGAGTACGGTTTGCAACGGAATAAAGTTTCTGTCCTCTGCTTTTGAGTGCAGCTGCAAGCTCATTTGCGATAACTCCGCAACCGAGTGTTGCCCAGTTGTAGTTTTTCATAAAAACACCTCCGTATATTTTTCGAGAAAAGTTTAACACACGGAAATGCGTCTGTCAACGGTTTTAGATAGCTTTTCTCGTATCTGCTCCGTACTTTTTCATAATCTTGCGAAGTTCGTTATTTTCGCTTTTTGAAAGACTAAAATACATAAATCCGTGCTTAACAATTTCATCTCCGTCACACGCAGGCATATATGTATTACAGCCTATTCTTATTGATGCATTTTCGGAAAAACCACAAGACGGTGAATCGAAATATGCGGATTTGCCCTCAAACATTTTCTTCACGGTTTCGGCATCTTCGGCAGACATCTTAGCGTCAACCTTGTCACAGCTCTCAACATCAAAATACACCGTAGGCTCACACGCATAGAAACTGATTTTCGGCACAGCAAATACTGTGGCGGCAACGCATAAAACAATAGCAACCACAATTACGGCAATCTTTTTCTTCATAACATTCACTCCTTTTCGCTTATCCCTTTAAACATATATTATATTAAGCTTGTATCATAATTGTATCATTATAATTTAGTCGGCATATACACCAATTTTAAAATCATTTATTTGTAAGTCGAAAAAATTTTTCGTCAATGCTTACAAGACAGCAACTTTACTTTTGTTGAAAAGGCACAAATTGCATACAAATTCAAAGCCTTGCCTATTGAGAAAAAACAGTCTGAAAATATGCAGAAAAGCAGTTTTTACCATATTATAAAGGCATAAAATGAAGAATTTTGACGAAGTAGTTATTGTAACTAAAATTGTGAGCAAAGTAAACTTTATGTTTATAAGGTATTTTGCTTGTTTATTTCGGGCAACAGGATTACAATAATTGTGGAAAACGGAAAAGAATAGTATTGTTTGCAAAGATTATGTGATTGAAGAGGTTAGAAATTAATGGAGAAAGTCAAAAAAATGCCCTCACTTGCGTTTGCAAGTCTGTTTAGAAGAAACAAAGGTCAGAATGCCGTAAAAGGAAAGCGACAGCGCTCACACCAGATAAATATGCTGGAAGGTCCGCTCGGAAAGAAAATTCTTCTTTTCACACTTCCGCTTGCAGGATGCAGTATTTTACAGCAGCTTTTCAACTCAACCGATGTTGCGGTGGTCGGCAGATTTTCAAGCAGTCAGGCACTTGCCGCAGTCGGAAGCAACGGTCCGCTCATCAATATGCTTGTGCTGTTATTCACGGGACTTTCGGTCGGCGCAAATGTTTTGATTGCACGATATATCGGTCAAAATGACCGTAAAAAAGTTTCGGAAGCTGTTCACACGGTAATAACACTTTCACTCATATGCGGATTTCTTCTTCTGATACTCGGTCAGGTTATTGCAGCACCGCTGTTAAGGCTGATGAACACACCGGATGATGTAATTGACCTTGCGGCAACATACCTGAGAATTTACTTTATGGGTATGCCGTTTGTAATGCTCTACAACTTTGGTTCGGCAATTTTGAGAAGTGTCGGCGACACAAGCCGTCCGCTCTACTGTCTTGTAATTTCAGGTATTGTAAATGTTCTTTTGAACCTCTTCTTTGTAATCGTCTGCGATATGAGCGTTGCGGGAGTCGGCGTTGCAACAGTAATTGCCGACGGCATAAGCGCCGGACTTATTATGATGTTCCTAATCAGAAACGAGGACGAGTCAATCAGAGTCAATCCAAAAAAACTTTCATTCAAGAAAAAACATCTCATTATGATTTTAAAAATCGGTGCTCCTGCAGGTATTCAGGGTATGGTTTTCTCAATTTCAAATGTATTCATTCAGACAGCCGTAAACGGATTCGGTTCACAGGCGGTTGCAGGCTCATCGGCTGAACTTAACTTTGAGTACATTACATATTATATAGTATGTGCGTTCAGTCAGACAGCCGTTACATTCACAAGTCAGAACTACGGCGCACTTCAGTTTGACAGATGCAAAAAGGTGTTCAGACTTTGTATGCTTTTCAGCTGTATTTTCACAGGCGGTGTGAGCATTATATTCATGCTCGGAAGCGGATTTTTCATCACCTTCTTCACAACCGACCCCACCGTTATCAAGTACGCAATCATCAGAATGGCGATTGTTATGCTCCTTGAGCTTATGACAGGTTCATACGAAATCAGCGGCGGTGCGCTCAGAGGAATCGGACATTCACTCCTCCCTGCAATCCTCACAATCTTCGGTTCTGTTGTGTTCAGAATCATCTGGCTCTTCACAGTATTCAAGGCATTTCACACCTATGATATGCTCCTTATGGTTTACCCCGTTTCATGGCTTATCACAGGCACATCCGTTTTGATTGCCTACTTCATCATCAGAAAAAGAGAATTCAAAAAGGTAAGCGCCGCTTTTGAAATTTAAAGCTTAACAATCTTATACGACAGTCGGTGTTTTATTAACATCGGCTGTTTTTTTGCGGACTTGATATAGTTGAATTTTGATTGTATAATTTAAACACCGGATAGTTGGAGGTGATTTTTTGCACGATATATGGAATCCTTGGCACGGATGCAGAAAGTGCAGTGAGGGGTGTCAGCACTGCTATATGTACTTTCTCGACAAAATGAGAGATAAAAACGGAGCGGATATTTACCGTACAAAATCGGGATTTTCCTATCCGTTACAGATGAACAAGAACAAATCCTACTAGGTTCAGAGCGGTGAACTGATTCGGGTGTGTATGACATCCGACTTCTTTCTTGAAGAGGCTGACGAGTGGCGAGATGAAGCGTGGGAGATAATCCGCCAACGCCCCGATGTTAAATTTTTTCTGCTGACAAAGCGTCCCGAAAGAATTGAAAAATGTCTGCCCGACAGCTGGAGTGACGGTTGGGAAAATGTGATGATGAATGTATCGTGTGAAAATCAACGCAGAGCAGACGAACGAATTCCGATTCTTGCAGAACTGCCGTTCAAACACAAGGGAATAATGTGCGCACCGTTCATAGGCGCTGTCAGCATTGAAAAGCACCTTAATAAAATCAATCTTGAACAGGTTATTTGCGGCGGTGAAAATTATGACGGTGCAAGACCGTGTTCATTTGATTGGGTAAAGTCATTGAGGAGCGAATGTGTCGCCCACGATATCACATTCTGTTTTATCGAAACGGGCAGTATTTTTATTAAAGACGGCAGAAAGTATCATATTCCTTCAAAGCAGGTTCAAAGCGAAATGGCTTACAAATCAGGAATGAACTATGTTGGCAAGCCGATTGAATGGAATCTGACAGACAGATTCGGCATTCCGATGTCAAAAGATGAACTCTATGTTCCGCATTTCAGAGAGAACTGCAACAAATGCGGCAGTCGCTTGATATGCAACGGTTGCAGTAATTGCGGAAAATGTTAAAAAATTTAAAATTCCAACAGACTATTCCGTACTTTTTGTGCGGAATAATTGTTTTTTTGCTGTGTTTTATGTTATAATCCAATTATAAACACACGGAGGTGCGACAATGACTAAACGGACTGTTGCCAACAATTTTTTATACTATCTTTTTTGCGGATTCAGCGGTGCGGTTACTTCGCTGATAGTATGGCTGTTTCTAAAACTTATGGGTTTGGGAATCGGTCTTGTGTGGGATACAATTCCGTCAAATTTTGATTTCAAATTTTATCCGATTATCGTCTGTACGGCTGGCGGAATCATTCTCGGAATATGGCAAAAGCTGACAAATGCCGTTCCCGATGAGCTTGACGAGGTTATGAAAAAGGTAAAAAAAGATAAATTTTACCCGTATAACAAGGTGCTTTTGCTCTGCATTTCGGCACTTTTACCCCTTGTTTTCGGCGGAAGTCTTGGTCCCGAGGCAGGCTTGACAGGTGTTATCGTGGGACTTTGCTACTGGGCGGGAAGTCATATGAAAAATGCCAAAAACAAAATTCCCGAGCTTATGCAAATCGGTGTAAGTGCAACGCTGAGTGCGGTATTCTACGCTCCGCTTTTCGGTCTTGCGTCAGTCAGTGAAGAAAGGCTCGACAGCGAAGACAAGCCGACTGACATTCGTTCCACAAAACTCATTTCTAATATTATCGCCGTACTTTTTGCGGCAGGAACGCTGTTTTTGCTCAACTCAATTTTCGGCGGAAGTATGGGACTTCCACGGCTCGGCGGTTATAACATTACAAATTTTGAGCGTTTGTGGGGTATTCCTCTCGCACTTTTGGGTGCTGTATGCGGTTTTCTGTTTATCATATCTTCAAAGATTTTCGGAAAATTTTTCGCACTCATTCAGGGCAAGCTCGGCATTATTATCAGCACAACTCTCGGCGGAATTATCCTCGGTGTTATGGGTACATACCTCCCCCTCACAATGTTTTCGGGCGAAGAAAGCATTACCGTTGTCAAGGAAAGTTTTGCCGAATTTGCACCGTGGATTCTCATTATCAGCGGTGTGCTTAAACTTGTTCTCACAAACATCTGCATAAAGTCGGGTTGGAAAGGCGGTCACTTCTTCCCCGTCATCTTCTGCGGAGTGAGCATCGGCTACGGTGTTGCAATGCTCGGCGGACTTGACACGGCATTTTGTGCGGCAGTCGTAACGGCAGGACTTCTCGGTGTCACAATGAAAAAACCGCTTGCCGTAACAATGCTCCTTTTGCTCTGCTTTGACGCAAGAGTAATTCCGTGGATTTTGCTCGCCGCATTCCTCGGAAGCATTATTCCGACTAAAATTTTCGGCAATAATAAAAAGAAAGCTAAGTGAGCATATAAAAAACTGCTTTGCGAACCACCGTTTTCTTTGGAACGCATTGAAGAAATGACCGCTCTTATGGGTGGCTACGGTTCAATTAAATAAAACCAAGAAATCCGTGTTGTAACCATGCAACACGGATTTTTATATAAAGAACAACCTCCCCGTAAGCTGAAATGCTTTGCAGGGAGGTTGTATTATTCTTATATGGAATTTTATTTTACTTGCGGATAATTATTGCATTGCCGTTGCAATGAATCTTTCCGTTTGAAACCGCAACTGTTTCACCGCAGATTTCGTTCTTATAGTCTCCGTCGGGGAGGTCAACTTTTACATCAGCCGACTTTGATTTAAGGCTGAAAATGCCGACTTTTTTGCTCTTGTTGTTGTCACGCTCAAGAATTGCAATATCGTTTTCATCATCTGCATCGGCCCTGAAATAATCGTCATCATCAAGAACGGTTTTCTTGATTGTATCGAGCTTTGCAAAAAGGTTGCTTAAATCAATGCCTGTGTTGCGTGGAAAAACATCCTTGTCAAAAAGGCTTGGAGTTTCGTCACAACCAAACTCCTGACCGGCATAGATGAGAGTTGAACCCTTTAAGAAATACAGAAAAGCTGTGTAATTTTCAAGGTCGCTCCTGTTCTTTACATAATGGCAGATTCGGGGCTGATCGTGGTTTTCAAGGCAACGCATTTTATCGTAATTCTGCGGATAAATTGCCTCCTGATAATTGAACATATCCATATAATTTGAAAGTGTGGTTTCGCCCTTCAAATATTTGTCGAAAACCTCACGGATATCGTAGTCATATTCCATATCAAAAGCATCAAAAAGCTCATAGTCGCTTGCGGTATAAATTCCGCTCTTGCGAGAGAACACATTGAAAGAGCTGTGTACGCTTTCGGCAAGCCAAATGCAGTCGGGATTTACCTTTGCAACAGCCTCTCTCGCCTGTTTCCAAAATTCAACGGGAACGAATGATGCAACATCACAACGGAAGCCGTCAACAATCTTCGCCCACATAACAAGTGAATCAATCTGATACTGCCATAATTCTTTGTTAGAATAATCAAGGTCGATTATGTCGCTCCAATCACCGACTTTGTTGCCAAAATTGCCGTCCGACTTTCTGTAGAAAAATTCGGGATGTTCAACCGAAAGATTTGAATCGGGCGAAGTGTGGTTATAGACAACATCAATGATGCACTTCATGCCCTTTGCGTGAATTTTTTCAACAAGGCGCTTGAAATCGTCCATTGTGCCGTATTCCGGATTTGTTGTGCGATAGTCCTTGTTTGCATAAGGACAGCCGAGAGAGCCTTTTTTATTCTTGACACCAATCGGATGAATCGGCATAAACCAAATGATGTCAGTACCGAGTGACTTTATTCGGTCAAGGTCGTCTGCAACGGCATTAAATGTGCCGTCATTTGTGTGGTTGCGGACATAAACCGAATAAATAACCTTGTTTCTCAAGCTGATTTCAGTATTTTTTGCCATTTAAAACATCTCCTTATGTATTTTTCCACGGTTTGTTTTTACCGTTCCAACCTCGTTCTGCCCAGTAATTTTTATCGGCTTCATTCCAGCCGCTTTTCTGAATCATTCTCATAATAAAGAAAAAGCCTTTTGTTTTTAAACCTGCCTTAACTTTGCCGTTATTTTTCTTTACCTTATTGGCAATTGAGGTAGTCTTTTTGTCAATTTTCTTTTTGAGTTCATCGGTGACACCTGAATAATTTGTTGCACGAACATTGACACCGTAACGATAAGTTTTTGGAATGCCCCAAGAGAACATACTGTCGGCGATATCCTTGTTGGCAGATTTTGTACCCGAACCTGCGGCTGTCGAAATTACAACCGCCTGCTTTGTGAACATTTTCTGTTCGGGACGGTGAACCATCCAACGATAACCGTAATGATCAAGAAATGCTTTCATTGAGCCTGTGCAATGATAAACATACACGGGCGTTGTGAAGATGAGTACATCAGCCTCGTCCATAACCTCGGTAATCTTTTTCAGTCGCTCATAATGCGGACAAAGTGTTTCGGATTTTAGAAAACACTGCGTACAACCTACGCAAAAATCGCCGAAATCTCTCGGAAGAAAAAACTCCGTAACCTCGCCGCCTAATTTATCGGCAACCTGCTTGCCAATATGATAGGTTGAGCCTTTATGGTTCTGACCGTTTATTACTGCAATTTTCATTTTATGTCACCAAATTCATCAATTTCAAGTCAATTTTAGCACAACAAAGTAATATTGTCCATATGATTTTTATGCCTTTTAAGAGCATTTTATGCGGATTTTTTATTAAAAAAAACAGCTCCCCGAAAACGGAGAGCTGTGATAAGTACAAATAGATTTGTCAAACGAATCAGAAGTCGATTTCTGTATCGTAGTAGCAAGCCTTGAGAAGTTTTTCCATTTCTTCCTGATTTGGCTGGCGTGGGTTAGAACCTGTGCAAGCATCGGCAATTGCGTTCTTGGCAACTTCGGGGAGCTTTTCGAGGAATTCTTTTTCGTCGATAATGCTCTCGTCAGCCTTAACACCGCCCGGACCGTAGTTCTTAATGCCCTGCGGAATGTTGAGCTGGTCGTTCATTGAACGGAGTTCAGCGATGAGTGCGTCAACAAGTTCTTCTGTTGTTTCGCCCTTGAGGTTGATGAACTTAGCAATCTTAGCATAACGCTCAGCTGCAACAGGATCTTTTGAGTTATACTTGATAACCTTAGGAAGATACATAGCGTTTGCACAGCCGTGAATAATGTGACCGCCTGTGAAAGCCGCACCTGTCTTGTGAGCCATTGAGTGGACGATACCGAGCAGAGCATTTGAGAATGCCATACCTGCAAGGCACTGTGCATCGTGCATTTTATCACGGCAAGCCATGTCGCCCTCATAAGACTTCTTGAGGTTGTCGTGAATAAGCTCAATTGCATGGAGTGCAAGCGGATCTGTGTACTCACAGTTGAGAGTTGAAACATAAGCTTCAATTGCGTGAGTCATAGCGTCCATACCTGTGTGAGCAGTAAGTTTAGCCGGCATTGTTTCGGCAAGTGCAGGATCAACGATAGCAACATCAGGTGTGATATTAAAGTCAGCAAGCGGATATTTGATACCCTTTGCATAGTCTGTGATAACTGAGAAAGCCGTAACTTCTGTTGCAGTACCCGATGTTGACGGGATAGCGCAGAATTTAGCCTTTGTACGAAGTGTCGGGAAACTGAACGGAGTGATGATTTCCTCAAAGGTTGTGTTGGGATACTCATAGAATACCCACATAGCCTTTGCTGCATCAATCGGAGAACCGCCGCCCATTGCAACAATCCAGTCGGGTTCAAATTCACGCATAACAGCGGCACCCTTCATAACTGTTTCAACAGATGGGTCAGGCTCTACGCCCTCGATAAGCTTAACCTCCATACCTGCTTCTTTAAGATAGTCAACAGCCTTGTCAAGAAAACCGAAACGCTTCATTGAACCGCCGCCGACAACTACAACAGCCTTTTTGCCGGATAAATTTTTAAGACTTGAGAGAGCATCCTTACCATGATAGAGATCTCTCGGTAAAGTAAATCTGTACATTATAATTACCTCCTTAAAGGATATTTTGTCAACTTCTCCTTGACTACCGTAATTATAACACCGAAGATTTATAAAGTAAATACCTTTTTTGAAAATAATGTGTGTTTATTTTGTGAAATTTTCACTATAGTTCTTTATTAGAATTTATGTTGAGAAATATGCTCAGTTACAGCCCATAAATGTTGTCATCTCCCTTGGCATATTTCTTAACAGCCTCCATAAAAAGCTTTGCGGCAGGATTTGAAATATTCTTTTCCCATGCCATAACATAGGCTATGCTTGTGTCCGCATCATCAATAAGGTATGAATCGGTGTATTCGTCAGAAGTATATGCGGCGACCGAGGTTGGTATGACAGACACGCCGATTCCCGATGATGATGACACATATATGGAAACAAGATCGTCAAATGAATTTTCAATTTTCGGGGTTATGTGAAATGTACGGAACAAATCCATAATTTCCATATATACAATCGGTGCAACCGATTCCGAAAGTACCAAAATACTTTCGTCAGCCAATTCGGAAAGCTTAATGCTTTTTCTTCCGCTGAATTTTGAATTTTTCGCTGTTACAACGGACAAAGTTTCATTATGTGTAATGATTGATTCAATACCTGAGCTTTCGGGAACCATATCTCTCGGCATAAAGCAGAAGTCGTATTCACCGCCTGTGATTGCAAGTGTGCGGTCAGCCTCATCAAGCTGTCGCACATCAATTGTGATTCCCGGATATTTTTCCGCAAAGTCGGCTATACATTTTGTCGGGAACGAAAGCGAGGTAACATCACAGCCGAGCGTAATTTTACCCTGACCTCCGTCATGCATCTGCTTGATAACGGTTTTTGCTTTCTTTAAAGTTTCAACAATTTCAATCGCATAGGGCAAAAGTGCCTTGCCCTCGCTTGTTATGATAACATCACGGTGAGAACGTGTAAAAAGCTGAACCCCAAACTCCTTTTCAAGGTCGCTTACATATCTGCTGACGGTTGACTGAGAAACATAGTTCCGCCTTGCCGCCTCTGAAAAGTTTAGCGTCTGAGCCACAGTTATAAAGCAATTGAGCTGATTTATATCCATAATAACCTCCGTTTTGACAATTTTCCGCAGTATTTTGTCGGTTTTTTTCAATATTATGCAAAACTGTAAATTTAAGACTGCCAAATCGTCATTTTTGCATAATCAACGGTATTGAATAATTTTTCCATATTTGGTACAATTCAAGTATAGCATAATAATATGCAAAATGTAAATAACTTATTTTAAAACAAGGAGCTTAACGAATGAAGAAAATAGTTGTAACCGGTATGGGTGCGGTAACACCTGTCGGCATCGGTGTTGAAAACTACTGGAATAATATCACAGCAGGTGCATCGGGCATTGACACAATTAAGACTTTTGATCCGTCTGAACTCGCTGTTCAGATTGCCGGCGAAGTAAAGGACTTTAATCCGTCCGACTATCTTCCAAAGGATTTAATCAGAAAAACAGATCCGTTTATGCAGTACGCTTATATTGCGGCTGAGGAAGCCATGAAACAGAGCGGAATCAAGATTGAACCCGAAAGAACAGGTATTGTTATGGGTACTGCAATGGCAGGTATTGCAACAATCGCATATACTCAGGAGGCACTCACAGGCGCATCACATAAAAAGGTAGGTCCTCGTTTTATTCCCAAAATTCTCGGAAACATTGCCGCCGCAAATATCGCAATCGACTACAATATTCAGGGACCGAGCTTTACGGTAAGCACAGCTTGTTCGTCAGGCGGTGACGCAATCAACACAGCTTGTATGTGTATGCAGAGCGGCAAGGCTGATATTATGCTCGCAGTAGGAGCAGAGTCCGTTCTCTGTCCTCTTGTAATTTATTCGCTTGCCAACGCAAAAGCTCTTTCAAGAAGAAACGATTCGCCAAGCACTGCAAGCCGTCCGTTTGATGTTACCCGTGACGGTTTTGTAATAGGTGAAGGCGGCGGTGCGCTCGTTCTTGAAACAGAGGAACACGCTCTTGCAAGAGGTGCAAAGATTTATGCAGAAATCAGAGGTTGCGGCAACACGGATGACGCTTATCATGTAACTGCTCCGCATCCCGAAGGACGAGGTGCAATCGCTTGTATGAAACAGGCAATCGCAGAGGCAGGAATCAATCCTTCTGACATCGGCTACATCAATGCTCACGGTACTGCGACAAACAAGGGTGACACAGTTGAAACATCTTCAATCAAGAAGGTTTTCGGCAACACTCTCCCCTATGTAAGCTCAACAAAGGGCGCAACAGGTCATATGATGGGCGCAGGCGGTATTACAGAAACAATTACCTGTGTCAAGGCTATTGAAACAGGCACAGTTCCGCCTACAATCAATCTCAACGAGGTTGATCCCGAATGTGCCGGCATTGACTTTGTTGCAAATACCGCAAAGAAAGCCGAAATCAACTTTGCCATGTCAAACGCATTCGGATTCGGCGGTCAGAACTCAAGTATTATCGTAGGCAAATACGGCAAATAATCTGCCGACAAAACAACATACAAGCAACACACATATGTGTGTATAAAATAATGTACACCCATACATAATAGGACAGGGGGATATTATGAATTTAACATATGATTCAAAGATGTTCAGAGAAACATTTGAAAGTGAATTTACATGGCTTAACGGCTTTATGAGAAATGTAAGACGCTTTTCGGATAAGCCTGCCGCAATTGATCCTCAGAGCGGCAGAACATGGAGCTACAAAGAACTTAATGCCGATGCAAACAGATTTGCAAACGCTATGAAAAAAGACGGCGTCAAGAAAAACGACATCGTGTTTATGCAGCTTTACAACTCACCGCAGTTTTTGTTCGGTTACATTGCGCCGCAGAAACTCGGTGCAATCTCAAATCCCGCTAACTTTAACCTATCACCGGGCGAAACCGCAGAAATTATGGGACACAACAAGCCTGTTGTTTATGTTTATGATGCAGACATTATGCAAACAGCCGTACAGGCTCTTGAAATCTGCGAGCATAAGCCAAAATTGATTCTCTGCGTTAATAATTCCAAAAAGGAAGTAACTCTTCCCGAAGGACACATTTTCTTTGACGATTACATCAAGGACAGCAGTTACGAAAATCCGCCTGTTGACTATGCACCGCATATTTATGACGAGGTTTTAAGACTTCAGACCTCAGGTACAACAGGTACTCCGAAGGGCGTTCCGCTTAACGCAATCAACGAAGTTCTTTCGGCTCACGATGTAATTATGCACTTTCCGCTCTCACCCGTTGACATTACGATGAATATGACGCCGTGGTTTCACCGTGGCGGTATTCATTCGGGCGGTCCTACACCTACCCTTTATGCAGGTGCGTGTCTTGTGATTATGAGAACATTCAACCCGAGAAGCTGCATGGACTTTATCGAAAAATACGGCATTACATTCATCACAGGTGTTCCGTCAACTCTTGAGATGCTTGCAAACCGTCAGGAAAAACATCAGAAAAACCTTTCTTCGCTCAAGGGCATTATTACCATGGGCAGTCCGCTTGAAAAAGCCGCTTGCATTCGCTATCAGGAACTTCTCTCCCCCAACATTTTTAACGGCTACGGCACAACGGAATCTTTCTGGAATACATTTCTTCGTCCGTATGACCTTCCTGAAATGGCAGGTTCGGCAGGCAGATCATGCACAGATGATGAGGTAAGACTTGTAAATGTTTATGACGACAGAAAAGCAGAGCCCGATGACACAGTCCCCTGCGATAACAAAACAGAGGGAGAAATCATCATCAAATGTCCGAACAAAACTACCTACTGCTATGTAAATAACGAAAAGGCTACAAAAGACAAGTTCTACAAGGGTTGGATGTACACAGGCGACATCGGCACTTGGAACAGCGAGCAGTTTGTTACAATTGCAGGCAGAAAAGATGATATGATTATCAGCAAGGGTGAAAATATTTATCCTGCAAGAATTGAGGAAGTTCTCAACTCACACCCGAAGGTTCAGGAATGTATCGTTACAGGTGTTCCCGATTCAACAAGAGGCGAGTGCGTTGCGGCATATGTAATCAAGGCCGACGAAAGTCTTACGGTTGCCGAGCTTATCAATTTCTGCGACAGCTCACCGAATATTTCAAAATATCAGGCTCCGAGATATTACCGTTTTGTCAACGATCTTCCGCAAACCGCTACAGGCAAGAAACAGCATTTTGTAATAAAAAAACAGGCAGCAGAGGACCTTAAAAACGGTTTGTTGCTTAAAAAATAATTACGGATTTTCCGAATATATGTAAAGGAGAAAATATGACCGAGAAATTATACAAAGCAAAGGTTTCATACTATGAAACAGACTGTATGAACATTGTTCATCACTCAAATTTTATCAGATATTTTGAAGATGCAAGAATTCAGTATATGCACGACATCGGTTGTGATGTTGCCGAAATGCAGTTAAAAGGATTGTATATTCCAAATGTTGACGCATATGCCCGTTACAAAAAGCCGCTTAAATTCGGCGATGAGTATTCCGTTGAAGTAAGCCTTGTATTTTTTACGGGTTCAAGAATGATTTTTGACTATAAAATCTTCAACAATAAAAACGGAGAACTTTCCGCAACAGGCAGAACAACCCATTGTTTTGCAACTCCCGAGCTAAAACCGATAAGCATAAAGCATTCAAATCCCGATTATTACAACAGACTTCGTGACAATACTGTCAGCCCGGAAGATATTACAATAAGAAGATAAACAATTTTACAAGCAAAAAGTGCGTACCGAAATTCGGTACGCACTTTTTTGATATAGGAAAATAGGAAAATATCAGTCGTCAAAGTTGGGAGTCTGAATTGCATCGTAGCCTGTTTCTCCCGTACGGATTTTAACCGCCTGTTTAAGATAGTAGGTAAATATTTTACCGTCACCCGGGTTGCCTGTAAAGGCTGTTTTTCTGATTGCCTCAATTGTTTTTCTCTCCCATTCTTCGGAAGAAACAACAATTTCAAACTTGATTTTCGGCAAGACCTGAACATCAACCTTCTGTCCTCTTACATACTCCGACATACCTCGCTGAATTCCGCAGCCGACAACCTGATACGCTGTAATTCCGTTTACGCCGATATCCGTGAGAGCCTTTTTGACATCTACAAACATTTCTTCACGAACAACGGCCTCTATTTTTATAAGCTGAATATCGTTATTGTTTTCCATACTTTAAAACCTCCGTTAGTTGTCAAGACCGTTAAATGACGGATAAGCAGATTCACCGTGCTGTGAAACATCAAGTCCCATAAGCTCATCTCTGAGGTCAACCCTGATTTTGCCTGTAAGAAGTCTTGTGATTCCGTAGCAGATGAGTGTTCCGACAACCGCAATTACAATTGTTATGCCGATACCTGCCGCCTGAGCACCGAACTGTGCAAACTCACCGTACACAAGACCGTTACCTGCACTGCTGTTGATTGCCGTGCATGAGAACACACCTGTGAGAAGTCCGCCCCAGATACCGCCTGTACCGTGACAGCTGAATGCGTCAAGCGCATCGTCAAAGCCGAATTTTTTCTTGCCGTATGAAATCATAATATAGCAAACGGGGCTTGTTGTCAAACCGATAATAACTGCCGCCCACATCGGAACAAAGCCGGCACCGGGCGTGATACCTACAAGACCTGCAACCATACCCGTGCTTGCACCGATAAGCGTAGGCTTTTTGTTCTTGATAACATCGCAGAGCATCCACGAGAGCATTGCGGCTGCGGCTGAAACACCCGTTGTCATAAATGCGTGAGCCGCAATACCGTCGGCGGCAAGTGCAGAACCCGCATTAAAGCCGAACCAACCGAACATAAGGAGCGACGCACCGAGTACAACTGTCGGGATATTGTGAATTCTGTAAATTGAATGTTCATAATCGTGACGCTTGCCGAGGAGTATGCAAAGTACAAGCGCCGAAACACCCGAACTGATATGTACAACATCGCCACCTGCAAAGTCGAGAGCACCGATACCGTCTGCACCTAAAAGTCCTCCCTGTCCCCACACCATGTGAGCGAGCGGATAATAAACGATAAGCGACCAGAAAATTGTGAAAACGAAAATTGACTTAAACTTCATTCTGCCTGCAACCGCACCCGTAATAAGAGCAGGAGTGATTACGGCAAACATCATCTGGAACGCAGAGAATACCATATTCGGAATGGACGCGTCATCCGTGTAGCCCTCCGTGAGTGAAACACCCTCAAGACCGAGCCAACGGAAATCACCGATAAAAGCATTTCCCGAAGGAGCGAACGAAAGCGAATAACCGAAAAGCACCCACATAACAATTCCGATACCGATAATAAAAATTGATGTCATCATTGTATTTACAACATTTTTCTTTCGTACAAGACCGCCGTAGAACATTGCAAGACCCGGAGTCATTACAAATACGAAAGCCGCACAAAGCAGCACAAAGCCTATATTTCCTGAATCCATTTTTAACCTCCACATAAACCGTTTTTGCCGAAGCAAAAAAATAAAGCTCACAATGTTTTTATCTGATTTTGCAAGTTTTTTAAAATTTGTTGCAAAATCAGAAGAAACCAAAGTGAACTTCCTTGTCCTTTTTATATTCAGTTTTCCGAAAACTTCGTAAGACCTTTGCCTTACTGTCTTGAATTATAAAGCCTTATTAACCGATTGTCAATACTTTTTTGAATATTTTTTAAAGTTTTTTGCTGTTTTTTAAATTACAGTTTACAATAACAGGCCAAAAATCTAAGCTGCGGCACAAATTTAATTTTTGCAAGTTTATTTAATTTTCTTGCAAATTATTTTTTTGATTACAGCATATTCTTTGTAGCGTTTGTAGCGGCGAACACAGTTCGCCGCTACATTAAATTGTGCAAACAGCTACTATACTACGCTCGGGCATGATATGTTTTTTATATTGCAAACCATCTTCCCGACCGCAATTTTCCATTTTCAATTTTCAATTTTTCATTTAATGAACCTATCTACACGAATCAGGTACGGCGGCTCGCCGTACTGGCGGATAATATCGTCCCTACAAAATAAAAACTACGGTCAACATAGTCCTGTCAACCGTAGTTAAAATCAAGATATTTTATTTTGCAAAATCGGACGCTCTGCTTTCACGGATAATATTAACCTTAATCTGTCCGGGATATTCAAGCTCTTCTTCGATTTTCTTACAGATATCTCTTGCAAGCGGAATCATACGCTCATCATTGACAATTTCAGGCTTAACCATAACTCTAACCTCACGGCCTGCCTGAATTGCAAAGGTACGCTCAACACCGTCAAAAGAAGACGCAACCTCTTCAAGCTTCTGGAGTCGCTTAATGTAGTTTTCAACATTTTCTCTTCTTGCACCCGGTCTTGCGGCTGAAATAGCATCTGCCGCCTGTACAAGACAGGCAACAATTGTTCTCGCCTCAACATCACCGTGGTGAGCGTGAATAGCGTGAATAACAGCGTCGCTTTCCTTATACTTTTTGGCAAGATCGACACCAATCTGAATATGTGTTCCCTCAACCTCATGGTCAATGGATTTACCGATATCGTGCAAAAGACCCGCACGCTTAGCAATTGTAGGATCAAGACCAAGCTCGCTCGCCATCATTCCTGCAATGTATGAAACCTCAAGAGAGTGATCAAGTACATTCTGACCGTAGCTTGTACGGTAACGAAGTCTGCCGAGAAGCTTGACAAGCTCCGGATGAATGTTATGAACACCTGCGTCAAGCACGGCTCTCTCACCTGTACGCTTGATTTCGGATTCAACCTCTCTTCTTGCCTTTTCAACCATCTCCTCAATTCTTGCGGGATGAATTCTGCCGTCTGCAATAAGCTTTTCAAGTGCAATTCTTGCAATTTCTCTTCTTACAGGCTCAAAGCATGAGAGCGTGATAGCCTCCGGCGTATCATCAATAATAAGATCAACACCCGTAAGAGTTTCGATGGCTCTGATGTTACGGCCTTCCCTACCGATGATTCTGCCCTTCATCTCGTCATTGGGCAGAGGAACAACCGAAATTGTTGCCTCTGAAACCTGCTCAGCTGCAAGTCGCTGAATTGCAAGCGAAATAATGTTTCTTGCCTTGTCGTCTGCTTCCTCTTTGAGCTGTTCGGTGTATTCCATAATCTTAACCGACTTCTCGTGAGCAAGCTCATTTTCAAGCTGTGAAAGCAAATAGCTTTTAGCCTGTTCTGCCGTGTAGCCCGAAATTTTTTCAAGCATTTCAAACTGGCTCTTTTTCAGAGTTTCAACTTCTTCGAGTTTTGCATCTGCATCACGAAGCTTTTTGTTGACCTTTTCTTCCTTGCGTTCCATATTGTCAAGCTTTTTGTCAAGAGTTTCTTCCTTTTGCTGGATTCTTCTCTCCTGACGCTGAACTTCCTTGCGTCGATCGGAAATTTCTTTCTCGCTCTCGTTTCTGAAACGATGAACCTCGTCTTTACCCTCAAGGACTACTTCTTTTTTCCTTGCTTCGGCTGTTTTGATTGCATCAGCCACAATCTTCTTTGCCTCCTCCTCAGCACTTCCGATTTCTTTCTCGGCAGTGTTTTTGCGGATGGCAATTCCAAGGAAAATACCTGCACCTGCGCCGATAACAACTGCGGCGACAATGCAGATAATACTTATCCACAATGGCAATCTGGACACCTCCTTAGTTTGATTTTTTAATATTTCACAGTTCCCAATCAATTAGACTTTAAAGGTGCCGTTAAAAAGATATTCAATTTTCATTTTTACTTTGTAAATATTTTTAATACATTATATATACATACGCAACCGCAAAACACCGTACAGGTTGCACAGAGCGTTTCAAAAGGCGAAGCGCCATAAAAATTATAAAAAATATCTATATATAACGGCTCTTTTAAAGAGTCTGATTAAAAAAGTCGCAAAAGTCAAAAACTGTACTTTTGCCAAAATCCGCATCAGCGGACGATATAATTTTATAATAAAATAACCAAATTGTCAAGAATAAGCACAGGAATTTTGCAGATAATTATTACGGAAATAAAAAAGATTACAGCTTTTTGACGGTTACAGCTTAAATTTGCCTTAAAAAAGCAAGATGTGACCGTGTTTTTTACCGTATTTGTAAAAAAGTCAAAAATTTTTCGTTAAATTTTTGTCAAGCTATTGAAGAAATGAAAAAAATGTAATATAATAGAAGCACCTTAGAATTTTAGGAGGAATTTTTTTATGTCAGTAAAAGTTGCAATTAACGGTTTCGGCCGTATCGGTCGTCTTGCTTTCAGACAGATGTTCGGTGCTGAGGGTTACGAAGTAGTAGCTATCAACGATCTTACAGATCCTGCTATGCTCGCAAACCTTCTCAAGTACGATACAGCACAGGGCGGCTACTGCGGTAAGATTGGTGAAAACCTTCACACAGTTGAGGCCGGCGAAGGCTCAATCATCGTTGACGGCAAAGAGATCACAATCTACGCTAAGCCAAACGCTGCTGAGCTTCCTTGGGGCGAACTCGGTGTTGATGTAGTTCTCGAGTGCACAGGTTTCTATACATCAAAGGCAAAGAGCCAGGCTCACATTGATGCCGGCGCTAAGAAGGTTGTTATTTCTGCTCCTGCAGGCAACGACCTCAAGACAATCGTTTACAGCGTAAACGAAAAGACTCTTACAGCTGACGATACAATCATTTCAGCTGCTTCATGTACAACAAACTGCCTCGCTCCTATGGCTAACACACTTAACAAGTATGCAGAAATCCAGAGCGGTATCATGTCAACAATCCACGCTTACACAGGCGATCAGATGATTCTTGACGGTCCTCACAGAAAGGGCGACAAGAGAAGAGCAAGAGCAGGTGCTGCTAACATCGTTCCTAACTCAACAGGTGCTGCAAAGGCTATCGGTCTTGTAATTCCTGAGCTCAACGGTAAGCTCATCGGTTCTGCACAGCGTGTTCCTGTTCCGACAGGTTCAACAACAATTCTTACAGCTGTTGTTAAGGGTTCTGATGTAACAGTTGAAGGTATCAACGCTGCTATGAAGGCTGCTGCTTCTGAGTCATTCGGTTACAACGAAGATCCGATCGTTTCTTCAGATGTAATCGGTATGAGATTCGGTTCACTCTTCGATGCTACACAGACAATGGTATCAAAGATTGCTGATGATCTTTATGAGGTTCAGGTTGTTTCTTGGTACGACAACGAGAACTCATACACAAGCCAGATGGTAAGAACAATTAAGTATTTCGCTGAGCTTGGCTAATCTGAATTTACAGATTATTCTTTGGGCTGTCCTTTTTGGACAGCCCTTTTTGTTTTCCTTTTCGGAAGATATTTATCATTATTTTTCTTTATTCGTAAAATTATGCTTTAAAATGTAACATTAAGTCGCAGTTTATAAAATATACACGAAAAATTAGTTTTAAATTTTTTGAATTTGCTTGAAATTGACATATATTTTTGGTATTATATAAGTGTGAGCAAACAATCAACAAACAACATATATTAAACAAGGAGCAATTCTTATGAATTACAGCTTTAACGAGGCAAGACCGGCTCTTGAAGTTTTTCACACCGGCGATTCAGTGCGTGCATATGATTTTTTGGGCGCACACCTCGTGAACCGTAACGACAAAAACGGAGTGGTGTTCCGTGTGTGGGCGCCAACCGCAAGGAGCGTTTCGGTTGCAGGCGATTTTAATAATTGGAACAACGAGGCAAACTATATGTATAACATCGGTTACGGTGTGTGGGAAGTGTTTGTCGAGGGTGTAAAAGAGTTTTGTACATACAAATACTGCATTGAGAGCGAATACGGCGACAGGCTTATGAAAGCAGATCCGTATGCTTTTCATGCTCAAACCCGCCCCGGTCAGGCCTCTGTTGTATATGATATAGAAAGCTATTCGTGGAATGACAGCGAATGGTTTAATAAACGCAAAGAAAACAACATTTCATCGTCACCGATGAATATTTATGAAATACATGCAGGCTCATGGAGAAAATATCCTGACGGCAACTTTTTTAACTATCAAAAGCTTGCCGATGAGCTTATCCCCTACCTAAAGGAGATGCACTACACCCATGTTCAGCTTATGCCGATTATGGAGTATCCCTATGACGGCAGCTGGGGTTTTCAGACAACCGGCTACTATGCACCGACTTCACGCTATGGCACACCGTCTGATTTTATGGCTTTTGTTGACAAGCTTCACGGTGAAGGCATTGGTGTGATTCTTGACTGGGTTCCGTCAAATTTTCCGACGGACGATTTCGGACTTGCAAGGTTTGACGGTTCACCTCTTTATGAAAGCAACGATCCAAAAACAAGCAAGCGTGACTCATGGGGAACCTGCCTTTTCAACTACGCAAGATTCGAGGTTACAAGTTTTCTTGTTTCATGCGCAATGTTCTGGCTCGACAAATATCATATTGACGGCTTGAGAATCGGCGCACTCTCCTCTATGCTCTACCTCGATTACGGTAAAACCGAGGGTGAATGGGAACCGAACAAATTCGGCGGAAAAGAAAATCTTGACGCTGTTGATTTTGTAAAAAGACTCAACACGGCTGTTCATATGTACCACCCCGATGTTATGATGTTTGCTGAGGAAAACACATCGTGGCCTAAGCTTACTCATAAAATAGAGGACGGCGGTCTTGGTTTCGACTTCAAGTGGAACATGGGCTGGATGAACGATATGCTGCACTATATGTCACTCAATTCGATGTGGCGGCCGTTCAATCATGACAGCCTTACTTTCAGCTTTTATTATGCTTTTTCAGAAAAATTTCTTCTGCCGATTTCACACGACGAGGTTTCTCACGGCAAAGGCTCACTCATAAAGCAGATGCCCGGAAAGTATGACGAGCAGTTTGCAGGCGTGAGAGCATTCATAACATATATGTACGCTCATCCGGGCAAGAAACTCGTGTTCATGGGAACTGAGATCGGACAGTTTGACGAGTGGAATCACGAAGAGGCAATTCAATGGGATTTGCTTGAATTTGAAAAGCATAAAAAGCTCAGAACATTTTTTAAGGAGCTCAACAAATTTTATCTTGACTGCAAGCCGCTCTACGAACTTGACACGGTCTGGAAAGGCTTTGACTGGATTCACCATGATGATTACACAAACAGTGTTATTGCATTCAAGCGCACCGACAAAAACGGTGATGAAATTGTTTCGGTATGTAATTTTCAGCCCATCAGGCGTGACGAATACTGCATCGGTGTTCCTAAATACGGTCTTTATGACGAGGTTTTCAACTCTGATGAAGAGCGTTTCGGCGGAAGCGGTGTTGTGAACGGTAATAATATCAAAACCGAGGTAATGAAAATTCACGGTTTTGATCAGGGACTTTCACTCACTCTCCCCCCTCTCAGCGTAATCTATCTGAGGTGTGCAAAAGAACTTGAACCCGATGAAGCTCAGAAATAAAATTGATATTTTCAGTCACAAGACTGTAATTAATAAGTTTAATAAAGATAATAAAATAAATATCGGAGGTATTTTAAGATGTTTCCAAAAAAGGAAGTAGTGGCTATGCTGCTTGCCGGCGGTCAAGGCTCTCGTCTTGGCGTGCTTACCAAAAAGCTTGCAAAGCCTGCCGTACCGTTTGGCGGCAAATATCGTATTATTGATTTCCCGTTATCTAACTGTGTAAATTCAGGCATTGACGCTGTAGGTATTCTCACACAGTACCAGCCTCTTGTTCTTAACGAATACATAGGAAACGGACAGCCGTGGGATCTTGACAGTATGCACTCGGGTGTAAACTGTCTCAGCCCTTATCAGGCTGTTGACGGTGCAGACTGGTACTCGGGAACAGCCAATGCAATTTATCAGAATATCAACTACATTGAGCGTTATAATCCTGAATATGTGGTCATCCTTTCGGGCGACCATATCTACAAAATGGACTACAACAAGATGCTTGAATATCATAAGGAAAAGAATGCCGCTTGTACAATTGCGGTAATTGATGTTTCGCTTGAAGAAGCCTCAAGATTTGGTATTCTCAACACAAATGAGGACGGCTCAATCTACGAATTTGAAGAAAAGCCTGCTCATCCAAAAAGCACTAACGCTTCTATGGGCATCTATATTTTCAGCTGGAAGGAACTTAAAAAGTATCTTACGGAGGATGAATTCAAAGAAGGTTCAAGCCACGATTTTGGTAAGGATGTCCTCCCTGCCATGCTTGACGCAGGTGAGCGTATGTTTGCATATCCTTTTGAAGGCTATTGGAAGGATGTGGGAACAATCGACAGCCTTTGGGAGGCTAATATGGATCTTCTCGATCCAAAGGTTACTTTAGACCTCAAGGATATCTACTCAAGAAACCCGATGATGCCTCCGCACTATGTTTCAAACGAGGCGTCAATCCAAAATTCACTCGTTGCCGACGGATGCAATGTTTACGGCAACCTTGAGTTCTCAATTCTCTTTGCAGGTGTTACAATCGGTAAAAATGCTACGATTAATTCTTCAATCATCATGCCCGGTGCGGTAATTGAGGACGGTGCCGAGGTTCAGTTTGCTATCATTGCCGAAAACACCGTTGTAGGCAAAAATGCAAAAGTCGGACAAAACCCCGAAGAAACGGAAAATATTGACGACTGGGGAATTACTGTTGTCGGTGCAAATACCGTTATCAAAGAAAACACAGTTATCAAAGCAAAAACCATGATAGACAGCGACACGGAGGTGGACGGCAATGAGAAGTAATAATGTACTCGGTTTCATCTTTGCGGCAACACTTGACGACAAAATCCCCGAGCTTGCATCTTCAAGAACAACTGCAAGCGTTCCGATCGGCGGAAAATACAGAATTATCGACTTTGACCTTTCAAATATGTCAAACTCAGGTATCAGCAATGTAGGCATAGTTGCAAAAAGCAACTTTCAGTCACTTATGGATCATGTGGGTTCGGGCAGTGCATATGACCTTTCAAAGAGAAGGAGCAATCTTTCAATTCTCCCACCATATGACGGCAAGGCTTTTTCAAGCTTTGTTGAAACAATCTACAATATGCACGGCTACATTGAGCATTGCCGTGAGGAGTATGTGCTTATTTCACAGGGCAATGTAATTACTAACATTGATTACACAGATGTTTTTGACTTCCACTCAAAGAAGAAGGCAGACATTACACTTATATATAAGAATCATGCAATTCCGCAGGGCTACGACAGACCGATTACCCTTGATGTAGATAATGACGGCAAGGTAAATCAGATTTTTGTAAAGCCCGGTGTTGTTGACAAAGGGGTATTCAACCACGCATATGGCTCTATTCTCATCAAGAAAGATCTTCTTATGAGTGAAATCCGAAACGCCATCAGCGTTAATCAGCTTGATGTAAGGCGACTTATTCAGAGCAGTCTGGGCAAATACAGTATTTATGCTTATGAAAATAAGGGTTACTGTGCGGCAATCAGCTCAATCAACGATTACTTTGAGTTCAATATGGATCTTATGAAAAAAGAAGTAAGGGATGAGCTTTTCAATCCGCAAAGACCTATCTATACAAAGGTAAGAGATGACGCTCCGTCACGCTACGGACTTACAAGCAATGTGAAAAATTCAATCATTGCACAGGGTTGTGTTATCAACGGTGAGGTTGAGAACTGCGTTATTTCAAAGGGTGTTTATGTCGGCGAAGGCGCAAAGCTTTCTAACTGTATTGTAATGCAGGACACAAAAATAGGTTGCAATACCAACCTCAACTATGTTATCATAGATAAGGATGTTACCATCAAGGATGGTCGATCACTTATGGGATATGATTCGTACCCCATTTATATTGCTAAAAAATCTGTTGTATAAAGTTGTTTAAACAGGAGGTAATCTTACAATGAGAATTTTATACTGTGCTTCAGAGGCTAATCCTTTCTGCGGCAGTGGCGGACTTGCTGATGTAGCAGGAAGTCTTCCGCACACACTTTGCAGAAAAGGTCAGGATTGCAGAATTGTTGTTCCGCTTTACGGCACAATTCCGCAGGAACTTAAAAACTCCATGAACTTCATCACAAACTTTACCGTGCCGGTTGCATGGCGTCATCAGTATTGCGGTTTGTTCTGGGCAAGATGGAATGACTGTACATACTATTTTATTGATAACGAATATTATTTCAAGAGAGGCACTCTCTACGGTCATTATGACGACGCTGAAAGATTCGCTTTCTTCTCCCGTGCAATTCTTGAAATGCTTCCTTACATTGATTTCCATCCCGACATCATTCATTGTAATGACTGGCAGACGGCTCTTGTTCCTGTTTACTACTATCTGTTCTATTCACACAGACCATGGTACTATAACATTAAGAGTCTGTTCACAATTCACAACATCCAGTATCAGGGTGAATACGGCTGGGAAGTTAACACAGAGTGCGTCGGCATTCCTGCATCCGAAACAAAGATTCTTGAAATGAACGGCAAACTCAATATGATGAAGGGTGCTATCGAAACAGCTACCCGTGTTTCAACTGTTTCTCCAAGCTATGCGGCTGAAATTAAAGACCCGTGGTTCAGTTGGGGACTTCATGACGAACTCAATCTTCGTCACTACAAGCTTTGCGGTATCAAGAACGGTATTGACACAGAAAGCTATAATCCCGAAACAGACTATCAGCTTTATCGCAACTATTCAAAGGACGATATGAGTGGCAAGGGCGAATGTAAGCGTGCTTTGCAGGAGCGTTTGTGTCTTGAACAGCGCTGGGATGTTCCGCTGGTCGGTATGGTAACAAGACTTGTTGCACACAAGGGACTTGACCTTGTAAGAATGGGCCTTGAGGAGCTTATGGACACAGAAAATATGCAGTTTGTAATTCTCGGTTCAGGTGACAAGGAGTACGAGGACTACTTCAACTATATGCAGGCAAAGTATCCGGGCAGACTTTGCTTCTGTCACGGCTTTGTTCCCGAACTTGCAAGAAAGATTTACTCAGGTGCAGATATTTTCCTTATGCCTTCTGCTCAGGAGCCTTGCGGTCTTGCACAGATGATTGCACTCCGTTACGGTACAATTCCTGTTGTTCGTGAGGTTGGCGGTCTTAAAGACTCTGTTTTCGACAGTGCCGACAACTACGGTAATGGATTCACATTCAAAAACTATGAATGTGCAGATATGCAGCTTGCCGTAAGACGAGCATTGTGGGGCATTCAGGACGACCAGGGTTGGCATCAGCTTATGTGGCGTGCTATGATGAGCGACAACAGTTGGGATCGTTCGGCTCAGGACTACATCAATCTCTACAACGACACCCTCAAGTGGGCTTAATCGTTCAGTCAAATTTTATAACAAAAAATTCAGTCGGAAAGCAGATTTCAAATTTGCTTTCCGACTTTTATTTTATTTGTAGAGGTGCACACGGTTCGCCTCTACAGTTTAACAATGACATTGTTGTATTTATAAAGCAAGTTGAATTCAAATATTGTACCGTTACTATCCGCCGCTACACAAACAAAAAAGGTTGGAAACTACTGCGGGGAGCAGTCGATTTCCAACCTTAAAGTTTTGCATTAGTTTTTCATCAGGTTCTCTTTATTGCGTGCGGAACACGAATTTTACCTGCAAGCTTACCAAGAGCAAACACAAGAATAATCTCGGGAATGCACTTAACGGCAACACTGATGAATCTTGCTGTAAGATAAACTGTGTACGGTGTTGAACCGCCGCCGTAGAGTGTGTAAAGCCAGAAAGCCGCAAGGAATGTTTCAACGCAGATCATATTTGTAAACCATGCAAGAACAACTCTGAGCGGAGTTACATTGTTCTTATAAAGAAACATACCGTAGATAAAACCAGTAATAAAACCGTTGATTGTAAAGCCGGGAAAATATGCGCCTGTCGGGGCAATGATAAATGAAAGAATATCTCCCAAAGCGCCGACAATTGCGGCAGGAATCGGTCCGAACATTACACCTGTTACGACAACGGGAAGGAACGCTGCGCTGAGCTTTACATTGTTTCCGAAAAACGGAAGTGTGCTGTTTGCGAAAAATCCGAGAACAATACGAAGTGCAAGCAGCATTGCAATTGCCGCAAGAGCATAGATACTCTTCATTTCAAGCAAAGAGCTTTGAATTTTTTTGAGTTGTGACATATTTTTTACCTCCTGAATCTCTGTTGTTGCTTCAGGAAGAAAAAAGCGGACAGATTGCTCTGCCCGCTGAATTATATGTCCCAAAGTAACAGCGGGATGCGAAATCTGTACCGCAGGATAAACCTTTCGTTCTTGCGGCAACTCCCCGTCCGCAAAACACTTCACGCACAAATTTCTACTCTGTGATAGATGCCTTTCGACACCGTATGCTATTATACGCCTGAATTTGCTGTTTGTCAACCAAAATTAATTTCGGGTTTACTGAACCGTTGCTTTTTTCTTCTTTGTAAGAAGGGCATCGAGGCTGTTGATAAGTCTTGAAAGCGGCTTGTAGATTATGAAAACAACTACCGAAACGATAAGTCCCTTAATGATGTTGAACGGACCTACGCAGTACAGGCAGAATGTAAATGTGCCGTCAATTGCAGGGAAAATTGCCTGTCCCATTTTGATAATTTCTGTAAGCGGCATAAATGACGAGTAGAGCGGAACAAGCACGAATGTGTTGAGAACCACACCGATTGCCGCCATTGCTACCGTACCCGTAAGCATTCCGACAATCGCACCGACTCTTGTTTTTTTGTACTTGTAGATGAAACCTGCCGGCAGGATAAACGAACAGCCGATGAGGAAGTTTGCAAGCTCCCCTACTCCGCCTGTGCTTGTGCCTTTGATAAGGAACTTAACGAGAATTTTCACAAATTCAATTACTGCACCGGCAATCGGACCCATGCTGAATGTTCCGACAAGAACGGGAACTTCGGAAAAATCGAACTCATAGAATGACGGTGCGATGAATCCGAGAGGAAATTCAAAGAACATAAGAACTGCCGAAAGCGCCGCAAGCATTGCGGTTACGGCAAGCTTTGTTGTCTTTGCCGTGTTGTCTGAATTGATTGTTTTTGCTTTTGATTTTGTCATTACGACCACTCCTGAAAAATTATTTCGAGTTGTCGGGAAAAAGAAAAATCCCGCTACAAATGTAACGGGATTGCGTACCAAAATAAAACAGACAAACCGCCTGTTCTGCCGCATCTTCTCGTATCCGGACTATAACCGTCGGTGTCTGAATTTCACAGACTCGGCAGGCTTTCACCTGTTAGTGGACTTTAACCACCGGTGGAGAATTTCACTCCGCCCCGAAGACAACTGTTGATTATATTATATGCCGATTTTCGGATTTGTCAATATCTCTTCAGTGTTTTGAGATATTTTTTCGTTTCATCGTCAATTCTGAAACTTTCAACGCATTTCCGAATCATTTTATTAAAGGTTGCGTTATCAAGCGAATTTGACTTTATGTACAGCATAGTCTGTTCTCTGCACTTTGCAAGTGCAGTTGCAACAAGCCAAGCCCTTGCCATACTCACATAATAATGCGGATTTTTCGCATTGTCGCAACATTCAAGCACCGTGTCTATGTACTCGTCTTCAAGATAATAGTCGAGCATCAGCACAAGACCTGCACGAATTATCCACGGATTATCGCTTTTTGTGTATTCACAAACATGAGGGAAAAATTCTGATTTGTACTTTTTTGTCTGCTTTAAATTTGCACAAAAGCCGTCGCAAACCGCCCAGCTGTCTATACGCTGTACAAAATCATCGCTGTACATCAAAAATTCTTCATAGCTTTCGGTTTTAAGCAAACCGATTACAATACCTCGCATTGTTTTTTCTTCATAAGAATTATCGGTTGTCTGCTCTAAAAAACTGCGTCCGTTGCCCTTAGAAATTTCCTTGCCGAGCTTTCGCATAACAGGCATTCTTACTCCGATAAAAAAGTCCTTGTCATTGTCGGGAATCAATGAGGAATGAAAGCTTCTGTACTTTTCATCGGCATATGAACGAAGTTCCTCTACAAAATCATCATAGTCATTTTTAGTCCAATTGTCTCTTACAAGCTCCATAATGCACCGTTATTTTTACTTATTATTTCTTTTGCTGTCATAAATTTCACATGGTGAGTTCAGGTCAAGATATGCAATATCGTGGTGTGGCACTCTGTCCTCAACCGGCGGAAGCTGCATATAATCACCGAAAACCATTCTGAGGTACTCGTCATAGCCCGACATACACGGCATTTTTATGCCCTCAAATGTGACATAATCAACGCCCGAATATATGTGTTTCGGATACTCAATTTTCATCCAATGAGGGCCTGAACAAAGCTCCGTTACACACTTGTTTTTATCAAGCCTGTACTTAATCATATGTTTTTCGGCAGTTCTCCAAATCTTTTCTCTAAGCTTTTTTCCTCTGAAAATTGAAAGCAAAGCCTTACTGCCTGCCCCCACAATTCCGCCGTGCTTTTCGGGAACAACCTGAGCCAAAAACAGAGAATAAAGCATTGTCCACACATACTGCATTTTGCGTGCAAAACGGCTGTCGGGACAAACATCAAGCGGAAAGACATCAAGCACAAGTCCGTGCGGAATATCAACCTCGGTCTGATTTGTCTTGACCATAGTGTAATTTGTGTCGGTTACGGTCATAAAAATATTGCCCGTGAACATATCGCTGTCGGTTTTGAGAAGTCTGAATCTTCCGTCTGCGCCCTGCTCGTGCCACAGCCTGTACAACTTTTCATAGTCATCTCGTGGGAGCATAACATCGACATCATCATCCCACGGAACAAATCCGCCGTTTCTGAGCGCACCGATTAACGCACCGCCGATGAGATAGAATGTGAGATTGTTCTTTTCGCAAAAGTCCCTGAAATACACGAGCATATCAAGCTGTTTAAGCTGTAACTCACGCAAAAGTTCAGGGGTAAGTTCTACTTTTTCAGTCATAAGTATCTCCGTAAATATCAAATACGGGCGGAGATTATCCGCCCAAAAATTATTTGTATGAATGACCGGGAAGTGTGTTTTCCCTGATTTTTCTTTTTACCTTTTCAATGTGTTCTTTCGCACCGCTGTTTTTGATTTTCTTCCGCCATGACGGAATCTGAATCAAACCAACAATTGTGCCTATTCCGTAGGCAACATGGAGCAACGGAAAAATGAACGGCAAAAACACAAACTGAGGCTGAACATTTTTCATTGTGCAACATCCGACAGCGTTTACAATATCAAACATTCCGTAGATTATCAAAAGAATGTACAAAAAAAGCGGAAGTCCGAGAAATGCAAGCACGGAACAGCCGAGAAGTGCCATTACAAAAAGAAACGGTGCAAAGTGAAAGTATGAAAGACAACCGGGACATTCCGAGAGTGTAAGTCCTATCCACCGTCCGTTTGAATACTTCTGCCTTATCATTCCGTGAAGGTCGTTTCGTGAATGCTGATACGAAATAATATCGGGGCAACAGCACATCTTGTAGCCCGCCATTCTAATGCGGTAGTGAAATTCATTATCCTCAGTTCTGCCGAGATTTTCGTTAAATCCGCCGACCTTGGCAATAACCTCTCTGCGGTAAGCCGCATGAAAAAGGCTGTCAAGATATTCCTTTTGCGCAAGCGGCCGTCTGTACGAAGCAACCGAACTGCCGAACAGAGAATCCTCAGCCGCAAGCAAGGTAAGCTTCCAGCTTGAAACATTTGAAGTGATATTCGGTCTGCCGCCGCCTACAACATTTTCGCCCTGCTTTATGTTATAAACATTTCGTGAAACAAAGTTTCTCGGAATTCTTGCGTGAGCGTCAACTCTTATGATAACATCGCCCTTTGCGGTCATCAGAGCGGCATTCCATGAGGTTGCCTGATTACGCTTTACGCATTGAACAACGGACACATTCCAAAAGCCGTAGTCGGTATCACGGAACTTTTCCATTTTCTCTTTAGTATCATCGGTTGACATACTGTCAACAAATACCACCTCAATTTTATCATGCGGATAGTCCTGAAGTGCAATATCCCTGAAAAGTCCGCTCAAAGCATTCGATTCGTTATAGGCTATCATACAAAGTGAAACTAACATATAATATCTCTGCTCCCTTCAAGCTCGAACAACCATTTTGCAGACATTGCAGAGGTTGTCAGAAAATAAGGTACGGCATAAAATGCCGGAACAACAAAAAAGCACAAAGCCGCCCAACCGATAAAACCGATAAACAGCTTTATTGTGGAGATGAAGTTCTTTATTGAAAAAGCCATCATTCTCGGAAGATAAATTCCGAGCGGCAGATGTTCGTTAAAACCGTAAGCCAAAAATGTATAATGAACAAAAATAATGTAACACACCACAACAACCGCAGTGCTGACGATAAACGCCAAAACAAGCAATACAACCACAACCGCCGTGAGTGAGGGTGAATTGTCAATTATTTTATCCGAAACCGCACTAAGATAATTGAACACATTGAGCAGACCGCTTATGATAAAAAACAAGCCGACTGAAATTACATCAAGAATAACAGACTTAAAAAATAATTTCGGCTTTTTATAATAGTAAAAAACATCAAGAGAACTGCACTCTCTGCCCCTGACTACATTACACACACTTCTGTAAACTCCGTTTATGAGCGGCAGACACACAACAACAAAAGCAAAAAATACAAGCCCAAAAATCATTGTAAGCATCTGCTGAGTCTGATTCGGATTTTTTACATTATAAAGTCCTGCCACAGACATTGCAAGGCTGAACGCAAACAGCCCTGTCAAAAATGCAAGCACAGCGACCATTACCTCTGAGATAATTACCGACCGGTTTCCCTCAAGAACCTTTTTTGCCTGTTTTCTAACAGTTTTTTCCGTATTCATTAGCATTCCCTTTTCATCTGAATTTGTTCATAACGAAACGCATTATTCTCCGTCAGTAAACATTCTGTACATTGCCTCAAGGCAAATCTGAGCGTGTTTAAAAAAGTTCTCCTTATCCATACTTTCGTCTGCATTATGCATACGGACATCGTCGTTTTTGAATGCAGGACCAAATGCAACACCGTTACCTCCGAGCATTCTTGCGTATGTTCCGCCGCCTGTTGAATAAAGCTCAGCCTTTTCACCTGTTACGCTTTCATAAGCGTCAGAGAGAAGCTTTACAAGCTTGCTGTCCTTATCGGCATAAAGCGGTTCTTCGTGATTGAGAACAGTAACCTTGAGGTCGCTGATTTTTGCAACCTTTTTGAACTGTTTGAGAACTCTGTTTACGCTCACGGTAACGGGATAACGGATATCAAACACAGCCTTTGCGGTCTGTCCCTCAATATTCACGCTGCTGAGGTTTACGGTGAGCGAGCCCGAAACAGCGTCGCTCATTTTAAGACCGAGTGATCTGCCATTTGTTTCCTTGTTAATTGCGTAGTCAATAAATGAACAGATTGAACCTGTTTCCTTTGTTGTGTAAACATTTGAGATAAGGTCAACAAGTGCCGCTGCGGCATTGTAGCCCTTGTCCGGTTCACACGCATGAGCCGCTTTGCCACGGCTGATTATCATAAGACCGTCAATGGTGTAATTAAATTCAAAATCACCGTCACTTGCGTCTGCAAGGCGCATGAGAGTCTGCTCGTCATAGTCTGATGAATCAAGCATTACATACGCTCTGTCGGGAACTGCATTAACTGCTCTGCCTGCATGGAACTGGCTGAGTGTTGTTGCATTATTTAAAAGTGTGCTGACTTCAAGCTGAAGAATACCCTTTTCGGCAAAGCAAATGCCGTAGTCGCTGTCGGGAGTGAACGCCATGTCGGGAAGTGGATTTTTCTTGAAATAATTTTCCATATCCTCCATACCCGTTTCTTCGCCCGTGCCGTAAATAGCACGCAGAGTGTTCACGCCCTTTACACCGCTGTCCTTGATTGCTTTCAAACAATAGAGAGTAACAAGAGCCGCACCCTTGTCGTCTGCAATTCCTCTGCCGTAAAGTCTGCCGTCCTTTTCGGTAAGCGCATACGGCGGAACGCTCCAGCTGTTTCCCGCAGGAACAACATCAAGGTGAGTAAGCACACCGCAAAGCTTTCCGCTGTCGCCAAGGGTGATATGACCGCTCTTGTCGGTTGTTCTCTCCCCTGTCAGTCCGAAATCTTCTGCTCTTTTAAGAATAAAATTCAAGGCATTATCGCACTCGTCATTCTTTTCACCGTCAACCGATTCAAAAGAAAGAAGTGTGTTAAGATCCTTTAAAAGTTCGTCTTTGAAGTCAAGTATTTTGTTTCCAAACATAATAAATACCTCCGTACTTAAATGCTGATTATATCTTTATCAGTTTTTATTTTTTCTTTTTTTAACTGTTTTAACGGTCACAATAACCGCACAGTAGATTAAAAATGCTCCGAATGTGCAAAGGCTGATTTTGACACCTGTTGAAAATCCGGGTGTTTCGTAGGTAAACACAATGTCACACTTTTCCCCCTTTGGAATCTTAACAGCCATAAAGCCGTAGTCAACCTTTTCAACATCTGCCGCCTTGCCGTTTACAGTTGCGGTAAAACCATCGCTGTAAGGAACGCTGAAAAACAACAGGTTATCGTCACCCTTTTTATTATTGTAAACAGCCTTAAAGCCGTTATCTGTATATTCAAATGAAGTACAACTGTTCAATGCTCTGAGATTACAAACCTTTTTGTAATCTGAATTACTGTAATCAAACTTTTCCGTAATGCTGTCGTAATCCTCCGGATGTTTGCCGTACAAAAGCTTGTACTTTTCATCGCTGTAGCCCGTAATATCGGAATACTTCTTCATAAGGTCACGGGGAAGAACCATTGCGTAGAGCAAAGCCTCGGACTTGTGTGCGTTCGTCACAAGGTCAAATTCTTCTTCGGCAATGAACTTATCAAAGGTGTATCCCATAGGAATGTAATATTCGTTGCGGTAAATATCAAAACGGTTCTGCGTTCTGAGATATTTCCAACCCGGCATTCTTGTGTTGCCGTTTTCGTCAACGAATGAATTCAGACTTCCCGATTTTCCGTCGCCACGGTAATCAAAAAGATACTTACAACTCAGAAACGGGCGAAGTCCGTATACATCAAGGTCAGGTCTTGACGCAACATCCCTTGTAATTCCGAGTGCATCGTAAAACTGCATTATAGATGTTGAAACAGAACTCTGAAAGCAGTTAATGCTCTGAATCTGCCAGAACATTGCCGTGTTGTCAACACATTCGTAAAAATCACTGCGAACATTGTCAATATCGGCAATTGTGATGCCGTCACGCCTGTTTATGATATCTTCTTTGATGGCATTTGTACTGCTGCTTGAGAAATAGCCTGTGGCGATTATAAAATATGAGGTGAAAAGCGAAACGCTCAGGATACCAACAGTGAGCATGACCGTAAATCTCTTTTTGTTTCGTCTGAATTTTTTGATGATGAGAACGAATGCAAGCAGACTTAACAAAGCCATAAGAACATAGAGCCAATAGCGTTCAAATGTTGCCTGAGTGCCGATAACCGTATTTTGAATATCGCCGCTCTCCTCATCCGTATAGCTCACAGGCATAAGACCTATCAGCAGAGTTGCGCCTACCGTAATTCCCGCCGACCAACGAATCGCCCTGTTCCAATCGGTTTTTCTGTTTTCAAACGCCTTGATTGTTGCAAGAACAAGCATAAGCACGCCCATATAGAACCATCTTGCGTAGTAAATTGAGCTGTTCATAAGCTGGAACATACTGTTCAAAACAGGCACACACGCAAACACAGCAAGCACGGCAAGAAGCTTTTTGAGCCAGCTTTTTCGGCAAACCTGAAAATATGCAATAACTCCCGTCATTCCGACAAGCGGCAACCATGCCGCAACAGACGCCCATCTGCAATTTGAGCCGGGTGTGAACACAGGAAACGCAGGCATATCTGCGGGGAAAAACAGGCTTAAAATTATCAGCCAGTATTTTTGCGGTTGACTGTAGACAAGCGAATCCCAGCCGTTCGGAAGCTCGGCAAGCCTTGGGTTTCCCATTAATCCGAGCACTGACGGCAGCAGTATGAATGCCGTTGCAAGGAATCCTATGATAACCTCAAGCGCAAGCAAGAGAAAATTTTTAACTTTAAATTTGTAGGCTTTGGTAAGCGTAATCATAAGAAAATAGATGATTACGAACAGAACCTGTCCCACAAAGAAGTAGTAGTTCACAACACAGGCGGAGAATACCGCAAGTGCGAACACTATTCTTTTTCCGTCATAGATGAATGCGTCAAGTGCCGCAAGCAACAGCGGAAACATTATCATCGGTTCATGAAAGTGGAAAAAGAACACATTGTAGATTGAAAATCCCGAAAATGCATACAGCAATCCGCCTACAAGAGCGAAATTCCTGTCAGCCACATATCTTTTCAAATAGAGATATGCGGAAAGTGACGCACAGCCGAATTTTAAAATCAGCAACGGTCCGATAAGATACGGTACAGCCTCACTCGGGAACGGAATTGTCAACCAAAAGAACGGACTGCCAAGAAGATAAAAGCTGAAGCTTGAGAGCATATCCGTTCCGAGGTCAACATTGTGCATCCAACCCATATCACCGTTTCTTACGGCGTCATGCACAAGCTGATAAAACGGAATTTCCTGCACATTGAAATCACCGTAATAATAGAAAACACCGCCACCCATTATGATAAACGGTAGAAAAAGTGCTGTTGCAGTTATAATTGATATAAGAAACACACGCAAACCAAATAGTTTTTGTGTTGGATATTTTTGCAAAATTCTGCTCGGCATAAAACCCTCCACGGAGCAAAAAGTCTGAAAAAATCTTTTTTTCGATAATTTCTTTACTTTTAAATTATGAATAGTATAATCAGTAATATAAATGTCCTTCACCATCATTTATTCAAAAGACACCTACATAATAGATTCAATTCGGAGCAACGCTCTGCTTTGCTTGCAGAGAACAGAGGACACTCGCATTTAGATTACATTATAACATAATGCGATACAAATTGCACTAATTTTTAGCAAAAAACAGGAGAAACTACCTATGAATATTTCACATTTTTACGCAATGCTTTCAAGAATGAGGTACATCAACCGTTGGGGACTTATGAACAACACACGCTGTGAAAACCTCAGCGAACACAGTCTTGATGTTGCAGTGATTGCACATTGCCTTGTTTTGATTCACAACAAGCGTTTCGGCGGTAATCTCAATGCCGAAAGAGCCGCATTGCTCGCACTTTTTCACGATGCAACCGAAATCATAACGGGCGATATGCCGACCCCCGTAAAATACTTCAACCCCGAAATCAAAAATGCCTATAAGGAGATTGAAACAACGGCAGGCAACAGGCTTGTGTCGATGCTTCCGGATGATTTTAAGAACGATATGGATAAAATCATCAAAATGAACGGTGCAGGTGACGATGAACTTAAAAAATATGTAAAAGCAGCGGACAAGTTTTCCGCACTCATAAAATGTATTGAAGAAATAAAAATGGGCAACAGCGAGTTTTCAAAGGCAAAAGAGGCAACCGAAAAATCAATTCACAACATGAATATGCCCGAAAACGAGGTGTTTGAAAAAGAGTTCCTTCCGTCCTTCTATTTGTCACTTGATGAACAGGATTGACAGTTACCGACAAAAAAATCAATATTTTCAGTCAGATTTTTCGCTAAAACTTTACGAAAAGGCGGATTTTAATTCTAATTTAGCATTAAAAGAAATTCTCATATGGTATAATAAACTATACTTATGTATTGTGTGCTTTTTACCCGATTGGAGGAGTAATATGCCAAATTACGAAAAAAACAGTCAGAAAAGCGATTTTGTTGACATAAGCTCAAATAAGCAGGTCAAAAAATTATATAATAAAAAAGGCAGACTTAAAAGAATTCTCTGCCTTGTGTTTTCAATAATCTTCCTGTTGGGCGGCGGCGGAATGCTCTACTACTATTCATTTCTTGACACTCTCAACTTCAAAGAGCTTGATGACACAAACAACAACACAGCAGCAACCAACTCATCGGTTGCCCCGCTTGAGAGTGATGCAACAAACCTTTCGCTTTCAGAGGGAGAGCTTCTGCAGAACTCCAAGGAGCTTAATGTTATGCTTTTTGGCGAAGACAATTCAAAAGGCGATAAACACGGCAGAAGTGATACAATGATCATGATGACCATTGATAACAATCACAAAAAGCTTAAACTGACATCATTCCAGCGTGACACATATGTTTATATCCCCGGTTACGGATATGACAAGCTCAACGCATCTTATAACTACGGCGGAGCAAAGCTTTCAATTCAGACAATTGAGGCAAACTTCGGCATCAAGGTTGACCGTTATGCGGTTGTTGACTTTGACAGCTTTAAGAAGATTATCGACACCCTCGGCGGTATTGATATGGAAGTTACTCAGGACGAAATTGACTACATCAACTATCAGATGTACAAGAACAATCAGGCTGACACAAGAACAACTATCACAGACGCACCCGGTACTGTTCATCTCAACGGTCAGGAGGCTCTTTGGTATGCTCGAAACAGAGGTCTTACAAAGGGCGAGGACGGCAACGAAATCGGTCTTGACGGTGATGACTGGGACAGAACCTCAAGACAGAGAAAGCTTCTTGAAACTTTGTTCACAAGTATGAAAAGTGCAGACCTCGGTCAGATTGTTTCAATTGTAAGCTCTGTCGGTCCTCTTGTAACAACAAACCTCAAAAAGGACGAAATCACAGCGCTTGTTTCTCACGCTCTCACATATCTTTCCTATGATGTAGAGCAGTATTATGTTCCTGAAGAAGGTCTTTGGTACTATGATGATAAAACCGAAACATGGAACGGTGCAATCACATCAACAATCAAAATTTCAGACCTTCAAGAACAGAGAAAGAAGTTTGCAAGCTTCGTTTTTGAAGAATTGTTCACAGGCGGTACTTCTTCAAAAGAAACAACCTCCGCATCAAATTAAATATTGAACAAAATGCAGACAGCCAATTATCGGCTGTCTGTTTTTTTACGGCTAACCGCCGGCAGCGTGTCGCTGCGCCCTGTTCGTGAAGATAGGTTAATTAAATGAAAAATTGAAAATGTAAAATGGAAAATTGCGGTCGTGAAGATAGTTTGTTTAAATACAAAACATATTATGCCCGAGCGTAACAATGCAGTTTTCTGCACAAACCGAGCCGTAGGGGCGGATATTATCCGCCCGCCTTGATGAATCTTTTTTGTTCAATAAATATGTTTTGATGTGATGAAAATAATGTATTGTCTGTAGGGGCGTTCATTGGACGCCCTCCTTGATGATATCATATGTTAAACACATAGATTCTGATATTATGAAAATTCCGTATTCATTTGTAGCGGCGAACCGTGTTCACCGCAACAATACAACAACCGCATTGCACATAAAACAAAAATGCATCAGAACCTTACTTGGAATCTGATGCATTTTATTTGTTTTATTATTATTCTATTTTCGTATAATAAATACTCAAAAACAGCTGATAAAATTCTGCCTCGCTGACATTGAATTCTGCGTACTTTGAACCCATTGTAACCTGACCGGGGACTGAAACCATATCAATTCCGTTCATACCGCCAAGCACAGCCTGCTGAGCAAGATATGACACCTTTGACGGGTTAAGATTTGTACATGAATACGGAGCGGACGCATTGAACAAATCAATTGGCGTGGTTAAATCTTCCTTTGTCTGCTGAAGAACCGTATTCATAAAAGACTGAATGTAAACCTTCTGTCTTTGCATACGCATATTGTTTGAATCGGTCTTGCTTGTATCACGGGTTCTGACAAAGCTTTCAGCCTGCTGTCCGACGAGGTGATAGCTTTCTCCCTCAACAAACTCCCCGATTGTTTCGGGTGACACAACATCAACACCGCCAACGCTGTCGTTGAGAGCGGAAATGCCGTCAAGGTCAAGCGAGAAGTATGTGTTAATCGGAATGTTATAGAACAGCCTCTGAACTGAATTTACGGTATTTTCACAGCTTGAATCCTTACCGTCACCGTATGAATACGAAAGACAAATCTGCTGTTTTTCCATGCCGGCATACGCACCGCCTGCTGAATACATTGTGACATCAACCATCGAATCTCTCGAAATGTTGAAGAGCGTTATTTTACCGTTTGAAGTGTCGATTGACACAAGCATAAGCACATCAGCCTGACCACCGCTCGCCTTGACTTTGCTGTTATTATTTTCGTCAAGGTTGCGCTTGTCAACACCGATACACAGAACATTCGTCACCTTTTCATTGAACTGATATGTTTCACCGTTGTATACGACATACTTACCGTTTTCCTCGGTTTCAATGCCCTGTGGGGCGGTAACATGAATATCAGTATTAAACAGCTCGTTTCCGCCCTGATAAATCAAATACGCAACCGTGCCTACTGTGAGTATAATTAAACCAAGTAATGTACAGCCGATTGACAAAAGCACCTTTTTCCAGGTTTTCATCTTTCGATGCTTTGAATGGTGATGATGCGACTTTGATCTATGCTTTTTGTAGTGATTTGTGGTGTTACTCTTCACGACAATGCTGTCGGAATCAACTCCGTACACATCTGTATATACTTTTTTCTTTTTCTTTATTAACTTGCTGTCCTTGAAAATATAACCTTCTATATCCAACCTTGAAGGATTGCTTATATGCTCCTTACTGTTCTTTTCTCTTTTCGATTCAAGAATTTCCGGTGTATTCGGATCAAGCTTGTTTTCTATATTTTCAGTTGTTGCCTCAGCCGAACTTTCATTTTGTCGGTTCATCTTTCTTCAGCACTCCCTGCACAAGATATCTTCCGTCACCGCTGTTTAAACATGTGCTTAAAACAAGAATTTTATCATCGGTAGTAAGCTCCGTATTTCTCTTGTTCACAGAAACAGAATGTGGGTTTTTAATCATATTGAGATAATCCGAAAATACATTGTCATCGGAAAAATCAAACGAATTCATAATGTGTCGGTTATCATATTCAAATGCTGACACAATTTCGTATGTAAGCTTTCTGTTGGGAGTGTAAACATAGATGTACCTGTTCTTGTTAAAGAAATCGGCATCATAAAAGCGATGGAGCGTTGCAAACATTGAGCCGTTTGCCATATTATGACCGTAAAGCACAGTCACTCTGTCGGAATAATCACGCTTGTTGCACATCTGCGAATAGATACTGCCCGAAAAGCTGTAATTCTTATAAATATCGTGGTCAAGATATAAGTTATCGTCAAGATGACTTTGCAAAACAGGATAATTTACATTTGTATTCGGAATGTAAATCCACGAATAAATGTCGCTGTTCTGCTGTTGAAGCGACTTGAAATCAATCGGATTTTCGACCTTTTTCACATTGATTGACGGTGAAGTCACTTCTGTTGCAGAGGTTGTACCGTTTTCAATGCCTGACGCATACGAGCCTGCGATGTTATCAAGACTTTTTCGTTCGTTATTTTCATTTAAGTTTTTAACGACTATGTACGCAAGTGTGCCGATAATTGCAGCCACAAGCAAAATAATCAAAGCTATAAGAAATTTGTTTCTTTTTCTGCTCATATCAAAAACTCCCAATCGGTTATATTGTATCATTTTTGTGTCAGTATGTCAATTAATCATTACTTGTTAGTAAAATTTTATTACAATTTACAAACTTCTGCATCTGCAATACAAAACCTGATTATTCAAACATCTAATGAATAAAAAAGAGACTTCCTTATGAGAAGTCTCTTGATTTTTAGTTAAGGTTGGATTATTTGCTCTTTACAAGCTTAAATACAGCCGCGCCGCAAGCCGCAAGAGAAAGAACTAAAATTGCATACGGTACAACATCGCTTGCGCCTGTCTTTGGTGAAGTTGTTGAATCATCTTTCTTTGCCGTAGCTGTAGCAACAGGACCTGTTGTGCCGCCGCTGCTTGCCTTACGGTAATAAGGAGTACAAACAATGTCACCTGAAATAATAATATTCATATTAGCATCTGTATACTTGCTGTCGGTTCTGAAAGGACCGCCCGAAATTTCCCAGTGGTCAAAAGTATAGCCGTCATATGGAAGCGGCTCAATAAATACATGCTGTTCGCCCTTTTCGTCAATACCTGTTGTGAACTTATAATCACCGTCACCGCCCTCTGTCGGAATAACTTCAACCTTATATTTGAATGTACTCGGTTCCGGACTTGCGGCAGCAAATGCGGGAACTGCCGACAATAACATCATCATAACTGCAAATAACACAGCAATTGTCTTTTTCATCACATAATCCTCCTAATTTAACCCGTTCTAACTTTGGAATATGATACTATTCAAAATTTATACTTAATTATAGCACATATTCATTTATGTGTAAAGTCTAAAGAAACAAAAATATTTTTTCAATACAACCAAAAATATGGGCTGTTTCTTGTTAAAAACGCAAAAAATACAGTTTTTTTACACCGAAAGCTATTGCATATAAACTGCTGAAAATGTATAATAAGGGGGAGTAATTTTAATTACCTTGAAAGGAAAGCTATTATGAATATTTCATCAATACAGGAACAGATTCTCAAGCTGAAAAAGGAAAAAGATGTCTGTATTCTTGCCCACAGCTATCAGGCGCATGAAATTCTTGAAATTGCAGATTACACAGGCGACAGCTACAAGCTGAGTGTTGACGCAAGCAAAGCCGAAAACAAGAACATTCTTATGTGCGGTGTAAGATTTATGGCTGAAACCTGCAAAATTCTTTCACCTGAAAAAACTGTTTACCTTGCACAGCCTGTTGCCGGCTGCAGTATGGCAGACCAGATGGACAAACAGCTTATTTCTCAGGTTAAGAAAATGTATCCCGATTACACAGTTGTTGCATACATCAATACTACGGCAGAACTCAAAACAATTTGCGATGTATGCGTAACAAGCTCATCGGCTGTTAAAATCGTAAACAATCTTGACAATAAGAACATTCTCTTTATCCCTGACTGCAACCTCGGCGACTATGTTGCAAAGCAGTGCCCCGACAAGAACATCAAGCTTCTCAACGGAGGTTGCCCGATTCATGCCTGCGTAAATGTTGAGGATGTTAAGAAGGCTAAGGAGCTTCATCCGAACGCACTCGTTCTTGTTCATCCCGAATGCACTCCCGAAGTTGTTGCTATGGCTGATTATGTCGGCTCAACATCGGGCATAATGAATTATGCAAAGGAATCCGATGCAAAGGAATTCATTATCGGTACAGAAATCAGCATTGCCGAACATTTGCAGTATGAATGTCCGGACAAGAATTTCTACGGTCTTACATTAAAGCTCATCTGCCCGAATATGAAATCAACAACACTTGTTGATGTTTACAACTGCCTTAACGGCAACGGCGGAGAAGAAATCAAGCTTGACGATCAGACTATCACAGACGCAAGAAAGTGCATTGACGAAATGATCAGACTCGGCTGATAAATTACTTATGAACGCAAATCTGTTCGGGAGGAATAAATGACTAACAAAGCATTGATTGCAATGAGCGGAGGAGTTGACAGCTCGGTTGCCGCATTTCTTACCAAGGATATGGGATATGACGCAACGGGCATTACCCTCAAGCTCTTTGATAACGAAGATATCGGTGAAAAGCGAGAAAAAACCTGTTGTTCTCTTGATGACATTGATGATGCAAGGAGAGTTTGCCTCAAACTCGGCATTCCCTACTATGTCTATAACTTCAAGGACAGCTTTAAGGAAAATGTAATCGACCGCTTTATCAGAGCCTATGAAAACGGTACAACACCGAATCCCTGCATTGACTGCAACCGCTTTATCAAATTTGAAAAGCTCATTCGCCGTGCAGAAGAGCTTGACTTTGACTGCGTTGTCACGGGGCATTACTCAACAATTGAGTATGACAAGGGTGCAGACCGCTATTTGCTGAAAAAATCGGTTGACAGCACAAAAGACCAAAGCTATGTGCTGTACTGTCTTACACAAAGACAGCTTGCAAAAACACTTCTTCCGCTTGGCACATATACAAAGGAAAAGGTGCGTGAAATTGCAAATGAGCTTGGTTTGATAAATGCAAGAAAACACGACAGTCAGGACATTTGCTTTGTTCCCGACGGGGACTATGCAAAATTCATTGAACAGTACACGGGCAGAACTTATCCTAACGGTAATTTTGTTGATACCAAAGGTCATATTCTCGGTGAACACAAGGGAATTATCCGTTACACCGTAGGTCAGCGAAAAGGTCTTGGACTTGCACTCCCCCACCCTATGTATGTTAAGGAAAAGAATCTTGACACCAACGAGGTTATTCTCTGCGATAACAACGAGCTTTTCTCAAAGGAGCTTTATGCAACGGACATAAACCTCATCACCTGTGACAAAATCGACAAGCCGATTAAAGTCAAGGCGAGAGTTCGTTACAGCCAGCCCGAAAAGAACGCAATCGTTGAACAGATTGACGATAACACCCTGCACATTGTCTTTGACGAACCGCAAAGAGCAATCTCAAAAGGTCAGGCAGCAGTCCTCTATGACGGTGAATATGTAGTTGGCGGCGGAACGATTATATAAAGTTTTATAATTATGATGATTTTAGAGAGCGTGATTTCACGCTCTCTTTTTAGATTGATAGCATTGCGATTATATTTCAGGCAGGAAAACACGGTTCGCCATGAAACGAAACAATCAGCTATTACCGATTGTTTTGTGTTTGCACACAAAACAAATGGCGAACACGGTTCGCCGCTACAGTAAAACAATATATTTGCGACATTTATATACTTAAATATATCATATAATTTGTACGATTACCCGCGGGATAACACGGTTCTCCCGTACAGATTACACACTATTTTCATCTCCTCAAAACATTTTATTAAACAAAAAATTTCATCAAGGCGGGCGTCCGATGAACGCCCCTACTTCAAACATAAAAAGTCGGCAAGACAGTTTAATTTGCGTACTGTCTTGCCGACTTATATTTTTACTTATTTACACTTTTTTCAAAAAATGATTACCATGTGCCGACATAAGCATGACCCTTTGAATCATACTGCGACTCTGTATAATAATTGAGCGAAGTGCCGTCAAAACCGATATCAATGGTCTGACTCGAACCGTTTGTGAAAATAATGTAATCTACAGTTTTCGGAACTTCAACCGAGTAAACCTTCTGACCATAGTCATTTGTGTTGAGATATGTCATCGCAACGCCCGGCCATGATTTTGTAGATGTACCGTCTTCAGCCCATGAGTAGCAGTAGAGTGTACCATCCCAGTTGAGTGAATCCGTAAATTTAACTGTATAGGTTGATGACGGAGTAGTTGTAGGCTCTGTAACAGGAGCTGTTGTTGCAGGAACGGTTGTCGGAGCAACTGTCGGCTTTTCTGTTGCCGGCTCGGTAACAGGGGCGGTTGTCGGAGTAACTTCCGACTCATAGTAAGTGCCGACATTTCCGTGACCGTCAAGCTTTGCGACATACATCTGAATGTATGTTGCATCTTTAACGCTTACGATATCATCCTCGCCGTCAGCGTCACATCTTGCGGCCGCGATAAGAGCCTTATCTGAGAGTGTTATAAGCTTCACAATGTACTTCTGAACCGCTGTTGCGTCAAGTACATTAATCGCACCGTTGAAATTAACATCACCGATAAGGATTTTTTCCGTCGGCTGTGTAACGGGGGCTGTGGTAGGAGTTACCGTTGAAGGAGCAGTTGAAGGACGCTCCGATGATGTGTAAAGATAAACAACATTGATAATACCCGATGAAAGGTTGCCTGACGCATTTACGGGAGCAATAACATCTGTTCTGCCCGGAAGCGGAGAAGTTTTGTATGTATCGTCGGAAGAAACCTTTGACTGAATTAAAATTTCATCATCGGCAATCTTTTCACCTGTTGTGGCGTCAATGTGGCTTGTGATAACCTTGCTGCTAAAGCTGAGTTTCTTATTCTGAACCCATGCCTCGCCCGAAACAAGGTAGCCTGTCTCGTTTGCACCCGGCTCCTGCTGTGAGTTTGTGTGGAACATTACATATGAGCTTGGTGCAGGAATTGTGCATTTGAGCCATCCGTTGCCCTCACTTGTCATAACAGTTGCGTTGTTCCACTTGCCGTTAGGCTCTTCGCCGCCGTCTGTGTAAGCATAGCAACGAACATTTGACCAGTTGTTTGAGTTATAGTAGTGAACAACCGAACTTGTGCTGTCAAGTGCCTTATAAACAAAGTTAATGGTTGTGTTCGTACCGTTAAATGTACCTGTTGTGTTGGCAGGATACTTGTCTGTGTCAAGCTGATAGCCCTGAATTGATGTGAACGGAACGCTGTAGCTGTCGCCTTCACGATACTTTGTTGAAACGGTATCCTTAATTGACTCACCGTTTTCGTCAACATAATTTACCGTAACATAGCCTGAACGAATACCGCTGGAGCTGTAAACATAAGTTACATTGTAGTTCTTTCCGCCTGTAACAGTACCCGAAGTGACACCCTGAGTATCCTTGAGAGTATAATCATAAAGGATGGTTGTGTCGGGGTAAGTACGGTATGTTGTACCGTCAGCATATTTTGCTGTTGATGTCTTTAGAACATTTCCTCTGTCATCAATATGTTTGATTGTTACAGTACCGAATGTTTTTTCACTAACCTTGAGGTTATCAAATGTTGAACTCTGAACAAGCACACAGGCGCTGTTTGCAGAAACTGTATATGTGTTGCCCGAAACTGTGCCAAGACTTTTAAGACCTGCCGTCGTACCGTCTGCAACTACTGTCCAGCCGCTGCCGTCAAGTGTAATCGGCCAATCATTTGTTGAACTTGCGTTTACAAGAACACAAACCTTGCCCCACTCATTTGACTTGTTGTTTGAATATGTGTAAGCAACAACATCACCGTGTGTTGACTGGAATGAAGGAGTGTTGAAGGTTGAACTCTTCATCGGAGAATAGTTTTCTCTGATTTCATGAAGTCCCTTGTAATAAGCGGCAACATCCGAGTAGGTCTTTACTCTTGACCAATCAATCTCATTTATTGCGTCGCTTGATTTGTAACTATTTGTATCACCCTGTTTTGTACGGCAAAATTCCGAGCCTGCCGTCATAAACGGGATACCCTGTGAAGTAAGGAGAAGTCCCATTACTTTCTTAACCTGTCCTTTGAGTGATGAAGATGTTGAATTCCAGCTTGATGAGCCGTTACTTTTTACAATTTTATCCCAGAGGATAAGGTTATCGTGAGCGTCGGCATAAGCAATTGTCTGTGAAGGAGCCTGAGCCGAAAAGCCCTTGCCGGTTACACCGTTTGCAACCGTTCCGGCCTTATCGGTGTTGCCCTGAACAAATCCCTTATCGGAACCGTCTGTGCTTCCCTTAATTGCATCACGGTAGCTGTCGCAGAACATACCTACTCTTGAATTGAGTGAACCTGCCCTTGACTGCGAGCAACCGTCGGAAATTGCAACTGAACCGCCTGTCCACGGTTCACCGTACATGAGAATCTTTTTACCCGAACCGTCTGAATAAAGTCCGTCAAGAGCAGAACGGATATCGTTCATTGTTGTGATATCGTGAATACCCATAAGGTCAAAACGGAAACCGTCAATGTGGTATTCCTCCGCCCAATACTTTACGGATTCAATCATATACTTTCTGTACATCAGCTTATCTGACGCAGTTTCGTTACCGCAGCCTGAACCGTTTGAATATGCTGATGACGAATTCATTCTGTAGTAGTAACCCGGAACAGTTCTGTTAAAGCATGAATCCGTTGAGAATGTGTGGTTGTAAACAACATCCATTACAACTGAAATTCCCCTGTCATGAAGAGCCTGAATCATCTGCTTGAACTCAGTGATTCTTGTGTTGCCGTCATATGGATTTGTTGAATATGAACCCTCGGGAGCGTTGTAGTTCACCGGATCATAACCCCAGTTACGGTTTGAAGAAGAACTTGCAACATCTTCCTTTACCGAACCGTAATCATAAACAGGCATAAGCTGAACGCAGTTAATGCCCTGCTCAACAAGGTAGTCAATGCCTGTTGAAACGGCTGATGAACTTGTGTCTGAATTAAGAGTTGTGCCGCCCTCGGCAAATGCAAGGTACTTACCCTTGTTATCCTCACTCACACCCGAGTTTTTGGAAACTGAAAAATCTCGCACATGAACTTCCCATACAGCCGCCTCGGATGCGCTGTTAAAGAGAACATGCTTATCGTCCGACCAACCGCTCGGATCGGTTGAGTCAAGGTCAACAACCATTGAACGGTTGCCGTTTACACCGACAGCCTGTGAGTAAACATCCTGTGTTTCCTTGGTTGTGCCGTTTACTGTTACAAGATATGTGTAATATTTGTTTTTGTAATCACCGCTCAGATTAAGTGACCAAACACCTGTTGAGCTGTCTTTTTTCATATCATAGGTGCCGATTGCCGAAGCGCCCGCCTCGTTGTCAGAACCTGTTGTGTAGAGCTTGAGCTTTACGGATGATGCGTCAGGTGACCAGGTTTTCCATGTTGTGGAGGTTTTGCTATACACTGAACCGAGTCCCGATTCGTTATACGCTTTGCTTGCATAGCTTTCAAGATAGTTTGCATTGTAATAATTGCCTGCTGAAACCGATTCATTGCTTGTTACTGCCGCATTTGAGGCAAAAGCCGACATACCTGCAATCATGGACAGAGAAAGAAGAATCGATAACGGTTTGCGTAATCTCATATTTTCACTCCTAAATATTATTTCGCACAAAGTACTGTACGATAAGTATATTTTAACATTTATAAATACCGTATTTTTCCTATTGAGAACTAAAAAACATCTTCAAGCCAAACTTTGAGAACGCTTTTTATACATTATGCACAAATAAAGATTGACATAAAACAACAATTAACTATTATTGCAATATTTCAGCAGTCAACTGTCGCCGATATGTTATTTGCCGTTTGACGGAAAAATCTGACTGCACTGAAATTATATACCATATGTAATATTTTATTACATATTATTAAGATTTTATCGAACTAAAGTTTTTATTGTTATATAATTCTTTAACTGCGGTTTACATTCATTTGTCATTATGTACAATTTATTACTGATACATCACCGTTTGTTTACAAATTACCAATATTTTTGTAATAATATTGACAATATCGCAATATAATAGTATTATTATCCTGTGGCCGGTTATCATCCGGAGGGAAAAAATGATAACCTACAAATTGAATCATACACCCGAAGACGGGTTTAACACCTTTGGGATAAGCGCATTTTGCGGCAAAAAGCTTATAAAATCCGTGTCGGGAATCAGCGAAAGCTTTCGTGAAATGACGGAGCTTGTCGAAATGTGCAACGAACTTGAGCTTGAACTCTGCCAGCTTGACGATATCATCGAAGATTATCTTACTGATTTCACACTTTAATTTGCAAAGACTTTAACTTTTGTCATAATCGTGGTACAATAGTGTTTAATGTTATATCAGACATTATATATCAGACAATAAGGTGATATCATGATTTGCAATTTATGTCCGAGAAAATGCGGTGCTGTTCGTACTGCCCACAGCGGAAACGGATTTTGTAAAATGGGAGAACTGCCCGTTGTTGCAAGAGTTGCTCCGCACTATGGCGAAGAACCGTGCATAAGCGGCACAAAGGGCAGCGGAACTGTTTTCTTTTCGGGCTGTACAATGAGATGCGTGTACTGCCAGAACTACGAAATTTCAAACGAGGACAGCGGAAGAACAATCACTCCCGAAAGACTTGCGGAATGTTACAAAGAGCTTGAGGACAAGGGAGTGCATAACATCAACCTTGTAACGGCTGACCATTTTGCACACGCTGTTGTTAAAAGTCTTGAAATTTACAAACCGAGAATTCCGATTGTATATAACTGCAGCGGATACACAAGTCCGAAAACTCTCAGTATGCTTGACGGACTTGTTGACATTTATCTTCCCGACTTTAAATATGCAGATGATTTTCTTGCGGTAAAATACTCTTCCGCACCGAATTATGTCAACACGGCTGTTGCCGCAATTCACGAAATGACTTTTCAGGTCGGTCTGCCTCAGTTTGACGATGACGGCATTATGAAAAAGGGCGTTATCGTAAGGCATCTGATTTTGCCTGCCCACACAAAGAACAGTCTTGAAGTGCTTGATATTGTAAAACGCAGATTCGGCGATCAGGTTTTGTTAAGTCTTATGTGTCAGTACATTCCTATGGGCAAGGTCAGCGACAAAGAGTTTTCACGAATTAACCGTAAAATCACACGCAGAGAATATGACAAGGTAAAGCTTGAAATGATGCGACTGGGAATTGACGGCTTTACACAGGTGCTTTCTTCCGCAGATGAAAGCTATGTCCCCGAATGGGATTTTGAAGGATAATTTTTTGATTAATGGAACTCTTGTAGCGGCGAACGAGGTTCGCCGCTACGAATGAATACACAATTTTCTTCTTATTAAAATCTATGTGTTTGAACATATAATATCATCAGGGCGGGCGTCCAATGAACGCCCCTACTGATTTATTTTCAAAAACAAAACGGTCAAGAAACATTTTTTAGTTTCTCGACCGTTTTTTATTCAACCGTTTGTGACGGTTTTACATACAGGGTTTTGTTGTTGACATAAATCACCATACCGGGTTTTGAGCCGTTTGGCTTTGACACATAGCGAACAAGTGTGCAGTCAACGGGAACCTGACTGCTGTTTCTCGCCTTACTGTGATATGCCGCAAGCCGTGCCGCCTCGTAGATTGCCGTGTCGGAAATCTCTTTGCCGTCCGAAACAACAATTACATGAGAACCGTGAATGTCTTTTGTGTGCAGCCACATATCGTTCTTTGACGCTGTTTTCAAAGTCAGCTTATCATTCTGGCGGTTGTTTCTTCCGACAAGGATTTTAAAACCGTCACTTGATTCAAATTCGAGCGGCGGCAAAGTTGTCTGACGGGGCTTTTTGCCCTTTTGAACCTTGAGATAGCCCTGCTCGGTAAGTTCCTCACGAATTTGCGCAAGGTCTTTTTCATTCTCCGCACGGTCAACCGTATCGAGAACCGAGTTAATATAATCAAGCTCTTCCCTGCCCTTTTCAAGCTGTTCTTTGAGCATAATTTCGGCATTTTTAGCCTTGCGGTAATCCTTGTAATACTTCTGGGCATTTGCCGAAGGTGAGATTGCCGGATTAAGCTTTATGCGTAAAATTGCGTTGTTCTCATCGTAAAAGTTTTCAACATCAACATACTCCGCACCACGCTCAATGCGATAGATATTTGCCTGTAAAAGGTCACCGCATATGCGAAGATGCTCACGGTCTGCACAGCGTTCAAGCTCACTATTCTGCTTTGCAATTTTTCGTGCAAGCCTTTCAAGTGTGTTGTTCAAAAGCTTTGTAAGGCTTTGTGATTTCACCCTCATTCTGTCACGACTGTCACGAGCTTCATAGAATCCGTCAAGCAAATCGGAGAAGCTTTCCTTACTCTCAACCTTTGCAAAATCGCCGTACTGCTCAACATTCATAAAGCAGAAGTCCATAGGCTTGCCGTCCTCACGATAAACCACAACAGGCTTGCCCGAACAATCGCTGCAAACGCTTTTCAGCTTTTCAATTTCAACTGCGAGTCGGTCAAAAAGCACACCCTCAATTCTGTTTGTTGCGTCCTCCATAACCTTGTATTCAATCTCACGGCATACAATCGGAGAAACGCCCTCAATTGTCCTTAACAGCGCCTTGTTAAGCGGCATTTCCGTGTCAAGATTTTTTACGGCTGTACACACATCAAGCACCGAACATTTAAGCAGATTCAGCTTGTTCTGCGATTCGGGAAGTTCGTATTTTATATTCGGCAGTACAAGTCTTTTACTGCTCATTGTAAGATCTACACGCTTGAGTGAATCGATGATGACGCCGTTTGAATCGACAATAATTATGTTGCTGTACATACCCATAATTTCGCATACAACAGTTATCATCACAGTATCGCCGAGTTCGTTCACGCACTCGAAATCGAGCATAAGAACACGGTCGCAACCGTTCTGGCGAAGTCCCACAAGCTTTCCGCCGCCGATTCTTTTTCGCAAAAGCATACAGAACATCGGAGGTTGTGCAGGATTTTCGGGTGTTGACGAACAGAAGTTCACTCTCGGTGAATTTGCTCGTGCAGAAAGCAACAGCTTTTTGTTACCGGAAAATGTTCTCAGCCCGAACACAAGCTCCTCTCTGTTCGGCTGATAAATCTGCGACACCCTTGCACCGAGAGCCTCTTTTTCTATTTCACTTTTAATATGTCTTAAAAAAATTCCGTCAAGCGCCATAGTAACTCCGTAAATTATTTGTGATATTTACCGTTTGATGAAATTTCAAATGCACGGTAAATCTGTTCGCTTAAAATCATTCTTGCCATTTGGTGAGGGAAGGTCATTCTGCTCATTGAAAGACGGACATCCGCCCGTTTTTTAACCGATTCGTCAAGTCCGTAGCTGCCGCCGATAATAAAATCAACGGTGCTTTTTCCGCTTACGGACGCATTGTCAATTAGCTTTGAAAGCTCCTCACTCGACATAGGCTTTCCCTCAATACACATTGCAACAACATAATCCGAAGGCGAAATTTTTTGCATGATTCGTTTTCCCTCAGAGAAAATAACCTCATCAATCTGCGACCTATTCGGTATGTTGCTCTTAATGCGTTCTTCTGAAAGCTCAATAATATTGAATTTACAAAATGCGGTCAAGCGTTTTGCATACTCTGCAATTGCGTCGGTAAAATATTTTTCCTTGATTTTACCGATACAAATTATGTTAATCTTAATCATATTCCTCTTGTTTGTTTAAGGTTAAAAGATGATGGCTTTTGTTGTGCTTACACTCGGAGCAACATCAAGCGAATAATCGCTTTTGTACTTCATTCCGTTTGATGTGAGCAGGTCAACGGATGTTGACATTGCAAGCGGAACGGTATTATTTTCTTCGCTGAGATGACCGAGCATAAGTCTTAAAGTTCCCTTTTCAACTAGGTTAACAAGTTCTTTTGCACATGCCTCATTTGAAAGATGCCCTCTGTTTGAAAGGATTCTCTGCTTTAGCGGATAAGGATAAAATCCGTTTTTGAGCATATTGATATCGTGATTTGACTCAAGCACAACAAAGTCGCTCTGCTCTGCGGCAGTTCTGACATCGGGCAACATAACGCCCATATCGGTTGCTATAAGTGCGGATTTTCCGTCGGGAGCAGTAACACGGTAGCAACAGCTTTCCGCTGCATCGTGGGGGGTGTCAATTCGCTGAACACGCATATTGCCGATTACAACCTCGTCAGTTATAACATCTGCATCCGTGTTTGGATCAAGCTTATTACCTGCCCTCAAAGCATTGAGCGTACCAAGACTTGAATACACCTTAAAGCCGTAACGCTTTGCAAGCACACGCAACGCACTGCAATGGTCAGTGTGTTCGTGAGTTATAAAAACCGCCCCGATACTGCCCATATCAAGTCCGTTTGCAAGCATGGCATTTTCAATCTGCTTGCATGAACGACCTGCGTCAATCAGTACGCCTTCGCTTGCCGAACCTATGTAGTAGCTGTTACCCTTACTTCCGCTGAACAGCGGTACTGCTCTTGCCAAAACAATCAATCCTTATCTTTAGTATAACGAATATGATAACACAAATTTTAAAATTTGTAAATTATCTCACAAAAAAGCCGTTCTCACAAAGAAAACGGCTTTGATTTCTAATTAAATTTTAGTCAGGCACCGAGCTCCTGCTCGTTGTCTCCTGTAAAATACACCTTTTTGATATCTGCACCAAGCCCTCTGAACTTTTCAACAACATCTTCATATCCACGCTCAATGAACTGAATATTTGAAATCTCTGTTGTACCGTTAATTTCAAGAGCGGCAATAATCATAGCCGCACCTGCACGAAGGTCGGTTGCCTTAACGGGAGCCGCTGTGAGCGGGACACCGCCCTCAATGATTGCAAGTCTGCCCTCAACAGAAATCTGCGCACCCATTCTGATAAGCTCGCTGACATACTGATAGCGATTATCCCAAACATTCTCGTTGATGATGCTTGTTCCGGGAACGCTCATAAGCAATGCAGCAAACTGCGGCTGACAGTCTGTCGGGAAGCCGGGATGCGGCATTGTCTTGATATTACAGCGCTTTAGCGGAGCAGATGACGCATCAACCTTGAGAGCCTCATCATATTCCGTAATCTTAACACCCATCTCACGCAGCTTTGCGCTGATTGATTCAAGATGCTTCGGTGTAATATTCTTTACCGTAATACAACCTCTTGTTGCGGCGGCGGCACACATATATGTTCCTGCCTCAATCTGGTCGGGAATAATCGAATAAGTAATGCCGTGAAGATACTCAACGCCACGGATTTTGATAACATCCGTACCTGCGCCCCTGACATCCGCTCCCATTGAATTAAGGAAGTTCGCAAGGTCAACAATATGCGGTTCTCTTGCGGCATTTTCAATAATGGTCTGTCCCTTTGCCTTTGATGCGGCAAGCATAATGTTCATTGTTGCACCAACGGACACAACATCAAGGTACACATGTGTACCGACAAGGCTGTCGCATTCTGCCTCTATAATCGCACCGTCAACAAGCTGAGTTGTCGCACCGAGAGCCTCAAAGCCTTTAAGATGCTGGTCAATCGGACGCACACCAAAGTTACAGCCGCCCGGAAGAGCCACCTTAGCCTTGCCGTACTTGCCCAAAAGTGCGCCGAGGAGATAATATGACGCTCTCATACCTCTTACAAGGTCGGTCACAGCATTGCATGTGCGGATTTTTGTAGGATCAATATATAAGGACGAACGGTTGATTCGTCTTACATTAGCACCCATCTGCTGAAGAATTCTGCTGATAAGTGATACATCGCTGATGTTAGGAATATTTTCAATCTGGCATGGCTCATCACAAAGAATAACTGCCGGAATAATTGCAACGGCTGCATTTTTCGCACCGCTGATTGTCACTTCACCCGATAATGGCTTTCCGCCGGTAACTACGAACTTCTCCAATTGTTACACCCCAATTAATGTGTAGAAGATACTTTTAACTAAATAAGCTAAATATCTGAAAATGTATATTTATATAGTGTATAAGTAAAAATCAAAAATTATACGAATCTAAAATTCATAATGAGAACTAATTTGTTACATTTTATTAAAAACGAATCCACTCGGTTACGCAGATGTAATTTAACAATTCTCTTACAGAAAATGATACTACAAAATTGTAGTAAAGTCAACGGAATAATAAAACTGTAATCTATTTTTGGGCAAGTTGTACTCAAATTATTAATTTGTTGCTTTTTTTGTTTTTAATATAACCAACCATACTTTTTTAAATCGTTTTTTCCTAAAAAGAAGTAATTAATCAAAGCAATTTTTTGTAAAATAATTACAAATTGAAACAAGTGTTATTTTCGTGTTATCATCAGGCATCTGAGCATTTTACAATTCAAATTGAACACAGAAAAATATCGTTCCGTCATTTCTATGATAATTTTACACCTTCAATCTTCTTTTTTCAAATTTAAAATTAACTTTCTATACTATATATACTTTCCAAACGGACACAATAAACAAGTGATACTTTGGGGCAAAAAAACTTGAAAAACATTACATTTTTTCGTGTGTGTCTATTGACTTTTTAAAAAGGGAATGCTATATTATAATTAACATATGAGCATATTTTCATATGTTCAAGTATAACTATTAACCTGAGAGAAAATTAAAGGGGACGCCTATGGAAAACAAAGAAAAAACAACCACTCCCGAAATGCCCGACATTGATGTGCTGTTTGAGCTTGCAGACCTTTTTAAGGTTTTCGGTGATTCAACCCGACTTCGCATTATGTACACCATTTCGGAAAATGAAATGTCGGTGCTCAACATTGCTGAAGCTCTCAGCATGGAGCAAAGCACAATTTCCCACCAACTGCGTGTGTTAAGGCAAAACAAGCTGGTGCGTGTTCGCCGTGAAGGAAAGCAGATTTATTACAGCCTTGACGATGACCATGTGAAACGAATCATAGAAATGGGACTTGACCATGTTCTTGAATAAGGAGGGAGACATATGAGGTACAAATATCAGCTTGACAATCTCAACTGTGCTCATTGTGCAGGCAAGATTGAGGCTAAAATTACAGAAACAGACGGCTTTGAGGATGTAAGCTTTAATTTTGCGACAAAACTTCTCAACTTCAAAAGCGAAAAGCAGAATCCTGTTTCCGAAATTCAGGCAATCTGCGACAGCATTGAGGACGGTGTAACCGTTGTTGACAAAACTCCGAAAACCAATCTCAAAAAATACACCTACACTTTAGACAATCTCAATTGTGCTCATTGTGCAGGCAAGATTGAGGCTAAAATTGCAGAAACAGACGGCTTTGAGGATGTAAGCTTTAATTTTGCGACAAAACTTCTCAACTTCAAAAGCGAAAAGCAGAATCCTGTTTCCGAAATTCAGGCAATTTGCGACAGCATTGAGGACGGTGTAACAGTTGTTGACAAAACTCCGAAAAATGATATCACAACAAAGGCAGAACCCGAAATCACGAAAAAGAAAATCAACCATGACACAATCTTCCTTGCAATTTCAATTGTACTTGCTGTAGTGTCCGAAATCCTCCACCTTACACTTGACGGTGTTACGGCTGTTCATTATGTTGTACTCGCAGCGTGTTTTGTTGCAACACTTCTTTCGGGTTACAAGGTATTTATCAAGGGTGCAAAAAACATTCTAAAGCTGAAAATTGACGAAACAACGCTTATGGCTGTTGCGGTAATTGCGGCATTCTGTCTTGGAGATTTTGTTGAGGCGGCAATGGTAACAATCCTCTTTTCTATCGGTGAAATTTTTGAGGATCGAGCAGTTGACGCATCCCGCCGTGACATTGAAAAGCTTGCAAACATTCGTCCCGATACAGCAACAATTATTGTTGACGGTGCGGAACAAATTGTTCCTGCCGAAAGCGTTGAAATCGGAAGTATCATTGAAGTCAAGCCATACGAAAGAGTTCCGCTTGACGGCATTATTATCAAAGGTAAAACGACTCTCGACACATCGGCTCTCACAGGCGAAAGCCTTCCTGTTGACGCAGGCGAGGGCAGTGAGGTACTCAGCGGTGCAATTAACGGCAGTAACCTTATTACTGTCAAAACAACAAAGCATTTCGGCGACAGTACCGCAACAAGAATTCTTCAGCTTGTTGAAGATGCCGCCGCTCAAAAGGGCAACAGCGAAAAGCTTATTTCAAGATTTGCCTCTGTTTACACACCGGTTGTTGTACTCATTGCAGTTGCAATCGCAGTAATCCCTCCGCTTTGCGGACTCGGAGCATTCAGCGAATGGCTCTATCGTGCTCTTGTTTGTCTTGTAGCGTCATGTCCGTGTGCTATTGTTATTTCCGTACCTCTCTCCTACTATTCGGGTATCGGTGCGGCATCGGAAGTCGGTGTACTCATCAAGGGCGGAAAATATATTGAGGCTCTTGCAAAAGCAGACACATTCGTATTCGATAAAACAGGCACGCTCACAAGCGGCAAGCTCAGCGTAAACAAGGTTAATACGGTTGGTTCATACAGTGCCGACGAAGTTCTTGCTCTTGCCGCTGCAAGCGAAAAATATTCTGCTCATCCGATTGCCTCCGCAATCAGAGAAAGGGCAAACGGTCTTGAACTTCCCGAGCTTTCCGACTACAGCGAAAGTGCCGGTCACGGAACAAGCGCAGTTTATAACGGCAAAACTATTCAGTGCGGCGGTTCAAAGATTCTTTCGGACGAGCAGAAGAAGATTGCAAACAAAGACGATTCTGTTTTCGTAATTTATGACGGTCAGCTTATCGGTTCGCTCAATGTCAGCGATACGGTAAGACCTGAGGCAAAAGAGGTTATCTCACAGCTTAAAACGCTCGGTGTCAAGAACACGGTAATGCTCACAGGCGACAGACAACAGCCTGCCGAAAATGTTAAAAATGAACTCGGACTTTCCGAATGTCACGCAGAACTTCTCCCTGCTCAAAAGCTTGAGCTTTTCAAGGGCTTGAAATCAAAATCCAAGGGTGCTTGCTTTGTGGGTGACGGCATCAATGATGCCCCTGTTCTTTCGGCAAGCGACTGCGGTATCGCAATGGGATTCGGCAGTGAAGCCGCTATTGAAGCGTCAGACGCAGTTCTCGCATCAGGCACACTCAAACAGCTTCCAAAGGCAATTAAAATTGCAAGAAGTGTTATCAACACAGTCAAGGGCAACATCATCTTTGCCCTCTCAATCAAGGCTCTTGTAATTATCCTCGCCGCATTCGGTCTTGCACAAATCTGGATGTCCGTTATCGCCGACACAGGCGTCAGCGTAGTCTGCGTACTCATTGCCGCAAGACTCCTCAAAAAGAAATATTGATTTTTTTGCAAATCATATCATTTATTATGATAAAGCACCGTGAGCTTTCACAAGTTTCACGGTGCTTTCATTTGCCAAAATTTTTCTAAATATAATCTTATATTATAGTATTTTAAAATCATTGACTTTTATAATTATGTAAATTATAATATTTTTGTCAGTGCTTGCAACTGATAAATAAACTTCGGAGAGATTAATTTGAAAAAGATATTTTTATTATTAGTAACCGCTTTATTTTTACTTTCATTATATGGATGTAACACTTCTTCATCAAGCAATAACCCCACTGAACAAACAACCGTAACGAATACAGATGATTTATCTCTTGATTCAGATATTGAAACAACAGAATTAAATCATGATTTTGAAATTTACAATAACGGCAAAAAGGTGGATACTTTAAATCTTTACGGCTTATTTAAACAAATTGATAACGGCTTCATATATTCAAAAATCAATAAAGACTCTCCAAATGAAATGGAATACTACAGATATTATTTAGATAAAAAAAACAGTGTAAAACTTGGTTCAATAAAAAACTGGTCTATGCAAATTCACGATAAAGCTTATGTAAATAATCACCTTTGCTTTACGGCAAGCACGGGCGACATTACAGACGAAGAAAACAGAACTCTTGAATTTATTGATATCGACCTTAATAAAAACAAAATGACGACTGTATTTTCTGACAAAGGCGGATTTCCATATGACACTGTTACAGGAGCAGACAATCTTGTCATAATCACAAAAGTGCTAGACAACGGTACTTCTTTGGAACTGTATGATACCGAAACTCAAAAATTTAAGCAATTAAAATATTTAGAGTTTGATGATGAAAACAGTATCGGGGAAACTATAAGAAAAGTTTCAATTGACAAAAGTACAAAAACAATCTCTCTTTTGGTTTTGGATTGCATTTCACAGAACGAAGCTTCTTTGAAAATAGAAACTTATGACTATGATATGAATTTTCAAAAAAGCTATGATATTTCCAACATTTCAGATGATTCAAACGAATTAATTCAGGGCGTACAGGTTTTTGATTTTAAAAGCAATTATCTATTCTATCAAAATTTCAGCATAACAAGATGTATAGGATATATAGACAGCGATAAACTGAAAAAATCCGACATATCAGAAGATGTAGATGATACTTTTTCAATAGTATCCGCATCTGAAGATGACAGTGATACAAATTTATTGTATAAGAGGGCGGAATCAAGTTCAGAAGATAACTACATATATCTTTTTGATACAACCAACAAAACAATGAAAGAAACAAAATTTAATATTGAAGAAAAAGGGTACACTATAGGCGGTATATCACGGATAGGAAAAGATAATTTGATGATAATGATGTCCCCTGATAATGCAGACAAAAAAAGTGACCTTAATTCAAGAATATACTTTACAAAACTAAGCGACTTAAATTTTCAGTAAACAGGCGGTAAAAATCAATTAAAATCCATTTTGCAAATTATCTGTCAAAATCCTGCAAAAAATTTAATTTATGGGCAATACTGCTCTTTACTTTTTAAGGTATTTATTGTATAATTAGCGGTAAAGCAAAAAGGTATATTTAATGTTACAAAACACCTTTTGCTCACAGTAAAAAGGATAGGAGGGACAAAACATAATGATCAGCGGTGCTGAAATTATGGTAAAATGTTTGGAAGCCGAGGGCGTTGACATAGTCTTTGGTTATCCCGGTGCGGCTATCTGCCCATTTTACGATAAAGTTTACGATTCGAGCATTACCCACATTCTTGTTCGTCAGGAACAGAACGCTGCTCATGCGGCAAGCGGCTATGCAAGATGCAGTAATCGTCCCGGTGTTTGCGTGGCAACTTCCGGTCCCGGTGCAACCAACCTCATCACAGGCATTGCAACCGCCTATACGGACTCTATTCCGATTGTTGCCATTACAGGTCAGGTTCGTTCCGACCTTCTCGGCAGAGATGTCTTTCAGGAAGCTGACATCACAGGAGCTTGTGAACCGTTTGTAAAGCACAGTTATCTCGTCAGCAAAACAGAAGACCTTCCGAGAGTTTTCAAAGAGGCTTTCCATATTGCCTCAACCGGCAGACCCGGTCCTGTACTCATCGACATTCCCGTTGATATTCAGGAAAATGAAATTGAAAGTTTTGAATATCCCGAAAGCGTAAACATTATCGGTTACAAGCCGAACACTAAGGGACACGCAATTCAGGTTAAAAAGGCTGTTGAGGCTATCAACGCAAGCAAGCGTCCTGTTATCGTATCAGGCGGCGGCGTGCTTAGTTCGGGTATCAAGCTTAAACTTCAAAAATTTGCAGAAACTACGGGTATCCCCGTTATTTCAACTATGATGGGCATCGGTGTTATGCCCAGCGAGCATGAGCTTTATCTCGGAATGCTCGGCACTCACGGCAAGGCTGTTGCCAACCGTGCTCTTCACGAAGCCGACCTTGTAATCGTATGCGGTGCAAGACTCGGTGACAGAGCTGTTGCGGCTCCCGACCAGATGAGTGAAAATACAAAGGTAATTCACATTGACATTGACCCTGCTGAAATCGGTAAGAATGTTAAAACAGAAATTCCGATTGTAGGCGATATGAAAAATGTCATCAATATGCTGCTTGACAGCATCGGCGATTACAAGGTTACAACAATGTGGAGCGAAACCGTAAAGAACTGGAAAAAAGACCTTTACCGTGAGCCTCCCGTTTTTGACGGCTTTGTTGAACCGAGAACACTTGTCGGTCATCTCAGTGCAATGTTCCGCTCAAAGGCAATTCTCGTTGCCGATGTAGGACAAAATCAAATCTGGTGTGCAAATAACTTCCGTATTCGTGAGGGCAGATTCCTCACAACAGGCGGTATGGGTACAATGGGTTACTCAATTCCTGCCGCAATCGGTGCAAAGTTTGCAAGACCCGACCGTGACGTTATTGTAATCTGCGGTGACGGCAGTTTTCAGATGGGGCTTAATGAGCTTGCGACTATTGCAGGCAATCAGCTCGGAATTAAAATCATCATTATGAAAAACGCACGACTCGGAATGGTTCGTGAACTTCAGGACAAACACTACGGCGGCAGACACTCCGCAACAATTCTCAACGGTGATCCCGACTTCTTGAAGATTGCCGATGCTTACGGCATTGACCATGCAGAGGCTCATTCAAACAAGGAAGCCGAAAACATCATCAAGAGTATTGTTGATTCGGAAAAACCGTTCATTCTTGTTTGCGATGTTCACCCCGACACTCCGTCAATTTAATGAGGTGATAAAATGCAGTATACATTATCAATACTTGTTGAAAATCAGGCGGGCGTTCTTTCAAAAATTTCGGGACTTTTCTCTCGCCGAGGTTTTAACATCGACTCACTCGCAGTAGGTGTTACTCAGGAACCGTCGGTTTCCCGAATCACAATCGTTGCAAACGGTGACGAGTACATTGTTGAACAACTTGAAAAACAGCTTAACAAGCTCATTCCCGTTATTAAGGTAAAAAGGCTTAACGAGGGCGAATTTATCAGCCGTGAGCTTGTTTTAATCAAGGTTCACTGCGCCGCCTCAAAAAGAGCCGAAATTGTCAAAACGGTTGAAATTATGCAGGCGAAAATCGTTGATGTATCCCCTTCGTCAGTTACCGTTGAGTACTGCGAATGTGCAAGCCGCATCAACACGCTTGTTGACTTACTCAAGCCTTATGGTATCCGTGAGATTGTAAGAACAGGTACTGTTGCCATCGACAGAGGCACAGCTTCGGTTTCCGTTTAATCTTACAGTTAGCATATATTTTAATTTATATGCCGCGTTTGCGGTAAGGAGGACTTTAATATGAAAGACTACACAAAAAACATGACAGCACCAATCTACTATCAGTCAGATTGCAACCTTGACCTTCTCAAGGGTAAGAAAATTGCTATTATCGGTTACGGCAGCCAGGGTCATGCACACGCTCTCAACCTCAGGGATTCAGGTTGCGATGTAATCGTCGGTCTTTACAAAGGCAGCAAGAGCTGGGCAAAGGCTGAAGCACAGGGCTTTAAGGTATATACATCGGCAGAGGCTGCAAAGCAGGCTGACATCATCATGATTCTTATCAACGATGAAAAGCAGGCAGCTCTTTATAAGAACGACATCGAGCCAAACCTCGAAGCAGGCAATATGCTTATGTTCGCTCACGGCTTTAACATTCACTTCGGCTGCATCAAGCCTCCAAAGGATGTTGATGTTACAATGGTAGCTCCTAAGGGACCGGGTCACACAGTTCGTTCAGAGTATCAGGTTGGTAAGGGTGTACCTTGCCTCGTTGCTGTTGAGCAGGACGCTACAGGTCAGGCTAAGGATCTCGCACTTGCATATGCACTCGGTATCGGCGGTGCAAGAGCAGGCGTTCTTGAAACAACATTCAGAACAGAAACAGAAACAGACCTCTTCGGTGAGCAGGCTGTTCTTTGCGGCGGTGTTTGCGCACTTATGCAGGCAGGCTTTGAAACACTTTGCGATGCAGGTTACGACCCAAGAAACGCTTACTTTGAGTGTATCCATGAGATGAAGCTCATCGTTGACCTTATCTATCAGTCAGGTTTTGCAGGCATGAGATATTCAATCTCTAACACAGCTGAGTACGGTGACTACATCACAGGTCCAAAGATCATCACAGAGGATACTAAGAAGGCTATGAGAAAGGTTCTTTCTGACATTCAAGACGGTACATTTGCTAAGGACTTCCTCCTTGACATGAGCGATGCAGGTTCACAGGTTCACTTCAAGGCTATGAGAAAGCTCGCTGCCGAAGCTCCTGCCGAAGTATTCGGTAAGGAAGTTAGAAAGCTCTACAGCTGGTCTGACGAAGATAAGCTCATCAACAACTAATGTTTTTTAGTTCGTGAAGTTAGTTTGATATATTCAAATTTCTGTCACCCGAGCATTACATAGTACGAATTAACGGTTCAGTCAATTTGGCTGAACCGTTTTTTCGTTGTGCAATAAAAGGGTTCAGCTTTTTACGGCTGAACCCTTTTGCAGTTAAAACTTATCAATTTTTAAATAATCAATACTTCTCATAGGAGAAAGAATTATAAGCGTCAAGCAAAGACTGCTTATTCTCAGCGGTAGTTTTCTCACCCCATACGCTGGTATCACCATAACCTGTCGCAATAAATTCGGTAAACATATGTGCATTTACGCAATTATTAAACTGTTTAAGGTTAATTTCGTTATATTTTGCCCGTGAAATATTTTTGTCATTACCGTCAAAATAACTATAATAAATATTATTATTTGATTCTTCGCTTACGCCTCTTGACGAATACATATTTCCAAAAAGATTCTCTCCGTCGTATGTGATTATTGAATTACCCGTCCAATAGTAACCGTCATCTACATTTAAATATATATCCAGGTCGTGAACCTCATACTTTTTGGCAGTTTTATTATAGTATATCGAAAAACCGTCGTTAACATTTCCCACTCTTTTTAACTTACCGTCTTCAAATTTGTAAACAACGGAATGGAAACCATACTCTTTGGAATCAGCCTTTTGTGCAACAAGCTCCGGAACTCCGTCAAAGTCGAAATCCAAAAACATAACACCTGATAAATTATGATCACTTCCCAAACTTGGCATCCATTCACTCTGATGATTCATCATATAATTGATATAAGCGTCCCTTGTTTTATCGGATGTCTTATATCTGTATGTTACACCGGTGGGGTTAAACATCGTAGTAAACTTTTTACCGTCTTTTGAAACACCTCTTACCGTATAAGTGTTACTGCCGGACTTTGCACCCTTGTGAACATAATAGTTGTCATAAGTTTCTGCTATCTTCTTCCAAGAACCGTTTTCTTTAATATAAACACGGAACTTTGGCGCATCTCCCGTCCAATGCATTTCAACACCGTTGTTTACTGCACCAATGCTGTAAATTTCGGGACAATCCTGATGATCGCCAATGGGCGTACCCTTTGAATCGTAGCTGCTTGTAAAACTCTTGGCATCCTTGCTGATACAACGAACCGTGTAATAAATATCGTCAACGCTTAAATCAAATTCCTTTGAAACAACATTCATATCAAGCATAGTCGTGCCTGTTGTGTCGGCAAGCTTTGTCCAACCGTTTCTGTCCTTGTAGTACACACGATACTTCTCTGCACCTGCGACCTTGTTCCATGTCAGCTTTACGCCGTCATATGTAACCTCAAGTTTTGAAATTTTCGGTGTGGCAACATACTTTACCGACTTGCCTGTCGGGTTATAACCGCTTGTGAATTTCTTTGCGTCTGATGTAATACATCTTACAGTATAAGTGTAATTTCTGCCGGATGAAACATCCTTGTCGATATATGAGGTTGAAGTTGTATCAACCATTCTTGTCCAGCCCTTACTGCCTTTGTAGTAAACTCTGTATTTAGTTGCACCGCTTACTTTGCCCCAAGAAATTTTTACACCGCCGTTTACATTTTCAAGCTTTGAAATTTCGGGGGCGGCAATATATTTTACAGTTGTCCCCTTTGAATCATAACCGCTTGTAAAGCTCTTTCCGTCAGCAGAAATACATCTTACAGTATATGTGTATTTCCTGCCCGATGAAACATCCTGGTCGATATATGATGTTGAAGTTGTATCGACCATTCGTGTCCAACCTTTACGGCCCTTGTAGTAAACTCTGTATTTAGCCGCACCGTTCACTTTGTTCCATGTAAGCTTTACACCGCCGTAAACGCTTTCGGCTTTTGAAATTTTCGGTGTTGCCAAGCTTGCCCTTGCAACCTGTGCATACTGCACGGGTGTGTTAAGCGGTTCAACCGCATTTGCAGAAACAGCTGAAACCGCAACCGCAGACATCGACATTACCGCCGCCATGACTATAGGTAAAAACTTTTTCATATCTATCCCTCACTTTGTTCAAATTCTACGCATTACAAAATAATTCGTTTATTTTTTTATGCAAGTTAATTGTAACATTAAATTGTTAAAAAAACAATACTTTTCAATACACTTTTTCATTTATTTTATATTTCAAAATATTTAAAATAGCAAAAAACCGCTCTCAAAAATGAGAACGGCTTTTATTATGTCAAAGCATATGAGCATCAACATAAAATTTCATCAAAGTAGGCGGATAATATCCGCCTCTACAGAATTGTTCAAATGGTAGCTATATTACGCTCGGGCATAAATATTTTTTATTTGTCAAACTTCTGTCGCCAGAGTGTTGCATAGTACGAATTAACGGTTCAGTCAATTTGCCTGAACCGTTTTTGTTGCGCAATAAAAGGGTTCAGCTTTTTACGGCTGAACCCTTTACCGTTATAATTTATTACTTTTAGGAATCAATATTTATCATATGAAAATGCGTTGTAAGAATCGGTAAGGTACTGTCTTTTCTGATTGGTTGTAAACTGATTCCAAAGTTTTGGATAGCCGTCAACAGAGCAATAAACAAACTGACTGTGCATATGTGCATTTAAACAATTGTCAAGCATACTCATATTCAGTTCGTTATATTTTTTCTTTGACAGAGCACCTTTACCAAAATATGAATAATCATACTCTCCATTTATAACAAACAGATCCATATTAGAATATATTTGTTTTATTATTTTTGAGCCATCATAATTAAGCTTAAAATTAGCGTATTCAACAGCATTTCTATATGCAGAAATTTCTGTTCCGTGAATCTCATATTTCTTGGTCGCTTTGTTATAATAGCACTTTAGTATATTGGGAATATATTCTCCATAGTTCAGCTCAACCTTTGAGAATTTACCGTTTTTATAGGTATATACTTTCGCATCAAAATTAAAACTCTCGTCTCCTGCTTCCTGCGCAATAAGTTCAGGAATACCGTCAAAATCAAGATCTGCAAAATGCACGCCTGCTAATGCTACATCTCCAACCTTGAGTTTAGGCAACCACTCTGATTCATGCTTAAGCATATAGTCTATATATGCATCTCTTGTTTTGTCGGTAGTTTTATACTTAAATGCCACACCTGACGGATTATAAGCACTTGTAAATTTCTTCTCATCCTTTGATACACATCTTACGGTAAAAGTATAGGTCTGTCCTGCTTTTACATTCTTATAAGTGTACTGGTTATCGGTTGTATCAGCAATCTTTTTCCACGAACCACTTTGTTTAATATAAACACGATACTTTGAATTTTTATCGGCGGTAGAATTCCAAGTTAAAGTAATTCCTCCGTGCATAGTATCAATATTATAAATTTCCGGACATTCGTTTTTATATAGTGATGCTTTTATACCCTTTGTGTCATAACCACTCTGATACTTTTCTCCTTCAGCAGAAATACAACGAATAGTATAAGCATACTGAATATCAGAGGGAGAACTCGTGCTATTCAGTTCTCTTGATACAATTCCCCTGTCAAGAAAACTTGTGCCTGTAGTGTCAGCCAGCTTGTTCCAACCTGTTCTGTCTTTATAATAGATACGATATTTTTCTGCACCTGCAACCTTATTCCATGAAAGCTTAATGCCATCGTATGTATATTCAGCTTTTGAAATTTTGGGGGTAGCAAGGTATTTTGTACTTACTCCAATCGGATCAAAACCGCTCAAATATCTCTTTGAATCTGCACTGAGAATTCTCAAGGTATAAGTGTAAGTTTTACCTGTTTTAAGATTTGTGTGGTCTCCGCCATTCATAGTTGTATCGCAAACTTTTGTCCAACCAATACCATCGGTTTTATAATATAATCTATATTTTGGTACAACATCATTTCCCCAACTGATATGCACACTGCCATTCTTAACTTCAACACCCTTAATTTTAGGAACAGAGTAATACTCAGTCTTTGAACCCTTTGGATTAAATCCGCTTATAAACTTTTCTCCATCATCACTTAAACATCTAACCGTATATGTGTAGCTCTGTTTTGGTGAAACACTATTATCAGTATAAGTAGTAAAATCAGTATCGGTAATTTTGGTCCAACCATTACTGCTCTTGTAATAAACTCTATACTTTGTTGCACCGCTTACTTTGCCCCAAGAAATTTTTACACCGCCGTTTACGCTTTCAAGCTTTGAAATTTCGGGGGCGGCAATATATTTTACGGTTGTCCCCTTTGAATCATATCCGCTTGTAAAGCTCTTTCCGTCTTTGCTTATACATCTTACAGTATAGGTGTAATTCCTGCCCGATGAAACATCCTTGTCGATATATGATGTTGAAGTTGTATCGACCATTCGTGTCCAACCTTTACGGCCCTTGTAGTAAACTCTGTATTTAGCCGCACCGTTCACTTTGTTCCATGTAAGCTTTACACCGCCGTAAACACTTTCGGCTTTTGAAATTTTCGGAGTTGCCAAGCTTGCCCTTGCGACCTGTGCATACTGCACGGGTGTGTTAAGTGGTTCAACCGCATTTGCAGAAACTGCCGAAACCGCAACCGCAGACATCGACATTACCGCCGCCATGGCTATAGGTAAAAACTTTTTCATATCTATCCCTCGCTTTGTAAATATTCTACGCATTATTAAAAACTTTCGCTAAATTTTTATGCAAGTTAATTGTAACATTAAATGATATAAAAAGCAATACATCTTGATAAACTATCACAAATTTTTAAGCTAAAATAAATAAACCGTTCACAAAAGCGAGAACGGTTTATTTTATATATTCTGTTGATGTTTTGAATTATTTAAAATAATTTCTGCGTTTTGCAAAAATTACTGCACAACCTGCAAGCATTGCAACAAGAAGAATTACAGCAACGCTGTTCTGTCCTGTTTGAACTGCACCGCTGTTATTCTGTGAATTGCTCAGTGTGTCATTTGTAGCTGTGTCGCTTGTTGAAACAGGCTTTGTTGCCGAAGTTGCAGAAGTTGTATCGGGTACTGTTACAGGTTCGTCAACTGTTGCAACCGAAGTTGCAGGCTCAGTAGGAACAGTTGTATTCGGTTTATTAGATTCCAAACCAAAATTCATTTTTGACAATTCTTCAAGAATACTATCGTCAATAACTCCGCTTTCATAAGCCTCTTTAATTGAGTAAACATTGCCATTCTTATAAAGCATAACATCATCGCCATGGTTATAATAATAAGTATAGTCGCCAATTGTTTGTTCAATCATAACGCCTAAACTCATAAAGGGTATATTTCTAAAACATACTGTTTCATCACTTGTAGAACCAACAATTTCGACATTCAAATATTCAGGTGCTTTGCCATTGTAATATTTATTTATAATTACACGCTTTATTTCTGAAAGGAGAGCTCTATCTTCACCCTTTGGGGTAACATCTATCTTACCCCAAAGATTTCCCCAAACATATAATTCATAGAGCATATCATCATCAATTACACCTGTTTCATAGGCATCTGACAAGGTATATACTTTATTATTCTTGTATAACAAAACGGGACAATCTCTCGGATAAGAAACAGTATAATCACCTATATCGAATTCCACTTCATCTGTCCAGTGTGTAAAACTATCCATAAAATCGAAATACACGCCACCGTCACTGGCTGTACCATATATTCTTACTTCAATAAAATCAGGCTTTTCATCGCCATAATATGTATCTAACATAGCCTGTTTAATATCTGAAATCAAGTCTGAATCAGAAGTTTCATCAGGTGTAGCCGCAAAAGCTGTTGTTACAACCGAAAAGCACATTACAAATGCTATCAATGCTGTTAAAAATTTTTTCATTTTGATTTCCTCATCTTTTATTTATTCTATCTGTAATAATGGTATACACAACAGATATTTAATCTACTTCATTATACCGCTAAAATATATGTAATGCAATATAGTTGCTAAAAATTCACATAAAATAATCAGCAAAATAAAAACCGTTCTCAATAACGAGAACGGCTTTTATAGGGATTATTTAATTTGTAAATTACTCAAAATAATTTCTGCGTTTTGCAAAAATTACTGCACAACCTGCAAGCATTGCAACAAGAAGAATTACAGCAACGCTGTTCTGTCCTGTTTGAACTGCACCGCTGTTATTCTGTGAATTGTTCGGTGTGTCCTTTGTTGCTGTGTCGCTTGTTGAAACAGGCTTAGTTGCCGAAGTCGCGGCAGGTGATGTAGCAGGTTCATCAGGTGTTGCCGTTGATGTTGTCGGAGCTGTTGTATCAGGCTGTGTCGGATTAAGGACAATACTGAAACAAATATCATCTTTCCAATCATCAGCAAAGAATGCCAAGTCATCATTATCAATTATGCCCGCATCAAAAGCTTCTTTTAATGTGTAAACTTGACCGTCAGCATAAATATACAACTGTCGCTCACCTATAAATGTATAGTTTCCGATAACCTCTTTTACAGGACTCTCGGGAATATCAGCACCGGATACATTAAAAGTGAACATTATTCGGTCATCACTTAAATAGATAATTCTCCATATATCAATATCATCTTCCGCCAAATCAGTATAACCTGCATTTTGACACATTTTCAGGGTTAACTGCTTAAGTGTACTTACATCTTTATCAGGAATAATACCAATATTCATTTTTACTAACTCATTGACAATTTTATCATCAATGATTCCGCCCTCATACGCATTTTTAATTGAATAAACACTGTTATTCTTATAGAGCATAACATCGTTTCCGTGTGTATAACTATATGTACAATCACCAAATTTTTCTTCAATTATAACACCAAGTGCAAAGCCGTATTCATGTCTATAATATACTCCGCCGTCACTTGTTCTGCCAACAATATCAATTCTCAAAGTTTCAGGTGATTTGCCGTCAAAACACTCTTCAATAACTTTGTTTTTTATTTCGATAACAAGTGCTGAATCATCGCTTTTCGGAACTATATCCATATGTCCGCAATAGGTCAAGCCCTCAAGTGTATCGTCATCAATAACGCCTGAATTATAAGCATCGGGGATCATATAAACCCTGTTGTTTTTGTACAGTGCCACAGGACAATTTTCGAGGTAAGAAACTATGTAATTGCCTGCCTCGGTGTAAACTCTGTTTGCAGAAGTAGCAAAGCTGTCAGAAAAACTGAAATAAACCTCGTCTTCATCGTCCAAAAGAATTTCGACATTCAGATATTCAGGCTTTTCATCACCGTAATATGTATCTAACATAGCCTGTTTAATATCTGAAATCAAGTCTGAATCAGAAGTTTCATCAGGTGTAGCCGCAAAAGCTGTTATTACAACCGAAAAGCACATTACAAATGCTATCAATGCTGTTAAAAATTTTTTCATTTTTATTTCCTCATCTTTTATTTATTCTATCTGTAATAATGGTATACGCAACAGATATTCAATTTACATCATTATACCGCTAAAATATATGTAATGCAATATAGTTGCTAAAAATTCACATAAAATAATCAGCAAAATAAAAGCCGTTCTCAATAACGAGAACGGCTTTTATAGGGATTATTTAATTTGTAAATTACTCAAAATAATTTCTGCGTTTTGCAAAAATCACACCGCAACCTGCAAGCATTGCAGCGGCAAGGAATATTGCAACGCTGTTCTGTCCTGTTTGAACTACACCGCTGTTGTTCTGTGAATTGCTCAGCGTGTCATTTGTTGCTGTGTCGCTTGTTGAAACAGGCTTAGTTGCCGAAGTTACAGAAGTTGTATCGGGTACTGTTACAGGTTCGTCAACTGTTGCAACCGTAGTTGTAGGCTCAGTAGGAACAGTTGTATTCGGTTTATTAGATTCCAAACCAAAATTCATTTTTGACAATTCTTCAAGAATACTATTGTCAATAACCCCGCTTTCGTAAGCCTCTTTAATTGAGTAAACATTGCCATTCTTATAAAGCATAACATCATCGTTATGGTTGTAATGATAAGTATAGTCACCAATTGTTTCTTCAATTGAATAATCAAGGCTAAAGCCTTCATTGTGCATAAAACATACTCCGCCGTCACTTGTTGAACCAACAATTTCAATGTTGAGATACTCAGGCTCTTTACCGCCGTAATATGTATCTATCATCACCTGTCTGATTTCTGATGCAACATCCGATTCTGATATTTCATCAGGTGTAGCCGCAAAAGCTGTTGTTACAACCGAAAAGCACATTACAAATGCTATCAATGCTGTTAAAAATTTTTTCATTTTTATTTCCTCACCTTTTATTTATTCTATCTGTAATAATGGTATATGCAACAGATATTCAATTTACTTTATTATACCACTAAAATACATGTAATGCAATATAGTTGCTAAAAATTTAGCAAGAATAATTCTGCTCAAATGAAAATGCCACTTTCATAGCGAAAGTGGCATAAATGTTAATTTTAGTTGTCAAATCAAACAGGGTGAACCATATTTTTCTTGTCAAGCTTGTCGCCGTTGATGCCAACCTTGGCATTTCTTCTCTTTTCAAAGAAGTCGAGGGCAACCTTCGGGAACTGTGCATAAGAAAGAACATCCTCAGGCTGTTCAATCCACTGCTCAATCTCGCCACGGAGCTTATCAAGCTCAGGCTCAAGCTGATCTGCAGGACGGCCTTTGATAATCTTCTTGTCACCGATAATCTTCTTCTGAAACTCAGGATCAATCGGCATTGGAGTTGTACCATACTCACCTGCAACAAGTCCCTTGAACTCGTTTGTACACATTGAGTAGCGCTTGCCTGTGATTACATTGAATACAGCCTGTGTGCCGACAATCTGTGATGTCGGAGTAACAAGCGGAGGATAACCTGAATCCTTACGAACACGGGGTACTTCTGCAAGAACTTCGTCGAGCTTGTCCTCTTTGCCTGCCTGCTTAAGCTGTGAAAGAAGGTTGGAAAGCATACCGCCGGGAACCTGATAGATAAGAGCGTTAGCGTCAGTTGCGAGCATCTTAGGATCAAGAAGTCCTGATTTGATGTACTTCTCACGGAGAGTCATGAAGTAAGCACGGATGTCAGAGAACTGTTTAAGGTCAAGACCTGTGTCGAACTCTGTGCCTGAAAGAGCGGCAACCATTGACTCTGTAGGTGCGTGTGATGTACCGAGAGCGAGTGGGCTGATTGCTGTGTCAATGCCGTCGGCACCTGCCTCAACACCCTTTAAAAGACACATTGATGCAAGACCTGATGTGTAGTGGGTGTGGAGCTGAAGCGGAAGCTCCGGAACAGCGGCTTTGATAGCCTTTACAAGGCTTTCGGTTCTTGTCGGAGTAAGAAGAGCAGCCATATCCTTGATACAGATTGAATCTGCACCTGCGTCTGCAATTCTCTTAGCATACTCAACATAGTATTCATCTGTGAATACAGGACCTGTTGTGTAGCTGATAGCAACCTGTGCATGACCGCCTTCTTTGTTAGCGGCCTTGATAGCTGTTTTAAGATTCTTGATGTCGTTAAGAGCATCAAAAATACGGATAATGTCAATACCGTTTGCGATTGAACGCTGAACAAGGTACTCAACGCAGTCATCGGCATAGTGACGATAACCGAGCATATTCTGTCCTCTGAAAAGCATCTGGAGCTTTGTGTTAGGGCAATGCTCTCTGATTGTGCGGAGTCTGTCCCACGGATCTTCGTTTAAGAATCTGAGGCATGAGTCATATGTTGCACCGCCCCAGCATTCGAGTGAGTAATAACCGATTTTATCGAGTTTGTCAAGAACAGGGAGCATTTCCTCTGTTGTCATTCTTGTTGCAATGAGTGACTGATGAGCGTCACGCAGAGCAGTTTCGGTAACTCTGATTTTTTTTGCCATTTTACAGCATCCCTTTCTCCGAATTATTGATTAGTTAAGTGTTACGAGAACCTTACCTGAGTCAACTGACTCACCCTTTGCAACATCAACTGTTGCAACTGTGCCGTCCTGCGGAGCCTTAACGGGAGTTTCCATCTTCATAGCCTCGATGAATACGAGGTCATCTCCGGCCTTAACAGCCTGTCCTGCCGAAACAACAACATTAACAACTGTACCGGGCATAGGAGCCTTTACAACAACAGAACCCTGAGCGCCTGCGGGAGCTGCCGGCTTTGCTGCAGGAGCGGGAGCGGCTGCCGGAGCAGGAGCGGCTGCTGCGGGAGCTGAAGAACCACCGAGTTCTTCAACCTGAACATCATATGCTGTGCCGTTAACTGTAATTCTTAAATTCTTCATTTTTAGTATCCCCTTTTATTTTAACAAGTAATCATTTATCAGATAGTTGAATGCTTCTTTGAAAGTGTTGAAACACGCTTGCCCGAGAGCATATCAAGAGCAGAAATAAGAGTCTGACGGAGCTGAGCTTCTTCAACAATACCGTCAACATAGCCGTTCTGAGCGGCATTGTAAGCAGAAAGATTCTCGTCAGCAAACTTCTGAGCAACCTCAGCCTGCTTATCTGTGGCAACATTCATAACTTCGGGAGCCATAATGAATGCGGCAGCCTCAACATTAACAGGTGAAATAACTGCATCGGGAAGTGCGTAAACAACATCTGCATTAGCGCCTGTGCCTGCAAGAGCAACATAGCCTGAACCGATTGCCTTGCCTGTAACAACAGAAATCTTAACTGTTGTTGCCTCAGCATAAGCAGCTGACGCCTTTGTTGCCGACTTGATTGACTCAAAGCCCGGGCAGTTTACGAATGTTACAACAGGGAGTGAGAAAGCGTCGCAGAAACGAACAAACTTTGCTACCTTGTTTGCAGACTTGCAACCAAGCTCCTTGCCCTTTGTAACAACAATACCTACAACCTGACCGCCGAGTCTTGCAAAACGAACATTTGCTTCCTTGCCATAATCATTGAAGAGCTTTACAATGCTGTTGCCGTCAACAGTTCTGCTGACTACACAACCACAACCGTCCTCTGCCGGAGCTTCTTCAAATGACTGAGGAGCCATTGTGAGGTTATTTGACGGAAGATAAAGGATAAGTTCCTTTGCAGCCTTGATTGCCTTGTCTGCGTCGTCACAAACGATTGAGGCAATACCGTTTTCAGCATTGTAAGCGGCATCGGAATGCTTGCCTGTTACCGAAAGTGAAAGCTGTGCGTCTTTGCTCATGATAACGATGTCTGCGCTTGCGGCGTTAAGAGCGTTTGTTCCGAGGCAAGTGCCGAGAACAACCGAAATCTGCGGTACAACACCGGAAAGTGACGCAGCCGCATTGAGAACATCACCGCAACCTGCGAGAAGCTCTGTACCCTGATTAAGTCTGCCACCAACGCTGTCATAGAAACCTACAACAGGAGCGCCTGTCTTGAGTGCAAGACCATACAGCTTTTTAAGCTTGGCAGCCTGTGCCTTACTCATAGCACCGCCGCAAATGTCGCTGTTCTGTGCAAACGCATAAACAGGCATACCTTCTACTGTTCCAAAGCCTGCAACAACCTCGGCAAAACCTTCACCGGATTTTGCAAAGGCATCAATTTCACAAAAGCTGTCTGCATCAAAAAACGCCGTAATTGTCTTATAAGCGGAAGTTGCGGCAATTTCAGCCTTTGCCTGATTGATCTTTTCAATACTCATCTTAAAATCCTCCAATACCATGTATTGAATATGCACGAAAACTGAGCGTGCATACTAATTTTCTACACAATACATTATACTCTATAATCTTCAAAAGTACAAGAAAAACACGCTGTACTATTTCAATTTTGAACACATTTAATAGTTATTACACCAAAACCGTAAATTTATTGTCGAATTAACGAATAGTTTTATTAACCGTTTCGGAAGTATTTTTCAAAAACGGAAAATTAAAGCTGTTTGCCGTTTAAAAACGGGTTTGCAAGCAGTTTTTTAACCTCTTGTTCGGTCAAATCTCTCCAGTCGCCCTGTTTGAGCATACCCATTTTAACTCCGCCGATCTGGGTGCGTTTGAGTCTTGCAACCTCAAGCCCGACAGCCTCGCACATTCTTCTGATTTCACGGTTCTTACCCTCGTGAAGAATCATTTCAAGAACTACTCTGCCCTGCTCCTTGTGAATTACACGGACATATGCAGGAGCGGTTTTCCTGCCGTCAAGCTCAACACCTGTTTCAAGCTTTACAAGCTGATCCTCGTCAATTGACGGTCGAACGGTTACTCTGTAAATCTTGTAAACATTGTTTTTCGGGTGCATAACCTTGTTTGCAAAGTCACCGTCATTTGTAAAAACAAGCATACCCTCGCTGTCTTTGTCAAGTCTGCCGATCGGATAAACTCGCTCGCCGACATTCTCAACAAGCTGTGCAACACACTTTCTGCCACGCTCATCATTCATTGTGGTAATGAATCCACGGGGCTTGTTGAGCATAATATATCGGTAATTACCGCCCTTCGGCACAACAATCCTTTTGCCTCTTACAAACACCTTGTCTGTAGGAAGAACCTTATCGCCGAGAATTGCGGTTTTGCCGTTCACCTTGACATGACCGCCGAGAATAAGCTCCTCGGCCTTTCGTCTTGACGCAATACCGCATTGCGCTATGAATTTCTGAAGTCTTATAGGTTCAATTTTAGCCATATGTAAATTCCTTTTTAATAAAATTTTCTGTATATTTAAGCTGTCACGAAAACAGATTTCCTATTGCCGAAAATATTGACACACTCTTTTTATCCGATTTAATCTTTTCGCCTGCAACAATGTTGCATTTATAAAGCAGCTTTCCGCCGAGTGTGTATTCAATTCTGCCGACCGATTCGTTCTTTTCAATCGGAGCATACAAAAAGCTGTCTATGAAGATTTTTTTCTTGATTTTATCGCAGTCCTCACGCTTTAAAACGATTGTGTTGTTCTTCTCACCTGTAACCGTTACGCTGTCCTTATCACCGCCCACGCACGGAATATCAGCACAAAAGTCAGCGTCCTTGCAGTCAACTCCCCTGTACTTTTCAAAAGCATAATCATAAAGAGAAATATGGTCATTCCAATCGTTACGGTCATTCAGAGTGACGCACACAAGCGTTACACCGTCTTTTTTTGCAGAAGAAACAAGGCAACGCCCTGCCGCCGTTGTATAGCCTGTTTTTCCGCCTGTACAGTAGGGATAAAGCGACAAAAGCCTGTTATGATTTGCATATGCGGTTTTCTTTGATTTCGGTTCAAGAAATTCAATGGTCACGCTCTTCTTAGCCGTAAGATTTGCAAAATCGTCATTTTCAAGTGCATATGACATAAGCAAAGCCATATCCTTTGCACTTGAGTAATGGTTGTCATCGTCAAGTCCGCTCGGCGTTACAAAATTGGTATTCGTCATACCGATTTGCTTTGCCTTTTCATTCATTCGTTGTGAAAATTTTTCGGGACTGCCCGAAATCGTATATGCCGCCGCATTCGCCGCATCATTACCCGACGCCATCATCATTCCTGACGCAAGGTCCGAAAGTCGGACTTTTTCACCGACTTTAAGATACATCGAACTGCCCTCGGCAACCATTTCCTGTTTGAAGGTTACTTCGCTGTTACAGGATGCCGCCTCCTCAAGCGTTATGAGAGATGTCATAATCTTTGTGGTGCTCGCAGGCTTCATTTTTTCATCTGCATTTTTTGAGCAGATGACCGTGTTGTTATCGGGACAATAAAGAACAAATGCCTGTGCAGAAGTTGTGGGAGGAGTATCCTCCACATTTTTAGCACCCATAAGCACAAACGGCATAACAAAGCACACCGCAAGCGAGATTATTTTTTTCATAAGGACACCCCCTGCATAAATCTATGCCGAGGGGCGTTGCAATATTACGAATCAGCCGTCAATATCGTCCTGTGTGATTTCGGAAAAATCGTCTGCGGATTCGCTCTTATCCTTTTTGAAAACTCCCTTTACTTTTTTGAGAACATCGGGAATCATATTAACGAGCTTGTCGGCTGTACCTTCTTCCCTGTCAACGGAAACAAGCCTTACATCGCCCTGATAAACGGTAAGAAATGCAACAGGCTGAATTGTCACACCTGCACCGCTGCCGCCGCCAAAGCAGTCTTTGTTTTCCTTTTTGGTAGGCAGATCCGAACCGCCTGCCGCAAAGCCGTAGCTTACCTTTGAAACAGGAATGATGAGTGTGCCGTCAGGCGAAGTTATAGGCTCGCCGATAATAGTATTGACATCAATCATTTCCTTGATTTTTTCCATTGTGGTATCCATTAAACTGCCGATAGGATGTTCCATAGCCATTCTCCTTTTTCAACAATATTTATATCAATCATTTTTAACTTCTGCAAGAAGTTTAATCCCCTTGATTCCGTGCTTAACGGCAAGACCGATAAGTCGGAATGCGAAAATTCTTGCGGCAAAGTCAAAGTTAATTTCTGTTTCTGCTTTTTCCGAAAAATTCGGATTTATGTCAACTCCGTAGCCTTTGCATTTTACAACACGGACAATTGTGCCTACTGCCGGATAAACAACGGCACAGTATCTGCCGTATTTTATAGCCGTATCAGCCGCATCGTCACCTGCAACGCTGATACTCAGTGAGAATTTTTTAACCAGTATGTGGCTGAAAAAGTCCTGCAATGCAGATACTGCAAGCTCTGCAACTTTTTTTATCAGGTTCAAAAGCCACTCAATACCGTATTTTTTTATAAGGCTCGGCTTTTTTTCTGTCGCTTTTTTAGGTTGTTCGGTTTTCTGAGTTTGTTTTTTTGCTTTCTTCTTCTTTTCCTTTTTGGGTTTTGCCGGCACAAGCTGAAGCTTTACAAATCCGATATACACGGCACACCAAAACTCCTCTTTATATGATGCACGCAAAGTAATCGGAATAAACATCACAAGCGCAATAAACAGCACAATTCCGAGTAGGATATATAGCCAAAGCAAAGGGAATTCCCCCTAAATTTTACTGCCTGTCAACAGGCTGATCGGCAAACAAATCAATCTGCTCATTGCCGTTTTCAGTCTTTTCCTGTTCTTCGCCGTTTTCTTCGGACTCCTTGTCCTCATCACTCTCGGGGAGCGGAGGAAGTTCGTCAAGACTTGAAATGTTAAAGCAACGCAAAAAGTTTTCGGTTGTGCCGTAAAGTAACGGTCTGCCCGGTAGCTCAAGTCTGCCCTTTTCTTCAACAAGTCCCTTTGTTGTCAAACTGCCGATTACACCACTGCAGTCAACACCACGCACCTGCTCAACAAAAGCCTTTGTAACAGGCTGATTGTACGCAACAACTGCAAGAACCTCAAGAGCCGCCTGTGAAAGCGGAGTGTTTCTTCTCAAGTCCATAACGGTACGAATCTGCGGAGCAAATTCCTTTTTTGAAACCATCTGACAGGAATTGTCAAGCAATATTATAGTTATGCCCCGTCCTGACGCCTCATAATCATCAATCAGTGCAGAAATATGCTCTTTAACCTTTTTTTCGGAAATTTCAAGTGCCTGCGCTATTCGGGAAAATTCAACCGACGCACCGTTTGCGAACAAAATCGCCTCAATCGCACCACGAATATTTTCAACAGCCATTACTGCACCTCCTCATTTTCATTGTTTTCGTCCTCGTCAACCTGCGGCAAAGGCATTGCGTTTTTATCCTCAATCATATGAACAACGGCATTTTCACCGCTGCCCTCAATTCTGATACGCTTGCCCTTTACCAGCTCCAGCGTTGCAAGAAATGTTGCCACAAGGTCGCTTTTGCCCTCGCACACCTCAAAAATTTCGTGATATTCAAGCCTTTTGCCGTGCCAGAGCCTTCTCATAAGATGGATAATCTTACTGTTTACCGACACGATTTTATGCGACACAATGCCCGAAAATGCGTCTTTTGACGGCGGAAGCTTACGCTTGCCCCGTCCGACTGCGCTGACATATGCCTTTGCAATATCCTCACTCGGATGAATTCGGTTATATGTCAGGTCAAATTCAACAGGAGATGCATCTCGGTAAAAGCTGTCAAAGTCATAAACATCGCCGAGTTTTGCCGCCATATCACGGCAGACGGCATATTCAAGAAGCTGTCCCGAAAGTTCTTTCTTGAGTTCTTCAGCCTCTTCCTCATATTTTGGCAGGAGCATTACAGACTTGATATAGACAAGCCTTGACGCCATTGTCAGGAATTCCGATGCGATATCCATCTGATTTTCCTGCATCATATTAATCTGCTCCATGTACTGGTCGAGCAATTCGGAAATGCTGATGTCGTAAATATCTATTTTGTTTTTAGAAATCAGCGTCAGCAAAAGGTCAAGAGGACCTTCAAATGCCGACAGCTTATATTGAAGTTGTTGTGTTTCCATAAATAAGTTTCAGTTATGATTTGATGTTACGAATGATTTTGAAATCAACCGACAAACGGCATATACGGCAGGCTTGCAAGCCAGCTGATGAAGTTAAGAATCTGATTGCTGAGCCAGTTAATCGGAGTGTTGAGAATTCCAACATACAGGAGAACAAAAAGACCGATAAAAAAGTACATCTGATATCTGTAAAAGAATTCAACAGCCTTGTCGGGTAAAAATACGAACAGAACCTTTGAGCCGTCAAGAGGCGGAATCGGGATAAGGTTGAACACAGCAAGTCCGACATTGCACGAAATGTAGAAGCTCAAAAACTGAATAATGTAATCGCCGATTGTTGAAAGCGGAAAAGCACCCGTAAAAAGGATAATCGGATAATAAATGAGAAGTCCGACAAAAGCCGCAACGATATTTGCAATCGGTCCCATAATTGCGGTGATTGCCATACCGACCTTTGGATTTTTAAAATTTCTCGGATCAATCGGAACAGGCTTTGCCCAACCGAATCCGAACAAAAGCATACACAAAGCACCCATAGGGTCAATGTGGCTGAGCGGATTAATCGAAAGTCTGCCTCTGCCCTTTACCGCCTTATCACCGAGAAGTGACGCAGTAAAAGCGTGCGCCCATTCATGGAACGGGAGAATTAAAAATATAATAACGAGTACAGCCAATATTTCGGCAATTACCGAGCCGAAATCAAGGTTGCCGTTTCTGATGCCGTTAAGTAATAATGAGAGCATAAGAGCCTCCTGAAATCTGAATTTTTAGGTAACAATCGTGTAACTATATTTATTCCTAATTATATAATATATCGTCAAAAATTACAAGAGCAAAAAACAAGTTAAGAAATTTTCAAAAAACACTTGCATTTTCTCTCATTTTCTGTTATTATAACAAAGTTAGAAATAGAATTAGTTTTCTTTAAGGAGGTGCAGACGCATGGCAAAATGTGAATTCTGCGGTAAGGATGTAAAGTTCGGTATTAAGGTATCTCACTCACACAGAAGATCAAACAGAACATGGAAGCCCAACGTACAGCGTGTTAAGGCTATTGTTGACGGTTCACCAAAGCGTGTATATGCTTGCACCCGTTGTTTGCGTTCAGGTAAGGTTACCAGAGCTAACTGATTTTACAGATTACGAAACAGCTCCACTATTTACGGTGGAGCTGTTTTTTTGTATTTTTATCAGAATTTTAAACCTCAATCACAGCACAGAAAGAGGGCTGACCTTTGTTTGGTCAGCCCTCTTAATTATTAGTCTTTATCAGCCGTTAAAGGATTTCTTCCTTCTTACGAAGAACGAACATTACACAAGTTGAGCCAATGAGAAGTGTAAGAATTACAACAGCCAGAGGAGCTTCACCTGTCTGGACAACGCCGTCATTGCCGCCGCTGTTATCAGATGTATCCGGAGTGTCGGATGTTGAGCTAATTTTCTTTGTTACAGATGTTGCTTCCTGTGAAGTTACAGGAGCAATTGTATCCTTAGTTGATTCCTGCGTTTCCTCTGTAGCCTTAGTAGCCTCAGTAGATGACTCTGCGGTTGAAGGCTCGGCTGTTGTCGGTTCTGCATAGGTTGAAGGAGTAAGCTCAGTTGAAAGATTATTACTTGCTACCACAGCAACAGGATCTTTCTTAACTACTTCTTTATCAACAAGAATAACTTCTTTTGAACCGTCAGTCATTTCTGTGTCCGGATTTACTTCCGAAACACGAAGCACCTCAACAACAAGGTCAACCGTCGTCGAAACCGGTGCAACCTTTGAAATGTCTTTAACATCAAAAACAACTGTTGCAAAAAGCGTCTTTTCGCTAAAGTCATAAAGACCGAGATTACTTGCACCGAATCTTACATAACCAACGCCTTCCGACTTATTCTTGAAGTTTACATATACACCTCTGCCGTCCATTGTCGGACAAACCGACTTAGCAGTATTCACATCAGCAACCGAAAGGATTGAAGGGTCATAAGAAATGTGCCACTGCGTGTCGAGCACATTCTTTGGAGACTGCATAATATATGTAACCGTTACCTGATTTGTAACTGCATTATACTTTGCACTTGCCATTGGGAAGTAATTAGATGTTGCATTTACTGTAAGAGCAAGCGAAGATTCAGCAGACGATGTTGTACCCTCTGTTGCAACGGGGGCATCAGTTGCAGACTCGGTTGTTTCCGATTCTGTTACAACCTCTGTTGTTGATTCGGCTGTTGTTTCCTCACCCGATGGATTGTACTCTGTCGGGAACACACCGTCTTTGCCGTAATAATCGCCGACCTTGAGGTCTGCCTTTTTAGGAGCATTGCCGTATTCACCGTTACCGTAGTAGTAGAACCACTCACCGGTAAAAATCAATTCATCCTTATCGTTCTCGGAAGTAAATTCAGGATTGATAATATAAATCATATTGTCAAAGCTTTCAACACCGTTGGGATAATAATCAGACTCGCCTTTATCATAACCCTTAAAATTAATATCGGTTGTTCGATAAGCAAGTTTATAGTCAGGATTTGTCGGATCGTCTGTACCCTTAAGAGCGTTGTTCCAGATTACTTTATCAACATCGGTCGGCACATCAGAACAGTAAACATTTTTGATATCAGCATTGCGAGCTGAATAACCCGGCCACGCTGAAGGAGTATCCGAACCGTTTTCCCAATAAACACCTGCATCAGATGTATATTTGTTTTCCCAGTCATCAGGCTTACAGAAATATATATGGTAGGTTTCAGTGCCCTCAGAAGGCACATAACTGCCTTCATCGTCCGTATCGGCAGAAACGCTTATTGCAGCAACCACTATCATTGCCGCTGTGAGCATAACAGCCAATAAAAGACTGATAACTTTTTTGGACATTTGTATTTCCTCCTTATGATTTTCCGACACCATACTTGTATCAGCATGACTATTATAGTATAAAACTCAGAAAAAATCAAGTGTTACAGGGCATTTTGGCGTCTGAAACCTATTGTAATAATCACCAAAAATCACTGTACTGTTATATAAGATTTCTTTATTAGGTCTTTTCCGAACAAAATCAATGCAAAAAAACTGCAAATTTTACCTGCAACAAAAGCAAAAATGCCCTCCAAAGCGGAGGGCATCAAATAATTGTGTATAATTATTTAAGATTATTCAAATCTCTTGCGTGTGTAAAGAACTGCACCGCCTGCAACGAGGAGAACTGCGAGAACTGCAGCTGCTGTTGTAGCACCTGTCTGAACTGTTCCGTTGTCTGTGCTCTTTGCTGTGTCAGCAGTTGAAACTGCGTTTGCAGAAGATGTTGGGTTCTGACCTGCAGTAGGAACTGTGTTCTTTGTAGAATCTGTCTTGTTGTCATCTTTCTTGTCACTTGACGGAGCTGTTGTTGCAGCCTGATCAGGAGTAGCAGGTGCAGCATTCTTATCTACTGTCTTAACAAGACCTGCTTCCTTAGCCATATCATAGTTAGGAAGTGAACCGTACTCGTACTTGCCTGTTTCTTCGTTAAGACCATAGTAGAAGTAGAACTCACCGGCATATGTTTCCTTACCTGTGACGCTTACAGAAGTGTTGTTAGGGTCTGTAACATAAATCATGTCATTCAATCTCATTGAGATACCCCACTCAGGATCCTCAAAGAAGTTGTCAGCAAAATTACCGAAGAATGTCTTGTCATTACCGTCAAGTGCTTCCTGAGCCTTTGCCCAGAATTCACCGTCAAGCAAATTGTCATAATAATCATTGTCGCCTTCCGAATAGTACTGGCAAAGAACATCGACAGTCTGCTTAGCAGCCTTAAACTGTTCCTCACCGAACTGGAAAGTTACTTTACCTGTTTTGTCGTCTACTGTCCTTTCACCGCCGTTAAGGTAGTTGTTGAAATCAATATTAGGAACATCTGTAGGAAGGTCAAGATAGAAGATGTTATTTTCAGCATTTTCAACCTGCATCTTATAGCCCGGCCAAGCAGGACCTACTGTTGTACCGTCAAGAGAACCGCATGGATCTGAACCGTTCCACCAGTATGCACCTGCATCAGCAGCATTGTACTTTTCACTCTTCCATGACTCAGGCATAAGGAAGTAAACTTTGTGTGTTTCTTTTACGCCCTCACTTGGGACATAACGACCGTTTGTATCAATAGCTGCGGAAACGCCGATTACACCTACAAGAGCAAGTGAAAGAACGAGAGCGCATGACACTATGATACTGATAAGTTTTTTTGACATTTGAATCTCCTCCAAAAAAATTTCCGATTTCTATCGGTATGGAATCATTATATAACAAAATTTTCAAAATTGCAATCTTTTTCAAAAAGCTTAAAACAAAAAAATACACAAAATTGCAATCGCAATTTTGTGTATTTAGCTTGTATTATAAAAAATTTTCCTATAAAAGATATTTATCTGTTTTATTTATCCGCATCTGCGTCATCCGACATTGCATTATTGTCCGCAGCTTTGTTCTTTTTTTCGTCCTTTTTCTTTACGAAAATAATTGCACCTGCGGCAATCAAAACAACAACAATTGCAATTATAATAATTAATGTCGTGTTTGAACCCGAACCGTTTGCAGAGCTCTCAACAACCTTTGTAACATCTACAACCTGACTATTCTGCTGAGTTGAGATGTACTTTTTCTCAACAACTACCGACTTATGGTCGTCTTTGTTAGGTGAGTTTTCCTCGCCCATTCCGTCAATGTAGTTTACAAAATCGCCCTGAATTTTTTCGGAATTTGCCGTATCATTATTTACTATCGGAACGGCACTATCCTCAACCTCTTTACCGTTCACCCAAAGCTTGCAAGTGATTTTATATGATTTGAGATATGTCATATCATCGCCGTACATATCCGAGATGAAATATGAAAGATCGGTTTTGCCTCCCTTTAGCACCTTGAATTCAGCAGAAACAAGAGCCTTGTCACCGTTAAGCTTTACGGGATTCTGAACATCTGTCCATGTAAAGGTGTAAAAATTCTTAAGTTTAGGGTTGCCAATCGCAGTTTTAAAGCTTTCACAGTTTATTGAATCGGCATTCAACTTCAAATATTCATCGTTGTAAAAGAAACTCATTGCGGCTCCGATTACTTCTTCTTTTGTATCGGTCATATAAATAGCATACTTTACCGTATCGCCGACTTTAGCTGTTACGGAATCCTTTTCATCTGTTGAAATGCTGATTGTAAGGTCATCCTCGGCAGCACTTGCAGGAATACAGAATGCTGACACGGTAAGTACAGCCACGAAGAGAATTGAAAGCATATTTTTGATTTTTTTAGACATTTTTTTCATTCCTTTAGTTTGATATCCCTATTATATATCATTAAGACTAAAATTTCAATGAATAATTTAACAATTCTCGGTGAAATTTATGTGAAAAGTAAATTAATTGCAGATTCACCTTTAAAGAAATGATATTTTAGAAATTATAATTCAAACTGATTTTCACAACATTACGATATAAAAAAACGCCCCTCGGAAAACCGAGAGGCGAAAAATTATTTTTTTAATCTGTCAACGCCGTTAACAGTCTTACAATAGGAAATTCAATTACTTATTGAATCTCTTTCTTGTGAAGTAAACAACACCTGTTGCAGAAACAAGAGCTAAGAGGATAACTACTGCCATAGAAGCATTACCTGTCTGTACTGCGTTGCTGCTTGTGCCGTTAGCCGGTGTGTCAGAAGTAGCTGTGTCAGCTGTTGACTGACCCTTTGTTGCAGCCTGTGTAGCAGATGTAGCATCAGGTGTAGTAGGAGCTACTGTAGCCGGAGCATCTGTTGCAGGAGCATCTGTAGGCTCTGTAGCAGGCTCTACTGTTGTAGGCTCTGTTGTAGGAGCATCTGTAGGCTCTGTAGCAGGCTCTGTTGTTGTAGGCTCTACTGTTGTAGGCTCTGTTGTAGCAGGCTCTACTGTTGTAGGCTCTGTTGTAGCAGGCTCTACTGTTGTAGGCTCTGTTGTAGCAGGCTCTGTTGTTGTAGGCTCAACATATGCCTCAACCTTAGCGTCTGAGTTAATGTTATCAAAGAGATCATTAGCCATGTCGCCGTTAACTACTGCTTCATATTCTGAATCAGCATCAACTGTGCCTGTTTCAGTATTGAGCTTACCAAGTGTAAGATCAATTACATTGAGGTCAACATTTGTTGTACCTGTACCGTTAACTGTGAACACAGCCTCAACAAGCTTCTTGCCGCCTGCAAAATCATAAAGTGCAAGGTTTGAAGCATTGCCTGTAACATCATCCATATTTACCATGCCATCAGCGATTTCAGGCATTGTAAGTGAATCAAGTGTAAGGAGGTTCTTATCATATGTAAGAGCCCACTGTACTTCTTCAAGCTGTGCGTCCTTAGTGTCAAGGAGATAGTAAACTGATACCTTGTCGCCTACATTAAATGTGCCTGAACCTGTAGCCTGGCAAATATTAGATGTAGCGTTGATTGTTAAATTATCAACTGCAGGAGTTGAAGGCTCAACCTTAACAGTAGCCTTAGCGCCTGAACGTGTTGAATAATCAAAGTTTGTAATGTCGAGTGTGATTGTTACATCAACGAGTGAATCTTCTTCAAAACCTGCAGAAACTGTGTTAAGAAGCATATTCTCACCATTGAATGTAAGGTCAAATTCTTCGCCTATAGGAGCTGCGCTCTGCTCGGGAAGACCCCAGTTAGCTGCCCAATCATCGTTTACAGCAAACTTGAACTGATAAGCATCGTCTGCAGATTCAATATTTTCATACTTAATCTGATATACCTTGTCAGAAACAGGAGTCATGTGGTTAGCTTCAGCGTCAACACCCCATGCTACACCGTTGAGCCAGTTGTCTTCACCGTTACCAACAACTGTAATGCTGTTAACATCAAGGTCTGTTACCATTTTAACGCCTTCACCTGTTACAGTAATCTTGTTTGTAGCAGGATCGAATGTTACAGTAACATCACAAGCTGTTTCTACATCGAAAGTTACATTGTTATCTGTACCGTCAAGACCGATCCACTTCTGCTCGTCGCCTGTGTTTGCAACAACCTTGAGCTGATAGTTCTTACCGGCAGGAACAGCAGAGAATGTCTTTGTGAATACGCTGCCGTCAGCTGTCATAACATTTTCAGGAGCTGCAGCAGGTGTACCAACCCATTCATAGCCTGTAAGATTTGTTGTACCGGCAACTACATATGTAGTATCGGCAGCAGGAGCTGTTGAAGGCTCTTCTGTTGTAGGCTCTTCTGAACCATCGGGATCTGTTACAGTATTAGTAGCTACAACATTCTTATCTAATACTTCCTGACTAACGATTGACTTGTTAGCAAGTTCAACTTCTTCATCGCCGATTGTCTGGTCTGTTACAGGATCAACCTTTGAAAGACGAAGTACCTGTACATCAAGATTAATAGTAGTTGCTGTAGCCTCAGGATCAATTACTTCAAACTCAGCAGAAGCAAGTACGATTTCCTTTGATGTTGTGTCATAAAGGCTGAGTGTATTACCGTTAGCTTTAATTACACCCGGAACAGCATTGTTATAAATATAACTGCCAAACTTAGGATATTCAAATGATGTAGCTTTGATTGTGTTAGCTGTTGGCTTGAGTACATTTGTATCGTAGTTCATATCCCACTGGAAGTCAAGCATGTCCTTGTCCTTAGACTGGAACATGTATGTAACCTTTACAGTCTTCTGATCTGCACTGAGAGTAACCTTCTTCTCAGGGAAGAGGTTTGAAGTAGCTGTAACTGTGAGACCTTTTGCAGGAGCTGCAGTTGTAGGCTCTACTGTTGTAGGCTCTGCTACTGTTGTAGGCTCTGCTGTTGTAGGCTCTGCTACTGTTGTAGGCTCTACTGTTGTAGGCTCTGCTACTGTTGTAGGCTCTGCATCAGTAACGATGTCAACCTTACCCTTTGCACCCTGCTTTGTAGCATAGTCAAAGTTTGAAAGGTCAAGTGTGAGAACAATATCATAACCGTCATCATAGCCTGCTGCTACTGTATCAATGATCATGTTCTGACCGTTGTATGTAAGGTCAAACCACTCATTGAGAGGAGCTTTGCTCTGCTCAGGAAGACCCCAGTTATCTGTCCATGAACCGTTGGCAGCAAACTTGAACATATAGTTCTCATAAGCGTCAAGGCTCTCAAACTTAATCTGGTAAACCTTTGAACCCTCAGATGTCTCTGTCATGTAGTTAGCATCAGCATCTACCTTCCAAGCCTTACCGTTGAGCCATGAATCTTCACCGTTACCAACGGCTACAATGTGATCAATAACAAGGTCTGTCGGAATTACAACACCTTCACCTGTTGCAGTGATTTCTTTTGTTGTGGGGTTGTAAGTTACTGTTACATCACATTCCTTTGTTACATTGAATGTGAAGTTGTCATTGCCGGTATCACCGACACCAATCCACTCTGCATCGTTTTTAACGACCTTGAACTGGTAGCCGTTGCCGACTGCTACGTTGGTAAATACTTTTTCGTAGTTACCGTCGCCGTTTTCTGTCATTACATTTTCAGGTGCATTAGCTGCAACACCAACCCACTCATAACCTGTAAGATCTGTAGAACCTGCTACGAGATATGTATCGCCGGCAGCAGAAACGCTCATTACAGTTACAACGAGTGATGTCACAACAAGCATCATAGACAGTAAAAGGCTAAGTGCTTTTTTGAACATTTTCTTTTCCTCCTTATGTGATAATGCTTCTATAAGCAGTTTAATTATACAACAACCAACCACCAAAAGTCAATGCTAAAAACTCTTGGTGGCTGATTATTTGACAAAATATTGTTTTTTTGTAGGAATGCACAAATAAAATATCATTTATTTGTTATTTGTAACCATTCACATTGTGAGATTGCCAGTTCCAGCTGTCACGACACATATCCTCAAGATTTTTCTCGGCAATCCATCCAAGTATTTTCTTGGCTTTTGTTGCGTCGGCAAAGCATTCTGCAATGTCGCCTGCTCGGCGTGGCTTTATAACATAAGGAATTTCAATCGAATTTGCCTTTTCAAAAGCCTTTACAATATCAAGAACGCTGTAGCCCACACCTGTTCCGAGATTAAAAATCTCAGTTCCCTTGTGCTCTGCGGAATATTCAATAGCCTTTACATGACCTTTTGCAAGATCAACAACATGGATATAGTCACGCACACCCGTGCCGTCATGCGTAGGGTAATCGTTGCCGAAAACACCGAGACACTTGAGTCTGCCGGCGGCAACCTGTGTTATGTACGGCATAAGGTTATTCGGGATTCCGTTAGGATCTTCACCGATTCTGCCGCTTTCGTGAGCGCCGATTGGGTTAAAATAACGAAGAAGAACAACAGACATATCGGGATTTGCATTTGCGGTGTCTGTAAGAATTTGTTCCATCATAAACTTTGTCCAACCATACGGATTTGTAGGAGAACCCTTTGGCATTGTTTCAACAAGCGGAACAGTTTCCGGAGTACCGTAAACCGTGGCACTTGAGCTGAAAATAAAGTTATTTACACCGTGTTTTTTCATCACCTCAAGCAAAGTGAGCGTTGAATCAATGTTGTTACGGTAATATTCAACAGGCTTCTCACAGCTTTCACCTACTGCTTTAAGACCTGCAAAGTGAATTACCGCATCAAGCTTATTCTCCGAAAAAATCTTTTCAACGGCATCTCTGTCACATACATCGGCCTCATAGAGCGGAATTTTTCTGCCTGTCAGCTCTTCAACTCTTTCAACCGCTACGGGACAGCTGTTTGAAAAATTATCTGCAATTACAACATCGTGACCTGCGTTGATGAGTTCAACACAAGTGTGCGAGCCGATATATCCGGCGCCGCCTGCAAGCAAAACATTCATTTTAAAAATCCTTTCTTAACAATCAGCATTTTTCAGGCTCGGGATAGTCAACACCGAAGGTTTCGGCTGTAACCTTTGCCATAATCTGAGGATCAAGAGGCTTGTCGGAATAGTCTGTGTCACACTCTGCGATTTCATTGACAACATCCATACCCTCAATTACCTTGCCGAATGCGGCATACTGACCGTCAAGGTGCGGAGCGTTTTTGTGCATAATGAAGAACTGCGAGCCTGCTGAGTCGGGCATCATTGAACGAGCCATTGAGAGAACACCCTCTGTGTGCTTGAGATTGTTTTCAAAGCCGTTCACGGCAAATTCGCCCTTGATTGAATATCCGGGACCGCCCATACCCGTGCCCTCGGGGCAACCGCCCTGAATCATGAAACCGTAGATTACACGGTGAAATGTGAGTCCGTCATAGTAACCCTTGTTTACAAGGCTGAGAAAATTATTAACAGTATTCGGAGCAATTTCGGGATAAAGCTCCGCTTTGATTGTTTTTCCGTTTTCCATTTCAAAAGTAACAATAGGATTGCTCATTTTAAATCGTCCTTTCGGTTTATTAACACTATTTTAGTATATTCTTGATAAAATAGCAAGTGTTTTAGTGATTATTTGCGTATAAATCAGCCTTTTTCAATACTCATCGTTGCAAAAGCATTGAGGTCCGTGCCTGCAATATTGCCGCTGAGGAACTCGTAATATCCCTGCGAACCGACCATGGCGGCATTGTCACCGCAAAGGGATTTTTCGGGCATATACATTTCCCAATTACGCTTTTTACACTCTTCGGCAAGGGTTCTTCTGAGAAGTGAATTTGCCGAAACACCGCCTGCGATTACAAGCCTTTTCTGTCCCAGGTCTTCAGCCGCCTTGATAAAGTTTGTAACAAGGCAATCGACAACGGCATAGCGGAATGATGCACAGACATCGGCTTTGTTAAGCTCAACACCCTTTTGTGCCGAATTGTGAATGAGGTTGATTACGGCTGTTTTAAGTCCCGAAAAGCTGAAATCATACGGTGCATCGTGAACTGCGGGACGAGGGAGCTTGAATGCAAACGGATTGCCGTTTTCCGCAACCCTGTCCATTTCAATTCCGCCCGGATACGGCATTCCCATTGTCCTTGCAGCTTTGTCAAAAGCCTCGCCTGCGGCATCATCACGGGTTTTGCCGATAATTTTCATCTTCGTGTAGTCCTCAACCATAACAATATGGCTGTGACCGCCCGACACAACAAGGCAAAGAAACGGTGGCTTTAATTCTTTATTTGAAATATAATTTGACGCAATGTGTGAACGCAGATGGTGAACAGGCACAAGCGGAATTCCTGTTGCAAGTGAAAGTCCTTTTGCAAAATTCACTCCCACAAGCAACGCTCCGATAAGTCCGGGGGCATATGTAACGCCGATTGCGTCAATGTTGGAAAGCTTGCAGTCTGCATCTTCAAGAGCCTGTCTTACAACAGGAACAATTGCCTCTGCGTGACGGCGTGATGCGATTTCGGGAACAACACCGCCGTAAAGCTTGTGCTCCTCAACCTGAGATGCAACCACCGAGGATATTATGTTTCTGCCGTCCTCAACAACCGCTGCCGCAGTTTCGTCACAGGACGATTCTATTGCGAGTATCTTCATAATTTTCCTTTCACTACGAAACATTTATGACGAAGTTCCGTAATATCGTTAATATAATGTTTTATTACATATATATGTCAAAAACAGCGTGTCATTAAAACAGCGTTTTCGGTTGGAGAGGAGTAGTAATTTTTCCTCTCTCCCACCTTGATAAATCCGAATTTTTCATAGAGAGAACGGGCATTCCCGTTACTTTCACGAACCTCAAGAGTGAGAAAGCAAAGGTTATTTTTCTTGGCATAGGTCACAAGCGTTTCAACAAGCGCCGAACCTATTCCCCGATTTCTGTGTGTACCGTCAACGGCAACATTGAAAATGTAACCCTCGTCAACAACAACGCTCATTCCTATATATCCGACAACGGCATTGTCTTCCGTTGCGGTAAAAAACAGCGAGGTTTCGTTGTTCAGTTCTTCTTCAAGACTGTTAAACGACCATGGATGCGTAAAACACCGCTGTTCAAGCTGTGCAACCGCCTCAAGCTGATTTTCGGTCATTCTGTCAATTTTCATACGCTTTTAATATTTCCTTTACAGAATTAACAATTTCATCACGGCAATGTCTGTACACATCAATGTCGCCGCCGTAGGGATCGCTTATACCGAGTACGGCGATTTTTTCGGGCTGTACAAGAAAAAACTGCATCAACATTTTTGCGTGACTTTGCGACATACAGTAAAATTTTTCGTATTTTTCAATGCCGGCATCAGCTACGGCTGTTGAAGCTTTGCCCGAAAGGTCAATTCCGATTTCCTTACAGGCAATCACGGAATTTTCCGACACGGGGAGTCCCGTTGAGGTCGCAATGCCAAAGCTTTCCGCCCTGACGCAAACGCCGTTTTTCTCTGCCATATCATTAAAAATTGCCTCTGCCATGGGACTGCGACAGGTGTTGCCCGTGCATACAAAGGCAATCGTTCTGTTATCCTTTTGCATCATACCAAGTCCTTCCGATTGCCGCATCAGCTGTGAGCGGAACGCTCATTTTAACTGCGTTTTCCATTTCTTCCTGAACGATGAGTGCAACTCTCATGCTCTCATCCTGCGGAGCTTCGACAATAAGTTCGTCGTGAACCTGCAGCACAAGCCTTGCACGGAGATTTTCGGCTTTCATTCGCTCGTCAACCTTAATCATTGCAATTTTGATAATGTCTGCGGCTGTGCCTTGAATAGGCATATTTCTTGCAACTCTTTCACCGAATGCACGGATCATATGCTTGCTCGAGGTGAGTTCAGGAAGATTTCTTCTTCTGCCGAACATCGTTTCAACATAGCCGTCAGCGTTCGCCTTTTCAACAACATTTTTCATATAGCTGTCAACACCGCTGTAATGGGCAAGATAGCTTTCAATGTAGTGCTTTGCCTCTTTATTTGAAACACCGATATCCTTTGCAAGTGAAAATGCACCGATTCCGTAAACAATACCAAAGTTAACCGCCTTTGCACGGCTTCTCATAATCGGAGTTACCATATCAAGCGGCATATTGAACACCTGTGACGCTGTGATTGCGTGGATATCTTCGTTATCCTTGAACGCTTTAATCATATTTTTGTCACCCGAAATATGGGCAAGCACACGGAGTTCAATCTGAGAATAGTCGGCGTCAACAAGTGCCCAGCCCTCTCTTGCACAGAAAAACTTTCTCATCTCTCTGCCAAGCTCGGTTCTTACGGGGATATTTTGGAGATTCGGCTCTGTTGAGCTGATTCTGCCTGTTCTTGTTTCGGTCTGATTGAAATTTGAATGGATTCTGCCGTCATCTGCAATGACCTTTAAAAGTCCCTCGCAGTAGGTTGAATTCAGCTTTGAGAGCGTTCTGTATCTCAGCACCATTTCAACAACGGGATGTTCATACCTCAGGCTTTCAAGCACCTCTGCATTTGTGCTGTAACCGCTCTTCGTTTTCTTTTTGCAAGGGAGTCCGAGGTTTTCAAATAAAACTACGCCAAGCTGTTTGGGAGAATTGATGTTAAACTCACAGCCCGCACTTTCGTAAATTGCTGTTTCAAGCTCCTTAATCTGTGCAGAAAGCATTTCGCCGTAGCTTTCTATGCCCTGTCGGTCAACACAGAAACCGATATTTTCCATTCTTGCAAGCACCTTTGCAAGCGGAATTTCAATTTCACTCAACAACTTTTCCTGACCGTGAGCTTTGATTTTATCTCCGAGTTTTTCGCACAATTCTGCGTAACAGGCAAATGCCTCGTATTTTTCATTCTGCTCATCAGTGCAGACAGGCAGAGCGATTTCGTAAGAGGCACAAAGATTTTTGTCCGAATAATCCTTTGACGACGGCTCAATCAAATATGCCGCAAGCTCAATATCAAACGCAATATTCTCAACATCAATATTTTTCTCATCGGCATAAGCGTAGAGCGTTTTGATGTTTCTCGTGTACTTTTCGAGTTCATTGTCGGCAATAAGCTTGACAAAAAGCTCCTCGTCCGTGCTTATATACACCTTGCCGTCAAAAAGTACGGCAAAGGATTTTAATTCTTTATTCTCTGTTTCAAAGTTGAGATAGAGCTTTTTCTCTGACTTAACATTTTTTAAAAGTTCATTTTTATCAAAATCAGATACAACCTCAAGCGAATTTTTCTCAACCTTTTCAGGCTTTGCATTTTTGTCAGCCTTGATACCGTATTTTTCTATTAAAGAAAACAGTTCAAGCTTTGCCATAAATCCGGCACATTCATCGGCATCTTTCATATCTACAACATAATTTTCGACATTTGTGTCCACAGGAGCGTTGCAGTTTATTTCACCGAGCATACGGCTGAGAATTGCATTTTCCTTTGACACAGTCAGCTTTTTACGCACACCGTCCTTGATTTCAAGTTCATCAAGATGGTCATAGATATACTCAACCGTGTGGTATCTCTGAATGAGATCGCCTGCACCCTTTGGACCTATTCCCGCAACACCGGGAATATTATCCGAGGTATCGCCCTGAATCGCCTTGATTTCTATAAGCTCCTTTGGAGTTACACCGTAAGTTTCAAGAATCTTTTCGGGGGTATAGAGTATATCCTGTTTGTTTGAGCAAAGATGAACGCTTGTTTTGTCCGACACAAGCTGAAGGCTGTCACGATCACCTGTTGCAATAACGCACTCGTTTCCGTTTTCTTCACAAGCCTTGGCGAGCGTACCGAGAATATCGTCAGCCTCAAAGCCCTCACAGGTAACAAGCCTGTAGCCTAAAAGGGTAAGAAGCTTTTTCAGCGGTTCCATTTGTGACGCAAGCTCCTCAGGCATACCTTTTCGTGTTGCCTTGTAGCCTGCATAAGCCTTGTGTCTGAAGGTCGGTGTTTTCAGGTCAAAGGCAATCGCCACGGCATCGGGATTTTCTTCATTTTTAATTTTGTACAGCATTGTAAGAAATCCGTAGATTGCGTTTGTAAACTGACCGTCCTTTGTAGTAAGCGGTCTTATTCCGTAAAACGCACGATTTACAATACTGTTTCCGTCAACAGCAAGTAATCTCATAATTTATACATCACATTCTCAATTTTTCCGTCTTTAATGTAAATTCTCGGAACACGCTTTCCGACAAGACAGACGGTTTCGTAGTTTATAGTTCCTGTATTTTCGGCAAGTGAATCTGCAGTAGGCTCACCGTTTTCGCCTGTACCGAATACGACAACCTCGTCACCTGTCTTGACATCTTCAATATCGGTAACATCAAGCATTGTCTGATCCATACATATTCTGCCCACAATTTTCGCTTTCTTTCCGTTTACCGTCATATAGCCGTCTTTTGCATTCTGCCTGATGAATCCGTCAGCGTATCCGATCGGAACGGTTGCAATTTTCATCTTCCTGTCGGCTGTAAAAGTTCTGCCGTAGGAAATTGTTGCACCCTTTTGAACCTCTTTTACAAAAGCGACAACCGTTTTAAGAGTCATTGCCGGAACAAGGTCAAGTCTGTCGGCAAGCTTTGATGACGGAGCAAGTCCGTAGAGGATAATACCTGCTCTTACCATATCGCAACAGGTTTCGGGGTAATCTTCAATTGCACCGCTGTTTGAGCAATGAACAACGCTAATATCAACACCTCGCTTTTTAAGACTGTCACGCACATGAATAAAGTTTTCATACTGCTTGTTTGTGAACTCTCTGCCCTCGGCATCTTCATCAGACACACAAAAATGAGTAAAAAGCCCCTCAACCTCAAGATTCGGCAGGCAACAAGCCTCACAAATTTCTTCAATAGAATATTCATCCCGTGGAAATTCCTGACACATAAAGCCGATTCTTGACATTCCCGAATCAACCTTGATATGCATTTTGCAGATACAATCCTTTTCAACACATTTTTCAGAAAGCTCCTTTGCATACTCAAGTGAAAAAACAGCCTGAGAAATATCATATTCAGCAAGATTTTCAGCCTCTGAAACGGGAGTGTAGCCAAGAATCACAATAGGGAGTTTTGAACCGCTCTTTCTGATTTCTATACCCTCGTCAATATTTGAAACAGCAAAAAAATCCGCTCCGAGTTTTTCATAAATCTGTGAAAGCTCAACTGCACCGTGACCGTAGCCGTCCGCCTTTATAACACAACAGACCTTTGTATCGTCTGCAACCTTATTTCTTATTACATTATAGTTATGCTCAATTGCATTAAGTGAAATTTCAGCCCAAGTTCTTTTTACCATATTCATTTCTATCTCTCCACATACCTTTTCAGTCAATTTGCAATCAATGTAATTATAATACTTTTGATTCTTCAAATCAACACAAAATCCCCCTTTAAATGCATATAAAGGTTATTTTATTCGTAATTATGCGCAAAATGTTACTCCTGAATTTTTGCAAATGCACAAATCATCTGCACGAAAGCCCTAAATACTGCAATTCACTTGATTTATTTATTCATTTTTGGTAGAATTAAAGGGTATTTGATTTATAAATTTAATTTCAGGAGGGGCATAATGACAACAAACAACATAATAGTTCTTTGTGCATTTATAGCTTATATGATTATTATGATCGTAATAGGCTTTGTTTGCTCAAAGGGCAACAAGAACAATGAGGACTACTTTCTCGGTGGCAGAAACCTCGGCAGTTGGACAGCCGCAATGTCGGCACAGGCATCTGATATGAGCGGTTGGCTTTTGATGGGACTTCCGGGCGCTGTATACCTTGCCGGCACAGGCGAGGCATGGATTGCCGTAGGACTTCTTATCGGCACAATTCTCAACTGGTACATTGTTTCGGCAAGACTTCGTAAATACACAATTGTGGCAGGCAACTCGCTCACTATTCCGAGCTTTTTCAAAAATCGCTACCGTGACCATAAAAACATAATCAAGATTGTTTCGGCGTCAATCATAGCAGTTTTCTTCACGGTTTACACAGCATCGGCATTCAGTTCGGGCGCAAAGCTTTTTGCTACGCTCTTCTCGGACAGCGCAAGCGGTGACGAAAACTACAATCGGGTTTATGTTATCGGTCTTATCGTTGCCGCAGTAGTAATTCTTGTATATACATTCATGGGCGGTTTCAAGGCAGTTTGTACAACCGACCTCATTCAGGGACTTATGATGATTGTTGCAATCCTTACCGTTCCGGTGCTTGCATATGCAATTCTCACATTTGACACAAGCTTCAGTTCTGCACTTGCCGCAAAAGGTGTTGAACAGCCTGCTCAGTTCCTTAACTTCTTTGTAAACGGTGACGGAACTCCTGTTTCGGCTGTTTCGATTATTTCAAACCTTGCGTGGGGACTCGGTTACTTCGGTATGCCGCATATTCTCGTCAGATTCATGGCTGTAAAGAGCAATGAAGAAATCAAGAAGTCAAGAAAAATTGCTGTTGTTTGGGTAATTATTTCACTTACTGCGTCATGCCTTATCGGTCTTATCGCAAGAGGCTACCTTACAGCACAGCTTGACGATGCAACAAGCGAATCTGTATTCATCAGAACAATCCAGCAGCTTTTCTCAGGCAACGGCGTGCTCATCTTTATCGGCGGTATTTTCCTTTGCGGAATCCTTGCCGCAATTATGTCAACAGCAGACAGTCAGCTTCTCGTCACTGCGTCGGCTGTTTCGGAGGATCTTTACAAAGGTGCTGTTAAAAAGAATGCAAGCGAAAAGAGTTCGCTTTTGGTCGGAAAAATCGCAGTTGCAGTTGTTGCTGTAATTGCATTCTTCATTGCACTTAATCCTAAATCAAGCATTATGGGACTTGTTTCGGATGCATGGGCAGGATTCGGTTCGGCATTCGGACCTGTTGTTCTGCTGGCGCTTTTCTGGAAACGCTCAACACTTTCGGGTGCAATCAGCGGCATGGCAACAGGTGCTCTGACAGTTATCATATGGGACTATATTCCGCTTATAAACGGTCAGACGCTTTATGCGGCAACAAATCTTTATTCACTTGTTGTAGGCTTCGGACTTGCGCTTATTGTGAATGTTATTGTTTCCCTTCTTTCAAAAAAGCCGTCAAAAGAAATCATGGACGAATTTGATTCAATTAAAAATATTGAAGTATAAACCGCAGGGGCAGTCGCTTTATCACGACTGCCTTTTTTGTGTCTGAATTTAATTTTTCCCGAAAATAAGAAAAATAAGGCATGGAATATCACAAAAATCAATTGAAATGTGCAAATCTTTGTAGTATAATTTATCGTATTGTTTGTTACTATTTTATTTTTCAGAAAAGAGATTGATATGAAACTTTTAGAAGACAGAATTCTTAAAGACGGACATATTGGTGCCGACAATGTGTTAAAGGTTGACAGCTTTCTCAATCATCAGATTGATGTCAATTTTGTGTGTGAGCTTGGCAAGGAATTTTACAGGCTTTTCAAGGACGAAAACATAACAAAAATTCTGACAATCGAAGCGTCGGGAATCGGCATTGCCTGTCTTGCGGCTCAGTATTTTGGTGTTCCGGTTGTTTTTGCAAAAAAGACAAAGACAATCAATATTTATTCCGATACATACAACGCAACCGTCCACTCATACACTCATAAAAGGGACTATGACATAGTTGTTTCTAAGGAATTTTTGAGCAAAGAAGACAATGTGCTTATCATTGATGATTTTCTTGCAAAGGGCAGCGCCTTAACGGCACTTCTTATGCTGATTGAAAAAGCAGGCGCAAAAACAGCAGGCGCCGGAATTGTTATCGAAAAGGCATATCAGGGCGGCGGCAGCCTCGTTCGTGATATGGGCATAAGAGTTGAATCTTTGGCAAAAATCAAGTCAATCAGTAAAAAAGACGGCATCGTGTTCTGCAAGCAGTAATAACATACTGCTTGCTTATACTTGACTTTTGCTGATATTTATAGTATTATCTAACGGTAGGTCTTGCAGAAATTAAAAATGGAAAATGGAAAGTGGAAAATTTTTAATTTTCTGTTCTCTGCAATAATCGCAATTTTGATATACACGAATATTATGGATAATGTTATAGAAAACAAAAGTTTTCAGTTTGCAATAAGAATTGTACGATTATATAAATTTTTGTGTGAAGAGAAAAAAGAATACATTCTGTCCAAACAGTTACTTCGTGCAGGCACAAGTATCGGTGCTAATGTCACCGAATCCCAACAGGCACAAAGCAAGCCTGATTTTGTATCAAAAATAAGCATAGCCCTAAAAGAAGCATCCGAAACAAAATATTGGATAAAATTGTTGGATGCTACAGAATATTTGTCTGAAAATCAAACAAAATCTATTTTAGATGATTGTGTTGAAATTGAAAAAATTTTGGTTACTATACTAAAGTCAGCAAAGAACCAATAATTTTCAATTTTCAATTTTCAACTTTCAATTTAATAAGCGGGTGTGGCGGAATTGGCAGACGCGCTAGATTTAGGTTCTAGTGTCAACCGATGTGCAGGTTCAAGTCCTGTCACCCGCACCAAAGAAAAGGTAGGTAATATTGTATTACCTACCCTTTTTCTTTATGAAACAAAATTAGGGAGAGCGTTGATGATAATTTAGCTATGCACGAGCCACATTGGCGAGGTTGAAACTTTGATTTATCACAAAATATGTCACCCGCACCAAAGAAGAATCGATACTTTTGTATCGGTTCTTTTTTACTTATGCTAACTCTGACTGATAGTAACTGATACTAATTGATATCAATTAGTATCAGTTACTCAAATAAATATAACTACAATAAACACATAAAGAATCCCCCGACAGCGGTTTTCGTTAGGCTGTCGGGGGATTTTCAGTATTAACATCGTGACGGGGACGGAGGCGGTCAAAGCACATCACGAACTTCAAATGCTAATATAATTTTGAATCGTTCTTCAAAGGTTTTGAGACTATTGCCGAGAATCTTTTTAATTTTTGCAAGCTGATAATTTATGGTGTTGCGGTGAACAAAGGTTTCCTGAGCAACCCTCTGAACACTTCCGTCATACTTTAGGTAAAGTCTTAAAAAACTCATATAATCCGTGCCGTTGTCACGGTCATACACTTCAAGCTTTTTGAGATTTTCGTTATAGATACTTTCAAGCAACGAAATATCGTCAACCGCAAGAATCAGCTTTTTAACTTCAAGTCGGTCATAGAACATAGGCGTCATATCTGCACGGACGGCAAGCCTTAACATTCTTAAAACAATCTGGTATGTTTTCGGGAGTGATTTCAGCTTGTTATTTGTTTTGCTCACTGCCACATACAGCTTGTTGACGCTTATATACCTCTCCTTTTCCGACTGAATTTTTTCGGCTATGCATTCAATTTCATCATCGGAAAAGTCATTGAGGATATAGAACATCATGTTGTCCACCTTAAAGCCGCCCCAGTGCTTTTTGTAGGAATAAATTGTTCGTTCAAATGCCGATTCAAGCTTTCTTGAAGAAATATGGTCAGCCATATCGGCTTTCACGCCGATGATTGCATAATCGGTTGCAAGGTCAAAGCCGTTGCTTTCAAGAACAGGAAAGTATTTTTCGTACTCACCCGGAAAGAAAATGAAATTTTTCAGCGTATCGCCTATTGTTTCCTCCTTGCGTTCATTTGAGATAATCTGATTACAGAAATCCCGTGAAATATCAACAATTCGGGTTTTCCACGGAATATCCATAAGAGGAAACTTTTTCTCGTTGCAATAGCTGATAACCTCTGACGGGATTCCCTTTATGTACGGACCTATGTTCAGAACAAGTCCACTGACATTTTTGGCAATGAGATTTTTGACAAACGGCAGCAACCAGTCCTGCCCTTTGTTTGCAATGCCCGTTGAAAAAATAAGCTCTCCTCCGTGAAGAAAGTCACTTACCTCAATATCCTCAACGGAATGAACCCATTGCACGATATTGGTCATTCCTTCTTTGCCTGCTATCACACGCATACCGTAGAGATAGCCCGCCTTTTCGCACAGTGAACCGAGTGTTACTGCCATAAATCTCACCTCTTAATCTGCATCAAATTATTTACCGAATTTCAGTTCAACAGCCTTTGCAATAATTTCGGCGCAGTCATTCGTTGAATTCCTTGATGTGTTCAAAAACATATCGTAGTTAAGCGTATCTTTCCAGTTTTCGCCTCTTGTATAGTATTTATAATAAGCCGTGCGGTACTTGTCGGTACGCTTTTTCATATCTTTTGCACGCTCTTCCGAAACATAAATTCTTGAGCGGATTTTTGAAATGCAATCGTCATAATACGCATCAACAAACACGCTCAAAACATTTGGCTTATCCCTCAGAATATGATCGGCACATTTTCCGACAATGATACAGGACTGTGTGCGGGAAAGCTCTTCTATGATTGCCGCCTGAATATTGTACAGATTCAAATCCGACACAAACGCTCTTGATTCGGGACGAAGAACATTTGCCGTCGGCAGCTTTGTGAGTGACTTTATAAGATAACTTCCGTGAAGTTTTTCGTCAACCTCAACAAATTCGCTTTCATCAATTCCGCTTGCCTGTGACGCCATTGTCAGAATCTGTCTTTCATACCACGGAATACCCAGCTTTTCGGAAAGCAGGGAGGCAATTTCCTTGCCTCCGCTGCCAAAACTGCGAGCAATTGTAATTATATAATTGTCCATATTTATCCTCCGCAAAACCGATTATCAATCAGCCGCATCACACTTGAGGACTGCGTTGAGAAGTACTGACGCACCCTCTGTACAAAGCTCTGTTGAAGTAAATTCGGGTTCGCAATGTGAATGGCCGTCCTTTGAGGGAACGAATACCATTGTTGTCGGGAGCATATATGATGCAAACTGTGCATCGTGACCTGCGCCCGAGTTGATTTTCTGATTTGAATAACCGAGTTCGTCAACTGCCTCCTGAACAAAATCAACAAGCTGCTTGTCATAGTAAACAGTATCTCTTGTCCATGCAATTTCATAGCCTGTCTTGCACTTTTCAACCTCTTTCGGGATATTCTCGATTACGGAAACAACCTGTTCAATTACTCGTGGATCTTCATGACGGGCGTCAAGTGAAAACTCAACATAATCCGGAATTACTGTATGTACATCAGGATGACAAAGAATTTCACCGGTTGTGTAAACGAGTTCGGGATCAAGCTTATCAAGCTCTGTGTGGAGATATTCAAGAACCTTTGCGGCACCGAATAGTGCATCGTGACGATACTTCATTGGAGTTGTGCCGGCATGGTCAGCCTGTCCGTAAACCTTGATACGGTAGTTTACCATACCGAGTACGCAGGTTACAACGCCGATATCATTGCCTGCCGCCTCAAGGATCGGTCCCTGTTCAATGTGGAGTTCAAACATTGCCTTATAATCCTTTGGATTAAGTCTGTTCGCCTCATCACCCTTATAGCCGGATGCCTCAAGAGCCATACCGAATGTCTTTGTCGGATCAAGAATTGACTTTGACGCAAGCATATTTTCTTTTTTGAAGTTCTTTGCAATGTCAGCCGGAAGATAATCGTTGCAGACAATGCCTGAGCACATCATAGCCGGCGGATAAAGAGAGCCCTCTTCGTTTGTCCAAATCATGGCAACAAGGTTGTGCTTGTGGGGAATCTTATCGTTTGCAACCGTTTCAAGAACTTCCATTGCACCCATAACACCGAGGATACCGTCATAGTTACCGCCGTTCTTAACGGAATCACAGTGTGAAGCCATGACGATTGCCGGAAGAGTCGGATCCGAACCTTTGAGAGTTGCATAAACATTGGCAACATCGTCTGTTTTGATTTCGGCACCGATTGCTGTCATTCTCTTTACAAACTCTGCTCTTGCCTGTAATGCCTCGGGAGAAAGTGAATATCTTGTAATTCCGCCGTGACCGGCATCTCCGAATGTACTGAAAGTTGAAATCTTATCCTGCATTCTTTCTTTGCTGCATGTAAACATATACTTTGCACCATCCTTAATAAAATAAATTCTGTTTAATATTTTTATATCAATGCTTATTCAAAGCAGTTTTGCTGACTTTTTTGCCCGAACTTATTGCGCCCACGGGGCAAACAACCTTGCAAAGATGACAGCCCACGCATTTTTTGCCGTAGAGAACGGGTTTCTGATTGTCATTCATCTTTATAGCCTGATGACCACCGTCATAACATGATACGAAGCATCTTCCGCAACCGACACATCTTTCACGGTCAAACTTCGGAAAACATATGTAACTTCTGTCAAGATCATCGGCAGGAATGATATTGCTTTCGGCAATACCCGTAAAATCTGAAACAGACTTGAAATTGTGAGCTTTCATATATCGTTTCAAGCCGTCCTTCAAATCGTCAATAATGCGGTAACCATACTGCATTACCGAGGTTGTAATCTGAACCGTTGAGCAACCGAGTGAAATAAACTCCGCCGCATCATACCATGTTTCGATACCGCCCATACCGCTTATCGGAACATTCTTCAGTCTTTCATCGCTTTTCATCTCATTAATGAACCGTAGTGCAATCGGCTTTACAGCCTTTCCCGAATATCCGCCGACTGACGATTTTCCGCAAACATCGGGAGATGTTGAAAAATTGTCAAGGTTGACATTCATAATACTTTTAATCGTATTGATTGCCGCAAGTCCGTCTGCGCCTGCCTCCATTGCCTTAACTGCAGGAGGAATCATTGAGGTGATGTTCGGCGTCATCTTGGCAAGAATCGGAAGCTTTGTTCCCTTTCTTACAGCCTTTGTGTAGGCATATACAAGTTCGGGATTTATTCCGACATCACTGCCGAGTCCCTCGCCGACCATCTGAGGACAGCTGAAGTTACATTCTATAACATCAGCCCCCGCATCTTCACAAAGAGATGCAAGCTTTGTCCATTCTTCTTCATTACTGCCCATAATTGATGCGATAATGACTTTTGTCGGATAATTTTTCTTTAATTTCCTGAAAAAGGAAAGGTTTTCTTCAAGAGAATATGTAGAAATCTGTTCAATATTCTTAAAGCCCACAAATGCGGTATCTTCCTTGTCAAGTTCTGCAAATCGTGGTGAAACCTCGTTCGGGGTAAACATTCCGATTGTCTTGAATGCAACTCCTGCCCAGCCCTCATCAAACGCCTTGGCAACCATATCGTAGTTACTGCCGACAACCGATGATGACAGAAAGAACGGGTTTTCACACTTTACTCCGCACAAATCGGTGGTGAGATCCGCATCATATTCGGGAACAAATTCTTCTCTTGAAACAATATCCGTAATCTTGTTGATATTAACGGGCGAATCAAACTTTGCTCTGTTGCAAGCCTGCATACAGGCTCCGTCAATGCAACCCGCACACGGATTGTCGCCAAGCATATATCTTGCTCCCTCTGTGTTGTCAAAATTAACGGAGCGGATAATGCGGTCAATCCTGACGCCGTTCTTGCAGGCATTTGCACAAGGTGCATCCTCGCAGAGCAGGCATCTGCTGCTTTCACTTTTTAAAACAACTTCTCTGTATCCCATAAACATCAACTACTTTCAAAACTTATATAAATTATTTTGAGGTACTGCGTTTTACATACTTACCGTTACCGGGAGTTCCCACAAAGTCGCCGTTGTCATAAACAAGACTGCCCCTGAGGTAGGTCTGAACGGGATAACCGTGGAGCTTTTTGCCCTCCCAGATAGTATGGTCACAGTCCGAATGCATATTGTTTACACTGATTGTAAAATCCTTGTCCTTATCGTAAATAACGATATCGGCATCCTTACCGATTTCGATTGAGCCCTTGTCATCGCAACCAAAGATTTTTGCGGGGTTTGTTGAGCAAAGCTCAACCGCTCTTTCAAAAGAAATCTTGCCGCTGTTTGCCGCATCGAGCATATAAGGATAGAGATTTTCGATACCTGCACAGCCGTTTGGAACCTTTGTAAAATCATCCTTGCCCCAGTCTTTTTCGTAGCTTTGGAAAGGACAATGGTCTGTTGCAACCGTATCAATCATACCCGACTTGATTGCTGTCCACAAAGCGTCCTGACTTTCCTTACCCTTCATAGGCGGTGAGCATACAAAGTTTCTGCCGTCCTCACGCTTATAGACATCACAGGTAAATTCAAGGTACTGCGGACAGGTTTCAATGTAGAGTTCGTGTCCCTCTGTTTTTGCTTTAATACATTCCTCAAGTCCTTCTTTGTCAGCCATATGAACAATATAAAGAGGAGCGTCAAGATGTGTTGCCCAATGCACGGCTCTCTTGTCAGCCTCTGCCTCAACAAATTCGGGACGGCTGAGGTAGTGATACCATGCGCTTGTTTTGCCCTCTTTAAGGAACTGTTCCGTTCTCATATCAATGAGGTCGGGATTTTCTGCATGAAGATTGATTTTCGCACCAAGCTCCTTTGCTCTGAGCAAAAGCCTTACAAATGTTGCGTCATCAACCATCATATGTTCCTTTTTATATACAAAGAAGCACTTGAAGCTTGTAATACCTTCTTTTACGGCTGTTTCCATTTCATCAAGAATTTCACTGCCGTTAAGGTCGGTGATACAGCAATGAAAGGCATAGTCAACACAGGCCTCTTTTTCAAGAACCTCTTTCTTTGAATTTATAAGTCCCATAATTGTTTCACCGCTATGCTGTACGGGATAATCAAAAACAGTTGTTACACCGCCGCAAGCCGCCGCTCTTGTGCCTGCAAGGTAGCTGTCGGCAGAAACCGTGCCGCCGAACGGCATTGCAAGATGAGTGTGCACATCAATTGCACCGGGGAGAACGAGCTTTCCCCCTGCGTCAACAACCTTGTCTGCATCGAAATCAAGGTTACTGCCGATTGCGACAATCTTGCCGTCATTTACTGCAACATCAGCCTTGTAGCTTTCCTTTGCCGTAACAATTGTTCCGTTTTTAATCAATAAATCCATAATGTTTCCTTCCTTTCATATTTGTGACCTTTTCGTCACGGCAGTCGGTTTACCGCCGTGACGAAAGCCTGAATCAATTACTTTGTGAAAAGGTCTTTCTTGTAAACAAGCTCAAGACCCGATCTCTGATAAACCTGAGCGATTTCAAGGAGATCCATACCGCCTGCATTTGCGGATGTGAGGTTTGCTACCCATGTAACACCGAAATCAACTGTACCGTTGTTTACTGCTGTTGTTTCAGAAATGTCACCGCCGCCCGGTGTGATTGTTACCTTAAGACCGACTTCGTCATAGTAGCCCTTTGCCTGTGCAACATAGTAGCCCATAAACTGTGCCTGAGGCAACCACTTGAGCTGGATTGTAACATCTGTCTTTTCGAGTGTACCGAACTTGCCGTCCTTTGACTTGTTAGCGGCATCAATGTACTGTGTATCACGGATATCGTCAAGTGTGAAGCCTTCAAGCTTCTTTGTGGCTGATGAGTCATCAAGCTGTACATACTTCTTGCAGAGGTCGAGTGTCTGCTGCATTGCATCCTCGTCCATATTGCCGTAGTTGCTTACTGTCTTGCCCTTTGTGTCTGTTGTAACAAGCTTTGCAACCTCTTTTGCCATATAGAGCTGGTGGTCTGATGATACCGATGAGCCTGCGTCAAATACAATTTGAGCGGCTTCTTCGGGGTTTTCAACGGCATATGCCCAACCCTTCATAGATGCGTAAAGGAAAGCCTTTACCGTGTTCGGGTTTTTCTTTGCAAACTCTTTGGTACAGAAAATATTGTCCTCGAGCATTGCAACACCCTCATCGTTCATATCGATTGTGCCTACTGTATCGCCGTACTTGTAACCGCCGTCATAGTCGTTCTTTACAAGTCCGAGTTCGTTAAATGTCATTGCCGAAGCAAGTGTAATATCGTCCTGATCGAAACCGTCCATTGTGAAATCTTCCGAAAGGTACTTTGTGGGGAGGTCATACTTCTGAAGAAGTGCAAGAATTTCGTACTCGTTACCGAGTCCCCAGTTACCAACCTTGCCGTCAGCGGCGGCTTTCTTGATAATCTCTTCATTCGACATCAATTCACCCGATGTTGAACTGTCTTTTGATGATGAATCCGAAGATGAGCCTGATTCACCGCAACCTGCAAAAGCTGTTACTGCAATTGCACCTGCAAATACAACTGCGAGCAGTTTTTTGAGTTCCTTTGTCTTTTTCATTTTGATTCCTCCAATTTCAAAATTTGTATGTAAACCGAAAGCGGTAAACAACTTATTTAACTTTTCTGTTCTTGAGAACAATTGATTCAACCAGCATCAGCACACCGTACATTACAAGTCCGATAAGACAGGCAACAACAATATATGCCCACGCTGTCGGATACTGACCGAGAACTATGTTTTCTCTGATTTCTCTGCCGACACCGACAATGTATTCTGCAAAATATTCCGAAACAACTGCACTGATAATGCTTATCGGAACGCTTACCCTGAGAGCGGTAAATACATAAGGTATGGAATTCGGAAGTCTAAGCTTAAAGAACACCGTGCTTTTCTTTGCCGCATATGATTTCATAAGGTCAAGGGCAAACGACTTAAGCTCCGTAAGTCCTCTGAAAGCGTTGATACTCATACTTGCAATGCAGACAATCATAACAACAAGTGTTTTTGCAAACATACTTCTTATGTTCGGATCGTTGCTTATATCCTTTGTCCAGTTTGTCATTACAGGAGCAAGAGCAACAATCGGAATTGCGTTGAATGCACCTACAATTGTAAGACCGCCTTTGCCCCATTTCTGAAAGGTTGCCGCAAAGACAGCAATCAGATATCCGATGATTGAACCGATTACAAGTCCTATAACCGCAACCATAAGTGTGTAGAGTGCATTCTGTGCAAATGCGGGAATATTGTCAATGATGATGTGGCAAATTCTTGACGGAAGCGGCAGAGTGTTTGTGTCCGTGTTGAAAATCTTGTGAAGAACCTGTCCCTGCCACAAGGCGAGGATTAGAACACCGAAAAGCACGGGAAGAAGCACCGAGCTTACACCCTGAGCGACTTTATTTTCTTTAAGCCTTCGCCAAAGGCTTTTTCTTTTTTTAATCAATTAAGCCGCCTCCTTTTTCTTTTTTGTTTTGCGTTCAATTCTCTTGAGCGGTGAAACTGCATTTTCAATCCAACCCATGAGCGAACAGCTTAAAACACCTATAACCGCACTGAACACTACGATGTCCCAGAAAACATATATTGACATTGCGTGTTTGAGCGACTGTGAAAGCATACAACCAAGTCCGCCGTCACCCTGAAGTGTATCAACAAGGATTGACGCTGTAATTGCCATCGGTGCGGCAATTTTCAGACCTGTGAAGAAATACGGTATACACGAGGGAATGAGCATTTTGAAATATACCGTTGATTTCTTTGCGGCATATGAATACATAAGCTCATACTTTTGTTTTTCTACCGAGTTAAGACCTGCAAGTGTGTTGGTTGCAACAGGATAGAATGTGAGGATTGCCGCAATGATGATTCGGCTTGAACCTATATCGTGTGTCATTGCAAGAATGATCGGAGCCATGCCGAGAATAGGAATAAGCTGAATAAGCATAAGGTACGGGGCGGCAATCTTTTCAACAATGTGTGAAAGCTTCATGAGTATTGCAAGTGCAAAACCTATCAGCGTACCTATCATAAAGCCCTGTCCCGCTCTTGAAAGCGTTTGACCTGCGTTAAAAAGAACAACCTGCAAACAACTCATACCGTTTGAAACGGGTTTGGGATCAATTAACGAATAGAAAATCTGCCATACATGAGGCATAATGTTTTCGGGGGTTCGCTTTGTTGCCTGAATTATAAAAGCAAAGATTTCCCATACTACCAATAATCCGAGCACCCATACCAAAGTTACGAGTGCTTTGGAATTTTTTATCTTTGTTATTGTTTTCATCATAAGCTGCCACCTTCAAAGCTGTTTCTTACCTTTGAAACAAGTTCTCCGAAATGAGGTGTATCTCTCATATCAATTGTTCTCGGATACGGCAAATCTGCGTCAACTACCGCAGAAAGTCTGCCGGGGTGAGGTGAGAGAACACAAATTCTTGTAGAAAGGAAAACTGCCTCCTGAATGTTATGCGTTACAAAAACGATTGTCTTATTTGTCTTTTCCCAGATTTTCAAAAGGTCAAGGTGAAGCTTTTCCTTTGTGAACTCATCAAGTGCCGAGAACGGCTCGTCCATGAGAAGAATTTCAGGTCTGATACCAAAGGCTCTTGCAATGCCGACTCTCTGCTGCATACCGCCGGAAAGCTGCTGCGGATAATGGTCTGCAAACTTTGTAAGTCCGACCATTTCAAGCATTTCATCGGCTCTGTCCGAACGGTCTTTCTTTGAATAGCCCATAATTTCAAGCGGAAGCTCAATATTTTTCTTTACTGTTCTCCACTCAAAAAGCACGGGATTCTGAAAGACAATACCGAATTTCTGCATAAGTCTGATTTCCTTCGGAGTCATATTGCTTACTCTGACATTGCCCGAAGTGGGTTCAAGCAAATCGGCGATTGTACGAAGGAGAGTTGTTTTACCGCATCCCGAGGGACCGAGAAGTGAAATGAATTCTCCCTTGTGAATATCAAAATCAATGTTATCGAGTGCCTTTACATCATTGCCCTGATTGTCTTTGAATACCACCGACACATTATTTATCGCAATCTCAACATCATTTTTCTTGATTGCTTCGCTGTTCAAATTCATAATCATTCCTCCCGATAATAAAAAACACGGCAAAGGTACAATTACAACTGCGCCTTTGCCGTGTTAAAAATTTTAAATTTTTCAGATACTAAACATACAATTTTTTGTAGATTTCAATGCAATCATCAACGGTAACTTCTTTTACCGTGTTAGCGGGGCTTCCGCTTGCAACCGCATCGGTTGCCATTTTTGAAATTTTTGAGTAATACTCATCTCTGTCAATTCCGTACTGTTCAAGAGTAGGAATTTCGCACACATCACAAATGTTTTGAAGTGAATCAATAAACTTTTCTGCGGCTGTTTCGTCGCTGTCAGAGTCACTTGCCACACCCGTTTCTCTGCCGAGGTTTGCAAACTTTTCGTATGCACCCGATACGGCAAAGCTTAAGCACTCTTTAAGGAGCATTGCATTTGACATTCCGTGCGGAACATGGAACAATGCGCCAATCGGTCTGCTCATTCCGTGAACAATTGTTACACTTGAATTATTGATGCAGATACCTGCCTCAAGAGCCGCAATACTCATCTGCTCCCTTGCAAGTGAGTTGTCGGGTTCTTTGTAGGCAATCGGTAAATATTTCATAATTCTCTTAACTGCCGAAACAGCAAGCGTGTCTGTCATTGAAAATGCTTTTCTTGAAGTGTATGCCTCAACTGCGTGAGTGAGAGCGTCAAGACCTGTTGCCGAAGTAACCGACTTTGGAGCGCCAACCGTAAAACTGCTGTCAACAATTGCAAGCTTCGGAACAAGCACATCGCCCTTCAAAAGCATTTTTATTCCCTTTTCGGAATCGGTAATTACGGTAAACTTTGTTGCCTCACTGCCTGTTCCCGCTGTTGTCGGAATTGCGGCAAGGGGAAGAATTTCGCCCGTAATTTCCTTTCCGTTATAATCTGCTATACTGCCCTCGTTGACTGCCATTGCTGCAATTGCCTTTGCTGAATCAAGAGGACTGCCTCCGCCTATGCCGATGATAAAGTCACAACCGGAGGATTTTAACATTTCAACACCGTTTTCAATCATAGTGTCGGTCGGTTCGCCTGTTATGCCGTCAAAGATAACGCAGCCTATACCGTTCTCCTCAAGCAAGGCGGTAAGCTGTTTCATCATATTGGAAACGGCAACATGCCTGCCTGTTACTATAAAGGCCTTGTTTCCCATTTTTTTAAGAAGAGGAGCGGCCTCACCGAGAACATTTGTACCGACAACCGTATGATTTGGTATTACAAAATGTGACATTTTATTATCTCCCGTTTTTGAAATTTTAATTAACTTATATTATCAAATCAATTCGCTGTCAACATATGTAAGAACTTCGTCCATCTTCTCCATTTCTTTCTTAATCTGCTCCTCCGTAATAATGAGAGGCGGATTGACAAAGAGCATATTTTCGTGTGAGTATGTCATGAACTTTTTCTTTTTGAGCATACCGACGAGAGTTCCCATAATACCCTTTTCGTCCTTGCCGTAAGGAACAAGAGGTTCTTTTGTCTTTTTATCCTTTACAAGCTCAATTGCCGAGAAAAGACCGATATATCTTACATCACCTACGCAAGGATGCTTAGCCTTCATTTCTTCAAGAATTTCTCCGAGAACCTTGCCCGACTTTGCAACATTGTCAAGAATGTGTGCCTCACCGTAGTAGTTTACACAGGCAACACCTGCCGCACAGGCAAGAGGATGACCGCTGTATGTAAGTCCGCATGAAAGAAGATGATCGTCAAAATATTCTGCAACCTTCTTTGATACTGCAACACCGCCGAGAGGAACATAACCACATGTAACGCCCTTTGCAAATGTTACGATATCGGGAACTACATCAAAATTCTGGAATGCAAACATCTTACCTGTTCTGCACCAGCCGGCCATAACTTCATCGCAAATCATCAGAATTCCGAACTCATCACAAATCTTTCTTACACCCGGCAGATAACCCTTCGGCGGAATGATTACACCGTTTGAACCTGTGATTGTTTCCATTACGATTGCGGCTACACTGTCTGGACCTTCGTAAATAATCTGTTCACGGAGCTTTGTAAGGTAAAACTTAGTAGTTTCTTCCTCCGATTCAAAGTTGATTGCCTCACGGTAAACATAAGGATCAAAGAACTTTACAAATCCGGGAATACCCGGTTCGAGAGGATATCTTCTCGGTTCACCTGTAAGGTTGCCTGCACCGAATGATGAACCGTGATAACTTCTGTAACGGCTGAATACTTTGTTTCTGCCTGTGAACATTCTTGCAATCTTTACTGCATTTTCGTTTGCGTCTGCACCCGCATTTGTAAAGAATACCTTTCCGAAGCTGTCGGGAAGAAGATTTATAATCATCTCTGCAAGCGTTGACTTTGCCTGTGTGGCATATGAAGGACCGACAAAACAAAACTTGTCAACCTGTTCCTTGATTGCGTCACCGATTGCTTTATTCCCGTAACCGAGATTGAGGTTTACAAGCTGCGATGACATATCTGTATATCTGTTACCGTCAAAATCGTAAAAGTAAATTCCGTCTGCCTTTGCAACGGGAATCGGATTAAGATTACCCTGCTTGCTCCATGACTGGAGGACATATTTCTTATGGTTTTCAACAATTTTCTCAGGTGTCATAATAATTTCCCCTTTTTAAGATACCAAAAAAGATAAACAGAAAAGGAGCCTCCTTTTCAGAAGCTCCTTTGCTTTGCGTCTTTTTTGTTTATGCCATTATTATATCATCAAAATACGGTTATGCAATACTTTTCGGCACAATATTCTTTGTGCTAAAGCACAATGTTTTCGGAGATATTTCTTGAATTTATGACCTTTTCGTCATTTTACATACAAATTTCGTGAAATGTTTACTTCTTGTTTGTATGCTGTAATTAACAATTACTCGTTTTCCTTTTTCTTTGTTGTGCCAAGGCTGAGTATAATTCCGGAAATGATAATCATTACAAAACCTGCGGCACACGGAATTATGTCACCGTAAATCATATTGAAATCGCTTTCTGTTGCAGCCTGTCCGCTGATGATTGTATATTCACCTGACGGCATACTGCTGAGTGAATATGTTGTGCCGTCGATTGTAACATTGAAATTTTCCGAACGAATCATTTCATCTGTAATACCTGCGCTTTTAAGACCGTTATCGCCAAGGTTCATATTTGTGCTTACAACTTCGCCGTTCTTAACGATGATTGTATCACCCTTGCAGCTTTTTGCAATATCAGCACCGATAACAGCCGAATAGTCGCTTGTATTTGTATCAATAATAACGATGCCGCCCTCTGTTCTTGCAACGCAAGCCATGAGGTTATACACACCGTCCTCGCCCTCAACGGCTGTCGGCTCTGAAATGCTCTTGACCTTCATACCCTTGAGGTTAGCCTTGAACTGCTTTGTTGTTTCGTCATCAAGGAAATTTGTGCCGACCTTTTTATCGTCTGACGATGCGATAATCTTGCCGTCAGCATCTGTCATAACAAATGAATTGATGCCGAGGTTCTTTACAAGTGAGGCATTTGTGTCAGCCGAAGTATTTTCCGTAACAACACTCGCAATTACATTTGCCTTTTCAAAAAGTGAGTTCATAAACTCAAATTTAGTGTAGTTATAGTTATCGCTGTATTCTGTAAGCTGAGTCTTTGCGTCATCAAGATATGTCTGATTTGAGCTTTCTGTTTTTGTTGAAAACAAATTGCAAACTACCGAAACGCAAACCATAACAACAGCAACAATAACTGCCGTTACAACTGCAACACCTTTTTTTACCGATTTAGAATTACCCATTGTAATCTTCCTTTCAAAATGTTTTGCTTGAATAACTTGAATAAAATAATACCATTATTCGGCTTTGTTTTCAAGTACGGTTCGTGAAACAATTAACAACTGCACATAATTTGACAATATTCTGCATTAACCGATTTTGGGATACAGCTCTGCGAAAAAAGATAATTTGAAAAAAATGATACATCTATGATACAATGGCAATATAAACTGTGTCTTGGAGGTGGGGTTGTTGGCTGACATATTGATTGTTGAGGATGAAAAGAATATTTCAAATCTTATTGAAATGGCTCTTTCCAGACACGGGCACAAAACCGATTGTGTGTTTGACGGCGAAAGCTGTGCCGATGTTCTGGAGAAAAAGCACTTTGACCTTATTCTGCTTGATGTTATGTTGCCGAAAATCAGCGGTTTTGAGCTTATGGACTACATCAAAGGCTTTGACACACCCGTAATTTTCATTACTGCAAAATCAGATATATCGGACAGGGTTTACGGGCTTAACCTGGGGGCTGACGATTACATAACAAAACCGTTCAACATTTCGGAACTTCAGGCAAGAGTCGATGCGGTACTGCGAAGATACAACAAGGCAAAAACAAAACTCAGCTTTAAAGACATAGTAATTGACACAAATTCAAGAATAGTCACCAAAAACAGAGTACAAATTGACCTTACATTAAAGGAATACGAAATACTTCTGCTTTTTGTACGCAACAAAAACATTGCCCTTTACCGTGAAATGATTTACGAAAGGGTATGGAATGAACCGTATATGGGTGATACAAGAACCGTGGATCTGCATATTCAGCGGTTAAGAAAAAAACTTGATTTAAAAGACAACATTCAGTCTGTGTATAAAGTCGGTTACCGTCTTGTTGAATAAGCGGAGGGAAAGCCCTAATGAAATTTTCGTGGAAAATCTTTTTTATTACCTTTCTTATTATAATTACTTCCTTCGGTGTGGGAGGTTTTCTCCTCATCAACACCGTTTTTACAAACACGCTGAACAACCGCATTGACTCAGCCAAAAAGAACAACAATTACATCACAACGGCACTTTCGGTATATGCAGATAACAACAAACCCACCTACGGAAACTGGGAATATCTTCGTACTTCGGCAATAGGATTTGCAAAACAGATTGCCGGCAATTCGGATTCCAAAAGCAAAATCGGTTCAATAAACGAGCTAAGCTTTTCGGCAGAGGATGAATTTGCTCACGGTATGTCGGTAAACTCCAGAAAAAGCAGAATTGTTACGGAAAACAAAAAATACTATATTCAGACAATAAGCAAAATTCAGCTTGTAACCGCAAGCTGTTATATTGAAACGGTTGACGATATAACAAGCGTGTACAGCGACCGTGATATGTACTGCACAATTTATCAGTTCATTCTCATAGGGGTCGCACTGTTTGCGTCAATTTTGCTCGTAATCTTCTCAAAACTTTTGACAAGACCGCTTGTTAAGTTAAAGGATGCGTCAAAAGAAATTGCCAAAGGCAACTTTAATATGAGAGTAAAGGAAAGCCGCGGCATTACATCTTCAACCGAAATAACCGAGCTTTCACAGAGCTTTAACACTATGGCAGATTATGTTGAAGACTACATTGAACAGCTCAAACTTGCCGCACAAAATCGTGACAACTTTATTGCGGATTTTACCCATGAGTTAAAAACTCCGCTGACCTCTGTTATCGGCTATGCGGATATGCTCCGTTCCTACGAAATGGAGCCTGAACAACGCAGAGAATGTGCCGACCTTATCTACAAAGAGGGCAGTCGGCTTGAGGCGCTTTCGCTCAATCTGCTAAACCTTATAGTTTTGAAAAATGATGAAATCAAAACCGTAGACATAAGAACGGACATAATTGCCGATGACACAAAAAAGTCTGTTCTCTTTATTTTGAAAAAATACGGCGTAAAGCTCAAATTAAATGTTGAAAAAGCAACTGTCAAAGCTGAGCCGTCACTCTTGAAAACGCTTTTGTACAATCTGATAGACAATGCCTGCAAAGCGAGTGAGAGCGGAAAGCCTGTTACACTAACGGGATATGTTGACAGCGACAGATACCGTTTTTGCGTTACCGACAGCGGTTGCGGAATTGCGGAAGATGACCTTGCCAAAATCACCGAACCGTTTTATATGGTTGACAAATCCCGTTCAAGAAGTATGGGCGGAGCCGGACTCGGACTTTCAATCTGCAACGAAATTGCAAAGCTTCACGGCTCAACTCTTGAAATTGTCAGTGAAGTCGGCAAGGGTACGGACATCAGCTTTACGGTAAGCCTTGCCGATAATTCTGAGGAAAGTGAGGATTTTGAAGATGAAATTTAACCTTAAAAAATCCGCAAAATATATCATCTGCACTCTGCTCACCTTGACCGTAGTCGCAACCGTTGTGTTTCTCCCCCGCTTTTATTATTCGGTAACGGACAATCGGGATTCTGTCGGAAACACAGCCGAAACATTTAAACTTACCGCCGATATAACTACTTTGAGCGGCGGAGAATTTTTGAAACTCGTTTCAAGCGAAGATACCGTCTGGGTTCTTCAAAACAATGCTCCGAAAGCAGAAACTGTAATCAGCTATGCCAAAAAAGCGATAAGCAATCTTGCAAATTCGCTTAAAGACACAAATTTATTTTCCAATATTGCAGGCTACATTCCGCAGTTTTTTACATTTGACAGCTGTAGCGGTTACAAACTTACAATGCGTGGAACACTTGACGGCAATGTAATCGTTTCGTCCGATTTTATGTTTGTCGCATGCAACTATGCCAAAGAGGGCGCACGATACGGACTAAACATAACAATGCTGTTTGACACGGAAACCTTTACAATTTATGAGCTTAACATTGATACAACCTACCTGTCGGACAGCGGTACCGAGAGTGAAAATCCGCTGTATTCGGTTATTCCGTACAGCGACAGTTATGAACAGGAGTTGTCCGATGCACTCATAAAATACTGGGGTGTCAGTTCCGATTCAATAACGGTTAATGTAAGTCCCGAATCTTTCAGCATCAACATCTGCCCGCAGCCATTTTTGGAATACAGCAAAATAAACAACGAACAATTTGATTATTATGTGTTATGAAACAACTATGATACATTTTTGAACAAATTCAGAAACAAGCCTTTTGTATAGTATAGATACACTTACGAAAGGCTTGTTTTTTATGGATATTAAAGAGTATGAGGAATTTTGTAAAAACAGTAAATACGGAAACTTTATGCAGTCGGCAGACTGGGCAAAGGTTAAAAAGGGTTGGATTCCCGAGTATATTGCAGTTCGTGATGAAAGAGGGAAAATCAACGGCTGTACGCTTGTGCTTGTAAAGAAAATACCGATTCTCAACACGGCAATGCTTTATGCACCGAGGGGCTTTGTATGCGACACTCACGACAGTAAAACCGTCAGAAAAATATTTGAGCAGATAAAGCTGATTGCAGAAAAATATCACGCATACACACTTAAAACCGATCCGCTGATTGACGAAACCGACTTTATCTCGATTAAAAATCTTGTTGACCTCGGCTTTGTTTATCACGGTGAAAAACAGGGATATGACAACACCCAATGCAGAGAAAATTATGTGCTTGACATAAAAGATAAATCGTGTGATGAAGTTTTTGCAAATTTTAAATCAAAATGGCGGTACAACATCCGCCTTGCAATGAGGAAAGGCGTTGAGTGTAAATTCTGCGGTGAAGATGAGCTTGACGATTTTATGGAGCTTATGAAAGAAACAGGAAGGCGTGACGGCTTTGAAATTCGTTCGGAAGAATATTTCAGAAATTTTTTACAGGCATTTCACGGCAACGCAAAGCTATGTATCGCAAAACTTGACGGAAAAGTTTTGTCGGGTGCATTGCTTGTAAATTATGCAAATGTTGCAAGCTATGTTTACGGCTGTTCATCAAACGAATACAGAAAATATATGCCGAATTATCTTATGCAATGGACGATGATTAAGTACGCAATTGAGAGCGGTTGCCATACATACGATTTTTGCGGTATTCCCTATTGGTATGACGAAACACATAAAAACTACGGTGTATATCGCTTTAAACAGGGATTTAACGGCAAAGTCAAAACCTATGCCGGCGAGTTTGACTATGTTTTCAGAAACGGAGTAAATCACATTGCCGACCTTGCACTGAAACTGAAAAAGCTTGTGTGAAATATTCATCTGCGTTGAATTTGCAAACCGTATATGCTAAAATGGAGTGGGTAAAATTATCCCACTCCATTTTGTATCGGAGGAATTTTATGTTCTGCGATTTGCATACACATTCAACATTTTCGGACGGCACATTTTCACCCACGGAAATCGTTTTAAAAGCCAAAGAAATCGGACTTGACGCTGTTGCACTCTGCGACCACAACACGGTTGCAGGGCTTGACGAATTTGTTTCGGCAGGTAAAAAGTACGGCGTAACCACCGTTGCGGGGATTGAATTTTCAACCGAATACAATTCAAAGCAGCTGCACATTGTCGGTCTGTTTATCAAGAAAGAAAACTATTCAGACATAACCGAAATTATGGCTGAGTCGCAAAAATTAAAGGAGGAAAGCAACAAACTGCTTGTTAAAAATCTTGCGAAAGACGGCTATATTCTTGACTATGACGAAATCAAAAACAGCACGGTTGACGGCTTTGTAAACCGTGCAAACATCGCCGCCGCTCTTATGCAAAAGGGCTATGTTTCTTCTGTCAAAGAGGCATTTCACACCTTGCTTATGTCGAAGTTCGGCTACTATGTTCCGCCGAAAAGACCGTCATCCCTGTATATAATTGAAAAGCTGAAGGGTTTCGGTTCAATATCCGTTCTTGCACACCCGTTTCTCAACATGAACGAAGATGAATTGAGGGAATTTCTGCCAAAAGCAAAGGCTTGCGGTCTTAACGCAACGGAGGCGTACTATTCGCTTTTTGACAAAACCGAAACAGAGCTTGCCGAGAAAATCTGTGACGAATACGGTCTTTTGAAAAGCGGCGGAAGTGACTTTCACGGAGCGACAAAACCCGATATTTCGCTTGGAGTCGGAAAAGGAAATCTTGCGATACCGACAGAAATATACAAAAGTCTTGCTAATTGTTATCACAACTTCCGATTATAAAATCATCGTCATTATGCAATGCTCCCTGCATTTTACAAACACAACAATTTAATTTTGACTCAAACAACACAAAACAGCGATGAAGAATAATCACCGCTGTTTTTTTGGTTTTGGATTTAAATTTTTTTCAATTCAGGCTTATTTTATTTTAAGTGAAATATCAAAAGCCTTAACCGAATGAGTGAGCGCACCCATTGAAATGATATCGACACCGGTTTCGGCAATTTCACGAAGAGTTTCGTCCGTGATGCCGCCGCTTGCCTCAAGAAGTGCCTTGCCTGCCGTGATGTCAACAGCCTGTTTCATAAGCTCGGGGCTCATATTGTCGAGCATAATAACATCAACGCCTGCCTCAAGAGCCTGATTGAGTTCGTCAAGGTTTCTTACTTCAAGCTCAACCTTGGTCATATGACCGAGTTTTGATTTAAGCTTTGAAACAGCGTTGGCAATTCCGCCGCCTGCGTCAATGTGGTTATCCTTGAGCATTGCGGCATCGGAAAGATTGTAACGGTGATTTCTTCCGCCGCCAACCGTAACGGCATACTTCTGGAGCGGACGCATACCCGGGAGTGTCTTTCTTGTGTCGGCAATAGAAGCCTTTGTGCCGCTGACAATTTCAACAGCCTTGTTTGTTGCGGTTGCAATGCCGCTCATATGCTGAATAAGGTTGAGGGCCGTTCTCTCGCCCTTTAAAATTGTTCTTGTTTTACCGTGAATTTCAGCGATGATTTCGCCCTTTACAAGCTTGTCGCCGTCATGCTTATAAACCTTTGCCTCAAAACCGTTTGGCTGAAGAATTTCAAACACACGGAGAGCAACCTCGATACCGCAAAGAACACCTGAACTTTTTGCAAGGAAAATTGCCGTGTTTTCCTGACTTTCATCAATAAGGTAATCGGTTGTTGTGTCAAGATAGTTGATATCCTCAAGCAATGCGGTCTTGATAAGATTGTCTACGTAAATGCTGTTAAGTGTCATCAGTCTGTACCCTCCATAATTTCATCAAAAATGATACTTGCAACAATTGCCGCACTTCTTGCCTCAACAAGGTCGGAATTGATTTCGTACTTTTCTGCAAACAGTTCACTCATAATCTCGTGAATCTGCTTACTGCTTTCTTCATATTTTTCAGGCTTTGGAAGAACAAAATATGCGTCCTGCAAAATCTCTCTGATTTTTGAACGACAGCCGTGTGGCATAGCCTTACCCTCAACAGGGCGGTAAACAGGTTCTTCACCAAGAGTTCTTCTGCCGAATTTATTGATTTTATCCGTAATATCAAGAGCGGCTGTTCTTGAATAAACAAGCGCCTCAAGGAGCGAGTTACTTGCAAGACGGTTCGCACCGTGAACACCTGTGTGCGAGCACTCTCCTGCGGCATACAAGCCCTCAACGGTTGTGCGTGAATGAAGGTCAACATCAATACCGCCCATAAGGTAATGCTGGCACGGAAATACAGGGATTCTGTCCTTTGTAATGTCAACGCCTTCTTCAAGGCATCTTTCATAAATCATCGGAAAACGATTTCTTACAAAATCAGCCGGCTTGTGGGTTATGTCAAGATAGAAATTCTCGCTGTTTGTCTTAATTGATTCAAGCATAACCGCATTTGAAACAACATCTCTCGGAGCAAGCTCTCCTCTGCTGTCATAATTTGAGGCAAATCTCTCGCCGTTGCAGTTGAGCAGAACCGCACCCTCACCACGAACAGCCTCACTTATAAGAAAACGCTCTCTGCCATGATCAGCCGCAAATGCTGTCGGGTGAAACTGTATTCTCGAAAGATTTTTAATTCTTGCACCAAGCATATATGCAAACGCAATGCCGTCACCCGTTGCGATTGCGGAGTTGGTTGTATACTTATAAACTCTGCCGATACCGCCTGTTGCAAGCAGACAGTAGTTACAGCCGTAGTGAAGCTTTTCACCGTTTCTCAAAATGCTTATATAAAAACCGTTCAGCACCTTGTCAATTGCATAAACAAGAGCGTTGTCACACACGGTAACATTTTTAAGCTGAGTAACCTTTGCGATAAGTCCGTCAACAATTGCCTTGCCTGTTGAATCCTTATGATGAACAATTCTGTTTCTGCTGTGACCTGCCTCAAGAGTTTTGCACATTGTGCCGTCCTCGTTAAGGTCAAAATCAACACCGAGGTCTTTTATTTTAAGAACATCCGAAGGACCTTCGGTAACAAGCTTTTCAACAGCGGAAAGAGTATTTTTATACTTTCCCGCAATCAATGTATCCGTAATATGCAGCTTGTAGCTGTCGTGAACCGTATCAAGCACACACGCAACACCGCCCTGCGCAAGAGAGCTGTTTGAAAGCTGAAGTTCACGCTTTGAAACAAGAAGGATATTCACGCTTTCGGGAAAATTAAGTGCCGCATAAAGTCCGGCCGCACCTGTGCCAACGATTACAACATCAAATTTCTTATCCATTTCCAAGTTCCTTTGAAAAAAATTTATCTATTACACACGGCATCACACAGAATACCGTTTACAAATTTGTACCTGTATATTATACTACTAATTGTAAGATTAGTAAATACAGTAAATAAATTTGAAAGGGCGATTATTATGGCTGAAAATACAATTCCGAACGATCCGATGATTCTTTTAAGCTTTGTTAATACAAAGCTGCGTGATTTCTACCCCAGCCTTGATAAAATGTGTGACGATCTCGGTTGCAGTAAAGAAGAAATTGAAAGCAAGCTTTCTGCAATTGACTACAAATACAACGCAGAACTCAATAAATTTGTCTGACATCAAAGGAAAGTCCGTTTTATCGTACACCTCATTTGATATGATTAACATATAGGATATCCCATATGTTAAGGAGGAAAATTTATGGGCATTTTCGATTTTGAAAGATTGTTTGATTTAAACCATGACGGAACGCTTGATCCGCTTGAAAAAGGTCTTGAGTTCACCGTGATTGAAGATATTATGAATGATGACGAAGATGAAGATAATGACGACTTGTTTTCGTCTGATTTAGATGATGAATTTGACACGGATTTCGACGATGATTTCTGACTTTATTCAGCAAACAATTTAATCTTCAAGCAAAAAGCGAGATGAATTTTTCGATTGAATTCATCTCGCTTATATTTTTATTTATCGTGATTCTGTTCAAGCGTTACAGCTTGTAATTGTCCATAACCTTTTCCAAGGTCTTGTAATCATCATCGGAAATTTTATACACGGTTGAATTGTCTTTGTCAACACAGATTTTGTCAGCACCGCCGACACGGATATTGTGGGTAACAATTCCGTCTTTGCGTGTTTCAATAAGGATTCCGCCGTCAAACTCACCGCTTGTACCGCCTGTTTCGGCTGATTGCAGAATATTCTTGACCGTCTTGAAATCAACCTCGCCAAGCACGGCGGTTGACTCGTCCGACATTACGACGGTTATTTCATCAACATCGGAAAAATTAACCTTGTCTGTAATTTTCGTATCACCGCAACCGCAAAGCATTACCGCAACAGATAACATCATCACAAAAGCCAAACAAACCGCTCTGAATTTTTTCATCACAAGCATCCTAACTGTTATTGATTTGAATATGTTAAAGTATAAGCTACATCGTACAGTTTGTCAACTCAAAACTAATGTTGCAGAGAAATATATACTAATTGATATTTCAGATTTCAGTTATTAAATTTGCAATAAAATAATATTTTGCTATAATATCTTGTTAAAAGCTAGCATTAGTGTTACAATTAAAAGTGAGGTGATTTATATAATGGAATATTACATTTTAAAATGTTACGAAAACAAGAAAAAAGAAAAGCATTTAAAATTTGGATTGAATGGATTTACCCCAAAAAGGAAATTAACTGTCATAGGTCTATTTATAGGGTTAGTCATTTCTGCACTTTTCTTAATAATTCAAGCACTTAATCTCTGTAATGCCAATTTAATTTTTCCAACCTACATAGCATGCGTTATTATCCTAGTAATCTTATATATTTTAGTTAACAAAGATCAAAAAGACAATTTGTACAAACATACAGATGAATACAAAAAGCAGTTAATAATTCTAAATAAAATTTTAAAAAAGACTTTTAACATTAATTCTAAAGAAAAAATTTTGACGTTAATTGAAATGTACAAAACTTATATAACCAAAAATGAAGCATCAAACAAAACAAGGGATAAACTGATATTCACCTTGTTTTCAGCTTTGTCTGCAATTCTATCTACTTCGCTTGCTAATTTAAAAAACATAGGTATAGACCTAAACACGTGGATAAACATCACAGCTGTATTAATAATTGTATTCTGCATGATTTCATTGTCTATCTATGGTTACAAATATGTAAATTTTCTAAATACTAAATATGAGCATATGGTTAATGATCTAGAATCGCTTATTTTACTCAAATACTGATCTTTAGAATAAAAAAATCTTAACAGAAGGCATTTATAAAAGATTTTCTGAACAATTCCCATAACAAAAATATTCCCATAACATTCAATTGCACATATGAAGATGTCACCGCATATAACTTCAACGATGAATCTCTTACTTATATTAAAGAAATTTTTGAGGGCAATAAATAAAATTCATAGTCCATGCTGTCGGTCAACATCTCAAAACACCAACTTACACTTTGTTCAAGCCTATTGCATTACTTCTTTTGAAAATGAAAAAGGCTTTTATCAACCGGGAATTTTTGCGACGGATAAATTGTTGTATTGCCGGATGCGATAAAACTGATGAGGACTGCAAGCACAAAATACGGGGCGGCAGACGCACCGAAAACTTCGATACCGAGAACGATTGCTGTAATAGGTGTGTTGATTGCTGCGGCAAAAACACATACAAATCCGATTGCCGCAAAAAATGTGGGATCAAATCCGCAGACGCATCCGAACCAACTGCCGAATGACGCACCCATATCAAACATAGGGGTGACCTCTCCTCCCTGAAATCCTGCACCGAGGGTGAGTACGGTTAAAAGATATTTTGCCGGCATATCGTACCATTTTGCATCGCCCTTAAAGGCGGTGCCCTGCATCCATGTGCTTAAGCCCTCAAAATCGTTAAGTCCCAAAGCGAAAATTAAAAGGCTGACGATTGCCGCACCTACTGCTGCGGCAAGAAGGTAGTTCTTAAAAATTTTTGAGTATGCAAGTTTTACATACTTTATTCCGAGTGCAAACAGCTTGCCGATTAAGCCGAGGCAAACTGCCGCAATTAAAAACACAAAAAGAAATCTTGCGTCAAAATCCGGGATTGACGAGATTGCATATCTTTCATGTTTAAAGCCAAGAAGCTGTGTAACAAAATTTGCAAGATATGAACACGCAAAGCACGGAATTACCGCACCTGCCGACAATCTTCCGACACAGCAGACTTCCATTCCGAAAAATGCACCCGCAAACGGTGTGCCGAAAACCGAACCGAATGCAGAGCTGATTCCGCTGAGAACGATTGTACTTCGGTCATTATTTTTAAAGCCGAGATAATCGGCAACATTACTTGTCAGCGAACCGCCAATCTGAACGGCAGTTCCCTCTCTGCCGACAGAACCGCCGAAAAGGTGGGTTATGCAGGTAAATATAAATGTCAGCGATGCAAGTCGCTTTGGCACTTTTTCACCGTCATTTGCACTCTCAATAATAATGTTGTTGCCCATTGACGACTTTCCGCCGATACGCTTATATACAAAAGCGGTCACAATACCTGCTACGGGCAAAAACATATAGCACAGCGGAAAGAAGCTCCTGAAATCTGCCGCATAATCAAGACATTTCAGAAACGCAAACGATATGAGTCCCATCACAACGGAACAGCACAGAGATGTTGCAAGCACCTTAAAATCAACAAATTTGTTCTTCATAAATTTCCTCCTCAAAATTTCCGCACAAAGAACATCGCATAAAAAAAGCCAATGCCCCTGTTCAAAAAACAGAAGTCATCAGCAAAAGCGGTTTCGGCAAAAGCCGTGGGAGAACCTCATTCCCATTCATATTGACATATATAGTATATACCGAGCAGGTTAATTTTTCAAGTGATTTCGACAATTTTTGTAATTTTCCAAAAATCACCTTGCAATCATTTTGTTTAAGCAGTATGATACTCTATACCAAGCGGAAGAATATTTATTATTAAAAGAATCGGAGGATAATGATATGTGTACAGCGGCAACATATAAAACAAAAGACTTTTACTTTGGCAGAACGCTTGATTATGAATTTTCATACGGTGACGAAATTACAATTACTCCACGAAATTTTCCGTTTAAGTTCCGCCATACAGACGAATGCAACAGCCACTTTGCGATGATTGGCATGGCTCACATTGCAGACGGTTATCCGCTCTATTACGATGCAATGAATGAAAAGGGCTTGTGTATGGCAGGGCTTAATTTTGTGGGCAATGCCGTATATTTTGAACCGAAAAACGGCAAGGAAAATATTGCACAATTTGAGTTCATTCCGTATATACTTTCACATTGCGACAGCGTTTTGCAGGCAAGAAAAAAGCTTGAAAACCTTAACATAACAAATACGCAGTTCAGCGACAGGCTCCCCTGTGCTCAATTGCATTGGATTATTTCCGACAGAAACGAATCGCTTACAGTTGAATCGACAAATGACGGACTCAAGGTCTATGACAACCCTGTCGGTGTGCTTACAAACAATCCTCCGTTTGACATTCAGATGTTCATGCTCAACAACTATATGTCACTCTCACCAAAGCAACCCGAAAACAACTTCGGCAAAAGTGCCGAGCTTACCACATACAGCCGTGGAATGGGTGCAATCGGACTGCCGGGCGACCTTTCATCCGCATCCCGTTTTGCAAAGGTTGCGTTCACAAAGCTTAACTCCGTTTCGGGTGACAGCGAGAGCGAAAGCGTGAACCAGTTTTTCCACATTCTCGGTTCTGTTGACCAGCAGAGAGGTTGTTGTGAGGTTTCAGACGGAAAGTATGAAATCACACTTTACACCTCCTGTTGCAATGCCGACAAGGGAATCTACTACTACACCACCTACAACAATCACCAAATTTGTGCGGTTGATATGCACAAAATCGACCTTAACATGGCCGAACTTACCGCATACACACCCATTGCGGAGGGTAAGGTTTTATTTCAAAATTAAACACAAAAATTTCAGCCGTACACTTTTGAAATGTACGGCTGTTGTTTTATTTATTGTCTTTCTTCTGTTTTTTATGCTTATGCTTTTTGAGATGAACCTCGGGAACAGCGACAGTATCATAAACAACCGTGCTGTCTGTGTTATCCTCGGCAACATCATTCTGCTTTACTTTGCCCGTGTGAATCTCGGGAAAAGCAAGGTTTTCGGAATCAAATGTAAATTTCCTGTCCTTCATAATACCTGCCTCCGATTCTAAATGCAATTTATAAAGAATGTTATCGTCAGACTGTTCAGGAAGTCGGCAAACAAACTGCCGACAATCGGAACAATAAGATAAGCCTTAACGGACGGTGCGTATTTTTCGCAGATTGCCTGCATATTTGCCATTGCATTTGGCGTTGCGCCCATACCAAAACCACAAGTACCTGCCGCAAGAACAGCTGCATCGTAATCTCTGCCCATAATGTTGAACACAACAAAATATGTGAAAATGAACATAAGAACAACCTGACCTGCAAGAAGTATAATAAGCGGAAGCGCAAGGTCGGCAAGCTGCCAAAGCTTGAGTGTAATCATAGCAATACCGAGGAAAAGTGAGAGACATATACCGCCGAGGTCATTAATCTCGCCCATATGAATAGTGATTTTACCCGTGTATTCACCGATATTTCTCATAATTGCGGCAACAATCATTGCACCGATATAAATCGGGAATGTCATGCCCGTAAGTGAAAGCAAATCTGAAACAACCGTACCGAGTCCGACCGCTATAATCAGCTGAAATACTGCCGGAGCATACATTGAAAAATGTCGTTCATGCTTTTCTTCTTCTTCAACAAGAAGGCTGTCATCCTCTGTTTTGATTGTAGCAATAAGGTTGTGCTTTTTAATAAGTCTGTTTCCGACAGGTCCGCCCATGAGTGAGCCTGCGATAAGACCGAATGTTGCAGCGGCAGTACAAACAGTTGTCGCACCCTGAACGCCGAAATCCTCAAGTACGGGACCGAAAGCGCCCGCCGTACCGTGACCGCCTACCATAGGAATTGAACCCGTTGTCATACCCGTAAGCGAGTCAAGTCCGATCAAATTTGCAAGTCCGATTGCAGAGAAATTCTGCATTACAATGAGCATAATTACAAGAAACAAAAATACGATAAGGGATTTGCCTCCGCTTTTCAGCACCTTGAGATTCGCCTGAAATCCGACTGAGGTAAAGAAAAACACCATGCAGACTTCCTTTAGAGTATCATCAAAATCAATTACCGCAACGCCTGTCATATAGAGAACCAGCGTAAGAATTGCAAAAAGCAAACCGCCGATTACGGGTGCGGGTATACAAAATTTCTGCAAAAACGATATACGCTTTTTCAGAAATGCACCGGCCATCAGAACAATCACAGCAACTGCGATTGTCTGATACATATCAAGAGTTATATTCAATCAGCACCAATCCTTTCGCAGTTATCCTGCTGTTTTTACTGTTATTCCTCTTTCGGAATAATATTCTGCCGCACCCTTGTGAAAAGGAATTTTAACACCTTCAACGGCTTTTTCAAGCGTTATGTCAACATCCGCCGAAACAGTCAGCTGAAGTTCCTGCGCATTGTCAAAGACAAGCTGTGTAAGCTTCTTCACCTGTTCGACTGAAAGTCTGTCGTTCACAATCAGAACAGCCTTTACCGCAACTGTGCAGACTTCATCACTCTGCCCGTTGTAAGTGTTTTTCGGAATTTTGCAGTCAACATAGCTGTAGGTGTTTTTAAGCTTTTTAACAGCTGCGTCATCAATTCCTATAAGCTTGATGTCACATTGCTTTGAAAGTTCCTCAACAACTGTTGCATTAAGTCCGAGTGTGAAGAATGCCGCATCAATTTCGCCGTTCTGTAACTGTTTTGCGGCATCGGCATAATTAAGATTTTTTTCCTTAACCATTTTTGAGTTAAGCCCGTATGCCGAAAGAATCTGCTTTGCGTTAAGCTCCGAACCCGATTCTTCTTCACCTATGCTCACGGTTTTGCCGAGCAAATCATCAACACTGTTAATATCAGAATCTTTTCTTACAACGATATGACAAGCCTCTGTAAACATACCTACAACAGCGCTGTAACCCTCAAGACTGCCGGATTTTTCAAAATTATTTTCGCCGTTAAATGCGTCGTGTGCAATGTCGGACTGAACAATTGCAGCATCAAGATAATTCTGTGAAAGCAAGCGAACATTTGCCGCAGAACCGGCTGTTGTCTTTGTTTCAATTTTCAGAGTGCCGTCAGCATCGGCAATCGACTTTATCGAATTTGCCGCTTCGTTATAAATTCCGCCGGTACCTGCCGCACCGAATCGGATTGTTTCACCGCCTGATGAACAGCTGCACAAAAGAACAGTCATCAAGGCAATCAAAAGTGCAAGTAGTTTTTTCATTTTTCCGCCTTCTTTGCTTTTGGATTTCGCTCAAAAAAAGAGAAATTGTAAAAGCACAAAAGCTCACAATTCCCCTTTATTCCGTTCAAATTATACCATAACGGAATTGCCGTTGTCAAACGAAAAGGCACTCCTTTTCGGGAGTGCCTCATTGCATCAGAATGTATTACTTGTTGAAAATTGACATAATATCATAGAAGGTATCGTCGTCATCATCAGTCTTGTCCTTTGTTGTTGACTTTGGCTCTTCCTTAGCCGCAACAGGAGCTGACGCTGATGAAACTGCATCCGTAAGATTCTTCTTAGCAATCTGACCGTCTGCGTTAAAGCCGGTTGCAATAACCGTTACGCTGATAGCATCTTCCATTTTGTCGTCAATAACAGCACCCCAAATGATGTTTGCATCATCTGAAACCTTATCCTTAATCATTGTTGATGCGGCATCGATATCATCAAGACTAACATCGGCAGATGCTGTGATGTTGATAATAAGACCCTTTGCGCCGTCAATTGAAGTTTCAAGAAGCGGACTTGAAATAGCCATATCTGCGGCAACGGTAGCCTTGTCCTTGCCTGTTGCACTGCCCATACCCATGTGAGCGTAGCCTGCGTCCTTCATTACGGAAGTAACATCGGCAAAGTCGAGGTTTACAAGACCCGGGAGAAGGATAAGATCAGAAATACTCTGAACACCCTGTCTGAGAACATCATCGGCAATAGCAAATGCGTTTTGGAGAGTGATGCTTGTATCCGAAACATACTTGAGTCTTTCGTTAGGAACGATGATAAGCGAGTCAACACAGGCAGAAAGCTCTGCAATACCCTGCTCAGCCTGAGTCATTCTTCTCTTGCCTTCAAAAGCAAACGGCTTTGTAACAACGCCGACTGTAAGAATGCCCATATCCTTTGCAATTTTGGCAACTACGGGAGCAGCGCCTGTACCTGTACCGCCGCCCATGCCGGCAGTAACAAATACCATATCCGTATCCTTGAGAAGTGCTGCGATTTCATCTCTGCTCTCCTCGGCTGCCTCCTGTCCGATCTGTGGCATAGAGCCTGCGCCCTTACCTCTTGTGAGCTTTTCGCCGATCTGAATCTTCTGCGAAGCCTTTGAAAGTCTTAAAACATGTTCATCTGTATTTATTGCGATAAATTCAACATTCTTAACCTCGGTCGCAACCATGCGATTAACAGCGTTTCCGCCGCCTCCGCCGACACCGATCACTTTAATTTTAGGCATATACTCGTTTTCCAATTCCAGTTCAAAAGCCATTTTTTCGTCCTCCTTATATATTGACAACTTTCAGTCAGAAATCATTATTCTTCATAGTACACAATTATACTATCTTATACTATCATACTTTTTTCAAAATAGCAATGCTTTTCAGCCGTTTTTCTGCAAATTTATACGGAAAATTCTGCTGAAAAATTACTCGCCCGTATAGGCGCCGTCCGCATTGCCGTAATCATATCCGCCGTCACCGTTATCATAGGTACCGTTATCATAGTTATTATAGCTGTTATTGTCGTAATAACCCGTGTCACCGCCCGAATATGTTCCGTCATCCCATGTGTAGTTTCCTGTGTAGCCGTCACCCGTATCGGCTGAAGAATCAGCCGCCTGCGTTGTTGCCTGTGTGGTTGCCTGTGTTGCGGCTGTGGGCTGTGTTGCGGCAGGTTTGTAGTGAGAAATTTTTGATGTACTGCAAGCCGAAACATCAAGCGTTCCTGCAACAAGTCCCGTGTTGTTCGGGTCAAGCTTTTCGTTGATGATTGTCATTGCAGTTCTGATTTTATAGTCGATATCATCGGGAAGTCCGATGTTAATGTCAATCCTTCCGTCATAAACGAGCTTTATGTTTGCTGTGTCGGTAACATCAAAGCCTGTGATATTCTTAACCTTGTTGTTGATAAGGCTCTGCGAAACATCTTCGAGAATATCGGGAACATTTGCGTCGCTGAATGACACATACTGTCCAACCTCTGTGGTCTTGATGTCGCCGCAGGTGAGTTCGGGAAGCTTGTCCTTATTTTCGGAAATTTCCTCAAGGATTCTGCCCTTTGAGCTTACAAGCAGATAGCCGTTACCGTTTGGAATAACATATGACGGTGTTGCGTCAACAACAGTAATTGTTATTGTGTCCGGAATGTTAAAGCTTACGCTTGCGCTTTCGATATACGAAAGATTCTTGACAATCTTGTCCGATGTATTGTACATTGCACCCATGAAGATGTTCTCCTGATATTCAACACCGCTGAATGCAATTATCTGTTTTTCGTCATAATACTTGTCCCCCACAACCTCAATTTTTTCGGTTTTAAAAAGGACTGTAAGGCTTAGTATAACACCGATTATAAGCACTGCCGCAAAAATTGAACTGTACAGTGCGATTCTCCTGTGCTTAATCTGAGTGCTTGTCAGAGATTTTTTTCTTCTGCGAATTACTTCACGCTCCTGAGCACGGATTTCCTTTGCACGCTTTTCCTGTTTTTGCTTTTCTCCGAATTCGTCAACATAATAGCCGTCTTCATAATCCTTTGGTTTAAGGTTCTTGATTTTAGCCTTGCCTTTTCTCCTGAATTTTTCTTCACGGCTCATATTTTCGGCTTGTCTTTGTGATTCCTGCTCTTCTTTTTGCTTGAGAAAAGCCTCCTCAATTTTACTTTTTGGAACTTTTTTCTGCTGTTCCTTTTTCGGATTGGGGGATTTTTTAGCTCTCTTATCCTGCTTTGCTTTTTCCTTATGATACTTTTCTGCCTGCTTTGCGGCATTTTTACGCTGTTTTTCAAGACTCTTTCGCTCTTTTGATGTAAGCGGTCTTCTGCCTTTACCGTCGCTCAAAGCAAATCCTCCCTTCGTTTATGTTATCTGCCGAGGGCGGAAATCCGCCCTGCGACAGTTAAAAATCTGATTACCCTAAATTTTCTTGATATCTGCCCCGATTGATGTAAGAGTAGACTCAATACACTCGTAGCCTCTTTCAATATACTCCACGCCGCCTATTTCGGTTTTGCCCTCTGCACAAAGGCCTGCAACAACAAGTGCCGCACCCCCACGCAAATCGGGAGCTTCAACCGACGCACCGTAAAGAATTTTCACACCCTCTGCAACGGCAACCTTGCCCTCTGTCTTAACGGCTGCACCCATTCTGACAAGCTCGGGGATGTGTCTGTATCTGTTTTCAAATATATTTTCAACAAAAACCGTTGTTCCGTCTGCAACACACGCTGTTGCAAGCAAGGGCGCCTGTGCGTCCGTGGGAAAGCCCGGAAACGGCATCGTTCTGATTGTTTTCATTGATTTAAGTCTTTCGGGAGCGTTTATCTCAAGATTTCCGTCCGAAATTCTTATCTTGCACCCTGCGTTTTTGAAGATTGGAATAATTGCCGCAAGGTGGGACGAAATTATTCCGTTAAGTATAATTTTTGAACCCGTTACGGCGGCACAGCTCATCAGCGTTGCGGCAACAATTCTGTCCGGAATGATTGTGTGGACAGAGCCGCAGAGAGAGCTTACACCCTCAATGACGACAACACCCTCGCCTGCTCCGGAAATATCGGCACCGCAGGAATTGAGATAATCCGCAAGGTCGCAGATTTCAGGCTCACGGGCGGCATTGATGATTGTTGTTGTGCCTTTTGCAAGACAGGCGGCAATCATAATATCTTCCGTTGCACCCACACTCGGGAACGAAAGCGTTATCTTTGTTCCGCAAAGTCCGTTTGGAACGCAACATTCAAGATAGCCGTGCTTTTCACGAATATCCGCCCCCATTTCCCGAAGTGAATTGAGATGCAAATCAATCGGTCTTGAACCGATTTCACATCCGCCGGGGAACGAAATTCTCGCTCTTCCCGTTCGTGCAAGGATTGCACCGAGAAAAACAATTGAACTCCTTGTTTTACGCATCAATTCAACGGGAACATCAAAGCGGTTGATATCGTCACATTTTACGAGAAGTGTTTTATCACAGCGTGTGACGGCACAGCCGAGATACCGAAGAATGTTGACAGATGCGTCAACATCGGAAAGCGAAGGACAATTGTGGATTACATTTTCACCTTTTGTAAGAATCGAGGCGGCAATAATCGGCAAAGCGCTGTTTTTTGCCCCCTGAACTTCAACCTCTCCGTCAAGCTTTTTGCGTCCTGTAACAAGCAGTTTTGACACAATAACACCCTCTCAAAAAGAATACCCTTCTATTCTATGAGAAAGCGTTATAAATGTTACCGTTACACAAGTCCGAGAACTTTTTTGACTACCGAATAAATTCTTTCGTTGGCGTCGGTAATTGCCATTTTGCGTGAATTTTCGCTGTACTTCTCAAGCTTTTCGGGATTGAGAAGCATTTTGTCAGTTTTACGCATAAGAGCCGCACCCGTGAGGTCTTTTTCCTCAATAATGTCAGCCGCACCTGCATTCACAAGTGCCATTGCATTGTGGTACTGGTGATTTTCGGCAACATTAGGTGACGGGATAAGAATTGCCGGTTTGCCCATAGCCTGAATTTCGCTGAGTGTAATTGCGCCTGCACGGCAGATTACAAGGTCTGCCGCCGCCATGCAAGTCGGCATATTATCAATATACGGTCTTATATCAAGATTTGAACAATCGGCAATATCAGTACCCTTTTCCTCAACGAGCTGCGGAAACCAGTCGCCGTAACTGCCGTATGCGTGAATGTGCTGATATCTGCCGTCAATACCGCTTCTTGCAACAAGGTCTGCAACAGCTTCATTTATTTTTCTTGCTCCGAGGCTTCCGCCGAACGAAAGCACTACGGGACGGTTGTCAAGCCCGAGTTCTTTTCTTGATTCTTCTTTTTTTGCCGTTAGGATTTCCTGTCTTACAGGGTTTCCGGTAATGACAAAATCAACATTTTTGTCAAAATACTTTTTTGCATCCGGAACGGCAAGCATTACCTTTTTGACGCTCTTTGCAAGCATTTTATTTGTAATGCCCGGATATGCATTCTGCTCGTGAATAATGCACGGAATACCCATTTTTGCGGCTGTTCTGATAACGGGACCCGAAACATATCCGCCTGTTCCGATACAGATATCAGGCTTAAACTCGGCAATTATTTTCTTTGCCTCTCTTGAAGAAGTGAAGGTTCTTGAAACTGTCTTAACATTTTCAAGCATACTCTTGGGAGAAAAGCTCCTCTTAAATCCGCTGATTGTGATTGACTTAATTTCAAAACCGGCTTGCGGAACAAGTCTTTGCTCCATTCCGCCACGGTTGCCGATAAACAAAAATTCGGCATCATTTCTTTTATTCTTTATATATCCGGCTATTGCAAGTGCAGGATTTATGTGTCCTGCCGTGCCGCCGCCTGCAAGCAATACTTTCATAATTTTCTTACCTTTCTTTTGAAAATTCTGCAAAACTCATGCAGGAGAAAACTATTTTTAAATTATTGTCTTTCGATATTTGCCGTTCTGGAAATTGAAAGCACAAGTCCCATCTGGGCAAGCAGCATAATAAGCGAACTGCCGCCGTAGCTGAAAAACGGGAGGCTGATACCCGTGTTAGGCAGCCAGTCTGTGATAACGAGAATATTCAGCACAACCTGAATGCCGATCTGTGAGGTAAGACCGATACCGAGAAGTTTGCCAAACTTATCCTTTGCACGAAGTGAAAGTGTGATGCCTCTCCACACAAGAAGTGCAAAAATAAGGAGAATCATAAGTGCGCCCACAAGACCGAGCTCCTCAACAACAACGGCAAAGATAAAGTCGTTCTGCGGCTCAGGAATATAGAGGTACTTCATTCTTGACTGACCGAGACCGAGTCCCCAAAGTCCGCCCGAACCGATTGCATAGAGTGAATTTCGGGTTTGATATGTGGTCCACCACATATCATCTGTTGTATATTCAAGTGCCTGACCCCAACCGTCAAGACGGCTCATAGCATAGGACAGGCTGTTTGTGACGGCAAGTATAAGCACTACTCCGACAATAAGTCCAAGACCTATTCCGAGGTACTTTGTCTGCATTCCGCCGATATAAAGCATTACAACCGAAAGAATGCCGATGATTACGATACCCGAATAGTGCGGTTCGAGAAAAAGCAGAAGTGCCGTTGAACCGAAAACAATTATACCCGGCAAAACGCTGTAACGGGCAAACTGCATTTTGTTATAGTATTTACTGCACCAATGTGAAAAGAAAAGGATGATTGCAAACTTTGCAATTTCAGAAGGCTGAATGTTAAAAATGCCGAGAGGAATCCATCTTTTTACGCCTTCGGAACCCGGCAGTACAAGAACCACAAGCAGGCACAAATATGAAATTGCAAGAACAACCGGTGCAACCTTGTGGAGCTTGTTATAGTTGAAGAACGAAAGAACAAACATTATGCCTACGCCGATAACGGCAAAAATGAGCTGTCTTACAAGGTAATAGTAGCTGTCGCCCTGATTGTAATAAGCATAGGCATAGCTTGCAGAAAACATCATAATCATTCCGATTGTAAGAAGCACAAGGATGATTATACAGAACGGAAGGTCAAGTCCCATGCCAACGGAAAACAGCTTTCCTTTTTTCATCTTTCTCTGACGAGTAGGACGGACAAAAAACTTTTCTTCCCTGATCTTCTGCTCCGAGTAAACCTCTTCATCATATATTCTGTTTACATCAGCTTTAAGCATCATTCTTTTTTGTGGAGCCAAAGACCGTTCCTCCCTTAAAATTTATTTTAAACAAGTATTTCTGCGTTTATTTATGCACCAAAATATGCAAGTGCAAAAGCGATTGCACCGAAAACTGCGGTTACTGCACTGAACACACCGACAATCTTGACCTCGCTCCAACCGCACATTTCAAAGTGGTGATGGATAGGGCTCATCTTGAAAAGGCGCTTGCCGTGTGTGATTTTGAAGTAGCTGACCTGAAGAATAACGGAAAGCTCCTCAGCAATATAGATAATGCCGATCGGAATAAGAAGAATAGGCATATCAATTGCAAAAGCAAGAGCACATACAAGACCGCCGAGGAAAAGTGAACCCGTGTCGCCCATAAACACCTTTGCAGGGTGAAAGTTCCATACGAGGAATCCGAGACAGGCACCAGCGGATGCGGCGCTCATGGCTGTTATGCCGAGATAGCTCTTTACGCAGGCGATAAGCATAAATGCAACACACGCAAAGAATGTTACCGAACCATCAAGACCGTCAATACCGTCTGTAAGGTTTACCGAGTTTACGATACCCACGATTGCAACGGCGGCAATAATATAATAGAAAAATCCGAGGTCAACCTTGCCGACAAAAGGAATGGTTGTTGTTGTACCGTAGCCTGCAATTGCCAAAACTGCAAGAAAAGCGGCGGCAACAAGGAACTGAAGAATCAACTTTTGTGACGCTGTAAGACCGAGGTTACGCTTTTTTACAACCTTGATGTAATCATCAATAAAGCCGATAAAACCGTTTGCAACCGCAAGACCGAGTCCGCAGAAAATGAACATGCATTCTCTTGGAATGTCTGCAAAGAATGAATTTACCAAATCAGCGCCTGTAAAAGCATATATAACTGTGCTGATCATTGTGACAACCACAATTGCAACGATGAACATTATACCGCCCATTGTGGGAGTTCCCTGCTTACCCTTGTGCCACTTAGGACCTTCCTCAAGAATTGTTTGACCAAAGTGGAGCTTGCGAAGGTATGGAATCAAAAACTTGCCTGTAACGGCTGAGATTATAAAAGCAAGCAAAGCCGCACAAAATGTCCATATTCCGTAAATCATAGTTATCTTTCCTTTCAGACTAATAAATATTTTTGTTATTCGTTGAGTGTTGAAGAGGAATCCGCAAAAGATACCGTTATTACCGTACCGGGGCTGACCGAAGTTCCCGCCTCAATGTTCTGTGATGAGCTTGTTCCAGAGGATGTTGTTGCACCCGAGAAGCTGACATTCAATCCGTAGGCACTTGCAACATTGTTCACCTCATCGGGAGAAAGACCGATAAGACTCGGAACACTTACTGTTTCCGACTGACTGTTGCTGTCTGTGTAGAGGACAATACTGCCGCCCTTCTGAAGTCCTGACGATACGGTCGGAATCTGTGAAATTACAGTTGAACCGTTACCCTTTACGGTTGCCGTAAAGCCGTCAGCCTCAACAGCTGTTTTAGCCTCGTCAACGCTGACGCCTGTGTAATCGCCCGCAGATGCGTCAACATAACCGAGTTCCTCGTCTGTGTATGATGTCTTAACATCAAGATAAGGAAGAACCTCGCTCATAATATTTATAAATACAGGTGATGAAACCTGTGAACCATAGTAGGCGTCACCGTCGGGAGTATCAAAGAATACAAGCATTGCAATCTGCGGATCGTCTGCCGGAGCATAACCGCAGAATGATGAGATATAGTCCTCTGAGAATGAGCTTTCTACCTTTGTAATATCCTTTTTCTCAGATGTACCTGTCTTACCGGCTACCTTGTAGCCTGAAATATAACCTGCGGCAGCACCCTGTCTTTCTGTGTTATACTCAAGGTATTCATTCATCTTCTTGGATGTATCGTCTGAAATAACCTGTCTTTTGATTTTTTTATCAACAGTCTTGATTACATTGCCCTTTGAATCTGTGATTTTTGAAACCACATGAGGCTGAACAACATAACCACCGTTTGAAACAGCCGCACAGGCTGTAATCATTTGAATAGGAGTGATTTTGAAGTTCTGACCGAATGATGCAACCGCAAGGTCAACACCGCCCATTTTGCCTTCTTTCCAAAAGCTGTCCTCTGCCTCACCCGGGAGGTCGATTCCTGTTTTATCGCTGAAACCGAATCCCTGATAATACTGACGGAACTTGCTTGCACCGAGCATCTGACCAATCTGGACAAATGCAGGGTTACATGAGTTTGAAATTGCCTCAACAAAGTTCTGCGTTCCGTGACCTGCTATATTTGAACAATGAATCGTTTCGCCCTCAACCAAAATTGAACCCGTACAGGTAAATGATGTTTTTTCATTTACAAGGTTTTCTTCAAGAGCTGCTGACGCAACGCACATCTTAAATACAGAACCGGGCATATATGTGTCGGCAACAGCCTTGTTTCTCCACATATTGCTGAGAGCCGCACTTTCTGCCTCCGCCTGTTTCTTTTTTGGAGTTGATTTGATTTTCTTCTTATCCTTTGCCGAAAGCTCATAAGGATTGTTAAGATCGTAGCCGTCTGTTGTTACCATTGCAAGGATTGCGCCTGTGTTTACATCCATTGCAATGCAGACGCCCTTGTTAAGAACATTGTTGTCCTCAACACCCTTTTGCATATATTTTTCACAAATTGACTGAATTGTTTCATCAATTGTAAGATACACATTGTTGCCGTCCTCAGATTCAACATTCTGTTCGTATCGGAACGGCATATCCGTACCTCTTGCATTCTGTGCCGTGATAATTCGACCGGGAGTACCCGACAAATAGCTGTCATATTCATACTCGATACCCTCAAGTCCCTGATCGTCACTGCCCGTAAAACCGATTACGGAAGATGCAAGGCTGTTTTTCGGGTAATATCTCTTGTAATCATCAAGCAGCTGAATAACACCCGAACAGCTGTAATCCTTTTTCAGAGTGTCAATAAGCTCAAGAACCTTTTCACGCTCATCCGACTCGATTCTTCTTTTGACAACAACATAATGGCTCTGCTGTTTTGTATCGTCAAGCACATCGTTGTATTCAAGGTCAAAAATTTCCGAAAGACCTTTTGCGGCAGCCTGACGCTGTTTGTCATTCTTAAAGTTGACAGGCGACATTACCACCTGCCAAACCGATGCGCTTTCGGCAAGAACATTGCCGTTTGCGTCATAAATTGTTCCTCGTTTTGCGGAAACAGTTGTATCGGCAAGCTGAAGGTCAACAGCCGACTCCTGAAGTTCACTGCTCTGAATGGTGGTGAGGTATGTAAGTCTTAAAACAGCCGCACCGAAGCCAAGCACAAGTATGAGTAAAATCAATATTGCGGTACGCTGTCTCAGTCTTTGTGCAGGTCCCTTTTCGGCACGCTTTTTTGAGTTGTTTTTTGATCCTGGTGATTGCAATGTAAAGCTCCTTTCACCGCAAAATAGTGTCCGTTACGCTCCGTGTCAATCCGCATATATACCGAAAAAAGAGTCAAGACGCAGTCTTAACTCTCCATTCTTTCATAACATATTTATTAAATTAATCTAAATGTTATGACCAAAGATTCTGTACCGAACTCCAGAACTGTGTAAAGAGATTGTCGCTTTCCTGACTTGCAGAAACCTCTGCTTTATCTCCGCCTGCAAGGGTAACAAATTCTTTCTGTGTGTTCGTAGCCTTGGTCATACCGAGTTTATCCTCGGCATATTTTTCAATATCCGATGTTGAAAGCTTTGATTCAAGCTTCATTTGTGTCTGTGTATAAACGCTCTGTGCATTTGCAAGAGTTTCTTTAGCCGTAATAACTTCCTGATTAAGCTCGGTAAGTCTTACCTGTCCGACAATTATGATGCCGATTATGATTGTCGCTGCAGCACCGCTCACTGTTCCGAGAGCGATTTTAAACTTGTTATGTCTGCGGCGTCTGTTCTTCTGAAGTTCCTCCTTCGGAAGACTTACAACATTGTTTTTTCTTCTTTTTCTTTCCTGCTTTTTATGTACTTCTTCTTTTCTTTCAGGAGCGGCCGAACCCGGAACATAGTCGCTGCTGTCATCAAAAAGACTCAAATCATAAGCTGCATTTCTGTTTTCATAAGCCATTAAACGCACCTGATGCCTTTCTATATCAATTTCATAAAACACACATTTTTGCTTTATTTTCGATAAAACAAAAAAGTTTCAAACCTTTAATAAATTTATAAAATACACACAACACACAATCAATCCGATTTTATCGGACATATATTTCAAAGCCATACATTTTGTTATTAACAAACACGAAAGCACAATTGCTTGTGTCTGTAATAATCTTTACAACTTTGTTATATTTTACTACAAACAGGCAGTTTTGTCTATAGTCACAGAGAATTTTTTTAAATTTTTTCGCATATTCTCAACTTTGCACTTCTTGCTCTCGGGTTATTCCTCAATTCTGTTTCATTTGCACAAACCGGCTTTCTTACAACAAGCTTAGCCTTTGGCTTGTTTCCGCAAACACACACGGGAAAATCCTTTGGACAGGTACAGCCCTGACACCAAGATGCCATTTTCTGTTTTACGATCCTGTCCTCAAGCGAATGGAAGGTAATAACTGCAAGCCTTCCGCCGCTTCCGAGAAGTTCAAATGCACCGTCAAGACCTCTTTCAAGAACTCCGAGTTCATCGTTTACCGCAATTCTCAAAGCCTGAAAGCTTTTTCTCGCAGGATGTCCGTCACGGCGGACACGCTGTGGAACATTTTCTTTTATAATTTCCGCAAGCTCAAGGGTAGTTTCAATCGGCTTTTCGGCTCTTGCCTTTACAATTCCGTTTACAATTGCACCGGCAAATTTTTCTTCGCCGTAAACGCTGAGGATTCGTCTTAACTCACCTGCGGGGAGAGTGTTGACAAGCTCTGCGGCTGTTGTTCCGCTTTGGCTCATTCTCATATCGAGAGGTGCGTCCTCATGGAAGGAAAAACCCCTTTCGGCTGTATCAAGCTGATGAGATGAAACACCGATGTCAAGCAGAACACCATCGACTCTGCCCACTCCTCTTGAATGAAGAAGGCTAACCATATCGGCAAAATTACCCTTGATAATTATTGAATTTTCGTTTTTCTTAAAACGCTCTGTCAGCGTCAGTATTGCATCGGGATCCTGATCAATCGAAATGAGCTTGCCCGTAGTAAGTCGACTGAGGATTTCACTGCTGTGACCGCCTCCGCCCGCTGTGCCGTCAACATAAATGCCGTTTTCCTTAACAGCAAGAGCGTCAACAGCCTGCTCAAGAAGGACAGGAATATGAGAAAATTCCATAACAACCTCCTTAAAGCTTTAACTCCTTGAGAGCAAGTGCAAGATTTTCATTCTGAGAAGCAACATAGTCCTCATAATTTTTCTTGCTCCAGATTTCGAGTCTGTTTGTCATACCGATAACTACCGCATCGCCTTCAATCTCGGCAAACTCACGCAGGGACTGCGGAATAATCACCCTGCCCTGTGCGTTGGGAGTAACCTCAACCGCAGTAGCGTTAAAGGTGTACTGAACAGCCATGGAGAGATTTGCGGGAAGTGCAAGAATCTTCTCGCACATTGCGTTGAACTGTTCGCTTGACATAACCTGAATGCACTTGTTGCCAAAGCCTCGTGCAAGATAGTATGTTTCGCCGAGCTGTTCACGGAACTTTGCGGGCAGTACAATTCTTCCTTTTGCATCAATAGAATGATTTGTCATTCCCGAAAACATCTGCCCACCTCCATACACTTTTCTTAAGAAACCGTCACTCTGTGGTTTTAAAAGTCACCGAATGACACCTTCTGACACCTTTTGTCTTATTATAAACCATAGGTGCAAAAAAATCAATATCAAAGTTACGAAAAAACAAATAATATTTACAAATCATTTCAAATGCTTTCAAGTTTGAAACCATATTTTTTTGTAAAAGAATATTATGCCCAAAAAAGCTGATTTTACAGAGGGTTTCACCTATTCCATAGCAAAAACAGCAGTCTTAAAAATTACAAAACGCACCGCACGGGTTACAAAAGCCGACTACATTTTTTATAGTTCTCAACCGCCGATTCCGCAAGCATTCGTTTCAGTGTCATAATGTGACACAACACATACGATAAAAACGGCATAAAAAAAGAACAGGCTCATATTGAGTCTGTCCTTTATAAGCTAAATTTAAATCAGCCCTGCTTTTTCTGTGAGCTGACTATGTTTGCATGAGTCTTTCTGAGAGCCTCAAGCTGTGTTGCAACGCCCTCTTCCGTGCGTTTCATAATGCTGTCAACATACACATTAGCAGCTTTTCTGATTTCTGCCGATTTTTGCTTTGCATCATCAACAATTTCCTTAGCCTTTGCCTGAGCCTCACGAACGAGCTCATTCTGGTTAAGCATAGCCTTTTTGCGTTCCTCGGCACTTCTGATTATATTCTCTGATTCACGGTTAGCCTCGGCAAGAATCTGCTTTCTGTCAGCAACAATATTCTTTGCCTGTCTTACCTCTGCCGGCATAGCGTCCTGAATCTGATCGAGAATATCATAAATCTCATCACTGCTCACCATTACCTTACCACCTGAAAACGGCATTGACTTAGCGGCACTGATAACATCCTGAAGCTGTAAAATCAAATCCTCAACTTTCATTTCTGTCCACTCCTTATATGTTTGGTTTAATCCACCTTTAATTAAAAAATCAAACGCTTATTTATTTTTCAGTCTTTCCACAATTCTGTCATGGATACACGCAGGAACAAAATTACTGATGTCACCGCCCATTGAGGCAATTTCACGAACCATGCTCGAGCTGAGATACATTGAATCCGCCTCAGCCGTTAAAAACAGGGTTTCAAGGTTCGGATTCAGCTTTTTGTTGGTGAGCGCCATCTGAAATTCATATTCAAAGTCAGTTACCGCTCTGAGTCCCTTAACAATTGCGTCCACACCGTGTTCCTCACAATACTGTGCAAGCAAGCCGTTGAAGCCTACTATTTCAACATTATTGAGATGCTCGGTAACTTCCTTCAAAAGTTCAATTCTCTCATCAATTGAAAAGATCGGTTTCTTTGAAGAATTGACAAGCACGCCCACGATTACACGGTCAAAAAGCTTTGACGCTCTCGTGATAACATCAAGGTGTCCGAGCGTTACGGGATCGAAACTTCCCGGACAAATCACTGTTTTGTTCATCTTTGAAAATCCTTATGTCTGAATGTAGTTATTTTTATTTTACCATAGCGATACTGTCTGTCAAGTACAAAATCACCGTAATTCGACAAAATTTCTTCGTCAAGAGGATTTTCCGCAATGATTACACCCGTATCGTTCATAGCCTCGGGAACAAGTTCAAGGGCATCCTGCAGCATTCCCGTTCTGTATGGCGGATCGAGAAATGCAATGTCAAAACGCTGTGAATTCATCGAAAGAAAGCTGTGAAAATCCATTGCAAAAACCTTTGCCGAGTTTTCAAGCTTAGTAGCCTTGAGGTTTCTTTTTACCGTTTCAAGCGATTTTTTTGCATTGTCAACAAAGCTTGCCGACTTTGCGCCTCTGCTCAAAGCCTCAATACCCATTTGTCCCGAGCCTGCAAAAAGGTCAAGAAAGTTTCTGCCCTCGGTTTCAAACTGTATAATCGAAAAAACAGCCTCTTTAATTCTGTCGGTTGTCGGTCTTACATCTTCACCCTCAAGGGTTTCGAGTCGTCTGCCTCTTGCGGAGCCTGTAATAACTCTCATAAAACACACGCAGCCTTTCCGCCTGCAAAATCATAAAACAACACCGCAAGCAGGCATACGGCATTACCGAAAAGTTGAATTTCAAACAATTGTTTAAAACTGTAAACTTTAGTATAACACATTAAAAGATAATTTACAACAATATTTTACTCTGTTTCGTTTTCATCCTGCTGATGATAGTATTTATACACCGCAAGTGCGGCGTCCTTTGTCATTTTAGGAGCGTTTTCAAGCTCTGCAAGGTCTGCGTTTGAGATGTTTTCAATCGTTCTGAAATACTTAAGAAGCGACCTTGCTCTGACTTCGCCTATACCCTCAATGCCTGTAAGCGAGCTTTTGAATGTATTTTTACTTCGTCTTGAATGGTGATAGCCGATTGCAAAGCGGTGAACCTCGTCCTGCATTTTTGCGAGGAACGCAAACAGCGACCGTCCGGGACTTAGCGCAATTTCTCCGCCCTCGCCCGTTACGGCACGGGTTCTGTGCTTATCGTCCTTTACAAGACCGAACAGCGGAACATCAATATTCTTACTCTGCAAAACCTCTTTTACAGCCGCAACCTGACCTTTACCGCCGTCAAGCAGGATAAGGTCGGGCAATTTTCCAAAGCCCTCGTTCTCATCGGGATTTTTATAATATTCGTCAAATCGTCTTGTCAGAACTTCCGCCATGGATGCGTAGTCATCCTGTCCTTCAAAGCCTTTGATTTTAAACTTTCTGTAAGCCGATTTGAGCGGTTTGCCGTTTTTATAAACAATCATACCCGCAACATTTTCAGTGCCTGCAAGGTTTGAAATATCGTAGGATTCGATATATTCGGGCAGTTTTTTTAGTCCGAGCAAATCACGCAGTTCTTCAAGCACATTGTACTCACGAACGGTTGCGCCCTTTTTCTGTGCAAGGGTTTCTGCGGCATTCGATTTGCACATTGCCACAAGCTGCGCTCTGTCGCCCCTCTGCGGAACCGTTATGCCGACCTTACTGCCGTGCTTTTGCGAGAGCCATTCGGCAATTTCTTCCATACCATCAAAATTCCTGTCGATTGCAATGCTCTTTGGCACACTGTCACGCAGAGTGTAATATCGCAGTAAAAATTCTTCGGTTTCGGATTCACTTTCACCGCTGTCAAATACAAAGCTTTCACGGTCAAATAACCTTCCGCCTTCAAAGCGGAACACCTGATAACAGGTTTTGCCGTCATCCGAAAAGCCTGCAATAACATCGCCGTCATCAATTTTTGTTGCAACAACCTTTTGTTTGTCGCTCATTTTACGGACGGATTTTATTATATCTCTGATTGACGCCGCTCTTTCAAATTCAAGATTTTCTGCGGCTGTTTCCATTTCTTCGGTCAGCTTTTTGATTGAATTTGTTGAACCGCCACGCAAAAATTCAAGCGCACGGTTAAGATTTTCGTTGTAATCTTTAAGCCTTACTCTGCCTGTACACGGAGCCATGCATTGCTTTATGTGGTAGTTAAGGCAAGGTCTGCCCTTTCCGCAATCTCTCGGAAACTGCCGGTTGCAGGTTGGGAGCATAAAGATTTTGTTGGCTTCCTCAACGGCATTTTTTACATAGTAACTGCTCTTGTACGGACCGATATATTCCGCTCCGTCATCCTTTTTCTGCAATGTATATGACAGCTTTTTCCATTCACCCGAGCTGATTCTTATATAGCTGTAGCCCTTGTCGTCTTTAAGCAGAATGTTATACTTCGGGGTGTGTTGTTTGATAAGGCTGCATTCAAGAATGAGTGCCTCAAACTCGCTGTCAGTGATGATATATTCAAAATCATCGACATTATCAACCATTCTGCGAACCTTTTCTGCATGGTTATTCTGCGAACCGAAGTATTGGCTGACTCTGTTTTTAAGAGCCTTTGCCTTGCCGATATATATAATTTTTCCGCTTTTGTCGTGCATGATGTACACACCAGGCAACAGAGGAAGTGCCATTGCTTTTTTGCGAAGCTGTGACATTTTCGGATTCACAAAATCACCGCCTTTTACGATTTCAGATTAATTTGAGAGAAACAAAAAAGGGGCGGAAAAACCGCCCCTTGGTATTTTGTAAAATTTAAAGCTGATTATTCAGCAAAGCCTGACTCAACGAGAGAAACAAGACCCTCAACTGCTTCAGTTTCGTCAGAACCGTCAGCAATTACCTTAATAGTAGTGCCGCCGATAATTCCGAGGGACAACACACCGAGAAGACTTTTTGCATTTACACGACGCTCTTCCTTCTCTACCCAAATTGTTGACTTATACTCATTAGCCTTCTGAATAAAGAAAGTTGCCGGACGAGCGTGTAAACCGGCTTTATTCTGTACTAATACTTCCTTAACATACATTTTTAAAACCCTCTTTGCCTTTAAATTTTTAACCACCAATGCCTGCAAATTGCGGCTCAATTTAATATGTATTATAATCTTTTTTCCGAACAAGGTCAATACAATAAATTAATTTCGTGTTAATATGCACCTTGAGAGAATTTATTACCCTGTTTATTGTGCATTTTTACAAAATATTATGTTTTCCCCGTAAACACACGGTATTTCATATGTTTTTTCTTGTCTTATTTTATGTAAACACACCGATAATATACCGCAAAAATTACTTTTTGTTATATTCTTCAAGCATTTCGGGACGCTTGAGGGCAGTCACCTCTATGCTCTTTTCTTTTCTCCACTTTTCAATATTTGCATGGTGACCGCTCATAAGCACTTCGGGAACTTCTTTGCCTCTCCAGACTGACGGTTTTGTGTACTGCGGATACTCAAGAAGTCCGTTAAAATGGCTTTCCTCGGTAAAACATTCGTTGTTGGAAAGCACACCCGGAACCATTCTTGAAAGCGCATCAGCAAATACCATTGCGGGAATTTCTCCGCCCGTGAGAACATAGTCGCCGATTGAGATTTCTTCGTCAATAAACTCGTCAAGAAGTCTTTGGTCAACACCCTCGTAATGGCCGCAGAGAATACAGATATTTTCAATATTGGCAAGTTCACGAAGTCTTTGCTGTTTCAATGTTTTGCCCTGCGGTGACATATAGACAAAATGCGGTCTTTTGCCGATTTGTTTGCAGATATCCTCAAAGCAGAGGGCAATAGGTTCGGCTTTCATAAGCATTCCCATTCCGCCGCCGTAGGGAGTGTCGTCAACTCTTTTGTGCTTGTCAAAAGCATAATCACGCAGTTGGTGACACACGATTTCAAGCACACCGCTTTTCTGTGCTCTGCCGATTATGCTTCCGTTTAAAACAGGCTCAAACATTTCGGGGAAAAGCGTTATAATATCAATCCTCATCGTCGAAAATTCCTTTCATGGGAACAATAAGAACATAGCCGTCATTAACATTGATTTCTTTTACAACATCGTCAATTACGGGAGCAAGGTATGTCTTGCCGTCGGCGTCTTTGATTTCGTAAACATCATTTGCGCCTGTACGCAAAACATCGGAAATTTTGCCGTAAACTCTGCCGTTGCCGGCATCCTTAACCTCAAGACCGATAAGATCCTGAACAAAGTGAACGCCCTCCGCAAGATTGATGTCGTCACGGTTGATATACACAACCTTGCCTCTGTATTTTTCGGCTGCCTCGATTGTGTCAACGCCTTTGATTTTTGCAAGAGCGATATTTTTGTGCGGACGGGATTTCACCTCGATAAACTCTGTTCCGTTTTCGTCAAGCCACAGCTTTTTAAAAGCACAGAGAAATTCAGGGGAATCACACCACGGATCAATTCTGACCTCACCTTTTATGCCGTGTGTACCCACGATTTTTCCCGAATCAAGAAACTGTTTTTTCATAATTACCTCAAATTTCACAAAATAAATTCAGTCGGATTTTACTTTAATTCAATGATTGTAACACCGTCTTCGCCCTCGCCGAAAACACCGAGTCGCTGACTTTTGACGGCTTTGTTTGTTTTAAGATACTTGTTTATTTCACGCTTAAGCACACCCGTGCCTTTGCCGTGAATAATCGTCATTTTGCTCACACCCGAAAGCACGGCATTGTCAATTGCCTTGTCGACAATATTGATTGCGTCGAAGGCGGTTTCACCACGGACATCAACCTCTGTTTCGGGACGGACATCAATTCTGCTCGGCACATTTCTTGTGCTTGAAAATCTGTCCTTTGCGGGCTTGTTGTTTGATTTGAGCAAACGAAGATTTTTAATATCAACCCTCGTTTTGATTATACCCGCCTGAACAAGCACAACACCATCCTTGTTCGGCGGTGCAAGTACAGTTGCGTTTTTGTCGATATCGTAAATAAGAACCGTGTCGCCGACTTTGAGCGGTCTCGGCAGCTTGTACTCCTCATCGGGAGTATTGCGAGCCTTGACAGGATCGGCATGAGCCTCCATCTTGTCAATATTTTTCTTTAGCTGTGTCCTTGCCTGAACGCTCATATCCTTGGCTTTTCTCGCCTTTTCGAGCTCTTCAGCAACTGCGTCGGCCTGTGCTCTTGTGCGTGAAATAATACGCTGAGCTTCCTGTCTTGCCTTTTCAATCTCACGCTCCGCACGCTGCTTTGCCTTCTGCATTTCGTTTTCTGCTTTCTGCTTTTCGGTATTAGCCTTTGCAGTAAGTCTGTTTGCATTCTCAAGCTGTTTTTCAAGGCTTTGACGGCGCTTTTCAAGCTTTTCAACAACATCTTCAAACTGTCTGTTCTCGTTTGAAACAAGTTCGCTTGCTCGGCTGATTATTTCATCATCTATTCCAAGTCTTTTTGAAATTGCAAACGCGTTGCTCTTGCCGGGAACACCGATGAGAAGTCGGTAAGTCGGCTTGAGAGTTGCAACATCAAATTCGCAACTGCCGTTTTCAACTCCGGGAGTACGCAGAGCAAATTCCTTTAACTCCGCATAGTGGGTTGTTGAAGCAATTTTTGCGTGCTTGTCACGCAGTCTTTCAAGAATTGCAATTGCAAGAGCCGCACCCTCGACAGGGTCTGTTCCTGCGCCGAGCTCGTCAATAAGGCAGAGCGAACCCGCGTTTGCAAGCTTTATAATCTGAACGATATTTGTCATATGTCCCGAAAAGGTTGACAGCGACTGTTCAATGCTCTGTTCGTCACCGATATCCACAAGCACCCTTCTGAACACGGAAAGCTCGCTGTTGTCGGCACACGGAATGAGAAGTCCGCACATCGCCATGAGCGTGAGCAGACCGATTGTCTTTAAAGTTACGGTTTTACCGCCCGTGTTAGGGCCTGTGATTACAAGCGTGTCAAACTCTTTTCCGAGCATAACATCAACGGGAACAACCTTGTTTTTGTCGATGAGGGGATGACGAGCCTGTTTAAGCTCAATCATTCCCCTGTCGTTCATAATCGGCTTTGACGCTTTCATTGAATACGCAAGGTCGGCCTTTGCAAAAATCAAATTAAGCTGTGCAAGGTTCTTGTAGCTGTGGATAATGCTGTCGGCAAACTCGCCTGCATTTGCGGAAAGCTCAAAGAGGATTCTTTCAATCTCCTGCTCTTCCTTTGACTGCAAAAGCTTGATGTCATTGTTTGCCTGAACAACTCCCATAGGCTCAATAAACACGGTTGCACCACTTGACGAGGTGTCGTGTACAAGGCCCGGAACATTGCCTCTGCATTCACTTCTTACAGGAACAACATATCTGCCGTCACGCTGTGTGACGATAGTATCCTGAAGATACTTTATGTATGTTGAGCTGTGAATAATTTTATCGAGTACCTCACGAGCCTTTGAGGAGGCTGTGCGGATTTTTCTTCTTATATCCGACAAAACGGGGCTTGCCTTATCGGAAATTTCCTCCTCGCTTATAATAGCCGAGGTGATTTTGTCCTCAAGAAACTTGTTGGAAACAAGTCCGCTGAAATAGCCGTCAAGAGAGCTTGCTCCTCCGCCTGAGCGTGAGTGCCACTCCTTGACCGTGCGGATTGTTCTGAGAGTTGACGCAACCGACAGAAGTTCGCCTGTGGTAAGGCAACCGCCTGCCTGTGCTCTGCGTAAATGTCCTGAACAATTTCCGGCACCGCCGAATGACGGAGCACCGAATCTTCCGCTTAACGCAACTGCGTCATCGGTTTGCTGTAAAAGCTGTTCAACCTTTTTCAGTTCAAACACGGGTTCGAGATTCAATGCCATTTCACGGGCGTCCTCAATCGAAGTCATTCCCGCAAGCCTTTCGAGGATTTTATCAAGTTCAAGTGTTTTGTAATGTCTGTTCATAATTCTACCAAATTCAATAATTGCAATTTTGTGTCAAATAATATTACAGTAAAACAACCGATTTATCGCATTGTTTGCAGGGGCGAACCGTGTTCGCCAATCAATTAGTGTTTAAACACTAATTGAATAGGTAATCACACAAAACTGCATTGTCTGATTAACTGCTTATTGTTTTGTAAAAAACAAGCGTTTTAAAGTCTTTTTCAAATCTGTATTTAAGATAACTTTCGCTCGCCGCATTCAGCACAACAAGGTCATCCTTCGGCAATGCAAACGAAAACAGCTTGTCATCATCGGCATAAACCGTGTGCCTAAGCGCCGTGAGCGTTCCCTCATTGAGAGCGATTGCAGGTTCCGACACATCCGTTCTGCAATCGGCACATTCAAGAGCGCCTATGCGTGGCAGAAAGTACATAAGCGGAGTAATGTATTCTCCGCATTCTCTGCACATTCTCAGGTCGGGCATATAGCCCGCCATGCTTGCAAGCCTCATTTCAAGACACGGCTTGATAAGGTCTGCACTGCGTTTGTTCTCTGACAAAAGGTAGAGAGAATTAAGCACAAGGCTCAGAAATGAGTCTGCCTTTTGCTCACGGGGACAAATTGTCAGAGCAAGTTCGCAAAAATACTGTGCAAGGCACATTTTTGTAACATCACTGCGGAGCTTTGAGAAAATGCGAATCGGCTGTGCCTCGCCGATTATGTAACTTTCCCGACCTTTATAAATTGTAAGTCGGGAATATGAGAGGAGAGATGCCGCCGCACATTTGCCGTTTTTGATGTTTTTTGCACCCTTTACAAATGCACGGATTACACCGTTTGACTTTGTGAGAGCAAAAACGAGCTTGTCCTGCTCACCGATATTCTGTTCCTTTATAATCAGTCCCTCTGTTCGGAATTTCATCGGTTTCCTCCCTGTTCACGGTGATTGCACCCGTGTCTTTGGCATTCTGAATACTTTTGTAGCGAATGTAATCAAGAACGCTTCCCGTGGTAAAGAATATTTGCCACGCACTCCAGTTATCCATAAAAACACCTCCGCAGTTAGTGTTTCACGGACGCCGTTTATTATATTATGAAAAATCTGACATTGTGTCAAATCGTGTACCCGAATCGCTTTTAATCGGATTATCAGTCAAAATTCTTTTCGTCATAGCCGAAATTCTGAAGAATCTGGGCACGGTTTCGCCAATCCTCTTTTACCTTTACCCATGTCTGTAGGAATACCCTGCAATCGAAAAATCTTTCGATATCCTGACGGGCAAAGGTGCTGATTTTCTTGAGCATTGAGCCGTTTTTGCCGATAATAATACGCTTGTGGGTTTCTTTTTCACAGAAAATAGTAGCGTCAATATCAAGCATACCGTTATCCCTTGTTTTCATTTTTTCGATTACAACAGCCGTGCCGTGCGGAATTTCCCTGTCGCAAAGACGGAGTATTTTTTCACGGATAATTTCGGCAACAATAACTCTTTCGGGCTGGTCTGTAAGAGTATCGTCATCAAAGAAATGACCGCCCTCGCCTGCCTGCTTTTTAAGCTCATCAAGAAGTTCGTTCATACCGTTGCCGTCCTGTGCGCTCACGGGAACAACTGCGTCAAAATCGTAGAGCAGACTGTAACGGGCAATCTGTTTCATAAGTTCTTCTTTTTCTTTGAGAGTGTCAATCTTGTTGATTGCAAGGATTGCCGGCATTTCCATTGACTTGAACTTTTCAATAAGGTTAAGTTCCGTGTCACCCGGTTCTTTTCCTGCCTCAACAACGAGCATACAGCAGTCAACACCGCCCACGGATTCATTGACGGAACGCACCATATACTTGCCGAGAGAGGTTTTCGGCTTGTGCATACCCGGTGTATCAAAGAAAACAAGCTGATATTCGCCCTGAGTAAGCACGCCTGTGATTCTGTTGCGGGTAGTCTGCGGCTTGCTTGAAACAATTGCAATTTTCTGTCCCATAAGTCTGTTGAGAATTGAACTTTTGCCCACATTAGGTCTGCCGACAATGGCAATAAATGCGGATTTATCTTTATTATCTGTATTTAACATATTACCTCACTATACAAAAATCGGGGGCAAGCAAAATGCCGCCCCTTTGTTAATGTTTATCTTTTCTTTTAATGCCCAAAATTGCGTTCTTGACTTTTACGGGACCTGCACATACAAAGACGGCAGAAATCACCGCAGATAAAATCAGCAAGACGAGCATAACGGGATTGTTTACAAAATACAAAAATATTTTTCCGATTACTTCAAAATCAAGAAAAAACAGCACCGCTGTAAACACAGCCGGAAATGACACGGCAAGCACGGCTGCGGCCGCAATGTCCTTGATAATCTTAACGGAAAAATCGTATCTGTCACAAAACAAATCACAAAGCTTTTCAACACAGGTGTTGATCATTTCAAGTGCAATTACAAGCGCACACAAAACGGCGAGCAACGCCCATTTTGCGGCAGAAAAATCGTAAAAGCAACCGAAAACGAAAACATAAAATGTCGCAACAAGGTGAAATCTCATATGACTTTCGCTTTTTACGGCAAAGCAGAAACCTCTGAATGCACTTTTAAAACTTTTGATTTGCTTTTTCATACCCCGTAATATAACTACTCTGTCAAGCCATATCGTCATCAACTATGTAGCTTGATGATGCAGGAAGACCGAGCTGTTCCATAACAAGCTCTTCTTTTTCTCTCATTCTTACCCTTTCAAGCTTTTCCATGTGATCATAGCCGAGAAGGTGCAGAACGCTGTGAGCGGTAAGATAGCCAACCTCTCTCTGGAGGCTGTGACCAAAGAGTTCTGCCTGATCTCTTGCCTTTTCCATAGAAATTACAACATCACCGAGAATCTGTGCGCCTGTTTCGGGATTGGTGTCATAAACACCGTTTTCGCCCATTGGGAAAGAAAGAACATCGGTTTCAATGTCCTTGTCACGATACTGCTTGTTAAGAGCCTTGATGCCCTCGTTATCCGTGAAAGTAACGCTGATTTCAGCAGAACCTTCAAATTTTTCAAGTCGCAGAACTGCGTTACAACAACGACGAACCAACATTCTGATACCTGTCGGAATCTTTACTGCTTTTTGTTTGTTTGTGATAATTACCCTGATTTTATTATGCTCTGCCATTCATGATCATCCTTTCATTATTTTTAACCCGATAGCGTGGGATATGTGAAAATTAAGTAAATTAATTTTTGGAGCCGTTGTTTTTGGAGCCGTTGTTTCGTAAATTATTAATGTCAGTGTTTTCAAATTTTGCATAAGCCTTGATGATATCCTGAACAAGGCGATGACGGACAACATCCTTTTCGTCAAAGAAACAGGTGCCGATATCGTCAATATTTTTGAGGATTTTGATACAGTCTTTAAGACCGCTCTTTGCACCGTTCGGAAGGTCAATCTGTGTAATATCGCCCGTGATTACCATTTTTGAGTTAAATCCGAGTCGGGTAAGGAACATCTTCATCTGTTCCCTTGTCGTATTCTGAGCCTCGTCAAGAATTATAAAGCTGTCGTCAAGCGTTCTTCCTCGCATATATGCAAGCGGTGCAACCTCAATGTTACCTCTTTCAACATACTTTTGATATGTTTCCGCACCGAGCATATCAAACAATGCGTCATACAGGGGGCGAAGATACGGATCGACCTTGCTCTGCAAATCACCGGGCAGAAAACCGAGCTTTTCGCCTGCCTCAACAGCAGGTCTTGTGAGAATTATTCGGTTAATCTGCTTGCTTCTGAAAGCCGTGACCGCCATTGCAACGGCAAGGTAGGTCTTGCCCGTACCGGCAGGACCGACGCCGATTGTGACGGTATTTTTCGCAATCTGCGAGCAGTAGCGCTTCTGACCGATAGTTTTCGGCTTAATAGGCTTTCCCTTTGAAGTAATACAGATGCAGTCGCCTGCAAGCTGTTCTATTTTGTCCTCACTGCCTTCATTGACAAGCGAAATGCAGTAGCGGATATTTTGCTCGGAAAGTGCTTCACCACGGTTGATGAACTGCAACAGGCTTTCAATAACCTTGCAGGCCTTCGATGTGTTTTCGGCATCGCCCTCAACCTTAAGCTCACTGTCACGGCAGGTGACACGGACATTAAACTCCTTTTCAATCAGCTTAATATTTCCGTCAAAACTGCCAAAAAGTGCTACGGCATTTTCCATTCTGTCGATATTTATAATTTGTTCCGTAAAGCAAAACTCCCGTTTCTTCAATAATTCAAAACAATTATAACACATTTTACTTGAAAATGTACATTAAAAATAGCTTTTTTCACTAAAAAAATAATTTTTGTGAATTTTGACGAAAACTAAACTTCACATAGCCACTCATTTGTAAAGGATAGAAACACTTTTTTTACTCTTTCGTAATTATACTCAAAATCGCATTACAATCGACTTATTTTAGTTATTTAAATCTTCCGAAACTACCACAATATTGCCGTTTTTGTAATATAACTGTACAAATTTGATAACTTACCGAAAATTAAAAATTTATCAAAATTACTCTCAACCGTAAAATCGGCTTAAAACGCTTGACAAACGGGCAATTGTATATTATAATTCACAGGTGTAAAGAAATTTTCTTTACACGCAGACCAGAATCACAGGAGCTGTCAGGTATGGAAAAAAACATTGAAGTATCTCTCTTGTTTGATTTTTACGGCGAGCTTTTAAAGCCCTCGGGCAAAAAGGCGATTGACCTTTATTATAATGAAGATTTGTCGCTTGCAGAGGTTGCCGATGAAATGGGAATAACAAGACAGGGTGTGCGTGACAGTATCAAGCGCAGTGAGCAACAGCTTTTTGAGTTTGAAGAAAAGCTCGGTCTGTTCAAACAGTTCAGTAAGCTTGAGCAGGGGCTTGACGAAATTTCGGCTCTTGCACTTGAAATAAAAGAACTTTCACAGGATACACAAATCACAGAGCTTGCGGATGTTATCATCGAAAAATCAGGCTCGCTGAAAGATTAAAGGAGTTTTCATGGCATTTGAAGGACTTGCAGATAAGCTTGGCAATGCGTTCAAAAAACTGAAAAACAAAGGCAAGCTTTCTGAAAAAGATGTTAAGGAAGCAATGCGAGAGGTTCGACTCGCACTTCTTGAGGCCGATGTAAACTACAAAGTTGCAAAGGACTTTACAAACAAAGTAACAGAGCGTGCTGTCGGTCAGGATGTTATGCAAAGTCTTACTCCTGCACAGATGGTTGTTAAGATTGTTGACGAGGAGCTTACAAGCCTTATGGGCGGTGAGGACGCACGAATTGAGTTTGCGTCAAAGCCTCCGACAGTCATCATGATGTGCGGTCTTCAGGGTTCGGGTAAAACAACCCACACGGCAAAGCTTGCAAAAATGCTGAAAAAGCAAGGCAGAAATCCTCTGCTTGCCGCCTGTGACGTATATCGTCCCGCCGCTATCGACCAGTTGAAGGTTGTCGGTGAAAAGGCAGGCGTTCCTGTTTTTGAAATGGGAAAAGCAAATCCCGTTAAGATTGCAAAAGAGGCAATCAAGCGTGCAAAGGACTACGGCAACGATGTTGTTATTCTCGATACCGCAGGCCGACTTCATATTGATGAGGCTCTTATGGATGAGCTTAAAAACATCAAAAAAGAAGTTGAACCAAACGAAATTTTGCTTGTTATCGACTCGATGACAGGTCAGGACGCAGTTAATGTTGCGAAGAGCTTTAACGAACTTCTTGACATTACGGGTGTTATTCTCACAAAGCTTGACGGTGACACTCGAGGCGGTGCAGCGCTTTCGGTAAAGGCTGTTACAGGCAGACCGATTAAATTTGCAGGTACAGGCGAAAAGCTTGACGATATTGAGGTTTTCCACCCAGACAGAATGGCAAGCCGTATTCTCGGCATGGGTGATGTGCTTACTCTCATTGAGGACGCACAGAATAAAATGGATGCCGAAAAAGCCGAAGAAATGGCTCAGAAGATGATGAGCAACAAATTCGACTTTAACGATTTGTACGATCAGTTTGAGCAGGTCAAGAAAATGGGACCGCTCAAGGGCATTCTTTCAAAAATTCCGGGTGTCGGAAAACAGCTTGAGGGCGTTGACATTGACGACAGACAGATTGACTGGGTTCAGGCAATCATCCTCTCAATGACACCCGAAGAAAGAAGTCATCCGCACATTATGAACCCGTCAAGAAAGCGCAGAATTGCGGCAGGTTCGGGCAGAAGCATTGAAGAGGTCAACCGACTTATCAAGCAGATTGACCAGATGCAGAAGATGATGCGTCAGATGACAAAGGGCGGAAAAGGCTCTAAGAAAAGAAGAAAAATGAAAGGCCTTCCCGGACTCGGCGGTATGCCGATGAACGGCATGGGACCTATGGGCGGAATGGGCGGACCGGACGGAATGCCTCCGTTCAAATAATTAACATTAATCAAACATTAAACAAAGTTTTTCATCCAATTACGGTTGGTGAATATAAATTAACAATTTTTATGAGGTGAACATTATGGCAGTAAAGATCAGACTTAGAAGAATGGGTTCAAAGAAGGCTCCTTTCTACAGAGTAGTAGTAGCAGATTCAAGATATCCGAGAAACGGCCGTTTCATTGAAGAAATCGGCACATATGATATTCTCAAGAAGCCTTCTGAGTTCAATGTTGACGCTGAAGCAGTTAAGAAGTGGATTGCTAACGGTGCTCAGCCAACAGACACAGTAAAGGCTCTTCTCAAGAAGAACGGCGTAATTGAATAATTGCGCTTCGGAAAGGACAAACAATGAAAGATTTACTTGCAGTTATCGCAAAGGGTCTTGTTGACGATCCCGATTCCGTATCAGTTGAAGCAGACGCTCCCAACGAAGAGGGAACAGTTGTTTACCACATTCATGTTGCAGAAAACGACATGGGCAGAATCATCGGTAAGCAGGGCAGAATTGCCAAGGCTATCCGCACAATTGCCCGCAGTGCCGCTATCCGCAGTGAAGAAAAAATCATGGTTGAAATCGACTGATTAACGGTTCATAACCGAACAAAAGCCTCCCACCACGGGAGGCTTTTTTACACCCTATTAAATATCAAAAGGTAAAACTTCCTGTTTTGCCCACATCATTTTTGAAGAACATAATATAGTAAATCGGGATATAGTTAATCTTCCCGTCGGAAGTTACTGTTCTCTCGTTTGAAAGAACAAAGGCTTTCTTAATGTGATAATCCTTATTGCTTACAAATGTGTTCAATGCACTGTGAACCGTGTAATCCTTTCCCGATTTCACCTCAATCGGAACAGCAGAAAGGCTGTCGTAATCATCAATAAGATAGTCAACCTCTCCCTTACTTCGATTATCATAATAGTAAAGTTTATAGCCGTGAGCCGCAAGTTCGCTTGCCACAACGCTTTCGTAAGCCGAACCGAGATTCACACTCGTTTCATCATCAAGCACGGCACGGATATTGTTGCCGTACAAAATTCCCGTCAGAATACCGACATCGTTCAGATAAAGCTTGAGCAGATTTTTGCCCGTTGATTCAATAAGCGGAAAAACGGGATTTGAAATTGCCTGAACATTAAGGGCTATCCCTGCACTTATCAAATACTCGAATTCATCCTGATAGTCGCTGAAACGCTTACCGCTTTTATTCTCAATATTTTTTGCAACAATCCTTTTCTTTTTGTTTTCCATATTTGACGGAATGAGGTCATAAACTCTGCGGATTTTAAGTTTGTTTTCATCATCGTATTTTGAAGCGTCTGCAGCATAATATTCGTGAATTTCGCTTTGTATCTCTCTGACGGACTGAATATTTCTCTCAGAAATATAGCTGTTAACCGCATCGGGCAATCCGCCGACAAGCAGATACTTTCTGAATAAATCCATCATCCTATTGTGCATGGATTTATCGAGAGATTCAAGATTTTCAAATTTTTTCTGCATAGCCGAAATAACAATTTCATTTATTCCGTTTGCGTAGAGAAATTCCTCAAAATCAAGCGGAAACATACGCACTTTGCGAATACTGCCCATTGGAATTGAGGTAGTCTGTGACAGCGTTACACCCAAAAGCGAACCGCTTGCAATGAATGTAAATTTGCCGTCCTGTGACAAAAATTTGAGCAAAGTCAGCAGATGAGGATATGCCTGAATTTCGTCAATAAAAATCAAGGTATCGCTTTTCTTCCCCATTTTATTTCCTGCGAGCATACTCACCTGCAAGTAAAAATCTTCGACTGTTTTTGTGTTTTCAAAAAGTCGGTTGCCGAGGGAATCTTCAACCATATTTATTTCAATAAAATTTTTAAAAATCTTTTTGCCGACATAACGGATAATGTATGTTTTTCCGACCTGTCTTGCACCGTCTATGAGAAGAATTTTCTTTGAATCCGACTTTATATGTTCTTCGATTACGGTTTCAATCTTTCTGTAAAGCATACCAATCCCACCTTTCAATAGATTTTCAGTATAGTTTTTTACACTTTTCAATAAGATTATACCATTAAAAAACACACTTTTCAATATAATTTAGGGGTTAAAAACTACACTTTTCAATGAAAATTGAGGGACAAAAGCTACACTTTTCAAATTATGAGCAGAAATTTGATGTAAAAAATACGGTGCAACCTATGTTTTATGGTTACACCGTACTTTATAAAATCTTTTAAATTCAGGCAACTTTACACTGTAATTATTTCATCAATTCTTCAAGCTGTGACTTATTATATTCGCTCTTATAGATATCATAGCCTGCCGTGTCAAGGTTTATGTTTGCGTGCCTTTTGTCAGCCTGAACATAGACATCATCGCCCTTGACATATATCAAAACCCAAATGTCACGGCTGGTATCTTTCAGGTACGATAAAAGAAGTACATAACTCGGTTCAACATCTATCGAATCCACCTTATTATCAGATGTCATATATATTAAATCGTCAGATGCCTTCAACTTTTCGTTAAGGTTGTTTTTGTTTGATTTTGAAATGAGTTCATTAGTTTTATAGTCATAAAATTCAACTGAAAATTGGTTTGGATCTGCTGTCGGAGTAGTATCTGATAAAGCAGTTGTATCGGCTTCATCAGAAGTTTGAGCATTACTCGGTGCAACCTCACCACCACAACCTGTGAATAAAACAGAAGTTGAAATAACAACTGCTAATAACATAATCGAGATAATTTTTTTCATAATTAACACCCTCTTGTGTTTTTGTCGGCTTAATTATACATCTTAAATTTATTTTGTCAAGATATTCAAAAACAAAAAATCAACCGCAAAGTTTTTCGCTCTGCGGTTGATTTTATTAAGAATTACGCTTATTTGGCGTTTGCTGTTGTAAAGGTAAACTGACCGTCTGCGAAATCGCAGGTAACTACTGCGCCGTCCTTGACCTTGCCCTCGAGCATCTGCTCTGAAAGCGGATCTTCAATCTCGTTCTGAATTGCACGGCGGAGAGGTCTTGCACCGTAGTTTTCGTCAAAGCCCTTGTCGGCAATCTCGCTGATTGCGTTGTCTGTAAAGCTGATTTTAATATTCATCTTATCAAGACGGTTTTCAAGAGTTTTGAGCATCTTAACGGCAATCTGCTTAATTTCGTCCTTGTTGAGCTTGTTGAACACGATAATATCGTCAACACGGTTCAAAAATTCAGGACGGAATACCTTGCGGAGTTCGCCTGTTACAAGCTCCTTGATGTCCTTTTTCTCGCTCTCTTCGACATTCTCATTTTCGGAATTAAAACCGAGTGAGCTCTGCTTTTCGGTGATAAGTCTTGCGCCGACATTAGAGGTCATTATGATAATGGTGTTCTTAAAGTCAACCGTTCTGCCCTGTGAGTCGGTAAGTCTGCCGTCCTCAAGAATCTGGAGGAGCATATTGAATACATCGGGGTGAGCCTTTTCAATCTCATCAAAAAGTACAACCGAATACGGTTTTCTTCTTACCTTTTCGGTGAGCTGACCGCCCTCCTCAAAGCCTACATATCCGGGCGGTGAACCGATAAGCTTTGACACGGTGTGTTTCTCCATATATTCACTCATATCAAGACGGAGCATTGCGTTTTCATCGCCGAACATTGCCTCTGCAAGAGCCTTGCAAAGTTCTGTTTTACCGACACCCGTCGGACCGAGGAAGATAAACGAACCGACAGGTCTTTTCGGGTCTTTAAGACCTACTCTGCCTCGTCTGATAGCCTTTGCGATTGCAGTTACAGCCTCGCTCTGACCGATAACTCTTTCGTGGAGAACATTCTCCATGTTAAGAAGTCTTTCGCTTTCTTCCTTAGTAAGCTGAACAACAGGGATACCTGTCCATTCGGAAACAATCTTTGCGATATCCTCGGCAGTTACCTCGCCGCTGTTACCCTTCTGCTGTTCCTGCCACTTCTTCTTTGCATCGTCAAGCTTTGTCTGAAGTTCCTTCTGCTCATCACGAAGTCTTGCAGCCCTTTCAAAGTCCTGCTCGTTAATTGCACTTGCCTTTTCTTTTTCATAGTCTGCAATTTCATCTTCAAGCTCCTTTACATTATCAGGAGAGGTAAGAGATGCAAGCCTTACCTTTGACGCGCCCTCATCAATAAGGTCAATTGCCTTATCGGGGAGATAACGGTCTGCGATATATCTTGATGACAATGTTACTGCGGCATTGATTGCCTCATCGGTAATCTTAACCTTATGGTGTGCCTCGTAGCTGTCACGCAAGCCTTTGAGAATCTGTACAGCCTGTTCGGGAGTAGGCTCGCCAACCTTTACGGGCTGGAAACGACGCTCCAAAGCGGCATCTTTTTCAATATATTTTCTGTACTCGTTAAGAGTTGTTGCACCGATAACCTGAAAATCGCCTCTTGCAAGTGACGGTTTAAGGATATTTGCGGCGTCTGCACTGCCCTCTGCGGCACCTGCACCAACGATAGTATGAAGTTCATCAATGAAGAGGATAGTGTTCTTTGACTTTTTAACCTCGTCAATAGCCGCCTTAATTCTCTCCTCAAAGTCACCTCTGTACTTCGCACCTGCTACCATACCTGTGAGGTCAAGGCTGACAACTCGCTTGTCTTTAAGAATTTCAGGCACATTGCCCTTTGCAATTTCAAGTGCAAGTCCCTCTGCAACCGCAGTTTTACCTACACCGGGTTCACCGATAAGAACAGGATTGTTCTTTGTACGGCGGGAAAGAATCTGGATAACCCTCTGGATTTCCTTTTCTCTGCCGATTACAGGATCAATTTCGCCGTTCTTTGCGGCTTGAGTAAGATCTCTGCCGAATTTATCAAGAGCCGAACCGCCTTTCTGTGAACCGTTCGGAGCGGACTCGTTTTCAAAACCGCCGAAACCGTCATCTGCACCGCCCTGCATACCTTTTGACACAGCCTGTGCAAGTCTTTCAACAGACACACCGAGTTCTTCAAGAAAAGCAACTGCGTAGCTGTCGCTCTCCGAAAGGATTGCAAGGAGCAAATGCTCTGTGCCTACATAGGTGTAGCCTGTTTTTGAAGAAATGATAACTGCGGCTCTCAAAACTCTCTTTGTACGGGGAGTAAAATCATCGGGAGTAAGCTCAACGAGCGACATTGTGCCATTAATGGATTCAAGCTTTTCACGGAGAGCATCTTCCGTTACTCCGCACTCATTAAGAGCGGTTGCGGCAACACCGCTGCCCTCTTTTACGAGTCCGTAGAGAATGTGTTCTGTACCGACATAGTTGTGGCGCATCTCCTCTGCGCTTTCAATCGCAAGATTAAGCGCCTTGTTTGCTTTTTCTGTAAAACCTTTGAACTGATACATAAAATCATCACCCTTCCTTGTGGATAATGTATTAACTGCTTATTTTCTATGAAAGAGCCTCTCTTAAAATTTTTGCCCTTTCAATATCTCTTTCCTGTGCGGAAAGATTTTTTCCTGCGTTTACCATAAGCGTTGCAGGCTCAATTTTTTCCATAAGAGAGTCAACAACCTCTGCGGTAACATCTTTTATCTGTCCCGACAAAATGCCGAAACGAACATTTGACAACAGCTTTAAAGCCTCGTCATGAGTCATAACCATTGCCGATTTCAACAAACCTAAGCTTCTGCTTACGCTGTCCTGAATATCAATACTCTTTGCAAGTCTTTCTCTTGCCTGTTGTTCCTGAGAAACAAGCTGTTTTGTGATGTTCTCAAGATTTTCAATTGCGGCTTTTTCGGAGATACCGAGCGTTACCTGATTTGAAAGCTGATAAAGTGAACCGCTGGGTTCTGAGCCTTCACCGTAAGCACCACGGATTGTAAGTCCGAGCTTTGAAAGGTTGCCTGCAATTCTGCCGATTGTACGGCTCTTTTCAAGTGCCGGCAGATGGAGCATAACAGAGGCTCTCATGCCTGTACCGAGATTTGTAGGGCATTGTGTAAGATAACCGAGCTTGTCATCAAAAGCAAATTCAAGGTTTTCATCAAGCAGGGTGTCAAGCTTATCGGCTGTGTCATATGCCTGTTCAAGCGACAAGCCGTCTGTGATAACCTGAAGTCTTATGTGATCTTCCTCGTTAATCATAATGCTCATGCTTTCATCCTTGCTCAACAGCAATGCTCTGCCCTCTGTTTCGCTGATGAATTCGGGACTTACAAGATGTCTTTCAACAAGCGACACACCCTGTGCCTCTGTCAAATCATCAAGCTTAATCAGATTGAAATCCGAGGCAATTGAGCTGTTGCTGTCCCTGATTGCACTTGTAACCTTTTCAATAACCTTTTTTCTGCCCTGTTCGGACAGTCGGCACGGAAACGGGTAATCTTTCAGGTTTCTTGCAAGTCTTACTCTGGTGGAAATTACTTCGTTACTCATAATTAAGCCTCCATTTCCTTAATCTGATCTCTTAACTCTGCGGCATGTTCAAAATTCTGTTCCGAAACTGCCTTGTCGAGTTCCTTTTTAAGTGCCTTGATTTTATCTTTCTTTGTCATCTCGGCACTCTTTTCGGCTTTCTTTGTACCGAAACGGCTGTTCTTACCGCAATGGGTTGTGTTGCCGTGGATTCTTCTGATTGAAGGAAGAAGCTGGTCGCCGAAAATTTCGTAACATTTTGCACAGCCTACATGACCCGACTTTGCAATATCGGAATATGAGCTTCCGCAGAAGTCACAGCGTGTTGCCTGAGTTCTTGCGGGAAGGCTGTTGCCGAAGAAACTTCCGAGGAGTCCCGAAAATTCGTCCTCAAAGTTACCGAAGATGTTTGTGTATCCCATTTTCTTTGCACATTCACTGCACAAATCATATTCCTTAATTTCACCGTTGATAACGGTCTTTACATGAGTATTAGCATTGTTAGCACCGCATTTTTGACATTTCATAATAACTGCCTCCATTCAAAATCAACTTAATGTGAGCAACATATTCTTGAACAAGTCCGCTCGCACGGCATCTCGTTTACTCTGTTCAACATTTGTAAGCGTTCTGTCGGACAACGCCGAGGCTATCAGCTTTGCCGATGTAAGCTCAATCATATCTCTTTGCAACATATTTTTGAGCATGGCCTCTGCACTTGCCTTGTCAAGTGTTGTTCCAATCGAATTTATTATATGCATAAGCGCCGTACCTCTATCCATCTTCACACGGCTTATTCGGATAAATCCGCCGCCGCCCCTACGGCTCTCTACAATGTAGCCTTTTTCGGGAGTGAATCGGGAGGTTATAACATAATTGATTTGGCTCGGTACACATCCGAGGTTGCCGGCGAGTTCGTTTCGCTGAATCTCCGCACTGCCGTTTTCACGGTCAAGCATCTCTATAATGTACTGTGCCACCAAATCGCTCATTCTCATTTTGGTCGCCTCTTTTCATTTGTTTGACTACATTATAATATCAAGGTCAGAGAAAGTCAAAGTCAATTAAAGTCAAAAATTAAAGCATAAGCTTTGAAATTCTCACGAATTCTCGCTTATGCTCTCATTTTCTAATATTTTAAAATATTTTTGACTTTTTCTGACTTTCAATTTTTATCCGATAAAATCTGACTTTTCAAGCAATTTGACCTTACAAAATTACATTAACCGTGTAATCAACATCGTAAATTTCACCGTCAAACCAATTTATAAAACCTATGTAGATGCAGATTTTGTCATCATGTTTATTCATATCACGAACAACCTTAAAGCACTCCGACCAACCCGAAAAGCGTTCAAGTCTTTTGACTGTATCAACATCGGCATTGCCGTTTACAAACACACACATTGCAAGGTGACGGGTTGACGATAACATTCTTACAAAATCGAGGAACATCATATTAACCTCATCGCCCGAACATTCAATTTTAAGAGCGTCTTCCTCGATTTTGTTTCCGAAAAAATCAAGCACATTGTCAAACGCTGAATCAAAGTCATCGGTTTCAGCGTTCTTTAGTCCCTGCGAAAACTTGTAAATTGCGGTAGATGCATAAATTCTCTTAATTTTTTCAATCGTCACGGCAATCACCTTCTCGGTATCGTTACTTTTATTATTATACATTATATAAGCAAATTTGACAACAAGTATGTTATTCGGGCGGTTCAATACAATTTTTGTAATGAAAACATTTGAAATTAAACAAAAATTTTGTGTTTTCCGATTGACAATTGTACAGAGATATTGTATTATATAATTGTACTAATGAATTAGTTCAATTGCTTGTTAAGGAGGCTTGGTTATGGGATTCTTATATCTTATATTCGGCATTTGTTCCATTGCAGTAAGCATAGGAAAAGCTTTAGCAGTAAATTTCGGTATTTCAAAATACCTTTCTAAAAAGCCTTATGAAGGTGATTACAATTTCAAAAAGGTTGTGTTATATACTCTGGGAACAAACTATATTTTGTTATCAGCAATTGTTCTGTTTATTTTAGGAACAGTTGTTTGCAGTATATATGGATTTTTGAATTTAGGACAATTGCTATCAGCATTTTTTCCTGGATTTGCAATGGCTCTTTTTGGTCCCAAATATGATACAATCGGTGATGAGTACGGTATGTGTAGTGAACTTGTTATACCTTTCTTTATTTTAGTTATTCTAAGCAGTCCAATGCTGTTTCTTATCAATTACAAATTTGTTTATAAAGATTTTGAAGTTTCTAAAAATAAGAAAATGAAACTTTCATTTTTCACCGCACTTGTAAATGCACCTTATGAATTTTTAATTCCCTACGGAATGATTGTAGATATGATTATTGACAGTATTATATTTTGATTTTGTGTTTAAGGAGAGATGATTTATGTTTAACTCGGCAACTCTCGCTGTTATATTATTATATATACTTTCAGCCATACTTTTTACATCTACTACCGTTTCGATTGCTATATATTATGCAAGAAAAAAAGCTGATACAGAAGAAAAAGCACTTATAACAAAAAATGATTACAAAAAAACAATTCTGATTTTTTCAATTATAAACTTCATTGCATCATTTGCCGCAACGGCTGTTGCACATATTGCAGACTCAGGTAATTACAACCACCTTTCAATAGGACAATTTTCTTATTTATCTTTAATATTTGTGGCAGGCGTAGTTGAATTTTTTATTGCAAAGTCAACTATATTCCAAAGATTTTCCTGTTCAAAGGCAGACAAAACGGAAAGAGCCGCAGTCTTTGCCGCAATATGCGCACCGTATTACATATTTATCGTAAACTCACCGATAGTTCCGTATATAATCGCAGTAACTCTTTACCCCTGCTGATTTTAACGAAGTGATATTATGAACAAAAACTCAAACCCCGAAATCTTAACAACTATAATTATTTTATCTGTACTTCTTGCCATACTTTCTGTTACAACGGCATTTTGCCATACGGAAAGAAGTGCGGGTTACAAAAACAAAGTAAACATCGGCAAAAAGAATCACATAATAATTTACCCGATATTTTTTGTTTTGCATATGACAGCAATACTGCTTTTTAACCTTCCGTTTCCTGACTTAACTTGCTATCTTTCATTCAGCATAGGAAGTATTGTTTTTATATTTTTGATTCAAGCTGTTATTGCTTATTTTACAATGTTTAAAAAGTTTGAATGCGATACGGGTACAAAGGTCGGCAAATCAATTGTTTTTTCGCTGATTTCAACACCATTCTACAGTATCCTTTTCGGTGTGGCTTTTGCATTCTTTTTCCCGTACAGTGTCGGTATTCCGATTCTTATGATAATAGGCTTATTTATTTACTGCATTACAAGTTATAGGTGATATTATGAAAAATGACAATACAATTTTTTCCATTTTGTTTACGGCAAATTTTATTGTTGCTATTCTGTCGGCTTGTGCTTATATATTTTCTTGGACTTTACTTATTCCGTTTATACTGCTGACAATTGTTGTATGCGGTTTAAATTGTGCAATGCTCAAAAGTCCGAAACGAAACGCAATCTGCTTTATGCCGACAATTGTGTCTGCAATTGCAACTTCAATTGTGGGTGTGACAATAAGCTTTGATTTGATTAATTTAATGTTCTTAAGCAGTCAAATAGTCATTTTGCTGTTTATGGCATTAATTTCAACCATAGTAAAATTCAAGGCAACTCACAATGACTTTCAACTTCAAAAATCAACACAAATTATAATTACGATAGTGCTTTTTTTGCTGAATATTTGTTGGGGGCTTTGTTACTTGACCGACTCTGCAGGATGTTTGATTCCTGCCGTTTATTTTGCCGGACTTGGAATTATGACGCTCAACTGCATACTTCTGAACAGAATTAACTTCATGCTGTGTTCCGTTATGATGTGCATTTCAAGTATTGTAGGTTCAATATTTTTGAACTTGAGGAATATTAGCGACTTTACATTTGGAATTAATAATATATTCGATGTTCCCGATGTTCTAAATATTTTATTTAACACTTTGCAATACTTCACATTTTACATCATCACCCTAATCGTCCTCGCACTTTACAATTATGCAACACACCCGAAAGTAAAAATTGAACAATCAAAATATCCAAACACACAAAAACGGTGAGCAACGCCCACCGTTTTTGGAATTATTTAGTTTTGGTAATTGATATGGTTGTAATGCCGCCGGTATATGAAATTGATATATCGTAACTGTCTGATTCTCCAAGATAGTTAAAAATTGGATTTTTCTTATCGTCAGTAACCTGAGATTTTACGGTAGACACACCTGTTTTCTCCAACGATTTAACATACTGTTTTGTGCTTTCCAAATCAGAATTATCAATAATCACCGAACAGCATTTTCGACTGTCATCAACCAGATATTGGCTGACATTCCACTCTTTCTGATTTGGCAAAACAGATGTGTACTCATTGCCACTCCAATCAAATTCACCCCTGTTGACCTTATAGGTTGCAACGGTGTCCTGTGTGGCATTTACATTGTCACTCCCCGAATTGCCGTTGCCGCAACCCGACACGGACATCACAAGAGCAAACATACAAATAACAGCAATAAAAAGCTTTATTTTTGAATTGCACTTATGTTTTAAAAATTGTTTAATCATCTTAGCCTCCATAAAATATATGCACTTTAACTACTCATGGTTCATACATTTATTCGCATTTGATAATAATATCAAATAATTGCATAAATTGCAATACAGGCATAAAAATATAAAAGCATAAAAACGGTGAGCAAACGTTCACCGTTTTTGTTACTACTCAATACTTGTCAGTTTTCTTTGCATTGCAGGATTTACAAAGCATCTGACAGTTATTGAGAATTGTGCGACCGCCTTTACTCCAAGGCTTAATATGGTCGCCCTCCATTTCATCATACTCAAAATGTTCACCACAAATATTGCACAATCCATGTTGTTTATCATAAGTCGCCATCTTATCTCTGTTGTCAAATGCTCTTAAATTAAGCAATCTGCCGGCAAATGGATCTTTGTCTTTGCAAAGAAGATATTCATAAATTCCTTTTTGTTTTTGCACTTCATCATCTTGATGAAGTTTTTCTACCTCTGTTTTCATAGCTGAAGAGTTATAAGTATTGTTATGATATTTATTATAAAGGAAACACCAATCCAATCCCTTCATATCTTTGTAATACTTAGGAAATATTTTTTGTACCCAATTGATAACATCCTGAAAATACTGCCATAATTCATCTGCGTCATCATCTGACTTATGCATCGACATATACTCGGTAATATTATCTATACCTTGAAAACCGCAAATACCAATTAAAGCTTTTTCAAGAAGTTCCTGTCTGTTTGAATCTGCTTTAATATATTTATCAGATAACCCTTTTGCGGCACAATTTCGTTTAGAAAAATATCGCTTAGCATCAGTAAGCCATTTACCTGTATATACTGAATTACGAAGTTCCTGATCAGTCAATTTTTCGCCTGCAATATTTACAACCTTAAACCAATCTAATTTTTCTGATTCACTACCCTCGCATACATAAACCATGAACTCATAATTCATTATATCATCATATTTATCATCGGGTAATGAGTCACAATAATATTTCCCGCCGTCAACAGAAATAGAGTATTTATGATCTAAATACTGCATTACAGAAAGAGTTCTTTGCTGTCCGTCAAGAACCTCATATTGATCATCACCAACTTTTACCCAATACATAACATTGAGAGGAAATCCTTTCAGTATCGTATGAATAACAGATTCAGCCTGTTCTGAACTATATACAAATTCTCTTTGATAAGCCGGTCGAATTGCAAGCCTACCGTCATATGCAAAAACACCGTTATCACCGTTATCTGCATAACCGTCAAATATATCTTTTACTTTAATCGACTTAGGTTCAATTTTCATCTTTTTTCCTCCTTTTAATTAAAATACGATTATAAATTTTCTCACCATCTATCACCGTATAGCAAGGAAAATCACCAATATATCTCGCACTATTTGCTAATCCTACTATTTTAAATTGTTTTGGATTATATTTACTCAAAAATGTAATTGGAACACCCATAATGCCGCTACATTCTTCGCTTAATGAGTATTCTTGCGTAAGTTTCCTTTCCGTTGACTGTAAATCTATGTCCGAATCGTGGATTGTCTGCAACATATCTGTCAAGTCCGATGATAATGAACTGGTCCGGATTGTACTTGTCAAGGAATGTGATTGGCACTCCCATGACTCCGTTACCTCTTTCTCCTGATGACAATTCTTGCATATGTAATTCGTCTGTCTGTCTGTCTGTCTGTCTGTCTGTCTGTCTGTCTGTCTGTCAGTCAAGATTGTCCCCGTTTTAGCTGTTTGTGTCAAGTCTTTTTCTGCGTTTTTTGTATGAATTTGTGTTGTAATTACAGCATCCTTGTCTTTGATTAATCCATGAGCTTTTATTGGAGTATCAGGGTTTGTTCTTATATCATTTGCGTTAATAATTTCAAATTGGTCTGGGTTATACTTATCAGTATATGTAATTGGCACAGCCATATATTCAAAATAATCACATGGTATATCCGCTGTTTTGTCAACATTGATTGCATCATAGTTATCATATTTAGGATATTCTTCTTCATTACCATAGTATTTTTTGTAAAGCACCAATTCTTCATGTCTTTTGGTATAATCCAAATTTGTAAACCACCTTACTCCCTTAACACGAATAAACTTTCTTCCATTTTCATCTTCCCCACAACCTGAAGCTTTTAGAGGATAATCATCCGGAACATAAAACTTTCTATCTCCGCTATGTATGCTTGCACCAAGCCACATTTTATTATCTTTTATTAATGGAAAAATTTCTTTGTATGTTATAGCATTAACATTACCTATTATTAAAAAATTTTTCTCGTATTCTATAAGTTGTGCCACATATTCTCTAAAAAGACTAAAAGGCGGGTTAGTAATGACGACATCTGCCTGTTTCATATATTCTATACATTCATCAGAACGAAAATCGCCGTCACCTTTTAATTTTTTTACACCACTATTTTTAGATTTTAATAAACTATCAATATCGCTGTCCGAAACACCTCTGCCGTTAGCCATCGGAACTTCGGAAATATCCATTACATAACCATTACCTCTTTTTATAGGTTCTTCATTCCACCCAACCAAAGTAAGTTGTTGTCCGACTATGGGAGATGTGCTATACGAAGTACAGATTAATCTCTTTAATTTTAAATAATTGAAATTTCTTAAAAAAAATTTACAGAAATTACTCTCAAACGGATCATCACAGTTACATAATACGGTTTTATTTTTGAATTTATCTTCGTAATGATTAATTTCCGCTTGGATGACTTCATAACTGGTATAAAATTCATCTTTTTTTGCATTTTTCGCTTTAGATAAGCCACTATTCTTTGCCATGCCTTTCCCTCTATCCGTTATATAAATTTCACAACACTATAGGGTTACTATAGCACACTTTTTTCGTTATATCAACAAATTTAGTGAATTTATTTCACTAAATTATACTATTTCGCCAATGATTGTGAAATATTTTAACATCTGTATCAAAACAATGGCATAAAAAAACGGTGAGCATATGCCCACCGTTTTTGTGTTTAGCTTTTTTAATTTGAAATTAGTCTGAAGATAATCAAGCTTTTAAAATTAAAATATTTAACCTCAGTTACGAGAAATTAAACTAAAACAATAAAAATTCAATTAATTATTCAGCTGCTTTTCTTTTTGCAAAACATTCGCTGCAATAGTAGCTTTTGCCTTCAACAGGCTTGAAAGGAATCTTTGCAGTTCCGCCGCATTCAGCGCAAACGGTTTCAAAGAATTCTCTCTCTGTCTTGGCAGCATTTTTACGAGCCTGTCTGCAAGCCTTGCAACGCTGTGGTTCGTTTGTGAAACCCTTTTCAGCGTAAAATTCCTGCTCTCCTGCAGTAAAAACAAATTCGTTTCCGCATTCTTTGCAGACAAGTGTCTTATCTTCGTACATTGGTATTTACCTCTCTTTTTCTACCTCTCGGAGGTTAGTTTGTTGCCCCGTGCGGAGTTGCACCGCAATACTGTTAAGGACAAATATTAATTTTCGGTTCACCGCTCAGCCGACATTCAGACCGCCGTGAACCTTTTTCCTTGCTCTTTGCAAGGCATTGTCAACCGCCTTTTCGGTTACGGAAAGCTTTTCTGCAATTTCCTTATAACTCAAGCCGTTGCCGTAAAGCATAAGAACATCGTATTCGGACTTTGACAGCACACTTTGAAGTCGCAACAGCAACTGGTCAAGCTGTTCTCTGCACATCAAAAGTTCTTCGGGAGTTTTGGCGGAATCTTCAATTGACTCGCCCACATCGTCCATTGGAACAATGCTTGATGAGGGAATGGCTTTTTTCTGCTCTCCCCGTCTGATTATCGAAATAAATCTTCTTTCAACAACAACCGACATATAGCTTTTAAAGTTTGCACCGCCGTTTTGGTCAAAGGCTTTGCAGGAACAAAGCAGTCCCACAAGTCCTTCCTGAACAAAGTCATTGTGTTCATAGCCCTCTGCCGAAAACTTTCGTGCAATTATGCTGATTGTGTCAAGATATCTTACGACAAGCTCATCAAAAGCACGGTCATCACCAAGACTCACAAAATTTGCAAGCTGTGCGTCGGATAAAGTACCGTAGGATTTTTGCAATTCGGTCATAACCTGCCCCTAATACTTATTCTTATACGCTTAATAGTATAACAAAAACGCACAAATGTCAACAACCCGAAAGCAATTTCTGTAATATTGCATTATGATATGGAAATTATTTGTGCAAAATAGCTGAAATAAAGTCGGAATTACATACATTATGAAACTTGTTAAGAGAAGTAGAAAATGTTATACTTTATATTATTAATTTATTACGATTTTTATTTATCGGTTCGGGGGAATTTTTATGGTTGTTACCTGCAACAGTTTTGGCGTGAGCGGTATGGACGGCTACAAGGTTGAGCTTGAGGCGTCAATGTACAACGGCACACGGGAATTTGATATGGTCGGTCTGCCCGACGCCGCCGTGCGTGAGAGCAAGGACAGGGTTCTCAGTGCATTAAAGAACTGCGGATTCAGATATCCTGCCGCACATATGACCGTGAACCTTGCCCCTGCCGATATCAAAAAAGAAGGGCCTATTTACGATTTGCCGATTGCGATTGCAATTCTTATACTGCTCAATCAGATTAAGAGCAACATCTCCGACTGTGCATTCATCGGCGAGCTTTCGCTTTCGGGAGAAGTCAGAGGAATCAACGGAGTTCTGCCAATGGTAATCAAGGCGAAGGAATGCGGTATAAAGAAAATTTATGTTCCGAAAGCCAACGCAAGCGAGGGCGCTGTTGTTGACGGAATTGAAGTGTATGGTATTGACAACATTCTTCAACTGAAAGATTATCTCAATCACATTCTCGAACCTGCACCCGCAAAGCCGAATACACATTCTCCCACGGAAGAACGGGACTACATTCCGGATTTCTCCCAGGTAAAAGGTCAGCTTGAGGTGAAGCGTGCGCTTGAAATTGCCGCTGCCGGCGGTCACAATATTCTGCTCATAGGCCCTCCGGGTTCGGGCAAAAGTATGCTTGCAAAACGAGTTCCGTCAATTCTGCCCGATATGAGCTTTGACGAAATGATTGAAACCACAAAAATCCACTCAATTGCAGGAACGCTAAAGCATGACGGACTTATCACAACACGGCCGTTCCGTTCACCTCACCACACGGTAACGCCCGTAGGACTCGGCGGAGGAGGTACGGGAACTATCAGACCGGGTGAGGTTTCACTTGCAAACAATGGTGTGCTGTTCCTTGACGAGCTGCCCGAATTTTCAAGAACGGCGCTTGAGGTACTCCGTCAACCGATTGAGGACGGCTCTATCACAATTTCAAGAGCAGGTCAAAAATGCACCTATCCGTGTTCGATTATGGTGGTTGCCGCAATGAACCCATGTCCGTGCGGATATTACGGTGATCCGACAAGAAAATGCACCTGTTCGGAACAGAAGATAAAACGCTACCTCAACCGCATTTCGGGTCCGCTTCTCGACCGTTTTGATATCCATGTAGAAGTGCCTGCCGTGAAATTTGAAGAACTGCGTGACGCTTCATCTGCCGAATGTTCAGCCGACATCAAAAAGAGAGCCGACAGAGCAAGAGAAATTCAGCGTGAAAGATTTAAGGGCAGTAAAACAACCTGCAACGCAAAAATTAACGCAGAGCAGTTTGAAAAGGTCTGCATAATTGATAAAGAGGCTGAAAAGACGCTCAAAGACGCTTTTGAAAGTTTAGGACTTACCGCAAGAGCGTATGACAGGGTTTTGAAAGTTGCAAGAACGATTGCCGATTTGGACGAGTCGGAAATAATCCGCTCCGAGCATGTTCTTGAGGCGGTTCAATACCGCAGTCTTGACCGCAAATATTGGGCAAAATAAGACTTATACCTTACACAAAAATTAAAAATATCACTTTTAAAAAGTACGGCTTTATGCTATACTACTATAGTGCGACATCAAAGCGATGTTGCAGTTTCATGACACAGGAGGTTTTTTATAATGGAAATTACAAAGAATTCAATAATCGGTGATGTTCTTGATCAGTACCCCGACACAGCAGAGCTTTTCTTCAGCATCGGTATGCACTGCCTTGGCTGTCCTGCATCACGAGGCGAAACGATTGAAGAGGCTTGTATGGTACACGGTGCAGATGCAGACGCACTCGTTGCAGACCTTAACAAAGCAATTGCATAATGAACGGCGCATCTGATTTTTCGCTTGATAACCGTCTTGCACTTTGTGCGGACTTTGTGCGTGACGGAGCAAAGGTTGCCGATATCGGCACAGACCATGCCTATCTTCCGGTGTGGCTGTGCCGTATTGGCAGATGCGACACAGCGATTGCCGCAGACATCAACCCCCTGCCCCTTGAACGGGGAATTGAAACAATTAACAACAGCGGTCTTAACAATCAAATTGAAGCAAGGCTTTCAAACGGTCTTGATAAAATTTCGGGCGATGAGGCTGATGACATAGTAATTGCAGGAATGGGCGGAGAACTCATTTCGCAGATTATCGAAAACTGGGAGTTTTCAAAGGACAGGTCAAAGCACTTTATTCTTCAGCCTATGACCAAAAGTGAAGAGCTTATGCGTTGGCTGTTTGCAAACGGTTTCAGCGTTATCAAGCGTGACTGCTGTACTGCCGCAAAAAAGTGCTACACTGTAATTCTTGCCGAATACAGCGGCGAGGTTCGCACGGTATCCGAAAGCGACCTTTTTCTTTACGGGCTTGATCCGAAAAACAACTCAATGCACCGCAGATTTATTGAAGGGTGTGTGCGCAGACTTTTAAAACAGGCTAAGGGCAACCCTGTCTGTGCCGAAACCGCACGCATTCTTGAGGAGAGCTTTAAGTGAAAACCATAAACGATATACTTAATTTTTTTGAAGAATTTGCGCCCTGTGCAACTCAGATGAGTTTTGACAACGCAGGGCTTATTGTGGGCGACAAATACACAGCCGTAAGCCGTGTGCTTGTCGCTCTTGACATTACGGAAGATGTTGTGAATGAGGCAGAAAGTCTGGGATGTGAGCTGATTGTCAGTCATCATCCCGTAATTTTTGCCCCAATAAAAAGGCTTTCAACCTCTTCCGTTCCCTATATGCTTGCACAAAAGGGCATTTCCGCCGTTTGTATGCACACCAACCTTGATCTCGGAGAAAAGTTCGGAGTAAACATCTGCCTTGCAGACGCACTCGGAGTCAAAAAAACCGTGCTTTCGGAACTTGGCGAGTGTATGTTCACAGGCGAGCTTGAAAGCGAAACCGATATTCACGATTTTGCAAAGCTTGCAAAGAAAAATCTTGACTGCAAGGGACTTCGCTACACCGACATTAAAGACAGGGTTAAAAAGGTTGCCGTATCGTCGGGTGCAGGCGGTTCAAATGTGTTTGATGCGGCCTTGGTGGGTGTTGATGTGCTTGTCACGGGAGAAATCAAGCACCACGAGATTATCGCCGCAAATTCACTCGGAATTGACATTATTGACGCAGGTCACTTCAAAAGTGAAGATATTGTAATTTTACCGCTTGTAAACAAGCTTTCAAAAGAATTTTCCGAGATTATTTTTACAAAATCGCAATCCTGTGACGATATGATTAAATTTATTTAACCTGTAAGCATCATTATCAAAATATTTGTTGCATAATTTGTTACAATTTGATATAATGATACGGTAAATTACTATATGTGGTAGTGCGCCGTCTGTACGCACCGCAAAATGAGGTATTATGAGAATCAGAAAAAAGAAATGGGCAGAACCGGAGCTTTCCGTTTGCAATTTTTATGTAAAGAATCCAGAAGAAAACGCCGGAAAATGGATGCAGGCTTTCAAAAAAGAACAGCCGTTGTATCTTGAAATCGGCTGCGGCAAGGGCGGTTTTGCGGGACAGCTTGCGCTTAAAAATCCCGACAAAAACATTATCGCACTTGACATCAAGGTTGATATGCTCGGCGTCGGCAGAAGAACAATTGTAAAGCTTTTTGAGGACGCCGGCAAAACGCAGGATGATATTACAAATCTTTTACTTGTAAAATACAATGTTGAAATGCTTGACAAAATCATTACGGCTGACGATAAGATTGACAGACTTTTCATTAACTTCTGTAATCCGTGGCCGAGAGCAAAGCACAAAAAGCGCAGACTTACATACTACAAAAAGCTTGAAATGTACAAAACATTCTTGAAGCCTGACAGCGAAATCCGTTTCAAAACCGATGATGACGAGCTGTTTGACGAAAGTCTTGAATACTTTGAGCAGAGCGGATATGAAATTTTGTATCTCACCCGTGATTTGCACGCAAGCGATGTTACCGATAATATTGAAACAGAGCATGAAAAAATGTTCTCCGAAGAGGGCATAAAAATCAAGTATCTTATTGCAAGACAAAAGCCTTGACAGCCCCATAAATAAAGACGGGAGGGATTTTTGTGAAGATTAAAAAGCTGATTTCGGCTTTGGTTCTCGGTTCAATGCTTGTCGGTTTGAGCGGTTGCAACATCACGGATTTCAGCGCAGAAAATCTTCTTCGTCCTCCTAAGGCAGTCGGAGATGAGGCTGAAATTGAACAGCTTATTGCCAAAACGGCTGACAGCGGTTATACGCTGAAATATCCTAAAAACGGAAAATTCCGCAGTGCAATCATCATGACCGACCTTGACGGAAACGACAGTAACGAGGCTGTTGCATTTTTTCGCAACAGTGCCGAAACTTCTTCGGTTCATATGCTTGTCATGTACTCAAAAGACAATTCGTGGGAAATTGCGTCCGACAATATCTTTGAAACCACCGATATTGACAGCGTTGACTTTGCGGATTTAACCGGCAACGGAAAGGCTGAAATCATCGTTAATTCAACAACCTACACTCCGAATGTCGGCAAGCTTTCCTGCTACTCCTACTCGGAAGGCAAGACAAACGAAGTGGGTTCGGGACAAAGCTGTTCAAGCTTTGTTACGGGGGATTTTGACAATGACGGAACAAGCGAGATTATGTCGCTTGTTCTCTACACAACCGAAAACGAGGCTCTTGCGTCAATGCTTGATTACAATGAGGACAGCAAAAGCCTGTATGCCAAAGCAATGGCAAACATGGATCCGAATGTTGTAAAGTACAAGAACATTGCCGTTACAAAGCTTGATAACGATATTACGGGAATTGTCGTTGACGGAACTTCCGCAAATGAGGTTACGAACACACAGGTTATTTTTTACAGCCGTGACCTTGCAATTCTGCGTAATCCTCTTTTTAAAGAAAAAGCAAAAAATATAACCCGGCGTTCATCGCAGGTCATCTGTTCGGACATTGACAAGGACGGAAAGCTTGAAATTCCCGTTACGCTTGATCTGCCGAAACAGAGCGGTGACAGCAAAAATATTTATGCCGACAAAATCATTTGGAACAGCTTTGACACACCCAAGGAGGCACTTGTTGCAAAACAGGCGGTAATCATAAATTACGATTATATGTTTATGATGAACTATGCCGATAAGTGGAGCGAAAACAAGGTTACGGCAATTACCGACCTTGAAAGCGAAACCACCTCGTTCTATGCATGGAACGGCACTAAGCTTGACACGGAGCTTTTTGAAATAAAGGTGTTCCCCATAAGCGAATGGGAATCGGGCAAATCGGATGATTTTACGCTGATTACAAAAGACGATAAATATGCATACACATTTAATAATATAAATCCCGACACACAGATTTCGCTAAGTGATGACGAAATCAAGACAGGTTTTTCCACACTTGATCAGTCGGGAATCTGATCACAGCAACGGAGGTTTTGATATGAAAAAAATTCTTGTTTGTGAGGATGAAGCGGCAATTCGTGACTTTGTCGTTATCAATCTTACAAGGGCAGGCTACGATGTAGTTGAGGCAGACTGCGGCGAGGCGGCTTTGCAGAAATATGAAGAAAACAACGGCGATTTTGATGTTGCGATTCTTGATGTTATGATGCCGGGTATTGACGGTTTTCAGGTTTGTAAGGAGCTGAGAAACCGCAACGGCGGAATCGGAATTATTATGCTTTCGGCAAAAACTCAGGAAATGGACAAGGTAACAGGACTTATGCTCGGTGCAGACGACTATGTTACAAAGCCTTTCTCACCGAGTGAGCTTCTTGCAAGAGTTGATTCACTCTACAGAAGAGTTGCGCTTGCACAATCACATTCCGAAAACAACTTTAAAGAAGAGCTTAAATCGGGCGAGTTCACACTCAATCTTCGCAACCGTGCGCTTATGAAGAGCGGAAAGATGATTGAACTCACACAGGTTGAATTCCAGATTATGGAGTACTTCTTCTCGAATCCGGGTGTTGCTCTTGACAGAATCGACATTCTCAACCATGTATGGGGAGATGCTTATGTCGGCGAGGATAAAATTGTCGATGTTAATATCCGCAGACTCAGAATGAAGGTTGAGGATGAACCTTCAAATCCTAAACATATCATCACGGTTTGGGGACTCGGCTACAAGTGGGATTCAGGCGAATAACTTTGCAGAACAGCCTGCATAAAATTTATACAATCTAAAAAGGAGGGCGACAACAATTTTTAAGGGTATTTCAAAAAGATGGATGCTCAACACATTGAGTGTTATACTGACAATCATAATCCTTATTGTTGTCAGCCTTATTTTCATTGTTACATATATTTTTCAAAACAGCGTTGAACAGAACCTGAACACAACAAGCAACGAACTTTCACTTGTCTTTTCGGGATTTCAGAGCGACAGTTCAACCTCGTTTACGGCGTCTGCCCGTGATTATGTTGAAAACTTTGACAAAAAAGAAGAAATGGAGGTTCTTGTAATCAATTCCTCCGGCAGAGTTGTCATGACTTCAACAGGATTCACCCCCGATGATAACGAGCAGATTCCCGATTTTAATGACGCACTCTCAAACGAAAACGGCTGTGCATATTGGAACGGCAAGCTTTCATCGAACGAAAGTGCAATGAGCCTGACAAGAATCATCACCAACGAAAACGGAACCTGCGTCGGTGCGGTAAGATACATTGTTTCCATGGAACAGGTCAACACGGCAATTGTACTTGTTTCTGCGGCAGTTATTGCGTGCGGTCTTGTTATCATCTCCCTTGTAATATTGTCGGGACTTATGTTTATCCGTTCAATCGTTACCCCGATAAGAAAACTTTCGGAGATTTCAAGCAAAATTGCCCACGGCGATTTTTCACAGGCAAAAAAGATTGAGTACAAATACGATGATGAAATCGGCGACCTCTGCGATGCAATAAGCGATATGGCTCTTGATTTGCAGACAGCCGATCAGATGAAAAACGATTTTATTTCACGAGTATCACACGAGTTGCGTACTCCGCTTACGGCGATTAAGGGCTGGGCTGAAACAATGCAGCTTTCCGAAAGAGGAAAGCTTGACCGCAAAACCTTTGACCGTGGTATGGGAGTTATTATCAGCGAAAGTTCACGCCTTACAAGCATTGTAGAAGAGCTTCTTGACTTCAGCCGTATTCAGAGCGGAAGAATGAAGCTCATCAAGGAAAAGCTTGACATTCTTGCCGAATTTGACGATGCGGTTTACTTCTTAAAGGAAAGAGCCGTTACAGAGGGCAAGCATCTTCTTTATGATGAACCCGAGGTTGTTTATCCTGCCGTTTACGGCGATAAAAACAGGCTCAAACAGGTTTTCCTCAATGTGCTTGACAATGCGTTGAAATACACACCAAAGGGCGGTGTTGTTGCCGCTCAGGTAATCTACAGCAAAGATGAACCCGATATTATCAAGATTGTAATAACCGACACGGGTTGCGGAATTTCTGCCGAGGATCTTCCAAAGGTTAAGGAAAAATTCTACAAAGCAAACCAGACTGTCGGCGGTTCGGGAATCGGACTTGCGGTTGCCGATGAGATTATGAACCTCCACAACGGTTCACTTGATATCGAAAGCGGAGAGGGTGTCGGCACAACCGTAACGCTCACCTTCCCTGTGTATAAAGAGGGCAGTGAAAACTCACTTCCCGAAAACATTAAGCTTTAATCTTATTTCTCTGTGCAGCCTAATACAGAAAGGAACAGCTAATGGCTAAAAATACTACTAAAAAAATCACCTCAATCGGCGGCAGCGCCCTGATTGAAGGCATTATGATGAGAGGTCCGAAACGCACAACCGTGTGTGTTCGTACCGCACCCGACAAAATTTACAGCGAGGATATAAGCATAAACACAATTCCCTCAAAATGTAAGCTTTTCAAGCTTCCGTTTTTAAGAGGAATCGCAGGTCTTATTGACTCAATGCGACTTTCCTACAAAGCGCTTATGCTCTCTGCCGATAAGGCAATTGAATCAACCGAAATCGAAGAAGAACCGTCAAAGTTTGAAAAATGGCTTGACGATAAATTCGGCGACAAGCTTGTTAAGGTTATGATGGTAATTGCGTCAATCCTCGGTGTTGCGCTTGCCGTGGGACTTTTCTTCTTTGTCCCCTCTTTCCTGTTTGACCTCAGTGCAAATGTTGTGCCGGCTTTCAAGGGTGACGGCGGAAACGCTGTTTTCTGGAAGTCTGTTTTTGAGGGTGTTCTCAAGATTATTCTTTTCTTACTTTATATTATAGTATGTTCACAAATGACAGAAATGAAAAGGGTGTTTATGTATCACGGTGCCGAGCACAAGACAATTTTCTGTTACGAAAACGAAGAAGAACTCACAGTTGAAAATGTTAAAAAGCAGAGCCGTTTTCACCCGAGATGCGGAACAAGCTTTATGGTTCTTATGCTGATTGTCGGCATCCTTGTCGGTCTTTTCGTTCCTGTTGCACCTTTCGGCATCGGATTTTTAAGACCTGTATTCAAGATTCTTCTTCTTCCCGTTTCATGCGGAGTCGGCTATGAGCTTATCAAAATCTGCGGTAAGCACGACAATGCCGCAACAAGAATCATTGCCGCTCCCGGACTTTGGGCGCAGAGAATCACAACAAAAGAGCCTGATGACACTATGATTGAAGTTGCAATTGAGGCTATCAAGGCTGTTATTCCCGAGGACGGCTCGGACATTGTAAGCAAGTAATGACTGTAAACGAAATTTATCAAAGCGGACTTAAACTGCTTGAGAATAATAATATTGAAAATTCAAAATTTGAGGCGCAAAGTCTTTTGCAAAAGGCTTTTTCGCTTGACAGAGTCGGCTTTATCACGCACAAAACTGATAAAGCCGATGAAAACTGTTCACATAACTTTTTAAAATTTATAGAAAAACGAATTTCAGGCGAGCCGTTGCAGTATATTCTCGGCGAATGGAGCTTTATGGGATTCGATTTTAAGGTGGGCAGAGGCGTGCTCATTCCCCGTGATGACACGGAAGTGGTTGTCAATCTCTGCATTGATTTTCTCGAAAACAGAACCGACAGAAAGACGGTTGACCTCTGTTCGGGCAGCGGTGCAATTGCCGTTGCACTTGATAAAATTTCGGGTGCAGAAGTTACGGCAGTTGAAATTGACGAAATCGCTTTTTCATATCTTGAAACAAATGTAAAGGAAAACAATTCGTCGGTAAAGCCTGTTATGGCTGACGCTCTCGAAATCTGTGAAACATTTGCAGACGGTGAGCTTGACCTCATTGTTTCAAATCCGCCTTATATAAAATCAGCCGACATCGAAACACTTCAAAAAGAAGTTCGGCTTGAACCAAGACTTGCACTTGACGGCGGCGAGGACGGCTGCGATTTTTACCGTGAAATAGTGAGCCGTTGGAGCAGAAAACTCAAAAAAGGCGGTGCGCTTGCATTTGAACTCGGAGAAAATCAGGCTGACGCAGTAAAGGCGCTTATGACTGACAAAGGCTTTTCGGATTTTAAAATTTCACTTGACTTTGGCGGTGTGCAGAGGGCGATTATTGGGACTTTGCTCTGATTTTAGAAATTTTGTTCGATAAAATTACCGCCAAATTATTGCATTTTTCCCTCACATATTTTATAATCTTAGTGCGGACATAACCACCGATGAAGTGACGGTTATGTTACAGACCGAAAAACATCAGCTCCCTTTGCGGAGTACGGAGGTATATAAAATGGCAGTAGATAAAAACAAAGCGCTTGAAACTGCGCTCACACAAATCGAAAAACAGTTCGGCAAGGGTGCTGTAATGCGTCTTGGCGAAAATAAACATATGAACATTGAACACATCTCAACAGGTTCGCTTTCGCTTGATATTGCACTCGGAATCGGCGGACTTCCCCGTGGAAGAATTGTTGAAATTTACGGACCTGAATCTTCGGGTAAAACAACACTTTCTCTCCACTGCATTGCAGAGGGACAGAAAAACGGCGGCAATGTTGCATTTATTGATGTTGAGCATGCACTCGATCCGACATATGCGGCGGCTCTCGGTGTTGATGTTGATTCACTCCTCGTTTCACAGCCCGATACGGGTGAAGACGCTCTTGAAATTGCAGAGGCGCTCATCCGAAGCGGTGCGATTGATGTTATCGTAATCGACTCTGTTGCCGCTCTTGTTCCAAAGGCTGAAATTGAGGGCGAAATGGGTGACAGCCATGTAGGTCTGCACGCAAGACTTATGTCACAGGCACTGCGTAAACTCGCAGGCGCAATTTCAAAATCAAACTGCGTTGCAATCTTCATTAACCAGTTGCGTGAAAAAGTCGGTGTTGTTTACGGCAACCCCGAAGTAACAACCGGAGGTCGTGCACTCAAATTCTACAGCTCCGTTCGTATTGATATCAGACGAGTTGAAACCCTTAAATCAGGCGGTGAAATGGTCGGTTCACACACAAGAGCAAAGGTTGTAAAAAACAAGATTGCTCCTCCGTTCCGTGAAGCTGAATTTGATATTATGTACGGTGAAGGCATTTCCCGTGAGGGCGAGCTTCTTGACCTTGCCGTAAAGGCTGAGGTTGTTCAAAAAGCAGGAGCATGGTTCAGCTATGACGGCAGACGACTCGGACAGGGACGCGACAAGGTCAAGGAACTTCTCAAAACCGACAAGGAGCTTGCTGCCGAAATTGAGAAGAAACTCTGGGAAAATATTGACAAGCTTTATGAACGCAAAAAGCCTGCTCCAAAGGTAAAAATTACCGAAGTTCCGTCTGCAAACCAAGAAATCAAACCTGATTCTGCGGATAAGACAGAGAAAAAGAGCGGTGCAAAAATTGATGTTTTGGTTGACGACTGATGCTTATAACCGCAGTTGAACCACGAAGAAAGGCGATGTGTGCGCTCTACATTGACGGCGAATATGTTATGAATCTTGACGCACGCACAGTTATTGAAAATCGCTTTGATGTCGGCAGAGAGATTGATGACGAGGAGCTGCACGAAATTATCAGGCTAAGCAATGAGCGCCGTGCAAAGGAAAAGGCTTTGTGGCTTATTTCCTATCGTGACCACTCAAAAAAAGAACTCACCGACAAAATCAAACGCACCTGTGACGAGGAATCGGCAGAAAAGGCTGTTGAGCGAATGGAAGAACTCGGTCTTGTAAATGATGAGAACTTTGCAAGACGATATGCCGAACAGCTTTTGTTTTCAAAACATAATGCTCCGAGAGGTGCGGTAAGACAGCTTGTTCAAAAGGGAATTGACCGTGAACTTGCAGAAGAGATTATCGAAGAAATCGACTTTGATCCGTGTGACGGAATAAGGGCGGTCATCGACAGAAAATATAAAAACATAAATGATGAAAAAATAAGGCGAAGAGCCGTTGCCGCTCTGCAAAGGCTCGGATACGGATGGGATGACATTAAGACCGTCCTCAGAGAATACACAGAGGAAGACTGATTATGAATTATAAAGTAGGCATTGTATCACTCGGTTGTGCAAAAAATCAGGTTGACGCCGAGATGCTTTTGTACACACTCAAGAACAGAGGATTTATTATTGTGAACGATCCGGCAGATGCGGACGCAGTAATTGTAAACACCTGCGGATTTATCGAAAGTGCAAAGCAGGAAAGCATTAACGAAATTATCGAACTCGGCAAGCTCAAGGACGAGGGCAAAATCAAGGCAATCATCGTAACAGGCTGTCTTGCTCAAAGATATAAGTCGGAAATTTCCGAACAGCTTTACGAGGTTGACTCGGTTATCGGAATCGGTGCTAACGAAACTATCGCAGACATCGTTTTGGAAACACTTGACGGACAGAAGTGCGAAAGCTTCCCTGACAAGGTTTGTCTGCCGCTTGAGGGCGGAAGAATTCTTTCAACTCCCCCCTACACCGCTTATCTCAAAATTGCCGAGGGTTGCGACAACCGTTGTTCCTACTGTGCAATCCCGATGATTCGAGGAAGATTCCGCAGCAGAGATATTGAAGATGTTGTAAAAGAGGCGGAAGGTCTTGCTGAGCGTGGAGTCAAGGAACTCAATGTCATTGCTCAGGACACAACCCGTTTCGGTGAAGATAAATACGGCAAACCGATGCTTGCAGAGCTTCTCAGAAGACTTTGTAGGATTGACGGCTTTAAATGGATAAGGGTTCTCTACTGCTATCCCGACAGAATTACAGACGAGCTTATTGACACAATTGCAAGTGAAGATAAGATTGTAAAATATATGGATATTCCACTCCAGCATTGTAACAAGGATATTCTCCGCAGAATGAATCGTCACGGCGACAGAGAAAGCCTTACTGCACTCATGAACAAGATTAAGGATAAAATTCCGAATGTAATCTTCCGCTCAACCTTTATTACAGGTTTCCCCGGTGAAACCGAGGAGCAGTTCAATGAGCTTGCAGAGTTTGCCGCCGATATGAGGTTTCAGCGACTCGGCTGTTTTGCCTACTCTCCCGAGGAGGATACAAAGGCAGCTGAAATGCCCGACCAAATTGACGAAGAAATCAAGCAGAAGCGTGCCGATATTATTATGGAGCATCAACAGCAGGTTATGGCTGAATACTGTGAAAGCCTTGTTGGCAAAGAGATTGAAGTTCTTGTTGAAGGCTTTGACAAGCTTGCCGAATGTTTCTTCGGCAGAAGCTATGCCGACGCCCCCGAGGTTGACGGCTGTGTATTCTTCACCTGTGACGGTGAAAAGCCAAAGGCAGGAGATTTTGTCAAGGTGCGTGTAACCGATTACACAGGCTGCGATCCTGTAGGCGAATTTGTCGGCAAAATCGACTAACTGGCTAAAAGACTCAGCAATTTCATAATATTTAACTTTGAAAGGCACATAAAATGAACTTACCAAATAAACTGACAGTAGGACGAATAATTCTTGTTCCGTTCTTTGTGGTGGCATTGCTTGCAAACTTTCCGCTCAACAATGCCGTTGCCCTGATTATTTTTATTGCGGCGTCACTCACAGATATGTTTGACGGAAAAATTGCAAGAAAAAACGGTCTTGTAACAGACTTCGGAAAATTTGCAGATCCGCTTGCAGACAAAATTCTTGTGCTTGCCGCATTTCTGTGCTTTGTACAGCTTGGAATATGTGACTGCGTTGCGGTCATAATCGTGCTTTTCCGTGAATTTTCCGTCACCTCAATACGGCTGATTGCCGCCTCAAAAGGCAAGGTTGTCGCCGCTAATATGTGGGGCAAAGCAAAGACGGTTTCACAGATGATTGCTATAATTGCAGTAATTGCAATGCAAATCGTGCTTGAACTGCCCGAAGTCGGACTTAATTTTATAAACACGGCAACATTTGAACCGATTTTCTTTGTGGTGGGAGAAATTCTCATCTGGATTTCGGTTGTATTCACAATCATTTCGGGCGTTGTATATATAATTCAAAACAGACAGTTTATTTCTCAGACCTGAGAACATACTCTCACGGTCTTGACAAGGAGGGTGATTGCGTGTTTAAAACCCTGAAAGCGGATATTGATGCGGTTATGGAGCGTGATCCTGCCGCAAGGAGCAGAGCAGAGGTGTTTTTTCTCTACTCGGGTTTCAAGGCGGTGCGTTCTCACCGAAAAGCCAACTGGTGTTTGCGACACAACCTAAAGTTTCTTGCAAGGTGGATTTCTCAACGCAGTCGTCACAAGACGGGAATTGAGATTCACCCGGGTGCAACCATCGGCAAGGGACTGTTTATAGATCACGGAATGGGCGTTGTCATAGGCGAAACTACAATAATAGGAGACAACTGCACCATTTATCAGAATGTTACTCTCGGAGGAACAGGCAAAGAAACGGGAAAAAGACACCCCACACTCGGCAACAATGTGCTTGTCGGCTCGGGTGCAAAGGTTCTCGGTCCGTTCAAGGTTGGTGACAACGCAAGAATTGCCGCAGGTGCGGTTGTTTTAAGCGAAGTTCCGCCGAATGCAACGGCTGTCGGCGTTCCGGCAAGGGTAGTAAAAGTCAACGGTGTTCGCAGTGAAACCCTTGACCAGATTCATGTATCGGATCCGGTTGCACTTGCATTGTGCAATCTTGAGCATAAAATTTTTGAACTTCAAAAACAGCTTGATGAGCTGAAAAAGGAAAATGTAAAAAGTGAGGAATAGCAAATGATTTTATATAATTCTCTCGGACAGACAAAGCAGGAATTTGTACCGCACACACCCGGCAAGGTTAATATGTACACCTGCGGTCCTACTGTTTATCACTATGCCCACATCGGCAATCTTCGCACCTATATTATGGAAGATGTTCTTGAAAAGTATCTTCGTTTTTCGGGTTATGATGTAAACCGTGTAATGAACATCACAGATGTAGGTCATCTTTCTAGCGATGCCGACACAGGCGAGGATAAGATGCTTTCAGGCGCAAAGCGTGAGCATAAAACTGTTATGGAGATTGCAAAGTTCTACACAGACGCATTTTTTGCCGACTGCGAAAAGCTTAACATCAAGCGTCCCGATGTTGTAGAGCCTGCAACAAACTGCATTGACGATTTTATTAATATGATTTCCGTTCTGCTTGAAAAAGGCTATGCCTACATTGCAGGCGGCAATGTTTACTTTGACACTTCAAAGCTCGACAACTACTATGTGTTCGGCAACATGAACGAGGACGATCTTGCTGTCGGCGTTCGTGACAGCGTTGAAGAGGACGAAAACAAGCGTAACAAGGCTGACTTTGTTCTCTGGTTCACAAAGTCAAAGTTTGATTCACAGGAGCTCAAGTGGGACAGTCCGTGGGGCGTAGGTTATCCGGGCTGGCACATCGAATGCTCATGCATCAGCTATAAGCATTGCGGTGAATATCTTGACATTCACTGCGGCGGCATTGACAACGCTTTCCCCCATCACACAAACGAAATTGCACAGAGCGAGGCTTTTCTCGGTCACAAGTGGTGTCCGTACTGGTTCCATGTACTTCATCTCAACGATGCAAGGGGCAAAATGAGCAAGTCAAAGGGCGGTTTCCTTACAGTTTCACTTCTTGAAGAAAAGGGCTACAATCCGCTTGTTTACAGAATGTTCTGCTTGCAGAGCCACTACCGCAAGCCGCTCACATTCTCATATGACAACCTTGACAACACAGCCACAGCTTACAACAAGCTTGTAAAGAGAATTTCCGCTCTTTCAAGGGACGGTGAGCCTGATATGGCAAAGGCTGAGGAGCTTACAAAGGGATTTAGAGAGGCACTTGACAATGACCTCAACACTTCTCTTGCTCTCACCTGCGTTTATGATGTTCTCAAGGCTGACGCAGACGATGCAACAAAGCTTTATGTAATCTGCGAATTTGACAAGGTGCTTTCACTCGACCTTACAAAAGTTCCCGAAAGCAACAAAGCGGACGCTGACGATGACTTTGCCAAGGAAGTTGAGGAGCTTATTGCACAGCGTACAAAAGCCCGTGCCGAAAAGGATTGGGCGACAGCCGACGCTATCCGTGACAAGCTTAAAGAGATGAAAGTTGTTGTCAAGGACACAAAAGACGGCATTGAATGGCATGTTGAGGGTTAACTTGACTGCTATCGCCCAATGAACGCACCTAATTAAAACAAAATATGAATAAATAAAAATCCCCTTCATATAAATTTGGTATGGAGGGGATTTTATGCGTTTGTATATCATAACAAAACGAAATCTAATATCAATCGGATTCTGTCTTTTAATCGGAGTGCTTGCAGGGGCAATTGCAGTCACATCAACCGTTCGAGCCGTTCAGAGTGCGGCTGCTCAGCGTGAAATTCCCATTTACTATGTTGACACGGACAAAAAGCAGGTTGCCCTGTCGTTTGATGCGGCATGGGGCAATGAACAGACCGAGCATCTGCTTGAAATTCTTGATAAATACAAGGTGAAATCAACATTTTTCCTTGTGGGCGACTGGGTTAAGAATTATCCCGACAGCGTAAAAGATATTGCAAAGCACGGTCACGATGTGGGCAATCACAGCAACACCCATCCGCATATGACGCAGATGTCATCGTCCGATATGGTCGGTCAGATTCAGTCCTGCAACGAAAAAATCAAGGAGCTTACGGGCAAAACTCCCACCCTGTTCCGTGCCCCCTACGGCGATTACAACAATGATGTTGTAAAGTCGGTCAACGGCTGTAATATGTACTGCGTGCAATGGGATGTCGATTCGCTCGACTGGAAAGATCCTACTCCCGAACAGATAAAGCAGAATATTATGAAAAAAATCAGGAACGGCAGTATTATATTGATGCATAACGGTGCAAAAAATACCCCCGAAGCATTGCCGACGGTAATCGAGGCAATCAAGTCCGAGGGCTACGAAATCGTTCCGATTTCGCAAATTCTGCTCAAAGGCGAATACTACACAGATGTTGACGGCAAAATGTGCAGTAAAACCGCCACACAACCGAGTTCGTAAGGGAACATTTTTATTAATGCCGCAAAACTACCGTCATACTGTAGGGGCGTTCATCGGACGCCCGCCAAGTAAAGGCATAAATTATATGTTAAAACATATTTTATAAATGAAATGCAGTTACCGAAATAATGTAGAAAAGGTAACAATTTTACGCTCGGGCATAATTTGTGTTAAGTCGCACCAATTTTACAATTGGTACGATTGGCGGTCACTGACCGCCGCTACAGATTATACACAGTTTTCATCACATCAAAAATTATGTGAATAAACAAATAATTTCATCAAAGCGGGCGTCCAATGAACGCCCCTACTGATTAACAATAACATTCATACAAAAAACAGACTGACAGATTATCAGTCTGTTTTTTAATGCAATCATCATTTTCTTGCAATGTTAAGAATATTTTCCCACCATTCATTAGATGATATTATTGAATAGGTTGTGAGAAAACTTTCCGCTATTAGCAAACGAATGAGTATGACAAATAGTATTGTTAAAAATAAATCCAATGCCATTACTAAACATATATTTAAAATATTACCGTATTCTGCATATTTTAACCTTAAAATAAATGTCGGTACTACACATATACAACTAATGAACATTAAGTCAAGAGGTATCACAAGCAACGATATAATTGAATTCAGCACATCATTATGACAAACAAAATCTATTGACCAAGTAACAAGTAACAAATAAAAAATTAACACCTTTGCAAAATCAAGTATTGTAAACCCAATCGTAGATGTAACTTTTACTGATTTGAATGAATTTTTCCGAACTAAATAGAAAGATATAAGAAAAGTAATAATTAATAAAACCGCAAATATTAAATAGCAATTGTTAACAATGAAATCAGCAAATACTTCGGCTACTCTATTACTTCCACACAGATAAAATAAAAATGCAATAATTGCAAAACCACAATTACTAAATAAAATAATCATTGCGTACTCCTTAAATTATTTCTAATTAAAAAATCACTTAATGCAAAAGCAAGTTCTATAATTTTATATACTTTATTCACTTGAATTATACCTATATTGTATAAAATTGTCAACAAAAAGTTATAATATTATACTCACAAGGTATAATTTATGGAGCGGGTACGGCAAATGCAAAGAATTAAGGAACTACGAAAAGAAAAATCTATGAACCAAATTGCATTGGGAATGGAACTTAACTTTTCGCAAAAGATAATCAGCGAATATGAAAACGGAAAGGTTGAACCGAGCATTACAACGCTCAAAAAGCTTGCGTCAATCTTTAATACATCTGTTGATTATATAATTGAATATACGGACATCAAACAGCCGATTGACAAAATTGCACAGTCTAAACTTTCGGAAACGGAATGCAAACTTCTTAACGAATTTCGTTGTCTGCCAAAAGAAAAACAAAACATTGCCCTTGGTATCATTATGGGATTAAAGCACAGTTAATTGTAGCCAATATAATTTTATTCGTATCGTGTTTGCACACGATACGATTGGTAGCCTTGCGACCGCCGCCGGTGGCGGAAAAAGGGAGCAATGCGCTGTCTGAAATAACGAGCAATATTATGTGCAACGCATTGCGACTATATTTCAGACGAGAGAACGAGGTTCGCCGCTACATTGCATTGTAGAAAAGGTAACAATTTTACGCTCGGGCATAATTTGTGTTAAATCGCACCGATTTTACAATCGGTACGATTGGCGGTCACTGACCGCCGCTACAGATTATACACAACTTTCATTACATCAAAACATTTTAGTAAAACAAATCATTTCATCAAAGCGGGCGTCCGATGAACGCCCCTACTGATTAACAATAACTTTCATATAAAAAACAGACTGACAGGTTATAAAAAATCTGTCAGCCTGTTTTTTTAATTATAACTTAGATTAAATCAATAATATGCCTTTTCAACATTTGTTTTGTCAGCAAAATCAGCAAAATGCTCATCTGCGTATGAGCCCTTTTTAACATAGATTGTAAGTTTATCAGAATCGACACAAGTCAAGAAACTACTTTCTATTGAGGTAAGTGATTCCGGAAGATAGAGTGTTTCAAGTTTTGTCCAAGCAAAAACAGAATCACCGACAGTTGTTACTGATTCGGGGAGTTTAATCTCCTTGATTCCTGAATACTGGAACGCAGATTCCTTGATTTCGGTTACTTTATCAGGAATTTCAATAGTTTCAAGCGACTCGCAATTGCTAAAACAGAATTCTGAAATTCTCTTTAGGTTTTTCGGAAGCTGAACCGTTTTCAGGTTTTTATCATGTACAAACAAACCGTCAGGAAGATTTTTGATGTTTTCAGACTCAAACACAACACTTTCAAGGTTATCGTTTTCTGAAAAATAGTTATCCTCGCCGCTTGCCCAATCATCAATTCTTAAATCAATACAATTTTCCGGAATTACAATTTCGCTCTTCTTTGCTGCTTCTTTTGAAAGATTGACAATGCAACTATTTTTATCCCACACGAAGTCGCCGTCAACTGAATTTCCGCCTTCAGCAGTACCTGAATCATCAGCAGATGAATCGTTCACGGACTCAACCTTGCTTGAAGCTTTGTCAGTTGAAGATGATGAATTGTCACTGCCCGAACAACCCGTTGCGACCGCACCAAGTGCAACCGTCAAAGCCAAAAGTGAAGCCATAAATATTCTTTTCATTTTTACTCTCCTCATGTTTGCTTTGTATCATTGCTTAATACAGCAAAGCTATTATATTAAAGCCATTATATTATTAAAACAAGATTTTGTCAACAACTCAAAATCTTATTCTCTGATACCAACAAAAAACAACTTTTTCGGCACAAAAATTATATTAATTAATATCAAAATCAAAATTTATTATTAAAGCACTACTGCAAAAAAACAGGCTGACAGGTCATAAAAAATCTGTCAGCCTTAAATTATTTTATCAAGTTTTCGCTACGGATTAAAATCAATAAACAACAACACGGGTTCCTGAGGAAATGTTGTTATAGATTTTCTTAACTGCGCTGTACGGTGTGTTTACACAGCCGTGTGAACCGTGACCCTTGTACCTTGTTCCGCCGTATTCCCAGCTTGAACGCCATGATGCGTCATGGATTCCGCAACCGTCATATGTGAATGGGAGCCAGAATGTTACATGGGAATTCAGCATAAGTGTTGCAGGAGATGCCTTGTAAATAATTGAATATGCACCCTTTGGCGTATCGCTTGTACCGTAGTTGCCTGTTACAACATCTGTTTCAACAACGAGCTTACCGTTCTTGTAGTACCACATATGCTGCTGATCGATACTGATTTCAACATAGGTATTGCCGACTGAAACACCGTAGGCATTCTTGCTGATCTTTACACTCTTTGTCTGGAATGTGCCGAGGCACTTGTACTTTTTCGGGTTACTGCTCGGTCCCGAATACTTGTAAGCACGAATACGGAAGTAATAGGTCTTGCCGACTGTAAGCTTTTTGGTGTTGTAGAAAGTATTCTTTGTTTCACCAAGCTTTGTATATTTTCCGTTCTTTGAGGTTGAATAGAAAATCTCATATGCTGTCGGAGTGGTCATTGCCTTGCCCCATGTGAGATTTACTCTTGAAAGTCTTGTATCTGTCTTGAAGTTAACGGCATTAAGACCTGCCACACATCTTATTGTTGACGGTGACGAATAGTAAGTATTCTTTTTGATTGCACGGTAAGCCCTAATCTGATAGTAATACGCTCTGCCGTTCTTAACTCCCTTATCTCTGAAAGAAGTTGTGGAATTTGAAGTAATTGTCTTGTAAAGAACATACTTGCCCTTTGTGTCACCGCTCATACGGTAGATTTTGTAGCCTGTTGCCTGTGAGTTTCTTGACCACGAAAGTGTAATTGCAGAACCCGACTCCTTGAGTGAAACGCTTACGGCATTCGGGAGAGTAGCTGTTCTGTAGGTCTGACTCTTACCCTCATACTTTACACCGTCATGCTCAACATAGGCGGCAACCTTTACATCATACCAGGTTGCTGTTCTAATCTTTTTGAGTGTACAGGCATTTGACTTTACATATGTAAATCTTGAAAAATTCTTGTGTGCGTCATTGTTGCGGTAGTAGATTACATAGCCTGTTGCACCGCTTACTTTATCCCACTTGAACGAAAGCGAATTTGTTGTATATTGCGTTCTTGTGAGATTCTTGATTGCGCCCACATTCGGCTTAACCGGCTGAGTCGGAGGAATCGTAGGAGTTACGGGCGGCTCCGTTGCCGGCTGTGAGGGCTCGGTTGCCTGAGTTGGTTCAACGCTCGTATCTGTTACATCAGATGCAACAGTTGCCTCTGTTGCAGGCTGAGAGTCTGTTTCTGCGGCAGAAACAGCTAATGTTCCGACAACAGAACAAGCTACGGTAACTACTGCGAGAATTACAGCCAAGGTGTGTTTGAATTTGAATGTCATATATTTCATCCCCAATCGTGTTTGATAATTAGATTATATATGTTTTTTTCAAAAAAATAAAGAGTATTTAGTAAAAAATTTCAAAAATCTTCCACTAATTACTCTTACTTTATCTTGTCATTTTTATTAAGTTTAGAAAGGCGTTCGCATTCGGCAATCAGCTTGCTCTGTTTAAGCCTTCTTTCGTCCTCAAGCACAGATTCACGAACCTGTTTTCGCAGTCTTTCAAATGGTGTGTCACGGTTGCCTGTTATCTCTTTCGGGCTTAAAATTTTGGGTGCAAGATTGGACGCACCAGGTCTTGTGAGCATCTGAATGGTGATATGCTCATGCTGAATGAGAGCGAAAAGCTGACTGAGAGAGGTACATTCGTCAATTGCCTTGACGAGTTCTTCCGTTGTTTTGTGACGGTATCCGTGCACCTTTGTTTCATTCAATTTCACTCACCGCCCTTTATTGCCTTTTGCGGAACATTGTTATCATTATATTTCCGAATAAATGCCTCCGCTGTTTGATGAAGGACACTTGTACCTTAGATTATACTTAATTTTCACAAGATTTTCAATATTTATTTTCGGTTTCTTTGTTTACATCAACACTTTTTTATGATATGCTGACTAACAGATACGCAAAATGTCCGTATAATCGACATTTTTCAGCGTTAAAAAATTTTTGTCAGGAGCAGAATAATGAAAAAAACTATTTGCGCCGTAACGGCTGCCATGCTTGCACTTACCTCGGTTTTGTGCGGTTGTTCAAGCAACGCTGAAAGCAGTTCGCAGTCGGGCAGTACAACCCCGGCAACTGTTGCCACAGACACAACCGTCAAAACAACAGGCGAAAAAATACATATAAACGACAGCACTCTCGGTGAAATCTGGATTACCGAGCTTGACGGTGTGCCGAAAAATACACTCAACAACGATAACTTCACCTCTGACGACACTTTCAAATACTACAGTGAAAACGGCAAGGCCGCTTCAATGGAAGGAATCGACATTTCCTCCTACAGCGGAAAGATTGACTGGGACAAGGTTAAAAAATCGGGTGTTGATTTTGTTATGGTTCGCATCGGCGGCAGAGGCTACGGTTCTGACGGAAAAATGTACTCGGACGATTCCGCCCTTTCATATATAAAGGGTGCTAAGGCGGCAGGACTTAAAGTCGGAGTGTATTTCTTCTCTCAGGCTGTCAATAACGATGAGGCAATTGAAGAGGCTGACTATATAAAGACACTTCTCGGTGATGAAACAATCGATTTTCCCGTTGCATATGACTGGGAAATCATCAAGGATGATGACGCAAGAACCGACAGCGTTTCCGCCGCTCAGGCAACAGCCTGTGCAAAGGCATTCTGCAACCGTGTAAAGGAGCTTGGCTACACACCGATTATCTATTCTCCGAGCAAGGAGCTTTACTTTAAATATGACCTCACACAGCTTGCAGATTTTGACATCTGGTATTGCGAATACGCAAATGTTCCGACATTCTATTATCAGTTTTCTATGTGGCAATACTCTTCATCGGGCAAGGTTGACGGAATTGAGGGCGATGTTGATATGAACATCTGCTTCACGAACATAGCCGATTACGATTAAGAAAGGATAATATATATGAAAAAGATAGCAAGCTTTACAATCAACCACAACACACTTATGCCGGGTGTTTACATCTCAAGGATTGACGGAGATATTACAACATACGATATGCGTTTTGTAAAGCCGAACACACCGCCGTATCTTCCGAATCCCGTTATGCACACAATTGAACACCTTTTTGCAACATATGCCCGCAACAGCAAATTTGCCGACAATGTAATCTACTTTGGACCTATGGGATGCAGAACGGGTTTTTATTTTCTCGTTCGTGATATGTCAAATGAGGACGCATTACAGCTTATAAAAGACACAATAAAGCAGTGTGCGGAGCACAAAGGGGAAATTCCCGGAACAACTGCAATTGAGTGCGGAAACTACCTTGAACACGACCTTGACGGTGCTTTAAAAGAGTTAAATAAATATTACTCTTTGTTAAAAGATTACACTGTTGATAACTTACAGTATAATTAACATACGGAATTATTGTTTAATTTACCCTGTTTTTTGTAACCTTATCCCCTGTCTTATTATTAATTATGACATTTTTTAATTCTCATATTGCAATTTCGTAACTATTTGGTATAATAAAGGTATCGTGTTTGTTACAAAAATGTAACGGTTAATGAGATAGGAGAAATTATTTTGGAGACAAAGTTCATTGGTTTGGAAGGTTTCAATGAAATCGAGAGTCTTCCGACAAAGAAACGCAGAGTTTGCAGGCGTGAGCTTACAACAGCACAGAAAACTGTTCGCTTTGTAAAGAGAGCAACAACATTTTGTGCAAAATCAGTTGTAAGAATGTCAAAAAACACAGCCGCAAAACTCGCACAGGCAATTGAGAACAGGAAGGGTTCTTTAAAGTCTGTTACAGTCAAGTCTGTTAATTCGTCAAAGAAAGCAAAAACACAGATATCAGCTATTGACAAAGCATTCAACGAATCAAGAAACGGCACAACAAAGAGTGCCGGAGAGATTGTATCGGAACTTTCGTTCAAAAGCGGAAAGCAGTATGCTCACCTTGCACCCTCGGCAATCCGTTCGCAGAAGTTGCTCAGAAAAAAGGCTGTGCTTGCAGTAGTAGCCTGTTTCAGCGCAATCACACTTTCATGTGTAACGGTTGCAAGCGCACTTGATATGAAAGATAACAACAGCGTACAGGCACCTGCACTTGTTGCAACAAGTGACGAGGCTGTTCCTCATACTGAAATTGACGGCGAATCGGCATCGGCAAACCTCAAGGCAATTTCACCGTCATGCGCAAGTCTTTATATTGACGGCAAGTTCATCGGTGCGACAGAAGAAATTGATCAGCTCAATGCAGACCTCGATCAGGTTCTTGTTAATTACCGCAGAGATTACGATGACGAAACAACAACCGAGTTTGCAAATTCGGTGGAGGTTGTAACAGGTAACGCAAGCGGTACAGACCTTATTACCGCAGATGAGATTATGGCACTTGCAGACGGCAAGTTCTCAATCTCGCTTTCAACAGACATTGTTTACACAAGAGATGTGGCTTATGACACAAAGGTAAAGTATGACGAGGACAAGTCTTCTTCATACAAAAAAGTTACCACAAAGGGCGTTAAGGGTGAAGAAGAAGTAACGGTAAGAACTACATTTGTTGACGGTGTTCAGACCGATGCAGTTCAGACTGACGCAAAAACTCTTAAAGAGGCAGTTGACGAAGTTGTTGTAAAAGGCAAGGCTGAGGATACTTCATCAAGCACAGGTTCATCGTCAACCTCATCAGACAGCAGTTCTTCATCAAGTTCAAATTCATCTTCAAGCTACACAACAGGTTCATCGGGTATGTTTGCATGGCCACTCCCCTACACACATACATTGACAAGTACTTTCGGCACACGCTGGGGCAGACTTCACGGCGGACTTGACATTTCAGCCGGCGGTGTTTACGGACAGCCTATTTATGCATCCGCAAGCGGTACCGTAACATTCTCGGGCGGTGACAACAGCGGCTACGGCAACTATGTTATCATTGACCACGGCAGTGGCTACACAACACTTTACGGTCATTGCAGTTCACTTGTTGCAGTAACAGGTCAGTATGTAAATCAGGGCGACCTCATCGGTTATGTCGGTTCAACAGGCAACTCAACAGGTCCTCACCTCCATTTTGAAATCCGCCTCAACGGTGAAAAAATGGACCCCCTCGGCTACACAAGCTGATTTAATTAAATATAAAATGCAAAATTATAACCCCCTATTCACTTGAATAGGGGGTTTTGTTTACTCATCTTCGGCTGATTCTTCTTTTAAATTTTCAAGAGCTACTCTTACCGCTTCCACAACAAAGGCAGAAAATGTGCAATCCGTACCGACAAGGACAGCTTCCACTTCATCAATCACATCGTTTGGAAATCGTATACTTTTGCTTGTTGTTTGGGGAATTTGCGGAATTTTAAACTTTTTCATTGCGTGAACTGCTCCTGTATTACATTATATATTACTATTGTATGCAATTTACACAAAAATTGCGTATTACTTTTGTCTTGCATTTTGTATTACGCAATGTTATAATTGAATCAATGAAGCTTCATATCTAAAAAATTTAATAAGGAGGCAATAAGTGATTACTGTTATTGGGTATATTCTGACAACTCTCGGCTTTAGCGGACTTGCATATTCGTTATTTACTGTGAATACAAACAAAAGATATTCGTGGACATCTCCATTTTCTTCATTTGAAAAAACAATTATTGCAGTTGCTATAATTTCATTTATTATTCTGCTTGTAGGAATTATTATGGTTATATTTTCTTTTGTTAAAAAGAAAAATGAGGATAAGCTTAATTCACTTAAAAATTTAGGAAATAACAATAAATGTCCAAATTGCGGTCTTAATGTTACCGCAGGTATTAACGAATGTCCACGATGCCACCAAAAACTTAATAATATTGACGGAGGTTTTTATAATGGCAAGAACAATTATTAACCTGCCACTGCGAAACAGTGTTGATGAATCATACAACACTGCTGTAAACATTTTGCAGGCAAACGGTTTTAAAGAAGTTTCCTACAACGGCGAAACTGTATGGAAAAAAGGTACAGGACTTTTGACTGCTATGCAATACATAAAAATTGAATTTACAGATACAACGCTCGTTGTATCTGGTTGGGTACAAGCAGGTGTCGGTAGTGTTGGCGGAAACGAAATGGCACTTAACGGTATTGTTGCCGCTGTACCAAAAAAATCTGTTATGAAGGTCATTGAACAGATTAAGGCAAGTCTGTAAACAGAGGTAACAATATGATAAAATTAAGAAAAATATCAATGGTGTTATGTATAATTACGATGTTGTTTGCGGTTATGTCATTAAGCGGTTGCAGTAACAACAGCATAACCGGAATATGGGCATTTATTGACGACGATGGGCAAGTTAGCGAAAATTCAAAAATGTATTTTAATGATGACGGTTCTTGCAACGATATTGATTATCATGGTCCGACAAGTGCTGACCCTGTGTCATACAAGGTCATGAGTGATGGAAAACTTGTATTCACAATGGAATGGGACGGCACATCATCATTTGACCTTGCTCAAAGCGAAGAGGAAGCCATGAATGATTATCACAAATATTATATTTCAGGCGACACATTGATTTTCAGGAAAAGCACATACAAGAGAGTATAAAATTACACCCCGATTCGTTTGAATCGGGGTTTTGTTTATTATGAATATGATTTTATCTGAACATATACTGTGCGGTGTCGAGGACTGACTCCATTGTCTTAAAGGCTTTGTTTGCCTTTTTCTTGAGTTTTGGGTTGCTGTCTACCATATTTTTTCCGACAATACCCATGCAGACGCCTGCCGTCATTCCTATTGCAACGCCTTTCATCACATTCATCATTGGACTTGTATTCATAATCACACCTCCCAATCTTGCAAATTCATTGACAAAATGTGTGTTTTTTCATCTTTGTCACACGGCTTTGTCAAAAAAACTTGCATTATTATTGTTTACGATTTAAAATGTATTTAAACAGAAAAAGAATGGAATAATAAAAATTGGAGTGATAACTTTTGGCAACTCTCAACCTTGTGCTTGTTGAACCCGAAATTCCGCAGAACACGGGCAATGTGGCACGAACCTGTGCCGCAACGGGAACAAGACTTCATCTTGTCAAGCCTATGGGCTTTGAACCCGACGATAAAAAGCTCAAAAGAGCGGGACTTGACTACTGGCACTTGCTTGACATCACATATTATGAGAACATTGACGATTTTTTTGAAAAAACAAAAGGCGGAAAATACTTTTTCTTTTCAACAAAAGGAACTCACCGCCACAGCGATGTTGAATATCCCGACAACTGCTATCTTCTCTTTGGCAAGGAAACAAAAGGCTTGCCCGAGGAACTTTTAATGCAACATCCCGATGATACTCTAAGACTGCCTATGATTGACGAGGCAAGAAGTCTTAATCTTTCAAACTCGGTTGCAATTGCGGCTTATGAAGTTTTAAGACAATGGGATTATCCTGCTTTGCAGAACAAGGGCGAGCTTCACAACCACAAGTGGAGCGACCTCAACAATATGACATAAGAACAAAAATAATATTCATAAACTTCCTTAAAATCAGTATTTGTAAAGACAGTGCAAAAAATACCTCGACAGGCGAATTTTTTAAAGTTTTCTATTGATAAAAAGGGGTTTTTGATATATAATAATGGTGACTGTAAAAATACTAAATTTTTACAAATTTCTTCTTACACGAAAGGAATGTATATTATGCAGCTCAACAAAGTATCTGTTGATGACATCAATGTAAAAGGTAAAAAAGTACTCGTTCGTTGTGACTTCAATGTACCGCTCAAGGACGGCGTAATCACAAACGACAACAGAATTACAGCAGCTCTTCCTACAATCAAGAAGCTTATCGCTGACGGCGGCAAGGTTATTCTTTGCTCACATCTCGGCAAGCCGAAGAACGGTCCCGAAGAGAAGTTCTCACTCGCTCCCGTAGCAGTAAGACTTTCGGAACTCCTCGGTCAGGATGTTGTTTTCGCTAACGATGACGAGGTTGTAGGCGAAAATGCTAAAAAGGCTGTTGCAGAAATGAAAGACGGCGATGTTGTTCTTCTCCAGAACACTCGTTTCAGAAAAGAAGAAACAAAGAATCTTGAGCCATTCTCATCAGAACTTGCTTCACTCGCTGATGTATTCGTAATGGATGCATTCGGTTCGGCTCACCGTGCACACTGCTCAACAGTAGGTGTTACAGACCACATCAAGGACACAGCAGTAGGTTACCTCATGCAGAAGGAAATTGACTACCTCGGCAATGCCGTTGAAACTCCTGTTCGTCCATTCGTTGCAATCCTCGGCGGTGCTAAGGTTGCTGACAAGCTCAATGTTATTTCAAACCTCCTCGAAAAGTGCGACACACTCATCATCGGCGGCGGTATGGCTTACACATTCCTCAAGGCTCAGGGCAAGGAAGTCGGTCTTTCACTCGTTGACGATACAAAGATTGACTACTGTAAGGAAATGATGGCTAAGGCTGAAAAGCTCGGCAAGAAGCTCCTTCTCCCAATCGACACAACAATCGCTGCAGGCTTCCCTGATCCTATCGATGCTGAAATCGAAGTTAAGGTTGTTGATTCAGACAAGATTCCTGCTGACATGGAAGGTCTTGACATCGGTACAAAGACACAGGAACTCTTTGCCGACGCTGTAAAGAGCGCAAAGACTGTTGTTTGGAACGGTCCTATGGGCGTATTTGAGAACCCGACTCTTGCAAAGGGTACAATTGCTGTTGCTAAGGCTCTTGCCGACACAGACGCAACAACAATCATCGGCGGCGGCGACAGCGCAGCTGCTGTTATTCAGCTTGGTTTTGCTGACAAGATGAGCCACATCTCAACAGGCGGCGGCGCATCTCTTGAATACCTCGAGGGCAAGGTTCTTCCGGGTATCGCAGCAATCGCTGACAAATAATTTAATCAAATAAAAGGGCGGATTTTTCCGCCCTTACTGATTTAACCCTGTTACTTTATTATAATAATAACATATTCTGAAAGGAAAATTATCATGGATAAGTCAAAGAGAAAGGCAATTATCGCCGGCAACTGGAAAATGAACAAAACTCCAAAGGAAGCTAAAGAGCTCCTCAACGCTATTACTCCCCTCGTTAAAGATGCAGGTTGTGAAGTAATCGCTTGTGTTCCTTATGTTGACCTTGCAACAGCACTTGAGGCTACAGAAGGCACAAATGTTAAAATCGGTGCAGAAAACTGTCACTGGGCTGAAAGCGGTGCTTTCACTGGCGAAATCTCAACAGGTATGCTCAAGGAAATGGGCGTTGAATATGTAGTTCTCGGTCACAGCGAGAGAAGACAGTATTTCGGCGAAACAGACGAAACTGTAAACAAGAGAACAAAGGCTGCTCTTGCCGCAGGTCTTAAGCCAATCGTTTGTGTCGGCGAACTCCTCTGGGAGCGTGAGTGCGACATCACAGAAGAAGTTATCGCAAGACAGATTAAGCTTGACCTCTTCAATGTAACAGAAGAAGAACTCAAGAATGTTGTTATCGCTTATGAGCCTGTATGGGCTATCGGCACAGGCAAAACTGCAACAGCTGATCAGGCTGAAGAGGTTTGTGCATTCATCCGTGCTACAATCGCTAAGCTTTACAATCAGGTTGCTGCTGACGCTGTTACAATTCAGTACGGCGGTTCAATGAATGACGGCAATGCTGACGAGCTTCTCTCAAAGACAAATGTTGACGGTGGTCTTATCGGCGGTGCATCACTCGTTGCCGAGAAGTTTGCCGCAATCGTAAAGGCTGCAAGCAAGTAATTTAAACAGTATATTCAAACACAATGCCGTGTCCTTTTGGGCGCGGCACAAAAGTCTGTAATCGGCTTTTGGATTTTGTTTTTTGCATAACAAGATTGTGTATGCTTTATGGAAAGGACACGCAAAATGAAAAAACCGGTAATTTTAATGATTCTTGACGGCTTTGGTATTGCTCCCGAAAAAGGCAACGCTATCAAGGCTGCTAAAAAGCCAAACATTGACAAGCTTTTTGCATCTAATCCGCTCACACAGATTGGTGCGTCGGGTATGGATGTAGGTCTTCCTGACGGTCAGATGGGTAACTCTGAGGTCGGTCACACAAATATGGGTGCCGGCAGAATCGTTTATCAGGAACTCACAAGAATTACAAAGACTATCAACGAGGACAAGCTCAAAGATAACGAGGCTATTGTTGATGCAATGGACAAGGCTCTCAAGAACGGCACGGCACTTCACCTTATGGGACTTCTCTCAGACGGCGGTGTTCACAGCCACATTGAGCATCTCTACGGTATTCTTGAACTTGCTAAGAAAAAGGGTCTTAAAGATGTTTACATTCACGCATTCCTTGACGGTCGTGATGTTCCGCCTTCAAGTGCCGCTGAATATGCTGACAAGCTTCTTAACAAGCTCAAAGAAATCGGCATAGGCAAGGTTGCCACAGTTGAGGGCAGATACTACGCAATGGACAGAGATAACAACTGGGACAGAGTTGAAAAGGCATATGCCGCTATGGTATATGGCGAGGGCAACAAGGCAGACTGCCCTGTTTGCGCAATTAAGAACTCTTACAATGACGGCGTAACAGACGAATTTGTTGTTCCTTGTGTTATTGAGGGCGGTGCTCAGGTTAAACCTAACGACAGCATCATCTTCTTCAACTTCCGTCCTGACAGAGCAAGAGAGATTACAAGAACATTTGTTGACCCTGATTTTAAGGGCTTTGAGAGAAAGAACGGTTTCTTCCCCGTAAACTTTGTTTGCATGACTCAGTATGATGCAACAATGCCTAATGTTGAAGTTGCATTCAAGCCAGAGGTTCTCAAGAACACACTCGGCGAGTATGTATCAGACAAGGGCATGACACAGCTCAGAATTGCAGAAACAGAAAAGTATGCTCATGTAACATTCTTCTTCAACGGCGGTGTTGAAAAGCAGTATCCGGGCGAGGACAGAATCCTTGTTAAGTCACCTGCTGTTGCAACATATGACCTTCAGCCTGAAATGAGTGCTTACGAGGTTACAGACAAACTCGTTCCCGCAATCAAGAGCGGTAAGTACGATATGATTATTCTCAACTACGCTAACTGCGATATGGTTGGTCACACAGGCGTATTCGAGGCAGCCGTAAAGGCTGTTGAAGCTGTTGACACCTGCGTTGGCAAGGTTGTTGACGCAATCAAAGAAATGGGCGGTGTTGCTCTTATCACAGCCGACCACGGCAATGCAGATAAGATGGTTGCAGAGGACGGTTCACCGTTTACTGCTCACACAACAAACCCTGTTCCTTTCTGCGTAGTAAACTACGACTGCGAGCTTCGTGAGGGCGGCAGACTTGCCGATATCGCTCCGACAATGCTCCAAATTATGGGACTCGAGCAGCCCAAAGAAATGGACGGCACAAGCCTTATTAAGTAATTTATTTTACTGATTATATACAGAGCCACCGATGTTTTATCGGTGGCTTTTTTGTGTTAGCACAAAACAGTAGGGGTAGCCTTGCGACCGCCGCAAATTCCCGCAACGCAAAATTTAAGTTGTAAAATATCGTTAATCGGTGTAAAATAATATTACTTATGTATTGTTAATTTTATGGCAGAGAAGGGGAAAATTTGATTAAGCTACGAAGATATCTTGCATACTACAAAAAAGAATGTATCATCGGTCCGCTTTGCAAGCTGTTTGAGGCAATTTTGGAGTTGCTCGTTCCGCTTGTTATGGCAGGAATCATCGACAACGGTGTGCGAAACGGCGACACGGCGTACATTTGGAGAATGGGCGGTCTGCTCGTTATTCTCGCAACTGTAGGACTTTGCAGTGCGCTCGTGTGTCAGTATCTTGCATCAAAGGCATCTCAGGGTGTGGGAACAAGACTTCGCCGAGATTTGTTTTTGCACATCAACAGGTTATCACACGCAGAGTTGGACAGGCTCGGCACTCCGTCACTGATAACACGAATCACATATGACACCAATCAGGTTCAGCAATCTGTTGCAATGGCTATCCGCCTGCTCACCAGAGCACCGTTTATTGTTATCGGTTCAATGGTTATGGCAATGACAATCAACCTTGAAATGTCAATTATTTTCTTCATTGCGGCTATATTGATTGCCGTTACTCTTTACCTCATTATGACTAAGAGTATTCCTATTTTTGAAAAAATGCAGAAAAAGCTTGACAAAATCAGCCTTATCTGCCGTGAAAATCTTTCGGGCAACAGGGTTATCAGAGCCTTTTCAAAGCAGAAAAATGAGAAAAAGCGTATTGACGATTCAACCGAGGATTTGGCTAAAACTTCGATCAGAGTAAGCATTCTTTCGGCACTTTTAAGCCCTGTCACCTACATCATCACCAATGCTGCAATTATTCTCATCATTTGGTTTGGCGCTCAGAATGTCAACGCAGGCAGCGGAATGCTTTCGGGTGACATCATTGCCCTTGTAAACTATATGACGCAGATTTTGCTTGCAATGATTGTTGTTGCAAACCTTGTTGTACTTCTCACGAAAGCGAGTGCAAGTGCGGCAAGACTTAACGAAGTGTTTGAAACTCAGCCAAGTGTGTGTGAAAGCACTACCGAGAACATTGAAATTTCAGAGAGCGAAAGCACTCCGAAAATCGAATTTGACAATGTAAACTTCACATACGGCACGGGTGATGATGAGCTTGAGGACATCAGCTTTAAAATCAAGCGTGGTCAGACGGTCGGTCTTATCGGCGGTACGGGTTGCGGTAAAAGTACGCTTGTCAACCTTATCCCCCGTTTTTACGATGCAACACAGGGTACTGTAAGCGTTGACGGCAGAAATGTCAAGGACTATCCGTTCTTACAACTCCGTTCACAGATTGGCATTGTTCCTCAGCGGTCAATTCTTTTCAAGGGAACAATCCGTGACAATATGAAATGGCAAAACGAAAATGCAACTGACGAGGATATTATAAAGGCTCTGAAAATTGCACAGGCATATGAGTTTGTAAGCAAGCTGAACAAAGGGCTTGACAGCTTTGTTGAACAGGGCGGTAAGAACTTCAGCGGCGGTCAGCGTCAGCGACTTTGCATTGCCAGAGCACTCACAGGCTCACCGAAGCTTCTCATTCTTGACGACAGCTTTTCGGCTCTTGACTTTGCAACAGATGCGGCACTCAGAAAGGCTTTGCGTGAAAACACAAAGGATATGACCGTGATAATCGTTACACAGCGTTGCTCAACAATCAAGAACGCAGACCTTATTCTTGTGCTTGATGACGGCAGACTTGTAGGCAAAGGTCCGCACGATGAACTGTTTGAAAGCTGCGAAACCTACCGTGAAATCTGTCTTTCACAGCTTAATGAAGAGGAGGCAAAAAGATGAAAAATTCAGCAAAAAAATCCTCCTCTGTAAAAAAGGTACTCAAAAAAATAAAGCCGTATTCGTTTTATCTGATTTTAGCTCTTGTGAGCGCAATCATCAGCGTTTCGCTCACGCTCTATATTCCTGTTCTCACAGGTAACGCAATCGACAACATCATTGACAAGGGCAATGTTGACTTTGCAAGCGTTATTCAGATTCTTGTGTACATCGGTGTAGGCATCGGCGGTGTGGCACTTTTCCAGTGGATTATGACCTACTTTACCAACATTGTCAGCTACCGCACTGTTCGTGACCTCAGAAGAGAGGTTTTTGAAAAATTCAACACAGTTCCCCTCTCCTACATTGACACAACACCTCACGGCGACCTTATCAGCCGAGTAATTAACGATGTTGACGCAGTTGGTGACGGTCTTACACAGATGTTCCTACAGCTTTTTTCGGGCATTGTTACCATTGTCGGCACGCTTGTATTTATGCTGACAATCAACTGGAAAATCGCCCTTGTGGTTGTTGTTCTCACACCGCTTTCGCTCTTTGTTGCGGCATTTATCGGCAAGATGACGCATAACCGCTTTACCCGTCAGCAGGCACTCAACGGTGACATCTCGTCATATGTTGAGGAGCATATCGGCAATCAGAGAATTGTAAAGGCTTTTTCATATGAGGACAGAGCCTTTGAAGAATTTGAAAAGTACAATGATGAACTTCTTGAAGTGGGATTCAAGGCGCAGTTTGCAGGCGCACTTGCCAACCCGTCAACAAGATTCGTAAACGCATTGGTTTATGCCGCAGTAGGCATTATGGGTGCTCTGTTTGCCGTTGCAGGCACACTTTCGGTCGGACAGTTATCATGCTTCCTTACCTACGCAAATCAGTACACAAAGCCGTTTAACGAGGTTACAGGCGTACTCACGCAGTTGCAGACAGGCATTGCGGCGGCAGGACGAGTATTTGAGGTTCTTGAGGCAGATAACGAAATTCCCGACAACAGTACAAAAGAGCTTGAGCATTGCAAAGGCAATGTCAAGATTGAGAATGTAAACTTCTCCTACACAAAGGAAAAACCGCTCATCACAAACTTTTCGCTTAATGTCAAGAGCGGCAGTCACATTGCCATTGTCGGTCCGACAGGCTGCGGCAAGACAACATTCATCAATCTTCTTATGAGATTTTATGACACGGACAGCGGCAAAATCAGCATTGACGGTGTTGACATTATGGACATCACCCGTGACAACCTCAGGAAATGCTACGGAATGGTTCTTCAGGACAGCTGGCTGTTCAACGGAACGATTATGGAAAATCTGCGTTACGGCAACGAAAACGCAACCGAAGAAGAAGTTATTACCGCCGCAAAGGCAGCATATGCGCACTCATTCATCCGCCGTATGTCTGACGGCTACAACACCGTAATCAGCGAGGACGGCGGTAATCTCAGTCAGGGACAGAAACAGCTTTTGTGTATTGCAAGGGCGATGCTTACAAACCCATCAATCCTTATTCTTGACGAGGCAACTTCATCAATTGATACCCTGACCGAAATCCGTGTTCAAAAGGCTTTTGCCAAGATGATGAAGGGCAAGACGAGCTTTGTTGTTGCCCACAGACTTTCAACAATCAAGGAAAGCGATGTTATCCTTGTTATGAAGGACGGCAACATCATTGAACAAGGCACACACGAGGAGTTGCTCGCCAAAGGCGGATTCTATAACAAACTTTACAACAGTCAGTTTGCAAAACAATAATACGGCAACGGTCAGTAACCGCAAATCGAAACAATTGTAAAATCGTTTCGACAATAAACCGTATAACTGACTACTACACTTGAACACACAATTTTCAACAATTCCGAAAATATATACAAAACGAGGTCATCAGCTAAAAACCGATGACCTCTGTTTTGTATTATGAACTTTTAATCAGAAAGGGATTTTTCAACATTTATTATCGGATAAAGCTTTTCGTCAATTGACTTGATTTTTTCGATTGCACTCTGTTTAATCTGTCTTTCTGTAAGGTCAAGTCCATACGGAATAACCATATCAAAGACAACATTTGTATGCGTACTGCCCTTTACAATTCTGAAATCATGGATTGAATACTCCGGATTAAGCTCACACAAGCCCTCCTCCACCTTCATTTTAAGTTCATTTGTGAACGCATCGTTTGAGGCAATCGGATCCATATGTATGGTTGCAAAACAGTTGTACCTGTTTTCAAGCTGTTTTTCCGTCAGGTCAATTGCGTCGTGAGCTTCAAGGATATCCTCGTCACACGGTACCTCTGCGTGGAGTGAAATAAAGCATCTGCCCGGACCGTAATCGTGAATAATCAAATCGTGGATACCTACAATCATATCATTTTTCAACACTGTTTCCTTGATTTCATCAACAAATTCGGCATCCGGAGCTTTGCCGAGAAGCGGAGAGAGGCTCTCTCTGAATGTGCTGACACCCGTAAAAAGTATGAACAGCGAAACACACACGCCGAGCCAACCGTCAATCTGAACTCCTGTTGAGGCAGAAATAAGCAATCCGATTATTACAACCGAGGTTGCAATGCAGTCGGTCAACGAATCGAGTGCCGCCGCCTTGAGTGCGGTTGAATTTATTTTTCTCGACAATCCCGAATTAAAAAAGTACATCCATAATTTTACGAAAATTGACGCAATCATTATTGCAAGCGAAAGCGTTGAAAATGCCGTTTTGTCCTCGGGAGTAATTATCTTTTCTATCGAACTTTTTATAAGCTCAACACCCATTAAAAGGATTACAACGGAAATTCCCAAGCCTGCCACATACTCATAACGACCGTGACCGAACGGATGCTCTCTGTCGGCAGGACGGCTTGCAAGCTTAAATCCGAGGAATGTAACAACCGAACTGCCTGCGTCCGAAAGGTTGTTGAGGGCGTCGGCAATGACGGAAACCGATGCCGAAACAATTCCGGCAAACAATTTTCCTCCGAACAGTAACAGGTTAAGAATTATTCCGCAAACACCCGAAAGGTTGCCATAGGCAGTTCTAACCTTTGGATTATCGCAATTGTCGCTGTCTTTAACGAACAGCTTTACAAGTAATTTTGTCAAATAAAACACCAACTAAAATTTATTTACAGCGAATCATTTCGGCTGAAAACATCGGCAACCTCCGTAATTGAAATGTACGCTTTCTTGTCGATTTCACGCACAATTTCCTTCAGCTTGCCAATCTGGAAACGGTTGACAACAAAGTAAATCATCACCTTGTCCTTGCCTGAATATCCGCCCTGAGCCTGCATTACGGTAACGCCGCTTTGAAATTCCTCCGAAAGTGCGTTACAAATTTCATCGCAACGGCTTACAGACGCAATAATCGTTGCCGCCTTTGCCCTGTCAAAACCTTCAACAATAAAGTCAATCGTTTTAAGTGCAGCAAAATATGTAACAATCGAATAAAGCGGAAGAATCCAGCTTTGCAGAATGAAACCACATACAACATAAAGTACGATATTGTATGCCATAACGAATGAACCAACCGATACACCGATTTTCTTCGCAAAGATTACTGCCATAACCTCTATGCCGTCCATTGCACCGCCAAATTTGATTGCAAGACCGCTACCTATACCCGAAATCACACCGCCGAACACGGCACAAAGGAGCAAATCGGTTCCCGCAAGCGGAGACGCCATACTGACATCAACGGGCAGAACATCGGTTATCAGCCATGAAACGAACGAATAAACTGCAACCGTATAAATTGCGTAAAATGTAAACTTCTTTCCCTGCTTTTTAAGTCCGAACAAAAACAGCGGCAGGTTAAAAATTATAAGAAAAAGTGAAAGCGACAGGCTTTCGGGTGTAAGTTGTGCGGCAAGCATAGCCGTACCTGAAATTCCGCTGTCGTAAAGGTTCACGGGATTAAGAAATATTGTAATTCCAAACGCATTGATAATTCCGGCAATTGTGAGAAAAAGCATATTTTTGATTTTGATTGTCTTTCTCGCTCTTTGTAAAAGATTTTTCATTGTCATCATCCTTTGCAATAAATTTCCGTCCCCACCATTCACATAAGTATAGCCTAATTGTATCACAATAATGATATTTACGCAAGAAAAGCAAAAGGCACCGAAAAATCGGTGCCTTAATCAGCTTATTGATTATTCCTGAGAGTCGGCCTTGGCTTTCTCAATAATTTTTTGAGCAACATTTGCAGGAGTATCCTCATAGCGAACAAATGCAAATTCAAATGATCCTCTGCCTTGTGTTACCTGACGAATGTAGGTTGCAAAGTCATCCATTTCTGCCATAGGAACTTCCGCCTCAACAATCTGCGTTCCGTTCTCACCCGGCTGCATACCAAGTACACGACCTCTGCGCTTGTTGACCTCGCCCATTACATCGCCCATATTTGCATCCGGAACATTGGCTTTAAGGCTTCCGATTGGCTCAAGAAGCGTCGGAGAGGCATTCGGAATACCGTTCTTATAAGCCAGAGAAGCCGCTGTCTTGAATGACATCTCGGAGGAATCAACGGGATGATATGAACCGTCATAAAGAGTAGCCTTGATGCCTACCATCGGATAGCCTGCAAGAACACCCTTCTTGATTGAATCCTGAAGTCCCTTTTCAACAGCAGGGAAGAAATTTTTCGGAACTGCACCGCCGACAACTCTTTCGGCAAATACAAGACCGTCCGAATCACACGGCTCAAATTCAATCCACACATCACCGAACTGACCGTGACCGCCCGACTGCTTTTTATATCTGCCCTGTGCGGAAACCTTTTTGCGGATAGTTTCTCTGTATGCAATCTTCGGATTTTTGAGGACTGCGTCAACATTATACTTTGTTTTAAGTCTTGAAATTACAACATCAAGATGCTGTTCACCGAGTCCCGAAATTAACATTTCATGGGTTTCGTGGTTTGAAACGAGCTTGATTGTCGGATCTTCGTCTGCAAGCTTTGCAATGCCCTGAGCAACCTTATCCTCGTCACCCTTCTTTGCGGGATACACAGCCATTGTATATGATGATGACGGGTAGTCGATTCCGTCAAGAACAACCTTTCTGAGAGGCGAACAGAGTGTGTCGCCTGTCTTTGTTGATGCAAGCTTCGGAATTGCGCCGATGTCGCCTGCACCGATGTACGGGACATCCGACTGCTTTTTACCGCTTACGGAAAGCACCTTTGTAATTCTCTCCTGTGCGCCTGTACGCATATTGATGAGAGGAGCATCCGAGCTTACCTTGCCCGAAACAACCTTTACATATGAAAGTCTGCCGATGAACGGGTCTGCAACCGTCTTGAATACGATTGCGGCAGCCGCACCGCCGTCATTAACCGAAACATCAACGGGTTCACCGTCAAGGTCAACACCGATTTCACCGCTCTTGTCAGCCGCTGACGGAGCAAGCCATGTAAGGCTGTTCAAAAGCTGATCAATTGCGAATGTATTATGAGCGTCACCGCAGAATACGGGACAGATTGTACCGTCCTTAACGCCCTGACTTACACCGAGAATGATTTCTTCGGGAGTAAACTCCTCACCCATAATAAACTTGTCAAGAAGTTCCTCGCTTGTTTCGGCAACAGCCTCCTTGATAGCCTCACGCAAGCCCTCAAGCCTGTCGCCCATATCAGGAAGCGCAGTCTGTTTTACACTGCCGTCTGTGCCGTACTCATAAGCCTTGTAATCAAACAAATTAACATAAGTGTTTGCCTGACCGTCAACAATGTACGGAACAACAACAGGACAAACAGACGGACCGAATGTAGCCTTCAAGCTCTCGAATACACGATAGAAACGGGCACTTTCGTCGCAAAGACCGTTTACAAAGAACACCTTTGTAAGCCCTGCCTTTGTTGCCGCCTCAACTGCTTTTTCGGTACCTACACAGACACCGTCCTTGCCCGAAACAACGACGAGCGCTGTGTCAGCCGCTCTCATGCCCTCTGCAACACCGCCTGCAAAATCAAAAAGACCGGGGGTGTCGATTAGGTTGATTTTTGTATTTTTCCATTCAATCGGTGCAACCGCCGTCATAATTGAAGTCTGTCTTTTGATCTCCTCGCTGTCAAAATCAAGGACTGTGTTGCCGTCTGCAACCTTACCGAGTCTTTCGCTCATCTTTGAGAGATAGAGTATTGACTCCGCAACCGAGGTTTTGCCGCTGCCGCTGTGTCCTGCGAGGGCAATATTAAGAATTTTTTTAGCGTCGTATTGTTTCAAAAGTGAAATCCCCTTTCGTAAAATTTCTATTCTAATCAAGCTTATTTCGACAAAATTAAACAATAGTGTCAATTAATACGGAATTATTATAGCATATTTGTATAAAATAAACAACCGAATTAAGGCAAAATAAAAAAATTCACCCTTTGCCCAAATGGACAAGGGATGAATTGTGCAACTTGCTTTTTTATTTTATGTTAAGCTGAAAAATATACAGATTTTTGCAAGGTCAATTGTGCATTTTAACGATTGAGCTTTCTAGAAAAACAATTTTCGACAAAAGAAAAGGCTCTCAAAACGAGAGCCTTGAAAACTTGATTATTCGAGAACCGCACCCTGTGCGCCTGATGTAACAAGCTTTGCATAACGAGCAAGGTAGCCTGTTGTAATCTTGGGCTGACGGGGCTTCCATTCTGCCTTACGCTTTGCAAGCTCTTCGTCAGAAACGAGGAGATTGATTGTGTTTGCGGGAATGTCGATTTCAATCATATCGCCCTCTTTAACAAGCGCGATCGGACCGCCGACTGCTGCCTCTGGAGATACATGACCGATAGCCGCACCTCTTGTTGCACCTGAGAAACGACCGTCTGTGATAAGAGCAACACAGTTGCCGAGACCGCTGCCCATAATAGCGGAAGTCGGGTTGAGCATTTCTCTCATGCCCGGACCGCCCTTAGGACCTTCGTATCTGATAACAACAACCTCACCGGGATTGATTTTGCCGTCATAAATTGCACTGAGAGCATCCTCTTCGCAGTCAAACACTCTTGCCGCACCCTTGTGGTGCATCATTTCCTCTGCAACGGCACTTCTCTTAACAACAGAACCGTCAGGAGCAAGGTTACCCTTGAGAACAGCAATACCGCCTGTCTTGCTGTATGGATTTGTAACAGGGCGAATGATGTCCGTATCCTTGATTTCACAACCCTTAATGTTCTCGCCTACAGTCTTGCCTGTTGCCGTGATAAGGTCTGTGTCAAGAAGTCCAACCTTTGTAAGCTCGTTCATTACGGCATAAACACCGCCTGCTTCGTTGAGATCCTCCATATATGTGTGACCTGCAGGAGCAAGGTGACAAAGGTTAGGAGTCTTTTTGCTGATTTCATTGGCAATGTCAAGGTTAAGCTTAACACCTGCCTCTTTTGCGATTGCAGGAAGGTGGAGCATTGTATTTGTTGAACAGCCGAGAGCCATATCAACAGTAAGAGCATTCATAAATGCTTTTTCCGTTAGAATGTCACGAGGACGGATATCCTTTTCAAGGAGTTCCATAACCTTCATGCCGGCGTGCTTTGCAAGCTTGATTCTTTCTGAGTAAACAGCAGGAATTGTACCGTTACCCTGAAGTCCCATACCGATTGCCTCGGTAAGACAGTTCATACTGTTGGCGGTGTACATACCCGAGCATGAACCGCATGACGGACAAGCCTTGTTTTCAAACTCGGCAAGCTCTTCGGCAGTAATCTTGTTTGCCGTATAAGCACCGACTGCCTCAAACATACTCGAAAGACTTGTCTTTTTGCCCTTAACATGACCTGCAAGCATAGGACCGCCGCTTACGAAAACTGTCGGAACATTAATTCTTGCGGCAGCCATAAGCATACCCGGAACATTCTTGTCGCAGTTAGGAACCATTACAAGTGCATCAAACGCATGAGCCTTTGCCATAGCCTCTGTTGAGTCTGCGATAAGCTCACGGGTTACGAGAGAATACTTCATTCCCTCATGTCCCATAGCAATACCGTCACAAACAGCGATTGCAGGGAATACAATCGGAACACCGCCTGCAAGAGCAACGCCCTGCTTAACGGCGTCAACAATCTTATCTATATTCATATGTCCCGGAACGATATCGTTCTTGGAACTTACAATACCGATAAAAGGTTTCTTAATTTCTTCTTCGGTAAGACCGAGAGCATTCAAAAGCGAACGCTGAGGTGCGGTACTTACGCCGTCCTTTATAACTGAACTTTTCATTGTAAACACCCTTTCCATAATTATCAAATCGGAACAAAATTCACATACAGCCCTTCAATTGTTCCATAATAAAACACAGTGAAAATTTCTGTATCGTTAATTTTAATTTTAGCACATCGGCTGTTCAAAATCAAGTAGAGAACCTATATTGCCAAAATCATTTATTGCGGTTCAATCGTTGATTATTCTGCCCTTTTCAACATTGGGCATAATAAAATTATCCCTTGAATATTCCCACAGCTTTTTTGAGCCGTCGGCAGTGTTTTTATTGCGGTTAAGGATACTGTGCAGATGAACAATATGCTCTACCCACGCCTTGCCGTCGGTTGCATCATTGAGCATGGCGGGCTGAATGTTATCCATTGTGTGAGCAAACTTTGCTTCGGCTGTTTCGCCGCTTTCAAATTCAAGCCACAGATTCATCATCTTTTCGCCCTGATCTTCCGGAAGAAGTCCGAAAATTCTTTTTGCGGCTTTCATTTCACGCTCTGCCTGAGTTTTCTTAGCTTCCTCATCATAGGCATATGTATCGCCTGCGTCAATCTCGACAATATCGTGAATCAGGAGCATTGTCATTGTTTTAAGCACATCAATTTCCGAATTTGCATATTCGGAAAGCATAACTGTCATTATCGCCATATGCCATGCGTGCTCGGCATCGTTTTCCTTTTTTCGAGCGTCGGAAAGGTAGGTTTGACGGATGATGAATTTTTCCTTATCAATTTCCTTTATAAAATCAAATTGCTTTTCAATTCTTGATTTCTCCATAATGTTCCCTCTTAAAATTCAGGCCTGCACATGGGCATAGTGCAGGCTTTATGTGATTATTTATTTACTACAGGAAGTTTGGTTTTATCGTATTCATCCAGTCTGTTGCCATAAAGGTAATAGTTCGTTTCTTTTACAACAACAGGCGAAAGCACAACTACGGCAATAAGGTTGGGAATTGACATAAGTGCATTGAAGATGTCAGCCATTGTCCAAACAAGGTCGAGCTTGATAACAGGACCTATGAGAAGAATAAATACAAAAATCAGCTTGTAAGGAATCATACCGCCTCTGCCGAAAAGATATTCAACACAGCGTTCACCGTAGTATGACCAGCCGAGAATTGTTGAATATGCAAAAGCGGCAATACCGATAACAAGAATCGGTGTGCCGACTACGGGAATCTGCTGGAAGGCTTTGTATGTAAGGTCACCGCCGTCGGAAACATCAATTGCAGGATTTTTGATAATTGAGCTTACAAGCACAAGACCTGTCATAAGACAAACAACGACTGTGTCCCAAAAAGTACCCGTTGAAGAAATCATAGCCTGACGAACAGAGTTTCTTGTCTGAGCGGCAGAGGCAACTATCGGAGCAGAACCCATACCGGATTCGTTACTGAAAAGGCCTCTTGCAATACCGTAACGAGCGGCAAGCATAAGGCTTGAACCGAGGAAACCGCCTGCAACGGACTTGAGAGAAAATGCGTCCTGAAAAATCATTTCAAATGTCTTACCGAGAACATCAAAGTTCATGCCGAGGATAATAAGACAGCCGAGAACATAGAAAACAGCCATAAACGGTACAAGGAGTTCGCAAACTCTTGAGATTGACTTGATACCTCCGAAAATTACAACGGCTGTAATTGCAGCAACAAGAACACCTACAATAATCGAAATAACCGAAGCGTCCTGACCGAAAAGATTTACCGTACCAAGGTCAAAGGTGTTGTTCATAATGTTTGAAATTGCATTAACCTGAACACCCGAACCGATTCCGAAAGATGCAAGCAATGCAAAAAGTGCAAAAAGAACGGCTAAAATTTTGCCGAGAGTTTTAAACTTAAATCCTCTTTCAAGGGCATACATAGCGCCGCCGAGCATTCTGCCGTCAGAGGTCTTTACACGATACTTTACACCGATGAGTGACTCGGAATACTTCGTTGCGATGCCGAAAACACCGGTGAGCCAGCACCAGAGAACCGCACCGGGTCCGCCGAGTGCAATTGCAGTACCTACGCCTATGATATTACCCGTGCCGATTGTTGAGGCAAGCGCTGTTGCAAGAGCCTGAAACGGGCTGATGTCACCGTCTGAATCGGGATCCTTGGTCACCGAAAGTTTGATTGCCTTAAAAGTTTTTCTCTGTACAAATTTTGTGCGAATTGTGAGGAAAATGTGAGTTCCGAGAAGAAGGATAATCATAAACCAACCCCACAGAAAGTCATTGAAACTATTCATCACAGCTGAAATCGCATCCCACATATTGTACGCCTCCTTGTTTTAGTATAAACCTACCCTGTTTAATATACAAAAGCAAAACCTGCTTTATGTCCGTTAATGTTTTTTACAAAAATCGTTTTACATCAATAAGGTTGTCTGCAACTCCGTAAAGAAGGGGAATTGCCTCTGCACTCGGACGGTCAAGGTCGGGAACCATAACTGTTTTACACCCTGCCGAGCTTGCCGACTTTATGCCGTTGAGCGAGTCCTCAAGTGCAATGCAGTTTTCGGGAGCAAGTCCGAGTTTTTCTGCGGCATAAAGATAAATGTCGGGTTCGGGCTTTCCTTTTGCAACCATTGACGCACAAACTATTTCGTCAAAATAATCGTAAAGACCGAGAGCCGAAAGATATTTTTTCGTTCTTTCCGGAGCGGTTGCGGTTGCAAGGGCAACCCTGTAGCCGTTCTGCTTTAAAAAGCCGAGAAATTCAGCAGCACCGGGCTTTGATTCAATGCCGTTTTCCGAGATGAACTTATCCATAAGCTCAATTCTTTTATCGTGAACCTTGCAGTAGTCAAAATTCTCTCCGAAAAAGCCCTTTAATTTTGCAATTGCAAACGGGCGAGCCATTGAGCGAATACTGAGTGCGTGGTGCGTTTCCATAGGATAGCCGTAAAAATTGGCCGCCTCACACCAAAAACGGACATACAGCTTTTCTGTGTCAAGAATGACACCGTCCATGTCGGAAATAATACCTTTTATATCAGGATTCATATTTTACCTCCCGATTTTTTTAGATTCATATTTACAAACGCAATTCCGAGTGAAATCAGAATAAGCGAGATGAGCGTTTCGATTCTGAAAACATTTTCACCGAGCATAAGTCCCGACAAAACTGTTCCGAACACGGGAACAAGCAGATTGAAAACAGAAATTCTGCTTGCATCATGAAATTTGAGAAGTGCTGTCCACAGCGAAAATGCCGCCGCTGATACGAACGCAAGCCAGAGCAACACGGAAACACTTTCAACATTTATCAAACCAATACTGCCACCGCAGCATATGCCCGACACAAGCAATATAAAACCGCCTGTTAAAAGCTGAAAAGCGGTTACAGGAAACGGATCTCGTCCTGTTGTGACTTTTTTCGCAACGATGTTGCCAGCCGCCGCAGATATTGTTGAAAAGAGAATCATCATATCGCCGAACCAAGTGTCCGTGCTGACAGTTCCGCCGAAATTGATTGCGACAATTCCGCCGAATCCGAGAATACAACCGATAATTTTCATCAGCGTGAGTCTGTCGTTTTTGAAAAACAACGGCACGAAAAGTACGGTAAAGAACGACGCACAAGCGGTTATTATAGAGGTGTTCGTTCCGCTTGTAAAACCGATTCCGATGTATGTAAAAATATACTGCAATCCTGTCTGAACCACTCCGAGTGAACAGACGGGCAGTATATCTTTTTTTGAAAGCGTCGGCGGTTTTCTTTTTGATATCCACAAAAAGAGAAACACCATAAATCCCGCCAACATAAAGCGCATTCCTGCAAAAATCAGCTTTGAGCCGATATCCGACTCCTCAATCTCAAAAGCAGAGTAGCCGACCTTTATAAACGGAAAAGCCGTTCCCCACAAAAGTGTGCAGAAAATTGCTGTTAAATATGCTATTTTTTTATTTTGTAACAGTTTCATTTTATTCATCCGGAAAAATTAACAATATCAAACATAGTATACCATAAAAATCAAAAAAAGAAAACCTTACAATTTCAAAAATTTGTTTATTCCGTAAACAGAATTTGCACCGTCACAACAGGCGGTTATAATTTGTCGCAGATTTTTTGTGCGGATATCCCCTGCAACAAAAATTCCCGACACGGATGTCTGACAGGTTTCATCGGCAATCACATATCCGTTGTCATCAGTTTTTACAAAACCCTTGACACATTCGGTTCTCGGTTCAAGACCTACCGCAACAAAAACTCCGTCAGTTTTCAGAATTTTCTCATTATCAAGCGTAACCGATTTAACCTTTTCGTCACCGTCAATTTTCACAACATTGGTGTTGTAAAGAATTTTGACATTGCCCGATTTTTCAAGCTTTTGCACAAGCACTCTGTCGGCTTTTAATGCGTCGCCCCTGTGAATAAGAAAAACCCGTTTGCATATATGAGAAAGATAGGTCGCCTCGGTAACGGCGGTGTTTCCTCCGCCGATTACTGCCACTGTTTTGTCTTTGAAAAAATAGCCGTCACACACGGCACAATAGCTTACTCCTCTGCCTTCAAACTTATTTTCACCGTCAATTCCCAATTTTTTGTGGGTTGCGCCCATACAGAGAATAACAGATTTTGTCTTGACCTCGCTGTCGGAACATTCAAGGATAAAACCGGCATAATTTTTTCTTATGCCGACAAGGGATTGTCTGACAAAATTTGCACCGAATGACTTTGCGTGTGAATAAAAGTGCTGAATGAGGTCAAAGCCTGCAATATCGCTGAAGCCCGTGTAGTTTTCAACCGCATCCGTGAGGGCAATTGAACTGCCCTCGGGTGATGACGGATCAAGCACAATGCAGTCAAGTCCGCTCCGTGAGGCATAGAGTGCCGCCGTAAGTCCTGCCGCACCTCCGCCGACAATTACAAGGTCATACAAAACTCTCACCCGTTTTTTCGGAGATTTCGGAGATTATCCGTTCTTCGGTCTGAACCCCCGACATACGCAAAATTTCGTTGCCGTCTTTAAAGAGCAAAAGTGCAGGAATTCCCGATACACCGTAGCGTTCTGTCAATTCGGGATTTTCGTCAACATTGACCTTGACGGTTTCAAAATATGCTTTGTATTTGTCGCCGATTTCTTCTATTACAGGCGAAAGCATTCTGCACGGTGAACACCATTCGGCATAAAAATCGGCAAGCACCGGCTTTGATGATTTTAGTAAGCTTTCAAATTCATTTTTCCGTATGTTTTGAATCACAATATCACTCCGTAAATCGTTTTTACTATTGTTCCCGAATTAAGGGTAATTATTATATCTTTGTCTGCACATTCAAATTATGTGTAACGGCAAACCGATTTTATTGTAAAAAGGCGAAAAAAGCCCCCTCGAAAAATCGAGAGGACTTTAAATTTTTTTAATTTTGCAAATTGCAATAGCAACAAATATTTTTGACAATTTTTGTATTGATTTATTTTAAGGCAATGTCATTCAGAATACAAATTCCTCAAAGCCGAAATTTCTTTGGCATAACCGTTAAGCTCGTTCGGGGTTTCAAGGAAAAACGGAAGATTTCGCAAATTTTCATTATTTATAATTTTTCCGAACGCATCAATTCCGATGTAGCCCTCGCCTATTTTCTGATGTCTGTCCTTGTGGTTGCCGATAGGATTCATACTGTCATTGAGATGAATTGCCTTGAGTCTTTCAAGCCCGATTACACGGTCAAATTCTTCAAGAACTCCGTCAAGATTATTCACAATGTCATAACCGGCGTCAAAAACATGGCAGGTATCAAGGCATACGCCGATTTTATCGTTTCGCTCCACACGGTCGATAATCATACGCAATTCTTCAAAGGTTCTGCCGACCTCCGTGCCTTTGCCCGCCATTGTTTCAAGCAATACCGTGGTTGTCATATCATCAAACATTGCAGTATTCAGCGCTGTGCCGATTTGCTCAACCGCAGCTTTAACGCCCTGTCCCGTGTGACTGCCGGGGTGAAAGTTGTAAAGATTATTCGGGAGATATTCCATTCGTTTCAAATCATCCGTAAGCGTGTTCAGAGCAAATTCACGGGTTTCGGGTTTTGCCGAACAGAGGTTCATTGTGTATGGTGCATGGGCGAGAATTTTTGCAAAATTATTTTCCGCCATAAGTTTTATAAGTGCATTGACATCTTCGATATCAATTTTTCTTGCAGATCCGCCACGAGGGTTGCGTGTAAAAAATTGAAATGTGTTTGCTCCGATTGAAAGTGCATCTCTGCCGATTGCGTAAAAACCTTTTGATATTGAAAGATGAGAGCCGATATTAAGCATATTTTCTCCTTTTGCGTTAATTTATTTGCAGTAAGCGGTTTATCGTAAAGAAAAAAGCCTTTCTGTCAAAAGACAAAAAGGCTTTAGTTGGTCGGGATGACAAGACTTGAACTTGCGACTCCACGCCCCCCAGACGTGTGCGCTACCAAACTGCGCTACATCCCGTTGCAACATTAATATTTTAACAAACACTGCGAGCGTTGTCAAGATGTTTTAAAAACTTTTTGAATATTTTTGCACCCTGAATTAAAAAAGCAAAACGGACACTGCCGATTGACAGTGTCCGAAAAATGCTTAATCAAAGATTAATTCGTTAAAATCAGTCTTCTTTCTTCTTTCTTGCAAGGAACATAACGCCTGCTGCTGAAACCATAAGACCTGCCATTACGAAAACGATAGTTGTTTCAACACCTGACTTAACTGCACCTGTGCTTGAAGAACCTGAACCTGATGAGCTTGAGCCACCGTTGCTTGAAGAAGAACTTGAACCGTTGCTTGAGCTACCGCCTGCTGCCTTAGCACCTGACTTCTTAGCGTTGTCAAGCTTAGTTGTATCTGTCTTCTTACCTGTTGTAGGATCTGTGCAGCCTGAGAGAATCTTCTCAACTGCAGGAGCAATCTTATCCTTATCAGCGTTGTTTGTAGCGTTGAGCTTATCTGTTACAGCACCCATAACATCTACAGGGCTAACCTTGAGAGTGTCAAGAAGGTTCTGTGTAAGACTTGTCTTAGCCTCATCATCATAGTAGTCAATGAGGTACTGTGCAAGCATGACAGCATCTGTCTGTCCCTCAGGAAGAGCAGAACCAACGATCTTACCTGTTGATGTAATCTTTTTCTGAGGACCGCAGTCTGAATGGTTTTCCCACTTAGCTACTTTAGCTTTCTTTTCTGAGTCAACAGGGTTTTCAATCTCCTCGCCTGTGCAATACATAGTATCGCCGATGCAAGCACCGCTCATTACAGTATCATATGTCTGCATACCTGTGTTAGCACTGAAGATTACAAGGTAATTCTTACCGTCTGACTTAGAAATCTTGTAGTTCGCCTTTGAAAGATCATATGTAGCGATACCTGTTGAAGCGTCGTAATTACACTTTTCACTCTTAGATTGCCATACAGGAAGTTCACCATCAACCTTCCAAGTGTGACAGAATACTGTCTTAACATTATTCCAGCCTGACTTCTTAACATCAAACTTAATAACATTACCTGCTTCAACTTCTGAAGAAGCGTCAGCTGAAACGTCTGATGAACCGTCGGCTGAAACCTCGCCTGACTGATCTGCTGCAGCAACAGCAGCGTCATCCTCTGCTTCTGCAGCGCTTGCTGTGATGGCAGCTGAACTGCACATTACTGCTGCTGCAAGAAAAAGACCTGCAATTTTCTTGAACATTTTTAATCTCCTCCTAAAATTGTTCATAAATATCCAAGATAGATTTTCATATCTTAGTACTGCTTATTATACTATAAAAATAACAAAACTGCAATAGTTTTGATTTAAAACCGTTTTTGTTAATTGCACAAGATTTTATGTAACCGTTTGGCTATTTTTCACAATTCAACCGGCAAGTAAGCCATAAATACACATTAAACGATTATTTTAACATTGCATAAACAGTTTCTTTTACGCTGTCAAGAGCCTCTGAAATCTTCTCAGGCTGTTTAGCACCTGCCATAGCCATATCGGGCTTTCCGCCTCCGTTGCCTCCGGCCTTCTGAGCAACAGCCTTTATGATTTTGCCTGCATTTGCACCGAGAGCAAGAGCATCTTTACCGCAGGCTGCGGCAAATGTCACCTTGCCGTCATTTTCAGTTGCAAGAACACATACGCACTTCGGGGCAAAATCTCTTGCCTTTTCGCACATTGTGCGAAGAATGTCGGCATTAGCCTTGTCAATTCTGCCTGTTACCACTCTTACACCGTTTTCCTCCGTTGTGCCTGCAAAAAGCTGACCGATCTGAGCAACGGCAAGCTTTGAATTAAGCTCGTTGATTTCTCTCTGCTGTTCCTTGATAAGCTGTTCAGCCTTCTGAACACCCTCAACAACTGCCTTTGGATTTGCAATTTTGAGTAATGAGCAAACATCCATAATAACAGCGTTCATACCGTTGATGTACTTGAGAACGCCCATACCTGTGAGAGCCTCAATTCTTCTTACACCTGCGGCAACCGAACCCTCCTGTCTGATTCTGAAAAGACCGAGGTTTGCGGTATTCTTTACATGTGTACCGCCACAGAATTCAACCGAGAAGTCGCCTGCGCTTACAACACGGACAACATCGCCGTACTTTTCACCGAAAAGTGCCATTGCACCGAGCTTTTTAGCCTCTTCAATAGGCATTTCCTGTGTTGTAACGGGGATTGCCTCAAGAATCTTTTTATTCACAAGATTCTGAACCTCAATGAGTTCCTTTGCTGTGAGAGCCTCAAAGTGAGTAAAGTCAAAACGGAAGTAATCGTCTGAAACAAGCTGACCTGCCTGCTGAACATGGTTGCCGAGAACCTCACGGAGAGCCGACTGAAGAAGGTGAGCCGCTGTGTGGTTTCTTGTAATATCCGCACGGCGCTCTTCATCAACAGCAGTTGAAACCTCTGCACCTACATTGATGCTGCCGCTCTTTACTGTACAAGCGTGAAGGTAAATTGTGCCTGACGGATTCTTTGTTGTGTTGTCAACATCAGCTGAAAAACTGCCAGACTCCATAACACCTGTGTCGCCAACCTGACCGCCGCCTTCTCCGTAGAACGGAGTTTTGTCGAGAACGATGATAGCATTTTCGCCCTCACCGATACTGTCAACTCTCACACCGTCCTTAACGATTGCAAGAACCTTTGAAGTTGACTTGAGGTCTGTGTAACCTACGAATTCTGTATTTGCAACATCCGAAAGGTCTGTTGTGTCAGAAATCCAAGCGTCTGCACCGGCGTTCTTTCTTGCGTCACGGGAACGCTTTTTCTGCTCTTTCATGAGCTCACGGAAACGCTCAACATCAACCTTAATGCCTTTTTCGGAAAGAATTTCTTTTGTAAGGTCAATCGGGAAACCGTAGGTATCGTTAAGCTTAAATGCGTCCTCACCGCTGAGAACCTTAACATCTTCGCTGTCCATAATGCCGTTGAGCATCTTAAAGCCCTGATCAATTGTCTTGGCAAAGCTTTCTTCCTCAACCTTGATAACCTTTGTGATAAACTCCTGCTTTTCCTTGAGTTCGGGATAAGCTGTGAGATTTTCCTTGATAACCGTATCGCAAACCTTATAGAGGAAAGGCTCATTGTAACCGAGAAGTCTGCCGTGACGAGCGGCTCTTCTGAGCAAACGGCGGAGCACATAGCCCTTGCCCTCGTTTGACGGAAGAACACCGTCACCGATCATAAATGTTGTACTGCGGATATGGTCTGTGATAACACGGAGCGAAACATCGCTCTTTTCATTTTTGCCGTACTCAACACCTGTAATCTGTGAGATATGTTTCATAATGTTCTGAATTGTGTCAACAAGGAAAAGGTTGTCAACACCCTGCATAACACAGGCAAGTCTTTCAAGTCCCATACCTGTATCAATGTTCGGATGTTCAAGAGGAGTGTAGTTACCCTTGCCGTCATTCTCAAACTGAGTAAATACAAGGTTCCAAACCTCAACAAAACGGTCGCATTCACAGCCTACATGACAGTCGGGTCTGCCGCAGCCCTTTTCGTCACCACGGTCAAAGTAAATTTCCGAACAAGGACCGCATGGACCTGAACCGTGTTCCCAGAAGTTATCTTCCTTGCCGAGTCTTACCATATGTGACGGATCAACGCCGACTTCCTTTGTCCAAATGTCAAAAGCCTCGTCATCGTCCTCATAGATTGAAACATAGAGCTTTTCGGGCGGCATCTCAAGAACTTTTGTAAAGAATTCCCATGCCCACGCTGTAGCCTCGTGCTTAAAATAGTCGCCGAATGAGAAGTTACCGAGCATTTCAAAGAATGTACCGTGACGGGCTGTGATACCGACACGCTCAATGTCGGGAGTACGGATACATTTCTGACAGGTTGTAACACGCTTGCGAGGAGGTGTTACCTCACCTGTAAAATATTTTTTCATAGGAGCCATACCGCTGTTGATAAGCAGAAGGCTGTTGTCGTCCTTTGGAACAAGCGAAAAGCTGGGGAGTCTTAAACAACCCTTTGATTCAAAGAATTCAAGGAACTTTTCTCTTAATTCGTTAAGTCCTGTCCACTTCATAAAAAATCTCTCCTTATACAAATTCACAGGGGAATACAATATTCGTTCAAATTTGTTTAAAGTATGCAACCGAGCAAAATAAAAAATCCCATTGTATAAAAATACAATGGGACAGGAATATCCTGCGGTACCACCCAAATTGACGCCAAGCGTCCGCTTTGAGTAATCGTCATATAGATTACATTTCCTTAACGCAGAAATACGCTGTGCTTAATCACACAGAGCTCAGGGGCAGCGCACCGAAACTTCACATAAAAGCCTTGCACCAAAACGGCTTTCTCTCTGAAATGCTGACATCTCGGTTAATCCCGTCATAGCCGAATATTGTAATTCAATTGTAGCAAATAATTTAAATCGGAGCAACACTCTGCTTTGCTTGCAAGGAGCAGAGTTTGCGACAGATTGCAATCAAGTGCATAGGAGCGTCAGCTCCTCAGTATTTCAGCGAGAGATTTGCTCACGCTGAAAGGCTGAATTGTTCCCCACCGTTTTTAAGGTGGGGAACATCAGTACTTAGATTATAGAACTGTTTCTTTGTGTTGTCAATAGCAAAATTCGGGATTAATCACGCTTTTTTCTGATAACCGAGCCTGACGGAACGGGAGCGTTGCATTTCATTGTAAGTCTTTGCATCGGATGCGGCGCACTTTCAACGGGCATGCCCTCGTCGGTTGTAAGTGACTCACACTTGATTTCAAACGGCACTCCGCTTGGCGGAAGTACATCAAGTGTGTCGCCCACATAAAATTTGTTGCGCTGAGTGATTACTGCGGTTGTGTCGTCAACAAGCTCTTCACACAATGCAACATTGTCATAATGACGGATATATCCTCCGTTGCCCGTAACCTGACCGGGTTCTCTGCCAAAATAGAAGCCTGTGTTGTACTCACGGTGGCTGATTTTTTCAAGTTCTTCCCTTATCCACGGTTTGAGAACATAATCGTCACCCTCTGCAAAATAATCGTCAACAGCGTGACGGTAAGCGTTTGTTGTAACAGCGACATAGTAAGCCGACTTTGCTCTGCCCTCAATCTTAAAGCTTGAAATACCTGCCTTTACAAGCTCGGGGATATGCTCAATCATACAGAGATCTCTTGAATTGTAGAGATATGTGCCGTCACCTGTTTCTTCAACAGGAAAATACTGTCCCTGACGGTTTTCTTCGTAAAGATGATACTTCCAGCGACACGGCTGAGCGCAGTCACCGTGGTTCGCATCTCTGCCTGTCATATAGCTTGAAATAAGGCATCTGCCTGAAAATGAAACACACATTGCACCGTGTACAAAGCATTCGATTTCAAGCTCTTTCGGAACTTTTGCACGCATTTCGGCAATTTCATCAAGCGGAATTTCTCTTGCAAGCACAACCCTTGACGCACCCATATTGTAAAGCACATTTGCCGCCGCATAGTTTGTTACTCCTGCCTGAGTCGAAATGTGGCGCTGAACCTTTGGCGCATACTTTTTAGCCGCCTCAAAAACACCGAGGTCGGCAATTATGAACGCATCAACTCCGCAAGCCTGAGCATTCTCCATAAATTCCTGAAGATGAGGAATTTCATTATTGCGTGGAAGTGTGTTGCAGGTCACATGGATTCTTGCGCCCTTTGCGTGGGCAAGGTCACAAGCTTTTTTGAGCTGATCGTTATCAAAATTCTGCGGTGCGGAACGCATTCCGAACATTTTTCCTGCAAGAAAAACTGCATCTGCGCCAAAGTTTAAAGCGGATTTAAGGCAATCCATATCACCTGCCGGTGACAAAATTTCGGGTTTTTCAAAATTAGTTATCATAACTTTCAATATACTCCAGATTTGCGTTTTGCTGTTCAAGTGTTGATGCGTAATAAGCCTGTCCCTTGCTGTCATGACAGAAGAAGTAATAATCCGAGCTGTTCGGATTGAGTGCGGCAATTATCGCATCCATACCGGGGTTGCAGATAGGACCGTAAGGAAGTCCCTTCCTGTCATATGTATCATATCTGCTCTTGTAGGTGCTTCTGTCATTTTCGGGAACATCCTCAAGGCTTCTGTACGGATAGAACTTTGTTGAATCAAGACCGAGGCTTGACACGCCGAGACTGCTGTCGGCTGTAAGACGGTTATGGAGGATTGAAGAAATGTAGTACATATCCTCTTTGTCAGCCGCCTCTGCCTGAATGATAGATGCGATTGTCATAACCTGATCAAGCGAATACTTTGTGTCGCTCTCTTCAACCATTTTCAAAACTGTTGTTTTCTTTGAATATCCGTCAACAGTCTGTTTTTCGTTAATCTTTGTTTCGTAGTTGTTGAGAAATTTGTAGATTACGGATTCTGCATTTTCGTTTCTGTAGAATTCGTAGGTATCCGGATAGAGATAGCCCTCAAGCTTGTAGTAACGCTTGTCCGCATTTGTTTCAGCCTTGATAAAGTCAAAGTCGCTGTCAAACTTTTCGGAATTGCAAAGCGAAAGAAACTCGTCCCTGTCGCCCAAAGCACCGTTCTTTTCAAGAGTGTTGGCAATTTCAAGAACGCTTTCGCCCTCGGTAATTGTAACGGAAACCGTGTCGGTTCTGTTGTTGTTACTCGAAAGGAAGTTGATGATTGCCTCGTAGTCCATATTTCTGCGAATTTCATATGTACCCTGAGTAAAATCATCGGCAGACTTTGTGACATTGACAAAAAGCTTGAAATATGACGGCTCACCGATTACTTTATTGTCAACAAGTACCTTTGTAACATCGTCAACAGTCGGATTTTCGGGAATTTCAATTTTCACGGTTGAGGAGTCGGTTCTGTTCACGGCAAGCAAATCGTTCATGCCTGTTATTATATATACAGCCGCCATTGCTCCGACAATTAAAACCGAGATAATCCAGATAAAGCGGAAGGTTCTGCGATTATACTTGTTCTTTGCTTTAAGAGCCTTTTTTTCTTCCTTTTTCTTCTGCTTTAAAACCTGCTTTGATTCACGGGCCATTTGCTTTTTGACATCCTGACCGCTGTATGAATTAAGGTTTGACGGTTCATCCTCAGACTTGACGAAATTATCGTCCTCATACTCGCTTTCATCAATATTAAGTTTAAAGTTTTCGGCTCTTCTGCGACGCTGAGCGTTAAGCTCCTGTTCGCTCATATTAAAATTATCAGGGTTCATAATGTATCATTCCTTTACAAACTCGTTATTTGTTCGGTTGGTATATTTTTCGGTAATCACGGCGTCAACGGGGCGGTCGAACACTCCCGAGGGCAGAGTATGCTCTATACATTTGGAGTAGCAAAGCCCAACGCTTGTTCCCGAAAAATTCTGTAAAAATCTGTCATAGTAACCCTTGCCGAATCCAAGGCGGAATCCCTGCATATCAAAGCAAAGTCCCGGAACAAGGCAGAGTCCGTGTGAGAAATCCTCGTACTTTTCGCAAACCTCGGGGTTTGGTTCCATGATTGAAAACGCACCCTTTTCAAGCTGAGAAAGTGAATTTACAAGGTAAAAATCCATTTCGCCGAAATTATTTTTACACTTTGGCAAAGCAAGTCTTTTGCCGTCTTTCAGCGTCGTTTCAAGAATAAGCGAGGTGTCAACCTCAATCGGTGATGAAACAAAGGCAAAAAGCACATCACAGCTTTTGTATTCCTCACTTGCCAGAAAAGCGTTCTGCAAGGCGAGGTCAAGCTGTTGCTTTTTTTCGGGAGGACAGCTTTTTCGGATTTTTTTATATTTTGCACGGAGCTGACTTTTCAGCTCACGAACATTTTTCACAGGCATTGCATATCACCGATAACCTTGTCAGCGGCATCCTTTGATACTGCGAGAGAAACAATTGCGTGACCGAATTCAATTGCACAGCCTGCGCCCTTTGCGGTAATAATATTGCCGTCCGTTATAGTGTGAGTGCCTGTATAGTCTGCACCCTTGAGTTCCTTTTCAAAGCCCGGAAAACAGGTTGCCTTTTTGCCGTCAAGGATTCCGAGATGACCGAGAATTGACGGAGCGGCACAGATTGCAGCAACGATTTTGCCGTTTTCACAGCTATACTTAACAGCCTCAAGAACCTTTTCGTTTGCCTCAAGATTGAGAGTTCCGGGCATACCGCCGGGGAGTACAACACCCTGAACATCGTCAAGGTCAATATTGTCAATTGTGATATCGGCTTTGACAGGCACACCGTGTGAGCTTGTAACACATTCGCCTGTTACACCGACTGTTTTAACATCAAGCTTTGCCCTGCGCATTACATCAACGGGTGCAAGCGCCTCTGTTTCTTCAAAGCCTTCTGCAAGAAATACATAGAACATAGTAAACTTCCTTTCAGGAAAGAGTGATCCCGATATAGACATCGTCGGGAATTTTATGGTTTTTGTCGAGTGATTTAATCATTCCGCATTTTTGTAACCTACAGTTTTCAAAAAGAGCGTTATCGGATTTGCCCGTAAACACAAACCTTTCTGATTTTGTATTTTCAAGCAAAAGTGCGGAAAATTCGTTTATATTTTTATAAGCCGAGTAAAAAACATCGGCAGTATTTTCGTTTTCATCAAATACGGCAAAGCAGTCATTCTTATTGATTACCTTTGAGCCGTAAATCTCATAATAGGACTTTGCAAATTCAAAAAAATTCTCATTATATATGAAAGAATTTTCTTTTGAACAGCCGATATTCAAGCCCTTCTCTGCAAAATGTTCAAGCGTTTTTCTTGAAATTTCACGGCTTTTTACGGTACAACTCGGAGCATATCCGAGCTTTGCGTAAAAACCGTACAAGCCGTCATTTGCAGGAAAAAGCAGAGAATAGACATCACCGTTATTCTTTGCACCGTCAAGTGCAAAATCAATCAGCCTTGACATTATCCCGTTGCCACGGAAAGATTTATCGGTTGACGCACCGCAAAGATAATGCGATTTTTCGCCGTTGAGCGTACCTTTTACAAGGTAAAGAGCCGAAACGATTCTATCGTCAACAACGGCACAGAAGCCGTCAAAAAGGTCGCTGTCAAAAATCAGATTGACGGCAGTTACATCCTCGTCAAAACACGAAAGCCACAGCTTTTTTAGGCTTTCGGTATCGGATTTTTCGGTTTTGCGAAATATCGTTTTCATCGTTTTTTCGGTATTGCATTCCAACGGTCGAGGATAATAATGGGATTGTATGAAAGTTTAGACTTTTTGAGTCCCTCAAGTCCCATATCTTCCTCACGGTTTATATACTCATACTGCGTAAGAGTTTTGGCAAATTCGTTGTTGATTACGGCATAAACACCGTCATATTCACGAAGTGCCTTTTCAAAGTTGATGTCATACACCTTGGGTGAAATTTCACTTCCGAGAGTCATGGCAACGGGCTTTGAGTCAACATACAGTACAGCGCCCTTGACATTGTATTCGTCTTTGAGATCGCACATTTCCCTGATTGCCATAATTTCGCTTGAAGCTTCGGGATCGGTGTCATTTTCCGCACACCACAGTTTTGCAACCGTTAATGCATCGGGAATGTTTGAATCCGACAGAGTTTCAAAACGTGTATCGGTGTAGGTTCTGTAAAATTTTGAAATGTGGTTACGCTTTGCGTGAAACCTTTTGCCCGCAAGGGTTGCAAGGTCACGGGAAGTGTAGATATAATCCTGATTTTCGGGTGAACGGACATAATCAAATTTGCCGGGAAACATTGTTTCAAGCATTGCACGATTGCCGTTTGTCAGCATAACAATTTGCAAATTGCTGTTTCTCTCCTCGGCATCTTTGAAAACCTCTTCAAGCGCACCCTTTATATTTTTGCCTGTAGGCATACAGTAACCCCAGACGGACTCGTCGGGATTACAATACACCTTGACAATTGTATCATCATAAAAAGCAAATTTAATATTGTATTCGTTTCGCCAAAGATAAGCGTTCAAAAGGTTGGTATCGCAACCCATGCACTCATCATAATCGTAGTATTTTTTAAGTTCGTTTATGTCACTTTGCTCAATTTTTTTAAAGCTCAGCATAAATTTCAGCCGCTACCCTCTCTATCTCTTCCGATATTTTTTCTATACTCTTAATCTCTCCGTTTTCACAGCAATTAATAACCTTCCATCCGCATTTTTTAGCGGCATAAACTGCACTTTTTCGACAGTCAAGAAGGAAACGGAGGTTTTTCTCATGCAAATCTTTCTTGCTGTTGTCACCGCCGTAGCGTTTTTCCATAAGCTTCTGCGAAACCTCGGGTTCAACATCAAGATAGATTACAAGGTCGGGTTTCGGAATCCCGAGCTTTTCGTATTCAAAATCGTTCAGCCAATCAATAAAGCTGTTCCACTCCTCTTTCGGGAGTTTGGACATCTGATAAATTATATTTGAAGTCACATAGCGGTCGCTTAAAATCACACCGCCGTTGTCACATTCCTTTTTCCAAAACTGAAGATAGCTTGCAACACGGTCAACCGCATAAAACGCACTCGCCGCATAGGCATTGACATCATCGGGCTTGTCGCCGAATTCGCCGTCAAGATACATCTTCACGGGAGCGGCGGCAGGACTTTCATAATTCGGAAATTCAAGCTTTGTGACCTTTTTGCCGAGAGCGGAAATTTTTTCGCACAAAATCTTTGTCTGCGTAGCTTTTCCGCTGCCGTCAAGTCCCTCAATAACAATAATTTTGCTTTTCATATATATACCTTACTTTTCTCTGCCGTATTTCTGACGCATTTCCTTTTGCTTTCCGCAACACATATTGCCCTCGGGGCATGGTCCGAACAGACAGGACGGACCGCAGTTTTTGAAAAGGTGCGGAGCAACCTCAAGACATTGCAAAAGCATCTGTTCGGCAACCTCACGAATTTCCCACTGTGCTCTGTTGCAGCAACGGTGTGCAAAAAAGTTCTGCAAGCTTCTTGCATTGAAAGTGCAGACAATTTTTGTTGTCGATGCATTCGGAAGAATAAATCTTGCGTCCTCGTTGGCTTTCTTAATGAAAGCATTGCAGGATTTTTTATCGTCAGCCTTGTAGGCATTGATAATTTCTTCATCGGTTCCGCTGTACTTATCGGGACATTTCTCGTTGATATAACCGACAGCAAGTGCATCTCTGATTTCCTTGTAAGCGTCAGCCTCAACCTTGAGAGCCTTTTCATAAGCGGCAAGAGCCTTTTCGTTCTTTGCAATCTCGGGCGGAGTTACAAAGTCAAACCTTGTGCCGTCAACATATCGCTGTGACTGCTGACTGTATGACGCAATTCTGTGGCGGACAAGCTGGTGTGAGCAAGCCCTCGAAATGCCCTCAATGCCGAATGTAAAATATGCGTGTTCGGTCGGACTTGCATGACCGAGGCTTGCAAGCATATCAATAAATGAGGAAGTTTTTTCCTCGTCAAGACCTTCTCTTATATCTTCAATCCCTGACGGCGAGTAGCAAAGCTTTGCCGCCATCGCAACAGTCTGTTCAGGGTTAGGTGTGTGTGTAAGGAGCGTTACCTTTATTGCCATTTTTCATTTTCATCTCCCATTTTCGATAAAGTTATTCACAATTTTCTATATTCGGATTTATTATAACATTATTATTCAGTCTTTTCAATGGTAAAAACAAGCAAAAATCCCGACAGCACAAAACCTGTCGGGATTTCTGATTAAAATATTATTTTCTTGTAATTGACCAACCCTTTGAGTTGAAACCGCTTACCGTTTTGCCTTTTCTGTCAATACAACGAACTGTGTAGGTTACCTTCTTACCCTTTTTAGCACCTGAATCTGTGAAAGAGGTTGAAGTTGTATCTTTTACCTTTGTCCAGCTTCCGCCGTCATATTTTCTGTAAAGTCTGTAGCCGTAAACGCCTGCGATTTTATTCCAAGTTACGCTTACACCCTTTGATGTGTTTGAGAGCCTTGTAATTGTCGGAGCAACAGGAGTGTATTTCTTCGACCAACCCCTTGAATAAAAACCGCTGACGGTATTGCCGTTCTTGTCAATACAACGGATTGTGTAGGTTTCGGTTCTGTTAGGACTTACTCCCGAATCGGTGAACGATGTGGCTGTTGTGTCCTTAAATCTCTTCCAACCGCCTGACGATGTTTTATAGTAAAGTCTGTAACCGTAAACACCTGCGATTTTGTTCCAGCTAAGTTTAATACCTCCCGATGTGTTGTCAAGTTTTGAAATTGTCGGAGCAACGGGAGTGTATTTTTTTGACCAGCCTTTTGAATTGAAACCGCTGACAGTGTTGCCGTTCTTGTCAATGCAACGGATTGTATATGTTTCGGTTCTGTTAGGACTTACTCCCGAATCGGTGAACGATGTGGCAGTTGTGTCCTTAAATCTCTTCCAACCGCCTGATGATGTTTTATAGTAAAGTCTGTAACCGTAAACACCTGCGATTTTGTTCCAACTAAGCTTGATACCGCCCGTGGTGACATCGAGTTTTGAAATTGTCGGAGCAACAGGTGTATATTTTTTTGACCAGCCTGTCGAGTTAAATCCGCTGATTGTGTTGCCGTTTTTGTCAATACAGCGGATTGTGTATGTTTCGGTTTTATTCGGTACTACTCCCGAATCGGTAAACGATGTGGCGGTTGTGTCTTTAAAGCGTTTCCAACCACCCGACGCAGGCTTGTAATAAAGTCTGTAGCCGTAAGTGCCGTCAACCTTGTTCCACGAAATTTTGATACCGCCTGTTGTGTTTGCAAGACCTGTAATCTGCGGAGCGGGAAGATTTACGGTAACCTTGCAGTTCGCTGTTTTTCCATTGGAAGTTTTCACCGTAATTGTTGCTGTTCCCGACGCTTTGGCAGTTACCTTGCCGTTTTTGTCAACAGTTGCAACGCTTGTGTTTGAACTGCTCCAAGTGTAGGAAGTCACGGCATTTGACGGCGAAACCGTCTTTGTAAGAGTATAACTCTTGCCGATTTCCAAAGCTAATGATGTTTTGTTTAATGATACTGAGGTTGGTTCCGAAACATCAAGTGCAATAAATTTAAACCCATTTTCTTTCGCATATGTTTCAGCGGCCGTGCCTTTGTAACCTTTGATTGTAATAGGAAAACTATCGACAGTTCCGAATGTGTACTCTCCTATTGATTTAACACTTTTTGGAATAACTATTGTTTTGAGATTTTCATTGTAAAAAAATTCGTCTGCCATAGATAATTCACTGACTGTATCAGGAATTGTATATTCCTTATCCTTTTTACCAGCAGGATAACGACATATAGAAGTTTTACTCTTATCGAAAGGAACTCCATCAATACTGCAATAATAATTATTATCTTCAGAAAACACAATCTTCTCCAGAGAATTACATCCACTCAAAGTGTACATATCAAAAAGGCTCTTCTCAAAACCACTGCCTATATAAATCTCTTTCAAATTGTTACATTTTTGAAAGCACCCATACATAGGTGACCAACATATTTCTTTTACACTATCTGGAATAACAATTTTTTCCAAACTGCTACAATCATAAAAAGCCCCCGCCCCTATCTTACAAACCTTATAGTCATGAATAGTTGAGGGTATAGTAACATTAGCCGCAGAACCATTGTATTTGGTAATGGTGCATGTATAATCATCTTCGAGGGTATATTCAAAGTCGCCGTAGGTTGCCGCACTTACGGTGAGCGGTGCGATTGTCAAGATGCCGAGCATCATTACAACCGCAAGAATAACCGATGTTAATTTTTTGACTTTAGTTCTCATAATTGACCTCCTAATAAGATATAACAGTAAGAATAATTATCTTGTTAGGATAATTATATATTCCTATTTTGCAATTGTCAACATATTTTAATCTGATTTGGCTAATATTTTTATGATTTGTGGAAAGAATGGTATAATCTAAATGCAAATGTTACCGCATCTAAGGCGGATATGGAATTCAGGCTATCCACTGTACTTGCAATCTATCAAAATTAACTTATGGGCAAAGGTGTTATTATGGAGTTTTCAGTCAGATTAAAAGAATTGCGTGTTGACAACGATATGTCACAGACTGAGCTTGCGGAAAAGCTGAATTTAAAGGCGAGTGCGATTTCCAAGTATGAAAAGGGCATTACACAGCCGTCTATTGACACGCTCAAAAGCTTGGCGGAAATTTTCAGCGTTACGGTTGACTACCTTATCGGTATGTCAGATATCAAAAATCCATACAGCAACTCACAAATTACACCGAACGAAGCCGATTTGATTGAACATTTCAGACAACTGACCTACGAAAACAAAATCCGAATTGATGAAAGAATTAAAACAATGGCAGATGCGTGATACTGCGTAATATATAGTAAAATGTAAGCGGAGAGTATCCGCCTTTTTTATTTTAGAACGAAATTTGATTAAAAAATTGATTTGCAATAATAAATCGGTTGGTAATAATGGTATATAAGTTAATTTAAGTATAATATAGTGTGTCGGGCGGTCAAAAACCGCCGTTTATTTTTGCCCCAAAACAGTTGGAAATAAAATTTTATTTCGCTTGCAGAATTATCCAAATAAGACAATTTTAAAGCAATTGCAAAATTGTAACGGCAAACAATATCCATACATATAAAAACAGTCGGATAGACGAACTACCCGACCGTAAATTTTACTTTTCAATTTTCAGATTTTTAATTAAAGATTAATCAAAAATCACTTTTCATAGATATTGAGCAAAAGAGCCTTGATGTCATAGAGTTTCTTTGAGAGGTCAACATAATAGTTATGCGGATTTTCAAAACGCTTAACCTCGTCCCAGAGAAGGTCAATCTGCTCACGGCAATAGGTTGCGATTTCCTCAATTGACGGTGACTCATACACGCACTTGCCGTTCTTGAAGATTGGCACAAGAAGTTCCTTTGCGGTATAGTTATCAAGCATTTTTGTTTTCCAAACTGCATTCGGATCGAAAATTGTTCTCGGCTTTGAATCGTCAACAACCTCATCATAAATGCAAAGCTCATCGGCAATAGCCTTACCGCTGTCCTTGTCAAAGTAGCGGTAAACCTTTTTGAAGTGCGGATTTGTAATCTTGGTTGTATTTTCGCTGACCTTGATTTTCGGCACAATTTCACCGCCGTCATTTTCAACGGCAACAAGCTTATAAACACCGCCGAATACAGGCGAGCTTGAAGAAGTGATGAGTCTTTCACCGACACCGAATGTGTCAACCTGAGCGCCCTGCATCATAAGGTCACGAATAAGGTACTCGTCAAGAGCGTTTGACGCAGTAATTGTACATTCAGTAAGACCTGCGTCATCAAGCATTTTTCTTGCTTTCTTTGAAAGATAGGAAATATCGCCCGAATCAAGGCGGATTGCACACTTGGTCTTACCCTGCGGAAGAAGAACCTCCTTGAACACCTTAATGGCATTCGGGACACCGCTCTTTAATGTGTTGTATGTATCAACAAGGAGAGTAGGATTATCGGGATACATCTCGCAGTAGGTTTTAAAAGCGTCATACTCGCTGTTGAACATCTGAACCCATGAATGTGCCATTGTACCGCCGGCGGGAACACCGTAAAGCTCGTCTGTAAGTGTGCAGGCTGTACCCTTGCAGCCACCGATATATGCGGCTCTTGCACCGTCAACTGCGGCATTTGCACCCTGAGCACGGCGTGAACCGAATTCAAGTACGGCTCTGCCCTGAGCGGCACGGACAATTCTGTTAGCCTTTGTCGCAATGAGAGTCTGATGATTGATTGTGAGGAGAAGGAATGTTTCAACGAGCTGAGCCTCAATTGCAGGCGCTTTGATTGTCATAACAGGCTCGTTCGGAAAAATCGGAGTTCCCTCGGGGATTGCATAAACATCACCGCTGAATTTGAAGTTTCTCAAATACTCAAGAAACTGCTCGTCAAAAATGCCCTTGCTCTTGAGATACTCGATATCCTCGTCTTCAAAATGAAGTCCCTTGATGTACTCAATAGCCTGTTCAAGACCTGCCATAATCGCAAAACCGCCGTTGTCGGGAACTTTGCGGAAGAACACATCAAAATAGACATTCTTTTTATAAAAACCGTTTTTAAAATAGCCGTTTGACATTGTAAATTCGTAGAAGTCACACAGCATAGCCATATTTTCTTTTTTCATAATAATCACCTTGAATGAGATTGTATATTCTGCAACGCAGAAGCATAGATATAGTTTAGTCTTTTTTCGTCAATTTGTAAAGCGGAATTTGCACAAAAGCCGTTAAAATCCAACCCTCTTGCCTATACATTTTTAATATCTCGGTTGACATTTTACCGCTTAAAGGTATAATTAAGTTATATCGAAAACAATCCACTCGGAGGTAAAAATATGAACAGCGAAAATAATAAACTCTGCCCATTCTGCGAAAGCGAAATGATGATTATTCAGGACAACCTCAACAACGGCAAGCCGTACCTTGAATGCCCCACCTGCGGACTCCGTTTCCAAATTGAAGGCTTCCCCGAAAATCCGCAGGAAATCAGAGAAACTGAGTGATTTTAATTAGCTTGATTTGTCTGATTTTAATGTAATTCAATTAAATAAGCATCACAAAAAGCGAAAGCCGTGTATTCGACTTTCGCTTTTGTTTTTGATTTTACTTTTTTGCTTTAACTATAAATTGCGTAACAGTCGGATTTTCTGATTCCATAACAGAAGCAGAAACTGTTCCGTCACTGTCAGGCTCAATTCCGTAGCCGTCATAAAATGCCAACACAAAATCAATACCGTCCGTATAGTCATACACATATTGACCGATTCCGCCAACACCGCCTACAGTTACAGGGTTTGGATTTTTGGCAAACTTCATAAAATCGTTATACTTCATTCCTGCATAAACGCTTCTCTCAACAGAACCAAATTCACGAACATTTATGTAATCAAAGTCGGTATAAACTCCGTCAAGAATATCATCCTTGATTTTCAGCAATGCTTCATCTCGATTGCTTCCGTATTCTCCGTCGATAAGTTTATCCGATGCTTCTTCAAAGAAAAACCATTCGCCGGGGATATTAGCTTCGTTGCAAATATACACCCTGCAATTTGGAGCGTAGATAATGTTATCCTCAGGACTTGCAAATTTAACCTCAAAATCTCCGCCCATCAACTCTATTACTTCCGGCAAACTCATTTTTGCCAGATCCACAGCATCTTCAGGGTAATCAATTCCGTATTCATCATGAGATTTTGTTGTTGATGCAACTGTTGCAACAGCCGCCGTTGTCTGCACAGTATCGGGAGTGTCAGGAGTTGAAATTTTAGAAGCTGTATCTGCTGTCGCCGTATCTTCACCACCGCAACCGTAAAAAGCCGTTGCAATCATCAAAACACAGACAATAATCGCCAAAGCAGACATTAGTTTAATTCTCATTTCATTTTCAAAACCTTTCGTTTATTCAGATTTGATAACCTGATAAAATTTCTGATTATTTTCTGCTCCCTCCTTGAGTATTTTACCACCATTATAATTGAGTGCGTTACTTACTCTGTCATTTGAGTCAACCGATTGATTATTTAATGAAACAGGATTGCCTTCAAAATCATATACAGATACATAGTTAAGAATTACTAAACCGTTACCGTAATAGCTTGCCCCTTCACCGACATTATCAATTACGGTTTCGCCCTTTGTATTTATAAAATACTGTTCGCCTTCCTTTTTAATAAGCGCAACTCCACCCTTGAACATCTCTGCACTGTTAAATTGCGGTTTTATTACTTCATTACCTTTGTAATCAAGATATCCCCACAATCCATATTTTCTAAAACCAATCAACCCGTTACCTGCACGGGTCAATTTTTCATATTCACATTCTAACACTTTGTTGCCTTTGAGGTCAATTGCACCGTATAACGAAGAATCCCTATCTTGATAAATTATTACACCGTCACTTTGACTTTCGTATTCCTTTACATTTTCAACCGTCCAAAGTTCTTTTCCGTCTTTATCAAGACCTGCCAAGGTCATGGGAGCACCATAATAATCGGAATAATTGCCAATCGCAACACCGTTATTGTAACTGCTCATTTCCTTATATTTTGTGGCAAACCTTTCTTTTCCTGTTTTATCTATACACACAGAATTGTATTCAGTATTATAATTTTCTTCAAACAGATCTTTCGCATATGAGGTAATATTCATAAAAATACACCCCTCAGAAAAGCCTATGTATTTATCAGCGTCATCACCAAACAATACCGAGGGATTGCTTATTTCATAAATTTCATTGGCAGAAATATTTTCGTTCCCCTCGATACTTCCGACTTCTTTACCCGATGTTATGTCGAGAATTACAAAATTTCCGTCAGATTTTTCGGCAACAACAAGATTTTCGGATGGGTATGACATATCTTCATAAATCGGTTCTATAACAATATTTCCGTCAATATCAATTATACCACATTTATTATCATAACTAAACAAGCCGTAATCAGAATCGACCGTAAATCTAAAACCACCTGACGCATTAAATTCAACCTGTTTAAGTGTGAATTTTGATGTATTCTGAGCCGGCTCGTTGTCACTGCCATTCGCATTACTGTCGGCATTATCATTCTGTGGTGTATCTGTTGAATTGTTCGCCGCCGACTGCGGTTTGCTGTTACCGCAACCGACAAATAAAATCATACAGCTTAAAAGCAGTAGGGTGCTTATCATAATTTTTATAATCTGTTTTTTAGTCCTCATATTAACCGTTCCTCTCACAAACTAAATTTTCTTTCTTACAACGCTAAGAACTATGTTTGCAATTGAAACAATGACCATAAACCAACCTATAGCCGTCATATGGATTGTGCCGAAAGAAACAGCCGAAGTTAGACCGATAAAAAGTGCAAAAATGAGTGTTCCTACCAACAGCATAATTGCACCTTCAAGATAAAATCCCTCACCCTGCTTTTTGGTTAAAAACTTAATAATGTATGCGAGATTCAATGCCATTCCGGCAATTACCAAAATCAAAGTTATTAACAAGAATATTGAAAAGCCACCGCCTGTGCTTCCTACGCTTGTAAATACATATGAAAACAGAGAATAACTTGAAATACTTCCGCTTCCACCGAAATACGAATACAAATTGTCCGCCAACGGTACATCTGCCCAAGTGCAAAACGGAAGTATAAGACACAGACACGCAAGCACAACAGTCACAATTCCGATAACTTTTTTCTTATCAAAAGACATCTTAATATTCGGAGCGTTGCTTGTAGTATTTGCATTTTGATTAAATTGATATACATTTCCGCCGTTGCTTACAGGTTCGGCATTATTTGCTCCGTTTGGTTGAGTTGATTCACCAAAATTTAAAGGATTTCCGCACGAAACACAATACTGCGCAGAATCGTTGTTTAACTTACCGCACTTTTCACAATACATAAAAAATCTCTCCTTGCCATTGAAATTATGTAACAATCTGTTACATAAATATTGTAACAGATTGTTACAATAGTGTCAATAACCAAATGCAAACAGGGATTGATATTTTGATGAAAATGGTCGGACTTCATGCCATAAGAAAGAAAAAAGGATACAGCCAGCTTAAAGTCGCTATGGATTTGAGCATAAGCCGTGAGGCTATCTCTTATTACGAAAACGGTCTGCGTTGCCCAAACCTCGAAATGCTCGTAAAACTGTCCGATTATTTCAATGTTTCAATTGACTACCTTATTACAGGAAAAAATTTCGGCGAATAGTCAAACAGAATATTTTGCAGAACAAATCACCGCTCGGCTCAAAATGTCAAATTTCACAAAAATGTGTTGACAAATCGACTGAACGGTGATATAATCTATCTTGCGTTGAAATTTATAAGTAAGTTTGCAAAACCGACTTTCATAATTTCATCGGTTAAAATTAATATAGGGGTATAGCTCAGTTGGTAGAGCAGCGGTCTCCAAAACCGCGTGCCGAGGGTTCAAGTCCTTCTGCCCCTGCCACATAAAAACGGCTTAAACACTGCGTTTAAGCCGTTCTGTTTAAGCCGTTCTAATTCGTCTCTTTTCTCTATTAAGAAAATACAAAAAACATCTCGACATTTATTACAATATTTGATATAATATTTATAGAGATATATTCTCTGGTAAAAGGGCATACTATTTGTTATGGAGGTATGCCAGTGAATAGGAGGTTTTATAATATGTATAATACGAAGTACAAAGAAGATAATCTTTACAAGTTGAAACTTCCAGAATCCACAAAAAACAATAAGTCGATGATTAAGCTATATGTTGCTGAAGTTGCTTCAAAAGACATTACTAATAGAATTGAAAAAATGTCAAAAGAATTGCTTATTTCTGTATTGAAAAGTCTTATAAAATAAACGATGGTGAAATAAAATGGAAGATAATAATAAGTTAGTTGAGTCAGAAAAATCTTCAGAAAATCTTGAAGACCTTGAGAATATTGATGAAATATTAGAAGGTGTACCAGAAGAACATAAAAAAACTATTCAAAAATTGATTATATCATCAATTCAAATGAGAGGTATGATTTCTTCTGAAAATGAGGTTGCAAAAAAAAATAACTGAAGAACACATCACTCAATATTTGGAAGGTTCAAAATTAGAAATGGAGAATAGTTATGAGGAAAAGAAACATAAAAAAATTTTAGTGTTTCTAACTATTTTTCTGACTATGGCATTTATTGTTGTTATTATTTTACTTTTAAAAGATATTCCTGACATAATGGAAAAGATTATCTATACTATTGGTGGTCTTGCTGCAGGTGCTATAGGTGGATATGGATTTGGAAAATTCAAAAATGATGAATAAAATGATATGATTTAACGGCTTAAACGCAGTGTTTAAGCCGTTTTTTTGGAATATAAATATGTACGGAAAGTGTTTTTTAGACCTTTATTTTCACTTGATTTTATTCTTAAAATCGTTATCCGGTGCTAATAGTTCCAACGTTTCCGTCTGCTACATCATCAAAATAGCATCAATTTTAGTGATGATTATTCTAAAAACTCCAAAATATATTTACTGTACTTTTCAGGCTCTTCAATTCTCGGAAAATGTCCGCTGTTTTCAAAAATAACCTGTTTTATATCATTTACATTGTTAAGCATATAACTAATTTGGTTCTTTCCGCAAGCCGGATCATATTTGCCGTTTATCAGCAGAACAGGTTTTTCAGCTTTTTTAAGTATTGGCAAAAAATTCTCAAGCATTTTTCCGTCATCAATAAGTTTCATTAAATGACGTTCTCCCTTTGCCCACATATCTTCGGTAATATTATCTGTCTGTAAACTCTTTGAGTATTCCTCGAAAGTTATGTTGTGAAGATAATTTCTGAGTTGATTATCCTTTACATAATCAAGTAAGGTAAGAATATCAAAAATTACCTGCTTATCTTTATATTCGGCTTTCTTGATTTTTTCGCATAGTTCTATTGCTTCACTATTGTGAGATTTGTTCATATAATCTGTCAGGTAATATGCAACAGATTTTGATGAATCAATAAAATTCAGACTCGGACAATCCAGTATGATTTTATTTACACAATCAGGATATGTATATGCATAAAGAGTTGCAAGAGAACCACCGTAGGAATGACCTAAAACACTCCATTTCTTTACAAGCAGTTTTTTTCGCATTTCTTCTATCATTTCAACCTGAACAGACATACTGTATTCTTCATTTTCGTCTATTGCATCTGAACGAAGAACACCGAGCTGGTCAAATATTATAACTTTTATTTTTTTGCTCAACATTTTAGCCTGGTTAACAAAATCCAGGCAACTCGCACCCGGTCCGCCATGGAGATATAATAATGCATTTTTGTTACCTTCTCCATAAATCTCATAATAAATATTTTTATCAAATATATTTATATAGGGCATAGCAAAGCTCCTTTGAATTTAGTGTCTTTATTTTAAATTACGAAAAGTATTTTGTCAATAAACTTTACTATTCAGCAACCAATAGTTGCTAGATAGTGAAAGTTATAATATTAGATTAACTAAAATTCAAACCCATCTGTCACACTGTTCAGCTTCGTCAAATCTTTTTTCACATAATACATTTCTGTAATTTCGGAAGTAGTATGTCCGAGCAAATCTGCTACCTGTCGTGGAGTTAGGGCTTTTATTGTGCCGTCCGCTTGCTTTATGCCGTTTACAAGGTTTGTAGCAAAGGTGTGACGGAGTGAATGCAAACCTTTGGTTTCTATGCCTGCGGCTTTGAGAATTCTGTAATAGCGTTTGCGGAAATTTACAGGCCAGGTGAAATTGCCGTTTTCATCGGGTATCAGGGGTGAGTTATCTCCTAAATAGAATTCTTTTCTAAGGTCGAGTATCATTTCGATTGCAGTATCGTTCAGCGGAACATCTCGCTTGCTTGTGGCACTTTTGAGCTTGCCGACTTTTATTTCCCGTCCTTTTTCTGCTGTGACACCGTCACGCTTTGATATTTCCTTTACACCTCTGTTAAGGTGCATAACACGATTTTCAAAGTCAATGTCGCTGTTGATAAGTCCCAACACCTCGCCTGTCCGCAAGCCCGTATTCAGCATAAGAATGTATGCGGCGACTTGCTGATATTTTCTTTTACCGTTTGAGAAAGTGCTGAACGCTTCATCTTTGAATATTTTAATCTCTTCCGGCGTGAACACCGTTATGGTTTCGCGCGTCGGAAGATTTTCTTTGTCCTGCGCTTTCATTTCAAGCGTTCCGGTGAATTCTCCGACCTCCTCCATCATTTGATAGTCCGAAGTGTCGATTATCATTTCTCTCATCTCAATGAGCGAGAATACTTTTGCGTTGTCGTTCATTTGGTTCTCCTTTCCACTTCCCGAAAAAGAAAAGTTTTTGCCGCCCATATAGGTAGGTGTGTTAAGATAAACTTCTTCTTTTTCGGTTAGTTATTTTTTTATTTGTCTATTTATTTAGTTATTTATATATAGGAGCTGCTTCTGCCGCTCACGCTGACGGCGCTTGCGTTCGGCTGCCTTCTTCCGCTTGATTCTCTCGGCGCATTTGTCGCAGTAGCGTTTGTTGCGAGCCTTGGAATAAAAGCGTGAACCGCAGCTTTGGCAGCGCTTGTAGTCGTTGCCGCAGATCAGCTCCCGATACAGCTCCTTGTCGAGAGGAAGCACAGCGTCCTTGAAATGGTTGCAAAAGATGTGATACTTGGAAATCAACTGCACACGGGTATGCGTTTCGCCGTCGTCGAGCAACAAACAGTTGCCGTCCATACAGTTGCAGCACTCCCGTCTGACCAAGCGACTGATCTTCCGAAACTGTCCTGCCTTAATTTCAATGAGCATTTGACCTCCTTTCCTGTCACGCTTAATAAGTCCGAAAATTCGCTTGGTAATATAATTACTCTCCTGCACTCCTTTCGTCGCTCAGAGGGTGCATACAGAGCGGCTTGTGAGCCTTAAAAAGCGTGACATCAAACTGTATTTGTTGTCGGCACTGCCAAAGCGTACTTTCCTGACAGGCAATCCTGCTCGACGCTGTATCGTCAGCCTTCCGGCTGCGCTCGCTCCGTAGAGGTCGTGGCGGTTTATCCTTCGCTTGGCAGCTATTCAGTTGTATGTTTTTTTCGGTGGGCATCACCTCCTTTCACTTATATGGACAAAATGAGACCTTTCGGGGGGGGATTTATTAATATTTCTTTGGTAAATCTGCGTTTTGCACAAAAGAGCTATTCGTTTTTTGTGCAGTACAACGAGTCGTATATTAACCCCTCCACTTATCCCCACTGGGAGAGGAAAAAACAAACCCTAATAAGGAAACTTTTTTATTTTTGTAGCTTTGCACAAATTCATCACCCTGTTTTTGTACAATATTCAGTTTTAAAAAATCCCCTTCACTATTACCCACTGGGAAGCGGATTTTGTTACCCCATTTTGAGAAAAAATTATTTCCTCTCACTTATACCTAATGAGAGAGGTCATTTCTGAAGTCTTTTTTGAAACTTTTTCAAAAACCCTTCACTTATTTGGAATGGGAAGGGGTATTTTGCAACCCCAAACAAAAATTCTTTCCTCACTTGTTCATAAAAAATGTATTCGATAAAGAATTATCCCCTCACCCTTAATGCAAAAAAGTCCTGCAAAATATACACCCTATCGAGAAAAATATATATAAAAATATTTGCCCCTTCACCTATACCCAATGGGAAAGGTCATTTTTTAAGTCTGTTTCAAAAATTTTTGCAAAAAAATAACGCCTGCTGAAAGCAGACGTAAAATCATCATATTTAAAGGTTGATAAGACAATTCAAATATGATAAAATGAAGAGATAAACTGACAAGAAGTGACACGGATGGACAATCATACTCCGGAGCAACGTCGCCGTAATATGAAAGCGGTAAAAAACAAAGGCTCCAAAATCGAAACAATGCTGCAAAAAGAATTGTGGCACAGAGGTTTACGATACAGAAAAAACGCTAAAACCGTTTACGGAAAACCCGATATAGCCTTTATCGGCAAAAAGGTTGCCGTATTCTGTGACAGCGAGTTTTTTCACGGATATGATTGGGAAAACAAAAACAAAGAGATTAAGTCCAATCGTGATTTTTGGATACCTAAAATCGAAAAGAATATGCAACGTGATCGTGAGGTAACCGAAAAGCTCACGTCCGAGGGATGGATAGTATTAAGATTTTGGGGTAATGAGATCAAAAAAGACTTGTTAGGCTGTGCCGATAAAATAGAAGCAGCTGTTAGGAGTATAAAATGAAGTGGTCATATTTTCCGAGAAACCAAAGAATAACAGATGACTTACTTAATGTTATTGATGTATTTAATCGTAACAACAATCATATTAATTCGTCTGAACACAAATTAAAAAGCGATGAAGTATTGCATTCGATAGCAAACGGACTTGAAGAAATTGGATATTCCGTTGAAAAAAGTAAGCGTGACGAAGATAAGATCAAAATGCCTGTATTATACGGCGAATGCGGTAAACCATCACTAAACTTTGAAGCAGATGCATTTAATCCAAGTAATAATATTGTTATTGAAGTTGAAGCCGGCAGAGCAGTAACAAACTATCAGTTTCTGAAAGACTTCTTTGAATCGTGTTGTATGGACGACGCCGACTATCTATGCATCGCAGTAAGATTACTGTACAGAAAGAATGACGACTACAAAAAAGTCTGCGAATTTTTTGATGCTATGTATGCCAGTAATAAGTTTTCTATTCCTTTAAAAGGAATATTGATTATCGGATATTAAATGGAGTAAGAATTATGGTTTATAAGTCAATTGATTTGTTTGCCGGCATAGGCGGAATCCGTTTAGGTTTCGACCGTGCTTTCAAGGATGAGATAGAAACCGTGTTCGTTAGCGAATGGGACGAAAAGGCACAGGAAACCTACCGGGCAAATTTTGACGATAATTTTGAAATCGCTGGAGATATTACAAAAATAGATGAAAGTCAAATTCCTGAGTTTGATATCTGTCTTGCCGGTTTCCCGTGTCAAGCGTTTAGTATGGCCGGCCGTAAGCAGGGATTTGATGATGACTATAAAGGAACTTGCAGAGGCACATTGTTTCTTGATGTGGCTCGTATCTGCGATTACCATAAGCCAAAGGTGATTTTTTGTGAGAACGTGAAGGGATTAACTATTCACGACAGAGGACGCACATATAAAATTATCAGAAAAACCTTTGAGGATTTAGGATATAAAGTATTTGACAAAATACTTAACAGCAAAGACTTCGGTGTTCCTCAAAACAGAGAGCGTATTTATCTGATTGCTTTCCGCAATGATATTGCACCGAAAACTTTTGAATTTCCGGAACCGACAGACACCACACAGGAGCTTTGGAATATTCGTGAAGAGGAACCGGTGCCGGCGAAGTATTATCTCAGCACAACGTATTTAGATACCCTTGTCGCCCACAAAAAACGTCACGAAGCAAAAGGAAACGGCTTTGGTTTTGAAATCAGGGATTGGAGCGACATTGCAGGCGCTATTGTTTGCGGCGGTATGGGTAGGGAAAGAAATCTTGTTGTAGATAACCGGCAAAAAAATCTTGTTCCAACCACACATATCAAGGGCGAAATTAACCCTTATGGCATTCGTAAAATGACACCTCGTGAGTGGGCGAGATTACAAGGTTATCCCGATGATTTCGTTTTACCGTTGGCAGATACACATTTATACAAACAGCTCGGAAACAGCGTTACCGTGAATGTCATTGAAGCGATTGCAAAGAAAATAAAAGATGTTTTAGCTTATTAAGATTATTGTGCAAGAGAAAACAAGGAGAATCCAACGATGCCGAACGAAAACAATACTACTGCATTATCAGGCAATAAAGGCGAATGGTCAGAAATTTATATTTTTCTAAAGCTTTTAGACGACGGAAAAGTCTATGCTGCGGACAAAGATATGAATTTAATTCCTACGGTTTACTTAAATATTCTTAAAATATTACGAGAAGAAATACCGGGTAATCTTTATGAATATAAAACAGGTGAAATTATTAAAATCGACCTAAACGGTCAAGAATGCGGCCCTGATGTCACTCATAATGAAATAAGAAACATTAAGGATCGTCTATGGAATTTATTTGAAACAACTCCGAGAGGAAACATCACATCCGCTGAAACCGAAGCCTTTTTAAACAGCATTCATATTTTCAAACTAAAAGCACCTCCGTCTGAAACTACTAACTTTTTTGGCGGAACAGAAGATATTATTCTTCAAGTTTCAGATTACAGAACCTCTATCATTTCAAATGTTGGTTTTTCCTGCAAATCCGAGTTTGCTCATAAAGCTACGCTTTTTAATGCAAGTAAAGACAATACAAACTTCAGGTATGAATTATTAAATATGAATGATGAAAAGATGGAAGCTGTTAACAGTCTTTTCACCCCAAAAAGGAAACGTGACGGTACAATTAAATATAATATAGCCGTTGCCGATAGAATGAAGTATTTGAAGGATAACGGTGCAGAGATCCTCTTTGATCGGCAAATTAAAGAAAACGCAGAACGAAATGTTGTTCTTTCCTGTGGCGTTGAAATGCCCAACATACTCGCAAGCATTTTACAGTATTATTACTGGAACAATAATGCAGAAACTGCACACTCATCATTTTCTGAAGCTATAGATTATCTCGTAGAAAGTAACCCTGCTAATTATTCCTTTATAAATATAGAAAGCATATATAGAGCTAAAGTCGGTAAGTTGTTATATGATATGTTTACAGGAATGAGATTAGGTACTCTTTGGGACGGTAGAAGTAATGTTACGGGAGGTTACATAGTTGCTAAATCTGACGGCGAGGTATTAGCATATCATACCACTCTCGCAGATGAGTTTAAAGACTTTCTGGTGGAAAAACTTGGTTTAGAAACGCCATCCTCTTCGAGACACAATGCTATGCAAGTTTACAAAGAAAACGGCAGATACTTCATAAACTTTAATTTACAGGTTCGTTTTAAGGGCTAATATGAAAGTCGGTAGCTTATTTGCAGGAATCGGCGGAATTGATCTCGGATTTCATCAGGCAGGCTTTGAAATTGTATGGGCTAATGAGTTGGATAAAGATGCCTGTAAAACATATAGACTGAACTTTCCCGATACTAAACTGTTTGAGTGCGATATTCGCAAGCTGGATGTTTCTTTGCTCTCAAAGGTTGATATTATTACTGCGGGATTTCCTTGTCAGCCGTTTTCGATATGTGGAAACCAAAAAGGTTTTAGTGATAACCGTGGCAACTTGTTCTTTGATATAATGCGTATTACCGATGCAGTTAAGCCGCAAATCATTTTTCTTGAAAATGTCGCAAATCTTGTCGAACACGACAAAGGACGCACTTTCAACGTGATTCATAATGAGTTGGTATCGAGAGGGTATTATCTGCGTTATTTGGTTGCCGACGCTTGTGATTACGGTATTCCTCAACATCGCACAAGGACTTATATTCTTGCATTTCGTGATGTTGAGCGATGTGAATCCTATCGTTTCCCTGAAATGGTTAAGTTGGAAAAACGAGTTTTTGATATTATTGATAAATCCGTCAAGGCTGATGACAGTTACTATCTTTCTGAGAGCAGCCCGAAACACAACAAAATGGCTAAAGCAATCACCGACGATAATCAAATATATCGTTTTTCGGACTATGGGATACAATCCAGCAAAGACGGTATCTGCTTTACCCTAAAAGCTAATATGGGTACTTGGTATGACCGAGTACCCATAATAAAGGATAACTATGGAATCCGCACCATTACACCCGAAGAATGTTTAGCGTTAATGGGATTTCCAGAAGATTTTATGATTGCCAATATAACACCGAAAAGCGCTTATAAGCAAATCGGCAACTCGGTTTGTGTACCTGTTATAAATAGTATCGCAAAGAATATTTATTATATATCAAAATAATAATGCAGCAGGCAAGTGTAATCTTGGTTGCTGCATTTTTATTATTTCCGACTATTATTCTGATGTATGAAATATATTCTCAGAATATTTCGCAAATATATTGACAATATATGTTGTATTATGTATAATAATGTCAGGTTATAAAAGGAGGATTATAGTTATGGAATCAAAAAGAGATAGATTTGTACGTATAGCAGAAGCAAGAACAAATAAAATTCTTGAGATGATGCGACTGCTGGGAAACTGTTCCAGCAAAGCAAATTACGAATACACCGAGAAAGACGTAAAACAAATCTTTTCAACGCTTGAAAAAGAACTGAAAATCACTAAAAATCGTTTTTTGGGTTTGGATGCAAAAGATGAGAAATTTACACTAAAATAAGGAGTTGTTTTTTATGGGAAAAATCTGCTGGGACTTTCCTTTATTGGGCACCGGAAATGAGAGCGGAAACAATATTGCTGCTATTACAATGTTCAAGGGAAGTGGCGTTATGGATGGATTAGCAAGAGAAATCTGTCAAAACTCTCTTGATGCAAAAGACAGCTCTCTCCCTTCGGATAATCCTGTGAAAGTTAAATTCGAACTAATTGATGTTAAAAAAAGTGATTATCCGGTGTTTAAGAGCTATGAAGAAGCGTTAGAAAGCAGTATTGAATATTGGAACAATAGCCCTCTATGTACGCCTTCTATTACAGAGTTTCTATCGAACATAAAAACAGCACTAGATAGTGAAACGATTCCGATGCTTGTAATGAGTGATTATAACACCGTGGGATTGAACGGTGTAAATGCATCACCGCACGAACAGTCATTTTGGAACCTTCTGGTTAATACGGAAGGTATTTCAATAAAGCAAAATGACAATAGTGCAGGAAGCTTTGGTATCGGAAAAAATGCGCCTTTCGCCTATTCTGCTTTAAACTTAGTCTTTTATAATACATTAGCAAAAGACGGCGGAAGGGCATTCGAAGGCGTAACTCGATTAGTTACGACTCAAAGAGAATACAACGGTACTATGCGTCCTACTCAACCTATTGGAAAATACCTATATTTAATAGACGATTATACAGGAAGACCGATTTTACCATCCGATGATTGTCCTATTGCACAAATGGGTGTTTTTAACCGCACTGAAATCGGAACGGATGTTGCTGTTGTCGGCTTTAAGAAAAGTGATTATACTGACTGGGAAAGGCTTACTGCAGTTGCTATTATAAAAAACTTTGTTCTTGCGATTATAAACGGCCAACTTACGGTAACCGTGAAGTCCCCGAAAATTGAATATGTAATTGATTCAGAGAGGTTGGAACGATTACTTTTTATCGAATTTGGTGATGAGCCCCAATTGAAATATACTCGCCAAACTTATGAAACAATTGCAAACGGAGAGTTAATAAAAACAAAAATCGCTGAAAAAGATGATTTAAGTATCTATGTAAAATATGATGAAAAATACTCAGCATCTTTGTCAAGATTCAGATCTACCGGTATGCTAATTAATACAACAACAAACGATGTGTTACCGCATTTTTCCGTTGTCATAATTGTTAATGACGTAGGAGAAATGAGATTAAGTAAAACCCTGCGCAGTGCCGAACCCCCTCAACACACTGAATGGAGGGCTAAAAATATTACCGATAATCTAACATTAAAAAATCGTGCAGGTCGATACATACGAAAAATCGGAAAAGAAATACAGTCTGTATTAGATGATTTCGATCGTGCAGACATTACAGACAAAATGGACGCAGGCATAGGAAACTATTTACCCGATGCTACCGATTCAAGCGGCGCAACAGAAGGATCTGATGGATTAAAAACGGATGTAAAAATTAAAGAGATCAAATCATATGACGGTCAAGTGTTTTATAACAGTCAATATGAATCTGCCGAAAGTTCAACGGGTTCCGAAACACAAAAAACAGGTGTAAAAACGGAAAAGAAAAAGCGCAAAAAAAGATTAAAAAACAAAATACCCGTAGTTACACCGGGTGGGAAATACACGGGCGTTTCAACGGGTAAAGGCAAGGTTAAAATTGTATCTCCAAAGATAGTTGAGCATAGAACATTCTATCTTGCCGGAAACAAATATCGATGCTTTATTAACTCGCCTGATGATTACGAAAAAGTATTTATTCAATACTTTGCAGGACGTGATGATGATAAACAAGATTCACTTGTTGTAAAAAATCTAAAGCTTGAAGGTTCTCCTTGTATTGAAATTAACAGCGAAAAGATCGGTCCGATTTCTTTGAAAAAAGGTATTAATACTATGTATGTAGAATTTGGCAACAACGAAATAATGGCTGTTGTTCCTGTTTTCACAATGGAGGTTTCAGATGAAAAACAGAGCAATTGAATATCCTCATCCGGTTCTTAATGAATTCACAAACGATTTTGTAAATTGCGCATTTGATCTTTCTATAGGTTCACATAGTGATACCGGAAATTCAATAGACATTGAGCTTTCATATTCATTAATGGGATCGGGAATACAGTCATTAATATCACAAGGTCTGGCAAAAGTATTTATCAGAGTTGTTTGTTACAGGACATCATTCAGAAAAGTCTTTGAGATGAATAATGAAGATATCACTGTTATTTCATTACCCAAAAAGAATGTTACCGACTCAATTGATATAAGCGCTTCGATAGCGGCTACACAGAATATAAATAATTACTGCCTACCTGAATTTAACCAAGATTACTTTGGCGGATATCCGGGCTTTAAACTGAGAAAAGGTGATATCATTGCTAATGAACCCGGACTAACAATAAAACTGAATACAATCCTCGAAAAAAATATGGCCGGAGTAGTTTTTATTAATTCTAATTCAGCTATTACGGAACCTAAAGTATATTTCGCATCAGTTGAAGAAACCGATCCTTCGCTAACCGATTATATTACGATTTCACTTCCTGATTCCGAATATAAAAACTACGCAAAACTAAGCACTAAAAAACACCTAAAGAATGTTTTGGCACGTTTCCTGCAAGGAGCACTTGTTTTTCCTGCAATCACTGAAGCTGTCGCAAGATTACGTCGTGAAGAGGAGCTCGAAGAGGATCCCGATTGCCATTATCGGGGGACAATTTGGGCTGAATCTTTATACAACGCCTTAAACAAAATGGGTATAGAGGAATTGGCTACCTGCAATCAATCGGATTTTGAGATTGCCAATAAACTATTAGGTGATGTCGTGGGAGATTCAATAAATACACTTATGCAGAAAATGATCGACTGGTCAACTATTCAGCAAGAGGATGAAGCACTATGAATCTTATTTATTTTACAAAAGACGCTTACAAGTATTTGAAAACGGATTTAAACAACAATAAAGACAAGTATTATTCCGACGAACCTTGGTTGACCGAATACTTTTCTTCAAAAGGGTTGGATGAGTTTTATAAAACATCTTCTGTTACCGTTCCTAATATTCAACTCGTTACAGGCGGAGAAGATACGGAAACAAAAAACAGAAATGATTTGATAAATATAAAAATTCTTTATAACGAGTACAAAGATAAACTCAGTCCGTTACAGGCATCCGATCCTTTGTTATGGTCTGCGTTGTGCCATATTACCTTTAAGCAATACGTCCTTGATCGCTGGAAAAAAGACGACGGAACAGTTCGTTTAGACAGACGATTCTTCGCAACAGAAGGAAGAGCATCTTTACTTTACTATAACGCAATATCAAGATTGTGGTGGTCCGGTTATTTGACTTATGACGAAGAAAAAGAGGATACAAATCCTTGGTATCTAACCGAAACACTGTTTTCGGCTCAGCAAATCCAGAAGGATTTATTCGATCAATCATTTAGTATGAACAAAGATATTGTTAAAGGTTTACTGATGGCGCTAAAGCGATTACAAGCTGAACGCGGCAACTCCTGTACAACGCTATTCCGAAAGTGTTGCGATTCATACTTAAATCACTATGGAGCTGTTTCTATAATTGACACCCTCGAATCAAGCGAAATTGAATCAATCGCATATGATTATATGAAAGGTCTTTGATCTTTGTTTATCATTAGTCTATGTTAAAACAAGGAGTATAAAAATGAAGAGAGCGAAATCCATCTTCCCTAATCAGGAGGATAACGATGTTAATGACAAATTCCTTAATTCCCTAAACAATTTCAATTTATTCGATATTATTCTCAGAGTTTCTGCGCTAAACTTATTACCGTATAATCAAAACAAAAGTTTAGTTCTTGATAAGATTATCAATGATATTCTCACATATGGATTTGACTCATATAACTCAGAAAATCTCATGAGTATGAGTAGATTTAGGAATTTGATTAATCAATATATGAATTCGGGGCTTGCGCATAGCATTGATCCGGCTGAGATGCCTTTTATCCAACGAGTTCAGTTTTACGGTGACTATTGGATTTTAACGGGGATAAATACGAATATAGGTTATAATCTTCAAAGTTTAATCAACGTGCTATTTAATCACGAAAATGAGTTCAATAAAGAATTTTTAGATAAATGCAATCGTATGACCCACTCCATTCTAACTATTACTAACGATATAGTAACCGGTTTAGGATATGGTATAGAAACCCTTGATCATTACGAACGAACCGATGTTGATATTCCATCATCTGATAAGCTAACAAAATTGTCTGATTCCTTGATTGTTAATATCGAGTTTATCACTACAATCTTACAAGATGATGCTGACATACTGTTTTACAATTATGATAATTACTCTGATTTTTCAAAATATGAGTCTGAAAACAATTTTTTATTCTTTTACTCACCGTTGCTAAAAATCAATGAAAAAGAAGCTATTATTTTAGACCCAACAATGCTTCCAACCTTTTTAATATACTATATTCTAAAAGAAGCAAAAGAATATGATTTGTTCCAAGATGTAATTAACGAATATAATAATGAGATTTGGAAAAAATGCAGTAAATACCTCAAAAATTTAGAAATATATAAAATAGATGAAACGGCTGAAGGAGTTGAATTAGTCAATAATGAGAACTACAAAGAATCCGTTTTCTGTCTATCAAACAGCAAACTTTTATTTGTGAGGTTTTTCTGCGATGATGGTTCAAATTACAATTGCAACGAGATGTTTTCTTTTGTTTCAAATAACACACAACCAAATTCAAGCCGATGGGATTATATGCAAAAAAGCTTTGATAAATGTTCTCCCGAGGACTTCTACTCACTAAATATCATCAATACTTTTGGTAGAGGTTTATCAATTGGATTAACCAAAAGCCAAAGCAAAAAGTCGATGCAGTTGTCTCCATTTGAATTAGAGTGTGTATCTATAAACGAGAGAGAGCATTCCAATTTTATCACCAGATATATAGACAGCAAAAGCAGAATACACGGGTTTACTGCTTTTTTTGGAGACATTGATGCAATTGCTATATTTACTCATAACAATTACTCCTTTTATTACAATGATGATATCAGTATTTATGAAACTACATTCTATCCTGGGTTAGGTGAAGGTGTTGATTATCTAAATAATGCATTACAAAAAGAAAATCGTCAGTTGCTCGATTTTCCTCAAAGTCGTTATCTTAAAGAGATTGTATTATCCAGTGATGTTAGGCAAATATATTATAACCCAAGTCCCAAAAGCGTAGAGTATGTTGTAAGGTTCACAAATGTCGATTTTTGGGTATGTGGGAGTTTTCCTGATTCTATCGGTATGCTTAATATGGTAAATAGTGTTCTCGACTTAATCACTTATTGGCTTAGTGAGATTAAGCCTGTTATTGAAAATCTTTCCTTTTGTTATGAATCAATCGTTATTATGAACACCATTAACGAGGAAATACAAGAATATTTTAGCGGAAGAGAAAATACCGATAGCAATATAGCAGACGATTTGTCTTTTCAACTTAACGAAGAAATTCTAAATATTTCATGGACACAACAAGCCTTTCATAATTTAGCGGCAGATGATAACTCAAGGGAAAAAGACTTGCTATGCAAAATACTAACACATTTGTCGCCATGCTATAATGAAGAATTAAACATAACCGATATAGATCAATTCTTTGGAAATCCTCTGAAAAAGAAATTGTTTTCAATAAACATCAGTGATACCCCATATTTTAAGCCAACATATTCAAAGGCAAGGACAATACCCATTGAATATGAAAATGTATTGTTAGATGAAATCGGACAATTTGCATTAACTAAAAAAGGTTTTCATTATGGCATTATTTCTAACGATAAAAAAGCTTCACTATGTCAAGATATCGTATCTTTCCTTTATGAAAAGTTAAAAGAGAAAGTTGCTTGTCTTGATGGACGTATATTATGCAAATTATGTTATAGAGATTTAGAAAAAGTAATATATGACGCTATGATAGCACAAAAGCGATATTCCTTTGATAGTGCTTGTTATCCTGAAAAATCTGAAATGATTTTTAAATCATTCAGCGAAAACAACAGAGTATCCACATCTTTGAAATTCTTAATCGAATATGTAGTCGCAACTCAACCTGATGAAAAAAAGAATTTTGACGAGATAGAATACGAAAATATTTTAACAATATGTTCTTTTATAAATGATTGGGCATACAATGGAGATTTGTTTAAGTATAAGATTATTGACAGCAAAGTCGAAATGCTAAAATCAAATAGAATCGGTATTGACAAAACAAAAATACAAAATGTAACAAATCATCAACAGAAATCTTATAACACACATTTGTCTGCACACTCAAATCCTGGTATTGACACTTTTTCTCTAAAAAACTCCGCAGATTATATACCAGATTTAGATGAAGCTTTTATAGACGAATACGGCTATTCGTTTTCTCAATTATACAATTTCGTATATGCTCTGATAGATGAAGGAAACAAAATAAACACCGAGGTGAAGATTGTCAAATTTGATGAAGTCATTAATGCGATTGAGCAAACAACCGATCTGTCAAGTGAGATAATTAAAATGATTATTCGTGATCTATCATTGGGTAAACGAAATAATTATCTTACACCCCCTGACGGATTTTCACCGAACGATATATGGCCTTGGCGATTTAATCGTAGGCTTTCCTTTACACGCAGACCGTTAATCATTTATGAAGATGAATTGATTTGGGGTAACAGACAACTATCTCATTCTTTCTGGTTTACCGTAGACCTAATATTTGACGGAAAATATAAAGCTACAAAGAAAAAGCTGAAATCATTAATAGGAAAAATCGCAAACAAACGCGGAAACGCCTTTAATGATGACGTGAAACAAAAACTTTTATCCATTGATTCCTTTACCGTTGATTCAAAAGTTAAGAAAATAAACGGAAAATGGATAGCTTCAGAAGATAATAACACCTTAGGAGATATAGATATTCTGATAATAAACCATAAAAAGCATTGTATTATTGTGGGTGAAGTGAAGGATTTCTCTTTCACAAAAAATGCTTATGAAATGTATCAGGAATACCAAAGTGTTTTTTGTGATAACGATTCTAAGCTATGTTATATTTCAAAGCACAAAAGACGAGTAAAATGGGTTGAGGAACATATTAGTGATGTTATAATGCAATATAATCTTCCAAAGGCAAATTGGACAGTTCGTGATGTTTTAATAACTAATGATGTTATAGTCAGCAATGAGATATATCATAAAAAACAAAAGATACTTCTTTATTCCCAAATTAACAAAAAAAGCATAATGAATCTTTAAAATGAAAACCACTAAAAATCAATTCTGAAATAGATAATACATAAATAATTTGTTAGAATCAAAAAGCGTGTAAGCAGAATCAACTTCTGCTTACACGCTCTTTTTACTTTATCTCTTGTTCGGTTTCATCAAACAACGGACTATCAAAGAATTCTCTGATAGTGATCTCAAGACCGTCACAAATCTTCTTAATCGAAACTACGCCCGGATTCTGGCTCTTTTGATTGAGCATACTGTATATGGTTGACGGCGACACGCCTGAAATATTTGCAAGAGCATTGACAGCAATGTTTCTCTCACGGCACAGCTCCAAAATGCGCTGCGCAACAGCTTCTTTTGTTCTCATAGCCTTCTCCTTTGCGATTTATCGTAATTCAATTCTACAAAAATGTGCGATAAATCGTGTGGGATATATCGCAATTATAAAGATTATGTGTTATAATTTACGATATATCCCACAAAGGAGATTATTATGTTTTCAGTTTATACGGTTTGCTTTTTCGGGCATCGTCAGATAGATGATTTTAGGATAGTTGAACAAAGGATTGAACGGCTAATAGATAAGTTGCTTAATGAACACGAATATGTCGAATTTCTCGTCGGACGTGACGGCGAGTTTGACCGACTTGTTACCTCTGCAATTCGACGTTGCAGAAAGCACTTGGATACAGCCAACTGCTCTGTCACTTGGGTTATGCCTTATCTGAAATCGGATTATATCAAGAACAGGAAATGCTATGATAACTACTACGATTCTGTTGAGGTCTGCGAGCAATCCGCTAATGCTCACCCGAAATCTGCTATTCAAATCCGAAACAGAGCAATGGTTGACCGTTCCGATTTGTGCGTTTTCTGCGTTACGCATAAGAGCGGCGGTGCTTATCAAACGCTTCGATACGCAAAAAAGTCAAGTTCAAATATCGTCAATCTTTTTGAATGATTCTACTTTTCGGTTACAGTTTTGTATTTCTGTATGAAGAAAGTTTGTGTTTAACCATTATGCTGTTATCATATATGATAACAAATCAGTGAGGTGATTTATATCAAAGTAAGTGATGATGTTGTTAAAAAGCGTCAAGCGATAATATCAAATATAGTTGAAATAAGGCTCGAAAAAGGACTTTCTCAAATGGAACTAGCTAAACGCACCGGTATGCACCGATCAAATATCTGTCGTATTGAAAGTGGTCGTCAAAATATTTTGATTGATACTTTGATAAGAATATTTGATGCACTTGGCAAAAATATTTTGATTGAACTAATAGACAAATGAGATATGCTTTGCTATTCTGATAAGCAAAAAGCTGATGTAATCCAATACGGACTGCATCAGCTAAATTAATCACTCACATATATCGTATTTGTGATTCAACGCATCCATAACAACATCAATTAAATCAGATTTGACATCCTTCTTTTTAATATCTAGTTGTTTCAGCCAATCTTTATTCTTTTTGATTGACTTCCTTAACAGTTTTTTATCTCTCTCATTTAGATCAATTTTATATAACAAATTGCAAAGACATACTACCAGTTTTTTAGTATTATCATCTTTTGATTCTTTCAGTGGTTTTTCTCTCCAAGAAAGATATGCATTATAATCTTCTTCCGTATATTTTGCCTGTATTCCTATAATTGGGTTAACCAACAGTTGAGTTGCTGACGACATTAAATTAACATATGCGCCCAACTCATACTGTTGTGCTTCAGTCATATTATTATAATCCAAACCAAAAGAATTGATTCTATCAGTTGCTTTATGTAATTTTTCTGTTTCATCATCTATACGAACAATTCTCTCGTTTATCTCAACAATAGCTAAATCAAATGATTTGGTATCTCGCTCGCTAATCAGTGTAAAAATATCATTTAAATGATTTTTGTCAACTACCCTTTTCCAAATTAACAATCCGCTTGCAACAAGCGATGCAGCAGCTATTGCCCATCCAATCGGTCCTGCTAAAGCTAAAATTGCTTCACCGGCAGCCATTCCGCCACCACCTGCTGCAATAGCGCCACCGCCTAGCCAAGCTAAAGCTGCATTCGTTGCTGCGGCGCCACTCAAAGATGAAATAGCTGTTCCTGTAGAAGCTACACCAAATGTTGTTGCTACTCCCATAGCAGCTGTAGGTCCCAATGCAACAACTGCAACACCGAGTCCTGCACCAGCTGCACCTACACCGGCTTGTTTTACCTGAGCTGCATTATAATCCTTTTCGATTTTTTCAGCCTGCTGCTTCCAATTTAGTCTAATCTTTTTGAGTTCATCATATTCTAACTTTTTATCCGAAGGAACATTTCTTATTCTATCAAATGCCTCTTGAATACCACTCAACTCAATATACAAGTTATTAGTGTATTTTCCTAACTCATCTATCCGTTCATTAGTTTTTTTAATAGCCTCTTCAGTTGTTTGTTGCGCAAGTTCTAGTTTTGACTGTTTTCTCTTATTCTTCATCTTTCATCACCATAAAATAATTATCAATATCTTCTTTTGTTTTTAAAATCTCACCATCCGGCACATTTCTCTTTTTTGCTAACTTGACAGACTTTTCAAATGCTTGCATATATAAATCACTATGCTCAAAATCATCAACGAAGCTTAGCAAACTACTATCATCATATATTTCCGATAAAAGCTTTAATCCGTCAATATAATAATTAATTATTTCAGCTTTTCTTTCTAACAGATATGCTTCGTTTTCCAAACCTGATTTCTTTATTGTTCTTGTCATTTCACCATATAAAGAAATAGTAAGACGACCAATTCCAACAATATTTAATCGAAGGAAAAACTCTACTACATTAAAATAGCCGTCACCTGTGATAACTCCACGAATCACGGCATCACCTGCATCTATTAGACAAAATGTTCCGTGTGCAACTGTCAGCATTCGTTTTACCGTCACATTCGAAAACGGTTCACAAGTTTTCCAAAGAAGCGAAAAAGATCGTTCTTCTGCTTTAGTGGTCGAAATATACTTAACAAATCTGCGAATTGAATACATTAAGCGCACTATCAATTCATTTATAAGCACTGGAATTCCTTGTGTAGTTTGAAAACGTGCATCAAATCCTTTTTCGTATATTTGCAAAGCAAGATCGTTGACTGACTTATCAAATTCTGAGACAGGGATTTTCAGTTTTGTTTTGATTGCAATTATATCATTTGTCCAACACCATAACGGTGAGGGTATTCCCATTCCCCTTCCTTTGCTTCCGGAGGAACCTGATATATCAGATAATAAATGTCCTATCCAATTAGCAAATCCGCAAAACAACTTGCTAATATTGCTATTACCACGCAATTCAAAATTTCCGTCTGCTTCTTGCAATGAAATCAATTGTCCTTCCGAAACAAAATGGGATGTGTTAGCAAATTGATCAAGAATTGAAAAAAACAATCCTAATAAACTCGGATTATGAGCTAATGACTTAAAGTGATGGTTTCTCGGGCTTAGATTAAATATTTCACTTGCCGCATCACCAGCACCCCTTTGATCATATGGTATCTTAAACTTCTTCTCAAGGAACTTTATTGCTGATGAAGCAGAAGAATTATCTTTAGAATCCCAACCACACAATTTAGCAAAATCCCTTGTTCTATTTTCAATCCATTTGTCAGTAATATTGCCAAGTGGGGACTCACCCGGTTTTCCTACCAGAAACACGTCGATAACGCCACAAATCACGCCGCTCGATGCTGCCAATGCGTAATCAAGCTTATCACATTCAGGAGTCAAATTATTGACTGTTTCTATAGTTTCAGAAATAAATCTTTTGGTCTCCTGTAATTCCATTTCTGCATTCGATAAAGCATCAGATATTCTTGACAAAAAATCATATTTATTATCATCAACGGATAAATCCATTTCTACGTATATATCTTTTGCTTTATCTATAATATTGTTATCGTCCATAATATGCAAGACCTTATTATATAAAATTATCAAGTGCCAATATATAAAGTATTATACATTAATTCAAAACGCCTTTCAATACGTTTGTTATCTTTTAATCATCTTTTCTATGGAAAGATAATTTATCCTTTTACCGACACAACATTAGGCTATAATGTTATACGGTATTGGCATATAGAAAAGCTGATGTAATTCAATTAAGAACTACATCAGCCTTTTGCATTAGTTATAGATTATTTCTGCATTGACGACTTCTCTCGCTCTTTGAGTGACATTGTTCATCTTGCGCACCCACAGCATTTGATTGGCGGCTTTGAGTTGTTCGGTGCAGCCTTCTTCCTTTGCGAAAGCCTGCACAAGCTCGTCGTACATCTTCTGTGCCTGTTCATCAATGTCGGCAAGGTATTCGTTCAGCCTACATTTTGTGAGCAGGTTGGTATAAAGAATCGGGCGACTTCTTTTGATATAGCGAAGGTGTTGTTGTCCCCACAAGCCGATTGGTCGGCTATCCTGTTCGGGCAGTGTTAAGTTCGGCAGCAAATAATCTCCTTGACGTGTATATGTAATCTCCATTGTCAAACCCCCTTAATCTTAATCTTTTTAGCTTTGGCTTTTGAAATTCTAATAAGCAGTTCATCAACTAAAGCAGTGAACATTCCTTGTGAAATAAGGTTGTTTCTCCAATCAATCAGACTATTGATAACAACTCTGCGTTCCTCGGCGGTGAGTTAAATTTGATATTTAGTTTTCATAATTGAATCTCCGATTTTATAACAAATTCAGCGGGCGTTCATCAATCAAAAATTCTACCATTTTTCTACCAAAATCATTTATCAAACAGATTTAGGCGTTGTTACTGATTCCCTTTAATTTTATGACAATCCGCAGTTTAAGGGCATTTAAGCAGACAAGTGATTATATAAAAATACTCAAATTTGCTCCCATTCCGCTTCAAGTCCTTCTGCCCCTGCCAAGGTAAGATGTCTCAAAAATGGCTTAGATAAGCCGTTTTTGAGACTTTTTCTTTTTGCAGAAATATTGCAAATTATATCAACGGATTTTAAACCTATGATATGTAAATCCTATATTTGTTTCATATTTTTGATGGCATTTACATTTTGGAGGACATTCTCGGATTTCTATCGGAACATTAATGTTGTTATTTCCTATTGAATCCTTAATTGCCTCATACGCCAGAGAAAAATACTTTTGTCCATCTTCTCCGGGATTATCAATAATAATCTTCTTCAAATACTGAAAAGAAATCGGTTTGCTTATATTTCTGACGGTAATATGATTACCGAAATCTCCCTTATGAAAACCATAATACAAGCTGTCAACATCAGGAAAATATCGTTCCTCATAAGGAATATCTTCATCCCAATTTGCAGGATTTTCCTGAGTAATGCATATATCATAATCTGCAACCTCATCCAAAACATCTACGGAATAAACAAATGTTATTACGCCGTAATTGTTCACATCCTTTGCACGCTCATGTATGTCAACCGAATCAAAAAATATGTCATTGTATATATTGAATTTTCTATCAATGCCGTCACTTGGCTGATCTGTTTGAGGAAGATTATATTCTTCAACCGTTTCTCTGGACAATAGTCCGCCATTATTGATAAAAGTTAATGACGTTATTACCGAATTCACATGAAATAATTCTGTAACACCTTTGTGTATAAGTACCTTTTTGACTTCTGCAACTTTCATAAATAAATTCTCTCCTTTCAAAAAAGCTGTCACCGATAAAGAAAATTACAATGATTAATTAAGATATTCCGTGTAATTCCTGATACAATGTTTTTGCATAAGTATCGGTCATTCCGCATATATAATCAGTTACAAGCAAAAGACGAAGATATAATTTTTCCTCCTTTGTTTTTTCTCTGGAATGATGTCTGTATGCGCTCATATAGTTTTGTGAAATTATATTCATCAGGCGTCTATCCAACGCATTTTGCTCAATTTCGGTATCGTAACTGATTGCCGCATTCACAAACTTATCAAGCAAAAAATCTATTATTGTACCTGCTGATATTTCAAGCTTTTGGATATGTTGTGACTCAAACACTTTTTCTGCTGTAATATTCCCCAAAGCTTTCATAAGTACATTGCCATGTGATACTTTTAATATTTCACTTTTGAATGTTCCGTTCATAATGTCAATATAATTTGATGTAAATCCATATATTGCACAACTGATCAAAAAGCCCTGTATACTGACTATCCAATTTTGTACCGCATATAGATCCGGATTGGCAATTTTCTTGCTTTTTGCAATTTCATATTTATTTTCAAGTGTTTTCACAGCATCCAAATAGCATCCTTTTTCCTCACCTTTACACATATTGAGATATGCATCTTTTTTAAGTTCTTCAAGAATCATATCATATGTCAGATAATTTTTCTTTACAGCATCTTCTATGTCCGCTGTTCGATAAGCTATGTCATCAGCCGCCTCAAGCAGAAATGTGAGCGGATATCTGCAACCTACAGCTCCTGTGGATTCACTTATATCATCATACAAGTCCTTTTCTGCATAATAATACCCCATTTTCTTATTCTTGATATCTCCGCTTTTGGTATTAAAATCACATGAAGAAACAGGATATTTTACAATTGTATTTAAAAGAGCGTACGTTAAATGCATTCCATTTTCGTCAACAAGGTAATGCAGTTTTGTTAAAAGTCTTAACGCTTGTGCATTACCCTCAAAGTTGTAAAAATCATTACACATCTGTTCATTGAGCAAATCTTTGACATAATTTTTACCAATTTTTAAGTTTTCAAGATTATTCTTAAACCATATTCTTATTGAATATTCGCCAAAATGCCCGAAAGGCGGATTTCCTATATCGTGAATCAATCCCGCACATTCAAGGATACTGCAAATTTTATTAATATCCTCATTTGAAGGTTCAAATTCAGAACGAAAGCCACTTTTATTTTTAAAACTGTCTATATGATCTATAATGTACAAAAAAGACGACTGTCCCAAAGATTTTGCGAACGAAGCAACTTCGAGCGAATGCGTAAGCCTTGTGCGGACAAAATCACTTTTATCAAGAGGAAAAACCTGTGTTTTATCCTGTAATCTTCTAAAAGAAGCACTTCCGATTATTCTGTGATAGTCCTTTTGAAATTCATTACGCATATCATTATTATTTTTCTTATTATTTTTATTACTTTGATTGCATTGACGCTTTTCACATAATAATTTTTTCCAATCCATATTGTTTCCACCTTCTTTTTCTTAATGAACTACATCTCTATGCTTTATCTTCCAACTTGAATATACCCTGTACCTTTTTTACATTGTCATCAGGTGTGTCTACCTTTTGCAACAAATCTAAATAAAAAGCTTTTATATCATGGTCTTTTAAAATCCATAGCACTTGATTGTTACTAACAGCAATCTCAAATAATAATTTAATTTGTTCGGATGACCACTCATTATATGCACTCAATTTTTTTACAATCGTGTGCGTACTGATAAAGTCAGAACTGTTTTCCAATGCATATATCAAATCTTCTTTTGCTTTTTCTTCGTCGGTCTGAATACAATTCTTATTAACATTTTCTGCTTCATTCTTACATTCATAATGGTAGTTTTCAAGTTTTTCATTATATGCTGTTCTGTCTATGATGGATTTGATGAGTAAATCTAATTCAGTTCCTTCAGAATAATCTGCAGGAACAAAATATTTTATTCTGTTATCATTCATCATTTTATAGACTTTCTTTTTATCAATTGTGTCCGGATTATAAACACCAATTGAATGTCCGCCGTATGTATTCACCAATTTCATACACGGAATATCTGTATCGCTGTCACCGATATACACCATATTTCTGAACGGCACTCTTATATCCTCCGGTGCAAAATAATCATTAACACACGGATCATTCACATCTAACACGCCTTTTTCAATTCTAAAGAGAAATTGAGTTTTATTGGTGTAGTTTACAACCTGAGCAGGCCACTTTGCTACTCCTTTTTCATTAAAATAGAATGAGCTTGCATAGATTTTTTCAAAAGCGCCGTTCTTGGCTATCTGAGTTCCTTCAATCATTTCTTTCAAACCGGAAGAAATAATATAATGTTCAACTATTACACCATTTCTAATTCCATAATCTCTGATTCGTTCAAACCACTCGGCTACACCGGAGAATAATTTCACTTTGGAACCATACTCTTCCAATTTCTTTCTGTTAAACACAAAGTTTCCTTCTGCTTCAACCATCATCTTATACATGTAGGCTAAATTTTGATCCATTTTGTTTTCTTTAGCAAGTTCATTAGATTCAAGCCAAAATTTTTTAACATCGTAATTTACTGACTGAATATATCCCTGCGCCTGCATATCATCCGGAGATAGCGTTTTATCGAAATCATAACATATCGCCAATACCGGCTTGTCTTCTTTTTGCTTTCTTTGATATTCTTGGGTTGTCATCTAATAATCCTCACTTTCGTTGTTATATGTTTTTATTAAAAATTATTATGTGATAATATATCACACAATAAAAACTCATTCTTCTATGATTCGTCAATCAGATGTTATTTTTTTGAATGTTGACTTACAAAATAATACCTACAAATTTATTTTAGTATGCAATTCAACTTACAGCAAGCTATATATATCATTCACCTTTATAATACCACTAATAACAATATTTTGCAATACTTTTCAATTTTTTTATTCATTGTTTACATTAGCTACTAATACTTTTACACAAATCAAATAGGAGAACATATCTTCGCAATATGTTCTCCTGTATAATAAACTAAATTTCCTTTATCAAATATTCTTCGACTTTTATCCCGGTATGTTATTATAAATATTCCAAGTAATCCATATGCTTTCTGTTTCGCCATGATAAAATCCTCCTGCATTTTTAAATTTATAATTCTTTCAACCTGTTATCAACATTATACCAAAGGTCACTGTACCATTATCTACCCTTTGCTTGCAAAAAAACAGCCCTGCAAATGGGTACAGGGCTGTAAAATTAAAGATTTATTCATTGCTTATCAGATTTAATCGTCTGTAGCTTTGAAATTTATTTTATTTTCTGTCGCAAAGGTGTGTGCATAGGAATCTGTCGGGGCGTGGATTGTTAGGTCTTTTGAATCTTTGAAGGCAGATTTTCCTATGTAGGACACATTTTTGGTCAGATAGATATCCTCAAGGGAGTAGGATTCTTTGAACGCATTATCGGCAATGAATTTTACTGTATCGGGAACGACTGTTTCCTTTGCACCGCCGTAATTTATTGCATCATCTGCAATTGAAATCACATCCAAGCCGTCAATATGTGCAGGAATTTCAAGCTTTTCCTCTGTCGACATTGGGTTATATTTAGTTATTACGCACACGGGCTTGCCGTCATCATAGATAACATCATAATTATAATATTCGCCGTAATACGCACCGTTTCTGATTTTTGAATAATCGGTATTTTTAGCCTCCGGATTTTCAGGCTCGGTCGTATAATTTTTATAATTGATTTTATTTTCAACCGCAAATTTTTCAGCATAAGAACCCTTTTCGGCATATATCGTAAGGTTGTCAATGCCGTCAAAAGCGGTTTTTGCAATCTTATTTACGGAGGGCGCAATATAAATTTCCGTTATATTTTTTGAATCCTTAAATGCGTCATCCTTAATTTCACAAATGCCGTTGGGGATAACAACTTTTTTAAGACAATCAAATTCGCTGAAAGCTTCCTTTTCAATAGCTGTTATCTTTGTATTTTCATCGTATGAAGTAGGAATATACGCATCGTCCAAGCCGTAATATCCGCCCTGAAACAAGCCGACAGTGGCATAAAAATTTCCGTTTTCATCGTCTTGAAACTGAATTACAAACTGACCGTCGGCAGAAAACTTTAGGCGATATTTTTCATCAACAGCCATTTGTTCAAGTCTGTTATTTACGATTGTCGCTCTGGCAAGGAAAGACAAGCCGAGCAAAGCGGCAACCGAGATGCAAAGAACAACGAAAAATTTATGAGTAAACAGTTTACTTTTCATGCAGCTCACCTTCTGTCATTTCCAAAACAACATCACAAACTTCTTCCAAATCCTCTTTGTGATGAGTTGTGATAACTACGAGCGCACCTCTTTCTTTTTCTTCTTTAAGAAGCTTGTAAATCAGCTGTACACCGTCATTATCAAGTGCATTTGTCGGTTCATCAAGCAGGATGATTTTCTGCTTTTCAAACACAGCCTGAGCAATATTCAGCCTCTGTTTCATACCAAGCGAAAACTTTTTCACCTTTAAATCGGACTTTAATCCAACACGCTCAAGCGCTGTTTTAATGTCCTCATCTGTGGCGGTTTTCTTGATTTTGCCGAGGATTTTCAGATTGTCAAAAGCATTGTACTGGGGCAACAGGTTCATATTTTCAATCACGATGCCTATGCTCGGAGGGAACGACATATCCTTGTGCAAAACCTTTCCGTCAATCACAACAGAGCCGCTGTCGGGAACAAGCAAGCCTGCAATTGCTCTCAAAAGCATAGTTTTGCCCGAACCGTTGTGTCCGTAAATTCCGTAGATTTTGCCGTACTCAAAATTGTAACTTACATTATTTAAAATCGGTCTTGATTTGATACTTTTACAATAATTTTTTATTTCTACCATAATATCACCTCAAAAAATATCGGTTTTCTTAAATCTCAAATTCAGAATGAAAATGCACAAAGCATTTAACGCAACTATGAATAACAGGTATCCGTAGTAAATGCTCTCGCCCGACACAGCACCGTTCTGCATTCCGAACATCAAGCTCGGGAAGAGAAGCATTTTCCAAATCGGTGCGTCAACAAAATTCTGAACCAAATAGTACGCAATAAAGCAATAGGTGAAAATTCCTATATTCACAACATGTGCAGGAATACTGATTTCAAGCAAAGACTGAATAACTATCAGCGAAAAAATTGTCAGAAAGTACATAATCAAAGATTTAAGAGTTCCGCTTTCAACGGGAGTCATACTTTCTCTTGCAACAAAAAAGATTATGAACTGGAACAAAACAATGCAAATCAATGCTATAAAATTGTTAAGACAACGCTTTAAAATCAGCACTGTTTTTGAATAATTGCGTACAATCAACATCTTGCCGTAGCCTTGTTTAAGGTTCTCAATTGAGCCGCTTGTAAAGAAGAGAATAAAACACACAGGCAGCAAAAGCGGCAGAAATTTTGTAATTTCAAGGCCGTAATCGCTTGGGGCTAAACCAATCATAAAGGCATTTTGAAAATCTCCCTGAAATACACAACTGAACAATTGAGCAAAGCACGCAACAATCAGTATTATCGACAAAACAAGCTTACTTTTTAACATTACTCAAAACATCCTTTTTCTGATACAAAAAGTAGGAAGAGAAGATAAGCATAAACATCATAAGCAATGCTCTTAATATAATGCCCCACATATCCGACAGAACCATTTCGCCGTTCATAAGTTTTGACACCACTATGGCATCTCTGAACGGAAGCCATACCCTACTTATCATAAAGGCTACATCTGCAAAAAACTCTGTAAAAATCAGAGCTATGGTGATAATTGGAGCAACTTTCGGAGAAATGATTATTCCGAATGAGAGCATAACGAGTCCTGCTCTGAAATAAAACAAAAACAAAGTCAAAAGTTCAAGTGCCGAATATTGCAGAAAATTCGATTCTAAAATCAGGTTAATGTCAAAGCAGATGAGTGCCGCAACTACGCTGACTGCTTCTATCAAAAATGAAAACAGAAAAGCAAATACCGCACAATCAGCAATTCTTCTTGTAACAAAAGAGGCTCTCGATTTCAGTCTTACAATGTAACTTACATTATCATCGGTAAATATGTAAAACAAAAACAGAACAAACACTACTATGAAAATGCAAGCAACATTACCTGATGCATTAAAATCTCCGTTGCCTGCAACTCTGTAAAAAACACCTTTTGGGCTTAACTTCTCAGCATAATCCGAATTAAAATAATTATAAAATCGAAAATATGTGTATGTGCAAAGCAGAGTGAAAAACACTGCACAAAGCGGAAGTATGATTGCATACTTTTTTAATTTACACCTGATCATACTTAGTCACCTTAAAGAACGAAAACAGAGCAGCAACTATATTTATTGCTACTACAAAAATAATTGTAAAAGTATAATGTGATAAAGGATCCACAGTAAACGGGGTTAATGCTCCTATGATAGACGGTTTGATGGCAGTCGATATATACCATAATATGAAAGCTAACGGATAAAGAATAAATCTGTTTGGAAATGCCATTGCAAGTGCCGTTGCACCGCTTCCCACAATACCGCCAATGAATGAAAAAACAAGAATATAAAGTATGTTATAAAACATCGGATTGCTGTAAGACTGAAGTAGATTGGATTCAGATTTCAGCATTTCCACATCAGCAGGAATATATGTACCTCCCGCAAAAACAATATGCACCATAAGGAGATTGAGTAAGAGAGGAATTATAAGCACAAAAAACGAAACAGTAAAACTTTTAAGCATATTTAATGCAAAATACTTATTCTTACCTCTTTTTGTGATAAGAATATTTTTGTATCCTATTCTGTAATCTTCAATGCAATCATCCGCAACAATAATTGCCAAGAACAACGGTAAATACCCTTTCAACACGCCTCGCAGTCCTGCCGTCATAAAAGACCCCAAAAAAGTAACTAATCCGGGAACAGGAACAGAAGCTCCTTTGAACACATCTACAAAAGCCATCAATATATCTAAAATCGGAGCTACAAAAATAAAAAGTATAACACTTAATTTAAGTTTGTTATTAAATATTCGGGTAATATAATATGACATAATTTTCACCTCAATTTACAGGCTAATTTGCTATATAGTTATATGGTAAATCTGCAAATGACTTATGAGAAATAAAAGTTAATTAACTAACAGTAATTTTTTTAAAACAGTAAAACTTTTTAGTAAGAAAATGCGTGTTTTGCTGTTTCTTCATCCCAATATCCTGCGACTTCATATGTATTGCCATCTTTCTCATTATTGTTCATAACAGCAAGTCCAACATTCATATTTTTACAGGAATCATACGCAGCAAAATATTTTTTGTCACTTCCCTGTTTTACAGCTTTTACATTCGATTGTTTTGAATACCAAGGTCCTGAAAGATAGAAATACATTATGGTACCTTTACCTTCTTCTGAATAAGTAAAATTAACTTTCCAAGGAACTTCCGGTCCTGAATTACCTCTGTACTCTGCCTTTGTATAAACCTTACCCAGGTATCCGGGAACCTTCACTGAAAACGGAATATTATTATCAGATCCGTATGCCGTTGCACCAAATGCAAAAACGGAAATAAAAACGGTTGCCACAATTGCCATTGCTAATAATCTTTTATAGAATTTCATTTCGTCACCTCATTTTTCTTAATATCCAGACCTCCTCACAAGCCATTGTACAGATTTACCATTTAAACAAACGCAAATGCACGGTTTATCTGTTTAAATTATTTATAATATTTTGATGTTTTTAATTTTAAGTTATTGTATCTTTAGTCGTATACAACTGAAAATTCAGTAGATTACACTTCAATTAGCTCTGTAATTATTATTGCAATACTTTTTATACATTGACTTTATAATGCTATTATATCACATTTTAATAATATTTCAAGCAAATCAGGTAATTTTTACGACAAATTTTTACACAATAATTTGTAAATATTGCACAATGGCTATTATTTAATATTGTATTGCTATATGCTTTAAATCAACCGATTTCTTTTATATTCAAATTATACAAATGCAAAGTGACTGTAAAATGACTATAACCCTTTTACAAAATAAAACAGGAAAACAAAGCGACAAATACGCATTTTGTTTTCCTGTTTAATTATTTAATATTTTATTGTATTATTAAAAGTTTCCGCACATCAGAGCATTTTCCAATTTTCCGCATCAAACACACCTTTGGTGGTTATTCTCAAGCTTGGGATAACGGGCAGGCTCAGAAACGAGAGAGTCATAAACGGATCAATGCTTTTGTCCGCACCGAGTTCATATGCAGATGACTTTGCATTTTCAAGCTTTTCGTTTACGGTTGTAAGCGGTTCATCAGACATCAAGCCTGCAATCGGGAGTTCAAGCAAAGCCTTGATTTTGCCGTTTTCAACAACTGCGATACCGCCCTTGCTGTCCTTGATTGCGTTCACGGCAACGGCTATATCATCATCATTACAGCCGACTGTGATAATGTTGTGCGAATCGTGGGCAACCGAGGTTGCGACTGCACCCGATTTCAGCGAATAGCCTTTAACATAGCCGACACCTATATGGTTTGTGCCTTTGTGACGCTCAATGCAGGCAATTTTCAGAATATCGTTTTCCACATCAATTTTATCTGCTGTGCCGAGATTGCGTGTGAGCAATTCACCGCCGACAAGACCGATAAGTCCGAGTTTTCCGTCAACCTTAAAACTGCTCGGAGTTACGCTGTCAAGGTGAAAAGTGTCAAAGCATTTTTCGGCAAGCTTTTCATCAACTGTGGGAGCTGAAAAGTCCTTAACTTCGCCGTCAAAAACAAGCTTGCCACGCTTGAAAACCGTTTCAACATGGAAATCTTCAAGATTATCAACAACAACCATATCGGCAAGATAACCCGAAGCAATCGCACCTTTGTTATTGAGCAAAAAGTATCTTGCGGCATGGTGGGTTGCTGTTTTGAGAGCAACAATCGGATCTGCACCGTTTTTCAGCGCCTGTTTTACGATGTAGTCAATATGACCGCCATAGAGCAAATCGCTTGGATGCTTATCATCTGTTGCAAACATACACCTTGAGTAATACTGCTGAGTCAAAAGCGGCATAAGCGCCTTGAGATTATGAGCGGCAGTACCCTCTCTTATCATAATAAACTGACCTTTTCTCAGCTTTTCAAGGGCATTTTCAAAGGTGGAACACTCGTGGTCGGAATAGACACCTGCGGCAATGTATGCGTTGAGGTCATTGCCCGAAAGCTCAGGAGCGTGGCCGTCAATCTTCTTGTGATGAGCCTGCGAGGTGACAATTTTTGAAAGCACATTTTTATCGCCGTTGATAACACCGACATAGTTCATCATCTCTGCAAGTCCGAGTACCTTTTTATTATCCAAGTACAAGTCAATATCCTTGCAGTCAAGCTCCGCACCGCTCTCGTCAATTTCTGTGGCAGGCACACATGACGGCATCATAAAATGAACATCAATCGGCAAATTTTGCGATGCCTGAATCATATATTCAACTCCGTCAATGCCCATTACATTTGCGATTTCGTGAGGGTCGGTTATGACTGTGGTTGTACCGTGGGCAACAACTGCCTTTGCAAATTCAGCAGGAGTCACCATTGAACTTTCAAGGTGAATATGTGCATCGATAAAGCCGGGAAGAACGAGTTTTCCGCTGACATCAATCTCTGTTTTACCGTCATATTTTCCGACACCGGCAATCAGTCCGTTTGCAACGGCTATGTCACCGCACAAAAATTCATTTGAAAACACATTAAGATACTTTGCGTTTTTCAAAACAAGGTCTGCCTTTTCCCTGCCTGCCGCAACCGCAATTAGTCTCTGCTTTGCTGCAAGCTGTCTGTCTGTTTTCTGTCCGTATATTTCCTGCATAAAAGCACCGCCCTTCTTATATATATTTACAAGATTATAGCACTTTGCAAAAACCATTTCCATAAGTATTTTTCACGAATATTCTTCGCAATTTTTTGCTAAATTGCATAAGATGTGTGCATATTTTCATCTGTCATGCAATAATAATTTTAACAATTTATTGTGCTAATGTATTGAAATGCACAAACTGCGGTGATATAATTTATTTATAAGTATTATTTTCGGAGGGATAAATTATGTCACACACATACAGCGAATTTTTACCAAGTTACAGCGTGGGAGTTGATTGCTACAAGGCGATTCCCGAAATTGTGAAGCCGTACGGCAAAAAGGCGGTTGCAGTCGGCGGTAAAACAGCTATGGAAAAATCAAAAAAGGCTTTGCTTGAAGGCATCAAAGGCTCTGACATTGAAATCATTGATTTTGTATGGTACGGCGGTGACTCCAGCTATGAAAATGTTGAAAAAATAAAGAACAATCCGTCTGTGCAAAAGGCTGATATGGTGTTCGGTATCGGAGGCGGACGAGCTGTTGACACGGCAAAAACCTATTGTGCTTTATATAACAAACCGTTGTTCACATTCCCGACAATTGCATCAAACTGTGCGTCATGCACCTCGCTTTCGGTAATGTACAATCCCGACGGTACTTTCAAGGAATATTCGTACCACAAAGCCCCTGCAATTCACACATTTATCAACACAAAAATTATTGCCGAATCACCCGAAAAGCTTATGTGGGCAGGAATCGGTGACGCACTTTCAAAGGAATATGAAGTAATTTTTGCGTGTCGTGAAAAAAATATGATTCACACACCGTTGCTTGGCAAGGCAATTGCCTCCGCAAGTACCGAACCGCTCATAAGCTTTGGCAAAAAAGCTCTTGAGGACTGCAAAAACAATGTGCCGACAGAGGCAATTGAGCAGGTTGCGCTTGACATTATTATCACGGCGGGACTTGTTTCAAATTTTACCGTTCACGAAAACAATCCGAATCCCGAGGAGGATTATTACTACAATTCATCGCTCGCACATTGTGTTTATTATGGTGCATCACTCTTTCCGCAATGTGAACGGCAACATCTGCACGGCGAAATTGTTTCATTCGGTGTGCTGTGTCTGCTGACATATGACGGACAATTTGAGGAGCGAAACAGAATTTTTGAATTTAACCACAGTATCGGACTTCCTTGCACCCTCGGCGAAATTGCACTTACTCCGGACGATGTGCCTGCAATTGCTCACAAAGCCGCAAGCGTTGTTGAGTGGAAGTATGTCCCGGGTAATCCGACCGAGGACGCATTCATCAATGCAATTCTTGCAACCGATAAAGCCGGCAAGGAATTTTTGGCTGATAAATAATTAAGTTTAGTTGTAACTGACTGCTACATTATTTAGGTAAATGTATCCCATTTATACAGTTTATTTTCATCATAAATTTTCTGCAATTACCTGCGGGCGGATAATATCCGCCCATACGGAATTGTGCGAACGGTTGCAATGTTAGGCTCGGGCATAATATGTTTTTTTGACATTACAAGCTATCTACACGAACTGGGCAAGGCGGCTCACCATAATTTTCCATTTTCAATTTTCAATTTTACATTTAATTAAACCTTTCGCTCGGGCATAATATGTCCTTTTTTATACCATACTATCTTCACGAACTGGGAACGGTGGCTCACCGTAAAACTAAGCCGCCCTCGGCAGTGCATGCGCTGTCGAGGGCGGTTCGGTTTTACAAGGGGTTTCCTGAAGTTGTCTTACTGAAATCAGTTGTTTTTAGGGGTTTTGCTGTTATAGATTTCTTTGTTAAGGCAATGTTCTTTTGCACAAACTATAACATTGGTAGCGGCGTCACCGATAACATTAAGTGTGATAACAGCCATACCGGGGAGGTAGTTCATAGCAAGAATGAGCGAGTAGCCAATCATACAAAGATCCGAGTTCAAGCCAAGTCCCATCATTACAACATAAACCATTGTTGTACCTGCAACAGGGATTGCCGGAGTACCGACTGCCGTGCAGATTGAAAGGAATGCTGTAAGACAAAGGGTTGCAGGAGTAATGTTGACACCTGCGGCTGTGGCGATAAATGTAATGGCAATCATATGCATTGCGGTTGTACCATTCATATTGATTGTCATACCTGTTGGAAGAACAAAGCTGCTGATTTCTTCGGAACAGCCGAGTTCGTTAATACAGGTTTCCTTATTAAGCGGAAGTGTTGCGGCAGACGAGTTTGTTGCCGCTGCAAACATACCGATTTTTGCCGCCTTTTTAAGGAAGATAAACGGATTAAGTCCTGTTGTAACGAAAATACCGATTGGGTAAATTGTGCAAACAAGAAGAAGGCTTACAACAATTGTTACAACAATCCACATCATTGTCGGTGAAATATACTCAATTCCGTAAACGGCAAGTGCTCTTACGATCATACAGAAAATTGCGATAGGAGCAATTTTGTTGATAAGGAAGTTGAGGAACATCTGAACGACATCGTTGATGTTTTCAAAAACTCTCTTGAGCGGATCTGCTTTTTCGCCCATCTTTGTCATACAAAGACCAAAGATAATTGCGATAACAACAACGCAAAGAATTGTGTTGTTGGATGACATTGCGTTAATCATATTGCTCGGAACAGCGTTTACAATTGTAACGAGCGGGTTGTAACCCTCCATTGTAACGATGTCCTGAGCCTGCTGTGCAGGAAGATTGACTGTGAACCAACCAAGGCTCTTTGCAAGATAAGCTGCTGCGCCTGCAAGAGCTGCTGCTACGATATAGAAGCAAAGGTAGGACACAAATGTTTTACCTGCGATTCGACCGAGTTTTTTCGGGTTTGCAAGGCTGCAAAGTGCAAGTGTCAGCGAACAAAGGACGAGAGGAACAATCATCATCTGAAGTCCCTTCATAAACAGCTGACCTACAATGTAGAACAAGCCGAGTCCTTCAATATCTTTTGTTGCGGTGATATCCTGGAATAAAATTGCCTCAACAACTTTCCAGGCTCCTTCGCCGTCTGTTCCCATTACCGCACTTTTAATCAGCAGACATATAAAGCCGACTACAAAACCTGCGACAACGGCAATCATCATTTTCTTGACAATTGAAGCTTTCTTCTTCTCCTTTTGTTTTGTCATTTTTACATCTCCTTATCTGTGAATTTGGGTAACCCCTTTATTTCGGAACTGCCGAATAAACTTTCTCAAGGAATATTTGCACATCCTATCCTCATATTTAATCGGTGTGTCCTTAATGTGACGGGAACCGTCTCCGATTGGTCTCCCGTCTGCAAAAATAACCGTAATTAATAGAATTTCCATAGTGATATATAAAATAATTACTATGTTTAAAATTCAACTCAGATTTAACAATGCTATCCAATAATAACAAAAATAATTTCTATGCGTTCTCAAAACTGTTAAATCTGCTAAAGTTTTGACAGCGCAAAAGCTCCTGCCGTTTTTGATTAAAAAGAACAGGAGCTTTAATGGGTAAAATTATAAAAAGCACTGACTCAAACTATGTACCGGACAAGGTAAATCAGTACATAAGTTTTATTTTCATCTGCTCACAAAACTCAAGCCATTCCTGTGACGGCTTTTCGTCGGTAATCAGATAATCGATCCTATCCCAATCCAAAAAATTGACAAACGCAGTATGGTTGAATTTTGAATGGTCTGCAAGTAACACCACACATTCGGCACGGTTTGCCATCTCAGACTTCAAATCAGCCTCACCTTCGGAAGAATCAGTTATGCCTCTTTCCATATCAAGCCCTTTGCATCCGAGGAGAACAAGGTCAACATTGTACTTTTTCATAGCCTCTTTTGCAGGTTTTCCGTAGAAAGAACGGGTTTTTTCATCATAAAGTCCACCGGTTGAAACCAGCTTCATTTTACAAGTGTCGAGTTCCTGAAAAATCTGTGCAGAAAAGGTAATTGCGGTAAGATTTTCATTGTCCTTAAAAAGCTTAACAGCCTCAAGAACAGTTGTGCTGTTATCAATCATCATCGTGTTCACACCGATAAATTTATCAACAAGCAGCTTAGCAATTTTCTTTTTGCCCTCAAGGTTAATTCCCTTGCGTTTAAAGAAATGCACTCTGTCATTCTGAGGAGTTGTGTTAAGAACAGCTCCGCCGAAAGTTCTGGTAATGATACCGTCATTCTTCAGCTTTTCAAGATCACGCCTGATAGTTTCTTCGGTTACATTATATATTCTGCTTAAATCCGAGACGAAAACCTCGCCTTCGGTTTCAACCTTTTGTCTGATTTCGTCAATTCTCTTTGCCATAAACATTTCCCTCAACTTTTATTACATACTAACATAATTATCAACAAAAGTAAAGGGAATTCGACTGTTTTTACAATAATTTTAACAATCGGGAGCGGATTCCTTCACCCTATACACAAAGGTGTATTAAGCAACCCTTAATTATTTGTCGATAGCTTCAACCATATCACGCATCATTGCAACATCAGCGGAATCAAGTTCAAGTTCGGCTGACTTAACATTCTCGGCAATCTGATCTACAGTAGTAGAACCGCTGAGAAGGTTGATAAAGTCGCCCTGAGCAAGAATCCATGCAAGAGCAAGGTTAGCAATTGTACAGTTATATTTTTCACAAAGAGGCTTCCACTGATCCATAACATCCATAGCCTTCTGCATATTTTCGGGCTGGAACCATTTCTTTGGAATCTGTGCGCCCACAGGCTTGTAATCTCTTGGGAATGTACCCGAGAGAAGTCCCATTTCGAGCGGTGAATAAGCCTGAATTGTAACACCGTTTTCACGACAGCAAGGAATGATTTCGTCCTCAATGCCACGGTCAAGGATTGAATACTTAGCCTGAACGATATCAAGCTCGCCCCACTTGAGGTACTCCTGAATCTGCTTGATATCTACATTTGCTGCACCGATAGCCTTGATTTTGCCCTGAGCCTTGAGATCGTTGAGAACCTCCATAGTCTTTTGAATCGGAACATAATACTCGCTGCCCTCGATTGACTGCCAGTGTGTCATATATACATCAACATAGTCTGTACCCATTCTCTTGAGTGATTCTTCAATCTCTCTCTTGATTGAAGCACTGTTGAGGTTCTTATAAAGCTGAATGCCGTTAACCTTGTTGAAAAGGTCGCCCTTCATCTCCTGATCCCATGTAACACCGCACTTTGTGATAATTACAACATCTTCACGGTTCATGCCCTCAAGAGCCTTGCCGAGGATTTTCTCGCTGTTGCCGAAGTTGTAACCGGGAGCTGTGTCGATAAGGTTTACACCGAGCTTTGGAGCTTCACGGATTGTATCTACAACAACCTGAAGGTCGTGGTCGCCGCCCCATGCCGAGCCGCCGCCGATTGACCAGGTGCCGAGTCCCATTCTTGAAATATCAATGCCTGTTTTGCCAAGCTTCATCGTCTTCATTTTGCATCTGCCCTTTCTTTAATAATATATTGGTGGGGGTTGCCCTGCATTCTTACGAACACAGGGCGTAATGTCACAGATTTATTACTATTACAGGATATAATCTTTTTTATACTTTTCAAGCATTTCTTCAACCATTTCTTTGTTTCGAACGCCTGTTGTTGCACCGACATACTGAACCGAAATAGCCGCTGTGCAGTTAGCATAGATACCGCAGTCACGGATATCCTTGCCCTGAAGAAGTGCCGAAATAAAGCCTGACGCAAAGTTGTCGCCTGCACCGATTGTGTCGATTGCGGTTACACCCTTGCAGGCAGGAACAATCATTGCTCCTGCGGCATTGCGGATGTAGCATCCACGCTTGCCTATCTTCATGATTACATTCTTAACGCCGCATTCAAAGAGCTTGTCCGCAACCTTTGATTCTTCGGTTTCGCCTGTCATAAGGCAAGCCTCGTCAAAGTTCGGGAAGAAGTAATCCACATAGCTTAATGCTTCTCTGATATCGTCAAGAGTTTCACCGAGTCGCGGCTTTATCATATCGGCGGTAATTGTCATACCTGCCGCCTTTGCCTCTTTGAAAATCTTTACAAGCGTCTTGCCGTCAAGAAGAGGACAGTTAAAGATACTTGCGAGGGAAAGGATTTTTGCCTGCTTCATTTTTTCAAAGTCAACATGCTCAATGTTTTCTTTCCACAAGCTGCCATTGCGGTTTGTAACAAAGGTTCTTTCACCGTCATCGGTTACAAGACCAATGTTCATTGAGGTGTCGATTGTCGGATCAATCTTGATGCCTTCAACATCTATGTTGTCCTTCTCGCAGGAGCGAAGGATAAACTGACCTGCAGCGTCATCACCGATACAAGCGATAATGCCTGTTTTAAAGCCTAAACGGCTGATGATTGTTGCCTCGTTCATTGCGTCACCGCCGACAGACATTGCGATTCTGTCAACCGGATATGACTCGATATCAAAAATATCTCTTGATACCGGACGGAGAGGAATGTCAACTACCGCTGCGCCAAGACAGATAACATCAAGTTTTTTCTCTGTATTACTCATATTACTCATCTGCTCTGCCGTCATCGCCAAAGAGCTTAATCTTGTACATTGCACGCTCTTTAACAGCCTTTCTTACTTCACGCTCAACAGCAAGGAACGGCTCGTCCTTGTGAGCATTTATAGCTTCCATAGCAGCCTGGCAAAGCTCTGTGTGAATGTTGATTTTAGCGATACCGAGTGAGATAGCCTTTTTAATGTCCTCATCACCGATACCCGATGCACCGTGGAGTACGAGCGGAACATCTACTTCCTTGGCAACTGCCTCGAGTACATCGAAAGCAAGCTTTGGCTCTGAAGAATATACGCCGTGAACATTACCGATTGCAACTGCGAGTGAGTCACAGCCTGTTCTCTCAACAAATTCCTTAGCCTTTGAAGGATCTGTGTACTGATACTCTGAAAGTGCCTCTTCGTATACTGTTTCGTTACCTACATGACCAAGCTCAGCCTCAACAGGAATGTTGTAAGCGTGGAAGTAGTCAACGCATCTCTTGATTTCAGCAACATTTTCTTCATAAGGAAGAGCCGATGCGTCACGCATTACCGAATTCATGCAGTGATTAACAGCGTTCTGAAGAATTGTCATATTTCTGCCGTGATCCCAATGCTCAATTACAGGAACAGTAGCCTTCTTTGCCATTGAATCCATCATGTAGCAGAAGTCTTCAAAAGAAGTGTTGCCTGTGAAACCTGTACCGAATGAAATAATGATTGGAGCACGGAGCTCTTCGGCTGCGTCAATAACACCCATGAGCATTTCTGCATTCCATACATTGAAGTGAGGAATAGCGTAGTGTCCCTCTGTTGCCTTCTTTTCCCAATATCTGATATCTGATAACATTTTAATCACCTTTCCTTATGAAAATTTTTAATAAATCTGTGTATATCAGTCGGCTACCTTGATAACGCCCTTAACCATATTGGCTTTCTTTTCGGGGTCGATAGCGTCCATAAATGCCTGCTGAACATCTTTGTAATCATAGATGTTTGTAACCATATCCTTAACATTGAACTTACCGCTTGCAATAGCCTCGATTGTCTGCGGGAAGTTGTTGCAGTAACGGAATGATGTCTGAATCATAACCTCACGGTTAATCTTGAGGAAGTCAATCGGAACAGGCTTTGACTGTGTGCCGACCATCATAATCTTACCGCCTCTTGCAACGATCTGAACAGCCTGCTGAGCTGTGAATACAGAACCTGCTGCCTCGAATACAAGTTCACAACCGTGATCGCCGAAATATTCGGGTGAACGGAGAAGTGCAACCGTATCCTGCTCCTTGCCGTTGATAACTCTGCTTGCACCGAGCTTTAATGCAAGGTCAAGACGATTCTGCATAATATCAACAACGGTGATGTCTGTTGCACCAAGGCTCTTACAAGCCTGAAGTACCATAAGACCGATTGTACCGCCGCCGAGGATAACAATGCTCTTACCAAGCTGTGCGCCGCCGAGAATTGCTGCGTGCATACCGACTGCTGCCGGCTCAACGAGAGCTGCTTCCATTGTTGTCATACCCTCGGGAATGTGGTATGTCCACTCCTCGGGATGTGTCATATACTGTGTGAGTGCGCCCTTGTAGTTAGGCTGTGTAGCCATAAAGTCAACATCGGGACAGATGTTGTATCTGCCTGTACGGCAGTATTCGCATTTGTCATCCGGAACACCGGGTTCGATAAGAACCTTGTCGCCTGCTTTGAATCTTGTAACCTTTGAGCCAACCTTTACAACCTCGCCTGCAACCTCATGGCCAAGACCGATTTTCTGGTTAGGATCCTTAGGCGGAATGAAAGGACCGAATTCAAAGCCGTGGATATCGGAACCGCACATTCCGACATATTCAACCTTCATAAGAATTTCATGATCCTTTGGCTCGGGAACGGGACATTCCTGAATTTCAAACTGCTTTGGAGTAACTAAGATAGCTTCTGAATTTTTCATAATAATCTCCTGCACTTTCTTTATAATAATTTATTTAAGCATTTTGCGCCCGATGCGCTTTCTGCGTATGTTCTGATTTAATTTGCCTATATGAGTTAAATAATTTAAAGTTAAAATTTCTTGAATGTTTTTAAATTGCTGTTTATCTGTTTCATTAGTAAGGAATTTTAGTTTGCAGTGCCTGATGCACTCAGGCACCGCATCTAAAATTTTTGGTTGTATGTATTAGAGGGTTTTGCAGAATTACTCTACATCACCGATGTCCTCAACGGATTCGCCTCTGGTTTCAACACCGAGGAAGATAACTGCAACAGCAATGATTGCTGCAACAATTGCGATAAGAATGAATACACCGCCTGAGCCCATGCTGCTTGCAGCAACATTTGTAACGAGGAATGGGAAGAAGATGTTACTTACACGACCCATTGCGTTACTGAAGCCCGAACCTGAAAGCTTTGCCGATGTAGGCCACATCTCAGGAACATAAACTGCCGATGCGTAGCAAACATACATATAGATAATTGTGTTAAGAAGGAATGTCATAACAATGAGACCTGTCATTCCGAGTGTCGGAGCAAGAAGACCTGTTGCAACACCAAGACCTGCCATGCCTGCAAGGAGGATAACACCCATTACACGGCGAGGAATCTTATCCATGATAAGAGATGCGATAAAGATACCGAACGGAGCACCGAAGAGTCCGAACATTGTCATAAACTGTGACTTTGATGTGTCGTAGCCAAGACCTGAAAGCATTGACGGCATCCAGTTCATAAGTGTGTACTGGATTGTGTTCATACCGATGAGTACGAGAGAACCAACGATAGTTCTTCTGAGAAGTTTACCTTTAAAGAGAGCTGTGAACGGGAGCTTCTTAACAGGCTTTGGATTTGTAACTTCAACGGGTGGGAGTGGCTTGCCTGTTGATTTTTCAATTTCTTTCTCAATGCTTGTCATAATTGCGTCTGCTTCATCAAGTCTGCCCTGTGATTCGAGCCATCTCGGTGATTCGGGGAACTTAACATAGATGAAGATGCAAGCGATAATTGAAAGGATTGAAGGAATCATAAACTGGATTCTCCAGTTCATATTCATGCTTACGCCTGTTGAAACGATAAGAAGAGCAATACCGTTGCAGATTGGGTGAGCCCAGTTGCCGATGAATGATGTACGGCTTGACCATGTACCACGGTTCTTACCGGGAACATACTCTGTGAAACCTGCGAAAAGAACTACGAGGAGAGCGCCGAGTGCAAGACCCTGGAGAAGTCTGAACACATAAAGAACTGCAATGTTCGGTGAAAGAGCACCGCCGATCATAGCGATGATATGGATAATTTCGTAAAGAAGGATACTCTTTTTACGGCCGATTTTATCACCGATAGGTCCGCCGATGAGTGCGCCGAAGAGCTGTCCTGCTGTGTAAGTTGTACCCCACATTGCGAGGAGTGTTGAACCGGGTTCGAGCCAGTGAAGTTCGTTCAAAAGAATGTTCTGAACGGAACCGCCGATACCGTTTGACCAGCATACTAAGAGTGCAAAAGCTGTAATCAGCCAGATCTTAACATGCCATTTTGATTGGGGCAAGCGGTCAAGTCTTGCGCCAATATTGACAGAAGTTTTGTTAGCCATTTTTCTTCTCCTTTTAATTTCCTCTTTGACTTCTTATTTCAATCAGATTTTTCTCTCAGCACCGTCAAGCTCTCGCTCAAGCTCACTTTCCATTATGTCCCAAGCCTTATTAAAATCCGTGTCCTTGTTCCATAATGCCGGAGGTCCCAGAATTACGAGATCTGCACCTGCCTCGTAAAGCGGACGGTAAAGACTGCTGTTCATTGAACCGTCGGCTTCAATTAAGAAGTTAAGACCTCTTTCCTTTCTGATCTTAGCGAGTTGGTTGATTTTTACGAACATTTGCGGATCAACCGGCTGACCTGCGATGCCCGGATCAACAATCATAATTGTAACCTTATCAAGCAACGGGAGATAATATTCAATAGTAGAAAGCGGAACCGAGGGACTTAATGCAACGCCTGCCTTACAGCCTAGCTCTTTGATCTTGTGAATCGTTACAAATGCGTCACCTTCGATGCAGTCTGTATGAGGTGTTATGTATGCAGCTCCTGCCTTTGCAAAGGTTTCAAGATACTGCTGAGGATGTTTTACCATAAGGTGAGCATCCATTGGTTTGAGATTCTCAACATGCTTGTTAAGGTAGTCGAGATAATCAGGACCGATTCCGTAACTCGGAACATAAACACCGTCTTTAATGTCCATGTGGAGGTAATCTGATTTTTCGTTAATCAGCTTAACCTGTTCTTCAACATGGAACAAATCACAGCAACCCACTGACGGGGCAATCATAAGCTTTCTCATTTGAAAATCCTCCCTGATGCGTATTTTCTTTAATTAATCTTCGTAATCGTAGTGGAAGATAACCTTGATAGCCTCTTTCTTAGCCATCTTGTCAAAACCTTCCTGCCACTGTGAAAGACCGAGGCGATGAGTAATCATCGGCTGAACCTTAATCTGACCTGACTGAAGAAGTCTGATGCAGTTTCTCCACGATGTTGAGTCATAAGCCATGTGACCGATAATGCTCTTGTTCCAAGCTGTAATGTCGTTGATTGAGAATTCAAGAGGTTTGAAGCCCATACCAACACGAACGATTTCAGCGTTTGGTCTTGTCATTTCGATTGCCTGCTTGAGAGCTATGTTAGCACCTGAACACTCAATTACGAGTCCGAGGTTATCTCTGCCGCAGATTTCTGTACATCTTGCAACTACATCTTCCTTAGAACCGTTTACACAATGTGTAGCGCCAAGCTCTTTTGCAACGCCGAATCTTACTTTTACATCATCGTCAAGACCAACCATTACGATGTTTACGGCACCCATAAGCTTTGCAACCTGTACTGAGAAGAGTCCGAGAGGACCTGTACCGAATACTACAACATCCTGTCCGGGGATAAGATGTGACTGCTGAGCAACTGCCTTGTATGCGTTACAGATAGGATCGAGTACACAAGCTTCTTCGTACTTGATGCCCTCAGGAATTTCCCAGATTGCGTGTTTGTGAATTGCGAGGATTTCGCCCGGAACTTTACAATACTTTGAGAAGCCGCCGCCCCATGTGTTGTTGTCAAGTCCAAGGTTTACTTTATGTTCGCAACAGAGGAAGTCGCCCTGCTCACAAGCCGGACACACGCCGCAAACATGTGCGCTGTTGTCTGAAACAACTCTCTGACCGATATGCCAGTCTTTTACATTTTCGCCGACCTTAACGATTTCGCCTGCGAACTCGTGACCGCGAACCGACTGCTGCTGATCGGGAGTGATGTTTGTGTCATCGTAACCGTTGTCAACACCCCAGTGCTTCATGTCGGCACCGCAGATAGCGGCTGCCTTGATTTCAAGAATAATGTCGTCCGGACCACATTCGGGAACGGGGTAGTTTTCCATCATTTTGTATCCGCCGAAAGCTGTACCAAATCTTTTTAAAGCATGCATAATATTTTCTCCTTTTCTTTATTAAATAAGATTTAATGTTTCCGATTCGTTTGTTTAATTTCCGTTTTCCGAATCGGTTATTTCCTTTGACACCTATATAATACAACACAAAAATGTGGATTTCAAGCATTATTTTCTGTTTTTCGCAGATTTGTAGCAATGCCTAAAAAACAACACCGTTCTTTGTGCAATTAGCACATATACATATTTTTATTTCACATATCTGTTATTTTTATCAAGATTGAACAGTTGGATAGCAATAATCAGCCCATATTCCGACCTATAACCGCTAAACGGGCGTGCTTCTGTACAAATTTTGCTACATATCGTACGAAACGGATAATTTGGATTTCGGAAGAAATGTTCTTTATTTCACAGATTTTACTTTTAAAGCGGACAATTCTGCGTTTTGACTTTTCCTGACCGTTTCGGATGTTATTTTTGTTCATGGAGGTAAGTTGTAATATCAAAAAACATATTATGCTCGAGCGAAAGTTTTAATTAAATGTAAAATTGAAAAAGTTTCCTTTCGGGCAACCTTACTCTCTCCCTAATAAGACTATCTGCACGAACATAAAAGGCTGAAAGAACAACTATGCTCTTTCAGCCTTTGATTATAATTTTATTCCGTTTTATCGGATTGCCGAATTATTTGAGTGCGGCAATTGCGGCCTCGATAAGAGCAATCTGCTCTCTTTCCTTTGCGGCCTGTCCCTTAACCTTTTCAATTACAGCCTCGGGAGCTTTTGCAACAAAGCCCTGATTGTTAAGCTTGCCCTCGCTCTGTGCAAGACGCTTTTTAACCTGTTCAAGCTCTTTGTTGAGTCTTGCAAGCTCCTTTTCCCTGTCAACAAGTTCGTCCATAGGAATGTAAATCTTTGCGTCTGCCGTTACAATGTTTACAGCACCCTCAATTTCAAAGTTTTCTGCAACTTCAACCTCACTTGCTGATGCAAGCTTCTGAATGAACGGTGTGCCGTCTCTGAATGTTTCGGCAAACTTTGTTGCAACATAAACCTTTGCTTTTCTTGACGGCGGAACATTCATCTCTGCACGGCGGTTACGGATTGCACGGATTGCATCCATAATTTTTTTCATTTCATCCGATGCCTCGGGATAATCAAGCTCTGCGTTGTATTCAGGGTACTTTGCGAGCATTACTGTTTCGCCCTCGTGAGGAATTGTCTGCCAGATTTCTTCTGTGATGTACGGCATAAACGGATGGAGAAGTCTGAGAATTTGATCAAGCACATAAAGAAGTACCTGTCTTGCATTCTGAGCGTCCTCACCGTCACTTGAAAGTCTTGTCTTAACAAGCTCAATGTACCAGTCGCAGTAGCAGTCCCAGATGAATTCATAAATCTTCTGAACAGCAATGCCGAGTTCAAACTTCTCAAGATTTTCGTTTACTTCTTTTGCAACTGTGTTGAGAGTTGAAACAATCCACTTGTCCTCTGTTGTGAGAGTTTTCGGAAGTTCATTCTTAACATCATGGTCGTCAATGTTCATGTGAACATAACGGGATGCGTTCCAGAGCTTGTTTGCAAAGTTAGCGCAAGCCTCAACACGCTTGTCGGAATAACGCATATCGTTACCGGGTGTGTTGCCTGTTGCAAGGAAGAAACGGAGTGCGTCTGCACCGTATTTGTCAATAACTTCAAGCGGATCAATACCGTTGCCGAGAGATTTTGACATCTTGATGCCGTTTTCATCTCTTACAATGCCGTGCATAAATACGGTCTTGAACGGAGCAGAACCCATATTTTCACAAGCCGAGAAAATCATTCTTGCAACCCAGAAGAAGATGATATCATAACCTGTTACAAGAGTGCTTGTGGGATAGAAATACTCAAGTTCGGGAGTTTTGTCGGGCCAGCCGAGTGTTGAGAACGGCCAAAGTGCCGAACTGAACCATGTGTCGAGAGTGTCCTCGTCCTGATGAATGTGTGTACTGCCGCACTTACAGCACTTTTCGGGTGCGTCTTTTGCAACCATAACTTCGCCGCAGTCATCGCAGTACCATGCAGGGATTCTGTGTCCCCACCAAAGTTGACGGGAAATACACCAATCCTTGATGTTCTCCATCCAATGGAAGTAAACCTTTTCAAATCTTTCGGGGATGAACTTTGTGTCGCCCTTGCGGACAACATCAATTGCAGGCTTTGCAAGCGGAGCCATTTTTACAAACCACTGCTTTGAAACCATAGGCTCAATTGTTGTGTGACAACGGTAGCAAGTGCCGACATCGTGAGTAAGCTCTTCAACCTCTTTGAGAGCGCCGATTTCTTTAAGGTCAGCAACAATAGCCTCTCTTGCCTCCATTGTTGTCATGCCTGCGTATTTTCCGCAGTCGAGAACCTCTGGTTCGTTTTCGGCAAGCTGTCCCTTTGCCTTTAACTCGTTGTATTCTTCAACATCCTTTGCACCTGTAAGGTGACCGTCATATGTAAAGCAACGGACAATCGGAAGATTGCAACGCTGACCGACTTCAAAGTCGTTAGGATCGTGTGCAGGAGTGATTTTAACAACACCCGTTCCCTTTTCCATATCTGCGTGTTCATCACAAACAATCGGGATTTCCTTGTTAAGAAGCGGAAGGATTACATGACAGCCGTGGAGGTGCTTGTAACGCTCATCGTCCTTGTTGACGGCAACAGCAGTATCACCGAGCATTGTTTCGGGACGGGTTGTTGCGATTTCAAGGTACTCGCCTGTTTCCTTAACCTGATAGAGCAAGTGCCAGAAATGACCGTTCTGCTCCTTGTATTCAACCTCGGCATCCGAAATTGATGTACAGCAATGAGGACACCAGTTTACCATACGGTTGCCACGGTAGATTTTTCCGTCATTATAAAGGCGAACAAAAACTTCTTTAACAGCTTTTGAACAGCCCTCGTCCATTGTGAAGCGCTCACGCTCCCAGTCACAGCTTGAACCGAGCTTTTTAAGCTGACTTGTGATTCTTCCGCCGTACACCTTTTTCCATTCCCATGCACGCTTTAAGAATTCTTCTCTGCCGATATCCTCTTTAGTGATACCCTCTTTACGCATTGCCTCAACGATTTTAGCCTCTGTAGCGATTGACGCATGGTCTGTACCGGGGAGCCAAAGTGCGCTGTAGCCCTGCATTCTTCTCCAACGGATAAGAATGTCCTGAAGTGTTTCGTCAAGTGCGTGTCCCATATGCAGCTGACCTGTGATGTTTGGCGGCGGCATTACGATTGTATAAGGTTTTTTATCTTTGTCAACCTCTGCATGAAAGTAGTTACCTTTCAGCCAGAAGTCGTAAATTCTGTCCTCAAACTCTGACGGGTTGTAGGATTTAGCAAGTTCCTTTGCCATAGTCATTACTCCTCTTGATTTATTGTTCGGATAAACCGAGTTCATATACCTTTTTATTATCTCATTTATGTGTCGATTTGTCAATTATCCGCAAATAAAATGTGGCATATAATTTCAATTTTATAACATTTAAAGTTTGACGAATAAAGCGTAAAATGGTAAAATATACTGCATAAGAGGAACAAACAAATTCAAGGGTGTGTATTATATGAAAGTCAGGGTTATGTGCCTTGTGCTGTGCGTGTTTGTTTTCGCATCAATTTTCTGCGGATGCGGAAGCAACGGAAATACCGAAATAATCGGCAAATGGGTACCGACAACAGCAAAGACAGACGGCGAAACAATTTCATACAGTGAGCTTGGAATTGACGAGGATCAGTTTGGTCTTGATTTCAAGGACAGCAGTAACTGCACGGTTACACTCGCAGGAATTTCGTGTGATTCAGCCTACACATTCAACGGAACCTCCGTTGACCTGACAGTAAACGGTACGGCATACAAGCTGAGCTATGACAGCGGTGTGCTGACAATGGTGCTTAATTATGACAACAACAGAATTGAGTTTTCATTCACAAAACAAAGATAGTTTTACAAATTAAAAATTGAAAATGTAAAATAAAAATTTTCGGTCGGGCAGTTGCTTTGCAAAACGCATAGCTATGTTGCCCGACCGTTTTTTATATGAAATTTTCGGTTCGTTTGCAACATTACTTATTTGCCAAAGCATAAACCTTAATCGGCACATTTTTTCTTTTGCAATTCTCTATAACAAACCGTGTTCCGTGTGACATACCGTCCCAAAATGCAATAACTTCATCGGCATAATCAATTATTTGCAAATTTCTTTTCAAAGGTGCTGACCGCCCGTATCGTTCGTATTCGGGTAAAAATTCTTTTAGTTTAATATTATGTGTCTTAGCGTAATTTCTCGCACTTCTGTCAACACCAATAGCACCACCGCTTACTATTTCAGTTGTATTCTCAGGTAAATAATCGCCTAAATTATTCACTGTAATACTTCTTGAGCCTACTATCGCAATTTTCATTTTTTCACACTCCTAAAATTATGACACCATTATGACATCATAATAGCACCATTTTCGTTTTGACGCAATAATTACATTAAAATAGTGTCATAATAACATTTAGGAGTACCGATTATGGATGATAATATTTTACGATACACTCTAAGAGTTAACCGCACGCTTTTTCAGAAATTCAGATATGTTGCCGACTATGAAGGTCGTTCCGCAAATCGTGAAATTGAGCAGTATATAAAGCAAAGGGTTAAGTCCTTTGAAGAAGAACACGGCGAAATTGAAGTAAAAAAAGATTAAATATACGCATAGATTAACACCCTTTCGGAGTATTTCCGAAAGGGTGTTTTTTAATCAAACAAAACAATTTTCCATTTTCAATTTACACAAGAAACTTTCCTATCACCGCAACTGCATCGGCATGACACAACAGGTTTGCGTTTTCACGCACTCTTGCCGCTGCGTTGCGGAATTTTTGCCTTTCACCGTATTCCGACAACACCCGTATCATATGCTTTGGTAATGAAAAATAATCAAACACAAGGTAATAATTTCCCGACATTTCGTATGCGGAGCTTTTTCTGCAACATATGTTACTGCGGTACAAAGCCTCTACCGCATTCAGAAAATCCGACGCATTCGCCATTTTCCAGCACAGACCGCTGTCGGACTTTTTCAGCCTGTATTTTCGTTTTTTCGGATTTGCCGTAACGAGGATACAACATTCATCGCCGAGCAAAAAAGCCTCTATTTTCACATTTTTACCGTTCGTGTCAAGTCCCGCCCTGCAACAGGCAAGTCGCATAAGTCCGATAATCACCTTTTGATTATCCTCGTTTTTAAAGCTCATTTTTCCGAAATCAAGCTCAAAATTCTCCATATCCGATTCATCAAGCTTAATCAGCAGTTTATTATCGCCAAGTTTGTCAACAGTCAAAATACTCCCTCCCCTAAATTCCGATACACATACATCTGTTTACATATTATGATGAACGAAGCACTTTTGCAAGTAAATATTAATGGAATAAAATTTGGCTGTTTTTTCACACATAATTGTCAAGTTTTGTGTGTGCAATGCAAAAAGGTTGCCAACATAACAATTTAATGCTACAATGATGCCGTAAGATACAGCCACAGAAAATAAAAAGCAAAAGGAATGATTTTTATGCCAAACTGGCTTAATGACGCTGTTTTCTATGAAATTTATCCGCAGAGTTTTTGTGACACCAACGGTGACGGAATCGGTGACATCGAGGGTATCATCAGCAAGCTTGACTATGTAAAAAGCCTCGGTTGCAACGCAATCTGGCTCAACCCGATTTACGATTCACCTTTTATGGATGCAGGCTATGATGTTCGCAACTACAAGAAGGTTGCAGAGCGTTACGGCACAAATGATGACCTTGTTCGTCTTTTTGACGAGGCTCACAAAAAGGGCATCAAAATTCTTCTTGACCTCGTTCCCGGTCACACATCAGACCAGCACGAATGGTTCTTGGAGGCTAAAAAAGCCGCAAAGAGCGAATATTCAAACCGTTACATCTTTACAAAGAGCGTATGGGACGCACCGCCGCAGTACCGTATGATGTGCGGACTTTGCGAGCGTGACGGCAACTATATGGTAAACTACTTCAGCTCACAGCCTGCTCTTAACTACGGTTTCCACGAAATCACACATCCCGAATGGCAGTTGCCGTGTGATCATCCCGACTGTCTTGCAACGGCAGAGGCTATGAAGGATGTTATGCGTTTTTGGCTTGACAAGGGTGCTGACGGTTTCAGAGTTGACATGGCTGACTCACTTGTTAAGAACGATGACGATAAAATTGCAACGGCAAAAATCTGGAGTGGGGTGCGTGATATGCTCGACACGGAATATCCGAATGCCGCAATGGTTGCAGAGTGGTGCAATCCCGAAAGAGCAATCAACAATGCAGGCTTCCACATGGACTTCTATCTTGACCACTACGGAAACGGCTACAGCAGACTTTTCCGCTACGGTGAATTTGGCGATCAGGCTGTTTTCAATCCTAACGGCAAGGGTGATATCAAAGCATTTGCAGACGAATATCTTCCTAACTACGAAAAGACAAAGGACAACGGCTACATCAGCTTTATGACAAACAACCACGATATGCCGAGAGTTACGGCATATCTTGACAAAGAGGCTATCAAACTTGTGAATGCATTCATTTTCACAATGCCGGGTGTTCCGTTCCTCTACTACGGTGATGAAATCGGCATGAGATATCAGAAAGGCATCGTAAGTAAGGAGGGCGGTTACTCAAGAACAGGCTCCCGTACTCCTATGCAGTGGAACAGCGGTAAGAACCTCGGCTTCTCAACAAGTGACGAGCCGTATCTTGCAGTTGATAAGAGTGCCGACGCTCCGACTGTTGAGAATCAGAAGGACAATCCCGACAGCATCTACAAGGTTGTAACAGACATTATTGCACTTCGTCACAAGTACGATGACCTTAAAGGCAACGGTGAGCTTGAATTTATGTATGAAGAAGGCAAAATTCCGTTTGCATACAAGAGAGGCAACCTCGTTATGTACTTCAACCCCCTCGGTGAAAGTGCAGTAATGAACGCAAAATATACAGGCAAAACAGTATATGCCCTCGGCAACGCTGAATTTGTAGACGGCAAGGTAACAATGTCACCGCAAAGCTTCGCCCTCGTAGAAATTGACGGCTGATTAAATATAATTTTATAGTTTAAGCATAAAAACACCCTTTCGATAAACTCCGAAAGGGTGTTTTTTTACAAATCAGTAGGGGCGCTCATTGGGCGCCCGCAAGTAACGTTAGAATTTATATTTTTAGATAAATTATTTGAATGTCACAATGAAACCGCCATAATGTAGGGGCGAACCGTGTTAGCAACGCACACGATTGAACGCATTGCGTGCAAAACAGGATACATATTTTTGAAAAAACAATACAAATTACATTAAACCGAAAGTTTCATCAAGGCGGGCGCCCAATGAGCGCCCAACAGGATTGTATGAACAATTACAATGTTACGCTCGACCATAATTTTCCATTTTCAATTTTCAATTTTAATTTAATTAAGCAACTATTTCTCCATATTATGCGAAATTATCAAGACCGACAATATATTTCTGAATAAGAGTTGCATCGACAACAGAAATTTCGTTGTTATCGTTTACATCTGCCGATTTTTTCTGAAAATCTTTGAGATTTTCCAGACCAACGATATATTTCTGAACAAGAGTTGCATCGACAACCAAAATATCACCGTCACTGTTTACATCGCCAATCGCAAAAATTTTAGCATTCCGTATTACATCGGAATTTGCAACTATGACCGTGTATTCTCTGTCTGCATGGGCATTTTTTGAAACCTTCATCGTGTATGTTCCGCTTGCAACACCCGAAATCGAATATTTGGCGTTGTTGCCTTTTACGGTTGTTTCATATGCTACCTCGCCCGATTTTATAAGCTGAATTGTAACCGTATCACTTTCGGACAGATAGCTTTTTACAGTACCTTTTACAGTTCTCAGCTTTGCCGTAGTGGGTTCTACAGTTGTGGGCTCCTCTGTAGTAGGTGCTACAGTAGTAGGCTCAGTAGTTGTTGGAGCTACTGTTGTGGGTTCATCAGGTTTTTCACCCCTTGATGTGATTGACACATCATAAGAAAGATATGAAAAATCTTTCAAGTAATCATACTGATTGTTAATCCCTAATCTGAGATCGATAAGAGAGAAATCAAGAGCACTTAGTTTTGTCTTTTTTATTACATCATATACGATTGAAATAATTTTTCTACCTTTTTTTACCTTTGGGCCATAGTGCGAGCTATCAGTTGTCATGCCTTGAACAGGTATCCTTTTATAATAATATTCACTAGCTTCATCAATTCGAACCTGAAAAACCCAATGGTTTTTAAAACCACTGTATTTTACCATTTCGAACGGATAATTTGTCCTAAACAGATAGCAAGGACAACCCGCCGGGATATCTTTTGCAAAGCTGTAAGTAATGGTTATTTGATCCCCAGGATAAACCGTATCGTCTTCTGTGTCAAGTGCCTGACAAACCGTTGTCAAACCCGACAGGCTTGCTATAATAAGCAAAGCCGATAATAAAATGCTTGTGATTTTTTTCATTTGAATTTCCCCTTTTTGTTTTATTTTATTTGATATATAAACAAATAATTTTTCTGCCGTAAATTCACTATTAGAAAACTTTTATATAATTTAGTTTTCGTTTCGTGAACACTTGTATTATACAGTTTTTGTTTACAAAACGCAAGTACCTTAGAATATTTTTATCAAAAACTTTTTTTGAGGTGAATATAATGTTTGATTTCGGATTAAGAATACGAGAGTTACGAGAATCAAGACATATGTCGCAGGAAAGCTTGGGCAGGAGAATCGGCAGAAGCAAGCCTGTCATAAGCAATTATGAAAACAACATCAAATATCCTCCGCTTGAAGTTTTGATTTCAATTGCAAATGTGTTCAATGTTTCGCTTGATTACCTTGTTGGCATAGAAAAGAAAGACGCTCTCTACATTAACAATCTGAACGAAACGCAGACAAATATAATGAAACTGCTCTACGAAGAATTTACCGATTGCAATCTTAAAGGCAAAGAGCTTTCATCACGCCAACAAAAAATATTAAGCCTGCTCTTAATTGAGTTTTTGAAATGAAAACCAAATCAACATTTTGATATATAAAAACACCCTTTCGATAAACTCCGAAAGGGTGTAATTTTTTGAAATGAACAAAACAATTGTAACATTGTAGTCGTTTGCCGTGCGGTTTATTTAATCGGGAACTCGGGTTCTGCGTAGTTGCCTAAAAAGCTGAATTCGGGCATCTCTTCGCTAAGCTGACTTACAAGTTCAATAACATTTTCACTTCTGACATTGCCTGAAAAGTCGAGGTAGAACAGATATTCAAACTGTCTGCCCTGACGGGGACGGGATTCGATTTTTGTGAGGTTAAGACCGAGCGAATTAAATCTGCACAAAAGGCTGTACAGCGATCCCGTAACATGAGGGAGTGAGAAACAAAGACTGATTCTGTTCGCATCTTCGGGAATGTAAAGCTTTTTGGAGATGACAATGAATCTTGTTGTGTTCTCGTCATTGTCCTGAAGATGATTGTCAAGAACCTTCAAGCCGTATTCCTCACACGCTTTGTATGAACAGATTGCCGCAACATTGAGGCGCTTTTCCTTTGCAACATCACGGGCGGCAATTGCCGTGTTGGAGAATGGAACAGAATCAAAGCCGTGGTCGGCAATATACTGCGCACATTGTGAAAGTGACTGCGGATGCGACCACACGATTTCAATATCCTCAAAAGCAGATTGTTTAAGACCTGCAAGGCAGTAGTCAATCGGCAAATCGAGTGCCTTTACAATGTAAAAACGGTGCTTGAGAATAAGGTCATAAACTGCCGAAACAGAGCCTGCGCTTGAGTTTTCAACAGGAAGAACACCGAATGCAACCTCACCGTTGTCAACGGCAGAAAATACATCTGCAAAGCTTTTGTAATTGACAGCCTCGCCGTTCGGGAAAAGTCTTAAGGTTGCCTCATGACCGTTAGCACCCTTGATTCCCTGATACGCGACCTTGATTCCGCTTGACGGAATATCAGTGCTTGCATTGTTGATAACGCTTTTAAGCTCTTTGCCGCTGCCGACAATGTTGTGCTGGAGCGCCCTTGAAAGCTCCATAATGTTTGAGTAGAGAAGTCTTGCGGATGCGCCGTATTCGCCTCCCTTTTCTTCAACGGCATCAAGAATTTCATTCTCTCTGCCCTCGTTAAAAACGGGAATGTTGTTTGCCTGTTTGTAGATACCTACCTCTTTGGCGCAGTCCATTCTCTGCTTAAAAAGCTCAATAAGCTGATTGTCTATTTTGTCAATATCTTTTCTGATTTCTTTTAAATCTCTCATAAAGACCTCACATAAGGTTAATAATTGCAACAGCCGTAACAGCCTCAATAACGGGGACTGCTCTCGGCACAATACACGGATCGTGTCTGCCGTGAATAACAAGCTCTGCATTTTCTTTTGTCTGAAGATTTACAGTCCTTTGCGGTTGTGAAATTGACGGTGTAGGCTTTACAGCGGCACGGAAAATAATCGGCATTCCGTTTGTAATTCCGCCCAAAATACCGCCGCAGTTGTTTGTTGTTGTAACGACCTTGCCGTCTTTGTATTCAAAAGGATCGTTCGACTGCGAGCCTCTCATTGTTGAAAGCTCAAAGCCTTTACCGAACTCAATGCCCTTAATTGCGGGAACACCGAAAACAGCCTTGGCAATTACACCCTCAACACCTTCAAACATCGGCTCACCGTAGCCTGCGTCAATGCCTGTTACGCAACATTCAATTGTTCCGCCGATGCTGTCCTGTGCCATTCTGGCATCTTCAACGGCATCTCTCATAGGTTTTTCGGCAGTTTCGTCAATGAGTGCAAACGATGAGCTGTTCAGCTTTTCAATGAGTGCGTCATCAATTTCCGTCGGAGAAAAGGAGCTGTCGGAAACATTGCCGATACTGCTGATATGGGCGGCAATTTTAACGCCCTTTGATTCAAGAATCTGACGGCAGACAGCACCTGCAAAAACAATCGGTGCCGTAAGTCTGCCCGAAAAATGACCGCCGCCGCGAATATCGTTTGACGCATTATATTTTACAAAGGCTGTGTAGTCACTGTGACCGGGACGGGGGCAGTCGAGAAGATTGCCGTAGTCACCGCTTTTTGTGTTGGTGTTTTCAATTACGGCACAAAGCGGAGCGCCTGTCAGCTTGTTGCCGAGCATACCCGAAAGAACCTTCGGGAGATCTTTTTCTTTTCGGGGAGTTGCCGTTTTATCCTTGCCCGGAGCACGGCGTGCCATTTGAGTGAGAACTCTGTCAAAGTCAACCTCAAATCCTGCCGGAAGTCCGTCAATTACAACTCCGATTCCGTTGCCGTGGCTTTCGCCGAAAACGGAAATTTTTATCTTATCACCGTAGGTCGAGGACATTCGCCTTACCTCCAATATTATTATAATCTATGTAAAAATCAGGGTAACTTTTGTTGATTGAAAGCGCATAGCTTGACTCAATTTCACCGCCAAGTCTTACTGCGCAGACACCTGCTGACATTACAATTCTGTGGTCATTAAAGCCCTCGCAGAATCCGCCCTTGAGGGTGTCAATTCCCTCTATGACAAGTCCGTCAGGCAACTCAGTCACCTTACCGCCGAGATCGTTTATCAGCTTAGCGGTTGCCGTAAGACGGTCACATTCCTTTATGCGAAGTCTTTCGGCATTGTAAATCTTGGTTGTACCCTTTGCAAATGCAGCGCAAACCGTCAGCACGGGTACAAGGTCGGGAATCTGTGACGCATCAATGTCAATTGCATTAAGCTCTGCCTTTTCAACGGTTACCGATGTATCCGTCTGCGTTACCTTTGCGCCAAACCGTGCAAGCAACTCGGCAATCTTCCTGTCACCCTGTGCAGAATTTCTGTTGACGCCGTTCACAGTCACCTTTCCGCCGAGTGCACCTGCAACCATAAAGAAAGCCGCCTGCGACCAGTCGCCGTCTGTTGTGTAATCATGCGGAATGTATGACTGACCGCCCTTGATGTGCCAGCCGTTGTCGGTTGTTTCAATTTCAACACCAAATTGTGCCATAGTGTGAATTGTCATATTTATGTAGCCGACGCTCTCAATCGGAGATGTCAGCACAATGTCGCTGTCACCCTCAACAAGCGGAAGAGCAAGCAGAAGTCCCGTAATGAACTGCGAACTTACATTACCGGGAATTTCAAAAGTTCCGCTTTCAAGCCGACCGCTGATTTTGAGCGGCAGACCGCCCTCGGTTTCACACTTCACTCCTGCTTTTGGCAGAGCCTCCGTAAAAATTCCGATAGGTCTTTCGGGAAGCTTTCCGTGACCGACAAAAGTGGCATTAATACCGCCGGCTGCGGCTACGGGTATGAAAAATCGCAAAGCACTGCCGCTTTCGCCGCAGTCAAGCGTTACATTATCTGTTTTAAAAATATTTGTACCGTCAACAGTCAGCACTCCGTCCTTTATTGAGGCGGTGCATCCCATATCCTCAATTACACCGATTGTCGCCTTAATGTCATTTGACAGAGCAACGGGTGCAATTGTGCATTTGCCCCTTGTGAGGGCGGCGCAGATTATTGCACGGTGAACATCGCTCTTTGACGGGGGAATGTTCACCTCGCCGTTTGGTACAAACGGAAGATACCGTACATACGGCTTACTGCTTTTGTCGGTTGACAAAGCCATACTTCCACAGCCTTTCATTAAAATATGTTTACCGTGTTACGGTGTGATGAAGTCGAGCAAATCGGAAATTGCAACCTTCTTGGTAAAGCTTGTGCCGATTTTCTCAAGCAAAACAACATTGATTGACGATCCCGAAGTTTTCTTGTCTGTCTGAGCCGCCTCGGCAATTTTTTCAAGGCTTGCGTCATCGGTAGTCGGCAAGCCGTAGGTTGCACAAACTTCTTCAATCTTGTATGCAGTTCCTGCCTCGGTAAGTCCGTGCTTTTCGCTTGCCTTTGTCATCATTACCATACCGACGGCAACTGCCATACCGTGTGTGATGCCTGTATAGTTGTAGATTTTTTCGATTGCGTGACCGAGTGTGTGACCAAAGTTTAAAAGCATTCTTTCCCCTGCTTCCTTTTCGTCACGGTTTACTACATCACGCTTAATTTTTACACAGGTTTCAATTACATCGTCAATGTGTTCAAGAGCGTCGCCGTTTGCAAGCATTTCAAAAAATTCGCTGTCCTTGATACAGCCGTACTTGATAACCTCAGCCATACCGTCTGTGATGAACTGGTCGGGAAGAGTTGAAAGGGTGTCGGGATCAATCAAAACAGCCTTTGGCTGATAGAATGCACCGACAAGGTTCTTGCCCTGTGCAATGTCAACGCCTGTTTTTCCTCCTACGGATGAGTCAACCTGTGCAAGCAGAGATGTCGGAATCTGAACAAAGTCGATTCCTCTCAGATATGTTGCGGCGGCAAAGCCTGCCATATCGCCCGTAACACCGCCGCCGAGTGCAACGATAAGGTCTTTTCTTGTCATCTTAAAATCTGCAAGTGTGTCATAGATATCTGCGATTGTGTTAAGATTCTTTGACTGCTCGCCCGCCTGAAAAACATGGGCGGTAGTCTGATAACCCTGCTGTGAAAGAGAGTTGAGAACTCTCCATTTGTACAGCGGAGCAACATTTGTATCTGTTACAATAGTGATTTTTTCTGCACTTGAAAGCTTTTTGATAATCTCGCCGCAATTATCAAGGATACCTCTTTCAATCATAATGTCATAGGGACTTCCCGTGGAAACATGAATAGTTTTCATAAAAGTTCTCCTTCCTCTTTATTCTCCGAGTGCCTGTTTGACCTCTCTGCCCTTTTCAAGAAGAGCCTTGAGAGCGTCGGTATCTTCGGCTTTTATCGCATCTTTGATTTTTGTAATGTTCTCTATAAGTATATCAAGCTCGGAAATGAGCGGATCCTTGTTTTCAAGGAAAAGCTCACTCCAGAGCGTTGAATTTATGTTTGCAACTCTCGAAACATCTCGGTAACTTCCTGCCGAAAAGCCTTTGTGGTTCGGACAGCACGGACTTAAAACATATGAACACGCAAGCACATGCGGAAGCTGTGATGTGAAAGCAATCATTCTGTCGTGTTCTTCGGGAGTTGTGATTTTTACTGTGCCAAAGCCGATTGATTTTGCAAAGTCAGACAACATATTTACAACGCTGTTATCAGCCTTGCACGGAACGATAATGTAGCTTGCGTTTTTGTAAAGGTCGGCGTCCGAAACATCAAAACCGTTTGTTTCCTTGCCTGCCATCGGATGACTGCCGGCAAAAACAAAGCCGAATTTTTCGGAAAGCTCTGTCATCTGCGGACAAATTGCCCTCTTGATGCCTGAAACATCGGTTACAACCGCACCTTTTTTTATGTGTTCTCCGTACCTTGCAACATAGTCAACAACCGCCTGCGGATACATTGAAAGAATAATTAGGTCTGCGTTTTCAAGACTTTCGTGCGTGCCGATTTCGTCAATCGCACCTTCTTTTAAAGCCTTTTCGGCAGTAGATTTTGTTCTGTTGATACCGATTACACGGTGGTCGGTGTACTTTTTTATCGCCTTGCAAAAACTGCCGCCGATAATTCCGAGTCCTACAACTGCAATATTCACTGCATTAGCCTCCGTTTGTGTATTCTTTAGTAAAGTTAATTAAAGTCCAAATCGGTACGGCTGAAAAACCGTACCGAAAGTAAAAATCTTAATTTAATTTGTCAACAGCCTTTTTTAAGCCGAAAACCTTCTTTGCAACTCCGTCAAACTGCTTTGGAGTAAGTGACTGCGCACCGTCCGAAAGTGCGTGCGGCGGATCATTGTGAACCTCTATGATAAGACCGTCTGCACCTGCGGCAACTGCTGCCATTGCAAGCGGTTCAACAAGCCATGACTTGCCCGACGCATGGCTCGGATCAACAATAACAGGAAGGTGAGAAAGCTTTTTGATAATCGGGATAGCCGAAATATCAAGAGTGTTTCTTGTAAAGGTTTCGTATGTGCGGATACCTCTTTCGCAGAGCATAACCTTATCGTTACCGCCTGCCATAATATATTCGGCACTCATGAGCCATTCTTCGATTGTTGCGGAAAGACCTCTCTTGAGAAGGATAGGCTTGTCAATTTTGCCGAGCTCCTTGAGAAGCTCAAAGTTCTGCATATTTCTTGCACCAACCTGAATAATGTCAACATTCTCGAACATATCAATGTGTGATGCTCTCATAATTTCTGTTACAATCGGCAGACCTGTTTCTCTTCTTGCTGTTTTAAGAAGGTCAAGTCCTTCTGCCTTAAGTCCCTGGAAAGCGTATGGTGAAGTACGGGGCTTGAATGCGCCGCCTCTGAGAAGTGTTGCGCCCGATGCCTTAACATCCTTTGCAATCTGAACAATCTGCTCCTCGCTTTCAACAGAGCAGGGACCTGCCATAATGTGCAGACTGCCGTCACCGATTGTTACATTGTCATTGATTTTAATGACCGTATTGTCGGGGTGGAACTTTCTGTTAGCCTTTTTGTACGGTTCCTGAACTCTCTTTACATTTTCAACAATGTCCTGAGCGTCAATATACTCAATGTCAATCTTTGTTGTATCGCCGATAAGACCGAGTACGGTTGAATGAACACCGTCCCACTTATTAACCTTTACATCATAGCTCTCTTTGAGCATATTTGTGAATTTTGTAATCTGCTCCTCTGTTGCAGACGGTTTTAATACTATAATCATTGCTTTAATTTCCTTTCAATTCACTTTTGATGAAACGAATCGAAGTTCGTCATATTTCTTTAGTCATTTTAGCACTTTAAAGCGTGATAGTCAATAGAATAAATGCAGAATCAAGCATTTTTATGCGGTTTTTCAGCCACATCTGTTCCGCTTACTGCGTCGATTATCGCAAAAGCGGTTTTTAACGGCGTATTTTTGCCCTTTACCACAATGTCGGCAGCGGCATGATAAATCGGATATCTGCTGTCATAAAGGTCTTTCATAACCCTGTCCCTGTCCGGACGCTGAAGCAGGGGTCTTGTTGTGTCGTTTTTAAGACGGCTTTTGATGATTCCCAGCGGAACATCAAGAAAAACAATTTTGTCCTTGCCCTTGAAGGCCTCAACATTTCTCTTGAATGTAAACGCACCGCCGCCCGATGCAATTACAAGACCTTCAAGCCCTGCAAGCTCAACACAGGCGTCATGTTCCATATCACGAAACTTTTCTTCGCCGTATTTTTCAAATATTTCGGAAACTGTCATTCCTGCTTTTTCTTCAATGTATGAGTCCATATCAAGGAATTTTCTTCCCGATTTTCTTGCAATGTTTTTGCCTACGGTTGATTTTCCGCAACCCATAAATCCGCATAAAACTATGTTGTTCACTTTAAATTTCTCCGTTCATCAGAAATTCTTTTTAAGCTCTTTTGCAGAGTCGATACAAAGCTGAGCAATGTCGCCCTTGTCATAAACAGAGCCGTCCCAATGTTCGTGAGAAACAACTGCCTGCCATACGAGCATTGCCATTCCGCTTTCGGCTGTTGCACCGTTTGCCCTTGCCTTTTTAACAAGCATTGTTTCAAGCGGATTGTAAACAGCGTCAAATACATTTGCACAACGGTTTATTACACTGTCGCTTACAGGCTGATTTTCAATCTTAGGAAACATTCCGATAGGAGTTGCGTTGATAAGCACATCAATGTCACCCGAAAGTTCGTCAATAAGGCAGAAGCTTACATCGCAGCCTGCAACTGTTTTTCTGATTTCATCGCATAAAGCCTCGGCAATTTTCAAATCCTCTTTTCTTACGGCAAAGAGGAGGGGCTGTTTTTTGAGAACAACCTCATACGCCATTGTTCTTGCAACGCCGCCGCAGCCGATGATTACGATTCTGCCGTTAAGCATAATTCCTGCCGCATCAAGAGCCTTTAAAAATCCGTCCGGATCTGTTGTGTAACCCTTTGAAATGCCGTTTTTGTTTGAAACCGTGTTCACACTGCCGTACATCTCGGCCTTTGCGTCAATTTCGTCAAGAAACGGAATGACTGCCTGCTTATGCGGAATTGTAATGTTAAATCCGTCAAGTTTTGAAAGGGTATTTTTAAATTCATATTCAAGATTTTCGGGAGCAATGTCAAGCTTTGTATATTCGGCTTTGACGCCCTGAAGTTCAAAAAGTCTTGTGTGTATAAACGGTGACATTGTGTGACCGATTGGGTGACCGATTACGGCAAATTTCTTGGATTCCATAATAAAAAATACCTCCGGGGTTCATATTTTTAGCTATGCAGAAATAAACTTAAAAGAAATTATTTATGCAAAAATCAGAAATTTTTTAAAAAATTTCAAATATATATTGACAAAGGGGTAAATAATCAATAATATAAGGGAAGTGAAGCAATCCGTTTGCTTTCATACCATTGTAGCATAAACTAAGTGCTTTTGTCTATAATTTACTTTGGACAATCAATATTTTTACCGGGAGGAATTTATTAATGGTATTAGAAAAAGTTAAGGCAATTCTTGCTGAACAGTTCGATGTTGAAGAGGATAAGATTACTGCCGACACAGATCTTCAGGAAGATCTCGGCGCAGATTCACTCGATGTTGTTGACCTTCTTATGTCAATCGAAGACGAGTTTGAGGTTGAAGTTCCCGATGAGGAAATCGAAAACATCAAGACAGTTGGTTCACTCGTTTCTTACATCGAGGCTAACTCATAATTTGCTCTTGTTTTTTCGCACTTAATTTTTGAGAGGTCGTTTTTACGGCCTCTTTTTGTTTTGCTCAAAAAGGTTGAAAATTTGCAGATTTAGTGTATATTGAAAAGGCTGAAAATTTAAAAATTCAGGCTGTATCAAAAAGGTTGAAAAATAAAAGAATTAGTGTATAATAGTAATGTTATAGATGTTATGACAGCCGTGTATTCGGCATTTTGAAAATGCAAAAAAATATGTTAAAAAATAAGTAAAATTTTATTTTACGGAGGGAATATAATGGCAAACAACAAAAAAATGGTTGAAGCTATCACAAGCAGAGATGAGGACTTTGCAAAATGGTACACCGACATCGTTAAAAAAGCTGAGCTCGTTGACTATTCGGGCGTAAAGGGTTGTATGGTTATCCGCCCCTACGGATATGCTATCTGGGAAAATATTCAGGCTGACCTTGACCGCCGTTTCAAAGAAACAGGTCACGAGAACGTTTATATGCCTATGTTTATTCCCGAAAGTCTTTTACAGAAAGAAAAAGACCATGTTGAGGGCTTTGCTCCCGAATGTGCATGGGTTACTGTAGGCGGTCAGGAAAAACTTCAGGAGCGTCTTTGCGTTCGTCCTACATCGGAAACTCTTTTCTGCGAGCATTATAAAAAGATTATCAACACATACCGTGATCTTCCGAAGCTCTACAACCAGTGGTGCAGCGTTGTAAGATGGGAAAAGACAACCCGTCCTTTCCTTCGTACATCGGAATTCCTCTGGCAGGAAGGTCATACAATGCATGAAACCGAAGAAGAAGCAAGAGAAGAAACTCTCAGAATGCTACATGTTTATTCTGATTTCTACAAGGAAACTCTTGCTATCCCCGCAGTAATCGGCAGAAAGACAGAAAAAGAAAAGTTCGCAGGTGCCGAAGAAACCTACACAATTGAGCCGATGATGCACAACGGTGTTGCTCTTCAGGGCGGTACATCACACTACTTCGGCGACGGCTTTGCAAAGAGCTTTGGCATCACATACACAGGCAAGGACAACAAGCTTCATTATCCTCATCAGACATCATGGGGTGTTTCCACAAGAATGATCGGTGCGCTCATTATGGTTCACTCTGATGATGACGGTCTTGTTCTTCCACCGAAGATTTCTCCTATTCAGGTTGCACTCATTCCTGTTGCACAGCACAAAGAGGGTGTTCTTGAAAAGGCAGAGGAGCTTAGAAAGGCACTTGCCGAAAAGTTCAGAGTAAAACTTGATTCTTCAGACCACGCTCCCGGATGGAAGTTTGCCGAGTATGAAATGAAAGGCGTGCCTGTAAGAGTTGAAATCGGTCCTAAGGATATCGAAAAGAACCAGTGCGTGGTTGTCCGCCGTGATACCCGTGAAAAGGCATCTGTTTCAATTGACGAGCTTGTACCGTTTGTTGAAAACCTTATGGTTACAATCCACAACGATATGTATGACCGTGCTCTTAAAAACACTCAGGAAAAGACCTTCACGGCAACAACATTTGATGAGTTCGTTGACACAGCCAAGAACAAGCCCGGCTTTATCAAGGCTATGTGGTGCGGCGATACAGCCTGTGAAGAAAAAATCAAAGAAGTTACAGGCGGTGTAAAAAGCAGATGTATTCCCTTCAACGAGGAGCATCTCTCGGATGTTTGCGTATGCTGCGGCAAGCCTGCAAAGCATATGGTATTCTGGGGCAAGCAGTATTAATTTGTAAATAAAGTCAATAATATTTTTGAAGGCAACGGGAATGCAGTCGGTTGATTTGAAAAAGCGTAGGCGTGCAGTAAAAATTGCAAATGCCGTAAACAGTATCGAAGGTGTTCCTGCCTCTGAAAGTTCAAAATTGTTGTCAGACCGTTGGTCAAACGGTAAAATAACAACCGAACAGATGAAGACAGAGTTGCTTGTAAAATATAAGACATCAATAGTACAATGACAGGTTCGGGACACTAAGGTATGATATAAGCCTTACTGTCTGCTCGTAAGAAAAAATAAAGGTGGTGAGAAAATGCCAATCAAGGTACAAAGTAATCTTCCGGCAATCAAGGTGCTGGAATCGGAAAATATTTTTGTAATGCCGAACGAGGTCGCTCTCAGGCAGGATATCCGTCCGCTGAAAATTCTTATTCTGAATCTGATGCCGACAAAAATCGAAACCGAAACCCAGCTTTTAAGGCTGCTCGGCAACAGTCCTCTGCAGGTTGATATCGAGCTTTTGCAGATGGCATCACACACCTCTAAAAACACCTCTCCGCATCACCTGACAACTTTTTACAAGACATTTAATCAGGTGAAGAACGAAAGCTTTGACGGAATGATTATCACGGGTGCACCTGTTGAACAGCTCGACTTTGAAGAGGTCGATTATTGGGGTGAGCTTTGTGAAATTATGGAGTGGTCAAAGCATAATGTGTGTTCAACATTCCACATCTGCTGGGGTGCTCAGGCAGGTCTTTATTATCACTACGGCATAAAAAAGCACCTTTTGCCCGAAAAATTAAGCGGAATTTACACCCACAAGGTGCTTGTTCCGCATCACAAGCTCATGAGAGGCTTTGACGATACATTCACAATCCCTCATTCAAGGCATACGGGAATTGATGAAGAGACGTTGAAAAGATGCAGAGGGCTTGAAGTACTTGCAGTTTCCGAGATTGCAGGTTCATGCGTAATTTGCAGTCGAAACGGCAGACAGGTGTTTGTTACAGGTCACGCAGAGTATGACCGTGACACCCTTGCCAAGGAATATTTCAGAGATAAAAACAAGGGACTCAATCCGAATATTCCTTACAATTATTTTCCGAATGACGATGCGTCAAAAACTCCGCCGATGATTTGGAGGAGCAACGCAACCTTGCTCTACACAAACTGGCTCAACTATTTCGTTTATCAGGCGACTCCGTATGACCTCCGTGAGCTTATCAACAGATATCCTCACTAAATTAAATACAAAATCAACCCCGAAGTGCCAAAACTTCGGGGTTTTGTTATGTAAAGTGTTGTATTTATCGTGTACATTATGTTATAATTATTTTAATTGTACATAATGAAAAAGTGCAAAAATGAAAATCTGCAATGAAACAGGTGTTTTTATGGAGAAAAAGCGTACCGTAATCAAGGTTGGTACTTCAACGCTGACTTATGAAAACGGAAAAATAAATTACAGAAGAGTTGAACAGCTTTGCAAGGTGCTTTCCGATTTGCAGAACCGCGGAGAACAGGTTATCTTCGTTTCTTCGGGTGCTATTGCTGTAGGAATGGGCAAGGCAGGTCTTGACAAGCGACCTACCGAAACCAAGAAAAAACAGGCTCTTGCCGCAATCGGTCAGTGTGAGCTTATGTTTATGTATGACAAACTTTTCGGTGAGTACAACCACTCTGTTGCTCAGCTGCTGCTTACCCGCCACGCTGTTGAAACAGAGCAGAAAAGGCAGAATGTTATCAACACAATTGACGAGCTTCTCAGAATGAACATTATCCCCGTAATCAACGAAAACGATACCGTTACGATTGATGAGCTTGAGGGCAACAATTTCGGTGATAACGATATGCTTTCCGCAATTGTTGCAGGACTTGTTGCCGCAGACAGACTCATTATTCTTACGGATATTGACGGTCTGTACGATTCAAACCCACGAACAAATCCAAATGCCAAAAAGCTTGATATTATCGAAAAAATCAATGCGGAAATTTTTGAAATGGCGGCAGGTACAGGCTCAAACCGTGGCACAGGCGGTATGATTACAAAGCTTCAGGCGGCTGATTATGCCACAAAACGAGGTGTTGAGGTCAGCGTTATTAACGGCTCAAATCCCGAAAATCTTTATGAAGTAATTGACGGAAACAAAATCGGAACAAAATTTTTACCTGTTAAATAATCGGAGGAAAATTATGACTACACTTGAACAAATGGGCGCAAAGGCAAAAGATGCGTCAAGATTTCTTATGACAGCCGGTTCAAAAAAGGACATTGCCCTCGGTGCAATTGCAGACGCACTCTGCGAAAACTGCGAAGAAATTCTTGCGGCTAACAAAATTGACCTTGAGAACGGCGAAAAAAGCGGTCTTACGGCATCACTTCTCGACAGACTCAGATTGTCAGAGGAAAGAATCAACGGTATGGCTGACGGGGTAAGACAGGTTGCGGCTTTACCCGATCCCGTGGGAAGAGTTCTTGACGGCAGAACCCTCAAAAACGGCTTGCAGATTGAAAAGGTAACAGTTCCGATGGGTGTTATCGGAATCATCTTTGAGGCAAGACCTAATGTAACTTCCGATGCGGCGGCTCTTTGCCTTAAAGCAGGCAGTGCCGTAATTCTTCGTGGCGGTAAAGAGGCTTTTCATTCAAATATGGCAATCGCAAGGGCTATGCGTGACGCACTTGAAAAGGCAGGATTTCCCCGTGACTGCGTAGCGCTTGTTGAGGACACAACAAGACAGAGCGCAACAGAGCTTATGCAGCTTTCCGATTATCTCGATGTGCTCATTCCCCGTGGCGGTGCAGGACTTATCAAAAGCGTTGTTGAAAATGCAAAGGTTCCCGTTATCGAAACAGGCGTGGGTAACTGCCATATCTATGTTGACAAGAGTGCAGATATTGAAATGGCGAAAAATATTGTTTTCAACGGCAAAACCTCTCGCCCATCTGTGTGCAATGCGCTTGAAACATTGCTTGTACACAAGGATATCGCAGAAAAAGCTCTGCCCGTAATCAAAGCAGAGCTTGATAAAAAGAATGTTGAAATCAGAGGATGTGACAGAACAAAACAGATTCTCGGCGACTGCGTTGTTTCTGCAACGGAAGAAGATTATAGAATCGAATTTCTCGATTACATCATTGCCGTAAAGGTTGTTGACAGCCTTAATGACGCAATTGCTCACATTCAGAAGTACAGTACGGGTCACAGCGAATGCATTGTGACAAGCGACTACAACAGTGCAAACGAGTTCACGGCACGAATTGATTCTGCGGCGGTTTATGTAAACGCATCAACTCGCTTTACCGACGGCGGAGAATTCGGACTCGGTGCAGAAATCGGAATTTCAACCCAGAAGCTCCACGCAAGAGGACCTATGGGACTTAACGAGCTTACAAGCTCAAAATATATCATCAGAGGAAACGGACAAATCCGATAATCACATCAGAAGATACATCAGCGCAAGCAGAACTGACGGATCGGTGTTTTCCTCCATAAGCAGTATCACAAGCAAAAGAATTAGGCTCTGTTCCTTGTTTTTGAACATCAGATTCAAAAGGCCGTCATCCTTTTTCACAACGGGCGGTTCGGGAATTTCGGACTTTGGTTCTTCCTGCTTTTCGGGTTGTTTCGGGACTTCCCTTCTTGGTGCTTCACGATTGAATTGCGGCTTTCGGTGCATCTGCTGCGCTCGGTTAAAAGCCTCCTCTTCAAAACTCGGCAAAAAATCACCTCCTGTCAGAACAATCCGTTTTCACGCAGTAACGGCATAAGGCGGAATAATTTCAGCATCTTTTCGGCCTTGTCAAGCTTTTCCTGCCGTTCATGTGAAAGAAACGGTCTGAGCGAATCAAGCAGTCGGGTGGTGTCATCGCTGTTGTTCAGCGAGCTTAAAAGCGGTGCAAATTTGGCAATTGTGCCGATTGTGTCGTCACCGCCCAGCACTGACATAAGGTTATTTTCGGGCGGTTTCGGCTTTGGCGGTTGTTTTTGCTCACCCGTCAGACCAAGCTGTGCCCCAAGACTTTGCACCTGTTTCATTGCCTCGGGGTTCTGCAAAATCTGATTGAGCTTATCCTGTAAATCAGACATATCATTCACCGCCGAGCAGTTTCATCAGCGCCTGAGCCTGCGGACTTTGCAAAAGTTTCTTTGCTTTTTCGGGATCCGACAGAACGCTCTCAATCTGCTTTGATTGATTCGGATTTGTATTTTTCAAGAGATTTTCTATGTTACCGCTTTGTGCGGCACTTTCAAGCTGTTCCTTAGAGATACCGTACTTTTTCGATACCTCACCGAGCAGTTTATTAACTTTTTTATTATCAGACATACCAACACCTCAACATATACTATGCGGAAATTTTATTTTTAGAACGGAGAATTTTCAATGCGTATTTTGGTAGTTTCGGACACTCACGGAGATCTTCGCAGTCTTATCAAAGCCGTTGACGCACAGCGCAAGGCGGAAATAATTGTTCATTGCGGTGACGGTGAAGAACAACAGCGGTTTTTAAAAGATAATTACAAAGACAAAATGATTGTTGCCGTAAGGGGCAACTGCGATTGGAACAGCTTTTTTCCGTCAAAGGAGATTTTTAAAGCCTGCGGTAAAACCATCTTTGTAACACACGGACATCTCTATGATGCAAAATCGGGACTTTACCGCATTACCTCCGCCGCAAGAGAAGCAGGAGCGGATATTCTCCTCTTCGGTCATACACATATGCCTCTCACACTCTATGAGGACGGTCTGTATATTATGAACCCCGGTTCATGCCACGGATACTATGCGTCCTACGGCGTTATCGACATCACCGACAAGGGCGAAATTGTTACCAATACCGTAGCCTTAAAATAATTGTGGAAATTGCAAAAATAAAATGATATAATAAATGTGATAAATAAGCGGAGGTGGAATTTTGAATTTTGACGGTTTTGATTTTGATGACAATATAAAACAAACCTTCAACACCCTTGATATTCAGGGCAGAGTTCCCCACGCTGTTGTAATAGAAAGCAGGGACAGCGAAAAGGCGATGAACCTTGCCGTGTTTCTGTCAATGTATGCGGTGTGTACCGAACCCGTAAAGCCTTGCGGTCATTGTGAGCAATGTCACAAGGCAAAAAATAAGGCACACGCCGACATTAAATATGTTGAACTTCCAAATGACAGAAAACAAAATTCAATTGAGCAGATGAGAGAGATAATCGGTGACTCTGTCATAAAGCCGAATGAGGCAGATGCAAAGGTGTATATCTTCCCTTTTGCCGACACAAGGCTTTCGGACATCGTTCAAAACTCGTTTTTGAAACTTCTTGAAGAACCTCCGCAGAATGTATATTTCATTATGCTCTGCGAAAACTCCAAGAAACTGCTCCCGACAATTCTCTCCCGTTCAAGTGTATTCCGTCTGAAAACAAAAGATGTTTTCAGTGAGGATGCGGTTGCAGGTGCAAAGAAAATTGTAAAAGGAATTTTATCGACACGGGAGTACAACCTTATGCAGGCACTCTATGCCCTCAGCGACAAAAACCTTGCAGACGAAATTCTGCTTGTCGTAAAGCTGATTCTGCGTGACGGAATGGCAAAAAGCGTTGGAGCGGATGCGGTTTTTGACGAGGAATGTGCCGGGGAGCTTGCAAGACGATTTACTCGGGCAAAGCTGATTTCTATGATTGAGCTTACCGAGAACGCAAAACTGAAAATACCGAAACACATAAATATAAATCTCCTCACAACTTGGCTGTGCGGAGAATACAGGAGGATTTCATGGCAGAGATAATCGGAGTACGATTTAAAGAAGTCGGCAAAGTGTATTACTTTGATCCGCTTGACAATAAACTTAACACAGGCGACAGGGTAATTGTTGAAACGGCAAGAGGTCTTGAGTGCGGAGAGGTTGCAACTCCGAACAAGACCGTTGACGATGCGGAAATTTCGCATCCGCTCAAGCCGTTAATCAGAATTGCAACCGAAAAAGACCTGAATCACCTTGCGGAAAACAAACTCAAAGAAAAGGAAGCATACAGAATCTGTGAACAGAAAATTGCCAACCACAAGCTTGAAATGAAGCTTGTAAATGTTGAATACACATTTGACAACAGCAAAATTCTTTTCTACTTTACGGCTGACGGACGAGTTGACTTCCGTGCACTTGTAAAAGACCTTGCAAGTGTATTCAGAACAAGAATTGAACTTCGCCAGATTGGCGTGCGTGATGAGGCAAAAATGCTCGGAGGACTCGGCATCTGCGGTAAGCCGTTCTGCTGTGCAAGCTTTATGGGCGAGTTCCAGCCCGTTTCAATCAAAATGGCAAAGGAGCAGGGCTTGTCACTCTCTCCCGTTAAAATTTCGGGAACCTGCGGCAGACTTATGTGCTGTCTTAAATATGAACAGGAGGCATACACAGACCTTCTTAAACACACCCCAAAGGTAGGAGCAATTGTAAATACTCCCGAGGGCAGAGGCCTTGTTGTTGAAAACAACCTGATTGCAGGAACTTTAAAGGTTAAGCTCAACAACACTCCCGAAGACGCCGCTCCGAAATCATTCACAGTCAAGCAATGCAAGCTTGTTAAGGACGGCTACATCAAGCTTGACAAAAAGGAAATGGAAAAATTCAAGGGACTTGAATAATTTTTTTGTAATGTGTACAGCGTTCGTCAAGTTGCAGTAAAAAAGAACTGTTTTCAGTTTAAAATATAAAATTCTTTCCAAAAGGTTGCTTTTTTCAAAATTTATGTTACAATAAAGGTGAAATTCATGAAGGAGGTATTTCCCTATGGCATATACTATCAGTGACGATTGCATCATGTGTGGTGCTTGTGCAGACAACTGCCCTTGCGACGCTATTTCAGAAGGCGACGGCAAGTATGAAATCAATGCAGACGCTTGTGTTGATTGCGGTTCATGTGCTGAAGTTTGCCCCGTCGGCGCTCCACAGGAAGGCTGATTAAGGGTTAATCCACAAAGACAGGCGGCAGGGATTTCCTTGCCGCTTTTTAATTACTGTTTTCAGGGGAATACCGATGAATAATAAACATCTTGAACCGCTTGGCAGCGGTATTAAAATATATGTGTCAGACAGCTACCGTTTTTCAACGGACACAATCTTACTTGCCGATTTTTCAAAGCAAATCGGTGCAAAAAAATGTGTTGACCTCGGTACAGGCTGCGGAACGATTCCGCTTTTGTGGTACAAAAACAACAACCGCCTTGACATCACAGCGGTAGAAATACAGGAGAATGCCTGCAAGCTGTTTTCACAAAGTCTTGAATACAACAATCTTCAGGATAAAATCAGAATTGTAAACTCGGACTTAAACAAGCTTGACGGTGCATTGCCGCTCGGCTCGTTTGACCTTGTTGCCTGCAATCCGCCCTACAAAATCAGCGGAGGCGGAATTACAAATCCTGAGAACGCAAAGCTTGTTGCAAGGCACGAATCCGAATGTACGCTTGACGATGTGTGCCGTTGCGGTTCGTCGCTTTTGCAGTTTGGAGGACGGCTCTGCATTTGTCAGCGCCCCGAAAGGCTTGCAGACGCAATGGAGGCAATGCGTAAATATTCGGTTGAGCCGAAAAAATTAAGGCTTGTTCAACAGCGAAAATCAAAAGCCCCAAAGCTCTTTTTGCTTGAAGGCAGAAGGGGCGGCAAAAGGGGATTTCTTGAGGTTATGCCAACCCTTTTTATTGAGGACGAAAGCGGAAGCTTTTCCGAAGAAATGCTGAACATCTACGGCAGTTACAAGGAGGACTATATAAATTGAGCGGAATTTTATATGTAACGGGAACGCCGATCGGCAACCTAGGAGATTTTTCACCGAGAGCCGCAGAAACCCTCGAATCGGTTGATTTCATTGCGGCAGAGGACACAAGGGTAACGCTTAAACTCCTGAATCATTTCGGCATAAAAAAGCCTATGGTGAGCTATTTTGAACACAACAAGCGTGAGCGTGGCGAAATCATCTGCAACAGAATTGAACAGGGCGAAAATTGTGCAATAGTAACAGATGCCGGAATGCCGTGCATTTCTGATCCGGGTGAAGATTTGATAAAGCTCTGCGAGGAGCGCGGAATAAAAACCGTGGTGATTCCCGGGCCGAGTGCCGTGATTTCCGCACTTGCGGTTTCGGGACTTGAAACAGGCAGATTCACATTTGAAGGCTTTTTGAGTGTGAACAAAAAGAGCCGAAACGAGCATCTTGACAGTCTGAAAAACGAACACAGAACAATGATTTTCTATGAAGCGCCACACAAGCTTCCGCAAACTCTCCGAGATTTGTACAGCTTTTTCGGTGACAGAAAGCTTTCGATCGTTCGTGAACTCACCAAAGTTCACGAAGAAGTAATCCGCACCACAACAAAATATGCTGCGGAAAATTATGCAGACGGAAGTTTGAAGGGCGAATTTGTGCTTGTGCTTGAGGGCAAAAAGCAAGAGGAAAAATCCGAAGAATACACCCTTGAATTTGCGGTTGAAACCGCCCGCAAGCTGATTGAAAACGGTGCAAAGCCCACCGAGGCGGCAAAAGAGGCGGCAAGTATAACAGGCTTTAAGAAAAATGAGATTTACAGGGAGCTGTTGTAAATGACATACGAAAATGCTGTTGAAAAAATTCATTCACTTTTGACATTCGGTTCTCGTCCGGGACTTGACCGAATGAGAATTTTACTTGACAGGCTCGGAAATCCGCAGGACAGGCTGAAATTTATACACATTGCAGGTACGAACGGCAAGGGCTCGGTTTGTGCTATGCTTTCATCCGCACTTGTTGCGGCAGGCTACAAAACAGGCTTGTTCATTTCACCGTATATCACGGATTTTCGTGAGAGAATACAAATAAACAATTGTATGGTGAGCGAGTCCGTTCTCACGGATGCGGTTGAAAAAACTTTCCCTATTATCGAGCAACTGCGTGAAGAGGGCACAATCATCACAGAATTTGAGTATGTCAACGCTCTTCAATTTTATATACATGCAAATGCAGATTGTGACATTGTTGTTCTTGAAACAGGAATGGGCGGTCTGCTCGACTGCACCAATACTATAAAATCACCGCTTTGTGCCGTTATCACCACAATCGGACTTGACCACACGGCAATTCTCGGCGATACAATTGAAAAAATTGCACAGCAAAAATGCGGAATCTTCAAGCCCGACTCAATGGCGGTTACTTCAAAGCAGGATATCCGTGCAATGAAGGTTATTGAATCAACTGCAAGAGAAAAGAAAATTCCACTTGCAACGAGCGAGAGCGTTAATATTGATGTCATCGAAACCACCTTAAAGGGCAGTCGCTTTATGTTTAACGGTGTTGAAATTGACCTTCCGCTTTCGGGTGATCATCAGCTTGAAAATGCAAAAACCGCACTTGCAGCACTTGATATGCTCCGTTGCAATTCTCTGATTTCAATAACAGATGAGCAGATTGCAAACGGTTTTGCAAAGGCTGTCAACCCTGCAAGACTTGAGCTGTTGAGTGAAAAGCCGATTGTTCTGCTTGACGGTGCTCACAATCCTAACGGAATTGAGGCGCTTAAATCGGCAATCCAAAAATTCCTTCCGAATAAGTATATAATTGCAATCACGGGTATGCTTGCCGACAAGGATGTCAGCACTTCGGTAAAACTGCTTGACGGAGTTTTTGACAGAGTTTACACAGTTCCCGTTCACAATCCAAGGGCAATGCACCCTGCAAAGCTTATGCAACAGTATGCAAGATTTGTTGACGATACAGTAACCTTTGAAAGTGCCGAACACGCATTTGATATGGCTTTTGAACAGGCTGAAAAGACCGATTGTGCAGTTGTAATCTGCGGTTCGCTCTATCTTGCAGGCGAAATTCGTCCGTATATCATCAATAAAATTAAGGCTGAAAACGAATCAGCCGAAAAGTAAATTTTTCGTTACAACAGAATAAAACAAATTTTTTGCTCCGCACTTATTATCATTAAGATAACAGGTGCGGAGCTCTTATTTTTTAGAAGGACTGATAAAATTGCTGAAAACGGAATTTAAAAATAATATTCTCACGGCATACATTGACGGCGAAATTGACCACGATTCGGCGGCAGGAATACGCACAAAAATTGACGCCGCCGTTCAGACAAACAAACCGAAACTTTTGTGCCTTGATTTTTCAAAAGTATCGTTTATGGACTCATCGGGCATAGGTCTTGTAATGGGGCGATACCGCCAGATGAAGCTTGTCGGCGGAGCATTGCGTGTGATTAATATTCCCGACAGATTGTACAGGCTTTTTTCAATGTCGGGACTTGAAAGTTTGGGGGTGTTGAGATGAAAACAGTAAATGAAATGAAACTTTGCGTGCCGTCAAAAAGCTGTAATGAGGCTTTTGCACGGTGCGTTGTGTCGGCATTTGTAATGAGCCTTGATCCTACCGTAAACGAACTCAGCGACCTAAAAACCGCTGTGTCCGAGGCTGTGACAAACTGCATTGTTCACGGTTACCGCCACCAAAGCGGAAAAATTTACATAAACGGAAAAATTACCTCCGAAAACAAGGTGATAATCACAATCCGTGACAAAGGCTGCGGAATTTCCGATATTAAAAAGGCAATGGAACCGTTGTTTACAACCGCTCCCGAGGAGGACAGGGCAGGACTCGGCTTTGCAGTTATGCAGAGCTTTTGCGACAAGGTGCGTGTCCGTTCAAAGCCCGACAGCGGAACAACCGTAACTCTTGAAAAAATTATAGGTTCGGAAAATGACCGATAAAAATAAACTTGCCGACAAAAATATGGGACTTGTCCATGCCTGTTGCAAACGATTTTCAGGCAAAGGAATAGAGTACGAAGAACTTTTTGCATCTGGTTGTCTCGGACTCGCAAAGGCGATTAATAACTTTGACGGAAGCCGTAACCTGCAGTTTTCAACCTATGCCTTTCCTGTAATTATGGGCGAAATTAAGCGACTTTTCCGTGACGGCGGTGCAATCAGGGTCAGTCGCACATTAAAGGAGCTTTCACTTGCAATATCGAGGCTTAACAATGAAAGCAAGCTGAAAAACGGCAGAGAACTCACCGTGAGCGAGCTTGCCGAAAGGCTTGATACAAGCGAGGAAAAAATCATTGACGCACTCAACAGCACAAGAGTTCCTCTCTCCCTGACTGCCGAATATGACAGCGAGGGCAACCCACAGCTTGATGTCCCGACAGATGATATTCAAGACGAAATCTCGGAACGATTGTCGCTTGAACAGGCGGTAAAATCCCTCTGCGACACCGACCGAAAAATAATTCAACTGCGGTACTATCGGAGCAAAACACAAACTCAAACCGCCAAAATTCTTTCCATGACGCAGGTTCAAATCAGTCGGCGGGAAAAGAAAATTCTCACCGCCATTCGGGACAAAATGTCGGTTTAGCACCCCGATTTTCCGAATGTGGCGTTCAATGAATCCCCTGCATATTTTTATTTATAAAAATTTTCATATTTAACAACAAAAGCGCCCGAATAACGGACGCTTTTACTTTTTCTTTAATTCTGTTTTTCAAGCTTCAGCTTTTCAACAATTGCATCAACCGTGGTTTCGATACTGCTCAGCTCCATTGACACCGTGATATCGGCATACTTTTTATAGAGCGGATAACGCACTCTGTACACATCATCAAGAGTTTCACCCTTACCGAATGCAATGCCTCTTGTTTTGATATTTGTAACTCTGCGCTTGATTTCATCGAGGTCAACATCAATGAAAACGACCTTGCCGTTTTTTCTGAGGTTTTCCATGGCATTTTCACTGAGAACCATTGAACCGCCTGTTGCGATAACGGTCTTGTCGTAGTCAAGCTCTGCACCGATTTTTCCCTCAAGATGAAGAAAAAAGTCAAGACCTTCATTATCAAGAATCTCCTGCAACGGCTTTCCTGCCTCTTTGCAGATTATCAAATCTACATCAACAAAGGAATAACCCAGTGCCTTGGCAAGCAACACACCGACTGTGCTTTTGCCCGAACCCGGCATTCCGATTAAAACTATATTTTCCATATTAAAGAATCCTTACATTAAGTGAATCTGTGCTTGAAGTCGGGCAGGTTTTGTTTGACGAAAGCACAACAACCGTGTCGCCTTTTTTGACAACGCCTGTGCTGAGTGCCTTTTCCATAGCCTGTTTCGTGATTGAATCAGATGTGCGTTTTTCTTCGCCCATGACAGCCATAACACCCCAGTTAAGACAGAGCTTTCTGCATACAAGCTGTGATGTTGCAACTGCAATAACGGGACAGTCAGGTCTGTAATGAACCATCGCTCTTGCAACTCGACCTGTTGCACTTTCAACAATAATAGCCTTTGCGCCTACTGCCTGCGCAATATTCTTTGCAGCTTTACAGATACTTGATCTGATTGGGTTAGTGTCCTTCATTCCGTGTTCTTCCACATACTCATGAAGTGCGGTAAATTCACCGTTTTCCTCAGCCTCCGAACAAATTGCGTCAAGTGCCTTTACGCTTTCAATCGGGTACTTACCTGCGGCGGATTCTGCCGAAAGCATTACTGCGCTTGTGCCGTCATAAACTGCATTGGCAACATCGCTGATTTCGGCTCTTGTAGGACGGGGGGCCGTTGTCATACTCTCAAGCATCTGGGTTGCAGTGATTACATACTTACCTCTTGAAACAACCTTTCTGATGATTGTTTTCTGGATTTCAGGCAGCTTGATAAACGGAATTTCAACACCCATATCTCCTCGGGCAACCATAATACCGTCTGCGTAATCAATGATTGCGTCCATATCGTCAACACCACTCTGATTTTCAATCTTTGCGATAATTTCAACATACTCATAGCCGAGGCTGTCAATAAAGTCACGAAGAGTTCTGACATCATCGTGATTGCGGACAAATGATGCGGCAACAACCGTTGCACCGTGGTTAAGACCGAACTCAATGTCCTTTCTGTCCTGAGCACTTACATACGGCATATTGATGAAGTAGCCGGGAATGTTGATGCTCTTGCGGTTTTTAAGCACACCGCCCTTGTTTACGGTACAAACGATTGACTCGGGATTTACCGACTTGACGACAAGCGAGATAATACCGTCATCAAGCAAAAGCTCTCTGCCGATTGCCTTCTGACCTTCGGATTCAAAAATATCAACAAGCTTAGGAAACGAAAGGCTTACACCTGTTTCGTCACCCTCTTCTTTGTTTTTAAAAAGACTGAACTCTGCACCCTCGACAAGTTCAACAGAACCGTCCTTGAATGTGCCGACTCTGACCTCAGGACCCTTTGTATCGAGCAGAATTGCAACATTTTGACCGCTCTCTGCAATTGCCTCTTTAAGGTTTTTGATTGTAACCTCAAGCCGGTCATAAACACCGTGTGACATATTGATTCTGGCAACATTCATACCTGCGTCAATCATTTTACGCATCATTTCTTTTGAATCGCAGGCAGGCCCGATGGTACAAACTATCTTAGTCTTTCTCATGATTTCTCCGTCCTTTTAAAATGCTTATATTCTGTTATTGTGCATATATATAAATCTGTGTAAAAATTTTGATTACACTCATTATATATTATTCACAACACAATTTCAATCTTTGATTTGTAAAATTTTACATTCTGTGGCTTGTACAAAAATTTTCAAAACAATAACAAAAAATCGGGCAGTTTCCTGCCCGATTCTGTGCTTGAATTATACAAGATTTACGATAATTTTCTGAATTTGTGTTGCGTCAAGAACGGTGATTTCACCGTCACCGTTTACATCGGCAACATTGAGTTGACTGTCTGTGAGTGTTTCAAGACTTACAATGTACTTTTGAACAAGAGTTGCGTCCATTACAGTAACTTCGCCGTCGCCGTCAACATCGCCGATTTTAGCGGAAGGAGTGTACTCACTAAACCACTTACTGCTGATCCATGCCGCACGGCTTGTCATCCAATCAGCTGCATAGTTATACATATCCGTAAAACTGCCCTGATTGTAGCTTGTCTTAGTGTTACTTACGGTATATGTACCTGTTGTCATATCAAAGTCAGCCTTGTTCATTGATGTGTGGTCACAAATCCAACTGCTCGTTCTTATATGCCAGCCGCTTTTGTAATTCATCGCACCGCTGTCCTTGAGAAGGTCAAAATACTGTGTTTTTGTATAGAATTCGTCAGAGCCCTTGTAAGATATGGTCTTGCCTGCAAAATAGTTGATTGCAGGAACAAACTGCTCAAACCAGATATTTACGGCAGCTTTATTAACCTGAGTGTTTCTTGAAATATTGTTAATGATATTACTGCTATTCTGGGATCGTTTCTGTCTGTCCTTAAATCTGCACCACCAGCCTGAATACTGTGTGTAATCCTTAACACCGAAGTTCTGAAGATCCCAAGCACTGCCTGCAGCATTGCCAAGCGCATTATCGTAGTCCCATACAGGTGAGCCGAAGAACTTATAGTTACCGTCGGAATCCTGCTTATAAACAAAGTAAACGCTTGAAACACCGGAATCCCAGTTTTTACCGAGTTCGTTTATAAGCCACAGCTTTGCACATGAATCAACATCAGCATACTGTGAAAGGTCGGAGTCTGCTTTTTTAGCGGCTCTGTGGAAAGCATTGTACTTTTCACGAACATAGTTCTTAACTTCATTATAGCCCTTGTCGCCTTCCGAAAGCTCGGGTGCTTTAATTGTAACCTTGATACCGTCATCACATTTTACATAGTAATCTTCACCGTCTACAGCACCGGAATCAACTTCACAAAGGAACGGGAAATCCTTGTTTACATTGCCGTCAGCGTCAAGGTATGCAGTATCGTCAATATCGTTGACAAGGGCACTCTTACCCACCTCAATTTTTTCGGTCATCTGATATGAACCCCAGTAATAACCGTCTGAGTAGAAATCAACATATCTTGAATCCGAAGCATAGGGAGTTCCTACTGCATCTGCAAGGTCATAAAGAAAACGGTTTCTTGTGAGTGAATCATCCTGATAGTTTGCAAGAAGAGAGAACTTTTTACCCTTTGACATACCGCCGATTGAAACCTTATCGGAATATGTGATGTTGTAAGGCTTCTTAGCCTTGCCCCATGTTGAGTTGCCTCTGCCCTTGATTTTCTTGATTGAAGTATTGTCAATCTTGCCGTTCTTATCAACAATAGCGCCTGTTGCAGAGGAATAGTTGCTCTTATCCTCGTTAAGATAAGAAATAAGTTCCTTACCGTTGCCGTCAGCGTTGCTGTTGTTCACATAGATTGCAGACTCGGCAGAGGACTTTAAGAATGTGAGGGAATAGGTTTTTCCGTCGGCAGTAACATTGCCTGCCTTATCAATTGTGTACGAAACCTCCCTCGACTCGCCTGACGGTATAGTTACATTATTAACCGTAACGCTTTTTGAATATGCGTTATAAAGCTCAACGCTTGTTGACGAAACACTGCTTGGAAGGAAGAAATACTTCCTATTAGTATTCAATTCCTCCATATCCTCGTTGTGTTCACATTGCCATGCAACCCATGCGTCAGAATCGTCAGAACCGCTTACTGCGTGTGCATAAAGTGCATTCTGAGTTTTAAACGAAAGAGTCGGTGTTGATGTTTGAGCGGCAGAAACAGAAAATACCGACATACCGCCAATGGTCATCAAACCAGCAAGTACAATTGAAAGCGCTTTTTTTGTTGTCCTCACTATAATCACTCCTAAAAAATTATATCAATAAGTAACTTTTAGATATATTCACAAAAAGTTCACTTGTTAATCACATCCGTCAAAATTATTGTACCATTTGCATAAAATTAATACAAGTAATTTTTCAATATATAACGGTACAATTTTGCGAAATTTCTTTATTTTCGTTGATTAATTTGATATAATATTATGGTAAAGATACGGTAATACTTACCGAAATTATAAATCACATTAAGGAAGTGGCATAATGCGTAATTACGGCAAAAAGAAAAACTATTGTCTTATTGCGGCACTTGCATCACTTGTAGCTTTTTCAACTATGGCTGCAAGCGTTATGAGTGGTTGCGGAGAAAATTCGGATGAGCAAAAAACAACAAAGATCGTTCACGAAACACGCATAGATACTCAGATTGAAACAAAAATTGAAACATACACCGAGGTTGTAACAGATGCTCAGGGCAACACTGAATATGTTGAAGAAACAAAAGCTGTGCCTGTAAACAACAACGCCGGTGGCAACAGCAAGTCAGGCAATTCAGGCAATAACTCCGAAAACTCAGGCGGCAGTTCTTCGGGCAAAAATTCAAACAGTCAACAGAGTTCCGTTATTGAAAAGAGTGAAACAAGCAAAACTACTAACAACAGTTCTTCAAAAACAGACTCGGGCAAAACAAATAACAACAAGAATAATAATAACAACAGCAATAAAAATAATAACAGTTCATCTTCAAAGTCGGATTCATCAAAATCTGATGACAGCAACAGCAAGTCACTTAAAATCGGCGGCAAAACATTCAATGTCGGTGACACAATTGTATGCACATACAAATTGAAAACACCGGCAGTTCTCGAAAACTATCAGGCAAGGATCAAATATGATTCATCAAAGCTTACCTGCAAAAGTGCAAAAATGTCTGAACCCGCCAAAAACGGAGCTATGCTCAACATAAAGATTGCCGGAGAGATTTCTTTAAGCGGCGTCAACATCGGTGACGGTTATGACTACACGAACGGCGGTACGTTTATGACCGTAGTATATGAAGTTAAAGGCGGCGGCTCAACATCACCAAGTTATCACTGGGAAGTTGCCTGCAGAGCAAGCGACAGTAAGAACCTTATCGACAAAAAGGGTAAGCCTGCGAGCGGTTTTAAGCTCAGCTCATCTTATAAAGATTAGGTTGCCAACTAAAAATTGAATTGCTTTTAAAATCGTAAAATGAGGCTGTGAAGAAATGAAGTTTAAGACTTCGTTCTTCACAGCCTGTCTTGTTTTGTATAAAAGCACGGCGCACCCCCGTTTCCTGTTTGTGAATACAGTTTGACAAATAAAAAGCATTTATGCCTGAGCGTATTATTGTAGTTGTTCATAAAATTTCAATACAGCGCCGTACCGTGTTCGCCTGCTGACGAACTTTTGACTCTATAATAAAAGTCGTGGTAGCAAAAGAGCCTACATTTTGAAACAAACGCAAAAACTCCCGACTAAAAAGTCGGGAGTCAAATTGAACTTGTATTAACTTAAAAAGAATTAAACGAGCTCGATAATTGCCATTTCAGCGGCGTCACCACGACGGGGACCGATTTTAGTAACTCTTGTATAGCCACCGTTTCTATCGCTGTATTTTGGAGCAATTTCCTTAAAGAGCTTGCTTGTAACATCTTCCTTAGTAACAAAAGCCAAAACAAGGCGTCTGTTATGAAGAGTATCTTCTTTAGCTGTAGTAATCATCTTCTCTGCCATAGCCTGAACTTCCTTGGCACGAGTAAGAGTTGTTTCAATTTTGCCGTTTTCCAAAAGGAAAGTAACCATAGCACGAAGCATTGCAGTTCTCTGTGCAGTAGTTCTTCCTAATTTTCTTGTACCTGGCATTTCTTTCACTCCTTTACCGTTGAGTTTGTTGGTAAGAATTTGACAGAATAGCCTGTCAAAGACTTTGGGAAGTTATTCGTCTTCCTTCTGAAGACTAAAACCGAGAGAATTGAGCTTCTGTACAACTTCCTCGAGAGATTTTCTACCGAGGTTACGCACTTTCATCATATCCTCTTCGGACTTGTTGATCAAATCCTCTACCGTGTTAATGCCTGCACGCTTGAGGCAGTTGAAAGAACGAACTGAAAGATCAAGATCTTCAATTGTCATTTCAAGAATCTTTTCCTTGCCCTTGTCATCCTTCTCAACCATAACTTCAGCACTTGAAGCTTTGTCGGAAAGGTTTACAAAAAGGTTAAGGTGTTCGGTAAGAACCTTTGCTGCAAGAGAAACAGCCTCCTGAGCATTGATAACTCCGTTTGTCCAAACATCCAGAGTGAGCTTGTCATAGTCAGTAATCTGACCTACACGAGTGTTATCAACTGTATAGTTTACCTTTAACACGGGAGTATAAATTGAATCAATCGGCAAAACGCCAATAACATTGTTGCCGCTTAACTGCTTGTTGCGCTCTGAAGGAATATATCCTCTGCCCTTGTCAACTGTGATTTCCATATTGAGCTTAGCACCCTCACCGAGTGTAGCAATATGGAGTTCAGGGTTGAGAATTTCAACCTCATCATCACATTTGATGTCGGCAGCCTTTACCTCACAGGGACCCTCGGCTGCAATTTCTATAACCTTGGGACTTGTTTCATGGAGCTTTGCAACAAGACTTTTCATATTAAGAACAATTTCCGTAACGTCTTCCTTTACGCCGGGAATAGTTGAAAATTCGTGAAGAACGCCGTCAATCTTGATTGATGTAACAGCACAGCCTTCAAGAGAGGAAAGCAGCACACGGCGCAAACTGTTGCCGAGTGTGTTGCCGAAACCACGCTCGAGCGGTTCAACAACAAACTTGCCGTACTTTCCATCCTCGGTTAATTCCTCGGTTTCAATTCTTGGCTTTTCAATTTCTATCATTCGCGAATCCTCCTAAACATTATGCGACTGCAAAAGCAGCCCATCTGTGTGTAATCTGCCTGTGAAATATAAGATTACTTGGAGTACAACTCAACGATGAGGTGTTCTTCAACAGGAAAGTCGATGTCTTCTCTCTGGGGAGCTGCAACAACCTTGCCACCGAGAAGGTTTTCGTTCTTCTCAAGCCACTTTGGTGTTACAATTGAAGATGTTTCGCCCTCTGCGATTGCCTTGAATCTTGCAGTTGAACGGCTCTTCTCCTTAACTTCGATTACATCGCCAACCTTAACAAGGTATGAAGGAATGTTTACCTTCTTACCGTTTACGGTAAAGTGGCTGTGACTAACAAGCTGTCTTGCTTCTCTTCTTGTAGCTGCAAGACCGAGTCTGAAGATAACGTTGTCAAGTCTTCTTTCAATAAGTGTAAGCAATACAGCACCTGTCTTACCCTCAGCTTTTTCAGCTTTTTCGTAGTAAGCTCTGAACTGCTTCTCCATGATGCCGTAGATAAATTTTACCTTCTGCTTCTCAGTGAGCTGCATGCTGTATTCGCTCTTTTTTCTTCTCATCTTACCGCCGGGATTTCTGTTGGAAGTCTTCTTGGAATAACCCATAACTGCGGGTGAAATGCCAAGAGCTCTGCAACGCTTAGCGATAGGCTGCATATTTTTAGCCATAGTAGAATTTTCCTCCTTTTAAAATACTATACACGTCTTCTCTTTGGAGGACGGCATCCGTTGTGCGGGATTGGAGTAACATCCTTAATCATTGTTACCTCAAGACCTGCAGTCTGCAATGCACGGATTGCAGCTTCACGACCCTGACCGGGACCCTTTACATATACTTCAACATACTTCATGCCGTGTTCCATTGCTGCCTTTGCAGCTGTTTCGGCTGCTGACTGAGCGGCAAACGGAGTTGACTTCTTTGAACCTCTGAAACCGAGCTCGCCTGCGCTTGCCCATGAAACAGCGTTGCCCTGTGTATCGGAAATAGTAACAATTGTGTTGTTAAATGTAGACTGGATATGCGCTGCGCCTTTTTCAATGTGCTTGCGTTCACGGCGACGGCGGATAACCTTCTTACCACCCTTTGGTGCTGCCATAGTCCTTTGCCCTCCTTACTTCTTCTTATTAGCCATGGTTTTACGGGGACCCTTACGAGTACGAGCGTTAGTCTTTGAACGCTGACCTCTTACAGGAAGTCCTTTTCTGTGGCGAACGCCACGGTAACAACCAATATCAATAAGTCTTTTAATATCATAAGCGATGTCACGGCGAAGGTCACCTTCAACGCGGCAGTGATGCTCGATGTATTCTCTGAGCTTTGCAATATCTTCTTCTGTCAAATCTCTGACACGAGTGTCCGGATTAACACCTGTTGCAGCAATAATGTCGTCTGCAGTCTTACGGCCGATACCGTAGATATAGGTCAAACCAATCTCAACTCTTTTATCTCTCGGTAAGTCAACACCTGCTATACGAGCCATATAGTTGCACCTCCATATAAATTCTAAAATATAGTTTTGTTTTTGTTAGGTAAATTAACCCTGGCGCTGCTTATGCTTGGGGTTTTCGCAAATAACTAAAATCTTACCTTTTCTTTTGATTACTTTGCACTTGTCGCACATTTTCTTTACTGAAGGTCTGACTTTCATGTATAATCATTCCTTTCTAAAAAGTCGTGTTTTTACCCGAATTATTTAGTTCTCCAGGTAATTCTGCCTCTTGTCAGGTCATAGGGGGACATTTCCACCTTTACCTTATCACCCGGCAATATGCGAATGAAGTTCATTCTCAGTTTGCCTGAAATAACAGCTAATATCACGTGACCGTTCGGCAACTCTACCTTAAACTGTGCGTTCGGTAAAGCTTCCTTAACAATACCTTCAATTTCGATTACATCCTGTTTTGACATATTGTCAACCCTCGCTCTTTCTAAAATTGTTCAAAATTTTTCTTATCTGCGGATTGGTCTTGATTGAACCCTCTATCACGGTTCCTGTAGGAGAAATATGAATAAGCTTTTTCTTTTTAGGCTTCTCAACCTTTCTTCGCTTTCCGTCTGCAATGTAAGCAAAAACGGAATCGCAGTCGAGAACAACAAAAAAGCCGTTCTTTTCCCTTCCTGCCACAGCCTTTACGATACTGCCTTTTACTGTGTTCATAAAATCACCTTTAATCGCACAAAGTCATAATTTTAGGTCCGTCAGGAGTTATTGCAACAGTATGTTCAAAATGAGCTGAAAGCTTTCCGTCAGCAGTGACGGTAGTCCATTTGTCATCAAGAACACGCACATTGCACCTGCCCTGGTTCACCATGGGTTCAATGGCAATAGTCATACCCGGAATAAGCCGCACTCCTCTGTGAGCAGTGCCGTAATTGGGTACGCTTGGGTCTTCGTGCAGTTTCGCACCTACGCCGTGGCCGACAAAATCTCGTACCACCGAGTAACTGCGAGCTTCGACATACTTCTGAACAGCGTTGCCTATGTCACCGACACGGTTGAAGGCAAGAGCCTGTTTAATTCCCTCATACAGACTCTCTTTTGTGGCGTCAAGCAAAGCCTGTGCGTCTGCACTGATTTTGCCGCAGGGAAATGTAAAGGCGTTGTCGCCGTGAAATCCCCCGTAGAAAGCGCCAACATCCACGCTTACTATGTCGCCCTCTTTTAAAACGAGTTCTTTACTGGGTATGCCATGGATAACCACATTGTTAACGGAAATGCACGCACTCGCAGGAAAGCCGCCGTAACCGAGAAACGAGGGAACTGCTCCCTGTTTCTCGATGTATGAGCGGACAATGTTATCTATTTCATAAGTAGTAACGCCGGGCTTTACAGCCTCTCCCGCAACACGCAATGCCTCGGCAGAAATTCTGCAGGCATCTTTCATTTTTGAAAGTTCCCGTGCTGTCTTAACTACAACCATGAATTAAGCCTCAATACCTTCAAGGATAGCCTTTGTAGTAGCTTCTACATCGTCCTGTCCTTTTACAGTAACAAGCTTACCCTGCTTCTCATAGTAAGAAACGAGGGGCTCTGTCTCTTTGTGATATGTTTCGAGACGAGCAAGCACGGTATCGGGGTGGTCGTCCTTGCGCTGAACAAGGGTGCCGCCGCAATCGTCACAAACGCCTTCCTTTTTGGGCTTTAAAGTCACAATGTGGAAAGGTCTGCCACAATTTTCGCAAACACGGCGTCCGGACATACGGTTGATGATTTTTTCATCAGAAATGTCGATGTTGATGACATGCTGAATCTCAACACCCATATTATCCAGAGCCTCAGCCTGAGGAATAGTTCTTGGAAAACCGTCAAGAATGAAACCCTTCTTGCAGTCATCGGCAGAAAGTCTTTCCTTTACAATACCGATTACTACTTCGTCGGGAACAAGCTTGCCTTCATCCATAAAGGATTTAGCCTTCAAGCCCATCTCAGTGCCGTTTTTCAGCGCTTCACGGATCATGTTTCCGGTTGAAATTGTGGGAATACCAAAGTGTTCACAAAGTACAGCAGCCTGTGTGCCTTTACCTGCACCCGGAGCACCTAACATGATAATGTTCATCCATTATACTCCTTTTTTCTCAATTAGTCAAGAAAACCTTTGTAATGACGCATCATCATTTGTGACTCGAGCTGTTTAACAGTTTCAAGAGCTACACCAACTACGATGATGATTGATGTACCGCCGATTGACATCTGTCCCATTCCGGAAGCAGCGCCGTAGATAAGCGGAACCATAGCGATAACAGCAAGGAACATTGCACCGATTAATGTGATTCTTGACAAAATCTTTCTGATATAATCGGCTGTCGGAGCACCCGGACGAATACCGGGAACTGTGCCGTTGTTAGCTTTAAGATTGTTAGCCATTTCAACAGGGTTGTACTGAATTGATGTATAGAAATAAGCGAACATTATAATGAACAAGAAATAAAGTACCATGTACAGCCAGCCTGTGGTGCTGAATGCTGCAAAGAATGCACCCCAGAAACCTTCTCCTGCAGGAATCTTGAGGAAGAGGTTGATTGTACTTGGAATTGAAAGAATTGAGCTTGCAAAGATGATTGGAAGAACGCCGCCGAGAGCAACCTTGATAGGAAGGTGGCTTGACTGACCGCCGTACATCTTTCTGCCCACAACACGCTTAGCATACTGAATCGGGATTCTTCTTTCGCTGTCCTGCATGAATGTGATAATCCATACGACAGCAACAAAGAGAACTACCCAGAGAGGTACGAGGAAGAAGAACTGTGTGCTGCCGTTAACAGCAAGGTTCCAGTACTGACCGAGTGTGTTGATAATCTGTGGGAACTGAGCAACGATACCTGCAAAAAGGAGAATGGAAATACCGTTTCCGATGCCGTGGCTGTTGATCTGTTCACCGAGCCACATCATAACCGCCGTACCTGCGGTAAAAACAAGGATGATTACGATAGCAGAGAACCAAAGTTCAAAACCGCTGTTGTAAAGTGTTACCTTGCTGTTGAGAAGGTAGAAGTAATATGCAGTACCCTGAATAATACCGAGACCGACTGTCACATAACGAGTGATAGCACTGATTTTGCGTCTGCCGGCTTCGCCTTCTCTTGCCAATCTCTCCAGAGGAGGAATAGCAACGCAGAGGAGCTGGATGATGATTGAGCTGTTGATGTAAGGGGTGATACCCATTGCAAACAATGTTGCGTTTGAGAATGCACCGCCTGAGAGTGTATTCATATAAGAAAGCATTGTGTTAGACCAGTCATCCGGGTTCATAACACTTCTGAGGGCTGCGGTATCCAGGAACGGAACCTGAATAACCGAGCCGATTCTGAATACAACAATGATTAAGAGAGTAAATAAAATTTTCTTTCTTAAATCGGGAAGTGACCAAGCATTTTTGATGGTTTTAAACACTTAGATCACCTCTGCCTTTCCGCCCGCAGCCTCAATTGCAGCTTTAGCTGATTCGGAAAAAGCAGAAACCTTTACTGTAAGTTTTTTGTCAAGCTTACCGTTGCCAAGAATTTTAACAGCATCAAAGCCGTTCTTAACAACGCCTGCATTAACAAGAGCCTCAATATCTACTGTCGCACCGTCTTCAAACTTTCTGTTCAAAGTGCTGAGGTTAACTGCTGCTACAGTCTTAGCAAAAATATTGTTGAAACCTCTTTTAGGGATACGACGCTGTAAAGGCATCTGACCGCCCTCAAATCCGGGACGGATGCTGCCGCCTGAACGAGCCTTCTGGCCCTTATGACCTTTACCGGAAGTTTTGCCCCAGCCTGAGCCGTGACCTCTGCCGATTCTCTTTGAGTCCTTCTTAGAACCCTCAACAGGAGAAAGTTCATGTAACTTCATTAGTTCGCACCTCCTTGCTTATGCTTCACTAACCTCTACGAGGTGGATGATTTTTGCTACCTTACCCTTAGTCTGAGCGTTATCGGGCTGAGTTGTAACATCACCGATTTTCTTAAGACCGAGAGCGTGGGCGGTTGCAATCTGATCCTTCTTAGAGCCGATAAGACTCTTTACTAACTTAATTGTCATAATTTACAACCTCCCTATTAAAGAATTTCTTTAACGGATTTACCGCGGATTGCAGCAACTTCTTCAGCATTTCTTAATGCGCCAAGACCTGCAAGAGTAGCTCTAACTACATTACAGGGATTGTTGGAACGAAGAGCCTTTGTTCTGATGTCCTTGATACCTACTGCTTCAACAACGGCACGAACAGGACCGCCGGCAATAACACCGGTACCGGGAGCTGCGGGCTTCATAAGAACTCTGCCTGCACCGAACTCACCGATTACTTCGTGAGGGATTGTTGTACCTCTGAGTGAAACCTTCATGAGGTTCTTCTTAGCATCCTCAATACCCTTGCGGATAGCATCGGGTACTTCGCCTGCTTTACCGATACCGAAACCAACTGTTCCGTTACCGTCGCCTACAACTACGAGAGCTGCAAACTTGAAAATACGACCGCCTTTAACTGTTTTAGAAACACGGTTAATAGTAACTACTCTTTCTTTTAATTCGCCTGTTACTTCTACTGTTTTAGCCAAAGTTATTCCTCCAATCCTTAGAAATTGAGGCCGCCCTCACGGGCGCCTTCGGCCAATTCCTTAACACGGCCGTGATATATGTTACCGCCTCTGTCGAATACAACATCAACGATATTCTTTTCTTTTGCACGCTCAGCAACGAGCTTGCCGACAGCCTTAGCTGCCTCTTTGTTTCCGCCATTGCCTGTGATTTCCTTATCAAGGCTTGAAGCCTGAGCAAGTGTAACACCGGCTACATCGTCAATAATCTGAGCATAGATGTTGCTTGTGGAGCGGAATACGCAAAGACGAGGACAAGAAGCTGTACCGCTGATCTTGCTGCGGACTCTCTTATGGCGTTTTGCGCGTGCCTTTTTTGTATCTGGTCTGCTTACCATTAATTATTCACTCCTTAATTATTTGCCCTTACCGGCCTTGCCTTCCTTGCGGCGGATAACTTCATCAGCGTACTTAATACCCTTGCCCTTATATGGCTCCGGAGGACGCTTTTCTCTTACTTCGGCAGCAAACTGACCAACCTTTTGCTTATCAATGCCGGAGATGATGATTTTGTTAGGATCGGGAACTTCAATCTTGATGTCCTCTGTATCCTCAACGATAACCTGGTGTGAATAACCAAGGTTCATAACGCACTTGTTACCCTGCTTCTGAACACGGTAACCAACGCCGTTAACCTCAAGAGTCTTTGAATAACCCTCTGTAACACCGATAACCATATTATGGATAAGTGTTCTTGTAAGGCCGTGAAGTGAACGGTTTTCCTTTGCGTCGTTAGGACGTGTAACCTCGATTACATCGCCCTTGATTTCAACAGTCATAGCAGGATTAAACTTGAAATCAAGTGTACCCTTAGGACCTTTAACTGTGATAACGCCGTTGTCAACTGAAGCTGTAACGCCGGCGGGAATATTTATAGGTTTTCTTCCAATTCGAGACATTTATCGCACCTCCTCTTACCAAATGTAAGCGAGAACCTCGCCGCCGATGTGCTGCTTTCTTGCCTCACGATCTGTCATAACACCCTTTGAGGTTGAAATGATAGCGATACCAAGACCCTTCATTACCTTTGGCATATCTTCTGCATTACTGTAAATTCTGAGACCGGGCTTTGATACACGGCGGAGACCTGTGATAACAGGAGTCTTGCCGTCTGTATACTTGAGTGTTACCTTAATAACGCCCTGCTTGCCGTCTTCAATAACTGTGAAATTCTTTACATAACCTTCGTCAACAAGAATCTGACAAATTGACTTCTTGAGGTTTGAAGCGGGAATTTCAACAGAATCATGCTTTGCTGAATTTGCGTTACGGATTCTTGTAAGTAAATCAGCAATTGTATCTGTAATCTGCATTATGCTTTACCTCCCTTGCTTACCAGCTTGCTTTCTTTACACCCGGAATTTCGCCCTTGTAAGCGAGTTCACGGAAGCAAATACGACAAATGCCATACTTACGGAGGTAGGCGTGTGGTCTACCACAGATGTTACATCTTGTGTACTCTCTTGTAGAGAATTTCTGCTTTCTCTGCTGCTTTACTTTCATTGAAGTTTTAGCCACAACAATCCCTCCTTACTTTGAAAACGGTGCGCCCATAAGCTTTAAGAGCTCGCGAGCTTCTTCGTCTGTTGTTGCAGTGGTTACGAAACAAATGTCCATACCACGAACCTTGTCGATCTTGTCATAGTCAATCTCGGGGAAGATGAGCTGTTCTTTGAGGCCCATGTTGTAGTTACCACGGCCGTCAAATGAATCAGGGTTGATACCTCTGAAGTCACGAACACGGGGAAGTGCTACATTGAAGAATCTGTCGAGGAATTCATACATTCTCTCGCCTCTTAATGTAACCTTACAGCCGATTGCCATACCTTCTCTGAGTTTGAAGTTAGCAACTGACTTTCTTGCCTTACAGATGAGAGGCTTCTGACCTGTAATAGCAGAAAGGTCTGTGCAGATAGCATCAATTACTTTTGAGTTATCTTTTGCTTCGCCTGCGCCTACATTGATAACGATTTTATCAAGCTTAGGAATCTGCATTGTGCTCTTGTAGGAGAACTTTGACATAAGAGCAGGTGCAACTTCTTTTGAATAATATTCTTTAAGTCTTGCCATATCTTATTTCCTCCTTAAAGTGCTTCGCCGCATTTAGCGCAAACTCTGCCCTTAGAGCCGTCCTCATAAAACTTATGAGCAACTCTTGTAGGCTTTTTGCATCTTGGGCAAACAATCTGAACCTTAGATGCATACATAGCACCCTCAGCCTTAATGATACCGCCCTGCTCGCCCATCTTCTTGGGCTTAACATGCTTTGAAACCATGTTTACCTTTTCTACGATAACTTTGCCTTCTTTAGGGCTTACAGCCATAACCTGACCTGTCTTGCCCTTGTCCTTACCGCTTAATACGATAACGGTGTCGCCTGTTTTAACATGAACTTTACTCATTGTGACACCTCCAATTAAAGTACTTCGGGAGCGAGAGAAAGAATCTTCATATAATCTTTATCACGAAGCTCTCTTGCTACCGGTCCGAAGATACGAGTACCCTTCGGGTTCTTATCTTCCTTAATAATAACAGCTGCATTTTCATCGAAACGGATATAAGTACCGTCTTCTCTTCTGACGCCCTTTGCAGAACGAACAACTACAGCCTTTACAACGTCGCCTTTTTTAACAACACCGCCGGGTGCTGCCTTTTTAACCGAGGCTACGATTACATCGCCAATGTTGGCATATCTCCTTCTGGTACCGCCGAGTACACGAATGCACATAAGTTCCTTTGCGCCGGTGTTGTCGGCAACCTTGAGGATAGTTTGCTGCTGAATCACAGTGTAATTCCTCCTTTACTCAAAGCCGCTAAAATAAACTTATTTAGCTTTCTCAATAATCTCGACGAGTCTCCATCTTTTGTCTTTAGAAAGAGGACGGGTCTCCATAATCTTTACACGGTCGCCAATACCACACTCGTTGTTTTCGTCGTGTGCCTTGAAACGAACTGTACGCTTAACAATTTTGTTGTAAAGCTTGTGCTTTACGCTGTCTTCAACTGCAACGACAATTGTCTTGTCCATCTTGTCGCTTACAACTTTTCCGACAACAGTTTTTCTCATATTTCTTTCACTCACTGTTAAGTCCTCCTCTCTTAAGCTTCAGCGCCGTTAAGTTCCATCTGACGAAGAACTGTTGAAATTCTTGCGATGTCCTTTTTAACAGCACCGATTCTGGATGAGTTTTCGAGCTGATTAACAGCAAGCTGGAAACGAAGATTGAATAATTCTTCTTTGAGTTCAGTGAGCTTTGTCTGAAGCTCTTCTACTGACATATCTCTGAGTTCTGATGCTTTCATTACTGCTCACCCTCCTCTTTCTTAACAAACTTGCACTTGATCGGAAGCTTATTTGCAGCAAGGCGAAGAGCCTCTCTTGCAGTAGCTTCATCTACGCCGCCGAGTTCAAACATAACTCTGCCGGGCTTTACTACGGCTACCCAGTACTCGGGTGAACCTTTACCTGAACCCATTCGTGTTTCAGCAGGCTTTGCTGTAACAGGCTTATCAGGGAAAATTTTGATCCATACTTTACCGAATCTTTTGCAGTAACGAGTCATAGCGACACGGGCAGCCTCAATCTGGTTTGAGGTGATCCATGCAGGCTCTGTAGCCTGAAGACCGAAATCGCCGTAAGTAACCTTGTTACCACGAAGAGCCTTACCTGTCATACGACCTCTGTGAACTCTTCTGTATTTTACTCTCTTAGGTAATAACATTACTTTCTGCCTCCTTCTCTGCGGGGCTTTCTTGACTTAACTTCGTTAAGAACCTCGCCCTTGTAAAGCCAAACCTTAACGCCTACTTTACCGTAGGTTGTGTTAGCTTCTGCAAAGCCGTAGTCGATGTCTGCACGAAGTGTCTGAAGCGGAATAGTACCTTCGTGGTACTGCTCTGAACGAGCAATTTCAGCACCGCCAAGACGGCCTGAACACATAATCTTGATACCCTTAGCGCCGCGACGCATTGCGTTGCCGATTGACATCTTCATTGCACGGCGGAAAGAGATTCTCTTTTCAAGCTGCTGAGCGATGCTTTCTGCAACGAGCTGTGCATCAAGCTCAGGAGCCTTAACTTCTACGATATTGATTGCAACGGGCTTTGAGAGCATCTTTTCACACTGTGCTCTGAGCTTTTCAATCTCAGAACCGCCCTTACCGATTACAAGACCGGGCTTAGCGCAGTGGATGCTGATTTTAACCTTTTTGCCGTCACGCTCAATTTCAATCTTTGAGATACCGAAGTTGTAAAGCTGAGCCTTCAGAGTCTTACGGAGGTTATAGTCCTCAACGAGTGTAGCACCGAAGTCCTTCTTGTTTGCAAACCAACGGGAATCCCAATCTTTAATAACGCCGACACGGAGACCGTGCGGATTAACTTTCTGACCCATAATCTAACCTCCCCTTAGTCGTCTTCTCTTTCCTTGAGTACGAGGGAAATGTGAGAAGTTCTCTTGTTGATTCTGAACGCTCTGCCCTGTGCTCTCGGACGAATTCTTTTAAGGATGGGGCCTGCTGTTGCATTGCACTGAGCAATGTAAAGCTTGGATACATCCATGTCATGGTTGTTCTCAGCATTTGCCATAGCTGAATTGAGCAGCTTTAAAAGCGGCTCGCAAGCGGCCTTGGGAGTGTGCTTAAGAACAGCTTCCGCATACTTAACATCTTTGCCTCTTACGAGGTCAAGAACTACATTAACCTTGCGGGGTGAAATACGAACAAATTTTGCATTTGCCTTTGCTTCCATCTGCAATACTCTCCTTCCGCTTATTTGCTTGTCTTTGATCCTGCGTGACCTTTGAATGTTCTTGTCGGAGCAAACTCACCGAGCTTGTGACCAACCATATCTTCGGTTACATATACAGGAACATGTTTTCTGCCGTCATGAACGGCAAATGTGTGACCAACGAATTCAGGGAAAATTGTTGAACTTCTTGACCAAGTCTTGAGAATTCTCTTTTCGCCTGCTTCGTTCATTTCGATAACCCTTTTGAGCAGTACAGGCTGAACATAAGGGCCCTTTTTAGTACTTCTACTCATGTTTTAGCTCCTTTCCGCCTTACTTACCGTTTCTTCTTCTTACGATAAGCTTGTCGCTGCTCTTGTTGTTCTTACGAGTCTTGTAGCCGAGTGCGGGCTTACCCCATGGGGTTACAGGGCCCGGACGACCAACAGGTGACTTACCCTCACCACCGCCGTGCGGATGGTCGTTAGGGTTCATTACAGAACCACGAACAGTAGGACGCCAACCCATGTTTCTCTTACGACCTGCTTTACCGATCTTAACATTTTCGTGATCGGTGTTACCTACCTGACCGATTGTAGCCATGCAGTTTTCAGGAACGTTTCTGAGCTCGCCTGAAGGAAGTCTTAAAAGTGCAAGACCGTTTTCCTTAGCCATGAGCTGAGCCATGTTGCCGGCTGAACGAGCGAGCTGAGCGCCTCTGCCGGGATAAAGCTCTACATTGTGGATAAATGTACCAACAGGGATTGCTGTAAGCGGAAGTGCGTTACCGGGCTTAATATCAGCGTTTGCACCTGCTGTTACCTTGTCGCCTACCTTAAGTCCTTCCGGAGCAATAATGTAAGCCTTCTCGCCGTCTGTGTACTCTACAAGAGCAATGAATGCAGAACGGTTTGGATCGTACTCTAATGTTTTAACTGTACCTTCAACATCAAATTTCTGACGCTTGAAGTCAATAATACGGTACTTTTTGCGGTTGCCGCCGCCTCTGTGACGAACGGTGATTCTGCCGTAGCTGTTACGACCTGCCTTTTTATTTAAAGGAGCAAGCAAGCTTTTTTCCGGCTCAACCTTTGAAAGACCCGAATAATCTGTAACCGACATATTTCTTCTTGAGTTAATGGTCGGCTTATATACTTTAATGGCCATTTGGTTTCACTCTCCTCATGATGGCTTTGCGGGAATATGGCATTTCCCATACATTCTGCCTGAATAATGTTTTTCAGACTCAATACTGAACCTGAGTCAGTATTACATCATGCCTTCAAAAAATTCGATAGGCTTGCTGTCTTCGGTAAGTTTTACGATTGCTTTCTTCCAGCTCTTTGAGTAGCCGCCGTTGTTTCTGCCCTGACGACGGAATTTGCCTCTCATGCTTACTGTGTTTACCTTTGCAACCTTAACGCCGAAAACTTCTTCACAAGCTTTTGCAATTTCAATCTTGTTTGCTGACTTAGCAACTTCAAAGGTATAAATTTTGTTAACTGCGCCGAGCATACTCTTTTCGGTAATAACAGGGCGGATTACAATATCATGAGCTATCATGCATATACCTCCTCAATCTTGCTTACCGCATCCTTAACGATGATAAGCTTGTCAGCATTCAAAATGTCATATACATTAAGAGTGTTTACCTGAGCTGTTTTAACACCGGGGATGTTGTTAGCTGATTTAATAACCTTGCTGTCAACCTCAGGAAGAACAATGAGAGCCTTCTTTTCAGCTCCGATTGCGCTGAGCATTGCAACAATCTTCTTTGTCTTGTACTCGTCCATGCTGATTGAATCAACAACGATGAGCTCGTTCTCCATAACCTTTGAAGAGAAAGCTGACTTCATAGCAAGTCTTCTTACCTTCTTGTTTACGGAAAATCTGTAATCTCTTGGCTTCGGAGCGAATACAACGCCGCCGTGTGTCCACTGCGGAGCTCTTGTTGAACCCTGTCTTGCACGGCCTGTACCCTTCTGTCTCCACGGCTTTTTACCGCCGCCTGAAACCTCTGATCTTGTAAGAGCGGACTGTGTGCCCTGACGCTGTGCTGCGAGGTAGTTAACTACCATCTGATGCATAACAGCTGCATTTGGTTCGATACCGAATACGGACTCAGCAAGCTCGATTGTACCGACATTCTTGCCTTCCATATCTACTACTGCTAAATTTGGCATTTATAATCCCCCTTCCTTAAGCCTTTACGGAATCTTTGATTACAACGATTCCCTTGTTAGGACCCGGAATAGCACCCTTAACAGCGATGAGGTTGTTTTCTGCGTCAACCTTAACAACTGTGAGGTTCTGAACCGTTACCTGTTCTGCGCCGAGGTGACCTGCCATTCTCTTACCCTTCCAAACTCTTGAAGGTGATGAGCAGGCACCGATTGAACCGCCGTGGCGTACGCAAGGACCTGTACCGTGTGATTCCTTAAGACGGTGGAAGTTCCATCTCTTAATAACACCTGCTGTACCCTTACCTTTGCTCTTGCCTGTTACGTCAATCTTGTCGCCGGGGGTGAATACGTCTGCTTTAACGAGATCACCGATGCTGTAAGCGTCTGTGTCTGTAAAGCGGAACTCTTTAAGAGTTTTCTTTGGTGCTACACCGGCCTTATCAAAGAAGCCCTTCATTGGCTTGTTTACCTTGTGAGGTTTAACATCGCCGTAGCCGAGCTGTACCGAAGCGTAGCCGTCATTTTCAACTGTTTTCTTGGCTGTTACCACGCAAGGGCCTGCCTCAACAACAGTTACGGGAATCATGATTCCCTTTTCATCGAAAATCTGTGTCATACCGATTTTCTTACCGATGATTGCTTTCTGCATAAATTGTATCCTCCTTATAGGTTATTGGTTGGTTTCCCAACATGACCCTGTCTGCTTGTAGGTTGGTATCCGATTATAACTTAATCTCGATATCAACGCCGGCAGGGAGCTCTAAGCTCATAAGAGCCTCGACTGTCTTGTTTGACGGTCTTAAGATGTCGATAAGACGCTTGTGAGTTCTGATTTCAAACTGCTCACGGCTGTCCTTGTACTTATGAACAGCACGGAGAATTGTTACAACCTGCTTCTCAGTCGGGAGCGGAACGGGACCTGAAACTCTTGCGCCTGTGCGCTTAGCTGTTGCCACGATTCTCTCTGCAGACTGATCAACGAGCTGATGATCATAACCCTTTAATCTTATTCTAATCTTTTCCTTGACTGCCATTATCGTCGCCTCCTTAAAAATGTTAGTTGGCGGGCGTTGCTTTTCAAAACTTTTTTGAAACTCTGCCGGGTGTTTCCTCACCCCGCATTAAAAAACCCGTTTAACTATTCAGTTAACCGGGAAGTTCTGAAAGCGTTTGAGCGCAGTTATGGCAAAGCAACCCCATTGCCACTCAATCGCTCTGTGTTTCAATTTAATCGCCCGGTTTAAAATCGGACATACTCCACGGAAAAACCGGCTTAATGCCGCAACCTCCCGCTTCATCGCATATCTTGTGCAGTCACACAAGCATTATTATAAACGAAATACCGCATTATTTCAACCTTTTCGGCAAAATAAGCGGTATAGAAGTTTTCAAAATATTTTTAATTAATTTTGTTTAATTTGTACATACTCCCGTTTGCCGATTTTATGTTATAATTAGGCAGACGAAAATGTCTTTTCTATACTATTGTATATAAGAGATTCCATTTTGTCAATTGTGCAGTTTTATGAAAAGGAATGACAGACAATGAAACATTTGTATTTTGGCGACGGCAAGGGCAAAACCACAGCCGCTGTAGGAATTGCCGTCAGGGCGGCAGGCAGTAACCTCAAGGTGCTGTTTGTGCAATTTTTAAAAACGGAATTTTCGGGTGAACGCCATGTTCTCAGCCACACCGAGAATGTGACTCTAACGCTCTGCCCCGCCGACCTCAAGTTCACATTTCAGATGAACGAAAAAGAAAAGGCTCAGGCGGCAAAAATTTTCAAGGGTATTTTTGACCACAGTGTCACACTTGCCCTGACCGAAAAGTACGACATGGTTGTATTTGACGAGATTATTGACGCAATCAATGCTGAAATGCTCACCGAATCCGAGGTTGTTGAGTTCATCACCAACGCTCCCTCAAGCATGGAAATCATTATGACAGGTCATAACCCGTCACAAAAAATGATTGACCTTTGCGATTATGTGACCGAGTTCAAGAAAATCAAACATCCCTACGATCGAGGCATCACCGGCAGAATCGGTGTTGAATTTTAATTTTAAGTTTGTGTAGATAGTTTAATTTACAAAAAAACATAAAATGCTCGCGCGTAGCGCTTATAAAATCGTATCCGACACCACCCGATTCATGGGTGGTTATTTTTTGCATTGTTTTATGGGGAATGTGGGATATAACGGATTAAAGAATTACAGAAAAACGGCTGTCACTTAACGAAAGTCAATTCATCAGCAACAGCCGTTTTTAATTCAATTGAATATTAAAGAACTTACTTGAGCCATACGATATCCGTATCGGTTGCAAGGTTGTCAATTCCGTAAAGCACAACAACCTGTTCGGGGTTATAGGTTGTCACAAGGTCTGACACGCTTTCCTTATAATAACGCAGGTCAACCAGAACCACCTTGCTGTAGTTTTCTGCAAGGAACGGTGCAAGGCTGTGCGAAAAGCTGTCCTTGATGAGAAGAATTGTGCCGTTCTTTGCATTGGTGTTTGTAATCTCCGTGAGAGCGTGATTGCCGTCAATAAACACGGGGTACTTGTCGTCCTCTTTGAGATGGTCGGTAAAGTACATTGAACCCGAAGTTTTAATATTTGCACCATCGGTAATTTTTACGGAGATATTCCTGTCGGAATTTTTAGGGTTATTCCAAATTTCGATATTATCGGGCGGAGTGAGCCAAAAACCGCTTGAAGAATATGTTGTGCCGTAAAAGTCGGGGTAGCTGTCTTTTTTCAGGGTTGAATCATCAATCGGAGTAATGCCGAGTGCCTTGCAAAGCTCTTGGTAGCCCGTGTAAGCGCCCTTTGTTGTCCAATGGTGGTCGGTTTTGTAGTAAAGCTGACTGCCGTTTTTGTATTCGCTCTTAAAGCGTTCACGCAAATCGACAAATCCGATTTTATCCTTTGAAAGCGTTGAAGAAATCTTGCTTATATCCTCATCATCGTTGTATTTATCGTGGAATGTCGGAAGCACATCATCAACAATATATCCTGTTGACGGAACAAGCATAACCGTTGTCGGAGTGTCGATTGATTTTGCAAAATCCGCAACCGCACCGATATTCTTATCAAGATTGTTCTCAGTCGAAACAGGCTTGTTGATAAGGTAGCCGTTTTTGCAGTTATACACACCGCTTGCACCGTTGTTACCCTCTGCAAGGGCGGTGTATGCGTTAAGACCTACCCATGTGTTTCTCTGCGGAAACCTGTCGGCAAAGAATGTTTCAAACTCACTGCCGAAATCACCCGAAAGCAATTTTTCGGCTGTAACATCCGGAAACTTCTGCAAGTATCTTTTTTCGGAAGAGCTGTAGTCGGGTTTCGGAGAAAAGATAAACCACAAAGCCATTCCGTATATAAAAATCAGAAATACAACCGCAGGAATGTATTTTCCGATTTTATTTCTGTTATCAGCAAAACGCATATATATTCACCTGACTTTTTCTAATTGTTCACAGCCGTTTTAAAATCTGAAATAAAGGAACGGGTTGTAGCTCTGATTAACAAGGCTTGCCGTGCTGACAGCAAGAATGCCCATACAATAGAGTGTTTCGGGAATCCACATAAAGCGTGTGTGTTCAAAGCGTGTGTAAAGCATTGTTGCAAGCGGAGTTGACGCAACAGCCGCAATAATAAGCATTGGCAGGTTGCTCATAATAAGATTGAACGCCTGATCACCGCAAATTCCGTTGCCGAAATTGAAAAGGTCAACCATAAACTCACCGAGCTGTCCGACATCCGTGAAGTAGAAAAGTCCCCAACCGATGATTATGATAAACAGAGTGTAAATGTGCTGAACAAATGACGGCAGTCTGTCGAGAAATTTTTTGAGTACGAATTTTTCAAGAATAAGAAGAAGTCCGTAGTAAAGTCCCCAAAGTACAAAGTTGTATGCCGCACCGTGCCAAAGACCTGTGAGTCCCCACACGATGAGAAGGTTGAGAATCTGCCTTTTAACGCCCTTTCTGTTACCGCCGAGAGGAATATAAACATATTCTTTGAACCATGTTGAAAGGGAAATGTGCCATCTTCTCCAAAAGTCTGTAATCGACTTTGCGATGTAGGGATAGTTAAAGTTTTTAAGAAACTCGAATCCCATCATATTGCCAAGACCGCAAGCCATATCGGAGTAACCCGAGAAATCAAAGTAAATTTGGAATGTATAGGCTATCATACCCACCCATGTTCCGACAACGCCGTTTTCATCGGTTGTTGCAAAAATGTTTGTTGTGAGCGTTCCCATGGTGTTTGCGATAATTACCTTTTTGGCAAGGCCGACCATAAAGAGCTTCACGCCCCTTGTGAACATTTCAAGCGTTTCACGGCGGTTTACAAGCTGTTCGGCAACATCACGGTAACGGACAATCGGACCTGCAATAAGCTGCGGAAAGAGTGCAACATAAGTACCGAAGTTTATGAAGTTTTTCGACACGGGCGCATCGTCACGGTAAACATCAATAACATAGCTCATTGTCTGGAATGTGTAGAAGCTGATGCCGATCGGCAGGCTGATTTGAAGCTCCGGAATATTGAGAAACGGCAGCATATTGAGTGTTTCGGTTATCATTCCCGTATATTTAAACACCGCAAGAATACCTATATCAAGCACACAGGTAAGAATCAGAAACAGCTTTTTCTTTTTGGCGGCGGCTCTGTATTTGTCAACAAGCCAACCGCCTATGTAGTTGAAGAAGATGTTGAACACCATAAGCAGAACAAGCCTAGGTTCGCCCCAGCCGTAGAATATAAGGTTTACGATAAAGAGAAAAATATTGCGTCCCTGCCTTGGTACAAGATAGTAAGCAAGCAAGGTAATCGGCAGATACGCAAACATAAATACAAGGCTCGAAAATACCACTCGTTTTATCCTCCTGCAAATTTAAATTCATAATTTTTTCAAATACCGTCCTACATATTTTAACTTATCGCTCTTTTTCAGTCAACATACAAATTATATGATTTTTTGCCCGTAAAGAATAAAAGTAATGTTTATGATTTTATAGGATAATAAATCACATTTGTGCGGTAAAACATTCAGATATGTAAAATCATCATTTGACATTATACACAAAAACGGACTGTCAGATGACAGCCCGTAGATTGCAAATAATCGAATTATTTTGTTGCGTTGTATGTCTTTGAAAAAATGTTTGTACCGTCTTTAGTATTGATTTTTACAACAACTGACGGATCGTCAATGCCGACTGATTCCTTAATACTGTTTGCAATGCCTTCATATGTTGATGACAATGATTCAAAAGCTGATTCAAGGCTTGACTTTACAGTATCAAGTGAGTCCTCAGGGAGTTCAGTCTTGTAAGTAAGGTCATAAACTAAGCTCTTGCCTTCAGCCCTAACATCAACATCCATCATTGATTCATATGTCGACTTCATTGAGTCGAGTTCTTTCTGGCATTCGTCTGATGCAACATAGTTAGCGAGTTTCTGCTCAGGTGAATCACCGCAACCTGCAAAGCAGAAGATTGATGTTACTGCGATAAGTGCTGCAGAAAGTATAAGTGCAATTTTTTTCATTGTTTTACTCTCCTTAAAAACATAGTGGCTAAATTGTACTATAATAGCATTATATTGTCAATAGTTTATACAATATTCAGTTTTTGTGCTAATTTAATTTTATCTTGCTCTTATTTTTTGTCAATCATTGCCAACGGTAAACTTGTATTTCCTTGTAAATTCCTTTGTTTCGTTATTACGCACGACTTCGCTTTGGTTCTGCTCAACAATGCTTGTTATTGCTCCCACATCAATCCATATTTCGTTGTCGCTCTCTTTTTGGCTCTCATCAAATACAAGTTCAAGTCCCAGATGCAAATGACTTTCTGTGATGCCGTTTATGTTTTCGGTATCGCTGTAGCCTGTTCTTCCGACATAGCCGATTACATCGCCTGCACAAACCTCGTCACCCTCTTTAAGATTTTCGGCAAAGGGACGGTTCTGCCTTAGGTGGGCATAGTACCAATAGCGTTTTTTGTCGGCAGAACGGATTCCGATTCGCCAACCGCCGTACCTGTTCCAGCCCATAATTTCAACCGTTCCCGACTCAACCGCCACGACAGGTGTGCCGACAGCCGCCATAAGGTCATGACCGAGGTGCGGTCTTGTGTAGCCGTAGGTTCTGACCGCACCGAAATCATCATAGCAGGAATACGGAAAAGATTTGGCAATCGGTGAAAACCAGCACAAGCCGTAGTCTTTTTCAGTGCCGTTTGAAGTTTCTTTTTCGTAATCACCGACAATTCCCGAAAGTGCCGCACCGTATGCCTGAGAGTAGTAATTGAAATATTTCATATCCTTTGTCAGGTTTTCAACGGTTTCGCCGTTTTTGATTTTGTCGGCAAAATCTGTCATATCGCTGTATTTGTACTTTGTAAAATTACCGCCGTATTTCGCACCGAGATACGCAAGCATTGTTATGCAGTCGGTATGCCTGTCGTCATCGTGAGTTTGTATGTCGAGGTCAACGGCATTTTGCAAAGCGTCTTTCGTAACATTAAATTCAACATATTTTATGTAGTTTTTTTGCGTGTCCTTTCCGCCCGTAAACACGACAGCCGACAATGCCGCAAGCATTACGCAAAAAAACACACAGAGCAGTTTTTTCATATCAATCACCGATAATGTATATGAAAAACGGCATACAGTTATTCATTGCGGCTTTGCCGTAAAATGAAAAAAACAGCGGTGTAACTCGCTGTTTCTTCCATATTTTTAATTAAAGAGAGAGGAAAAATATATCAAATGAAAATCTTGTAAGCTGTTTAACATGGGTTATCACCACTTATTCTGTCACGCTCGGGAAAGACTTGTTATAAATCAAGCCGTTCTGCCTTTACGAACTGTAAATAACGGTTGTTTGTTAACCCTTTCTTATGTTGTAACTAATTCTATCATAAATCAGGAAATGAGTTATGATAGAATTACCCATTGAGAATTTTGCAGAGCAAAATTTGAGGGGAATATAAATTGACATAATAAGCACTTTGCAAAATTATAAATCTAATCACACTTGCTGTGCTTATTCTATCATAAATCATGAAATGAGTTATGATAGAATCACCCATCGAAAATTTTGCAGGGCAAAATTTGAGGGGAACATAAATTGACATAATAAGCACTTTGCAAAATTATAAATCTAATCACACTTGCCATGCTTATTCTATCATAAATCATGAAATGAGTTATGATAGAATCACCCATCGAAAATTTTGCAGGGCAAAATTTGAGGGGAACATAAATTGACATAATAAGCACTTTGCAAAATTATAAGTCTAATCGTACTTGCCGTGCTTATTATATCACGGCAATCGTGACAGAATAATGACAAACAAGAGAATGTTTTGAAAATCTTTTAAAAAAATTTTCTGATTACGCTTTATCTACTGTAAATGTCAATTTATTGTCGGCAATATTGATTTTACCGCCGATACTTGCAAAATAAGAGGTTAAAAATTGATATACTTCGTCCTTCTCTGCTTCATCAAACGAAAAATACTGTCCTCCGCAGGCATCGTGAAAATGTAGATACACTCCGAATTTTTCGTCAAGAATCCTCTTGAATTCAAGCACCTGTGAATATGAAAAATTCATAATAAGCTCCTTAAAGCAGGTTTTCTTTTTCAAACGCCTGTCTTAAATCTTCGATGATATCTTCGGCATCCTCAATACCAACGCTGAAACGGAAAAATCCGTTGTGGAATTCTTCTGGATAAAGATACTGTCTTTCATCGTTTTCACCGAGAAATACGATAAGGCTTTCATCGTGACCGAGTGATACAGCCGATGTGATTACTTTAAGATGTGTAACAAAACGGTTGTAGGTATCGTGGTCGGCTTTAAGTCCAAACGAAAGCACTCCGCCGAACCCGTTTTTCATCTGCTTAACAGCAACATCGTGATTCGGGTGATCCTCAAGTCCCGGATATGCAACAAAGCTTACACCTTTGACCGTTTTCAGATAACGGGCAACCTTGAGGGCATTTTCGTTGTGCTGTTTCATACGCAACGGAAGTGTTACCGAGCCTCTCATAATCAGCCATGCATTGAACGGGCTTATTGTTGCGCCGAGGTTAATCTGCGACTGCGCACGGATAATGTCGAGGTATTCTTTTTTGCCGATGATTGCACCACCCATCGCATCACCGTGACCGTTGATGTACTTTGTAAGGCTTTCAACGGTAAAGTCTGCACCGAGTTCAATCGGTCTTTGGTTGAACGGAGAAGCAAATGTGTTGTCAACCGACAAAAGTGCACCGTTTGCATGGGCAAGCTCTGCAATCTTTTCAATGTCGGAAATTGAAAGAGTAGGGTTGCCCGGTGTTTCAATGTGAATGAGCTTTGTGTTCGGACGGATTGCCGCCTTAACTTTTTCAATGTCGGTTGTGTCAACAATTGTTGTTTCAACACCGAATTTGTCTTTGAGAAGTTCGTTCAGAAGTCTGTAAACCGCAATATATGTTACGCTTGAAAATACAACATGGTCACCGCTTTTGAGCAATGCAAAGAAAAGTCCCGACAGAGCCGCAACACCGCTTGCAAGAACTACGCAATCCTCTCCGCCCTCAAGGGACGCAAGCTTTTCCTGAAGATACTGCTGATTTGAACCGCCGTTGCGTGTGTAGAGGTTTTTGCCTGCACTGCTCCAGTTGAGGTCGCTCGGATCATACGGGAGTTCATAGCTGTTTGCCATTGTGATAGGTCTTTTGATTGCTCCTGTTTCGCTGTCAACGTTATTACCCGTGTGAACAGCCCTTGTCTGAAATCCGAATTCATCACCAAAATTTCTTTTTGCCATAACTGTACTTCCTTTCTTAGCATGATTTTTATGTGCTTGATTATGTATGTGTTTTATTTCTACTATTCCTATGTATTTAGTATGTTTTAATTATAGCACCATTTTTTGCATTGTCAAGATTAATTTTATAAATGGCGAACACGGTTTGCGACCGCCGCCTGTGGCTGATAAAGGGAGCATAGCGCTGTCTGAAATATAGTCGCAAGGCTCCCTCTACTGATTCCATATAAAACAAAAATTGCATCAGAACCTTATTCGGGCATCTGATGCAATCTTTTTATCTAACTATCTTCTCGAATTGACAGCGGTGGCACACCGCCGACTGTAATTTTACATTTTCAATTTTCAACTTTCAATTCGCAATGCTCATTGCATTACCGAGTTTGCCATAATATATTTTCTGAGCGGTCCCTGCATAATGGATTCAATCTGCTCGGGTTCATCGGGCAGAAGAATAAGAATCTGATTTGCGGCTCTGACAACATATCCGTCATCGCCGTTTTCATTTTTCAGCTTTTTACAGTCATTAACAGGGGTTTCACACAAAGCACGGGAAATTATGCTTTTTATTCCCTTTTCATCGTCAAATCCGAGTCCGCCGACAACGAAAACCACATTCAGTTTTTTGAAAGCGTCTGTAAGTTCATTTCCGAGTTGTTCGGAATCGGTTGCAAAGCAGGTTTTGACGAGTTCAAGGTCAAGCTCGGAAAAGGATTTTTGCAATGCTCTTTCGCAAAACGAGGTTTTGCGAGCAGCGAAAAATACAAGCCTGCAATTCATTTTCCGTCCTCCTACTGTGCGTTTGCGTATTCGGGTTTCAGCGTTGCCTTGAATTTTGGTGCAATGCTCAAATTAGCCGTTACCTTTGTATAGTCATAGGTGGTGTCCCAACCCTCAAAGGTGTAGGTATAATACTCATCACTCGGTTTTTTCGGTACGGTCTTAGGCACAACCGCCGACTTGCCGTACTCAACCTTTTGCGTTGACAAAGCTGAACCGTCGTAATTAAGGAAGGTTACATTGCAATAAATCTTTGCCTTTGTTGTAGGCTGTGGCTTTTGTGTTACAACCTGACCTTTTGTATCTGTTGCGGTTGTAGCCTCGGTTTTCTTGGTTACCTTTTGGTTCTTAAAGCTGTAATCTCCGTCATACCAGGTAATCTGACCTTTCTTGTATGCTGTGTCAAAGTCTGTGACGGTAGGTCTTGTACCGCCGTAGGATGAGTAATAAACCTGCGGCCATACTGCATTCTTATTAAGCGATGCCTTTGAAACGTCAACCTTTGTTGACTCGCCCGCTCTTACCTTTCTTGCAACAATAACCGTTCTGAAGTTTGTGAACTCATACGAACAGGTTGAAAGTGTTACAAGCTCATCGTCCTCGTTTACATCAACAGGACAATTAAAGAGTGAACGAACACGGACATTGTAAACATAGTTCATAAAATCCTTGTCATTTTCAAAGTCGCTTATCATGTAGTTGAAGAAATCGCCGTGTGCAGTAAGAGTGTTTGTCTTGAACACGGAGATAATCTTATAAGTACCTTTGCCCTTTGGAGTGTCAAAGCGGAAGGTCGGAACTTCTTTGTAGAAATCAAGATCCCCCGTTGTTCCGCCGAACTTCATAAGATCACCGAACATTGAACCGTCCTGAATGTGGTGAGAGTGAAGAACAAGGTTCTTGCCGTCTGTACCCTTTGTTGAACGGTAGTCAACAAATACGCTGCCGAAGCCGTCCCACTCATTCTTGTAGTTGTGGTTAAGGTAATACTGTTGCGGTGTGCTGTCTGCCTTATGCCAAAGAACGGGGTAGTCAATGTGGGTATCCTTCATCTGAATCCAGCCGACAATTTCATCGTTGATTTTCAGAAGTTTATCCCAATTGATTGTGTCATCCTTTTTCTTTTCGGGTGTTGTTTCACCGTCATCAACGCTGTGAGCAATTCGCTGAATCTCGCCGTTAAGCTCGGCATTTCTCAGGCTGAGGTAAATCATATTGTAGAACAACAGCGAAAGTGCCGTAAGAAACACGAGAAATGAAACAATTACAACGCATTTTCTTGTAACTTCCTTTGAACCGTCACCACGCATAGGAATGAAGTTGTTGACAAAGCCTGTCTTTGCCGGAACAAATTCCCTGTCGCTGAAACCGTTAGGATAGTCAATTGCAGAATTTTCAAAGTTTGACTTTGCTCTTATGCAGGCAAGACAAACCATATCTTCGGGATTTTCACCTGCAAGAGCCGACTTTGGAAGAACGGCAACCTGAATACCACGGTACATAAAGCAGTAGCCACGATAGCCGTTGCCCATATCTTTAAGACTGAAAATTCTTGACTTTTTACGGAACATTCTGTACTTGTCCTCAAGCTGTTCCATCTCTTCCTTGTCTGCCTTACGCTTTTTGGCATCGAGAAAATCTAGATTTCTCTTTCGCCAATAGTCCTTCGGCACAGGAGTATTCTCATACTTCTCGGATGCCGCAACAACCTCGGCAAACTTTTTGCGGAACGATGTGCTGTCCTTTGTTGTAAGAGCCTCTGCAATCACAACCTGATCAGGCGCTTTTTCGCTTTTCGCAAGCTCGTTAAGTGCAGAAATAATTTTAGAATATGAAGGTGAAACGCTTTTTACTTTGGTTACGGAAAAGCCGTTTTGTTCAAGCTTTTTTGCAATTTCACCGCTTGTTTGAGAAAGGTCAGCGGAATTTTTGCCCGTTAAGGAAAAAATCTCAACATCCATGTCAATTCCCCTTTCAATCGTTTGATTATTCATCATCAGCCGAAATTCTTGTAACTTTGAGGTTCTGAAGAGCCTCCTCAACAAGAGGTCCGAAGTTCGGCTTTTCCTGAGCCTCTTTTACATATTTGAGAACAGGTCTTGTACGGGGATGCTTTGGTGTGAACACGGTACAGCAGTCCTCATACGGCTCAATTGATATATCGTAGGTATCAATCTTGTAGGCAATGTCGATAATCTCCTGCTTATCCATACCTATGAGCGGTCTGAACACGAGCATATCGGTCGCCTCATCTGTGCACGAAAGCGCACCGATTGTCTGGCTTGCAACCTGACCGAGGCTTTCGCCTGTGACGAGTGCCTGACATTCGTACTTTTCGGCAATCTTTTCTGAAATCTGCATCATCAGGCGGCGCATAATGATTGTGAAAAGTTCCTCGGGACATTCATCCTTGATTTTCTCCTGCAGCTTTGTGAACGGCACGGTGTACATAACCATATCGCCTGCATATCTGCTGACTCTGCGGAGAAGTCTGACAACCTTGTCTTCGGCTCTGGGGCTTGTGTAGGGCGGACTTGCAAAGTGAATTGCAGTAAGTCTGATACCTCTTTTTGCCATCATATAAGCGGCAACGGGAGAGTCAAGACCTCCGCTGATGAGAATTGCGGCTCTGCCGCCTGTGCCGACCGGAATACCGCCTGCTCCTCTTACCGGCTCACCGTGAACATAAGCGCCGAAGTCACGGATTTCAACATTTACAACAAGGTCGGGGTTGTGAACATCAACCTTGAGATGCGGAAACTTTGAAAGGATTTCACCGCCGACCTCTCTGCAAATTTCGGGAGATTTAAGCGGAAACTTCTTGTCGCTTCTCTTTGCCTCAACCTTAAAGGTTTTTATATTTTTAAGCTGATTTTCAAGATATTTCGGAGCTGTTTCAAGAACGGATTCGATTGTTTTTTCACAAACGGCGGCTCTTGAAAAAGCGATAATTCCGAACACCCTTGAAACGATTTCGCAAGCCTTTTCAAGATCTGCGTCATCATCAAGCGGTTTTACATAAATTGTGGACTGTGCGGATGTAATCTCAAAATGGCCTGCACTTTTTAATGCGTGTTTGAGGTTCTTTTTGAGGACATCTTCAAATGAACGGCGGTTAAGTCCCTTGAGAACAATTTCGCCGTCTTTCAAAAGTAAAATTTCCTTCATAAAATGTATTCCTTTGTTTTAATATGTATTCATACGATTTTATTTGTGAGCAAGGGTTTTCAGTCCCTTTTCAATACCGTAACAAAGTGCGTCGATATCTGCCTCTGTGTTAAATTTTGAAAAGCTGATTCTCAGTGCGCTGTCGGCTCGGTCACGACCGATATTCATTGACTCAAGCACATAACTCGGTTTGCCCTTTGCACAGGCACTTCCCGAGGACACATAGACCTCAAGATTTTCAAGAAAATGGAGCATGGTTTCGCTCCTGACCTTTCCTGCCGAGATATTCAGCACATACGGAAGTGCGTTTTGGGGAGAGTTGAGAACCACTCCGTCAATTTTAAGCAGCTTTTCCCTCGCGTAACTGTTAAGCTTTGAAACATAATCGTAATTTTTATCTATGTTAAATTCACCGCAGGCAACACCCATTGCGGCAATCAGCGGAATCGCCTCTGTGCCGGGGCGGAGTTTTTTCTCCTGTTCACCGCCGTAGTGAAGCGGAACAAGCCGTACACCCTTTTTCACAAAGATTGCGCCCACACCCTTCGGGGCATGGATTTTATGACCGCTCACGCTGATTAAATCCGCATGAAGCCTTGACGCAGAAAGCGAGATTTTGCCGAACGCCTGAACGGCATCCGTGTGGCAGATTACATCGCTGTTCTTCGACTTTACGGCAGAAAAAATATCCGTAACATTCATAATTGCGCCCGTTTCATTATTGACGCACATTACAGACACAAGAATTGTGTTTTCGTCAACATTTTCAAGCACATCTTCCTTGTGAATTGTGCCATCCTCACGGGGCATAATGTAGACAACATCAAAGCCGTTATCCTCAAGTTTTTTTGCGGATTCCATAATACTGCTGTGTTCAACGGCAGACACAACAATCCGCTTTCCTCTGCGTTTTTTAGCCTCGGCAACACCGAAAATTGCAAGGTTATTCGCCTCTGTACCGCCGCTTGTAAAATAGATTTCGTCGGCAGTTGCACCAAGCTTTCTTGCAACCTCTTTTCGAGCCTTTACAAGCTCCTGCTCTGCATACATTCCACGCAAATGGAGCGACGAAGGATTGCCGTAATTTTCGGTCATTATCTCAAACGCTTTTTCTGCCGCCTTTTGCGACACCTTCGTAGTTGCGCTGTTATCGAGATAATGCTCCATTACTTTACCCTCATTTCGTTTTACATAGCTGTACATATTAATAAGTATACTACAACAGTCAAAAAAAATAAAGTGATAATTCAAACATAATTGAAATTTATACGGCAAAAATATATGTAAATTAATTAACGGTGCAAAGGTGGCATTTTATGATTTCAAAAAAAGAATATAGCACGATTGTGAAAAATAATTCACCGAAAAGTAAATGTTTTGTGAACGGGACTAAGGCATTTTTCATCGGCGGTTTCATCTGCCTTATAGGGCAGGTTTTGACCGACAGCTATTCAATGCTTGACCTCAGCAAAGATGATGCAAAAACGCTGACTTCGGTAACGCTGATTTTCATAGGAATTTTGCTGACAGCAATCGGTGTTTACGATAAAATCGCCAAGCATGGCGGTGCAGGTACGCTTGTGCCGATTACAGGTTTTGCAAATGCGGTTTCATCGCCTGCAATTGAATTCAAATCAGAGGGATATGTTACGGGACTCGGCGCAAAGCTGTTTATCATTGCAGGACCTGTCATAGTTTATGGTGTTACCGCATCTGTTGTTTTCGGTGCTGTTTTATGGATACTGCATATGTTCGGGATTACCTTATTCTGACTTTTCAATAATTCAAACTGCAAAAAGAGGTGTCGCAAACGCTGACACCTCTTTTTCTGTTATGTTGTTATCTTTTCTTGTACAAAATAAACCGTAGGGACGCTCATCTGACGCACGCTTGATGAAGTCTTATTTTGATAAAAATGTTTTGATGTAATGGATGTTGTGTATAATCTGTAGGGGAAAACCTCGTTCTCCCGCAGGTAACAGCACATACATTATGATAATTACAAAGCATATAAATATCGCAAAGTCAAGTTTTATCTGTAGCAGCGAACCGAGTTCTCCCGTCTGAAAAATAGTCGCAATGCGTTGCACATAAATGTGCTGCCTTTTACTCATTATTTCAGACAGCGCTTTGCTCCCTTTATCCGCCACCGGCGGCGGTCGCAAGGCTACCAATCGTATCATGTTTGCACACGATGCGAACACAAAAAGAGCCGATACAAATGTATCGGCTCTGAATGTTAGAAAATAAACGATAATCGGTTAAAATTATTCGTTAATAGCGATAACTGCGCCTGAACCTACTGTTCTGCCGCCTTCACGAATAGCGAAACGAAGACCAACTTCGATAGCGATAGGAGTGATAAGTTCAACATCCATTTCAACGTTATCACCAGGCATGCACATCTCTACGCCCTCTGGGAGTGAGATTGTACCTGTTACGTCAGTTGTTCTGAAATAGAACTGCGGACGATAGTTGTTGAAGAATGGAGTATGACGGCCACCTTCGTCCTTAGTAAGAACGTAAACCTGGCCACGGAACTTTGTGTGTGGGTGAATTGTACCTGGCTTAGCAAGTACCTGACCTCTCTGGATTTCAGTTCTCTGAACACCACGGAGAAGAACACCTACGTTGTCGCCTGCTTCAGCGAAGTCAAGAGTCTTTCTGAACATTTCAAGACCTGTAACAACAACTTTTCTCTTTTCGTCTGTAAGACCAACGATTTCAACTTCTTCACCGGTCTTAATCTGACCTCTTTCAACTCTACCGGTTGCAACAGTACCACGACCTGTGATTGTGAATACATCCTCAACAGGCATAAGGAATGGCTGGTCAGCCTTACGGTCAGGAGTTGGAATATACTCGTCAACAGCGTCCATAAGCTCGTGGATGCACTTGTACTCAGGAGCGTTAGGATCCTTAGATGTGCTTGTAAGAGCAAGATAAGCTGAACCCTTGATGATTGGTGTATCATCGCCCGGGAACTCATACTCGTTGAGGAGGTCACGGATCTCCATCTCTACGAGCTCGAGAAGCTCAGGATCGTCAACCTGGTCAGTCTTGTTCATGAATACTACGATGTAAGGTACACCTACCTGACGAGAAAGAAGGATGTGCTCTCTTGTCTGTGGCATAGGACCGTCAGCAGCTGATACAACGAGGATAGCGCCGTCCATCTGAGCAGCACCTGTGATCATGTTCTTTACATAGTCAGCATGGCCTGGGCAGTCAACGTGTGCATAGTGACGCTTGTCTGTTTCATACTCAACGTGAGCTGTGTTAATTGTGATACCACGCTCTCTCTCTTCAGGAGCCTTATCGATGTTAGCGTAATCAACGAAATCAGCATCGCCTTCGAGGTTGAGAACCTTTGTGATAGCAGCAGTAAGTGTTGTTTTACCATGGTCAACGTGGCCGATTGTACCAATGTTAACATGGGGCTTATTTCTTTCAAATTTTTCTCTTGCCATTGGAAATTTCCTCCTTATTGTTGTAAAAAGAATTTACAATAGATTTAATCATATTGTATCAATTTTTTCTAAAAAAATCAATACATTTTTGAAAAAAGTGCTTTAAAAGGTATGATTAGTCCTTTTTAGCTCTTTCACTCATAATCTTTTCAGCAATGTTCTTCGGAACCTCTGCATATGTGTCAGGCTCCATAACATACTGACCACGACCCTGAGTCTTGGAACGCATATCTGTTGCGTAACCAAACATCTCTGAAAGCGGAACATGAGCGATAACTCTCTGAACGCCGTTGTCAGCTTCCATGCTCTGGATCATACCACGACGAGAGTTAAGGTCGCCGATTACATCACCGAGGTATTCCTCAGGAGTGATAACAGTAACCTTCATAATCGGTTCGAGAAGTACAGGATCTGCCTTCTTCATAGCGTTCTTGAATGCCATTGAACCGGCAATCTTAAATGCCATTTCTGATGAGTCGACTTCATGATAAGAACCATCATAAAGCTCAACCTTAACATCAACTACATTGTAGCCTGCAACAACACCGCTGAGCATTGCGCCCTGAATACCCTGGTCAACAGCCGGAATGTATTCCTTTGGAATAGCACCGCCGACAATGTTGTTAACGAACTCATAGCCCTTGTCCTTGTTAGGATAGATATTGATCTTAACGTGACCGTACTGACCCTTACCACCTGACTGACGAGCATACTTTTCGTCAACAGAAGCTTCCTTGCGGATAGTTTCCTTGTATGCAACCTGTGGAGCACCGATGTTTGCTTCTACCTTAAATTCACGGAGAAGACGGTCAACAATGATTTCGAGGTGGAGTTCACCCATACCTGCGATGATTGTCTGGCCTGTTTCTTCGTCTGTATAAGCCTTGAAAGTAGGATCTTCTTCTGCAAGCTTTGCAAGAGCGATACCCATCTTTTCCTGACCTGCTTTTGTCTTCGGCTCAATAGCAACACGAATTACAGGATCAGGGAATTCCATAGACTCAAGGATAACAGGAGCCTTCTCATCACAGAGAGTATCACCTGTTGTTGTATTTTTAAGACCAACGGCAGCAGCGATGTCACCTGCGTATACGCAGTCGATATCTTTTCTGTCGTTAGCGTGCATCTGCAAGATACGACCGAGACGCTCGTTGGTGTCCTTAACTGAGTTGTAAACAGTTGTGCCGGCAGAAACTGTACCGGAGTAAACTCTGAAGAAGCAGAGCTTACCAACAAACGGGTCAGTAGCAATCTTGAATGCGAGAGCTGCGAATGGCTCTTTATCTGATGACGGTCTTTCAACCTCATCGCCTGTTTCAGGGTCAACACCCTTGATAGCAGGTACATCTGTCGGAGCAGGCATATAATCAACGATAGCATCAAGGAGCATCTGAACACCCTTGTTACGGTAAGAAGAACCGCAGGTTACAGGTACCATTGTGTTGTCAATAGTAGCCTTTCTGATTGTGCTCTTGATTTCGTCGATTGTAAGCTCTTCGCCGCCGAAGTATTTCTCCATAAGATCCTCATCGAGTTCAGCAACTGATTCGATAAGTTTCTCATGATACTCGTTAGCGAGATCCTGCATCTCTTCCGGAATTTCCTCTTCACTGTAGTCTGTGCCGTCTTCGTTGTGATAGATTTCGGCTTTCATAGTAACGAGGTCAACGATGCCTCTGAAATCACTCTCAGCACCGATCGGAAGCTGAATCGGAACAGCATTACATTTAAGTCTGTCCTTCATCATCTGAACAACATGGTAGAAGTTAGCGCCCATGATGTCCATCTTGTTTACATAAACCATTCTCGGAACGCCGTAGTTATCAGCCTGACGCCATACTGTTTCAGACTGAGGCTCAACGCCGCCTTTTGCGCAGAGGACTGTTACAGAACCGTCAAGAACACGAAGTGAACGCTCAACTTCAACAGTGAAGTCAACGTGACCGGGGGTGTCGATGATGTTGATTCTGTGCTTGTCATACTGATGCTTGCTGCCGAACCAGAATGCAGTTGTAGCAGCAGAGGTGATTGTGATACCACGCTCTTTTTCCTGAACCATCCAGTCCATTGTGGAAGCACCGTCGTGTGTCTCACCGATTTTATGGTTTACGCCGGTATAATACAGGATACGCTCAGTTGTTGTGGTTTTACCGGCATCAATGTGAGCCATGATACCGATGTTTCTTGTTTTTTCAAGTGAAACCTGTCTTGGCATAAAATCCTCCTAATAAACGCTGATGATAAAATTACCATCTGTAATGAGCGAAAGCCTTGTTAGCTTCAGCCATCTTATGAGTGTCTTCACGCTTCTTGAAAGCACCGCCGGCACTGTTTGTGGCATCAAGGATTTCTCCTGCAAGTCTTTCCTTCATTGTCTTTTCGCTGCGAGCTCTTGAATAAGTAGAAATCCAGCGGAGACCGAGTGTCTGGCGTCTTTCAGGACGAACCTCCATAGGTACCTGATAAGTAGCACCGCCGACACGACGAGCCTTAACTTCGAGAACGGGCATTACATTTTCCATAGCCTGTTCAAAAACCTCAAGCGGGTTGTTACCTGTCTTTTCAGCAATAATATCGAATGCACCGTAAACAATCTTCTGAGCAACGCCCTTTTTACCGTCGTACATAATGTTGTTGATAAGACGAGTTACGAGTTTTGAATTATAAAGCGGATCCGGTAATACGTCACGCTTCGCAATAGAACCTCTTCTTGGCACTTTGCTTCCCTCCTTCACAATAATTGAGATATCATAGGTACTCGAAAGCGACAAACTCCCGTATGCCAACAAGACATTCTACCATAACATATATATAGTAAAATTCCTGCCGCATAGCAGAACTTAAATAATTTAAGTCAAGAGAGTTTTGTCAATTCCTTATTTACCCTTCTTCGGACGCTTAGCACCGTACTTTGAACGGCTCTGCATACGGCCCGAAACACCCTGAGCATCGAGTGTACCACGAACGATGTGGTAACGAACACCAGGCAAGTCCTTAACACGGCCACCACGGATAAGAACAACGCTGTGTTCCTGAAGGTTGTGACCTACGCCGGGAATATAGGAACTGACTTCAATACCGTTAGAAAGTCTTACTCTGGCAATCTTTCTGAGCGCTGAGTTAGGCTTTTTAGGTGTAGCGGTCTTTACTGCAGTACAAACACCTCTCTTCTGTGGGGAGCTCTGATCAATAGCAACACGCTTTTTTGAGTTCCAACCCTTTAAGAGAGCAGGTGCCTTCGCCTTCTTCTCGGAAACCTGTCTGCCCTTGCGTACCAACTGGTTAAATGTAGGCATTATTTGTCCTCCTTTCAAAAAATATAAGAATTGATAAAACTGCTTTGCTTTTGCAAAGCCTTGTGAAACATCAATAATATCCCCAAAAACGGGCGCAATTACAGAATGTCCCACGATTAAACATTATAAACTATCCGCTCACTTTTTGTCAAGCATTTTTTTGTAAAATTTTATGTGGTCACTTCAACAACTCATAGACTTTTTCTGCCACAGAAAATCCCGACAATTTAGAACTGTCGGGATTGGTTGTTATAATATTATTTTCTTGTAATTGACCAACCCTTTGAGTTGAAACCGCTTACCGTTTTGCCTTTTCTGTCAATACAACGAACTGTGTAGGTTACCTTCTTACCCTTTTTAGCACCTGAATCTGTAAAAGAGGTTGAAGTTGTATCTTTTACCTTTGTCCAGCTTCCTCCGTCATATTTTCTGTAAAGTCTATAGCCATAAACTCCAGCAATCTTATTCCATGTCACTCTTACACCCTTTGATGTGTTTGTAAGTTTAGTAATTTTCGGGGTAACCGGCGAATACTTTTTAGACCAACCCTTTGAGTTAAAGCCACTGACGGTTTTGCCGTTCTTGTCAATACAACGGATTGTGTAGGTTTCGGTTCTGTTAGGACTTACTCCCGAATCGGTGAACGATGTGGCAGTTGTGTCCTTAAATCTCTTCCAACCGCCTGACGATGTTTTATAGTAAAGTCTGTAACCGTAAACACCTGCGATTTTGTTCCAACTAAGCTTGATACCACCTGTGGTGATATCGAGTTTTGAAATTGTCGGAGCAGCGGGTGTATATTTTTTCGACCAGCCTGTCGAGTTAAATCCGCTGATCGTGTTTCCGTTCTTGTCAATGCAACGGATTGTGTAGGTTTCGGTTCTGTTAGGACTTACTCCCGAATCGGTGAACGATGTGGCAGTTGTGTCCTTAAATCTCTTCCAACCACCTGACGCAGGCTTGTAATAAAGTCTGTAACCGTAAGCGCCGTCAACCTTGTCCCACGAAATCTTGATACCGCCTGTTGTGTTTGAAAGGCTTGTAATTTGCGGAGTGGGAAGATTTACGGTAACCTTGCAGGTTGCGGTTTTGCCGTTGGAAGTTTTCACCGTAATTGTTGCCGTACCTGACGCTTTGGCAGTTACTTTGCCGTTTTTGTCAACAGTCGCAACACTTGTGTTTGAACTGCTCCATCTATATGAAGTAGTTGCTGTTGATGGCGAAACTGTTTTTGTTAAGGTATATGTTTTGCCAACTTCCAATGTCAAAGAATTTTTGTTAAGCGAAACAGAAGTCGGTGAAACTGTCAATGAAACAGGCGATGTTGAAAATTTTATTCCATTTGCTTTTGCAAACTGCTGAGCAAATGAACCACTTTTGCCGTGAATCGTCAACTTGCTTGGACAATTTCTAAAAACATTGCTATCTTTCAAATTATCATCGTTTATCTGAACATATCCTATTCTGATAAACGGATCAGGAATTGCAATATCTGTAAGAGATGTACAACCATCAAAAGCATAACTTCCTATAATTGTTGTCCCGTTAGCGATCACTACCTTGGTAAGTGAAGTACAGCCACTAAAAACATCATATCCCATACTATCTACACTATTACCTATAGAAACTGTTGTTAGCTTCACACAATTTTTAAACGCATCGTTACCTATTTCCGTTACACTATTTGGTATGGTTAATGTTATTATTTTACTGTCATTATAAAACGCTCCCTCTCCTATCGATGTAACCCCATTTCCAAGCGAAAGTGTTGATAAATTTGTACAATTTGAAAATGCGCTACCCCATATTTCTTTTACACTGTTTGGTATACTAATGTTTGTCAAAGACTTGCAATTATTGAACGCAGAATTTTTGATCTTAGTTACAGTATTCGGAATTGTTACCGACTTAAGAGATGTACAACCATCAAAAGCATAACTTCCTACGACTGATGTTCCATATGCAATAGTTACTTTATTTAATAAAACGCAACCACTAAACACATCATATCCCATGCTATCTACACTGTTGCCTATAGAAACTGTTGTTAGCTTCACACAATTTTTAAACGCATCGTTACCTATTTCCGTTACGCTATTTGGTATACTCAATGTTGTTATTTTACTGTTTTTATAAAACGCACTCTGTCCTATTGATTTAACCTTATACCCACCAAGATATGACGGAATGTTCAATGTTGTTGAATTGCCGGTATAACCTGTAATCGTCGCCTCTGAATTATACACGGTGTACTTATAACCATTACTGGTGTATTCATTGGCACTCACAGCACCACTTTTTGATAAATCAACCGCACTTACAGTTAAAGGTGCCACCGTAAGTATTACAAACAACATTACAACGGCAAGTATAGCTGATATAACTTTTTTTAGTCTTGTTCTCATAATAATCCTCCTAACAAATTAATTCAACAAAAATTCATTTCTTTGTTAGAACAATTATATAACAATCGCATTATTTTTTCAATAAAATGGAGAATCTTTTTGAGAATATGTAACAAATAGGCGATTTGATGTAACTTTTAAGGTATTAAAAATCAAATAGGATACGATCTATAACTCAATTTTTAATCTTTGTTAATTTCAAAGGCATGCCGTAAAATTGAAAGTAAAAATCCTGAACATTTTTAAGCTCAGGAAAATCAGTTTTTCATACTACAATCCATCTACACGAATTGACAACGGCGGTACACCGTAATGAAAAAGAGGCTGTAAAGAAATGAAGTTTAACACTTCGTTCTTCACAGCCTCCGTTTTCATTTTTTATTTAGGAGAGAGGAAAATATATCAAATAAAAACTTATACACTGTTTAATCGGTACGGTGATTGCCGTTCCCTTATGTTGTGACTTTATTATACCACACCAATATTGACAACTGTGTGACGAAAACAAGAATTTTTTCGGAATTTTCAATTTTTATCATTTGTAGTAGCAAACAATGTATTTGAGAATTTATAAAATTTGTTTTTAAATATAATTTCTGCCGTTACTCACGGAAGAACGAGGTTTTCCCCTACAAAACAGCAGTCATTTTGCGACATTTATAAAATTACATCTGTCAAACATTTTGTGATATTACTTGCAGGACTGTGAAATAACAGCCTTACAAAAACAAGAAGGCACATAACCGTCATTGTTTTCGGTTATGTGCCTTTTGTGGTTTATATATCCTTATACAAATGTTTCAAAGCTTCTGTGATACCGCTACAAAATAACTGTCTTCACGAACGAAAAATCATTCAGCAGACTTAATGATTACCGTTGACTGTGGCGGTACAGAGATTTTTCCGTCTTTAAGTTCGGTATGCTTTGAGCTGCTTTCTGGGATAAGATCTGCACGGAGAGTTGCATTCTTAATCATATCGTCTGTAATTGTAAGCTCCTTGGCGTCATTCTTGCTGAAGTTATGAATAATGAGGAGCTTTGAATCCTCATACTCAACATAGTAAGCGCCGACTGCCTTATCATCAAAGCCCTGTGTGCCAACAATTCTGCCCCTTGCAATTTCGGGGTTCTGATTTTTGATTGTGATAATTCTACGATAGTAGTTGAGGAGAGAATCCTTGTCGGCAAGCTGCTGTTTTACACCGCCGCCGGTAGGCACTTCTGCCTCTTCTCCGATACCGTTTACATAAATATCGGGAAGGTTGTCGCTGTCAAAAACCATCTGTGTTCTGTATGCAGCATCGTTTGTGGTATTCGGAGCCTTAATGCCGATTTCCTCTCCGTAATAGATGAACGGATTACCCGGCGCAAGCATATAAACTGCGGCTGCAAGTTTTTGAGAAGAAAGTCCCTGAGATTCAAGTGCGTTTCCGCTACGAACCTGATCGTGGTTTGAAAGGAACATTGCATTGATAGCATTGGGATTTGACTCTGTCATTTTGTTATCGTAGTTCATAATTTTTTTGGCAGTAGCCATACCGCCCTGCGAAATGATGTTGCTGATAATTGTGCCTGTTGAGGTTGAAAACTTAAATGCAAACTGGCTGTCAATGCCGGATTTGTAAAGCTCCTGAATATCGGAATCATCGGTCCAGTTCTCGCCAACCATATAGACATCTTCCTTTATGCCCTTGCAGGTGTCATAGAACCACTTGAGAAATTCTGTTCCATCAGTTTCCTTATTTGTAAAGTATTTGCAAGCGTCAAGTCTGAAGCCGTCAACTCCTCGGTCAAGCCAGAATTTCGCAATTTTTGTAAATTCTTCTCTCGTCTTTTTAGAATTGAGATTCCATTCGGGCATCTCCTGAGAAAAGTTCGCCTCACAGGCATAACCGTTTCCAAGACTGATAGTCTGAGTATCGCTGTCAAAATATGAGGATTTGTGAATTTCAAAATATTCGGCATTGCCGTCAAGCTTATTATCGGCAACCTCTTCAACAGCCTTTGTGAAAAGCGGATTTTTTGAAGATGCGTGATTCAAAACAAGGTCAAGAATTACATTTATGCCACGCTTGTGACATTCTTCAATAAGCTTGTCAAAATCGTCGAGCGTACCGAAGTCGGGATCAATATTGTAATAATCTTCAACATCATACTTATGATATGACTTTGACGGCATAATCGGAGTAAGCCAGATTGCGTCAACACCGAGGTCGTCACCTGAATTCGGGTCTCCGTCATTAAGGTAGTCAAGCTGTGAGATAATTCCCTGAAGGTCGCCTGTTTCGTCACCGTTTGAATCGCAGAAAGAGTTTACGAAAATTTCGTAGTAGTTTCTGTATTTATCGGTTGATGCAGTTGCCTTAACGCCTTCAATCGGGTCGGCAACTTTTGCAGTATTTCCGTCGGATGAATCTGATTTTGATGATGAAGAATCAGAGCAGCCTGTAAGCACACAGCCAGCAAGCATTGCACCGGCAAGAAGAATGGAAAGAATTTTTTTCATAGTATCCTCCGTAAAATTAAAATGGGCGGCAGCCTGTGACTGCCGCCCGTGAGAGCTTTTGTATATTGGATTAACCCTTTACGCCGCCGGCTGTTACACCTTCAACATAATACTTCTGCATCTTGAGGAAGAGAAGTGTAATCGGAACAGCAACAACAACAGAACCTGCAAGGAACTGCTTGTAGTATGTGTTCTTAAAGTCCTGATCAATCATTAGCTGAAGACCGATAGCAACAGTATAGTTGTCACGAGCATCACCCATGATAATCTTAGCAAGAATGAAGTCTGTCCACGGTCCGATAAATGAAGTAAGAACCGTGTAAACAACAATCGGCTTTGACATAGGAAGAATAATCTTCCAGAAAATCTGGTTCTTGGTAGCACCGTCAATGGTTGCCGCCTCGTCAAGTGCTCTTGGAATTGTATCGAAGAAGCCTTTTGAAATCTGGAAGCCAAGACCGGCACCGCAGCTGTAGCAGATTACAAGAGCAACGAGAGTCTGAGTAAGACCCATTGCCTTGAGAAGATAGTAAATAGCAATCATTGTCATGAAGCCGGGGAACATACCGAGAATCATACCAACATTCATAAACTTTTTACGAGCCTTAAATCTGAGTCGGCTGAATGCGTAACTAACCATAAGAACCGAAATTGTAGAAATTACGCAACTGAAACAAGCGACAACAAATGTGTTAAGGAACCATCTCGGGAAGTTAAGGCTTGCAGTACCGCCTGAACCCGTGAACAAATCAATGTAGTTCTGGAGTGTCCATTCCTGCGGGATAATTGTACTTCCGTAAATTTCAGCACCGCCACGGAATGAATGCATTAAAAGATAGATGAACGGAGAAATCCAAACGAAACCCATTACAATAAGGAACAGGTAAACAAAAGCGTTCGCAATGTGTCTTCTTAATTTGTAACTTTTTATCATGAGAACGCCTCCTCATCCTTCATTGATTTTGAGTTATTATACACAATGAGTGAGAGCGTTGCGCAAATAACAAATACCAAAATACCTATTGCGGCGGCAAGTCCGTAGTCCTGAGAGTTCATGGTCAGCTTAAAGAGCCATGTAACAAGGATATCGGTTTGACCGGCCTGATAATATTTTTCGGTCGTCGGATTACCGTTTGACAACAGGTAAATAACATTAAAGTTATTGATGTTGCCGACAAACTGGGTAATGAGCTGAGGAGTTGTAACAAAGAGCATATACGGAAGTGTGATAGCCGTAAATGTCTTTACAGGACCTGCACCGTCAATTCTTGCAGATTCGTAGAGATCCTCAGGAATATTCATAAGGATACCCGACATAGAGAGGATGGTGTACGGAATACCTACCCAACAGTTGATGATGATAACCACCCAACGAGCCAGTGTTGCATCCTGATTCAGCCACTGAATTTCAACATGACTGTTTGTAATGTTTGAAAGCAGAATGTTTATAGCACCGTTTGACTGGAGCATCTGGTTCATGAGAAGAAGTGATACGAACTGAGGAACAGCAATTGTAATAACGAAAAGTGTTCTCCAGAGTGATTTAAACTTGATACCCTTCTTGTTGATCATAAGAGCGAAGATCATACCAAGGATATAGTTTGAGAATGTAGCTGCAACAGCCCAGATAAGAGTCCATTCTGTGAGCTTAATAAATGTATAGCCCTTCTTAGCACCTTCAACGAGGTTGAAGAGTGAGCCGAAGTTGTCAAAACCAATCCATGTGAACAGTGTTCCCGGAGGCATATGCTGTTTATCATAGTTGGTAAATGCAATCAAAATCATAAATATGAGCGGCAGAACATTGAAGATACCGATCATAAGTACAGGGAATGACATAAGTGTGATATGATACTTACCGTCAAGGAACTGCTTCATATCATATTTGAATGAAGTCGGTTTCTGACCGTTAGCCTTCATAATCTGATGTCTGTACGCATCTTTGATGTTTGTTATGTAAACAGCGAAAACCACTACTGTGATTACGAGTGTCAATACCGAGTAAAGCAGAATAAGCATTGAGTTATCGCCGGGTACCTGCTTTGGAATGATACCGTTGATATATTCAGTTCTCTGAGCCTGAATACCAAGTGTCGGGAACATTTTGAGATATCCCCAACCGAAAAAAGCCATATAAAGGATATAGAGAACTTCAACAGCGAAGAAAAGAATACCCTTGTAATATTTACCTTTGCTAAGATCACCTACACCGAAAATAAGGTAGGAAAGTTTTGTAGCCCAGTCGCCTTTTACGAAGGTCTTGCCGTAGTTGGCAAAGCCCTTGCCGATGCCTACGAAGAACTTAACTATTGCCTTGCCGAGTGCTGTAAAAAAATGGGCAACGGCATGAGGAATGTTACAGAAAAACTTCTTTGTGTTGTAGGCAAATCTCTGGAAAGGATTGAGCTGTTTGTATTCAACATATGTCATTAGGCGCTCTCCTTAATAATTTGCAAATCTCTCTAATACACCAAACTAATAATACTTTTTACGCTATCTTATAATAGTTGCCGTTCGTAATAAAACATTATTAGTCAGGCGAATACACAAATTGATAACGCAAGCGGACAGTCCGCATTTTTTCTTTTTTTACGGGACACTCCGTTTTCGGAGTGTCCCGCAGCTAATTAATCGATTAAATTAAATCAATTTAACTTACTTAACGATTAGCCCTCATCCCTAACGTTAGAAATTGTTTCGTTAAGAAGCTTCTTCATAGCAGCTGCATCTGAAGGATCGCATGTGTCAGCGATGATCTTGTTGCCAAGGTTAGCCATAGGATCCCAGAATGTTGAAGCAATATTAACCTGTACACAAGCATTCAGAGACTGCTCACCGATAGCCTTGAGAACAGGAGAACCTGTTACAGCTTTGCTTTCCTGAACCTTCTTGTTTGAAGGTCCCCAACCGAGCTTCTCAGTTCTCTGGAGCTGGCACTCCTCACCTGCAAGATAGTGAGCAAGAATCTGAGCTGTTGCCGGGAACTTAGAAGAACCGTTTACACCGATGTACTTATAACCGAACATTGAGATAAGCTGCTTGTCTGTGCCGTTGACATTGATTGTAGGAAGCTTTGCAGCACCGAAGTTGTCACCGAGAGCCTTCTGGTTAGAAGCTGTATCCCATGAACCGTCGACACCTGCGCCACACTTACCGCTTGCAAAACCTGAAGCGATATTAGCAACTTCAAGCGACTGGAATGTACCTCTGTAATCCTTGATGAGCTTTGCAAAAGCCTGAAGTGTTGCAACAGCTTCATCTTCGTCATATTTAACAAACTTCTGTGTAATACCGTCTTCTTCAAGACCGTCAACTTTAACACCTGCAGTGAAAGCGAAAGTACAAGCATAGTAACCGTCACCGGCATTCATAATGAACTTCTTGCCTGCCTTCTTACAAGCCTCAAGAATACCCTCAAGTGTCTGAGCCTGCTTGTCGGAAACTACTGACTTATCATAAACGAGATAGTAACCGTTATCGTTTGTTTCAGGATAAGCATAGAGAGTATCATTAAGTGTAGCTGCTTTTACAGTTTCCTCAGAATTAGCCTCTGTTACGGCATCCTTAAATGCAACCTGAGAAATAACGCCTGCGTCAACGAGCTTGTTGAGCTGGTCACTCGGGAAGCTGAATACATCTGCAGCTGTTGTAGCATCGTTAAGCATATTTGTAGCAGCATCCTTTTCGCCCTGTGCTACAACTGAGATTTCCTTGAACTTTCTTTTAGGATAAGCCTTTTTGAAAGCCTCAACCTGCTCTTTAACAAGGCTTACAGCAGCATCAGGAGCCCATACCTTAAGAGTTACAGGCTTGCTGTCTGTACCTTCATCGCCGAAGTAGCTGTCGTCAACGATTGAGCCTTCAATCTTAGCAGCACCGTCCGAAGAACCGTTGTCTGCTTTTGAACCGTTGTCTGTTTTCGATGATGCGTCTCCGCCGCCGCAGCCAACAAGTGCAGTAGCAGTCATCATACCTGCCAATAAAATGGCGAGAATCTTTTTCATTGGAAAAATCCCTCTTTCTGAATATTTTCGTAGTGTCCTTTCGGATTACATACTTTCTTTGAGGATATAACGCACAAAGTACATCATATCCGCTATATAATCATATCAAAAAATCGCCTGAATTTCAACTCCCTTTGTACTTTTTATCTATGTTGTTAAAAATCAAAATTATTTTTGTGCAATATGACATCTTTTTTATTGGAATTTTACCTATTGCACAAATTGCATTGACTTTGATTGTTTATTTTGCTAAAATGCCATTTGTATAAGTTGAACAATCACACCCGACGGTTATGTGACATAACACCCAAATTATATTCTTTATTCATAAAATAAGCTTGAATTTCGGCAAATTTTCCTGATTTTAGTAAAAAATGACCAATCACAAAACAAAGTCATTTATTTCAAACATCACACATTAATTTTTTAACATACAGTTGTAATAAGTGCTGACAATTGTTATAATTATAAAGACAGCGAAAATAAGCAAGCCGACTTTATGTCGGGGAACGGAGATATATATGATAAAACTGAAAGACCTTCTTATAAATTTTGAATACACGGTTCAGGGCAATCTTGATACCGAAATTTCGGATATTATCTATGATTCACGAAAAGTTGAAAAAGGCACGGCCTTTGTGTGCCTTAAAGGTTACACCTCCGACGGACACAGGTACGCAAAGTCAGCCGTTGAAAAAGGTGCGTCGGCACTCGTTATCAGCGACAGCCTCGACTTTGAAGTGCCGAGTGATGTTGCTGTTGTAAAGGTTGAGGACACAAGATACGCTCTTTCGCTTATGAGCATTGAATTTTTCGGACATCCCGAGGATGAGCTCTACACGGTTGCAATCACAGGCACAAAGGGCAAAACCACAACAACAGCAATGGTTGCGGAAATTTTTGAACACGCAGGAATAAAGACCGGCACAATCGGAACACTCGGTGTTGTTTATGGCGGAGAAACCCACAAAACCGACAACACAACTCCCGAATCATACATTATTCAGAAATCAATGCGTGATATGATTAACGCCGGCTGCAAGGCTATGGTAATTGAGGCATCGTCAATCGGACTTAAACACAGCCGTCTTGCAGGCATGACTTTTGATGTCGGCATCTTTACAAACTTTTCGGACGACCACATCGGCGGTGTTGAACACAAAGACCTTGCGGAATATCTCTACTGCAAGAGTCTGCTTTTCAGACAATGCAAATTTGCCGCTGCAAATATTGACGATCCCGCATGGAAGGATATCACAAAGGATTTCAAGGGTTCTGTTCTCACCTACGGTTTTTCCGACAATGCGGACTTGAAGGGCAAAAATGCTCATCTTCTCTCCGAAAACGGATTTGTCGGTGTTCACTTTGAAACAGAGGGAATCAAAAACCTTTCTGTTGATGTTGACATTCCCGGCAAATTCAATGCATACAACGCACTTGCGGCAATTTCGGCAGTTTCATTCTTTGACGAAATTGAAGATCAGATGATTATTGACGCTCTCAAGGTTGCCAAGGTCAAGGGCAGAGTTGAGCGTGTGCCTGTTCCCTACAACTACACACTCATCATCGACTACGCACACAACGCACTTTCAATGGAAAATGTACTTGAAACACTTCGTCAGTACAATCCGCACAGACTTATTACAATGTTTGGTGCAGGCGGCAACCGTCCTAAGGTTCGCCGTTATGAAATGGGCGAAACCTCGGGCAGACTTTCAGACCTTTCGGTTGTAACGGAAGACAACTCAAGATTTGAAGATGTTATGGACATCATTGAGGACATCAAGACAGGTCTTGCAAAAACCGACGGCAAGTATGTTGTCGTGCCGAACCGCAGAGATGCGATTAAATATTGCATGGACAATGCCGAGGACGGCGATATTATCGTGCTTGCAGGCAAGGGCCACGAGGATTATCAGGAAATCAAGGGCGTTAAGTACCATATGGACGAGAGAGAAATCATTGCCGATATTCTCAACGGCAAAAGCTAAACCCTTAAACATATAAATGCAGTAAAAAAATCACGGTCGGAAATCAAATCCCGACCGTTTTTTCATACTCTTATTAAGCTAAATAATCATTCCGCCGTTTACACCGACAATCTGTCCCGTGATGAACCTTGCCCTATCGCTGCAGAGAAACACAGCAGTTTCGGCAATATCATCGGGCATACCGAGCATATTAAGCGGAGTTTCCTCCTTAAGCTCCTGTACGGTCTGCTCATCAAAGCCTTTCATCATATCGGTCATAATCACACCGGGACAAATACAGTTGACACGCACTCCCGACAGACCGACCTCCTTGGCAAGACCTTTGGTAAGTCCGATTACACCCGCCTTTGACGCACTGTAATGTACCTCACAAGACGCACCGACCTGTCCCCACATTGAGCTGATATTGAGAATAACACCGCTGTGGTTTTTAATCATATATCTTTTGAGTGCCTGTTGCGAGCAGTAGAAAACACCGTCAAGATTAACCCCCGTCATTTTCTTCCATTCATCGGGAGTTATGTCGGTAAACAGCTTTTGCTGTGCAATACCTGCATTGTTGACAAGGACATCAAGATTCCCGAAACGGCTGTCGATTTCGTCAAACATTTTGCAAACGCTTTCATAATCGGAAACATCCGCCTGAACAGCAAAGGCATTTATGCCGTATTCATTTGTAAGCTTTTCGGCAAGGCTTTCGGCTTTTTCGGAATTTTTCGAGTAATGCAACGCAACATCGCAACCGCATTTTGCAAAAGCAACAGCAGTCTGCGAACCGATTCCGCCTGATGCACCTGTTACAAGTATTTTTTTCATCATATTAATACCCGGTAGGGGCGGTTATCATCCGCCCGTTCGTGTGTATTGCACACGATTGAACACATTGTGTTCAAATTTAAACATATTATTGATTACATCAAAACATATTGAACGAACACAAATTCCTATTAAAGCGGGCGGTCAAAGAAAAGACCGCCCTTTGTTTATTTTACTTCTTAAAACTGTCTTTAAGGCTTACACTGCGGTTGAATACAAGGTGTTCGGGTGAGCTATCCTTGTTGTCAATGCAGAAATAGCCGTGGCGCATAAACTGATAGCTCTTCGGAGCCGTTGCGCCTGCAATATTCTTTTCAGCCTTACAGCCTGTGAGAACTTCAAGTGAATCTTCGTTAAGATAATCGAGGAAGTTTCTGTCGCCTGTATCGGGATCCGGAACCGTAAAGAGGTTATCGTAAAGTCTTACTTCCGCATCAAGGCAGTTGTTAGCGTCAACCCAATGGATTGTGCCTCTTACCTTTCTGCCGTCGGGAGTATTTCCGCCCTTTGTTTCGGGATCATACTCTGCATAAACCTCAACGACATTGCCGTTTTCATCCTTTTTGCAGCCTGTGCATTTTACGATGTATGCAGACTTGATTCTTACCTCGTTGCCGGGATAAAGGCGCTGATACTTCTTTACGGGTTCTTCCATAAAGTCGGTTTCTTCAATGTAAAGCTCACGGCTGAAAGTAACCTTTCTTGTGCCGTCCTCGGGACGGTTCGGGTTGTTCTCAACCTCAAATTCTTCGCTCTGTCCCTCGGGATAGTTTGTGATAACAAGCTTAACAGGCTTTAAAACGCACATTGTACGCTCTGCCGTTTCGTTAAGGTCATCACGCAGACAATGCTCAAGAAAGCCGTATTCAACAATTGAATTAACCTTTGAAACACCAATCTGCTCAATGAACGAACGAATTGACTTTGGTGTGTAACCCCTTCTGCGAAGTCCGCAGAGTGTGGGCATTCTCGGATCGTCCCAACCGCTTACATAGTTCTTTTCAACGAGTTCACGGAGCTTTCTCTTTGACATTACCGTGTTGTTAATTCCGAGTCTTGCGAATTCAATCTGTCTTGGCTTGCACGGAACGGAAATATTGTTAATTACCCAGTCATAAAGCGGACGGTGAGCCTCAAATTCAAGTGAACAAAGGCTGTGCGTAATACCCTCAAGAGCATCCTCAATCGGGTGAGCGAAGTCATACATAGGATAAATGCACCACTTGTCGCCTGTTCTGTGATGCTTGAGTCTGTTAATTCTGTAGATAACAGGATCACGCATATTAAAGTTACCTGACGCAAGGTCAATCTTTGCACGGAGAGTCATTTTGCCGTCCTCAAATTCGCCGTTCTTCATTCTCTCAAACAAATCAAGGCTTTCTTCTATAGGACGGTCACGATACGGACTCTTTGCAGGTGTCTGTGTGTCACCTCTGTATTCTCTCACCTTATCGGGAGTAAGCTCGCAAACATATGCAAGTCCCTTTTTGATAAGCTCAACGGCAAATTCATACATCTGATCAAAATACTGTGATGCATAGAAAAATCTGTCATCCCAATCATAACCAAGCCACTTGATATCCTCTTTGATAGCGTCAATATATTCTACATCTTCCTTTGTAGGGTTGGTATCATCCATACGAAGATTGCAGATTCCGCCGAAATGCTCGGCAGTACCAAAGTCAATGCAAAGAGCCTTTGCATGACCTATGTGAAGATAGCCGTTCGGTTCGGGAGGAAAACGGGTGTGAACCTTTTTACCCTCAAATTTTCCGCCCTCGGCAGTATCCTCTTTTATAAAATCCCAGATGAAGTTGCCCTGAACGGCAGCTTCACCCTCAACATTCTTTATTTCTTCAGCCATTTGCCGTGTACCTCCGTCAGTAGAATTATGCGCCGAGCTTTTCAAGACCGATTTCAAGTCTTTTGAGCGACTCTTCTCTTCCGAGAATGTCAAGAATTTCAACAGCACCGCCCGGAGTTACTGTTTTGCCTGCTGCGGCAATTCTTACAGGCCACATAACTGTGCCGTTTTTAAGCTCTTTTTCAACCGCCATATTGATAAGGCAATCGTGAATTGAGGTGTTGTCCCATGTCGGCAGAGCCTTTAATCTTTCGTAAGCCTCACGCAATACAACGGGAGCGTTTTCAAGATTAGTCTTGCTCTTCTTATTTACGAAAAGCTCCTTGTCATATTCGGGAAGTTCTGCAAAGAAACCGAGCATTTCGGGAATATCCGTAAGCTTTGTAGTTCTTTTCTGAAGAATTTCAGCAAACTTCTCAAAAGGCATTTCTCTGTCGCCGAAAACTTTCTTATAGTATGGCATACAAACATCCGTAAATTCTTCGGGAGTCATAGCCTTTAAATACTCACCGTTGAACCATGAAAGCTTGTCATAGTCAAAAATTGACGGTGACTTGCTGATACCGCTTACATCAAACTCTTTTTCAAGTTCTGCAAGGGTAAAGATTTCCTGATTATCCTTTGGACACCAGCCGAGAAGTGCAATATAGTTGATGATTGCCTGTGGGAGGTAGCCCTCGTTAATAAGGTCATAGAAGCCTGTTGCGCCGTGACGTTTTGCAAGCTTTGAAACATTGCCGTCGGCATCCTTGCCCATAATGAGCGGAAGGTGGATATATGTCGGAATTTCCCATCCGAATGCTTCATAAAGAAGATTATATTTCGGTGTGGAGCTTAAATATTCACAACCACGGACAACATGAGTAATGCCCATTGTGTGGTCGTCAATTACATTTGCAAAGTTGTATGTCGGGTAGCCGTCAGTCTTAATGAGAATCTGATCCTGAAGTTCGCTGTTGTCAACGGTAATTTCACCGAAAACTGCGTCTGTAAATGTTGTACTGCCCTCAATCGGCATTTTCTGGCGAATTACATAAGGTGTACCCTCGGCAAGAAGTCTGTCGATTTCTTCCTGAGGAAGATTACGGCAATGTCTGTCATAACCACCGCCAACGCTGTCCTGTAACTTTTCAAGTCTTTCCTTTGTGCAGAAACAACGGTAAGCCTTTCCCTCTTTTATAAGCTGTTCGGCATAAGGAAGATACATATCCTTTCTTTCGGACTGAACATAAGGACCGAAATCGCCGCCGATATCGGGACCTTCATCGTGTTTAAGTCCCGCAAGTTTCATTGTATCATATATAACATCAACCGCACCCTCAACAAGGCGTTCACGGTCGGTGTCTTCAATTCTGAGAATAAATTTGCCGTTTTGTGATTTTGCAACGAGGTACTCATAAAGAGCAGTACGCAGGTTGCCGACATGCATAAAACCTGTAGGGCTTGGTGCATATCGTGTACGGACAGTTTTTTCAGCCATAATAATATCCCTCCGAAATTTATGTTTAGGTGTGTCGGTCAGCGCATATTTCGCCCGCAACACCGTTGTTACATATATACGATTTATTATATCATACCGTTTTTTCATTTTCAAGTCCGATGAACGCACCTTCGAACAATCCGAAAATTTCATATAAAAAAACGGTCGGGAAACAATGCTTTTCATTTTGCAAACTGTCTGCCCGACCACAATTTTCCATTTTTAATTAAACAAAAACAGCCGACTGCTTTGCAATCGACTGTTTAATAATTGGATTATATATCAATTACCATCTTGCGTCAAGTTCGGCTTTGGTGGCTCTTTTTTTCTTTCTTGCAACATATCTTGAATATCTTGAAAGCTTTCTGTCACGAAGGAAGAATACAAAAGCAATTGCGCCGAGGATAACTGCAACAAGCACAAACCAAAGACCTACATTTGCGGATCTCTGAACTGCGGCAACAAGAGTCGGTGTGCTTGCGGCATTTGACTTTGCAAGAGCCTTGTCGGCAGATTTTACGGACTGAACGGCAACGCTTGATGCTGTGTCCGAGTAGTTCTGATTCTTTTCATTTGAAAGAATGAACTGCGATGCACCTGTTGAAGAAGGCATCTCAATCGGAGCGGCTGAAACCGCCGGAGAAACCTCGCCGCTTACAACCTCTGTTTTGGGGTTTGCGACTGCGTTGTCGCTGAACAGTGCATTGTATGTTTTCTCATCAACAATACCTGTTGAATCGAGTGAATTCTGATTCTGGAAATTTGCAACGGCCTGCGCTGTATATTCACCGTAGTAGCCTGTTGCATCCATTGCAAAGTAGCCGAGCTTTATAAGCTGCTGCTGAATTGCAGTTACTTCATCGTTTTCGTCACCGTTCTGATACTGAACTGCCTCTGTTACAGGCTCTGTTGTTGCCTCTGTGGGAGCAGTTGTTTCTTCTTCGGGCTTGTCCTCAGTCTTTGTTGTTGTATCGGCTTTTGGAGCTTCGGGAGCATTCTCCGAATAAAGTGTATTTCTCGAATCGCCTGCAATACCGTCAACTGTAAGACCTGCGGCTTTCTGGAATGCCTTATAAGCCTCTTCTGTTGCGTCACCGAAGTAACCGTCAACTGCACCGTCATAATAGCCGAGGTCAGCAAGTCTTTGCTGAATCTTCTTTACCTCAGCACCCGATGAACCGTTCTTGTAAACGCTCGGCGTGTTGCTTGAAGATGATGAGCTGCCTGATGAACTTGAAGAACCTGATGAGCTTGAACCCGATGAACTGCTTGAAGAAGTGTTTGAAGGAGTCTTGCTCGATCTGCCCTGTGAATCAAAGTAATATGTAGTACCGTCAATTGTTCTTGAAGTATTTACAATGTACTCGCCGTTTTCGTAGTAGTAGTAGTTGCCGTTAAAGCTTTCCCAACCGTTTGTTACATATGAAACTGCGGCAAGCTTGAACCAGTATGTCCAATTGTTATAACCGCCGATTGCCTCATAGCAAACACCGTATTCATCGCCTCTTGCGTCAACCTCCATACCGTTGCCGACATAGACACCGACATGACCGGGACGCCAAAGTCCAAGACCGTGAACATTAGGAATGCCTGCACTTACCGAACCTGTTTCGGTAGCTGTTTCAAGCTGTGGATTACCGCATCTTTCGCCGCCGGCATATGAATAGATAAGACCTGAACAGTCAACTGCTCCGGGGGTTGAACCGCCGTAAACATATGACCATCCGCTGTTATAGGCATTGAGTGCCCATTCTGCAAGACCTGCACCCGTGCCTTTTGCACCGGCAGAAAATGAAGAACCGAATACGCATACACTTGAAAGTGTGAGAACACTCAGAATGATTGCAGTAATCTTTTTTATTCTCTGCATCGTTAATTACCTCCATTTTTATCAGAGAGTCAAAGCTCTTACAGAAAAATAACGACCGTCTCAAAGTACAGTCCGTTTTAATCTGTACGGAAGATTTGACCGAAAAATTGTTACCAAATCTGACAGTAAATTACAAATCAGGTTACACCTTGATAACAACATTGTAACTATTATAACATCACCCTTTTAAAAAATCAACCCCAAAGCCCGTATTTTTTGCTAATTCAGAAAATTTGATGCAGTTTCACTCACAAAATCTTCATTTCAAGCACCAAATTAAAGCGAATTATTACAAAATTTGTAACCTTTTGTAATATTTACAGAGTACCGTCAACATAAATTTCGCATCAAAAAAGCAACTCCCGCACCAAGCATTTGGAGCGGGAGCTGCTTTTATTCGGTTTCCGTAATACAATTATGAAAATATGAAAAAATAGAGGAGAGAAAATTTCAATATGAAATTTGGAAATCAATCAACGGTCAGTAATGTTAAAATACCTTTAAAAAGCGTCGCATTACTGATATTCACAAACACTTGCCCATTTGAGAAGGAACTCTCTCTCTTCGGGTTTGCCCTTAACAGACTGTGATGCGGCTACAATCGGAAGCCAGCGGTCAACATATTGACGGGCTGTGTCGGTCTTTGTGCAGTAAAGCTTCATATACTTTTCTGCAAGCTCTTCCTGATGATTCAAACGGAACAAGAGGTAAGTTCTTGCGGCATCGGCTGAACCGTTACCCTGTGTTGCGTGTGACCAGTCAATAACATATGGTGTACCCGACTCGTCAATGATAACATTACTCGGGTTGAAATCGCCGTGACAAACCTTTGTGTGGTTCGGCATACCGTTAAGACGGGTTTCAAGCTCATATCTTGTTGTTGCGTCAAGGTCGGTTTCGCTGATTTTGCGTTTCATCTTATCCTTGAGTTTGTTAAGCAACGGTGCTTTTTGGCTGAGGATTTTAACCTGAATGTCAACAAAGAGATTGAGGTATTCGTCCTCTTTTTCGGGATGCTCTGCCATAAGCTCCGCAAGAGTTTTGCCCTCGATGAAGGTGGAGATGATTGCCCATTTTCCGTCAATCTTTGTAACCTCTTCAATTTTCGGAATATTGAGTCCTGTTTCTTCAACTCTTGCCTGATTAAGAGCCTCGTTAAGAATATCTGATTTCGGATAACACTCGTCAAAAACTTTGGCTGCAAGCGCACCGTCTTTATAAACTACCTTGTTCTCTCTTTTTGCAAGAACTGTATCTAATTTCATAATAAAGCCCCTTTCGCTTTAAAATATTAAAAATTCATCAAGCAATCTTTCATTGCTTCGGTTATATTATACAACAATTTCAGGGGTTAGTACAGTGTAAAAATAACAAAATAATTTTAATTTTCTTTGTGCATTTAGCAAATACAAATAAAATAATTTTTACCTTTCAAACAAAAAGAGCAAGATATTTTATGCGAAGTGCATAAAAATTTGTTAAACTTTTAACTAAATATTCGTGAAATTTTTAACATTCTTTTGTACATTGTGCATAATAGTTTGTAATATTAAAAGCACATTACGCCCGAGCGGAAGTTTATTTAAATTGAAAGTTGAAAATGGAAAATTGCGGTATTATCCATACACAACAAAACACCCTGCCACGGGGGCAGGGTGTTTTATAATTATGCATTACGAGATAGATTAAACAGTCTCGCTGTTGTTGCCATAGTAAGCATTGAGGTACATCTGCTTGATTTCCTTGAAGAGCGGATATCTTGGGTTTGCACCTGTGCACTGGTCATCAAATGCCTGCTCTGTCATAGCGTCAAGACGGTTGAGGAAGTCCTCTTCGTCCGGAACATAATCCTTGATAGAGTTCTTGATGCCAACTCTTGCCTTGAGGTCGTTAACAGCCTTGATAAGGTTTTCAACGCTCTCTGTATCGTTCTTGCCGCCGAGACCGAGGTAACGAGCTACTTCAGCATAACGAGCAAGTGTGTGCGGGTGATCATACTGTGGGAATGTACCCATCTTAGCAGGAACTTCTGCTGAGTTGAATCTGATTACCTGCTCAAGCATAAGTGCGTTAGCAATACCGTGCGGTACATGATGGAAAGCACCGAGCTTATGAGCCATTGAGTGACAAACACCGAGGAATGCGTTAGCGAATGCCATACCTGCCATTGTAGCAGCGTGAGCAACCTTCTCACGAGCAACAGGCTCGTTCATACCGTTGTCATAGCAAGCAGGAAGATACTCGAAGATAAGCTTGAGTGAACGGAGTGCAAGACCGTCTGTGAAATCTGTAGCCATCATTGAAGCGTAAGCCTCAAGTGCGTGAGAAACAGCGTCGATACCTGATGCAGCTGTAAGTCCCTTAGGACCGCTCATCATGTTGTTAGCATCAACGATTGCCATTTTAGGCATAAGCTGATAGTCAGCAAGCGGATACTTAACGCCTGTATTCTGGTCTGTGATAACTGCGAAAGGAGTAACCTCAGAACCTGTACCTGATGATGTTGGGATAGCAATGAAGTATGCCTTCTCACCCATCTTCGGGAATGTGTAAACTCTCTTACGGATATCGCAGAAACGCATAGCCATATCCTGGAAGTCAACTTCCGGATGCTCATAGAGAACCCACATAATCTTGCCGGCATCCATTGCTGAACCGCCGCCGAGTGCGATAATGCAGTCAGGCTCAAACTTACGCATAGCCTCTGCACCCTTCTGAGCTGAAATAAGTGATGGGTCAGGCTCAACATCTGCGAATGTTGTATATGTGATGCCCATTTCATCGAGCTTGTCTGTGATTGGCTTTGTGTAGCCATTCTTATAAAGGAATGAGTCAGTAACGATGAATGCTCTCTTCTTACCCATTACATCCTTGAGTTCCTGAAGAGCTACAGGCATACAGCCCCTCTTGATATAAACCTTTTCAGGTGCTCTGAACCAAAGCATATTTTCTCTCCTCTCGGCAACTGTCTTAATATTGATAAGGTGCTTGCAACCAACATTCTCAGAAACAGAGTTGCCGCCCCATGAACCACAGCCGAGTGTGAGTGAAGGAGTAAGCTTGAAGTTGTAAAGGTCACCGATACCACCCTGTGAAGAAGGTGTGTTTACAAGGATACGGCAAGTTTTCATTCTTGATGCGAACTCGTCAATCTTTGCTCTTTCGTTTACAGCGTCAACATAAAGTGAAGATGTGTGACCGTAACCGCCGTCAGCAATAAGATGCTCAGCCTTTGCAATAGCATCTTCAAAATCTTCAGCCTTGTACATAGCGAGTACAGGAGAAAGCTTCTCGTGAGCAAACTCTTCGCTGATGTCAACTGATTCTACCTCACCGATAAGAACCTTTGTTTCCTCAGGAATTGTTACACCTGCAAGAGCTGCGATTGTAACAGGCTTCTGACCAACAATCTTAGCGTTAAGAGCGCCGTTGATGATGATAGTCTTTCTAACCTTCTCTGTCTCTTCCTCGTTAAGGAAGTAGCAGCCACGAGCCTTGAATTCCTTCTTAACTTTGCTGTAAATCTTCTTTTCAACGATAACAGACTGCTCTGAAGCACAGATCATACCGTTATCAAATGTCTTTGAGTGGATAATTGAGTTAACTGCGAGTAAAATGTCAGCTGTTTCATCAATGATAGCAGGTGTGTTACCGGCGCCAACACCGAGTGCAGGCTTACCTGATGAATAAGCAGCCTTAACCATGCCGGGGCCGCCTGTTGCGAGGATGCAGTCAGCTTCCTGCATAAGTGTGTTTGTGAGTTCGAGTGAAGGAATATCAATCCAGCTGATGATACCCTCCGGAGCGCCTGCCTTAACAGCAGCTTCAAGAACAACCTTGGCAGCCTCAATTGTGCTCTTCTTAGCACGGGGATGCGGGCTGATGATGATACCGTTTCTTGTTTTAAGACAAACGAGTGTCTTGAAGATAGCGGTTGAAGTTGGGTTTGTTGTAGGAATAACGGCAGCGATTACACCGATTGGCTCAGCAATCTTCTTAATGCCGTAAGCCTTGTCTTCCTCAAGAACGCCGCAAGTCTTAACATTTCTGTAAGCATTGTAAATATACTCAGATGCGAAGTGGTTCTTAATAACCTTATCTTCTGCAACGCCCATGCCTGTTTCTTCAACAGCCATCTTAGCGAGCGGAATTCTCATCTGGTTAGCAGCAGTAGCGGCAGCAAGAAAAATCTTGTCAACCTGCTCCTGTGTGTAGGTAGCAAAAATTTTCTGAGCTTCTCTTACTCTTGCAAGGGCAGCTTCAAAGCTTTCTGCGTTATCTACGATAGGATACTCTTTTGTACTCATTTAATCTACCTCTTATCTTGCATAATTATATTAGATTCAGCAAAGCTGAAAATGATATCAAATTAATTTGCCTCAATTACTCGGCTTTCTCGGCAGCCTTACCGCTTGCCTTTGTTGCCTTTGTTGAAGAACTGCCTAAGTCAGCCTTGAATTTAAGGTTGTTTTTCTTAGCATAGTTCTGGGCATATGAACCGCTTGCTCCGTGGATTGTAACTTCCTTACTGCATTCAGCGAATACATTGTCGGGAATACTTGTAATACAAGCCGGAATTGTGATGTCTGTAAGCTCACGCGACTGATAAAAAGCATATTCATCAATCTTTGTAAGTTTACCGCTGTCGGGAAGAACAACATTGTTAAGTGCCGCACCCGAAAAAGCTCTCGGTCCGATTTCTTTGAGTGTACTCGGAAGCTTGATTTCTCTTAACTCAGAGCAGTTAAAGAACACGCTGTTGTTAAGGATTTCAAGACCTTCGGAAAGATTTACCTTTGTGAGGCTGTGACAGCTTGAAAAGGCATAATCTTCAATTTGCTTGATACTTGACGGAATTGTTACTTCCGTAATTTTGGAGTCATTGAACACGCTTGCACCGATTACGGTAACTTTGTAGTTCTTGTAGCTTTCAGGAATTTCAATAACCGTGTCAGAACCTGTGTACTTTGTAATCATAAGTTCTTCCTGATTGATAATGAAAAATCCGAAATCTCCGTTTGTAAGGTCAGGCTCTGTCGGCTCAACCTTGTAGCCGGGCTTACTGCTGTTTGATGTGTTGTCGTCACAACCGCATCCTGAGAGTCCGACCGCCGCTGATGCGCACATTGTGCACGCCATCAGAAAGCAAAGAATTCTTTTCATTTTTCTGGATCCTTTCAATCGTTGTTTCAGAATTTAGCTAATTCTCGATTGATTCTATTTTATCATCTTTGTTAAATATTTGTCAATGTTTTTTTGACCATTTTTCTACTTTTATCGGGTTCAATAATAATTACAAAAAGATTACACACTTATTGTTGCACTTCTCACAAAAAAGATAAAAATCGCGTAAAATCCGCTGTTTTTTGCGGTAAAAAATGTAAGAAAAATCCTCAGAAACTGCCGTTTTCGGCATATCATTGACGAATCAATCGACCAATGTCATATTTTCACAATAGGCGTTGTAAAATCAAGACCGCTCCTTTTTGGAATATCATACGCAAGTGCCGAAATATCGTAGGCTAAAATGTCCTTTTCAAGCAATGCCTTTGTGTTGCCGCCTGTTCTGATACCGTTGCTTGCTGAGGTGACAATATTCAGTCGGCAGTCTTTGAGCAATTCCGCCCCCTCGTTTGTAAAGCCTAAAACACGGACATACTCAATCGAGATTTGCGTATGAGCTTTTTCAATTCCGAGCAATGCACAGGCGAGTATTCTCCGTATGCGTGCATGAGTGTAGCGCTTTGTCTTTACAAGGTCGGCAATTTCTGATGAGGTACTGCAACGCACTGCCGCATCGGCAATTCTGTTTTCAAGCCCCTCACCCACATCGGGCAGTTTTGCAATATCCTCTCTTGTCATAGTACGCAGGCGGTACAGTAACGGTCTGTCAAGATTTTCGGGAAATGTGATTTCATCGGGAATGTACGGAGCGTACTTCTTCGCATTTTCACCGTTATGCAACATTTCTCTTATGTGTGACGCAGACGCAAAGCCCTCGCCCACAATTCGGCTGTCGTGTGCAACACCTGTTCTTGCAACCGAGAACGGCTCAACACCCGTACCGTTCAATGCCTTTATATACTCAACGCCAAGAATATTGTTCGGTTCGCAGAGTACGGACGAAATCTCATCACCGAAAACCGTTTTGACGGCGTTTTCAAGTTCACGGGGGTAGTATCCGCCGTTTTTCATTCCGTCACGCACAAGAGCCTGTACCCTTTCATCACAAACAGCGTTTGCGGATTTTTTGAGCAGTTCGCAATCACCGCTTTCACTGCCGAAAGCAAGATGATTTGTGCAGTCAAAAGCCGACGCAATCGCAACACCTGCCTTTGCAAAGCCCTCAGCCCCTGAAAGTGAGAACACAACGGGCAGTTCAAGCACCAAATCCGCACCGTTTTCAAGGGCAGATTTTGCACGGACAAATTTGTCGCACACAGCAACCTCACCACGCTGGGTAAAGCTACCGCTCATAATTGCTATGACCGGCTCTTTAAGCACATTTTTTGCACTTTCGAGCAAATATTTATGACCGTTGTGAAACGGATTGAATTCGCAGATGACAGCTGTTGCCATAACTATTCCTCCGAAGCCTTTATTTCGCATACATATTGTAAAAAACACTTGAAAACATACATAATTTGGAGTATCATATGTATGTGTGACCTGTCAATTTTGAAAAGTCTTTTTCTGATTTACATTATAGTATAAAATATGACGACAGGCAAATATATTTCTTATATTTTAAACTGAAAACAACTACCAAAGGGGACGATTGTAATGAAAATTCTCGTAATCAACGCAGGCAGTTCCTCGCTCAAGTACCAGCTTATTGATACTGACAACGAGGCAGTTCTCGCAAAGGGTAACTGTGAAAGAATCGGTCAGAACGGTGCTTTCATTGGTTTTAAAACACCCGACGGCAAAAAAATCAACCGCAAAACACAGATGCTTAATCACACTCAGGCTTTTGAGGCTGTTAAGAATGCACTCTTAGATCCCGAATACGGTGCAATCAGCGATTTGTCCGAGGTTTCCGCCGTAGGTCACAGAGTTGTGCAGGGCGGTGCGTACTTTGACAAGTCGGTGCTTGTAGATAACTCGGTAATCAACAAAATCAGAGAGCTTGCTCCTCTTGCACCTCTTCACAACCTTGCACACCTTCAGGGCATTGAGGCCTGCACAAGAGTTTTCGGTCCGAAAGTTCCGCAGGTTGCGGTTTTTGATACTGCTTTTCACCAGACAATGCCCGAAAAAGCATTTATGTATGCAGTGCCTTACAAGTATTATGAAAAGTTCGGTGTAAGAAAGTACGGCTTTCACGGCACATCTCACCGTTATGTTTCCGAAAAAATGGCTGACCTTATGGGCAGAAAAAAGGAAGAGCTCAAGCTTATTACCTGTCACATCGGCAACGGTTCTTCAATCACAGCCGTAAAGGGCGGTAAGGTTATCGACACTACAATGGGACTTACTCCTCTCGGCGGTTTTATGATGGGTACCCGTTCAGGTTCACTTGATCCGTCTGTTATCACATTTATCGCTGAAAAAGAGCATCTCACTCCCGAGGAAATGTCAAAAATTCTCAACAAGGAATCGGGACTTTTGGGCATTTCGGGCGTTTCGTCTGACGACCGTGATGTTTGTGCAGCCGAAGCAGACGGCAATATGAGAGCTCACCTTGCTCACGAAATGCTTTACTACCAGATTGCAAAGTACATCGGCAGCTATTATGTAGCGCTCGGCGGTTGTGACGGCATCGTATTCACGGCAGGTATCGGTGAAAACCAGCCTATGCTCCGTGAAAAAGTTTGCGACTATCTTGAATGCCTTGGCGTTAAGTTGGATAAGGAATTTAACAAGAAGGCCACATGCGGTGTTACAGGCACACTCTCAACTCCTGATTCTGCAATTAGAGTTGAACTCATTGCAACCGACGAAGAAATGGTTATTGCAAGAGATACAAGAGCCATTGTTGAGGCACTTTAATTGAAATAAATCTGCCACGCAGTAAATATTACATAAGAAAACAGGTTGTCATATGACAGCCTGTTTTTTGTTTATTGATTATTCCACAATTACGGCGAGCCGCCGTTCCCCTTTCGTGTAGACAGTTTGCAATATAAAAAACATATTATGCCCGAGCGAAAGTTTTTTGAAATTGAAAGTTGAAAATGGAAAATTGAAAATTGCGGTCGGGCAGACAGTTTGCAAAATGCAAATCATTGTTGCCCGACTGTTTTTGTATATATAGAAGTTGCGTTTAAATGTATGGGCGGATATCATCCGCCCGCAAGGCTACCACTACTGCAAAAACTACGAATCCGCAACTGTTCCGTCCGTCATGGTATCGCTTGTGTCCCTGAATAAAAGTGTAATGCACCAGATTGCGGAAAGTCCGACAAGGATATAAACAATACGGCTTATGATTCCTGTCTGTCCGCCGCAAATCCACGCAACAAGATCAAACTGAAAAATGCCGACACTTCCCCAGTTGAGTCCGCCGATAATAAGAAGCGTCAATGCTATTTTATCGAGCATTCAAAGTCCTCCTTTGTATTTGCTGAAAATAGTATTGACGCAATTTTTCGTTTTATTCAATTTAAATCAGAATTTAATTAACAATGCAAGGAGCAAAATCAGCACTCCGAGGAAAATTACCGCACCGCCGATCATTCTTGTGATTTTTACGGCTTTCTGAATTTTGAATTTTGAAATCATATTTTCCGTGGGAAACGGAAGAATAATGAGCATAATTCCGAGAATTACACAGCTTGCAAGTGCGACGGTAAGACCGACCTCTCTTGCAAACGAGAGCATAAAAAGTCCGATTGGAATTCCGAACACACAAATCATATTGATTACCGCAAACAGCTTGCCGAAACGCTCGCCCTTTTCGTAAAATTTATTTGCTTTAATATGACACTCATCATCACAATACTGGTCAAAATACGATATCTGTTTTCCGCAGAATTCACATTTTTTCATGGACACACCTCGTTGTTTCATTTAAAATCGTTCACAAAATATTTTAACACACAAATCGACATATTTCAACTTGAATAAATGTACATTTTCGGGTATATGCTTTGTTGAAAAAATTTTTGCAATGTGGTATGCTGAAAAGAGGTGATTTTATGGAGAGCTTTTTCGTTGCGCTTAATGCGGTTCTGCCGATGTTCATAATGCTTTTCATCGGTTTTCTTGTGAGAAAATTAAAAATTTTGCAGGACAGCTTTCTGCCTCAGCTTAACAAAATTGTTTTCAATGTATTTTTTCCGTTTCTGATGTTTAATAACATCTACGGTTCAGATTTTTCAAGCGTTTTCAGCCCGAAGCTGCTTGCCTTTGCGGTTATTGGCGTGTTCACGATTTACTTTTTGTCAATCGGGTTTACACTCCTTGTTGAAAAGTCAAATTACAGCCGTGGTGCGATGATTCAGGCGATTTACCGCAGTAATTTTGTACTTATGGGACTTCCGATTGCGGCGAATATTTTCGGCAAGGATAAGCTTGGCATGACGGCCGTGCTTGTTGCTGTTGTTGTTCCGATTTACAATATGCTTGCCGTCATCACGCTTGAAATTTTCAGAGGGCAAAAGATAAATGTGCTGAAAATTTTAAAAGGCATTGCCAAAAATCCGCTGATTATCGGCTCTGCACTCGGACTTTTGTCTGTTGCGTTCAATATAAGCCTTCCGGAAACAATTGACAAAACGGTTTCGGATATTGCGGCGGTTGCAACTCCGCTCGCGCTGATTGTACTCGGTGCGTCTGTCACATTTGACAGCATAAAAGGCTGTTCACGCAACCTCATAATCTGCATAATCGCAAGACTTGTTGTTGTGCCGGCACTTTGTCTGGGTACGGCGGCGCTTATAGGAATCAGAGGAGTTGACTTTGTGTCGCTTATCGGACTTTTTGCATCGCCGTGTGCGGTTTCGTCATTCACAATGGCTCAGCAAATGGACAGCGACTTCAAACTTGCAGGTGCGGCGGTTGTGTTCACTTCGGTTTTAGCGTGTTTCACGATGTTTTTGTGGATTTTCTTCTTCAGACAGGCAGGTTTCTTTTGATAATCTGCATAAATTTCAGACACATGATTTATTCAATGTGTAAAGTTAAACGATATTATTACTATCAATAACAAAAAATAGTATAACAGTCTTGACTTTTATTACTGTTAGTGTTAAAATACTCGCATAGGGTAACGGTTTGCAGGAAATGACTTGAAATCCTGCAAGGTTAAACTGTCACTTTATTAAACGGCTATTTCCTTCTTTTTTTATTATTTTGTGGGCATAAGAAAACGGAGTGCGTAATGCACTCCGTTTTCTTTTATACGAATTTTCTGAATATAACAAAATAATTGCAACACCGTAGCATCCGCCCATACATTTAAACGCAACTTCTATATATACAAAAACAGTCGGGCAACAATGATTTGCATTTTGCAAACTGTCTGCCCGACCGCAATTTTCAATTTTCTATTTTCAATTTTACATTTAATTAAAATTTCCGCTCGGGCATAATATGCTTTTATTATTACATACTATCTTCCCGAACCGGGTGCAGCGACACGCTGCCGATCAATCTGTTTTTTGATTTTGTCAAAGGTTACACCGTATTTTTCGGCAATGTCTTTAGCATAGCTTACACCTTGAGGCGGAGCGATGAAAACCTTGAACGAACGCTGTCCGTTTTCGACACCTGTTACCAGACTTTCAATCTTGCTGTCGCCCTTTACGGTTGTGTTCACCTCGTCAAGATTGCGAGCCAAATCGTGCATATGGGTATTAAAAATCGCCCTTGTGCCGAGATATCGCATTGATTTGACAACATCACGGGCAATGTACAAGCCCTCGGCAACATTGGTTGTTGCAAGGCTTTCGTTGAGCAAAAGCAGGCTGTAACGGCTTGCCGAGGAGAAAATTTCGGCAAGTCTTTTGCTTTCTTCACCGAGTCTGCCGAGGTCAACGGTATCGTTTTCATCGGCAGGAAAATGCGTAAAAATGCTGTCGCATGGGCTGAATTTCATCTGCGTTGCGGGAACATATATTCCGTTCTGAGCAAGCAGAAACGCAAGTCCGACCGCCTGAGTAATCGTGGTTTTACCGCCACGGTTCGGACCTGTCAGAATGTAAATTCGCCTGTCATCGTTAAAATCAATATCGTTTGTGACAATATCCAAATTCTCACCGTTTGCCGATTTTATGCCGAGTTTGAGGTTGTAAACATCTCTAAGACAACAGTTTCGGTCCTCTTTCGGCAAAACTTCTGCCTTGCACAGCGGAAGATTTTTCTTTTTCATCTTATCACAAAGCTCTGCAAAACGAATATAGAAAATGATTTCGGGCATAAGCGAAACAAACGAGTAGCCGTTGACATTGACATATCTGTTGAGCATTGATTTTATGTCATTTACGGTTCTGCGGAGGATATCGGTCACAACATTTTTGAGTGCATCAGACATAGGATCTGCGCCGGTCAGCGAGCTGTTCATAGTGTGGTTTACATCCTGCTGAGCGCCCACAACAAACTGTCCCAGCCCGAACTGCGAGGTTGACGGATTGGACGGATGAAAGCTTAAAAATCCCGAAACATCGTTGCCGTGGTGCAGTTCGCTGTCACGGTTTGTAAACTTCATAAATCTTTTGAGAATACCGCTGTCGGTAAATTCTTTGTCATTGAGTGAGATTACACCCACACTCTTTGGGCGGAGCAAATCGTCAAGATTCACACCGAGTGTAATGCTCTTGAGCTTTTGAGCCTTTGCAAGCGTATCTATTATATCCTTTTTTAGTTCGGGAAAACCGCTGTCATTGTAAATTGACTGAACATTTTTCTTGAGCTCAAGCAGACCCTGCGACTTTACTTCAATTGTTTCAAGCGTGTTTTTTATTCTTGTAATGCAATCGACATAGCCGTCCATTTCACGAAGTCGGTTTACAAGCTGCCACAAAGAAGATGCCTCGGTATCCTTTTGAAAGCGCTCAATTTCACGCAAATCGTTCAGCTTTACAAGAAGTGCGGATAGATCATCACGAAGTTTTGGAAAACGAAGAAAATCCTCAAAAACATCGCAACGATATTTTATAACTTCCTCGTCATCCGTAATATTTATCAGCAGCTGCTTTATGCTGTTGCGTTCATACTGCTCTTTTGTGAGAGCGTCACATATATAATCAACCGACAAATCATTCAATGCCTCTTTGTTGAGAGTTCTGTAGGATGCATTTGAATTTGTCGGGTGTAATAAGCTGAAATTTTCCATAATTCACCGCCGAAAAAATTTGCCGTATAACGGCTTCAAATGAATGATAGCACAAAAAATTTTTGTTTTCAACCGAGAAATCGAAAATTTGCACTTTGGCTGATTGTGTGATATCATAGCTTTGGAGCAGATTGCTCTCAAAACCAAAATAACGGTCGGGAGGATTGACTTATGGATAAAAAGATGCTTGACAGAATTAACGAGCTTGCAAAAAAGAAAAAGGAACAGGGACTTACCGAGGCTGAGCAAAAAGAACAGAAAGAGCTGTACAAAATTTATCTCGGTGAAATCCGCACACAGTTCAACGCAACACTTGACAATGTAAGCGTTGAAGAAAAGGACGGCACTGTAAAACCGTTCAAAGAGGCATACAAAAAGCCGTATGACAAAAACTGATTTTGTCATTCAAACAGAAGTCATGCGAAAATTTAATTACACAGTCAAACAAAAAAGCAGTTCCGATTTTGGAACTGCTTTTGTTTTATAAAGTTATCTAATTACTTGTATCTTCTTCCGCCCTTTTGGTTGTTCTTTGGAAGCTGAATTTCGGCAGTATCGTACTTACTGCGTCTTTCGGACTTTCTGGCTGAAGATGAGTAATCATCGGCATAATCATCGTTACTGCTGTAACGCTGTGGCTGTGCAGATTTGCTCTTTGGAGCGTTACTTCTGCCACCGACTGTGACTCTCTTCTTTCTGTTGAGAACAGTTGAAATTACAAAGTACGCAATGCCTGCAACACCGAGTGAGAGTAAAACGAGTGAAACATAGAACATCCAATGACCGTTGTCACCTTTGCTGTTATTGTTCTTGATGAAGTTAAAGTCATCACCGTCAGAACCCGATGTGTCGGTATTTTTAAGATTTTTTGCGATATCCGACCAGTCATTGCTCGAAAGAGTTTTTTCGTCAATGTTATCGTCAGACTTGATGAGCGACGCTGACGGAGCAGTATTTGACGGAGCAACATAGGACTGACCGCCGCCTACATATGACGGCTCAGAGTAGTAGTAAGTCTGACTGCTGCTGTAATTATTGTCATAACTGTTATTGTTGTAGTCATAGCTACTGTCATAGTTATAGTTGTTGTCATATGACGAATCACTTGACGAATAGTCGGGATCTACATATGATGAATCGGCCGAAGAATCCGGATACACAGGATCGGGCTGCGGCTGTGGATCAGGCTCCGGTGATGGTTCCGGTTCCGGATCGGGCTCGGGTTCCGGCTCTACGGGATCAACAATAACGCTTGAATCTCCGCCGGGATCAACCTCCTCACCGACTGCCGATACAGAAAAGCTCACAGCAGAAATGCTCAAAAGTGCCGTCAGAAAAATTGCGCAAAGCTTTGAATGTTTTTTCATAAAAGCCCCTTTCTTCAGAATAATCTGAAAATGCGTCTGTTGTATGTCCGATATCAATTACTTTGAGCTTTTATCGGATGCCGATGTTGTTGATGCCGCTGTTGTAGGCTCAACCGCAACGAAGAAGAGTTCGGGCTTATACTTGTCAATAACCGAAGTGTTTTCTTCATACTTGAGTTTCTCTGCAAGACTGTCAATGTACTTTGAAAATTCGTCTGACTTCATTGACGCAAGTACACCGGCTCTGTTTGATTCGTTGCCGATATAGCTGTCAACATCCTTGTTGACGTCTTTCTTATAAACGAGATAGTAGATTGCGCTGTCGCCGCTGCCGACCTTGAGAGTTTCAGCCTTGCCTGTTTTAAGCTTGCCGATAGCCTTTTTAAGCTCGTCACCGATTGAGCTCTTGTCGAGAACTTCTACATTTGAAACAGAAGAATCTGTTCCCGAACCGCTTGACTTCTTGTATGATGCAATAACATCATCAAAAGAACCGCCCTTGTTAAGGTCATTCTTGTAGCCGTTAAGCTGATCCTCAACCTTCTTGATTTCCTTGTCGCTCATTGCAACATTCTTTGATGAACCTGCCTCATCTTTTGTTGATGTATAAAGGTTCACGGGAAGATATGAGTAGTCCGTATAGTTTTCCTTGAAATACTTTGTAAGGTCGGCGTCGGAAACTTCCTTTGAACCGCCCTTGCCGTAGACTGCTTTGAAGAGAGCCTCATACTTTGTGTTGTAGAGAGTTGTGCAGTATGCAAAGCTGTCGAGTGAAACGCCGTACTTTTCATACTGCTTCTTCATCGGCATTACATAACCCTGTGACGCATACGGACCGACATTCCAGTATGTTTCAGCCTGACTTGTTGCGGAGTCAAGAGTTGCCTGACCGATGTTTACATTTTCCTTTTTAAGCTGTTCGTCAACTACAAGGTAGCTGAGGCACATTTTCTTAGCCTGATCTTTAATCCACTCTCTTGCAACCTGCTCGTTGCCGTCATCGTCCTTGATTTTTTCATCAAGCCACTTGTCAGATGTCGAATCATAATCGTCAAGCTTTTTAGCAAATGACTCAGCCTGACTGTAAGCTGCATTGAGTGAGTAGATATAAACGCCGATGGCAAGCTCGTTGTCGCTTGTCTTATACGACCATTCTTTGTTAAGAGTTGTGGGTGTACAACCTGCAATTGCAAAAACCGAAAACATCATAACAATTGCAAGTAAAAATGAACCAACCTTGATATTAGGCTTCATAGTTTTTTACCGTCCTTCTGAAAAATTAAATGCAAAGTGTCCTGCAAACACACTTTCGCAGGATAATGTACCTTACGATTATACACAAAAAAATCGTCATTGTCTACATTTTTATAAAATTTTGTTGAGAATTTCCACCGAAAAACAGCATTTTTGTAGTTTCGGGAGGTTTTTTCCTAACAAATTACGGTTTCATGCCGTAAAATTACTGCACACCGAAAATTTTGGTGAGGATTTCAAGCGGAGCGGAACTGTTTTTGCACTCAACCGCAACGCACGGTTTTGCTCCGGCAACAAGCTTTGCCTTTCCGCCCAAAGCAATGAGCAAGTCGGCAACCTGAGGGGATTTGAGTTCGTTTACAAAGAGCATGAGTGTTGTGCCGTTCTGTCTGATTTCGTAAATACCCATTGAGTAAGCCTTGTTACGCACAAGGGCAATGTCGATAAGTCCGAGAACCGAGTTCGGAATCTTGCCGAATCTGTCCTGCAGCTCGTCAATAACATCGTCTGCGTCCTCGTTACTGCGGATATCGGCAATTCTGCGGTAAACATCAAGACGAAGTGTAAGACTTTCAACATAGCTTTCGGGAATATGAGCGTCAACCGAAATATCAATAAGACAGTCGAGGTCTTTTGTGACATTCTGCTCGCCCTTTTCCTCGCTTACTGCCTCATCAAGAAGCTTGAGGTACATATCGTAACCGACCGATTCCATATGCCCGTGCTGCTGTGCGCCCATAATATTGCCCGCACCTCGCAGTTCAAGGTCACGCATTGCAATGCGGAAGCCGCTGCCGAATTCTGTAAACTCCCTGATTGCGGCAAGCCTTTTCTGCTGAATCTCCGTGAGAACCTTGTTCCGTCTGAAAGTAAAGTAGGCATATGCCCTTCGTGAACTTCTGCCCACACGACCTCTGAGCTGATGCAACTGCGAAAGTCCCATACAGTCGGCATTTTCTATAATAAGGGTGTTGGCATTCGGCAAATCGACACCCGTTTCGATAATTGTCGTGCAGACAAGCACATCAATCTCCTGTTCAAGCATCTGTCGCCAAACTTCGCTGAGTTCGCCCTCTTTCATTTTGCCGTGACCGATTGCGATTTTTGCCTCGGGAACAGCCTCCTGAATTTTTGCGGCACATGAAGAAATTGTTTCAACATTGTTGTGAAGATAGAACACCTGACCGCCACGGCGGAGCTCACGGCGGATTGCCTCGTTGATAACCGCATCATCGTGTTCAAGCACATAGGTCTGAACAGGCTGACGGTTTGTCGGAGCTTCTTCGATAACGCTCATATCACGCAGACCGCTCATCGCCATATTGAGGGTTCTAGGAATAGGAGTAGCCGAGAGCGTAAGCACATCGACATTTTTGCACAGTTCCTTGAACCTCTCCTTTTGAGCAACACCGAAACGCTGTTCCTCATCTATGATTGCAAGTCCGAGGTCACGAAATTCAACATCCTTCTGCACAAGTCTGTGAGTTCCGACAATCATATCAATTTCTCCTCGCTTTAGCTTTTGGAGAATTTCTTTCTGCTGTTTTGCTGTACGGAATCTTGAAAGCAGTTCCACACGAACGGGATAGCCCTCAAAACGCTTGATTACCGTCTGATAATGCTGCCATGCGAGGATTGTTGTGGGGCAGAGCAATGCGCATTGCTTTGAATCTGCAATACACTTAAAAGCGGCACGGAGTGCAACCTCTGTTTTGCCGAATCCGACATCACCGCAGAGAAGTCTGTCCATCGGCGACGAACGCATCATATCATGCTTGATTTCCTCACAACAACGCAGCTGGTCGGGAGTTTCGTCATATTCAAAGCTGAGTTCAAAATCTCTCTGCCACTCGTTATCTGCCGAAAAGGCATAGCCCTTGGCTTTCATACGCTGTGAGTAAAGCTCAATAAGCTCCTTGGCAATGTCCTTGACAGAGGTTTTAACCCTTGCCTTTGCCTTTTGCCAGTCGCCCGAACCGAGTCGGCTTAGCTTAACCCTTGAATCCTCTTTCGGACCTATATATTTTGCAACCATATCAAGCTGTGTGACAGGCACATAAAGCACATCGCCCTTTGCGTAGTCAATCTTGATATAGTCCTTTATAACTCCGTGAGTATCAATTTTTCTTATACCGCCGAACACACCGATACCGTGAACATTGTGTACAACATAATCACCGGGGGCAAGCTCTGAAAGGCTGTAAATTTCCTGTCCCGTCTTTTTCTTCTTCTTTTTGGACTTTTCGGGACGGTACGAAACCTGACTGTAGGTTATTGCAAAAAACTTTTGTGACGGATACTCAAAGCCCGCACTCAATGCACCCTGCATAACAAGCAGTTCGCCCTTTGAAATCTTATCCGCACCCTCGCTGTAAACAGCGTTTATTCCGTCTGCGTTAAAGGTGTCACAAAGATTTTTGGCGGCTCTTTCTGTTCCTGCAAAGATAACACCCTTGCTTTCGGGGGTAAAAAGTCCGTCAACATCTTCTTTTAGCTGTTTATACGAACCGCCCCATGCCGAGAGCTGTTTTGTTGAAAAGCTGATGATTTCCGACAGCTTGATAGGCATACTTCCGTGAACAAAGTTTTCAAGCACGATTGTTCCGTGACTTTGCAAAAACTCGGTACATTCGTTGAATGTGAGCGCAAAGCGGTCAAAACCTCTGCAAAGAGTTCCGTCCTCAAAGCCTTGCATAAGGGTTTCATTGCTGATAAAGTCCATCGACTTTCCCCGTTCCTGAATTGCAGTAAATTCGGACGCAAAAACGAGGGTGTTTCTGTCGAGATAATCAAAAAGCGACTCGGGTTTATCGTAAATCTGATTGATAAATTTGTCCGCATTGGCAATCATTGCACCGCTGCGGATAAGCTCTGCCTCTGAAAAAAGTTTTTCCTTGGCTTTGGCGCTGTTCTTGGAACGGAGGAGCTTTGCCTTGTGTTCAATTTTATCGGCAAGGGCGGCTCTGTCCTCAATTACGATTTCGGTTGAGGGCGAAAGCGTAATTTTGTCAGCCTTTTTAAATCTTCTCTGTGTTTCAATGTCAAAATAGCTGAGGTCGGTAATTTCATCGCCCCAAAATTCACATCTCACGGGATAGTCGCTGTCGGGCATAAAGAAGTCGAGAATACCGCCTCTCAGCGAAAACTGACCGCTGCCCTCTACCGCATCAAAGCGTTCGTAGCCGAGCAAAGTAAGTGCCTTTGTCGCCTTTTCAAGCGAGAGCTCCCTACCCTCTTCAAATTCAATAACCGACTGTTCAAGCACATTTCTCGGAACGGTAAGCTGTGCCGCCGCATCAACACACGCAATTGCAACATCACATTCATGATTGATAAGCTTGAGCAAAACTTTAAGTCTTGCGTGCTCGTACTCATGCGAACGGCTCTGAAAGTCAAGAAAGTTGAAGTCACGCACTGGATAAACATAGGCACGAAGCCCCATGCACGAAAGGTCATTGCACAAAGTTTGCGCCTCTTTTTCATCGGAGGCAAGACAAAATGCCGTGACGCCCTTGAGGCGGCACAGCGCATAGATGATGTTTGATTTGTTGATTGTTGAAAGTCCCGAAGCACAGACCGTTCTGCCCGGCTTGACATTCTTTTCAAGCGTTTTGAAAACGGGTGACTCTTTGAGGACATCAACAAGAAAGTTGAGATTATTCATTTCTTTGTCCCTTTTCAGTTGAACAAATTCATAGCACGGTCGGTTTTTCCGTCAATAATCAGCTCGATTGCTTTTTCGGCATTGTCAAAAATTTCATCAAGCTTTTTCATTTCATCGGGAGTGAACTTTGAAAGCACCCAGTCGGCAAGGTCCCAGTCGGGATTTGGCTTTGCGCCTATGCCAACCTTGATGCGGGGGAATTTATCGCTTCCGCTGAGATAGATTATACTGCGCATTCCCCTTTGACCGCCGTCACTGCCCTTTGAACGGATACGCATTTTTCCGACATCAAGCGAAATGTCATCAAAAATTACAATGACATTTTCGGGTGGGATTTTGTAGAAGTTCATCGCCTCAACAACTGCCTGACCGCTGTTGTTCATATATGTTGTGGGTTTCATCAGCATAACTTTTGCGCCGTTTACAGTGCAAGTGCCGATAAAGCTTTTGTATTTTATTTTGTTCACATCACAACCGAGCTTGTCGGCAATGCGGTCAATCGCAAGCCAGCCTGCGTTGTGACGAGTATTTTCGTATTTTCTGTCGGGGTTGCCGAGTCCCACTACAATGTACTCGATTGAACCCGTTGATTTGTTTTTTCCGAACATATCCGTTTTCCTCTTATTTATATTATATGTATATGTATTCTGAAATTTAAATTAACCTTTTCCGAAGCTTACAACAACCCAGTCATCGTTGCCGAGATGATAAGGATTTCCGCAATATGGGCAGTTGCGTTCTCTTGTTGCATCAAAGCTTGCGCCGCAGCTTTTACAGGTTACTTTTTTCATTGTGAAAACTCCGTCATCCATGGCGTTCACACTTCTGCAAACGGTAAGTCTGAACTTTTCGTTTTTAACCCTAAATGAAGAATTTTTGTTTTTCACGGTCGTTGCGTAAACGGTCATATCAACATAGCAACAGCCGTTTGTGACATTGAATGAATTAAGCTTTGACACTCCTCTGTACTTGATGTCAACAATATCTCCGAAAGGATTTTTCATCGGATTGCCCTCATAGACTGCGAGGTTTGTGTAATCATCGCTGAAAATCATAATCTTGAGCAAAGCAAGCACCTTGCCGATAAAGTATTCATATGAGAAGTTGGGATTAACCTCTTTCATAAGCCACGGAAGTCTTTTCTGACAATTGAAGTGCGGACCTATCATAGGAATGCTCTTTGCCGCACCGACAAAAAGTCCGAAAAGCGTTTTTAATGCCCATGCAAGGTACCCCGCTAAAAGTCCGCCGAGCAGTACGGGGATTGCTCTTATGCCGATTTCATAGACCATATTTGCGGTTGCGGGATCAAAAGTTCCGTCCTTTACAACCACCCATACCGTAAATGCCGCAACGGCGGCAATTCCGCCGAGAAGGTACGGAGCAAGCACTTTTTTCGTTGACTTGTTCGCAAGCGAATAGGTTTTTACAAAGTAGAAGTTTGTAACCTTCGGGAACAAATCGTCCATAATAAAGCGAGTTTTGCAGTTTTTACAACCGTTGAGAAGCTCTCTTACACTGCTTACCGCACCGCAGTTCGGACACGAACACGCAGCCTCGGAATTTTGGTTTTCAAGCCTTGTAATCATTGTGTAGAAGAAAAATCTGTCCTTGATTTTTTTCTTTTTCTTTCCGTCTTTAAAGTATTTCTCCGTGACCTCATAAGTCTTTGTCGCAATGTTACTCTTACATTCGCCCATATCGTAGGCAGTACAAGCATTTATGGGGACTTCATTCTTCACCGTTTCCTTATCGGTAAAAGCGGTCTGAATCTTTACACCCTTTTCGTCAAGTCTTTTCTTCTGTAGGTCAAGCGCAAAGTCGAGGTCGATTGACGCAATATCCGGATTTTTGCCCTCATTGCACCACAATTCGTACTCATCGACAAAGCGGTTCATTATTTTGTTATCTGAATCGGAGCCGTAAACTATACCAAACAAAATTAAATCACCCTCACATATTGTACCGTTTTATTCCTGAAAAATTTGCAGTAAAACAGCGAAATGGCGGGTTAGTTAAAACCCGCCTGTTTAATTACATAATTAAATTGTTCGCTTATCAACCGAAAGCGGCTGTGAACGGCTTGTCGTTGTAGATTCTTGCGATAGCCTCTGCAAATGTAGGAGCAACAGGAAGAATTGTGAACTTGTCAATCATCTTTTCCTTCGGAACAGGAATTGTGTCAAGAAGAACAACTTCCTTGATGGCACTGTTCTGGATTCTCTCGATTGCAGGACCGGAAAGAACTGCGTGAGTAGCGCAAGCGTAAACCTCTGTTGCACCGCCCTTTTCAACAATAGCGTTAGCGGCATTGCAGAGAGTACCTGCTGTGTCAATCATATCGTCAACAAGGATAACCTTCTTACCCTTAGCGTCACCGATGATGTTCATAACTTCACAAACATTAGCCTTTGGTCTTCTCTTGTCGATAATAGCAAGACCTGTGCCGATTTTTGAAGCGAAGTTTCTTGAACGAGTTACAGAACCGAGGTCGGGAGAAACAACGATATAATCATCATTTTTGCCGCCGATTTTCTCTCTCATATGGTTTGCGAGAAGTGATGCGCCCTGAAGGTGGTCAACAGGAATGTTGAAAAAGCCCTGAATCTGATTTGCGTGAAGATCCATTGTAAGCACACGGTCAGCACCTGCACAGGTGATGATGTCTGCACAAAGCTTAGCCGAGATCGGATCTCTTGCCTTAGCTTTTCTGTCCTGTCTTGCATAGCCGAAGTATGGCATAACAACTGTGATTCTTGCAGCAGATGCACGCTTCATGGCATCAATCATTATGAGCATTTCCATAAGATTGTCGTTGACGGGAGCACAGGTTGACTGAACAATAAAGCAGTCGCTGCCACGAACAGATTCGTGAAGAGAAACAGAGATTTCGCCGTCTGAGAACTGTGTACAGTCACTCTTACCAAGCGGCAGACCGAGACAGCCTGCAATTCCCTGAGCTACATCAACATTTGAACTGCCGGTGAAAATTTTAATGTCCTTACCGTGAAAATTCATTGCAATAACTCCTTTGAATTTTAATGTGTGTAGTATATGTTTACCAATGATTAACCGAGCAATTAACAGCTGTAACCCTTTGCCCTTGCAATTTCGTTAAGCTGTTCAAGCTGAGCCGGATCGTTTGCACCCAAAACAGTATCACTGCACTGAGCCGTGAATGCTCCGACCTTTCTTCCGTCCTCAAGCAAAAGCTTGATTGCGTCGGGAAGATAATATTCCTTTGCGCTGTTATCCGACTTGATTCTGTCGAGAACCGAAAGAAGAAGCTGACAATCAAACCAGAAACCGCCCGAGTTTACTTCATTTATTTTGAGAGTTTCCTCATCAGCGTCTTTCTGCTCAACAATTGCACGCAGATTTCCGTTTTCGTCACGGACAATTCTGCCGTAACCTGTCGGATCGTCAACCTTTGCGGAAATAACCGTTGCGGCACAATCGTTCTCAATATGAGCCTTCAGGGAATCCTCAATAGTCTTGCTGTCCATAAACGGAGCGTCGCCGTTGAGAATAACAACATTGCCGCTGTGCTTTTTAAGGAAATCCTTTGCCATCATCACAGCATGACCTGTTCCGAGTCTTTCAGCCTGAAACACGCTTTCAACGGAAAAATCGAGGGTTGAAAGATACTCTTCGACACACTCTTTTTTAAAGCCCTTAACAACACAGATGTCATCAATACCGGCTTTCCTTAAAGCCGACATAACCCAGCAGAGCATCGGTCTGCCGAGCACCTCCGACAATGTTTTCGGTTTGTCGGATTTCATTCTTTTGCCCTCGCCGCCTGCGAGGATAACGGCACAATTCTTCATTTTTTCTCCTTTTATCTGTGACAAAACAACAAAGATGCAGACAGTCCTGTCACAAGGCACTCGTTCATACCATAATATTATCTCACAAAAATCACAAATTTCAAGAGAAAATTACAAAAATCGGGCAAAAAAAGGCATTTTAAACGATTTATACAATATTGTCGAAAATAAAACCTGTTTTTTATAAGAAAAAAGTTTGAAAAAAATATAGCTATTTTGACCAAAGTTTGTTATAATATTCGATAGGCTTATACAAGCAGGCAGGTTTTACCAAGGGGTAAGTCTGCCACAGCCGTATATCTAAATTTATTTTTTAGGAGGATTACCAGTTATGGCAAACAAATGGGTTTACCTTTTTACAGAAGGTAATGCTAACATGCGTGAGCTCCTCGGCGGTAAGGGTGCCAACCTTGCAGAAATGACAGGTCTTGGACTTCCCGTACCACAGGGCTTCACAATTACAACAGAAGCTTGTACTCAGTATTATGAGGACGGCAGAGAAATCAACGCTGAAATTCAGGGTCAGATCAACGAGTACATCGTAAAGATGGAAGAAATCACAGGCAAGAAGTTCGGCGACAAGGAGAACCCCCTCCTCGTTTCAGTTCGTTCAGGTGCTCGTGCTTCAATGCCGGGTATGATGGATACAATCCTTAACCTCGGTCTTAACGAAGATGTTGTTGAAGTTATCGCTAAGAAGTCAAACAACCCTCGTTGGGCTTGGGACTGCTACAGAAGATTCATTCAGATGTATTCCGATGTAGTTATGGAAGTTGGTAAGAAATATTTTGAAGAGCTCATCGACAAGATGAAGGCTGAGAGAGGCGTTACTTATGATGTAGAGCTTACAGCTGACGATCTTAAGGAGCTTGCAGGCCAGTTTAAGGCTGAATACAAAGAGAAAATCGGTCAGGACTTCCCTGACGATCCTAAGGAACAGCTCATGGGCGCAGTTAAGGCTGTATTCCGTTCATGGGACAACCCTCGTGCAAACGTTTACCGTCGTGACAACGATATCCCTTATTCATGGGGTACTGCTGTTAACGTACAGTCAATGGCATTCGGTAACATGGGTGACGATTGCGGTACAGGTGTTGCATTTACAAGAGATCCTGCTACAGGTGAGAAGAAGCTCATGGGTGAGTTCCTCATCAACGCACAGGGCGAAGACGTAGTTGCAGGTGTTCGTACTCCTATGCCAATCGCTAAGATGGCTGAAGAGTTCCCGGAAGCTTTCGAGCAGTTCCAGAATGTTTGTCAGACACTCGAAAACCACTACAGAGATATGCAGGACATGGAGTTCACTGTTGAAAACAAGAAGCTCTATATGCTCCAGACAAGAAACGGTAAGAGAACAGCTCAGGCTGCTCTTAAAATTGCTTGTGACCTCGTTGACGAGGGCATGAGAACAGAAGAAGAAGCTGTTGCAATGATCGATCCTCGTAACCTTGACACACTTCTTCACCCACAGTTCGATGCTGCTGCTCTTAAGGCTGCTACACCAATCGGTAAGGGCCTCGGCGCTTCTCCCGGTGCTGCTTGCGGTAAGATCGTATTCACAGCTGAAGATGCTGAAAACTGGAACGCTAAAGGCGAAAAGGTTGTTCTCGTTCGTCTTGAAACTTCACCTGAAGACATCACAGGTATGAAGGCTTCACAGGGTATCCTCACAGTTCGTGGCGGTATGACATCACACGCTGCCGTTGTTGCTCGTGGTATGGGTACATGCTGTGTATCAGGTTGCGGCGACATCGCAATGGACGAGGCTAACAAGAAGTTCACACTCGCAGGCAAGGAATTCCACGAGGGTGACTACATTTCAATCGACGGTTCTACAGGTAACATCTACGACGGCGTTATCCCAACAGTTGACGCTACAATCGCGGGTGAGTTCGGCAGAATCATGGCTTGGGCTGACAAGTACAGAACTCTTAAGGTTAGAACAAACGCTGATACACCTGCTGACGCTAAGAAGGCTCGTGAGCTCGGTGCTGAAGGTATCGGTCTTTGCCGTACAGAGCATATGTTCTTTGAAGAGGACAGAATCGCTGCATTCAGAGAGATGATCTGCTCAGATACAGTTGAAGAAAGAGAAGCTGCTCTTGACAAGATTCTTCCTTATCAGCAGGGCGACTTTGAGGCTCTTTATGAGGCACTCGAAGGCAATCCTGTAACAATCAGATTCCTTGATCCGCCGCTTCACGAGTTCGTTCCTACAGAAGAAGCTGACATTGAGAAGCTCGCAGCTGCTCAGGGTAAGAGCGTTGAAGACATTAAGACAATCATCGCTTCACTCCACGAGTTCAACCCAATGATGGGTCACCGTGGTTGCCGTCTTGCAGTAACATATCCTGAAATTGCAAAGATGCAGACAAAGGCAGTTATCCGTGCTGCTATCAATGTTCAGAAGGCACACGCAGACTGGACAGTTGAGCCTGAAATCATGATTCCGCTCGTATGCGATGTTAAGGAACTCAAGTTCGTTAAGAAGGTTGTTGTTGAAACAGCTGACGCTGAAATCGCTGCTGCAGGCATCGACCTCAAGTACGAAGTTGGTACAATGATCGAAATCCCAAGAGCTGCTCTTACAGCTGATGAGATTGCTAAGGAAGCTGACTTCTTCTGCTTCGGTACTAACGACCTTACACAGATGACATACGGCTTCTCAAGAGATGACGCAGGTAAGTTCCTCAACGCTTACTATGATGCTAAGATCTTCGAGAACGATCCGTTTGCTAAGCTTGACCAGACAGGCGTTGGCAAGCTCATGGAAACAGCTATCAAACTCGGTAAGCCTGTAAACAACAAGCTCCATGTTGGTATCTGCGGTGAGCACGGCGGCGATCCTTCTTCTGTTGAGTTCTGCCACAAGATCGGTCTTGACTATGTATCATGTTCACCGTTCCGTGTTCCGATTGCTCGTCTTGCTGCTGCTCAGGCTGCTATCGCAAACAAGTAATCCACACAGGATGTATTGACAGGTAACTTAATACAAGTTTATTCCTGATATAAAATCAGAGGGTGTTCCGATTGGAACACCCTCTTTTTGATGTGCTATGTAAAGCAAATTTATATTTTGTTGCTTTTTATATTGTCATGATGTATAATCAAATAAAAGTGATTATAGCGAGGTAATGATATATGCAGCGTAAAGAATTTCTTGAAAAAACCGTGATTCAACTTGATGATGATTTATTCGGTGAATTTAAAAAATTAATTGTAGGAGAATATATTTCATTTTCCTTTATAAAAAAAGAAAGCATTACCAAAGAAACGCTTGCAGAAAAACTATTTGATTATTTTGACAAGAAAAAAGGCAAGGAAACATTTGACTCATTATTAAAAAAATACATTTCCGACCTTGACTCAATGGTAAAAGATAAGATTGTTAATGCACCTAAAGCAAACCAAGAAAACCCAACCCCAACAATTCCGCGCTCATGGAAATATTATGTTGCTATAACTGAGAGAAAAGATATTATTTCCATAAAAAATATGACCGATTATTCACGAATAATGATGTGTTTGCTCATGGCAATAATTAATAACAATAACAAAGAGATTGACGACTTTGAATATTCAACGCAGTGCCTTGATATAAAAAAATTAATTAACACAATTACAACAGAAAATAAAGTCAAAAAAAGCAAAAAGGGTTGGTTTTCTTTTTACGATGATACTTTTGACACATGTTCAATTATCATCTTGATAATAATGTTCTGTTACATAAAAAATAATGAGATTGTAGGTGAATGATATGCCAACAATAATAAACAGTATTGAACAATTGATGCAATTCCTCAATGACAAAGGTGTTTTAGAAATTGCTCAAAGAAGAAAAGACCAAAAATTTAAAGAATTTCAAAATGTTATTATAGATCCTTCTTTATTAAACCGTGCTCAAGAACAAATTCAAAATGAAATCAAAAAGGCTCTAAATATAAATAACGATCTAATAAAATCATCATTATCAAAAATCAATGCTGTAACCTGCCTAAGTAGCGTTGGAATAATATTAGAAGCAGTAAATTTGTGTGCAACTTGTGCCGGATTTATTATTATGTTTGAAAAGCTCAAAAAAATCAGCGGTAAAGTTGACGCATTGGTAAATACAGTTAAATCAAGCAATCAAATACAAACAAACTTTGAACTGAATAAAATTCTATCAGAACACGCTAATATGCTTGACAGCAGAAAAACAAAGAATGATTATTCCGAAGAGAAAATGCGAATACTTGTTGATGATGAGTTCAATGTGTTAAAAATGCTTATTGATACTTTTCTCTTGGAAACTACCAACGAAAGAAATAATCTTGTTTTATCTATATATTCGCTGGCTTCCATGCTGACTGTTTCTATTATGTATTTTGACGAACTTTATTATTACAACAACAAAGACAGAATAAGTAACGGCGAATACTGGCACTCATCACACAATCGTTGGATGTCAGAATTAGACAGACTCTCTTCTGCCGAATTTATATCAAAAATACAGGATTTTGGATTTTTAGAATTAAACTTAAGTACATTTGAAAATGATGAATACTATATCTGCCTATTAAATCAAGCCAGAGATTTCATACAGGAAATTAATGACAACCAAAGTTTAATACAGGCATTTGACAGTGATATGGATTTTAAAAATTATAATGAAATTACCAATCAAACTTTAAAAGAAGAAATAAATGAGGCATTTAAAGAAGCAAATGTACATTTTGAAAATAACGAAATTGCAGACATTTTAAACGATGCCTTTAAGAAGGTTGGAATATCGTAACAGGGACTTGTCTTTATGAATATTGATGTAAAAAACGCATTTGACAAAGTAACAACAATATGTGATAGTTTGGTACACAAAGTTAGTAACGCCGAGTCATTTCACAAAATTTTTCTGGAGGATATTTTTAATTTCATATGCAGTATTTCTACAACCGGCGAATTAAATAGATATGCCTGTTTCATTAATACTTATTCCAATTCAAAATTTTGTCCTACCAAAACATCTGTTGATGAAAAATTCACATCCATTTTGTTAAGGAATTTTTATGAAATAGATAACACTTATTTGGCAGAAAGTGATTTAAAAACATCGGAAATTTTGATTGCTTTTTTTATAACTTTAGGCAAATCATATTTATTAAACCCAACAGATAAAAAACAAATCGATATCTCACGCTTTACCGATATAATAAACGCTATGAAAAATTATATTTCAAAATCTGAGTATCAAAACGATAGCCACAAAAAGCAACAGTTCACAAAGTCAAATAAAGCACCGGATCATAAAGAATGTATTGAATATCAAGAAGAAACCTCATCAGACAATGTTGAGGATGAACAGGAAAAAACTTTGGAAGAACTTCTTGCAGAACTTGATTCGCTAACAGGATTAACAGAAGTAAAAAAAGAAGTATCACAAATAATAAATGTAGTTAAAGTTAAAAAGAAAGCAGAAGAATTCGGTGAAAAAGTCGCACCGCTTTCATTGCATTTGGTTTTTTACGGAAATCCCGGAACAGGCAAAACTACCGTAGCCCGTTTGCTTGCAAAAATTTATAAAAGCATTAATGTATTATCGAAAGGTCACTTAGTTGAGGTTGATCGTAGCGGCTTAGTCGGCGGATATGTTGGTCAAACCGCTATAAAAACTAAAGAAGCAATAGAAAAAGCGATGGGCGGTATTCTTTTTATCGATGAAGCATATACCCTGACTCATGGAAAAGGTGAAAACGACTTTGGTCAAGAAGCAGTAGATACCATTTTGAAAGCGATGGAAGATTATAGAGATGACTTTATCGTAATTGTAGCAGGATATACTGATTTAATGAAAGAATTCATAAATTCAAATCCCGGATTAAAATCAAGATTCAACCAATATATCAATTTTAAGGATTATAAGTCGAATGAACTTCGCGATATATTCTATTCATTGTGTCAAAAAGAACATTTGAAACTATCTGATAATTGCACTGACTTTATTGAAAATTATTTTATAGATATGTATAACAATCGTTCCATCAACTATGCAAACGGAAGAGATGTGCGAAATTTTTTTGAAAAGGTCATAAAAGCAAGAGCAAATCGCATTGCTCCGATATTGTCAGATATATCATATGAAGATTTTTTAACTATTACATTATCAGATTTAGAAGCGGCAAAAAAGGCGAATGTTAAATTATAATTATTTCAAAGGGAGGAAAATGTATGGGAAATAACATTATATCTAAGGTACTTAAATTTGTGGGTATAGGCGTAATTATAGTAGGAATTGCGGCTTCACTGATATCAGGCGGTTCTGTCAACACTTTTTCGTACGAATAAATGTGTAAGTCACATTTTTTACAACGAATAACAACATCTACACAAAAAAATGACAAGCTGAGATTTTTCAACTTGTCATTTTTATTTTTGGTCATGGTTATTTAATTATTTGAATGGTTTTGCAAAGCTGCAAAATTTATTAACATAGCTTGATTAAAATTTTAATCAGGATTTTATGCATTTACATAAGAAATTATCACATTAAGATGTAACGGAAAATCTGCTTTCACACGCTTTTCTATGAGCTTCTTCTCTGCGTCTGTTTTTGTATCCGAAATTTTAATATCCACACGGTTTCTTGTGGGAGCTTCAGCAATTGTAAAATTTTCCACACCGTAACCTCTGACAATTCTTTTGAAATCGTCGGGAGTGCATTTTCCGCCGACCTTCTGCTCAGATATTTTAAGCATTTCCCTTCGTTTTTCAAGCGGATAATCGGCATTGATTTTACCGACAAATCTTTCCCTTTCGGTAATTCCGCAGTTTTCCGCTGTGTCAATAAACAACTCCCGTTCCATAGTTTCAAGCATATCAAATTCCGTGTTCAAACCCTCTGCATATGCCAAAAGTTCCGCTCTGATATTTGATTTTGCCGTAACTTTGTAAAGCCCCGTACATTCCAATTTCGTTTTCATCGAATCAAAGCTGTTCATCACTTCACCCCAATCGTAACTGTACCGACAGTAAAACATTGCGACTTTGCCACCGTCACATCCTGCATATCCGTGTTCCAGTTGTAGTTGGTTATACAACCCGTGTCAATCAGTCTTGCACCGAGTTCCGACAATCTGAAAGTTCCGCCGATAGGGATTGAATTTACATATTCCGCAAAGGCATTTTTGAGCAACTCCTTGACTTCATTGGAAGAATATCCGTCCTCCGCATAGACAACAACGCTCATATTGCAGGCGGTACGCTGGGCATTCGCCACAATAACATCAACATTAAGCTCTCTCTGCTTTTCCAAAAGCAACTGAACTCTTGCAATAATATTCGTACCCAATGATGCATCCGCACCCGTAACATAGACATTAACCGTACCTACGCCCCTCGCTTTTCCGATGGCACTCGCCTTTGCAACACCGTCAACCGTGAGTGCAAGCTGTTCGTAATATGCCGCATTCGTGCCGTTGGAGGTGTTAATATATGTATCTCTTATGCGTTTGCGAAGTTCATCGTCCGTTTCGGCATCACAACCGCCCGTAAATTTTTCACGGTTTGTAACCGTTTCAATCTCTGTCGGCACACTCACGGGAACAACCGCATAGCCAAGCCCGATATTACCGTTACTTCCCGCCTGTTCAGCCTCGGCATAAACACTCACAAGCGTGTTGCCGGCGCTGATTTCTTCATCCTCGGTCGTAACAAATCGTACCGGCACAAGGTCAGCCGTAGCCACAACGCATCCCTTTGGAATTATAATATCGTGACTGCACGGCTGAGAAATATTGAAGGTAATTTCTCCCGTTGACTTCATCGCCTTTTTGCGTTCAATACCCCTCTGCGATGCGAGTTTATCAAGGCATTCACCGCTTGCGCTCACTGCAAACATCTGTCTTTTCCACCATTCAAGATTCGTCTGCAGCTTAAAAATCTCGCCTGCAAGCACCTTGAGCCTGATTGCAATGTCGCTCACCTCGTTAAAGCTGTCGCCCGTTTCCTGCTCATAGGCATTCTTCATTCTGCCGTAAATTTCATCATAGGTTTCCATTTATCTGCACCTCCCTTGTAATATCGTCAACCGTAAGGTCAATCGTAATCTTTTTGCCAACCGACTTAACGCTTGCATAGGTATTTTTCATTTTTGCAAGCGATTCATTTGCAAGCAGTTCAATCTGCTTTGCCGAGAGCGTTTTGTCCTGCAAAAGCACCTTTGAACCGAAATTTCTGTCATAGACAAATCCGCCGAGTTTTGCCGAAATGCAAAGCACAGCCTGTTGGAATTTTGCGTCAGTCCCCTCAAGCAATACCGTATTGCCCGAAGAGCCGATAACGATATCACCGTTTTTAATCATCGTATCCCTCATACTACACCGCCTTACCGTTGATAAGAACCCTGCCGTCATTTTTCAGCACAATACTCGCTCCGCCCTTTGACGAGAGCATAACCTCGCCCTCATCAAGTTCAACATTTTTCGCAAGCACGCCAAGACTCACTTCACCGTTAGCAAGCGGCAAAACAACCGCCGACTCTCCCACGGGAACAACGCTTGCAAAGCCATACGGCACGCAACATTTTATCCCCCTGTGTTCTTCCGAGGAATCCACCGAAACCGTGTTTCCCGAACTTTTCACACCGCCCTTTTCGGCTTTCGGGGCGGTAATCGAATTTTTAGTTATGTAATTCATCAGCCACATCGCCGTTCTCCTTTCCAAGCACAACCGTTGTGCTTTCACCGTTTTTCCCAAGTGAATATTTAATACTTTTCACAATCAAGCCCTCTCTTTTTCCGATGAGAGAGTCATCAATCACAGCCCTTCTGCCGACAACTCCGCACAGACATTCTGCACATTCAAGCATTATTTCAAAGCTCTGCCTGTTGCCGTTTTCAATCATTCTGTCGGCTGTTTTTACCGCATTGTTGTCGAGAAAAGCGTTTACATATCTCACCCTTTTAATCCTGTCGGCAACGCGTTTGTTGCTTATAACGCTCTTGTAACCTCCGTATTCCTCGGTGCGTAGTTTAACCTGCGAAATCACCTTGCACGGCTTTATGTACTCACGGAGAGATGTGTAGCCTACTCCGTTTCTGCCGAACACAATCGGCTTTGCACCGCCGTAAGTTCCGCACATCAAGGCAAATCCCGCCCCCGTAATTCTCGGACTTTTGCCGTATCTGCCGTTGCAGAATTTTTCAAGCACCTGCCACTCGGTCATGCCCTTTTCAATTTTGATTGTGCCCATAAACGGATGTTCGTCACCGTCATATCCGACAATTCCGAACGGCTTTAAATGCCTTTCAAAAATGAACTTTGCCGCCGGGTTCACATATGTAACAGGCTCTGCCTCATTGTCGAGAAGCCTTCCGGCAAGACTTCTTGCACTCAGCCTTACAATCGCACCGTCGGTTCTTACAATGCTGACAATCTCGTCAGCCTGTCCCACAAACACAAGCGACTTGCCGTCATAAGCCTCAAGCATATCGGCATTTCCGAACTTCTCGTCATACGGCACAGTCATCACAAGCTCATCGGCAGGCACATCGACATCTGCCGAAATTTCTGCCGTGAGAACATTTTTAATTTCACACCTTTTGCCGTTTTTATCAGTAAAAAAGTAAGTCAGCACAGCTTAACCCTCCTTGTTCCGAGGTTTTCATCGGGGAACTTAACATCGGGATTCAGTCGCACAAGCTCGTCAATCTTCACCCCTGTTTTGTATGCAATGTCCCACAGGGTTTGTCCGTTTTCACAGTCAAAATATGTAATTACCGTTTTCTGCTTTTTTTCCATAACCTCACGGAACACAAAGCTGTATTCAAGCACATTCGGCTTTGGCTCGCCCTTTATTTCAAGCTTTTCAAACACAGCATAAATGCTCGGCAGGTTTGGCACGGAGAGCACTTCTTTTCCGCTGTTTCTGAACACCTCAAACAGCCTTTCAAACTGTTCTGCACAATCCTCGCCGTACAGCTGTCCCGAACCGCTGATTTTCATATTCTTCCGCCCCATATCCTGAACGGAAGATTCACCGAACGGACTTTTCATTTCTGCAACGCTCCTGTCACATTCAAAGCTGATATTCTGCGGATTGTGATGCCACACATATTCACCAAATTTCATCGGCACCGGTTTCATCGGCTTTTCGCCTCCTCTTCTTCGTCAAGTCTGCGACTGTAACGACGGCTTTCCCTTTCAAGGAATTCACCGAACATTTCGGTATCTTTACCGCCGTTCTCAGACTCCGCAAGCCTGTAAAGTTCGTCTGAATTTTTATCATTCATATAATTTTCCTCTCGTCGGCACTGATTTTCACGGTTGCAAGAATACTTCCGCTGCCCTGAGTAACGCTTGAAAATTCAAGCACTTTGCAATCCGTATAAATGATTTTCTTCTTTGCAAGGTCAAGTTCAAGACTCTTAAAGCTGTCACGCTCCAAAAACGGAGTTTTATCCGTAATCTTCATCACAAAGGTAAGTTCCCATTCATTTGAAACAATCCTTTCAACGGGCTTGTCATTGAAAAATTCCTTGATTTCCGTGAAGGAGTTCTTTCTTGTACAGGTCGCCCTTTCAACGCCGCCGAGAATTTTCCCCTCACATTTCAACACAGCATTTCCGCAGTTTTCAAATTCAAAGCCGTCCATTTAAACCTCCTCGCAAAGACAGAATTCCATATTAAAACTCACCGTTCTGTAAATTGCGTTCATATCGGGATCAAATTCAATTGACGCCGCCTCGCTGTGGGTAATCGTCTTTTCCGCATCGGCAGTTTTAAGTCCGAGAAGAATTTCGCTTACCACTTCCGAAAGACCGCTTCCGTTCTCGGTTGCAGGAGCATACACCCTGATTTCAACTCCTGCATTGTAGCTTTCACCCTTGATAGACGGCGAAAGATATCCGCCGATATAGCTTTTCTCCGTTGACATATCTCTCACCGACACAACGGCAATCATTCCGTTCACGGGTGACGGTGCTTCATCAGAACCGTATTCTCTTATAAATCTGACATTTTTCAAAGCCTCATTTACCTTTAATCCTGCAATAATACGGTCAACCTGTTTCTCAATTCGATTCAAAATCATCCCTCGTTTCTTCTCTGTATGCACACAGAACAGCCCTTACATAAATCGGATTGTCCTTCACATAATATTTTTCGCACCTTTTAACAGTATATTTACCGTTTTCACTTTCTATTACGCTTTTTCCCGAATTAAGCAAAACATCGGGCGGTGCAATAAATAAAAACAGCTTCGTTTTTCTCATTCCGAGTCTATGCCGTACATTGTCGGAGTTTTGATTATAGTTGTATCTCAAAGGTGAGATAAAAGCCTTTGTCCTAACCGATTTACCGCCGTTTTTAACGGTAACATCACAACCGTATCTGTTTAATATTTTCCCGATAGACGGTGAAATATTCATCATATCACCCCAAGCAAAAATTTTTCTCTGCCGATAAGATCCTGCGACTTGTCGGCATATTCCCTCCACAGCTTTTCGGCACGGCTTTCGCCGTCCGCAGATGATGAAATTTTCAAATCACCTGCGGAAAAAGAAGAAATGCTGTCATCATTGCAAAGGGAATACAATTTAAAAGCGTAAACGGCACACAGGTTTTCAAGTCTTAATTCTTCATCTTCCGAAAGATTTCCCTTCGTAACAATTGAATTAACATACACCACGGCATCGTCAATAATGCTCTTCCATTTGTATGTTTCAGCACCGTCAATACCGCTGTATAAGGCAAAACGCTTTGTAATGTTTGCAATGTTCAAGGCAATCCCTCCTTAACAGCTCATCACCTTTGACGCCTCTGTAAAGATTTTTGAAAAACCGGCGGTACAGGTAACTGCGGCTCTTTCAAGCTGACGGTCAATAAGCTTGTCGTAATCTGTAACAACACCGCCTGCCTGAACCATTTCAAGCGCACAGTTTTTGTCAAGACCGATAATCTTACCGCCCTCAAGCTCGGGAGTGTGAAGAAGGCTTGCACCGAGAGGTGTAATCATTCTGCCAGTAGCCTGAAAATCAAGACCTGCGTTTGAATCCTGAAGCTGAGAAAGCGAAAGAATCTTCTGCATTTCGGGAGTTGACGCAAGAATTGTGTTGAGTTCATACGGAGCAAGCTCTGTCCAAAGCTTTAAAAGGTCCTCATATGTAACCTTGCCGCCTGTTGCAACATTAAGTGTGCCGGCGGGATTTTCATTTCCGTCACCGTTCACAAGCACATCAATCGCATCTTTAAGCTGTGCTCTTGCAATATATGCGCCAATCTGATTGAGTGTTACGGTAAAGAGGTCAAGACGCTGAAAGCGAAGCGCCTCATATGATGCAACAAGCATTCTGCCGCGCTTGTGAAGCTTAACAAGGTTTTCTCTTGTTTTAACCTCAGTCTGCGGAATCTTTGCACCCTCGCCGACGAGTTTAAGACTCTTGTCATCCTCACTCGGAACAGATGCAATACTGCGGTAATCCATACCCTCAATGTCTGTCACGGTTGCCACAAGATTTGGGAGAATATCCGCTCTCTCCATGCCCTGCATAACGGCTCTGCTCACATATTCGGGGAAAAGTGCCGCAGAGTTTGAACTCTGAAAAAACTTTTCAACACAGTCGCTGTTTCTGCCCTTAACCTTAATATCAAAGCGTTTGAGCTGACGGGAAAATGCGTCAAGTCCCTCAAGTGCAGTACCTCTGTAATTTTCAGACGGATCAAGCTTTTCAAGTGCGCCCGAAATTCCGCCCTTTGTCTGATACATACCCTTTTCAATTGTAATATTTTCAAAATTTGCCATAATATCTTCCTCCCATTATCAAAGAATAAATCCGACTGATGTGTCTGTTGAGTCAAGCACAAGGTACTCTCTGCCGGTTGTTGTAACCGACACGCCGCCGTCTGCCGTTGCAGAAAGCTTTTTGTAGCCGACGGCGATTTTCTTGTCGCTCTTAACCTTTACATAGCCCGAAAGCTGAACAACCGCATAACCGCCTCTCACGCTTACGCACACACCGCAAAAGTTCTCGCTTGCGCCACATTTTGCAACAGTACCGTTATCCTTCATCTTAACAGGCACGCCTGCCTCTGTAAGTGTTTCGTCTGCAATAAATGTTGCGGCATTTTCGCCGAAACCGTTAAAATTTACATTCATAATCATACCTCCGTTAAATACTGAACTGACCGTTTTCCACGGTGTTATTTCTCTTTTCCTGCTTGCAGTAAAGCTGCGGAACAGGCTCAAAAGCTGCTTTCTTTTTCTTTTCAAATGCTGACTTAAATTCTCTGAGCTGTTCAATTGTCATGCTCTTTGCAACGCTCTCCATAGTTTCGCCCGAAATGTCAGGCTGAACAAAAGCGGCAAGTCCCACAACATCACGGGTAAGGCTTTCACGGTACAGCACACCGTCCTTAGCCGACTTTTTAAGCCCGTCAATATATTCGCACAGCTTTCTGCTGTCGCTCTCATCAAGTGCAAAAGCCTTTTTGTTTTCAATGGCTTTAAGAATTTTCTCCATATCATTTTCCTTTCCAAAAATTTCGTGACCTTTCGTAATGCCTGCCCTCTTTTGTGACGGCACGGCAACAAAACTCCATTCGTATGCGTCATACGGGTTCACAAGTTCACCGCAACAAAGCTTTGAGCCGTAAACCTCGCCCTTTTTGTGAGTACACATCGAGATGTCCTCACCGCACACATTGCACACAACCCTGCCAACAGCACAGCCAACGCTTACTTCCTTGATAATTCCGCTGTCAATCGCAAGGATAATATCCCTGTTGCTCTCACAAACGGGAAGATATGCCCTTGCCTTGAGCCTGTAGTAATCGTCACCCAAAGCCGTTTTCTGACCGTCAATTTTCTCAACCTTACAGCTGAAAATTCTTGCCGTCTGATTTTTGGCACTCGGATTGTGATCAATAATTCCTGTCTTGCCGACAAAAAGCTTTTCAAGCTCATAAAGCGAATCTGTTGTAAAGCGTTCACCGTCACGGTCAACATCGTTGTCACACAGCACAACCGAAAACGCATACACCTCATTTTTTGCAAGATTTCGCCTTGTAAAGCGGTTAATCAGTTCGAGTTCATCATCGCCGACAGTCTGATTTTCACCGTCAACAACGCCCGAAACACCGCTTTTAATAAGTTTGTTATCCTTCATTCTGCACCTCCGCTCCAATCTGTCTTTCGATGTTCATCGCATTTGCATTGTTAAGTCTTGCCTGAGAAAGCTCAACCGCATCCTGAAGATTAATCTTGTCCCACTCAATCTTAAAGCTGTCGTTATAACCGCACATTTTAAGATGAGCCGACACAATTTTTGTAATCACCGGTTCAAGCACGGTGCGGTAGTAGGCAAGCTCGCTTGTGAGAATATCCGCCTGCTGTTCGCTCATTCTCTCTGTACTCGACCACGAAATGCCGAGCAGAAACGGCGGAATACCAAGCTTTGCAATAATCTGCTCAAGAATATGCCTTACGGGAATGTCACAGTCGGGCATATCGCTTTCAGCGCCGATAACCTTAACGCTGACATCGCCGACCGACACAAAATCACACACGCTGTCGCTTCTCATCGCCTTTTTCCACTCATCGGCAACCGCCTGTGCATTTTCTCTGCTCACAGCCGAACCGTTTGAATCGGGATTGAGAGTAACCGCAAAACGGATATCGCCAACCCTCTCCCAGTTTGTTTTTACCGACTCAAAAATCTTCAAAAGTATTGAGCTGACAAACGGCAGACCGCTGAGTATGGAAGTACCGCACACAGTACCCGGCTTTGGATTAAGCAGTGTTGCAAAAATCCTTTCCGGATGCTTCGGTTCTTCGGCTGTACCGTTTCCGAGTGTGTAAACCGCAAGCTTCAGCGGAGAAGAATCCGCTCTGATTTCTACATCGTCAAGGCTTGCATTGTACAATGCGCAAATTCCTTCACCGCCACTATTGGGAACAATCTCACCGACCGCCTGTCCGTAGGTGAGAAGCGAATCAAGATAGCAAAGCACAAAACTTTCAAGCCCCATCATTTCACCGTTTGTGCGGACATTTTTAACAAAGCTGTCGGCAATCTTCTGACTTTCAGCCGATGAAGTCACAATTTTGAATCCGCCGATAAGTCTGATAATTTTGCAGAGTGCTGCATCAATAATCGGCACAGACTCACGCAAAGTTGTGTACAGCTGCCTTTCCGTTCTCGTCTGAACGGCAAATCGTGAGAAAATCGGCGAATTATTTCTCGTTTCTCTCAAAACGGTCTGCACCGTCTTTATGCTCTCGGTCTTTTTATTTTTTCTGCCAAGCCTCAAGCTGTTTCCTCCTGTCTTTTGGTTGCAACGGCAAAGAACCCGTCACAACCGTAAATTTTCGTAGCGACAAAATATCTTATGTCGTCCATTGCATGGTCATTTTCCTTAACAGGTGCGTCACTGCGCCCCGAGCCGTCCCAACGGTAAAGCGAAAATTCTCTTCTTGCGGCTCTGCAATTTTTGCAGATTCTGATTTTTCTGTCCTTCAAAGCCTGCGAAGTCTGTCTTATGCCGTTGATAACATTGTTTTCAGCCGACACAACCGTATATTTTCCGTGCCGTCTTATAACCTCAATAAAGCTTGCGGCAGACGGATCGACAATCACACATTCGATTTTCCGCCCGTCAATCAGCTTTTCAAGTCCGTCATAATGCTCCTCATCGGTCTTTTGAAAGCCCTGAGTGCGTGAGTTGAAGTAGTATTCGTCAACCCTGTACCACACACCGTTTTTTCTGCCCCACAAACCGAATGATGCGGGATTCACAGTACCGTAATCGCACGATACCGCCCAGCTTTCAATGTCCGACGGAATATCGCAGTACATCCTTTCATTGTCCATAAACGGATAAACCGCACCGAAAACGGCTACCCATCTGCCCTTTACGAACCTCTCGTAAAACACACCCGAATACAGACTTTCATACCGCTTGATAACCTCAGGCTTCAAAGACGGATTGTCATGCATTGTAAAGTGCAGATATAACGCATTTTTGTCACCGCACTTCTTAATCCACTCACGATAGAACCAATGCTCAGGAAATTCGGGATTGCAATTAAACCAAAATCTTGAACCAGACACGGAACATCTCGCCAATGCCTGTTCAACGAACGACCTCGGCATCAACGCAACCTCGTCAAAAAGCACACCCGAAAGCGTCATGCCCTGAATAAGTGATGCGGATGACTCGTCCTTGCCTCCGAAAAGATAAAACCTGTTCATCACCCCGTTAATGCTCACGGTCAGAATATTCTGCGACAGCTTTTCTTCACACCTAAAGCCGAGTGATTTCAAAATCGGAATCACGGGTGTAATCATATTTCGCCTTAAAGAACGGATCGTCTTTCCGCAAAGTGCAAAGTCCGAATTTGCAAAATCGTAAAAGCTCCACAAAATGAACGACAGCGACATACAAAAAGTCTTTCCGCTGCGCACAGCACCGTCACAGATGATTGCGTCCCTGTCACGAAAAACCGACTCCCTGTTCCACCACGAAAGCACGGTAAGCTGTTTTTTAGAAAAAGCTTTAATTTCCATTTTCCTTGTCATTCACCGCCCTTGCGCTGTTTGAAATGGCGTCAAAAAGCTGTTTGGCGCCTGTTTCATGCTCACCGCCTGCACCGAGTTTTTCAAGTGCCTTTAGCCTGTCAAAAAACTTGATTTCCATTGAACCGTCCTTCGGTCTTTTAATCTCCGACACAAGGAACAGGTCCATTCCCTCAAGATCCTCTTTGCTCGGATCACTTTTGTAAAGCAAAGAAATTGCATCGCAAATGCTCCCGAAAGCCAACCGCTGATACCCTGCCGCCGCCATGTTGGCAAGGGATTTTTCTCTTAACCGTGACAGCCGTTCAAGCTCGGCTGAAATTTCGGGACGGCAGATAAGCTCTTCCCCCTTCTGCTCACAATCCCCCGTGTAGCCTGCTTTTTCTGCGGCAAGCTCGGAATTTCCCGAACCGAGAAATAAACTGCAAAACTTCTTTTCCCTACCTGTCAATTTTCTGATATCTCGTCACCTCCGTTTTTCGAGAGGCTTTATCAACGCCCCTCACTTATACCTGCAAAATTCAAAAAAATTGCATACTTTAATGCATTTTTCCAAAAATATTTTTAAAAATAATTATTCACAACCAAAAATCAATAGTCAAAGATATCCGCCTGATCCCCCTCAAAAAAACCGTCTTTTCCAAATCAGGTAATAAAAAAACCGTGTGTACTTTTTCTGTACACACGGTTTTGTGTTATAGTCGGTATATTTACTTGAGCATTTTAAGAATTTCGTCCTTTTCACGATAGCCTACTGCCTTGTTGACAAGCTGACCGTTTTTGAACACCATAAGAGTCGGGATACTCGACACATTGTACTGCATTGTAAGGTCGGGTTCTTCGTCAACATTAACCTTGCCGACAAGAATTTTGCCGTCATATTCGTCAGCGATTTCTTTCACAATCGGGGCAATCATCTTGCACGGACCGCACCATGTTGCCCAAAAGTCTACAAGCACGGGGATATCCGACTGCAAAACCTCCTGCTCAAAAGTTTCTTTGTAAAGCTCTATTTCCATAACAATCCTCCTGTTCGGTTATTTTAATCTTTAGATTTGTAGTAAAGCATACAATGACAAAAGCCCTCAAAATCAGGATCGGCAATCTGCTCCTTGAATTCCTTGCACATACACTTGTATTCCTCTGTACGCTGAATTCTGCACGGGCAGTAACCGCCTGTCCTCTTCAAGCCCTCTTTAACTGTCTTTACTGTTTCTTTGTCGGGATTAAGTGTTATTTTCATCTGCTCACCCCACAATTTTTACGGCGTTTGCCGTTAATCTCTTCCCTTGACTATACTATATATCGCAACCCTAAAATTGTCAAGCGGCGGTGTGTCACCGCACCCCGTTCGTGTAGACAGTCTGATATAGTAAAAGCTATAACTCCCGAGATTTGCTTTGTGCTAAATATTGCCCTATGCATACGAGTGCCTCGCTCTCCGTTCGTGTAGACAGTTTGAAACAGTCAATACTGCTACTCCCGAGATTTGCTTTGTGCTAAATATTGCCCTATGCATACGAGTGTCTCGCTCTCCGTTCGTGTAGACAGTTTGAAACAGTCAATACTACAACTCCCGAGATTTGCTTTGTGCTAATCGCTCTATGTTCGTGAAGATAGTTTCTGTAATGCAAAACATATTATGCCCGAGCGTAACATTGTCACCGTCTGCACCATTCAATGTAGTGGCGAACCGTGTTCGCCCTTTGTTTTATGTGCAAACATAAAACAAGCCGTAGGGGCGTTCATTGGACGCCCGCCTTGATGAAATTATTTGTTTTATGTGTATGTTATGATGTGATGAAAATTGTGTATTCTAATGTAGCGGCAAATTTCCGACATTTATATAATTTAATTTACCATAAAATTTGTACCGTTACTTGCAAGTGTTCATCGGATCACCTACTGAATTGTGAAAACAATAACTAAAATTATCTTTATTATTTGCCGTATAAAGAAAAAGCTCTGATAAATTTTTCAAAAAATGCATTAAAATATACATTTTTTCGCCTTATGTGCTTATAAGCGGAGGCGATTTTATGACAAACTTTTTTATGATACCAAACGAGGTGTTTGACCTCAATCTAAAACCGCAACAGTTCGCTGTTTTATGCTACATACTCAAATGCTGTGACGAATCGAACACCTGTTATCCGTCCATACACACCATTGCAGAGGCGTGTGCAATCTCCGACAACACCGTTAGGGAAAGCATAAAATTCCTTTGCAAAAGAAAAATCATTACCAAATCGGGCGGTTTCACGGTCGGCAAATACGGCAAGATTCAGTCATCGTCCTATCTGTTCTCGATCAACCCGAATTTTTATGACGAAGGTTTCGGCAGGGACAACCTTGTCGAATATTACAAAAACGAAAACTCTGCCACCTCATAATCTGCAACGACACACTCTGCGAATATCACTTCATACCCCATGTAAAATACTGCACCCCCCTACTTCAAATATTACACCCATGGGGTTCAGAATTTGCACCTCCCCCCTTCAAAATTTGAACCCGTCACCTTCAGAATTTGAAGTCTAATAATACCCATAGAAAAAGACTAAGAGAAAAATACCCAATGAACAATACCAAATGAATAACTGCGATGAGTGGAATCGAGAGCGAATACTGACGAATTACATCCTTGTAATCGCAGAAATCTGTGTTATACTTAAGTTGAAAATAATTTGATGAGGTGATAGTATGGTAATAAGAGAGGTTCAGGACAGAGATTTCGTTCAGCTTGCGGAAATGAGATGGACACATGCTGTTGAGGACGACAAAACTTACGGTGAACATAACACCGACGGTGTAACAAAATCGGTATTTATCGAGGAGTTCGTTGCCTTTTTATACACAAACAAGGAATATAAAATCTTCGTTGCGGAAGATGAGAATGCGAAAATTCTTTCGGCAATGTTTGTATATCTTATTCCGACAATTCCCACCCCGAATGCAAAGCGTGAATTTATTGCGTATCTCACAAAGGTGTTCACGCTTGAAGAATATCGTGGCAAGGGCATCGGCACTCGACTGCTCGATTATGTAAAGAACTACCTTTCGTCAATCAACTGCGAACTTGTCTTTGCATGGCCAAGCGAAAATTCGGCAGAATGGTATAAATCTCATGGGTTTTCCGACACCAACGAAATTTTTGAGTGCAGATTATAACAATAAAAAATATAAGAGAACAATCGGGTAACAGATTTACTGAATGTAAACTTCTGCTACCCGATTGTTATTCTATACCGAGAATATCATGGAAATATTTAAGCGTGGAATATTTGTATTTTCGTTCAAAAGATTTTTTGTCAGCGTTTTCAAAATCTGAAACCGATTTGACATAGCCTTCTATGTATTTTGAAATCTGTTTTTCAATTTTATAAATTCTCATTCTGACAGCCTTATATTCATTGTATCAACGACTGCATTTTCAATTAAATATTTATCATAATCCTCAGGTCTGATAAGAACCGTTTTTGAATAATCAAGCCCCGATGAATCGGCTTTTGACCTTTCTGTATTTTTAAACAGGAACGCATTTTTATGATGAATATGCGACCTAAACGGAACACAAATATAAATAATAATCTTTAATATAATTTTTTTGTCAAGCATTTTTAAGCTGACATAACACTTCGGATACACTTTTATTATAAGCATATTTTTTAAAATATTACGAACAAATAAAATAACAAAAAACGGCACCCCGATTTTACTCGGAGTGCCGTAATTAATTTTGATTACAGAATCAGAATCGTGTTGAGTGTGGAATATTCCGCATTATTTAGCGTAAGCAGAATCTCCGCCGATCTGACCGTCGATACCTGTAAATCCGCTTGCGCAGCATACATAAACTCTCATGTTAGCCTTAGCAAGTTCCGGAACTGTAAGTGTACCGTCAGTAACATACTTAACATCACCTGTAACAGCGTCAATATACTTGCCGTTAGGAATGTTCTTGAATGTTGCACCTGAAGAAATTGAAACGAGTGCAAGGCTGTCTGTGTTGTCGTCAGTATAACGGCGAACATAAGACATATCGCCACCTGTTACATATGCGCTTGATGCTGTGTACTGTCCCTTCTGGAGAGCGGGGATAGCACGACGAATAGCATTAACCTTTGAAAGGTGCTTACTGAGCGGGCTTGCAAGAGTGTCAGCAACAGTGCCTGATGCTGTGTACTCACTGAAGTCAGTAGCGTTTACAGTACCCTCAAGATAATCACCGAAGTATGCACGACCTGAGTTTTCAAGAGAAATAAGTGTACCCTTATCAATAAGCTCACCCTTCTTGAACTCAACTTCTGAACCATAGTATACGCAAGGAATACCACGGAATGTGAACATAAGATCCATATTCTCTGCCCATGTCTGTGTACCGCCTGTGAAACGAGTTGTTTCATCCGGCTGTTCAGGAGCATAGTCGTGTGAATCAACATACATTACGCTGTATGTTGCATCATTGTAATACTGGTCGTTGTTAATAGCGAAGTTATAAGCGTTCTTAGCGCTACCGAACATTCTGTGCATCTGGAAGTCAATTGCATCCATGCCTGATGCCATAGAACGGTCGGAACCGTGATATGTAATACCGTCAAGGTAAGCGTTGTCGCTCTTTGGCTGTGTAGAATCCATATCACCGTTGTAATTATCTTCTTCAATATAATGCTGAAGAACGAGGTTCATGTTGTCGTTGATCTCTGAAGCTGATGTGCCCCAGTTCCAGCTGTCTGCCCACTTAGAGTTAGACTCTTTCCATGTGTAGTAAGGAGTTGACTCCTCGGCATGGCCACGATACCAAACTGATGTGTATCTTGTGCAGATTTCGCCGAACATATAGAAGTTAGGCTTGCCTGCTGCCTTAGCAGCGTCCATAAGCTGATCATTGAACATAATGTTGAGAGATACTCTCGGAATGTGACGAACAGTATCAACACGGAAGCCGTCAACGCCCATATCCATATACTTTGAATATGAATCTACAACATATTCTGCAACTGCAGGGTTCTCTGTGTTAAGGTCAACGCAGTCACCTGCAATCTGGCTGAACTTTGTTGTCCAGTCATCATAGTTAGGACTCTGGAAATAGCCTGTATGATAGTAGTTGTTCGGGTTATAAGTATCGCTCTGTGAAATCTTATTCATAGAGAAGTCCTGAGCTGCAGGCTGAGGACCGGTTGAGTTACCGTTGTCGCCTGAGTAAGTAACATTCTTCATAAGGTTAAGTCTCTGCTGATACTGAACACCCGGCTTCTGAGCCCAGTATTCCTCAGGTGACTTAAGGCCGTATGTATCAAGAAGATACTGTGTAGGAATCAATGACTCCTGAAGGTTGCCAAGGTCTTTAGTTGTATCCTTTGTGAAAAGATCACAGAAGTGTGCTTCACCAAAGTTACCTGTGTGCTGAAGAACTACGTCCTGAATAATCTTCATGCCCTTCTGGTGAGCATCGTGAATAAGATCCTCGTATGTGTAGTCTGAGCTTTCATAACGAGCATCAACTGTTGACAAATCCATAGCATGATAGCCGTGGTAGTCATAGCCTGATCCGTTTGTAACAACAGGTGTTACCCAGATTGCGCTGAAACCGAGAGCCTTGATGTAGTCGAGCTTTTCGCCAAGACCCTTGAAGTCACCACGCCATGCAGGGTCGTCATCACCGTTGCCGGCTGTGCCGTCATCCCAGCAATGAACATCGTTGCCTGTATCGCCGTTATAGAAACGGGTTGTCATAACGAAGTAGATTGTTTCTTCACGCATATCAACGCTGCCAACCGGATCCGGTTCGTCAGGGTTGTATTTTGACCATTTACCGTTTTCACAGTACCAGTCTGCGCTTGCAGCAGATTCAAGTTTTTTCTCCGAAGAATACTGCTTGCCGTCAGCGTCTGTAACAATGGCATTTACCTTTGTAACATCTGCTACATGGTAGTTATACCACTTGTCACCCTTTGTCATTTTCTCACCGGGGTAAGACTTTGACATGGCGCTGTTTGTGGGGAGCGAGTTCCACAAATATACATATGGCTGTGTACCGTCACTCATTCTTACATGAATTGTGATGCCTGTTTCTGTTGTATCCGCAGATACAGCGTCAGAGTCGGAACTCTGAGCTGCATTTACAGAAATTACTCCTGCGGTTACAACCATCATCACAGCAAGAACAAGTGCGCACAGCTTCTTTATTCTTGTCATAGGTATATCTCCAATCTTTCTTTTACTTAATGTTTGGATTATTCAAGGTTTACAACGATTTTCTGAATGATTGTTGCATCCTTAACACTGATTGTACCGTCACCGTCAAGGTCGCAAATTTTGAGGTCAAGTGTTTCGAGAGCCGGAACATCCGGAAGTCCTACAATTGACTTCTGAAGATATGTTGAGTCCATAACAGTTACATCTCCGTCATCGTCAACATCGCCACGGAGTCTTTCGGGAGCTGTTGTAGGCTGAACTGTTGTTGGCTGAGGAGTTGTAGGTTTAACAGTTGTTGGCTGTGGAGTTGTAGGCTTAACAGTTGTAGGCTGAACTGTTGTTGGCTGAGGAGCAGTTGTAGGAACAACAACTGTTGTAGGCTCAGTAACATCGTCTGCAGCTGTGTAAGTATAAGTCTTGTTTATTGTGCTGTTGTCAGAACCCTGTACATAAACATTAACCTTGTATTCACCCTTCATTGTAGGAACGAATGTGTAAATGTTGTTGAGTGTGTAGTAAGGTGTGTTCTGAGCACCGTTAGGATCAGTTACAACATACTTGTAGAAAAGAAGGTTAGTACCTGTCTTACCGCCGCCTGCCTTAACTGTTACAGTAGCAGTTGAGTTAACCTTGATAAGGTTAAGGTTTGCAGGAGTAACGCTCTTGATGATTGGCTTAACAAGTGCTGAGTCGTCCTTAACTTCAAGAGTCATTGTACGGTTGTTTGTGTTACCGTCTGTGTCCTTAAAGTCAAATGTAATTGTGTATTCACCTGCAACTGTAGGAGTCCATGTTACTGACTTAGCAGAAGAGAAGTCGGAAAGTGTTGATGTTCCGCCCTGTGCGTTAGTAACAGAGAACTTGTAGCTTACTGCTGCGCCGCTCTTATTGGCAGCAGTTGCAGAAAGCTGTACATCTGTACCTGTGTAGATGTTTGATGCAGGATCAGCAGTAAATTCCTTAACCTGGAGAGGGCTTGTATCATAAACAGACCATTGATTAGTCTTGTTGTTGTAGATATAGCCGTCCTTTGCAGTAAGGTTTCCTGTCTGTGACTGACCGCTGTTGCTGAAGATACAGCTGGCATATGTCTTTGATGCGGTGTACTGATATACATTGCCACCGATGTTTGTCATCTTTACACCCGGCCATGAACCGTTGCTGTCAGAATTGCTGTTCCACATATAAGCAACAGGTGTTGCCCAACCTGCCTCGTTGTTGAGGTAAACAGTTGTGCCTTCACCGCTGGGAGTTGTTGCTGTTGTAGCAGTTGTTGCTGTTGTTGCACTTGTAGGTCTCTGAGCAGTTGCGTCCTGTGAAGGAGCACCTGCATAATCCGACCATGTTTTCTTTGAAAGGTCATAGATTTTGCCGTGACCCGGGTATGTAAGGTCGTCTGTCTGATCTGAGCCGTTGTTGAAGATTACCATTGCATAATCCTTGTCAAGAGTGTAAGAATATACACCGTCCTCAACCTTTGTCATTGCTTTACCCGGCCAAGTTGCGTTGCTGCCGACACCGTCAGTCCACATATAGCAGTTAACGTTTGACCAGCCGTTGTTTACCCTAACGTAAACAGTATCGCCTGTTGCAGCAGAAGCACTGACTACACCGACGAATACGGTTGAAACCGCCAGCATAAGGCAAAGCACAAGGCACATGATTTTGTGTTGTCTTTTTACCATTTTGATTTCCTCCAGAATTATTTTTTTGTTGCACGTGTGAAGCTACTCAACACTACTCCACAATTACTCTTTAATTCTACATTATTGAACCGCTAATAATTTTCCTTTAAAGAATAATAAAATTTCTTGCGTCACAAATTATTCACATTCAAATTGTGCATAATAGACAATGAAACAATAATTAGCAAAAAAACAGGATAATAAAAGCAAATAGTCAGATGTTTGGTTAGCAACATCTGACTTTATTTGCAGTTTCATGTCAAAAAATTTTCATTTGATTACTTCTTTTTGATTTTGTCCCAATAGGCTTTGAACGCCTGCTCGTTTTTATTTCTGCCGTATTCGTAATACTTCTTGTCCTTTAGGACATCGGGCAGATATTGTTGCTCAACATAATGGTTCGGAAAATCGTGGGGATAAAGATAGAACTGTCCCTTGTTTGGATTGTCATCTCCGTCACAGTGCCTGTTCTGCAATTGTCTGGGTACAGGACCCGAGTTACCCGTTCTTATGTCAGCCAAAGCTCTGTTTATACCCATATATGCCGAGTTGGATTTTGGGGCATTGCACACCATAACCACGGCATCGGCAAGCGGAATTCTCGCCTCGGGAAGTCCGACAGCCTGTGCTATATCAACGCATGACTTTACAATCGGCAAAAGCTGTGGATACGCAAGTCCCACATCCTCGCTCGCACACACCATAAGTCTGCGGCATGCACTGGGCAAATCGCCTGCCTCAAGCAGTCTTGCAAGATAGTGAAGTGCGGCATCGGGATCGCTTCCACGCATACTTTTCTGATAAGCCGAAATAATATCGTAATGCTCATCGCCCTCACGGTCATATCTGACCGCACTTTTCTGCACAAGCTGTTCAACGGTTTCAAGTCTTACAACCTTTTTTCCGTCAATTTCATCTGTTGCAATCACGGAAAGCTCAACGGCATTCATAGCCTTGCGAACATCTCCTCCGCAACCCGATGCTATTTTCTTTGCACATTCTTCGGGCATTTCAATATCCGTACCGCTCTCCTCGGCAAGAAAATCACTTGCACGGTAAACCGCCTTTTCAACCTCATCCGGATCAACCGGCTTAAATTCAAAAACAGTCGAACGGCTCAGAATTGCGTTATATACATAAAAATACGGATTTTCGGTTGTTGACGCAATCAGCGTGATGCTGCCGTTTTCAATGTATTCGAGCAAAGTCTGCTGTTGCTTTTTGTTAAAATACTGAATTTCGTCAAGATAGAGCAGAATTCCGTTAAGCCCCGAAAAAGTGTTAAGCTGTGCAACAATCTCCTTTATGTCGGCAGTTGAAGCCGTTGTGCCGTTAAGCTTTTTGAGGGTACGGTTTGTCTTTTTGGCAATATATGTGGCAAGCGTAGTTTTTCCGACCCCCGAAGGACCGTAGAAAATAAGGTTCGGAATATCTCCGCTTTCAATAATTTTACGCAAAGGTCTGTCGGGTGCAATAAGATGCTTTTGTCCCACAATGTCATCAATTGTCTTTGGACGAATCCTGTCCGCAAGCGGTTTGTTCATAATTTTTCTCCCATGACTTCAAGTTGCGTATTTGATGTCAAGCCTCGTTGTTCTGTACTGTTTCCAAAAATAACTCTCACTCGTCTAATCCGTTCCAATCACTTGCGTGATTTACACGGTTTAGTCCTCGCCGGTCGTTATTTTAAGGCTCCGAACCTCGGCTCTTCTAATATAGTACATTTGTTCGGGTGGTTTGTCAAGCAAAAAGTTACTGCTATTTTGTAGGGGAGAACCGCCGTTTGGGCGGATGATATCCGTCCAAACGGGTTGTGGGATTATACAGAACCTCGGCTCTTCTGTTTTGCACAATAAATTAAATTTGTATATAGCTGGATTCTTTCTATTTTGGTATTGATTTTAGTATAAAATAGGTGTATTATGACTTTGGTATGCGGACGGGTGAATTATTTCAGTGGTCCGCACCTTGTTTTTAAATAATGGTTAAGAGGAAATTTTATGAGGATTATAATTGTTGGATGCGGAAAGGTTGGCTCTTCAATAGCGTCGGAGCTTAATTTGGAGGGACATGAAATATCCGTAGTCGATATTAACCACGGTGCAGTCGATAAACTTGCAAATTCGCTTGATGTTCTCGGCATAGAGGGAAACGGTGCAACATATGATGTGCTTATTGAGGCAGGCGCAGAGTATGCCGATTTGCTTATTGCCGCAACCGCAAGGGATGAAATCAATCTGTATTCGTGTCTTATGGCTAAGGCGGCAGGCGTTACCCACACAATTGCAAGAGTGCGTAATCCCGAATACACAAACGACCTTTACAGAATTAAAGAGCATCTCGGTCTTTCTATGGCAATCAATCCCGAACAGACCGCCGCTAATGAAATCAGTCGTCTGTTAAGATTTTCGGGTGCGCTTGAAATTGATTCGTTCTCAAAGGGCGTTGTTGAGCTTATCAAGGTAACTGTACCGCAGAATTCGTCAATTGTCGGAACTGCTTTGAGCAGAGTTGACAACCTCAGAGGTAAGGTGAGAATCTGTACGGTTGAGAGAGGGGATGAGATGTTCATTCCTAACGGTGATTTTGTTATTAACGGCGGTGACAGAATTTCTGTTGTTGCAAAGCCCGAAATTGCCGCAAAATTCTTTAAGCGTATCAGTATTGCAATCGGCAGAAGTAAGGATGTTATCCTTCTCGGCGGCGGCAAGGTTTCGTTCTACCTTGCAAAGACGCTTATTAAATCCGGTGCGAATGTCAAAATTATCGAGAAAAATCCCGAACGCTGCAACTTCCTTTCGGAGGCTATGCCTGAGGCTGTTATAATTCAGGGCGATTGCATGGATCAGTCGCTGTTGCTTTCGGAGGGTGTTGAACACGCTGACGGCATTGCCGCTCTTATGGATTATGACGAAGAAAATATTATCATAACGATGTACCTAAAGGGCATTACAAAGGCAAAATTGATTACTAAGGTAAATAATGCGTCATTTGATCCGCTTTTGCATGATCAGAATTTTGAATGTATTATTCATCCAAAGAGCCTTACAGGCGAATATATTGCAAGATATATCAGAGCGATGCAGAATACGGGCGACAGCAATGTTGAATCGCTTTACCGCCTTAACGACGACAAGGTTGAGGCTCTTGAATTCAAGGTTAATGCGGAATCAAGGGTTACGAATGTTCCGATTATGAGCCTTAATCTGAAGGCTAATCTTCAGATTATCTGCATTAACAGAGGCGGAAAAATTATTCTTCCGCAAGGTACGGATGTGATTAAACCTGAGGACACGGTAATTGTGCTTACCATGCAAAAAGGTCTTAGCAAGCTTGAAGATATTGTAAAGCGTTGAGGGGAGCGTAATGAATAAACGATTAATTGTGTATATCCTCGGCTGGGTTCTTATTGTCGAGGGTGCGGCTATGCAGATTGCAACCGTTACTTCATTTATATACGGCGAACACGAGGGACTTTATTTTCTCGGAGTAGGCGCTTTGTCGGCACTTTTGGGATTGCTTGCCGTAAAAGTAAAAAAACCGAAAAATCCCGTGCTTTATCAGAAGGCAGGCTTTGCGGCTACTGCGTTAAGCTGGATTCTTATGTCTTTTGTAGGATGTTTTCCGTTCTGGCTGAGCGGTGAGATTCCGAGTTTTATTGACGCTTTTTACGAAACCGTGTCGGGCTTTACAACAACAGGTTCAACTATACTTACCGATGTTGAGGCATTGAGCCACGGAATGCTTATGTGGCGAAGCTTTCTCCATTGGTTGGGCGGTATGGGCGTAATCGTGTTCTTGCTTGCGATTATCCCGAGGCTCGGCGGTCAGCAGAATATTTTCCTTATGAAAGCCGAGAGCCCCGGTCCGATTGTGGGCAAGGCTGTTCCGAAAATGAGAAATTACGCAATGCTGCTCTACGGAATTTATTTCGGCTTGACCACACTGGAATTTATATTTTTAATTATAGGCAAAATGCCTGTTTTTGACGCACTTAACATAAGCTTTGCAACGGCAGGTACGGGCGGTTTCGGTGTTACCAACGCAGGCATCGCTTCATACAGCAATTATCTGCAAACCGTTATTGCTGTATTTATGATGCTGTTCGGAATTAACTTTTCCGTGTATATCCTCATTCTTGCGAAGAAGTTTAAGCAGGCTTTCCGCATTCAGGAGCTGTGGGTTTATTTCGGAATTATCGTGCTGTCAACAGCCTTGATTGCGTTTAACATCAGGTCACTTTATCCGAGTGCGTATGATGCGGTTCACCAGAGCTTTTTCTATGTTTCGTCAATTATCACGACAACAGGTTTTGGCTTGACGGATGTCAATAACTGGCCTGAATTTTCAAAAACCGTGATTATGATTATCACATTTATCGGTGCAATGGCAGGCAGTACAGGCGGCGGTTTTAAGGTTTCAAGAGTTATTTTGCTCTTTAAGGAAACACGAAAGGAGTTTTCACTCCTCATTCATCCGAGAAATGTTAAGACCGTTAAAATGGACGGCAAGGCGATTGACCACAACGTTATGAGGTCAACTTCAATTTTCCTTGTGCTGTACATCGGAATCTTTGCGTTAAGCTGGCTTGTGCTTTCGCTTGACCAGACGGATTTTGTGACGAATTTCACGGCTGTTGCTGCAAATATCAACAACACAGGTCCGGGTCTTGGAATGGTTGGCCCTGTCGGCAACTATTCGGAATTCAGTATTTTGTCAAAAATTATTTTGATTTTCGATATGTTAGCAGGCAGACTCGAATTGTTCCCGTTGATGTTGCTGTTCGCCCCGTCAGCGTGGAAAAAATCGTAAGTAAATTGAAAAGATTATAATAAAGATCGGGAAGACAGTTTGCAAAATGCAAAACAATGTCTTCCCGACTGTTTTTTATATATGGAATTGGGTGCAGCGACACGCTGCCGGCGGCTTGCCGTCAATTTAAAAGCACATCTGCAATTGCGTTGCCTAACAGACTGCCTGAGTAGGTTGCCTCGTCAATGGAATTTGATTCTGTGCCGACTTCTATTAACAGCGAACCGTTGCAGACATATTCATTGTATGCAAAGTAGTCAAAATTCAGCGGTCTGGTCATATCGGGATAGAGGGTTTCGGCTTTGTCCTGAATTTTCAGGGCAAAGTTTAAATTTTCCTCCCAGCAGTCAAAACCCCGTTCACCGTCTGTGTCGCAACCCGCAAGAATCATAATCTGCGCACCCTTTTTGCCGTTGTATGTAAACACGGGCTTAACCTTGTTTTCGTCCGTTCCGATTGCATCACGGTGCAGGTCGATAACAACCTTGATATCGGGATATTTTTCAAGATTTTTATACACTGTGTCAACACTTCGGTCATACGAACCGTTGTAGGATTCATCATGAATTGTCGTGTCATGAACCGTTTTTATTCCACGCTTGTTGAGCTGTTCGGTGAGTGCATCTCCGACTGCCACAACATTGAAATCGTTGTTGTTTGTGCGTGAATAAAAGCTGTCATAGAAAAAGTCAACATCTTCGTCAAGATATGCCTCGCTTGTGTGGGTGTGGTAGATAAGAACCTGCGGTGAGTTTATGCCCTTGTCAATTGAAAACGGCAGTTTTGCCGAAAGAAGTCCGTCAAAGTCAAGCGACAGTCCCGTTTTGTTTTTGACAAAGCAGTTGTCAACCTGAGTTCCCGTGTCGCCTATGGTGCGTTCCTCAACCGTGTATTTGTTCTCGCCGTCATGGTTGCCGTAGGAATCGTAATAGGTGCTTTTGTTACGCTTGTGATTTTTTTGGACTGTGGGTTCTGTGTCGGCTGATTCTGTGGGCTTTTGGTCGGAAGCTGTCGGCTTTTCCGCCTTTGAATTTTCAAGCTTGTATTCTCCGTTTGTGAGAGTAAAAGCGGCAGCGGCAAGTGCCGCAGGATTCTGTGATTCAAAGCAGAGAGGCAGTCTGTATATAACGCTTAAAACAGCCGTTGTCAACAGTACAACGGCTGTGCTTGTTTTTACGGCTTTTTTCAGTTTCTTTTTTGATGTTCCTTCACTTTTCACAAAATCACCTGCAATACGTACATATGTTGGCTATCGGTTTCTGCAATAAATATATGCCGTGCCGTAGGTGAATATGCGTAAATATTCGTGGATTTACATCAACGAGATGAGGTCGGGCAAATCAAATTCATTTTGCAACGCTCCGTTGAGTGCAAAGGCTATGAGCCTTGAGGCTCTTTCCGTGAGCAGGTCAATTTCTCTCGGAATTACTACAAGCTGTCTGCCCTGCGGCATAAGCATTTTCTGCGTTTTTCGGTTGCAGTCATTGCCGAGAATGTCAACCGCAAGCGTTTGTGCGTCAACAACAGTCGGCACTCCGATTGCAATAACAGGAACTCCGATTGTTTCCTTTGTGATTTTGGTGCGGTGATTGCCCACCCCCGCACCGGGTGAGATTCCCGTGTCGCTTATCTGAAGTGTACAGCCGAGCCTTTCGGTTCTGCGTGAGGCGAGTGCGTCAATTGCAACAACGGCTGTCGGTCTTATCCGCCGTACAATGCTGAGAATGTATTCGCCTGTTTCAATGCCCGTCTGTCCCGTGACTCCCGTCTGCATTACGGCAACTGGGCGAAGTCGGTCAAGTCCCGTTGAACGGGCAATTTCTCCGCCTATGTGACGGGTGGCAAGCACTCGTCGGCTTGTTTTCGGTCCGAGTGAGTCGGGAGTGATTTCCATGTTGCCGAGTCCTGCCACAAGCACAAGTCCGTTTACGGGCAACAGCCGTTTGATTTCATTGCCGACGGTTTCAAGCCGTTTGTCGGTTTCGGTAAAATTGTCGGTGAGTGACGGCAACTCAATTGTAATGTATGTGCCGATTTCCTTGCCGAGTGCCTGTCTTGCCTTTTGGCTCTTTACAATCAGCCGTGAAATTTCAAGACCGTTTTCACTGTATTTTTTGAATTCAATACCGCCTGTGTTTTCTCCTGCAATTTCTCTTGCCTCAATTGCAAGGTCGGTTCTGAACTGCAAAATAATCCCCCGTTTCGCAAATTTGTTTGTATATTGTTATTATTGTGCAATTTTATATTATGTATTCTATTTACAAGACTATTTTGTTTTGTTATAATTCAATCATAGATTATTTCTGTCACAATTTCCGCTCCTTGCAAGCAAAGCGGAAATTGTTCAGATTTAAATCCTTTATCATAAAGAAAAAGAGATAGATTATAATTCTAAAACAAACACACATCTTTACATTATATACAGGTGATTTTATGAACAAAAAATTTGCTGAAAAATTTACCGCAGTGGTTTCTGCGGTGTGTATGATTTCGGTCGGCATTGCAAGCGTAAATGCGGCTGAAATTGATGACGGATTTGAGTCGGTCACAAAGAATGCACAATCTTCGGATTCGTCTTTTCCGTCTGCATATTCCGCAATCGGCTATTCGCTTGTTGACGAAAACGGACTTCCGAGTAATTTCAGCTCAAAAAAACTCGGCTTTGTAACACCTATCAAGGCTCAGCAGTATAACGATTGTTGGGCGGTTGCAGGTACAGAAGGCTTTGAAACAAAGCTTTTGAAGCTTGGCTATCCCGTTACCGAGATGTCACATGACCACGCAAACGCAAGTTCCACAACCCAGACAAACGGCAAGGGCTGGCAGAGAAAATACTGTGACGGCGGATTTACAAATATTTATCCCGGCTATCTCACCTCATGGCAGGGCGGTGCAGAGATTGCCGATGTCGGTAAGATTGATTTTTCAAAAAATATTCACGGCGATGATATGACAGCTGACAAGACTAAATACGGCACAACAAAACTGCGTTATCTTGACGGCGCTGATTCAAACGAAATCAAGCAGGCAATTATCGACAACGGCTCGGTGACAGCGTCATATGCCACATCAAACAAGTGCTTTAACAATGCAGGCACAACCTACTTTATGCCACAGTCATATGACGGCGACTATGTCGGTCACACAATCAGCATTGTGGGTTGGAACGATAATCTCAACAGGTACAGATTTTCTAACGGAACAGGTGTGTTGCCGCAGAACAACGGAGCATGGCTTGTGCGCAACAGCTGGGGCGACAACAACACAATGGGCGGTTATTTCTGGCTTTCATATGAGGATAAATACATTTTCGGCGAAAAGTATTCCCCGAATTTCACAATTGACGAGGTGACGGAGATTACCGACGATATGACATTGTTGCAGGATGAACGCTACGGTGCTACATACAGCTTTGATTATGTTGACAGCAACGACATCACATTTATCAATTGCTTTGATTTTGGCGAAAACAGCCGTACACTTGATAAGGTGCTTTTTGAAACAAAGAGCAACGGTGCGGATTATGAGATTTACTACATTCCCGTAAAAGACGGTGCTCCCTCAAATGATGAGAGCGAATGGAAGTCTGTTGCATCGGGCAAGGTTGCATACAGTGGTTATCAGTCTGTTGATGCAAACGGATTTGTTGCACCGCTCGGAAGAGGTGCAGTCGGTGTGAGAATCAAAACAAATTCAGAGAAATCAAGTCAGCTTGGTGTAGGCGAATGGCTTACAAGTGCAACGAAAATGACATTTCTCAATGATTCATCTTACGGTAACAGCTACATTAAATATGACGGCACAACATGTGAACTGCTCGACTGGTACAAAACCGAGAGAGATGATATGCTCGGCGGTACATTTGTTATCAAAGCTGTGGCGCTCAAAAATGATAAGATTTTGAACGGCGATGTTGACCTTGACGGAGATATTGCCGTTAAGGACGCAACCCTTGTTCAGAAGTATATAGTAAAGCTTGAACAGCTTGACAACACACAGCTTTGCAATGCCGATTGTGACGGTGACGGAGATATCACGGTTGCCGATGCCACGAAAATTCAGAAAATAGTTGTGGGAATTAATTAAAATTGAAAATGAACGGCGAGCCACCGTTCTCGGTTCGTGAAGACAGCCGTTTCAAGGCGAGAGCGTAGATGCCCGAGCGGAAGTTTTTTTAAATTGAAAGTTGAAAATTGAAAATGGAAAATTGCGGTCGGGCAGACAGTTTGCAAAATGCAAATCATTGTCGCCCGACTGTTTTTGTATATATAGAAGTTGAGTTTAAATGTAGGGGCGGATAATGATTTCCATACGGACAAAAATTTTAACATAACAAAAATTGCATCAGAGCCTTTCTCGGGCATCTGATGCAATCTCTTTATCTAACTATCTTCTCGAATAGACAGCGGTGGCACACCGCCGACCTTAATTTTCCATTTTCAACTCAGAACAAAAATTACTTATTTTTGTTCTGAATGTACTCGTCAATAGCAGCTGCGGCTGTTTTGCCTGCACCCATTGCGAGGATAACCGTTGCGGCGCCTGTTACAGCGTCACCGCCTGCATATACGCCCTCACGGGATGTAAGACCGTTTTCGTCAGCGATGATACCGCCCCACTTCTGAGTGTCAAGACCCTTTGTTGTAGCCTTGATAAGCGGGTTAGGTGATGTACCGATTGAAATAACAACAGCGTCAACATCAAGAACGAACTCACTGTCGGGGATTTCAACAGGTCTTCTTCTGCCGCTTGCGTCAGGCTCGCCGAGCTCCATCTTAATGCACTTCATACCCGTTACGAACTCATCTTCGTTGCCGAGAATTTCAACAGGGTTATTGAGGAGCTTGAAGATAATTCCCTCTTCCTTAGCATGCTCAACCTCTTCCTTACGGGCAGGAAGCTCTTCTTCGCTTCTTCTGTAAACAATATAAACCTCTTCCGCACCAAGACGCTTTGCACAACGAGCGGCATCCATTGCAACATTACCGCCGCCGACAACTGCAACCTTTTTTGCGTGCATAATCGGAGTTGTGCTGTCGTCCTTATAAGCCTTCATAAGGTTTGTTCTTGTGAGGAACTCATTTGCCGAGTAAACACCGCAAAGGTTCTCACCGGGGATATTCATAAATCTCGGAAGACCTGCGCCCGAACCGATAAATACTGACTCAAAGCCGTAATCGTCCATAAGCTCGTCAATTGAGAGAACTCTGCCGATAACCATATTTGTTTCAACCTTAACACCGAGCTCTTTGAGTGTGTCAACTTCCTTCTGAACGATTGACTTGGGAAGTCTGAACTCAGGGATACCGTAAACGAGAACACCGCCTGCAAGGTGAAGAGCCTCAAATACTGTTACATCGTAACCCTTCTTTGCAAGGTCGCCTGCACAGGTAAGACCTGCAGGACCCGAACCGACGATAGCAACCTTGTGACCGTTTGACTCAGGCTTATTTACCTTAACATCTGTCTGAGCGTTGTGCCAGTCGGCAACAAATCTCTCAAGTCTGCCGATTCCGACAGGCTCAGTCTTGATGCCTCTTACGCACTTTGACTCACACTGTGACTCCTGCGGACAAACACGGCCGCAAACAGCAGGAAGTGAGCTTGACTGCGAAATTACATCATAAGCACCTGCAAAGTTGCCCTGAGCAACCTCTTTGATAAAATCGGGGATTGCGATATGTACCGGACAACCGTTTACGCAAGGTCTGTGTTTACAGTTAAGGCAACGCTGTGCCTCCTCAATTGCAACTTCTTCTGTGTAGCCTGTTGCTACCTCAAGAAAGTTTTTATTTCTTACATTAGGATCCTGTGATGGCATAGGAGCCTTTTTTGGTGACATATTTGGCATGATTACTCAACCTCCTTCTTGAACAGATTACATGTTTCTTCGTGTGCATGACGCTCAAACGGCTTGTACATTGCGCCACGCTTCATAGCCTCGTCAAAATCAACCTTAAAGCCGTCAAAGTCGGGGCCGTCAACACAGGCAAACTTTGTCTGTCCGTCAACTGTAAGACGACAGCCGCCGCACATACCTGTGCCGTCAATCATAATCGGGTTCATGGAAACTGTTGTGGGAATATTGTAAGGCTTTGTTGTTTTAACAACAAACTTCATCATGATAAGCGGACCGATTGTAATAACGAGGTCATAGTCCTCGCCTGCCTTAATCATCTCTTCGAGAGGAGCTGTAACAACACCCTTTTGACCGTATGAACCGTCATCTGTCATAAGAATGAACTTGTCTGAGCAAGCCTTGAATTCATCTTCAAGAATAACAAGATCCTTGTTTCTGAAACCGACAATTGAGTGAACCTCACAGCCGATTTCGTGGAGCTTTTCGGCAACCGGAAGTGCAATTGCACAGCCAACGCCGCCGCCTACAACGCAAACCTTTTTAAGACCGTCTGTATGTGTGGGAACACCGAGAGGGCCTACAAAATCGTGAATATAATCGCCTTCGTTAAGGTGATTGAGCTTTTCTGTTGTTGCACCGACAATCTGGAAGATAATACGAACTGTGCCGGCCTCTCTGTCATAGCCTGCAACCGTAAGCGGAATACGCTCACCGTTCTCGTCAACACGGAGAATGATGAACTGTCCCGGCTCTGCCTTTTTGGCAATAAGCGGAGCGTCAATTTCCATAAGTGTAACGGTTGGATTCAGAGATTTTTTCTTAACTATCTTGTACATTTTTCTCTTTTCCTTTCGCAATTGAATTCACATCAGTAGCGGCGAACAGTGTTCGCCAATCATTTCAAGTGCAAACTTGAAATGACTGAAATAACAATATAAAAAGTCTGAATTATCAGACCTTTCCGTCCGAGCATATCGAACCTTTTCCTATAAAATAAAAATCGGAATATGCCTAATGTATTCCGAACACCTTGTCGAATTAATTTTAGCACAATTATATCTGCGTTTCAAGTGAATTTTGATGATTTTTACATATAATCTTTGCCATTTCACCAAACAAACAGCCGATTCTGCCGTTATTTTTTTCACAATCCCCCAAAAAGCACAATTCAATCAATTTTTTGAACCTAAGAATAATTTTTGCACATATGAAAATCCTAAAAAAAGAATACAAATGAAAGGAACGGTCATATGTCGGGAAACAAAAGAAAGGTTGTACTTGTGGGAACGGGAATGGTCGGAATGAGCTTTGCCTATGCGGCACTCAATCAAAATGTGTGTGATGAGCTCATTATGATTGACCTCAACGAAAAGCGTGCCGAGGGCGAGGCAATGGATTTGAACCACGGGCTTGCATTTTCGCATTCAAGCATGAAAATCCGTTGCGGAGGTTACGGTGAATGTGCCGACGCCGACATTGTTGTAATCTGCGCAGGTGCAAATCAAAAGCCCACCGAAAGCAGGCTTCAGCTTTTGCAGAAAAACGTAGTTGTATTTTCTTCAATTGTGCCAAAGGTTGTGCAAAGCGGTTTTGAGGGAATTTTCCTTGTTGCGACAAACCCCGTTGACATTATGACACGGGTGACCTATGAACTTTCGGGATTCAATGCGTCAAAAATCATCGGCACGGGAACTACCCTTGACACGGCACGGCTCAGATATCTCCTCGGCGAATATTTTGAGGTTGATCCACGCAACATTCACGCATATGTAATAGGCGAACACGGAGACAGCGAATTTGTTCCGTGGAGTCAGGCACTCCTTGCCGCCAAACCGCTAAAGGATGTCATGCGTGATAACCCAAAATCGTACTACATGGAGGAGCTTGAGCAGATAAGCGATGATGTGCGTTGTGCCGCTCACAAAATCATTGAGGCAAAGGGCGCAACCTATTACGGCATTGGTATGTCAATCGTCCGTATCGTCCGTGCAATTCTTCAAGATGAAAACAGCGTTCTGACAGTATCGGTTCGTCTGCGCGGTGAATACGGCGGCAAGAAAGATGTGTTCATCGGCAACCCGTGCATAGTAAGCGCAAACGGTGCAAAACGCATTCTGGAACTTAAATTAACCGAACAGGAATTGCAAAAGTTAGATAACTCCTGCACAATTTTGAATGACAACTTTAAGAAATTGAAATTATAAAAAACCTGTATTGTCTGTAGGGGGGATAATATCCGCCCTACGAAACAGCAACGACTTTTATATAAAAAATCGCATCAGAGCTTTTTCAGGCATCTGATGCGATTTCTATATTATACTATCTTCTCGAATTGGTAACGGCGGCTCGCCGTCAACTTTCAATTTGAAATCCGTCAGAACGGCAAAAGCCCTAAATCTTCAAGCAAAATTTTGAGTCCAAGCAAAATCAATACTGCACCGCCTAAAAATTCTGCCTTTGACTTATACTTTGCGCCGAATACATTGCCTATTTTGATGCCGACAGCCGAAAGTATGAATGTTGTTGTGCCTATAATTGCGATTGCAGGTACGATATCAATATCAATACACGCAAACGAAACACCTACCGCAAGGGCGTCAATACTTGTTGCAATGGCAAGGGGCAGCATTGTCTTGACCGAAAACGAATCGTCAAGCTGTTCTTCCTCACCGAAAGCTTCTCTTATCATATTTGCACCGATAAGTGCAAGCAGGATGAATGCAATCCAATGGTCAATGCTTGTGATGAGCCACTCAAACTGCTTTCCGAGAAGATAACCGATAAGCGGCATAAGCGCCTGAAATCCGCCAAACCACAATCCGACAGTAATTGCGTGTTTAGGTCTTAACTTACGCACGGAGAGCCCCTTGCAAATTGAAACCGCAAATGCATCCATAGACAAGCCGATGCCAAACAGCAGTAATTCCACAAAACTCATAATATTATCCTCCGTTATATTTTAGTCGGCGGTGAAAGGAAACAGAACACCGTTTGCCGACCGTTATTTAATCAAAATGATATTCAGCTGTTTCAATCAGTTTGAAATGGCTCTTTTTAAATTCAATAATTCCTGCTTTTTTCAGTTCACCGAGTGCTCTTGAAAGTGACGCTCTGTCAACCGCAAGATAGTTTGCAAGCTCGTCACGGGAGAACGGCAGGTCAACCTCACAGCTATGCTCACGCTTGCAATAGATTTGAAGAAGGTGCATAAATTTGCCCTTGATACTTCGCTTTGAAAGACAGGCAAGGTGTTCCGAAATCTGCAAAAACACCTGTCTTTGTGACGCAAGCATATTGACGAGGATTTTCTGCTGAATCGAAGCAAGCGAATCCTCGGTTATAAACATCGGCTCCGGCGGAATAAAAAGAATTTCGCAGTCCTCTCCTGCCATAATTTCAACAAGAGTATTGTAGTAGTCAAACATTGCGTAAAGCGTTCCGCTTGACTCGCCGCTGCGAATTGTTTTGAGCAGACTTTTGTTGCCGTTGTAGTCCACAGAATAAAGGTATGCAGTTCCCGAAAACACAAGTCCCGTCATATGGCTGAACTTGTTTTCAACCCTTGCCGTTTCGCCACGGTTCAGCGACAGATAGTACGGCTTTGCATATTGTATGAACATAAAAATTTCGTGATCCGTCAATCCCGAAAACAACAACTGATCCCTCAGCTTTGGCAAATGATCACGAGTAAAAACTTCTACATATTTTCTCATTTTATATAACGGCGTGTTGCCGTCCCCCTTCGTTCAAACGGTTTGCAACGGAAAAAGCCGTAATTTGTACATCGGCACACAATTCCGTCCTCTCAATCGTCACGGAACAACCCGTTTTTCTTCTCTTCTGTTTAAGTCAATTCGTTCAAATTATTCAAATTAGATTATATCACAAAGCATTGCAATTGCAACCGTTTTCCCCTTGTGGCGGGAAATAAAAAAATTTTTTAAATTATTTTCTGAAAATTGCATAAAACAATGCATTTTTTCGTGTTTTTGCCTCTTTAAGTGGAGGTGTAACAATGATTATCTATGACAGACGAAAACCAAAAAATTTTGACGGTGCAAACTGCGTCGGCATCACGGGTGAAAATCTTGCCGAAACACAGGAATTTTTAATTCGGGGAATATGCGACATTACGGTTGACTACACCATTCATCTGCGTTTTGCCGACGGCAGTGTAAATTCGGTAATTCCCGACAGCACCGCAATTGATGAAACAGGCACAAAGCTTGTGTGGAAGGTCAGAAAAAACGACATTTTCATGCACGGCTATTTTGAACTTCAGCTTGAAGGCAGAGGAGAAAACGGCTATGTTTTCCAAACTCAGATCGTCACGCTTTATGCAGACGAGAGTATTCCGATTGAGGACAAAGAGTACCTTAATCCGAACTCAGAAACGCTGAAGCTTCGTGAAGAAACGAAAAATCTTCTTGACGAAACAAAGCTTTGCCGGACTGAAATTGACAAAACCAAAAAGCTAATTGAACAATCCGACATTACAAAAAAAGAGGACAACTCAAACAAGGTAAGTGATTCTTCTCAGATTACCGACGATACTCGAAATTATCCGAGTATCAAGTATCTTACCGATAACTACTGGGATAGCGCCGACAGCTACTCGTCGGATGAGGTTGACATTCTGCTTAACGCAAAAGCTGACAACAAGACCCTTAACGAAAGATTGGTCCGTATGGATATGAGCATCGGCTCAAAATACGATTCGTCAAATATCGAACTTGGTACAGCTACTCTTACACCGTACTCTACTCAGATTGATAAAATAAAATCTGCAACATGCGTCTATGAAAAGATTGGTGATATTGTTATAACAAATGTTACCGTTGTCATGAATGAAACTTCTTTAGGCGGAACATCTGCAATATCTTTGCTCAATATGCCGTTTTCAAACAAATCGGATGTGATTGTTCATGATATCGGCATAAGCAAAAACGGCGGAATGTTCAGAGGAAGTGTAACCAAATCGGCTTGGTTGCAGTTTACTCCGCTCAATAAACAGGCTTACAATTTCGTCGCTGATGAACAGGTAAACTTTTCTTTGATTTACAAAATATAAAAATAACGGAGGTATGAAAAATGGAACTTAAAGAAAAAATCACACTCGATATGCTCACAAAGGACAGCGTGTCGGTACTCAGACAGCAGTTTTTGACCTTTAACGGTGAAGAAATGCAGGTCGGCGGAAACATCCGCAACGCATACATGAACGACGAATCCGGCATAGAACAGTTGAGAAAGGTTCTCTCTGACGAATACTTCAATGCCGTCATGGCAGTATGGCAGTGCTAATGACAGTCAGATAAAGAAATTGCATCAGATACCCGAGTAAAGTTCTGATGCAATCTTTGTTTATATCAAAAATTTGTCAGTAGCGCCGAACCGTGTTCGCCATATAAATAAACAGTAAATTTCATATTAACAAAACAGTCGGGAAGACATTGCATTTTATTTTGCGAACTGTCTTCCCGACATTAATTTTCCATTTTCAATTTTCAATTTTACATTAATTAAACCTTTTGCTCGGGCATAATATTTTTTTTGACATTCACAAACTGTCTTCACGAACATAAAAAGTCGGCTCGCCGTTTACGGCTTTTCGCCTGTCAAAAATTCAATACTTCTCTCAATTGAATCCTTGGAGCTTCCCCAATCTTTGCCGTGGTTGCGGTAATCAAACATTGAGCAGAAATATGTTATATCTTCTTTAAGCGACAGCAGATATTTTTTTGTAAGACCTGCTGTTTCTGCATAGAACTGCGGTAAAAGCTTTGACGGCAGCTTGCTCTTTTGGGTTGCAACATTCATAATAAAATCGTAGTGTTTAAAGCAGATAAACGGCTGTTCGTTGTACAGCTTATAAAACTCCTCTCCCTTTGCCCACTCAACAAAAATCGTGTCGCAAAAATGGTGCATATCCCACTCGATTCTGTCGCATACATAACACGAATCAAGTCGCTTTTTAATGACTTCAAGCTGTTTCTTATCAGGCTTGCCCTTCAGCTTTTTCGGCATATCGTTATCAATAATTTCCTGAAGATGACTTTCAAGAATAAGCGCATTCGGCAGTTTTTGTCCTTTTTCAAACATCTGCGAAAAATGGCGGTGACAAAAGCCTTTTTTGTTGGTTTCAATCCTGATATTAGGCTCCATCATCGCATCGCCCGTAATGAATTTTACATACTGCTCCTCAAGCATACTCTCCATTCGGCAAAACGGACAACCGCATTTCGGCATAAATATATCGTTAATCGGAATTGTGCAGATAGTTTCTTTCACAATAATCCTCCTTTTGAGTTAATGTGGTGGTTATAACACACCGTTTTCATCATATCAAAACATATGTGTTTAAACAAAATATTTCATCAAGGCTTGCGTTCAATGAGTTCCTGTCTGAAATACAGTCGGGACTGAAATCTGTTTTACAAACAAACTATCTTCCCGACATTCATTTTCCATTTTCAATTTTAAATAAAGTATATCATAATTTTCCCGAATGTGATATACTTTATTAAGAAAATTTCGGCGGTGAAAATCATGGAATGTATTGAACTCGACAACAAAATCAAAATAACCGATGTGCATGACCTTGACCTTGCGCAGACTCTCGACTGCGGTCAGAGCTTTCGTTGGAAGTCGCAGGACGATGGTTCTTTTCACGGTGTTGCCTACGGCAAAAGCGTAACCGTCAGCCTTGACAAAACGGATATGTACATTGAAAATGCAACGGCTGACGACTTCAAAAACATCTGGTACAGCTACTTTGACTTTTCGCTTGATTACGGAAAAATCCGTGAAGAAATCAGCACAATACATCCCGTTCTGAACGAGGCGGCAAAGTACGCCCCGGGCATAAGGATTTTAAGACAAGAGCCTTTTGAGGCACTCTGCACATTCATCATTTCGCAGAACAACAATATAAAGCGAATCAAGGGTATTGTTGAGCGTTTGTGCGAGAACTTCGGCACACGGCTTGATGACGGAGAATTTGCGTTCCCGACAGCCGAAACACTTGCAAAACTTTCGCCCGATGGCCTTGCACCGCTGAGAGCAGGATTTCGCAACCGTTACATTATTGATGCGGCACAAAAGGTTGCAAACGGCGAGGTGAAGCTTGACAGCTGTTTCACGCTTGGATATGAAGACGCAAGAGCGGAGCTTATGAAAATTACGGGCGTCGGCAAAAAGGTTGCCGACTGCACACTTCTTTTCGGTATGCACAGAATTGAGGCTTTTCCGATTGATGTGTGGATGAAACGGGCAATGGAAAAGCTGTTCCCGAATATGAACGGTGACGATTTCGGTCAGTACGCAGGCATCGCCCAGCAATACATTTTTCACTACAGCCGAATGCACCCGGAACTGTTTTAACGGTGTACCACCGTAATGTTAAGGTTTAATTGTAGCGGCGGTCAGTGACCGCCAATCGAAACGATTGCAAAATCGGTTCGACCGTGCATTATCACAATTTTATTGCGGCATCTATTATTGATTTGGTTTTACAACCAAATCAAATGGCGATCGCTGATCGCCGCTACGGTATATCGGTAAATCACATATAAAAAGCAGTCGGGAAGACAATGTTTTGCATTTTGCAAACTGTCTTCCCGACTATAATTTTCCATTTTCAATTTTCAAATTTCAATTTGAATTATTTGGCTTTTTTCGCTGAACTGTCAAAAAGCAATACAAGAGTTGCATTATCGGCTGTACCTGTTTCTTTAAGACCGTTGTTTTTCTGGAATTTCTTAACAGCCTCGGCTGTTACTTCGCCGTAGTAGCCTGTCACATTGTCCTTGTCGGCAATGTAACCGATGTTATAAAGGCGGAGCTGCATAGCCTTTACCGTGTCGTTTTCATCTTCCAGCTTGAGTGAAAGGTCTGATGTAATGGTAAGATTATACTTATCGGCAACCGACTTTGAATCGCTTGCGGTTGTTGTTGCCTGAGTTGCGGTTGTTGCATCAGTCTTTGACGCTGTCGCATCCTGAGCCTTTGTTGTGTCTGTTGCAGACTTTGGCTTGAGGTCGGGATACATAAAGTAAACCATTTTTTCAAGTGCTTCCAGAGCAGTATTGCCGGGTCTTGACATTTCTTCAAGCGAAACCTCAAGGATTTTGCCTGTCTTGACTGCGCCAAGACTTGCGAGTGTTGTATCGCCCTTAATTTTATCAAGAGTAGCATTGTCTGCATAGAAGATAAAGTTCGGATTTGCAATCTTGAGAGTTGCAACATCAACATTGTTGTCGCTGATGTTTACTGCGGCATTAACCGCCCCTGTATAGCCGAGGAGCATATCGCCGTATGTTCCGCTTGTCATCATCTTGAGCCTGTCGTCTTCTGTATAGAGATAACAAACCGTATCAAGAATGCCGGAATTTCTGTTATTAACCTGCTGTTTGTAGTTGTTCATCTTATCAAGCAATTCATTGTAGGTATCTTCACCCTTCTTTGCGCCCGTTTTTGTGCCGCCGCAAATTTTGCCGATTGTCACATAGTTTGTTTCAACCTGCTTGGGAGTGTCACCGTGTGACATTGTAACAACCTGAATACCCTTGTCCTGAAGCTTCTTCTTTGCGTCCTCATTTATTGACTGACCTGCAAACACAAGGTTTGTGCCGGAATTGATAATTTTGTCGGTATCGGGATTTTCATATGAACCGACGCTCGGGGCAACTGCGATTGACTGCTGGTCAACCTCATCACTTCTGCCCACAATATATCTGTCATAGCCTGTTGCGATGAGAATATCGGCTGTCGGCGCATCAAGAACAACTATGTTCTTTGGCTGACTTTCTATCGTGATGTTTGCCACCTCAACAGGATATTCTCCGTCAGAACAACCGCTGAAAAGCGCAACTGCCGAAAGCATTGTCACAACTGCAAGAGCAATTGAAATTATTTTTGTTTTCATAACTGACCTCCGATTAATCAGCAAAACAGCGATTCAACATACTGTCTTGCACATCTTGGCGAGCGACCGCCTCTTGAAAGTGCAAACTGCTCAGCGCCGAGTGCAAGCTCTTCGTGAGTCATCTTGACGCCTCTCTGCTCTGCAAGAGAATATACAATTTCAAGAAAATCATTCTTTGAAGGAATTGTGTAGCAGACTGCAAGACCGAAACGGTCCGAAAGCGAAAGACTTTCCTGCATATTGTCACGAACATTGATATCATCAACAGTATGCGTTCTGTCGGAAATGCTTTCCTTAACAAGGTGTCTGCGATTTGATGTTGCATAAATCAACGCATTATCGGGACGAGCCGCAAGTCCGCCCTCAAGCACGGCTTTAAGGGTTGTATAGCTCTGATCCTGATGCTGGAACGAAAGATCATCAATAAATATAATGAATTTAAGCGGAAGAGCGGCAATCTTGTCAACAAGAAGCGGAAAGTCAATGAGCCTGTCCTTAGGCATTTCAACAATGCGGAGTCCGTCCTTGCGGAACTCGTTTGCAATTGCCTTAACTGTTGAGCTTTTACCTGTACCCTTATCACCGTAAAGCAGACAGTTGTTACAGCTCTTGCCCTGAATAAATGAAAGTGTGTTGTTTACAACCTGACTTCTCTGACGCTCATATCCCGTAAATGTATCCATATCAATCCTGTCCGGATGCTCAACAGGCTGAATGTCACCGTCACGCCAGATGAACGCCTTGTAACGGGCAAACATTCCGCAACCGTTTTCCTTATAATAAGCAGAAAGCTTGTCAAGTGAACCGTCAAATCCGTCAAAGCACGGAGCACACTTGCCTGTCTGCCACTTTGGAAGAATCGGAATAAGATCCTTGATTTCATCGGCATAGGTATATGCCTCAAGCACTTCATCGGAAGTAAGCTTTGCGGCTGTTAAAATAGCGTCGCAGTCTGTCTTAACGGCAGAAACAACATTTTTGGGTAACTCTCCCTGTTTGCCGGCTGTTGCGGCACGGGCAAAACAGTTATCGTCAAAAAGAGCCGTTTCGCTGATTGCAAATGCGAACTTATCCGCACAGCCTCTTTCGCAAAGCATTGAGCAAAGCTTGCCGTATGCACCGAGAAATTCCTCAGGCTTTTTGTCGAGCGAAAGCAAAAGTTCATAAAAGGCTTTCGGAACGCTTCTGTTCATTATACCTCTGAATACAGAGAGTGATGACAAAAGCATTTTACACTTATTTACATTATTCATTCTAAACATCCCAATCTGTTCTAATCTATTTAATTGTACACATTTTTATCCGTTTAGTCAATAATTTACGGCAAACAACGGCATCCTATTTTTTACGCTTTAACAAGCCAAAATATGTATAATTTTTCACCGCATCAAGTATATATCGGGTTCAATGACGGTTAAAACGGCAATAAATCGGGATAAATACGGGCTTTTCAAGGTTTTAAAAGAATTTTTAAATTTTTTTAAAAAAAGTGTTGACATTTGGTGCAGCCCGTAGTATAATCAATACTGTTCTCGAGAGAGAAACAAAAGTTAATAAGTTGGTGTTGATGACGCTGAGGGTCCACCTGTTCCCATACCGAACACAGAAGTTAAGCTCAGTGGTGCCGAAAATACTTGGCTGGTGACGGCCCGGAAAAATAGGGAGATGCCAACACATAAAGTGTCCACCCAGTAGGGTGGGCGTTTTTTTATACTTTTTTTGCTTTGCAAACCCGTAGGGGCGTTCATTGCGAAAACAATTACAATGCCATATACACTAATTGGAGTATCCTTATGTTTAATATAACCGAACTTTTAAAAGATGAAATATCCGTATGGGAACGACTGAAAAATTGCGGAAAGCCTGTTGTGCTTTACGGAATGGGTGACGGTGCGGACAAGGTTCTTGCCGCATTTGACCGATACGGAATCAAAGCGTCTGCCGTTATTGCAAGCGACAATTTTGTGCGTGGGCAGAAATTCCACGATTTCACGGTGAAGAAGCTTTCCGATGTTGAAATCGAATTCGGCGACATTATAATTGCCCTCTGCTTTGCAAGCCAGCTCCCCGATGTTATGGAACACATAACGAAAATTTCCGAAAAGCACGAAACGCTTGTCCCCTCCGTTCCTGTTTTTGGAAACAAACTTTTTGACAATGATTTTATTACCGAAAATAAAGAGCAAATTGAAAGTGCATACAGTCTGCTTGCCGATGACCTTTCAAAAAAGGTTTACGAAAACATTCTGAAATTCTACTACACAGGCAGAATTGACCTCCTCCCCCCTGTCACAACCGGCAAGGATGAGGCTTTCGGCAATATTCTGAATCTCGGTGAAAACGAAAGCTATGTTGACCTCGGCGCATACAACGGCGACACGATTGACGAATTTCTGCACTACACAAACGGCAATTACAAGCGTATAATCGCATTTGAACCTAACGCAAAGAATTTTGAAAAGCTGAAACTTCATTGCAAGGGTATGGCGAATGTGTCGCTTTGGCAACTCGGCTCATACAGTAAAAACACGGAGCTTATATTCAACAACAAGGCCGGTCGCAACAGCGCTATTGCCGACAAGGGCGTTACAACAAAGGTTGCGACTGTTGATACGATTCTCTGCGGAATGGCAGCCGGCTACATTAAAGCCGATGTTGAGGGGGCGGATATGGAAACCCTTATCGGTATGCAGAAAACAATGGAAAACTGCAAACCAAAGCTGAATTTTTCGGCATACCACAGGTTTGAGGATATCTTTCGTCTTGCACTATACATTCACAGCGTGAATCCCGACTACAAAATTTTTCTCCGCCACCACCCATACATTCCGGCATGGGATACGAATTTATATTGTATATAATATAATTTGTCGACGGCAAGCCGCCGTACTGATTTTCTACAAAAACAAAAGCCCGAATTCGAGAAATATCGGATTCGGGCTTGCTTATTATCAGAATTTATCAGAATGATTTAAAAAGCTCAATTGCTTTTGCGGGATCTGCGGCTCTGAAAACAGCCGTTCCCGCAACGCACACATCAACGCCTGCCTCTGACGCCTGCTCAATGGTATCTCTGCCGATTCCGCCGTCAGCCTCAATAAGGACATTGTTCAGACCTCTGCGTTGGCATTCCCTCTTGATTTCCTTAACCTTCGGCATCATCTCGGGCATAAAGCTCTGTCCGCCAAAGCCCGGTTCAACCGTCATAACAAGTACAAGGTCAAGCTTTTCAAGATACGGAAATACTGTCCAGGCAGGAGTGTTTGGCTTTAGAACAAGTCCGGGTTTGATTCCTCTTGACTTGATTTTCGCAATTGTATCATCAATGTCAGAGTCGCATTCAACATGGAAGGTAATGATATCCGCACCTGCATCGGCAAAATCGTCAATATATTTAAGCGGATCACTTATCATAAGGTGAACATCAAACGGGCGGTTTGAGAACTTCCTTACCGCCTTGATTACGGGAGCGCCAAAGGTTATGTTCGGAACAAAGTGACCGTCCATAACATCAAGATGCATCCAATCGGCACCCGCCAGATCCATTCTTTCAATTTCTTCACCCATTTTTGAAAAGTCACAAGACAAAAGTGACGGAGCTATTTTCATATTTTACATCCTTTCCTACGGTTTTTGGACAGCCGGAGCAAAAACAGCGGCGGCGCCCCAGAACAACGCATAAATCAACACTTCAAGCGAACCCATAACCTGTACACCGGCATAAAGCGAAAGTGTTGACGCAACGAGCAATCCGAAAATTACGGAAATCAGCTGAATTATGATTGAAAGCGAAATATTGTGCTTGATTTTTACGCAACCCGTAACTGCACGGGCAAGCGATGCGGCTTTGCCGTTTGTAATGAGATATGAACGGGAGGTTTCCTCAACCGTATCCTCAGCCTCTCTGAGAACATTTCCGAGTCCTGTCGGAAGCACCTTGATACTGCGGTAGAACAAATCGTAGAGTTTTGCAACAAGGTCATTTGTAACATTATAATCGGTTGTTCTGATGAGGAAGCTTATGCCGTTGGTTTCGGCTCTCTGCATTTCAGCCTTGAGCTGAGCGTCGGGAGTGTATCTTGTAACAAACATTGCAACAAGTCTGCCTGCTCTTGACAGGTATGTGACCTGTCTGCCCTGAGAAGTATATTTCTCCTCATATTCCATATTCGGAACTTCCACGCTGTACTTTTCCATAAGCGTGCGTGAACCCACAAGGATTCTTTCGCTCTTAATCCATCCCACAAGTCCGATTTCATCCTCATAAAGAACGCTTTCAACCTCGGGAAGTGTTTCCTCGGTTTCTGCAACTACCGAATCAAAAGCATTTGCAATCGGATTCTGAGCCTCTTTAAGAATTGCAATTCCGCAGAGAAGAGATTCGTCAATGCTGTAATCCTCAAAGGTTTTGATGCCCTCAAGCGAGATTGACTCGGCAGGGAACAATTCATTTGCATCTATCATTATAGCCGTACTGTCGCAGAACTGCTTTACCGACGGATAACCCGAAAGCATTGAGCCGTAGGAGAGCAGGGTTTTGCAGAGCTTTCTCACGGGGGCATTAACAGACAGAAGTGTTGCCACAGGCACAGACACAGCCGTAATAAGTGCAAATGCATTCAAAGCGTCTGCAAATGACAGCTTAACAACACCGTACATTACCGCAATGATTATTGATGCGATTGTTGTTATCGGGGCAAGCTTTGACGCCAAATCCTCGCTCGGATCGGGTGCATAAGATATTTTGAGAAAGTTTGACGGAAATTCGGTCTTATGCTGATAGGCAATTATCGGACGGTCGGCGGCAGTACCGCTCATCATCTGCATTGCAACAGACTCGTTGTTGTAAATCTTTGACGCATATTTCTGTCCCTTTGACGAAACAAACTTAAAATTGTCCTTTACACGAAGAACCATATAAAGCTTTCCCACATTATTTGCAAAGAACGCAAGCATAGGAATTACCGTGTAGTAGTTCACATGAAATCCGTTCAAATCGCCAAGGCAGAAGAATGACACAATTATCTGAACCATTCCTGCCGCACCTGCAACGGCAACGGCTGTATCGGAATTACCTTTGATATGCACAAGCGGCGAAAGTCCGCTGAGCATTGCCACACGGTTCAGCACAAGCGATGCCGCCATAAGAATAAACAGCAAAATTGCGTATGCCGCCGGTGCAAAAGGAACTGCCGAACATATTGCACTCGGAAAAATTCTTGTAACGATTGTGAGAACAACCACAACTGCGGCAATTATTCCCGACAACAGACTTCTCATAAAGAGCTTTCTTATATTATGATTCAGCTCATAGAGAATACTTTTTTCGTCCTCCTCGCCTGTATAATCCTCAACAGGCTTTGAATTTTCCTCTTTTACGGTATCGTTATCGTCGGATTCATCCTTTGAAAAGATTCCGACAAGGGCAGAAATAACCTTTTCGCCTATAGGGCGGTTATCCTTATGCTTTTCCTCGGTCGGGGCGATCTCCTCATCAACGATTGTCGGCTCGGGACGAAGCACATGAGCGATTACCGAAGGATTCTTTGAACGCACATACTCCTCATACTCATTCGCTACAACCTCGGAAAATCTGCCTGCCTTGACATTGAGAATATTTCTCGGTTCATCGGGACGATACACGGGAACTTTTGCAACCACCTTGCGAGGCGGTTTTTCGGTATTCGGAAACTGATGAACGGGAGTCTGCGAAGCCTCTTTCTTTTCTTTGGTTTCGGTCTTTTCCTTTGGCTTATCCTCGGGAATGTCGATATCTATGGTATGGTAGCTTTTAATTTCAGCCTCGTCACGAAACTGGTCAACCTCTCCGAGCACTTCGCCCGAAAATTCTGTGTTTTCATCATACTCAGGTGTGAGGGTAACTATCTTATTTTCTTCCTCGGCGGCTTTTTTCTTTGCCTCCTCATACTCACGCTTGGCTTTTTCGGCTTTTTCCGCAGCCTTTTTTTCAGCCTCTGCTTTAAGCTGTTCGGGAGTTACAAGGTCATCGTCATTTCCGTCCATTATAAGCTCTGCCTGCATTGTGGCGGCAGTCTTATCCCCGACTATTGAGTTTGAAGTATCAGGTTCGGATTCATCAAGCGGATTTGTATTTTTTAACCTCGGCTTTTTATCGGCATTGCTGAAAATCTCTTCAATCTTCGGCTTTGCACGGTATTTCTGTGCCGTCTGCTCCATTCGCTCCTGATCGGCAAGATAGTGGGTTTCTTCGAGTATGCTCTCGATTTCAAGCTCTTTAAGCCTGTCCTTGTCCATATCAGCCAAAGCATTCACTCCTTTTTATTTACTCTCGGGCAGATAGTTAGATTTATCGGAAACTATGCCACCCGAGCGGTACTCTCTGTTTTTACAATCTTTGACATTTAAACACACAACTTTGATAACATCAAATGATTTTCAACTTTCAATTTACAAAATCAGCGGTTTTTCATCGCTTTGTACATCAAAATTCCTGCGGCAACCGACGCATTAAGGGAATTTATCTGACCTTTCATGGGCAATGACGCTATTACATCGCACTTTTCACGGACAAGTCTTGAAATGCCCTTACCTTCGTTGCCAATAACAATTGCACACGCACCCGAAAAATCACACTCGTCATAATCCGTGCCGTCCATGTCTGCGCCGTAAACCCACACGCCTTTTTCTTTGAGCTCATCAAGTGTAACTGCAATATTGGTCACCCTTGCAACACGCATATATTCAATTGCGCCTGCAGACGCTTTGGCAACCGTGTAGCTTAAACCGGCACTTCTGCGTTTCGGAATAATAATTCCGTGGACTCCGGCACATTCTGCGGTTCTGATTATTGCACCGAGATTATGCGGATCTTCAACCTCATCAAGCACAACAACAAACGGAGCTTCGCCCCTGCTTTCGGCATATTCGAGGATATCGTCAACCGTTGAATAATCCTTTGCCGCCGCAAATGCTACAATACCCTGATGAGTTGCACCGCCGCTCACATAATCAAGCTTTGTGCGGTCAACCTCCTTAACGGGAATTTTCTTATCACGGGCTTTTGCGAGGATTCCCACAATCGCACCGCTCTTTTCACCCTTTGCAACAAGAATTTTGTCAATCGGGCGGTTACTGCGAACAGCCTCACTTACAGGATTTCGCCCTGCAATCACATCAGGCTTTTGTTCTGTATTTTCAAATCTTTCGTTTTTCATCATAATCAGCCTTATTCGGTTTCTTTTTTATTTTTTGTGTCTGCATGGGACACACCGCTTCATTTTGCTATCTATTATAACATAACAATTCAAATTATTAAATACTTTTAAGCCATTTGTTTTTAAAAACTCAAACTCTGTACAATGTATCAAGAGCAATCGCTCCGGAGTCGATGTATTCGGGAATTATGCCGTACATTCCCGTTTGTATGTCCTCAAAAAGTATCATGTGCGGAGGGAACACTGTAAAGCTACAGTACACGGCAATCAAAAGCAACATCATAAACACGCAGGGCAAAAAAAGCTGTTCAATTTTTCTTTCGCCGTATTCAAGCCTTGCGCTGAGTGCAAACCCGGAAAAACACACGGCAATTGCACAAATGAACCTTGGCAGACCTGCACTTTCAACACCGAGTGCATAGATTAGCAGATATGACGCAAGACAGAATATTCCGACAAACCACAGCGAAATTATTCTTGACACGGCAAAGCGATGGAAGCCCGAGCGTTTTCCGATTGCCTCAACAAGACTCCACACAAGGTAGGAAAGCATAACAACCTTGGTCTGCTCCCACATACTGCCATTTACAGCACCGAAAAATATGCCGAGCAACGCACCGTTTGTCAGGGAATAAAGATTTTTGAACACAATTATCATCAGCGGAACAATGACAAGCCCCCAAAACCTCATTTTCACGGTTTCCTTTTTCATAAAACACACCTCGCCGATGTATTTTATGAGCAGAGATTGTCATATATTACCTTGTCACAATTTGAATCGCAGAAAAAAATGTTTTTTTGAATCACGAATTTGCGATTTATTTTTCTAAATTTGCACTTATACATTCTGTATAACTCAACATTTTGAACATCAATGTGGAAAACTATGTTGAAAGTGTTGAAAGTGATGTTAAAAAATCCCGATACTACACGAAATTTACAAAGTTGTAACTTTTAACATTAAAAAAATAGGTTTTCCACATTTTTGGATACAGGATTGTAACGGGGAAATTAGATTACATTCTGTATAATCCACATGTCAAGTGGTATTTTTTGCTTTTTTTCAACATTTTTAATTTACAGAAAATGTTTTATAAAATCAAAAAAACAGGCACACCGCCGTGTACCTGTAAATTTCGTGTTAAATTGTCGGCTTTTAGTTTCTGAGAAGATGAATCGCCGTTTCAGCTTTCTCAATAATCCTCAAATCATTGTCATAGGAGCACATTTTTCGTGCCTGTTGCAAATCAACCCAAATATAACTGTCAATTTCCTCCTCCTGAATTTTGACATTATCCGTAAATGCCTGTGCAAGGAAAAAGACAACCCGTTTGCGAATTTTACCGAAAGGACAGTATTCGCTGATTTCACGAAAGCCCTTTTCAATCACGACATCAAGACCTGTTTCCTCTTTAATTTCACGGATTGCTGTCTGATGTTCGTTTTCACCGTCTTCAATATGTCCCTTCGGAAAGCTCCAATATCTGCCGTTGCTGTTCTTTACAAGCAGAATTTTCGTGTTCTGTCTGCTTTTGTAGAAGATAACCGCACCGCACGACTTTTCGTAAAGGCACACAATGCTTTTCAGCTTAATATTTTTCAGTTTTGAAAGCACCTGTCGCAGTTCGGGCTCATAAAACACCTCACCGTATTGTGAGATTATCGGACGCTCGCCGTCAAGGCCGTCAAATTCGGCAACGGCAACCACAACGCCCTCAAAATATTCTGTTACGGGTTTGTGCGAAATCACATACGCACTTTTACAGCGTCCTGAAACGGAGGTAATTTGTGCCGAATACAGCTTATCGCTTATTTTTCCGAACACGCTCACCTTCACGCTGTCTGCTATCATCGGCATACACCTCCTTACAAGAATTTACCCGATATGATATCAGTTAAAAAGTCCGCTCATACTGTCAAGCTGAACCTGAGTGTTGGCACTCATTACACCGTTCATAAAAAGCACCTCGTCAATTCCGTTGGTTTTGCAGTAATCAACAAGATTCTGTTTGAAATATCTGAAATCGATAACATGAACTTCTTCGTAGTTATTGGTGAGATACGGAACAAAAGCGTTGCCGTAGCTTTCCTTTACAACGGCAATCTTCTTGCCTGCCGCCGCATTTTCCGAAGCTGATTTCAGAACCGTGAGAGCATTATCACCCATAATAAACACACCGTAGGTGTTTGAACCGCCCTCTGCGGCTTCATAGTAGGGACTGTCATAGCTTGCGGAAGAACCGTCTGCCTGTGTGATATCCATTGTTACATTATAAGGGAACTTCCAATAACTTACCGTATCGCTGTCAAGACCGTCTGCCGAGTTGGTAAACGAGCCTGTAAAGCCGTCAATCTTCTGTTCCTTGCAATCATCAAGCGAAAGAACGGGCAAATCGTTTGTATCGGCAAATGCTGTGTAAGCATAGTACGCGCCGAGGCCTGTCCAATGGTGGTCGCTCTTAAAGTAGATGTAATCTGTATTATGTTCCGCAAGACGGTTGTAGCAGTTAATCGGAGTTACCTTGTCGGAAAGAGCCGCATAAGCTGCCTTGATGTTGTCAGCCTGTGAGGTTGACGGAGCGTCGCTGTCTTTGAGTCTTTGCGGAAGTCCCATTTCGGTATGGTTAGGAACAATCATATCATAAACCTTTACGGAACTGCCGAACTTGTCTGCAAAGCCGTTGATTGTCTGAGCATAGTTCTGCGCTCTTGCATTATCACTGCTGAACAATTCGTAGCCTGTTTTGTTCCACACATAAATGCTGTATGAAAGAGTTCCGTTTGTATTGTTGTCCTTTATGCTCGGTGTCATAAAGTATGTAGGGGAAAGCTCGTCTGCTTTGTTAGCGGTCGAAGATTTTGCGGTTTCGTCGGGAGATGCCGTTGTGCCCACTGTTCCCGTGGGAACACTTGCAAGGGCATCTTCCTTTGAACAGCCCTTAAAAATTGAAGTTATAATAAAAATAATAACAAACAGAATTATCAATGCGCTCGCAACGATAATAATTCTGTTTCTGGTTCTTCTTTTGTTTCTTCTTTTTACAGGTCTTCTGACGGGACGCTGTGACGACGGTCTTGCGGCATAGCTTGCAGGACGGCGCTGTTGCTGTCTGCGACGATATTCACGGGAATCAATGCTGTCATCGAAATTATCAAGATCGAAATAATCGTAATCGTTTCTTCTGCTCATAGTGTTACTCTCCCAAACTGAAGATTTTTAAATTCAATTTGAATTCAATGAATTATATAAGTGTATTAATTACTCGCAGTGTACTCCTGTTTGAATCAAAGCAAGCCTTGCTCTGACCGTAAGGACATTATCATTTAGATTATACAACAGAAACTCATCAAAAACAATACAAAAAGCACAAAAAATACAATTTCCGTGAATTAACATTTACAAACGCAAAATAATAAATTACACATTTTTTGAATAAAATCTCAGTAAAAACAGTCAAATTTCTTGAACATATATGCAATTCGTGATAGAATTACAGGGTATGGAATTTTAAAAAATCCTTATCATCTTAAAAGGAGATATTTTTATGGAATACAGGTTTTCCGACAGGGTTTCAAGCCTGAAGCCGAGTGCTATCAGAGAAATTTTTAAATATGCCGCCGATCCGAGCGTTGTGTCGCTTTCGGCAGGAAACCCGTCGCCCGATGCATTTCCCTCAAAGGAGATTGCGGAAATCTCGGCAAAGGTTCTTGCAGAAGATCCGATTTCGGTTTTACAGTACAGTGTTTCGGAGGGTTACACTCCGCTGAGAAAGCACCTTACGGAATATATGAAAAAGGAGCATAACACAGGCTCCGACAATGACGACATTCTCATCACAACAGGAGCACAGCAGATTATGGATTTATGCTCAAAGGCTCTTGTAAACGAGGGCGATGTTGTAATCTGCGAGGCACCGTCATTCATCGGCTCGCTTAACACGTTCAGAAGCTACAACGCAAAGCTTGCAGGTGTTCCCGTTGAGCCTGACGGTATGAGCACAGAAAAGCTTGAAGAGGCTTTAAAAGCCAATCCGAACGCAAAGCTCATTTACACAATTCCGAATTTTCAAAATCCTTCGGGTGTTACAATGAGCCTTGAAAAGCGTAAGAAAGTTTATGAGCTTGCCAAAAAATACGGTGTTCTCATCATTGAGGACAACCCGTACGGCGACCTGCGTTACAGCGGTGAATATGTTCCGAACATAAAAAGCTTTGATACGGACGGAATTGTAATCTATGCCGGTTCATTCTCAAAGGTAATTTCACCGGGTATGCGTGTTGCTTACACAATTGCACCAAAGCCGATTTTTCAAAAGCTTGTTGTGTGCAAACAGGGCAACGATGTACATACAAATATCTGGTCACAATATGTATGCGATGAATTTATCACAAAGTATGACTTCAACGCTCACCTTGCAAAGCTTCGTGAAATCTACACAAAGAAAGCGAACTTCTGCATGGAGCTTCTTGACAAATACTGCGCACCGAAAATCACATATCATAAAATTGACGGCGGTCTTTTCATTTGGTGTGACTTGCCCGAGGATATTGATATGCCGAATTTCTGCAAAGAACTCGTTCTCAAAAAGGTTTGCGTAGTTCCGGGCAACGCATTTTTAACTGACGAAAACGAAACCTGTCACAGTTTCAGAATAAACTTTTCAACACCGACTGACGAACAGCTTGAAAGAGGAATCAAAATCCTCGGCGAGTATGCAAACAGTCTTTAATCACGGAGGGGAATAATGGAAAATCAGACAAAAAAAGAGGTTGTATTCAGCGCAATACAGCCCAGCGGAACAATTACACTCGGAAACTATCTCGGTGCGGTTCGCAACTGGGTTACAATGCAGAACGAATACGACTGCATTTACGCTCTTGCAGATTTGCACACAATCACGGTAAGACAGACTCCTGCCGTTATGCGTAAGAATATAATTGACGCTTATGCTTCAATCATGGCTTGCGGTATTGATGTTGAAAAAAGTCTTTTCTTCATTCAGAGTCATGTTCACACTCACGCAGAGCTTGCATGGGCGCTCAGCTGTTACACACAGTTCGGCGAGCTTTCAAGAATGACGCAGTTCAAGGACAAGTCTGCAAAGCATGCCGACAACATCAACGCAGGTCTTTTCACATATCCCGTACTCATGGCTGCCGACATTCTTCTCTATCAGGCTGACAAAGTGCCTGTCGGTGCAGACCAGAAACAGCACATTGAAATTACAAGAAACATTGCAGAGCGTTTTAACGGTATTTACGGCAATGTGTTCAAGATTCCCGACGGTTTCATTCCAAAGAACGGTGCAAGGGTTATGAGCCTTCAGGACCCGACAAGAAAGATGAGCAAGTCCGATGAAAATGTCAACGGCTGTGTACATCTTCTTGATGCACCAGAGGTTATAATGAAGAAGTTCAAGAGAGCCGTTACGGACAGCGAGGCAAAGGTTCGCTATGCGGAGGGCAAAGACGGTGTAAATAACCTTATGGCAATTTACAGCGCAGTTACAGGTCTTTCATACGAGCAGATTGAAAAGGATTTTGACGGCAAGGGCTACGGCGACTTCAAGACAGCGGTAGGCGAGGCAGTTGTTGAAGAACTTCGTCCGATTCGTGAACGCTACGAAAAGCTTGTTGCAGACAAGGCATATCTTGAAAGCTGTTACAGAAAAGCCGATGAAATTGCCCTTAAAATCAGCAGTCGCACAATGGGCAAGGTTATGAAGAAAATCGGTTTTATTTAAACCCGAACAGGAATTTTCTCTATGACAAAAGCAGAAAGCAAAGTCATTGACTTTATAAAAAAACACATTCTTTTATTTTTACTCGTTGCGGTAACGATTATTGCAATTTTCCTCAGAGCCTGCGGAATGGATTTTCAAAGCGATGATTTCAACAGCTTTTTAAATTCGTGGTGGAGCATAATCAAGCTGAATGATTTTACGGGGCTTGCAACTCAGGTGGGTAACTACAACATTCCGTATCAAATCATAATCTATCTTATGACTCTTTTGCCGCTAAATGCTCTGTATGCGTACAAAATCGTATCAATAATATTCGATTTTGTACTTGCAATTTCAACCGCAATGCTTGTTTATTCGTTTGCAAAGAATAACCGACGGCTCAAAGCGATACTCACCTACTCAGCCGTACTTCTTTCGGCAACGGTGATTTTTAACTCATCGTTTTGGGCGCAGTGCGATTCAATTTACACCTCGTTTATAATCCTTGCAATCCTGTTTTTGCACAAAGACAAGCCGATTGCATCGTTTGTGTTCATCGGCATTGCGTTTGCATTCAAGCTGCAAACCGTATTCATCATTCCCGTTCTGCTTTATTACTGGATTTCGACAAAGAAAATTTCGATTCTGCATTTCTTTATAATCCCTGCACTTGATGTGATAATGTGCCTGCCTGCAATTATTATGGGTAGACCGTTTATCGATATCATCACAATATATGCGGAACAGACCGACTACGGAAAGCTTATTCAGATGAACTGTCCGAACTTTTATGCACTCATATGTGACGGAAACGATATTACATATTATTATCTGTTCAAGCAGTTTTCGGTCTTTCTGACAATTGCCGTACTCGGAATTATGATGTGCATTATCATCTATAAAAAGGTTGATTTGAAAAACCTTGAAACTTTTCTTCTGACAACAGCGTGGACTGTGTTCACCTGTATCATGTTCCTTTCGTCAATGCACGAACGCTACGGTTATCTGCTTGACATTATTTTAATTGTCTATGCGGCGGTAAGTGCAAAGCATTTGTGGATTCCGATTGTGTCAACGCTTATAAGCCTGAGAGGCTATTGCTACTATCTGTTCTCCTACGAGCTTATAAACCTTAAATTTACGGCAATCATCTACACCGCACTTTATGTTTATATAACATTCTTGCTCGTAAAAACAATTTTCAAAATTAAATCCTCTGATAAATTGCCAAAAGAGTCGATTTTAAATTGACATTTTTAATATTTAACAAACTAAACAAAATCCGAAACCCTTTGAAATAGGTTTCGGATTTTGCTTTTTGTATGATTATAAAATAAATTACTTCTTGCTTTCAAGCCACATATCAAGGGCTTTTTCGTAGACATCGATGCTTGTGATTCCAAGATTCATAATGAATGTGTGATATTCCTTTGCGTCAAAGCTTGAGCCAAGCTCGCTTTCGGCTGTTTCACGCATATCAATCATCTTGAGGTAGCCTACGGTATAGGGGAGAAAATAACCCGGATTTGAACGGGCAAGGTCATACGCCTCTTTTGTTGCGGCTGTAACGCTCTCATCGTCAGCCGAACCGAGTGCCGTTGACATATACTCCTTGACTTTATCGTAATCCCAGCCGTTGTAGTTCACACCGACATCGACCATAGAGTAGAGAATATAGCCGAGAATATCATTTGCGTAGATAAGCTTCTTAATGCCATCGCTCGTATCAAGATAATCAAGCGTACATTTCGAGGCATACTGCGCCCAACCCTCGGTTGCGCCCATAAAGCTTAAAATCTTGCGTACATTCGGGATATCCTTGTTTGCATTTGATGCGGTAAACTGATAAAGATGACCCGGATAGCCTTCGTGGGCAAGGGTTGTGTACATCTGAGTCATACCCTTATTTGCAAAATCGGGGTTGATTTTGATGATATTAACGCTTGTATCGTCAATTCGACCCTGGACATAGTACGCTCCCACATTGTCGCTCTTTGCGGAATCGCTCATATAATCTGCCGTGTAAGAGGTTGTAACGGGAGTCGGAAAGTCCTCCTCGATATTCTCAATCAAAAATTCAAGCACCTCATCGGCGTCCTTAAAGTCGGGTTTGTAGTCCTGAAATTTGCTCAAGTCATCCTGTGAAACATTGCTCATGCTCATTCCAACCTTTGTAAAGCTGTTTGTAAGGTATGACTTAAGCTCCTCGGGAGTCATACTGCTGCTTGTTTTGTCTTTGACGATTGCCGAATAATACTTTTTGCCGATTTTGCCGTAACCGCAAAGACCTTCTTCGTTTTTGCCTGATTTTTTGAGACTTTCAAGTGCTGAATTTGCTGATTTCAAAGCAGGAATGTAGTATTCTTCAAAATACTTTTTGTTGGTTTCGACAACAGTCTTTTTCTCGGAATCGCTAAGACCGAGTGACTTTATTCTCGACTCAAACTCGTCAACAAGCACGGACTTGTCATTCTTAATATGCTTTTCGCACTCGTCAATTGACTGCTGTGCAATATCTTCAGCCATAAAGTAACCGTCCTCAGCCTGTTTCCTTGTGAACTCAATGCACTCGTCCATATAGCGTTTTGTGTCCTTCAAAACAGCAAGGTAAAGGTCGGTATCATCCTTTTCATAGAAAGTAAACTCAGACAGGGTAGTAAAGAGGTTTGCAATAATTCCCGACTGCGGTGCAAAAATACTCTGCAATTCTGTTGTACCCTCATATGAAAGCTGAATTTCAAAGTAGCTTTCAAGGGTATCATATGTCTGCTTTTGAGAAGAAGTAAGTCCCGAACGGTCAAACTCCTCCAAATCCGTTTTTGCCTCTTTCAGTTCATCAAAGGATTCTTTTGTATCTTCATCGGACACATGACCGAGGGTATAGTCCTCCTCGTCATATTTCAGACCGTAGTCCGACGGATTTGAAATGTCAAAATGTGCGGTAAGAGCGTCATCCTCAAGTTCTTCCGAAAACAAATCGTCACAATATTTGTCAAACTGAATTTGTGCATCCGTTTTGGTTGGTTCTGTGTCAGAGTCAAAGTCACAGGCACAGACAGAAAATGCCATAACGGCACACAACATAACAGCAAGCGTACCCTTGAGTGACTTTTTATTTATAATTTTCTTCATTTTGTCCTCCGTAAAGATAGTTGTTTACCAAAGTATAACATATTATCGTGCTGTTATTCAATGATTATTTTTCATTTTCCCCTTTTCCGCAGTAACCGTAGCAACGCTCAACAGGCATTGCCGTTCTTTTTCAACAATTGTTGAAAACTATGTGGAAAATGTGTATAATAATCAGCCCTGCTCAATTGCATTTTTGTAAATTGTAGCCATTTGTAATTATTTGTAATTTTCTCGGATAATTGAGCCAACAATATGCAAGAACCATAAACTCGTAGGGGTAGCCTTGCGACTGCCGCAAGGGCATTGTCGCCCACATATTTTCCGACCATCCATGTATCGGCAAGGTTGTAAAACTGCTGAAACACATTGCCGAGCATAAGCGGTACTGCAAAAGACCACAGGCCGCCTGTTATACTGCCTGTGGTCAAATCTCTGTTTTTATTTAGTTTTATCACAAAATCATTTCGTTGCAACCGCAGATTCTGCGGTCATATTTTTTTGTTAAATTCACTTCCGCATTTCGGACAGCGAACAGTATGATTGCCTTTTTTGTTGCGAACACGAAGCTGCGCCTTGCACACGGGACACTTGATATAACGGTAGTCCTTGCGGTCACGAATTTTCTTGAAGGTCAGCTTGAACCAACCTGTTACCGCATTGTAAATCGGAAGAAATTTTCTGTTTTCGGCACTTCTTGCAACAATGTTGCGTGAGAACATACGAAAACAGATAAGCACGATAATCAAGAGCATTATTCCGTCAATGATGTATCTTGCAACACGGTTCCACACAAAAATATTCACGAACCACAGTATAAGCAACAGCACCCAGAGTGCATTGTTGAGCTTATCCGTGCCGTATCTGCCCTGCATAAAATTGGCGAATCTGTTAAATAATCCTCGCATAAAGTTCATCCTTTCCGCAAAAAGCGGTAATTACAAAAATCATCTTTCCACCATTTTATCACAGGCAGGGCATACATTCAATAAACATTTGACGATATATGTCACTAAATCAGCCGAGAACGAGCTTTGCCGTGTCAACGCTTTCTTTTGCGTCACGGCAGTAGTAGTCAGCGCCGATTTTCATAGCGTAGTCCTTTGTAAGAACCGCACCGCCGACAAATATTGTGCATTTGCTTGAGCCGTCGGGATTCTGAAGTTCCTTGCATTCTCTTACAAGCCTTATTGTATCTTCCATACTCTTGAGGGTTGTTGTCATAAGAGCCGAAAGTCCTATCATTGTAATATTCTGTTCAACGGCAGTATCAACAATAAGCTGAGGATCAACATCACGACCGAGGTCAACAACTGTGTAGCCGTAGTTATCAAGAAGAACCTTTACAATGTTCTTGCCGATATCGTGAATGTCGCCCTTTACGGTTGCCACAATAATTTTGCCCTTGCTTACGGGAGTTCCGCTTGTCTTTGTAAGGTGCTTTTTGATTACATCAAAGCACTCCTGAGCTGTGTTTGCGCTTTGGATAAGCTGTGGAAGGAAGATTTTATTCTTTTCAAAATCTTCACCCACTCTGTCAAGTGCAGGGATAAGCATTTCGTTTACAACCTGCATTGCATCAGTTGTTTCAAGAAGCTTTGCGGTTGCGGCTGCACCTTCGTTTTTAAGTCCGTTATAAACAGCCGCAAAAATATCAACATTGCTGTCTGCCTTTTTAACGGGAGCGGCAGGGACAGCATCGTTATATGCGTTGATAAATTCAAGCGAGTTCTTGTCAATGCCGTTAAGCACACGGAATGCTCTTACAGCGCCTGTCATCGACTCAACATTTGGGTTGATAATCGGCAAATCAAGTCCCTGTTCCATAGCCATTGTAAGGAAAGTTCTGTTGACAAGCTCACGGTTCGGAAGTCCGAACGAAATGTTTGAAACACCGAGGCAGGTTTTACAGCCGAGTTCCGTTTTTACTCTGTGCAGAGCCTCAAGAGTCTGACGGCAAGCCGCCTGTTCTGCGGAAACCGTAAGAGTAAGGCAGTCGATATATACATCTTTTCTGTCAATGCCGACAGCCTCGGCTCTTTCAACAATTCGTTTTGCAATCTCAAATCTGCCCTCGGCGGTTTTCGGGATACCGTTTTCGTCAAGCGCAAGTCCGACAACAGACGCACCGTACTTTTTGACAAGAGGAAGAACCGTTGCAAGGCTCTGTTCCTCACCGTTTACGGAGTTCAGAATCGGTTTGCCGTTGTAGTAGCGGAGTCCTGCCTCAATAACCTCGGGCTTTGTGGAGTCAATCTGGAGTGGAACATCACACACACTCTGAATAGCCTTGAGAACACGCACCATCATCTTTTTTTCGTCAATTTCGGGATGGCCTACATTGACATCAAGAATTTCCGCACCGCCCTGAACCTGACTGAGAGCCTGAGTGAGGATATAGTCAATATTATTTTCAACAAGCGCCTGCTTGAACAGCTTTTTGCCTGTGGGGTTAATTCTTTCGCCGATAATTCTCGGACCGTTAATTTCGACAACCGTCGTTGAACTGCAAACGGTTGTGTCAACGCTCTTTGTCTGAGGCTGATATTCTCTGTCGGCAACCTCCGACTTAATTTTTGCAATATAATCGGGATTTGTTCCGCAGCATCCGCCGATAACCTTAACACCGTATTTGAGGAGTGAACAAACACACTCGGCAAATTTGTCGGGCATAATGTTGTACTCGTTGCTGTTAGGATCGGGCAAGCCTGCGTTAGCCTTGATTACAAGGGGAAGATTTGTGTATTTCGACATCTCGGAAACAACGGGTTCAAGCTCATCCGGACCGAGTGAACAGTTTACGCCGAGAGCGTCAACACCGAGTCCCGTAAGAGTGACAGCCGCACAGGCAGGCGATACACCCGTAAATGTTCGTCCGTTTCTCTCAAAGGTCATTGTTGTGAGGATAGGCTTGTCACAGTTTTCCTTTGCGGCAAGGACTGCGGCTTTAAGTTCATAAAGGTCGGTCATTGTTTCAAAAACTATGACATCGGCATCTTTACCGGCAAGAATCTGCTGTTTGTAATACTCATAAGCCTCGTCAAATTTCATTGAACCGGCAGGTTCAAGCAACTGACCTATCGGACCGATATCAAGGGCAACGAGGGCATCTGTACCCTCAACGGCTTTTCTTGCAATCTTAACACCGGCGCCGATGATTTCTTCAACGCTGTAACCGCTGTCCTGAAGCTTGTAGGCATTTGCACCGAAGGTGTTTGCATACACAATGTCAGAGCCGGCATCAATATATCGCCTGTGAAAGCTCTCGATAAGCTCGGGGTGAGTAATGTTCAGCACCTCAGGCACATGGTCGTACTTTACACCGCTTTTCTGAATGAGAGTTCCTGTTGCACCGTCAAGCAGAATAAAATTCTTTTGGTTGAGATATTCACTAAAGTTTGAAAAATTCTTAAACACCACAATGTTCCCCATTTCTTCTGAAGCGACATTTGCCTTTCATACTGCAAATTGCACACCCTCGTTTTCTTCGTTCAATCGGATTGTCTGAAATTCCGAGAACCGCCGTAACCGACTTTGACGGCACAAGCAGACAGCTGTCGCCTGTTGTAAGACCTATTTTTCTCGGAGCGTCAAGTATTCTCAGATACTCCTTCTGCATCTCAATAGGATAGTCCCCATAGCCGGGGCTGAAACGGAAGGTCATATACTTTCCGCTGTATTTTTCGGCAAGGATTTCGTCAACCTTTTGACACACCTGTTCAACGGCAACGCTTGCAAAGCTGTCAAGCACAACCGCCCTTGCCATATCGGAAATCTGACTTATACGGATAAGCTTGTCAATTTCCGAACCGATTGTCGCACACATCATAACGGCTGTGTGGCAGCCCTCAAGGTGCTTTTTTATATCATTGCCGAGTAAAATATCGTCAAACGGAGCTTTGCGTTCAACATAGAGAAATCTCGGCTCTGCTGTTTTCAATATTTCTTTTTCGCATTCATCCATCAACACATCCATGCGGTAATTAAGGCTGATTCCTGCACCGCCGAGGTAGCGTATAGCCTCTTTGCGGTTTAATCTGTCAAGCGTTATCATAAAAGACTTGACACCGCCTCCGTAATTTTTCTTGCAACATACGGGTTGTTCATTGTGTAGAGGTGGATGCCGTCAACACCGTGTGCGATAAGGTCAACAATCTGGTCAACCGCATATGCAATGCCTGCGTCACGCAAAGCCTCGGGCCTTGTATCATACTTCTGCATAATCTTTGCAAATTTTGCAGGAAGGCTTGCACCGCACATTGAAACCATTCTTTCAATCTGACTTTTGCTTGTTACAGGCATAATACCTGCCTCAATCGGAACATTCACGCCTGCAATCTTCGCTCTTTCAAGAAAACGATAGTAAACGGAGTTGTCAAAGAAAAGCTGTGAAATAAGGTGGCTTGCACCCGACTCAACCTTTTTGCGAAGGTTGTGAATGTCCTCAACCTCATCGGTTGCCTCGCTGTGAACCTCGGGATAACAAGCGCCGGCAATGTCAAAATCACCCTGTGATGCAATGTATCTGCACAAATCGCTTGCATAAGCGAAATCCTTCTGCGGTTCAACACCTTCAACCCTGTCACCACGGAGTGCAAGAATATTCTCAATGCCGTTCTCTTTAAAAAGCGCAAGGTTGCGGTCAATATCAGCCTTTGTACTGTTAATGCAGGTGAGGTGTGCCACGGATTCAACTCCGAAATCTCTCTTGATTTTTGTTGCGATTTCGCAGGTACGGCTCTTTGAACCGCTGCCGCCTGCGCTGTATGTTACGCTGATGAAGTCAGGCTTTAAGGCCGAAATTTCTTCAAGCTTGCCGTAAACCGATTCAATCGGAGAGGTCTTTTTAGGCGGAAATACTTCAAAAGAAAAAACTGTTTTTCCGCTGTTAAATAAATTGCTTATTTTCATATATAAACACCTCGGTAATGGTCTTGTTAAACTTGATTAATTATAGCATAAATAATTTTTGCATACAATACTGTTTTGGTGGGTTTTGTCGTTTAAGGCTATCATTTTTTTGGAAGTTTGGGTATAAGCAAAAATTATATCAAAGAGTTTTATAATAATTATAATTTTGTTAATGAACCAAATTCACCATTATACTGTAGGGGCGTTAATTGGACGCCCGCAAGTAATCGTACAAATGGTATGTTAAAACAAATTTAGTAAATGTCACAAACTCGTAGGGGCGGATATTATCCGCCCGCTTGCTTGATAAAACATTATGTCCATACACATATGTTTTGATATAACATAAATTGTGTATTCAATTTTGCACGCATTGCGTGCAATCGTGTGCAATGCACACGAACGGGAGAACACGGTTCTCCTCTACATTATTTTGGTAACTTTAGCTCATTTATACAGTTTATTTTCATCATAAATTTTCTGCCATTACTTAGCGGGCGGATAATATCCGCCCCTACAAATAAACAACAACTTTCATATAAACAAAAACGGTCGGGAAACAATGATTTGCATTTTGCAAACTGTCTTCCCGACCGCAATTTTCAATTTTCCATTTTCAACTTTCAATTTTAAAAAATCACAGATGCAAAATCAACTTTGCAACGCCGAAATAGATAAGCAATGAAAGCGAGTCGCAGACTGTTGAAATGAGCGGATTCGCCATAACGGCAGGGTCAAAGCCGACCTTGCTTGCCAAAAGAGGCAGGCTGCTGCCGACAAGCTTTGCCATAATAATTGTACCGACAAGCGTAAGCGAAATTACAAGGGCAATCATAAATGCGTTTTCCTGACCGTTGAGATCAAACAAAAGCAGTTTTACAAAGTTTGCCGCCGCAAGGGTAATACCGCAAAGAATTGACACCCTGAATTCTTTCCACAGCACAAGAAAAATGCTCCTGAAATGAATTTCACCGAGCGACAACGCACGGATTACGGAAACCGACGCCTGAGAACCTGCGTTACCGCCCGAACCCGTAATCATCGGGATAAACGATGAGAGAATCAAAACATTTGCAAGCACAGCCTCAAATGATGAGATAATCGCACTTGTAAAGGTTGCCGAAAGCATGAGTATAAGCAGCCACGGCGCTCTCTTTTTGTACAGACCGAAAACGCTTGTTTTCATATACGGTTTGTCAGACGGCAATACGGCAGCCATCTTTTCGATATCCTCGGTAGCCTCTTCCTGAATAACATCAATAGCGTCGTCAATTGTTACGATACCGACAAGTCGGTTTTCGTTATCAACAACAGGAAGAGCAAGAAAGTTATAGTTTGAGAACATCTGGGCAACCTGCTCCTGATCGGCAAGAGTAGTTACTGAGATAACATTTTCCTCCATAATCGACTTTACAAGCTCGTCATCTTCGGCAAGCAAAAGGTCTTTTACGGTGGTAATACCGATAAGCTTGTTGTTGGCATCGGTTACATAGCAGGTGTAGATTGTTTCCTTGTCAACACCTGTTCTTCTGATTCTTTTAATAGCCATTTCAGCCGTCATATCGGGACGAAGCACAATAAACTCGGTTGTCATAATCGAGCCTGCGCTGTCCTCGGGATATTTTAAAAGCTCGTTAATCTGCTTTCTCATATCCTTGTCGGCCTGTCTTAAAATACGCTTTACAACATTGGCAGGCATTTCCTCAATAAGGTCAACGGCGTCATCGACAAATAACTCATCGACAACCTCTTTCAGTTCGCTGTCGCTGAAGCCGTGGATAAGGAATTCCTGAGTTTCGTCATCCATTTCGACAAAGGTTTCCGCCGCAAGTTCCTTTGGCAGAATACGAAACAGAATCGGCATTTTTTCATCCTGTAGATTTTCAAAAACCGCCGCAATGTCAAACGGTTTCATCGTAATCAGAATATCCCGCAAAGTGCTGAACTTTTTGTCATCAAGCAACACTTTGATAGTTTCGATAAGGGTTACATTAACCTGTTCCATCATCTTTTCCTCCTTTTTAATTCAATTGGAAGTAAAGACGGTGTCACCCTGAGTATTAAATTAAATCAATTCAAATTAAAATAAAAATACAAAGCAAAATCAATAAAACAAAATGAACGCACAAGCGCACATTCTGTTGCAACTTCGCCCGGGTACAGCGCCTTTATTACCGTCTGCGTCCATTAAGTTTTCACCTCATTCGCATTAAAATTCGGGCAAAAGCCCGTACATATTTATTTTATTCTTTTTTATGTCCGATGTCAACGGATTTATCCGCTAAAAATCCACTTTGCAAACATTTTACATTATTCTCTGTAACGGCTTGGTAATTCGGTATAATATTTCTTGCTTTTTGATGTGTATCAATGTATAATAAATATGCATGATTTAAAATAAAATTTCAAAGATTGGAGATTAACCGTTATGACAGATATGGTTAAAAAATATGTTCCCTATGCGGTAATAATTTTGCTTGTTTATATGCTGTTGCCGCTTGTGTTTATTCCGGGTGCAATGCAAAAGTTCTCACCCGTTGCATATGACTTTGTGTTCCCGATTACAGCAATCGGCTGTTCGGCACACTACTGCTCAAAACACGGACTTGACTTTCTCTTTGCACTCATTGCGCCGATTATTTATCTTCCGAGTATGCTCATCTACAACGGCGGATTTTCTTCAAGCACACTTTCAACAAACCTTATTCTCCTCGTAGTTTATCTTGTTGCCGGAATTTTCGGACTTTTCCTCGGCGACCTTGCTTTCGGTGACAAGCGCCGTCAGAAAGAAAAGGCAGAACAGGAAGAAGCAGAGGAAATGCTTCTTGAGGCAAAGCGCCGTGAAAAGGAAGAGCTTGAGAACATGACTTCATCAAGCAAAAAGTCCGAAAGAAAAGCACCTTACAGACAGGAACGCAGGCCTGCACGCAGACCGTCGCCTGCACCGCAGAAAATCGAAACAGCAGATGACGATGATTTTGATTATGACAAGTACCTTTCCGGTATTGACAGAAAACAAGATCCGAACGAAAGCGAAATTGACGATATCTTAAACGAATACGGACACTAACGGCGAGCCGCCGTTCCCAGTTCGTGCAGATAGTATTTATAAGGGCGAAAATAAAATGCCCTAGCAGAACTCTATAACTAAAAATGTAAAATTAAAGTCGGGAAGACAATTTGCGAAATGCAAAGCATTGTCTTCCCGACTGTTTTTGTTTAATCAGCAGGGGTGTTCATCGGACACCAGTTTTGATTAAATTTTATGTTTAAATAAGATTATGTGATGTTATGGAAGTTGTGTGTAATTTGCGACATATATATAATCTGTCTTATCAAAAAGATTGTACCATTACTTCGTCAGTTTGCTTTTATATGAAATTTTTGTTTAAATCAACCCAACGATATACTTCTGAATCAAGGTTGAGTCAACAATATTGATTTCACCGTCATGGTTTACATCGCTGTTAAAAAGCTGAGTCTTGCCGAATTTTTCAATACCTGCAACATATTTCTGAACAGATGTTGCATCTACAACCGTAATGTTTCCGTCTGGATATGCATCACCGCAAGTCAGGCAGTTCAATTTGCCACCAATCGTTGTTTTACACTCTGTGCCGTTTTTAAGTCTGCAATATTTATAAGCCATAAGGCCCGTATCCTCGCCAAGCTGTCTTGAAATATAAAACTCCGCATAGCCGTTCTTATCGGGGACAAAAGATGTTACCGCACCTCCGCTGACAAAATATGCGCCCGAGGTTGCATAGCAAGGTTTGCCGTCAATGTCTGTACCAAAATCCTCATATGTAAAGTCAAAATTCTTGTATGTGCCATCGCTGAGTTTTCCGGTCATTGTGCCATCATCATTAAAGCCATAAGGAAAATAGTCGGAGAGTTTAATCCTTATCTTAACATATTCTCCGCCTGTTGAATCATAATTGAATTTCATACCCGTATCACCAAAATAACGATTATCCGCTGTTATCATATGGCGAGTAAATTCCTGATTTTTCGGGAGATTTACAAACTTCGGTGCATCAATACAGTCCTTAAACATCACGCTGTACTTTTGATAATCCGTTGATATGAACATTGCCCCGAAATTCTTTGCCGTATTTTCGGTATATCCCGTTGTTGTAACAAAAAGCTGATTGTTTGAGATTTTCTGCGTTGTACCTGTAACTTCAAAGTCCTTGCGATCTTCATACTCGCTTACCGCACCTGTCATAAGAACCGAACCGACGGTAAGCACACCGCACATTGCGATTGCGGTTATTTTTTTGACTGTTCTTTTCATTGTTTTTCCTCTTTCTATCAGTAGGGGCGCTCATTAGACACCCGTTTTGATTAAATTTTATGTTTTAATGAAAACGGGTGATGTTATGGAAGTTGTGTATGATTTTGTAACATTTATATCATTTAATTTACAATATTATTTTTATTTAACTCAACCCAACGATATACTTCTGAATCAAGGTTGCGTCAACAACACTGATTTCACCGTCATGGTTTACATCGCTGTTAAAAAGCTGAAGCTTGTCAAAGTCCTCAATACCTGCAACATATTTCTGAACAAGCGTTGCATCAGTAACAGAAATGTATCCGCCTAAATCCGTATCACCGCAAGTTAAACCGACCAGAGTATCTCCGATTCTTCCGTAATCGCAATGAGCTCCGTCTTTAAGTCTGCAATAGCGGTATGACATTACTTTTGTATCTACGCCAAGCTGTCTTGAAACATATATTTCAGCATAGCCGTCCTTATCGGGAGCAAAGGAGGTTACCGTACCTCCGCTTGTTGCATATACACCGGATTCCGCATAGCAATTAACACCGTTGCTGTCAGTTCCGAAATCTTCGTATGTAAAATCAAAATCCTTGTAAGAACCGTCTCTAAGCTCAGCAGTCATTGTTCCGTTTTCATTGAACAGACGGGAAAAATCGGAAAGCTTAATTTTCACCTTGACATATTCACCGCCTGTTTTGTCAAACTGATAGAATGTCTGAACATTACCGAAATAACCGTGCCCCTGCGTCATCATATATTTTACGAATTTTTCGCCCTTTGGAAGATTTAAAAATCTCGGTGCGTTGATACAATCTTTAAACCATATATCGTAATCCTTTTCGTTGGTTGTTCTGAACTTTGCACCGAAATTTTTATCGGTATTTTCAGTGTATCCCGTTGTTGTCACAAAAAGCTGATTGTTTGAAATTTTCTGCGTTGTACCTGTAACTTCAAAGTCCTTGTGATTTTCATCTTCGCTTACCGCACCTGTCATAAGAACCGAACCGACAGTAAGCACACCGCACATTGCGATTGCAGTTATTTTTTTAATTATATTTTTCATTGTTATCCCCCGTGTTTGTAATTTTATCCGCAAATTTGTTCATACTTGTTTAAGTTTATCAATCTATTTTTCTTATGTCAATAATTTTGAAATAAATTCGGCATTTACGGCAATATATGCGTATTTTTCCCGATATTAATTATTACAAAATGACAGACAAAATACTCGGGAATTTCTGTTTTTAACAATTGGTCTTTAAACAAAAAACAGACTGCACCGTGATACAGTCTGCTGTAAATTATGACGCACGCTCACATATTACATAGTAACGGTCAAAACCGCCGTTGCCGTCACTTATGCAGGTAAACATCGTGAGCAAATCTCTGTCCTTCTGCAAATAGCAGTCGCCTGATTCGCTCGGCTTATTAACTTTGGTTTCAACGACCTTGTAATTGAGTGTATCCCAATAATTTGTGATCGAAACCCTGTCACCGATTTTGAGGTTGCGGAGGTTGTCAAAGAATATTCGACCGATGTATCCCGTGTGACCTGCAAGGACTGCGTTTGTATTCTTACCGCCGATTGGCAATGAGGTTGCACTCATATGTGCCGCACCGTAGCTCATATTTGAGCTGTTCGCACCGAGGTAAATCGGCAGACGCATATTTATTGTTTCGGCGGTAACATAGCCGTAAATGCCGTCGGTTATGCCGTAATCCTCAAGATTGACGGCAGCCTGTGAATAGGTATCGTTGCGGAGCATTTCATACTGGTTCGTTTCAAGTTTTTTGTTGTAGGCAACGCTGTCATTGAAAAGTCTGTCGAGGTCAGCCTTGAAAACAACGGGCTGTTTGGAGGTACGCTTGCCTTCCCTGTCAATTTTGTAACCCTCTTCGTCAACCTTGCCGTCCTTGACTGCCTGTTCAAAAGAGCCGTCCTCAGCTTCTTCAACACGGGCGTCAAAGCCGTCAGCCTCACCGTTTGAAATCTGTGTTCCGATAAAATTTGATATAGGGGGGAATGCGACAAGACCTATTCCGACAACGAGCATTGCTATTGCCACACCCGTAAGTATTTTTTTAATCATCGGAATCACCACCCGAATCATTCTGATTTTCGTCAACCGAGTCATCTCTCAGCCGTTTTGCACCGTTTGACTTCTTCTTTTTACGCTTGAGCAGAAATACAACCACAAACACAACAAGTGCAACAAAGCCGACAATTATGCCGATTGCGACTGCATAAGGGATTTTGTAACCGAGAAAGAATATGTAACCGTTGTCAAACTTTGCAAGTGACACACCTGTTTCAACATATTTAGTATCATCGTATGCAACATGCTTGCCACGCACGAGAAGTCTGTGAGTATTAACACCGTATGGGGTACAGGTGAGGAGCGTTACAAGGTCTTCGCCGTCAACAATCCGCAAGGAATTGATTTCCGAGGGGAGAACAACTTTGATTTGATCAACCTCATATTTCAGCGTTCTGTCGAGGATATGAACATAAAATTCATCGCCGACCTTCATATCGGTGAGGTAATCGAAAAATGTTTCGCCCGGATAACCCGAATGGGCAGAAATTACGGAATGTGTGCTTGAACCGCCGACAGGCAGGGAAGTGTTTTGAAGATGCCCTGCACCTTTGGAAAGAATCTCTTCGCTTGTGCCGTGATAAATCGGCAGATAAACATTGATTTTCGGCACATCAATATAGCCGATAAGACCGTTATCATCAATATTGAGAGTTTTCTCATAATTTGCACCGATTTTCTGAAAAGCCTTTTCGTCGAACGGGTCGGTAATTATCATATTATTTGAAAGGCTGTTATTGTACTTAGCAGCCTCTTCAAACATTTTTTGAGTTTTCTCACTCGGCATCTGAGCAACCCTGTTGGTGTACTCCTTAACCATGCTTCGACTGACATAGTTATTAATTGCGGAGCTGACAAGCGGATAGCTCATTATGCCGATTCCTGCAACAAATATTAAAGCTATTAGTAAAATTGACAGCTTTCGTTTCATAAAATTTTCCTTTTCTGCGTGTTTTTGTTCCGTTGTTATTATACTATATTTTACTATTTATCGCAACCGCACGGCGAGCCGCCGTTCCCTGTTCGTGTAGATAGTTTGTAATGTTAAAAAACATTTATGCCCGAGCGTAGCATTGCAATTGTTCTCACAAATCTGTAGCACGGTGAGCCGCCGTTCCCAATTCGTGAAGACAGTTTGTAATGTCAAAAAACATATTATACCCGAGCATTACATTGCAATGGTTTGCAACATCTATAAAATTCTATATCTATCATAATTTATCTGCCATTACTTGGCGGGCGGATAATATCCGCCTCTACGGTTCTTTTACAAATAGAACGGGGATGCGTTGCCGCATCCCCTGAAAATTACATATATCACAGATTTTAAGATAAAGATATTCGATTAATTATTTAGCTGCTTTCTCTTAAGAACAAAGAGGAGAACGCCTGCACAAGCGATAAGTGCTGCACCGCCAACATAGAACATCATTGTACCCATACCACCTGTTGAAGGAACTGTTACAGGATAATCAGGAACTTCTACCTGATTTACTGTGCTTGAATTACCGTCAACTGTAACTGTGATAACACCTGTTGTGCTAATAACAACTGTGTACTCAGAAGAGTTGAGGTTGTAACCTGCAGGAGCTACTGTCTCCTTAACCTTGTATGTACCTGCAGCGAGCTTTGCAAATGTAACATTACCGCTACTGTCTGTTGTCTTAGTGTCAATCAATGTACCCTCTTTTGTCCTGAGCTCAAATGTTGCATTGCCAAGACCCGTCTTGTTATCTGTTGTGCCATCATACTTGAATACAGGAAGGTCGAATGTGTAAACATATACTGTTTCACCGGACTTTTCAGTCTGACCGTAGGTGTTTGTGTATGTAAGTCTGTCGCTGTTGCTGTTGTCTGTTGTGTTATAACCTGAAACAGCTGTGTCCTTAAGAACTGCTGTAAGTGTTACAACAACATCTGAACTTGCATAGAAGTTATTACTGCCTTCTTCACCTTCAGCTTTTGCAGCATTAGCAAGATAAGCCGGTGTAAGAGAAATCTTAATATCTGACTGATTTGTTTTATCTACAGTATAATCTATAGTTTCTTTAAGCTCGGTGCTGCCAACCATAACTTCTGTTACAGCAGGAGTGTCAAAGCTATCTGAAAGGTTATCGTGGATTGTGTACTCAGTAAGCGGAACTTCCTTAGAACCTGTAACCGAAGCTGTGAGCTTAAATGTTACTGTGTCGCCTGCAGAAGCAGTTGTGCTCTTAGTATCGATGTCGCCACCAACGATTTCCTTAGAAACTTCAACTGCACCCGTGTTAATCTTGAGTTCGATTGGAGCTTCTGCTGAACCCTGAGTTGTCTTTGTGCCCTCAGGAAGAGCAAAGAGAGCGCCGCCCTTTTTCTTTACGCTTGTTTCAGCAGGCTGGCCTGTAACCTTAACATAGTAAACACCTGCTTCATTTGTACCGAAGTTGTAAACATCTTCGTCAGAAGCGAATGTGTGGTCACCCTTGCTGTCTGCAAATGTTGCATTTTCGCAAGCCTCGAGAAGAGCCTTTGACTCGTTACCTGATGCATTTTTCCAAGTCTTGAGAGCTGTTGCAACAGCTGTGCCACCCTGGATTTCTGTATATTCGCCTGTTGTTGTGTCAATTTTTGCTACCTTATAAACATTTACTTTAAAGTCGTTCTTGCCCTTGATAAATGCGTTATAGGTATAGCTCTCTGCTGCACTTGCTGAGAATGGAATCATGAGAGCAATCATCATTACTGCAAGAACAGCTGCAAAGATTTTCTTTGTAGTTTTCATTTTAACTTTCTCCTTTGTGTTTGATTTAAATATATGTAATTATATTCTAACCGAATGGTTAAACGGGTTGGGGTGGCTGCATGGCGGACACCGGCTAACAACGGTGTCCGTAGCAGTCAAAGAGGTTTTCTATGAAAGAAACATATGATTAAAAAATCACCTGTTCTAACAAGTTAAATCATATTGGGTTACTTTCTGCGTCTTGCTCTGCGTTTTTTACGACCTTTTCCGTAATAGATTGCGTAACCCGTGAACATTGTCACCGCAAGACCTGCAACCGACAAACCGAGAACAAAATAACCGTTCATTCCGTCACCGCTTGCCGAAGGCATTGTAATTGCACCGTCAACATAATCATATGTAACATCGTACTTGCCCTTAACAGGAAGTGTGAAGTAGGAAAGTGTGTAATTCGGGGTGTAACCCTCTGACGGTTTGTACTCAAACAGACAGTATGTCTGATATGTTGAAGTACCCTTTAAGTAGTTATCGGAACTGCTGTTCCAAACAACATTGCCACCTGATTTTGTAAACTCACCCTGACCGTCCTTGAAGATTGTCAGATTGTCAAACTCAGCCTTACCGTTCCTGTCTGTATTTTTAGAAATCATATGAGTTTTCAGTGTGGCTTTTTTAATGATTGTATTGATATCATCTGCAGTAAAGATACCCTCCTCGGATACCTTCATCACCGCAAATTCCGTACCACTTACATTACCGCCTGACTGATTCTTCTTGTTTACTGTTGCACTTCCGTGTGTGGTTTCATTTTCAAACACGGCTTTTTCAACAGGAGAAGAATTGTTGAAGTAATCTGCAAGCTGAACATCGGTTTTGCCTTCAATATCTGAGTTCTTAACCTTAATGTACTTAGCCGCCGTTACTTCACCGCTTTCAAGCAATTCAATCTCGGCAAGCCAGGTGTTTGTATCCATTTTATAATCGGATGCATTTTTGCCCTCGGCAAGAGCCTCGGTAATCTTAAATCTGTAAACACCCGCACTGACTAAGCTGAGGTCTTTGAATTCAACCTTACCGCTTGCGTCAGGTGTTGACGATTTCTCGGAAACTAATGCTGTGCTGTTTGTCTTGATAGTATTGCCGTCGGTATCCTGTTTTGCTGTATCCATTGATTTAAGACCTGTCAATGTATAAACGAACTTGCTGCCGCTGTAAGGCTGACCGTCAAGAGTCTTATTTACCGAAACGGCAATGTTTGTAGGATTAACCTTATTGATAAAGTCAAGCGCATTTCCTGCTTCGGCGAGAGTGCCGACAAATGTACCGTTGAAGTTCTGATTGCCTACTTTATAGGGAATATAACCTGTAACGGTTTTCTCTGTAATCTTATAGGTTGCACCTACAGGAATATTGAGAAGCTTAATGCTTTCGCCCTTTTTGATTGTGAACGAACCGTCCGAAGATGTGCGATAAACTGTGCTTGAATAATCACTTGCACCCTTTTCTTTGAGCTGATACTCAAGAGGATAGGTCTTGTAGTCATAGGTTGAACCGTTGCCGTCAAAGTCGAGAGCAATTGCAAATGTAAACTGCTGACTTGTATCGTAGTCAGTTGTACCGTCTTCATCAACAACATTCTTTGAAATTTCAAGAGGTGCTGTCACTATCTTGTTGGTATAGTCGAGCTGGAGCTGTGCATAAGCACTTTTATCATCGCGATCTACAAGCTTGAATGCCGAGTTTGTAGTTGAACCGTTACTGATTGTTGAACCGTCTCTGTTGTTAACAAGCTCCCAGTTCGTTGTGTATTTAAGGTTACTGCTGTTTGTTAACTCGTTAACCGTCATATTGTTGCCTGTCTTGAATGAGTTGTCAAAGTCAGCCATATAATCATCTTTAAGTGTGAAACCGCTGTTTGAAAGAGTTTCACTGCTTGTGCTTTCGTCTGATTTTGTAAGCTTGTAGCCTTTACCGGAGGTATCGTTGTCGTTCTCTTTGATTGTATAACCAAAAGTTTCATTAGCTTTGAGGTCATCTGAAATTTCAGAAACAACATCGCCTGTATCAAGTGCCTTTGTAACCTTGAGGTCATTATTGGCAGGTGTCATTGTAAAGTTTACTGAGAAGTTAGACTCAGCCTCACCACGCTCCATATAGAATACTACCATATGGTATGTCTTGTTAGGATCAAGCTTAGTACCATTGTTGATTGTCTTTGAAACTGTGCCAAGGTTCACCGCATGCGTTTCACCGGGAATATATGAAGTACAGGAATCTTTCTTGACAGTCCAAGCATTTCCATAAAAATTATCAAGATTTGAAGCGTAGTAAAGTTTACCGCTAGTATTCATATACTTTTCAAAGTCAAATTCGGTATTGTTGCCAAGCTGTGACTTTTTGAATTTGTAAAAACCGTCTGATGTTTCATAAGGTTTTACAAAATATGCACCGTCATTAAGTGTACCAACAGTTTTATCCTGCCAAATATGCAAACAGAAGTCATTATAAGCAGAATCTGTTCCAACCCAAAACTCATCACTCGGAACTGTAACTGTTGTCGATGATGATGAAGGTGAGTAGTCGGCAAATACATTGTCCGCAGTTGCTTTCATTGTATTAAAGTTAATTGAACCGCTTGCCTCTTTATGGTCACCACCAAGGTCGAGAGCAAGCTCTGCATCAGCGCCTGTTGAATCCTCACCGATATAAACCCAAAGGTCATCGTCACCGCTGAAGTTAAAGGTTGCAGGTTTGTCGTCTGCAAGTAAACCGTCCTTCGGAACTCGGAAATCTATATCAAGTCTGATACCGAAACCATAGTCAAGGTTAGCGTTAGTACCCTTGCCCGATGATGTATTTGAAGTATTGTTGAACGGGAAAATACCATAGCCGTTGCTTTCGCCGCCGAATTTTTTCAGGTCATCGCTGATTCCATAATTTTTACCCGCACCGTAGTTAATTTTTGTCGGTGTGAGGCCGTTCCAGGTGAAGTAGATGTTATCGGCTGCATTCTTTGAAGTAAATTCATAAGTAGTAACACCTTCACTGTCAGTAGTTGTACGGAACGGGAAAGACGACTTATAAACATTGGCAACTCTTTTATCGTTGTGGATTGCGGTTGAAAGTGCCTCAGTATCAAAGTACGGAGCCTTGACACCTTTTATAATCTGAAGATTACCCTTGCTGTCAAGCTTGTTGTACATAAGACCCTGTAAGGACTGGTTATAATTACCGCCGCCCCATTTCATACCGTTGGAGTTGTTTACTGCATAGTAATAGTTATCATCATAATTGTTGATGTTTGTAAGTCCTTTTGCGTGAGTCTTAAATGTTTCGTAGTGTTCATTACCCTTATACATATTGCCGAAGTAGAGAGGATACTTCCAGTCCGACTTATAGTTTGAAGCAATGTTGCTTATGTAGCTGTTGAAGTTATCAAACTGATACCAATAGTCATACATATTGCCATTACCCTGACACTGAAGATACCCTTTCTCCTGCTCCATGTCCGACCAGTAGTCAAAGTATGTTGCATCAACGCCTACTATATTAGGATTATTTGAGAATGAATTTTCAACAACAGCGTTATAGTCTACATTGCCTATTTCCGAGAATTTTGTCCAGCTTTCGCCTCTGGCTGTCTTAACATATGTAGCCGTGTTCTTGCTGTAGCCCAAATAATCATATCCCGAACCTGTCGGATATGAAGTTGCGGAAGATGCACCGTTAAGGTTAGTTGCTGTCGGATGGAATCTTAAAACCGCACCCTCCGGAATTTCACCCCTGAACACCACATGACCGTTTTCCGTGGTTTTTGCAAGCTCAACTGTTCCTTCATAGGCATCGTTGTAGTCAAAAGTTGCATAAACCTTTGTAAGCGACTTCCAGTCATCGTTTGAAACATAAACTGTTTTATATGTTGCCTTTGACTGTTTGTCGGGAGATTCAAAAGAAAGGTATTTACTTTCTTTGAACGAGCCGTCAGTTGTAAGATAAAATTCCGTGTCACCCGAAGTACCCGAAAGATCGAGGGTCTTGATGAACGGATTAGTCCACTGACTTTTTGAGGCGTCATAAAGAGCATTATCGGTACTGTATGAATCGTTAATACTGAGGTTGCTTGTTTGTTTTTCACCCTTGCTGTTGAAGATTACATATTTATAGGATGACTTAACATCCACATAGTAGTAATCGCTGTCCGAAGATGTGAGCTTGTTCATTGCAACACCGGGCCACTTTTCGTTGCAGTCAGTATCGGTTACCCAAGAATATGCATAAGCTTCGTTATAGGTGTTACTGTTATGAAGATAGATACGACGGGAATCGCTTGCAACAGTCTTTTCGGGAAGAGTAAATTTAACCCCGGAAGAAAGCTCAATTCTTGTTGCACCGGATGGTGCAGTGGTTTCAAAAACTCCCGAAGGATTTTTGTTTGCAGTACCCTTGCTGAGAACCGTGCCGTCATCCTTAGCAAAACGATATGTAACAGAAGAAAAATCTTTCCATTCCTTATTCTTGGTCAGGTTAATATAAATCTTCTGTCCCGAAGATGTTGCCGCAAATACATTAAGCGACATACCCGACACGGCACATACCGAAAGCATGATGGTAAGTGCAAGCACAAGGGAAAAGCTTTTCTTTACGGTTCTGCAAAGCTTTTTACCTAATTTCATAATTTTTTCTTCTCCTTCATTGCCGATTACTTTGTTTTGGCAGTCAAAGTACAATTAAACAGAACTGCATAGGACAGTCCAACATATCTGCCAACTAATTATGAAACGCAAATTTTTGAATTTGTTCTTCTTTTTGATTTGCATACAATTATATAATATTTTATTGCACTTTTGTAGAGGCAATATAACTAAACTTCGGGTAATGTTTTTGGTTATTTTGCATATCCGCAAATACGATTTAATATTTTTGACCATAATGTGACTTTATTACTTATTTATCACCATTTTTTGTGTTTAAGATAAATTATACCCATTGTACAACCTTAACAGGCAGTTAAAAAGTCCATTTCGGCGCTAAATTTGTTGGCTTTTAATTCTTTTTTCAAAAATATCAAAAAATTTTATGCAAGTTTACTCCAAGCTGTGCGTGTATAAATATGTATTATTTTGCGATTGTTGTTTTTAAACATAAAATGCCCCAAAACCGGCATTTTGCAGAAATTTTCAGATATATTTTTATAATCAATGTCTATATCTCATCAAATTAATCACCGAACACCTTGAAAATTCGGCACAAATAAAGGGCAGAGTATTGCTCTCTGCCCTTCAAAATGTAATTCACTTAAATCGCAATTATACAAACCGCTTTATGCAAACATATTAAAGATCTCTGCCGCAGCACTTCTTGTACTTTTTACCGCTGCCGCACGGACAGGGATCGTTTCTGCCGATTTTCTTGCCCTTACGGATAGTCTTGTTGACAGAATCCGTACCGTCTGCAGAAGTTTCTGTAGGCTGAGCAACCTGCTCACGGTGAAGCGCCTGCTTTACGGCGTCCGACTGTTCAACAGCTTCTTCATCATCGGATGCAGACTGTGCCGCTGCGGCAGCCCTCTGAGCTGCTCTCTTTGCCGCTGCAATTGCATCCTGTCTTTTCTGAATCTCATAAACACGCTTTGGCATAATGAGCATCATCTTGACAGTATCTTCACGAATGCTTTCAATCATCTCATCAAACATATCGAAGCCTTCAACTCTGTACTCAACAACAGGATCGTGCTGACCGTATGAACGAAGTCTGATACCGCTCTTGAGCTGATCCATATTGTCGATGTGATCCATCCAATGTGTATCAACATTCTTGAGGAGGTAAACACGCTCCATCTCACGGATTGTCTCCTCAGGAAGAAGTTCTTCATTTTCCTTGTAGATTTCAAGAGCATCGTCAACGAGCATCTTCTGAATCTCTTCGGGTTCCATATTTTCAAGATCTTCAAGGCTGAAATCGTACTTAGAATCATCTCTGATAAGCCAGCCTGCATAGTAATCCTTAAGGCTCTGGAAGTTCCAATGCTCTGCAGGACCTTCGGGGAGATACTGCTTGATTGAAGTTGCGATCGTATCCTCAACCATTTTGAGGATTGTTTCGTGGAGATCCTCACCGTTAAGAACCTGATCACGCTGACCGTAGATGATTTCACGCTGTTTGTTCATAACATCGTCGTACTGGAGGACATCCTTACGAATGCCGAAGTTACGAAGCTCAACCTTTTCCTGTGAGCCCTCGATAATACTTGTGAGCATTTTATTCTCAATAGGCATATCTTCGGCAACATTCATACGCTCCATCATCATTTTCATTCTGTCACCGCCGAACAGACGCATAAGGTCGTCCTCGGTTGAGAGGAAGAAACGGCTGACGCCCGGATCGCCCTGACGACCTGCACGGCCACGGAGCTGGTTATCAATACGGCGTGACTCGTGTCTTTCCGTACCCATAATGTAAAGGCCTCCGGCCTCTCTTACCTTTTCAGCCTCGCCTTTAATTTCTTCCTTATACTTGTCATTCAGTTCTCTGAATGTATTTCTTGCATTGATGATTTCTTCATCATCGGTTTCCGCATAACCTGTAGCTTCTTCAATAAGCTCCTCTGTAAAGCCCTGCTTACGCATTGCGGCTTTTGCCATATACTCTGCGTTACCGCCGAGGATGATATCGGTACCACGACCTGCCATGTTGGTTGCGATTGTTACCGCACCGAGTTTACCTGCCTGAGCAACAATTTCAGCCTCTTTTTCATGCTGTTTTGCATTGAGGACATTGTGCTTGATGCCTCTCTTTTTGAGCATTTTTGAAAGAAGCTCCGACTTCTCAATTGAAATTGTACCGACAAGGACAGGCTGTCCCTTTTCGTGAGCCTCAACAATTGCATCAATAACAGCGTGGAACTTGCCGTTTTCTGTCTTATAAACCGAATCGGGGAGGTCTTTTCTTAAAACAGGCTTGTTTGTAGGAATTTCAACAACATCAAGCTTGTAGATTTCCTGGAATTCTTCCGACTCTGTCTGAGCAGTACCTGTCATACCCGAAAGCTTTTTGTAAAGACGGAAGTAGTTCTGGAATGTGATTGTAGCAAGAGTCTTGCTTTCGCTCTGAACCTTTACGCCCTCTTTAGCCTCAATAGCCTGGTGAAGACCTTCGTTAAAACGACGACCGTACATAAGACGACCTGTAAACTCGTCAACGATGATAACTTCGCCGTCCTTGACAACATAGTCAACATCAAGCTTCATAACGCCGTTAGCCTTGATAGCCTGATTTACATGGTGCTGAATTGTAAGGTTATCGGGATCGGTAAGGTTTTCAATACCGAAAAATTCTTCGGCCTTCTTAACGCCGCTCTGTGTGAGGGTTGCTGTTTTCTGCTTTTCATCAACAACATAATCAATGTCGTTTTCCTTGTAATATTCCTCCATATCCTCTTTTGCGTCAAGTTCTGCAAAACGCTGAACTTTAAGAGTTTTTGCAAGAGCGTCAGCCTTTGCATAAAGGTCTGTTGACTTGTCGCCCTTACCCGAAATAATAAGAGGAGTTCTCGCCTCATCAATGAGGATTGAGTCAACCTCATCGACAATTGCAAATGCGTGCGGGCGCTGAACCTTGTTTTCCTTGTAAACTACCATGTTGTCACGGAGGTAGTCAAAACCGAGTTCGTTGTTCGTTCCGTATGTAATGTCTGCGGCATAAGCCTTTTTTCTGCCCTCGTTATCGAGATCGTGGCAGATAAGACCGACCGAAAGACCGAGGTATCTGTAAAGCTTGCCCATCCACTCTGAGTCACGGCGGGCAAGGTAATCGTTGACTGTTACAATGTGAACACCTTCGCCTGTAAGAGCGTTGAGGTATGCAGGGAGGGTAGCAACCAAGGTTTTACCTTCACCGGTTTTCATCTCGGCGATTCTGCCCTGGTGAAGAACGATACCGCCGATAATCTGAACGGGGAAGTGCTTCATACCAAGCACTCTCCAGCCTGCCTCACGACAGGTTGCAAATGCTTCGGGGAGAATATCGTCTGTTGTTTCGCCGTTGGCAAGTCTTTCTTTAAGAATTGTTGTCTGGTTCTTGAGTTTGCTTTCGCTCATAGCCGCATATTTATCTTCGAGTGCAAGCACCTTGTCACAGATTGGCTGCACACGCTTAACTTCACGCTTGCTGTAGTTGCCGAACATAGCCTTTAAAAAATTCATCAGGGTTCTTCCTTTCAATGTACCGAAAAAATCGGTCAAACTGTATTTTCAATAATATAATTTTAATTTACTGCACCGCAGACGCTCCAAGGCTCTTTGCAGCCTGAATCATTGCGGCCTCAACCACGGGACCGGCATATTGGAAGCCGAAACCCGAATCCTGTACAACACAGGCAAAGGCGAGAGGGCAGTCCTCATCTTTTGAGTAGCCGACCATCCAGCCGTTAGGGTTCTTATCATCGCCGACTTCACCCGTACCTGTTTTGGCACAGACTGTAAGTCCGCCGAAAAGGTTGTCGCCGTAGTAATCCGAAACGGTGTATCTCATAACATCATCAAGCTTTGTCGCCGTATCGGATGAAAAAAGCTCCTGTCCGCTGCTCTTGTAGTTTATACCGAGTGCGGAGAGTATGGACTCATCTTTGATAAGGGTAGGGTTTGTAGCCTTACCGCCGTTTGCGATTGCACCGCAGATAATTGCCATCTGCATCGGGTTTACCTTGTCATTATACTGACCTACGCCCGACCAGCCAAGCTGGTTTTCATTGGCATCGCTGACATCATATGAACCTTTTGCAGTTTTAATTCCGTCAACATCAAAGGAGCTGTTAATGCCGATTTTCTCGGCAGTTTTTGTCATTGTGTCACTTCCGAGTTCAACGGCAAGCTTTGCAAAAACAATATTGCAGGAATGTGCCATTGCCTCTTTATATGTCAGCGTTCCGTGAGTTTCCGTACAGGTAACTTCACTTCCGCCTATGTTCTCACTTCCGTTACAAACCCAAGTGCGGTCATAAAGGTCGGGAATATTCTCGATTGCCGCCGCAGATGTAACGATTTTGAAGATTGAACCCGGGGTAAAGGTTGACGAAAGCACATTATCAAGGTAAACGCCCTCGTATTCGCTTTCGTTGTCCTTGGTAATTTCGGGAGGAGCCTGCGGATCGTAAGCCATGGTGCTTATGGAACAGATAACCTCGCCTGTTTTGTAGTTATATATTACACATGCACCTTTTTTGTTATAAGCTGCAAGAACATCATAAGCCGCCGCACAGGTTGCGGAATCGACTGTCAGCTTTATATCGTGAGAGGCACGCAATGATTCCGGCATATTAAGTCCGAAAACAAGGTTATAGCCTATCAGCTGAGAACGATACATACTTTGAACAGCCGTTGAAATGTTAAGGCTGTCATCACCGACAACATGAAGCAGAGATTTTCTTACGCTCTCGCTTTCGTTATAAACTCTTTTACCGTCAACCGTCTGTGCAAGAGCCGTGCCGTTGCGGTCATAAATCGCTCCTGCCTGTGCAAGGCCGCCGTCACCTGCTATATGCGCATTATATGCCTGATCGACCCAATCGTCTGCCCCTGTTACAAGCTCAAAGGCAAGATAGCCGAGTCCGCCGATAAACGCAAGCGCAACTATATATATAAGTGTACTTCTGCGAAGTATTTTTTTCAAACCTTACACCACCCTGTGTATCAAGTGAACAATCGAAAAATTAAAGAAAATGCGGCTTTGCTTGCAAAGCACTATGAATACGGTCGGGAAATAGAGCCTTTTATTTTGCTGTTTTTCCTCTCGACAACAATTTTCCATTTTCAATTTTTCATTTTCAATTTATCAAACTTATCTTTTTACCGAATAAGTTCTCTCGTCTGCGGCTTTGATAAATGCAACAAGTCCCCAACAAGACATAATACTTGAACCGCCGGCAGACACAAACGGAAATGTTACGCCTGTAAGCGGAAGTACATCGGTTGCACCGAAAACATTGAGAGAAAGCTGAACGACAAAAAGTCCTGCCGCACAGCACGCTGAAATTGAATAAAAGGTACTTCTGCTTCGAGTTGTAATTGCCCTTGCATAAATAAACATTGCACCTACTGCCACGGCAAGTGTGAACGCAACGATAACTCCCATTTCTTCCGAAACAAGTCCGAAAACAAGGTCACTTTCGGATGCGGCAACCTGCTTTAAAAAACCGTTGCCGATACCTACGCCGAAAAGTCCGCCGCTTGCCATATATGTGAGAACTCTTGCCTGCTGATAACCGAGGTTGTCCTGAGTATGTTCCCACACATGACGCCAGCCCGAAAAGCGGTCGGCAACATACGGTTTAAACTTGAGGACAAAGGTTACGCCGAAAATTGCGGCGGCAACAGCAAGAATAATCGTCTTGAAATCGCCCGAGCGCATAAACGCTGTGAGCAAAAATGTTACAAAGAAGATGAGCGCAGTACCGAAGTCACCCATAAGAGCCAAAAGACCGACGCAGACTGCCGAGAAGATAATGTACTCAAGCAGGTTCTTCTTTGTCATCAACACATCAAGCGAACTTGCGCCGATAAAGATGAAAATAATCTTTGCAAGCTCTGACGGCTGAAATGAAAACGAGCCGATATAAATCCAGTTGGCGGCGCCGTTTGTAATCTTACCGAATACAATTGTTACACCCAAAAGACCGACCGCACAAATCATTGCCGGAAGTCTGAGTTTATTTACCTTATCGGGATCTTCAATCAGCTTGATGATTATGCAGAAGATAATCATACCTACTGCGGCGGCAACAAGCTGAACATAAGCCGAGCGTTCCGACTGTCTGATAAGCATCATTACGCCTATGCCCGTCAAAAACAGGGCAAGCGATTCAAGCTCAAAATTTACTCTGCGGATTACAAAATAGGAGATAAAGAAGAATCCCCATTCAACACCCGCAAGAGCGCCGAACAGCACGAGCGGAGCCATTGTATTTGTGCCATCATTCCAGAACATTGCCTGAACGCACATAAAAAAGTGAAAAAATGTAATAAGAAGCATAAGCTTCCACGATTTCATTGCAGGCTTATCGCTGACCTTTGAGAAAAACCAGCTTGACTGCAACGGCTGTTGGAACTCCTCGCCTCTTTTTACTATAAGGCTTGTACCGCCTATTGTTATTGTATCGTCAATAAGCACCTTTGCTCTGCCTCTTGTTCTTTTGCCGTTGAGCATTGTGCCGCTCTTTGAGTCGGTATCACTTACATACCAACCGTCTTTACGGCGAAGGAGTACGCAATGATTTCTTGAAACTGTCGGGTCATCAACGGTTACATCACTGCTTTTACTTCTGCCGATTGAATTTTCCCAGAAAAGCACGGGGAGCATCTCGCCCGTTGCAGGGTTCAAAAGTGAAATCAAAGGAGTTTCGGGGCGGCGGCGGCGGCGCATTGCGGCAAAGCACTGGTACACAATTATTATTGCATAAACAGGCATAAGAAAACGCAGTGCAACAACACCCATATCGAAAATTATCGAAAAATCCGGCACTTTTTTCAACTCCTTCACAAATCATCTGTCCTAAAAATAAGCATACTTAAAGTTATACAGTTTAAATAATAATCCAATTTCCCCCAAAAGTCAATAGCCGAGTGCCTCGGCAGCCAATTCGTGTAGACAGTTTGTACAATAGAAAACTAAAAATGCCCGAGCGTTACTATCTAATTATAAGTGAAGTAACTTTGTAGCCGAGTGCCTCGGCAGTCAATTCGTGAAGATAGTTTGTACAATAAAAAACTAAAAATGCCCGAGCGTAGCATTTCAACCGTTCGCACAACTTGGGGCGTAGGGGCGGATATTATCCGCCCGCCTTGATGAAATTTTATGTTTATACTCATATGTTTTGGCATAATAAAAGCCGTGCGTTATTTTGTAACGGTGAACCGTGTTCGTCACTACACCATTTTGGTAACTATGTTTCATTTATATGATTTATTACTGTCACAATATTTGTGTCATTACTCGTTGGAATCCGATGAACACCTCTACGGATTTGTTGCATTATTTGCTTATACCGTTAATAAAACCGCTAAACAAAAGACCTCACGAAATTCGTGAGGTCTTTTATCATGATATATCTATGAGGATTAATGAAGATTTTTCATTTTATCGGCTTTATCACGGCATATATGCGACCATTTGCAGTCACCGCACACCTGCGAAAGCCTGTCTTTTAAAATTATATTTTCTCTTGCAATTCTCGAAAGCTCTTTCCAATCGGCAGTATCGCCGATTTTCATTCCGAGTAAATCAAGACATCTTTTGTCATAGCATGACGCCTTGCCCGTAACATCGCAGCTGCCGTTGTCACGGTTCGGACACGATGAACAAATTTCGTCACAACCGCCCGTAAGCGTAAGGTTTGCGTTGTTATTTTCAAGAACCGACACTATTTTTGCCATTCCGCAGACAAATTCATCGCTGTAACCCTTGCCTTCAAAAAACTGCACACAAAGGCTGTGATGCGGTCTGAACTTAAAGCTTAACGATTTTGTCAAGACGGTTCACCAAAACTGTTGCAACAACAATCTTTGCAGCATCTGCAAGAAGGAACGGAACAACGCAGGTGAGAAGTGCGGCAACAAAGTCTGTGTGCATTGAAATCATAAACCAGATTGTACCGAAAAGGTAGCATACTGCAAGACCTGCAACCATTGAAACCGCAAGCACCCAAAGCTTTCTGCCGAGAAAATCAGTCATAAGTCCAACGATAAGCGCCGTAAAGAGGAAACCAATGATATAACCACCTGTCGGACCGCCGAGAACGCCGATTCCGCCTGAGAATCCTGCAAACACGGGAACACCGATTGCACCGAGAAGAACATAAACCGCAACGCTGATGAGTCCTCTTTTCCAACCGAGCATAGCCGCAGCCATAAAGATGCCGAGAGTCTGAAGTGTGAACGGAACTGTCATCGGAATCTGAATCTGTGCGCACACTGTGATGATTGCGACGAACATCGCCATATACACAAGGCTTAATACATTACTTCTTGATTTACTGTTTGTTTTTGCTTCTGTCATAAAATTACCTCTCCTTTGCAAAACCGCTTCTTTTGTTTTGCAGATTGTCAACCAAATTATTTTATCGGTTGACAATTATTATAGTACCGATTATCGCATTTGTCAACCCGATTTATGTTTTAAAGTAACAATTACAATCCGTTTTGATGTAACAATTGACTTTACAACCAACTTATCATATAATAATTATCAGACCAAACAAACCAAAGGAGCTTTATATATGCAGATTTCGAGCAGATTCACTCTGGCAATTCACATTATCGCCTGTATTGAAACCTTTAAAAATGAATACAAGGTAACGAGTGATTTTCTTGCAGGCAGTACGAATGTCAACCCTGTTATCGTCCGCAAAATTCTCGGTCAGCTCAAATCGGCAGGAATTGTTGAGGTTGCAAGGGGTTCGGGCGGTGCAGACCTTTCAAAACCGCTTGACAGGATTACTTTTCTCGATATCTACAAGGCGGTTGAATGCGTTGGCAACGGCGAGCTTTTTCATTTTCACGAAAATCCAAATCCCAAATGTCCTGTCGGCAGAAACATTCACACCGTTCTTGACAACAGGCTTGACAAGGTTCAGCAGGCAATGGAAAACGAACTGAAAAAAATTACCCTTGCAGATATTGAGAGCGATATTCAAAAGTTGATACAGAAATAATTACGGCATCGGAGAAAAATCCGATGCTTTTTTGTTGCAAAAAACTCCTGAAAAAAATTTTAAAAAAATTTCGTTGTAACTATTGACGTTACAACAAGATGGGTATATAATATCGTTGTAATCGAAAAGGTTACAACGAGTCGATTCACATTTTCCTTATTCAAAATTATTCAAAACAAAAACTTTTCAACACAATTTTCAGGAGGTATAATTATGAAAATAGCAGTAGTATGCGCAAACGGTAAAGCAGGACAGCTCATCACAAAAGAGGCAGTAAACAGAGGTTTTGATGTTACGGCTTTTGTAAGAGGCGAAAACAAGTCGGCAGCCAAAAACACAGTAACCAAAGATTTGTTCGACATTACAAAGGAAGATTTGAACGGCTTCGATGTTGTAGTTGACGCTTGCGGCGGTTGGACAGCAGAAACTATTCCCGTTATTCCAAAAGCAGGCGAGTACCTTTGCAATCTTCTTGCAGGCACAGACACAAGACTTGTTATTGTCGGCGGTGCGGGCAGTCTTTATGTGAACCCCGAACACACAATCACAGTTGCAGACGGCAAAGATTTTCCCGACGCATTCAAGCCCCTTGCAGCCGCACATCAGGTTCTTCTTGACGGACTTCGCAAGAGAAAAGATGTTGAGTGGACATATGTAAGCCCTGCAGGAGATTTTCAGGCTGACGGTGAAAGAACAGGCGAGTACACACTCGGCGGTGAAGAACTTGTTCTCAATTCAAAAGGCGAAAGCGTTATCAGCTATGCCGACTATTCAATCGCTTTTGTTGACGAAATTGCAAACGGCAATCACATCGGCGAAAGAATTTCGGTTGTAAGCAAATAAAGCTAAAATTAAACATAAAACAGGGACAGCAGATAACGCTGTCCCTGAAATTTTTGCAATAGATTAAGTTTTGCGTGCTTACAATTAAGCCTTGTTAACTGAACCGAAGAGTTCCATCTTTTCCTTAACAGTAGCCTTGATAGCCTCTGCACCGGGAGCGAGGAGCTTTCTTGGGTCAAAGCCCTTGCCTTCGAGATCCTTGCCCTCTTCAATGTACTTTCTTGTAGCTGCTGCAAATGCGAGCTGGCACTCTGTGTTAACATTGATCTTTGAAACGCCGAGTGAGATAGCCTGCTTGATCATGTCGGCAGGGATACCTGTACCGCCGTGGAGAACGAGCGGCATCTCGCCTGTAAGCTGCTGGATAGCGTCAAGAGTTTCAAAGCTGAGGCCCTTCCAGTTTGCAGGATACTTACCGTGAATGTTACCGATACCTGCTGCGAGCATTGTTACGCCGAGGTCTGCAACCATTTTGCATTCCTTAGGATCTGCGCATTCGCCCATGCCGACTACGCCGTCTTCCTCGCCGCCGATTGCACCAACCTCAGCCTCAAGTGAAAGACCGAGCTTGTTACAAGTTGCAACGAGTTCCTTTGTTTTTTCAATGTTTTCTTCGATCGGATAGTGTGAACCGTCGAACATGATTGAGCTGAAACCGGCTTCGATGCACTTCTTAGCGCCTTCATATGAACCGTGGTCAAGGTGGAGAGCAACAGGAACTGTGATGTTGAGTTCCTCGAGCATACCGTTTACCATACCAACGACTGTTTTGTAGCCGCACATATATTTACCGGCACCCTCAGATACACCGAGGATAACAGGTGAGTTGAGTTCCTGTGCTGTTAAAAGAATTGATTTTGTCCATTCAAGGTTGTTGATGTTGAACTGACCTACTGCATAGTGGCCTGCCTTTGCTTTTGTAAGCATTTCTTTAGCGTTTACTAATGGCATTTTAATCTTCCTTTTTTAAAAAATTTCAGCAGACAAGCGTCCCCACCTGCCGATTTAAGTTTATTATACAATATATTTTTGAAAATATAAAGACCTAAAAAGAAGATTTAGTGAAAATTTTAACAATTAGTCGAAAAAATTTTCATTTTGTCCTGTTTTAGTCAATTATCACTAAACTTTCAAAATAAACTCACACTTCCGTAACACAACAAGGTTGATTTTGATTTTGTGAAAAGGTATAATATAAATGTAAATTACAATACTTGATTTTGGTCAAGCGTTGTATGATAATATTTTTTGTAAACTATCCCGTAGGGGTAGTCTTGCGACCGCAAGTAATGACAGATATTTTATTGCAAACAAGGTTTTATAAATATAACAAAACAACCGATATAGTGACTGGCGGATGATATCCGCCACTACGAAATATTTGTTCATTTCGGCAATTTGCTTGCAAAAAATTTTGTTTCATTACTTAAGGACAAACGCAGTTTGTACCCCACGGTAACAAATAAATGTAGGAGTAACTTTTATGGACAATTTTGACAACAACAATATGGGTGGGTTTGAACCGCAAAAGCCGTTCACCGAAAGGCCCGTACAAAACAATAATATGAACACGGAACAGACAATTCCCGTTTCCGAACCCGAAACACAGGAAGAACAGGTTCAGAATGTTCAGCCGCAGAACGGCAACACACCGTACGGTGATTATATTTTCGGTAACAACAATCAAAACACGACAAACAATGCAAATCCGACTGAAAATGTTCCGCCGTATCAGCAGAATCAAAATCCGAATCCGAACACCTACGCTCAGCCGTGGCAGTACGGTTACGGTCAGTATCCCTACAGCGGACAGAATCCGCAGTATAATCAGAACAATCAGCAGTACGGACAGTATCAAAACAACACAGGATACAATCAGAATGTACCTCCGTATCAGCAGAATATGTACGGACAGCCTCCCTACGGCAACAACGGTACATACAATCAGCAATACAATCCGCAGATGTTCGCACAGTACCCCCAAAAGAAAACAAAGGGCGGAATAATTGCGTTGATTATCGTTCTCTGTTCACTTCTTACAATCGGTTTTATCGGCATGATGGTGTACGGATTTTCGGTTGACATAAAAGAAGATTTGAACAGCGACCGAAGCGATTCGGGCAATTCGTTCAGACTTCCGAATAAAGACAGCACAACACCGTTTGAAACCCTTCCCGACACATCTTCGCAGGGTAAAACTCACGATGAGTCGGACTACAGTGACAAGGTGAACAAGGATTACTCGGGTATGAAGCTTGAAAGCAATCCGAAAGACACAAAAACAAACGACAGCTACACAGCCGCAAAAGCGTCGGAAAAGGTTTCCAACTCGGTAGTCGGCATTCTCTGTTACTCGGACGATGTACCCGATCAGGCTGACACAACAACCGCCTCTTCACAGGGAAGCGGAATTATCTTCTCACAGGACGGCTATGTTATCACAAACGCTCATGTAATCGGCAACAGCAAAACAGCCTATGCAATCAGAGTTGTAACATCTGACGGCAAGGTATACAAGGCAGGTGTTGTGGGTTACGATTCAAGAACCGATATTGCAGTTCTCAAAATGGACGATGCAAAGGGACTTACTCCTGCAACATTCGGTGATTCGTCACAGCTTGAGGTTGGTCAGGATATTATCGTAGTTGGCAATCCGGGCGGTCTTGACTATCAGAACACAACAACCAAGGGCGTTATTTCGGCGCTTGACAGAAAGCTTTCAACATCAAGCCTTACAAAGTACATTCAGACCGATGCCGCAATCAATCCCGGCAACTCGGGCGGTCCGCTTGTAAACTACTACGGTCAGGTTGTCGGAATTACAACTTCAAAGATTGTTTCCGAAACTTACGAAGGTATGGGCTTTGCAATTCCGTCACAGACAGTAAAAAACATTGTTGACACACTTGTAAAGAACGGCTATGTTGAAGGCAGAGTAAAAATCGGCATTTCGGGCATTGCGGTAACCTCCGATCAGGCATCAAATTACAACATTCCGCAGGGCATTTATGTTCAGAGTATCGTATCGGGCGGTCCGTGTGACGGCACAAGCCTTGAAGAAGGCGATATCATCACAGAGGTTGACGGCGAAACAATTACAAGCTTTGCAGATGTTTATGCGATTCTTGAAACCCACAAGCCGGGGGACAAAATCAAGGTTAAATATTACAGCTCATCATCGGGCGACGGTGAGGTTGAAATCACACTTCAGGAAGATAAGTAATTTTAATATAAGAATATCACCAAAAGCAAGAGGGCAGTCACATTTCCGTGACTGCCCTTGCTTATTTATTGCAAATCAGTAGGGGCGCTCATTGGGCGCCCGCAAATGAAGGCACAAATGCGATACCAAATCCAATTATATAAAAATCACAAAATTACCGATAATATGTAGCGGCGAACAATGTTCGCCGCTACTGAATTGTGACATTTATAAAATATATTTTTACATATAATTTGTTACATTACTTGCGGGCGGCCGATGACCGCCCCTACAGTATATCAATTACTTTCTGATATATATAATTTGATTTTACATAAACATTGCGTCATTATTTTTTAACGGGGATAAAATTCCGCAAAAATCCTGCACTTCTTCCTTTCAAGTAAAACCAACCTATGGTGTCAAAAACTGCCGCTCCTACAAAATTAACAAGCAAATCTTTCATTGTATCAATCAGACCGATGTCAAGATAGCCGTTAATACCAAGATTTTCACCGTTCACAACGGTTGATGTTATATCCCTGATGTGCATTATCACATTCGACTTGCCCGAAATCAAACCCGAATGTATTGCCGTGATTACGGTGTCCTTTTGCATATCCTTTTCAAAAAGCATATCCGCACCAAACTCAAAAAACTCCCACACGACACCGACTGTCATTGAAAAGCAGAACGAAAACAGGCACACGAACATGGGCGAGAGGCTCAATTTCACCCGTTCGCTTCTGTTCAAAATATCGGTCAGTCCAAAACCAACGCCTGCACAGATAAAGCCGTTCACGGCATGGAGCAATGAATCCCATATCGGAATCTTTTCGTAGAACGCACCGAGCTCACCCATAACATTTGCCGCAAACACGAACAGCACAACAATCGTTTCAAGCACACTCGGCAACGCTACCGACAGCTTTCGGTCGATGAACAACGGAAGCATCAACAGTCCGAGCGTTAACACACAGGTCATGACATTCTCCCATTTTCCGTTTAAAATGCCGGCAGTCAAAAGTGACACAAGTATGAGCCTTATAATGATGTAAACGCCTGCCTTAACCTTGTGTTGTCGCATTTCACGCACATTCAGCCACCGTGCAAGCCTTTGAAAAAATCCTTTAAGTCGTTTTTTCATAATATCCCCCGATTTTTACAATTATTTTTTCCTTAAAAACGAGATAAACCCCTGTAAAATTGTATTAGCTTTTTCTGCCTGATATTACCGCAAAATAAAAAAGCCATCGCAATCTGCGATGACTCATAAGCATTGATATTAAATTACTTTTTCTCTGACTTCTCTGACGATTCGGCTTTTTCGCCATTTTTTTCAGCCTCAAGCTTTTTCTTGAGTTCCTCTTTGCCGACAGCAAGCATCAGCTTGATACGGTTCTCCTGATTTACCTTCGGCGCACCCGGATCATAGTCGATGGTAACGATATTGGCATTCGGTCTGATTTCTTTAATCTTTCTGATTGCGCCCTTGCCGTTGATATGATTCGGCAAACAACCGAAAGGCTGTGTGCATACGATATTCTCATAGCCTGTATCGGCAAGCTCAATCATCTCGGCTGTTAGCAACCAACCCTCGCCCATCTTGCTGCCGTAGCCGATAACACCGTTTACAAGCTCCTTTGTGTGAGCATATCTGTGAGGCGGAACAAAGCCGTACTTTTCAGCCGCATCAACCATAAGTCCCTCAAGCTTTGTGAGGTAGTTAAGAAGCATCGAACAGAATTTGTATTTAACTCTGCTTCCTCCGAACATCTTGTAGTCCTCAATACGGTTATCAACCTTAAATGATGCAAAACCCATAAGACCGGGGATGCAAACCTCGCAATCCTGATCTGCAAGGAAGTCCTCAAGACCGTTGTTAGCCATTTTGGAGTATTTTACATAGATTTCGCCGACAATACCGACTTTAACCTTCGGCACTTTGTTAAGCTCTATTTTTGTAAATGATTTTGTAATTTTATCAAGAGTTTCGTCAATTTCTTCAAGAGTGTAGCCCTTGCCCTGTATGAGCATATCGGAAATCTTATCCGTCCACTCTTCAACAAGCGCCATGCTTTCGCCCTTGTTCACTTCATAGGGCTTTGTCTGGTTTGAAAGCAGCATTAACTGGTCGCCGTACACAAGACCGCCGACAAATCTGCGGATAAGCGGAAGTGTGAGCGAAAAACCGCTGTTGTGTTCCATACCGAATGAAAGCGAAATTACGGGAACGAACTCAAAGCCTGCCTTTTTGAGAGCCTTTCTCAAAAGGAAAATGTAGTTGGACGCACGACATCCGCCACCTGTCTGAGTAATCATCAGGGCAACCTTGTGAACATCATACTTTCCGCTTTGCAGAGCATTGATGAACTGACCTATAACCAGCAAAGCCGGATAACAGGTATCGTTGTGAACATATTTAAGACCTGTCTGCGCAATCTCCGGACCTGTTGTGTTGAGCAAATCAGACTTATAGCCATAGTAGTTGAACACCTTTTCAAGTATTTTAAAATGAATAGGCGCCATATTGGGCATAAGGATTGTGTATTCCCTTTTCATCTGCTTTGTAAACAGCAAACGACCTGTTTTTTTGTCATACTTCAACTCTGCCATAACAGAATTTCCTTTCATCAATCGTTTTCAAGCGCAGCAAGCAAACTGCGGATTCGGATTTTAACTGCTCCGAGGTTTGTAATTTCATCTATCTTAATCTGAGTGTAAATCTTATTTTTGCTTTCAAGAATTTCTCTTACCTCATCGGTTGTAATCGCATCAACACCGCAGCCGAAGGATACAAGCTGAACAAGCTCCATGTCCTTTCTTGTTGTAACATATTTTGCCGCCGCATAAAGTCTTGCGTGGTATGTCCACTGGTTGAGAACATGAGTCCGGAAATGTTCAACTCTCGGAGAAATAACATCTTCGCTGACGATTGCAACATCAAAGCCTGAGATAAGTCTGTCGATTCCGTGGTTAATTTCGGGATCAATATGATAGGGTCTGCCCGCAAGAACAAAAATCTTTTTGCCCTCTTTTTCAGCCTTGGCAATAATCTCGTTGCCCTTGTCAATAACCTTTTTTCTGTAATTTTCCTGTTCCTGATATGCAAGCTTAGCCGCATTTCTTACCTCGTTAAGAGTGAGGTCGGGGAAGTGGAACGAAAGTCTTTCATAGGCTTTCTTAGGAAAATCGTTCGGGCGGTGAATACCGAAGTATTCCTTTATGAAGTGAACCTTGCGTATATCCTTCATATTGTTTTTGATAACCTCGGGATAGTAAGCAACAACAGGACAGTTGTAATGGTTATCTCCGAGATGCTCGTCAAAATTATAGGAAAGACAGGGGTAGAAAATTGTTTCTGCACCCATATCAATAAGAGTCTGAATGTGACCGTGAACAAGCTTTGCAGGGAAGCAAACGGTATCGCTCGGAATTGTCTGCTGACCTCTCTGATAAAGCTTTCTTGTTGAATACGGTGAGTGGAACACCTCAAATTTAAGTTCTGTAAAGAATCTGTACCAGAACGGATAAAGTTCATACATATTGAGCGCCATAGGAATTCCAAGCTTACCTCTTATGCCTTCAACAGGCTTGTAGGAATCAATGAGATTCAGCTTATAGGCATACATATTCATATCGTTTGCAGGAGCTTTCTTTGTGATTGGTCTTTCACAACGGTTTCCTGCAATAAACTTTCTGCCCTTGCCGAATGAATTTATTGTAAGACGGCAGTTGTTGTTGCACATACCGCAATTTGCAACCTTGATTTCGTGAACGAATTCATCAAGTCCCTTTTTGTCGGTAATTGTACTCTTGCCAACGCCCTTTGACTTTTTCTTTGCGTAAAGAGCCGCACCGTAAGCACCCATAAGTCCTGCAATGTTAGGACGGACAACTTCAACGCCCATTTCCTGTTCAAATGCACGCAAAACAGCGTCGTTAAGGAAAGTACCGCCCTGAACTACAACACGCTTGCCGAGTTCATCGGGGCTTGACGCACGAATAACCTTGTAAAGGGCGTTCTTTACAACGCTGAGTGAAAGACCTGCCGAGATATCTTCAATTGTTGCGCCGTCTTTCTGAGCCTGCTTAACGCTTGAATTCATGAATACGGTACAGCGTGAGCCGAGGTCAACGGGACGCTTTGCAAAAAGTCCGAGCTTTGCAAAGTCGGCAATCTCATATCCGAGAGCGTTTGCAAAAGTCTGCAAAAAGCTTCCGCAACCCGATGAACAAGCCTCATTAAGGAAGATATTGTCAATTGCACCGTTATGTATCTTAAAGCATTTGATATCCTGTCCGCCGATATCGATGATAAATTCAACATCGGGCATAAAGTATTTTGCGGCGGTAAAGTGGGCGATTGTTTCAACAATGCCGTAATCAACCGCAAATGCGTTTTTTACAATGTCCTCTCCGTAACCTGTTACGGCAGAAGAAACAACATTTATTTCGGGATTTATTTCGTAAACCTCGTCAAGAAATTGCTTCATAATCTCAACGGGGTTTCCCTTTGATGGCAGATATTTTGAATAGAGCAGCTCACCGTCATCATTGAGGACAACGCCCTTTACGGTTGTTGAACCTGCGTCCATTCCTATATAAGCCTTGCCTGTGTAACCCTTTAGCTCCTTCTGCTTAACATCAGCCTTTGCATGACGGTCGCAGAATTTCCTGTACTCCTCTTCGTTTTTAAAGAGCGGCTGATTGAACGCAAAGTTACCGCTGCCACGGTAGTTCTTTACCTTTTCGATAACCTCGTCAAAATCAATAGTCTTTTCGGCACACAAAGCCGCACCGCAGGCAACATAATAAAGTGAATTTTCGGGGCAGATGCCCTTTGTTCCGAGCGTGCGGTCAAAGCAGTTTCGCAGTTCACTCATAAATGTAAGAGGTCCGCCGAGATATACAATCTGACCTTCAATTTCTCTGCCCTGTGCAAGACCTGCAACAGTCTGGCTTACAACCGCATTGAAAATACTCTCTGCGATGTCGCTCTTCCTCGCGCCCTGATTAAGGAGCGGCTGAATATCGGTCTTTGCAAACACACCGCATCTTGATGCGATTGTGTATGTCTTTTCGTGCTGTTTTGCAAGCTCGTCCATATCCTCAAGCTTAACATTCAGAAGTGTTGCCATCTGGTCAATAAACGCACCCGTGCCGCCGGCGCAGGTACCGTTCATTCTTACCTCAAGTCCGTTTGTAAGGAACAATATCTTTGCATCCTCACCGCCGAGTTCAATTATAACATCTGTACCCGGAATAAAAGTATTGGCGGCAACTCTTGTTGCGTAAACCTCCTGAATAAAATCAACGCCGACAGACTCGGCAACACCCATTCCGGCAGAACCCGAAAGAGCCACCGAGGCATTTTCAACGCCGTCAATCCTCGTCCGTACAAGTGCAAGAATTTCTGCAATCTTTTCCGTAATTCGAGAATAATGCCTTTCATATGTGCTGTATATTAATTTGTTTTCGTCGTCAAGCACAACACATTTTATTGTTGTTGAGCCAATATCCAATCCTAATTTCAACTTGTGCCTCCGAAATCAATACATAGTAATCTCATTGTGCATATCTAATTAATTATAGTATTTTTTGCTAAGAAAATAATTCTAATTCGGAATATTTTCACCTTTGATGAATTTTACCATTTTTATCACAAAAATTCAATACACATAAAGGGCATAATGTATAATCTACTGCATATAATTTGCCCTCAAAAGCAAAGCGGAGCATTGTTCCGACTTTAATATATCTTAAAAATGCAGAAAAACCTGCCGAAATCGGCAGGTCTTTAGCTTTAAGTATTTAAATTATCAGAAAAGTTCACCGTGAGGAGCTTCACCGTCATCTGCCTCGTCTGAATCTGCGGACTCGGAGAATCCTTCTTCACGCTTTGCCTCAAGCTCTGCCTTGAGGTCGCAGATGTTTGTAAGATGCTCGGGTTCTGCCTTTTCTTCGCCGGCAGCTTCGGGCTGTTTTTCAACAGGCTTTTCCTCTTTAAAAGGAGATGACTTGTAGTCGCTCTCATTTGAGCAAGCTACTGTAATATCAACAATATCATCCTCTTTAACCTCGGGAGCAACCTCGGGATTGCCGTAGAAAATATCGTTTGAGCTGTTGACAATCTTTCTGTAACACTCTCTCGCTTTTGCGATTTTGGCCTTTGAAGTGTCAATAACCTTCAAAAGCTTTTCGCACTCGGCATCATTAATTTCAGTGCCTTTCTTTCTGCTGTCGTACATAACCTTTCCGAGAGCAATATATGCTCTGTTCATAAGCTCGCTTTCGCTTTTCATAACAAGTCTTAATCTGTTGAGCTTTGCGTTTGTTCTGTTCTTTTCTACTATTGTCTGAGCTACCGATGAAATTGTATCAACGGCTGTATTTACTGTTCCTTTTACACTGTCAAGTATCGTCATAGTAAATTTCTCCTTTAAAACCGCTTTGGCACAAACACTCTGACACATTCTGCCGTGGCGAATAATATTAAACTTATTTCTATTATTATGACAGATTTTTTTGATAAAATCAACATTTTTTTAAAATTTACTTGTTAAAATCACGGTCAATTGCTATAATTAGTTTCATAGAGTGTTAAAGAGGTGGTTTGGATGCCTGAAAAGAAAATTACCAAGGCAATCGTCTGCCCAATGTGCGGTGAAATGAGCAAGGCTGATGTTTACACCAGCATCAACCCGTCCGTAACAAAGGGTGTGCGCAGAAGAGCGCTTGACGGTGAGCTTTTTGCGTGGAAATGTCCGTCATGCGGATACTCCGCAAGGCTCACATATCCGATTCTCTACAATGATATGAAGAATCGTTTTATGGTGTATTTCATTCCCAAAATTGATCATTTTCAGCTCTGCGACAACGAGCTTGAAGAAAAATACAGCAATCTCCGCAACATAAGCAAACGAATTGTTCCGACCTTCAATTCGTTCAAGGAGAAAATTTTTATCTTTGAGTCGGGACTTGACGATATGTCGGTTGAGCTTACAAAGCTTGCAATCAGCCAAACGGTTTCAAAAAAGCTTAACGGTGCGGAAATTCATGACGGATACCTTTCAATGTACGATCGTGAACGCAACACAATGGGATTTACATATTTTACAGGTGAAAAGCATACGCCGTATGTTCAGACAGCAAGACTTGAAATTTATGTTAAATCGAAGAAAATTGTCGATTCGCTTGCATATAAGGACAAAAAATTAAAGGGCTTTCTTAAAATTGACCGTGAATGGGCAGAAAACATTCTCTACCGCTACAAGCGCATGAAGCATATTGAAAAGCTTAACAAGCTGAAAGAGTAAGCTGTTACTGTAGTCAGTCGATTCTTTTGGTTTAAAAAAGAATCTGCAAATAAGTAACATATACACTGTAAAGAATATCCGTAAACATAAACTCGTTAAAGCAAAAATGCATAAAAATTTCCGCCATTACGATTGGGGCGGCGGAATCATTCAGCTTAATATTTTTTGTATTTGCAATTCCAACTTGTTAAAATGCCGATACAATCGGGGATTTTCGTTGCACAAAAAATCAGGGATCGACTCAAAGAGCCGATCCCTTTTTAATTTATTGAAAAGATTGGTAATTACTTGTTAACAGCTTCATAAACTGCAACTGCGCAAGCAACTGTAGCACCAACCATCGGGTTGTTACCCATACCGATAAGGCCCATCATTTCAACATGAGCAGGAACAGAAGATGAACCTGCGAACTGAGCGTCACCGTGCATTCTGCCCATTGAGTCTGTAAGACCGTATGATGCAGGACCTGCACCCATGTTATCGGGGTGAAGTGTACGGCCTGTACCGCCGCCTGATGCAACCGAGAAATACTTAACGCCGTTCTCATTTGCCCACTTCTTGTATGTACCTGCAACGAGGTGCTGGAAACGAGTCGGGTTAGTAGAGTTACCTGTGATAGATACACCTACATTTTCATGCTGCATGATTGCAACACCTTCACGAACATCGTCAGCGCCGTAGCAGCGAACTGCAGCTCTTTCACCGTCTGAGAAAGCTCTCTCTTCAACGATTTTAAGCTCTGATGTGAAATAGTCAAACTGAGTCTTTACATATGTAAAGCCGTTGATTCTTGAAATAATGTAAGCAGCATCCTTGCCAAGACCGTTAAGGATAACACGGAGCGGCTCTTTTCTTGCTTTGTTAGCGTTACGAGCGATACCGATAGCACCCTCTGCTGCTGCAAAGCTTTCGTGACCTGCGAGGAATGCAAAGCACTTTGTTTCATCTCTGAGGAGCATTGCGCCGAGGTTACCGTGACCACGGCCAACATTTCTCTGCTCAGCTACTGAGCCGGGAATACAGAAAGCCTCAAGACCGATACCGATAGCTTCTGCTGCCTCCGAAGCAGTCTTTGCGCCCTTCTTAACTGCAACTGCACAACCGAGTGTGTAAGCCCAGCCTGCGTTTTCAAATGCGATCGGCTGAACGCCCTTTACGATGTCGTAGGGATCAAAACCGAGATCGTTACAAATTTTTCTTGCCTCTTCAAGATTTGCAATACCGTATTCGGCAAGGCACTTCTCAATTTTAGGCATTCTTCTTTCCATACCTTCAAATGTTACTGCCATTATGGTGTCCTCCTTACCGAATTATTCTTCACGAGGGTCAATGTACTTAGCTGCGCCGTCAAAACGACCGTACTGACCGATGTTGTTCTTGTATGCTTCGTTTGGCTCAACGCCGTGACGAATGTCCTCGAGCATTTTGCCGAGCTTTACGAACTGATAGCCGATAACTTCATCGTTCTCGTCAAGTGCTGTCTTGAGAACATAGCCTTCAGCCATTTCCATGTAACGAACGCCCTTAGCGTTTGTGCTGTACATTGTACCAACCTGGCTGCGAAGACCCTTACCGAGATCCTCCATACCTGCGCCGATCGGAAGACCGCCCTCTGAGAAAGCTGTCTGGCTTCTGCCGTAAACGAGCTGCTCGAAGATGTTCTTCATAGCTGTGTTGATAGCGTCACAAACGAGGTCTGTGTTAAGGCACTCAAGGAGTGTTTTGTTAGGAAGAATTTCTGCTGCCATAGCTGCAGAGTGAGTCATACCCGAACAACCGATTGTTTCAACAAGAGCCTCTTCAACGATACCGTCTTTAACATTAAGTGTAAGCTTGCAGGCACCCTGCTGGGGAGCACACCAGCCAATGCCGTGTGAAAGACCTGAAATGTCTTTAATGTCATAAGATTTTACCCATTTGCCCTCTTCGGGAATAGGTGCAGGACCGTGCTTAGGTCCCTTTGCTACAGTGCACATATTTTCAACTTCTTTTGAATAAATCATGTGTACTTCTCCTTTCAATAAATTGTATGAGTCCGAAATCCTCAAACACCTATATTATACGGCTTAACCCGACATTTTTCAAGCATTTTTCGTTAATTTTTACAATTCCCCCACATTGTAATATTTCCCGTGGCAATTTACCGTTTGATTTTGAAACGGTAAAAATAAAAACGGCAACCGTGAAACAAATCACCGATTGCCGTTAAAGTTTACTTATTCTTCCCAAAACAATTCGTCAAGGGTTTTGTCAAGCGCTTTACATATTGCTATGCAAAGGTTAATTGTGGGATTGTAGTCGCCCTTTTCAATTGCGCTTATTGTCTGTCTTGACACCTTTACAAGTTCCGCAAGCTGTTGCTGTGACAAATCCTTTGCGGCACGGGCGCTTTTTAATCTTAAATTCTTCATTCTTCAACTGCCTTTTTGTCAATTATTGTTTTGATGACAACCATCACAAAAATACTCATTGCCCAAATCATTACAATGATAGGAATAATGTCAAGATTTGCTATTCCGTTTGTAACAAAGGTTTTGTTGTCGAAAGCAATTCCCAAACATTCTGCTCCCACAACAAATGCCAAAGGGCCTAAAAGACTCTTTCTGCCTTTATTTGATGTAAAATACGCGTCATTGAAAATGCTTACTCCGACGAATACGGCGGTTGAAAGAAACAGTCCTATGAACATTTGAACGCTGAGTTCAGCCCAATTAATCTCCAAAACATTAACTAAAGCGCAGGCAATTATGTACCCGATAAGCACAAAAAATGCCGATTTATAAGCCTTGCCCCGTGCAAGAACCTGTCGTTCATCGTATTCTGTGTAAGTGTTCTTTTTCCTTTTAATGTTTGCAATAATGAGCGTTACGATAACTACGGCGATAAAACCGCAACAAAAACCAAGCACCCAATAGTATTTTTCTCCCATAATAACATCTCCCAAATAAATCAGCCAATTTGCAGATTTATTCGTCCAACCGATAATCCGCAAATAATATTAAAAAATTTTATGTGTTTAGATGTGAATACTTAAAAAATCCACAATGCGTACAAAAAGCTTTCTGTACCATTATAGTACATTAAAAGTTACTTATTGTCAAGTATATTTTACATAATTTCAAAAATACTTTCATTTAGCTGTTTTGGGAAATTAAATCCGTTAAGAAACCTGTCAACTAAAACAAAACAAGACAAACCCATATTTTAGAGCTTGCCTTGTGGAATTACTCACCGTCACGCTGTATTGTTTCATTAATAGCACGATTAACAAAGCCGTTCACGCTTTCGCCGTTCTTTTCTGCGTGGGCTTTGATAATGTCCTTTCGACCTTTCGGCACAGCAACATTGATACGGTCATATGCTTTAGCGTTATATCGGTTGTTTGCCTCAATTCTCGCCCTGCTGTTCTTATTTTCTGCCATTTCTTCACCGCCTAAAATCTATTGACATCAAATTATTGTTGTTGTATAATATAGGTGAAAAGGAACGGCTTTAGCTGTTTCGCTTGCAACTAGATTAAATTTTTCAACTTAACCGTCTTGTGCTGCTACACAGGGCGGTTATTTCTTTATATTCTTAATGACTTCATTAAAAGCCACGAAAACAATTGCGAGAACAAACAAGTATGTAATCTCTGCCATTGGAATACACCCCCTTTCGCAAGGGAGTCGAAACAGCCGCCACCGTTCCTTTACAAATATTATTATAGCATACCTCTTTACACTTAACAAGTACCAATATGCACAAGTTATACACTTAAATATTGTAGTATAATATAGTCACAGGATAAGGAAAGGGGAAAGCGATAATCAGTATGACCGCAACGCAATTGCAGTATATGCAAGATAGATTGTACAAGAATAATATTAATCAGTTTGGATTTGGTAACGGTATTGTTTTCTAAACAACAATAAAAGGTATCAGTCTTTTTAACCAATACCCTTTTATGGAGCTGATAACGGGATTCGAACCCGTGACCTCGTCCTTACCAAGGACGCACTCTGCCTACTGAGCTATATCAGCATATTTAATTGTAAGGCTACAACCTTTATAATGTTAATCTCACAAAATTTCGGACATTAACAATCAAGTCATTGCCAAATCATTGATATAAAAAACAGTAAAAATCCAACAATAACAAAATCAAAATTAATTTTACTTTTTTTACACGGTTGCAAAACCACGGTGATTATATCACAAAAACATCGTGATGTAAAGTGTCCACGGAATATAATAACACATTTGCACGGTGATTTCAAATGTTTTTTTAAACTTTTTTGTAAAAAATACGAAAAGATTTGAAAAGCACTTGATTATAAGCCGTTTTGGTGCTATAATTTTCTTGTAAATAATGAAAGCTAAAGGAGTGGGCAACAAACCCGCTCCTTATTTATTAGTTTTCACTTTGTTCCTTGGTGCGGTTTATCTGTCTGCAATATTTCGCACAGGGTATTTTTGCAGACAGGAAGGCAGTGAATTTATGGCAAAAAGCAAAGGCGGTGTAACCGTATCAAAAGTATGGGAGCTTTGTCAGCCGATTGTTGAAGGCTTTGGACTTTCACTTTGGGATGTGCGTTATGTCAAGGAAGGTGCAGACCGTTTTCTGCGTGTTTACATTGACAAGCCCGAAGGCATTGACATTAACGATTGCGAAAATGTTTCCCGTGCAATCAACGGCCCTCTTGATGAGCTTGACCCGATTGAAGAGGCATACTGTCTTGAGGTCTGCTCTCCCGGAATTGAGCGTGAGCTTATCCGTGACGAACATTTTATGCAGTTCATCGGTGCGGATATTATGGTTAAGATGCTCCGCCCCATTGACGGCATAGGCAGAGAATTTAAAGGGGTTTTAAAGGATTATTCCGACGGTAAGGTCACAATTGAGGATCACAGCGGTGAGAATGAAATCACAATCAGCAAAAAGGACGCCGCATGGATTAAGCTTGACGATTTTGATTAAAAATTGCAGTTTGAACACTACGGATACACATAACAGCATAACAATTTGTATATAACCGAAAAATAAGAAAAGGATGATTTGGAAAATGACTAACAAAGATTTATTTGAGGCATTGAGAACATTTGAAAATGAAAAGGGCATTCCTATGGACTATATGCTTCAAAACATTGAAAAGGCAATTTCCGTTGCCTGCAAGAACTACTACGGCGGTAATGAAAATGTTGTATTCAAGGTTGATCCGGAAAAGAACAGCTTTGACGCAAAGCTTGTCAAAACAGTAGTTGACGAGGTTTTTGATCCTAACTTTGAGGTTACTGTTGAGGAGGCTCAGCAGATTAACAAGAGAAAGAAATTTATTGTCGGCGATGAGATTGAAGTTCCGATTGATCCCAAGCACCTCGGTTGGACATCTGTTTCTTCTGCAAGAAATGTTATCCGTCAGGGCATTCGTCAGGGAGAAAAAGGTCAGACTCTTATTGAGTTTCAGAGCAAGCTCGGTGAAATTGTTACTGCAACCGTTGAAAGAATTGATCCTAAGTCGGGTGTTGCAACAATCAAAATCGGCAAGAGCGAAGCTACTCTGCCAAAGAGCGAACAGCTCGGTCATGACGACCTTAAAGAAGGCGACCACATTAAGGTTTATATTGCAGATGTCAAAGACAACGAAAGAGGTCCTCACGCAATCATTTCAAGAACACACCCCGGTCTTGTAAAGCGTTTGTTTGAACAGGAAGTTCCCGAAATCTATGACGGCGTTGTTGAAATAAAGTCAATCTCCCGTGAGGCAGGCAGCCGTACAAAAATGGCTGTTTACAGCTCAAATCCCGATGTTGACGCAATCGGTTCATGTATCGGCAACAAGGGCGCTCGTGTAAACAAGATTGTTGAAGAACTCGGCGGTGAGAAAATCGACATCGTGCTTTACAGCGATGATCCCGAAAAGTACATTTCGGCGGCTCTCTCTCCTGCAAGCGTTTGCAAGGTTGAAATTACTGATGAAGAAACAAAGAGCTGCCGTGCAACCGTTCCCGACGGTCAGCTTTCACTTGCTATCGGCAACAAAGGACAGAATGCCCGTCTTGCCGCAAGACTTACAGGCTGGAGAATTGACATCCGTCCCGAAAGCGGTTTCTACGGCGAAGATGAGGACGATGAACCAAAGACAGAAGAAAAGTCCGAAGATGTTCTCGACCTTGACGAAAGCACAGAAGGCGAAACAGTTGTTTCGGATGAAACAGAGGAATAATCAGATTAAACAGAGAGGGATTTTATGAAGCAAAGAAAAATGCCGTTGCGTAAATGTACGGGTTGCGGAGAGATGAAAGAAAAGCGTGAGCTTATCCGTGTTGTCAAAGCACCCGACACCAAAGATGAAAACGGTGAAATCATTGCAAAAGGCGAAATTTCGCTTGACCTCACAGGTCGCAAGGCAGGCAGAGGCGCCTATGTGTGCAGAAATCTTGCCTGCTTTGAAAAGGCTCGCAAGGCACGCCGCTTTGAACGCTCATTAAGCTGTAAAATCCCTGATGAAGTATATGAGCAGATGCAAAGTGAACTTGCCGCAGCAGACAGCAAGTAGGCGAAAGGATTTTTTATGAACGACAGGATTTTGTCGCTGCTTGGCATTTGCAAGAGGGCAGGCAAGCTGATTACAGGTGCCGACACGACGATTGACTCAATACGAAAAAGCAAGGCAAAGCTTGTTATTTTTGCAAATGATTTTTCAAAGAGCAGTAAGAAAAGCGTGCAGACAGCCGCTGATGAATGCAATGTGAAAACATTGACAATGAACCGAAGCAAAGAGGAAATCGGATTTGCTCTCGGAAAAATCTGCGGAGTTATGACAACCGAAGACAAAGGCTTTGCAGATAAGCTTGAACAGCTTATTGAAAACGAATCGGGAGGAGAATTGTATGATAAAATATAAGGTAAAGGACGCAGCAGCAGATCTCGGAGTTTCAAACAAGGAAATTATTGAGATTCTCGAAAAACATTGCGGTGTTACAAAGAAAACAATGACAACACTCGAGGAAAGCGAACTCGATGTGATTTTTGATGTAATCACAAAGAAGAACAAGGTTGAAAACTTTGACGAATACTTTGCGGCACGCAACAACAAGCTTGACAACGAAAGCAAGCCACAGCAGGAAGATAAGCCCGCAAAGCAGAATGCAAAGGCTGACAATCAGAAGAAAAAGACCGATAAAAACGACAAAAAGCCTAACAACAAGGATGCAAAACCTGCATCAAAACAGGAAAAGGTTGAAGTTACTCAGGAAAAGAGCGTTGAGGAGTCTGCTCCCCGCAAGCGCAGAGTAATTGACACCCGTGCAACAAATGTTGATGTTGAGCGTTACAACCAGAAGTATGATGACCTTGCAAGCGACAGCTCAAAGGGCAGAAGCACAGACAACATTGTTAAAAAGCAGAAATTCACAAACCGTACCCAGCGTCAAAAGGGCAGACGACAGAAGCGTGAAACAGAGCAGGAGCGTCTGAACCGTATTGCTCTTGAGCGTAAGCAGAAACCGATTACAGTTCAGATTCCTGACGAAATCGTAGTTTCGGAGCTTGCTCTCAGACTTAAGGCTACCGTTGCCGAGGTTGTTAAAAAGGCATTCCTTATGGGTACAATGGTAACGGCAACAGATACAATCGACTTTGACACAGCGTCACTTATCGCCATGGAATTTCATGCAAAGGTTGAAAAAGAGGTTGTTGTTACAATCGAAGAACAGATTATTGATGACAGCGAGGACGATGAGGCAAATCTCGTTGAGAGAGCTCCGGTTGTTGTTGTTATGGGTCATGTTGACCACGGTAAAACTTCAATCCTCGACGCTATCCGTCACGCAAATGTAACAGCAGGCGAGGCCGGCGGTATCACACAGCATATCGGTGCTTACAGAGTTATGGTAAACGGCAAGCCTGTTACATTCCTCGACACACCAGGACATGAGGCATTCACAACAATGCGTGCAAGAGGTGCTCAGGTTACTGATATTGCAATCCTCGTTGTAGCTGCCGATGACGGTATCATGCCGCAGACAGTTGAGGCTATCCACCATGCAAAAGCCGCAGGCGTATCTGTTATTGTTGCCATCAACAAAATGGATAAGGTCGGCGCAAATCCCGAAAATGTTAAACAGCAGCTCACAGAGTATGAGCTTATTCCGGAGGAGTGGGGCGGCGATACACCGTGTATTCCTGTTTCCGCAAAGACAAAGGAAGGTCTTGACGATCTTCTTGAAATGGTTACTCTTGTTGCAGAGATGAAAGAACTCAAGGCTAACCCCGACAGAGCCGCAAAGGGTACTGTTATCGAGGCAAGACTTGACAAGGGCAGAGGTCCTATCGCAACCGTACTCGTTCAGAACGGTACACTTCACAAGGGCGATACAATCATCGCAGGCACTTGCGTCGGTCGTGTAAGAGTTATGACAAACGATAAGGGCGAAAGAGTTACCGAGGCAGGTCCTTCTGTTCCTGTTGAAATCACAGGTCTTGACGAAGTTCCGGTTGGCGGCGACATCTTTGACGCAGTTTCCGATGAGCGTCTTGCAAGAACTCTTGTTGACCAGAGAAAGGCCGCTAAGAAGGAAGAAATCTTCAACGCACAGACTAAGGTTACTCTTGACAATCTCTTTGACCAGATGAAACTCGGTGAAATCAAGGAACTTCAGATTATCGTTAAAGCCGATGTACAGGGTTCTGCCGAGGCTGTTAAGCAGTCACTTGAAAAGCTTTCAAATGACGAGGTAAGAGTAAATGTAATTCACAGCGCAGTAGGTGCAATCAACGAGTCCGATGTAATGCTTGCAGAGGCATCTAACGCAATCATCGTAGGATTCAATGTTCGTCCCGATGCAGTTGCCGCAGAAAATGCAGAGCGTTCGGGCGTAGATATGCGTCTTTACAGCATTATCTACGATTGTATCAACGAAATCGAATCTGCTATGAAGGGTATGCTTGCTCCTAAGACAAGAGAAGTTGTTCTCGGTATGGCTGAGTGTCGTAATGTTATCAAGATTAAGTCAGTCGGCACAATCGCAGGTTCATATGTTAAGAGCGGTAAGATTCAGCGTGGCGCAAGCGTAAGAGTTATCCGTGACGGTATCGTTATTGCAGATGACGCAATTGCATCTCTCCAGAGATTCAAGGACGCTGTCAAGGAAGTTAGCGAAGGCTACGAATGCGGTATCGGTCTTGAAAGATTCAACGACCTCAAAGAGGGCGATATGTTCGAGGTTTATACAATCGAAGAATACAGGGACTAACTTGCAGAGCAAATCAGTCGGTGAAATCCGCTGTGACGGATGAAATCGTCCTGCGGTCGGTTGTTTGTCAAACCAAATTTTATAAACGGCACAAATTTACCGTTATTTTGTAGTGGCGAACGAGGTTCGCCGCTACAGATTATACACGAATTTTCATAATTCATTAAATTATAAGGATGTGATAGCATGGGAAGCCATAGAATTGAAAGAACAACAGAGGACATCAAAAGAGAGCTTACTGCTATTTTCAGAGAATTAAAAGACCCACGGGTTCAGCAGGCGTTTATCTCTATCGTAAGAGTTGAGGTTACAAACGACCTTTCATACTGCACGGTACAGATCAGCGCAATTGAAGGTCTTGACAGAGCCAAAGAGGCTGTCAAAGGCTTAAAGTCTGCATCGGGCTTTATCAGACGAGAGCTTGGACACAGACTTCATCTTCGTCATGTTCCCGAACTCATTTTCCACGCAACAGACAGCATAGAATACAGCGCAAACATCAGCCGTATTCTCAACAGCCTTGACATTAAGGAAGACGAGGAAGAAAATGATGAATCTGTATGAGGTTGCCCGTTTTCTTGAGGCACACGATAATTATGATATTCTGACTCACGCTTATCCTGACGGTGACACCCTCGGCAGCGGATTTGCACTCTGCCTTGCGCTCCGCCAAATCGGCAAAAAAGCAAGAGTTATCACAACAGGTGTTCCGTCAAAGTTTACCTATCTTCAGAAAAGCATAGAGGAAGAAGATTTTACAACCGAAACGGTTGTCAGCGTTGATGTTGCGGCTGACAGCCTTCTCGGTTCAAATATGGGCAAATATATCGGCAAGGTTGATTTGTGCATTGACCACCACGGTTCAAACACATTTACCGCTAAGGAAAAGTTTGTTGACAAATATGCGGCGGCAAACTGCGAAATTCTCTACAAGCTGTTCCTCAGAATGCACATCAACTTTACAAAGGACATTGCAGACTGCCTCTACACAGGCATTTCAACCGACACCGGCTGTTTCAGATACACAAACACAACCGCCGAAACCATGCGTGTTGCCGCAAGTCTTATGGACTTTGGCTGTAACACCGCATACATAAACAAGGCGATGTTTGAAACAAAGTCGAAAAACAAAATTCAGCTTGAAAGAGCCGTTTATGACTCAATGACCTATTGTGCAGACGGCAGGTGCGCAATAATTTACACAACGCTTGATATGCTCAAAAAGCTCAACACGGGTGATGACGAAATGGAGGGACTTGCCTCTATTCCCCGTCAGATTGAGGGTGTTCTCATCGGAATTACAATGCGTGAAAAAGAGGGCGGATTCTTCAAGATTTCCGTTCGTACAAACAATAATATCAATGCCTCGGATTTCTGTTCGCAGTTCGGAGGCGGCGGTCATCCTGCGGCGGCAGGCTGCTCAATTGAGGGCGACCTTGAAACCGTAAAGACAACGCTTGAAAAAGCTGCGGAGAAGTTTTTATCATGAGCAATCTTAACGGTGTACTGCTGATTGACAAGCCGAAGGGATTCACCTCGTTTGATGTTATTGCCGTTGTCCGCAGACTGACAGGACAGAAAAAGCTCGGTCACACGGGAACACTTGATCCGAACGCAACGGGCGTTCTGCCTGTTTTGCTCGGAACTGCAACGAAAACACAGGATTTGATTCTCAATCATGACAAGTCATACACGGCAGAATTTCAGCTTGGCAAAACCACCGACACCCTCGATATCTGGGGTACGGTGACGGGCGAATGCGAATCTTCGGTTACAGAGGAACAGCTTCGCAGAGCAATTCCCGAATTCACGGGCGAAATTGAGCAGATTCCGCCGATGTACTCGGCTGTGCAAAAGAACGGTCAAAGGCTTTATGACCTTGCAAGGCAGGGCATTGAGGTTGAGCGTGAGAGCCGAAAGGTTACTGTCTATTCTCTTTTGCTTGCGAATTTTGACGAAAAAACGCAGACAGGCACGCTTGAAATTTCCTGTTCAAAGGGTACTTATGTACGCACGATAATTGATGACATAGGCAGGGTTCTCGGTGTCGGTGCGGTTATGACGGCACTTTGCAGAACATCGGCGTGCGGATTTTCGCTTGACGAGTGCATAACGCTTGACGAGCTGAAAAGCATCTGCGAAAACGGAAATGTTGAAGAAAAACTGCGTTCCGTTGAAAGCCTGTTTATGAGCCTGGGCTATCTTGCCGTATCGTCTGCACAGGCAAAACGATTTGCAAACGGCGGTGCGTTGAGTGCCGACAGAACATATCTTGCCAAGTCGGGGTATGAGGACGGTCAGCTTTTCAGAATGAAAACCCATGATGGCGATTTTTTAGGCATAGGCATTGCCGACAAGTCGAATAATCTCATCAAAATATATTTCCAGAATTGCAGGTAGCGTGTCGCTACGCCCAATTCGTGAAGACAGTCTTGTTAAGGCGATACTAAAGATTCCCGAGCGTTGCTTTTAAATTGAAAGTTGAAAATTGAAAATGGAAAATTACGGTCGGCGGTAAGCCACCGTTGTCGGTTCGTGAAAACAGTTTGCAATATGCAAAACATATTTGCCCGAGCGTTACTTTTAGATTGTAAATAAAAACGAGAAATAAAAAACGGTGTGCAACGAAGCGGCACACCGAAAAATGATTAACATATTAATAGTTAGATGTTAATATATAAATAAGGAAACGGCTTTAGCTGTTCCACTTTTAAGACAAATTATTTTTGGTAACCGCCTTGTATTCGCAGTACAGGGGCGGTTATTTCTTTATGGTAAACACAATAAAAAAGATTCATCACGATTTTTTGTGGGATGGTGAACGGACAGAAGGAATAGAAAGATAGCGAATCAAGGTGAAGAAAAAGTCGTCATCACGGTAACCGTAGCCGATTCGTTTAGCGACCTTGATCTTATTATTGAAGCCTTCGAGCTTGCCGGTGCTGATTGAGTAGATGGCATGGGCAGCTAATCTGGTGAGCCGTTTTTCTTTTTGAACTGCAAACCGTACCAATGCGGGAATCTCACTTTCTTTCGCCGCCTGAAACCATTTTGTCCATCGCTACATCCGCAATAAGGACAACGGACTGTCTGCGTTGACCTTACGCTCTCCGGAAACAGTACGCTTTTATCTTTATTAGGGCTGATTCCTATATGTGTTCCTTTAAATCCTTGACTTTCAAATTCAACTTTGCTATCAATAGAGCATAGGTTTCTCTCCTCCATTGTTTGTCTCTTCAACTACAATTTTGGAGCTTCCTATGCTCTTTTTCAATATTTATTTTTGATTATCCCATATTTTTCCGTGATGAGGGAAAAACAAAAAATGCCCCTCACATTTTGTGAGGGGCATTCCTTACTATATCGACTAAACGGAACGATATGTCAATTGCTTTAAAACTTATTAAAAGTTGCTGATGAGGTCTACAACAAACTTCTGAATAGTAGTAGCATCCTTAACTGTGATTGTGCCGTCATGGTCAACATCGGCAGCAGTAAACTGGTCGTTTGTGAATGCAACGAGCTGAGCAACATACCTCTGAACTTCGGTTGCATCTATAACTGTGATGTCGCCGTCCATGTTAACATCACCAAGGGTTACATCGCCGACAAATGCCGTTGATGCGTTTACTGATACTTTTTCAAAGCCTGCAATGCCTGTTACATCGCAAACCTTGCTGTTGTTTACAACAGATGCCTGATTAAGCTTTTTGCCCTTTACATAACCTAATGTAAGGTACTGTGTGTCAAGATATACGCTTGCAGTACCTGAACCGATAACCTCAAATGTGAGTGAGATAAATGTATCTCCGTTGTACTGAGTAGGCGCCTGTGGGTTAGTAAATACACCCTTAATTACGTTGCTGTAAGCATTGTGAATAAGGTTTGACTGTGAAGGCATGATTGTCTGCTTGCCGTCTGCCTTGTTATCAGCCATGTTGAATTTGAGCTTGCTTGAATCATACTTAACAGCCCACTGTCCGTCAACAACGCCCATGTTTGAGTTGAGCTTGTAGAGAACAGTTACCTTCTTGCCGTCAGTGCTTACTGTCTTTGATGCAGAACCAAAGTAATTTGAAGTAGCGTTTACTGTGAGCTTCTGAGCAGGAGCAGTAGTCGGCTCTGTAGCTGTTGTAGGCTGTGTAGGTGCAGTCGGCTGAGTAGCTGTTGTTGGCTGTGTAGCTGTAGTCGGCTGAGTTGAAGTAGTAGGCTGTGTCGGAAGTGTAGGAGATGTAGGAACAAATCCGCTTTCAATGTTGCCGTTCTTCATAGCATATGAATATGTGCCGTTTACACCGTTTCTTGTTGCGTCAACCTTGATTGTGCTTGTTGTCTTGAGAGCTGATGTTGCAACTGTGAATGCGCCTGTTACATCGTCTGCAGTAGCAGTATATGTCTTACCGTCAACTGTAACAGTTACCTTTGCAGCGCTGGCTGTAACACCTGATACAACGCTCTTGCCTACAACTGCATATGTGAGTGTTGCAGGAGCAAGTACAAGTGCCTTCTGAGCTGACTTGAGGTCTGCAATCATAGCATTCATATCTTCAGCTGTTGTAGCGTCTTCGCCTGCTTTAATCATAGCCTCGGCTGACTTGAGAACCTTCTGAGCATTTGCCCAGCTCTCTGCTGTGTAGTCTGATGCTGTCATAGCAAGAATCTTTCTTGCTTCTTTCTTGAGTGATTCATAAGGTGAAACAACGATTGGCTTTGATGTAAGCTTGTATGTTGTACAACCTTCGTTTGTAATTTCGATTGTAGCGCCGTCTCTAACGCCTGTGATATCTGCTGTCTGACCTGAACCGCTGCTGAGAATAATGCTTACTTCGTCAACATTATCGAACTTAACAACATAGTTGCCGTCAGAATCTTTTTCTGTAAGAGCAACGCCCGGCCATGTGCCTGTGAGCTTCTGTGTATCATTCCAAGCATAGATTTTGTAGCTTGCAGATGGGCTGTAAGGCTTGATTGTTACGGAAACAGAACCCTCTGCAGGCTCTGGCTCGCCGCCGCCTCCCTGCTGATTACCGTTGGTTACTGTCTTAACCGATGCGTAGTTGCCGTTCTGAATTTCGAGAACAGCACCGTCATAAAGACCTGTGATATCGCCTGACTGTGAGCCGCTGCCGTTGTTGAGAACAACGCTGAATGACTTGTCAGCTGAAACAGGAAGTGTGAGTTCATATGTGTTTGCCTGACCTGAAACGGCTGCTGCCTTTTGACCCGGCCATGCACCGTTGAGTGCTGTGCTTGCACCTGTCCAAGCGTAAACATTCGGAGCGCCTGCTGTGCTCTTGATTGTAAGCTTTGATGTCTGACTTGCTGTCGGACCGGGAACAGTTGTGCTCTGTGTCGGTCTGGTTGTTGGTTTTTCGTCGTTTTCGCCGAGCTTGAGGAATGTGAATTTAGCCTCTGAGCTTGCCTTGTCGTTTGTAGCCTCAACAGTTACTTCGATTGTATCGTTCTTGTAAGCTGTCTGACCGATTGTGAATGTGTCGCCGTCCTTAACAACAAACTTGTTACCGCCGTCAACAGAAACCTTTGCGCTGTCGCATTCCTTGAGAGAAACAGTAACCTGCTCTGTGCCGTAGAACTTCGGCTCGCCTGTGATTGATACAAGTGGCTGACCGTCAGCATTTTCCATAAGGATTGTGCCGTTTACACCGCTGTTGAAAGTTACCTTACCGTCAGTAACAACTGAAGATGAGTTGTCATAAGTATTGATTATATAACTGCCGTCTTCCCAAAGAGTTGAAACATCAACAGTTACGCTTGAATTTTTGTTACAGCCGATTACTGCAGCTGCCTGATCTGTTACGCCGTTCTTATCGTATGTACGGCCGAAAGCAACACCGCTTGTAGCAGAGAGCTTAACATTTGCGCCGGCACCGATAGATACGTGCTTGTTACGGAACTGACCAACCTTCTGCCACTGAGCAAGAAGAGTTTTGTCCATGTCGTTCCAGTTCATATCACTTCTGAGTGCATGACCGGATCCGCCGTAACCGTCAAATGCAACGCCGGGATAGAGAGGACGGTTGGTTTCGTCACCGTAGAAAATCTGAATTCCGCCCGGGAGAAGGAGGAATGCAGCCGCATTGTAAAGCATTGTGTTCTCATCGCCACGGGTAAGTGTTTCATCGTGTGATGACATAAATGAAAGAACGTTAAAGCCTTCCTTTGTGTTGATCTTGTCTGCATAGCCCTGATATGTGTTTGCAACACTACCGCTTGCAAGAGCACCGCCGCCTGTAACTGCGAAGTTAATCATTGAGTCGAAGCCGCCCTCGGAATAGTATGTGTCGTAGCCTACACCGTGATCCCAATGCTCGCCTGTCATCCAGAAATCTTCTTTCCAGTCAGCACCTGCTTTGCCCTTGTTGTTGGATCTCCACTCTCTGAGAGCAGAAACACAAGCCTGCTTGAGCTGGTTCCAAGAAGCCTTATCAACATGCTTTGCAGTATCGCAACGGAAACCGTCAACACCGTACTCCTTAACCCACTCTGAAAGCCAGGTTGAAAGGTAGCCTGTTACTGTGTTTGCTTTACCGTATTTTGCGAGCTTCTGAGCATATGTACCTTCCTGCTTCCACTTTGTTTCGAGGATCGGAGGAATTGTAACATCCTTTGTCTGCTCTGTTCTGAAGTCGGGAAGTCCGCTGAGTGACATTGTAAGATCACCGCCGGCACCCTCTGTATATCCGGGAAGACCGCTGCGGATCCAGTCATTGCTCCACCATTTGCCCCAGTCTTCTTCTGATGTTTTATAGTCAATGTGGTCGTTTACTTCACCTACATCTGTGAGCTTGTATTTGAAGTCTAACGCACCGTCAAGGAGAGTACCGAAGCCGAACTGCTCCATATCTGCAACGGTGTTGTAGCCTGTGTGGTTCATTACGATATCCATGATAACTCTGATACCGTGCTCATGCGCTGTGTCAACGAGAGTTTTGAACTCCTCTTTTGTACCGAAGTTTGCATCGGTTTCGGTATAGTCAAGAACATAGTAGCCGTGATATGAGTAGTGAGCAAAGCCCTTACCTGAATCACAATAGCCGTGAATCTGCTCATACGGAGCTGAGATCCAAATTGCATTTACACCGAGGTTATCAAAATAACCCTCTTCAATTGACTGAGTAACACCTGCAAAGTCGCCGCCGTGGAATGTACCGGGGTTTGTATCCCAGCCGTCAAGCGGTTTGCCGTCCTTGTCAAGTGTTCTGCCGTATGAATGGTCATTTGCGGTGTTTCCGTTCTTAAAACGGTCGGTAAGCAGGAAATACACATTGGCATTATCCCATGTAAAGCCGTCATCTTCAACAAGTGAACCTGCGGCAGTTGATGATGCAGATGTGCTGCTGTCATCGGAAACTGTTGCAGCACTTGCCGAACCAAATGCTACGGAAGCACCGGGGAGAGCCATACAAAGTGTCAATACGGCACTGAGTGCTCTCTTCATACTTCTTTTTTTCATTGTTTGATTACTCCTTTCAAAGCTTTTAAAACGTAGGGTCAAACATCCCTAGACAATTTAATTTTATCACAAAACTCTCACAAAAACTACACATAATCCCTTTATTTTGTAAAAATAGCAAGTTACACAATCTTTACACTGGAATTTTATGCAAAATTACTTTTAGGGCATTTTTCTTTTTGTAGAAATTTTCTTGAACAGACACGAATGTTTATGTTGACTTATGCGTATAATATGCGTATAATAAAAGTAGAGGAGTGATGCCGATGAAACGCAGGGATTTGGTTAAACTACTCGAGAGTAACGGTTGGTATTATGTCCGTGACGGAGGTCGGCATGATATTTATTCAAACGGCACAAATTCCGAGCCGATACCAAGACACCGTGAAATCAACGAATTACTTGCGAAATCCATCATTAGAAAGTATGGACTCAAATAGTCCGTACTTTCTTCCCTCTGCTAACGAATTTTATTGGAGGTATTACAATGAAAAATGTATATCCTGTGGTTTTAATACCGTCTGACGGAGGATATGTTGTAAATGTGCCTGACTTTGATATTATGACACAAGGCGATGACCTTGCCGATGCGATAGATATGGCAAGAGATGCAATTTCACTTATGGGTGTTGATTATCAGGATGACGGTAAAACAATACCTGACGCATCTAATATTGATGACATAAAACATAACAAAAATGAAATAATAACCCTTGTCGATGTAGATTTCGATTCATACAGAAAAATGCTTGAAAATCGTGCAGTCCGCAAAAATTGTACAATTCCTGCGTGGCTTAACACTATGTCTGAAAAAGAGCACATCAATTTTTCCGCAGTTCTTCAAGAAGCACTTATGGAAAAATTAAATCTAAAAAAATAATCAAAATAAAAATCAACGGCAGTACCGTGCAAATTGCATTGTACTGCCGCTTTTTTATGTTGCAAAGCAAATGTCATTATTTGTCTTTTCAAAAATCTTTTTGTGATATTTCATTGTTTTTCGTAACATCTTACAATTTTATCGTAAAAATTTTCTTATATTCGGTGAATTTACCGTTCAAATTTTCCCCTTTCTAATTGGTATATATAACGAACAAACCACCAACAGCAGACACCCTTAGCGACATAAATAAATAGAAAGCCAAAAGAAAGAAGGAAAGAAAATGAAACTGAAATGTAAAAAATGCGGACAATTTTTCAATGTTGAAAAGCGTAACGAAAAACTCGTTGAAAAATACAAAAACAAAACAATTGAAATTTGCCCACAATGCAGAAATAAAGACAATCCAAAACGCAGTTATTTTTTTGATAATTACAGATGTCCATTTCTTGAAATAGAGAAGTGGGGAGTTTGGTGTGTTTTCTCAGGATATAGGTAAAATCCGTTAGCCATTACTGAATTATGACATTTATAAAAATTGTATGTAACACACTGACTCCCATATAAACAAAAACGGTCGGGCGACAATGGTTTGCAATCTGCAAAGTTGCCGTCCGACCTTGTTTTTTCCATTTACTTCAGTCTTACATTCAAAAATCTGAGTTTAAAGGTTGAGCCGACGCCGAGTTTGGAATCGGCGGTAATATATCCGCCTGTTTTTTCAACAATCGATTTTGCAAGCGACAGACCTATGCCGACGCTTGACGAGGACGAATTCTGTGCTTTATAGAACCTCTCAAAAATGTGGGGCAAATCCTTCGGGCTGATTCCGCATCCGTTGTCGCTTATGATGATTTCCGAATACATGCTGTTCCTTTCGGCAGAAATTCTGACATAACCGCCGTCGGTATGCTCAATACAGTTTTTTACAATGTTTGAAACCGCTTCGCAAATCCAGCGAAAATCGCAATTAAGATTAAAATCATTTTTGACGGTTTTTTCAATTCTCACATCACGGATATCGGCAAGAACCTCTGTGCGTGAAATGCACTCGTCAATTATTTTTTCAACCGACACATCTCCAAACTTCAATTCAACAGTTCCCGAATCAAGCATTGAGAGCGTGAGCAGACTTTTTACAAGGAAATTTATCGAATGGGCATTATGCGCTATATCCATAACAAAATCCCGTCTGATTTCAACGGGCATATCATCGTCATCAAGGATATTTTCGGTTGTTATCAAAATTGAAGTCAGCGGTGTTTTGAGCTGATGTGAAATGTCGGCAAGCGAATTTTTGAGGATTTCTTTCTCTCGCATTGAATTATCGGCATACTCACGAAGCATTACCGTTGTTTTTTGAATCTCCTGCTTTAACAGCGACATATCGTCGTCGGTTGAGCCGTCAAGGTCGAGATCGTACTCTCGGTTGTTTATTTTTTCAAGACATTTTACAATTTCAAGTCGCTGTCGCTTTTGCTTTTTACAGTATCTTATGAACACAATGCAGAGCAAAATTCCGAACACACAAACACCTGCGGTTGCAATCACAATTGTAATTGTTGCATAACTTCCGCTCTGAATGTCAACCCAGCCGCTGTCGGATTTTATTCCGTACTTTGCAAAGTCGCCTTTTATGCCGGCAGTGTCGCTGTTCAAAATTTTAGCAAGCTCCTTTTCCGAAATGTCGGGATATTGTTCCCTAACCTTTTCCGCAACGGCAATTATCTTTTTATCCGTGCTTTCACGAACAGCGTTAAAGCCTGCACCGATGCCTACTGCAACAGCACAACAGAAAAGCCCCGTTATCGCAAGCATTACCGCAAGAAATTTTGATGTGTTTTTCATTATACCTCCAGCCTGTAACCAAGGCCCTTTACGGTTTTAATCATATTTGTATCAAGTTTTTTGCGAAGTCTTTTTATGTACACGGTCAGCGTGTTGTCCTCAACATAATTCCCCGACAAATCCCATATGCGTTCAAGAATCTGTTCACGGGTCAGCACCTTGCCGCTGTTTTTGGCAAGCATTGCAAACAGGCGGTATTCAAGCGCCGTAAGCACAACGGGATTGCCGTTTTTGCAAACCTGTTTTTTGTCAAAGTCAATGCTGATGTCGCCAAAATTCATGGCCATAGTTTTGTCGAGCTTTTTGGTAATTCGTTTAATTCTTGCAAGAAGCTCACGGCTTGAAAACGGTTTTGTTATGTAGTCCTCCGCTCCGAGGTCAAAGCCTTTTACAATGCTGTCCTCATCGTCAAGTGCTGTGAGAAAAATCACGGGAGTTTCGCACACTCTTTTTATCTCGTTACAAAGTTCAAAACCGTTGCCGTCGGGAAGCGATACATCAACAATAAAAAGGTCAAAGTCACCGCCGAGAGAGTTAAGGGTTGATTCGGCATTTTCACACAACGCAACCTCAAAGCCGTTTTGTTCAAGAGTGTAAACAAGTCCTTTTGAAATTGCACGGTTGTCCTCAATAAGAAGAATTTTCACAACAAGTCCTCCAAAATGAAATTCGGGCGGATTAAATCAATAATCCGCCCGTCAGCAATGAAAACATACAAAATATTGTGGTATCTGTTGTTACAACTACATTATAACAGAGTGTAAAACTATTGTCAACAAATTTCAACAAAATACAGTCTGCTGGCAGAATATGATGCTCAGATATTGTCATTTCTGATTGTTTCAATAATATTTTGTTTATTAACCTTCGAGATTGAGTATTTCATAATCAGCCATACCACAATAAATACAGCCGCAATACTAATCAAAATCGCTTTCCACGGGAATACAAAGCTCATTGGAACATTTCCATTTGAAAATGCGGAGAAGATTGCAAATACACCGAGAACGCCGAGAGGAATACCGATAAGCAAAGATTTTATGCCGTACATAAGGCTTTCAAGGCGAATCATACGGTTAAATTCTTTCTTTGTCATACCGATAGATTTAAGCGATGCAAATTCCTTGCTCCTCAACTGCATATTGGTTGAGATTGTGTTGAAAATGTTTGTAAGTCCGATAAGCGAGATAACACCGATGAAGCCGTAAACGAATATTCCGACAATCAGCATAACGGCATTGAACTGTCTTACAATTTCTTCATAGTCAAAAATAGAAATATAGCTTTCCGAGTCACCTGTACCCGACATAGACTCAATACGATTTGTAAGCGAAGTGTGGTCTGATGTATTGGCATAGAGGGTAATACCGCATCCGTGTTCACCAAGCTGAGGGGAGATTACACCCTGTTCGCCGATTATCAATCCCTGACCGAAAATTGTTCCTTCGCCGATTACAGAATCAGCCGACTTTGGAATTTTATCAAACACTGACGAAACCTTTAATTTGCCTGTTATCAAGGCGTTTCCTTCATCATCATTTCCGTGAACGGTAAACTTTGTCGGAGCGGTTTTGCCGAACAGTTTCATTGGCTTGGAAGAGTTGCCACTCTCACTGTTATCGGGGGTTACCTGAGAATACACAAGTACACCGCCCTTGACCTTGTTGTAGTCAAGTTCCAATTCCCTGCAAATCTGAACAAAGGTATCGTGTTCAAACTCAAGAAATTCCACGCTGAATGACTTTGTACCGTCAGCATTGTCATAAAGGAAATTTTCTCCACATTCATTAACAGGCACATCTGCCGACACATAACCGTACTGCAAACCGACTGTCAGATAATTTTCGATTTCGGGCATTTTTTCAATTGTCTGAGCCTGCTTTGAATCAATTCCGACAACCATATAGCTGTAATCGGCATTGCCGTAGTAATGGTCTGTAAATGTCATTCCGTAGTCCATAAATGCCGAAACTGCAATGAACATTGCAACGCTGACTACAATTGAAATAACAGTTGTGCGGTACTTTTTCCTACTGCGTTTAAGGCTCTTTGAGGCGATTTCACCGCCTACACCGAAAAGCTTTTTGGTAAGCTTGGATGTGCGGTACGGTTTGTTATTCTTTACCTTGATATCCTTGTTGCCTCTGATTGCAACAAGGGGCGGGATTCTTGACGCACGAAGTGCAATGAAGAATGATGAGCAGAATATAGTAACAGCCGAAAGAACAATTGCGCAGATAATCGGAATTGTAGGGGTTACAAATACAAATGATGCACCGCTCAGCACATCACCGAGAACGCTGTTGAGTATTGCAATAAGAATTGCGTTTACACCGAGTCCGAGAAGTATTCCGAGAGGAATACCGATTAAGCCGAGAATGAATCCCTCAAAAAGCACATTTCTGCGGATTTGCCTTTTGGTTGCACCGACCGACGCAAGCATACCGTACATACTCGTTTTCTCGGTAATTGAAATTGCAAAGCTGTTGCGGATTACAAACACGCTTGCAAGCATTACTATAATAATGATAATAACGGCAAGGCTGAAAATCATTACATTTGTACCGTCACTTCCGCCGTAGCCTTTCATACTGAGAAGTACGAAATTGAATTCGTATGCATTTATTCCTGAGGTCTGCTGATCTTCGGGTGAAATTTCATCGCTGATTACATTACTCATATCATCAGCTTTAAAGCCTAAAATATCCGCTGTATTTTGAAGATAATTGCCTTCGCTCTGAGGAGTATAGGCGATATACAGCTTATTCATATGCTTTGTTCTGATTGCCTCAACAGGTGATTCCTCATCAGAAACGGTATATATTTCGAAACAGGAGGAAGGATTGTTCAGCTCTCTTGTGTTCGGATTTTCGATAATTCCTGTTATTGTATATGTCTTTTGCTTTTTATCGGTTATTTTAGATTCTTTGAATCTCTTTGGCGACAGGTCAAGCAACTCGCTTTCTCCAAGAACCTTTCCGTCTGTACCTTTAAGCACTCCGAGTTCAAGCGTAATTTTATCACCGACTTTTACATCTTTTCCGTCAGTGTTTTTAAATGCACCTGTAACAACAGCTTCGTTTGAATTTGTCGGGAAACTGCCTTTTTCAAGTTTTAACTTAAAGCAACCGTCAAATGCATTTTCGCTGATTGCGGTAACGGCATATCCGTATTCGGCATTATCGGCAACTGTTGCCTTGGAAAATCCCAGTCTTTCCTTATAAAAAGCATTTTCAACATTACGGTTCTGTCGGATTTTATCAATTTTTGCGGTGTCGATAATATCAAGTGCAACATCATAATTGCCCGACCATTCCGTCTGACCGTCAATCATAGTCTGTCGGCCGCTGAGTGCCATTCCCGAAACAACCGTAATAAGTGCCGCCGAGAGCATAATGCCAATGATTGTAACGGCGGTACGCACCTTGTTAAGTCGCAGATTTTTAAGCGTAAGCTTGTTGAGAAGTTTCATAATTAAACCTCCTCAACGATTTTACCGTCACTTATTGTGATAATTCTGTCAGCCTGTTTTGCAATGTCGAGGTTGTGCGTAATCATTATAACAGTCTGTCCGTAACTCTGATTGCACATTTTGAGCATACTCATAACCTCTTCGCTTGACTTTGAATCAAGGTTGCCTGTCGGTTCATCGGCAAGCACAAGAGACGGATTGTTAATGAGTGCTCTGGCAATAGATGTTCTTTGTTGCTGACCGCCCGAAAGCTGGTTTGGAAGGTGTTTTCTTCTTGCACGCAGTCCGAACGAATCAAGAATCATCTCAAGTCTTTCTCTGTCAACACCTCTGCCGTCAAGGTCACAGGGGAGCGTGATGTTTTCTTCAACAGTCAGAATCGGAATAAGATTGTAGAACTGATAGACAATGCCCACCTGTCTGCGGCGGAATACGGCAAGCTTGTCATCATTCATTTTGCTTATATCGTTGCCGTCAACAAAAATTTTTCCGCTTGTGGGACGGTCAACACCACCGATAAGGTGAAGAAGAGTTGACTTGCCGCTGCCGCTTGCACCGACAATGGCAAGAAATTCTCCCTTTTCAACCGAGAACGAAACATCGTCAACCGCATGGACAAGGTTTTCACCGCTTCCGTAGGTTTTTGTAAGATTTTCAACTTTCAGAATTTCCATAAAATATACCTCCAAATTCATTTTACACCCATATTATAGTGACGCAAAATGACTGTAAAGTGAATTTCGCAAACAAAGGCTTCAACAACACGATCAAGGTCGCTAAACGAATCGGCTACGGTTACCGTGATGATGACTTCTTTTTTACCTTGATCCGCTATCTTTCTATTCCTTCTGTCCGTTCACCATCCCACAAAAAAATCGTGATGAACCGTTTTTTAAATGCAAAATGGCAGACAACCGTGTGATTGTCTGCCATTTTTTCATAATGATTTTAAAATTACCGATTATACTTTTACAAGAACCTTTGTAATTTCGCTGATGTACATTTTATGGAAGTCGTTGTCATACCACTTGTCAACGCTTTCATGGTCGGTAATGCTTTCGGCATTAAGACTTTGAGCGTACATTTTTTTGCATTCAAGAACAAGCTTTGCCTCTTCAAAATATACAGAGCCGTTTTCCGTGAACGCAGGAGTAAGACCTGTTTCCTTTACCTTGTCATAATCCTTGCCGCTCTTTGAACCGCAGAATTTGAGGGCATCTCTGTACTTTTCATCAAAAAAGCTCATTGTATAGCGGTCGCCGTTCTCCATAAACGCAAATGTATATCTCTGCGGACGAATAAAGGTGAATACAACGGGCTTACCCCACATAATGCCTACACCGCCCCAGCTTATCGTCATTGTGTTGAATTTTCCTCTGTCGCCTGCCGTAACAAGCGCCCAATCATCACCGATAAGCTTAAACGGACTTTCTGTAATTTCTTTCGGATTTATCTCTTTAAAAGCTGACATATAAATCTTCCTTTCAATAATTGTGTTTTATATAATATGCTTTCAAAATTCTATTTTGAATAGACTGCATCATTTTTTGCCAGAAGATAGACACAGTATTGATTCATGCTTATGCCCTCTTTCTTTGAATGTTCGGCAAGTGAGCGGTGCAGACTTTTCGGGATTCTCAGCTTGAATTGTCCCGAATATTCTTCAAGGCTGTCGGGTTCGTGAATTACAACTCCGCTTTCAAAGGCGGCTTCAAACCAGGCTTTTTTAGCGTTCTCTGCATTTGCAACAGCCGATTCAATCGTATCACCGCAGGCTATGCAACCCGGAAGCTCGGGAAATGATACAACAAAACCGCCCTCGTTCCTGTCCTCGACAATTTCCATACGATATGACATTGCAAGATAATCGTTAAGTGTTTTCATCATCTTTCGCCTCACCTTCAACAATTTGTCTTAATGCCTGTTTTCGTATTTCCGAATAATATTATATATGGTATCACATATGGTGTCAACAGGTTTTTGAAGTGATTTCAGCGGTTTTCACAAAATGAAAAATATGCAAAATGGGTGTATATGTATGTATGAATATGCATAAAGAGATGAATAAAATGAATATTCATTTTTTGTGCATATATACATTTTTCAGAATTTTCGGGGAGAATGTGACATATCAACCGCCAAAAACACCGATAATACAGCGAAAACAAAGCAGATTTCGGTCAATTTGTACCCAAAAATGCAAATTTGAAAAAACATTGAATATTTATTCAAAAAACACTTGATTTTTTGAAAACAGAGTGTATAATGTAAGAGTAATAAAAATTAAGTAAAGGAAACACCGACATAAAGTGTTTCCAAATTTCGGAGGAATCAAAAATGGCTGACAATAAGATTAAAAAGGTAGTTCTTGCATATTCAGGCGGTCTTGATACTTCAATCATCATTCCGTGGCTTAAAGAAAACTACGACAACTGCGAAGTTATCGCTGTTTCGGGTGATGTTGGTCAGGGTACAGAGCTTGACGGTCTTGAAGAAAAGGCTATCAAAACAGGCGCATCAAAACTTTACATTGAAGACCTCAACAAGGAATTTGTTGACGAATATATCATTCCCACAGTAAAAGCAGGTGCTGTTTACGAGGGCAAGTACCTCCTCGGCACATCTTTTGCTCGTCCTATCATTGCAAAAAGACTCGTTGAAATTGCAAAAGCCGAAGGTGCTGACGCAATTTGCCACGGCTGTACAGGCAAGGGTAACGATCAGGTTCGTTTTGAACTTGCTATCAAAGCTTACGCTCCCGACATGAAGATTATCGCTCCTTGGAGAACATGGGAATTCAAGAGCCGTGAAGATGAGATTGAATATGCTGAAAAGCACAATATTCCGCTCAAGATTAACCGTGAAACAAACTACTCAAAGGATAAGAATCTCTGGCACTTGAGCCACGAAGGTCTTGACCTTGAGAATCCTGCAAATGAGCCGATGTACAATAAGGAAGGCTTCCTTGAACTCGGTGTTTCACCTGAGCAGGCTCCCGATAAAGCAGAATATGTAACTCTTACATTTGAAAAGGGTGTTCCCACAAAGCTTAACGGCGAGGCTATCGACAGCGTTGAACTCATTAAGGAACTCAACAAAATCGGCGGCAGAAACGGCGTCGGTATCACAGATATCGTTGAGAACCGTCTTGTTGGTATGAAGGCTCGTGGCGTTTATGAAACTCCGGGCGGTACAATCCTCTATGCTGCTCATGCAAAGCTTGAGGAAATCTGCCTTGACAAGGACACACTCCACTACAAACAGAATGTTGCAAATGCTTTTGCAGAGCTCGTTTATGACGGCAAGTGGTACACACCTCTCCGTGAGGCTCTCTCAGCTTTCGTTGACAGCACTCAGGAGTATGTAACAGGTGATGTAAAACTTAAACTCTATAAGGGCAACATCATTGATGCAGGCGTAACAAGCCCGTATTCACTCTATGACGAGGAAATTGCTACTTTTGACGAAGACCAGGTTTATGACCAGAACGACAGTGCAGGCTTCATCAACCTCTTTGGTCTTCCAATCAAGGTTCGTGCAAAGAAAGGCCTTATCAAATAATTAAATCTTTGATTTGCATACATAATCGGGGGCAGGGAATTTCTCTGCCCCGATAAGTGTTTATTACACCTTTTTATTTTTTACGGTATTTGTCAGTTGAAAAATATTCTGCGATTACTTGCGGGCGTCTAATGAACGCCCATACAGGTTAACCCAACATTAATAACAAGGTGTAAATAAATATTTAAAACCAAAAGCAACAAAGTGCTTTACAACGGCTAAACATAATGTAAGGAGAAATAATAATGCAGCTTTGGAAAGGACGCTTCAAAAAGGAGCTTTCAAAAACCACTAACGATTTTAACAGCTCGATTTCATTCGACAGCAGAATGTATAAAGAAGACATCGAGGGCAGCATTGCCCACGCAACAATGCTTGGCAGATGCGGCATTATTAAAGAAGAAGAGGCAGACGATATCGTAAAAGGTCTTAAAGGCATTCTTGCTGATATCGAAAACGGTACTCTGCACATTGATATGGAGGCTGAGGACATTCACACCTTTATCGAGGGTGAGCTTACCAAAAGAATCGGCGACAACGGCAAAAGACTTCACACCTCAAGAAGCCGTAACGATCAGGTTGCAGTTGACATCAAGCTTTACCTCAAAAAAGAGGTTGTCAATGTAAAAAATCTCGTTGTAGGTCTTATTAAGGTCATTGCCGACAAGGCTGAAAAGTACAGCGAAACCGTTATGCCCGGCTATACTCACCTCCAGAGAGCACAGCCGATTACCTTCGGACATCATCTCCTTGCTTACGGTGAAATGCTTTTGAGAGATGTTTCAAGACTTGAAGACTGCCTTAAAAGAATGGACGAAATGCCACTCGGTTCATGTGCGCTTGCAGGCACAACATATCCGATTGACAGAACAATCACAGCCGAACTCCTAGGCTTTGACAGAATTACAAACAACTCTCTTGACGGTGTTTCCGACAGAGATTACTGCATCGAATTTGCATCGGTGCTTTCGATAATAATGGTTCACCTCTCAAGATTTTCAGAGGAAATCATTATGTGGTGCAGTTGGGAATTTAAATTCATTGAACTTGATGACGCTTTTTCAACAGGATCATCAATTATGCCGCAGAAAAAGAACCCCGATATTGCAGAGCTTGTTCGTGGTAAGAGCGGCAGAGTTTTCGGTGACAATATGACGCTCCTCACAATTATGAAGGGTACTGCACTTGCATACAACAAGGATATGCAGGAGGACAAGGAAGCTATCTTTGACGCACTCGACACGGTTAAAATGTGCCTCACAGCCTTTACTCCCATGCTCGACACAATGCGTGTCATTCCCGAAAACATGAGAAAAGCCGCAGCAGGCGGTTTCATCAACGCAACAGACTGTGCCGACTGGCTCACAAAGAACGGTGTTCCGTTCAGAGATGCCTACAAGGCAACAGGCGAACTCGTTGCAAGATGTATTGAACTCGGTACAGACCTCGAAAATCTTCCAATGGACGAATACAAAAAGGTTTGCGATGTGTTCAACGATGATGTTTACAGCGCAATTTCACTTGAACGCTGTACAAACGAGCGTACAGTATTCGGCGGCCCTGCATCGACAAATGTAAAAGCTCAGGCTAAGCGTGTTGCAGAAATCGCAGAAAAACTGTAATTGCAAATCCGTAGGGGCGGATATTATCCGCCCGACTTGATGAATTTTATGTTTTATCAAAATGTTTTAAAGCGATAAAAAGCAATGTATATAAATATTTGAACGCTATGCGTTCAATCCGTATGCGATTGCGTACGGTCGGGTGTCCGATGAACTCCCCTACAGATAACAGTAAACTTGTTCCGCTTAAATGGTTTGTTTTTATTATAAAATCTGCCATTACTTGCGGGCGGATGATATCCGCCCCTACAAGCGGGAACATATGCTTTGTGCAAAAAGTGAACTGCCGTATTCAACACATACAGGCAAAGATTGATATAAATTTACAATAGATTAGGTGATAGCAATGAAAATAAAAGCAGGTATTGTCGGTGCAACCGGCTATGCAGGTGCGGAGCTTGTAAGACTTCTTACCGCTCATCCCGAGGCTGAAATTTCGGCAATCAGCTCTGTTTCCTTTGAGGGTGACAAGCTGAGCGATGTTTATCCGTCTTATACATTTTTGAACGATATGGTTTGTGAAAATCAGGACGCCGTTGTTGAAAAGAGCGATGTTATCTTTGCCGCTCTTCCACACGGTCTTTCACAGGAGCTTGCCGCAAAGTGCATTGATGCGGACAAGGCGTTCATCGACCTCGGCGCTGACTTCCGCCTTGAAAGCGAAGAAGAATACACCGAATGGTACGGCGGAACTTTTCTCGACAAAAAACTTCACGAACAGGCAGTTTACGGACTTCCTGAATTTTTCAGAGATAAAATCAAGGGCAAAAAGCTTGTTGCGAATCCGGGCTGTTACACAACCTGTTCACCGCTCGCAATTGCTCCTGCAATTGTAAACGGACTTGTCAGCACAAAGGGTATCATTTGCGACTGCAAAAGCGGTGTTACGGGTGCCGGCAGAAAGCCAAATCAAGGCAACCACTATCCCGAACTCAACGAGGGATTCCATGCTTATAAGGTTGCAAGCCATCGCCACACTCCCGAAATTGAGCAGACTCTTTCAAAGCTTTCGGGCGAAAAGGTTATTATCACCTTTGTTCCGCACCTTCTCCCCGTAAACCGTGGCATTCTTGCAACTGTTTATGCCGACATCAAGGACGGTGTAACCTTTGAACAAATCAGAAAGGCTTATGAGGACTTTTACAAGGACGAATTTTTTGTAAGACTTCTTGATGACGGCAAATGTGCCGACATTCACAATATCAAATATTCTAACTTCTGTGATGTTTCAATCCATCACGATAAGAGAGCCAACAAGCTCGTTGCCTGTGCCGCAATCGACAACATGGTCAAGGGTGCCGCAGGTCAGGCTATTCAGAATATGAACATCATCTTCGGACTTGACGAAAAAACAGGTTTGGTAATCGTTCCGCCTGCATTTTAAGGGTGAATATCTATGGAAATCAAGTATATTGAAAACGGCTCGGTCACTTCTGCAAAGGGCTTTACAGCCAACGGAATTTGTGCCGGAGTCAAAGCATCTAACACAACTAAAAAAGACCTTGCGCTCATTTACTGCGATAAGGTTTGCAACAGTGCGGCTATCTTTACAAAGAACCTTGTAAAGTCCGACACTATATATGTTACTAAAAAACACCTAGAAAACGGTACGGCTCAGGCTGTTGTCGTAAATTCAGGCAATGCAAATGCCTGTAACCCTGACGGCTATGAAAAGGCTGAGAAAATGTGCAGTCTTGCCGCAGACGCTCTCGGTGTTGACGAAAACGATGTAATCGTTGCATCAACAGGTGTTATCGGTCAGCCTCTCCCGATTGAACCCATTGCAAGCGGAATTGAAAAGCTCAAGGGCACGCTTTCAAAGGACGGCGGAATCTCTGCCGCAGAGGCAATTATGACAACCGACACCGTGAAAAAGCAGTGGGCTGTTGAAACGGTTCTTGACGGCAAAAAGGTTACAATCGGCGGTATTGCTAAGGGCAGCGGTATGATTCATATTAATATGGGTACAACCCTTTCCTTTGTAACAACCGATGCGGCAATTTCTTCCGAAATGCTCAAGTCCGCACTTATCGAAGCCGCTGATGTCAGCTATAATATGGTAAGCGTTGACGGCGATACCTCAACAAACGATACCCTTGCAATTATGGCATCGGGTTATGCAGGCAACAAGGAAATCACAGAAAAGAACGATGATTACAAAACCTTTACAGCCGTTCTTACCGATGCATTCAAAAAGGTTGCAAAGAAGCTTGCAAAAGACGGTGAAGGTGCAACAAAGCTCCTTATCTGCAAGGTTGACGGTGCAAAAGACGATAAGAGCGCAAAGATTATTTCAAAGAGCATCATCTGTTCAAGTCTTGTAAAGGCGGCAATGTTCGGGGCTGACGCAAACTGCGGAAGAATCCTCTGCGCAATCGGCTACAGCGGTGCCGAAACAGATGTTAAAAGGATTGATGTTTCATATAAATCCGCAAAAGGTGAAATCCTTGTTTGCAAAGACGGCAACGGTCTTGTGTTTGATGAGGACAAGGCTAAGGAAATTTTACTTGAGGATGAAATTGAAATTCTCGTAAAATTAGGTGACGGCAATGCATCTGCCGAGGCTTACGGTTGCGACCTTACCTATGATTATGTAAAAATCAACGGTGACTACCGCACATAATATGCGATTTGATTGTGTGAGCGGAAATCAACTACATAAAGGATTGAAGAAAATGGATGTTTCAAAGAGAGCCAAGGTACTTATACAGGCAATGCCCTATATCAAGAAATATTCGGGCGAAACAATTGTTGTAAAATACGGCGGAAACGCTATGATAAATGAAGAACTTAAAGCGGCAGTTATGAGCGACCTCGTTCTTATGCAGCTTGTCGGAGTCAATGTTGTGCTTGTTCACGGCGGCGGACCCGAAATCAATGCAATGCTCAAAGCCGTTGGCAAGGAAAGCAAGTTTATCAACGGTATGAGAGTGACCGACAAGGAAACTATCGACATTGTTCAGATGGTGCTTGCAGGCAAGGTCAACAAGAGCCTTGTTCAGCTTCTCGGCAGTCACGGCGGTAAGGCTATGGGACTTTGCGGTCTTGACGGCAGAATGCTCATGGCTGAAAAGCTTGTTACAGGCGCAGACCTCGGCTATGTGGGCGAGATTAAGGAGGTTAACCCCGAACCGCTCAACAATGCTCTTGCAAGCGGTTATATTCCGATTGTTTCAACCGTTGCAGGCGGTTATGACGGCAATGTATATAATATTAACGCAGACATTGCGGCATCGCAGATTGCCGCTAAAATCGGCGCAAAAAAGCTCATTCTTATGACAGATATCAGAGGACTTCTCCGTGATGTTCACGATGAGGATTCACTCATTCCCGTTGTCAATGTCAGCGAAGTTCCTATGCTCAAGCGTGACGGCATCATCAGCGGCGGTATGATTCCCAAGATTGATTGCTGTGTTGAGGCGGTCCGCAGCGGTGTAAACCGTGCCCATATCATTGACGGCAGAATCGAACATTCAATTCTGCTCGAGCTTTTCAGCGATGAAGGCATCGGTACAATGTTTTATTGATTTATGAGTGACAAATTGCCAAACAGAAAGAAAATCCGTTTTGAAAATTATGATTATTCGGATTTTGGTGTTTACTACATAACTGTTTGTACAAAGGATAAGCAAAGAATTTTTTGGACAAACAAAACTTTTAGTGCGTATAAAGTTCTCGGAGATGCAGGCATTTCCGTAGGGGTAGTCTTGTGACCGCCGCCAGTGGCGGAAAAAGGGAGCAAAGCGCTGTCTGAAATAACGAGCAATAGGCAGTGCATTTATGCACAACGCATTGCGACTATATTTCAGACGGGAAGATATTATCCGCCCGCCTAATGAACTTTTCCGTTCATTTACAATTGTCGGACAATATGTTTATAAGGCGGTGCTTGAAATACACAGGCATTATCCTTTCATATTTGTTGATACTTTTACAATTATGCCGAATCATATTCACTTGTTATTGCGAATCGATAATATGATTGAGACAGAAAATTCTGTGGTGTTTTCTAAGACAAAATCAATTTCAACGGTTATCGGTCAAATGAAACGCACAGTTTCCGCACAGGCAGGGTATTCCGTTTGGCAAAAGTCATTTTACGACCGTATAGTAAGGAATGACAAAGAGTATTCCGAAATATGGCAATACATTAACAGTAATCCGTTTGTATGGGAAAAGGATTATTAATCAGATTTTAAAAGCACTACATAAGTTTTTGTAGTAACGGGTATTATTCGCTCGCCTTGATGAAATTTATGTTTGATTAAAATTTTATGATGTTATGAAAACTGTGTATCCAAATTTGCACGCAATGTGTGAAATCCGTATGCAACACATATGGGTAAGTGACCGCAGTTCGCCGTGCGGGCGGATAATATCCGCCCCTACAGATTAGATTTTGGAGGGTGCAATGATTATACGAGAAATGACAATTGACGACTATGACGAGGTCTATGAGATGTGGCAGATTACCACAAAGCGTGCGCTCTCTAAGGCTGATGAAAGAGATCAGATGGAGCGTTATCTCAAGCACAACGCCGGTATGAGTCAGGTTGCCGTGGTTGACGGAAAAATTGTCGGAACCGTGCTTGCAGGTCATGACGGCAGACGGGGATTTATCCACCATATGGCTGTTCTGCCCGAATTCAGACGAAAGAAAATCGGTCACGCTCTTGCACAGACCGCTATCCAAAAAATCCGTGAACAAGGCATCGACAAAACTCACATTTTCTGTTATCAGAACAACGAAACAGGTCAAAGCTTCTGGCGTGATTTTGGCTTTGAAAAGCGTGAGGATGTTTTTGTTTACTCCTTCAGCAACGATAAAATATGAAAGGGTGTGGCTAACTTGACTACAAAAGAGAAAGATTTAAAATATATTATGCACACATACGGTCGCTACGATGTTGCTCTCAAAAGTGCAAAAGGCGTTACCGCATATGACGAAAACGGCAAAAAGTACATTGATGTTTCATCGGGTATCGGTGTAAACAGCCTTGGTTATTGTAATGACGGTTGGGTTGAGGCTGTTTCAAAGCAGGCAGGCACAATTCAGCATATGTCAAACTATTTTTACTGTTCACAGGCAAGTGACCTTGCCGAAAAGCTTTGCACACTTACAGGTCTTTCAAAGGTCTGCTTTGGCAACAGCGGTGCAGAGGCTAACGAATGCGCAATCAAAATTGCCCGTAAGTACAGCTTTGACAAGTACGGCGAGGGCAGAAATGAAATCGTAACGCTTAACAATTCCTTTCACGGCAGAACTGTTACAACTCTTGCCGCAACAGGTCAGGATGTTTTTCATAACTATTTCTTCCCGTTTACAGAGGGCTTTAAGTATGCAGACGCAGACGATATGGACGCTCTGAAAGCAGTTGTTTCAGACAAAACCTGCGCAGTAATGCTTGAACTCATTCAGGGCGAGGGCGGTGTAAATATCCTCGATCCCGAATATGTAAAAGAACTTGTTAAGTATTGCAACGACAACGATATTCTCGTTATTGTCGATGAGGTTCAGACAGGTGTAGGCAGAACAGGCAAGCTGTTTGCTCATCAGAATTACGGTATCCTTCCCGACCTTATGACGGTTGCAAAGGGTCTTGGCGGCGGACTTCCTATCGGTGTTTGTATGTGCGGTGAAAAGCTCAAGGATGTTATGTCACCGTCAACTCACGGCACAACATTCGGCGCAAACCCTGTTGTTTGTGCAGGTGCAAACTATGTTCTTGACACAGTTGCAAATGACGAATTTCTTGCCGAGGTTGAGAAAAAAGGTCAGTATTTTGAGGACAGGCTCACAAAAATTGACGGTGTAAAGAGCGTTCGCAGAATGGGACTTATGATTGGTATTGAGCTTGAAAAGGGCGATGCACACGACATTGCAATCAAGTGCGTTGAAAACGGCTTGCTTATTATCACGGCAAAAGATTTGCTCCGTATGCTCCCACCGCTTGTTATTGATTACAATGAAATTGACGAGGCGATTAATATACTCGAAAAAACAATAAAGGAGAACAACTAATGAAACACTTACTTAAACTTGAGGATTGGTCAACAGAAGAAATTATCAACACACTTAACCTTGCCGATCAGCTTAAATATGAGCAGAAACACGGCATTGAGCATAAAATTCTCAAGGGCAAGTCTCTTGGTATGATTTTTGAAAAGTCAAGCACCCGTACCCGTGTTTCATTTGAGGTTGGTATGACACAGCTCGGCGGTTATCCGCTTTTCCTCTCATCAAATGACCTTCAGATTGGCAGAGGCGAGCCTGTTGAGGACACAGCCCGTGTTCTTTCCCGTTTTCTTGACGGTATTATGATTCGTACCTTTGAGCAGAAAGAAGTTGAGGCTCTTGCAGAGTACGGTTCAATCCCGATTATCAACGGTCTTACAGACTATTGTCATCCATGTCAGGTTCTCGCAGACCTTATGACAATTCGTGAATTCAAGGGCAAGCTTGAAGGACTCAAGATGTGCTTTATCGGTGACGGCAACAATATGATGAACTCGCTCATCGTCGGCGCACTCAGCACAGGCATGAGCTTCTCTGCCGCCTGTCCAAAGGATTATATGCCTCCTAAGCACATTATCGAGTTCGGTGAAAAGTACGGTAACGGCAAGTTTGAAATCGTAACAGATCCGCTTGAGGCCGCTAAGAATGCCGATATTGTTTATACAGATGTATGGGCATCAATGGGACAGGAAGAAGAAAAGAAAATCCGTGAGGCAGCATTCGCAGGCTATCAGGTTAACAAGGAGCTTATGGCTGTTACAAACAAGGATTGTATGGTTCTCCATTGTCTCCCTGCACACCGTGGCGAAGAGATTACTGCAGATGTATTTGAAGAACACGCAAATGAAATCTTTGAAGAGGCAGAAAACCGTCTTCACGCTCAGAAGGCTGTTCTTGTTGAATGTATGTCAGATGAAATGCCTGAAAAAGTTTGATGACAGTTTGATCCTTTAAAACTTCATAAAAAGCAAAAAAGTCACATTGCACAACAGTAAGATAGCTGTTTTGTGCAATGTGACTTAATTTTTATTGCAAAACGGAGTATAATTCCATTGGGGGATAATAGCAAAATCAGAATTGCAGGTGTATAATTATGTTAAACAATTGTATGTTTTATGTCGAAAAAGGAAGTCTTTAAAATGACAAGAGAACAAAAACAGCATATTCTGCATTTTGCAGTCAGCTCTCTGGGCGGATTTATGGGCGGATATGCAATTTACAATCACTGTGATGTGTTCGGTAACGCACAGACAGCAAATATGATTCACCTTGTCAGCAAAATTTTTACGGGTGATTTTGAGGGCGTTGTGTTTATCGTCATCGCTCTCCTTACATATATTCTCGGCAATGTTTTCTTTGTAATTGCCGACCGTTTTATTAAGCTTGAAACCAAAACCGTCAGCCTTATTGCAAGTGCGGTTGCACTTCTGATTATCGGAATTTTTCCGAATATTTCAAACAACTACCTTGCAATTCTGCCGATTCTGTTCGTAACTCCTGTTTTGTGGAATTCATTCAGAACAGCCGGAAGTTATGTTACATCTCCGATTTTCTCGACAAATAACCTCCGTGTTGCAACGGTTTCAACATTCACGGGTATTATTGACAAGGACAAGGATATGAAGAAAAAGGCTAAATTCTATTGGCTTACGCTTGCAAGCTATCATATAGGTGTTGTCCTTGCCTGCGTTCCGAGCGTTTTTATCGGTGTGAACAGCATCTGGTTCGGCTTTGTAAGCATTGCCCTTTCAACAGCTTCATATATGTGGCTCTGCGGTGTGTTTGACAGAAATGAAGCCTTTGTAGCATCCGAAGGCTTAGCCGCACAATCGGAAACAATTTAAAATATAAAATAATGTCGGCGGTACACCTCCGGCATTATTTTTTTGTTTATAACTTTCAATCGGCAAAGTCACATTATCAACATCAAAACACCCATGATAACGGGCTGGTGGGCAAGATAAATCCACAGGCTGTATTTGCCGATTTTGTCAAATACAGGAATTTTGAATTCAAAATATTTTGCAAGATTTTTTTCTTTAATGAAATTCCAAAGATAAAAGCCTGCCGTAAAGAGGAAAATCCACGGAATAATCGGGAAATAGTCTGCCGACACAAAGTCGGACGAGGGGAATCCCAGAAATGCAAGGTACTTGCACGAATAGAGAAAGTCGGGCAATTTTACGATATCCAGCCCGAAAAATCCGACACAGCCTTTTTGCAAATCATACGAAAACGCATACAACAAAAGCGAAATCAACGCTCCCGACAGGGGGCTTATTTTTTTGAGGTTATCCGACAGAACGGAAACAAACATCATTGAACAGCCTATCAGATTCAGTACACCGAACCATACCGCCTGATTCGGTTCGGCTGTCACGGTAACGCAGGTAACGGCAAAGCCCGCAAGATTCAAAAGAACACCTCTTTTTATGCCGTTTCCCGAAAAGTTAAGGCACATTCCCGAAAGCAGTATGAACATTACGCAGATACTGCGTTCCCAGACCGTAGTCATGGGATAAAAGTACCAGCTTGTGTTAAGTCCGTACATCATAAAAATATCGTAGCATAAGTGAAACGCAACCATACTGACGGTTGAAATTCCACGCAGAGAGTCGAGAAGATAATATCTTTTGTTTTCTTTTAACAAGGCTTTACCGTTTGGATTCATCAATTATTTATTCCTTTTCATCATAACGGAAAAGACGACCACAGCCAGAACAAGCAACACAACCGCATATCCGCAGACGGGAATAAGTTCGGGCATAATGTCCGAATAGTTGCCCGAAATTGCATCTCTTGCGGCGTTTACGGCATGGGCAAACGGAAGTGCGTTTGCAAGGTTTTTGAACCAACCGCCGACCATTGCGGTATCGAACCAAATGTTTGAAAACCATGCCGAAAGGTTTGTGAGCAATGCACCGCAGATTCCGCCGACAGCCTTTTCATTCAGAAGTGTGCCGAGCAGAAGTCCGAGCGAGATAAACACAATTGCAATCGGAATGTTTACCGCAAGCATAAGCAAAATGTTCACGCTGACCTCAAGCCCGAGGAAGAACGCAACAACAACACATACGGCACTCTGCAAAATTGCCATTGGCAAAAGCGGAAGTGTGTAGCCGATAATAAACTCGTGTGCTTTGAGCGGAGATGTGAACAATCCCATCATAAAGCTTGTGGTTCTGTCCTTTGCAATTAGCATTGACGAAAACAGCGAAATAAAGCTCATTCCGAAAACCGTAATACCGGGCGTCAGCTTGTCGATGTTGAACATTGTCATCTGAGCCTGCTCGGGGATTGCCGAATTTATTGCCGACAACAAAAGAAGAAGTACAACGGGAAATCCGAGTCCGAAACAGAATGTCAGCGGATCACGGAGAATTTCCTTTGTATTTCGTGAAGCAAACGCAGTCAATCTCATTACAACGCACCCCCGTTTGTCAGCTTTACAAAAGCCGACTCAAAATCTTTTTCGCCCGAAAGGGCAACAAGCTCATCGGAAGTACCCTCAGACACAAAGTTGCCGTGAGCCATAATACCGATTCTGTCGCAGAGTGCAACAGCCTCTTCGAGATAGTGCGTTGTGAGAATAACGGTGATTTTACCCTTGAGCTTTTCAATCTCAACCCAAAGGCTGTGTCTTGCAATTACATCAAGTCCGAGCGTGGGTTCGTCAAGAAAAAGTATTTTCGGTTCTGAGATAAGTGCCATTGCAATGCTCAATCTTCTGACCTCACCGCCCGACAGCTTTTTAGCCTTGCGGTTTTCAAATTCCCGCATGGAAAAGCGTTCGATAAGCTCACTTGCTTTGGCTTTTGCAACTTTCTTTGAAAAGCCGTAAACCTCTGCCATGAGTTCAAGATTTTCTCTTGCGGTAAGGTTCATTGCCGCCGCACTTTCCTGCGGTGAAATTCCGATAATCTGTTTTACCGCTGCTCTGTCGGTTTTTATGCTGTGACCGAGAAGCTCTGCCTCACCCGATGTCGGCATAATAAGCGTTGTGAGCATTTTCATTGTCGTTGTTTTTCCTGCACCGTTGACTCCGAGCAAGCCGTACATTTCACCCTCGTTGATTTTAAGGTCAAGGTTTGATACAGCCGTTTTTTCCTTATATTTTTTTGTAAGTTTTTCTGTTTTTATTGCGTACATATTTTCTCCTCAATTCAGGATAAAAGGGATTTAAGTCAAATTTTACTTCATTAACTTATCAAAGGGATTTTTTATTTTTGCAAGTGCCATACCTTTTTTCTCGTCACCGAGAACCAGAAGTCTGTCGCCTGCCTCAATTCCGAACACCTTTCTGGCGTGTTTAGGGAGTGTAATCTGTCCTCTTTCGCTGACCTTAACAATGCCGAAAATGTACTTTCCGTCACCGTCGGGAGTGAGTGCGTCAGATTCTTCCTCGTAAAAAGGACACACAAGAAGCATTTCTACCGTAGTTTCAAAAATCTGCGCCATCGTCACGCATTTTTCGACATCAGGAAGAGATTCCTCGTTTTCCCACTTTGCAACAGACTGTCTTGACACCTCAAGCCTCTCCGCAAGGTCCTCCTGTGAATATCCGTACTTTTTCCGAAGATACTTCAAATTCATACCAATCATACTTTTCATACCTCCTGAGTTAAGTATATTTCATATGTAACGCAATTTCTACCAACCTGATTTTACACTTTATGTAAAAATCAGTTGCATAATCCCTTTATGATTTATGATAAACTCCCTTACGCCTTTTGTCAAACAAAAGGCGGTTGCGTTTTTTACGCCTTATTTAACTTATTCTAATGTACATATCATTGTTTGTTCACAAAACTGTCACATTTCAATGTTAAACTTAAACCAATATCGTATGTACGGAGGACATATTATGAAAAAACCTACTAAAAGAGATACAATCAATCTGTTTTTCTCTGCATTTCTGATCATCGCATTTATCGTTTGCGCACACTTCTTCTCACAGTACGCATCAGCCCTTTCACAGCCACTCGGTTCAATCATTCCGATTCTTGTGTATGCTGTGTTCGGTCTTTTGGTGTTCTATGCAACCCGTGTCGGTGACGGCAAGGCGGTAAAGCGTTTTTCGCTCGTTACACTTATTGTAATGGTGCTCCCGTCACTATACATAATCGTTGCTTCCCTTGCTCCGGGACTTCCGCTTTATGATGTATTTTCAAATGCAAACGGCTCGGGATTAAGCGTTATTGTAACGCTTGCAAGTATCGCACTCGGTTACGGAATTCCTTACTCATTCCTCAGCGGTTTTGAAGTTGCCGATGATGAGGCTGTTGAAGAAGAAACAGGCAACCCTGTTCAGGGAGGCATTGAGGCTGATCTTGCAGATGACGAAAACGCAGAAGATACTGCATTTGAAGAATCCGAAGAGGTTGAAACAGAGGATGAAGGCGAATCAACAGACGAAACCGATAACGGTGAAGACGCTTGATTCACTGCTGATTTTCCTTAAATCGACGAGTACCTGCACGGCTTGTGCGGGTACTTTTTGTATATGGCAAAAATTATGCTTTTAAACTTAACAGTGCTAATATTCAGTTGACAAATTGTCACGGCTGATTTATTATTTTGGTACGGGGTGTGCAGAATAAATGCACCGTATTTTTCTGTTTCAAAATTTTTCTTTCAAAGGAGAATTACATAATGGACGATAACAATAAATATAATAGAAACAAGGATTATGAGCCTGACAACTTTGATGACGAGGTTGCGTTTCCTGCAAGAAGAAACAACGCCCCCGAAAGATCTTCCGATATTCAGGAGGATTACGGCGATAACTTTGACAATGATGTAAAATTTGTCGGCGATTATGACGAAGATGCCGTTCAGATGCCGGAAATCGACTTTGAGGACGATATGGAAACTCCCGTAAAAATGCCGTCGAAAAGAGATGACCGCACACAGACTCCCGACTATGGCGACAATTTTGATTCTCAGACAGGGGAGCAGGTGTCAAAGGCTACAAAGGATTTTCAGTATGACCTTTCATCTGACGATATTGGTAACTACTACACAAAATCAACGATACACCCAAAGCGTAAAAAGGTTGTTAAAAAGAAAAAGAGAACGAGCCGTAATGTGGCGGTTATCTTAACAATTGCGGCGGTAATCTGCCTTATTGTTGCCGTTGTTTTTGCATTCACACAATGCAGCTCACAGAAAAATGATAACAAGGCTTCCACAGCACCGTCAACGGAACAGGTGACAACGGTACAGCCTACAACGGAATACGGCGATGACAACTATGTTCCCATTTACACGGAAGAACCGACATATGAACCGCCGACTGAATATCAGCCTGAAACAGAAGCGCCTGTTCAAACTGAACCGCAGACAGAGTATCAGCCTGAAACAGAGCCGCAGCAGAGCAGTGATATCAGTGTTACCGAATCGTCACAGACTTCGGATGACACTCAGCCGACACAGTCATACGAGAGCGGCGGCGATGAACCGTATGTTGAAGAAAACTGATTGTTTTCTTTTGATAAAATGAATTTATGAAATTGGAGATGTTTTAAATGGGTTGCACCCACGATTGTTCAAGCTGTTCTTCGGATTGCAAAAGCAAAGAGCAGAATTTGCACGAAGAACTTAATAAATACAGCAGTGTAAAAAAGGTAATCGGCATTGTGTCGGGCAAGGGCGGAGTAGGCAAAAGCCTTGTAACCTCAATGCTCGCAGTAACATTTAACAGACTCGGTAAAAGCACGGCTGTTCTTGACGCAGATATCACAGGTCCGTCAATTCCGAAGGCATTCGGAGTACACGAGAGATGCAGAGGCAACGATGAGGGAATTTTCCCCGTTGTTACCGAAACGGGAATCAAGATGATTTCCACAAACCTCCTTCTTGAACATGAAACCGATCCCGTGGTGTGGCGTTCGCCGGTTATCACAGGCACGGTAAAGCAGTTTTGGAAAGATGTAATCTGGGAAAATGTTGACTATATGTTTGTTGATATGCCTCCCGGAACAGGCGATGTTCCGCTTACGGTATTTCAGAGCCTGCCGATTGACGGCATTGTTATTGTTGCGTCACCGCAGGAGCTGGTTTCAATGATAGTTCAAAAGGCCGTTAAAATGGCAAGGATGATGAATGTGCCGATTTTAGGTCTTGTTGAAAATATGAGCTGGTTCATGTGTCCCGATTGCGGAAAGAAACACAGCATCTTCGGTAACAGCCACATTGAGGAAGTTGCAAAGGAATATGACACACAGGTGCTTGCAAAGCTTCCGATTGATCCCGAACTCGCAAAATGTGTTGACGAGGGAAAGATTGAATTTTTTGAAGGAAACTATCTTGACGAAGCGGCAGAAATAATCGAAAAAGAACTTAGCAAATAAGCATTTGCAATATTTTGCTTTTTCTGCTATAATTAGCAGACACAATTTCACAATTACAAACCGGAGGAGTAAACAATATGAAATGTCCCGTATGCGGTCATGAGTCTGACGGTAAGTTCTGCGAAAACTGCGGATCACCTCTCACTCAGAACAACACACAGGAAAATACAGCAAACAGCGTTGATTCGTTAGGTCAAAATCCGACACCCGAACAGCCGAATTATGACTATAACACAGAGAATCAGAGCTACGATCAGGCGAACCAAAATAATAATCAGCAATACGATCAGGGATACAACAACGGATACGGTAATCCGAATCAAAACGGCACAAGCTACGGTCAGCAATTTACAAATACACAAAACAGCTACGGCGGACAGCAGTTTACAAATGTACCGAACGGCGGTAATAACAAGGGCAAAAAGACTGCTGTTATTATAACAAGCGTCGTTGCAGGTATTATCTTACTTTTGATTGTCATTATCTCCGTTGTGGCATGCAGCATTATTCCGAGATTTGTCAAAACTATAGATAAGCATAGCGACAAAGCAATTGACGATGCTTCAAGCTATATTTCAAAGGACTTTGACAAAGAATCAACTGCTCCGGCATTTGATTCGGACAGTGCAACCTCCGACATTAACGAGGACGATTACCTTACGGATACCAAATCTCATGTTACATATTGTAAAAGTGATGATTATGAGGGTTGGAAAATCATGGGCGTGGACGATGATTACTTCTACAATAATCTGTCCAACTCCGACAAGGAAGTCACAGAAATTACAATCAATATCCCCGAACAGATTGACGGTGTGGATGTTGTTGAAATTTCAAGCTTCGGAGTTTATCTTCCCGATGTAAAGGTTAAAGTGGTTATCCCGAAAACCGTTAAGGTTGTGGATTCGTTTGCATTTAGTTTCAATGACAATATATACGAGCTTGAAATTGCCGACGGTGTAAAGGTTCTTGAAAGCGATGCGTTCACATCTATGCCAAACCTTAAAAGCGTTACTGTTCCCGATTCCGTAAAGGAAATGGAGAATTGCGGTCTTGGTATGGATGTTGATGACAATTATGACAGTATTCCGCTCAAGGGCTTTAAAATGTATTGCAAAAAAGGTTCAGCCGCCGAAGCATATGCAAAAGAAAACAATTTGTCATATGAGATAATCAAGTAAAAAGTTAATGTAAATTAAAAACAGCTTTCCGAACTCAAAATCGGAAAGCTGTTTTGTTTTTGTAAATATTTGTACAAACAATCACTATGCTACGCTCGGGCATAATAATTTTTTCTATATCATACTATCTTCACGAACGGGGAACAGCGGCTCGCCACTACAAATAAACAATAACTGCCATATAAAGAAAACGGTCGGGAAACAATGTTTTGCATTATGCAAACCTGCTGCCCGACCATAATTTTCAATTTTCAATTTTCCATTTTCAATTTAAAAAAGTTCCGCTCGGAAGGTCTTAACACTAACCCTAATCATACTATCTTCACGAACGGGGAACGGCGGCACGCCGTGCGGCAAAACAAGCCCATCCGTTGTCAAGATGTTCTTCGATGATGTCAAAATACTGACTTACGGATGCCTTGACTTCCTCGGCACGAGTGTCGATGATACCGCTCATAATGTAAACGGCATCGTCCTTCATAAAGTCCTTAATGCCCTTTGAGAGAAACATAATCGCATCGGCAACAATATTGGCAAGAACAATGTCATACTTGCCCTCAACCTTGTCGGTAAAGCTGCCGCAGATAGCTGTAAAGCGGTCAGCAACGCCGTTAATTTCTGCGTTTTCAGCCGCAGTTCTCACCGCAGTTTCATCAATGTCAACACCGACGGCACGGTCTGCACCCAAAAGCAATGTTGCAATACCGAGAATACCGCTGCCGCAACCCACATCAAGAACAGAATCGCCAGCTTTAAGGTACTTTTCGCACATCTCAAGGCAAAGCCTTGTGGTTTCGTGACCGCCCGTGCCGAACGCAAGACCCGGATCAATGTTGAGAACTTTGCGGCTGCCGGCATCGTAATCATCTCGCCAGCTCGGACGGATAAGAAGTTTTTCACCGACTTCAATCGGGTTGAAATATTTCTTCCAGTTGTTTCTCCAATCCTCTTCAAGGCAGTCAAGAAGTTCAATTGAATGCTTTATACCCTCCGCATTGTAGCGTTCCGAAAGGAATGCAACCGCCTCTGACGGCGAAACATCGGGTTCAAGATAAATGTGAACAAAAGCCTTGTTTCTGTCCTTTGCAAGCAAATCCTCGTCAATAAGGTCAATATGGGCAATGTCCTCAACCTCTTGCTCAAGGTTTGTGTAATCTTCAATATAGATGCCGTAGGGAACTACGACATTTGCAATATCACTTGCTCTGTCAATATCCTTTGCGTCAACGGATATTTTTATTTCTGTCCAGGATTCCATTTTAACCTCTGATTCACAGGCATTTTATGCCGATATTTTTGTTTGTAATGTAGTGGCGGATAAATTGTTCAGACAATCACAATTGCACGCTCGGGCATAATATGTTTTTTGCACAACAAATTATCTGCTCGAATTGGGAACGGCGGCACGCCGTATAAAAAATTTGTGGGGACAAATGCCCCACAAATCTTATTTATTCTGTGTTACTCGTTGAACATCTTCTTGATTTTATCAAAGAAGTTTCTGCGTTTTGCGTAGTTCTTGTCGCCTGTTGCGCCGTCAAGCTGTTTGATAAGCTCTTTCTGCTTGCCGTTAAGATTCTTCGGAACTTCAACGGTAACTCTTACATACTGGTCGCCTCTGCCTCTGCCGCCGAGTCGCTGAATACCCTTGCCCTTGAGTCTGAAAACATCACCCGGCTGTGTACCCTCACGAACCGTGTAGGAAACCTTGCCGTCAAGAGTAGGAACGACAACATCTGCTCCGAGAGCCGCCTGTGTAAAGGTTATCGGAACTTCGCACCACACATCGTCACCTCTGCGTTCAAAAACAGGGTGCGGACGAACATTTATATAAACATGAAGGTCGCCTGCAGGACCGCCGTTTGTACCTGCGTTACCTCTGCCGCTTACATTAAGAATCTGCTGATCCTTGATACCTGCCGGAATTGTTACATCAACAGTCTTGTTCCTGCGCTGTTTGCCCGAACCGCCGCACTTTTTACAAGGATTGTCAACAATCTTACCTCTGCCGTGACAGGCATCACAGGTACGCTGAGTCTGAACAACACCGAAAGGCGTTCTCTGGTTGATTGTTACCCTGCCTGAACCGCCGCATGACGAACAGGTCTTGGGGCTTGTGCCGGGCTGAGCGCCTGTTCCGTGACAGTCGTCACAGGTTGTTACGCATGAATAGTTGATTGTCTGCTTGCAGCCCTTTGCCGCCTCTTCAAATGAAATGTAAACTGTAGTTTCAATATCACTGCCACGCATAGGAGCGTTTGCATTGTTGGAGCGTCTGCCGCCGAATCCGCCGAAAAAGCTGGAGAAGATATCGTCAATATCAATACCCTGACCGAACGGACTTCCTGCTCCGCCTGCACCTGCACCGTAGTTGGAATCAACGCCTGCGTGACCGAACTGATCGTAACGAGCCTTTTTATCGGAGTCGGAAAGAACCTCATAAGCCTCGTTTACTTCCTTGAATTTTTCCTCGCATTCTTTATCGCCGGGATGCAAATCCGGGTGATATTTTTTGGCACAGGCTCTGTATGCCTTTTTTATTTCATCGTCGCTTGCGCCCTTTTGAACGCCAAGCACCTCGTAGTAGTCTCTTTTGTCTGCCATATTACTCTCACCTTTGTCAAAATACCGAAATCACGCAATATTGCAAGCCGGTTATCGTCTTATACAGCCAAAAGGAGCCGCCATATAACAGCTCCTTTGACTATATGTTATTCTAACATAAATTACTTGTTATCGTCAACATCGGTGAAATCAGCGTCATATACATTAGGATCTCCGCCGTTGTTGCCTGTAGGATTACCGCCGTTTGGCTGAGCACCGTTCATATCGGGAGCACCGCCCTGCGGAGCAGCCTGCTGATAAAGCTTAGCGGCAGCATCATTAAGAGTCTTCTGGAGGTCTTCCTTAGCTGTGCCGATGAGTGCGGCATCGTCCTTTGAGATAGCCTCTTTAAGAGCTGCAACCTTTGTGTTGATTGCGTTCTTGTCAGCCTCGGGAATCTTGTCACCGCTTTCGCTGACGAGCTTTTCTGCCTGATAAACAATGTTTTCAGCCTCGTTCTTAGCGTCAACTGCCTCACGGCGCTTTTTGTCCTCTGCGGCAAACTGTTCAGCTTCCTTAACAGCCTTGTCGATATCTTCCTTGCTCATTGAAGTTGAGTTACTGATTGTAATCTTCTGCTCTTTGCCTGTACCGAGGTCTTTTGCAGATACATTAACGATACCGTTGGCATCAATATCAAATGTTACTTCAATCTGCGGAATACCACGCATTGCAGGAGCAATGCCTGTGAGAGCGAAAAGACCGAGCTGCTTGTTATCACGGGCAAATTCACGCTCACCCTGAAGAACATTGATTTCAACCTGTGTCTGATTATCAGCGGCAGTTGAGAAAATCTGGCTCTTCTTTGTTGGGATTGTTGTGTTTCTGTCGATAATCTTTGTCATAACACCGCCCATTGTTTCAACACCGAGTGAAAGCGGAGTTACATCGAGGAGGAGAAGTCCTTCAACTTCACCGCCGAGTACACCTGCCTGAATAGCTGCACCGATAGCAACACATTCATCAGGGTTGATGCCCTTGAACGGCTCTTTGCCGATGAGCTTCTTAACAGCGTCCTGAACAGCAGGGATTCTGGAAGAACCGCCAACCATAAGAACCTTGTCAATCTGACTGATCTGAAGACCTGAATCCTGAAGAGCCGATCTTACAGGACCCATTGTAGCTTCTACGAGGTCTGATGTGAGTTCGTCAAACTTTGCTCTTGTAAGAGTAAGGTCAAGGTGCTTAGGACCTGTCTGGTCTGCTGTGATAAACGGGAGGTTGATGTTAGAAGTTGTAACACCTGAAAGCTCAATCTTTGACTTCTCGGCAGCCTCTTTTAATCTCTGCATTGCAACCTTATCCTGTGAAAGGTCAATGCCTGTTTCTGTCTTGAATGATGCAACCATCCAGTCGATGATTCTCTTATCGAAGTCATCACCGCCGAGACGGTTGTTACCTGCTGTTGCAAGTACTTCCTGAACACCGTCGCCCATTTCGATGATAGATACATCGAATGTACCGCCGCCGAGGTCATATACCATAACCTTCTGGTCTTTTTCCTTATCTACACCGTATGAAAGAGCGGCTGCTGTAGGCTCGTTGATGATTCTCTTAACATCAAGACCTGCAATCTTACCGGCATCCTTTGTAGCCTGACGCTGTGCGTCTGTGAAGTATGCAGGAACTGTGATAACTGCCTGTGTAACTGTTTCACCGAGGTAAGCCTCTGCATCTGACTTGAGCTTCTGAAGAATCATTGCTGAAATCTCCTGTGGAGTGTAGCTCTTGCCGTCAATTGTTACCTTGTGAGCAGTACCCATTTCTCTCTTGATTGATGCAACTGTTCTGTCAGGGTTTGTGATAGCCTGACGCTTAGCAACCTGACCAACCATTCTTTCACCGTCTTTTGAAAAAGCAACAACAGACGGAGTTGTTCTTGCGCCTTCTGCGTTAGCGATAACTACAGGCTCGCCGCCTTCGATAACTGCTACGCATGAGTTTGTTGTACCTAAATCTATACCTATTGTCTTAGCCATGATAAATTCCTCCAATTGAATTTTTAATTGTTTTTGTTTGTGTGTTTTCTGCTGAATATTTATATATGAAATCAGTCACAGTTGGCAACCTGTACCATTGCGTGACGGATAATTTTGTCGCCGATTTTGTAACCCGTCTGATAAACGGCTGCGATTGTGTCGGCACCGAGGTTTTCGTCCTCAATCTTTGAAACCGCATTGTGCAAGTTCGGATCGAATGCATCGCCTGCTTTGCCGTAGGACTCAATCTTTAGCTTTTCAAAGCTCTTTGCAAGCTGATTTGAAATAAGCTCAATACCCTTGATGATATCGGGATCGGCGTCTTTCAGATTTGCAAGAGCAAGCGTTACGCTGTCTGCAACGGGAAGAAGCTCGATACAAGCCTTTGAAGTTGCATCGTCATAGATTGAAAGCTTTTCGTTTGCCGTTCTTTTACGGTAATTGTCGTACTCGGCGGCAAGTCGCATATACTTATCCTTCTGTGCCGAAAGCTCATCTTCAAGAGCCTTGATTTTATCCGCATTTTCATCCTTTGCAGGCTCTTCGGTATTTTCAGTCTCAGTTTCTTCTGCGACTGTTTCTTCGGAAACCTTTTTTTCTTCGGTTTTCTCGGATTTTTTCTTAGTCATCTTTATCCTCCTTCAAGGATTTTTATTTATCATATTTCTATCAGCTCATCAATAAGAGTGCTAACGCTTTCGGACACACATTCAAGAATTGAAATTGCTCTTGCGTAGTCCATTCTCACGGGTGCTATCACCGCAAGCACACCTGACGGATTGCCGTCAAGTCGGTATCGTGTGGAGATTACCGCACTCCCTGCAAGCTCTGTTCTGCTGTTTTCGCCGCCTATGCTGACGGAGGTGTCAAGCGGAAGATTTTCAAGCATTTCCGCAAGGTCGTGTCTGTTGTTCAAAAACTCCATAACATTTCGTGCGTTAAGAAAATTGACATCGGACATAAACAACGGCTTTGTCACACCGCTGAGATAAACGCTGACTTCCTTTGCCGTTTCACAAGCCTCCATAATTGCCACAAGCACTCCCGGGGTAAACATTGAAAGTTCACCGAGCCTTGCCGCCGCTGTCTGTATGAACGGTCGGTTGACCGATGAAAGCTTCATTCCCGAAAAGATTTCGTTAAATGCCTTGTCAAACACGGTCAAAAGTTCGGGATTCAAAAGGAAATCGCAACGAAACAGCTTTGTTTTTATGATTCCGTTTGAGGCAATCACAACAGCCATTGCCGTGTGCGAACCCGTCTGAACAAATCTTATTCTGTGGATTCTGCTTTCCTCACCCGAAGGTGTTGTTGTTACCGCCGTGCAGCCTGTCAGCCTTGAAATAACACCGCTTGCCTCTTTGAGGATGCTCTCGGGGGAATCTGCGCTTTTGTAAAGCTCGGATTCAACATATTCCCGTCCGCCTTGGGTTACGGGGGTAATTTTCATCAGATTGTCGATGTAGTATCTGTAGCCCTGCAACGTTGGAATTCGTCCTGCCGAGGTGTGCGGCTGAACCAAGTAGCCTTTATTTGTAAGGTCTGCAAGGTCATTTCGCACCGTTGCCGATGAAACCTCAAGTCCTGTTTCGTTAATCAACGCTTTTGAACCAATCGGCTCGCCCGTGTTGATATAGCTTTCGATTACTGCCGATAATATTTTCTTTTTTCTTTCAGCCAGCTCCATACCGTTCACCTCATTTCGTGTCGGTTTTTGCTGTTTTAGCACTCTCGATAGGTGAGTGCTAATTGCTATACTCATAATATAATACCAAAGTCAGTAAAAGTCAAGCGTTTTTGAAAAAATTTTTCGTTTTCAGAAAATCTTCACATAACACGGTTTGACAATGTCCCGACGATACTCTATAATCTACTTATCAGTAATGTTTAAGGGTGAATTTTATGGGAGAATTTCTTCAGAATATGTATGTATGGCTTTGGGCGGCTCTTGCAATATTAATGATTATCGTAGGAATCAAATATCGCCACGAACATCAGGGCTTGCTTGCAGTTTTAATGGCTGTGTTTTTTATCTTCATGACCGTGTGGTACGGACTGCGAACCTTTGCAGGCTACCCAATGTTTGAGGGTACGCTTAATATCATCTTCCGTTGCGTCCTCGGCGGTTTCCTCGTTGCACTTGGTTTGATATATTGGTTTATAAGAAAAAGAAAATAACTATATATGTATAAAAAACAAATCGGACAGCAGATTTTATTTCTGCTGTCCATTATTTTTATGTTCATATTTTTTCGTTCGTGTAGATAGTTTGCAATGTTTAAAAACCAATTATGCCCGAGCGTGGCATTGTAACTGTTTGCACAATTTTCAATAAACATTTTCATTCGGGCATTTTACTCTTGCCCCTATCAAAACTATCTTCTCGGATTGGGAACGGCGGCTCGCCGTCAACTTTCAATTTTACTAAAGTTCGTCCGCTTTAAACGCTGTGTAGCCCTCATAATAATAGCTGTGGTCAATGCCTTTCATGTACATCTCACGGCTGTCAATTTCATCGGTCAATGCGTTTTTCAGAACATATTTTATCTCGATGTCCCGTATGGGACTGCGCTCCATTGCAAGCATATAATCTTCCTTGTCAACCTTGCTCCAGTCGATAACCTTGCCGATTTCCGTTTTCAACATATGGTCAAGCCAGATTCGTGTACTGCGACCGTTGCCCTCTCTGAATGGGTGCGCAATGTTCATTTCGACATACTTTTCTATAATTTCATAAAAATTGCTCTGCGGCATTTTATCAATATTTTTCAAAGCCGATTCAATGTACATCAAAGGTGCAAATCTGAAATTGCCCTTTGCAATATTTACGGTTCTCAACTTTCCCGCAAAATCGTAGATTTCATCAAAAAGGTACTTGTGGATTGTCTGTAATGTCGAAAACTTTCCGCTTTTAAGGTTGTCAAGAATGTGATTTTCAAAAAGCATTGCCGCCTTTTTCTTACTGATTCGCTCCTCTTCACGAGCAAGCTCCGCAGAAGAAGTCAATCCGAGTTTGTTCTCAAGCATACAAGCACCTCACTTTACCATATATATTGTATCATAGTGCAGATGATAATTCAATTTTTTAGTTTATGTTTATTTTCGTTCATGTTTATTTTTGTTCGTGTAGATAGTTTGCAATATTTAAAAAACTATTATGCCCGAGCGTGACTTTGTAATTGTCCGGTTTGTGTTTATTTTTGTTCGTGCAGATAGTTTGCAATATTTAAAAAACTATTATGCCCGAGCGTGGCATTTTAATTGTTCGGTTCGTGTTTATTTTAGTTCGTACAGATAGTTTGCAATATTTAAAAAACTATTATGCCCGAGCGTGGCTTTGTAATTGTTCACCGCTACAGTGTTGTAATTACTTTATCCTTAAACGACGAAAGCACCGGGCTTGCGGCGACCCGGTGCTTTCTTATGTTCTTTAAAAAATGAGGGGTACAATTACGAGTCTTTGTTCAGACTCGCATTGAGGAGGGTAGAACAATTATACTCTGACGGATGCGGTTCCGTCTTTCTGAGTACGCTTATATTAAACAATGCAAATATGAAAACTGTGTGAACCCTTTTTGAAATCGAAATGAAAAGCATCTGTTTTTTCTGTTAATCAATCAAAACTCAAATAATTTCTTTATTTATTCGACGAAATAAAAAATTTTTCAAAAATATAAAACAAATGTTTGATTTTTCCGAAAATATATGGTACAATCATACTGTAATTACAAACAAGGGGCGTTGCGATATGAAACCTTTAAGCAAAAGCCAACAGAAAATTTTCGATTATCTAAAGGAATGTGCAGGCGAGGGCAGAGTTCCGTCAGTTCGTGAAATCTGCGAAGAAACGGGACTGAGTTCAACATCAACCGTTCACCACCACCTCAAGGCACTTGAAGAAAAAGGTCTTATTTCACGAGAACACGGCGTGAACCGTTGTATTCAGATTAACGGCATGGAGAAAAACACCGATGTTCCCGTTTTGGGCAGAGTTGCGGCAGGTTATCCGATTCTTGCCGTTGAGAATATTGAATGTTATGTGCCTGTTCCCGACAGCTTAAAAAGGGGCAGAGAGCTTTTTGCTCTGCGTGTTCAGGGCGAAAGTATGATTAACGCAGGCATTTTCCCTGACGATATTTTAATTGTTCACCGCACACCTGTTGCGGAGAACGGCGAAATCGTTGTTGCTCTTGTCGGTGACGAGGCGACCGTAAAGCGTTTTTACAAGGAAAACGGTCACTTCAGACTTCAGCCTGAAAACGATAATTTTGAACCGATTATAGTTGACGAAGTCGCTTTGCTCGGCAAGGTGATCTCGCTTGTAAGATATTTTGATTAAAAGGATTAGCTATGAAAGTTAAATTTTTCGACCTCAACGCAGACAAGCCGTTGAAATACGCCGTAATTTGCGCGAGATACAACGGAAAATGGGTTTTCTGCAAGCACAAAGAGCGTGATACATATGAAATTCCGGGCGGTCATCGTGAGGACGGCGAAGATATTGAAGCAACCGCAAAGCGTGAACTTTGGGAAGAAACGGGTGCAAAAGATTTCGACATCTATCCCGTGTGCATCTATTCGTTCACGGATTACGGAATGCTCTATTTTGCGGAAATTCGCAGTTTTGAAAAACTGCCGCCACTTGAAATTGAAAAGATTAATCTTTTTGACGATATACCAAAAAATTTGACATACCCTACAATTCAGCCGTACCTTTTTGAAAGAGTACAGGAGTTTTTAGAAACGAAGTAACCAAGTACTGTTTGCAATCCGCAACAAAAATATATTGAGAGGAAGTGATAAAATGCGTGACTATGTGATTTATGATATGTACACAGATGACAGAATGTTTCGTTACGAGGTCTATAAGCACCCGAACGGAATGTATGAAGTGTGCGTTCAGTCGAGAGAGGCGGAAGATTTTGCCGTGAACGAGCAGTACCTCTACTGCGACATTCCCGAAGAAGTCACACATTTTACCGACACCCTCGAAAGAGCTATAGAAATCGGCGATTGCAAGCTGTGCAAAGTAAGCGCTTAATTAACAGCCGTCTGTCTTTGCAGAAACAGTTTAATAAAATTTACGGTCGGATGACAGTTTGCCAAATGCAAGCATTGTCGCCCGACCGTTTTTATTTATATAAAATTTTATATTGCCGATTATTTCACCCTGTATTTTGGCGGTTCGGTTTCATAGACATTGTTGCCGTTGCTGTCGATTGCAACTATGCACGGAAAATCTTCAACCTCATATCTGCGAACAGCCTCTGTACCTAAATCTTCGTAGCAAAGAATCTCCTCGCTCTTGATGCTCTTGGCGATAAGTGCCGCCGCACCGCCGATTGCGACAAGATACACGCCCTTGTTGCGAACAATCGCATCGACAACTTCTTTATTTCTTGCGCCTTTGCCTATCATTCCTTTGAGTCCGAGGTCAAGCAGTGACGGAGCGTACTTGTCCATACGATAGCTTGATGTCGGACCTGCAGGACCTACTGCATAACCGGGCTTTGCAGGAGCAGGACCAACATAATAGATAAGCTCGCCTTTGATGTCAACGGGAAGTTTTTCGCCCTTCTGAATCAATTCATAAAGTCTTTTGTGTGCGGCATCTCTGCCTGTGATGATTGAACCCGTGAGCAGAACGCTGTCGCCTGCTTTAAGATTTTTGATATCTTCATCCGTAATCGGAAGTGTAATTTTCTTTTCCACAGCTTTTCCTCCTCAGATCGTTGCGCTTGCGTGTCTTGCGGCATGACAACAGATGTTGACCGCAACAGGCATTCCTGCAATGTGTGTGGGTGAAGTTTCAATATTCACGCCGATTGCGGTTGTATTGCCGCCAAGTCCTGCAGGACCGAATCCCATTTTATTGATTTCGGTAAGGAGCTCGTCCTCAAGCTGTGCATAGCGTTCATCTTCATTTTTTGAATCAATCGGACGGAAGGTTGCTTTTTTTGCAAGCTGGGCGGCTCTTTCAAAAGTACCGCCGATTCCGACACCGACAACCATAGGCGGACAGGGATTTGGACCTGCCTGAAAAACAGTATCAAGAATAAACTGCTTAACGCCCTCAATGCCCTTTGACGGAGTGAGCATTTTTATCTGCGACATATTTTCACTGCCGAAGCCCTTGCCGCCGGCGGTAATTTTAATCTGATTTCCGCTGACAATTTTTGTGTGGATAATTGCAGGAGTGTTATCCTTTGTATTGATTCTGTCGAAAACAGGATCATTTACTACACTCTTGCGAAGGTAGCCGTCAATATAGGCTCTGCGAACACCCTCGTTGACAGCCTCATCAAAACTGCCGTCCTCAATAACAACCTTATCGCCGTATTCAACAAAGAGAACAGCCATACCCGTATCCTGACAAAGCGGAACTTCTTCACGAGCCGCAATTTTGTCGTTTTCGATAATCTGCGAAAGTACACTTTTGCCTACAGGCGAGCTTTCGCTATCCCTTGCGGTTTCAAGGGCACACATGATGTCTTTGCCGATAAAATAGTTGCAGTCGGTAAACAGCTTTTTAACCGTATCGCATACCGTCTGCGCCTTGATTTTTCTTATTTCCATATCCGAACTCCTCAAAGTGATTTTGATTATATTATAAATCTTTTTTATCTGTATTTCAATAAGCAATAAAATGTGATATAATCAATTTAAAATGAAATGTCGCAAACCCGTAGGGGCGTTCATTGGACGCCCGCATTGATGATACTGTTTGCTTATTCACATAACTTTTGATGTGATGAAAATTGTGTGTTCACTTTTGCACGCATTGCGTGCAATCGTGTGCGTTTCACACGAACGGGAGAACACGGTTCTCCCCTACATTATTTCGGTAACTGTATCTCATTTATACAGTTTATTTTCATCATAAATTTTCTGCCGTTACTTAGCGGGCGGATAATATCCGCCCCTACGGAAATTTTGTTCATTCCGTAAATTTGTTTGTGGTAAAATTTGTGCCTTTACTTGCGGGCGTCCAATGAACGCCCCTACAGAATTGCACAAACAAAAAAACTATACTACGCTCGGGCATAATATGTGTTTTTAATATCATACTATCTTCACGAATAGGGTACGGCGGCTCGCCGTGCGGGCGTCCAATGAACGCCCCTACAGAATTGCACAAACAAAAAACTATACTATGCTCGGGCATAATATGTTTTTAATACTGCAAACTATCTACACGAATGGGGTACGGCGGCTCGCCGTGCGATACTTCACCAACAAAATTTAAAATTAACATAATTTTATCACATTCGGATGATAGAGTAACAGTCGGAATACACTGCGTCTTAACCGACGCTTATAATTTTAATAAAAGGGGCGTACAAAAAATGAGCAGGATACTTGTTGTTGACGATGAGGCAAGAATCAGACAGATTATCAGAAAATATGCCGAATTTGAGGGCTTTGAGGTTGAAGAAGCCGTTGACGGTATGCAGGCAATTGAAATTTGCCGTAAAGAGGACTTTGACCTTATCATAATGGATGTTATGATGCCTGAGCTTGACGGCTTTTCCGCTTGCAGGGAAATCAGAAAATTCAAGAAAACACCTATCATTATGCTTTCGGCAAGAGGTGAGGAGTACGATAAAATTCACGGCTTTGAGCTTGGCAGTGACGACTATGTTGTCAAGCCGTTCTCGCCAAAGGAGCTTATGATGCGTGTTAATGCCGTAATCAAGCGTTCACAAGGCGCTCAGAACGAAGAGAATGCGAAAAAGGATGTATTTACATACGAAGGTCTTTCGGTTGATTTCTCAGCCAGAATTGTTACAATTGACGGCAAAAGAATTGAGATGACGCCAAAGGAATACGAACTCTTTTTCTATATGGTAAAGAACAAAGGACTTGCACTCACCCGTGAAAAGCTTATAAGCGAGGTCTGGGGCTACGACTTCTTCGGTGACGAAAGAACGCTTGACACACACATTAAGCTTCTCAGAAAGAGCCTTGGCGAATACAGCAGATGCATTGTAACGCTTCGAGGGGTGGGTTACCGTTTTGAAACAATCTAACAAACGATTTGACCGCCATTATCTGCCGTTGAATTTTAAGCTGTTATGCTATTTTCTTCTGTTCGGATTTGCAATTGTGATCGTGTTGTGGGTGTTCCAGACCTTTTTTCTTGAATCGTTCTACACAGCTACAAAATCTTCACAGGTTGAAAAGAACGCACAGGTTATTTCAAAGTCGATTGAAGAAAACAAAAACGCTCTCGGAACAATTGAAAATGTTGCAAGCTACAATTCACTTTCGGTATATGTTTACGATTCAACTTCTCTTTTCACATTGAAGTATTGTTGCGAATATGACAACCCCGTTTCAAACCTGAATTTTCAGTATCACGATGTCTATTCATACTACAAGCTGGCAGAGGAAAATGACGGACATTATATGTTCATCACAAGCAACTACAAAGAGGACAGCATTAAAGGCAAGTTTGAGCGACAGTTTTTTAATGAATATTCTTCATCCGACACAGCCGAGAGGAATACTGTTCGGTATGCTTCTGCTCCCGATAAAAATGTTCAAAATATGGTCTACACCGACATTATCAATCTGCAAGACGGCAGCGAATGCTTTTTGATTGTAACATCGTCAATCACACCGCTGACTAACACGGTTGAAATCGTCCGTGACCAGCTTGCAATCGTTTCGGTTGTGTTTGTGCTTCTTGCCGTTATAATTTCGCTTTACGCAAGCTACAGAATTGCAAAACCGATTTCTAAGACAAACACGGCGGCAAAGGAACTTGCAAAGAAAAACTATGATGTTGACTTTAACGCAAGAGGATATCTTGAGGTTGAAGAGCTCAACGAAACGCTGAACTACGCAAAAACGGAGCTTGCCGCAACCGAAAAGTTGCAAAAAGAACTTATTGCCAACATCTCGCACGATTTGAGAACACCGCTGACAATGATTACAGGCTACGGCGAGGTTATGCGTGACCTGCCCGGTGAAAACACTCCCGAAAATATTCAGATTATTATTGACGAGGCAACAAGACTTTCAACACTTGTCAACGATTTGCTTGACCTCTCAAAGATTCAATCGGGTTCAATTCAACCCGAAAAATCGGAGTTCTGTCTTACCGACAGCATCAAGAATATTTTCACAAGGTACGCAAAGCTCAAGGAACAGGACGGATACAACATTCTGTTTGAGAGTGATGAAGATGTTTACATTTTTGCCGATGAACTGAAAATTTCACAGGTAATCTATAATCTTGTGAACAACGCAGTCAATTATGTCGGTGAAGACAAAACTGTTATTGTAACGCAAAAGGTAAACGGCAAAAAGGTTCTCATTGAGGTAACGGATCACGGTGACGGCATTCCGCCCGAAAAGCTTGAATACATCTGGGATCGTTACTACAAGGTTGACAAGGATCATAAGCGTGGCGTTATCGGCACGGGACTTGGCTTGTCAATAGTCAAGGGTATTCTTGACAGCCACAAAGCAAGATACGGCGTTCGCAGTACACTCGGCAAAGGCAGTACATTCTGGTTTGAACTCGACATTGTTTCCGTGAAAAAACGAAACAAAAAGAATTCTGACGAAAATAAAGAATAAACAATAAATCCCGAACACGGTAAAATGTGTTCGGGATTTGTTTATAAAATACCTATTAAATTGTCGGTTGAAAAAAGTGGATTGAAAATAAATTCATCTTCGAGAAGTTCGCCGTTTTCATAGGAATGTTCGACCTCTTTTGAATATCCCTGCAGAATTTTCACAATTTCGGTTTGAGTCGGATTGTTGGGCCTTTCAAGTTCATAGGCGGTTACTATGTATGCACAGACCATTCGCTTGATTGTGAAAACAACATTCCGACTGTCGATTGCAGAAAGGTAATATCTGCGGACATAGTAGTCAAGATAGGCGGTAAGCGGTTTGTCAAAACGGTTTGACAGCATATTATTTTTTGCAAAATCGGCAGTTGCTTCAAGCTCACATAGCCAATCCTTACTCATGATATCAAGGCTTTTGTGCAAATCAAAAATGAATGACGCATCTTTGCAGCTTTGCTTTTTATATTCATCTGTCGGCATAGCCGTGATATCAAAAATTTCATCGTCAAGCATATTCTGCACTCGCTCGTTGAAGGCAAGAAGTCTGCACAATCTTTCGGACAAGGACATTTTGCAGTCTGAGAGAATTTCAAAAGTGCGTTTTCTTGCAGAGAGCAGAAAATTCATCTCGGTTGTGCTGTAATCGGTCTGTGAATCCTGCGGAATATCGGTTGCAAAGCCTGTGTCAAAATCCGATTCAAGCATAAGCCTTGCCGCCTCGGGACAGGCAAACGAAAGCGTATGTTCACAAAAAACGGTGTAGTCCTGAGTGATTCTCGGAAATTCCTTACAGGTGTGACAAAGGTGATTTTCACCGAGGTTGATGTAAATATCGCACAGCATGTCGCTGTTCCAGAACGGGCATTTTTCACCTTGCCTGATGAAAATTCTGTCGCCGTCCTCGTCAATTGTCATAAGCGACCTGAGCCTGTCGCCAAACTCGCCTTTGGCGGTATTATAAAAATCAAAGCTTGTATCATCGACAACAACATCCCAGTCCCTGCAACAGCTGTCGGGACAGAGGTTCGCAATGCATCTGAATTTTTCGCAGTATTTCGGGAAGTAGTGTTTCATAGTCATGTCCATTTCAATGTAAGAATAAATTGCTCGTAGGCATCGTCCCAGCCGTCAATTGCGTTCACTCCGCCGCCGTTCACACTGCGAAGCTTGGTGTCGCTTTCGTCAAGTCCGAGTGCAAAAAGTTCGCCTGCGCTGATTTTGTACCCGAACGACCAACAGAGGGAACAGAAGTTATCAATCGGATTTTCGCTCTGTTCGGTTTTCAGAAGTTTTTCTTTGAGTTCTGCGTTGCTTTTGGCGTCACAGAGAAGTCGGTCAAGTTCTTCCCGTATCATAAAATCACCACGAAAATAAAATGAAGTTTCATAAAAACGGACCGCCCAAAAAATGAACGGTCCGCATTCGGCTTTTAAGATTTACTCAATAATCACTCAATTGAGCTGTCGAGGTATTCCATAAGCTCCTCGTCATCTTTTTTCTGCTTATCCTTAACAATAAAGAACGCTGTGAGAGCAGCAGAAAGAGCTGCAACTGCAGAGATGATACCGATAATTAAAGCCCATCTGCACTTATGATTTTTCATATTCTGTCGCCTCCAAATTTTGTATGCTTGTATGGCAGTAGTATCTGCCGTATCTTTATTTATATTCTAACAGTTTTTACAAAAATGTCAACAGAACAAAATAAAAAAGCAGAGAATATTCTCTGCTTTTAAGCCTGTAAGATTTATTGCACTTATGCTGATGCGTTAAGTCTTTTAGCAAGTGATGATTTGCTTCTTGCAGCAGTGTTCTTGTGAAGAATACCCTTAGCTGTTGCCTGGTCAATTTTCTTAATAGCAAGACGAACTGCCTCTGTTTTGTTGTCAGCGTTAGTGTCAACTGCGTAATAAGCCTTCTTTACAGCTGTTCTGAGAGCAGATTTTGTAGCCTTGTTACGAGCAGTCTTTGTAGCAATAACTTTAACACGCTTTTTAGCAGATTTGATGTTTGGCATTGTCCCACCTCCTTAAAGTATCGGTCATATAGGAATTATGATAGCACAAGAATGTGCAAAAATCAAGTCTTTTTACAAAAAAAGTTGGATTTTATGCGGATTTTATCGGTTTTCTCTGTTCCGCAACAACATCTTGTGTATTGATTTTTTCATTTATCTATATGCTGTAACAGAAAAATAACAGAAATTTCCCCGCCGCATAAATTTTATATGTTTACGGTAATTTTGTCAAGCAATTCTCCCACTTTTTCATGGAACACAAGATTTGCGTTCTTGTCCATTGGGGTGGGATCACGGTTGATAAGCACAAGATTATCGCCGCCGAAATAGCGAATAAACCCGGCCGCCGGATAAACCGTGAGGCTTGTGCCGGCAATAATCAGCGTGTCAGCCTTTGAAATTGCGTTGACCGCACCCGTTACCGTGCTGTCGTCAAGTCCCTCTTCATAAAGCACAACATCGGGTTTTATGATACCTCCGCAAGTGCATTTGGGAATATCGGCAGAGTTCTTGATAAACTCTGCGTCATAGAACCTGCCGCACTTTGTGCAGTAGTTGCGAAGAACACTTCCGTGCAGCTCATAAACACGCTTACTGCCTGCCGCCTGATGAAGTCCGTCAATATTCTGGGTGACAACAGCCGAAAGCTTTCCCGCCTTTTCAAGCTCCGCAAGCTTATAGTGCGCCTTGTTCGGCTTTTTGTCAAGGCAGAGCATTTTGTCACGATAAAAGCGGAAGAACTCGCTTGTTTTGTGAACAAAAAATGTGTGACTGAGAATCTGCTCAGGCGGATAATCGTACTTTTGATTGTACAGACCGTCAACACTTCGGAAGTCGGGGATTCCGCTTTCTGTCGAAACTCCCGCACCGCCGAAAAATACTATTCTTTTACTTTTGTCAATTACGCTTTGAAGTTCTTCGAGTGTACTCACGAAATCGCTTCCTTCATACTTTTAACATAGTCGCAAACAGGCTTAACGCTGTCTTTGCCGTACTTTGCAATAATTTTCACGATTGCAGAACCAACGATAACACCGTCTGCACTTTCACTCATTTTCTTTGCCTGCTCCGGAGTTGAAATGCCGAAACCGATTGCACACGGAATATCCTTTACTGACTTAACAAGTCTTACCATTTCGCCTACATCGGTTGTGATTTCACTTCTTACGCCTGTAACGCCCATTGATGAAACGCAGTAAACAAAGCCCTCTGCCTCTTTTGCAATCATCTTGATTCTCTCGTGAGATGTAGGAGCGATGAGAGAAATTACATCAATGCCGTATTTTCCGCTGTAATCGGTAAGCTCGTGCTTTTCTTCATACGGTGTGTCGGGAACGATAACTGCGGAAATTCCGCACTCCTGACACTTTGCCATAAACCTTTCCGTACCATATACGAAAATCGGATTCATATAGGTCATAACGGCAAGAACGGCATCAATCTGCGGACGGATACGCTTTACCATATCAAAGATTTTATCTGTTGTTGTGCCTGCCGAAAGAGAACGGAGGTCAGCCTCCTGAATTACAACACCCTCAGCAATCGGGTCTGAAAACGGAATACCGATTTCGATGATATCGGCACCGTTTTTGCTCATTTCAATAAGAAGCTTTTCTGTTGTTTCAAGATCGGGATCACCAGCTGTTACAAACGGGATGAATGCCTTGCCGTTTTGGAATGCAGATTTAATATCAGTCATGGAGATCCTCCCCTCTGTATCTTGCGATAGCCGCAACATCCTTGTCGCCTCTGCCCGAAAGGTTGACTACGATAATCTTGTCTTTGTCCATTGTCGGGGCAATTTTTATACAATGTGCAACTGCGTGTGCGCTTTCAATTGCGGGGATGATACCCTCTGTTCTTGAAAGATATTCAAATGCGTTTACAGCCTCTTCGTCTGTAACGGGAACATAGCTTGCTCTGCCCGTGTCGGCAAGGTTTGCGTGTTCGGGACCGATACCGGGGTAGTCAAGACCTGCCGAAATTGAATATACGGGAGCAATCTGACCGTATTCATTCTGACAGAAGTACGACTTCATACCGTGGAAGATGCCGAGTGTGCCTGTTGCGATTGTAGCGGCAGTTTTTGGAGTATCTGTGCCGAGGCCTGCTGCCTCACAGCCGATAAGCTTTACATTTTCATCCTTGATAAATTCATAGAAAGCGCCCATTGCGTTGCTTCCGCCGCCTACGCAAGCCATAACAACATCGGGAAGTCTGCCTTCCTTTTCAAGCATCTGTGACTTGATTTCCTTGCCGATTACGCTTTGAAAATCACGGACAACAGTCGGGAACGGGTGCGGTCCCATTACCGAGCCGAGAACATAGTGTGTGTCGGAAACCCTGTTTGTCCATTCACGCATTGCCTCGTTTACGGCATCTTTAAGAGTCATCGTGCCTGTTTCAACGGCATTGACCTTTGCACCGAGAAGTTTCATTCTGTAAACATTGAGAGCCTGACGGATTGTGTCCTCTTTGCCCATAAAGATTTCACATTCAAGTCCTAAAAGTGCGGCTACGGTTGCCGTTGCAACACCGTGCTGACCTGCGCCTGTTTCGGCAATAACTCTTGTTTTGCCCATTCTCTTTGCAAGAAGGCACTGACCGAGGCAGTTATTGAGCTTGTGTGAACCTGTGTGGTTCAAGTCCTCACGCTTGAGATAAATCTTTGCACCGCCGAGGTCTTTTGTCATTTTTTCGGCATAATAGAGAAGTGACGGTCTGCCTGCGTATTCACGCATAAGTGTGTCGAGTTCTGCAACAAACTCGGGATCGTCCTTGTACCTGTTGTATGCCTCTTCAAATTCATTAATTGCATTCATCAGCGTTTCGGGAACGAACTGTCCGCCGTGAATACCGAATTTTCCTTTTGTCATCTTGATTCCCCTTAATTACTTTTATATCATTGGTGTGCTTTGCACACGGCTTATAAATCAATTTTTTATTTTCTGCCCGACAATTCGTCAAGTGCAGCTTTTTTGTCGGGATTTCTCATAAGCGTTTCACCTATGAGAACTGCGTTTACTCCTGCGTTTTCAAGGACTTTTATGTCATCCCGTGTTTTAATTCCGCTTTCGGCAACAAAAATAATGTTGTCTGGAACAAGCTTACGGAGCTTTGTGCAGTTATTTATGTCCACCGTGAAGTCACGAAGATTTCGGTTGTTTACACCGATAACTCTTGCTCCTGCGGCAATTGCGGAATACACCTCATCGGCTGTGTGAGCCTCAACAAGTGCCGAAAGTCCGAGAGAGTCGCAAAGCTTAATCCACCTTCTGATTGTGTCCGTGTCAAGAAGCGAGCAGATAAGCAGTACGGCTGACGCACCGATTGTCTTTGCCTCATAAATCTGATATTCACACACGGTAAAATCTTTTCTCAAAAGCGGAATTTTTACATTCTTTGAAATCTCTTCAAGAAAAGCATTTTCGCCCTTGAACCACTTCGGTTCTGTCAGAACGGAAATTGCGCTTGCACCTGCATTTTCATAATCCTTGGCAATCTGAACATAGGGAAAATCCTCTGCGATAATTCCCTTTGACGGGGATGCTTTTTTGACCTCGCAAATGAATGAAATGTCCTTGCCCGCAAGCGCCTTTTCAAACGGAAATTCATTGCCTGTTTCCATTGAAAGTGCCTTTTGCTTTATAACTTCAAGCGGAACTTGCTTTTCGATTTCTTCATATCTTACTCTGTTTGCGTCTGCAATTGTTTCAAGTATCATTGTGTCACCCTTATTCGTTGGAAGCCTTTGCAAATTCTTCAATCTTTGCATAAGCCTTGCCGCTGTCGATAATTTCGTTTGCAAGCTTTATGCCGTCCTGAATTGAATCTGCCTTGCCGCCTGTGCAAAGTCCGAGTGCGGCATTGAGAACAACGATATCACGCTTTGCGTCCTTAATTTCACCGCTGAGAATTTCTTTTGTAATTTCAGCATTTTCTTTGCCGTCACCGCCTGCAAGATCCTCAGGTGCACAAAGTTTAAGACCGTAATCTTCGGGATTGAGAATGAATGTGTTGAATTTGCCGTTGTCAATCTCACACACCTTTGTTGTTGTTGTGAGAGTAACCTCGTCCATGCCGTCCATGCCGTAGAAAACATAGCCTTTCTTAACACCGAGGTTTGAGAAAACCTGTGCAATAGGCTCAACAAGAGCCTCAGAATACACACCCGTTACCTGAAGGTCTGCGCCTGCAGGGTTTGTGAGAGGTCCTAGAACATTGAAAATGTTTCTGATTCCGATTTCCTTACGGACAGGACCTACATACTTCATTGATGAATGATAGCCCTGTGCAAACATAAAGCAGATGCCTGCTTTGTTAAGAACCTCTTCGCTCTTTTCGGGAGTGATGTTGATGTTGATTCCGAGCTGTTCAAGACAGTCTGCCGAACCGCTCTTGCTTGACATTGAACGGTTGCCGTGCTTTGCAACGGGGATTCCTGCGGCGGCAATTATAAATGCCGCTGTTGTTGAAATATTGAATGTGCCTGTACCGTCGCCGCCTGTGCCGACGATATCGAGTACATCACGGTTAGGCTTGATGTGGAGTGCTTTTTCTCTCATAACCTGTGCGCTTGCGGTAATTTCGTCAATTGTTTCACCCTTGATTCTCAAGGCTGTGAGATATGCCGCCATCTGCGACTGCGTTGCCGTGCCTGAGAACATTTCGTCCATAACCTGTGCCGCCTCATCAAAAGTGAGATCATTGCCTGCAACCAACTTTTTTATTGCCTCTTTAATCATAAAACTTCAATCCTTTCCGTGTTATTTGCAAAGTGTAATAAAATTCTTTATCATTTCCATACCGTGTGAGGTGAGAATTGATTCGGGGTGGAACTGCAATCCGTAAAGCTCAAAATCCTTGTGCTTAACTCCCATAACCTCGCCGTCACGGTCTTCTGCGATTACCTCGAGTGTGTCGGGAACCGTATCTCTTTTCGCAATCAGAGAATGATACCTTGCACCCTCAACAACATTTGGAAGTCCGTTAAAAATTTTCTTGTCCGTGTCAACAATGATATCGCTCTTTTTGCCGTGCATAAGCTTTATTGCGTGGGAGATTGTTGCACCGTAAACCTCGCATATTGCCTGATGACCGAGGCAGATACCGAGAATCGGAAACTGTCCTGCAAGCTCCTTTATAACCTCCTCGCATATTCCGGCATCTTTCGGATAGCCCGGACCGGGCGAAAGGATGATGTGGGAGGGAGCAAGCTTTTTGATTTCGTCAACTGTTATTTCATCGTTTCTTACAACCTTGATATCGGGATTTACGCTGCCGCAGAACTGCACAAGATTGTAGGTAAAGCTGTCGTAGTTATCAATAAAAAGTATCATAAAGCGTTTACCTCCCCTGCATTTTTAACTGCATTCATAACGGCAAGAGCCTTGTTGTAGGTTTCCTCGTATTCGCTTTCGGGAACGCTGTCGGCTACAATGCCTGCGCCCGCCTGAACATAAACCTTGTCGTTTTTCTTGACCGCCATTCTGATAGCGATACAGGTGTCGAGGTTGCCGTTAAAATCAACATATCCGAGTGCTCCGCCGTATACACCTCTCGGAGTTCTTTCAAGCTCTTCAATGATTTCACAGGCTCTGATTTTTGGAGCACCCGAAAGTGTGCCGGCAGGGAGGAGGGATTCGATTGCGTCAAAAGCGTCAAGTCCGTCCTTGAGCTTGCCCTCAACCTCACTGCAAATGTGCATTATCTTTGAATAGCGGAGAACCTCCTGATATTTTGTAACCTTAACCGAATTAAATTCGGAGATTTTTCCGATGTCGTTTCGTCCGAGGTCAACGAGCATATTATGCTCTGCAAGCTCCTTTTCATCGTGAATAAGCTCGTCTGCAAGGGCATTGTCCTCTGTATCTGTTTTACCTCTCGGACGAGAACCTGCAATCGGGAATGTGTTAAGCACTCCGTTCTGAAGCTTTACAAGTGTTTCGGGAGAGGTGCTTATAATCTCGTCGCCGTCAATTGACATATAAACCATATAAGGTGACGGGTTTGTACTTCTCAGCACCCTGTATGCATTGATGAGGGAATTTTTGTAATCCGCCTCAAATCTTCTTGAAACAACACATTGGAAGATGTCACCGTCAAAGATGTACTCCTTGGTTTTCTCAACCATTTTGCAGAATTCTTCTTTTGAATATGTGCTTGTAAATTCAACATTCCCGTCGCTCTCAAGCTTTGGAAGGGGTTCGGGAGATGTGATTGTCGAAATTATCTCTGCGATATCCTTTTTGGCAAGTTCATACTGCGCCTTGGTGTCGTTTGTTTTCATATTAACAATGATAATGAGTTTTTCTTTAAGATGATCGTAGGCTATAATCTTGTCGAAAAGCATCATATCAAAATCGTTTGTATCTCCTCTTTTGAGCTTTAAAACAGGCTCTGCAACAGAAATCATTGCGTAACCGAAATAGCCGACAAGACCGCCTGTGAACGGCGGAATGTCTTTGAAATGCGGAGTTTTGTAATCGGCAAGATACTCACGGAGAGCATCATACGGCTTTGCTGTTTTAACAACTCTTGCACCCTCGCCCGTAACCGTGAGAGTTCCGTTTTTGTACGAAAGCCTTGCCTTGGGGTTGAATCCGATGAATGAATATCTTGCCCACTTTTCACCGCCCTCGATACTTTCAAGAAGAAAGAATTTGTCGGATTTTCCTGCAATTTTTCTGAGCAGGTTAATCGGGGTAAATGCGTCAGCGTAGATTTCCTTGTAAATCGGAATAACGCTGTAATTGTCCTTGAGGTTCAACACCTCATCGTAAGACGGTTTAATCATCGTACACCAACCTTTCCTTGGTAAAAGTTTTAAACATAAACAAAAAAGACCTTTGTCCCCACAAGGGACAAAAGTCTTGAAAAATCAACTTCTGCGGTACCACCCAAATTGACGATAAACGCCCGCTTTAACAGCATACTAACATATGCCTCTCACTTTAACGGTTGAGCTCCGTCGGAAACTACTTGCCAAAAGGCTTTCGGCCCGCCCTCACAAGTCCATTCGGCAAGTCCTCTGCTGTCAGCTTACACCAACCGCTGACTCTCTGAAAGCTTTGGAAAAACCTACTATTCTTGCTCACAGGTTTTTTCTTTATAAGACAATTATATGACCGTATTTTTGATTTGTCAACATTTTTTTGCGGTAAATCAAAAATTCTGTTTGAGAAACTCAACAATGTTTTCAAACTGCATTGAATGTGATGCCTTAACAAGCACAACATCTCCGCTTTTAATTGTTTTTAGAATTTCGGGTTTTGCATCTTCGATTGTGTCAAACGCTTTGCCGTCTGCACCTTTTGCAAGCTCCTTTGCAAGCTCGCCTACGGTTATGACCGTGCCGATATCCTTTGATTTTGCATAAACACCCGTGTCAAAGTGGAGTTTCAATTCCTCACTTCCGAGCTCCTTCATATCGCCGAGGATTGCAACCTTTCTGCCGTCAAGGTTGGAAAGTGTGTCAAGAGATGCTCTGACGGATGTCGGATTTGCGTTGTAGCAATCGTCAATGATTTTGATTTTGCCTGTATTGATAACATTGGCACGACTGCCTACTGTTTTGTACGAGGCGACACCGGTTGCAATTTCTTCATCGGTAAGTCCGAGAAGCTTGCCTGCGGCAGCAGCCGCAAGAGCATTTGTTACCATATATGTGCCGATTGCGGGAATTTCAACATCAATATTATTATTGTCAAAACAGAGTGTTGCAAGAACCTTGCCGTCACCGCTGTTTTTTATATTCTTTGCGTAAAAATCGTTCTTTGCGTCAAGTCCGAAGAAAACAGGCTTTTTGCCGTTTACGGTCTTAACGGTTGAAAGCTTATCGTCATCGCCGTTGAGAATGAAATCTGCATTTTCACGGGCATTTTTGAACATTTCTGTTTTAGCCTTGAGAACACCGTCACGGTCGCCGAGATTTTCAAGATGACATTCGCCGATGATTGTAAGCACGCAGATTGTGGGCTGAACCATTTCGGAAAGTCTTGTCATTTCACCGAAATCGGAAATACCCATTTCTATAACAGCCGCCTCGGTATCCTCGGGCATTGAAAGAAGCGTTAGCGGAACACCGAGCTCGTTATTGAGATTGCCTTGTGTTTTGTGGGTCTTGAACTTCTGTGAAAGAACGGCATAGAGCATTTCTTTTGTAGAGGTTTTTCCGACGCTGCCCGAAATTCCGATAACGGGAATGTCGAATTTTTCTCTGTATGCCCTGCCGATTTTCTTAACGGCATCAAGTGTTGATGGAACGACAATGCAAGGCTTTGTCGCATTTTCGGGAGCTTTCTCGCACAATGCACACACAGCACCCTGTGCAAAGCATTTTTCGATAAAATCATGACCGTCAACACGCTCTCCCTTTATGGCAAGAAACAGACTTCCGTTCTTCACCTGTCGGCTGTCACGCTCAACAGAGGTTATTTTTGTGTTTTTAAGCGATTCGTCGCCGACATATTCGCCGTTGCAAGCCTTTGCGATTTCGGCAAGAGTAAAGTCTTTCATACTAACCTCTTATTAAAAATCAGATTTTTCTTCGGGATATTTTGCAAGTGAAATTTCAATAATCTTTTCGCACAAATCTGGGTAGCTTACGCCCTCTGCGGCAGCCTCCTGCGGAAGCAGACTGATCGGTGTCATACCGGGGAGTGTGTTTGCCTCAAGGCAGTATGCGAAACCGCCCTTGTCAAGAAGAAAGTCGATTCGTGCATAGCTTTCAAGGTGAAGTGCCTCGTATGCCTCTGTTGCGGCATCACGGAGCTTTTTGTCGGTTTCTTCGTCAATGTCTGCCGGACAGGTTTCAACTGTTGCGCCTGCCTGATATTTTGCGGCATAATCGTACATTCCCGACTTAGGAGCAATCTCAATCGGCGGAAGTGCCTTGCCGCCGATAAGACCGACGGAAAATTCTCTGCCTGTTACGAACTGCTCAACAACAATTTCGTCCTCATATTTGAGAGCCTCTTTAACAGCCTTTTTATACTGATCTGCATTCTCAACCTTTGATACGCCAACGCTTGAACCGCCCGAGCAGGGCTTTACAACGCACGGGAACATATTCCATGTGAGAGCGTCCTTTTCGTTCTTGTAAAGCTCACCTGCGGGAGTGTTGATATTCTTTTGCATAAACACGCTTTTTGTAAGACCCTTGTTCATTGCAAGCGCAGAACCGAGATATCCCGAACCTGTGTACTTGATTCCGAACAAATCAAGCGTTGCCTGCAACTGACCGTTTTCACCCTCACCGCCGTGAAGTGCAAGGAAGGTAATGTCTGCCTCGGCGCAGATTTCAATTACATTTCTGCCGATATAGCGTGATGTTTTGTCAAGGCGATTTTCCTTTGCCTCTTTGATATTTGTGATTGTATTTTCAACATCGTCACCGATTGAATTTCCGTCGGTAAAGCTGTAGTTCTGCTTGAAAAGTGCGTCAATGTCACAGATGTTTTCCTCATAGCCCATAAATACATCAAGCAAAACAACCTCGTGTCCCTTGCTTCTGAGAGCCTCGGCAACAAGTGTGCCTGACGAAATTGAAACTTCACGCTCTGTGCTCAGTCCGCCTGCAAGAACAACTATTCTCATATATATTTCTCCCTCTGAAATGTTTTGTTTCTATTTTTATTTCTTTATTCTCTTTAACTCTGTCAGTCTGTTACCTTTTTGAAACAAGACTGTAACCTATATTATAATATTTTATTTATCCGATTGCAAGCAAAAAAGCAAATTTGTAGAACAGGGTATCATCATACTGTTTTGCCGTTTAAAAATTGTATAATATTCAGATTTACGGCTTTCAACTCCTTGAAACGATATGTGAATAAATGTGTTGAAAATGTTAATAATTTGCTCCTGTTATTCACAATACACCGATATGCGGATAGTGTTATGCAAATTTGGATAGCTACATTCCGTGGATGAATAATTATAAATTTTAGTCCGTGTTTTTTCATAATGGGCGGTATTGTATAGAAAAGGGTTTGTGTTATACAATATTAATTGAAAAAGCAAACCAAAAAACCGACTTTAATAAGGATGTAAAAAATGCAATTATACAAAAATTTCTGTAAAGAAACTACCGATGAAAACGGAAAACTGACAAGCTTTGAACTTGTGTTTCCCGAAAACTATAATTTTGGCTATGATGTTGTTGACAAAATGGCAGAACTTGTGCCGAATGACACGGCAGTTGTGTGGACAAATCCCGAAAAAGAGGAAAAGATTTTCACATACTCCGACATCAGCAGACTGAGCAACAAGGCTGCAAATGTTTTCAGAAATCACGGCATTAAAAAAGGCGACAAGGTTCTTGTTATTCTGAAACGAAACTACGAATACTGGTATGTTGCCCCTGCACTCCACAAGCTTGGTGCGGTTATTATTCCCGCAACAAATCTTCTGACTCAAAGCGACATTTCGTATCGTGTTAACACGGCAGGGATAAAGGCAGCTGTCTGCACTCCCGATGAAACTACCGCCGAAGATACGCTTGCGGTTGCATCTCAGCCGAACACGCTTGAAACCGTTTTTGTTCCGAGAAGGCAGATTTTCGGTGCGGTTGATTTTACCGAAGAGGTTGAAAACGCTCCCGATACCCTTGAAAGAGTTGAAACAAAAGCAGAAGAGCCTATGGTAATTTACTTTACCTCAGGCACAACAGGTTATCCTAAGGCTGTTGAACACAATCATATCTACACACTCGGACACATCATCACGGCAAAATACTGGCAATGTGTAAAAGACGGCGGACTTCACCTCACTGTTGCCGAAACAGGCTGGGCAAAAGCCTCATGGGGCAAAATCTACGGTCAATGGCTCTGCGGTTCAGCCGTTATGGTCTATGACTTTGACAAATTCTCTCCGGGCAAGCTGTTGCGTATAATGGAAAAGTACAAGGTTACAACCTTCTGCGCACCGCCGACAGTTTACAGATACTTCATTAAAAGGGGTATGAACAAGTACGACCTTTCCGCACTTTCTCACCTTACGACAGCAGGCGAGGCACTCAACAATGAAGTTTTTGAAGAGGTGTTTAAGCAGACGGGAATTGAACTTTGCGAGGGCTTCGGTCAGACCGAGTCGGTTCTTATGCTTGCAAATCTCAAAGGTGACAAGGCGATTGCAGGCTCAATGGGCAAGCCTACTCCGCTTTATGATGTACGAATTGTTGACGATGAATGCAACGAGGTTAAGCAGGGTGAGGTCGGCGAAGTTGTTGTATTCCCCCCAAAGAACAGAAAACAGCACGGAATTTTCATCACATACTATAACAACGAAAATCTTTATGAAAAGGTGTGGCGACACGGTGTATATCACACAGGCGACACGGCATATAAGGACGAGAACGGATATTTCTGGTATGTCGGCAGAGCCGATGACCTTATCAAAACAAGAGGCTTCAGAGTAGGTCCGTTTGAAGTTGAAAATGTTCTTATGCAATATCCGAATGTGCTTGAATGTGCGGTTATAGGTGTTCCGGACAAAGACAGAGGTCAGGCAATTAAGGCGATTGTCAAAATGACAGACGGCGCACCGCATGATAAGGAGCTTGAAAACAAAATCAAAACCTTCTGCAACAAGCGTATGGCAAGCTACAAGTGGATTCAGCACCTTGAAATTGTCGATGAATTTCCAAAAACAATCAGCGGAAAAATCAAGAGAACAGATTTAAGAGAAAATCACAAAGCATAAAATAAAGGCAATCTTACGGTAAAGTAGGATTGCCTTTATTAGAATAATATTGCAAATTTACAGATGCTGTGTAATATACAATCGGCACTTGAACATAAACAATATATTTGATATAATCACTTTGTAAGGAAACGGCGGCGGCTGTTTCGACACCTCTGGAAAGGAGGTGTATATTCCAATGGCAGAGATTACATATTTATTTGTACTTGCAATTGTTTTTGTGGCTTTTAATGAAGTCATTAAGAATATAAAGAAATAACCGCCCTGTGTTGCAGCACAAGACGGTTTTTTAGAAAAAACTTAAATTGATGATGCGAAACAGCTCAAGCCGTTTTCCTACTTATATATTAACATCAATTTTTAATTATGTCAATCTGTTTCGGTGTGTGTTTGCATGCCGATTTTATTTTACAAAACACAAACTTCCGTCTTGAAAACAAACAATATATTTGTTAAAATAACTCTGTAAGGAAATGGCGGCGGCTGTTTCGACTCCCTTATACGAAAGGGGGTGTTTGCGTGGAATACATAATCTGTTTTACTTTGTTAGTAACTATTATAGAGTTTTATGCATAAAGAAATAACCGCCCTGTACTGCAATACAGAGCGATTTTGAAATAATAAATCCCAATTGCGAAACAGCTAAAGCCGTTTCCTTACTTATATATTAACATCAAATTTTTAATATGTCAATCTGTTTCGGTGTGTATTTTTACATACCGAATTTTTATTTTATTCATCAAACATTTCAATTGAACGGTCGAGAATTCCACGCATATAGGCTATGGCGATTCCGTAGTTTGTGAACGGAACTCCGCTTTCAATCGAACGGTTCATTCGGCTGATTACCTCTCTTGAATTGAGCATACACGCACCGCAATGGATTGCAAGCGAAAATTCCGACAAATCGCTCGGAAAACCCTTTCCCGAGCTTGTCACGATCTCAAAATTTTTGCCGGTGTAATTTTTCAGCAATCGGGGAAGTTTTACCGTGCCGATATCGTCGCATTGTCTGTGATGAGTGCAACCCTCGCTGATGAGAATTTTGTCACCGTCATTAAGCGACTCAATTGCCCTTGCACCGTTTACGGCAGTTTTCAGAAACCCCTTGTACCTCGCCATAAGAATTGAAAACGAGGTCAGTTTGATATTGTTCGGCACAATCTCTGAAACAGGCTTAAATACCTGACTGTCGGTTATGACGAGCTTTGGTTTTGTACCGAGATTTTTCAGAGTATCGGCAAGTTCGCTTTCACGCACACAAACAGGGATTGCTCCGCTGTCGAGCAAATCACGGATAACCTGCTGCTGCGGAAGAATTATTCTGCCCTTGGGGGCGGCGGAGTCAATCGGGATTACAAGCACAACAAAGTCATTTTTATTAACAAGGTCACCGCAAAGCCTTTTATCGGATTTTTGTGCGTTTACAGCTTTTGCGATTTTATCCTTTAAAAGTTCGATATTCGTGTTGTTTTTTGCACTTACAAAGATTTTACCGTCAGTAGTATTGTCAAGCAAATCGCATTTGTTGAACACAATAAGATACGGAATTTTCTTCTCTTCAAAAAGCGATACAAGTTCGTTTTCAACCGAGGTCATTCCGATTGTTCCGTCAACCACAAGCACGGCAATGTCAACACGGTTCAGCACGGCTTTTGTGCGTTCAACACGCATTGTACCGAGAGTTCCTCCGTCATCAAAGCCTGCCGTGTCGATTATCACAACAGGACCGAGCGGAAGAAGCTCCATTGTCTTTTCCACAGGATCGGTTGTTGTGCCTTTTTTGTCCGATACAAGCGACATATTTTGATTTGTGACCGCATTCACAACGCTTGATTTTCCTACATTTCGTCTGCCGAAAAATCCGATGTGCAGTCGTTCCGACGACGGTGTATCATTCATTCCCATTACGCCCTCCGTCAAAATCTGAAATCTCTTTTATTGTTGTTTCTTATGTCAAAAATATGTTCTTTTGCAATGGTGCGGACTTTTTCGTTGGGGATTTTTTCGAGTTCCTGTTCAATGAGTTTTTGACCGACATTCCTTGTATCATCGCTTGCATAATCAACAAGATATTCTTCAAGCGTCATAAGGGCGTTGGGGTGGCAACAGTTCTGAATCTGACCGCTCTTGCAAAGCGACATAAAGCGGTCGCCCGTTCTGCCCTCACGGTAACAGGCGGTGCAGAATGACGGAATATAGCCGAGATTCATAAGCCACCTTACAACCTCATCAAGACTGCGGTTGTCGGAAACATCAAACTGAGCCGAATTTTCTTCTTCCGATTCGGGTTCGTCATATCCTCCTACACTTGTGCGTGAGCCTCCGCTGATCTGAGAAATACCGAGTTCAAGCACCTTTTTGCGAACGCTTTCGCTCTCTCGGGTTGAAATAATCATACCCGTGTAGGGAACTGCAATTCTGATAATTGCGACTATTTTGGCAAAGGTTTCATCGTCAATTCCGTTGTCAAAATCATCGGGATTTATATCGTCTGCCGCCTTGATTCGGGGAACGCTGATTGTGTGCGGACCGACACCGTGAACAGCCTCAAGATGCTCTGCGTGCATAAGAAGTCCTGCAAGCTCATAGCGGTAAAGCTCAAGCCCGAAAAGCACACCGATTCCCACATCATCAATACCGCCCTGCATGGCTCTGTCCATTGCCTCGGTGTGGTAATTGTAGTTGTGCTTAGGACCTGTGGGGTGGAGCTGTTCGTAACTCTTTTTATTGTAGGTTTCCTGAAAAAGAATGTATGTACCGATTCCTGCTTCCTTGAGCTTTTTATAATTTTCAACGGTTGTTGCGGCAATGTTCACATTAACCCGTCTGATTGCGCCGTTCCTGTGATTGACCGAATAAATGGTCTTTATGCAGTCGAGAATGTACTCAATCGGGTTGTTTACGGGATCCTCGCCTGCCTCAATCGCAAGGCGCTTGTGTCCCATATCCTGAAGTGCGATAACCTCTTTTCTCACCTCATCCTGCGTGAGCTTTTTACGGCAGATGTGTTTGTTCTTTGCATGATACGGGCAATAGACACAGCCGTTTACGCAGTAGTTTGAAAGATAGAGAGGGGCGAACATGACAATTCTGTCGCCGTAAAAATCCTTCTTAATCTGACGGGCAAGGTTGTAGATTTCTTTGATTCTCTCTTTATCTTCACAAGCTAAAAGAACGCTTGCCTCACGGTGATTGATACCCTTTTTGAGCCTTGCTTTTTCGATTATTTTATCGACAAGTTCAAGGTTATTTTTATTTTCATCGGCAAATTTCAGGGAATCAAGAATCTCCCCGTCATTGATAAACTCCTCCGCTTTGAGTGAATTTTTATCGTATCTAATCATAATTCTCTGTATAATCTCCTCTGTCAGTTACGATTTCGTAGCCGATTTTTTTCATTCTGTCTGCAAGACAGCCGATACATTGTGCCGCTTCATCTCCCGTACAGATCTTGTTGTCGTAGAGCGAGTAATCTTTTCTGTGCTTAACAGGGGAAAGATTGGGCATTACAACATTTGCACCGTGAAGAATGCCCTTTTCCCGACCAAGCGGATCAACCGTACCTAAGGCGGTTGTTGCCGGCAAAAGAATGTTCGGTTTTAAAAGCCTTATTATTGAAAGCAACATAAGCACAAGGCTTACATCGCCGTGTTTTTCGTTTTTGAATTTTGTGTCTTTGTGCGGTACAAACGGACCTATTCCGCACATTTCGGGACTTAATTTTTCAATAAATTTTAAATCCTTGACAAGCATTTCGGGAGTTTGGAACGGTGAGCCGACCATAAATCCTGCGCCTGTCTGATAACCTATTCTCTTTAAATTATACAGGCATTGCATTCGGTTTTCAAGTGACATTTCGGGCGGATGCAACATGGAATAGTGTTTTTTGTCGGCTGTTTCGTGACGGAGAAGATATCTGTCTGCGCCGCTGTCAAAAAGTCTTTGATAGCTTTCATATGACCTTTCGCCAAGCGATAGCGTTACGGCACAATCGGGAAATCTATTTTTTATCTCCGACACAATGCCGCACATCACATCATCTGTAAAAAATCCGTCCTCACCGCCCTGCAACACAAATGTGCGGAATCCGAGTTCGTGTCCGTTTTGGCAACACGAGAGGATTTCATCCTTTGAAAGTCGGTAACGCACGGCATTGCTGTTTGAACGGCGAAGTCCACAGTAAAAGCAATCGTTTTTGCATATGCTTGAAAATTCAATCAAGCCACGGATATAGATTTTGTTGCCAAAAATTCTGTCGGCAGTATCTCTTGCACATTTGCGAAGATATTCAAAATCTTTTTCATTGTAAGTTGTAATCAGCTGTAAAAGTTCGCTTTCACAGGCTGTGTGCATGGTATTCAGTTTTTGAATAATTTCAATATTCCTCATAATTTTTCCACATTAAAAGAGGACGGCATTTCTGCCGCCCCCAAACAGAGAATACAGCATTCTCCGTAAAATTCAAATAGTTTTCAGCATTAAAAGCTTCTGCTTCCGCCGCCCGATGAACCGCCGCCACCGGAGGAGCTGCTTGATGAACCGCCCGAGCTGTCGGAATCACTCCGGATTCTCGTAACGGAAACATGCTTTGTCAGGAAGATATCCTTCTTGTCGGTAAGCATAGTCTTGCTGTTTTTCTTGAGGTCATAAGTTCCTGCTTTGCCGTTGTGCTTGTAACGATTTTTCACTACAATAACAACAATAACGGCAACAATGATTGAACCGCCTGCAATGACAATGCCGTAATGCTTTACGACATAGAGGAATTTGTTATCCTCTTTTTCCTGCAAATCAATATTTTCGTTTGACTCGTCATCGTCAATACCCTCGTCATAGTAGTGGTCAACATAATAGAGGAATTGTTCGGCAGCACTGTAGTAGTTGCCTTGCTTCATATCACGCTGAACATCATCAAGAAGAGTATTAACACGGCCATCGCCGAAATAATACATCGCATCGCCTTTTGTTCTGAAGTCGATTGCTCTGCCTTCCATATCAATTGTGAGTATAACGCCCGCCGTAGTTTTGCCGTATTTGTCGGCATAATAACGGTTTGCAAACGGTTTGATATCATCCTCGGTTTTGCCCTCGTTGTTAGTATAGATAACCGCAACCCAGCCGGTTTTTTGAACAAAAGCGTCAAGTTCCGCCTGAAGCTGTGTTTCTTCCTCCGAGGTAAACAGTTCGGCATCATCACGGAGTTCTGTTTGTCCCGCCGCAAAAACAAAGAGCGGAGTACAGAAAACCATAATCATTGCCGCAAGCATTGCGGAAAGTCTTTTTGTCACATTCATCATAAGAACAACAGACCTCCCAACAAGCCGAGTGCTATAAGCGCTGCGGCAATAATTGCAGCGAAAGCAAGAAGCTTTCCTGCGGAGGTAGGAAGCTCACCGTAGGTTTTGCCCGTCTGACCGTTAACTGCGAACGGCAGAATTTTACCCCTGTATTTATAGGTTACAACCCAAACGGGCAAGAGGGTATAGTTCCAATTTTCAAGGTCGATTTTATCGTTGTAGTTCTGAATCTGAACGGCACTGTATCCGCTTGCCGTGTCTTTCATAAGCTGTTGACAGTATCCGTTGATTCTTGTTTGAACTGCCTGTGCAACCTCATTTTGCTCAATATCACGCTTTTCTGCCTGAAAACCCGAAAGATAGGACATTGCAAACGGGTGAGCCTCGCCCAAATCGTAAGGGTGTACGCATTGGAGCATATCTCTGTCCTGACCTTTTAACGCTCTTTCAAAAACATTATTTACAATCAGATTGCCTGCTCTGTGGAGCTCAAAAACCTTTGTTTCCGTGTAACGGTCATCTCCGACAGTCCACGAACGAACCTTTTCGCCCTTTGCAACCATCTGTGCGCTACGCTGTTCGTCAACATACCAATACGGAAAATACACACCCGTGAGTTTGTCAAAATGCTTTTCGCTGACAAAATTCTTCGGCAAAAACCATTTCCTTTTGCACATTTCAAGAAACTTGTCAATTGCCTTCTGCTTTGAAAGCTTGAACGGAATCACACGGTCGGGTTTAAATTCACCCGAAAGTCTGCCGCCGAGAACAACAGGATTCTGACAATAGAAGCAGGTTGTTGCCGCAGTTGACGCTGTTGTAACAACCTGAGCACCGCAGCTTGGGCAGTTGTAGATAACAGCCTCTTCTTCAGTTTTGCTTTCTGCCTGTGCGCTGTCATTGCTCTGCGCCTGCTTGGCGGCATTCTCTTTAGCCTTTTCCTGTTCCTTTTTCTCCTGCTTTTCTGCGCTGTTCTCCTTTTGCTCCTTCTTGGCAAAAAAATCCTGAACATACTTTTCCGTAAAATCGGACATACAGTATTCACAACTGAACATCTGCTTATCGGGATTGAATTTCAGCGGAGCGGCGCAGTTCGGACAGGTGTAGTTTACAGTTGCCATAACTTACCCCTTATAATTAAATTCTGAAACATCCCCCTCCGTTTGAGAAGAGGGATTGTTTGTACTTAAAATTCAGATTATTCTGCCTTTGTACCGCACTCGGGACAGAACTTTGCATTTGCAGAAAGCTCATATCCGCAGTTTGTGCAGAAACGCTTTTTGGGAGCCTCGGGCTTCTTTGAACCGCACTCCGAGCAGAACTTGCCTGTGTTTACCGCACCGCATGAGCAAGTCCATGAGCCTGCGGCTGCACCGCCTGCCTGCGGAGCGGGAGTCTGCTGCGGCTGAGCCTGCTGAGGCTGTGGCTGAGTCGGCTGTTGCTGACGGTACTGCGGATTCTGCTGATAACCGCCCATGATATTTCCGCCGGCATTCATACCTATGCCCATGCCCATAAAGCCTGCCATTGCACCGTTTGCATTTGAGCCGGCATCTTTAAGGCCCTCTGAAATATTGGCTGCAACATAGCCCTGCTGAACTGCTGCATCCGAGAGCATTGCGCCCTTGTTGCGCATATTGATGAGTTCCTGACTGTCCTCTGTGTAGGAAACATCCATACCAACGGCAAAGACTTCCATACCACGAGCCTGTGTCCATTCCTCATCAAGCGTCTGTGCCATATACTGACCGATAAGACGCTGTTTTGACTTGATAAAGCTGATTCTCTCACCGTCAGCGGAATACTGGTTGATTGCAGAACCGAGAGCGCCGACGAACTCCTCGTTATACTGTGCTCTTACATCTGCGAAATCAACAGACTTGTTTTCCGTAACAGCCTCTCTCGGAATAACTTCCTGATAGAACTTGAACGGCTCAACAACCTTGATTGAATATGTACCGTGAGCGCGGAGCATAAGCTCTGAATTGTAAAAATTGTCAAAGTAGTTTACGGGAGTTGATGTTCCGAAAGGAATACCTTTGATTTCCTGAAGATTTATATAGAAAACCCTCTGAGCCTGTGAGGGGATTCCGCCGTACTTAATACGGTTAAATGTTTCCTTGATCGAATCACCGAACTGACCGCAGAAAAGTGACGGCATTGAGCTGTTATTTACCTTAAAATAACCCGGCTCTGCAGTAAAGTCAACAATCTTACCGCCGTCAATAAGAATCATCATCTGGTTATCGTAAACATGAATTACAGAACCGTTTGATACGATGTTTTCAGAACCCTTTTTGTTCTGACTTTTGCCGTTCTGCGAAACAAGCTGACCTGGACAGATGAGGGTGTTGTCGCCCATGGGGGACGGTTCAATGACCTCGAGCCATGAATCTGCGAGTCCGCCTCCGACTGCATTTATCGCTGCTTTAATAATACCCATAATTTAACTCCTTAATTTTTGTAGCTTATAGCTGATTTTTCAGATATTGCTGTTACACTAATAATAATATGTTTGAAGAAAAATTTCAATACTATTATTAAAAAACAGGCTGAATGGCATATGTTTTTTTATTGTTCCAATGTTTTGCCATCATAAATAATGCAAAAAGACGGTCGGGAAGAGGGCATTTGGCTCTGACAACCCGACCGTCAAACTTTCAGAATTTTCTCTGTTGAAGTGTCTGTTCGTTTACGGAATTAAACTTCCACGAACGAATGTTAATTTCTTTTATTGCAGTTCCGCAGAACTGACAAAATTTTTCTCCCAGCGTTTTTACGGGAGCGCCGCAGTTGGGGCAATTCACTCCGAGAGCGGTTGCTCTGTTATGAAGCCGGTCAGCGTCCTGAACATACATCAGCTCAACCTCATAGATTGTCTGCATTCTGTTCTCTCTGCTGCCGAAGGTCACCTCATTGTTCATATCGGTAACATACGAAAAGTAACCGACAGATGCCTCAAAAAGTATCGTTACCGTTGCGCCGTTTTTTATATAACGGGCAATCTGAACATCGTAAATATTGACATCCTCATAGTGCTGTGTATTCGCAACAGATGAAAGCTGGTCGATAATTCCCTGAACATAGTTTGTAAAATTCGGAGTGACCTCCTCCGCAATAACGCCGAGCCTTTTTGACTCAACCGCCGAAAAGTAGTTTCGCAAAAGTGAACGGGTTTTGTTCATATACTGCTCAACATCAAGCTCGGGAAAATCCTTTTTTATCATTGGCATATAAACCGAGGTCATTCCGTGAAGCGAACGGGGAGTTTCACGCATTTGCTCTTGATCCTCTTTAACGCCCTGAATGCCCTCAATAAGGGAACTTGTACCGAACAATGTTCTTGAAAGATGTCTTATCTTACTGACAATTACCGTAACTATAATTGCTATTGCAAGTACGACTATCGACACAGAGATGATTGTTGCAATTGTATCCGGACTCATACGATTATACCCTTAATCAGTCTTCTTTGTTGACAACCTTGATTCCGAGAACCTCAAGGCTTTCATCGTCAACCTCTGCCGGACATGCAGACATAAGCTCGCTTGCATTCTGAACCTTCGGGAATGCCGTTACATCACGGAGGCTGTCAGCCTTGCACATAAGCATTGTAACACGGTCAAGACCGATACCCATACCACCGTGCGGCGGTGCGCCGTATTTGTAGGCTTCAACAAGGAATCCAAACTTTGCTTCGATCTCTTCATCGGTGAGCTTCAAAGCCTTGAACATCTTCTGCTGGAGTTCATAGTCTGTGATACGCATTGAACCGCTTGAAAGCTCAACACCGTTGAGTGTGAGGTCATAGGCCTTTGCAATAACCTTTGACGGATCTGTGTCAAGGTACTGCAGGCATTCCTCCTTAGGCATTGTGAACGGATGGTGCATTGCAAGCCATTCACCGCTTTCCTCGTCATATTCAAAGAACGGGAAGTCAACAATCCAGAGGAACTTGAATACATCGGGGATAATGTCAAGACGCTTTGCAACAACAAGACGGAGTGCGCCGAGTGTTGAAAGAACCGTGCTGTTCTTATCGGCAACGATGAGGATAACATCTCCCTTTTCCGCACCGAGTCTTTCGTAGATTGCAGAAAGCTCTTCTTCACTCATAAACTTCTTGAATGATGCGTTAGGCTCGTCAACCCACCTTACATAGGCAAGTCCCTTTGCGCCGATGCCCTTTGCATATTCTGTGAGCTTGTCAATTTCTTTTCTTGTGTAAACCGACGACGCATTCTTGGCAACAATTGCTCTTACAGAACCGCCGTTCTCAATTGCACTTGTAAATACGCTGAAACCGCAGTCCTTAACAAGATCCGAAATGTCCTGAATCTTCATGTCAAAACGGATATCGGGCTTGTCCGAACCGTAGCTTTCCATAGCCTCTTTGTAGGTCATTCTCTGGAAATGCTCCTCAAGGTCAATGTTTAAAACCTCTTTAAAAAGCTTTTTGAAGAAGCCTTCGTTGATTTCGAGAATTTCATCAACATCAACAAATGAAAGCTCCATATCAATCTGTGTAAATTCAGGCTGACGGTCTGCACGAAGATCCTCGTCACGGAAGCATCTTGCAAGCTGAATGTAGCGGTCAAAGCCCGAAAGCATAAGGAGCTGTTTGTAAATCTGAGGTGACTGAGGGAGAGCATAAAACTTGCCGTTGTGGATTCTTGACGGAACAAGGTAATCTCTTGCGCCCTCGGGAGTTGACTTGATCATCATAGGAGTTTCAATTTCAACAAAGCCGTTGTCGTGGAAATAATCTCTTGCAACCTTTGCAATCTTACTTCTCATCATAAGATTGTTGAGAAGAGGACGGCGGCGAAGGTCAAGATAACGATATTTAAGTCTTAACTCCTCGTTTGTGTTTGTATCGTCAACAATTTCAAAAGGCGGTGTCTGTGCCTTTGAAAGCACACGCATATCGCTTACGACAACCTCGATATCGCCTGTGGGGATTTCGCTGTTCTTTGAACTTCTTTCGCAAACAACACCCTTTGCGGCAAGAACAAATTCACTTCTGCATGAAAATGCCTTATCAAAAATTTCTTTGTCTGTTTTGTCATTGAATGCAAGCTGAACAATGCCTGTGCGGTCACGCAAGTCAATGAAAATGAGCTGACCGAGGTCACGGCAACGCTGTACCCAACCACAGACAGTTACCTCTCTGCCGACATCACCGATACGCAGATCTCCGCAATAATCGGTACGCTTCATTCCTGTCATAAATTCTGCCATTGTATATGCTCCTTTATATGAATCGGTCGGCATTTTTAATGTGCCTGACCGACCGAAAATTTTCTTTTATTACTTATTTTTCTGTTCATCGGAAAGCTGAATTTCGATGAACTTCTCCATGAAATGCTCGTCAAGAGTAACCTCGGCTGCTTCGCCTGTTTCCATATTCTTGACCTTGGCTGTGTTCTGCTCGATTTCGTTGTCGCCCAAAACGATTGAATATCTTGCGTCAATCTTGTCGGCATACTTCATCTGAGCACGAAGTCCTCTGCCGATAACATCGGTTTCGGCAATCATTCCGCAGCTGCGAACCTGTTTGATAAGCTCAAAAGACTTAACCTTTGCGGCATCGCCCATTGTTGCAATGTAGAGCATACACTCGTCATTGTCGGGAATCTCAATGCCCTGCTTATCCATTACCATGAGAAGTCTTTCCATACCCATTGCGAAACCGAGAGAGGGAAGGTGCTTACCGCCGAGCTCCTCGATAAGACCGTCATAACGACCGCCGCCGCAAACAGTACCCTGAGCACCGATACAATCGGTTACAAACTCAAATACTGTCTTTGTATAGTAATCAAGACCTCTTACAATTGTGGGATCAACCGTGTATTCAATGCCTGCGGCATCAAGATATTTCTGAACTGCGTCAAAGTGGTTTCTGCACTCGTCACAAAGATAGTCTGTAATCTTAGGTGCGTCCTTTGCAATCTCGGAACAGATAGGACTTTTGCAGTCGAGAATTCTCATCGGGTTTTTGTCAAGACGGGAAAGACAGGTGTCGCACAGCTTGTCCTTATAACCCTCAAAATATGATTTCAAAGCCTTGTGATATTCCGCACGGCAGGTCGGACAGCCGATAGAATTAATCTGAAGATGAACACTGTCAAGCTGAAGTCTGTTGATTACGGAGCTTACAAGGCTGATAAGCTCTGCATCGGCAACAGGATCCTGTGTGCCGTACTCCTCAATACCGAACTGGTGGAACTCACGCAGTCTGCCTGCCTGTGGCTTTTCATATCGGTAGCATGAAACAAAGTAGCTTGCCTTAATCGGAAGTCCTTCGTTTTCAAGAGCGTGTTCAAGAACGGCTCTTGCCGCACCGGCTGTACCCTCGGGGCGAAGCGTTACGCTTTCACCGCCCTTTGTGTCGAATGTGTACATTTCTTTCTGAACAACATCGGTTGTCTGACCGACACCGCGGGCAAAAAGCTCTGTGTGTTCAAACACGGGAGTTCTGATTTCTCTGAAACCGTAGGAGCGAGCCTCCTCACGCATAATCTTTTCAACAAACTGCCATTTGTAGCTTTCCTTCGGAAGAACATCTTCCGTACCCTTGATTTTCTTGGTTATAAGTGCCATTTTTCCCTCCGAAAATTACAATCTTTTATAGAAAAGGGAAACGAAAAAATCTCCCTAAAAAACACAACAATCGGGCAGTATTACACCACCCGATATGTAAAGCGAAAATAATTAAATTATTTGAGAATATTTCTCCAGTCAAGGTCGCCTCTTTCAAGGCCGTGGATAAGCACCTCGGCAGTTGCAATGTTTGTTGCAACCGGAATGTTGTGCATATCGCAAAGACGGAGCATATTCATATCGTTAGGCTCGTTCGGCTTTGGATTGAGCGGATCTCTGAAAAAGAGAAGCATATCAATCTCATTGCACGCAATTCTTGCCGCAATCTGCTGACTTCCGCCCTGAGAGCCTGCAAGGAATTTCTGAATTGTAAGACCTGTTGCCTCTGACACCATTTTGCCTGTTGTGCCGGTGGCGCAAAGGTTGTTGCGGCTGAGAACACCGCAGTAAGCAATGCAGAACTGCACCATCAGTTCCTTTTTTTCATCATGAGCTATAAGGGCTATATTCATATATATTTCCTCCAGACATTTATTTCATATCAAATTAATTTCAAAACTTTAACTCAAAATACCCCGCACAAACTACCCTTTGAACGCAAGGGGAATATGTTTTCCCTCAAGCCTTTGTGCAAGACAGTCAAAAACGGACGCCGCCGCACTCCAGTTAAGTCCGGCAACACCTCGCTGAACAATCACCGAAATACGGATATCAAACGGCACAAGCGCAATAAGTTGTGTCTGTGTTGCGTCAATAACGCTGTCGAGGTCTTCATAAAAACCGAGCTGTGTAAAAAGCTTTCGGTCAAAGCGGTTGATAACAAGTCGGATATTTGTTTTTCCCATTGACTCAAGCTTTCTTCTCACCTTAACCGCACCACGCACACCCGTCGGCTCTGCATTGGTAACAATCAAGGCTCTGTCGGCAGGAGCCGCCGCAGTTTCAAAGCCCGAACCGATTCCGGCAGGGGAGTCGATAAGGACAAAATCAAAGCTGTCCTTTACTGAGTTGACAAGTTGAGTAAACACCGAGGGACTGAGTTCGTTTTCGGTGTCAAAGGGAGCCGCCATAAGGTAGAGGTTCTCATTGTTTTTGCTTTTGTAAACAGCCTCACCGAATGTACAGTTGCCGCATACGGCATCCGACGCATCAAAAATTATGTCCTGCTCCATATCGAGCATAATGTCAAGACCACGCATTCCGCAGTCACAATCAATAAGCAAGACTCTTTTGCCCTGCTTTACAAGAGCAACGGAAAGACAAATGCAGACGGTTGATTTACCCGTTCCGCCTTTTCCCGACGCTACAACTATAACATTATCCATAATAAATTCTACCTCTGCTATATTCTATCACAAAATCCGTTAAAGAGCAAGAAACGAACATTATTTTTATCAGCCAAAATTTTTGTTGATATTTTAGTGATAGTTAATAAAATTATTCTTCATTTTTAACGGTTTGCACAATAATTTCATTGATTTTTAATGCTAAAAGCAAAAAATAAGTTTTTTATTATTTAGGCACTCAGCCACATTATGCGGTCAAAAATTCTTGGTTTTGTTTCAACACAATGTATTTACAACCGTAATTTCAATTTTTATTTAAAATATGCGTCCAGCAAATCCTTTGCAACCTGCATTGAATATCTGCCCTTTGCACCGTGTTCGATTACAACGGCAATTGCTACCTCGGGCTTTTCATACGGAGCATAGCAAATGAATGTTGTATGGTCTGAGCCCGAGTTTTCAGCCGTACCTGTTTTTGCGGCAACCTTAACTTTATAATCACCGAACATATAATTTGCCGTACCGTTTTCGTCCTGAGTAACTCCGAGCATCGCCTTGCGAACAATATCAAGATTCTTCTTTGAAATTCCGCAATCACCGTAGCTTTCAACATCTGTCGATTTTACGGTTTTCGTCCGCTCATAATTTGTAACTTTATCAACAATGTGTGTTTTGAGCCTTTCACCGTTGTTGGCGATTGTCGCAACATAGGTTGCAAGCTGAACGGGAGTAAATGCGTTGTCGGACTGACCGATTGCGGCTGAAACCGTGTTGCCGACCTGCCAATCTGTGCTGTCTCTGCCTGCAAGAGTTCCCTTTGATTCCTCAATTTCAACACCCGTGTATTCACCGAGTCCGAACTTCTGCGCATACAGATACATCGGTTCAATTCCGAGCCTTCTGCCCGTGTCGGCAAAAAAGTAGTTGCACGATTGTTCAATTGCGCCCGTAACATCAAGACTGCCGTGATAGTGCATACATCTTACCACATTGGTAGGGTAAAAATCATAGTCCTGTTTGCAGTAGATTTTCGTTTTATCGGTTATGATTTTCTCCTCAAGAGCCGCACCCGCAACACACGGCTTGAACACCGAACCGCAGGCGAATGTTCCGACTGTTGCACGGTTGTACATCGGAGAATTTTTGTTTTCGGAAAGTTTGACATAGTACGAGCCGTATTCGCTGTACCTGTTCAAATCGTATGTAGGATAGCTTGCCGCCGCAAGCACCGAAAAATCCTTGACCGACAACATTACAACTGCACCTGTTTCACAGTCCTCACCGTTATTTTTCTGTCCCGATTCCTTGCCTGCCTGTTTTGCCGCTTTGACATTTTCTTCAAGCGATTTTACAGCGGTTTTCTGCAATTTTGAATCAATTGTGAGGTAGACCGTGTTACCCGGTTTTGCACTCTCGGTTTCAATGCTTTCAACAAGAGTTCCGTCGGCATTTCGCTGAATAACCCTTGTTCCTCCCTTGCCTTTGAGGTCATCTTCACAGGCAAGTTCAATTCCGAATTTGCCTATCTTATCATCATAAGAATAGCTCTTGCCCTGTTTTTTCAGCTCATTGTATTCATCTTCCGACAACGAACCGAGTGCGCCGAGGATGTGCGGTGCAAGGTCCGGGTCCGAAGCACCTCGTGTGAGGTAGGTCTGAATTTCAACACCGCTCACACCCTGAGTATTTTCGCTGACGGCATTCACGGCACTTCGACTGATATTTTTGGCAAAAACATACGGATTTGAATTTGAATAATTTTCAAGTTCCATATTGTAATGAATTGAAACGAGCGTTGTTTTTTGTCTTAGACTTAACCTGTCGGAAATTTTGTAGCGTTTTAAAAGTGCATCAAAGCAATCATCGGCACTTGTGTTCCTGTCCATATCAAGAAAATCCGATGACAGAAGTTTTTCCGCATCTTCTTCACGGCTTGTTTTATAAACGCAGCTGCCGTCTGAGCCGACCGAAATCGGCAATGAATCTGTTCTTGCATCTCCCGTTTTTGTGAGAATATCAGCAAGCTCAAGCAAAATTCCGTCAAGCCTGTCCTCCTCAATATAAAGCTTGTTGAGGACTATTTTATACTTTGTGGTGTTTACAACAAGACCTATACCGTTGCGGTCAACGATTTCGCCCCTTGTTGCGTCGGTTTTTTCGGTATATCCCGTTGATTTTGCGGCAAGACTCTTGTAGCTTTTTCCCTGTACAAGCTGCCAATCGACAAGCCTGATTGCAAAGCCTGCAAAAATTGCGGCTGTTATTATTATGCAGACTGTTGTTCTGCTCTTTTTGCTTTTTTTGCCGTTTTTTCTGCTTTTGCCGAATCTCATACCGAACCTCCTTTTCACAAAGATTAAAGATTTTTGTTTAAAAATGCCGTGAGAAAATACAGCGGAATTGTCACGGCAAATGTGTAAAGTATTCTTGAAATGTAGTGCCGTACAAACAACACGCAACCGCTGTCAAGCCCTGCAATCAAGACAAACAGCAGATAATAAATCAACATTACCGTCATCACCGCCGCAAACGAAAACACGATAACGGTAACAAATGACGGTACAAAATATTTGCTGAATACAAAGTTTTCCGCATAGCAGACAATCGTAAGTGCAAAGGCAAAATAGCCGATACTGCCGTCAAATGAAATATCCGTCAGCACACCGCACAATGCACCGAAAATTACCGACGGCAAAGTGTTTTCAAAAGAAGCAATACAGAGTGCAAGTGAAATCAACATAAGCGGTCTGCCGCCGAAAATTTCGGGAATTATAAAACCCGAACCCTGAAAAACATACAGAATTATTAACAGCAGGGAATAGCCGAAAAATCGAAAAAAAGTTCTTGAAGCTCTCATCATTTTTTAACCTCGCCCTTACCGTCAAAATCGGTAATAATTGCGGCAGAGGTCACGGTGCGGATGTCCTCATACGGCTCAACAACAGCATAACGGGTTGTGTCATAGGAATTGAACTTCAGTTCTTTAACCTTGCCGATTATGAGATTTTTCGGATAAACTCCGCCTGTTCCCGAGGTTACAACAATGTCGCCTACTTTGATTTTGTTGTTCTCTGCAATCTTCGTCAGACAGGTGAGATTATCGTCACAATATTCTGCGTTTCCGCTTATGATTCCGTTGTCGGAAGTCTTTTTGTCAATTGCAGACGCTTTGGTGTCGGGCGAAAGGATTGTCTTTACACGGCAGGTTGTTAGTTCAACATCACTCACCCAGCCGATAAGACCGTTTTCCGTGATTACGGGATCGTTTTTTTCCACATTGTCTGTTGAACCCTTGTCAAGAGTGAACGAGTAGAAATCATCGTTCGCATCCCTTCTCAGCACACCTGCCGGAAGAATGTCGTATGACGGATTTTCTTTTTTCAGCTCATAATATTTCCACAGCTTTGCATTTTCTTCCTTGGCGTCAAGGTAGTCAACAAGCTGTTCACGGAGTTCGGCATTTTCCTTTTTAAGCTGTTCGTTTTCTTTTTCAAGTTCTTCCTTTGACTTGTCGGAAGACGCCGCACCTGCGGTCAGCGTTGAAAGTCCTTTTGTAACCGTGTTTACCGCACCCGAAAAAATGTTACTGCCGTTATGAGAGAAAACACTCATCACAGTTAGTATGACGAGTGTAATTATCAAAATTTTTGAGTTTTTATTATGTAAAAATTTTCTCATATCTCATATTTATATTACAAATACGGTCGGGCGGTGTTTTTTCAATCTGCCCGACCTTACTTTGTCGATTTTTATTATCTGTCGTGCTTGTACTGAACACCGAGCGGTTTGCCGAGTCTTTTGCCTGCACCGTCAACAACACAGTCAAGCGGTCTTTCGGCAATGTGAACAGGCATACCCGTCTGTTGCATAACAAGCATGTCAAGTCCCTTGAGTAACGCACCGCCGCCCGTGAGCATAATACCGTGATCGATTATGTCGGCAGAAAGCTCAGGCGGAGTTTTTTCAAGAGTGGTTCTGATTGCCTCAACAATTGTTGCAAGCGGATCGGCAAGAGCCTCTCTGACCTCGGCTGAGGAAATTGTTATATCCTTTGGAAGTCCGTCAACAAGGTTTCTGCCCTTGACAACAAGGTTTTTTTCTTCCTCACCCGGATATGCGGAGCCGATTTTCATTTTGATATCCTCGGCAGTTCTTTCACCGATGAGAAGATTATATTTTCTTTTGACATAGGTTGAAATCGCCTCGTCAAACTTATCTCCGGCAACTCTTACGGAACAGGCTGTAACAATGTCACCGAGAGAAATTACGGCAACCTCGCTTGTGCCTCCGCCGATGTCAACAACCATACTTCCGCACGGTTCGTCAACGGGCATACCTGCGCCGATTGCGGCAGCCATTGGTTCTTCGATAAGAACAACGGGAGGCTTTGCACCTGCCTGATATGCGGCGTCCTCAACAGCCTTTCTCTCAACCTCGGTAACACCCGAAGGCATACAGATTATGACTCTCGGCTTGCTGAAAATTCCGGGTTTTACCGCCTTTTTGATAAAGTGCTGAAGCATTTTTGCGGTTATTTTAAAATCGGCAATAACACCGTCCTTGAGCGGACGAACCGCAACTATGGAACCGGGAGTTCTGCCAATCATTTCTTTTGCCTGTGAGCCGACTGCAAGAACCTCGTCGGTACGCATATCAACTGCGACAACGCTCGGTTCACGCAAAATTATTCCCTTTCCTTTAAGACAAACAAGAGTGTTTGCAGTTCCAAGGTCAATTCCTATATCCTTTGAAAACGAAAACATCCCACAGCCTCCTTTTACGCTGTAATACCCAAATGTAGTTTACTCAGGCAGTATATTTTTATCATATATCTTTTCACAAATAAGGGCAATGATAAATTGTCGAAATTCTATTATTTTTTACCCGTTGAGCCAAAACCGCCCTCACCACGCTCTGTGTTGCCAAGCTCCGTAACTTCTTCAACATCACACGGAACAACAGGAGCGATGACCATCTGACAGATTCTTTCAAACGGCTCAATCTCATAAGGCTTGTCCGAAACATTGCAAAGACCTGCGCAGATTTCTCCACGGTAGTCGCTGTCAACAACACCCACACCGTTTGAAAGGCAGATGCCGTGCTTGATTCCCAGACCGCTTCTTGCATAGAGAAATGCGGCAACGCTGTTGTCGGGAAGTTCAATTGCTATACCTGTCGGAACAAGCACAAGCTGACCCGGATTGATTGTGATTTTTTCGTCAATGCAAGCATATAAATCCATACCGGCAGAACCGTTTGTGGCTCTTTTCGGGATTTTTGCATTGTCTTTTACCTTTTTTATTTTAACAGTCATAGTTTACCATCCTTCATTTCCTGCAAAAATTTGCAGGAATTATTCATTACTGTTTTTATTTTTCTCTAAAAAAATTATTTATTGCAAAAATGTAATTATAAATCTCTGTTAAACGGAAAAATCACTTTTTCCACAAAACAATAATGATTATTTTAACATTTTCAACAATCTAATTAACACCTCGGCGGTACAGTCCATATGTTAATTTATCTTTCAACATCGGATAAAGGCTTGATTCGTTAAGACTTTCCACGGTTTCCACATAGTTTTCAACACTAAATCTTAAAATGTTGAAAGATGTTAAAAGTGTTAAATTTTGTTTATCAGGAACGAAAAGCAAGTCACAATTCAGAACCTCGGTACAGTTTCCGTCGCATTTCAGTAAAAATTGTTTACCGAGTCGGTCTTTCATTTTTGAATGATTTTTGCAAGTTTTGCAGTCTATACCTGCGCCCTTGACGGGACAACTCCTGCAAAGCATAAGAGGAAGATAGCCGTAGCTGATAATTCCCCTCGGGATGTTGCCTCCGAGTGCGTTAATTCGCTTAAAATCGAGTTCAAAACTGAGTTCTGCGTCCTTGATTCCGTATTCCTCCGCCCACAAAAGGTCGAGAGTATTTACAAAATTCATTCCGAAACCCGAATGAAGTGTGAAACCGAGATTTTTGGCAATGTATAATGCTCCGAGATTGTTGCACAACACATCGGATATGCCGATTTCTTTCATCTCGGAAAGCTTTTTTGCAATCGTATCTTCCCGTCCGAACATTCCTCTCGGAATTTCAACACCGATGCTAAAGCCCTCGTTTTTGAGCCTAACAAGCTCTCTTTTGTCGGCAAAAAGAGGAACAAAAACAAGCTCGCATTTTTTAAAAGCATTGGAAAGCTTTGTCTGAGGCACTCTTGCACGAGTGTATTTTTCCACAGGCGGTGTGAATTTTGGAAAAGTTATTTCGTAATCACGGTTGATTTTGTAGTTGTGAACAATACTTCTCGCCGTGTCGAGTTCGTCAAGAACATCTCTGCGCAAGGAATTGATAATTGAAAGCGGAATAGAAATGTCATCATCAATATTTATGTTCACATTGGTGGGATTATATGCCGTTGAGCCTGTTTTTTCAAGCTGTTTTCTGCACTTTTCCGCATCAATCGGTCTGTTGATTGCTTTTTCGGTTACGGTATCTGCAATCTTTCTGACGGTGTGAACTCCGTCAGAAACAACTAAAACGGGATTTTCGCCGAGTTTTGCCATAAAATCAAAGGTTATTTCAACATTTCCGATTTCGTCCTTGTAGGAAGAACGGATTGCCGAAAACAGCTTTTCATCGGCAGAAACAACATCCGATTTTGTCCTTGTGCCGAACATATGACTTCCCGTTTTGCCGATGTAATAAGCGTCTGTAAAGCCTGTTCGTGAAAAAACCCCTCTGAGCATCTTCTGAGTTTTGTCGCTGATAAAGCCGAAATCACGCTGTTCAACACACGCTCTTACTGCGGCTGAAACATACTCGGGGCGTTTCATTCTGCCCTCAATTTTAGCCGAGGCAACCCCCATATTTTGAAGTTCATCGAGGTAATTTACAATACTGTTGTCTTTAAGACTTAAAGCATGACCGCCCTTTTGATTGTTTACAGAAAACGGCAGTCGGCACGGCTGGGCACAGGAACCACGGTTTCCGCTCCTTGCGCCAATCATTGCGCTGAGGTAGCATTGTCCCGAAACGCACATACACAATGCACCGTGAACAAAAACTTCAAGTTCAACCGGAATTTCACAGCATTTTTCAATCTCTTTTTTGCTCATTTCACGGGCAAGAACAACTCGCTTGAAACCCATTTCATAAAGTGCCTTTACACCGGATGCGGTGTGAATGCTCATCTGGGTTGACGCATGAAGTGCAAGGTCGGGAACAAGCCTGTGTGCAAGCCTTGCTACACCCATATTCTGAACAATGAGTGCATCAACATCAGCCTCTGCGGCTGAAATTATGGCTTTTTTCAGCTTTTCAAGCTCGTCATCGAACACAATTGTATTGATTGTGACATACACCTTTACACCGTGAATGTGACAGTATGCCGTTGCTTTCTTTAGTTCTTCATCATCAAAATTTTTGGCAGAGGAACGGGCGGAAAATGCCTTTTCGCCAAGATACACTGCGTCTGCTCCGCTCCTTACGGCGGCAATTACACTGTCAAAGCTTCCCGCCGGAGCAAGTATTTCTATCTTTTTCATTTCTTATCTTCATCAAACAGAGAGAACTGCGTCATTGGAACATAACCGAGAAGTTTTTCATTACGCAATTCCTGTTCTGTTTTTTTAGCCTCGTTTGACAGAACATTCACGGGTATATCATCTGACTGCTCTGTCATATTATTTTTTGCATCTGAAGTCTTTTTTTCCATTGGAACTGAATTTTTTTCATGCTCTGATTTTTCAGATTCGGCTTTTTCTTTGCCTTTCTCAACACTTTCGAGCTTTTCTTTAAGCTGTGAAACCTCGTGTCCGAGAACAGCAAGTCTTTTTTCAAGCTCTTTATTATTATTTATAAGTCGAGTGTTATCGTTCATGGCCTCCGTAAGCTTTTCTCTGTATTCCTTGCAAAGCCTGTTAAGATCATTTGTCTGCTGAATAATTTTGTCGGCTTTTTCAACATAATCTTTGTTCTTTTTAAGAGCCTTGTTGCGGTCATCGCAGAAGTTAAGTGCCGCAAGAACCGCACAATCACGGGTATCAAGCTGCTTTGTGCTTTGGGCGGCCTTTCTTATGTGAGAAAGCACCTCGTTTGCTACCTTTTGAACATATTTTTCATCATCTGTTGTGATAAGTGAATAACTTCTTCCCTCAATCTGAACGCTTACTCTCTTTTTCTCCATAGGAAATGCATCTCCCTTTTATAGCTTTTTCGTCCTCATTTGACTTCTTTGCATACATAATCATTTTACATTATAATATAAAATTGGAAATAATAAAAGAGCAAAGAGAATATTGTTTAAATATTTTTTCATTCGTAGACAAATTTGGCGATTTTATGCTGTTTACAGCTTATATCGGTTGAAATATTTATTCTCTTATGATAAAATAATCTTTGCGTCATTTTGGCGGATCTGTCTTAATTTCCGATTAACAGGGCATAACCGCCAAAACAAAATTGACATTTCGGAATATATTATTATGGGAAGTGATTATATGCCCGTACCGTTTGATTCACGAAAAATTTACTATCGTTCACCGTTTGGTGCGGTTGAACAGGGTACCGAGATTCATTTCAGAATTCTTTTGCCTAAAGCGGAGCATACACAAAAAGCACAATTGTGTGTAAAGTATGATTATGACTGCAATTGGGATTTTACAGAGCTTATCTGGTGCGGTAAATTTGACGAGGATACCGAAATTTGGGAGTGCGATTTTACTCCGAAAAAAATCGGACTTTATTGGTATAACTTTAAGCTTACTACCATTGATAAAACAAGATATGTTATTCCGTCCGATCCGTATAAGGTCAGCACCATTGAAGACTATATGGGCAGAAGCTGGCAGATTACCTGCTACAAAAAAGGCTTTAAAACTCCCGGCTGGCTTGTCGGCGGAATTATGTATCAGATTTTTCCCGACCGTTTTTATTTCAGCGGTGAAGAAAAGAATGTAAAGCGTACCGACTTCAAACGCAACAAGGATTGGTATGCTCTCCCTGAATGGAAACCCGATGAAAACGGAATGATTAAGAACAATGATTTCTTTATGGGCGACCTCAAGGGAATTACGATGAAGCTTGATTACCTTGAAAGCCTCGGTGTAAGCTGTATTTACCTTAATCCTATCAGCGAGGCATACTCAAACCACCGCTATGATACGGGCGACTACTCAAAGGTTGATCCGATTCTCGGAACGGAGGAAGATTTTAAGTACCTTTGCGCAGAGGCTAAAAAGAGGGGAATACACATCATAAATGACGGTGTGTTCTCACATACGGGAAGTGACAGCGTTTACTTCAACCGTTTCGGCAGATACGGCAAGGGCGGTGCGTATAATGACAAAAACTCACCGTATTTCAGTTGGTACAAATTCAACGAATGGCCGAACAATTACCAAAGCTGGTGGGGCTTTGATACTCTGCCCGAGGTTATTGAGGAAACTCCGTCATTCAACGAATATATTAACGGCAAAGACGGTATTGTCAGAAAATGGATGAAATGCGGCAACTCGGGTTGGAGACTTGATGTTGCAGATGAACTTCCCGATGTGTTCATTGAAAATCTACGCAAAGCCGTTAAGGACGAAAATCCGAACGCCTTTCTTGTAGGTGAAGTGTGGGAGGACGCAAGCAACAAGGAAAGCTACGGTGCAAGAAGAAAGTTCTTGCTCGGCGAACAGTTTGACTCCGTTATGAACTATGTGTTCAGGGATGCAATTCTCAACTTCTGCAAAGGTCAGCACGGCAAATACACAATGGATCTGATTATGAGCGTAATCGAAAATTATCCCCGTCCTGTTCTCAGAGTGCTTATGAATTCACTTTCGACTCACGATACCGAAAGAGCAATCACAGTTATGGCAGGCGAACCGCTTGACGGCAAGGACAGAGAATGGCAGGCTGACACTAAGCTTGATGACGAGCATAAAAAACTCGGTGTAAAGCTGCTCAAGGTTGCAAGCGCAATGCAGTTTACTCTCCCGGGATTTCCGTGTATTTATTACGGTGACGAGGCAGGAATGGAGGGATATCGTGATCCGTTCAACCGTTGCTGTTATCCGTGGGGCAAAGAAAATAAGGAACTCATTGAATGGCACAAAAAACTTGCCGATGTTAGAAAAAGCTGTTCGGCATTGTGGGACGGCGATTTTATAAATGTTCTTTCGGAGGAAAGAAGAATTTCATACATCCGCCACGACAAAGATTCCGCTATTTTCTGCACATTCAATCTCTATGATTATGAAGTCGAGGCAAAAATGCCGCCCGGATATGCAGACGGCAAATCTGTTTTCGGTTCAAAGCTTGAGAACGGTATACTCACAATTCCGCCTATGTCCGCAGAATTTGTAGTTATTGAACTCGGTATATGATATATGTAATGTAAAACAGAATAAAGTATAATTACAAGCGACAGAAATTAAACTGTCACTTGTTTTGTTGCGGTATTTATATGTTTGTTATATTTAATTTACCGACTTACTCATCTTCTGTTATCGGCGGAATAAAGCATTCTATCGCACTGCGAAGCTTGGGATGACGCTCCGCAGGCAACGGCTGTTGACAGAAAGAAAAAGTAAAACAAATAACAGAAGAAATTAAAGTATAAGGCGGCTATCGAAAACGATAGTCGCCTTGTCTTTTTGCAAAATTCATTTTTAATTTGCGTTTGTTGTTACCTGAGTTGCGTTTGCCACATAGCTTTCATACTCGTCAATGCCCCATTTTTCTTTTACTTCATCAGAGATAGGAAAGGTGCGAAACAGCATTGTACTGCGTTCACTGTCTGCCTTATCCTCATTGGTGCTGAGAGCATAGACATTGCCGTTGTACCACAGCTCATTTGTATTTTCAAAGGTTGTAAGATAGAAAATATCCTGAATTGTATCAACCTTATTAATGCCCATTCCGCTTACTGCGGCAGCCATTACGGCACTTTTCATCAGGATTGTATCACTGTTATTTTTCTCGTTCTCAATCGAAACAAAGTTGCTCATTGTTGTTCCGAGACCGATATTCATAATATAATTTGTCTTTGTTTCAACAGAGGCTGTGAAGCTGATTTTATCGGCATCGTAGTAATAATACTGATACTCCGTTCCGTTTGCATCATTCTGAGGACTGCCGAGCATTTTCCAACCCTTTGGATTAATCATATCAAGATTACCCGCCTCTTTGAGCATTTCGTTGTAATTATATGTAAATTCTTCAAGAGTGATTGCGTAGCACATTCCGTTTACATTTTCACTTTCTTTGCGAATGTTCGGATTTTCTGTTACCTTTGCCTCATCGAGAGTAGAAAATTTATCGGGCGCATCTACTACACCCGAAACATCGGCATTCTTCTTGTCAGAACAGCCGAAAAGTGAAAGCATGAGGATTGCCGCTACAATCAGAACTAAAGATTTTTTCATCAAATCACCAGATTTTCATATGTGTCAAAAACTCCACTTAAAAAAGTGGAGTTTTCTTATTTTTATCAATTATTCTCCGTATTTTCTTCGGTTGAATCAGAAGTTTCACCCTCGTTATTTTCGGAAACTTCTTCTGCAACCGCTTCTGACGGTTCGCCGTTTTCTGCGTTATCTTCGCTCTCGGCTGATTCATCATCTTCACCGTCAATGTGGGGAACACGGGCTATTGTTACAACCTTGTCGTCACCGTTTACTTTCATTACGGTTACACCCTTTGAAGGACGGGCGCAAACACGAATTGATTCGGCGGCAATTCTGATAATAATGCCTTCTTCTGAGATGATAATAATATCATCGTCAAGGTTAACCACCTTGATAGCGGCAACATCGCCGTATTTTTCCGTGTGGTAGTTGGTAAGACCTTTACCGCCACGGCTCTGTATACGGTAATCATCGGGACTTGAAAGTCTGCCGTAGCCTGTTTCGGAAACTGTGAGAACAAGACCGCCCTCACGGACAACACTCATTCCGACTACGCAGTCGCCCTCTTTGAGAGCCATTGCCTTAACACCTCGAGCCTGTCTGCCCATTGCACGAATATCGGTTTCGTTAAAGCGAATAGCCATACCTTTCTTGGTGGCGATAATAACCTGACTGTTACCGTCGGTCATTCTTACCCACGCAAGTTCGTCACCCTCGTTAAGTTCAAGAGCGATAAGACCGCCCTTTCTTGCGGTATTGTATGCATTGAGTTCAATACGCTTGATAATGCCCTGACGGGTGACCATAACAAGGTATTTTTCCTCGTCAAATTCAGGCACTCTTATCATTGAGGTTACCTTTTCGTCGGGTGAAATCGGAATCAGATTTGCAATATTCACACCCTTTGACTGACGGCTTCCCTCGGGAACTTCATAGCATTTAAGGCGATAAACTCTGCCCTTGTCGGTAAAGAACAGAACATAATCGTGTGAATTGATAACGAACATTTCAGCCGCAATATCTTCTTCACGGCGTGACATACCCGATACACCACGACCTCCTCTGCGCTGAATTTTGTAGGTATCGGCAGAAAGACGCTTTACATATCCAAACTGTGTAAGTGTAAGAACGCACTCCTCCTGCGGAATAAGATCCTCAATATCAACCTCACCGCTTACAGCACAAATTTCTGTTCTTCTCGGGTCGGCATATTTATTACGAATCTGCATAATTTCTTCTTTTACGATTTCAAGCTGTCTTGGCTCGCTTGCAAGAATTTCGAGATATTCTTCAATCTTTGCGTGGAGGGCTGCAATTTCATCCTCAATCTTAGTCTGCTCCATATTTGTGAGCTGTCCGAGACGCATCTGAACGATAGCCTGAGCCTGAACATCATCAAGACCGAAACGCTCCATAAGACCTGCTTTTGCGCTTACAGTATCCTTGCTGTTTCTGATAATTTTGATTACCTCGTCAATGAAGTCAAGCGCAATCTTCAAGCCCTCGAGAATGTGGGCTCTGTCACGGGCTTTTTTGAGGTCAAAATCAGTACGGCGGCGAATAACCTCAGCCTGAAATTCAATATAGCATTGGAGCATTTCCTTGAGTGAAAGAATTTTAGGCTCGCCGTCAACGATAGAAAGCATAATTGCACCGAAGGTTGTCTGCAACTGTGTGTATGAGAACAGCTGGTTAAGAACAATCTGAGGTGAGGCATCTCTCTTGATGTCAATTTCAATGTGCATACCCTTACGGTCGGAATGATCCTCGATATTTGAAATACCCTCAATTCTCTTATCCTTTACGAGGTCGGCAATGTTTTCAATAAGTCTTGCTTTGTTGACCTTGTACGGAAGCTCCGTAACGATAATTTTATATCTGCCGTTTTTAGCTTCGATAATTTCAGTCTTGGCTCTTACGGTGATTTTTCCTCGACCTGTTGCATAGGCGGCACGAATACCGCTTCTGCCCATGATAATACCGCCTGTTGGAAAGTCGGGTCCGGGCATACACTCCATAATCTCTGCAAGCTCGGCATCGGGATTGTCAATGAGAGTACAAACTGCGTCAATTGTTTCACCGAGGTTATGCGGAGGAATTTCGGTTGCCATACCAACGGCAATACCGCTTGAACCGTTTACGAGAAGGTTTGGAAAACGGCTTGGAAGAACAGTCGGTTCTTTAAGACGGTCATCATAGTTTGACATAAAGTCAACCGTGTTTTTCTCGATATCCGTGAGCATTTCAAGAGAAATTTTACTCATTCTTGCCTCTGTATAACGGTAAGCGGCAGGCGGATCACCGTCCACCGAACCGAAGTTACCGTGACCGTCAACAAGCATATATCTCATGGAAAAATCCTGTGCAAGACGAACCATTGCGTCATAAACCGAGGCGTCACCGTGAGGGTGATACGAACCAAGCACCTGACCTACCGTGTCAGCACACTTGTGGTACGGCTTTGACGGATCAAGACCGATTTGATTCATTGTATAGAGTATTCTTCTGTGAACAGGTTTCAAACCGTCTCTGACATCGGGCAACGCACGGGAAACAATAACGCTCATGGAGTAGTCCAAAAAGCTTTTTCTCATTTCATTTTGCAGATCGACATCAATAATTCTCGAATTCTTGTTCTGATTCTGTTCGTTATCCATATTCTTTCCTCGCTTTTCAAGCTCTTGTTACTGTCTGTTCAATAATTTATAATAATATTATTTTGGGTGCAGCGACACGCTGCCGGCGACTCGCTGTTAGAAGTGTTTTACTGCGGCTGAAATATCTTCGTAGAGTTTCGGAAAGCGTTTTTTGATGCTTGTGGGACGGAATGTTTTGGAATCTACAAAACCGTGTTCGGTTGTGCCGTAGCCAAGTTCGGTTTCCGAACCGTCCTTTTCAATACGCTTTACCGTGTATGTAAAAATAATTCTTGCGGCTGTGATAGTCTGCACCCAAGTGCGGATAATCAGCTCGTCCTCATAAAGGGCAGGGATTCCAAAATGACAACTCAGGTTCAAAAGGGGAGTCATTACACCTGCATTTTCCATGTCTGTGTAGCTGATTCCGAACATTTTGATATAGTCATTTCTTGCTATTTCGTACCAAATTGGATAATTTGAGTGGTGTACAATTCCCATTCTATCCGTTTCTGCGTAACGAACTGTAACTTTTGTTCTTGCGTGCATAAAATCACCCCGTTTTTAAAATTTTGGTTTATCGTAATATATCAAACATCGAGATTCTGTACATACTTTGCATTTTTCTCAATGAAATCTCTTCTCGGCTCAACCTTGTCACCCATAAGAATTGTGAAGGTTTCGTCTGCCTGTTCTGCATCGCTGAGATCAACACGGAGCATAAGTCTTGTTTCGGGATTCATTGTTGTTTCCCAAAGCTGTTCGGAGTCCATCTCACCAAGACCTTTGTATCGCTGAACTTCGGTTTTACCCTCAATTTGAGCCAGAATTTGGTCACGCTCAAGGTCCGAATACGCATATTTATGCTCTTTACCCTTTGAAATCCTAAAAAGAGGCGGCTGAGCAATGTAAACATGACCCTCTTCAATAAGCGGACGCATATACCTGAAAAAGAAAGTTAAAAGGAGAGTTCTGATGTGCGAACCGTCAACATCGGCATCCGCCATAATGATAACCTTGTCGTATCTGAGCTTTGCAATATCAAATTCATCACCTATGCCTGTGCCGAGTGCAGTGATAACGGGCATAAGCTTGTCATTTCCGTAAACTCTGTCAATTCTTGCTTTTTCAACATTGAGCATTTTACCCCAAAGAGGGAGGATAGCCTGAATTCTTCTGTCACGGCCGCCCTTTGCTGAACCGCCCGCAGAATCACCCTCGACTATGAAGATTTCTGTTTCGCTGCTGTCTTTTGACTGGCAGTCGGCAAGCTTACCCGGAAGCTGTGCGGAGTCAAGCGGAGATTTTCTTCTTGCATTTTCCCTTGCTTTTCTTGCAGCCTCTCTTGCTCTTGACGACGCAAGCGCCTTTTCAAAAATTACCTTTGCAACAGCAGGATTTTCTTCGAGATAAACAGAAAGCTTATCCCTCATAAGGCGGTCAACCATTGCTCTTACCTCGGTATTACCGAGTTTTGCCTTGGTCTGTCCTTCAAACTGAGCCTCTTTGAGCTTTACACTGACAATTGCGGTAAGTCCTTCACGGACGTCTTCACCGCTGAGGTTCTTATCATTGTCCTTCAATTTTCCGAACTTTCTTGCATAGTCATTCATAACATAGGTGAGTGCTCTTTTGAAGCCTTCTTCGTGAGTACCGCCGTCGGTTGTATGAATGTTGTTTGCAAAAGTGAGCAGATTTTCGTTGTAGCTTTCGTTGTACTGGAGTGCAATTTCAACCGCAATCGTGTCATCTGCGTTTCTTGACGCAAAGTAAATTACATCGGGATGAATAACTTCTAGAGAACGCTTTTTGTGAATATACTCAACAAAGCTCTTGATACCGCCCTCATAGACAAAGTTATTCTGAATAATATTTTCAAGGTCACGCTCGTCACGAAGCTCAATGTGAACACCTGCATTGAGAAATGCCTGTTCACGAAGTCTTCTTTCCAAAACGCTGTAATCGTAAACCGTGGTTTCTTTAAAAATTTCAGGGTCGGCTTTAAAGCGTACCTCCGTACCCTTAACATCAGACTTGCCGATTTTTTGAAGGTCGGTTACAATTTTTCCTCTTTCATAACGCTGGAAGTAAACATCCTCGCCGTCACAAACCTTGACTTCGAGCCACTCGGAAAGTGCGTTTACAACAGACGCACCTACGCCGTGCAAACCGCCCGAAACCTTGTAACCGCCTCCGCCGAATTTTCCGCCTGCGTGGAGAACGGTGAATACAACCGTTACGGCAGGGAGTCCTGTTTTGCTGTTCACGCCGACAGGAATACCACGACCGTTATCGGTTACTCTGATTATATCGCCCTTTTCGATGACAACATCAATTTTTGTACAATAACCTGCAAGTGCTTCGTCAATTGAGTTATCTACAATTTCGTAAACAAGGTGGTGAAGTCCTCTCGGTCCCGTTGAACCGATGTACATACCCGGACGCTTTCTTACAGCCTCAAGTCCTTCAAGAACCTGAATTTCATCTGCGCCGTATTCCTGTTCAACCTTTGAAAGCTCCATGCCCTCGGATTCACCGTCAAATTCAACCAATTTTTCAGCCTCAATCTCTTTTTCGTAGGCTTCATCAATGGCTTCCTCGTTTATATTTTCGTTGGTTTCATCAATATTTTCATTCATATTTTCGTTGTTTTCAAGATTATCCAAAACACTTACCTCCGTTTATTCGATGAACGAACAGCGTTTTTGTTCGTTTGTTTTTTCTGCTGTTTTTTTGATATTTGAATATTTTCGCTTTTTTGAGCGTCTGCTCCGAATTTTCTGAATTTTGTAAAAAACGGCACAAAAAGCAGAAAAAACAGTATAAGTACGATATTTGTAATCATCAACGCTATCACATTTGTTCCTGAAAAAGCCGTCATTTCAAAGATATTGACGAAAATTCCTATCACAACTGCAATCAAAAATAAAATCCAAAGTCCCGAAAATGAGGTTTTGAACTGCTTTTTGCAGTGATAGCAGGTGTGAATTTTTGTATTTAAGCTCTTCCTTACATCACCGTAACGATAAATTGCGTGACAATGCGGGCATACAGGCAGTCTGAACACAATATCACCCGTTAAAACTTTCTGTTCACGGAATAACGGTTGCCGTCATCCGCTTTTTTATTTTCCGAAGCTTCCTCGGAATTTATGTAGTGTCTGCTTCTGTTCACCGTATGGTGCTGGGGCATTTCGGAGTGAATCTTTTTGAGTGTTGCTCCGCTTGACGCATGATTCTCGCTTGTATTATTAATCACGGAAACATATTCCTGCTTTTCAAAAGACGATGAATCGGAAGAAATCTCATTTGAATCAAGTCTTTGTCTTGCGGCATTTCTTTCGGCTCTGATTTTATTAAATACATCCGTGTTAATTTCAAAATTATCATCGGTATCATTCTGCTGAGGAGTGATACTCGGGAAAGTATAGTTTTCATCCTCGTCAAGTTCCGAGGTAAGAAGATTGTCTGAATAAGCGATGCCTGCTTTTTTTGCCTCCATAGACTTACGGTATTTCTTGTACGGCTCATAGTGAACGAAGTTCGGTGAAGCTGCCGTAAAAATTATAAGCGGAATCGCAACGAGTAAAATTCCGAGAGGATTGCTCACAAGGCCTGCAAGAATCCAACCTGCCATTATTGCAAGAGAAATTACCACAGCAACAATAAAAAACAAAATTATCTTCTTATCAACTGCAACCTTGCTTTCTTTTCCGCACTTTTGGCAGATATATTCTGCTTTTCTTCTGCTTGCAAATGATGAGGCATATGAAATTCTTCTTCCGCAGTAGGGGCATTTTCTCATTTTCATACACAGAACTCCTTTTTATATCCGTATCAACGGTACATAAGCTCCTTATAGGGAGATTGACTTCTTTTTATGAGTGTTTTTGATGAAAGCTGGCTGATATAAACGGTAATTTTGCCGTTCTTTTCACAGACAACAAAGGATTTCGGCAATTCAAACGAAACATTTACAACTCTGCCTTTTTTTTCTGCGGCAGTAAGATAATCCCTTGTCTTTTTTGACACGGTACACTCGTCCATATCGAAAATTCCGATAACCGTTTCGGTTGTGATAACGGTGTCCTGTCCGAGATGAAGATACATCAGCTCACCTCTCCGTTGTTCAGCAGAAAGATTTTTCCGTCTTTAAGCTGTTCTTTATTCGACTTTTCACAGCAGGTAATAAAAACCTGACATCCGTGAAGTTCGTTGAGTAAAAAATCCTGTCTTTTTGCATCAAGCTCAGAAAGCACATCGTCAAGCAGAATAACGGGTTCTTCGCCCATTCTTTCACGCAATACAGACGCCTCGGCAAGCTTCAGCGACAGAACCGCACTTCGCTGTTGTCCCTGAGATGCAAAAGCTCTGGCATTTTTACCGTTTATTATTATTTCAATATCATCACGATGAGGACCGTAATTTGTAAAACCCGTCCTTATATCGTCACTCTTGTGTTTTTCAAGCTTACACTTGAGTTTTTCATAAATTTCACCGACCGTATCATCCTCTGAGGCTTCGTATCCCGACATATAACGGATTTTCAACTCTTCTTTGCCTTTTGAAATTCCGTTATGATATTCAACGGCACGGTCGGAAAGCATTTTTACATAGTCGATTCTGTTTTTTACAAGCACTGCGCCGCTTTTCAAAAGCGGTTCATCCCATACGGGAAGTGTGTCCGCAAGTGACGGCCGCCTGTAAATGTCTTTCAAAAGGGAATTTCGTTGATTGAGAATCCTGTTGTATTTTGAGAGAACAACCGCATTTTTAAGCTTTTCACGACAGATTGCGCTGTCAATAAATTTTCTCCGCTCACCCGGACCTCTTTTTATAAGGCTGAGGTGTTCGGGAGAAAATACAACGGCGCAAAACCGTTCAATCAGTGCGGCGGCTGAATTTTTCTGCACACCGTTGATTTCTACGGACTTTTTTCCGCCCCTGAAAAGAATTTTTGCTGTTTGCTCACGCTCCTGACCGAGAAAACGCATCTCAATCCTCGCAAAATTCTCATCCCAATTGATAATTTCGCTGTCCTTTGAACCTCTGAAGCTGTGACCTCCGCAAAAAAACCACAGTGCCTCAAGCAAATTTGTCTTTCCCTGAGCATTGTCACCGTAAATTATATTTACTCCGTCACAGGGAGTGATTATATTGTCCTTTAAATTTCTGTAATTTTCAAATTTAAGAGCAATTACCTTCACTTACTTCATCAATCCCAAAGTTATTCAACGATTATTTCAAGACCGTCAAACACAGCCGTGTCGCCGACACGCATTTTTTTGCCTCTCATTGTGCAGATTTCACCGTTTACGGTAACATCTCCGTTCTGAATTACAACTTTTGCCTGTCCGCCGGTTTCAACCGCACCGCCGAGTTTAAGTAAATCCTGCAATTTTATGTATTCGCTGTCAATTTTAATTTTCTCAGTTTTCATTTGCCAACCTCATCGGAACAACTATGCTCAGATAGCTGTCACCCTTAACGGGTTTTACAATCATTGCCGTAAGTGAACCGTTGAGAATAAGCTTAATCTCATCGGTATCGGCATTTTTTAAAGCGTCAAGAAGGTATCTGTTGTTAAAGCCGATTTCAACCGACTCTCCGATGATAGGAACAGAGATTACATCGTTGGCTCTGCCTACTGCGGATGTGCATGAAAGTTTAATTTCATCATCCGAAAAAATGCATCTTACCGGGCTTTGGATTCTATCGTTGTTCAAAAGCGACATTCTTTCAACTGCATCAATAATTGTTCTTGTATTGATAACTACCTCAGTTTTTGTCTCTTTCGGAATTGCAGACTTGTATTCTATAAATGTGCCCTCGATAAGACGGGAGATAATTCTGTAATTTTTGATTTTGAATGTGATATGTCGCTGACCGATGATAATTTCCGTATTTTCTTCGTCATCGGTGAGGAGTTTAAGCACCTCGTGCTGAGTTTTTCCCGGAACAACAAAACGGTTTTTGCTTTCGCTGTCTACATTTTCACTGCGAATTGCCATTCTGTAACCGTCAATGGCAATAATTTTGAATACACCGTCCTCAATTTCGTAAAGTGAACCTGTGTAAATAGGCTTTGCCGTGTTTTCGCTTACTGCGTAGACTGTCTGTCTGATCATATCACGCAGAATTTTTGCGTTGAGAGTGATTCTGTCAGTCTGTTCAAATGACGGAAGGTCGGGATATTCAACAGATGACATACCGACAATCTGATAATTAACCTTTCCGCAGGCAATGTATGTAACCATACGCTCATCGGTTTCGATAAAGACAATCTCTTCGGGAAGTCGGCGTACAATATCAAGAAACAGCTTTGCGCTTACAACAATTTCGCCTTCTTCTTTGATTGTTGCCTCAATATCGGTTGTTATACCGATTTCGAGGTTATAACCTGAAATATTCAGTGTGTTACCGTATGCTTTTATAAGAACGCCTTCAAGTGCAGGAATTGATGCCTTTGTTGACACAGCTCTTGACACATTGGATATGGCTGTTGCCAAATCGGAGCGCAAACATGAAATTTTCATCGGGTGCATTCTCTCCTGTCTTTTTATTAATATTTTTATTGTAGTAGTAGTAGGGGATGTCAAAATGTCAAAAAGCGGTGAGATTCCGCATTGACACTGAAAAAAAGCATAAACAAAAGATTTTTTCGATTTGTTTGCTTTTGTTGACAAAAATATTTTTTAGTAAATTTTTCAACATCGGGTTGAAGAATGTTTATGGAATGTTGAAAAATATGTTAAATAATTCAGTCTATCTGTCACGGATATTTTTGATGGTATCGTCAATGATTTCTTTGACCTTTCTGTCCTTTTCCATCATCTTCTGAACCTTCTGAATTGTATATATAATGGTAGAGTAATGACGATTGCCGAATTCTTCACCAATTGCAACCATTGAAAGCGTTGTAAGCTCTCGTGTAACATATATTGCAATATGTCTTGCGTTGCTGATATTGGCACTGCGGTTTTTCTGTGAACGAATTTCGTCTGCCGAAACGCCGTAGGTTCTTGCAACCTCGTCAATAATGCGTTCAACGGTAACTTCGGGCGGAGCGTCATTGTTTAGAATGTCGGAAATTATGCCCTGAACCGAATTAATTGTCGGTTTTTCACCGTCAAGGTAGTATTTGGCTTTGATTTTTTTAACTGTTCCCTCAAGCTGACGGATATTTGCCTTGATTTTAGATGCAACATACTCGCAGACTTCGTCCGAAATTTCAACTCCGTCAAGCTCTGCCTTTCTTTTTATAATGGCAATTCTTGTTTCAAGGTCCGGAGGCTGGATATCTGCAATAAGATCCTGCTCAAATCTTGAACGCAAACGATCCTCAAGAGTTTTGATTTCCTTAGGAGGACGGTCCGATGTGAGAACAATCTGTTTTCTTGCGTCATAAAGTGCGTTAAAGGTATGGAAAAATTCTTCCTGTGTACTTTCTTTACCGCCGATAAACTGAACATCGTCCACGAGCAGAATATCCGCCTGTCTGTATTTTTGTCTGAATTCATTCATCTTGGCAAGACGGAGCGACTCAACAAGCTCAACGGTAAAATCGTCGCCTTTTATGTAACAGATAACCTTTGACGGATCGTTTTTCTTGATTTCATTGCCGATTGCATACAAAAGGTGAGTCTTGCCGAGTCCCGAGTTTCCGTAAAGAAAGAGGGGGTTGTAGGCATGTGACGGATTTGTTGCAACTGCAAGACAGGCTGCATGAGCAAACTTATTTGACGAGCCGACAATAAATGTGTCAAAGGTGTATTCGTAAGAACTGCTGTCGGGGCTTTGCAAAAGAGGAGCGGTTGCCGCCGATGTTGTGATTGATGCCGCCGCAGACGGCTTTGATTTTTTCGGCGCATTTGCCGGTGTGCGGAACTCAATATTGAACTTTGTTCCGAAAATCTCTTCAAATCCCTCGTTGAGAAGCGACATATAGCATCTCCTCAATGTTTGGGCGTGAAAGTCATTTGGCACAAGCAGATAAGCGGTTCCGTTGTCAAAGTCAAGGTCAACGGGCTGAATTCTGCTGATCCATGTATTGTAGGCGATGTCGGTAATTTTAGATTTACAGTAATCGCTTATAACTTTCCATGCGTCTTCAAAGGAGTCCATTAATTTAATCTTTCCCTTCCACGGTGCAACACACTGCACCCATTTTCCATAATTATCCCATTTTGATAAAATACCATTCTGCTTTATTATAACGCAACAAATTTAAAATTGCAATTACAAAAAGCCATTTGTAATTTATTGTAATTTATACTTTATTATTATTAAAGTGCGCAAACAGGGTGCAAATTTTACAATAATTCGGATATATAGTGTGTGTTAAATTCTGTGTTGCAATATATTGTATTTACCGATAAAGAAAAATAATTTGCTGCTGTTTTTCAAAATCAAAAGAAAATTTTAAATTTCATTTTAGAAAATAAAAAAATAAAAATTTTTGTTGACTACGGGCTGAAATTAAGATATAATGCTATATTGCAAGGTTATATTTTGAAGGGAGGGTTTTCATTATGTTGAGAACTTATCAGCCTAAGAAGCTCCACAGAAAAAAGGAGCACGGCTTCAGAAAGAGAATGTCTACATCTAACGGCAAGAAAGTTTTAGCCAGAAGAAGAGCTAAAGGTAGAAAAAGGTTGTCTTATTAAAGAGAAGACCACTTTTAACCGGTGGTCTTTCTTTTTTAATGCACCTGTTTGCAAGGTGGTAAATTTATGAGTGAATATATCACTTTGAAGGATAACAGGGATTTTTCCGGACTTTACAGACGGGGAAAATCCTTTGTTGGTCCTGTTTTGGTAACTTATGTGTTAAAGAACAAATCCGATAACCTGCGTTTTGGAATAACCACCGGCAAAAAAATCGGAAAAGCCGTAAGGCGCACAAGGTCAAGGAGGGTAATAAGAGAGGCTTATTACAAACTTTATCCCGATATAAAAAAAGGATATGACTTTGTTTTTGTTGCCAGAGGTAAAACACCCTATGTTAAAAGCACTGTTGTTTACAAGGAAATGAAAAAACAGCTTTCGCTTGCAGGTGTTCTTAAAGAGGGATAGTTTTATGAAACGAATTCTTCTGGCAATTATCAGGTTTTACCGGACCTCAGTTTCTCCGTTGACGGCAAGTCATTGTAAATACATTCCGACTTGTTCGCAATACGGTATTGAGGCAATTGAAAGGTTTGGTGCACTCAAGGGCACAGCGCTTACCGTTTGGCGTATTCTGCGCTGCAATCCGTTTTCAAAGGGCGGGTATGATCCCGTTCCGGAAAAAAAGCCAAAGAGTAAGAAATTAAAGTGAGGTAACCGTATGCAGATCTTTGGTTTTCTTGGAAGCTTGCTCGGCTATGTGCTGTGGGGAGCTTTCTATCTTCTTAAAGATTTCGGACTGTCAATTATCGTCTTTACAATTATTGTAAGACTTTGTATGTTTCCTTTTACAATCAAACAGCAAAAATCAATGGCAGGTACCGCAAGACTTTCCAAAAAACAAAAGGAAATTCAGGAAAAATATAAAAATAACAGACAAAAGGCACAGGAAGAAATATCTAAGCTCTATGAAAAAGAGGGCGTAAAGCCGACAGGCGGCTGTCTTACGATGATTGTTCCGTTCCTTGTTCTTTTCGGAGTATTTTACGCTGTTGCATATCCTCTTACAAACACACTTCATATCGACAGCGCAAAGGTAACCGAAGCTCTTAACTATGTAAATACAATTCCCGGATATACTGCGGCGTCGGGCGCAACCAATGCCACATATCAGGAAATTTATTTTTTGAAGGATTTCAGCTGTTTCCAAAATATTGACGCTATTCAGCAGATTTTTTCTGCCGACCAGCTCAATACAATCACTATGTTTGAAAAGGGATTTAATACATTCGGTATGAACCTTTTCGCAATTCCGCAGGACTACGGTCTTTGGAGTCCGATGATTCTTTTCCCTGTAATATGTTTTGCATCAAACGTACTTACACAGTTTATCACAATGAGAATCAACGGAAAGAACAATCCTATGCAGCAACAGCAGGGCTGTATGAAGGTTATGATGTATGCAATGCCGCTTTTCTCGGCATATATCGCCTACATTGTTCCGTCAGCCGTTGCATTTTACTGGATTGTATCTTCACTCGTAAGCCTTGTTCAGTCGGTTATCGTGGGCAAGCTTTTCAGCCCTCAGAGAATGACAGCAACATCCGAAGCAAGACACGCCGCTCTTATGTTTGAGCAGGAGGCTCTTGTTCAGTATAACTATGTTCCGCACGGTCTTTCAGAGAGTGCAGAAGAAAATACAAATTTCAAAAAGAAGAAAAAGAAGTAGAAGTTTGAAATCAGGTGATATTGTGATTAAAGAAGCTATCGGCATTGGCGATAACGAAGTTGACGCATTAAACGATGCAAAAAAGCAGCTTGGTCTTGACGAAAATGCAGAGGTTGATTTTGAGGTTATCCAGAGAGCCGAAAAGAAAAAATTCGGTCTTTTCGGAGGTCAGCCTGCAAAGGTTAGGGTTACTCTCAAAGAAACTCCTGCGGAAAAAGCTGAACAGTTTTTGAGAGATGTTCTCAATAACATGAAGCTTGAAAGCGTTGTGATAGAGAAGAAAGAAATTGAAGGCGGTATCGAGTTCAATCTTTCGGGTGAGGATGTCGGTTTTGTAATCGGCAGAAGAGGTGAAACACTTGACTCACTTCAGTACCTTACAAGCCTTGTTGCCAACCACTCTGACAACAGCTATTTTAAGGTAACTATTGATACGGGAAACTACAGAGAAAAAAGAGAAAAGACTCTTGAAATTCTCGGTAGAAAGCTTGCTTTCAAAGCTGTTAAAACAGGCAGAAAGACAAATCTTGAGCCAATGAATCCTTATGAGAGAAGAATTATTCACACTTCTGTTCAGAAGGTAAACGGTGCTATTTCATGGAGCGAAGGCGAAAACGCAAACCGCCATGTTGTTATCGGTCCTGATCCAAAGGCAAAGCCCGTTCGCAGAAACGGCGGTTATAACAACAGAGGCAGAGGCGGCAGACGCCCATACAGCGCAAACCGTTCCGAGCATAACACTCCCGCAAATCCTGACAGAAAGCCCCTTAACGAGGGCGGTGCAACAGGTCTTTACGGAAGAATAGACAAATAATTACAGGGCGGTTTTTAACCGCCCTTTTTTCTTGGTGATTTTATGAATTACGATACAGTTGCCGCAATAAGTACCGCTCAGGGCGAGGGCGGTATCGGCGTTATTAGAATTTCGGGTGACGATGCACTTCGGATTGCCGACAAAATTTTCTACTCCGTTTCGGGTAAAAAGGTTACTGAGATGAAAGGCTATACGGCATCGTTCGGAAAAATTTCAGAAAACGGTGATGATATTGACGAGGCGGTTGCACTTGTTTTTAAGGCGCCTCACAGCTATACCGGTGAAGATGTTGTTGAGCTTTCGTGCCACGGCGGACTTTACATTACAAAAAGAGTTCTGCGTGCTGTTCTCAATGCCGGCGCTGTTCCGGCTCAGGCAGGAGAATTTACAAAGCGAGCATTCCTAAACGGCAAAATTGACCTCACCGAAGCAGAGGCTGTAATTGATATTATAAGCGCAAAAAGCAGAGGGGCGGCAAGGTCTGCTCTTTGTGTAAAAGAGGGTGCTTTGCGTAAGAAAATTGACGGTGTAAAAAATGACCTTCTCTCAATGGCGGCTCACCTTTCTGCGTGGGCAGATTATCCCGAGGAGGATATTGCCGAGGTTACGGCTGATTCCGTAATTGAAACCTGTGATAAAGCAATCAAGTGTTTTAAATTCTTACTTGACAGCTATGACTGCGGTCAGGCGGTAAAAAAAGGCATTGATACAGTAATTGCCGGAAGACCGAATGTAGGAAAAAGCACGCTTATGAATTTGCTTTCGGGATATGAAAAGAGTATTGTAACCGATATTCCCGGAACTACGAGAGATATTGTTGAAGATACGGTAACTGTGGGCGATGTTGTTCTGAATCTCAGCGATACGGCAGGACTTCGTGATACTGATGATACGGTTGAGAAAATCGGTGTTGACAGAGCGAGAAAAAGACTTGAGCAATGCGGTCTTTTGCTTGCTGTTTTTGATAACAGCAGGGAGCTTGACGAGGACGATTATGCACTCATTGAGTCTGCAAAGCTTGTGCCTTCAATTGCTGTAATTAATAAGACTGATCTTGATAATAAACTTGATATAGAATATATCAGTAAAAATATAAAATATATAGTATATATATCCGCAATCAGCGGTGACGGCAGAGATGAATTAACAAAGGCTGTTGAAAAAATTGCAGGAACTCAAAACTTTAATCCGAGTGAAGGCGTTCTCTCAAATGAAAGACAGCGAATTGCCGTTAAAAATGCACTTGATTCGGTTATTGAGGCAATGAACGCACTTAAATGCGGTATGACATTTGACGCAGTAACAGTTTCAATTGAGGATGCAATTTCACACTTACTTGAATTAACGGGTGAGAGAACAAGTGATGAGGTTGTGGATAGGGTGTTTCACAACTTCTGCGTAGGAAAATAGGTGATATTATGAATTATTTTGCAGGTGAATATGATGTTGCAGTAGTCGGTGCAGGTCACGCAGGAATTGAGGCAGCTCTTGCGGCGGCAAGGCTTGGCTGTAAAACTGCAATATTTACCATAAACATGGATGCGGTCGGAAACTGTCCCTGCAACCCGTCAATCGGAGGAACAGCAAAAGGACATCTCGTCCGTGAGATTGACGCACTCGGCGGTGAAATGGGAAAGACTGCCGATGAATGTTTTTTGCAGTCCAGAATGCTTAACAGGGGAAAAGGTCCGGCTGTTCATTCGCTGAGAGCACAGATTGACAGAAGAAAATATTCTTCCGTTATGAAACATAAGATTGAATTACAGAAAAATCTCGACCTTCGTCAGGCTGAAATTACGGATATTGAAAAGACGGAGGGCGGTTATAATCTTACTACAAGAATGCTTGCCGTATTTAAGTGCAAGACCGTTATTATTGCAACGGGTACATATCTCGGCGGCAGAATTTTTGTCGGTGAGGTTTCATATGAAAGCGGTCCCGACGGAATTTTTCCCGCTGCATTTCTCGGTGCAAGCCTTAAAAAACTCGGTCTGCCTTTGAGAAGATTTAAGACAGGTACGCCTGCAAGAGTTCTGAAAAGTTCAATTGATTTTTCTGAGCTTGAAGTTCAAAAAGGTGATGAACCTCCCCAGCCGTTCTCTTATGAAACTGAAAATCTCGGTGAAAACAAGGTTGAATGCCATGTCAGTTGGACAAATGACGAAACAAAGCAGATTATTCTTGAAAATATCAACCGTTCTCCGCTTTATGCCGGCAAAATTGAGGGTGTTGGTCCCCGTTATTGTCCAAGCTTTGAAGATAAGATTATGCGTTTTAAGGATAAGCCAAGACATCAGCTTTTTATTGAGCCGTGCGGACTTGATACCGAGGAAATGTATCTTCAGGGAATGAGTTCATCACTTCCGGAAGAAGTTCAGCTTAAATTTTACCACACGATAAAAGGTCTTGAACATTGCCTTATTATGCGTCCTGCTTATGCAATTGAATATGATTGTGTTGACCCGCTTGCAATGAACCCGACACTTGAATTTAAAGATTTTGAAGGACTTTTCGGTGCCGGTCAATTTAACGGTTCTTCGGGATATGAGGAAGCTGCGGCTCAGGGACTTGTTGCAGGAATTAATGCCGCAATGAAGGTTCTCGGCAGAGAGCCTGTTATATTCGACCGTTCGGAAAGCTATATAGGCACACTTGTTGATGACCTTGTTACAAAGGGTGCGAATGAGCCGTATAGAATGATGACTTCAAGAAGTGAGTACAGACTTGTACTTCGTCAGGATAATGCCGATGAAAGACTGACTCCACTCGGTCACAAAATTGGTCTTATAAGCGATGAAAGATACGCAAAGTTTCTTAAAAAACAGGAGCTTAAAAAAGAAGAACTTAATAGACTTAAAAGTACGGTGATTTCACCTACTGATGAAGTTAATAAGATACTTGTTTCACGTGAAACATCTGAAATTACTACTGGCGTAAGACTTATTGAACTTATGAAAAGACCTCAGCTCGGTTACGACGCACTCAAGAGTATAGACAAAACAAGACCGGAACTTGACCCGAATATCTTTGAACAGGTTGAAATTGAAATTAAGTATGAGGGTTATATTCAAAAACAGCTTAAACAGGTTGAGCTAATGAAGAAGCTTGAAGTTAAGCAATTGCCAAAGGACTTTGATTACAATGAAATTGAAGGTCTTCGACTTGAGGCAAGAGAAAAGCTTAATAAGATTAAACCGCTTAATATCGGACAGGCGTCAAGAATTTCGGGTGTTTCTCCTGCGGATATCAGCGTACTTCTTATCTGGCTTGCTCAGAACAACAGGAGGCAGTAATGACAATTAAAAATACACTTACTACCGTTACTGATGGTTTTAAAACAAAGCTTGACGATGAAATGCTCCAAAGGCTTGAAATCTACTTCAAATTGCTTGTTGAGTGGAACGAAAAGATGAATCTTACTGCAATAACCGATGAACACGGAGTTGCGGTCAAGCATTTTGCCGACAGCCTTACACTTTACAATTTTGTTGATGTAAAGAAGAATGCAAGCATTATTGATGTCGGAACAGGTGCAGGTTTTCCGGGTGTTGTGCTTAAAATTGCAAGACCTGACATTAAGCTGACGCTTCTCGACAGCCTTAACAAAAGACTTACATTTCTCGACACAGTTCTTAACAGTACAGGACTTGATGCTGAGCTTGTTCACAGCAGGGCAGAGGAGGGCGGTAAAAATAAGCTTTATCGTGAAAAGTTTGATATTGCCGTTTCAAGAGCAGTTGCAAGGCTGAATGTTCTCTGTGAATACTGCCTGCCGTATGTCAAGGTTGGCGGTTTGTTTGTAGCAATGAAAGGACCGAATGCCGATGAAGAACTTGACGGAGCAGAAAATGCTTTGAAATTACTCGGCGGTAAGGTTGAAAAGGTTCACAAGTTTAATCTTCCGTGTGACGAGGGCGAGCGTACAATCATTGTAATCAAAAAGGTAAAACCCACACCGAAACAATACCCGAGAATTTCGGGAAAAATAAAGTCACAACCGTTGTGATAAATATCGACAGTTTTTTTGAAAAATTACCATTTTATGGTAAAACTTCTTAAAAAAGTTGCTCACAAAGCGACAACAACCGCACCGTGTCTATGTTATTATAATAGCACAGGGACAACCCCTGATGCTAACGAACATTGAGGCGATGCGGTTGAATTTTATGCTCAAAAACGATAACAAAGTTTTAGAGATTCCGATTATTAAAATCAGACCGAACAAAGCACAACCTCGCAAAACCTTTGACGAAACCGAACTTGCAGCTCTCTCCGCATCAATCAGCGAAAACGGTATCTTGCAGCCGTTGTCGGTGAGAAAAATCTCGGCTGCGGAGTATGAGCTTGTGGCAGGTGAGCGCCGCCTCAGGGCATCGGTTTTGGCAGGATTACGAAAGGTGCCGTGCATCGTTTTAAAGTGTTCGGAAAAAGAGTCAGCCATTTATGCTCTCCTTGAAAATCTCCAGCGAAGCGACCTCGGTATATTCGAGGAAGCTCGCGGGATTTCAAAGCTGATCAGGCGCTACGGTCTTACCCAAGAGGAAGCAGCGAACCGACTGGGCAAAAGCCAATCAACAATTGCAAACAAGCTAAGACTTCTTCGCCTTACATACGAGGAGCAGGAATGGATTGTTAACGCAGGATTGAGCGAAAGACACGCAAGGGCTCTTTTAAGAATTGAAGATGACGCTTTAAGACATGAGGCTCTGTCAAAAATAATTTCGGAGAATCTCAACACAAGTCAGACTGATGAACTCGTCAGCATTTTAATTAATTCAGTACCAAAAACAACAAAATCCAAAGGTACAAGCAAAGCGGTGATAAAAGACTTACGAATTTTTCTTAACACAATCAATAAGGCTATTGATACAATGCGTCTTGCAGGAATCGACGCACAATCAGACAAAAAAGACACAGACAATTTTATCGAATACACAATACGGATTCCTAAAAGACATCAAAAGCCTGATGCAGAAAAAACTGCTTAATTCACTTTTCAGAGGGTGCGAAAGCATCCGTTCCACTCATACCCATTTCCTTATCTAAACCCCTTGCAAAGAGTCGCACAGCAATGTGCGGCTTTTTGCGTTGTTATAGTTTTTTTGGTTACACAGCAAATGTTTCACGTGAAACATTCGCTTTTGATTAAGAAAAAAAGTTGCATTAAATCCCAAAAAATCTTTAAAATAGCTTTAAAAATGGTGTGCATTATGATATAATTTTAAAGTAAAAGATATAAAAATCATAAAAACAAAAGACAAGGTGATTTTTTGGCAAAAATAATTGCAATATCAAACCAAAAGGGAGGTGTGGGAAAGACCACAACCTCCGTTAATCTTGCGGCTTGTCTGGGAAAAATGGGAAAGAAAACATTGCTTGTTGACGCTGATCCGCAGGGAAATGCCACAAGCGGTGTCGCCATTGATAAGAGCAAAGTTAAGTTTTCAACTTACTCAATTCTTGTTGACGGTGCAAAAGCCGAACAATGCGTCCTTACAACCCCGTATGACAATCTGCATATTCTTCCGTCAAGCCTTGATTTGGCTGCCGCAGAGCTTGAAATTGCAGAAAAACCGCACAGAGAGGCACTCTTAAAGAATGCCTTGCTCCCGATAAAGCAGTATTATGATTACATAATCATCGACTGTCCTCCGTCACTCGGACTTATCACGGCAAATGCATTGACGGTTGCCGACACATTTCTTGTGCCGATTCAATGCGAATATTATGCACTTGAGGGATTGTCACAGCTTATTAATACGGTAAGAAGAATAAAAAGACAGTACAACGAGTCAATTGAAATTGAAGGCGTTCTGCTAACAATGTATGACGGACGACTTAATCTTACACAACAGGTAGTAGATGAAGTGAAAAAATTCTTCCCACGAAAGGTTTTCAAAACAGTTGTTCCGAGGGGAGTAAGACTTTCCGAAGCACCGAGCTTTGGTATGCCTGTTATCTACTACGACAAATCCTGTAAGGGCAGTCAGGCATATACGGCACTTGCCGAGGAAATAGTCGGAAAGGAGAGAGGCTGATTTGGCAAAAAAACTCGGTGGTCTTGGAAAAGGCCTTAACGCAATATTTATAGAGAACGATTCCGAAACAGAGGGCGGAACAGTAACACTTAAAATTTCGGAGATTGAACCGAACCGCACTCAACCGAGAAAAGAATTTGACGAACAGGCTTTGTCGGAGCTTGCAGAGAGTATTTCACAGCACGGACTTTTACAGCCGTTGCTTGTTCGTCCGCTTACACTCGGCGGTTATCAGATTGTGGCAGGTGAGAGAAGATACAGAGCAAGCCGTATGGCAGGTCTTACCGAAGTCCCTGTTATAATCAAGGAACTTACCGATACCGAAACAATGGAGATTGCTCTTATCGAAAATCTTCAGCGTGAGGATTTAAGCCCTGTTGAAGAGGCGCTCGGCTACAAGGCTCTTATTGATGAACATGGTTTTTCACAGGAAGAAGTTGCAAAGTCGGTCGGAAAATCCCGTCCCGCAGTTGCAAATGCATTAAGACTTCTTAAACTTCCCGATAACATAATGGAATATCTCAAAGACGGCAAAATCTCGGCAGGTCATGCAAGAGCATTGCTTACACTTGAGAACGAAGAACTTATGACGGAGCTTGCAGATGAAATTGTTGCAAAAGATCTTTCGGTAAGACAGGTTGAGAAAATCTGCAAGAAAAAACCGACAGTTCAAAAGGAAGAGAAGCCTGAGAAAAAGCCTTCGTTCTACAGCATGGTTGAACTTGCACTCTCGGAAAGCCTTGGACGAAAAATCAGCGTTTCAAAGAGCAAGGGCAAGCAAGGCGGTGTTCTTCAGATTGAATTCTATTCGGACGAAGAACTTACAGAGCTTTCAAACAAACTTAAATAACATTACATAAAGAGGTATTTTAAAATGATAGATATTAAATTTTTAAGAGAAAATCCCGGCGCAGTAAAAGAAAATATCAAAAAGAAGTTTCAGGATTACAAGCTTCCGCTTGTTGATCAGGTAATTGAGCTTGATGAGCAGAGCAGAGCCGTTAAAAAACAGGCTGATGAACTCCGTTCAAACAGAAACAAAATTTCAAAGCAGATTGGCTCTCTTATGGCTCAGGGCAAAAAAGAAGAGGGAATGGCTCTTAAAGAAGAAGTTACAAAGCAGGCACAACAGCTTGCAGAGCTTGAAAAGCAGGAATCAGACCTTTCTGCAAAGGTAACAGAAATCATGATGCAGATTCCTAATATTATTGATCCGTCTGTTCCGATTGGTAAGGATGACAGCCAGAATGTTGAAATTGAGAAGTTCGGCGATCCGTTTGTACCTGATTTTGAAATTCCTTATCACACAGAAATTATGGAAAAATTCAACGGTATCGACCTTGATTCTGCAAGAAAGGTTGCGGGTAACGGTTTCTATTACCTTATGGGCGATATTGCAAGACTTCACAGCGCAGTAATCGCATATGCCCGTGATTTTATGATTAACAGAGGGTTCACATACTGTGTACCGCCTTTTATGATCAGAAGTAATGTTGTAACAGGTGTTATGAGCTTTGCCGAGATGGACTCAATGATGTACAAGATTGAGGGCGAGGACCTTTATCTTATCGGCACAAGCGAACATTCAATGATTGGTAAGTTCATTGACACAATCAACAAGGAAGAAAATCTTCCTTACACTCTCACAAGCTATTCGCCTTGCTTCAGAAAAGAAAAAGGTGCTCACGGCATTGAGGAGAGAGGTGTTTACAGAATTCATCAGTTTGAAAAGCAGGAAATGATTGTTGTTTGTAAGCCTGAGGACAGCAAAATGTGGTTTGACAAGCTTTGGCAGAACACAGTAGACCTTTTCCGTTCAATGGATATTCCTGTTCGTACACTCGAATGTTGTTCGGGTGACCTTGCTGACCTCAAGGTTCGTTCACTTGATGTTGAAGCCTGGTCACCTCGTCAGAAGAAATATTTTGAGGTTGGTTCATGTTCAAATCTCGGTGACGCACAGGCTCGCCGCCTTAAAATCAGAGTTACAGGCGAGGACGGCAAGAAATACTTTGCACATACTCTTAACAACACGGTTGTTGCACCTCCGAGAATGCTCATTGCGTTCCTTGAGAACAACCTTAACGAAGACGGCACAATCAGGATTCCTGAGGCTCTTCGTCCTTACATGGGCGGTATGGAGGTTATCAAGTAATCAACATACTGTGTTCTCACAAAAATCAGCAAACTATAGCAAATATCAAAACAAAATTATATTGACATTATACCGTACTAATGGTATAATTTACCTTGCTAAAATCCCTTGAAAGAGGTTAACGGAGGTAATTATTATGAAACAGAGAAGTGTAGGTATTGCAATCCTTCTTTCAATCATCACTTGCGGTATTTACGGAATTTACTGGCTTATCATGCTTAATGACGAAACAAACTATGTTTCGGGTCATCAGCAGGACGGCACATCAGGCGGAGTCGTATTTCTGCTTACACTTGTAACTTGCGGTATTTACGGTTATTACTGGTGCTACAAGCAGGGCGAAAAGCTCAACGAAGCAAAGATGCAGAGAGGTATTATGGTTGATTCAAGTGCTTCGGTACTTTATCTTATACTTTCAATCTTTGGTCTTAGCATTGTTTCTTATGCTCTTATGCAGAGTGAGCTTAACAAGATGCTTCCTCCACAGTAATCAATGAAAAAAAGATTATTAAAATTTTCAACGGCTGCGATTTTTTTGGTCGCAGCCGGTGTTTTATATTATTTAATTGTTTCGTTTACCGGCTTTGCAATTCCGTGTGTTTTCCGAAAGATAACGGGACTTTATTGCCCAGGCTGCGGTGTAACGGGAATGTTGACTCATATTGTAAGGCTTGATTTTAAGGGTGCTTTTGAGTGCAATCAGGTTTTGTTTGTAATCTCACCGTTCATTCTGTATCTGCTCGGAAAAATGCTTTACGGCTACATAAGGTACGGCAGACTTACTCTGAAAAAATTCGACACGGTTCTGACATTTGTGCTGATAGGAATACTGCTCGTTTTCGGAGTTGTGAGAAATCTCCCTCCCTTTGATTTTTTAAGACCGTATGGATAAAATGTTAATAACTTTCTGAAAATTAGAAATCCCCGAACATTTTTGTGTTCGGGGATTGTTGTTATGATGTTAAGAAAATACGAAAAATTTTCAACATCGAATCAACTGTGATTCATCACTTTAAATCGCTGAAAGAAATTCTTGAGTATGTATCATTGTTGAGTGTAAGAGTGTCGCCGTCAACAGAGTATGTGTATTTATCTGTTGTTTTTTTGTCGGAGGTTGTGTATGTTGAAACAATTTTACCTTCGCTTGCCGTATAGTTTGAATATGCAAACATATAATCAAAAAGATTCTGATACATAATTCCGCTCTTGTCAAAGCAGAGATACTCACCGCTTTCTGATTTCCAACAGCCTACAAGCTTATCGTCAATTGATGCGTCTTTGTCAGGGGTGGGAATAAAGTCGGGATCGTCTGTTTTCTTGAGCGTTGAAACCGCCTTTGTATCCGTATTTGTCAGCTCGGCAGTTTTTTTGTCATCTGAAAGCTTGTAGGTGTAAGTTCCGTTCAGTCCGAAAACAAGCTTTGTGGTAAATGTCGGATTGTTGTCATCATCGGTATCGTAGCTGTATTTGCCGAAATATCCCGAAGTTCCGCTGATGAGTATAGACTTGCCCTCGCCGTTAAACATATAGTAAAAGCTTGCATACTGCGAACCCTCGCCCGAGGTTATCTGCCATGTGCCTACAAGGTCATCTTCGTCATTTTCTTTGCAGGTATGCAATGATTTTAAGTCAAACGATTCATTCGTCGTACCGGATTTTGCAGTGCCTTCAGTAGCCTGTACGGTTGTCTGAGCTTCAGTGGGTTTTGTGGTATCAGCTGTTGAAGAATTTGCCGAGTCGGAACACCCTGCAAATACTGCAATCGAAAGAGCGATTGTACCGACTAAAACGCTTTTTTTGAAAATCTGTTTTGTTATGTTCATTTTATACCTCTGTTATCACATAATAAGCCTGTCACGGTAACCAAAATAAAGCAAATATTCAGTAAAACAGGCAATACAATACTATTTTATAATTTACGGAACATATTGTCAATACAGAAAAATGAATTACAAATTTTTTGTTTAAAAAAACTTTTTCTGTCTTGATAATCACAGGTCGATTTGTTATAATAATAGGTAACAATAAAAATCGAATTTTGTAGTATGGAGGAATAATATGCTGAATACAAGTTATGACGAAAAATTTGGCAAGAAGGGCCTTACATTCGACGATGTTCTCCTTATTCCGGGCGAATCAGATGTTGAACCCAAGAATGTTGATGTGTCAACTCATCTTACCAAGACAATCAAGCTTAACACTCCGCTTATGACTGCCGCTATGGATACCGTTACTGAAACAGATATGGCAATTGCCATGGCTCGTGAGGGCGGCGTTGGTATTATTCATAAGAATATGTCAATTGAAAAGCAGGCAGATCAGGTTGACAGAGTAAAGAGAAGTGAAAACGGTGTTATCGTTAATCCGTTCTTCCTTTCTCCCGAGAACACGGTAAGAGATGCAGATGAACTTATGGGTAAGTACAAAATTTCGGGTGTTCCGATTTGCCGTGACGGCAAGCTTGTCGGCATTATTACAAACCGTGATATGCGTTTTATGACAGGCTCCGATTTTGCACAGCCGATTTCTGCTGTTATGACGCACGAAAACCTTGTTACCGCTCCTGTCGGCACAACTCTTAAGCAGGCTCAGCAGATTCTCCGTGAGCACAGAATCGAAAAGCTCCCGATTGTCGGCAAGGATGGCAGCCTTAAGGGACTTATCACAATCAAAGATATTGAAAAGAGCGTTCAGTATCCCAACTCTGCCCGTGATGACAAGGGCAGACTTATCTGCGGTGCTGCTATCGGTGCTACAAAGGATGTTCTTGACAGAGTTGCCGCTCTTGTTGAGTCACAGGTTGATGTTGTTGTTCTTGACTCTGCACACGGTCACAACTCAAATGTTGTTCAGTCTGTTGCAAAGGTTAAGAAAGCATATCCGAACCTCCCTCTTATCGCAGGTAACATTGCTACGGCAGAAGCTGCAAAGGCTCTTATTGATGCCGGCGCAGACGCTATTAAGGTTGGTATCGGTCCGGGTTCTATCTGTACAACAAGAATCGTTGCAGGTATCGGTGTTCCTCAGATTACAGCTATCTATGACGCCGCTTGTGAAGCGTCAAAGTACGGTATCCCTGTAATCGCAGACGGCGGTATCAAGTACAGCGGTGATATCGTTAAGGCACTTGCCGCAGGCGGCAGTGTTGTAATGGTCGGTTCACTTGTTGCAGGTTGTGCCGAAAGCCCCGGAGACAACGAAATCTATCAGGGCAGACAGTTTAAGGTTTACAGAGGCATGGGCAGTCTCGGAGCAATGGGCAAAGGCAGTGCAGACAGATACTTCCAGGCAAGTAACAACAAGTTTGTTCCCGAAGGTGTTGAAGGTCGTGTACCTTACAAGGGACCTCTTTCAGACACAATTTATCAGATGCTCGGCGGACTTCGTGCGGGTATGGGTTACACAGGCTGTGCAACAATCAAGGATCTTCATGAAAAGGCAAGATTTGTTCAGATTTCAGGTGCAGGTCTGCGTGAAAGCCATCCGCATGATATTCAGATTACAAAAGAAGCTCCTAACTACTCTTATCATTCATAATTGATAAATCATAAATATTTGCATAAAATAAAAGAAAAGGATGGCCGACAGTTTATGTACAGACTCGGAATTGATCTGGGCGGAACAAACATTGTAGCCGGTGTTGTTGACGAAAATTACGAAATTATCGCAAAGGCAAGCTGTAAAACAAATGTGCCCCGTCCCGAAAGCGAAATCTGCGACAGTATGGCAGATGTTGCATTAAAGGCAATTGAAAAAGCAAAACTCACAATTGATGATATTGAGTCAATCGGTATCGGTGTACCGGGTGCGGTTAATCCGAAAACAGGCGTTATAGAGTATTCGGCTAATCTTTTCTTCCATAACTGGCAGGTTGTCAAGATGATGGAGGAAAGACTCAATACAAAGATTTGCGTTGAAAACGATGCAAACGCTGCTGCCCTCGGCGAGTATCTTGCAGGCAGTGCAAAGGGTGCAAAAAATGCGATTGCAATAACACTTGGCACAGGTATCGGCGGCGGTATCATTATTAACGGCAAGATTTACAGCGGTTCTAACTATGCAGGCGCTGAGCTTGGACATATGGTTATCGTTAAAGACGGCAAGGAATGTGCATGCGGCAGAAAGGGCTGTTGGGAGGCGTATGCGTCTGCAACAGGTCTTATTAACCTCACAAAGCAGGAAATCCTCAAGGAGAATTTCGACTTCAGTTATATGCTCAAGTCATGTGACGGTGATATTAACAAGGTTACAGGCAAGACTGCGTTTGATGCTGTTCTTGCAGGTGATGCAAATGCCAAAACCGTAATTGACGAGTATATCGGTTATCTCGCTTGCGGTCTTGTGAATATTATTAATATTTTCCAGCCGGATATCCTTTGTATCGGCGGCGGTATTTCAAATCAGGGCGAGAATCTTCTTGCTCCGCTCCGTACGATTGTTGAAAAGGAAAGATATACAAAGCATAACGATAAGCAGACAATCATCTGCAAGGCAAGCCTTGGCAATGACGCAGGCATTATCGGTGCGGCTTTTCTTGAATAATTGACAAACCGTTAAAATTTACTTCGTGGTTTCGGGCGGAAAAATATATTTTCTGCCCGAAAAGCGGATTCTTAAAATAATAAAAACTTTTTTTGAAAAAATTAAAAAAAAGTGTTGACAAATCGTCCTTTTTGCCCTATAATAAATCTTGCTGATTTCGGTTAGAAATCCTCATGTATTACATGGCGGAATAGCTCAGCTGGCTAGAGCATTCGGTTCATACCCGAAGTGTCGTAGGTTCAAGTCCTATTTCCGCTACCATATTTGGCCCGGTGGTCAAGCGGTTAAGACACCGCCCTTTCACGGCGGTAACACGAGTTCGATTCTCGTCCGGGTCACCAAATATATTTGCCGGTGTGGTGGAATAGGCAGACACAAGGGACTTAAAATCCCTCGGTCATTGCGACCGTACCGGTTCAAGTCCGGTCACCGGCACCAAAAAACAGCCACGAGGGCTGTTTTTTTCGTTTCGGTGCTTTTTTAATTGTATAGTTGTTGCTGTTCAAGGACCATCCGTTTTGGATGGTCTTTCTTGATTACTTGTGAATATATTATTGACAAGATATGTTTATTAGTTTAAAATTAAATCAGGTAGTATAAATACTTTTTCATTGCATACAGATATTTGTATGTTAAAGAAAAAGGTGTGGTGTGCTATTAATAATATGAAGGAGGAAACTAATATGGCTGTTCTTGCAGTACCAATGGATAAAACATTTGAAATTGCTGTTGATAAGGTTGAAAATTTCGATAAAAAAGTTAAAGAGCATTCCGGAAAACATCTTCTTCAGGATAGATTGAAAAAGCACAACAAAGGTGATGTTGAGTGGGATTTGAAGAAGTAAAAAAGTTTAAATATAAATTTAAGAGAATTTCCTCAATTAACATTGAATTAATTGAGGATTTTTCTTGTGGTTCAGAAGAACTTGACAAAAAGCTTATACAGATGAAAGAAAATGACGAGGGAACTACATTTGTTTTTTTGGATGAAACAAATGGTCAAATAATCGGATATTGTACCTATTGTGCATCAGGACTGAAAAAAGCTTATGAAAATGATTCAATAACTTATCCTGCAGCCGAAATAAAATATTTTGCAATAGATAAAACCTATCAGCATAAATCTTATGACGATGATTTTAAATTCAGCGATTTAATGTTGTGTGAGGTTTTGAAAAAATTGATTGAGATTTCCGAAGAAGCAATTTCTTTTGATTATATCTTATTGTATTCAGTACCCGAGGCTGTAGGCTTTTACAAAAGAAATGGATTTTGTGAATTTACTGAGTTTATGAAAAAGGATTCTTACAACTATATTGACGGGTGTATTCCGATGTTTTTTACATTATAATTAAACACAACAAAGCCTTGCAAGTAAAAAAATTGCAAGGCTTTTATAATTTGGTTGGCAACATAGACTTATGTTGAAACAGTTTTTATTTTCGACTATAACCGACGGAACAGCGAGATAGCTTGCGTAGCAAACATAGTTTGCCAACGGAAAATATAACCTGACAACGGCAGATATATATGAAAATGACCTACTGAAAAGCAGCAGGTCATTTTCGGAGAGAGTATATTTTAAGAAGAAAGATTTATACGATTCTTCGGTGTTAATAAAATTGTATTTGTGTATTTTTGGTGGAGAGAAAAGAAATTTGTATCAAAAAAATTTATGAATAGGATCTGCACAAATCCATGCTGTAAACCATATTGTCCTTTGAAACCATGGTTATGGGGGTTGTAGGGGAAAGCTCGTTAAACTTTACAAGAAAGCTGTTGTCTTTTCCGTCGTGCATACCCGTTACAATGCGTTCAACATTGTTGTCACCTACAAATTCGGCAGTAACCTTTGGTGCGTCATCCGAAAACATTACGGTCATATCTGCACCCGATTCCTTTGCAATAAGGTAAAGATACTCGATTTCATCACTTACTGACGAATAGTCTGACATCGGTTTTAAAACGCTCATAACTCTGAGTTCGCAATCAGAGCTGTCGGCAATTTCTTTGGCAATTCGGATAATTCTGTCACAGTTGTACTGACTTGTGACGCAGGCAAGAACTGCCGACTTCGTGTTTTTCAATTTTTTCACCTCCTTTTTTATTGTGACTATATCATAACAGCCGTTTTTGACGGAAAAATATTCATATTGTGAACTTATTGTGAATTTTTGCTTTTTTAATAAATGTGAGCAAAATTTAAAAAATTCAGTATTTATCGGCATTTTCAGAAAATTATTTTAAAAATAGTATGTGAGTATACGAGAGTATATGAGAGTAAACAAGCGTATTTGAGAGATTGTTCAAAGCTAAATTAAATTTTTTCAAAAAAGTGTTGACAATGGGCATAAATTGTAATATAATCAATCTCACAGTGAAAAAATACAGGAGGATATTGTTATGTCAACTTTTTTAGCTAAACCAAACGAAGTTGAGCGCAACTGGTATGTAATTGATGCAGCCGGCAAGTCACTCGGTCGTGTAGCAGCTCAGGCAGCTACTCTCCTCAGAGGTAAGAACAAGGCTACTTTTACTCCCAATGTTGACTGTGGTGATCATGTAATCATCATCAACTGCAAGGACGCTGTTCTTACAGGTAACAAGCTCACACAGAAGAAATGGCAGCGCCACACAGGCTATATCGGCCATCTTAAGGAAACTCGTTACGATACACTTATGGCAACAAAGCCTACAAAGGCTATGGAGCTTGCCGTTAAGGGTATGCTTCCTAAAAATACACTCGGCAGAGCAGCTCTTTTAAGATTAAGACTCTTTGAGGGTGCAGAACACAATCATCAGGCTCAGAAGCCTGCAATGATTGAAGACTAATTGAAGGAGGCAAAAGATAATGTACGATAAGACACCTTATTTTTACGGTACAGGCAGAAGAAAAAGTTCTGTTGCTCGTGTAAGACTTTATCAGGGCACAGGCAAAATCACAATCAACGATCGTGACATTGACGATTACTTTGGTCTTGAAACACTCAAGCTCATCGTAAGACAGCCTCTCGCTCTTACAGAAACAGACGAGAAGTTCGACATCGTTTGCAGAGTATCAGGCGGCGGCGTAACAGGCCAGGCCGGTGCTATCCGTCACGGTATTTCAAGAGCTCTTCTTCAGTATGACACAGAGAATCTCCGTGGCAAACTCAAGAAGGCAGGCTTCTTAACTCGTGATCCGAGAATGAAAGAGCGTAAGAAATACGGTCTTAAAGCAGCTCGTAGAGCTCCTCAGTTCTCAAAGAGATAATCAAGTTTATATTGTTTATCAGCTCCGAAGTTTCTACTTCGGAGTTTTCTTTTTATGCTGACTTCGGGTCCTCGGAGCAAAGCTCCTGCGACGCAGCTAAAAACAGTCCACAGGACTGTTTTCTTAACGCTGCTACAGTTCTCAAAGAGATAATCAAATTTACATTGCTTATCAGCTCCGAAGTATCTACTTCGGAGTTTCTTTTTGCGACAAATTTCGTAGGGCGGATATTATTCGCCCGCCACAATCAAATTCTTTGTTTATACATATTTAATTTGGCGTAATTAAACTTGTGTATTTATTTTGCATAGATGACTAACATTCTATCTTCACGAATGGGGAACGGCGGTTTGCCGTATATATAAAAAGGACTGAAAGATAATCGCTTTCAGTCCTTTTGGTGTTTATTTGGTGTTTATTAAATGTTGAAAACTTTTAAAGGGTAGGATTACTTATTGTTTTCTTCCTTTTTTTCTTTGAAAGCGAAGAAACGCTGTCCGATGTAGTTGAATGCAACAAATAGGCAAGCGCCTACTATCATTGAGAAGTTGCCTGCAAACTTTTCAACACTCCAGCCGAACATTGTCCAGCTGTTTGCCGTACAGAGCATACTGATGAGCGGAATTGCAATTCCGTAGGCAAGTCCGTAGCATATTGCAATATTGAGTGCAAATTTAACGATTGGTTTCCAGCCCTTGTCCTTGTTTTTGAATGTGAAGTATTTGTTGAGAAAATAGCTTAAAATACTGCCGAGGATGTAGCCGATAAGCGATGAAACCCATTCATTCCAACCACAGAGGTTAAAGAACAGAAATTGAAGTCCCATACCCACAACCGTGTTTAAAATTCCGACAAGTATAAACTTCCAAAATTTAATGTCAAAAAACTGCTTTATAAAATTACCCATTAACCGTTAATCTCCTTATCATCTTTTTCTTCGTTATCTTCATCTTCAAAATTGGAGAATTTTGTAATGTAAATAGGTCTGTCCTTGGCTTCCATATAAATTTTTCCTATGTATTCGCCAAGAATACCGATTGACATTTCGGTGATTCCGCCCATAAAGAGGATTGCGCACAGCGTGGTGACATAACCGGGTGTGGTAATTCCGAGAAAAAGCGTTTGAATCAGCGTTATTATAATGTATATGAGCGAAATTACGAAGATGATAAATCCCATAACAGCCGTGAATCTGAGCGGTGCAACCGAAAAGCTTGTGATTCCCTCAATTGCATATTTGAACAGACTTGAGAATTTCCATGTTGTCTGACCGAGCTGACGGTCAACTGTTTTGTAGGCAATCCATTTTGTATTGAAGCCAACCCATGAGAAAATGCCCTTTGAAAATCTTTGAACTTCGCTGAGTTCAAGGATTGAGTCAACCATCTGACGGCTCATCATACGGAAGTCCATTGCGCCGTAGGGCATTTTTACATCTGTAAGCCTATTTGAAAGCTTGAAGAACAGTTTTGAGAAAATTCCTCTGAACTTGCTTTCACCCTCACGGTCGGCACGCTTTGTCGCACAGCAGTCGTAGCCCTCATGTTCAACAGCCTGAATCATCTGAGGAAACAACTGCGGAGGATGCTGAAGGTCGGCATCCATAACAACGACATAGTCAGCCGTTGTATGCTTGAGTCCGGCATACATTGCCGCCTCTTTGCCAAAATTTCGTGAGAACGAAATATACTTGATATTGTTAAAAGTTTTCGCAAGCTTTTTCATAATGAGATAGGTCCTGTCCTTACTGCCGTCATTTACAAGTATGTATCTGAAAGAATACTCGGGCAGAGAGTTGATAACCTTGTTGGTTTCAAGCACAAAATGCTCAAGTCCCGCTTCTTCATTATAGCAGGGAACAACTAAGTCTATGGTTTTCATGATATATTTTCCTTACTTTCTAAGTTTGATTTTTTACAAATTAATCTGTATATTTTATAACTATGATATCATCAATTACTCGTATAGACCCTTTTATTGGCCATACAGGCATATTTTTATATTCGTTTGTATTAATTATTTCTTCTTTCTCTTCTTTAGTTGCTGATGAAAAAGAACAATTTAGGGAATTATTCAAGTAACTTACTGTATGATACTCATCAAACAATAAGTCTTTTTCTATCATAGGAGAAAGACATAAGATTTGTGACACATCATATTTATCATCTATAGCAACATCATTTAGTCTGCTTCCGTTTATAAATATCTTTTCATCGATATTTTTCCCTTGCTCATAAATTATAGATAACATTTCTGTAGCTCTTGACAAAGTCGTATCGTTTTCTTGCTGTAAGTAAAAATAGCATACATTTGCAATTAATGAATTGTTAAAAATCATCAATGCTATTAACACAGTAAAAACATTTTTAAATATCCTTTTTATTTGTAATTCTTCAACCATTAACAAAAATAAAATTATTAAAATGCTTGCACTTGACAGCATCCTGTTAGCGTATGATACTGTAGAAGACGTAAATCTCCAACAATATATAGCTATAGGTATGGAGAGAATGCAAAATACAAAAAATATAAAGTTGTTTTTGTTCTTGTAAATTTTGTTTTTAATAAAAAATGAAATTAAAAGTAAAATAAATGCAATAACAAACAGAATATTAAATATAGCATAAAAAGAAATGCCATGTTTAATAATATTTCCGCCCAAAATTAAAAGTACAGTGGATTTAATTATATCAAAAGGAGCAGAAAGTATTGTGTTTATATCAAAACCTACTTTATTAATGCCTTGATAATCCGTTGGGGTAACATTTTGAATCAACATTAATAATTTCCATATTACAAAGTACAGAATCATTGATATAGCGATTATTAGCAAACTAATACCTGTAAAATATAGTTTTTTATCAATATAGTATTCTGATTTTTTACTTGAGTTTTTAATACCATAAGCAATCAATAAAACTAAGGCAAATGAAAGATATGCCTGATATGTAGCAATTGATAATGTCAAACAGATAACAGAAATTATATAATTAATGCATTTTTTGCCTTCATTCCTTAAGATGAACCAGACGGAAATTGCTGATAAAAGCATAGCCAGCGCGAAGCCGTCGGAAGTGAATCCAAAAAATAAAGTTTCGGTAATTGCAGGGGCAGATATCAAAATCATACCTGAAATACAAGCTGTTTTTATATTTTGGATTTTTAAAATATCTACTACAATAACAGCAGTAAAAGCTATGAAAAACATTGTAAATATCCCTGTAATCCAAGGTAAATCATACCATGTGCTAAAAGAGCAAGCTACTGATAGAAACCATCTTCCTGAAGCTATAACATTTTGTGAGGAATAGTAATTATAAATAGAATCGTGATTCAGCAAATTGTTGGATATTTTATAAAAATGTATAAGCAAGCCTGAGAAAAAGGTTGTTAAAAATACTAATCTGTAACGATTTTTACTTTCAAACAAAAGCTTTAATTTTTGGTACACCTTGTATTCCTCCATCGATGAATTAATTTGTTAATCCATAACCGTCTTAATTATAACAAAGCTAACGCAAAAAGTCTATTTTTTTTAAGATTTTTATGTTTTTTTATTTACATCACACACGAAAAGCGTTAAAATAGAATGGATTACTTGTACCCGATTGCATTTTTGTGCATATCGGAAAACAATTACAAAATATTTCGGAGGTCAAATTATGCCCGCTGTAAAGAAAAGGAAGAAGGCTGAGCCTGTTACGCTGAATAACAAGAGCAACGGCAAAGGCTTTTTCTCAAAAAACATGTTTATCGCTTTGGCTTTTGTCATACCGTTTGTGCTTATGACAGCCGCTTTCGGAGTTATGAAGGTTTCGCCGTTCGGTGACAATCAGATTCTCGTAACCGACCTGTGGCATCAGTATTATCCGTTCCTTGCGGATATGCAGGAAAAACTTAAACACGGCGAATCGCTGTTCTGGTCATGGACGCAGGGCGGAGGTGTAAACTACTTTGCACTTATGTCATACTACCTTATGAGCCCGCTGAATTTTCTTACGGTATTTTTGCCAAGTGAATGGCTGAGAGAATTTTTGATGTTCTCTGTTGTAATCAAGGTCGCATGTGCAAGTATGTTTATGGCAATCTTCTTACGCAGTCTTTTTAAGAAGAATGATTTTTCTCTTGTGATTTTCGGATGCAGTTTCGGCTTTTGTGCATTCTTTATGGGTTACTATTGGAACACAATCTGGCTTGATACGGTTTGTATCACACCGCTTGTTGCTCTTGGCACAGTAAAGCTCTTCACGGAGGGCAAGTTCAGACTTTACATAGTTTCGCTTGCACTTTCACTTTTGACTAACTATTATATAGGTTTGTTCGCCTGCATTTTTGTACTGTTGTCATTTATTGCATACAACATTGTAAAATGGGACGGCATCAAAAAGTTTGCAACAAATCTTCTTCGCACAGGCATCTACTCATTGATTGCAATCGGACTTACTGCGTTTTTCCTGCTGCCGGCATTCTTCGGTCTGCAAAACACAAACGCATCGGGGGCAACTTTCCCGACAACCTTTGCAATCAATATAGGCTCGACAAATGACCTTATGGGTGTGCTTGAGGCAATCAGAAAGATTCTTTCCAATTTCATAACATTTGCCGCTCCTGCAATTAAAGAGGCGGACGCATTGCCTAACATTGCCTGCGGTACACTTTCTCTTGTACTCGGAATTCTTTTCTTCACAAGCAAGAAAATTTCGCTCAAAGAGAAAATCGTTGACGGCTGCCTTATCGGTTTTATGATTATCAGCTGTATCATCAGACAGCTTGACTACATCTGGCACGGTTTCCACTTTACAAATATGATTCCGTACCGTTTCAGCTATCTTATCAGCTTTGTACTTGTTGTTATGGCATTCAGAGCTTTTATGCTTCTGGAATCAAGCTCTTGCTGGGATGTTATTCTTGCCGCACTTTTTGTTGCACTTGTTATCATCTTCGGTATCGGCACACAGGAGACTTATGCGCTTGTCGGCACGGCAGTTATTGCGGCTGTAATCTGCGTTCTGCTTTTCCTCTATACAAAGAGAATTGTTCCGAAACAGGTTCTTTTGATTGTATTCGGCGTAATCATAATAGGCGAGAGTGCCGCCGCAGGTTATATCGGTGTTAAGACAACAACTGTAACGGGTACTTACGATTATCCGAGAGGCGAGGAAAGTACGGCGCAGGTAATTGACTATATGGACAGCCTTGAAAACAACACAACCGAAATGTGGAGAGCGGAGATGACATCAACTCAGACGCTTAACGATGCGGCTCTTAACCACTACAACGGACTTTCGATGTTCAACTCAATGGCTAATGTTGATATGACCGTGCTGTTTGAAAACTTTGGTATGATGGGTTGGAAGAGCGGTAACCGCTACACCTATGCCGAGGGTTCACCGGTTACAAATCTCTTTATGAATCTTAAATATCTTATTGCCCGTGACAATATCTATATGAACACCTATGACCTTACAGAGGTTTACGGTGTCGGTAATGTAAAGCTTTTGCAGAACAATCACTATCTGCCGATGGGCTTTATGACAAACTCCGCACTTGCAAGCTGGCAGGTTGATGAAAACGAAGATCAGTTCAATCCGTTTGACAAACAGAATGAATTTTTCAAACTTGCAACAGGCATTAAGAATGATGTTTACACTCCGCTTGATGTTGTTTCACAGGGACACACAGACTACAATCAGTTCCCTGTAAATAAGACAGGTTACGGACGATATTCATTCAGCTGTACCGATACAACAGTTACTCCGCATGTAAAGTGGAATTACGAAGCACCTAAGGACGGCTTGTATCTTATGTATGCGGATATTTCGGGCGGTGACGATGTTACCGTTATGATTAACGATGTTGCTCAGAGCAAGACCTACGGTATGGGCAGAAGCTACATTGCCTGCATAGGTCAATGTAAAAAGGGCGACAAGATTTCCGTTTATTCAAATCTCCAGCAGGGACAGTCGGGTTCTGCAATGGTATTTGTTGATGTTCTGAATCAGGATGTCTTTGAAGAAGGTTACAATAAGCTTTCAAAAAGCGTAATGACAACAACAAAGCTTACAGGCAGCTCTATGGAGGGAACAATCAATGCACAGGAAAACGGATTGTTCTACACCTCTGTTCCGTATGAAGAAGGCTGGAAGGCATATGTTGACGGCAAGGAAGTAACAATTACTCCTGTCGGCAACGCACTCGTTGCATTCAATCTTGACAAGGGCGAGCATACAATCAAGCTTGAGTATTATCCAAAGGGCTTTGCAATAGGCTTGACCGTCACAATCATATGTGCCGCAACCTTTGCATTCCTCTGCGTATGGACATATATCATCAAAAAACGCAGAAAAAAGAAAGGCGATATTTCTGAAAATCCCGAAGAAGTTCAGATTAACGCTGAATAATAAAATTAAATATCTTTAAACATTACCGCCGTACAGCGAAAAATCTGTACGGTGGTTTTTCTTTAATTTGACAAAATACACAAAAAAACATCGAGAAATTCTACAACACAAATAATAAAAAACTATCAATACTTATTTAATTATGCTATAATAATGTTAGTTATAAAAATCTGTTTCAAATTGAAATAAAAAATAAAATTAATTAAATTAACCATATGTTCTAATTAACTTAACTAAGTTTAGGATCGTCATTTTGGGTGATGTTGATAGAGATAGTGATATTGACACAACTGATGCAACATTGATTCAGAAAATGGCATTAAATATAACAAGGGGGACTAACTAATGAAAAAGATATTAGCAATATTACTTGCAGGAGTTATGTCTGTTACAGCATTTGGCTTTAATGCATCTGCTGTTGAAAAAACAGACGCTGAAATTCAGCAGGAAAAGTTAGGTTACATATTGAATTTGAATAAAGATATTTGGTTGGATTGTGCAGTGATATATGACGGAGTTTGGCCGTCAATAATGGACAACGCAAGAGAAGTGTATGATACTGACGGTTTATCGGCAGATGAATATACTGTTGCACTAAAACAGGTTTATGATATGTATTACGATGCACCGCTTGTAAATATTGAGTATGCAGAGGCTACATATAAAAATGCTTTGAAAGAAGAAAATTATAATAATTGGTATTCAGAAAATGAATGGAATGATTTTCAGGAAAAGTTAAAAAATCTCGGTGACGCATTTGATTATTATTATGCACATAAGAATGAATTTCCGTGTAATCAACTTACAAAAGCATTTAAAGAGATGATGACATCTTACAACAAAATGACCAATGCGTATACCGTCAAAGGTGATGTGAACGGTGACGGTGAAGTAAATATTGAAGATGCAACGTTAGTTCAAAAATATGTTGCTCATATTGAGAACCTTACAGGTGCGCAGAAAATGCTGACAAATGAAAAAAATTATGAAAACATTACGGTCACGACTGCAACAAACCTTCAGAAACATATCGTAGGTATTGAGCCTGAATTTAAAAACAACGATATTTTCATTGACGAACAGAGTTGTGTAAGTTCACTTGACGACACTCTGCGTTGGTATAATTACTGCAATTTCAATATATGTCCTCGCAGAAATGATGTAACAAGTGGCACATACATAGATAATAATTTTATTTGCATGGATAAAATTTTTGGATACAGAATATGGTGTGACAAAAATGGATATGATTACCTCTAACTGAATAAGGTGAATAAATTAAACCGTCGTACAGCAAAAAATCTGTACGGCGTTTTTGTTATAAAACAATCAGTAGGTGCAGTCATCCGATGAACGCACCTACAGTTGATTGCACAAACGATTACAATACTATGCTTTAGCACAATAATATTCTATATCATACTGCCTTTACTTATCTCCCGATTTTGTACACAGGGCGGCGATAAGCCCGAAAACTATTGCGGCGGAGATTCCTGCGGCGGCGCTTGTAAGACCTCCCGTAAGAATTCCGAGTGCGCCGTCCTGAGCGAGCGCCTTTCGCACTCCCTCGCTCATAAGAAAACCAAATCCGCTGATCGGCACACTTGCGCCGGCGCCCGCAAAATCAACAAGCGGTTTGTACAGTCCGATTGCCCCCAGAATTACGCCTGCGACAACAAAGCCCGTAAGTATTCTTGCAGGAGTGAGTTTTGTTTTGTCAATAAGAATCTGACCAGCCACGCAGATCAGTCCGCCAACCCAGAATGCATTTACATATTGCATACTGACACTTCCTTTGTTTTGTCATTATCAATAAATATTGTTCCGAGTTTTTGGTGAATAATTCCCCAAGACATTTCTTTATGTGATGAAAAACTGAATTTTTGTGAGATGGCGTTGATTTTTTTAGAAAAACTCTACACAAACTGCTCATTTTATAGTATAATCAATGATGTTCGTTTCTGTGTTTTTGTACGGCACATTCAAATCACAGAAATTACGCAATTAATTTTAAGGAGTGAAAAGTCACATGGTCGAGGTTAAAAACCTTACAAAATTTTATGGCAGCATAAAGGCCGTTGATGACATCAGCTTCACTGTTGAAACAGGTGAAGTTCTGGGATTTCTCGGACCTAACGGTGCGGGCAAATCCACAACAATGAATATGATAACAGGTTACCTTTCATCAACAAGCGGTACTGTTACCATTGACGGATGCGAAATTCTTGACGATCCGATTCACGCAAAGTCAAAAATCGGTTATCTTCCCGAAATTCCGCCTTTGTACATTGATATGACGGTTAAAAAATATCTTGAGTTTATGTTTGATCTCAAGAAGGTGAAGCTGCCGAAAAAGGAACACATTGACGAGGTTATGCGTTTGACAAAAATTACGGAGCAGGCTGACAGAATTATCAAGCATCTGTCAAAAGGTTATCGCCAGCGTGTAGGTCTTGCTCAGGCGCTTCTCGGCAATCCGCCCGTAATCATTCTTGACGAGCCGACTGTAGGTCTTGATCCTAAGCAGATTATCGAAATCAGAAAGCTTATCCGCAATCTCGGCAAAAAGCATACTGTAATTTTTTCATCTCATGTTCTTTCCGAGGTTTCCGAGGTGTGTGACAGAATCGTCGTTATTTCAAAGGGCAAAATTGTTGCCGATGCAAAAACCGATGAACTTTCTGCTCAGGTTTCGGGCGGTCAGAAGCTCTCGCTTACTGCAGAGGGAAGTACCGCTGACATTACCGAGGCAATAAAGAAAATCCCTGCTGTTAAGCGTGTTACAAAGACAGGCAGTAATGTCGACGGCAGCGGAAAGTATATGATTGAATACGAAACATCAAGCGACATCAGAAGAGATGTTTACAATGCCATGGTAAGAGTCGGTGCGGTAATTCTTGATATGCAGTCAGGCAATGAAACACTTGAGGATATGTTCCTCAAGCTTACCTCAGGTAAATATGACAGCAGAAAGGAAGATATGTAATGGGTGCTATTTTAAAGAGGGAGCTTTCCTCTTATTTCAATTCGGCAATTGCATATGTTGTTCTTGCCGCTTACTTCTTCTTTTCGGGTGTGTTCTTCTACAACTACTGTATTGTGTACAACTCGGCAAGTTTAAGCTATGTATACGGCAATATGCTTTTGATTATTCTGTTTATAATTCCGATTATAACAATGAAATCTTTTGCAGATGAAAAGTATCAGAGAACAGATCAGGCGCTCTTTACTGCACCTGTAAGCCTTACAAGGGTCGTTTTAGGAAAGTTCCTCGGTGCATTTGTGCTTTATGCAATTTGCAGTGCAATCTTCCTTCTCTATGCGGTTGTAATTTCATTCTTTGCAACTCCGGAATGGTCGGTTATTCTCTGTACATTCATCGGACTTCTCCTCTTTGGTGCGGCTCTGCTTGCAATTAACATTTTCATTTCATCACTTACGGAAAGCACAATTGTTGCCGCAATCGTAAGCATGGCGGTTAACCTTGTTATCTATATGATGACAAACTTCACAAGTATGATTTCAATTGACTGGATCAAGAACATTATTGAAAAGATTGATTTTGCTACATATTATAATTCATTCAAATACGGTCTGCTCAGCGCACCTGATATCGTATTCTTCCTGAGTGTGGCAGGATTGTTCGTATTTTTTACTGTTCGTGTTCTGGAAAAAAGACGCTGGAGCTAAGGAGGTAATATAAATGAGCGAAGAAAATAAAAACCTGAATACTATCTCCGAAGATACTGCAAATGCAGACAGCAATGCTGTGGCGGAAACAGCCGATAAAAAGGAAGATACAAAGGCCAAAAAGAATAAGAAGAATAAGTCCGAAAAGGGCAGATTCAAAAAGTTCATGAAGTCAAGAAAAGCAAAACACGGCACGGTTGCAATGGCAATTACGGCGCTTGTTATCGTTATGGTAATTATTGTAAACATTATTGTCGGACTTCTTGTTAACAGATTCCCCGACCTGGAGCTTGACCTTACATCAAACAAGTCGTTTGCACTTCAGGACGATACAATTGACTATGTTTCACACCTTGACAAGGATGTTACGGTAAATATACTTATGGCAAAGGAATCATTTGAGAGCCAGGGTACCTACTTTGTACAGGCTCAGAAAATGCTTAACAAAATGGCGAGCAAGTCAGACGGCAAGATGAAAATCAAGTATGTTGACCTTACCTCCAACCCGTCGTTCACATCCGATTATCCGAATGTTGACTGGCAGTCAAGCTCGGCAAATAACATTGTTCTTGTTGAATCCGGCAAGCAGTACAAGGTGCTTACTCTTACGGATTGCTTTGAATATGACGAGAAGACCTACAATTACTACGGTTCATACAGCTTTACCGGCACAAAGATTGAGCAGGCTGTTGTAACGGCTATTCTCAATGTTACAACAGATGACAAGGTTGTTGTTGATATGATTAAGGGCAACAACGAGCAGGATTATTCATCACTTAAAACACTTCTTGAAAACAATGCTTATCAGGTGAACGAGGTTTCACTTGCAACAGGCGATTTTGACAGCAACGCAAAGATTGCAATTATGTACGCACCGTCTGTTGACCTTGACGAGAAGATTGTTGAAAAGCTTTCGACATGGCTTTCAAATGACGGCAAATACGGACGCTCACTCATCTATGTTCCGACTGCCGATATGGGCGAGATGCCGAACCTTGACGATTTCCTCAAGGAATGGGGTATGTCAATTGACAGAGGATATGTGTTTGAAACTGATGAAAGCACCCTTGTAAGCTCAAGCTCACCTTATGCATTCACGGTAAGCTACGGTGATTACTACAAAGATAACCTCAAAAACAGCAAGATTCCTGTTGTTGTATCAGAGTCACACGCTGTTAATATTACAGATGAAAACACTGCACACGCATTGCTTAAAACTTCCGATAAGGCAGGCGTATTGCCGATTGACGCCGACAAGAACTGGGACTACAAGGACGCAGTTTCGGGTAACGGTGAAAATGTTGCGGCAGAAGGTGTTATGACAAACGAGGACAAGAACTCATCGAGAGTTATCATATTTGGTTCATATGTTATGTTCAGCGACACAATTATGAAGTACAACAGCTTTAATAACTCCGCTTACTTTATGAATGTAATCAACACAATTGCAGATAAGGAAGATGTTGGCATTACAATTGAGAGTAAGTCGATTGACAATACGGAACTCGGAATCACCGATGTTGCAACACAGAACACAATGCTTGTTGTGTTTGTAATCATTATCCCGATTGCAATACTTGTTGCAGGCTTTGTTTTCTGGTTACGCAGGAGGAACAGATAATGAAAAAGAATACTAAAATATTGATTATTGTCTGCGCAGCAGCATTGATTCTTGCGGGACTTATGTGTCTGCTCATCTTTCTTCCGAAGGGCGACGGTTCGTCATCGGGAGCAGCAACATATGATGAGGGTGTAAAGATGAGCGTTACAACCGATAAAGACGGTGTTCATCAGGCACAGATTCAGACAAACGATAAGGGTGAAATTGATAACAACAGCTACGGCACTCTTATGGATTATATCCCTGCAAAGATTTCAAAGATTCATCTTGAAAACAAAAAGGGTACTTTGGACATCAAGTCATATACACCGACCGATAAAAACGGCAAAACAAGTGCTACACAGTACACTATTGTAGGTTATGAAGATTTTGACCTTCAGGGCGGTATTGCCGACAATATCGCAAACAATGCCGCAAGCATTGACTTTACAAAGGTTATGACTCTTGACGGCTCAAAGCTTGCAGATTACGGACTTGATAAGCCGAGAGATACTGTTACCGTAACTTATACCGACAAGACAAAGGCTATTATCTATGTCGGTGATGATGCTCCGCAGAATGCCGGAACATATATTAAGTTCGGTAGTAACGATACTGTTTATCTTGTTGCAAAAGATTCTGTTTCTGCATTTGACTACGGCCTTACAGATCTTATCAGTCTTACAATCAACGATGCGGCATCTGATAATGACAACAGTCAGGCATCGTCAATTGAGATTTCTGGTTCTAATTTTTCAAATACAATCACACTCAAGCCAAATTCAGACAATAAGAACTCAGCTTCTTATGTTATGACAAGCCCCGTTGAGTGCTACGCAAACGAAAAAGAAAGCAGTCTTGTTGCAGGCGGCATCAGAGGTCTTTATGCCCTCACGGTAAAAATGGTTAATCCGTCATCCTCACAGCTTTCAAGCGTAGGTCTTTCTAATCCGTATGCAAAGATAAAGGCTGTTTATCCCGACACAACAGTCAGCCTCAGAGCTTCAAAGCCTGACGGTGACGGCAATGTGTGCCTTATGAAAGAGGGCGGAAATATTGTATATACAATTTCTGCCGAAAAGGTTCCGTGGGTTAAAACAAGTTATGACAGCCTTGTAAACGAATATGTGCTTTATCCGAAGATGAGCGCATTGTCGGAGGTTTCCGTAAATGACGGCAAGAATACCTACACATTCTCGCTGAGCACTGCACAGAAAACAAAGACAGACGATAACGGCAGTGAGTCAACAACAACCACAACAACCGTTAAGAACGGCAAGACAGAAATTGAGCTTGCAACATTCTCGAGTTTCTATGAGAATCTTACAATGGTCGAGCTTGCCGACACAAAGTCTGACAGCAAAAACGGTTCGCCTGTTCTTACCGTTACATATAAATACTCATCTGACGGCTCAACAGACACCGTAAGCTATTACAAGTCTGACAGCAACCGTTATGTTGCGGTTGTCAACGGCAGAGTTGCAGGTCATGCATATCAGTCAAAAGTCAATACTGCTGTCAAACAGGCTTCAAGTGTTGCCGCAAATAAATCGGAATAATCTTTGAGTTAAATTTTATTCTTTTACACCCGAACTTTTTAGTTCGGGTGTTTCTTTTGCCGGGTATATGTACACGAGCACAAACTTTTATAAAAATTCAGACAATATATTGCAATGCAATAATTTCTATAGTATAATGATTTTGTAAAAGTGATTTATATTAACTTTAAACGGTGAATGTTATGAATATGATTTTGCATTGTACAATATGTGATGACAACCCTTCGGCGGTTAAACGGGAAAAGGAAATAGCCGAACGTGCTTTTTGCGAAATGAATATATCGGCGGATATTTCGGTATACACCGACAGCAGTCAGTTTATGTTTGAGCTTGGCGACAACAAACAAATGGATATTCTGATTCTTGATATCGAAATGCCAAAAATGTCGGGCTTTGAGATTGCGGATTATGTGAAAAAATCAAACCCGAATTGTCTTATTATTTTTATGACCTCCTATGTAAATTATGCCGTTGACGGATATAAACTTGATATTTTCAGATTTGTTTTAAAGCAAGACGGAGATTATAGGCTGAAGGCTGCATTGCTTGACGCAGTTAAAGTCATTGACCTTGAAAGCAAAAAATCGTATCTGATTGAACGGCACGATATGTGCGGCATGTTGCCGTGTAAGTACATTCTGTACATCATCAAAAGAGGGAAAAACAGTGAAATTTACCACCTCAAAAGCAAAGAGCCGATAAAAATACGAAAACCGCTGTCTGTTGTGTTTGAAGAACTTGACTCAAATGAATTTATTTATATTTCCAGAGGCTGTATAGCAAATATGGAGAATGTGCAAAAGCTTAACCGCCACGAATGGGTATGCAAAAACGGCGACAGGGTTTCCATAAGCACATCGCTCTATACTGAAATCAAAGAAAAGCTCCTTGATTTCTGGGGAAATAAAATCATTCATGATTGATGCGTGTTGACTAAAGTATTAAATTAGCGGTCAAAAATCGGCAATTTAAAGACTAATTAACACAAACATATTTTTTGTGCTATAATAATATCGAAAACAGGGGATGTGAATTTAACCGGTCACAAATAAATACACAGACCTTGTTATTTGAAAGTTATTCCGAAAGATATGTTATTTTGGAAAACCTTATCCTGTTTCGCACATCCTAACCCCGAAACACTTTTAACACTGCTGCATTTACATTTATGCGAAACAGAAAAAAGCCTGAGCATTTTTGCTCAGGCTTTTTGAATGCAGAAAATAAATTATTTTGTGCCGAAAATTCTGTCGCCTGCATCGCCCAAACCGGGGCAAATGTATGCGTTTTCGTTAAGCCCACGGTCAAGACAGCCGACATAAAGCTGAATATCGGGGTGTGCCTTCATAAGAGCGTCAACACCCTCGGGAGCTGCGATGATTGACATGAACTTGATTTTCTGACCGCCGTGCTTTTTGATGAAATCAACAGCGGCAATAGCCGAACCGCCTGTTGCAAGCATCGGATCGACAACAACAATCTGACGCTGATCAATCGGATCGGGGAGCTTGCAGTAATATTCGTGCGGTTCGTGAGTTTCGGGGTCACGGTAAAGACCGATGTGACCTACTCTTGCAGACGGAACGAGTGCGAGAATACCGTTTACCATACCAAGACCTGCACGAAGAATCGGAACAACGGCAAGCTTTTTGCCTGAAATAACAGGCTGAACAGACTCCTCAATCGGAGTTTTAACTGTGATGTCCTGAGTTTCAAGATCCGAAAGAGCCTCGTAACCCATAAGCATTGCAATTTCTTCAACCAATTTGCGGAATTCGTTTGTTGATGTGTCTTCTTTTCTGAGAAGTGTAATTTTGTGTCTTATAAGCGGATGTGTCATGTACGAAACTGACATATCATTGCCTCCTTGTTGAATTTTGATTATTTGATTAACTTAATGATACTAAAAACCGTTCAAAATGTCAATAATATCAGGGGGCAAGCTATGTTTTTAATCAGAAATATTATTTCCAAGTGAATATAGAGTCCATTGTGTTTCGGTATTCTAACTCTTTTCTAACACGCTCGTTATTATATGCCATAAGTTCTGTTTGGTTGCGAATGTCATCGTGCATATTCTGTGATGCAAGGAGAACATTTTTATTCATACGGTCAATCTTGTTATTTGCATCAATTATAGTTGAATACAATACAGCTTGATTGTTTTTGATTTCGTCAAGTTTTTCAATAACCGTATCAAGTTTTGTTATAATAATATTCATTCGCTTTTCGTATTCATATATTCTGTAAGCACCTGTATCGCCTGTAGAACGGTCAAATCCAAGACTGTAAGTTTGTTTTGTTTTAAAGTATTGATAAAAAGAGGCTATTGCTACCATATCGTTGTAATATATTTTATCAATAACATTCTTAGAGTAGAAATAAGATAGATTATCTCTGCTCTTTTTTATTTGTGCTTGAAGAGAAGCGATTTGTTCATACAAAAAATTCCTTTGTACCTCTTCATATCTGAGTCGCATTTTGTCATCTTCAACTAATTTGTTATACTCTTGCATTTCTTGCCTATATTGTTCATCGTATTTACTTTGCCATTTTGAGTTGTTTATTCTTTCGTATATCGGACCGATAATTATGCCGAGTATACCACCACCGACTAAACCTGCAAAGGCAAATACTATCGGAGAAAAAATTATAGTTGCAATTCCACCGGTATTAAATGTGTCTTTAAAATAAAAAATTACGAATATAAGACCTACAATTATTCCTGAAATAAATCCGACAGATAAAATTGCTTCGCCGTAATTGCCTTTACTGATTGTTCTTTCAGGAAGAGAAAATCTTTTCTTTCGACCGAGTGAAGAATATTCCTGTTTAAGTTTTGTAAGGATAGTTTCCTGTATGTACAAAGTTTTGTGCATATCAAGTAAAATTTCAAGATATTGTGTAATTTTGTCTGCCGTCATTTTGCCAACCTCCACAATTTTCAAATTATTTTGCACTTATATAAGTGCAAAATAATAGTAACACGGGAATACAATAATGTCAACAAAAATTGTTCCTAAATAGGTGCAAAGGAGTAGTTGGATGAATTGGTCTTATGAAAAAATTGTCGGAGGAAATATAAGAAAAATCCGTGAAAGTAAGAATATTACGCAAGAACAGTTTGCCGCAAAACTTCAATTAATGGGGTGTGACATTACACGCAGTGCCGTTGCTAAAATTGAAGTGGGGCAAAGGCATATTTATATAGATGAGTTAAAACTGATAAAGGATATTCTCGAAACAACCTACGACGAATTGATTGTGTAATGAATGTTTTTTCATTTTTGTGTGTTTTGTAAAAATAAGTTATTGCTTTTATATCTGTGTAAAGGTATAATTAACAGGAATGGGGTTTTTACAGATTTTAAACCCGAACATGAGAAAGAGGGAATTCTAATGGACAAAAACAACGGCGCAATTTATGATGCCCGCAAACTCGGAAAACCGAAGATGATAATTCTCGGTGTTCAGCATATGTTTGCAATGTTCGGCGCAACAATCCTTGTTCCGATTTTAACGGGACTTGACATTTCAACAACCTTGCTTATGGCAGGCTTGGGAACACTTTTGTTCCACTGCATTACAAAGTTTAAAGTACCTGCCTTCCTCGGCTCGTCCTTTGCATTCTTGGGCGGTTATGCCGCAATCAAGGCTTTTTCACCCAATGACCCTAACAGTATGCTCCCATATGCGTGCCTTGGCGTTGCGTGTGCAGGTCTTATCTACTTCATCCTTGCCGCAGTTATCAAGGCGGTGGGCATTGAAAAGGTAATGAGATTTTTCCCGCCTGTTGTAACAGGTCCTATCATCATTGCAATCGGTCTTGGACTTGCTCCGTCGGCTGTTTCAAACTGTACGACAAACTGGTTTTTGGCTGTTGTTGCACTTGCGGTAATTATTGTATTCAACATCTGGGGCAAGGGAATGGCTAAAATCATTCCGATTATACTCGGCTTGCTCATCTCCTACGGCACAGGTCTTGTGCTTTACTTCATTTCACAGGCAAATCCCGACCTTATTCAGAATGTTCCGTGGCTTTTCTCGGGCGGTGCTGACGCAAACGGTGTTTATCAGCCGATTTTTGACTTTACAAGCCTGAACACAATTTGTGACAACATCTCAAAAGGTCACATTTTCGGCAGTGAGGGACTTATCGGAATTCCGATTCACTGGGATAAAACGGTATTCGGCGGTATTGATTACTCAAACGGTGCGCTTATCGCATCTTCAATCATTGCCATTGTTCCGATTGCTTTTGCTACAATGATGGAGCATATCGGCGATATTTGCGCTATCAGTTCAACAACAGGCAATAATTACATCAAAGATCCGGGACTCCACAGAACCCTTGTCGGTGACGGCCTTGCAACAACACTTGCATCACTTTTCGGCGGCCCTGCAAACACAACATACGGTGAAAACACAGGCGTTCTCGCTCTTACGAGAGTTTATGACCCGAGAGTAATAAGAATTGCCGCTTACTTTGCCGTTGCAGTATCATTCTTCCCGATTGTTTCGGTAATTATCGGTTCAATTCCAAGCTGTATCATCGGCGGTATTTCGTTTGTTCTTTACGGTATGATTTCTGCTATCGGCGTCAGAAATGTTGTTGAAAACAAGGTTGACTTCACAAAGAGCCGTAACCTTATTGTTGCCGCAGTTATTCTTGTTTGTGCGCTCGGTCTTTCAAGCGACACGGTAAGCTTTACAATCGGCAGTGCCGCAATAACACTTTCACCGCTTGCTGTTGCATCAATTGCAGGTATCGTTCTCAACGCAGTTTTCCCCGGTAAGGACTATAAGTTCGATACGGAAGATGTTGCCGATGCCGTAAACTTTGAAAAAGAAGTTAAACCAAAAGAGAAGAAAAAATAAATGACAAATAAAAGATAAAGAAAACTCCCACAGCCATAACTGTGGGAGTTTTTTATGCTTAAAAAACTAGGGGAACGTCATTAACGCTCCCCTGCAAAAAACAAAGTTTTTTTGATATCAATATTATTATATGTTAATCAGGCTAAAAAGTCAACAATTTTTTTTAGGAAATTATAGACAGAGCATATCATCTGGTGATTTTTAAAATAATCTTTATTTCTTACCATACGCACATTAACAAGGTTACTCAATTCTTGAAAACGATGTGATTTTACGGTGTCAAAAGCTACCTTATCATATAGACAAATAAGTGCGGTAATTTCAAACACAGGACGAATTTTTAGCTTACTGCGTCTTTCTTCGTTTGATATGTTCTTTATATTACTTACAAATTGTGTTACTTCTCTTGTCGGATGAGTTCCGCTTTTGCGAAGATTATATATTACACAGTTGTTGTGTGCACATGCGTTACGAAGGCTTTTTACGGCATTAAGTGTTCCGTTTGTTATTTTGTTATTTTTATCCGGATACTCTGAATAATAAAAATCGTAAAACCTTAAAAATTCACCAAATCCAATTATCTCCATAAATGCCCATACGGGGCAGTTTATGTCATCTTTGCTAATATAATCAAGCTGACTATCATCTGATATTTCATTAAAATTAAAATAATATCTAATTAGTTCTTCTACATATGTTGACTTTCTTTTATGATAAATGTCACGCAGAACAAAAGGATTTTTTATTAAAAATACTTTTACAATATCATAACCATCTTCGGCTGAATTTGCTGTAATTGCAGATAATAATTTTACTTTAAGGCAGTGTTCAATATCCAAACACATATTTATTATAATTAAGCGCAAGTGCATATCTATGGTTGCTAATTCAGAAAGATATGCAAAGTCAAGGTCAATATATTTGCCTGCATTCACACCTGAAATGTGTTTATCATAATTTTTTCGGTATGAAGCTATGCGAAAATAATTGTTGCGTTCACTAAGAAATATTATGGCATCTTTTTCTGACATATACTCAAATTTTATGCCTTTTTCGTTTTTCATTTTATCGACAAGTTCTTGACTTGTCATCATTGGTTTAAAGTTCATTTGTTTCACCGCAATTTCGACAAATTTTTATAATTATATTATATACCATTTATTACCGTTTGAAAAGTAAAAAACTGCTTAACTATAAAAATAGGGTACTCGGTTGAGTACCCTATAAATATAATTATTAACTTCGCCGTGTTTGGGAGATATAAGTTTTTTAAAACTAAACTATCTTCACGAGCTGGGAACGGTGGATTGCCGTGCTCGGGAACTGAAAGCTGTTTCAAACACAAACTGCCTACACGAACTGCGTGCCGAGGCTCTCGGCTTACATTTCGGTGATGATTTCGTTGATTGTTTTTCCCGGAGGAATCATCGGGAGAACATTTGCATCGGGACTGATGTGGCAGTCAACAACAACGGGCTTGTTCATCTCAAAAGCCTTTGTGAGAATCGGCTTGATTTCCTCGGGCTTTGTGATTCTTAAACCGTCAACGCCGAAAGCGTTTGCAAGCTTTACAAAATCGGTTGCTCTGTGCGGATCGGTCTGTGAAAAACGACTGCCGTAGAAAAGCTTTTGCCACTGACGAACCATGCCGAGAACCGTGTTGTTCATAACAACTACAACAACGGGGAGTTCATAGGACTTCAGTGTTACAAGTTCGTTTAAGTTCATGTGGAAACTGCCGTCACCTGTGATGAGGCAAACCCTGTCATTGGGACGGGCACACTGCGCACCGATTGCGGCGCCCATGCCGTAACCCATAGTACCCATACCGCCCGATGTGAGGAGCGTTCTGCTTTCCATAATCTTGCTGAACTGTGCAACCCACATTTGGTGCTGACCTACATCTGTTGCGATGATGTCTGACGGACACTTGATTTCGTTGATTGTATCAAGAACTTGCTGTGGGAGCGGAAGGTCGCACTCGGGGAGCTTTTTATCGTCAAAATGATGCTTCCATTCTTCAATCTTCGCAAGCCAGTCCGGATGGTTCTGACGGTCAAGACCGATTGTGAGTGCAATGAGAATTTCTTTTATATCTCCAAGAATGTATTCATCAACCTTTACATTCTTGTTAATTTCTTTTTCGTCAATTTCAAGCTGAACAATCTTTGCCTGTTCGCCGAACCTTTCACGGTCGCCTGCAACACGGTCGGAGAATCTTGCACCGCACGCAATCATAAGGTCACATTCGGCTGTTGCCATACCTGTTTCGTAACCGCCGTGCATACCGATGTTGCCGACACAGAGCGGATGGTCGGCGGGAATACAGCCGAGTCCCATAAGTGAACAACAAACAGGAGCGTCAATAAGCTCCGCAAATGCCTTGAATTCTTCGCTTGCATCAGCGCTGATGATACCGCCGCCTGCGTAAATCATAGGACGCTTTGCGTTTTTAATCATTTCCTGAACAACACGAACTTTTTCAGGGTTTCTGATTTCAAAGGTTCTCGGTCTTTCGGGAACAGTCTGCACAAACTCTGTTTTGTTTGCCGTTACATCCTTTGGAACATCAACGAGAACAGGTCCCTTTCTGCCGTGTTGAGCAAGAGCAAAAGCCTTGCGTATGGTGTCGGCAAGATCCTCAACCTTTTCAACAAGGAAGCTTGCCTTTGTAACGGGCTTTACGATGTTTACAATGTCAACTTCCTGAAAGCTGTCTCTTCCAAGCTGATCGGTTGTTACATTGCCTGTGATTGCAACAAGCGGAATGCTGTCGATATTGGCTGTTGCAAGGCCTGTTACAATGTTTGTCGCACCGGGACCAGATGTTGTCATAACAACGCCTGTTTTGCCTGTTGCTCTTGCGTAACCGTCAGCCGCATGAGAAGCACCCTGTTCGTGTGCTGTGAGAATGTGACGAATTTTGTCGCTGTATTTATAGAGCGCATCGTATGTGTTGAGTGCCGCACCGCCCGGATAACCGAAAACCGTGTCAACACCCTGTTCAAGAAGACACTCGCAAATGATTTCTGCACCTGTAAGCTGCATATATATCTCTCCCTTGTATATGTAGTGTTATTCCATAAAACAATGTTACCTTTTATTTTATCCAAATGTGATTATATTGTCAATAGAAATCGAAAAAGACAACTCATTACAAAAGAAAAAACGGGAAAACAAAAGCGTTCCCCGTTTTAAGTCGGTCGTAATTATTCATTTTTGAGATATTCACATATTGCGCCTACGGTTTTTTTGCTTGCAAGTTTGCAGAATTTTTCATAGTCAACACCCTTGTTTTCGTCAAGGTCATCGGAGATTGCCCTGATGATTCCGTAAGGAGTTTTGAGTGCGTAGCAAACATAACCGATTGCCGCACCCTCCATTTCACAGACAAGAGCACCGAATGTGTCGGCAATTCTTTTGCGTTTTTTGCGGTCGGAAACGAATATGTCGCCGCTTGCGATAATGCCCTGCTCAACCTTGGTGTCAGGGAGTGTTCTGCACGCCTGCGTGAGCTTTTCAACTACTGTTTTGTCGCAGTCAAAGAATATCTTTGTACCGTCGGGAAACGAAACCTCGCCCTGTCTGTCGCCGAGAGCAGTTGTGTTCATATCGTGCTGAACGGATTTTGTTGCAACAACAATGTCTCCGATTGATACGAGAGGGGAGAGCGAACCGCCCACACCGCTGTTGATTACAACATCGGGATTGAACTTTTCAATAAGCACAACGGCACACATGGCGGCATTGACCTTGCCGACTCCGCAGACTACAACGGCTATGTCCTTGCCGTTAAGAGTACCTGTGGTGAATTTCATTCCTGCGATTTCTTCGGTTTGTGTGTTCTGAGAAAGGGCGATAATTCCGTCGGCCTCAATCTGCATGGCACATATAATTCCTGTCATAAATTTTCCTCCGATTTTGGTGTTGAGTTAATGTAATTTGTATAGGCAACTGCTATGCTACGCTCGGGCATCATTTGTTGTGTATTGCACAAACTGCCTTCACGAGAGGGGTGCGAGGCACTCGCCTACGAGTCGGTATATGCAGCTGCTATGCTACGCTCGGGCATCATTTGTTGTGCATTGCACAAACTGTCTTCACGAGAGGGGTGCGATGCACTCGCCTAAGAGTCGGTATATGCAACTGCTATGCTGCGCTCGGGCATCATTTGTTGTGTATTGCACAAACTGTCTTCACGAGAGGGGCGCGAGGCACTCGCCTAAAAATTGTCGGTTTCGTACATAATAATGGATAGGGCGGCGAGAGGGGCGGTTTCTGCACGGAGAATTCGTTTGCCGAGGGTTGCCGCCTGACCGCCGATTGCGGTTACGCTGTCAACCTCCGATTGTTCAAATCCGCCTTCACTGCCGATGAACATTCCGACGGTTTTAGGCTTTGTGCCATTCAGAATTTTTCTGACGGATTCTCCGCCCATTTCGTAAAAAAATACGATCTTTTCGTTCTGCTTTGTCTGTTCTGTTGCCTCTTTAAACGAAATGCACGGAGTTACTTCGGGGATAATGCCCCTGCGACTCTGCATTGCCGCCTGAAGAGCAATTTTCTGCCAGCGTTCACACTTCTTTTTCAGCGACTTTTCATCGGGACGGGAAACACATCTTGCCGAAATCATCGGCACAATTCTGCTGATTCCGAGTTCCGTGCATTTCTGAACGATGAAATCCATTTTATCACCCTTAGGCAGAGCCTGATAGAGAGTTACAAAAACATCGGGTTCGTTTTCACACGGCTTTTGTGAGATGATGTCAACCGTGACTTCACCCTGTGTGATGAGCGAAATTTTACATTCGTACTGCGTTTTGTCCGGAGAAACAAGGGTGATGTCATCGCCTGTACGCATACGCAGCACCTTAGAAATATGCTTTGCGTTTTCTCCGACAAGGGTGTAGTTGTTGCCGAATATATTTTTTTCGGTAAAAAACCAAGCCATAAAATTACCTCTTTTTTAAGCGTTTTTGCGTGAGCGCTTTCCTTTTCTATTTAATATATCAAAAAATAAAAATAATTGCAATATTCATATGGCGGTGCTAAAATATGGATATACGAAAAATTTTCGGAGATGATTATTAATGATAACTCTGACAGATACAGATGTGGTTCGGCTTTTGAGAAAAAACAATTTCAATTCCGACACGCTCCAGGAAAATGTTGTTGCAAAGCTCCGTGAAAAGGGCGTAAAGCTTGCAACCGCAGAAAGCTGTACGGGCGGTCTTTTAAGCGAAAGAATTACCGCAGTAAGCGGTGCAAGCGATGTGTTTGATTTTGGCGTATGCACATATGCAAATGAAATGAAACATAAGGTGCTTGGAGTTTCAAACGAAACGCTGTCTGTGCTTGGCGCAGTTTCGGCTGAAACTGCAATGCAGATGGCAGAGGGTGCAAGAAATGTTTCGGGTGCGGATTTAGCCGTAAGTACAACGGGAATTGCAGGTCCTACGGGCGGAACTCCCGAAAAGCCTGTCGGTCTTGTTTATTGCGGAATCAGCACAAAAGACAAAAGTTATGCAATAAAGCTTATGCTTGGCGGCAGTATTAACATGGTAAATTCAAGAGGCTATATAAGAAAACTAACTTCTGACGCTGTTTTACTGACTATTTTGAGTATATTGCAATAACTTGTCGTTGTTAAAAAAATAACTTGTAAAAATTTAGATTATGTGCTAAAATTATCTTGATACTGTGGGTTCAGGGGCGAATTGCGCCCGAATTCGCAGATTTAAAAAATTTAACAGTCCGTCAGAATGGAGTTGATTTTTATGGCTAGAAGCGCAGGTGTTCTCCTTTCGATTACTTCGCTTCCATCCCCCTACGGTATCGGCACCATCGGCAAAGAGGCTCGCAAGTTTGCTGACTTTCTGAAAAAATCAGGTCAGACAATCTGGCAGATTCTCCCCGTTGGACCGACAAGTTACGGTGATTCACCGTATCAGTCTTTTTCAACCTATGCAGGCAATCCTTACCTCATTGACCTTGACACTCTTTGTGAAGAAGGTCTTTTGACTAAGGAAGAGGTCATGAGCCGTGACTGGGGCTCAGATGACGCCGAGGTTGACTATGAGAAAATCTACAACAACCGTTTTGAAGTTTTGAAGATTGCTTACGATAACTTCAAAAAGGGTGACCAGAAGGCATTTACATCCTTCAAGCGTAAAAACAGTTCATGGCTCAAAAACTATGCACTTTATATGGCAGTTAAAAAGAGCTTTGACATGGTTTCCTGGACAGAATGGCCGGATGAGGAAATCAAAATGCGTGATGAGGCTGCCGTGAAGCGTTATGAACGCAAGCTCAAGGATGATGTTGATTTCTGGAAGTTTGTACAGTTCAAATTCTATGAGCAGTGGGAATCCTTCCGTGCGTATGTAAACGGTCTCGGCATCAAGATTTTGGGCGATATGCCAATCTATGTTGCCATGGACAGTGCAGACACATGGGCAAATCCCGAGCTGTTTCAGCTTTATGACGACGGTGATCCTATCGCAGTTGCAGGCTGTCCGCCGGATTACTTCTCGGCAACAGGTCAGCTTTGGGGCAATCCTCTCTATGATTGGGATTACCTTGAGGCTACCGACTATGAGTGGTGGTTTGAGCGTATCAAAGCCGCATCAAAGCTTTATGACATCACCCGTATTGACCATTTCAGAGCTTTTGCAAGCTACTATTCAATTCCTTATCCTGCCGAAAACGCAATCAACGGTGAATGGGTTGAAGGTCCGCGCATTAAGTTCTTTAATATGATGGAAGAGGCACTCGGCAAGATTGATATTGTTGCCGAAGACCTCGGAACACTCACTCCTGATGTAACCGAGCTTATGGAGCAGACAGGCTATCCGGGAATGAAGGTTCTTGAATTCGCTTTCGACAGTGGTGAAGAGAACGACTATCTTCCCCATAAATACACCGAAAACTGTGTTGTTTACACAGGTACTCACGATAACGATACTGTTATGGGCTGGCTTGAAACAGCTAAACCCGAAGACATTAGCTATGCAAGAAGTTACTGTCAGATGCCTGATGACGAACCGTTCAACTGGGGACTCATCCGTGTTGCTTATGAAAGCAAGGCAGATACAGCAATCGTACCAATGCAGGACATTCTCGGCCTTGGCAAGGAGGCAAGAATGAATATTCCGTCAACACTCGGCGGAAACTGGGTATGGAGACTCGATGGTGCAGCTCTTACTGATGAGCTTGCAGATAAATTAAAAACTATGTCTGAAAAAAGCGGACGACTGGAGGACTAAACAAATGGGTAATATTATGGAAAAGCTTGAACTCACAGCTCAGTCTATGTACTGCAAAAAGATTGAAGAGCTCACACCCGCTGAGCTTCACTACTCACTCGGCAAAGCAGTAATGGGCGAAATCGCAGGCAACTGGGAAGCAAGCAAGATTAAACATGACAGCGAACGCAGAGCTTACTATTTCTCTGCAGAATTCCTCATGGGCAGAATGATGTACAACAACCTTTACTGCCTCGGCATTCTTGAAGATGTTACAAAGCTCCTCAAAAAGAAGGGCATTGACATCAATGTATTTGAGGATATCGACGATGCCGCTCTCGGTAACGGCGGTCTCGGCAGACTTGCCGCTTGTTTCCTCGACAGTGCTGCTACACAGGAAGTACCGCTTGACGGCTACGGAATCCGTTACAAGTACGGTCTTTTCAAGCAGCTTATCGAAAACGGTTATCAGGTTGAAACAGCTGATAATTGGCAGAGATTTGAAGATCCGTGGTGCAACCGTGTTGAAGATGAGGCTGTTACAGTATCATTCAAGGGCCAGACAGTTAAGGCTGTTCCTTACGATATGGCTGTTATCGGCTGTAAGACAACAAACATCAACACACTTCGTCTTTGGCAGGCTGAGGCAATAAACGATTTTGATTTTACTGCTTTCAACAACACAGAGTACAACAATGCCGTTCAGGAAAAGAACGATGCCGAAAACATCACAAAGGTTCTTTATCCTAACGATAACAAGTATGAGGGCAAGGTTCTCAGACTTAAACAGCAGTATTTCTTCTGTTCTGCATCACTTCAGGACATTATGCGCCGTTATAAGAAGAAGCACGGCAATGATTTCAGCTTCTTTGCTAAGGAAAACACAATTCAGCTTAACGATACACATCCTGTATCATGTGTTCCCGAGCTTGTAAGACTTCTTATGAACGAAGGCTTCAATTTTGACGACGCTTTTGAAATTGCAAGAAAGACATTTAACTATACAAACCACACAGTTCTCGGTGAGGCTCTCGAGAAGTGGCCTGCTGACCTTATGACACAGGTTATTCCTGAGATTTATCACATTATCTGCCTTATCGCCAACAAGTGCCAGGAAGAGCTTACTGCTAAGGGTGTGCACGAGGATACAAAGGCTAAGATGCGCATTATCGACGGTAATGTTGTTCATATGGCAAGACTTGCAACATACGCATCAACATATGTAAACGGTGTTGCCGAGCTTCACACAGAAATCCTCAAGGCTGATGTACTCAAAGAATGGTATCAGGTATATCCCGAGAGATTCCAGAACAAGACAAACGGTATCACACAGCGCCGTTGGCTCGGTCTTTGCAACCCTGAGCTTTCTGCTCTTATCACAGAGAAGGTTGGCTCAGATGCATGGCTTACAGACCTTTCACTTCTTGAAAAGCTCAATGACAGCATTGACACAAGAACAATCACAAAGTTCAACAACATCAAGAAGAAGAAGAAACAGCAGCTCGCAGACTACATCAAGAAGATGGACGGCTACGATGTAAATCCCGATTCAATCTATGATATTCAGGTTAAGAGACTTCACGAGTACAAGAGACAGCTCCTCAACGCTTTCTCAATTATGACAATCTACTTCAGATTGAAGGATAAGAAGCTTAAGAACTGGACTCCTACAACATTTATCTTCGGCGCAAAGGCTGCTCCGGGTTATGCAAGAGCAAAGGCAATCATCAAGTACATCAACGAGATTGCTAAGCTTGTAAACAACGATCCCGAAACAAAGGATCTCCTTCAGGTTTACTTCATTTCCAACTACAATGTATCTTACGCTGAGAAGATTGTTGTTGCTGCTGACCTTTCTGAGCAGACATCAACAGCAGGTCTTGAGGCATCGGGTACAGGTAACATGAAGTTCATGCTCAACGGTGCTCCTACACTCGGTACACTTGACGGTGCTAATGTTGAAATCGCTGAGTGCGCAGGTATTGAGAACGAGTACATCTTCGGCGCAAAGGTTGAGGATATCGAGAGAATGAAGAAGGAAGGCTACCATCCAAAGGCTCTTTATGACGCTAATCCTGAAATCAAGAGAGTTGTTGATACACTTATTGACGGCACATTTGATGACGGCGGTGCTCAGGGCGAGGGCAGCTTTAAGGAGCTCCATGATTCACTCCTCAAGGATTCTTCATGGCAGAAGGCTGATAACTACTTCCTCATCTATGACCTTCCTGATTATGTTGATACAAAGATCAGAGCTAACACAGAGTATGCTAACCGTAAGGAATTCGGTAAGAAGTGCCTTATCAACATTGCAAATGCAGGTAAGTTCTCATCTGACCGTACAATCCTCCAGTATGCTAAGGAAATCTGGCACACATCTTACAAGAAGTAATTTGTTAAAAGGTTTTACTTTAAATATTTGTGCGTAAAAGCATTCAAGCCTCCCGTTTGTTCGGGAGGCTTTTTTGAGTTTTAAATGTTTTTTCCTTGCTTACTCAAAAATTACATCAAATGGTGTAATTATTACATAGATATAAAAATACGCTCTCAATGATTGATTTTATATAACAATTGTTGTATAATTGCAAATATAAGGGATATACATAAACCTGAGAATGTATAAGGAGGAAATGGAATGAAAAGAATATTAAGTATGTGTTTATCTATTGTTATGGTTTTTTCTATGCTGACTGTTGTCGCACCTTTGACAGCAAGTGCATGGGGAGAACCGGAACAGACTTGTGGTAATTATACATACAAAGTTAAAAACAACGAGGCTTATCTTACAGGTTATAAAGGCTCAGCAACAAGTGTAACTATTCCGGCAACACTTGATGGGTATAAGGTTGTATATTTAGGAGAAAATATAGGGCTGGGAGAACCGTTGAAAGGTTTTAGCAAAGTAACATCATTGACAATAGGAAACAATGTTAAGTGTATAGGCACCAGCGCTTTTATAAATAATACGAATCTCAAGTCATTAAATGTTGAGGATGGTGTTGTAGAAATTTGTGACCAAGCTTTTGAGAGCTGCACATCACTTTCTTCTATTAAATTAGCTGATTCTGTAGTAATGGTTTCTTCGGCTTTTAATAGAACAAAATGGTATGAAAAACAATCGAGTGGACTTGTTTATATAGGAAAAGTTTTGTATGGTTATAAAGGCAATATTCCTAAAAATTATACATTAAATGTAAAAAGTGGTACTTTAGGCATTGGCAATGCCTTTGACAATTATGGTAGTAAGTTGAATATTGTAAAGGTTTCTGTCCCTAATACAGTTGAGTATGTATCTTATTGGGCTTTTAATAACACAGCATGGTACAACAATCAACCAAACGGAATGGTATATGTAGGCAAATGTGCTTATAAATATAAAGGTAAAATACCGGCATCAGTTACAATTAAAAAGGGTACAAAAAGCATTTCAACACAAGCATTTTATGATGGACATGCGTGTTATTATGGTTATACAGGAGCGGAGAGTAGCGACAATTATGAAAAAAATTCTACAAATCTGAAAAGTATATCTATACCGGATGGATTAAAATACATAGGAAGTGGTGCATTTGCAAATTGTTGTAATTTAAACACTATAACTATACCTGACTCTATAGAATATCTTGGAAAATATTTTTATGGATTTGGTGCCGCATATAAGGGCGATTTGGTAAAAATGAAAGAGTATAGCTTTACTTTAAAAAGCTATAAAAATTCTCCTGCCTATAGATACGCACAACTTAACGGCATAAATTTTATCAGAAATTTGTATTTTGAAATAAAATCAGATACAAATCAATTTACGCATAGTGGATTGCCGCATCGTATTGATAATGAGAAATTTAAAACACAGTTATTTAAAGATGCAACAAGTTTTAATATGAAATCAAATTTATATAATAATCTTGATGGTAAAACAGGAGGAGTATGTCACGGACTTGCACTTTCTATGTGTTACGGTAATCAGGGATATATAGATTTTAATAAAATAGTACCGCATACAGATTGCTATTGGGAACTGGGGACACCCTATAACAATAGAAATTTCAGTGATATTATTATGTATTATCATATGACCCAAAACACAAATAAAGGACAACCCACTAAAACTTTATCGAAAGATGGTTGGAGTATAATTTCATTGTCAAATAGAACTAAGTCCTTCTTTAAATCATTGGTTAATGAGGCGAAAACTGCTAAAAACCAAAAGAGACCTTTTGTGTTTACCTTCTTTTATAAAAGAAGCAGTAATTCTAAAGAAGAGGGACATAGTGTTGTTGTCTGCGGCTATAATTGGAATAGCAGTAAGAATCAACATGAAATAAAAATATATGATGAAAATTCATATGACAAGAAATCTAATCCCATTGCAAAATACACTACACTTGCTATAGCGTCAGATTATAAATCGTTTTCTTTTGCTGATGCAAACGCTGAAGCGTTAGGCTATAAAATTGAGAATGTTTGGACAAGTCTTTCATATTATGGCTTAAATAAGTTATATAATGATATTCCCATAGTAACTCTTAGTGGTCAGAACACAGCAAAGTCTGTAGTTGTGTCAGATAATGAAGTGTCTGCTAATAATCGAGCTACTATTCAATTGTCATCATACAAGAAATTCAGGTTAACAAACAGCGAAGGAAAAGAACTTGTATATGACGGAAAAAGTTATTCCGGAACAATGAAAGTTTATGATTGTCAGCTTTTCAATGACGGAAATAATTCATATTGGATAATCACAACTGATGACAGTACTATGTTTAAGGTTACTGATATAAGCGGTTCGTTTAGCATAGTTTATTCAGGTAATAATATTCCAAATGTTGGAATAACAACCGAAAAAGCTACTAATATATATATCGATAAAAACGGTGTAAAAGCATATGGAAATAAGTTTGATGCATCGGTTGCAATGGATACTAAGAAATGTGATTTTGTAAAAATCCATTCAGAGAAAAACGAGGGTTCTCTAAATGTAGCTAAAACAAAAATAGATAGTATTATCTTAAGCTCTAAAAACAATGCTCAGAATATATCTGTAGATTCCTATAAAGGTGCCAATTCTGTTGATAAGGCTTTGTATAAATCGTTAGACAGCAACCTTACAGTAAATAGTGAAGGAAAATCATTGGGTAAAAATCCTGATTCCGTAAAACTTAATAAAACAACAGCAACTTTGTTTAAAGGCAATAAACTTACACTATCTAAAACAGTGACTCCTGCAAATTCAAATCAAATTTGCACTTGGAGTAGCAGTAATACAAAAATCGCTACGGTAAGTGACGGTGTAGTTACCGCAAAAGCTGCGGGTACAGCCACCATTACGGTCAAAACTTCAAACGGCAAAACTGCAACTTGCAAAGTTACTGTTAAATCAAACCTACCAACACCATCTGTTTCAAGTCTTACAAACACGGCAAGCGGAATCAAACTTTCGTGGAAGAAGATTGACGGTGCTTACGGTTACAGACTTTACTACAAGACCTCATCAGGCGGTTGGAAAAGGTTTAAGGATACAACTGCGACAAGTTTTACCGACTCGGGAGTAAGTCCGAACAGAACGGAAACCTACACAATCCGTTGTATTGATAAGAACGGAAATACCGTAAGCGGTTACAATTCAAAGGGTTGGTCGAAAAAATATGCACCCGTTGCACCGAAAATCACAAAGCTTACAAACACTTCAAAGGGTGTAAGCGTGACATGGGGCAAGGTTGCAGGAGTGTATGGCTACAGACTTTACAGAAAGTATGCAGGCGGAAGTTGGACAAAGGTAAAGGACACAACTTCAACATCTTTCACAGACTCCGGTGCAAAGAAGGGCAAGAAGGTTACATACACTCTCCGTTGCATCAACAAAAACGGCAAGACAATCAGCGGTTACAACGCAACAGGCTGGTCAATTACAAGAAAATAATATTATAAGCAACAATCCCGACAGAGCAAAATCTGTCGGGGTTGTTTTGTATATTAATGTAATGATTATATGGATTTTCATTGAAAGCTTGCACGGTTCGCCCCTACCGGTCGTTTCGATGTTGCCATCGAAACGATTGGCAATCACTGATCACCGCTACATTGGATTGTACAAACATTCGCAATGTTACGCTCAGGCATTTTTGTTTCTCTCATAAAAGACTGTTTTTACAAACTAAAAATACGGCAGACTTGTGAGTAAGTCTGCCGTTTGTTGTTCTGTTATAATTATAAATCAAAATCAACGGATTACATAATCGAGTTGATGAGACCGCCTTTTTTGATGATGTTCTGAATGAACTCGGGGAACGGCTCAGCCTGATATGTTTTGCCTGTTGTTTCGTTTGTGATGACGCCTGTGTCAAAGTTTACGGAAACTGTGTCGCCCTCTTTGATATCCTTTGCCGCCTCATCACATTCAAGAATCGGAAGACCGATGTTGATTGAGTTACGATAGAAAATTCTTGCAAAGGTTGATGCGATTACACATGAAATACCGCTTGCCTTGATTGCGATTGGCGCGTGTTCACGGGAAGAACCGCAGCCAAAGTTCTTTTCGGCAACCATAATGTCGCCCTCTTTAACCTTGTTTACGAAATCTGCGTCAATGTCCTCCATGCAGTGAGCCGCAAGCTCCTTGTGAGATGCGGTGTTAAGGTAGCGAGCAGGGATAATTACATCGGTATCCACATTGTCGCCGAACTTGTGTACAGTACCTTTTGCGTTCATTGTTTGTTACCTGCCTTTCTTATACCTTTTCGGGGTCAATGATGTAGCCTGCGACAGCACTTGCGGCGGCAACAGCCGGACTTGCAAGATAAACTTCGCTGTCAACATGACCCATTCTGCCGACAAAGTTACGGTTAGTTGTTGAGATTGCTCTTTCGCCTGCGGCAAGAATACCCATATGACCGCCAAGACACGGACCGCAGGTCGGTGTTGAAACAACTGCGCCTGCCTCAATGAAGATATCAAAAAGGCCTTCGTGCATAGCGTCAAGCCAAATCTGCTGTGTGCCGGGGAAGATGATGCAACGAACATTCTTTGCAATCTTCTTGCCCTTGAGAATGTTTGCGGCGGCACGCAGGTCTGAAATTCTGCCGTTTGTGCATGAACCGATTACGCACTGGTCAATCTTAACTTCTTTTTCGCCGATTTCATCAACTGTTCTTGTATTTTCGGGAAGATGCGGGAATGCAACTGTCGGACGGAGAGCTGAAAGGTCGATTGTGTACTCCTCGTCATAAACAGCGTCCTCGTCTGCCGTGTATTCGACAGGGGTACCCTGATATCTGCCGTTGCAGTATTCACGGGTGATGTCGTCAACAGGGAAAATACCGTTCTTTGCGCCTGCCTCAATTGCCATGTTTGCAATGCAAAGTCTGTCATCAATGTTGAGGTATTTAAGACCTTCACCCGTGAATTCCATTGATTTGTAAAGTGCGCCGTCAACGCCGATTTTGCCGATGATGTGGAGAATAACATCCTTACCGCTTACAAAACCCTGTGGCTTGCCTACGATGTTGAATTTGATAGCTGACGGAACTTTGAACCAAGCCTTACCGCTGATCATACCTGCCGCCATATCTGTTGAGCCGACACCTGTTGAGAATGCGCCGAGTGCGCCGTATGTACAGGTGTGTGAGTCTGCACCGATGCAAAGACAGCCCGGTCCTACAAGTCCCTGTTCGGGGAGAAGTGCGTGTTCAATACCCATCTGACCTACATCTCTGTAGTTTTTGATATCATATTTGTCTGCAAATGTGCGAACCTGTTTAACCTGTGTTGCTGCCTTGATATCTTTATTAGGTGTAAAGTGGTCCATAATCATTGCGATTTTTGTGTTGTCAAATACTGAGGTAGCGCCGTTTTCCTCGAATACATTAATGGCTACGGGAGATGTTACATCGTTACCGAGAACCATATCGAGCTTTGCCTCAATAAGCTGACCTGCCTTGACTTCGCTGAGTCCTGCGTGAGCCGCAAGAATCTTCTGCGACATAGTCATACCCATAATAAATCACTCCTTTTCTTTTAAGATAATTATTGCATACACCTTGCAAAAAGATTGTAAACTATGTTACAATTAAGGAAATTATTACCGATAGACGGGGGTAAGTTATGGAACAAAGGGTAAATGCTTACGGACACACAAACAGTGCTGTTCACGAAAATATGCAGTCGCTGATTGAACAGTCGGGGAGCGTCAGAAAATACGCAAAAGATGAGATAATCTATCTTCAGGGCGACACGGCGCAAAGCTTTTGCTACATCAAAAAGGGCAGTGTAAAGGTGTATATGAATTCCGTTGACGGTAACGAGAAAACTCTCAACACGGCAAGACACGGCGAGATTATCGGTGAGGGTGCTTTTTTTGACAAAAAGCCGAGAGTCAGTTCCGCCAAGGCACTTACAAATACCGAAGTTATAATGATTGACAAAAAGCGATTGACCGACATTATCGCACAGCACCCGACGCTTGCGTTTGAATTGCTTGAAATTCTTGCCAACAGAATAAGACTTTTGTCGTCACAGCTTGACTCAATGACCTTTATGCAGGCAGACGCCCGTATTGCAGGGCTCTTGCTTGAAAGCGAACATGACGGCATTGTTGCAATTACGCATGAAGAAATTGCCAATACGGTGGGCGTATCGAGGGTTACGGTTAGCAAAGCCTTGAGCAGATTTGCAAAGGCAGGGTGCATTTCTACCGAATATCGAAGAATACTTATAAAGAGTAGAGAACTGTTAAAAAAAATTGTGCAGGGAGATTGATTATTTATCATTTACAAAACGAATTAAATAGGTTAGAATATTGATAGAATCTGTTGCGGATTTTACATATATATGTAAGGGGGAGTATTTATGAAAAAAATAATGCCGATTTTGGCAATGCTGATAATAGTTCCGTTTGTATTGTGTTCGTGCTTTACAAAACAGGTTGAGAGTATGTCACTCAGTTACGAAGAGCTTGAGCTTCATGTGGGAGATACAAAACATATTTCGGTTACAATCAAGCCCGACGGGGCGGATGCCGGCACAATCAATTGGTCAACATCAGACAGCAAAATTGTAACCGTTAACGACGGAACGGTTACAGGCAAGGCAAAAGGAACGGCAGTTGTAACCGCAGAGAGCGAAAGCGGTCTTAAAAGGGTGTGTAATGTGACAATCCTTGACAAAGAGATTGAAGGCATTACAGTAAGCGAAAGTTCAACCTCCGTTAAAAAGGGCAGCAAAATTCAGCTTGAGGCAAAGGTGAAGCCTGCTGATGCGCCGTCGGACAACATTGTGTGGTCTTCGTCAGACCCTGAAACCGCAAGTGTTGACAACAACGGAATGGTACTCGGCGAAAATGAGGGCGTTGCAATAATCACTTGCGAATCGGAAAACGGAAAGAAGGCTACATGCACGGTTACCGTTAAAGATACAGAAAAGAAAACCACCGTGCCTTCAACGGAAGCTCCGCCGCAGGCGGTAAAGCAGGAAAGCCGTGACCGTTATCCCTCAGCCCATTATTACAACTATGACAACGATTTTATTTTGCCTGATTCATCAATCAGAAAGCTGAACGCCAACGAGGTTATGGGACTTGGTTCAGAGCTTGCTCAGGATGCAATCAACGAAATCTATGCCCGCCATGGCTATGTGTTCAAAACGGATTCTATCCGTCATTACTACCAAAGCCAAAGCTGGTATCATGAAAACTACAATTTCAGCGAAAGTGACCTTTCGGAGATTGAGTCATATAATATAGCCTTGCTCCGCAAATACAACTGATAATGGATAATATTATGAAGTTTGAAATGAATCTTAAAATTGAAAAACCGAGATATTTTACCGTATCCGACATAACCTATGCACAGGTTGACGCATGGTTCGGACACACCACAAGAGACTTGAAACTCGACTTGATTTATCCAAAATTAAAAAACAAAAAATACCCGTGTATTGTGTGGTTTTGCGGTGGCGGTTGGATAAGACTGGATAAATCTGCCCATTTTGCTTATCTTGCAAAGTTGGCACTCGAGGGCTTTGCAGTTGCAAGTGTTGAATATCGCACAAGCAATGAAGGGGCATATCCGATGCCGTTGGAGGATGTAAAAGCGGCTATTCGTTACATCAAGGCTCACGCAGACCGTTATAATATAGATGAAAACAAAATCGGTGTTGCGGGCGAATCCGCCGGAGGCTATCTTGCTGCCATGTGTGCTTTAGATAATGATAAGGCTCTTGATGTCGGAAATTATCTTGACTGTTCAAGCGAGGTACAGGCTTGCTGTGCTTTTTATCCGCCGACAGATGTTTCAACATTTCCATATGAATCGCCGTTAACTTCGGCGGCAAGTATGGAGTCGCTCATGCTCGGAATGAATGTTGCACTCAATAAGGAAAAGGCAATGAAGTGTTGCCCCGTTTCATATGTAACCCCGTCAGCACCGCCGTTTATGATTTTTCACGGAACAGACGATACCACCGTTCCTTTTTCGCAAAGTGCCGAATTGCATGATTTGCTTGAGAAAAACGGTTGCGATGTCACATTGGTTGCAATTAACGGAGCGGAACACGCCGACATATTTTTTGCACAGGAAAAGCTGTGGGATATGGTGGCGAAATTTTTCAAGGATAAACTTTATCAATAGGAAACGGCTGTATGCCGTATGCAAAAAGGCTCAGAACCTGTACAAAGTTCTGAGCCTTTAAAATTTTTATCTGTTGAGAAGTTTCTTTTTATACTGCGCCGGTGTAAGACCGTAGACCTTTTTGCACTGTGTGATGAATGACTTTACATTTGCAAAGCCGTTTTCAAGAGCAGCGGCAGAAACCGTCGAGTTCTTATCAAGCATATCGTTGATTGCATTTTCAAGTCGGAGATTTGCAAGATACTCCGAAAAGCTCACACGGGTGATGCTTTTGAAGTATTTTGAAAAATAAGACGGAGAAAGATTTACAACCGATGAAATCTCGTTAAGAGGAATTTCACGCTTGTAGTTTTCGTTAATATATGCAATTGCTGTTTTTGCATATGAAAAATCTCTGCGTGGAATAATCGGATTGTTGGTTGCTCTCTTAAAGCAGGTGCAATTCTTCAAGAGCAGATAGTAAATCTTATTGACATGAGCAATTTGAAGAAGTGTGCTGTACTCATCATTGGGATTTGTTTCGGCAATTTCCTGAAGAACTTCAATAAGCTTCTGCTTCGTTTGAGGTGAAACAGAAAGGTCAAAAACAACGCTGTCAATTGACTTGCAGAACATTCGCATATATTCAAACGAAAGCTGAATGCACACAAGGCGGACGCTTGTTCCGACAACAGGCCGAACAAGGTGAACATCTTCACTGTTGAAAAGAATAAAATCCCCCTCGTTTACAAGCGTTGTTTCGCCGTTTCTCGGACATTCTGCCTGACCTTCAATCACATAGACAAGCTCAGGCTCTCTGTGCCAATGAAGTTCAGTCTTGTGTGTTTCTGACGAAAGGTTAAGATACATAACCTTTGCAGGTGTGTTTTGGTCATAATTTATTATTTCGTATTTATAGTTCAAAATGTTTCACTCCGAATCACCTATTGTCAAAAATGCAAAATTATTGTATAATAACATAATTATAGCGTGAAAAAGCACGAAAATCTATATAGATATGTTATGATATTATGGACAAATGTTGTATTTGAGGCGATTATATGGAACAAAATAGTAATTACAGAGTACTGTCAAATGTTTGTGTTTCGTGCGGTGTGAGAATTCCTGATATTGATTTTGAAATCAAACCCGCAATGCGTGAAACCTACGGTCTGTTTCTTGTTACGGCAGGCAAGGGAATTTTTATTATAGATGGCGTCGAATATCCCGTGAAAAGGGGTAATTCGGTTATGCTTTTTCCGTATTCAAGCATAAGCGTCAAGGCGTATCCGAATATTATGTTTGAATACAAATGGGTTGAACTCACGGGGTTTGAAATTGCCGTAATGATAAGCCGAACCAATTTTTCAAAAAGCCGTCCTGTTGCCCCCGAAATTCCCGTTGAAAGTCTTTTTCAATATTTTGATGTCTGTGATGACAGCAGCGACACGGTTTATGCCGCCTGTCGCACAAACGGCAAGGTGCTTATTCTGCTGTCATACTATATTCAGTATTATCCGAGTCGGAAATCAACCGAAACCGACTACATTATGCAGGCGAGAGATTATATAGAAAGAAACTTTCGGCAGGTTTCATGCACGGTTAAAAGCGTTGCCGACAAAGTTCAGATTGACCGCACTTACCTTTACAGACTTTTTAAGGAAGAAACGGGATTTTCGGTTATCGAGTACATCAACAACTGCCGAATCGGCAGAGCCTGCACAATGCTTAACAACACGGATGTTCAGATTAAGGATGTCGCCCTCTCGGTAGGCTTTTCCGATCAGTTATACTTTTCAAAGGTTTTCAGAAAGCTAAAAGGAATCACCCCTACGGAGTACCGCAAAAAGCACGCAAATAAAAAAGACGCTTAAAACTTTAATCCTCGCAATTTGACTTGTTTTGCATAAAAACATTTATGAACGAGCGTAGTATAGCTACCATTTGAACAATTCTGTAGGGGAGAACTGTGTTCTCCCGTTCGTGTGCAATGCGCACGATTGCACAATTTATGTTATATCAACACCGTGTGCCACTACGGTGTTACAGAAACTTTGCAACATTTATATAAGGATGTATAAACCGCAAAAGTCACATAACCGAAAACAATGACGGTTATGTGACTTTTTGTTTTTGTAAGGCTGTTTTTTCACGGTTCTTTTTTGCCGAAAAGATATTAAAAACAACTGTTTTAAGCGATAAAATTCTCTATGGGAAAGTGGTTACAAAACAGTAACAAATCGGTAACGAAATGGTAAAAGTGAATTTCTTGCAAATTGCATATAAATTTGCAGGATAATTCCAGATAAGAAACAAGATTATATTGCAAAAATAGAAAATAAAGGCGAAAGTCTTGTGAAATTGCACAAAAAATTTACTTTTGATTGGTTTGACATTCACAAAACACAGTCCTATAATGTGTGCCTGTAAAGAGCAAGACGGCTCTTTAGTGAAGGTTTATGAATTAAATATGCAATTTTCTATGCAAAATCAATCCTGAGAAAATTGCAAGTCAGGAGAAATTTATTATGCAGAAAAAGAAAGAGAACTTTCGTTCCCTGCGTTCCGTAACGACTTTTGCACTTGCAGCTGCAATTATTACAGGTTCGATTTACACGGTAGCTGCTGCCGTGAACTACAGTGCAGAAACAGAACAGGCTGTAACATCAGACGGTGTTGAGCTTGCAAACGGCGATATCGTTTATGCAGGACTTGATGAAAACGGATTTACACACGGCATGATTAAGGCTGTTGAAATCAGCGTTGACTATAACGGCGATGTTCAGACAGTCAGCCTTGCAAAAGGTACGGTTTCCGATGTGCTTGAAAGAACAGGCATCACTCCCGCATATAACGAGGTGGTTGAACCGTCGCTTTCAACTCCGGTTTCGGATAATCTCACCGTTAAGGTTTACAAGGGCAAAAAGCTTTCAATTACGGCTGACGGCAAAACCGACATTGTTTATGTTCCGAACGGCAATGTTTGCGATGTCCTCAATCAGCTTGGCTACAAGCTTTCCGATGACGATATTCTCAGCGTTGACAAGGACAGCAACATTGAGGCCGCAGACAGCATCACAATCAAGCGTGTGACCTACAGGAACGAAACCGAAACTCAGTCGGTTGATTTTGAAACCGTTAAGAAAAATTCAAAAGATGTTGACCTTGGCAAAACAAAGGTTCAGACTGAGGGTAAACAGGGCGAAGCTCTTGTAACAAAGAAGTGCAAGTATGTTGACGGCAAAAAGGTATCTTCAAAAACAGTAGACACCAAAATTACAAAAGAGCCTGTTGACAAGGTTGTACTTATGGGTACAAAGGGTTCAAATGTCAGCAATCCTGTCGGCACATTTACGGATATGAACGGCAACACCGTTGCCTATTCATCGGTTGTTACAGGTTCAGGCACAGCGTACACAGCACCCGCAGGTTCACTTACGGCAACAGGCGTAACGGCTTATCACGGCGGTGTGGCAGTCAACCCGAACATCATTCCGTATGGCTCAAAGCTTTACATTGTATCAACAGACGGCAGTTTTGTTTACGGCTACGCAACAGCCGTTGACACAGGCGGTGCGCTCATGTCGGGAACTGCAATTGTTGACTGTTTCTACAACACATATGATGAATGCGTAAGCTTTGGCAGACGAAATGTGAATGTATATATAGTAGGTTAATTTTAGCTCGTGTTAATTTTAGTTCGTGTAGATAGTTTGATATAATCTAAACTATGAATTCCCGAGCTTGATTTGGTGATAGAATTAACTCTGTATGGTGAGTGCCTCACACTTAATTTGAAAGGGCAGTTCTATATAATCAAATCTTACGATATTAATAATGTTAAGACATAATCAAGGCAGACGCTTCGGCATCTGCCTATTGTTTTTGAAATTTATATTGATTTATCGGAAAATATGCGGTATAATATACTGTACTTATGACAGAACGAAAGAATGAACCGAAAGGAAAAATATTATGAAGAGAATTCTTACAGCGATTTTATGTGCAGGCATTCTTGCGGTTACTGCAGTTGGTTGCAGCTATAATGATGCACTTTATAAGGACGGTAACAGTTCTTCACAGACAAGCGAGGACAGCACTCAGCCTACAACATCTTCGGTTAAGGATGATAAATACGGCAATGACCTTGACGGACTTGTTGATTATTTTGTAGCTAAGGGATACCTTGAAAGTAAAGACGGCAGCATTAAAATGGATGCGTCCGCTATCGGCGCAAAAGAAGGTAAAAAGTTTGCTGCAAAGTATGCAGGTTCAAATATTATCATTGAGCTTTACTCTTATGATACAAAGAAAACGAACAGCACAGCCGATGAGATTGTAAAGTCTGTTAAGGACAACGGCACATTCAGCATCTACGGACTTCCCGATGTAACAGCCTATCTTTCGGATAACGGCAACTATCTTATGATTTATACTGACGCTGCTATTAATAAGACAAATCCCGACAAGAATAGTGATAACTATAAGCATCGTGAGCAGGTTATCAAGGATTTCAAGGCCTTTAAAAAGTAACATATACATATATATGTAAATAATTGTGACGCAATAAAGCGGAGATTGATTCGACTTCAATCTCCGCTTTTTTCTATATATATGTATAGCGTTTTTTATTTGAGTTTTGTACCGCAGTTTCCGCAGAACTTCATATCGGCATTGCATTGTGAATGACAGTTCGGGCAAACAACCGTATTTGATTTATCACTCATATCGTCTGCGACAGCCTGCATATAAGGATTTTCAAACTGAGTGTTAATCTGTTTGTTGTCGGAAGTTGCATCCATTGAGCCAAAATCAACGCTTTGGGGTTGAAAATCAATCGGTTGCTGAACAGGCGGCTGAATACCTTCTGTCGGCATTTCGCTTGTTACAGGAGCAACAGGAGGTACAGAAACAGCGTTTTGCTGAGCATCATATTCAGGAGTTTGACCTGAACCGAGGTTAATTCCGTTTGTGTATTTCTTTATATATGTATGAAAAGAAATAGCAAGTGCTGCAAGCAAAGCGTAAAAGACAGAAGACAGTACTGTGTTTAATACCGTTACAACCCCCGCAGCGGAAATAAACAATGAATTCATGGGATCCGACGAATCAAATAGACCGCTAAAATTAAAGTTCGGATTTTCCTCAGCCAAATGATGCAGATACGCTGAAATTTCCGGACCGTATTCCTTAATAAAGATGAATGAAGCAATTGCGGACGCAACGCTTACTATAATAAAGAGAATAGACGACACAGCGAGAAGTATTGAACCTCTGCTTTTGAGATAAACCGATGTTGCACCCTTCTTAATTGAATCAGACCATAAAAGCAATCCGATACCGTGTATGAGCGTTACAAGTACAAGAGGAATAACAAAGATGCAGAAAATAAGAATGTATCCGAATACTTCCTGCTCATGCAAAACTAATGCAAGAAGAAAAGTTATTCCGGAAAAGGCGAGCAATGCAAGTCCGCCGATTACTATTTCAATGATAGAATATATCTTGATGAGAGTAACCGTTGCGCCAAACGGCATCGGATCATTTGAACGGCACTTTGCATAAAGCATGATAAGTGCAATACATAAAAGAATTGAAATTGAACCGCCCGTGCCGCTCGAGAAAGATATGTTCGTCGAACCTGCGCTTGTATTAATGCTAAACATTCCGAAAATACATGTAAGACCGGAAACTATTGCACATATTAATGTAAGAGGTTTGGAAAAGAATCCTTTCAATATCTGCACATTCTGTTGATACGGATAATAGGGAATGGAATTAATCATAAATTTTCCTCCGAAAAATCAATTTGTATTTCTATTTTATATTATAGAAAGGGAAAATACAATAGGATTTTGAAAATTGTAAAAAGGTGTATTTTAGATAACCACAATATGTTGTGATAAAACAAAGAAATTTGTTGACAAAACCACAAGGCTAAAACTTTTTCTGAAAAAATTGAATTTTTTTGAAAAAAGGGGTTGACTTTTCTTGAAAAAGGTATATAATAGAGAATGTTCCGCGAAGGAAAACAACAAATCCTCTTAAAACAAAAGAGAGAATCAAGTTTTTCTTGTGCAAAGTGAACATAGGACCTTGAAAATTGAACAACGAGAAAATAGTAAAGAAACCCGTAATGACTTTGAGGAAAGCTCAAAGAATTACAGTGAGATGTACACTAAAAAGCATCAGGAATTACGGATATAGTCAGTGACATATTCGTCAATGAGCGATTAAAGCTCTGAAATTGATTTGAACAGTCGAAAGGCTGTTGAGATACAAATTTTAGAGAGTTTGATCCTGGCTCAGGACGAACGCTGGCGGCGTGCCTAACACATGCAAGTCGAACGGAACTGTTTTGAAAGATTTCTTCGGAATGAATTTGATTTAGTTTAGTGGCGGACGGGTGAGTAACGCGTGAGTAACCTGCCTTCAAGAGGGGGATAACATTCTGAAAAGAATGCTAATACCGCATGATATATCGGAACCACATGGTTTTGATATCAAAGATTTTATCGCTTGAAGATGGACTCGCGTCCGATTAGTTAGTTGGTGAGGTAACGGCTCACCAAGACCGCGATCGGTAGCCGGACTGAGAGGTTGAACGGCCACATTGGGACTGAGACACGGCCCAGACTCCTACGGGAGGCAGCAGTGGGGGATATTGCGCAATGGGGGCAACCCTGACGCAGCAACGCCGCGTGAAGGATGAAGGTTTTCGGATTGTAAACTTCTTTTATTAAGGACGAAAAATGACGGTACTTAATGAATAAGCTCCGGCTAACTACGTGCCAGCAGCCGCGGTAATACGTAGGGAGCAAGCGTTGTCCGGATTTACTGGGTGTAAAGGGTGCGTAGGCGGCTTTGCAAGTCAGATGTGAAATCTATGGGCTCAACCCATAAACTGCATTTGAAACTGTAGAGCTTGAGTGAAGTAGAGGCAGGCGGAATTCCCCGTGTAGCGGTGAAATGCGTAGAGATGGGGAGGAACACCAGTGGCGAAGGCGGCCTGCTGGGCTTTAACTGACGCTGAGGCACGAAAGCGTGGGTAGCAAACAGGATTAGATACCCTGGTAGTCCACGCTGTAAACGATGATTACTAGGTGTGGGGGGTCTGACCCCTTCCGTGCCGGAGTTAACACAATAAGTAATCCACCTGGGGAGTACGGCCGCAAGGTTGAAACTCAAAGGAATTGACGGGGGCCCGCACAAGCAGTGGAGTATGTGGTTTAATTCGAAGCAACGCGAAGAACCTTACCA